>SCPN01000143.1_pt1 | contig 877924 bp, 939 predicted proteins | sample 6106831 | NCBI WGS metagenome assembly SCPN01 (sample SAMN10720447, study PRJNA508395) | human gut metagenome | isolation source: Participant 1, 0 month
TGGGAGCGGGGATCGTGGAGTCCGGCACATATGATGAACTGATGAAAAAGCGAGGAGTTTATTGGAGTGTGCTTCAATGAATCAGTCGTTTTGAATGTAATTTATGACCAGCAGGCCATTGTTCTTTTGACCTTGCGCCTCCGTTGGGGTGTTTTGTCTTATAGTGACGAATTTCTGATAACATGTTGCTACTTTGACCCGACTTGACCCAGAACGGGAAAATCCCAGCGGAGCAGGCAGCATACGACCTCCGGGATTTGGCAGTTTTCTGGAACGAAAAGGGTCGGAAAGCACTTGAAATCAAAGGATTGAACTGCCGGTAGCAGCTCATAACCCGGAGGTCGGTGGTTCAAATCCATCCCCCGCAACCATATGGACAAGGGTAGGAGTATTGAACAGTTTTCTTAGACTGTCCAATACTCCTACCCTTATTCCATGGGAGAAAGCCTTGGTATTTCAGGTGTTTTCTTTTCTCTTGCACAGCTCGGTAATTCATATCGCAAAGATAAAAGACGCAAGCTTGGTGGTTGAAAAATGAAAAATACCCAGTTTTGAACCCTTTGTCCAGATCAGCCTGTCCGTTCTTTCCTTTGCGCATGGAGCAATTCAAACCTATCCGGCGTCCTGTAGTTGAGCGTGCTGTGGGGGCGCTTGGTGTTGTAAAATTCTATGTAAGTATCAACGCTTTGCATGAACTGGCGCTCAGAGCAATATTGTGTCCGATAAATCTCCTCCCGCTTCATGGAGGCAAAGAAGGACTCGGCTACAGCATTGTCATGAGGACGGCTGGACTTCGAGAAAGATTGGACAACCTTGTTTATGCGAAGTAGTTTCCGGAATGTGTTGGATGTATATTGCGGGCCTTGGTCGCTGTGAAACATCAGCTGCTGGGGCTCGTTTCTGTTCCGATATACCTGACGAAAGGTAGAGGTAACCAAGTAGGTACTATTCTTTGGTGATACTCTGTGGGCTACTACTTTACGTGAGAAAAGGTCGAGGATTACGCAGATATAGAGATACTTGCCATTGACCTTAAAGCAAGTGATGTCGCTGACCCAAACACGGTTCGGTTCATCCACTTTGAATTGCTGCTGTAGCATGTTCTGCTTTTTTGCCAGCCGCTCACTTTTCTGATAATCGCGTTTGGAGTAGATGGATACACTTTGTAATCCCATTTCTCTCATCAGTTCAGCCACATACTTGGGCGAAGTCCGAACGCCTCGATCTGCTAACACAGCAGCGATTTTATTTGCGCCAAACCTTTGTTGGCTCTCATCGAAAGCTGCTTGGATATGCTCTTTCATCTCGGCTCTTCGTTTATCATAGGCTGTTACCTCTTTTCGCCGGAAGATATGGTTGTAGAAGGTACCGCGGGATACACAAAGCGCCTCGCATAAGGCATGGACACTATACTGACCATGCAATTTGGCAAGCTCTTGCAGCTTTTCTTGAAGCGACGCTGAAACCGTGCAGTTGACCTTTTGTAAAATCTCGATCTTCTTCTCCAACTTTTGAAGTTTCTGTTTCATTTTGATAAACGCCTGCTGGCTGACAGCATGACCGGAGTCTGTCATGGTCACAGTGTACGGCTTGATCCATGTGTAGAACGTACTCTTGGGCACGCCGGAGTCGGCGCAGATATCGGAGACGGATTCTCCGGCCTGGTAACGAGCAACCAGGGAGTGCTTTTCTTCTATGCTGATGCGCATGATTTGATTCCTCCTGTAAAATGGTGTAGAATACCATTGTACAGAAACCAGTATTCATTTCCAAAGATGCAATTTTTCCAAAGTAAGATACTGTAAAATGCATTAAGCATCAAGGATTAGTCCATTCCGAAAACCCGATTAGAAAACTTAGTTTATTTAATACTGGTGAGGAGAAAGGCATATGTACATACAGAAGATACACATTGAAAATTTTAGACTATTAAAGAATGTAGATATCGTTTTAGACAAATCTTTAACGCTGATAGTTGGTAAAAATAATACTGGTAAGACATCAGTTGCCCATCTGCTTCAATCAATCATTAACGAAAAGAAGAATTTATCGTTTAACGACTATCCTCTTGAATGTCGGAAACAGCTTTATGAGGCACTTGAAAAATACTGGGCAGGTCAACTTAAAAATACTGAGATAAAAAATCAAATAGAGGAAACGAAGGTATGAGATTCTCGGAACAACGCGTCAGCCAATAGAGACTAAGAGGCAGAAGAAGCAGTGGCGAGAGCTTACAGGTGATTTATGTGTCGCAAGACAAGGAACTATCTATGACATTTTAAGGACAGCTGCTGATAGTAGGTTGATTCCTATTCCTCCAGATATTGAAAATTATATGGAAGAATATAATTCTGGTGATGATTCTGCCTATGAGCAGACGACCCTAAAACAGTTTTATGAAATTAAATATGGTGAAGTCATCAATGCTATTAATTTCTTCAAGCCGGATGCCGTGTACTCCACAGACCATGGAGTAAAAGGTGAGGAGTACGAAAATGTTCTTTTTGTGATGGGCAGAGGATGGAATCTCTGCAAGTTTGAAGATTCATTATATAAAGACGAAAAATCCCTGCAAGGCAAAGAACTTGCAACATACATTAGGAATTGAAACTTGTTTTACGTGTGTTGTTCCAGGCCGAGGAAGAGACTCGCTATTTTAGTTACTGTAGAGATTAACGCACAATTCGAAACGTATTTGCGCAATGTATTTGGTGCTGATAATGTGGTACCATATAGTGAGTTTATAATGTGAAACTCCAATATGCATAGGTGCTTTTATCTTTTTAGTATATTAGTGTAGCCTTTCCTCAAAACAAAAACGTTGCGGCTACTTTCCAACCGCGACCCATTTACACTGGGAGCGCGGTCGGTGTACCACACTATAGGGGCTTTTCCCTGAAACGGGAAAATATCGATTTTAACCGTCCCTTCCAAAAAATAGCCACACCGAAAGGTGTGGCTATTTTTTGGTTACCGGGAAGATTTTACATGCTCGGGCGGAGTGAATCCGCCCTGCGCCAAGGTTTTCGCTTGCGGCGAAAACGCTTGTACGGCGCAAAGGCGCCGCCGGCCAGAAGGCCGGAGCTTCCGGGTTGTAAATATCCAGATTGATCTGGCACTTCATAAGAAACCCTGGAACTTCAATGGTTCCAGGGTTTTTCTTTTTGCCTTAAATTGCAAAATTTTAGTTCATTGCCGTCCCGGCGGCGTCCTAAATTTAATATTTTGCATTTCTGCCAATCATATTTTCGATGCTATAGCATGTCAAAAATTCATACTGGATGTCTGCCACCTGTGCAATAAGGAGCCAGGCATATCAAAAAGGGGGATGTAATTTTACATTCCCCCTTTATTATGTGGAAGAAGTTTAAACATGAATATTTTAGCAGTTTATGTCCTAATATATACAAAGAAGAGTTTTCTTGTCGCAAATTATAGCTCAGTGAGATTAAGGAACCAATCTATATAACTTGATATATTCCGCTGTAAAAAGAGAAATAAAAATTCTAAATATTTTTGCTGTTCTCAGCTTTCTATTTTGTTATTTCATATAGAGACATTTATTAAATAGAAACTCTAAATCTCATTAAGTGAGGAATATTTCTGGATATTTTTATACACTGGGCCGAAAAATAACTTATCCGTACGACAACGGGCCGCGGTTCGGCTCGTTTATGACGAACCGATGGAGAAACTGACCGAGAAACAGAACCTAACCACCGGCCCCATGGACCCGGCGGACTGTTATGTGCCGGGATTCGGGTAGAAAATAGATACCGTGTGCTTCCCAATGGCATGGGCTATGCGGAAATCCTGATCAGGCAGATTACGGATGAGATGATTCACAAGTACCGGGAGAAGTTTACACATGACGGGCTGGGAGCCTGTCTAAAAGCTCTGGCTCGCCGGGGCTGGCTGGCTGCGGAGCCCGTCTATACCTGCATAGTACAACACACCAGAGAGACCCAGGAGGGCCGGGAACTGTGGGGGCGGTATTGGAGCGGCATCTCCGTTGGTTCGAGTACCACCTAGTACAGTCTAAACACATTGATAGACCCGGATTAGAGTACACATAAAGCTGATAATGGAGCACTGCATGAGGAAGTACCGGAACAGACTGAGGCGGATGAAGCAGTTCTGGAGCATCCGGTATTTCATAAGAATTCCGGGGGGAGCCTGGGAAGTGAAAAAAGACCTGCTGCATTCATGCAGCAGGTCTTCTTGAGTGCGCAGTCAAAATCAATACACGCCGTACTTGTAAACGCGATCGGGAACGTCCTTATTGATCTTGTCCTCGTCGATCATGGCCACGGCGCGGACGATGGTGCCGTCGCCCATATACCAGCGCAGCGGGAAGGCACAGAACATGAAGCGCTGTCCCTTCACCTTCTCGATGTCGCCGCCCAGGTTCTCAATACCCATGACGTTGTTGCCCAGCAGGATGGTATGCACCGGCTCCCACTCGGGGTAGTCCTCGATGGGCTCATGACCAAACTCCTTCTTGTACTCGTCCACGATGCGGGGGACGTAGGGGCCGGGGCCGTGCTGGGCCGCGTAGGTATAGAGGATGTGGTCCAGGGCCTGCAGATCGAAGCCCACGCCCTTGACCTTGTGGTCCACCAGCCAGTGGGCGCCCTCGATGGACATGCCGGGGGAGTACATGAAGTAGTCGTCGTTCTCGCCCCAGCGCTGGTTCATGCCGGTGCAGATGAGAACCCAGTCGCCCTCCTGGATGCCGCCCTCCACCTTGGCGGCGGCCTTCTCGATGTCCTCAACGGTGATCAGCTCCCAGTGCTTTTTGGGGATATCCAGGCAGACCGCAGGGCCATAGTAGTTCTCCAGAGGCAGCTCGTGGGTATAAGGAGACTCGGGAATCACGTGGGAGGGGGAGTCGGCGTGGGTGGAGTTGTGCATGTGGAAGTCGTTGAAGGTCTGAAGCAGACGATAGTGCATGGGCATGTGCTGCACACGGTCGATGTGGAAGTCGCCGTTGGAGGGCCACAGGGGATTGCCGCGGCCGAAGGGATGGGACAGGTCGACAAGTACGGTCTTGCCCATAGTATAAGACTCCTTTTCTTTATGATTAAAATTGAGTTGTAACAAAATCAGGAACAGACGGCGGGCTGAAAATGAAGATCTGTGGCGGTCTGGATCATCTCATCCCAGGTGGAAAAGCGGGTGCTCTCCTGCACGAAACGGTCCAAAAGCGCGTCGTCATAGATGAGACAGTCGGAATTCCAGTTTACAAAGACAGCGCTGGAGTAGCGAAAGCCCTCAAAGGACTGGAAACGGGTATTGGCCTGCATGAAGGAATCGTCAAAGATTTGCATCAGCAGGTCCTTCATTTTCTGGGGGTAGTCCACATATTGAAAAGCCATATCAACCTTCCTGACTGCCGTAGAACTTCTGGGCCTGTTCCTCTACGTACTTACGCCACACGGGCTGGTCGGCAGCCATACGGGGACGGATGTACTCGCTCATCTGGCCGCCCTTGCCGTGGACCAGCTCGCCGTTGCTGATGGACATATACAGCAGAGGCTCAGAGGGGGGGCAGCCCTCGATGTGGATGGCGTTGGGGTGCTTCTTCAGGTATTTGCGGGTACAGTTGCCGTGGAGCACCAGCTTCTCGTCGGGTACCTCGTCGGGCACTTCATTTTTTCCGCCGGCCACAACCACGAAGTCGGAGCGGCGCTCGTAGTCGCCGATGGCCTTCAGAGTCTCCATGTTGATGGCCAGCAACGCCTGACAGCTGGAGCAGGCGCCATCACACAGCACCTTGTACTCGGGCCAACGGGTGCTCATATCACCGATGTAGGGAACCCACATTTTCTTATAGCATTCGGCGACGGTGGCGCCCACAACGTCAATGTTCTCCCGCTCGGTGATACCCAGTCCGGTCTCGGCAGCCACCCGGAAGTAATCCACCGCCTCGGCGTCGATGCCGACCAGATCGCAGGCGATCAGGTCCACGGCCACGGGATCGGAGGACCCCAGGATGCAGCCCACTTCAATGGGAACGGGGGTGTGGGGGGAGTAGCCGCTGGCGGGACGGATGGCGTCCACGATGTTGATATCCGCGCGGCACACGCTCCACACATCCATCATAGCCATGGTCAGATTCTGCTGGTGCATCTGCAGGTGTACAGCATCCTGCACCACACCCTTAATATTCTTCAGGGCGCAGGAGAACACCATGCTGGCGTGCGCCTTCAGGATGGGCAGGTTGATGAGATGATCGGCCTCCAGCAGGCGGCGGGGCAGCTTGACATGATGGAGGTTGGAGCGGTAGCCGCGGACAGCCACATTGATCAGGTCCTTGTCGGCCTTAATATCGTAGAGCTCCACGCCCTCCTCGCGGGCCACATCGGCTATGCCAGAGACCTCATAGCATTCCATGGTATCGCAGCCGATGGCGGCAGCCTCGGCAATAACAATGCTCTTGGGATTGGCTTTCTTGACTTCGCGGATGACTGCGCGGACGACCTCGGGATTGGTGCAGACCGAAGTATCGGCGGGGGAAGCGTGGCCGGCGTTGGGCTTGAGCATTACAGTGGTGCCGGGCTTGATCATGTTTGTTACGCCGCCCATCAGGTCAAAGACCTTGGTGACGCTGTCCTGAATACTGGCCTCTTTGGCCAGAGCAACCAGCGCTTTCTTGTCAGACATACTCAGTTCTCCCTTCAGTTCTTGGTAATCTCTATTTCCATCAATGGATTATGCAAGGCTGATGCCAAGTGTAATGAGCCGCTTTTTGCTAAATTGCAGGGGGATTTGGGGCGTGTTGTTGCAGAAATAGGACAATACACAATTGCTTGTTGCAGCGCTGAAACAAACTTAGAGTAGCTTATGAAGCTTGAGCAGCTCGGCGAAGGCGTAATCCCGGAATTTGCACACACTGTCGACCGTGTTGCCAATGGAGGGATCCCGGTTGGCGATCTCCTCGTCAACCCCTTGGGCGTATACCTCATTCCAGGGGGTTGACTCCTCGCCGTATTTATCGGCAATGGCCCGGAAGCCGCCTTCCACGCCCAGACTGATAGTGAGCAGCTGGCCGGTGACCGCCATACGCATGCCGGGGCCGAACATAATTGCCTTGTCCATGTCCTCCACAGAGCATACGCCGTCCCGCACGCACTCCTTGGCGGCATCTAGTGCGGCCCAGGAAAGGCGGTTGACAATAAAGCCGTAGATCTCTTTTTTACACACCACGGCCACCTTACCCATGCCAGTGTAAATCTCCTTGGCCTTTTCAATGGCTTCGGGGGCGGTCTGCTCACCGCCGCACAGCTCGATCAGAGGCAGCAGGTAGGCGGGGTTATAGGGGTGGCCCACCAAGATAGATTGGGGATAGAGGGAGCCCTCCTGAAGCTTGGTGGGGAAGAGCTTGGAGGTGGAGCTGCATATAATGGCGTCGGGACCCGTGACTTTCTGAATGGTGGCATAGGTGGATTTTTTCAATTCCAGCCGCTCGGGGATGCATTCCTGCACGAAATTAGCGCCCTTCACGGCATCCTCCAGATCATTCGAGAAATGACAGGCATTTAGTGCGGCATCGGCCTGCTCTCTGGTGGCGGCGCCAGCCCCAACTAGGATATCCAGGATATGGCTGATATTCTGGCGCATTTTCTCATGAGGCACCACATCGTAGAGAACCGTCTGATAACCGTTCAGCATGGCGTTGGCAGCCAAGCCGGCGCCGATCATACCGGTGCCTACAAAAACTGCTTTGATATTGCCCATGTCACTTTCCTCATTTCTTTGTTTGTTATCCAGGGCGTCTATGGTTACTGCGTCCTTACGAAAAGAATAAAGCAAACGACGTGCCAAATATTTGAGCATTAAACAAGGCTACAAACGGCTTATTTTAATCTGGCGTTGCAAAATGGAATCAAATTGGGACAGTGAATGGCGCTGTTATTGCAAATATGCAACAGCAGCGCCGGTGAGAAAACAAGTAGTAAAAAACAGAAAGATATAGAAGTTTCTGTTTGCTCCTAAAATAGGTTTTATGTGGAATCCTGTCCCTGTCTGTGATTTTTCTGGAGGAGCGTTGACAAACGAGTTGTAATGCTGTTAAATTAGTGAAACACAAGGAGGGCCTATGTAAGGCTTTCATTTTAAGGTTGATTCGCACAAGTGTGTTTATTGTGCCCGGTGCATCCAGCCCTGCGCTTCAGTGATCCTGTATTTTGATGAATCGGGATTGCCGGCCATAAAGCAGAAGGCCGACGGCGTTGTGTGTGGGGGATGGCTGCTGCGGCTGTCAGCACTGCATGGCAGAGCAGGCGGCTCTACCCTGGCAGCATCAGCAAAAGCGACTGGGAAAAGCAGTTGGAGTGAGAGCCGGGCCCGCAATCCCGGCGTCATGTTTTTTGTCACTGCGCCCCATATCCTTATGATCCACTCATAACGGGAGTGAGGACAGTGGAGGACTGGTCCGGTATTACAGCCTGATTCTGGGTTTTGGCTATCTGGAATATCGCTATGCCTGTGGCGTACAGCGGGAGGGGACCGCGGAAATCAGGGAGCTGAACCTCTGGACGCCTTTGTACCGATGGAAAAGATGGATAAAGGAGAAACGTAATGAACCAGTATTCGGCCATACGAGAGGTGCGGAGGCTTCTCAGAGCAGTAATGGAGCAAAGCCAGCGACCGGAACTGATTGAACAGTTGGAGGAGATTGACGTCCGATTAAAGGCGTTTCATGACCGGGGCATTGATTTTAAAGAAGTGGTGGACGGGCTGGATGACAGCATCATGATTACCGATGCGGAGGGGACGGTGTTGTACATCAACCCTGCCTACACCCGCAACACAGAGATTACAGAGGAGGACGTGCTTAATCGGGATGTCCGTAGCCTGATTGGCAAGGACAAACTGTTTACCGGCGGCGCGGTGACCAGTGTGCTGGAGAGTGGGAAGAGCGCCTTTCGGCTCTCCACCACTTACAAGACCGGGGAGCCGTTGGTGGGCTATGTGGTGGGGACGCCCATCTTCAAGGAGGACGGCAGCCTACGCCAGGTAGTGGCTTGCAGCCGGCCCATCGTGACGCTCAGCTCGTTGCAGGAGGATTTTGAGGCATTTGTTAAGGAAATCAATGCCATCCACCCCAAGACCATCACCACGGACTCAGACAAGCATCTGTCGGAGGGAATGATAGGGAAATACGGCTCCTTGAAGCAGATCGACACTCTGCTGGACCGGGTGGCGCCCACCGATGCCTCGGTCCTCATCACCGGCGAATCCGGCGTGGGCAAGGAGGTGGTAGCGGACGAGATCTACCGCCGCAGCCTGCGGAAGAACAAGCCCTATGTAAAGATTAACTGTGCCTCAATCCCGGGACATCTGCTGGAGTCGGAGCTCTTTGGATATGAGAAGGGGGCCTTCACCGGAGCCAACACCAAGGGCAAGGTCGGCCTGTTTGAGTACGCTAACCACGGTACACTTATGCTGGACGAGATTGGCGATATGCCCATGGACCTACAGGTAAAACTGTTGCGGGCCATCCAGTCCCAGGAGATCACCCGCATCGGCGGAACCCGCCCCATCAAGCTGGATATCCGCTTTCTGGCACTGACCAACGCAGACCTAAAGAAGAAGGTGGCGGAGGGGAGTTTCCGCCAGGACCTCTACTACCGGCTCAATGTGATCCCCATTGCTGTGCCGGCGCTGCGGCAGCGCACAGAGGATTTTGAGGAGCTGTGCCGGCACTTTATTCATCGCTTTACCAAAAAATATGACCGGACCTTTTGCCTGACGGAATGGCAGATCGACTATATGAAACGCTATCAGTGGCCGGGCAACATCCGGGAACTGGAGAACGTGATGGAGTACCTGATCCTGTGCAGTTCCGGTATCGGCCGCATTGAGGACGATGTGCTGAGAGGTCTGCTGAACGTGCCGGAGGAGAACCTGGGGCCACAGCCGGCAGCGCCCGCAATTGTGGAGTGTGCACAGGAAGAGGAGCCGGAGGAGCTGCCGCCGGAGGACCTGGACTTCAACACCGCAGTGGCTGGATTTGAGAAAAAGCTGCTGGAGCAGGTGCTGAAGGAATCGTCCAATCTACGGGAGGCCAGCCGCAAGCTGAATATTAACGCCTCTACCATCTGCCGCAAGATCAAGCAGTATGGGATTGACTACGAAAACCGCAGAAGCTGATTCAAATAGAAAGCAGCAAGGGCCGCCCGATTATTCCGGCGGCCCTTGCTGCTTAGAGAGAGATTGAAATAGGCGGGGAACGGATTACTTCATCAGCTCCTGCTCGGTAGCCACGTCCTTGTTGTACCTGGTGGGATGGATGATGGCGGTAAGGATCATGTTGACCACAAGCAGGCCGATGTAGAAGATGTAGGCGCCCCGCAGGCTGCCGGTGACCCGGATGGCGAAGGCGTTAACCTGGTAGTTGGTCATGAGCACAATCTGCATCAGGGGGAAGAACACAGAGTTGACCATGGTGAAGCCATGGCGGCCGAACACAGAGGCGGGCAGGGACACGATGAAGTTGGCGGCGGCGCCCACGGCAATGCCGATCATAGCTACAGACACATACACACCGATTGTGGTGTCAGTACAGTTGATGGCCAAGGCGATGCAGTACCAGATCAGGAAGAGGATAATGGCCTTTTTGACGCCGAACTTCTGGTCAATGGCGCCGAAGAGGTAGGAACCGCACACGCCGATGATGGCGCACACCGTCATCAGGCCCACAGCGGCCTCCTGAGAGAAGCCCAAGCTGGTATTGCGGACCACCAGCTGGCTCATGACGCCGGTGGTCACCAGCTGGTTGATGCCGATGATGAGGGCGCACAGCCACAGCTCCTTGGTTTTCAGCAGCTTACCGGCAGTCCAGCCGCCGTTGTCCTCACTGTTGCCCTGGAAGTACTCCCGCTCATAGACCTCGCGGGTCACGTTGTCAGGATACATGCCGCACTCCTGGGGGGTGTTGCGGACAAGAACCAGGCCGATGATGCCCAGCACGATGGCCCCCACCGCCACGTAGCTCATGCCGTTGGCAAAGCCGAAAGCGCCGATGGTGAAGGAAATCAGAGGCACATAGAAGGCGGAGCCGCAGTTATGGCCCATGGTGGTGAAGCCGTTGGCCAGACCCTTCTTCTTGGGGAACCACTGGGCAATCAGGGTGTTGCCGGCGATGTAGGCGGCGCCGTTGATAAAGCAGGTTACCAGGGTCAGGGCAATGAAGTAGGTGGTCAGGGTGGTGCTGTGCCCCAGAAAAATGTAGGACAGGCCGGCGCCGATCAGGCAGACGCCGGACAGCAGCCGGGGGCCCACGGATACGTTGATGCGGGCGATGAGAATATAGGCTACAACACCGATCATGCCGGCCCAGGTAGCCACGCCCAGCACCTGGTCGTAGGCGATGCCGGTGGACTCGGCGAAGGCGGGAGCTACGATGTTCAGGCCGTCAATGGAAAAGCCGATCAGAAAGAAGAACATCAGGGCCTGGTACAGGATGATGCCCCAGCCTTTGGAGAACTTCATGCTCATATTTTCACTGGCGATTTGGGAACTCTTTTTACTCATAGGTTACTCACTCCTCTTTTGTACTGTAGATGGTCAGCCTTGGCTCTGTTGTACCGGCTTGCGCCGGCGGCAAGACTTGCCTCCTCTCTCTCCATTTCGTTCAACAAATAGGTTAAGAGCAAAGTTGATGCCAATAAAATAGGATAAAATTACATGATAGAAAGGCCCTGGGCAAAAGGATAGCTACGCATCCGTTGCACGGCGGCAACAGGCATTTTTGCTTTGCAACAGCTATCCCCGGGCCAACTGTAGGAGGCTGACTACCGCGCCGTAGTCCAAGGCCCGGAAGTTGCCGCCCAGCGTTCCTGCCATATCGGGCAAAGCCAGCCGCGCCAGGTGCTCAATGGAAACGTCGCACAAACCAGCCTCCCGAAGTGTAACCGGAAGGCCTGACGAGCAGAGGAAGTCCTGAAACGCGGAGATGCCGTTTTGGGCGGTTTGAATCTGGCTGGGACAAGAGGGGACCTGCCAAACCAGGGTGCAAAAGTCGGCAATGGCCTCGGTTTCATCGGTGAGCATATACTTGCACCATGCGGTCATCAGGATACCCAGGGCCGCACCGTGGGGCAGGCCCAGCTCGGTGGTAAACACATGAGAGAGGGCGTGACAGGCAAAGTCCCCTCAAACCCCAGCATATTACTGTGGGCCACGGTGGAGGCCCACATCAGTTGGCTGCGGGCATCATAGCTGTCGGGTGAGCCAGCGCCCGGGGCAGCTCTGTAATCACAGTGCGCATCACCGCCGCACACATCTGGCTGCGGAGGGTGCCCTGCTGCCCCTTGTGGAAATACCGCTCAAAAGCGTGAGAAAGATATCTACCGCGCAGGAGGCGGTCTGTCGGGGCGGTAGTGTATAGGTGAGGACTGGATTCATCAGTGCGAAGCGGGGGCGGGTCAGAGGCTCGTCCAGGGCCGCCTTTCGTGGAGGACATCGTGGCAGAGGACAGAGACCCCGTTGGCCTCACTGGCGGTAGCGGCGGTGGTGAGCACCACGCCGATGGGCAGGGCCCGCTGAGTTTGGGCTTTGCCGCTGTATAGTTCCCATAGGGGACGCTGTTTTGGCACCCAGGCTTATGGCCTTCGCGGTGTCGATCACACTGCCGCCGCCCACGGCCAGCAGCAGGGTGATCTTTTCCGGCCAGCCGCCGCCGCCTTCCTCCGCAGTGGAAAGGACCGGGTTTTCCTGGATACCGCCAAAGAGGGTGACCGTAAGGCCGTGAGCCTCAAATCGGCGGTGAGTCTGCCCAGCAGGCCGCTGCGGCGGATGCGATCGCTGCCGTAAAGCAACATGACGTTGGGACCAAAGGGGCAGAGAGTGCCCGGCATGGGTTTCCGCATCCCGGCCGAAGATTACCTGTGGGAAAGGAAAAGGTAAAGTTTTCATGGAAGTATCACAGTCAGGCCATCTTGATAAGCACGGCGGTACCCATGCCGCCTCCGGCGCACAGGGTGGCCAGGCCGTATTTGCCGCCCGGCGTTTCAACTCGTAGAGCAGGGTGACCACCAGACGGCTGCCGGTGGCGCCACAGGGTGGCCCAGAGAAATGCCGCCGCCGTTGACGTTCAGCTTGTCCTCGTCGATGCCCAGGGTGCGCTGGCAGGCCACACACTGGGCAGCAAAGGCTTCGTTGATCTCGAAGAGGTCGATATCAGACACGGTGAGGCCAGCCTTCTCCAGCACCTTCTGGGTGGCGCTGATGGGGCCGATGCCCATCAGGTCGGGGAAACGCCGGTGGTGGCCACAGCGACTACGCGGGCCAGGATGGGCAGTCCCAGCTTTTGAAAGCTCCTCCTCCATTAGCAGAACGCCGGAGGAGGCGTCGTTCATGCCGGAGGCGTTGCCGGCGGTGACCCGGCCGTCGGCCTTAAAGGTGGGCTTCAGCTTAGCCAGCTTCTCCAGGGTGGTGTCCCGGCGGACGTGCTCGTCGGTAGTAATGACGGTGTTCTCCCTCTTGCCATGGACGGTGATGGGGATGATCTCCTCCTCGAATTTGCCTGCGTCAATGGCGGCGGCGGCACGCTGCTGGGAGCGGAGGGCATACTGATCCATGTCCTCCCGGGTAACCCGTAGGCATCGGCCACGTTTTCGGCAGTGATGCCCATAGGGGCCCACGCCCAGGTTGGTCAGGGAGTCCCACATGGAATCCCGCAGCTCCATGTGGCCGTACTTCTTGCCGTAGCGGGCGTCAAACACCATAAAGGGAGCGGCGCTCATGCAGTCGGCACCGCCGGCCATAATGCACTTGGCCTCCCGGCCATGATCTGATAGAAGCCCAACTGAATGGAGGACATGGAGGAGGTGCAGTTGCGGTGGACGGTGATTCCGGGCACCGTGTCGGGGAGGCCGGCCTTGATGGCGGCCACGCGGGCCAGGTTGTTCTCCAAATAGGTGCGCTGGTAGTTGCAGCCCCAGATCACATCGTCGATGAGGGCGGGGTCCACGGAGCGCTGGATCAGAGCCTGCATCACCGGGATGGACAGGTCCAGGGCGGTCAAGGTCTTGAACTGACCGCCGATGGTGCCGATGGGGTGCGGCAGGCGGATACGATTGCAACATGATTCATACAGAATAACTCCTCTCAAGGTGTGGTGGGATTGGTTCTTTGAATATAAACTGCAAGTCAGATGCCAACAATTTTGCTTGATTTTTAGGAATAAACCTCCCACCTAACACTGCGATGATGCGGGATGCAACAAGAAGGGGTACAAGCAGGTGTGCTTGTTCCAAAAATGCAATAGCGGAGGAGAGCAAAGCTGTAAAACCCGGCTGCGGGACGGAAAACAGACGGGTGGGCATGGAGGAAAATGTGATGTATACCAGGAGTGTACCGGCTAAGAGCAACGTCCGGTTTGTGGAGCGGGCAAAGCGGGTCATCGAGGAGTACGGCAAGCAGGCCGCCACCCCTGACGAAGCCCGGGAGCTCTTAAACCTGAACATACAGGTGTATTTATTTAGGAAGAATGGTGGTGTCCATCGGTGGACACCACCATTCTTCGGTCCAACCTAAACAGCGCGCGCATGACCTGCGGCTTGGCCCAGAGGCCGGAATACCGGGATCTGATGACTGCCGCCTCAAGCTGACCGGCGAGCGGGTAAACCGCTCCACCCACAACCACAGCGTAAGGGGGGGGGGCCGTGTGTGCCGGCGTGAACTACTGCGGCAACCCCGGATGTGACTTGGTGTTGGTGGTGCGCGGCTACCAGATAAGGTGTGCGGATATCGGATGGGTAACAGGGCGGAACGTCCTCTATTTCTGGCTTGCGGAGGAGCTCATGTAGCTGCGATAGGACACAAGTCCGCATCAAAGACGGCCAAGAAAGATGCAGAGCGGTACCCATCCGTCCACAAAGCAGCCTGTGGCGGGCTGGTGCGCATTGCGGCTGGTTATTGACAAGGCGCTATTTGACCAGGTTCAAACGCGCCTGTGCAAGCGGAAGCAGTGCTATTTCAGCAAGGTGAATTGCGGGGCTCTCTTTTGAAAGCAGGCGAACAGCAGGATTCCCTGCCTTTGCTGTCACCCCATAATGTATTTGTCAGACATTTAGAGCAAACCAATGCTTTTTAAATAGTGATTATGGTTTCATGCATTTCGCACAATTTAAAAGTATGATATAATAATATACCTAGATAATGCGGTGATTAGCGGAAAGGGTAGGTGGCCATGCAATCAGGAAAAGGCGTTGTTCATCTGACAGAACTGGAAAGCGGGGACTATAAAAGTATCTGTGAAAACCTTTACGACGGGATACACATCACCGACGGTACGGGTACCATTCTGTTTATTAACAAGGCCTATACCCGTACAACTGGAATCCTCCGGAGGAGCTGTTGGGGCGGAAGGTATCGGAAATTGAGGCGGAGGGAATTCTTTACACCGGCTCTGTAACGGAACGCGTGCTGGCTCAAGGCAAGAGAATCAACTCTGTGGCCCGATTCATCGTTTGAATAAAGAAGTACTGGTGACAGGGACGCCGGTGTTTGACGAGGAGAAGAATATCAGGCTGGTAGTAACCAACACACGGGACTTCCAGAGCTGAAGCGGCTGGAGGCTCAACTATTGGCTTTGGAGAAAAGCAGGAAAAAGCAGTTCAGGAACTGGCCTATCTCCGCAGCCGGCAGGCGGGCGATAAGCAGACGATCTACCACAGCGCGGCCATGCGGGAAGTGATGGAGATTGTGCGGAAAGTTGCGCCGACGGATGTCACGGTACTTATCACGGGGAATCTGGTACGGGTAAGGAACTCATCGCCAACGAGATTTATCAGAACAGCGACCGGTGCGGCAAACCCTTTATCAAACTCAACTGTGCCGCTATCCCTGCTGAACTGTTGGAGTCTGAACTATTCGGATATGAGGAGGGGCCTTTACGGGGCCAAACGAACCGGAAAAGCAGGCATGTTCGAGTTGGCCAATACCGGAGTTCTTCTTTGGATGAGGTTGGGGATATGCCCATGGCACTCCAGGCCAAGCTGCTCCGGGTACTTCAGGAGCGCAGCCTGGTGCGTCTGGGTGGCAGCAAGACGATAGATTTGGATATCCGGTGATTGCAGCCACCAATAAGGAATTGCTGACACAGGTGCGGCAGGGGAGGTTCCGGGAGGATTTGTACTATCGGCTCAGTGTGGTGCCTATCGAACTCAAGCCCCTACGGGAGCGTCGGGAGGACATTCCGGTACTGGCCAGGCACTTTGTGAGCTGTATCGGCGTAAATACGGAAAAGAGACCGAACTCTCCCCAAACGCCGTGGCAGAGTTAGCCAAGTATGACTGGCCTGGCAACATCAGAGAGCTGGAAAATCTGGTGGAGCGGCTGGTGGTTACCGACAGTGTGGGTGAAATTGGTGGCTGCCAGGTTGCGTCGGCGCTGAATTTTTCCGGTACCGTGGCTTGAGGGCCAGCCTCCGGTACTGAGGGCCAGCCTCAAAACTCAACTACAGACCTTTGAACGTGAATTGATCCTCGGAGCTCTGGAGCGGACTGGTTCCCTTCGCAAGGCGGCGGCCAGCCTGGGGTAGAGCATTCTACTCTTGTAAAAATGTAAGAGACTGGGGATTAGCTCCGCAAAACGGTGATTTTTGACCACTATGGTGAATTTTTCCGACTCAAGGAATATAACATTTTAAATTTCTATAATCAGCATAACTTGCCCAAGTTTTCTGGTCTACATGTGGATAAAGTACAAGGGTTGTATAGAGAGAAGGGCCTGGTGATTATTTTCTCCTCCTTCTCCTACCGCTATAATTCCTTGCGGCTCAGTAGATTCCGGGAAATCTATAAGGAATATATAAAATTGGCACGAAAATTGCGGAAGTAAATTAGTAAATTTGTAGGAGGAGGCAAAACCATGAGCGAGCTGAAGAACAAGACGATCATCACTGTGGCCACTACGGGCGCCTGGCCCACCAAGGCCAACAACCCCAACGTGCCCATGACCCGGAGGAGATTTCCGAGGACGTGTACGCCTGCTGGAAGGCCGGCGCGGCCATCGCCCACCTGCACATGCGGGACGACGAGGGGCACGGCACCATGGACAAGGAGAAGTTCCGCAAGACCGTGGAGCTGCTGCGCGCCAACCACCCCGACTGCGACATCATCCTGAACATGACCACCTCCGGCGACATCCACGCCGACGACACCACCCGCCAGATCCACCTGAAGGAGCTGCGCCCCGAGATGGGTTCCTATGACTGCGGCTCCATGAACTGGCTGCACACCTCCCTGTTCCTCAACCCTCCTGCCTTCCTGGAGGAGTTGGGCAAGAACATGCAGGAGTGGGGCGTGAAGCCGGAGATTGAGGCCTTTGACCCGGGCATGATTGCCAACGCCGCCTACTACCTGAAGAAGGGCGTGCTGAAGGCCCCCCTTCACTTCCAGTTCTGCATGGGCTGCGCCAACGGCATCCCCGGCTCCCTGAAGAACCTGATCTTTATGAAGGAAACCATGGAGTCCCTGTGCCCCGGCTCCACCTGGAGCTGCTTTGGTGTGGGCCACTGCGCGTTGGAGATGCTGTACGGCGCTGTGGCGCTGGGCGGCCACATCCGCGTGGGCATGGAGGACAACGTGATGTACGCCAAGGGCGTTCTGGCCGAGAGCAACGTGCAGTTCGTGGAGCGCGCCCGCCGCGTCATCGAGGAGTACGGCAAGCAGGTCGCCACCCCCGCCGAGGCCCGCGGGATTTTGGGCTTGAAGTGAAAAAAGGAAGTCGAGCAGCATGAAAGAAATCAAGAACATTCTCATCTGTGGCGCGGGCATGATGGGCAAGAACATCGGTTATGTGTTTGCGTCCAACCCCAGCTTCCAGGTGGGTATGTATGATCTGTACCCCACTGATGTGGAGGCGGGCATCCGCACCAACACCAGGCAGCTCCTGGACAAGGGCGTCATCACCGAGCAGGAGCTGAGCGACCGTCTCTCCCGCATCTCCTTTACCAACGACATCGACAGCGATCTGGTGAAGAACGCCGATCTGGTGATCGAAGCCGTTTTCGAGGACATGAAGATCAAGCGGGAGACCTTCGCCAAGCTGGAGGCGCGCTGCCGCCCCGACACCATCTTCTGCACCAACTCCTCTGTCATGAGCCCCAGCGAGATCTCCGCCGAGCTGAAGCACCGTGAGCGCTTTGTAGGCACTCACTTCTGGAACCCCGGCCACCTGATCCCCCTGGTGGAGGTGGTCAAGTCCGACGCCTCCAGCGACGAGGTGGCCCAGACGGTGATGGAGGTGCTCCGCTCCGTGGGCAAGAAGCCCGTGCTGTGCAAAAAGGACGTGCCCGGCTTCATCGCCAACCGCATGCAGCACGCCCTGTGGCGTGAGGCCATCTCCATCGTGGAGAACGGCATCGCCGACGCCGCCACCGTGGACGAGGCGGTGCGCTACTCCTTCGGCCTGCGGCTGCCCCAGCTCGGCCCCATGGAGAACGCCGACATGGTGGGTACCGACCTGACCTATAACATCCACGACTACATCCTGCGGGATCTGGAGGACTCCCACGAGCCTTCCCCCCTGCTCAAGCAGCTCCGCGATGCGGGCAAGATCGGCTTCAAGACCGGCGAGGGCTTCCAGAAGTGGACGCCTGAGCAGGTCGCCCAGTCCAACGCCGAGCTCAATGAGTATCTGATTCGGATGCTCTACGGAAAGTAAGGAAAGTGTGTTCCGCGACTCACATGCCATAGATAGAACGAGAGAATGAGAAAGGAAGCGATCCCATGTCGAAACAGCCCCAAGCAGCAGCCCAACTGAAGGGCACTCCGCTGTGGCGTATGAGCAAAAAGTTCAATTTCGCCGCAGAGAAAATTATTCCGGACTCTTTTGTGTTCTGTATCATCTTGACCTTCCTTGTGTTCGTGCTGTCCCTTCTCCTGTGCGGCAAAAGCCCGCTGGAGCTTCTGGTGGGATGGTGGGACGGCCTGAGCAGCCAGTTTACCTTGGCTTTCCAGATGGGCATTATGGTTGTCGTGTGCGCCACCTGCGCCCGCAGTCCACAGGTGAACCGTCTGCTGAACAAGATGTCCAGCATGGTACACAGCCGGACTACGGCACTGGTGCTGATGATGATCTTCGGCTATGTCACCTCTATGATGAACTATGCCTTCTGCACCATAGTTACTCCCATCCTCGCCATGCAGCTTGCCAAGCATGTCCGCGGCCTGCACTTCCCCATGATGGTGGCTGGTGGATATACCTGCATGATTCTGGGTCAGTGCCTGGGGCCTTCCGCCACCCTGTATTCCAATCTGGCTACTGAGGGCAGCTCTTATGCTCAGATTGTCGGCCAGACCATGAGTGTGGCTGAGACTTGCTACAACCCCATGAATATCATCCTGTTTACGGTTCTGGCAATCGCATTTACCGTTATTGTCGTGTTTACCCGCCCTGGCGAAGACGAGCTGGTGGAGCTGCGCGATGTAGCCACCCAGGCCGATGTGGAGCCAAAGAGCTATAAGAGCACCAAAAAGGCCGAAACCCCTGCGGAAAAGATGAACACGTTCCGCCCCATTATGTGGCTGGTCGGCGCCTTCATCTTTGCGTATGCCGTCTACTCCTTTGTCACCAAGGGGTTTCTGGGAAGCCTGAACATGAATTTTGTGATTTTCCTGTTTGTGGGTGTCAACTGCTTCCTCTTCCCTGAGCCGCATCAGTGGATGGAGGCCCACACAGACTCCATGCATCTGGCCACGGATATCATCCTCCAGTTCCCCTTCTATGGCGCTATCATGGGCATGATGTATCTGGACGGCGGCTTGGGTTCTGTGCTGGTCAATGCTATCACGTCTGTCGCCACCGCTCACACCATGCCGATCTTTACCTTCCTGTCGGCCTGCCTGGTAAATCTGTTTATCCCCTCTCAGGGCGGACAGTTTACCGTGCAGGGACCGCTGATTGTGGAGGCTGCAAAGGCCATACCCGGTACCGACCTGGTCAACTGCCTCAATGCGTTTGTGCTGGGCGATGAGTGTACGAACCTGCTTCAGCCCTTGTATGTCATCCCTGCCCTGTCCGTAGTTGGCATGAAGCTGAAAGATGTATGGGGCTTTATGGCATTTATCTGCGTGTTCTGGATTGGCATCACCTGTCTCGGCCTGTATTTTATCCCCATGTTTGTCTGAATGAAACGCCTCATCACGAGTTAATGCTGGGAACATACCCGTGCTGTTGCACCCCCTTATTTGAGTGGCAACTAGCAGCCGGTGAATGCTCCTGCTGTCTGGCTGGCGCTTAAGTATCGGCACTCCTTGGAATGATCAAAAAACGTTTATAGCCCTTCTCAAAAAGCAGAACCCCGTCAGAATTCACAGATTCTGACGGGGTTTCTTTCGCGGCCTGATTCCTTTCCGTTTTTGTCTGACCCAAATGGGATTTCAGAGCAGTCTCCACGTGGCTTTGGCCGCCTGGCGCTGGGAGACCGTGGTGACATGGGCGCAGGGTTCCGGGGTAAACCACGCAGAGAAGTCCCCGGACAGCCCCACCCGCTTTAGCACTTGGTGAAGCATATGCAGAACACTGTCCGGGGAGGCCGGCACACCGGCAGGACTTCGGTTTCCTTACCTCCGTTGATACGGGTGATCTGCCGCTTAACCCGGAGGTCACCCCTCTCCAAATCAATGCATTCCCATTTGGAGCCCGGCAGTCCTCACCGACAGAGTCCAGTGGCTGGTTCTGGGTACACCAATACGCCGCCCTTTTTTGCTTTCCGCAGGAGGGATTGGGGGTGCTTTAACGACAGAGGCTTCATCGCCTGGTGCTCCAGCCTGGGCAGGGTCCAGCTTTTCGGCGGGGTGGCGGGGACCAGCCTTTGCGCTCTGACCAAGTTCATTACAGAGGAAGTGATCTGGCGGATATTTTGTACTATCTTGGGACGCAGGCCTCTGGGCTGTTCCTACGCTCAAGCCGTTCTATCCGTCCCTCGGGCAGAAGGTCCTTGTAGAGCTTCTCCAGCGGGCACCTCTCAACATTGGGCCTAGATTGTCAATATAGCCCTCAGCCAAAGGTGGATACGGGCTTCTGCCCATAAAAGCTGTCTAACGACCGCCCGCGGTAAGTTAAATGCTCCGCTATCCCGCCAAGTGGTAAAAAACAGCGCATTCACAGCAAGCGGCGAAAGGCAGGCTTACAGAGGCGGGGCATCTGCATAGGAGTCCCGATAGCGACGGCGATACTCCGCCGGGGTCAAGTTATAGTTTAACTCAAAAATTTTATAGAACTGTGTAATATTACTGTAACCTACCTCTTGGATAATCTCATTGATGCTCCGCTGGGAGGCGATCAGCAGCTTTTGAGCATGGGCCAGCCGTAGCAGTGTGACATAGGACTTGAAGGAGATCTGCATCTCATCCTTGAACAAATGGCGAAAATAGGACTCATTTAAATTCAGATGGCTTGCCACCTGAGAGAGAGTCAGATGTTCGGTGTAGTGGTCGTTAATATATACCTGGGCCTCAGCAATCTTTGGACTAAAATTGGGGACATGCTGGACGTTTTCCAACGAACTGCGGGCTTGAGACAGGGCCAAAAGCACCTGCCGCAGCAGAATGTCCAATTCCATTTGGTAGAAAGGACTCCGCTTGGCATACACCTGATAGGCCCTGCGGATGAGTTCGCCCAGCCAGTCGGCGGCCGGGTCGTCGGCATGGATGCGGTTTTGAAAACTCAGGGGGTTATAGTTTAGAAAACGCAGATACTGGCTGTCTACTGCTTGGCTGCCAGGAGCAGAGATAGCCGAGGGAAGGAAAATCAGAAAGAGGTATCGGCAGTCCTGGGTTCCGTCAGAGATGGCTACGTGGCTCTCGTAGTTATTAGAGATGAAGATGTCACCTGGCTTCACAGGGTAGACCTTGTTCAGATAAACAAATTTCCCTGTTCCTCCCACGCACAGGCCGATCTCGTGGTAGCGGTGCCAGTGCATAGGGTCCTTATTTCCCATCACTTGATAGGGGAACAGATGGATGGGGAAGGAGGGGTCAAATTCATATTCCCAGTTAAAACGTTTCGTGGCGTGCACCTCCCAACGCGGCGACAGAATAGAGCTCTTGGAGTTCTGACGGGGACCAACTGGGGAAAGAAGGAAAAACATATTTAAAAATACAAAAATTGATCTATAAAGGAAGGATTTATCCTAGTGCTTAAGTACTATGATAGCACAGACCTGTAAAAATTCCAAGAAACCAGCCGGAATTGTTATAAAAAGTACCGGAAATGGGATTGATTCTATCGGAAGTGGATTGTAACATATAGACAATAAGAGCGCAGTTTCATTAAGAAAGTTTGATGTTATTGTGCTCCGATATTGAAAGGAAGTGTATGGAATGAAAAAGTGGATCGCGTTGCTCCTGTCCTGTGTTATGCTCCTGGCGATGGTAGCCGGCTGCGGCGGCACCCCTGCAGAGAGCCCGAGTCAGTCGGGCGGCGCTGGTGAAACTGCCCCCCAATCCGCGGCGCCGGACGGTGAAACCAAGACTTACAAGGTTGGCTTCTCCAACGTCTGGGTGGGCAACACCTGGGGCGTACAGTGCGTCAACGAGTTGGAAGCCTATCTGCGCAACAATGAGCAGATCTCCGAGTACTATATCTACAATGCCGATAACGACGTAAACAAGCAGATTTCCGACATCGAGGATCTGATCGCCAAGGGCGTGGATATGTTGATTCTCCAGCCGATCTCTGCCGAATCCGTGGCGGCAGTGGTAGAAGAGGCCTACGACGCGGGAATTGTGGTGGTAAATTGTACCTCCCCCCTGTCGGATGCTACCGATAAATACAACGTGTCTGTGGTGGCCCGGGATTACGACTTCGGCTACGTGGGCGCCAAGTGGCTGTGCGAGGAGTTGGGCGGCGAGGGCAATATTGTCTGCCTGGATGGCATGGCCGGCCTGTCCAGTGCTGTGCTGCGCATGCAGGGTGCCCAGGATGCCTTTGCCGAATACCCCGGCATCAATGTAATTGCCTCCGAGTATGCCGACTGGGACTATGCTACTGCCAAGCCTGTCATGGAAAACTTGCTGGCCGCTTATGATGACATCGACGGCATCTGGTCTTCGGGCGGTGATATGACCCGTGCAGCCATCGAGGTGTGGGCCGACTCCGGTCGGGACTGGATCCCCATGATGGGTGAGGACTGCAACGGCTTTCTGAAACTGTGGAGCGAGTACAAGGACGACGGCCTGTCCTGCATTGCCACCTCCCTGCCAACTTGGCTGTTTGCTTACGGTGCCGAGCTTGGCCTGGAGATCCTGAATGGTACCTATGAGGGGGAGAAGGACATTATCGTGGAGATTCCCACCATTACCAATGACCAAGTGGACGACTATGTTCGCTGGGATCTGTCTGACAGCTTCTGGTGTGGCACCAAAATGACCGAGGAGGATATTGTGGCTCTGTACGGAAACGGAAACGACGGCTCTCAGGGCCTTACTGGCGAGGGTGTAGCTACAGATCACTGATGGATCACTGATGGCTGAAGAGAGGCCGGAGCCCACACACATTACCGGAGTGCATGCATAGCCGTGGAAGGCCGGCTTCCGGCATCACTGGGAAAGGGCGAGAAGGGTGACCTGATCGCCTCTTTCCTCACCTCGTAGCGGGAGGATGAGCGTATTGGAACAGGACTATCTGGAATTCTTACATATCACAAAAAACTTTCCCGGCGTTACAGCCCTGGATGACGTGTCCATGTCGGTACATAGGGGAGAGATCCACGCCCTGGTGGGTGAGAACGGGGCGGGAAAGAGCACCCTGATGAATATACTGGGGGGGAACCTCCAGCCCAACGGAGGGGAGCTCCAGCTGGATGGTCATCCGGTAAAAATTTCCAGCCCCATTGACGCATACAGAAAGGGCATTGGTTTCGTCCACCAGGAGTCAAACCTGCTGGAGAACCTATCGGTGTGTGAAAATGTGTTTCTGGGGCGGGAACGGGTTCTCTCCCTGGGGCGCACCGACCGGAAAGGCATGTGCCGGGAGATCCGGGAGTGCTGCCAGCGCTTGGGATATCAATTGGAGCCGGAAAGGCCGGTAGCGGAACTAAACCTGGCTGAGCGGCAAAGTGTGGAGATCGTACGGGCTCTGCTGGGCAGCCCCCGTGTCCTGATTCTGGACGAGCCCACAGCCGCTCTGGCGGAGGACGAAGTGGCCCGGCTGTTTCGAATCGTTCGGGAACTGCGGCAGGAGGGGGTGTCTGTGCTATATATTTCCCACCGGCTGGACGAGATCATGGAGCTGGCCGACCGGGTAACGGTACTTAAGGACGGCAAGCTGGTGGGCACCTTGGAGCGGGGGGAGCTGGACAAAGAGCGCATGGTCAGTATGATGGTGGGCCGCGTTATTGAGGACATCTACCCCGACCGCAGCCAGGTGCAGTTCGGCCCGGAACTGCTGCGGGTGGAGGGGCTGACCCTCCCGGGAAAGCTGGAGCACGTGAGTTTTTCCGTTCGGGCCGGCGAGATTGTGGGGTTGGGCGGCTTGGAGGGACAGGGCCAGCGGACGGCGATCAGAGCTATTTTTGGTGACCAGCGGTTTTCCCAGGGGAGTATCTCTGTGGAGGATACCCCTCTGAAAAGCGGCGGAATTGCCGAGCGCATCCGCAATGGCGTGGCCTACGTCACCCACGATCGGCGGGGGGAGGGGCTGGTGCTTACCCAGTCCATCCGGAAGAACAGCGCCCTGGCCGCCTTGCGGCGGCTATGCACTCTCATGGGCCTGGTAAAGGAGGACGAGGAGCGAACCCAGGTGGCCGAACAGATGGACAGTCTCCAGATCAAGGCATCCTCTATGGAGGAGTTGGTATCCCACCTATCCGGAGGCAACCAACAGAAGGTGATGCTGGCCCGGTGGCTGATGACGAAACCCAGAGTGCTCATCATCGACGAGCCCACCAAAGGCATCGACATCGGTGCCCGCATGTCCATCTATCAGATTATCCACCAGCTTACCGAGGCGGGGATCGGCATTTTAATGCTTACCAGCGATATGGTGGAGCTGATTGGCCTGTCTGACCGGACCCTGGTGTTCTATGAGGGTAAGATCGTCAAAGAGCTGTCCCGCGGCGAGATCACTGAGGAGCGGGTCATGAAGGCCGCCAGCGGCATGACGGAGGAGTAGGCTTATGAAACAACTGGAAAGGATCCACCGCAAACTTGCCGCCACCCCCCAACTCAGCAGTGTGCTGACCATCTGCGGGCTGCTGCTTGTGGTGTTCGCCTCCATGTGCGTGTACTCGGAGAGCTATCGTTCCGCCTATAATGTCACCAATGTACTGGTGCAGTGTGTTCCGCTGGCGTGCGTCAGCCTGGGGCAGACCCTGGTCATCATCAGTGGCGGTATCGACCTGTCTGTGGGTTCGACCATCAGTGTGTGTACCGCCATTGCCGCCCGCCTCATGGGCAGCGACAACCCGGCGCAGGTGCTCCTGGGTGTGGTAGTGGTGTTTGCCTTTGCCGCCGGCGTGGGTTTGGTCAACGGTGCGGGAGTCAACTATCTCAAGGTGCCGCCCATGATTACCACACTGTGTACCAGCACGATTCTGGAGGGTGTGGCACTGTGGATACTGCCCGTGGCGGGGGGCAAAATCAACGCCGATTTCGCCCGGGTGATCTACAAGAAGTGGGACATCATCAGTATGCCGCTGCTCATTCTGGTGGCGCTATTTCTGGTGATGCGCTACCTGCTCTATCGCACCCGGACGGGCACCAGCCTGTATGCTATCGGCCGCAGCAGAACCATTGCCGCCTCTATGGGCATCAAGACCACCCGGGCCAGCATGAAGGCATACGTGCTGGCGGCCCTGTGTGCCGCGGTGACAGGACTGCTGCTGGCCTCCCGAATGCGGGTGGGGGACCCCACCTGTGGGGCCAACTACGGTATGGATTCCATCGCCGCCACCGTGATTGGCGGGACTTCCCTGGCGGGCGGTACTGGACTGCTATCAGGCACAGTGGCAGGAGCGTTCCTCATCGGCATGCTGTCCAATGTCATGAACAACCTCAACGTGAACCAATTTTACCAGTACGTGATGAAGGGAGCCCTTCTCATCGCGGCCATGGTGGTTTACTCCATTTCAGATCGGCTGGAGGTGCGTCGCCGTGCGTCATAATCTGCTGTTGAACCGCTCGAGGGGGACTGCCTCCCTCCAGCCGCTGGTGTTGCTGGCCATCATCGTGGTGATGACCGGCGCCCAGGCTGTTCTGGTGCCCGGCTCCCTGACGGTGGAGCAGATGCTCATCATCTCACGCCAAGCGTCTGCTCTCGGCATCATCACCCTGGGTCAGGCGGCGGTTATTCTGGTGGGGGGCATCGACCTGTCCGTGGGTGCCACCGTCATGATGGTAAACATCTTCTGCATATCGGCAATGCAGGGCAGTGATGCCAATGGTCCATTGGGGCTGCTGGTGTGCCTGTTTATCGGACTTGCCATTGGTACTGCCAACGCCTTCGGCGTGCTGTTTCTAAAGATTGCCCCCTTTGTCATGACCCTGTGTACCACTACCATCTGCGAGGGCATCTGCTACGTTTACACCCAGGGCTCACCGACCGGCAGCGCGGCCCCCTTTATACGTGCCCTCGGGACCGGCCGCCTGTTCGGCATCCCTTTTTCCACGCTGATCTGGCTGGCTCTGGCGGCCGCTATGTGGGTGGTGCTGCGCTTTACCGCCCTGGGCCGCAGGCTGTACGCCGTGGGCGGCAGCCCCAAGGCTGCCCGACTCAGCGGCATCGCCAATGTCCGGGTAGTGGCCGGGGCCTATATCTTCTGCGCTCTCATGTCCGCTGTGGCCGGCCTGATCCTGACCGGGTACCACAACATTGCTTCCCTGACCCTGGCAGGGGACTACTCCATGAACTCACTGGCTGCGGCCCTGATTGGCGGCAACGCCATTGAGGGCGGTCGGGGCGGCGTTTGGGGTGTGGTGCTGGGCTCCTTTTTCATGATGCTGCTCATGGCTATCCTGACCATGCTGGGCATCAGCCAGGTGGGCAAGCTGATCATTCAGGGCTGCATCATATTAGCAGTGGTGGCTGCCCAGCAACTGTGGAAAAAGGACTGAAAGGAGCGGGCAAATGCGCATCGGAATCAATCAATTCTGTTTTCCAGCCCCCTGCGATGTGTCGGAGGCCCTGCACCGGGCCAAGGGACTGGGCTATGACTGCATGGAGATCTGCCTGACCGCCGACCGGAAGCCCGGCCCGGCGGTGGGGAGTGTCACCGATGCCCTGGATATCAGCGGCTATTTCAACCGGCTGCTGCACGAGCACGCAGGGGAGGCGGAGTTTCTCCAACTGCGCCGCATGGCAGAGGAGGTGGGGATTCCTCTATGCAGCGTGGGCGGCATCATCAGCTTCTCCATCTATCCCCTGACAGCCCGGGAGCCGGAGGTCGTCCAAACGTCCATGGATGCAGTCCGGCGGATGCTGGACGCAGCTCAGGTGCTGGGAGCGGCCTCTGCTCTGGTGATCCCGGGTGTGGCCACTGAGGATATGGCATACGAGGAGGCCTACACCACCGCCCAGGAGAGAGTGTCTGAACTGGCCGACTATGCCCCGTCGGTGGGACTGATGATCGAAAATGTCTGGAATAACATGCTGTATAGCCCACTGGAGCTGGCACGGTTTGTGGATGAGATGGGGCGGAAGAATGTGGGCATCTGCTTCGACATAGCCAACGCCCGGCGCTTCGGCTACCCAGAGCAGTGGATCCGTACCCTGGGCGGACGGATTTTGGAGTTCCATTGCAAGGACTACCGCATGTCGGTGGACAACATCAACGGTTTTACCAACCTGCTGGACGGGGATGTAAACTATCCGGCGGTGATGGCGGCTATCCGGGACATCGGCTTTGACGGGGATCTGATTGTGGAGCTGATCCCGCCGGCCCATCACCTGGTGGAGCGCACCCTCCGCCATGCGCTGGAGACCCTGCGGGAGCTGTGTCAAATGAATGGAAGGAAAGGATGAAAACAGGATGAAAAAATACGGTGTCATGATTGTGGGAACCGGGTGGGTGTCCGGCGAGCACATCCGGGCTTTTGAAATGACGGAGCGGGCTCAGGTGACGGCTATTGTCTCCCGCAGCCGGGAGAAGGGGGAGGCCAAAATGCGAGAGTACGGCCTGGAGGGCCGCTGTAAGGTCTACACCGACTATCAGGAAGGTCTAAAGGACCCCAATGTAGACATTGTGGTCATCTGCACGCCAAACGATATGCACTGTGAGCAGACCATTCTGGCTGCCGAGGCGGGGAAACACATCCTGATTGAAAAGCCGGTGGCCCTCACCTGGGAGGACACGAAACGAATGGATGAGGCGGTGCGCAAGGCCGGAGTCAAGACGCTGGTGGGCTATGTTCTCCACTACAACCCCTTGTTCGTCACCGCCAAGAAGATTCAGAAGGACTTCATCGGCGAACTGAAGTACGCGGAGACCGACTATTTCCACCGGGTTATGGGTGATATTCCCTGCTATCAGTGGACGTGCAAAAAGAGCGTAGGGGGCAGCTCCCTGTTGGCCGGCGGTTGCCACGCCGTGGATGCCATGCGGTGGTTTATGCAGGACGAGGTGGTGTCCGTCTACGCCCAGTCCAGCAAAATGCGCACGGATCTCGAGTTTGACGGTACCATCTCCATTATCCTGAAATTCAAGAACGGTGCGGTTGGTAAGGTGGGCAGCAGCTATGACTTCATCAGTCCCTATGTGTTCAATCTTCACCTGTGCGGCACCAAGGGCACCCTCTGGAATGAAAAGTTGTGGTCGCCCGGCCAGATCACGGAGCAGCGGGATTACATGGAATTGCCGGTGCTCACCCCTAACAGCGGTGATGTGAAGCACCACCCCTTCCCTGAAGAGGCAGCCCATTTCCTGGACTGCATCATCCACGACAGGGAGACAGACTGCCCTATGTCCGATGCGGTCAAAACTCAGGAAATTGTCTTTGCCGCTGACCTGTCCGCCGCCACCGGCGAGGTCGTACATCTGCCTTTAAAATAAATAAAATAATAAACTTCGGGAATAACCATACATTCATTCTTTGCAGTCATAAACCTGTCGGAATCCATGGGCTCTGACAGGTTTTGTTTTGCGTTTGTCCCCTTCTTAGGCTGAATTTTGCTTTTTGGGCTTTACCCAAGCCGTAATCCGTACGGGATTTTGGAGCAGTCATGACTGGAGACTGACAGAGAGCGGAATGCCGCCATGGCTGCCTGGCGCTGGCAAGCGGTGGTTGCGTGGGCGTAAGCCTAAGGTGGGCTCTGCTGACCGGAGCTGCTTCAGGAGACCACCTGAGTCTGTTCGCAGGCCAAGCTGGCCCACACGAGGCCAACTGCCGTTCAAAACTCCCTGTCATGGGTATGACCTTGCCCTCAGACTGAGGCCGACGTATGGGATTTGGGGCCCTTGCCGCACTTCAAGTGCCCCGTTCAGCGTTTCACTGCATCCAGTTCCCACCGGCATTATTTTGGTGCAAAGCATGCGGTGTTCCAACAGTTGCGTTTCTCTGAAAAAGAAGTATATAATATACAAAACCGTTTCAGGCACGAATCTACGCGGCAACAGGGGGTGGGACGCGATGACCTTGCGGGAGATCATGAAAACCAATGTCGGGCCCGAACGCTTAGAACCATCATTACCCCAGGAGACGGAGATTCATCATCTGCGTCCAGAGGCGGTGGATGAAGGCGTGGTCTATGAGGTTGTGAATGAACTGGGGGATAAGGTGGGGGAGCTGGCAGGCAGCCAACTGGCCTTTCTGGTCCGCCGTGCGGTGGAGCTGGACCTGAATGAACTGCTCAACGCCATCGAGGACGGCGTGGTAGTGCTGGACCGGGAAGGTCGAATTTGCTATGAAAATGAGGCGTACAGCCGCATCATTGGAGTACCCATGCGCAAGACCATCGGGCGGGATATGCATGTCATTGAGCCGGATGCTCTGCTGCTTCGGGTGCTGGAGAGCGGAAAGCCCGACGCCCGAAAGTGGCACCGCATCAAATCGGTGGGGAAATATGTATCTATGCGCATGTTTCCCGTGTGGCGGAACGGTGTGGTGGCCGGGGCCTTCTCCATCTTCCGGGATGTGACGGAACTCAACCGTCTTGGCATGGAAGTGGAACGGATCACCCAGGTGGCCGAGGAATTGACGAGCCAGTTGGATGTAGAGCTCTCCAGGTTTCAGATGATTGGACAGGATCCTCAATTCCGTACTCTTTTGTCCCGTGCTGTCACCGCCGCCAAAACCGACGCGACGGTGCTTATTCGGGGGGAAAATGGTGTGGGCAAGGAGGGCTTTGCAAAGCTGATTCACCAAGCCAGTCCCCGAAGAAATAGGCCTTTTATAACGGTCAACTGCGCTGCCATCCCGGAGGCGCTCATTGAGAGCGAGCTGTTCGGCTATGAGGAGGGCTCCTTTACAGGGGCAAGGAAAGGGGGGAAGCTGGGCAAGTTTGAGCTGGCCCAGGGAGGTACCCTCTTTCTGGACGAGGTGGGGGATATGCCCCTGATAATGCAGAGCAAGCTGCTGCGGGTGCTTCAAGGGGGGGAGATTGAGAAAGTCGGGCGGGAAGAAAACGTGGCGGTGGATGTGCGAATTGTGGCGGCCACCAATCAGCCCCTGGAGGAACTGATAGAACAAAGACGGTTTCGGGCCGACCTGTACTATCGCCTCAATGTGGTGCCCCTCTCCATACCGCCGTTGCGGGAACGGCAGGGCGATATTCTCCCTCTGGCCTATCACTTTCTGGACCGCTACAACGAACGATATCAGAAGTCGGCCGTTATCAGCCGAGGGGCCGCACAGGCGCTGCTGTCCTATGATTGGCCGGGTAATGTACGGCAGCTCCAAAACTGCATCGAGTCGGCCGTCATTCTGTGTGGTCAGGAGGAGATCGACCCGGCCGACCTTTCTCTGGGCACGATCGCCAGACCGGTTGAGGCGGCCCAGCCCGCAGAGACGCGGCAATATGGAACCCTGCGGGAAGAGACCATCCGTTTTGAGGGACAGTTGCTGCGGGCGGTGCTGGAGCAGTGCGGCGGAGACAGGGATGAGACTGCCCACCGGCTGGGCATCAGCCGGCGCACATTTTACCGCAAATGGTCGGAAACTCAGCTGTGACAAAAATGGCACAAGAGACAAATTTGACACCAATAAAAGGACAGATTTGACACAGGCGGGGTAGTCCTGCGTATCATACGCAGGACTACCCCGCCTGTTTTCTTAGGGGCCCAAGGGAAAGTGGCGGTTGGTCAGGAGTTGGCACGCAAGTTGCTTTTTTGTGGGTGTCCAAACAAACACAAGCCTTCACACATTTTATTTAAAAGAAAGGGGCAAAAACATCCATGAAGAGCAGCAGCTATTCCGGATTTTTCAAACTCTCTGTTGAGGAGCGCATGAAGGAGGTGGCCGAGTTCTGTGCACTGACGCCGGAGGAGCAGGCCATCCTGAAGGAGGCTGATTCCCTGGACATGGACAAGGCCGACCACATGATTGAGAATGTAATTGGCCGCTTTACGCTCCCCATGGGCGTGGGAATCAATTTCGTAATCAACGGCAAGGATTACGTCATCCCCATGGTTACGGAGGAGCCATCCGTGGTGGCGGCCTGCTCCAATGCAGCCAAGATGGCCCGGCCTGGCGGCGGCTTCACTACCGACTATACCGGCAGTGTCATGATTTCCCAGATCCAACTGCTGGACGTGCCTGCCCCCTTCTACGCCAAGGGGAAGATCCTGGAGAACAAGGAGAAGATCGCCGAGATCTGCAACGCCAGGGACCCCATGCTGGTGAAGCTGGGCGGCGGCGTGAAGGACGTGGAGGTCCGGGTGCTGGACTCCCTGGTGGGCCCAATGGTGGTGGTTCACCTGCTGGTGGACACCGGGGATGCCATGGGCGCCAACGCGGTGAACACTATGGCCGAGGCCGTGGCACCCTTCCTGGAGGAGCTCACCGGCGGCCGCGCCGAGCTGCGTATCCTCTCCAACCTGGCAGACCACCGAATCGCCCGCGCCCGCGCCGTCTTCAAGAAGGACGCCATTGGCGGGGAAGAGGTTGTCGATAAAATGATCGCCGCCTATGCCTTTGCCGCCGCAGATCCCTACCGGGCGGCCACCAACAACAAGGGCATCATGAACGGCATCATCCCCGTGGTCATTGCCACCGGCAACGACACCCGCGCTATCGAGTCCGGTGCCCACGCCTACGCCGCCCGCAGCGGACAGTACTCCCCCTTCGCAACCTGGGAGAAGAACGCCGACGGCGATCTGGTGGGCTCCATCGAGATGCCGATGGCCGTGGGCCTCGTGGGCGGCGCCACCAAAATTCACCCCGCCGCCAAGGTGGCAGTGAAGATGCTGGGCGTCAAGACCGCCGGGGAGCTGGCCCAGATCATTGCTGCCGTGGGCCTGGCTCAGAACATGGCCGCCATGCGGGCTTTGGCCACCGAGGGCATTCAGCGGGGCCACATGTCCCTCCACGCCCGCAACCTGGCCGCCACCGCCGGCGCCACCGGAGAGCTGCTGGAGAAAATTGTAAAGCAGATGGTATCTGAAAAAAATGTCCGGCTGGAGTACGCCCAGGAGCTGGTCAAACAGTATCAGAAGTAACCGGAGGGAGGCACGCGTATGTTAGCCATTCTGGTGTCCCTGGCGCTGCTGATCGTTCTCACCTTCCGTAAGATCAACATCGTGGTGGTGGGCATTGCCGCCGCCGCAGTCATGGCCCTCCTATCCGGTCAGCCGGTGGTGACCGCAGTCACCGATACCTATATGACAGGGGCCGCCCAATTTGTGAGGGACAACTTCCTGCTCTTCTTTTTCAGCGTCCTGTTCGGAAAGGTCATGGAGGAGACAGGGGCGGCTGCCTCCATTGCCAAATTCTTGGCTGAGCTGTTGGGGGAGAAGTTTGCCATCCTGGGCGTCATTTTCTCCGGCGCAGTGCTGGTCTATGGCGGTGTCACCACTCTGGTGGTGGTGTTCAGCCTGTATCCCATTGCCCTCTCCCTGTTCAAGAAGGCCAACCTGCCCCGCTATCTGCTGCCCGGCGCGATTGCCGGCGGTTGCTTTACCTTTGCCTGCGCAAACTTTCCCGGCACGCCCAATCTGGTCAATGTGATCCCCACCACCTATCTGGGGACCAACACCATGGCGGCCCCTCTGGTGGGCGTGATCACCGGAATTGCTGTCATGCTCATGGTGTGTGTTTACTTCCTGTGGGAGGCAAGTCGGGCCCGGGCCCGGGGGGACTGCTTTGTGGAGGACGAGGCCACTACCCAGAGCCTGGTCAAGGCGGCATCCATGGTGCGGCTGCCCAGCCCGATCATCGCCATCCTGCCCATTGTGCTCATCCTGATCCTGCTCAACGTGTTCAAGCAGCATGTGGTCGTGGCCATGCTGGGCGGCATCCTTCTGTGCGTGGTGCTGTTCTTTCGGAATGTCCACGGTGTGCTGGACATGTTCTCTTACTCTGCCGAAAATTCGGCCATCGCCATCATCAACACTGCGGTGGTGGTGGGCTTCGGCTCGGTTGTGCAGGCCTCTCAGGGATTTCAGAAGCTACTGGATTTCGCCACCAGTCTGGAAAATATCCCGCCCCTGCTGGCCTTCGGCCTGATGACCACCATTCTGGCCGGCGCCTGCGGCTCCGGCTCCGGCGGTTTGGGTATCGCCCTGTCCGCCATGGCGGACAAATACATCTCCCTGGGCCTGGCCCCGGAGATCCTGCACCGGGTGGGCTCCGCCGCCTCCGTTGGCCTGGACAGTCTGCCCCATAACGGCGCGGTAATCACCCTGCTGACTATCTGCGGCCAAAGTCACAAGGAGAGCTATAAGTACATTTTCTTCCCCACGGTTGTCTTTACCCTGGCCGGCATGTTTCTCTCCATTGCCCTGGGGACCGTGCTCTATCCCATCTCATAAGGAGTTATATCATGGAACTAAAATTGCCTGAACAGATTGACGTTATCGACATCACCATGCGGGACGGGCTTCAGAATGAGGAACACTATGTGCCCCTGGAGGCCAAACTCTATCTGGCTGACAGGCTGATCAAGGCCGGCTTTAAGCGCCTGGAGGTGGGCTCCATCAGCCATGTGGCCTATGTGCCGCAGTTTAAGGACGTAGACGAGCTGCTGCTCAAGCTTCCCAAGGACGTGGATGTGGAGTATACCGTTCTGGCCCTCACCCCCAAGGCCATCGAGCGGGTGGGCGGCCTGCTGGATCGGGGGGCCAAGATCGACCGGGTGCTCACAGGCCAGATTGCCACCAGCGAAGCATACGCCATGAAGAACATGCGCCGTACCCACCAGCAGCTCTTTGACGAGGCAGAGAAGAACGTGAAGGCCCTCCACGATATGGGCATCAAGAGGGTGGCTGGCAACATCGGCACTGTGTTCGGCTGCCCGATCCAGGGGAAGGTATCCATCGAACGGGCCTACGAATTTGTGGATCGTATGTTTGATATCGGCTTTGACGAGGTAGAGCACTCCGATTCCGACGGTATCGCTACACCCAGGGACATTGCAGACTACTTCCAAGTCATTTTGGAAAAGCACCCAGACCCCGCACGGCACTCCTTCCATATCCATGATATTCGCGGCATGGGCATCGCCGGGTACTACGCAGCCATGCTGGCTGGTATCCGCACCTTTGACTGCACCGTGGGCGGCATCGGCGGTCAGGTGGCAAACTTTTTGGATGGTGTGCCGGTTAAGGGCGCGGGGGATTACTACTTTGACACCTGCCGCACCGGCTTGGTATCCACCGAAGACTTTATCACTATGGTCAATGGCATGGGTATCCATACCGGCGTGGATCAGGAGAAGCTCTACGCTCTCGGCCGCAATCTGGAAAAGATGCTGGGCCGTCCGCTTTACTCCTTTACCAGCACGGTGCGTTCCGGTTTGGGAGCATAACAGAAGCCACCGGCGGAGGTCTTTCGGTTTGTATGGGACTGGGCTGGAGACTGAAGTTCTAAGCGCAGGGACACCCGGAGCGTATATGGCGCGGTTGCCCGTCGGTGTCCGCTGCTCAAAACAGCTCGGTATAGATTTTGAGCACACGAGTCTCGTCCAGGGGGACGAAGCTGTTGTCCATCAGGCGGCCTTGGCCAGTGATGACGCTATGGGTGAAGTCCCGGAGGTCCTGCCTGGTGACGCCATACTCGTGGAGGGACCGCTTTGGAAGAAGCTGGTTGAGCAGATCTTCCAGGCGGTCATATACGGCTTGGGTGCCGCAGCCCAGAAGGCGGGCGAGAAATTCATTCATCACGGCAATTTCTCCATCCTGGCGGAGCTCCAGATAGTTTTTCAGCACACCGGTGAACATGGCGTAGTTGCTCTCGCCGTGGGCCACATGGTATTTTCCACCCAGCGGATAGCTCATTGCGTGTACCGCCGCGCAGCCGGCGGTGCCGAAGGCAATGCCGGCGAAGTTGGATGCCACCAGGAAATCATCCAGCAGGATATGCAGGGCCTCACGGCCCTCGGACACGAGGCGCTGGTAGCCATGGAGAATCATTTCGATGGCTTTGTATCCGAACAGCTTGGTGTAGGGGGTAGCCCTGGGGGACAGGGAGGATTCCACCGCATGCACCAGGGCGTCAATGGAGCTGGCGGCAAACACGCCGAAGGGCAGCCCCTCCAGCAGTTGGGGAATGAGCACCGCGTGGTCGGCATACATGGCCGGGCTCACCAGACCCAGCTTGGTGCCCAGACGGGTGCGGGCGATGATGGAGAGGTTGGTTACCTCGCTGCCCGTGCCGCAGGTGGTGGGGATGAGCACCAGCTCCCGCCGCTTATCCAGGGCGGGGGCCCTGTCAAACAGGGTGTCTACCCCCTCGCCGCTGGAGACTGCCAGGATCTTGGCGATGTCGAGCACTGTGCCGCCGCCAATGGCAATGACACGGGTACAGCCCATTCTGGCCGCGTCGGCCAGAATGGCGTCTACCATCACATCGGTGGGTTCTCCGGCGCCGTATTCCTCCTGATAGATGGTGTGAACCGGAAGTCCCATCTGGCCGAGGTAGGGCTCGTAGATGTATTTATTAGTCAGAACCAGATCCCGTTCTCCCGGATGAAATTCCTTTACAAAGTCCAGACAGGTCTCAAAGCGGTGAAGCGTGGGGCGGATTAGAAGTTCTACCATGGTGTTTCTCAAATCCTTTCAAGCTTGGTTTGTCTGCAAAACAGATGTGGTATCTGTTGTTGTCTGTATGCAAAATATATGCCAAATTGCACCCGCTCAGAAATTCTGAGCGGGTGCAATTTTACAGCAGGCCATATTTTTTGAGCTTGTACTGCAATGTCCGGCGGGAGATACCAAGGTATTGGGCGGTTTTTTCGCGGTGTCCGCCGTGCAGACGGAGTGCCATTTGAATGCGGAGATACTCCTCATTGAGGCATTCCGGGCCGGATTCCGGGGAGGGAGGCTCCAGCTGAAGCATGCCTGTGGGAATCTGGTTGATTTTGACCACGGATGACTCGCTCATAACCACCATGTGCTCTACAAGGTTGCGCAGTTCGCGGATGTTTCCCGGCCATTTGTAGTGATTCAGGATTTGATAGACGCGGCTTGAAAATTCCTTTTGAAGACCGTATTTCTGACAGAAGTGGTCTAAAAAGTAGTCGGCCAGGGGAGTAATGTCCTCCCGGCGCTCTCGGAGAGGCGGAATGGTGATGGGAATGACGTTAAGACGGTAATACAGATTCATGCGGAACGTTCCCTCCTTGACACACTGAGCGAGAGCCACATTAGAGGCGCAGATCAGCCGGAAATTCACGGCCCGCGGTTTGACTGAGCCTACCGGAATAACCGCTTTGGTTTCCAGAACCCGCAGCAGCTTGGCCTGGAGAGACAGCGGCATGGAGTTTACCTCATCAAGAAGGAGGGTGTTGTTGGCGGCGGCTTCAATCAGGCCGATCTTTCCGCCGGAGGCAGCCCCGGTGAACGCACCCTTCTCATAGCCGAAGAGCTCCGCCTCCAATAGGGATTCGGGGAGAGAGGTGCAGTTGATAGCCACCATCTGCTTTTTTCTGTAGGGGCTGTGCTGGTGGATATACTGGGCCACGATCTCCTTCCCGGTTCCGGATTCTCCCAGAAGGAGCACGGAAGCGTCGCTCTGCGCCGCACGTGCGGCCTGCCTCAGAACGCCCACCATGGCGGGACTTTTGGCAATCACCTCTCTGCGGTCGTCCCAATTGCCGCGTATTCCTGTAGCAATGGCGTTGATGGCCTTGGCGTGGCTGTATTTCTGGTTCATGGCATCAACCTGGATCTGGCAGGAGATGGCGTATACAATTTCACCCTGCGCGTTGAAAATAGGGGACACGGTTACCAGACGGCCCACCTGTTTCCCGTCGGCAGAAACTGTAACATGAATCTGCGTGACAGCCCGCTTCTCGTGGTAGACCTTGTCTACGACGCTCTCCTTGTAGAGTCCGCTTGCGATGAAGTCATATACCGTGTGATTTAAGTAGTCCTGACGGGTTCGCCCTGTGTATTGCAGGAGCGTCTTATTGACAAACAGGTATGTCCCTTTGTTATCAAAGATGATAATTCCAACATCCAGATTATCCAGGATGTTTTCCAGCCCGGGCAGATTGCTTGCCATAGCTTCCAGCCCTCCTTATGCGTTCTGCTCCTATGCGTTTCCCCTTTAAAACTATCAAATGGAGGGCAAAAAATCAACCACAATTGTAGTGAGTTGCACAGGCGCAATTGGAACTGCACATTGAAATACAAGGATTCCTGAGTGAGCATTTGCACAAAAATTGCATTGTCATGCCCTGAATGTGCAATTCCGGCGGGAAGTCGTGAATTTGCCTCGAGAAGTGGCCGAAACAGGGGGGAAAACAGGGGGATACGGGCTGGCATCCGGTTTGCTTCCTAAGGTGGTCAGACACGACCCATGTCCTGTCACACGATTTTAGCAAGGAGAAGGAGGACTGCAATTGATGAAAGCGGCAATTATGGGCGCTGGAGCAATGGGAACCGTCTTGGGTGCCTTTCTTACCAGAAACGGGTTCCCGGTGGATCTAATCGACTCCTATCCGGCCCAGGTGGATGCACTCAACGAAAAAGGGGCCGGCGTTGTTGGCTGTGCAGAGCTGACTGTCCCGGTCCGTGCACTGCTGCCGGAGCAGATGGAAGGGGTCTATGACCTGGTGTTTCTGATGGTCAAGCAGACCAACAATGAGGCGAGCCTTCGGGCGCTGTTGCCCCATTTGGGAGAGAACAGTACGGTATGTACCTTGCAGAACGGAGTGCCGGAATTAGCTGTGGCCGAGTTCGTCGGCCGGAACCGCACAGTAGGCGGAGCCTGCCGTTGGGGGGCCACGTTTGTGGAGCCCGGTATCTCCGAGCTGACCAACGCCCTCTCCGCCCGCACGGTTCTGTTTGAGATCGGGGAGATCGACGGACGTATTACCGACCGCATCCGAGCGGTGGCCAAGGTTTTGGGCCATATGGACAACGGCAAGGTGGAGATTACCGACAACCTGATGGGGGCCCGGTGGCTCAAGCTGATGCTCAACTGCTGCATGAGTGGCCTGTCCTCGGCCTTGGGCTGTACCTTTGAGTCGGTAATCTCCAGTGAAAAGGCGCTGGCCTGCACCTCCTATCTTGCGGCTGAGGTGGTCCATGCAGCGCGGGCCGCGGGCTTCCAGCTAACGGATACCAACGGACTGAATACCGCAGAGATCGCCGACTTTCAGACGGCGGAGGAGCTGGAGCGCTCCAAGGGCTACATCTACCGCAACTACTATCCCCTGCGCACCGCCAAGGCCAGCATGCTGCAGGATCTGGAGCGGGGCAAAAAGACGGAGATCCAGATGATTAACGGCTATGTCAGCGCCATGGGCCGCAAGTACGGTGTTCCCACCCCGTTCAACGACCTGGTAGTGAAGATAATTACTGATATAGAGGAGGGCCGCCGTAGAGCGGAATTCGGCAACCTGGCTCTGTTTGTCCTGCCGGAGTTGCAATAAGAAAGAGACAAAAAGGAGGAAAACCTATGTCCTACGTCCGCAACGACAGCCTGATGTACCAAATGCCGGTTCATTTCGGGCCCTGCGTAACTCCCCGACAGAACAAAGAAGGGAAGCGCTTTATCTATGACCAGGCTACGCGACTGACCAAGCATACTATTGTCTACGAAAGTGATCCGGAGGCCCTGTCCGCTGTCCTGCCCCAGCGGTTCGAGCTGGCTGCCCCCTACGTCATCATCAATATGAACATGCTGCGGGACGTGGCTTGGCTGGCTGGACACGGATACAACCTTACCGGCGTCTCTGTGCCCACCCGTTTCCATGGAGAAAAGGGGGTGGTGGAAGGCAACCTGCTTCTGGTTATGTGGGAAAACCATGCCGACCCCATTATTACCGGCCGGGAGCAGCTCGGTTACAGCAAGATATTTGCCTCCATCGACGACATCCATACGTACGGGGGGGTATCAAAGACGGAGCTGACCTCCTGGGGATTCCGCTTTCTGGAGCTGGAGTTTGATGCCAACCGCCAGCCGGAGAATCTGGAGGAGCTGAAACGGGTGCTGAATAACCCGGATAGTCAGGGCATCATGCACTATAAGTACATCCCGCGTACCGGCGGCGGCTTCACTCAGGCGGATGCGGAATATGTCTGCCTGAATCCGAAAGCAGCCAAGCTGCCTGACGACGTAAAGAAGTATCCGGCGGATCAGCTGACCTATATGGGCGGTCAGGTGCGCTGGCATATACCCACCTGGGAGGATATGCCCACCCAGTACCATGTGGCACAGGCTCTGGGCAGTCTGCCAGTCAAGCGGATCGTCGGCGCGGTACGTTCGGAGGGCTATACCCTGGGCGATCTTTATGGGCAGACCACCGTCATGTGAGGCCTGCGGAGAAGCAAAAGCAAAGAGAATGAAGGAGCGCATTACCACGGAAGGAGTGATTGTATGTCCCCCAGCGTTATCAGCCTGATCGGTATCCTGTTGGGCATGGTCATCTTGGTTTTCCTGGCATTCAAAGGCTATAATGTCATTATCGTTTCTGTTATCGCCGCACTGGTTGTGGCCGTTTTTGCCGGCACCGACATTCTGCCGCTGATTACAGACTCCTATATGACCAAGTTCGCTGACTTTGCAAAAATAATTTTATGATCTTTCTGCTTAGTGCCGTCTTTGAAAGCTCATGGGCGATTCCGGAGCGGCCGACACCATCGCCTACTCCATGCTGCGCGTGGTCAACCACGTTCACAGCCAGCGAACCAAGCAGTTGGTCGGCGGTCTGATGATCACCGCCATTGTAGCGGTTCTGACCTATGGCGGCGTCAGCCTGTTTGTCGTCATCTTCACCCTGATCTCCATCGGCCGCAAGCTCTTTGAGGAGCTGGACATCCCCTGGCGGCACTACCTTACCTTCCACGGCATCGGTTCAGCTACCTTTACCATGACCATGCTCCCCGGTACGGCAGCGCTTCAGAACATTATTCCCACGCAGTATCTGGGCACTACGCCAATGGCGGGGGCCGCCATCGCCTGACCGGCGCTGCTATCCAGATTTTACTGTGTGTTCTCTGGGCAGCCTTTATACTCAAGCGTGCCCGCGCCGGGTGAGGGCTTCCGCCCCTCCGGCGAAGCAGTCAAGGCCGCCTACCGGGATGAGGATGAAAGAAAGCCGCCGCAGGAGAAAGCCAGGTCGGCATACCTCTGCTGCTGGCCCTGATTCCTCCGGTTGTCCTGCTTCTGGTGCTCAATGTCTGCAAGCTGCATGCGGTTATCGCGCTCTCCTGCGGCATTCTGGTATGTCTGATCCTGTTCGGCCTGATCCTGCGCCGCCTGGATAACCTCAAGGCCACTCTGGCAGCCGGCGCGGTGAATTCCATTTCCACCATCGGTACCACATGTGCTGTAGTGGGCTTTGGAGGCGTGGTGGCTGCGGTCTCCGGCTATCAACTGATCCTGGGCTCTCTGACCAGTATCCCGGGCCGGCCATTTTCAAGCTGATTATTGCCGTGAACGTGGCGGCCGGCCTCACCGGTTCCTCCTCCGGCGGCCTTTCCATCGCTCTGGAAAACATGCAGGATTACTTCCTGGGGCTCGGCTTGTCTCCCAATGTCATTCACCGCATTGGCGCCATGTCCTCCGGCGGACTGGACTCCATGCCCCACGTCAGCGGCTTTGTCAATAACCTTCAGGTGTGCCGCCTGAATCACCGCCAGTCTTACCCTCTTATGCCATGGTCTGTCTGGTCATTCCCATCGTCACAACCTGTGCCTGTGCTGTACTGCTCCAACTGGGTATTCTGCCTGCTGTTTAGTGGATTTAGAAAAATGGATTTGAACATTTGCAGAAAGGAGTCTATATTGTTATGGAGCTCAATCTGAACGGAAAAGTCGTCGTTGTTACCGGCGGCTCCAGCGGTATCGGGGAGGAAACCGCCATGGAGTTTGCCGGGAGGGCTGCGAGGTGACCATCGCCTCACGCAGTGAGAAAAGCTGGCGGAAGCCGCCGGGCGGTTCGAGGTCGAGGGCTTTCAGGTCCACACCCAAGTCGTGGACGTATCCAAGCCGGAAGATATCAGCGCCCTGGGCGAGAAGGTCTTTCAGCAGTTTGGCCGTATCGACGTGTGGATCAACAACGCCGGAGGGAATATCACCAAGCCCTTCCTGGAGCTCACGGTGGAGGACTGGAACTTTGTTATCAGCACCAACATGACTTCCGTATTTTGGGGTACCCATGTGGCAGTCGACTACATGAGACGGACTGGCGGCGGCGTCATTCTCAATACCTCATCCTACATGGCGCTTATTCCTGCCACACAGAAGATTGCCTACGCAGCTACCAAGGCGGGCATTGTGAACATGACCAAGACGACTGCCGGTGAGCTGGCCCCTTGGGTATCCGGGTCAACTGTGTGGTGCCCGGCCTGATTCAGACGCCAATTGCGGCCGAGCGTATCGCTGCCAACCGGGAAAAGCTGTGTGCCCAGATTGCGCTACAGCGCTTCGGAGTCCCTCTGATGTATCTCGTGTTTACACCTTTCTGGCGTCCGATGCTGCGGCATTCATCACCGGCGCCGCAATCGAGGTCAGCGGCGGAAAGCTCTGTGTCCAGGATATCGGCGCTCCTGGGGAAAGCAGATCTGACCGAGGAAGGCAAATGGTAAATTTGTTTCTTTATCATCTGCTTGTATAGGACAGCCTCCACAGATGCTCCATTTGACAGATGGCTCTTACTTGTACGGAAGTCAAAGTTATAAATACTCTATATTTGAAACCAGAGAGAAGCAGCCGGGATGTGTGTTCCGGCTGCTTCTGTCAGATTTTAAATTTATTCACTGGCTTTCTTTGCATTCTGGCACTACCCCAAACCGTGAACCCTACAGGATTCCGGAGCTAACCGAGAGCGGACGCCCCTCATTCCCCGGCCGCATGGCGCTGGGAGGTGGTGGCCGCGTTGGTGCAGGCGCCTGGGGAGCCACGCTGACAAGTGCCCTGCGTCCCGGATTGCGTTCCTGGTGTCCGCCCAGTCAACTGCTTTTGATGAGCGGCTTATGGACGTTTGGAGCGTGTAGACGCTTTTCAGACCCGCATGAGTGGTGGGGCTCTTTACAAACAGAAGTGCCTATATTATCATAGGGGACATCTGGATAATAGGGAGGGTTTTGTGGAACGTCTCACTTATACGGCGCTGGAACAGGGGAGATATGACGGATACCTGCTGCGGCAGCCCCTGAGCGGGTACCAATTCGGTGAAGGAAACTTTCTGCGGGGATTCGCAGAACATTTCATTGACGTGATGAACGAGCGTACAGACTTTCAGGGTAAGGTAGTGGTGGTTCCCCGCCTCTGCCGGAAAGACCGGCCGCATCAACGATCAGGAGGGGCTCTACCAGCTCTGCCTGCGGGGCGGCGCAACGGGGAGACGGTGGATCAGTGCCGGATAGTGAGTTGTATCAGCCGGGCGGTGGACGTGTTTGAGGAGTATGACGCCTTTCTCCGCACGGCCCATAATCCGAATATGCGCTTTATCCTCTCCAATACCACCGAGGCAGGAATCGTCTACGAGCCGTCCAGCCGGATGGACGACCGCCCCCGCAGGGTTCCGGCCAAGCTCGCACGGCTGCTGTGGGAACGCTACCAGACCGGACTGCCGGGGTACATCATTTTTCCCTGTGAGCTCATTGCGGACAACGGCGGGACGCTGCGGGACTGCGTACTGCGCCACGCCCGGGACTGGGGCTGGAGGCGGGCTTTTCCGCTGGCTGGAGGAGGAGAACGCCTTTGCAGCACTTTGGTGGACCGCATTGTTACCGGCTATTCCCCGGAGCAGGCCGGGCGGTGGCGGAGGCCACAGGCCTGGAGGACAAGCTGCTGGATGTGGCGGAGCCCTTCGCCCAGTGGATTATTGAGGCTCGAGTGGGTGCAGGGGAGTTCCCGGCGGAGCAGGCCGGTCTGCCCGTGCGCTTTGTGGCCGATCACCGCCCTACCGGGAGCGGAAGGTGCGCATTCTCAACGGGGCCACACTGTCCTGACCCGGCGGCCCTCCTCTCCGGGCACACGCTGGTGCGCACCTGCATGGCGGACCGGGGCTGAGGAACTTCCTGGATGGGGCGCTGTTTCAGGAGATTATCCCCACACTCTCCCTCCCGGGCGGAGTGCGGGACTTCGCCCTGGCGGTGGAGGAGCGGTTTGACAACCCTACGTGGACCACCGCCTGGTGGACATTGCCCTCAATTCCGTCTCCAAGTGGCGGGCGCGGGTGCTGCCCAGCGTGGAGGCCTTCCACCGCCGGCAGGGGCGCTGCCCTCCGGCTGGTATTTTTTTGCGGCCCTCTGCGCCCTCTACAGCCGGGGAGAGGGGTGCCCAGTGCGGGACGAGCCGGCTGTGCTGGATTTCTTCGCCCGGCGCCAGGCGGACGGACCGGAGGCGCTGGTCGCCGCCTTTGCCGCCAGGGTGGACTTCTGGGGCCGGGATCTGACAGAGCTGCCCGGCTTCGTCCCCGCGCGGGCCATGGCCCGCATCCGGGCCGATGGCATGGCCGCGGCGCTGGAGGCCTGCGGGAAGGAGGCGCTGAAATGAGCCGCTGCCTGCGTATTGCGCCAACAGACAACGTGGCCGTGGCCCTGGAGCCGGTGGCGGCGGGATCCGCGTGGCGGTGGAGGGGCTTCCGTTACCACCCGGGAGGACATTCCCCAGGGGCACAAGCTCGCACTGACCGCCATCCCCGCTGGGGCGGATGTGATCAAGTACGGCTATCCCATCGGACGGGCCAGGACGGAGATCCAGCCGGGCCAGTGGGTGCACACCCACAACCTGGCTACCCGGCTGGATGGGGCGGGCGCCCCCAGGCTCAGGTGAGGGTGGGGCCCCGGCCCCTGCGGCCCCGCTCCTTTCAGGGCTACCGCCGGGCGGACGGCCGGGTGGGAATCCGCAACGAGCTTTGGATCGTGCCCACCGTGGGCTGCGTTAACGGCGTGGCCCGGTCCATGGCCCGGCGGGTGGAGGACTATGCTAGGGGCGGGTGGACGGAGTACACGTCTGGTTCCACCCCTACGGCTGCTCTCAGATGGGGAGGATCAGGAGCACACCAGGGCCATCCTCTGCGGCCTGATCCGCCACCCCAATGCCGGGGCTGTACTGGTGCTGGGGCTGGGGTGTGAGAACAGCAGCATTGCCGTGCTGCAAGAGCGGCTGGGCCGCTGGGACAGCCAGCGGGTGGCTTTCCTGGAGTGCCAGGCCGTGGAGGATGAGCTGGCCGAGGGGGCGTCTGCTGCGGGAGCTGGCCGACCGGGCGGCAGCGGACCGGCGGGAGCCGGGGCCGATGAGCTGGTGGTGGGACTGAAATGCGGCGGCTCCGATGGCCTTTCCGGCATCACGGCCAATCCCTGGCGGGCCGGGTGACCGACCGGGTGATCGCCATGGGCGGCTCCGCCCTGCTGGCGGAGGTGCCGGAGATGTTCGGGGCGGAGGGTGCTGTTCCGGCGCTGCGCCGACGAGGGGTGGCCCGGCCCTGCCCGCGCTGGTGGAGGAGTTCAAGGACTACTTCACCCGCCACGGGCAGGTGGTCTATGAGAACCCCTCGCCGGGCAACAAGGCGGGTGGGATCACCACCCTGGAGGAGAAGTCCCTGGGCTGTGTCCAGAGGAAATACACCCATAGTGGATGTGCTCCACTACGGGAAACTGTGCGCCGCCGGGGCTGACGGTGCTCCAGACACCGGGCAATGACTTGGTGTCCGCCACCGGGCTGGCAGCGGCGGGGCCCACCTGATCCTCTTTACCACCGGGCGGGGCACTCCCTTCGGCGCGCGGTGCCAACCCTGAAGCTGGCCACCAACACCGCCCTGGCCAGCCGCAAGGCCGGCTGGATCGACTACGACGCAGGCGGCCTGGCCCAGGGGACGCTTGGGAGCCCACATCCAGGCCCTGCTCCAACTGGTGCTGGACACGGCGCCCCCACCCGTGCTGAGGCCGCAGGTTATCGGGAGATCGCCATCTGGAAGGACGGCGTTACTCTTTAACCGATGTGGAGCAGATAAAACCCCGCCGCAGATTCTCTGCGGCGGGGATTACACTAAAAGGAACAGTGAATCATGGTATTGATGGCCTCCTGATAGGAGAGCTGAATGTGCTCGGACAGCAACCGGCAGGCATCTTCCGGGCGGCGCTCTAAAATGGCATTCAGGATATCAATATGCTCCCGATTACTGACCTGATAACGGCTTGGACGCCAGGCTGTGATGCGGATGAGGTTGAGATATTCCGTGAGGCTGCGCATGAGCTGGGAGGCATATTGGTTGTGAAGTGTGTCAACCAGCTTCAAGTGAAATTCGTTGTCCAGTTCAATAAGCGGCGCAGCCGTCTGGCCCGCGTTTCCGGCCTCGTCGTCCTGATGCTGGAGCAGCAGCGTGCGCATGTCCACCGCCCACTGGAGATCCACCTGGTGAAAGCACTGATGGAGAATCAGAGGTTCCAGCAGGGAGCGAATTTCAAAGATATCATGGATGTCCTTGAGCGTGGGGCGGCTGATTTCAATCCCTTTTCGGGGATGTATATGAACCAGCTTGTCCTGAGCCAGGGCAAGAACCGCCTCCGGACGGGAGTACGTCCAAGCCCCAGCAGCGCCTGGAGCTGCGCCTCATTGATGAATTGTCCGGGTCAAATCTTTTGCAGAATCATCGTCTTGATCTGGTCATACGCGACCTGCGACAGACTATCCCGCCGTTTATCCACCACTGCCGCCATTGGCATATCCTCCTGATACTCTATGTGATATATGACAGACACATAGAAAAATGGCTGTACTTACAACATCGTTGGTGTCATTATACCAGCATCTTTCCAGGGGTCAAGGCTTTAAAGTGGGGAAAAATGGATAATTTTGTGCTTTATTTACAAAATTTAAGGATGGGAAATGGCTATCTTGGCAAAATTATCGGTTTATGTCTTGACGGATGGAGGGAACTGTGCTACATTTTGGGCTAGAGATATATCACAAATATATTATAAAACAGATTGAACTCCTGCGGAAAGCAGGGCGGCGGCGGGCCCGCGCATCGGGAAACGGCGGACTAGGAAGGATGGAAAGCCATGAGACCATTCCTGGATGAGGATTTTCTGTTGACCAGTGATACGGCGAGGTATCTATACCATCAGGTGGCGGAACGTCTGCCCATATTGGACTACCACTGCCACGTGAGCCCGCGGGAGATCGCGGAGGACCGGATCTTCCACAACCTGACCCAGCTCTGGCTGGAGGGACCATTACAAATGGCGGCTGATGCGGGCCAATGGTGTGGACGAACGGTATATCACCGGCGATGCCGGGGATTATGAAGTTTGAGGCTTGGGCCGGCGCCGTGGAGCAGGCGGTGGGCAATCCCTGTACCACTGGAGCCATCTGGAGTTGCGGCGCTACTTCGGTTACACGGGACACCTGACGGCGGCCAACGCCCGCCAGGTGGGAGCACTGCAGCGCCGTCATCGGCGGGGCCTGAGTGTGCGTGAGATCCTGCGTAAATCCAATGTGACCCTTTGTGCACCACTGATGATCCGGCGGACACCCTGGAATGGCACCAGAGGCTGGCTGCCGACCATACCCTGGAAACCAAAGTGCTCCCCGCATTCCGGCCGGACAAGGCGGTTAACGTGGAAAGGAGGACTTCCCAGACTATCTGGCCCGGCTCTCCGCCGCCGCAGGTGGACATCAACGGATGGGGAGCCTGCTGGCCGCCCTGGATAACCGGATGGACTTCTTCGCACAGCACGGCTGCAAGGTGTCCGACCACGGCTTGGACAACCTGCGGTACGCCCGGCCCGCCCGGAGGAACTGGATAGCGTGGTCAGGCGCCGCCTGGCGGGAGAAACCGTGACGGAAGAGGAGGTGCGGCAGTATAAGTGGGCGCTGCTGACCCACCTGGCACGGGGCTACGCCAAGCGGGACTGGGCCATGCAGCTTCACTTCGCCGCCCAGCGGGACAACAACCACCGTATGCACCGCCTGCTGGGGCCGGACACCGGCTACGACAGCATCGGCCCTGGGGTGAACCTGCCGGCACTGGCTGCTTTCCTGGACGGGCTGGATGAGACGGGGAGCTGCCCGCACCATCCTCTATTCCCTGGAGCCCAGCGACAACGCCGCGCTGGTGGCCCTGATGGGCTGCTTCCAGGGCCCGGTACTGCGGGGAGGCTACAGCACGGCTCCGCCTGGTGGTTCAACGACCACAAGCCGGGGATGGAGGCCCAGCTTACCACCTTGGCCGCAGGCGGCTTGCTGGGCAACTTTATCGGGATGCTCACCGATTCCCGCAGCTTCCTGTCCTACACCCGGCACGAGTACTTTCGACGCATCCTCTGCAACCTTATCGGCCGGTGGGTGGAGGACGGCGAATTCCCCGATGACCCCGCCGCATTGGAGCGGCTGGTGGCCGGGATATCCTATCGCAACAGCATCCACTACTTCGGTTTCGAGCAGTATCACTTACGGGGGGCAGATACGGTATGAGTATGATCAGCGTCAAAGGGCTTCAGAAGAGCTTTGGCAAGCACGAGGTGCTCAAGGGCATCGACATCGAGATCCAGCCCGGCGAGGTGGTGGCCATTGTGGGCCCCTCCGGCTGCGGCAAGTCCACCTTTCTGCGCTGCCTGAACCTGCTGGAAAAGCCCACAGGGGGACAGATCCTCTACCACGATGTGGATCTGGTCAGCGCCGACGCCAGGAGCGCCAACAAGGTGCTCCTGGGCATGGGTATGGTGTTCCAGCAGTTTAACCTCTTTCCCCACCTGACGGTGCTGGACAACATCATGCTGGCCCCCGCCCTGGTTAAAAAGCGGGATAAGAAGGAGTGCGAGAGCCAGGCCATGGAGCTGCTGAAGACCGTGGGTCTGGAGGATAAGCGGGACGCCTACCCCAACCAGCTCTCCGGCGGACAGCAGCAGCGCATCGCCATCGCCCGGGCCCTCGCCATGAGGCCCGAGGTCATGCTTTTTGACGAGCCAACCTCCGCCCTGGATCCCGAGATGGTGGGCGAGGTGCTGGACGTGATGAAGAAGCTGGCCGCCGATGGTATGACCATGTTGGTAGTGACCCACGAGATGGGCTTTGCCCGCGAGGCGGCCGACCGGGTGATTTTCATCGACGGCGGCCGCATTGTGGAGGACAGCGAGCCCGAGGAGTTCTTCGCCCATCCCAAGAACAAGCGTCTTCAGGATTTCCTGAGCAAGATGCTCTGATTCAAACCATTCAAGGAGGAAGCAAACATGTCTCAGATCAAGGTGGCCCGCTACAGCGGCGTCAAGTACGAATTCGTGGACGGCTATGCCCGTGTGCCGGTGCTGGAGGGGGAGTTTGACCAGGCCCACTTCGCCCACTGCGCCCTGCAGCCCGGCTGCTCCATCACACCGGAGGTCTACTCCGTCACCGAGCACAACCAGCTCTTTATCTTCACCAAGGGCAAGGGCTATGTGACCACCCCCCGTCAGGCGTGGAACATCAGGGAGCCCGGCGTATTCGTCCCTGAGTTTGACGCGGAGCGCTTCACCATCACCTGCTCTGCGGACAGCAAGCAGCCCCTGGAGTTTCTCCACATCATCACCGAGCTGAGCGACTACGACAAGACCTGCCTGGTGGAGTCCCGCATGGTACTGCCCCGGTTCCGCGGTATCTCTGAGGGCTGGACCTACGACGAGGATTTCAAGGACAACGACACCACCACCTCCATTATGCTGCTGGAGCACCGCAACCTGGGCCGTCTGTCTATGGGCTGCGTCCGCGGCACCGGCCCCATCGAGATCGGACAGCACATCCACAACGAGCTGGCCCAGTGGTATTTCCCCCTGCCCGGCTCCGAGTTCATCTACACCGCCGGCGGCGAGGAAGTAAAGATGACCGGCGGCGACCTGTCCTTCACCCCCACCGGCTTCTGGCACGGAAGCAAGGTGGAGGCCGGCAGGCAGTGCGACTACATCTGGTTTGAAATGTGCATCGACGGTTATCCCGGCGAGATCAAGTAAGCCAATTCACATTGACTCAAAGGCTTAATTTATTGTAAAGGGGAATGTACCATGGCTTTGGTTAAAATTTCGAAGGGCGCCGACATCCGCCACGAGTATACCGATGGGGTGTCCCGGGTGCCTGTTCTGGAGGGCGCCTACAAGGATGCGGCAGTGGAGCGCATCTCCCTTCAGCCCGGCGCGGAGCTCTCGCCCGCCCTCTATTCCAAGACGGAGCACAACCAGGTGTTTCTGATCACCGCCGGCAAGGGCTACATCGCCACCCCCCGCCGCGTGTTCAACATCACGGAGGTCTCTGTGTTTGTGCCCGACTTTGACAAGGAGCAGTTCACCTTCCACTGTGCGGCCGATGCCAAGGAGTGCATGGAGATCGTCCATTTCGTCACCGAGCTCAACGACTACGACAAGACCTGCCTGAAAGAGGCCCACCTGACCCTGCCCCGGTTCCGGGGCGTGTCCCAGGCGTGGCACTACAAGGAGGATTTTACCGGCGCCGACATCCAGCAGATGATGATGATCGAGCACCGCAACCTGGGCCGCCTGTCCATGGGCGCCAACTTCGGCACCGGCCCTAACTACATCGGCCAGCATATCCACAACGAGCTGGAGCAGTGGTACATCATGCTCCCCGGAGCCTCCTTCACCTACACCGCTGAGGATGAAAAGATCCACGTGGAGGGCGGCGACATCACATTCACCCCCCACGGCTCCCACCACGGCAGCGAGTGCGCCGAAGGCGAGCGGTTCGCCTATGTGTGGTTTGAGCTGTGTGAGAACGGGTATCCCGGCGAGATTAAGTAAGCCATGAGGGCGACCTGGCCCCTTTTGGGCTCCAACGGCCCGTACAGCCGCGTCCCGCTTGCCGCGTTTTTGGAGGCGGAGGTACGGCTTGGCCTGGACGGCGTGGATTTCGTGCCACAGACGCCCCACTTCTGGTGCAGCCACACGGGACATGAGTCCGCCGCTCCCCTCAGGGCCGCCTTGGCGGAGGCGGGGCTTCCTGTCCGGGTGCTCACGCCGCCCCCCTACCGCTACTCCCTCACCGCTCCGCCGGGGCGGCAGCGGGAGGCCACCTTGGACTACTACCGGGTATGCATCGCCCTGGCCGCCGAGCTGGGGGCCGGACGGCTGGTGCTGGGGGCGGCGGGGGCCTGCTGGGATATAGAGCCGGAGGCTCTGCGGCGGAATGCCGCCGGACTGCTTTCCGCGCTGTGTCCTCAGGCGGAGGCCGCAGGTGTGCGCCTGCTGCTGGCTCCGGTCATGGGGCCGGAGACCCCGCTTATTGCAGAGTCTCCTGTGCTGGGCAGGCTGGAGGAGCTCTCCGAGCTGCTCCGCCGGGTGGACAGCCCTGCCCTGGGGGTGTGCCTGGACACCAACGTTATGAGCACCTGGGGCGACAGCATCCCCCGGTGGTTCGAGCGGTTGGGGGAGCACACCGGCCTGGTGCGCCTGTGCGACGGAAACTACCACGGCTGGCGGGCCTGGGGCGAGGGTGTGCTGCCCATGGAGCGCTACCGGGCGGAGCTGGAGGCGGCGGGCTATGCCGGCCCGGTGTCCCTGCTGCTGCCGGGGGAGCGCTATGCCGGCCGGCCCTCCTGGCCGGAGGAGCGGGCCCTGGAGGTCCTGAGAGGAGGGGCGGAATGAGAGGCATCAAACGCAGTCAGCTGGTCAACATGAACCAGCACTACCGCCGCTTTTCCATGGACTTCTTCCTGGATTGCCAGCAGCGCCTGGGTATCGGGCAGATTGAGCTGTGGTGCGGCGCCGCCCACTTCTGGCTGGATCACACCGGCTATGACGATATCTCTGCCCTCAGGGCCAAGCTGAGGGCCCACGGCGTGCGGGTGGTGTCGGTCACCGCCCCCAGCATTGCCTACCAGTACCAGTATGCCGCCCAGGAGCCCGCCCACCTGGAGTACTCCTTTCGATATTTTTCCAACGCCATCCATCTGGCCGCCGAGCTGGGGGCCGACCGGGTGGTGGTGAACTCCGGTTGGGGCTACCAGGGAGAGGACGAGTCCGCCATGTGGAACCGCTGCCGGGATCACCTGGGCCGGCTGTGTCAGGTGGCCCAGCCCTGTGGAGTGACACTGGTCATGGAGTCCCTCCGGGACGACGAGAGCAACCTGGTCTGCAACCTGGAGCGGGCCCGCCGGATGCACCGGGAGGTGGGACACCCCAGCCTGAAGATGATGGTGGACAACATTGCCACCGGCGCGGCGGGTGAGACTCTCGGGGACTGGTTCCGGGCCTTTGGAGCCGAGCTGATCCACATGCACTTTTTGGATGGAGATCCCTGGCTGCATAACGTCTGGGGGGATGGCAACACCGCCCTGGCCCAGCAGATTCAGACCATGAACGACCACCACTATACCGGATATCTGGTGCAGGAGGTGGCCGACGAGCACTATTTTTCCGATCCCTATGCCGCCGACCGCCGGAATCTTCGGGTTCTGGAGCGGTTTGTGGAGGACGATTGACGTTATTTTCCGGCAGATGTCTCCGCCGGTCAATAAAAATCAGAAAAGGAAAAGGTGAATCAAATGAAGCTGAAGAAACTCGTACCTGCGGCCCCTCTCTTGCACTGGTCCTCTCTGGCCGCCTGCGGCAGCCCCAGTGAGCCCTCCGGCTCCACGCCCCTGACACCAATCCTCCCGCTACCGGTTCGGCTGTCTCCCGCGGCCGACGACTCCCTCCAGAAGGTTCTGGACGCGGGCAAGCTGACCATCGCCGCTGAGGGCAACTGGGTGCCCTACGTTTACAACGAGGATGGCACCGGCGAGCTTACCGGCTTTGAGGTGGATATCGCCAAGGAGATCTGCTCCCGCCTGGGCGTGGAGCCCGACTTCCAGATCTCTAGCAGTTGGGATCCTGTGGAGGCCGGCATGGACTCCGGACGCTATGACTGCATCATCTGCGGCGTGAACCCCAAGCCCGAGCGCCAGGAGAAGTACAACATGTCCATTGCTTACGCCGAGAACCCCTTCTGCCTGGTGGTGGCCGGTGACAACGAGGAGATTACCAGCTTTGCCGACCTGGCCGGCAGGAGCTGCGCCAACGCCCTGAACTCCACCGCCGGTGATCTGGCCCGCAAGGCGGGCGCGGAGCTGTCCGACGCATCCCTCACCGCCGCCATGGATCTGATTGTCTCCGGCCGCGCCGATGCCACCGTCAACAATGTGGCCGCCGTAGAGGAGTACATGAAGGAGCGCCCGACATGAACGTGAAGATTGCCGCTATCTATGAGCCGAGGAGGGCGAGGAGTGGATCATCCAGTCCGCAGTGGCCTTCCAGAAGGGCGCCGACACCCTGACCGAGAAAGTCAACGAGATCCTGCAGGAGATGATCGATGACGGCACCTGCTACGACCTGACCGTTCAGTACTTTGGCCAGTCCGTGGCCGACAGCACCAGCATCTATCAGAAGTAAGCTGACCCCAGCACTTTTCCGCCGGGGCCGCCGCAGGCGGTCCCTATGAACACTATTTCTAAAGGAGGCGGGCCGCTGTGGATAATACCCTTCATCATCGATCTCGTTCTGGCCGTCTTACCATTTCGGTACCTCTGATGCTCTCTTATCCTGGGACTGGTCGTTCGCGGTGGCGCTGATGCGGATGTCCAAATGGAAGCCCTGCCATGCTGGTTCTATGTCCATGGGCCGCCTTTCTCATTCTGGCCTGGGTCATCCGTATCAGCCAGGGCCCTATAGAGGTCATCCGTGCAGCCCTGGGCTCCATCCCCAAGGGCCAGAATGAGGCGTGCAGGGCTCTGGGTCTGAACAAGTGGCAGACCATGAGCCGGATCATCGTCCCCAGGCCGCCCTGGTGGCCGTGCCCTCCTGGGTAACTCCTTCATCAGCCTGCTGAAGGACACCTCCCTGGTGGCGACCATTACCGTTCATGAGATCTTCCAGACTGCCCAGGCCATCAACGCGGTCAAGTTCCAGCCGCTGCTGCTGTATATCGAGGCCGCCTTTGTCTACCTGATTTTCAGCACGGTCCTGACCCAAATTCAGGGCATGCTGGAGAAAAAGCTGGGCAAGCATCTGGTGGATACCAGAGTGTGATGAGAGAGGCGCAAACATGTTACATTTGAATATGCAAGGTCTGCAGGACCGGGCGGCTTGGCGCAAGCCGGTATCCGGCTGCCCCGCTACGATGTGGCTGCCGTACGGGCCCGCACCTGGGAGGCGCCGGTGTGGCTCCACTTTGGCGCGGGCAACATCTTCCGGGGTTCCTGGCCGCGGCCCAGCAGACTCTTTTGAATACCGGCAGGGCCGACACAGGCATCCTGGCCGCCGAATCCTTTGACTTTCAGATCATTGACCAGGTCTATAGCCCCTATGACGCCCTGAGCCTGCTGGTGCGCATGCGCGCCGACGGCAGCGAGGAGCGGGAGGTGATTGCCAGCGTGGCCGGCGGCCTCAGGCCGACTGCGCCGGCCCTGACTGGGCCAGGCTGACCCGGGTGTTTTGCAGCCCGACTCTCCAGATGGCCAGCTTCACCATTACCGAGAAGGGCTACGCCCTAACCGATCTGGAGAAAACCCCTGCCGGTGGTGGAGCGGGATCTGGCCGCCGGGCCGGAGGGGCCCCGTCACACCATGTCTATCGCGGCGGCTCTGCTGTACCGCCGTTTCCAGGCCGGAGGCGCGCCCATTGCCATGGTGAGCATGGACAACTGTGCCCGCAACGGGGAGAAGCTCCGCGCCGGGTGCTGTCCATGGCCCGGGACTGGGCGGAGCGGGGCTGGTAGAGTCCGCTTTCCTGGACTGGCTGGAGGACGAGGGCCGGGTGAGCTTCCCCTGGTCCATGATCGACAAAATTACCCCCCCCCTCCGAGCGGGTGCAGGAGGAGCTGGGGCGCCTGGGTGTGGCGGACATGGCCATTGCCCGCACCAACACGGGCACCCTTATCGCCCCTTGTCAACGCGGAGATCACGGAGTACCTGGTGCTGGAGGACGCTTTCCCCAACGGACGCCCCGCCCTGGAAGGGGCGGGGTGTATCTCACGGACCGGACCACCGTGGAGAAGGCGGAAAAGATGAAGGTGGGCACTTGCCTCAACCCCTGCACACCGCTCTGGCGGTGTACGGCTGCCTGCTGGGGTATACCTCCATCGCCGCCGAAATGGGGATGCAGATCTCAAGGCCCTGGTGGAGCATATTGCCGCCGAGAGTCTGCCCGTGGTGGAAGATCCCGGTATCCTCAGCCCCAGGGCATTCATTGACGAGGTGCTCCATGAGCGATTCCCCAATCCCGCCATCCCGGATACACCGCAGCGTATCGCAGCCGACACCTCACAGAAGCTGCCCGTCCGTTACGGCGGCACCCTCAGGCGCTATGCACGGCAGTCGGAGCAGGCATTGGCCGGACTGGAGTTCGCCCCTGGTGTTCGCCGGCTGGTGCCGCTACCTGCTGGGGGTGGATGACAGGGGAAACGCCATGCCTGTCAGCCCGGACCCCATGTTGCCCCAGCTCCAGGCCCACCTGAAGGGAATTGAAGTGGGCCGGCCCGATTCCCTGGCAGGACAGCTCCGCCCCATCCTGTCCAATGCAGCCCCTTTGGGGTTGATCTGTATGCAGCAGGCCTGGGGAGAGGACAGAAGAGATGTTCCGGGACATGCTGGCCGGCCGGGGGCGGTGCGGGCCACCCTGCACCGCAATTGTGCATGTAAACAGCCATAACAGAAATAGAGGATTCTGTTCCGCCCTTCAGACGGCAGCAGGGCGGGAAGCGTAAGGAGGAAACAGCCTTGAAGATGACATTTCGCTGGTATGGGAGCCAACTGGATCCCATACCGCTGCGATACATCAAGCAAATCCCAACATGAGCGGCGTGGTCACCTCCCTGATGGATCTGCCCGCCGCGCTCTGGCCCACGGAGCGCATCTCAGCCCTCAAAGAGGAAGTCAATGCCGCTGGCCTGGAGATGGAGGTCATTGAGAGCGTCAATGTCCATGAGGACATCAAGCTGGGCCTGCCCGGACGGGACGCGTATATCGACAACTACCGGGAGACGGTGCGGCGGCTGGGCCAGGCGGGTGTAAAGGTGATCTGCTACAACTTTATGCCGGTTTTGACTGGACCCGCACTGATCAAGCCGCGGCCCGACGGCTCCACAGTCCTGGCCTATGATCAGGCAGTCATTGACCGCATCACCGACCCACAGGCCTTCGCGGATCAGATCCAACAGGGGCAGGGGAGTTTGAGATGGCGGGCTGGGAACCGGAACGCATGGCGGAGCTCAAGCGCCTGTTTGCCCAATACCGGAATGTCTCCCATGAGGACCTGTTCCGCAACCTGAAGTATTTCCTGGAGGCAGTGATTCCCGTCTGCGAGCAGTACGATGTGAAGATGGCCATCCACCCCGACGATCCCCTGGGATATCTTCGGCCTGCCCGCATTTACACCTGCCGGGAGAATATGCGCCGCATCGTGGAGCTGGTGGACAGCCCTATAACGGGCTGACCTTGTGCTCAGGCTCTCTGGGCTCCAGCCCTGTAACGACATTCCTGCCCTGGTACGGGAGTTCGGCGGAGAGGGACATATCCACTTTGCCCATGTGCGCAACATTAAGTTCACCGGCCCCGGCCGGTTTGAGGAGGCGGCCCACCTCTCCGGCGACGGAAGCCTGGATCTGTACGAAATTATGAAGGCCTATTACGATGTGGGCTTCGAGGGCATACGCCCCGACCACGGACGCATGATCTGGGACGAAAAGGGCGGGCGGGCTACGGCCTGTATGACCGGGCCCTGGGCGCCAGCTATCTGAACGGCCTGTGGGAAGCGATTCAGAAGAATAACATTCAGCGTAATGGACAAAACGGCGCCGCGGCTGTGTAGCCGGACGGGAAAGGATATGGAGTATGAATCCCATTTTGGAACAGATTTGCCGCATTGGCATCATCCCGGTTATCGCCATTGACGATGCGAAGAAGGCCGTCCCCTAGCCCGCTCCCTGGTGGAGGGAGGGCTGCCTGCGGCAGAGGTGACCTTCCGCACCTGTGCCGCCGAGGAGGCCATGCGGGCGATTGCGGCTGAGGTGCCCGAGATGCTTCTGGGTGCGGGTACCGTTTTAAACCATGAACAGGTGGACCGGGCCCTGGCGGCCGGGGCCAAATTATTGTCAGTCCCGGCTTCAACCCCGATACCGTGCGCTATGTAAAGGCCGGGGGCTGATCCTGCCCGGTACCGCTACCCCAGGCGAGATGGAACAGGCCATGGCTTTTGGGCTGGAGGCGGTCAAGTTTTTCCCCGCCGAGCAAAACGGCGGTGTGCAAGCTCAAAGCCATCGCCGGACCCTATAAGGCTCTGAAATGGATGCCGACCGGCGGTGTCAGCGCCAAAAATCTGATGGATTATCTGTCCTTTGACCAAGTTGTGGCCTGCGGCGGCACCTGGATGGTGAAAAAGACCTCATTGAGGCGGAGAACTGGGCCGAAATCACCCGCTTGACCCGGGAGGCGGTGGATACCATGCTGGGCTTCAGCCTGGCCCATGTGGGCATCAACTGCTTGGACGCCCAGGCGTCCGAGCGCACGGCCAGGACTATCTGCGGCCTGTTCGGCCTGCCCTTCCGGGCGGGGAACAGCTCCAACCACGCGGGGACGGCGGTGGAGTGCACCAAGGCCCCGGCCCCGGCGTCCACGGACACATCGCCATCGGTACCAACAGTGTGGAGCGGGCCATCTATCATCTGGAGCGCCGCGGGTGGCGATTGACCACGCCACCTGTAAGACCGATGCCAAGGGGCGGGCAAAGGCGGTCTACCTGGAGGGAGACTTTGGGGCTTTGCTATCCACCTGGTGCAGAAATAAGGAGGGACGTACCATGAACAAGCGCGTTGTAACTTTGGCGAGATCATGCTCCGTTTGGCCCCAATGGATATTATAGGTTCTTCCAGAACGACCAGTTGCAGGCCACCTTCGGCGGCGGGAGGCCAATGTAGCCGTCTCTCTGGCCAACTACGGGCTGGATTCCGTCTATGTTACCAAGCTGCCCAGCCACGCCATCGGCCAGGCGGCGGTCAACGCCCTGCGCAGCTTTGGCGTTGATACCTCCCATATCGTCCGGGGCGGAGACCGGGTGGGCATCTATTTCTGGAGGGGCCTCCCAGCGGGGAGCGTGTGCATCTACGACCGGGCCCTCCGCCATCCAGGAGGCCCAGCCTGCCGACTTTGACTGGGACGCAATTTTGCCGGGGCGGACTGGTTCCACTTTACCGGCATCACGCCCGCTCTGGGCCCCAATGTGGTGGAGATCTGCAAGGACGCCTGCCGGGCAGCCAAGGCCAGGGGAGTCAAGATCTCCTGCGATCTGAACTACCGGGGCAAGCTGTGGACCCGGGAGCAGGCCCGGGCGGCCATGAGTGAGCTGTGCCGGTATGTGGACGTGCATCTCCAATGAGGAAGACGCCAAGGACGTGTTCGGTATTGAGGCTGCGGAGACCGACATTACTGGCGGCAAGTTAAATAAGGAAGGCTACAAGAGTGTGGCCAGGCAGTTGGCTGACCAGTTCGGCTTTGAGCGGGTGGCCATCACCTGCGCAGCTCCATTTCCGCCAGCGACAACGACTGGGCCGGCATGCTGTACGATGGGGAACACTACTGCTTCTCCAAGGAGTATCACCTGCGCATCGTGGACCGGGTGGGCGGCGGAGACAGCTTTGGCGGCGGATTGATTTACGCCCTGCTGGCTGGAAAGGACAGCCAGGCGGCCATTGAATTTGCCGTAGCGGCCTCCGCCCTCAAACACTCAATTGAGGGAGATTTTAACCGCATCACCGTGGCGGAGGTCGAAAGCTGGCGGTGGAGACGGCTCCGGCCGGGTACAGCGCTGATACCGGTCATGGGGAGCGCAGACGGAATGGGACTGCTCACAAAATAGCGGAGAAATACCGCTGGGTCGATGCTCAACACCGTACGGCGGAACGATTCAGACCGGCGCAGCGTTTGAAAGGCACTGTATTTCGTAGAAATACAGTGCCTCTGCGTTCCCGACCATTTGTTTTGTGCCTTCAAGTCTCGGGCAGATGCATTGAGAGGCAGAAATATTGCTGCAAATACCGTGAGAAAGCACAGCCAAGCCTCGTTTTGAAATGAGAAGCATAATATTGCGATGTCCTATCGGCAACAATTTATACCACGCTTTGGACGACAGAGCGTGGGGCTACCTCTAAGATGCACAATCTAATGATGGATTTCCTATAGTATTGTTGTATAATAAATAAAAATTCAGGGATAAGGATGGAGCGCTATGGAGGAGTATCGTATTACAATTGCAGGGCAAAGCAAATATGAAATTGAACTCTGTGCCGTCCAGTGTGGCAGGGATTATAGTGTCACAATCTGCGGTGGGGCCGTCATCATGTGGGAGCTGCGGCGCTGGGGTGCGACGAATCCGGAACAGTGGGACACAAAATGCGCGGCGCTACCGTCAGTGTGCTGTGTGTGTTCGGACACAGAGACGACGAGGCGGCACGGTGGGCGGCAAAGTATCTGGCTACCGAGCTGAAATGCAATGTCAGTGTAGCGGTCGGCATCCACATTGACCACGCGGATGGCAGTGAGATCCAATGCCTTCTGGAGAATTGCAGGAGGCATGCAGACAATTCAAAGACCGTGTGCGGGCGGACAGGCTGTCTTAAAGCGGGTGAAAGTGGTGGTAGAGTACGGAGGAGAACCGTTCAGCCGAATCCAAATGAGGGTGACGGGGAGGCATCAGCCTCCCCTCTAAGGAATGGTTTGGGCTGCCCTGCCGCAAGCCCATCTCTCCTGGGGTACATCCCTGCATCTTTATGACATGATTCTCTCACAGTTTTATTTTCCACGGTTGTGGCGCTTTGGCAGGTTGTACTTTTGATCTTGCGAACCAGAGTCGACAGATCAATGCCGAGAGTGGCGGCAATCTCGCTGAGGGTACGGTCCTCCTGAAGACGCTGGGCCAATACTGCGGCCTCAACCTCCTCAAAATGCAGTGCAGGCTGGAGCCCGCCGGTACCGGCCCCTGGGGCGTACGCTGTAGCCACTGGGCGGTCATCTCGTCGGGCAGATCCTCCAGCTCGAGGGTGTCGCTCCTTGCCAGTACAAAGGCCCGCTCGATGATGTTGTTCAGCTCCCGGATATTGCCTGGCCAGCGGTAGGCCAGAAGGGCCTTCTTGAAGGCCTGGCCAAACAGCTTCGCGGTTCCCTGCTGGCGGTTCAGGCGCAGCAGGATGTGCCAGGGGCAGGATATCCTCCGTCCGCTCCGCAGGCGGAATGCACGGGAATGACGTTGAGTCGGTAATAGAGATCCCGGCGGAAGGAGCCCTGGGCAACCTCTTTTCAGATCCCGGTTGGTGGCGGCCACGACGCGGGCGTTCATAGGCAGGGAGCGGTGCCGCCGATGCGGTAGAACCGGCGGTCCTGGAGCACGGTCAGCAGCTTGACCTGGAGCTGGGGCGGCAGTTCGCCGATTTCGTCCAAAAGATCACACCGTCTCCCGCCAGCTCAAAGATTCCCCGCTTTCCCGTCCGGTTGGCCCCGGTAAAGGCGCCTGCCTCATAGCCGAACAGCTCTGATTCCAGCAGGTTCTCCGGAAGGTTCCCACAGGAGATCTTGATATAGTCCGGGCTGCCCGCAAAGCGGCAGATCATGCGGCAAAGACATCCTTACCAACGCCGGATTCGCCGGTAATCAGGACGGTGGAGCGGACGTGGCTGACCCGCAGGGCCAGCTCCGCCAGGTTGTGCATGGCCTTACTCCTGCCTACGATGTCGTAGTCCTCCATCAGGTGGAGCATCTCATTGATGCGCTGAACCAGCTCCCGGTTGGCCTTCTCTTTGACCTGCATCTCCCGGTCGTAGTCCAAATAGGTGATGTCCATCTGCTGGCGGAGCTGCATCAGCTCGGTCATGTCCCGCACGTTGCCCACCGCGCCGCGGAATCGTCCGTCCGGGCTGTAGACAGGGAGAGGGTGACGAGGAGAAGCCGCTCGGAGTCGGCCTGGTACTTGATGAGTTCGGAGCGGGTTTCCGGCTCTGGAACACCTCCAGCATCATCCGCGAGATGGGAAACCCTCCTTGACAAGCTGGTGGATGTTGTGCCCTGGATCTTTTCATCCGGAAGCCCGGTCATTTCACTGTAAGCCCGGTTGTTGTAGACAATATATCCGGTTTCGTCCGTATAGGTGAAGCCGTCGGTGGCCGAGTCCATGATAGCCGCCAGGATCTCCGGATCCATTAGGCGTTTGATATTAGCGCCGGACATGGGGCGGAAGCCTCCTCTTGGCCCTACAGCGCCCCAGCAGCCGCCACCAGGGAGATAGAGCAGAAATACGGCGAAAAGCATAAGAGCGGTATGGGAATGCCAACCCGGAGCAGCTCATGGGTGGAATAGCAGCGGTCGCCTTCACCCAGCAGCAGAATTACATGGTGGAAGGGCAGAAGAAATTGGCTGCACACCGCAATGCAGATGAGAAACATCAGCGGAAGAGGAGGGGCCACCCCGGCACCGATGGACATCAGCCGGGTACTACCACCGACATGGTGGTGATGTTGCTGCCCAGCACGGTGTGGAGCAGTACCACGGTCAGCAGAACCACCGCTGCGTAAGCCGGCGAGAATGTCTGTGGAAAAACAGGAACAAAAGGGAAAACAGCCGGTCGGCCACACCGCAGGACTTTAAGGTTCCACCGATGGCAAAGGCCGCTGTGAGGAAAATCAGCAGCTTGACGTTGATGGCCTTTACGTCCGGCAGGCGCAGCAGCCCCAGGGGAACATGAGCGTGGCGGCTGCCACAACCAGAGTGCCGGTAAGGGGTGAAAATCCTCGGTGGCCCAAAGCACCACCACGGCCAGCAGAAAGACCAGGTTGCGCCGTTCCGACCCAGTGAGCTGAACCCGCTCCGCCGTCTGTGCCGGGCTGGAGGAAGGTGCGCAGCACCCTGCGGAACAGGAACCGGTAGAGAAGGACCGCCGCCAGCAGGTAGGCCAGGGTGGGAGCCAGCATATAGGCCGCCCAGACGCCCTCATCTACGGTCAGGCCGGCCATGGAGGAGAGGGCGCCATTGAGAATAATATCGCCCCGAATCATGGACATATTTATCAAAATAGAGAAATAATAAAGGCCGAACAGGAGGGCGGTGCGCAAAGGCTCGGACAGGTTTATTCTAGCAAAGTACTCCCGGTAGATCAACGAAAGGATAATGATGCGGGAAAAGGGCTGGGGAATGAGAAACATCATGGCCGCGGCGGAGAGGAGGAGGAGAGCACCATACGCCCGGGGAGCGGGCAAAGTGCGCCAGAAGAGGCTGGAGCAGCTTGCCCGGCAGGCCGCTGTTGGAAATTCCTTGGGAAAACAGAAAAGAGACGGTGATGAGGACAAAATTTTCTGACAGGGGAAGGAAAAGACTGTCTGGATCGGCGCGCCGCTGCACAGCAAAAGGCCGCCAGCAAGAGAGAGGCCGCTGTCCGCTCCACCACCCCGGTCACCCACCACAGGATGGTGAGCACCAGGGCGGCGAGGATGACGGACTGCTGTAGGGTAAAGCCGAGGGGCGCAGCAGAAGAATCAGGGCGGGGAGCACCAGTGTGAGCACAAAAGAAGGGCGCGCCGACGGTTTGCGGCCAGCGGCGCCTTGACCGGGTTTCCATAAACGTCCCCTCACAGTGTCAGCCCCATGGGGCCCGCCTGAAAGATGCGGTGGTCCATCTCACGCAGCTCCGGGAAATCAGGGGCCTGAACTCCATCTGGGCCAGAATATCCTGCTCCAGCTCCACGCCGGGGCGATTTCGGTGAGCATCAGCCCATCCGGCGTCAGCTTGAGCACCGCCCGCTCCGTAAGGAAGGTCACATCCTGGCCGCTTTTGACTGCGTAATCGCCGGAAAAGGTGATCTGCTCCACTTGACGGCGGAATTTTTGCTCCTGCCCTCTTGCAGTATAACCAACCTGCCGTCCCGCACCTCCTCCTTTAGGCCGCCTGCGGTAAAGGTTCCGGTAAAAACACGCGTTTGGTATTTTGGGAGATGTTGACAAAGCCTCCGGGGCCGGTGCAGCGGGAGCCGAACTTGGAGACATTTACGTTGCCGTGGCAGTCAACCTCCGCCGCGCCCAGGAAGGACAGATCCAGCATGCCGCCGTCATAAAGCTCAAGAGTATCGGCCACGGTATAGATGGCCTCGGCGTTGACCGCTGAACCGAATCCAGCCCCTCCACCGGCACGCCGCCCTGGGGACCGGACTCCAGGGAGAGGGTGATGCGCTGGGCGATGCCCTCCTCGTTGGCCACCACTCCAACCCCGGAGGGAATGCCGATGCCCAGATTGATGAGACAGTCGGGCCGCAGCTCCAGGGCTCCCCGGCGGGCGATGAGTTTACGGTTGTCCAGGGCATGGGCGGGATGGAGTCGGTGGGGCGGCGGAGCTGCCCGCTGAGCTCCGGACGGAGCTGGGCCGCGTAGCTCTGCATATGCAGGGCCGGGTCGGTATTGACCACCACATAGTCCACCATCGGGTGGTGAACCCGTACGCTCTTGGGCGGCAGAGAGCCACGGCTGACGATCCCCGCACCTGGGCAATAACAATGCCGCCGCTGTTGTGGGTGGCGGCGGCCAGTTCGGCGGCATAGTCGCCCACGCCTTCATCCTCCATGGACAGGCTGCCGTCCTCGTCGGCCCAGGTGGCCCGGATGAAGCAGGCGTCGATGGGGAAGGTCTTGTAGGCCAGATAATCCCGCCCGTCCAGCGAAACTAACTCCACGATGTCCCGGCCCTGAGCCCGGGTTTTGATTCGCCTTGCAGCCCTCCACCCGGGGATCGGCAAGGTGCCCAGCCCACATGGGTGAGCACCGCGGGCTTGTGGCCGGCGATCGCCCGCCACAGGTGGAGCATCACGCCAAGGGGCAGGGCATAGGCCGCCACCTGGTTGGTGCCGATGAGCTCGGCGATCTCGGGCGGGTTGGCAAAGTGCCCGGCCATCACGGTATCCAGCAGGCCAGGAGCCCGGAGCCGGGCCAGGCCGCGGCCGTCGGGCCGGTTGCTGCCGGACTGATGCCGCATACCGCCGTCAGGGCTCTGGGGCTTCCCAGGCGCTCATACCGTTCCGCTAGGGCGGATAGAAGCTCGTCTGGAGCCGCATAGGCGCCGAAGCCGCCCACCCCAAGGGTCATGTTATCTTGAATCAGAGCAGCCGCTTCCTCGGCTGTGATCCGCTGCGCCACATCACATCATCCTTTCTGTGTTCCGCGCCCCGCTTACCGAGCGGGCCTTCGCCCATGGAATCAGCAAGAGGCATGCCAATATGGAAGAATCCATTATAAGCGGTGCGGGAGACAGGGGCGGCCCTCCGGCCGCTGCCGCATACAGAGGCGCTCATTGCGCATAAATGCCTGTTTTGCGCCCGGTGCCCGTCACAAAGCGCCTATTCGTTGCAGCGCAACGAATAGGCGCTTTGCGCAATATGAAACCTAAAATGCGCATAAGTGCATGTTTTGATGGAGGATGCCCCGGCTAAATACGCATTTTCTCAAAAACAGGCAAAATGGGGCGAAAAATGCTGAATGGAGGAGTTGGCCCTGCGTTTGCTTTAAGAACAGAATGTCTCCGGCGGTTTTACCCTTCACGCCGGGCAAACGAACGTCATCCTATGACGAGAACGTGTAGAGGAGCGATATTATGGCGAGGAGAAAAGTGATTATCACGGTGGCCCAGACGGGCGCGTTCCACGGCAAGGAGGCAAATCCCAATATCCCCTGACCCGGAGGAGATTGCGGCCTCCGCGTACGACTGCTACAATGCAGGTGCGGCCATTATCCACATTCACGCCGGGATCAAGAGGGCTTGTCCACCAATGATCCCAAGGTATACAGCGCCATCGGCTCGGGCATCCGGGCCAGGTGTAATGCCATTCTTCAGTACTCTACCGCCCCGCAAACCGGGAGGGAACCTGCGCTGAGGACGGCATGAGGCTGCTGTACGACCCCGACCTGGTCAAGCCTGAGATGTGCTCCCTGGACTGCTCCCTGATCGGCACGAGCTGGGGACCGTACCTTGTCTACGAGTGGTACCGCCCCTTCCTGCTCAAGTACGCCCGGAAAATGCGGGACATGGGCATCAAGCCGGAGCTGGAGTGCTTCAACCCGAGAGCGTGGAGGACGTGTTCAATGTACTGGTACCAGCCGGCGTGCTGGAGGAGCCCGTCTCACTCTCCTTTGTCATGGGTATGGACCGCATCAGCCAGGGCTCCATCTCCTTCTCCGAGGAGAACCTGGACTTCATGATCAAGAAGCTGCCTAAGGACCGCTTTGTGAACTTTTCCACCATCTCCATCGGTGCCAAACATCACGTTCCCGGCATGGCGATGACCGTCCTCAAGGGCGGCGGGGCCCGGGTGGGTATGGAAGACAACATCTACTACGCCCCGGAGAGCTGCTCAAGAGCAACGCCCAAATGGTGGAGCGGGCCGTGCGCATCATCCGCGAGCTGGGCATGGAGGTCGCCACCCCGACGAGGCCCGCGAAATTCTGAAGCTCGGCCGGTAAGCCCAATCTGACGGAGAGGAAGAGACGAATGGAAAAGCAGAAATTCTATATGCCGGCCTCCCTGTTGATCAAAATTCTGGTCTGCCTGGCGGTCATCGCCGCCTTCTGGTGGCTCCGCCGGTGGCGCCCTGACCGCCGTCGGTATGCGGGTCATCGGTATCTTCATCGGCGTTATCCTGATGCTGTCCATTGTGGATACGGTGTGGCCGGCTATGCTGGCCATCGTGCTGCTGGGACAGAGCGGCGTATGCACCGTCAATGAAGCCATCGCGGGCTCCATCGGCAACTGGATCATCTATTTTGTGCTGATGAGCTTTATCATGACCCATGCCCTCAACGAGTCCGGTTTTACCGACCGGCTGGTAGCCAAATTTATGAGCATCAAGCTGGTCAGCAAAAGCCCCTGGATCTTTACCATTTCCCTGGGTGTGCTCGGCATGCTCCTGGGGTGCTTTATGGATCAGGTGCCCGCCACCGCCTTTATGCTGGCGTTTGTCTCCCGCATCTACAAAGAGCTGGGCTACACCAGTCGGGATGCCTATCCCCATGTAACATCCTCACAGTGTTCGGCGTCAACATCGGCGGAGCCATGACCCCATCTCCCACTCCTTGGCCATTCTGGGCATCGGCATTTATGAGGGGCCACAGGAGAGCCTGAGTCTGTTCAGCTATCTGGCCTTCGGCGTGCCCACGGGCCTGATCCTGTTCGTTCTGCTGTGCGTCGCGGTGCGCCTGCTGACCCGTCCGGATATGTCCAAATTCAAGGACTTCAAGATTGAGAACGTCGTCAAAAGCAGGGCCCCATGACGCTGCGGGAGGGTACCACTGCAGTGGTATTCTTTGTGACCGTTATCATGTGGATTCTGCCCGGAGTGCTTAAGATGTTCAGCGATACCGCTTGGGTCAATGCTTTCAACAGTTTCGGCATTACCTTCTGGGCGATCCTATCCGTGGTGGTAATGGCGGTGATCCACATTGACGGCAGGCCCCTGCTGGACGTCAGGACTGTGGTCAACCAGAGCATCAACTGGGGCATCCTGATTTTCATCAGCATCGGTGTCTACCTGGGCAGCGCCATGAGCGCCGATTCCACCGGAATCGTGGCCGCCATTCAGCAGAATATTACCCCTCACCCAAAGCGTGGCGCCTGTGGTGGTGGTGTTTGTCATCGCCACTGTCTCCGTCCTGATGACCAACTTTGCTTCCAACGTGTCCACTATCACGGTAATGACAGCGGTGGGTGTGGCTCTGGCAGCCAGCAGCGGCGGAGCCATCAGCGCGGTGGGCATTGCCCTGGTGACAACGATGTGCGGCTCATGCGCCTATTTGCTGCCCTCCTCCTTCGCCACCATTGCCATGCTCCACGGACACGAGTACAGCAGCCGTAACCAGATATATCTGTTCGGCATTATCATGATTGTAATTACATCTCTGATCATTGATTCGTAGGATATCCCATCGGCTGTGCGCTGACTGGGAGCTGAGCCTCTGTCATCTGTGCTCTGAAGACATAAGCTGGAATGTAGTCCCCGGATTGAAAGCAACCCTTCAACAGGGCCGCCGGTGTTTCAAAGAACCGGCGGCCCCTTTCTATCCCGTGACAAAAGGGAATACCCTCAGATGGGGAAGCGGTCAATTTATTGCACGAACCAAGTACTGTCATATCAAAGGCGGACATACAGAGGACACTCTATAAACTGGAGCACAACACATTTCGGCGGCTATGGATGAGTCTGCGCTGTTTCGAGATGCGGTATTATGGATAACGCAAAAGATGCTCATCATGCGCCACGGGTTTAAAAGCATTACCTTTAGCGCATATAAGGAGCGGCTGCTAAAGCTGTTCCGATGGCTGCCGACCGCCCCCAACTGGTGGACGGCCGGTGGTACAACCAGCAGATACAGTACACTCAAAACGACGTGAGTATCATCATCATAAGTTCGCGCATCACCGTCTCCAAACCGCTCAATAAGTCATGTGAGGAGGGATAATCCGTATGCTGAACCGCAGAATCCAGATTGACGTGCACCTCAAGCCAGAGGAGCTGTGATTTATGTTACTTGATATATACGGCAGGGCAAGTCTACATTGTAAAAGGCTCTGATAGGATCGGCTGCATCCGCCGGCGGTCCCGCATGGTTCGAAGACCCAAGGTTTAAATCTCCTCTCTGCGGAGAAACCCGTCGGAATCCTTGGATTCCGACGGGTTTTATGCTGCCCGCTGCCAGAGTGCCTGAGAGGATATCCCTGCCGGGCATCGACTGGAAACAATGTGCTAAACCATATTGAGGTAATTGTAGATGGCAGTCATGAAAATTGCGTCCCGAATGCTGGTCAGGGGGCTGATGCCCAGCAGCTCTTTGATTTTCTTGACCCGGGCTGCCACAGTGTTCTTGTGGAGATAGAGCAGCTCCGCCGCCTCGCTCAGGTTCATACTGGTTTCGATCAGCGCACCGATGGTCTCACGAAAGATGGACTCATCCATATGCTCCCGGATCAGGCGTACATAGATGTCCAACAGAGGGGCCATGGTCTCGGTGGAGATCTGGCTCATCATGTATTCGGTCAGGTAGTCGGCTAGAAAGTACACCTTAAGCTCTTTCTTCTGGCGGTAGCGGTACAGCCACATGATATCCCATAGATGCGGCCGTAATAGGAAAAGCGGTTCTGGACCGTGCCGCAGATATAGCGGCTTTTCTGTCCGGGCACCTGAGATTCAAACCATGCATCGATTTCTTCGATACACAGGCGGATCTGGTTGCGGTAGGTGGCCACCGTAGTTTCGTCAATCTGCTTGAAGAGCAGGAGCAGGTTGCCGCCGATACAGAACAGCAGGTCGTTGGGAGAATGGCTGGGGAATTCGGGTAGTCCTCGGCAAAGCGGGAAAGCACCAGTTCGGAGCCTCGCACCCCACATACTCAATAAGAAGGGGATAGCGGTTGACGTGCTCAGTGATACCCAGTTCAGCGGCCTGGGAGCGGATGCGCATGATGTTGACCGGGCGGTCCACAAAGAGAAGGCGGGCCAGATGGCTCATGGCGCCGGTGGAGGCAGTGGGGAGGAATTCACGCTGGAGTTCGTAGTCGTACAGCGATTCAAACGACAGCTTGATGAGCTTGGCCAGGGACATTACGGTGGATGGATCGCCGGAGACGCCGATGACGCCCACCGGATCAGGTTCTCCCGCAGCAGCAGGTTCACCCCAGGCGAAGTCACGCCGGGAGATCCCTCGGTCAGATCCTCGGTGACGTTGATGCTGATGTTGTTGGTGATCATGCGGAAGGCGGTAGCGTGGAAGGTGCCCACACGCTCTTCACTGCACGACGCAATGATGATACCGTGCTCATTCATGATGTTGATGTTGTAGTCGGTCTGGGAGCGGATGCGTCGGATAAACTGCTCAGCAAAGGCCTGGTTGATCATGGGCGGCACCTCCCTTTGCCCTTTATTGTACCATAGCTGGGCAGAAAGCACAACTGATTGGTATCCGGGCATGTGAAAAGGCGCCTGAAAGGGCGCCTTTCACATAGAGGTTTAGTCTAGGCGGGCGCCGTTTTCGTTCATACGGGCGCGGATTTCAGCGCCGGACAGCTCACGCAGGGCAGATCCCGCCGGATGGACAGGTCGGCTGCCAGCGCGGCAGCGTGTCCATATTCAAAGCATTGGGCGGTGACCCGGCAGCTTGCCAGGGCCTGGTGCTCGGCGCACAGGTTGCGCCCGGCCACAAGCAGATGCTCGCCGGTTTCCGGAACCAGGGAGCCGTAGGGAACCTCGTAGTAATCGTTGATGAGCCAGAACAGGTAGGGCGTTTCACCGGCGTGGAGTTCAATGGGCCAGGGCAGCGACAGATGCCGTCGGAGCGCTTGCGGGCATGGGCCACGTCGTCATTGGTGAGCCGCGCAATGCCGCGGATGCTGCGGGTTTGGCGGACGCCCACTTCGGGAGAGCAGTCGTTGATAAAGCTGTGCTCACAGCCGGGAATATGCTCCCGGAAGAAGCGGGCGTATTCCTGTACCTGGCGGCGGCCGACGATCTCCGCCTCAGTGTGGTCCTCCGGGTTGCATACGTTCAGCGCCCGACCGTCCCGGCCGGTCAGTAGGGTAGTGTTCATCAGCAGTTCACCGGGCCGGGAGTAGGAAAGACCCAGACCTTGGCCCGGGCAGATGCCAGCCCTGGCGGTTGGCCTCGTGGAGCAGCTCCGTCACACAGTCGGGACTGATAGTGTCCGGCCCCAGTAGTCGGAGAAGCGCGCCGTGTCCACCCCGCCCAAGCGGAACATGGCGGTGGGATTCTGGATGGTGCCGTTGTCCCCATGGTGTAGCCGCCGCCCGCCCTGTAGACCAGATCCGCGTCGCCGGTGGCGTCTATGAGCACCTTGGCGCGGATCTGGGCCAGGCCGCCTCTTGGTATCAATTACCACCCCATAAAAATATCCCTCCTTGATGACGCCGAAAATATTGGTATGATAGAGGATGCCCGCCCCTGCGCCCAGCACCAGCTCCTCGGCCACTTCTTTATAGACCTGGGGATCGTGGGTGATGAGATAGGTCTTGCCGTAGAGCTGCGGGGCGTCACGCCGCCCCGGGCGCGCATGGCCTGGAGAAACTCCTCTGTAAAGCCGAAGACGGTCTGGCGGGGCCGTCGGCTTCCGGCGTGTCACTGCACAGAAATGTACCGCAGACCGTGCCGGAACCACCGGCCACTGCCGCGCCCCCAGAAAACCCAGCCGCTCCACCAGAAGGACGGAGCGCCCTGCCGGGCGGCCATGGAGGCCGCCGCAATGCCGGCCGGCCCACCGCCGCAGACTAGGACGTCCACCTCGTCATACAGTGGGAGCGCACAGTCGGTGTGGTAGATAACGGTATGGCGAAATTCTTTCAATTGCTTCACCTCATGTTCTGCGCCGGTCGGGGCGCTCTATGTTGTATATCCAGTATGACAGATCTGACCGCTGGGCGGAATGTGCCGCTGACACAGCTTTGCAAAGCTTTCTATGGAGCTGGAACAAGGCGGGAGACAGTCGCTGCGGCGGGCTGATATAAATCAGTGCCGCAGTCATTCTTTGGCACAAAACTTTGTGACCGCGACACATTAGGCAGGGTGGGGCCGTGCTATACTTGAGGTATGCAGAGGCGAGATAACGGCCGTCAGGCCGTGCCGACAAGCAAGGAGGAATTGCTGCCATGTGGAAGTATTACAACCCGGTGGAAGTGGTCTTCGGCACCGGGAAGCTGGATGAGCTGGGACAGCTTATGGCCGAGCGGGGCTGGACCGGGCGCTGATCGTCTCCGATCCCTTCACCCACCGCAGCGGCGTGGCCGCGCGGCTGAAGGAGTGCGCGGGCGGCCGCGTGCTGGACATCATCTCTGAGGTGGAGCCCAATCCCACCTGTGACAACGTGGACGCCTGCGCCCGGCGGGCCAGGGAGCTGGGGGCCCGGTCCATCATCGGCCTGGGCGGCGGCTCCGCCATGGACTGCGCCAAGGCCGCGGCGGCTGCGGCCGCCATGGACTGCACCGGCCTGGAGCTGCTGCGGGGAGGCCCGTCACCGATGCGCTGCCCTCATTGCCGTGCCAACCACCGCCGGAACCGGCAGCGAGGTGGGCTGGGGCGCGGTGCTCTCCGACCACGCCGCCAACGCCAAAATCGCCATTTCGGCAGTCCCATGTTCCCCAGGCTGGCCCTGGTGGACCCGGTGCTGACCTACACTGTGCCCCCGCCGTCACCGCCTCCACCGGCCTGGACGTGATCGCCCACAGCCTGGACGCCATGTGCTCGGTCCGGGCCAACCCGGTGTCCGACGGCCTGGCCGTCCGGGCCGCCAAGCTGGCCTTTGAGAACCTGGAGGCCGCCTTCCGGGACGGCTCCGACGCCGTGGCGCGGGAGCGGATGGCCATGGCCAGCACCATCGCCGGTTATGCCTTCAGCAATACGGGCACCACCGGCAGCCACGCCTGCTCCTACCTGCTGACCGCCAAGTACCATATCCCCATGGCGAGGCCTGCGCCCTCACCCTGGATGCCTGGTTCCGGAAGGACGCAGCGGTGCGCCCGCTGCTCCACACCCTCAGCCGCATGATGGCTTCGCCGACGCCAACGCGGCCGCCGACCGGTTGGCCGAGCTGAAGGAGCTCACCGGCATGCGCACCACCCTGACCGCCATGGGCGTGCCGATACGCAGGAGGCCCTCGACGAGCTGGCGGCCAACGCCGCCGCGTCGGGCAACATGGCAAACGACATCTGCAAGGCCACAAGGGAGGACATCGCGTCCCTTTGCGTCCCTGCGCTGAGAAAAGGAGGAACGGATATGGACAACCTGACGCCGTGGAAAGAGGCGCTGAAGGAACGGACGCTGTACGGCTGCTTTGTGACCTACGGCCTGCCGGACATCGCGGAGGTCACGGCCCTGATGGGCTTTGATTTCCTGCTGCTGGACAACGAGCACGGGGTGATCGAGCAGAGCACCCTGGCGGACATGGTGCGGGCCTCCCAGCTGCGGGTGCCCGCGGTGGTGCGGTGCACCATGAAGGAGTACGACCACATCCAGAAGGCCCTGGACTTCGGCGCCAACGGCGTGCAGCTCCCCTGGTGAACACCGCCGAGGACGCCCGGCGGGTGGTGGAGCTGGCCAACTACGCCCCGGGGCGCCGGGCACCGCCTACCTCCCCGCGCCGCCCGGTACGGCATGGTGGAGGACAAGCGGGCCTACCTGAGGCAGGCCAACGACACCAAGCTGGTGTGCTGCCAGGTGGAGACCCGCCAGGCAGTGGAGAACCTGGATGGGATTCTGGAGGTGGACGGGGTGGACGTCTACTTCATCGGCCCCGGCGACCTGGCCGCCTCCTACGGGGAGCCCGCCGGCAGCCCCAAAATGCTGGAGCTGACCGAGCGGATGATCCGCCGTATCGTGGCCGCGGGAAAGACCGCCGGCTACTACGTGGGCACGCCTGAGGCGGCCAGACAGGCCGAGGAGTGGGGCCCGCTATCTGGTCACCGCGGTCAACCAGTACATGGTGTCCGGCGGCAGGAGCTTCCTGAGCCAGGTACGCGGGCGGGGCGGTGGCCGCCTCCTCCGCGTACTGAGGAGGCCCCATGGAGGACATGCACCTGATTCTCCGCTGGCACGGGAGAAGGACCCCATCTCCCTGCGCCAGTACGCGCAGATTCCCAACCTGTACGGCATTGTCACCTCCTCTATCATCTGCCCCTGGGGCAGGTGTGGGACCGGGCGGAGGTGCTGCGCCTGAAGGAGCAGATCGAGGCCCACGGCCTGAAGTTTGAGCTTGTGGACAGCTTCCGCATTCACGAGGACATCAAGCGGGGCTATGCCTCCAGGGACGCCCTCATCGAAAACTACCGGAAAAACATCCGCATGCTGGCGGAGTGCGGCATCCGGATCATCTGCTACAACTTCATGCCGGTCTTTGACTGGACCCGTACCGATCTGGCCCATGTCCTCCCCGACGGCTCGGACTGCCTGAGCTTTGAGGAGGAAAAGGTGCGGGCCGTGGACCCGGAGAGGGGCATTGAGCTGCCCGGCTGGGGACCAACCACACTCCGGCGGAGCTCCAGGCCCTGCTGCACAGCTACCGGGGCATCGGGGAGGAGGAGCTGTGGGACAACTGCCGCTATTTCCTCCGGGCGGTGCTCCCGGTGGCGGAGGAGTGCGGCGTCAAGCTGGCCCTCCACCCCGACGACCCGCCGCGGCCCATCTTCGGCCTGCCGCGCATCGCCAAGAACGCCGCGGACTACCGGCGCATCCTCTTCACCCCGACCTGGACAGCCCCAGCAACACCATCACCTTCTGCTGCGGCTCCCTGGGCTCCGGCGCGGACAACGATCTGCCCGCCATGATCCGGGAATTCGGTTCCAGGGGAAGCTCCCCTTTGTCCACTTCCGCAACGTCCAGCTGGAGCCCAGCGGCGACTTTACGAGTCCGGCCATCAGACCGGCTGCGGCAGCAGTGACATGGGGAGGTCATGCGGGCTCTGTGCGATATGGATCAGCCCTTCTATTTGCGCCCTGACCACGGCCGGCGTATCTGGGATGAGGCGTGGAGCATTAGAGGTGACGGACGCCGACGGTACCCAGCGGGTAGAGCATCGGCCGGACGGCTGGAACGGCGTCAAGCCTGCGGCGGGCTACGGCCTGTTTGACCGCGCCCTGGGGCGGCCTACGCCCAGGGGCTCTATGAGGGCATCCGCAGGAGCGGGCCGCCCAATTGACAAAGGAGTGAGTACATTGCGTAAAGTGATTTCCCGGCAGGAGGCCGCAGCCCTGGTGCAGGACGGAATGACGCTGGGCATGCTGGGCTTCGTGACCCTGTCGGTTCCGGAGGAGCTGCTGGTCTCCCTGGAGGAGCGCTTTCTGGCCGAGGGCCACCCAAGGGATCTGAACGTGTTCTACACCTCCGCCATCGGAGACGGCGGGGAACATGGCGCCAACCACCTGGCCCACGGGGCTGGTGCGGCGTATGGTGGGCGCCCATGTAGGTCTGGCTCCCAAGCTCAACCCTCTGATCACGGGCAACCAGATCGAGACCTTTTGCGCCCCTCAGGGGTGCTGGTTCATATGTGCCGGGCCATGGCGGGGCACAAGTGCGGCGTCATTACCCACGTGGGCCTCAAGACCTTCTGCGACCGGAGGTGGAGGCATGCTGCTTCAACGACGCGGCCAGGAAAGCCCACACTGAGGGCCGGGGCATCGTCCAGAGCATTGAGATCGACGGCCGCCGGCTGCTCCACTACAAGCTGACGCCCCCGACGTGTGCTTCATCAAGGCCACCTACGGCGACAGCCGGGGCAATCTGTCCATGGAGAAGGAAGGGCTGTTTCTGGAGCAGTTAGAGATGGCCCTTGCTACCAAGAACAACGGCGGAACCGTCATCGCCCAGGTGGATACCCTGGTGGAGGACAACACCCTGGACCCCGCAGCGTGAAGGTCCACGGCTGCTTCGTGGACTATGTGGTGGTGGGGCGGCCGGAGTACAGCCGCCAGCACTACTTCGACGCCATCCCCTACCATCCGGAGTGGACCGGCGAGGTCAGGGTGCCCATGGGTGCCCTGGAGCCAATGGAGCTGGGCATCCGCAAGATTATCGCCCGACGGGGCGCCATGGAGCTGCGGAGGAGTGCCTGGTAAACCTGGGCTTCGGCATGCCCGACGGTGTGGCCTCCGTGGCGGCGAGGAGGGTGGCCGGCGAGATGACCCTGTCCATCGAGTCGGGCACACTGGGCGGCGTGCCAGCCCCGGCAACGGCTGCGGCGCCTCCGCCGACGTGGAGGCCATTGTCAAGCACACCGAGATTTTCGACGGCTATGACGGTGGCAGCATCGACATCGCCTATCTGGGCGCGGCCCAGATCGACCGCCACGGCAATGTAAACGTGTCCAAGTTCGCCGGGCGGATGACCGGCCCCGGCGGCTTCATCAACATCACGCAGAACGCCAAGAAAATCTGCTTTATGGGCACCTTCTCCTCGGTGAAGGACACCGATATCCGCCTGGAAACGGACGGCTGAACATCGTCAAGGACTCCAATGTGGTCAAGTTTGTCCCGGAGGTAGAGCAGATCACCTTCTCCGGCGATTACGCGCGGGAGACCGGCCAGGAGGTGCTCTACATTACGGCGCGGGCGGTATTCCGCCTGACCGACCAAGGCCTGACCCTCGTGGAGGTGGCCCCGGCGCGGAGCTGGAGCGGGACATCTATCCACTGATGGGCTTCCGGCCTGCTGTGGCTGCCGATCTGAAAGAGATGGATCCGCGAATTTTCGCCCGGAAAAATGGGGCTTGTGCTCCAGGATTGAGAGGAAAACACGATGAACAGCTTTACTCTGGATGAAATCTATGTGGGGCAGAAGGCGTCGGTCACCAAGACCATCACCAGGGCGACATCTACGCCTTTGCCGGCCTGGTGGACGACTACAGCCCGTCCACATCGACAAGGCGTTCGGCGAGCAGAGCCCCTTCGGCCGGTGCATCGCCCACGGCTTCCTGTCCGGCGCCCTGTTCAGCACCCTGGCGGGCAATTACCGCGCGCAGCCTCTATGTGCGCCAGAGCCTGAACTTTCTCAGGCCGGTCTACGCGGGGACACCATCACCGCCACCTTTGAGGTGGTCAAAAGGGCGAGGAGGTCACCAAACCCGACGGCACGGTAAAGTTCAGCCCCGGCCGCATCGTTATGAAGGCCACCGCCGTCAATCAGAGGGGCGAGGTGGTGGTGGAGGGCGAGGCATGCTCTATGGCTGCCCGGGAAAGGTGGATTGCAGCCGGTTCTGAATCCGGGGACTAGCGCAATAGTGCCCAAAGAGGTGCGCGCCCTTATGTGCTGTATTTGTGGAAATGTATTAAAGACATAAGATAGCGCCTGATTCTTGTGTTGCCGTCACAGTGCACATACGGTGTGCCCGTGTATAATAAAGTTATCCGGATGAGACAGCAACTGTGGAACGACAAACAGAGAAATGAGGGATCAAAGCAATGTTCTTGAAAAGTTCGGGGATCTGGCTGCGGGCGTATTCTTCCTGATTCTTTCCATCGCCCTCTTCCTGGCGGCCAGCGCACTGCCGCCCAGCCTGATGGGGACTTGGCTCCGACTTCATGCCGAAGGTTCTGGCCATCATTACCTGCATCCTCTCCTTCTTTCAAATCCGTGCCGGATTCCGCACCATGCGAAGCTTCCAGCCGAATGAAGGAGCGGAGGAGGAGAAGCCGGAGTACCTGCGGGTGCTGGCCACGCATCGCGGCATTCACCGTATATGTGTTTGTCATTGAGCGGCGGGCTTCCTCCTCAGCTCCATCGTGTATCTGTTTGCACAGATCACTATCCTGGCGCCCAAAGAGAAGCGGGGCATCAAAGGGATCATCCTGTTCGCGGTGATCGCCGTCGTGGTGTGCGTCGCGGTTTACTTTATCTTCCGGTTCGGTCTGAATGTCATGCTGCCCGCCGGCATACTGGGTTAAAGGAGGCGCAACTGATGGAAACCTTATCCCTGATTGGAAACGCATTTGCCGGGATGATGAACCCCATGTCCATTCTGCTGCTGATCGTCGGTGTCGCGGTGGGCATTGTGTTCGGCTCCATCCCAGGCCTGTCCGCCGCCATGGCGGTGGCCCTCTTCCTGCCGGTCACCTTCGCCATGCAGGCCCATGAGGCGTTCACCCTACTCGTGGCGCTCTACATCGGCGGGATCTCCGGCGGCCTGATCTCTGCCATCCTCATCAACATCCCGGCACCTCCTCCTCCATCGCCACCTGCTTCGATGGCTCCCCATGGCCAAAAGGGTGAGGCGGGCAAGGCTCTGGGTACCGGGTGGTATTCTCCTTCCTGGGCGGCCTGTTCTCCTTCCTGGTGCTTATGTTCGTGGCCCCTTCCGTGGCGCAGATTACCCTGAAGTTTTCCGCCATCGAGTACTTCGGCGTGTGCCTCTTTGCCCTCTCTATGATCGCCGCCCTGGCGGGCACCAGCATGATCAAGGGACTGCTCTCCGGCTGCCTGGGCCTGATCATTGCCTTGGTGGGTATGGCGCCCATTGATGGAACCAAGCGATTCACCTTCGGTATCAACGAACTGTCCTCCGGCTTTGACATCCTGCCTACCCTGATCGGCATCTTTGCCATTGCGGAGGTGCTGGCCTACGCTGAAGAGGTCAAAAGATGGGAAAGGCCACTCAGATCAAGCAGAGCTTTAAAATCAAGGGCTTCGGATTCACCTGGAAGGAGTTCGTGGGGCAGAAGTGGAACGCACTGCGCTCCGCCCTCATCGGTACCGGCATCGGTATCCTGCCCGGCATCGGGGCTCCACCGCCGGTATTCTCTCCTGGATGACCGCCAAAAGACCTCCAAGCACCCGGAGAAGTACGGCACTGGGATCATGGACGGCGTGGTGGCCTCCGAGACCTCCAACAACGCAGTCATCGGCGGCGCCCTCATCCCCTGCTGACCCTGGGCATCCCCGGCGACGGTGTGACGGCCATGCTGCTGGGGGCCTTTATGATCCACGGCCTCACCCCGGACCCTGCTCTTTGTGGAGTCCGCAGACCTCATCTACACCATCTTCATCGCCTGCATTCTGGCCAACGTGGTCATGCTGGTGCTTGAGCTGGGCGGCATGCGGATTTTGTCCGTCTGCTGAGTATCCCAAAGTACATCCTGCTCCCTGTGGTGCTGGTGCTGTGTACCGTGGGCGCCTTCGCCACCAACAACCGTATCTTTGATGCCCAGTCCATCGTGATCTTCGGCGTGCTGGGCTACCTGATGAGCAAGTTTAAGATCCCGTGGCTCCTTTCATCCTCAGCTTCATTCTGTGCGACCTGCTGGAGACCAACCTGCGCCGGGGCCTGATGCTGACCCAGAACGACTTTTGGCTTTCTTCACCCACCCCATCGCCGCTGTGTTTATGGTGGCCGCGGTGCTGTTCGTGGTGTGGACGGTAATCAAGCAGGTGCGCAACCGCAAAGGAGACTGCGGGTGCGGCTTGAGCCCATTGAGATCGAAATCAATATTCACTAAGGAGGATTTTCCCATGAAAGAGACTGCTTGCCCTTATCACTGGAGCCGCTCTGGTTGGAACCCTGCTGGCCGGCTGCGGCAGCACCAGCGAGAACACCGAATCCCCTGATGCCGCCGGTAATACAGGCTCCGCCTCAGGCGGAGGGTGGCCCTCCGGCCCGGTATCCATTGTTGTCCCTGCCAGCGCCGGGGGCGGTACCGATCTGCTGGCCCGTGTTCTGGCCGAGAAACTGACGGCCAAGTTGGGACAGTCCTTTGTGGTGGTCAATGTCACCGGCGCCGGCGGCTCCAGCGGCATCAACCAGGTTCATGAGGCCGCCCCAGACGGCAACACCATCCTCTTCTTCCACAATGCCCTGCTGATCAACAATGTCACCGGCGTGTCCGACTACTCCTACGAGGGCTTCGCTGTGGGGCCCCACGTGGTCACCGACAATGCCACTGGATTCTATGTCAGCGCCGACGCCCCTACAGCACCTATCCGAGCTGATTGATTACTGCAAGGAGCACCCGGAGAGGTCACCATGGGCGTCGAGGTGGGCGGCTTTACCTACATGATGGTCAAGTCCTTTGAGGCGGCCACCGGCGTGCAGTTTAACCTGGTAGATGTGGGCTCCCACTCCGACAAGTGCACCGCGCTGCTGGGCGGCCATATCGATATCATGCCCAACCAGTACTCTACGGCCAAGGGCTATATCGAGTCCGGTGACTTTGTGGCCCTGGGCTTCCCGGCCGAGGAGCGCAGCGCAGTCTATCCCGACGTGCCCACAGCCAAGGAACAGGGCGTGGATTGGCTCTACAATGGATATGAATTCGGCTTCTTCCTGCCCAAGGACACCCCAAGGACATTCAGGACACCTTTGATACCGCAGTGGCAGAGCTGATGGAGGACGAAGAGGTGCAGCAGGCCATCCTGGATCTGGGCAACGAGCCTACCTACCTGTCCCCGGCCGACTACGAGAGCCAGCTGGCGGATATCCAGACTGAGTATGAGGATCTGTGGGCCGCGGCCAACGCGGCAGCCTGAGCCCCTCTCCCACAAGAACACATGGACTGCCTCGCCCGTGGGCGGGCAGTCCCATCCGATTGTAAAGAGGTATGCGGTATGAAACGGGAGATTTCTCCTTTATTCGCCTGAACCAGAAGGACAATGTGGTGGTGGCCCGCCGGGACGTGCCCGCCGGCATGGCAGTGGAGAGCGAGGGCTTTACCACCCGTACCGAGGTGCCCGCGGGCTACAAGGCTGCGGCCAGGGACATCCGGAAGGGGAGCCGATTCTCAAGTATAACACCTGCATCGGCTTTGCAGCGGAGGACACCCCGCCGGCACCATGATGCACAGCCACAACATTGTCTTTGAGCACGTGGATCTGGATTACGCCTTCAGCCGGGACTATCACCCCACCGAGCTCCTGCCTCCGGAGCAGCGGGCCACCTTCCAGGGCTTCGTCCGCCCGACGGCCGGGTGGCCACCCGCAACTACATCGGCATTCTGGTGGCCAGCAACTGCGCCGCCACCGTGGCCCGGAAGATCGCCAACCACTTCACCCCGGAGCGTCTGGCCGCCTACCCCAACGTCAGCGGGTGGTGCCCTTCGTCACCGGCCTGGGCTGCGGCATGGAGATGACCGGTCCCTTCATGGATCTGCTCCGCCGCACCATCATGGGCTATGCCACCAACCCCAATCTGGGCGCGGCCATCGTGACGGCCCTGGGCTGTGAGCGCAACAACATCGACGGCATGTTTGAGCACGCCGGTCTCCAGGAGAGTGAGACCCTCCAGAAGCTGGTGATCCAGGACGTGGGCGGCACCGCCAAGGCCGTGGAGGAGGGCATCCGCAGGGTGGAGCAGCTGCTGCCCGTGGTCAACGCCTGCCGGCGGCAGACCGTCTCCGCCGAGCACCTGGTGCTGGCCCTGGAGTGCGGCGGCAGCGATGGCTTCTCCGGCCTGTCCGCCAACCCGCCCTGGGCCGGGCGGTGGACCTGCTGGTGAAAACGGCGGCACCGCCATCCTCTCCGAGACCACTGAGATCTTCGGCGTGGAGCACACCCTCACCCGCCGGGCCCGTACGCCGGAGGTGGGGCAGAAGCTGGTGGATCAGCATCAACTGGTGGCTGAAGTACAACGAGGGCAAGGACTGCCAGATCAACGGCCGTGTCAGCCCGGGCAACAACAAGGGCGGCCTGGCCAATGTGCTGGAGAAATCCCTGGGCGGCGCCAAGGGGGCGAGACCGCCCTGAACGAGGTGTACGACTACGCCGAAAGGTCACCGAGCACGGCCTGGTCTTTATGAATACCCCGGCTACGACCCTGTGGCCACCACCGGCCAGGGCTGGCGGCGCCACCATGGTGGCCTTCACCACCGGCCGCGGCTCCTGCTTCGGCGGTGTGCCCTCCCGTGCCAAGCTGGCCAGCAACACCCCATGTACCAGCGGATGGAGGGACATGGATATCAACTGCGGGGTCATCATCGACGGTGAAAAGGATCTGGACGAGATGGGGCAGCTCATCTTTGAGCGTATCCTCCAAGTGGCCTCCGGCGATAGGAGCAAGAGCGAACTGCTGGGCGTGGGTGAAAACGAGTTTGTGCCCTGGCCCATCGGCGTGCTGGCTTAATGGGAGGCGGATATGGATTGTGACTGGGACTTTCAGCTCAAGAACCCCGGCCTGGCCAACAGTGAGCTGACCAACGGCGTGGCCCGCACCGGCCAACGGGCCCTGCTCTACGCCACCGGCATGGACGAGGAGGACATGAAAAGCCCTTTGTGGCGGTGATCAACTCCTTCAGCGAGATGGTTCCCGGCCACATGCACATGCGGGAACTGGCCGAGCAGGTGAAATACGGCATCCTGGAGGGCGGCATCCCCGCGAAACCGGCACCATCGCCATCTGCGACGGCCTGTGCCAGGGCCACTGCGGTATGCGCTACCCTCTGCCCAGCCGGGATCTCATCGCCGACTCCATCGAAATGGTGGTGCAGGCCCACCACTTTGACGCCATGGTGCTCATCCCCGGCTGCGACAAGATCATACCCGGCATGCTCATGGCCGCCGCCCGGCTGGACATCCCTGCCATCGTGGTCACCGGCGGCCCCATGCTGCCCGGCAACGTGGGCGGCAACCCTCTGTTTTGCTCCAGTGAGCTGCGGGAATTCCCGGCCGGGTGGAGCAGGGCTGTACCGTGGAAGAGATGAAGAAGGCCGAGGAGGCCGCCCTGCCCACCGTGGAAGCTGCGCCCACCTGGGTACCGCCAACTCCATGTGTATGCTCACAGAGGTACTGGGCATGTCTCTGCCCGGCTGCGGCACCGCTCCGGCGGTGTCCAACCGCCGCAAGCGCATCGCCAAGCAGTCCGGCCGGCAGGTCATGGAGCTGCTGCGCCGGGGCATCACCCCGGCAAATCCTCACGCGGGAGGCTTTGCTCAACGGCGTGGCGGGGCCATGGCCACCGGCTCCTCCACCAATCTGGTGCTCCACCTGCTGGCCATCGCTCACGAGGCCGGCGTGGAGCTGACACTGGACGACTTCGACCGCATCAGCCGGGAGGTGCCCTTCGTATGTAACCTCCAGCCCTCCGGCAAATACCCCATCGTCTCCATGGACGCCTGCGGCGGCATTCCAGCGGTGCTGAAAACGTGGAGCCCAAGCTCCACCGGGACGTGATGACCGTCGCAGGAAAGACCCTGGGTCAGATGCTGGACGCCGTGGAGCCTGTGGAGAACGACGTGATCCGCACCATGGAGCACCCCAGAAGCCGGAGGGCGGCATTGCCGTGCTCTGCGGAAGCCTGGCCCCGACGGGCTGTGGTAAAGCAGTCGGGTGTCAAGCCCTCCATGTACCGGTTCTCCGGCCGGGCGCGGGTGTTCAATTCCATGGAGGAGGCGGACGCGGCGGTGAGCGCCGGGACCATTGAGAAGGGCACCGTCCTGGTCATCCGGTATGAGGGCCCCAAGGGGCCCGGCATGCGGGAGATGCTCTCCACCACCGCCCTCATCATGGGCCGGGGTATGGACGAGGACTGCGCCCTGGTCACCGACGGGCGCTTCTCCGGCGCCACGCATGGCCCCTGCATCGGGCATATCTCCCGGAGGCGGCCGCTGGCGGCCCCATCGCCCTGGTGGAGGACGGCGATGAAATTTTCATTGACATCGCGGCCCGCCGCCTTGAGCTGAAGGTCTCCCGGAGGAGCTTGAGCGCCGCCGGGCCGTCTGGAAGCCTCTGGTCAAGCCACGCGGCCCGGCTCTGGCCAAATACGCCGCCCACGTCAGCTCTGCGGACCGCGGCGCCATTATCGAGCTGGAGAATAGCGCCTGTCAGTGAGTGGGTTTTCGTTGAGACCAGAACCCCGCCGGAATCCTTGGTTCCGGCGGGGTTTCTTCTTTTCAGATTCCACATATGCGCGACGCATCCGAGTCAAAAGCGCCTCCGCGGCCAACCATACCGGTACTTGTATGGTCTCATGGCTGACATACCATCGGTGGAATAGGTAAAGTTGACAGAAGTGCAGGCGTGAGGCTTGCCGCTGTGTTGGGTCTATGCTATGATAGCGGGAAAGGAGCAGAACTGTTTATTTGCAAAGCAGAGGAGGCTGAAGGCGTGGACACCAAGGAAATCGCCATGCGATGGCTGAGTGAAAATTTGAACTATGTGGATTCTGTCACCGTCATTGACAGCACGGGGAGAATTATTGCAAAGCAGAGGTTTAATCCACGCTATACGGATGAAGAGAATCTGGCTCATAATCAGTGGGCGCTGGGCAAGAACTTGCTGGAGCTCTTCCCTCTTTAAGTCCGGAAGACAGCACGCTGCTGCAGGTTCTTCATACCGGAAAAATTATATACATTGAAAATCAGGAGGCATGGAATCTCCAGGGCAGGAAAACGGTATGCAACAATCTGAATTTTCCGATTATTTTCGGGGCAAAATTGTAGGTGCCGTGGAAATTTCACGAGACATCACACATATTGACAATCGTATTCACCCCGTACCGCCCAGTCAGACTCCGCCTGCCCCCGCAGTGCCGCGGCCCGCTACAGCTTGACCGATATCATAACCCAAAATTCAGGGATGCTCCGTTTAAAGGAGACGATTGGAAAGGTAGCCAACAGCACATCCTCTGTATTGATTTGTGGAGAGACGGGAACCGGCAAGGAGTTGGTAGCGTCCTCGCTCCACAATGCCAGCTATCGGAAGGCCAAGCCTTTGTGGCGGTAAACTGCGCCGCTCTGCCCGAGAGTATTTTGGAAGGACTGCTTTTGGCTCCCGGAAGGGGCCTTTACCGGGCGGAAAACCGAAAGGCCTTTTCAGGAGGCGGATGGGGAACTCTGTATTTGGACGAGATTAACTCCATGCCGCTCAATCTCCAGGCAAAGCTGCTGAGAGTGCTTCAGGAAAAACAGGTCATGCCGTTGGGAAGTACACAGCCTATTGCGGTTGACGTTCGTATCGTCTCCTCCTCCAACTGTCCACCCGATGAGTTGGTGCGGAATGGAGAATTGCGTCCCGATCTGCTGTATCGCCTCAACACCGTGACATTGGCGATTCCACCCTGAACCAGCGGCCGGACGATATCCCGTTGCTGTCCGAGTATTTCCTTTATAAGTACAGCAGGGTGTTAGGCCGGCCGGTCCCCAGATGGCCCAGGAGACGATTCTTTTCTGAGCAATTGCAGATGGCACGGCAATGTGCGGGAGTTGGAGCATGCCATTGAAGCGGCACTCAATGTTTTGGGAGAGGGAAGCGTGCTCTCTGGAGCACCTGCCCGCTTATTTGACCATGAGGGAGCCTCCGGAAATTCATCAGAAGAATACGGAGCCAACGCTTTCACTGCCGGAAACTATGGGCTTGTATGAGAAAAACTGATTTTGCAGGCATTGATGTCCTGTGGCGGCAAAATTGTGGAGGCGGCGGCACTTCTGCAGATCCGAGAACCACGCTGCAGTATAAGATTCGTAAGTATGGGTTAATGATTGAATGACAAAAATTGTCATTTAAGACGAATAATTGTCAATAAGGCGACGTTGAACCGTATACAACCTATGATTGAGAGCGACAGGCGACGAAAATTCGTCGCCTGTCGCTCTTATAACATTGATTTTTGCTTCCCTGTGATCTTAATATGAGAAAGATGCTGTTAATTTCCCTGATAATGTAAATTTATTTGGCACACGGTTTGCACTATTAAAGAAAGAAGGAGGTAACCCGGTGCATTATGGAAGCCTGAACCATCATACGTGAAGAATAGGAGGTTCTTATGGAAGAAGTCATCAACTATGGCTGGCTGTCTCTCATTCCGGCTGTTGTAGCAGTCGTGCTGGCCTTTGCCACCCGCAACGTAGTGCTCTCCCTGGCAATCAGCCTGTTCCTCGGCATCATGATCCAAGTGGGCGCCAACCCTGGCTCTCCTGCAGCACCTGTTCAGCGACTATCTGTTTGTCGATCTGGCGACAGACAACAATCCCCAGACGATCGTAATGATGGCGACCGTGGGCGGCTTTGTAGCCCTGATCGAGAAATCCGGCGGGGCACGGGCATTTGCAAAGGCCGTGGCAAACAGCGTCAACAGCAAAGTAAAAGCGCAGCTGGCGGCCTGGCTGGGCGGGCTGGTCATCTTCTTTTCCGACTCTGGCAACAGCCTCATTCTGGGGCCCATGTTCCGCCCCATCTTTGACCGTCTCAAGGCATCCAGGGCAAAGCTGTCCTATATTTTGGACTCCACCTCCTCACCAGTCTGTATTCTGATTCCCATCACCGGCTGGGGCGTCTATATCATGAGCATTATTGCGACCGAGTTTGAAACGCTCGGCATCAACGGCTCTGACGCCTCCACCTTCATGGCGGCGATTCCCTATCAATTTTACTCCATTCTCGCACTCTTCCTGATTCCAATTGTGGCGTTTGGCAGACACGACTTTGGATTCATGGCCAAGGCGGAGGAGCAGGCGCGTCTGGGACTGCCGCAGAACATCTCGGACGACGAGGCCATCCTGGTATCCGATGACAAGAAGGTGTCTCCCTGGAATATGATCCTGCCCTGGTGATCCTGTTGGGGACCATCCTAGTGATGTTTGTCAGTTGGGGTTCCCGTTCCAGAACATTCCCGGCTCCAAAATCCGCATTGCTCTGACCTCCGGTTATCTGCTGGCCTCTATCGTATGTATGATTATGATTACGGCCCAGAAGTTGATGAGCTTTAAGGAAACCTTCGACGTGTTCATCGGCGGTATTCAAAAGATGGGCTCCGTCCTGGTCGTCGTGGTCCTGGCCTGGGGCGTGGGCTCTGTCTGCAAGGATCTTGGAACCTCTCAGTTTATTGTGGATTCCACGCTGGGGCTGATCACTCCGCATGTGGTACCCGCCCTGCTGTTCCTGGTGGGCGTCATTATCTCCTTTGCCACAGGTACTTCGTGGGGGCCATGGCGATCCTGCTTCCGATCGGCATCAATATGGCCGTCGGTTTTGGGGTGTCCATCCCCATGACAATTGGCGCGGTGCTGTCCGGCTGCCTGTTTGGCGACCACTGCTCGCCCATTTCCGATGACGCAATGGCTGCCGGGTGATCTGCTCCGTACCCAACTCCCTATGCGGGAATCGCGGCGCTGGCCAGCTTTGTGGCCTACCTGATTCTGGGCTTCACCAATGCAAATATCTGGATTATGCTGGTGGTCGCCCTGGCTCTGCTGATCGTATTTTACCTCCTCTCCTGCAGGCTGTGAAGGCCGCGGAGTCCAAGTAACAACGCATGAGAAAAGGAGTATGATTGCGATATGACAGAAGCGGAGCGCAGCAAATATGACGGCCGGGATATGGTCATTCTGAACCGTCATACGGAGGACACCATTCAGGAGGACAAGCTTTCCTTCCCATGCAGATGGAAAACCATTTTGCCCACGTCCGCATGCTTTGGGAGCAGGGCATACTGACACACAAGGAGGCCAGAGCCATTTCTGCGGCTCTGCGTAAGCTCCTGGCCGCGGGACCGGATGCTACAGGCCGCCGGCCGGGCCTAACGGATCTCTTCTCCAATCTGGAGGAATGGCTGATTGAGGAACTGGGGATAGAAGTAGGCGGAAAGTTCCACACCGGCCGTTCCCGCAATGATATGAACTTGACCATTGAACGCATGTATACCAGAAAGACACTGCTGGATATGTGTGAAGCGGTTTCCTTCCTGATGGATACCCTGCTCCGAAAGGCAGAGGAGCACAAAAATACCATTATACCGGGCTATACACACCACTCACAGCATGCGCAGCCGGTTACACTTGGGCACTTCTATCTGAGTGCGTTCGAAAACTTTGCCCGCGATCTGGAGCGCCTGCTGGCAGCCTACGACCACACCAACCTGAGCCCTATGGGGGGCGCGGCCATCGCCACGACTGGTTTTCCCATCAACCGGGAGCGGGTTGCCGAGCTGCTGGGCTTTGACGGCCTGCTTCTGAACTCTATGAACGCCACGTCCAGCCTGGATTTCGCCTATGAGGCGGCCAGCGCCATGTGTATTTTTATCCAGAATGTGGGCCGAATGGCGGAGAGCCTGCTGTTGTGGAACATGGGAGAGGTGGGCATCTCGCGCCTGAATTTGAAGTACTGCTCCTACAGCACCATCATGCCCCAAAAACGCAACCCCGTGGCCCTGGAAACACTTCGCTATTCCGGGGAATGGAGCTATGGCGCCCTGAGTACGATGTTCAACACCATGAAAGCCTATACGCCAGGCAATGGGCGGGAGCCCGGCTTTGTGGTCAGCCTGTACTATGAAATCGCGCAGAGAGTTATGGACAGCGCCTATCTCCTGGAGGGGATTGTACGCACTTTGGAGGTGGATCGGGAGCGCGCTTTGGATATGACCCGCAAAGGCTTTTCCACCATGACCGAGCTGGCAGACGAGCTGGTACGCAGCCAGGGCCTGTCCTTTGCGGCCGCCAAGAAGCTGGTCGGCAGGCTGGTGCTTCTGGCCCATGAGGAGCATATCCCCTGTGAGGCAATTGGCCGGGACCTCCTGCACCGGGCGGGCCTGGAGGCGCTTGGGGTAGAAGTGGACATGCCGGAGGAACTGCTGCGCGCCGCTCTGGATCCCGTCCAGAATGTGGAACGCCGCAGCCTTATCGGAGGCCCCAGTCCTGCACGTGTGGCTGAAATGATCCAGTGGGGAGGGGGACGGCTGAAGGAGCTGGACAGTCAATGGAAGGCCCGAGGGGATCGACTGAAGCGGGCCTCCAGCCGATTGGAGGAGCTGACCGATGCATTAATTAGGGAGGAGGAGTCATGACGCTGTCAGAAGCCTTTGCACACTTTATTCAACATCCGGTACCGCTGGGCGAGGAGGAGGTCTACCTCTGCACCCGCTCCATCCTGGATACTGTGGGGGCTATGGTCCTTGGCAGCCGTACCGGGGTGGTAGAAAAAGCTGCGCGGGTTATTCCGCGGGCCGGGAAAGCCACTCTGGCGGGGATTGGCGGAGGCTTTTCCGCGCGAGATGCGGCGTTCCTGAACGGTATCAGCGGCCACGAGCTGGAGTTGGATGACACCTCCAGCTCCAATCTGGGGCACCCCACCGTGGCTGTGCTGCCCGCTCTGCTGGCGCTGGGGGAAGAATTGAACAGCCCTGGCGAAGAACTGATACGTGCATTCGCCGTAGCCACCGAGGTGGAGTGCAAGCTGGGGCGTCTTTGCGCTCACGCCCTCCACGAGCGGGGATGGCATGCCAGCAGTGTTACCGGTATTGTTGGAGCCGCCGCGGGCGCCGCGTATCTTTTGAAATTGAAGGAAAAGGAACTCGTAAACTGCCTGGGAATTGCCGCCTCCATGGCGGCTGGTGTGCGGGAGAACTTCGGGACGGACACCAAGTCGCTTCATATCGGCAAGGCGGCTGCGGATGGACTTCTGGCGGCCTGTCTGGCCCGGGAAGGCTGTACCGCCTCCTCCTCCGCCCTGGACGGCCGGGAGGGCTACCTCTACGAGTATTCCGGGCTTCGCTTTGACCCGTTTGGTTCAGACTGGTACAAGACCCTGGGAAACCGATACGATGTCTGCACCCCCGGGTTTGCGATTAAACAGTATCCCTCCTGTAGCAGTACCCACCGTGCAGTGGATGCCTTTGTTGATTTGGCGCAAGTACATCATTTTCAACCAGAGGACATCGCCTCCATCCGGGTGGAACTGAGTGCGGCCGCTCTGCGTGAGCTGGTGACGCCCGAACCCAGAACCGGAGATGAGGCCAAGTTCAGCGTTGGGTTTCAGGTGGCCCTCTATTTGAGCGGGTTGGACAACATGCCGGACAATTATACAGAGAAGATTATCTTCCGGCCCGATATCCAACGGATTATAAAAGCCACTCATCTTTGCCATGCGGAGCGGTATGATGCGCTCCCGGTGGATATGGGAGTAGGACCTGCCTTCGTATCCGTCACCCTATTGGATGGCACAGAGTACCATACAGAGCGCATTTATCCCGTGGGACACCGGACAGATCCCATTTCGGATCAGGCGCTGGAGGAGAAATTCCTGCGCTGTACCCGCCCGGTATTGGGTGAGGAGCAGGCGCGTGTGTTATGCAGGACCCTCTGGAAGCTGAAGGATGATGCCGTTACCAATCTCATGCGCCAGACCGTTCCCATTCTCCGATGACCCGAATCCCCCGGCTCGTTCTGGGCCGGGGGATTTGACACATCCCGTATAATCTAAAATGAGCGAATAAGGAAAGGAGAGCCACATATGGACTACCGGATAGAACGGGACTCAATGGGGGAGATGGAGGTCCCCGCGGACCGCTACTGGGGTGCGCAGACCCAGCGGAGCTATCAGAACTTCCAGATCGGCACGGAGAAGATGCCGGAGGAGATTGTGCGGGCCTTCGGGATTCTGAAGAAGGCGGCGGCGCTGGCCAACCACAGGCTGGGGAAGCTGGACGATGAAAGGCTGGGCCTGATCAGCCGGGCCTGCGACGAGGTGGTGGCGGGGAAGCTGGACGGGCACTTCCCGCTGGTGGTGTGGCAGACGGGCAGCGGCACCCAGTCCAACATGAACGTGAACGAGGTGGTGGCCAACCGGGGCAACGAGCTGGCGGGGAAGAAGCTGCTCCACCCCAACGACCACGTGAACATGTCCCAGAGCTCCAACGACACCTTCCCCACGGCCATGCACATTGCGGCGGCGGTGGCGCTGGAGGACAAGCTGCTGCCGGCCATTGACGGGCTGGTGGAGACCTTCCGCCGGCTGGAGGGGGAGAACGGGGACGTGGTGAAGAGCGGGCGGACCCACCTGCAGGACGCGGTGCCCATTACCCTGGCCCAGGAGATCAGCGGCTGGCGGACCAGCCTGGAGAAGGACAGGGCGATGGTGGAGCTGGCGCTGCCCGGCCTGCGGGAGCTGGCCCTGGGCGGGACCGCCGTGGGCACCGGGCTCAACGCCCCCAAGGGCTTTGACACGGCCGTGGCCGAGGCGGTATCGGAGCTGACGGGCAAGGCCTTTGTCACGGCCCCCAACAAGTTCCACGCCCTCACCAGCAAGGACGAGCTGGTGTTCGCCCACGGGGCGCTCAAGGCCCTGGCGGCGGATCTGATGAAAATCGCCAACGACGTGCGCTGGCTGGCCTCCGGCCCCCGGTGCGGCCTGGGGGAGATCCATATCCCGGAGAACGAGCCCGGCTCCTCCATCATGCCCGGCAAGGTCAACCCCACCCAGTGCGAGGCGGTGACCATGGTGGCGGTGCAGGTGATGGGCAACGACGTGGCGGTGGGCCTGGCGGCCTCCCAGGGCAACTTCGAGCTGAACGTGTTCATGCCGGTGTGCATCTACAACTTCCTCCAGTCCGCGCGGCTGCTCACCGACTGCATCCGCTCCTTTAACGACCACTGCGCCGTGGGCATCACGGCCAACCGGGAGAAGTGCCGCCACAACCTGCACAACTCCCTCATGCTGGTCACCGCCCTCAACCCCTACATTGGCTATGACAACGCGGCCAAGACCGCCAAGAAGGCCCACGCCGAGTACATCTCTCTCAAGGAGGCCTGCGTCAGCCTGGGCTTCCTCACCGCCGAGCGGTTCGACGAGGTGTTCCACCCCGAAGAGATGGTCTGAGCGGGCCGCAGAAAGGAAGAAAAACGTACTATGGACGTCAATCAGGAATCCCTCAAGCTGCACGAGGAACTGCGGGGGAAGATCGAAGTGGTGGCCCGCAGGCACATCGAGACCCGGGACGACCTGTCCCTCCTGTACACCCCCGGCGTGGCCGAGCCCTGCCGGGAGATCGCCAAGGACTATGAGAAGTCCTTTACCCTCACCCGCCGGGGCAATTTGGTGGCGGTGATCACCGACGGCTCCGCGGTGCTGGGCCTGGGGGACATCGGCCCGGCCGCCGGTATGCCGGTGATGGAGGGCAAGTGCGCCCTCTTCAAGGAGTTCGGCGGGGTGGACGCCTTCCCCATCTGTGTGGACACCAAGGACGTGGACAAGCTGGTGGAGACCATCGCCCTGATCTCCAAGAGCTTCGGCGGCATCAACCTGGAGGACATCGCCGCCCCCCGCTGCTTCGAGGTGGAGCGCCGCCTGAAGGAGGTGTGCGACATCCCCGTGTTCCACGACGACCAGCACGGCACCGCCATCGTGGTGGCCGCCGCCCTGCTCAACGCCATGCGGGTGACCGGCAAGCAGATGGGGCAGATGAAGATCGTCATCAACGGGGCCGGCGCCGCCGGCATCGCCATCGGCAAGCTGCTCATCTCCATGGGCTTCGGCAACATCGTCATGTGCGACATCAACGGCATCATCTGCGAGGGGGATGAGGGGCTCAACGCCGGACAGGAGGAGATCTCCCACATCTCCAACCGGAATCACGAGCACGGCGCTCTGGCCGACGCCCTGCGGGGGGCGGACGCCTTCGTGGGCGTGTCCCGGCCCAACCTGGTGACGGCGGAGATGGTGTCCACCATGAAGGACGGTATCGTGTTCGCCATGGCCAACCCCACCGGTTCCGGAGATCATGCCGGACGAGGCGAAGCGGGGCGGCGCGGCGGTGGTGGGCACCGGGCGCAGCGATTTTCCCAACCAGATCAACAACGTCATGGTCTTCCCCGGCATCTTCAAGGGCACGCTGGCCGTGCGGGCCCGGGAGATCACCGAGGGGATGAAAATCCGCGCGGCCAGAGCCCTGGCCGCCCTGGTGACCGACGAGCAGCTCAGCGCCGACTACATCCTGCCCTCCGCCCTGGACAAGTCCGTGGCCGACACCGTGGCCCGCGCCGTCGCACAGGAGGCCAGAGAGCAGGGCATCGCACGCGCCTGAACATAAGATTTCAACAGGCTGGGCAGAGATGGAAACCAGTGTGTATTTCAGCGATACAAAGTTGGGGCAGCAATGGCCAGTGGGCGGGAAAGCCAGGCTTTTTTATCGGTCGGTAAAAAATGCAGGCGGATAATTGTTCTATATAAACAAATATTGTTTTGTAATAACGAAAAATGTTGACAAGGAAATGCGGTGGACCTATAATCAGAAGCAGAAAGAGACGTGATAGACAATGGAAGGGAAAGAAAAGAGAGGCGTAATTGTACAATCGGTCGCACGTGCCCTTACAATGATCTCCTGCTTCGCAAATGATACGGAACTAGGTATCTCTGAAATTGCAGAACGGATGGATCTATCCAAGAGTACGACATACGGACTGGTCAATACATTGACGGCTTTTGGATACTTGGAACAGACAGAGAACAAAAAATACCGCCTGGGTCTCAAGCTTTTTGAGCTGGGAAATCTTGTTCAGTCCCGCATGGATGTCCGCATGGAGGCGCGGCCCTATTGCCAGCTGCTGGCGGACAAATACCGAACCACGGTCCACCTGGCTACCCATTCTGAGGGAGAGATCATCTACATTGACAAAGTGGATAACAACAGCTCGGTTGTTGTCTACTCACAGATTGGGAAGCGGGCCCCCATGTATTGCACGGGCGTAGGCAAAGCGATTTTGGCCTTTCTGCCCGAGGAGTATATGGAAAAATATGTCCTGTCCAGGCCCCTGATAAAGATGACAGAGCATACCATTACGACAGGAGATCGGCTGCTGAAGGAGCTGGAGCAGGTACGGGAGCGGGGTTATGCGGTAGACGATGAAGAGATCGAGCCCGGCCTTCACTGTATCGCAGCTCCGATTTTTAATCACAAGCGCCAGCCTCAGATGGCGATTTCGATGTCCTTTCCATACGGAAGGATGTGGGATCTGGATTGGGAGCAGGCCGTTCGGGATGTCCTATATTATGCTAAGCAGACATCGGAGCGCCTCGGGTACATTAAATAACAAATAGCATGAATATTTTGAAGGGAACGAACGGTTCCCTTCAAAAATAGCTATAATTACGAACATAGTTCGGTAATAACGAAAAGGAGAGGGATATGAGAGATATCCGGGATGATCTTTTTCGGAGCATATACGGAAGACGGTTCCGGGCAGCTCTGACCGCAGAGCACGCTGGCGTATTGGCCGGCACGGAAGCTGCAAAGGCCCAGGCGGATGAGCTGGGTATCGAACTGGAGCTCTGCAAGGCGGATGGAGAAGAACTGATGCACGGGGAGCGCATCGGCACTCTGGTTGCGGCGGCCAAGCAGGTGGCCCTGGCGGAGGAGCGCATGATCGGCGCCCTGGCGAAGGCAAGCGGGATTGCTACTGCGGCCCGTACAGCGGTCCTGATGGCGGATGGACGCGCCGAAATTGTGTCCGGCTCCTGGAAAAAGATGCCGCCACAGATCAAGGAGCTTGTACGCGGTGCTATTTTGACGGGTGGAGCCAACTGCCGGATTGCAGAGCAGCCGATGATCTATCTGGATAAAAACTATATTCGTATGTTGGGCTCCATCCCCCAGGCGTTGGCCGCCTGTGCATCTTTCCACGAGTATACAAAGGTGGTGCAGCTCCGGGGAGAGAGCGCCACGGTTGCCTGGGAGACGCAGGCTGCTGTCCGGGGAGGAGCTGATATCCTGATGGTGGATACCGGAGCACGGGAGGATCTGGAATGCTGCCTGTCCGAACTGGCGGCTATGGGCTGTCGGGAACACATAAAAGTGGCATTTGCCGGCAATGTAAAGCTGACGGATATTCCGGAGCTGTCGGAGCGGGCCGACATCCTCTGCATTGGGAAAGAAATTGTAGATGCCCCGCTGCTGGACTGGAAGCTGGATGTGATGGGGGAGGAGTGTTGAAGCATGGGATTGAACCTGCTGGAAAAGACGGAGCTCTGGGTCAATGAAATTACACTGGCCAACGCCAATCTGAGCGATATGGCGGACGCGGTGGCGGAGCAGCTTGGTCTGGACAAGGGAAAGGTGATGGTAGTGGATGTGCGGCCCCGCCACATCACCTTTGACGTGCTGGAAAGGAATGTCCCGCAGGCTGGGATTATGGGAAAGGAGCGGGCAATTTTGTCGGCGCTGGCCGCCCTGCCCGGGGTGTGCCTGACAGACAAATCCTATATTCACTCCAACGGGATTCTGGGCCTCATCTGTGTGGATGTGGAGGAGCCTGAAGCCGTATTGGACAGAGTCTCCAATATGACGCGGGAAATTCAGGAAAAGGTGTCCAGGCGGGCAATTGTTTTTCCCACCGGATTTGAGCTGAAACAGGGGATGATTCAGGACACCAACACCCCATTTCTCAAGCATGAGCTGGAAGAGCGGGGCTATTACGTAACAGTGGGGAGGTCATGGAGGATAATGTGGAGGATGTGGTGGAGAAACTGGATGACGCATTGTCCCAGGGTTTGGCCTGATTGTTACCACCGGCGGCGTAGGGGCGGAGGACAAGGACCACTCGGTAGAGGGTCTGCCGCATGGATCCCACGGCGGCAACCCCGTATATTGTAAAGTTTCAGCAGGGAACTGGCCGGCATGTGAAGGACGGCGTCCGCATCGGTGTGGGCGTAGTGGGTCCCAGCCGTATGGTAGCGCTGCCCGGCCTCACGACGAGGTAATGTGCGCGGCTCCGGTTCTGCTCCGGGGCCTGGAGGAAAACTGGGATAAGGAGACTCTGGCGGACCGGCTGGCGGCGGCGCTGGCAGACAAGTGGAGGCGGAAAGGGATGGGGCAGCCTCACCATCACAACCGTGGACAGGAGAAAGGATGAAGAATATGGACCATAAACAGGCTGCGCAGATGCTGTGGGAGGCGGAGCAGGGGCGGTACCAGATTGACATGCTCACGCAGACCCATCCGGAGATGACGGTTGAGGATGCCTATGCCGTCCAGTTGGAGAATGTCCGCCGGCGGGAGGCCGCCGGGAACGGGTGGTGGGCATGAAGATCGGCCTGACCAGCGTGGGAATGCAGCAGTTGCTCCATGTGCATGAGCCGGATTACGGCCACCTGTTTGAAAATATGCTGCTGCTGGAGCGGGAGCCCTGCTTGGTGTCAGGGCTGATCCAGCCCAAGGTGGAGGGCGAGCTGTCCTTCTGCCTGGGCAAGTCCCTCCAGGGGCCCGGATCACCGTGGCGGATGTGTACGACGCCACCGAATGGGTGACCCTTCCATTGAGATTGTGGATTCCCGCATTAAGGACTGGAAGATCAGGCTGCCCGACACCATAGCGGACAACGGCTCTTCCGCACGGTTTATGCTGGGGACGGATGATGCCCATTGGTGCGGTGGACATGCGCCTGACCGGCATGACCCTGGAGCAGAACGGGTGCTGGTGTCGTCGGGTACCACGGCGGAGGTGTGGGGCAACCCAGCGGCCTCTGTGGCATGGCTGGCCAACAAGCTGGGGCAATTCGGCATTTCCCTCAAGGCGGGCTCCATCGTCATGGCAGGTGCGGTGACTGCGGCGGTCCCGGCCAAGGCGGGAGACGTGTTTACGGTCAGCTTCCAGGGATGGGCAGCGTCACTGTGCGCTTTGTGGATGAACCGGGCCATTCCACGCCGTCGGGCGGCGTGTATGACAAATAGATGGAAAACCAGAAAAGGAGATCAGCATGGAGAGAGTCAAAGTTGGGATCATCGGGCCCGGCAATATTGGCACGGACCTAATGTACAAGGTAATGCGCAGCCGGAACCTGGAGATGAAGACCATGACGGGCATCGTGGAGTCGGAGGGAATCCGGCGGGCTGCGGGCCTGGGGTTTCAGACCTCCATCGAAGGCGTTGAGGCAGTGGCGAGGGACCCGGAAATCGGGATTGTCTTTGACGCTACGGGAGCCGCTGCACATATGAAGCACGCACCCATCCTCAGAGAGGCGGGCAAAATTGTGTTTGATATGACCCTGCGGCGGTAGGCCCTTTGTGGTGCCCTGTGTTAACCTGGACCATTTGCAGGAGCTGAATACGGACAACTACAACATGGTCACGTGCGGAGGCCAGGCCACGATTCCCATCGCTTACGCCATCAATCGGGCGGCGGACTCTGAGTATACGGAGATTGTAGCCTGTATCTCCTCCAAAGCGCCGGCCCTGGCACACGGGCCAATATCGACGAGTTTACCCAGACCACCTCGAAAGCCCTCCATGTGGTGGGCGGAGCAGACCGCTCAAGGCCATTATCGTCCTGAACCCGGCGGAGCCCCCTGATGATGTCCAACACGATCTACTCCATTGTGAAAACCCGGACGAAAGGGCCATTGTGGAGTCGGTCAACCAGATCGTCAGGGAGGTACAGGCCTATGTGCCCGGCTATTCTCTGCGCGTACCGCCCATTGTAGATGGCAATAAGGTGACGGTGATTGTGCAGGTGGAGGGCTGGAGATTTTCTGCCCAAATACTCCGGAAACCTCGATATCATCAACGCTGCTGCGGTGGCCGCCGCGGAAAGGTGGCCGCCAGGATGCGGAAGGAGGGCAAGTGAGCCATGAGTCTGGACAAGAACAGAAAAATACATATTGTGGATACTACCCTGCGGGACGGCAGCCACGCTGTGAGCCACAGCTACACGGTGGAGCAGGTGACCGCCATTGCCTCCGGGTTGGACAAGGTGGGAGTGGACATCATCGAACTCTCCCACGGAGATGGCCTGGCCGGCTCCTCCATCAATTACGGATTTTCCGCCACGCCGGAGATGGAGCTGATCCGGGCGGCCAGCCAGGTGGTCAGGCGCGCCAGGCTGGGCGTTTTGCTGCTGCCAGGCGTGGGGACCATTGAGGATCTGAAGGAGGCCAGGGCCAATGGGGCCAGGTCGTGCGTGTGGCTACCCATGTGACCGAAGCGGACATTGCCATCCAACATCTGAAGGCCGCCCGCGAGCTCGGCATGATGCCGGTAGGCTTTGATGATGGCCCATATGGCGCCTCCGGAAAGATACTGGAACAGGCACAGATTTTTGTGGACGCAGGCGCTGAGTACGTCAACATTGCCGATTCCGCAGGCTATATGACCCCGGATGATGTGCGGGCAAGGATTTCTCTGCTGGTGGAGAAGCTGCCCATTCCTGTGGGCTTCCATGCCCACAACAATCTGGGGCTGGCGGTGGCCAACGCGCTGACTGCGGCGGAGTGCGGCGCGGATTACATTGATGTAACCTGCCGGGGCTTGGCGCGGGCGCCGGGAATGCCCAGGCAGAGGTGGTGGCCGGGTATTCCAGCGGCTGGGCTACTCGACCGGCCTGGACTTCTACAGCTATATGGATCTGGCGGAAAACGTGGTGGAGCCTATCATGCAGCGGCCGCAGATCATCAAGAGCGCGCCGCTCATGCTGGGCTATGCGGGCGTGTATTCCAGCTTTCTGCTGCATACCTACCGTGCCGCAGAAAAATTTCACCTGAATCCCGGGACATTTTGGTGGAGCTGGGCAGACGCGGCATGGTAGGCGGCCAGGAGGACATGATTATCGACGTGGCCCATGCCCTCTCTGGCAAAACAGAGTGCTGAATCTGTCGAAAGGACAGTGGCAAAATCGAATTGAAAAGGAGAGACCAGCATATGAAGCGGGTAACCATCATGGCGCATGTGGATCCCGACATCTGCCGTGGATGCCGGGTCTGCGAAAAGTCTGTCCCGTCTATGCCATTCATGTCACCCATCGGAAGGCGGCGGTGGAGGAACCCGACTGCCGGGGTGTGCCAACTGTGCGGACCGATGCCCATTCCATGCGATTACCATGGTCAAGCGGGAAGAGCCCTTTACGGTTGGTGTGGATGTGAGCCGGTTTGATGCGGCGAAGATCCTCGCCCTGTGAAAAGGCCCACTTCCATCCACAGCAGGTTTTGTGCTATTGCGTCGGCGTCCGGGCGGAGGAAGTGGCCGCTGCCATTCTGGATGGAGCGGACACGCCGGAGGAAATCTCGTCCCGCACCGGAATCCGTACCGGTTGTACCATCGAGTGCATCCAGCCCATTCTACGTCTGCTGGAGGCCGCCGGCATCCAGCCCAAACCCAACCCGGACGGCTGGCAATGGTATGGAGAGACGGTCACCGCCTGGACCATGCCGGAGAAGGTCAAGCAGAAATATGCCAGCCGAGGCTTCTATTTTGACGAGGACCGGAAGCTGCTGGACCAGGTGGCCGCCACCAATCAGGAGATTTAGGAGAGGAGGTAATCCCATGTGCAACGAGAATTTGAAGCACGCCCCCATTATGCCCATTGCCGCTAAACCCTCCCAGTATGGTATTGATCCATCCCTGGTGAAAAGGCGCGTGGCCGAACTGCCCGGCATGTGTTCCCTCCGGTTGGCCGAACTGTTTCCAGAGCTGCCCCGGTGATCTATCCGGGCGGGCAGGATGCACTGGACAAGCTTTACCAGGTGGCCATGGAGGAGCTGCGGAAGGTGGACATGAGCTTCATCAAGCCCGGCCAGTCGGTCAACATCCTGGCTTCTCACCACGGCTTCACCCTGCTGGGCGGCCAGCCCTACGCCATCCTGATCAAGGCCACCCGGGATGCCATCATCGAAAAGACCGGCTGTAGGGACGTGCGCCTGCGGGCGGCGTGGGTATGCGCTTCCGGGAGACGGAGGAGTATATCAGGCGCTATCAGCTGGACGAGTACTTCGGCCCCGGCAAGACCAAGGGCGTGGCCCCTATTGATGAGGGCATCCCTATCGAGACGGAGGTGGGTACCCTCTACGGTATCAAGGCTGTCTACGACGCCGACTGGATCGTCCACTGCCACCACACCGATGTGCGGGAGGTCCACTTCCACCGGCAGGTGGACAAAGCGGTCAAGCCCTTCGGCATGTCCTATGCCCGCATCGAGACCCGCTCCACTTACCATCAGAACCTGGGCCCCGGGCCGCCAACTTCACCGGGCCATCTTTGAGAGTCCCTTTGTCCAGAGCAAATTTGCCTTTGCGTCCTTCCTGAACGTGGGTCCCCATGGCGTCATCGGTGTAGATGCGGATAACGACCTCTATGCCGTCAACGACCGGGCCACCTTTGTTGGCTGCCAGCTTTATGGAAAGGTGATGACCCTATTCGGCAAGATTGACGAGTGCATCGCCGTACTGGACTTCCTGCCCGGTACCATACGTGTTCTCCGCCGGCGTCATCTACGCCAACTTCACTGGGGCCAACCAGGATCTCTACGATATGGAGGGCACCTGCCGCCCTATACCTGGTACACTGAGGCCTTTACAAGAGAAACGGCAAGCCGATCCTGAACGATATCCCGCCGCTGAACCCGGCCATCAAGATGTGCGTGCACAACTACGCGTGGACCGGATACCCTCCGCCTTTTCTCCGACCACATTCCCACGGTGGTGGTGGGGCAGGAGCAGGCTGACCTGTTCGACATGGAGCCTATGAACATCGAGTATATGTCACACGCGGTGGTAGCCAAGACTACGGAGAGCGCCATGGACTTCGCCTATAAGACGACAGGCACGGACAAGGTGATCATTTTGACGGTGCCATGGGCGGGCTGAACTGCTCAGAATCCCTGGCGGATCTTCTCATCACAAAGGCGCCGGAGGTCAGCAAAGAGGTGGACGAAATTCTCATGCCCAAGTGGTTCCGCCAGCGGGCGTGGATGTCTCCATCCTAGACCGGATGTAACTCATTAAAGGGCAGGCTATTGTCAGCCAATTTGTAAATGGAAGGAGAATTCAGATGGTCAGTAAATCCCTGCGGGAGTGGCTGCGTGTCCTGGAGCAGGACGGAGTGCTCAAGCATGTGGGAAGGGAGGTGAATTTGGAGCATGAACTGGCGGCGGTAGGGAAGAAGGCATGTGGTACCTATGCAGTGTGGTTTGATAAGCCTATAGGAGAACGGCTGCCGAAGGATAATAAGATCCCGGTTGTAACGGGGATCTGTGGGAACCGTGCCATGTTTGCAAAAGCGATGGGGTCTCTGCAAGAGAAATGAGCGGGACATTTTCCGAGGCGCAGGCGCATCCGATAGAGCCTGTTGTGGTTCCGCCGGGGAGGCTCCTGTGAAGGCAGTTGTGACCAGACAGGTAAACCTGTATGGGCTGCCCATACCGGTTCACCACGAAAAGGACAGTGGACAATATATTACAGCCGGCGTAGTAGTGGCAAAGGACCCGGTTACTGGACAGCGCAATGTATCCATTCACCGCCTACAGGTGACAGACAAAACCATCTGGGGTTCTCCTGTTGCCGCGGCATCTCATGGCTTTACAGAGAATGGCTGAAAAATCAGGAAATCCACTCGAAGTCGCCATCTGTATTGGGTTGGATCCCATCGCTTTGCTCTCCTCCCAGGCAATTGCAGCCCTCGGTTTCGACGAGTTTGGTATTGCAGGAGCACTGTACGGGGAGCCCATGAAGTTGGTAAAGGGAGAGACAGTGAACGTAGAATATCCGGCCAATGCAGAAATTGTGCTAGAAGGCCGCATCCTGCCCAATATACGTCAGCCAGAAGGGCCGTTTGGCGAGTACCCCAAATACTACGGGCCCCGAAAGGAAAGAGAAGTCATTGAACTGACCTGCATGTGCACACAAAAGATCCCATCTACCAGACGATTGTACCGGCTACGGACGAACATACCATGTTGGGAGCCGTTGCCCGCGAGGGGAATTTTGCAAATTGTCCAGCATGCGGTACCTACAGCCAAAGCGGTGCACCTGACTCCAGGAGGTACCGGAAGATATCATTTGGTGATCCAAATCGACAAGAAAAACGCGGGAGAGGCCAAAATGCTATTTTGCGGCAATGGGGAGCAGTCAGGAAATCAAGCATGTAGTGGTCGTGGATACCGATGTTGATCTCTTTGACCCGGTAGATGTGAGTTGGGCAGTTGCTACCCGATGCCAGGCGGATAGGGACGTATTCATTATCCCGGGGGCCTGTGGAAACAAGCTGGATCCCTCCACAGATGACGGACTCTCGGCAAAGATGGGAATTGATGCCACAGTTCCCATGAAAGAGAAAGGAACGGATAAGTTTCATCGGATTCGCATTCCTGGGGAAGACACATTGTGTTTGGCTGATTATATAACTTTGTAACAAGGCAAGACAAGCCAGAATAAAAAGAGGGAGTATGGAGGTTAGCACCATGCAAGTGGATATGGCGATTCTATCTATCCTAGCCGTCGTTATTGTCTTTGTCATCGGCGCATTCAAGCAGAATCCATTGCATCTGGGAATATTGGGCATGTTCGTTGCATTTGTGATCGGGAAGGCGGCCGGAATTGCAGATACTACGATTATGGGCTTTTTCCCGACGACACTGTTTGTTCGTGTCTTCGGAATCATGTTTTTCTTTGCGATTGCACAGGCCAATGGCGCCATTGAACTCCTTGCCAAAAAGATGATTGCCAAGTTCGGAGCCAATGCCAGATTGATGCCCTTTGTCCTGTTTTATGTGGGCGTCATTCTGGGATCAATCGGAATCAACAGCTTGGCAGGTATGGCCATTCTGGGCGGAATCGGCGTATCTCTGGCAGCCGCCTCTGGTGCTGACCCGCTGCTCTATGGTATGGCTGGCGGTTACGGTATAGCCTGTGGCTGCTATAGCCCCATTAATGAATATACTGCAAATATTATCTCGGCATGTGAGACGGCTGAACTCACACCCAATCTCGTCGGTATCTATCTGTTCTGCCTGGTGGCCTTCTCCATCAGCTTTGCAGTCATCTACTTCTGCATGGGTGGCTTTAAAGTAAACCGCGATGGGACTGCAATGGCATCAAACATTGATGTGCTCAAGGATCTACCGGCGTTCTCCCGCGGACAGATCATTAGCCTGGTAGGTATTATCGCTGTAATTGCACTGGTCGTCGTTTTCGGCATCGATGTTGGCTGGGCTGGAATCTGTGTCGCAGTGGTTTGTATCCTGTTGGGTGCCTGCAAGTGTGGGGCTGCAATGAATAAGGTTTCTCTGGGATCGCTGATGCTTATCTGTGGCATGGGTACGCTGATCAATTTAGTTTCTGAGCTGGGTGGCTTTGAGGTGATGAGCAATCTATTGGCTTCCGTCATGAGCACACATACAGTAGCGCCCCTCATGTGTATTACAGCGAGTATTCTGAGCCTGTTTACGATCTCGCGGCTGGTGGTTATTACACTAATTCCGACACTGCCGGGGATTTTGGCCGCGATTCCCACTGCCTCTGTAGGAATGGCAATTACGGCCACTTGTGCTGGTGCGTTTGCCTCCTGTGTCGGTCCATTGTCTGCCTGCGGTGCGCTGGTAATGTCTAGCTTGGGCCAACAGTATGGAGAGAAAGAAGCACAGAACTACTTTACCAAGCAAATGGTAATGGGAATCGTAGGTATGCTGGTTGTTGCCGCAGTCTGCTGGGGCGGTTCGTACATTGGCGTGTTTGGTTCATAAGAATTGGGCGATGAGGAAGGCTGGCATGGAAACACGTCGAATCATTCTTGGCATGAGCGGAGCAAGCGGAGCAATCCTAGGTATCCGGCTTCTGGAGGCGTTGCAGAGCACAGATATAGAGACTCATCTGATTATGAGCGAATGGGCAGAGAAAACCGTTGCCTTAGAAACAGAGTATACTGTAGAAAAGGTAAAGACACTGGCTAGCGCGGTTTATACACCTGGAGATATGGCAGCCCATATATCCAGCGGTTCCTTCCTGACGGATGGAATGGTCGTATGCCCGTGCAGTATGAAAACTTTGGCTGCCATTGCATCCGGCTTTTCACACAATCTTATTACGCGATGTGCAGATGTCTCTCTTAAAGAGGGACGCAAGCTGCTCCTTGTGCCGCGCGAAACACCGCTTTCTGCCATCCATCTGGAGAATTTGCTCAAGCTTTCCCGGTTAGGTGTTAAAATTTTGCCGCCATGTGTAGGGTTTTACACAAAACCCAGAACCGTTGAAGAAATAGTTAGCCATCTTACGGGAAAGATCCTTGACATGTTGGAGATCGAGAATCATATGTATCGGCGTTGGGGGGATTAAATAACTTTCAAAAAAGCAACCGCATTCCGTGCTGTGGTGAACGGAGCGGAATGCGGCTTGCAATATCGAAAAGGTGACCATATGAAACAGTATATTCCCTGCCGTATTGCAGCGCTTCAGGATAAGCTGAGGGAGCGTGGACTGGACGCTGCCCTGATCTATGACCGGGAAAATCTGATCTACTTCGCGGGGATTTCGGATCTGGAAGGAGGAGTGCTTTGCGTTCCCTCAGACGGGACGGCGGAGCTGTTTTGTCTCTGGATGGAGGCGGAGCACATGCGCCGGGAGAGCGGCTTAAAGGTGACAGGCTACCTATTTCCGGCGGACACTCAAAGCACCATGGCGGCTAAATGGCTCCACAAGCTGGGATTGGAGCGGCCCCGTGTGGGATTTACACGCTATTTTATCAGCCTGAAGGACTACCAGTGCCTCCGGGAGGCCGTGCCGCAGATGAAGGTGGAGGATATTGCGGCGGTCTGCTACCAACTGCGCAGCATCAAGTGCCCGGAGGAGATTTGGCGCATCCGTGCGGCATCCAAGGCATTGAAGGCCGGAATGGATGCGGCACTATCAGTTGTCAGAGCGGGGATTTCGGAACGGGATGTGTTGGTTGAGGCGGAGTATGCAATGGGGAAAGCTGGAAGTCAGGGCTCTCCTTTCCGGATGCAGGTGCTGACCCATAGCCGACAGATGCAGAAGCATCCCTATGCCGGCGCTGCGTTGCTGGAGGATAACGCACCGGTGGTGATTCATTTGGGAGCGTCGGTGGAGGGCTACACCGCAAAAATGTGCCGTACGGTCTTTCTGGGTACGCCGCCGGAGGCATGTGTGGAGATCTACCGGGTGCTCCGGAGGGCTCAGGAAACCGCAGTCGCCAGACTGCGCCCCGGCGTGACCTGCGGAGCGCTCTATCAGGCTGCTGCCGACTGTGTGGAGAAAGCCGGATACGGGGAACACTGGGTGATGGAACACATTGGCTACGGTGTGGGTATCCGGCAGTCAGAGTTCTATCCCATCATCGCAAAGGGAAGCGCGGTCCCCATTGAAAAAAACATGGTGGTTGACTTGCTCCTGCCCAGCATCTATGTCCCCAATATCGGCGGGCCCCGGCTGACGGATACAATCCTTGTAACGGCCCATGGCGCAGAGTATTTAACCGATTATAGCCGAGAAATTTGGTTCCGCTGAACGGGGCCTTGTATCCGGCTGTGAAGTACCGCGTGGGGAAGAGCCGATTACTGGAGAAAAATGCGCAATGTGATTAACGGGCTCTTGTACCGTTCCGCTGCTCCTTGATGCGCTGAATCGGCCTGCGGCGGTACGAATCAAACTGAAAGCCATTGAAATTAGGGCCGCGGCCGTCAACTGTGTTTCATAACCAAGGGAGCAGCGACCGATTCACCAAACGATAAACCCGCCAGAAACTACGGATTCTGGCGGGTTTCCCTTTTATAGCACGGCGATCAATCTGGTAAAGTGTACGAACTGAAGCTCTGTGCCGGAGCGGAACAGAGGGAACTTTAGGGCAGATGAATATTATACTGCTTAATTTTGCGGGAGATGGTGGAGACATTCACGCCCAGAGCTTCGGCGGCCGACCGCATGCTGTTGGTGTTTCGAAGCGCCTGCTCAATCAAGGTTTTTTCATAATGTGAAACGGCATCTCCCAGGGTAGATACCGGCTGCAACGCCTCGTCCACAGTGTCCTGCCGCAGCAGATCCAGAACAACGCTCTCCTGTACCACATCGCCCTCGGGACAGCACAGCGCCAGATACTCCAATGCGTTTTCCAGCTCCCGCACATTGCCGGGCCAGCGATAGCGTGTGAGAATGTCCATTGACTTGGGCGTGAGCGTGATGGACCGCTGATATTTCCTGCGGTAGATTTCCAAGAAGTGTTCCACCAGTTCGGGAATATCCTCTGGGCGCGCTCTCAGCGGGGGGATCTGGATGGGAATAACGTTGAGCCGGTAGAAAAGGTCGCTGCGGAAGGTCCCTGCGGCGACCTTTTCCCGCAGGTTGCTGTTGGTCAGGGAGAGAAATCGGATGTCCAGACGCCTTGCCTTGGTACTGCCAACCCGGGTGATCTCCCGGTTCTGGATGGCGCGCAGCAGCTTGGCCTGGAGATCCAGGGGGAGGTCGCCGATCTCATCCAGCAGCAGGGTGCCGCCGTCCGCCAGTTCAAAGAGGCCGGCCTTACCGCCGGCGCTGGCGCCGGAGAAGGCGCCCTTATCATAGCCGAACAGCTCTGACTCCAGCAGGCTGGCGGGGATCGCGGCGCAATTTACTTTAATGTAGGGGCGGTTGTTGCGCAGACTGTGGCGGTATACCTCGTCTGCGACCACCTCCTTGCCTACACCGGACTCGCCGGTAATAAGCACGGTGGCATCGGAAGCCGCTACATGCCGGATTTTCTCCCAGATACCATTCAGCGCCTTGGAGTGCCCAATCATGGGGCGGGCCTCCAGGGTGCTGCTGTTTTCATTGACGGAGGACACAGGCTCCCGCTTCCTGATTTCCTCAAGATTGTGGAGGAACTGCTCAAAATCGCCCTGTAGTAGCTTCAGGGTGGACAGGGGACGGCTGCTGACCACCACCTTGGATAGGGAGCCATCCCTGTTAAAGACGGGAACGCCGACGGTATAGCCCATCAAGGGCGGGTCTGTCTTATAGGTTGTGGAGAGCCGAAAGACTCGCTTCCGGTTCTGAATGACATCGCAACTGGCACCCCCGGTGAAGATTCTGCCCTCCTGCACGATATCGAATACGTTTCGGCCCAAAACATCCTCCGGCTGGACGTTGGTGTTCTGACTGTAAGCAGGGTTGACATACAGCACATTGCCTTCCCCGTCGGTGACGAAAATGCTGTGGTCCACATGCTCCACAATCTCATGGAAGTCCAGATTTTCCCTCTGAAATGCATGCAGTTCATCCACTGCTTCAGACAGTACCTGGGCGGCCTGCCCGGATACCGGCCCGTCCTGCCGGCAGAGCGCCTCTAACTTTTCTGCGATCGTGTCAAGCCGTATATGTCTGTCCATTGAAGCACCTCCACGGAAAACGTCGCTTTTTCGTCCCTATTATTGTACCATAATTACGAATATTGTCAAAAGTGCAATTGTTTCAGGTGCGCAACACAGATGCGCAGTTCCGCAACAATATGCTGATATCCCACAAATGTCCCGCCCCGGGAAGCAAACCGCCGATCCCTTGGAGCCGTAAGCAGAAAAAGGAGCAGCCCGCTTTTTTGCTGCTTGGCACGCGGGTTGCTATAGAAATAGGATGTCAAGCGGTTCTATTTGGCATTGGCTCAATCAATACCGAGGAGAAGGAGTACACCGAACCGTTCGGCCATCCGCCAATTGAGGATTTTCCAGAGTGGGAACCGGTGCACATCATTCTGCTGGGCAACAACGTGATGGGAGTGGAGAATGCAGGAGGTGATATTGAAAAAGTAACCGGGCCAGCGCTTTACCATTGCGGCCTTCCCGCTGCGCTGGTATATGGGGGATGGCACGATGATTCGTATGGCCGCCATTACGGATGAGGAGCACATCAATCGAAACGTCCCTGACCATGTTTGCAAATACGGCGTGAACTGATGGCCGCACCGGCTGACATGAAATTTGAAATGGGAGGGATATCTGTTTCATGAAAAAGAAAATTGCCTGCGCTGTATTAGGTGCGATGCTTCTGGGACTCTCGCTGACCGCCTGTGGAAATGCGGACAACCCGTCCACGGGAGAGATCACGGAGTCCGGCTACCCCAAACGGGAGTTTATTGTGGCCGCCATCGACTCCCACGACAAGACATCGGCCCACGAAATTGAGATCTTCACCAATCTGGTTACTGAGCGCTCCGGCGGCGCCATTACATTCAAGGTCTTTTACGACAATCTGCTGGGCAAAGCCACCGACAACCTGAATACGCTCAGCTCCGGAATTGCCGACCTGGGTACGGTGTGCACCCTTTATACGCCCAGCAACCTGCCTTTGTCGCAGATCACCTACTGCGTGCCCTTTGCCCCTGATGACCCCGTCCTGGCTGCAAAATTAATGTATAAAGTGTCCGAGGCGTACCCTGAGTTTTATGAGGAGTACGAAAAAAACAACGTGGTATGTCTGGGCTGGAAGGGCAATGAGCCCTACAAACTCTATTCCAAGGGGCCTATTGAAGAACTCGCACAGCTAAAGGGGAAAAAAATCACTTTGGGCGGCGTGTACTACATCCCCTGGTTCCAATCCATCGGCGCTGTCCCTGTCAACGCTGCGGCGGCCGATCTATACCAGACCATCAAGACCGGTGTTGCCTCCGGCTCCTTCGTCTATGACAGCATCTACTGCAACTACAAGCTCTATGAGGTGGAAGACTACTGCCTTGAGGTCGGCCTGGGCGCGCGCAATAACAATGTGCTCTGCTTCAACAAGGACATGTGGGAGAGTTTGGACGAGAAGACCCAGCAGCTCTTCCAGGAGTGCGCCGACGAGGCCATGGCCGAGTTCCAGGACTGGCAGCAGAGCGAGATGGACGGCTGGGAACAGGAGATGCTTGACAACGGCGTTACGATTTCCACCCTTTCCGACGAAGCCAAGGCCGAGTGGGCTGAGACAGCCCTCGGCTATCAGGACACCCTCCAGACCTGGATTGATGAGGTCACAGCCCTTGGCTATGACGGCGCTGGCATTATGTCCGCCTACTTGCAGGCCGGGGAAGAGCTGGGTTATGAGTGGCACTTTGATACCACTCCCTATATACAGTAAGCCCCTGTACCGCCGGCTCCTGTGCGTGCGGGAGTCGGCAGAGAGGACAGATAAAGGAGGAACGGCATGTCAAAGTCAATGAAACTATCCGCGTTTTATGAAAAGCCTGAGCTCTTGATGAAGCTCTTCGGCTGGGTCTCCGCCGGGGTGATGCTGTTTAACATGGTGCTCATCTGCTGCGATGTGTTCATGCGCTATGCGTTCAATTCGCCGATCCAGGGGACGACAGAGATCGTTACCATGCTGATGGCCTGGGTGGCCTATGCCGGCATGGGCTACACTTTGCTGAAGGGACAGCACATGCAGCTTGGCGCCGTGTACGACAGGCTGCACGGCCGGATCAAGCACATCTTCAGCTTTTTCATCTACCTGCTGGCCACAATCCTGTTTGTTGTCATGATCAAAGCGTCTTGGGACCAGTTCTGGGCCTCCTGGCTGATCAAAGAGAAGTCGGTGGCCGCCGTGACGGTGTATGTATTCATCGGAAAGTTCGGCTGTTTCCTGGGCTGGCTGCTGCTGGCCATTCAGGGTGCGTTCATGACGGTATACTGCGCCGTCGGAATCGCCAGGCCAAACCAGGTGGACCCCATCCTGATCAAATCCGAGCTCCCCTCCGAGGATGAGCTGGGCGCGTTTGGTGTGGAAGGGACGCAGAACGCGGAAAAGGATGGTGACGGCTAAATGGAAGGCGGAATCATTTTGGCCCTGGTCGGCATGGTCACCCTGATCGTGCTGGTCCTGATGGGAGTACACATTGCGGTGGCGCTGGGAACCGTGGGCTTTTTCGGGCTGGTCGCCTGCCTGAACCTGCCCAAGGCGGTGGCCATGGTCGGCATTCAGGCCTACAGCGGAATTGCAACCTTTGATTATGCAGTCATCCCGCTGTTTATTTTGATGGGCATGCTGGCAACCGGAATCGGAATCAGTACAGAGTGCTACGACACGCTGGCCAAGTGGCTGGGCCGCATTCCCGGCGGCCTGGGCGTGGCTACCACGCTGGGATGCACCGCCTTCGGCACGCTGAACGGCTCCGCGCTGGTCACCGGCTCCGTGTTCGCAAAGATCGCTGCGCCGGAGATGCGCCGGTACGGCTACAATACCAATCTGACCTATGGCTTGATCGCTGCCTCCGGCAACATCGGCCAGTTTATCCCGCCCAGTATCCTGATAGTCATTTTCGGCGCCCTGTCGGGCGACTCTATCGGCCGCCTGCTCATGGCCGCCATCGCCCCCGGTCTGGCACTGGCGATCGGCTTCTCTCTGTTTACCGTGATCGCGGCCATCGTCAAGCCCTCCCTGTTCCCACGGGTGGAGCAGCGCTTCACCTGGAAGGAAAAGCTGGTTTCCCTGAAGAACCTGATCCCCATCGCAATTGTGGCCGTGGTGATCATCGGCGGCATCTTCTTCGGCATCTGCAGCTCCGCGGAAGCCGGCGCGATCGGCTGTCTGGTGTTCTTCCTCATGGGCCTCATCAAGCGCACCCCCTTCCGGAAGATCTGGCGCTCCATCATGGACACGGTGGAGAACATGACCATGCTGTTTCTGATCCTGGCCTGCTCCGGCATGTTTGCCAAGTTCATGACCGTGTCCGGTCTGGCCCAGGCGCTGACCAACCTGGTCACCCAGGCCCACCTGAGCCCCATCGTTTTCATGGTGGCAGCGGTAGTCGTGTTCCTGATTCTGGGCTGCTTCCTGGATGCCTACTCCAGCATCGCCCTGACCATCCCCGTGTTCTACCCCGCCGCCGTGGCGCTCGGGATTGACCCCATGCAGTTTGACCTGGTGGCAATTCTCGCCCTTCATATGGGCGGACTGACACCGCCTGTGGGCCTGTGCGTTTACTCGGTCAAGGCGGTGGCGCCCAAGGATGTGGACGTCATGGGCATATTCAAGGGCTCCATGCCCTATCTGGCGGTTATGATCGTCATTACACTGCTGTTTATCTTTATTCCAGGACTATCCACCTTTATCCCCAACGCTATGTTTACCTGATCAGGCTCCATCCTCATTTCTGCCATTTTGAAAGGAGTTATTATCATGAGTAAGACCATTCTTGTCGACCTGTCCCATCCCTTCGGCCGCGGCAATCCCCTGTGGCCCTCCAACGGCGACTTCCACATCGACCGTGTGCAGCACATGCCCATGCACTATCGTCTGCTTCAGACCTTCAACGACTTCCACATGCACAACTCCACCCACGCCGACTCCCCCTCCCACGTGATTCCCGAGTCTCCTTATACCCACGAGCTGCCTCTGGAGAACTACTATGGCCCTGCGGTCTGCCTGGATATCCCCAAAAAGCACTGGGAGCTGATCACCGTTGAGGACATCGAGAAGGCCGCCGCCAAGGTGGAGGGCGGCATCCAGGAGGGCGACTGGGTCCTCATCTGCACCGGCATGAACCAGCGCTGGGGCGAGAACGACGACTACTTCATGTACTCCCCCGGCATGTCCATCGAGGGCGCCCACTGGCTGGTGGACCACAAGGTCAAGGGCGTGGGCTTCGATCTGCAGGCGCTGGACCACATCCTCTATACCTACGCGGCCCAGCACGGCCCCGGCCCCTACGTCCCCCGCATCGTGGACGAGTACAAGAAGGAGTTTGGTCATGAGCCCATCGAGGACTACCCCGAGTGGGAGCCGGTGCATACCATCCTGCTGGGCAACAACGTCATGGGTATTGAGAACCTGGGCGGCGACATCGAGAAGGTGAAGGGACAGCGCTTCATGTTCTGTGCCTTCCCGCTGCGCTGGTATATGGGCGACGGCACCATCGTCCGCGCCGTGGCCATCACCGACGAGGACCATATCAATAAGGATGTTCCCGACCGGGTGTATAAATACGGCGTATATTGATCCGCAGCCGAACAGAAAGGTAATTGGAGGCCATGATGGCAGACAAGAAGAAAATTGCGCTTCTGGGTGCCGGCACCATGGGAATCGGCATTGCACAGATGTTTGCTCAGGCTGGCCATGAGGTGGGCTAAACTATAGACGCCTTACCGCCTCGCGGCGGCGGGTTTTCCATAGCTCGCCCCCGAACCGTACTTACACCTCTCGATGTATACGGCTCTCTATTTATCCACCCTACGAATTTGTGATTGTTTTGTAGCAGTCCTCGCACACAATCAGCGTCTTGCGGCGCTTTTTCAACATAAATTGTTCCCAGGGCTCGTTGCCGGAAAGACTTTTCAGGTTCTTCACCTGGTAAATCATAACCGGGAGTTCATTTTTACAGCACAGCTCACAGTATCCGGTCATAAATCTGGCAATGACTTCCTTGGGTCGGATGGAGTATCTATAGTCCGGCGTTGTGTCCATGTCTAATTTAGACGGCGCACTTTTCCGGAAACCGTTATGGTAGAACTCGGCCCGTTTTATCCCGTGTTTTGTTTCGTATTCTATGCCAAATATGCGGTCTCTCGTATATTTCTTCTTGACTTTCGCTGCGGAGCACCGCATTTTCCTTGCGATAGTCTTATACATGCTGTACTCCATGACATAGCAAAACTTGTTCAGGACAGATACATTCCGTGCCAGACGATAATAGTTGTAGATACCCCGGATTTCTCCGTTGAATTGTGCGAGGATTTCAATAGGTTCTTTGTTTTGCAAGCCGTTCCTTGCCACAGGCATCCAAATTTCTTTCCCGTGCCATCCTTTTGTATATTAAGCGCCCTATACTCTTGCAGTTTACCCATCCATTTTTCCTTTGGAAGCAGGAGGACAACGCGCCCATTATAGGCTCGCTTTACGCCGCCCTTTGTCTTTGACCGCCTGATTCTTGCTGATGGTGATGTCGTATCCCAGGAATCTTGCCTTGTCATGTCCGTGGGTAATCAGGGTTTTCTCAGGCGACATGGTGAGGTTCAATTCCTGTTTCAGAAATTCACTGACGGCGGTCTTGATTTGTTCGGCGTCCGCTTTATTTCCAATCACGCCAATTAGAAAATCATCGGCGTAACGGACATATAGAACTCTGCGATAGTTGGGGTCCATTGGCTCCCGACTGGGGGTAGATAGCAGGATTGCCTGTAATTTCTTCTGCATGACTTTGGCGTCTTTCCGTTCTTCTTCGCTCATGGTGTTCCATTTTGGCGTTTCGTTCTCTGGTTCGCGCATAGTGGTGGTTGGCATTGACATAGTCGTTGCTGAACCGCCGCTTGTCGCCCTTGCCGAATTGCGCCCGGAGCTTTTCCATGAACAGGTCCAGCTCGTTCATATAGATATTCGCCAAGAGTGGACTTACCCCGGAGCCCTGCGGCGTGCCACTGTAGGTCTGGTGCTTCATCCAGTCCTCCAGATACCCGGCCCGGAGCAGCTTCCAAATCAGGTCTATGAAAGCCTCGTCCTTTATCCTTCGTTTCAGAATGTTGACCAGGATGTGGTGGTCGATGTTGTCGAAACACCCTTTGATGTCGCCCTCCACAAACCAGCTGACGCCGGTGAAGGTTTTCTGTATCTGCGACAGGGCGGTATGACAGCTTTTTCCGGGCCGAAAACCATGAGATGTGCTTTGAAAGGTCGGTTCATAGATGCTTTCTAAAATCATGCGGACGGCTTCTTGTACCAGTTTGTCGTCTGCCGCCGGATACCCAGCGGGCGCAGCCCGTTTCCACTTTCTTGGGATGTACTGCCTCCTGGCGGGTGGGGTTGATAACTGCGGTCCCGCAGTTTTTAATCAGGGACTCAATTCGCTTCAGGCTCATACCGCTGAGGGTAGCGCCATCTGCTCCAGCCGTCGTACCCCTTGTTCGCATATAGGTTCTGATAGGCCAGAAGGTAGAGCTGAGGGTTATACAGGTTGCGGTAAAGACGCTCATACTGGTAATGCGCTTCTGCGCGTGCTTTCGTAGGGTTTCCAATACTGTCTGTGGACTTCTCATAGTGCCTCACGCACCTTCCTTTCAGTATCAGGGGATAAACTGCCACCCTTCGCCATGTGGACGCCATTAACGCCCTCGGACTACTATGGTGGCTCCGTGACCGTGCCGGATATTCAGGCCCAGGCCATAGCTGTTTCCAGCGTTCCGGTTTAGGTCATCTCCGGTTAGAACTATGCAAATTGGCCTGTTCTGCTGTCGGATGCGACTTCCGTCATTTCCCGCGGACTGCGGGCGGCTGATATGGATGTGTACGCATTTGGCGATTTACCTTCACCACTTGCCCATATCACACGGCGCATATAGTCATCTTTTCGCCGTGGCGGACGATAACGCTCCTCTGACTATCGTTCAGGCAGTTTGGCTTTCATCCTCATGCAGAACTTTTCATCTTGGCACTCAGTCGCAGCGTGATGACTGGCTGACTTATGCCTTTTCCGGCGTGCTGTGTTCCCCTTGGGATTTCTCTTGCGGGTAAGCCGGATGATGACAGGGTTTCAGATTTCACATTTTCCCTTCCACTTGCCAAAGGTGGAATTTGCATAGTCCCGCGCTGCCTGCGTTGCTTCAGGCGGCTTCCGGACGCACGTAAAACTCATCTATGTGTATGACGATAAGGTGCGCGCCCGGCCCAGAGAGACCATGGAGGCCAATCTGAATATCCTCCGGGAGGAAGGAGTGCAGGATGGCGGGGCGATCCCCGCCATCCTGGACCGGGTCAGTTGGACCGAGTCTCTTGAGGAGGCTGCGGCGTTTGCCGATGTTGTCATTGAGTGCATTGTGGAGGATCTGGCAGTCAAACAGGACTACTTTCAGAAGCTGGACGCCCTCTGCCCCCTCTCGACGGTCCTGACCACCAATACGTCCGCCATCAGCGTGACGGAGATTGCCGGGAAGGCCGTCCATAAGGAGCGCATCATCGGTACCCATTTCTGGAATCCCGCCTACCTCGTGCCATTGGTGGAGGTGATCCGTACCAAATATGTCTCCGAGGAGACGGTGGCCGCCGTATTTCAGCTAATGGAGGAGGCGGGCAAAAAGCCCGTCCTCGTCAAAAAGGATGTACCGGGCTTCCTGGCCAACCGGATGCAGCACGCGCTTTTCCGCGAAGCGATCTCTATCGTGGAAAATGGGATCGCCGAAGCCGGGGATGTGGACGACGCCATCAAGTACGGATTCGGTATGCGCCTGGGGGTCTCTGGCCCCATGGAGGTGATCGACCGCGGAGGGCTGGACCTCACCTACTCCATTCACAAGTACTTATTTCCCCACATTGAGAGCTCCGCCGAGCCCTCCAAGCTGATGGTACAGCTCATGGACGAGGGAAAACTGGGCTTTAAAACGGGAGAGGGCTTCCAGCTCTGGAGTCCCGGGCAGGTCAAAGCATCCAATGAGACGTTGACCCGCGGCCTGATTCAGGTGTCCCGCGCGCTGGGCCGGCTCTAATGGCCTGAACGTCAACGGCGGGGAATCTCCCTGGGGCACCCGGTGGACGCCACCGGTTCCCGCATTGTGATTACACTGCTGTATGAGCTCAGGAGCCGCGGGCTGCGGTACGGCTTGCCCCCCTGCGCCGGCGTCATGGGGACGGCAGTGGTAATTGAAAACTTGGATTAGAAAGAGGGAAATCGCATGACCACAACCAGGCGTTTGAATGACAGCAATAAGGTGATTGTCACCGCCGCCCTCACCGGCGCGGTCACCACCAAGCAGGATAACCCTTATCTTCCGACCCAGCCAAAGGAGATTGCCGAGGCAGCGCTGCGCTGCTACGAGGCAGGGGCCGCCATGGTACATATACATGTCAGGGACGACAACGACGCGGGGAGCATGCGCTTTGACAAATTTGAAGAGGCGGTGGGCCTGATCCGCGCCAGTGGCTGCCCGGTGCTGCTCAACCTGACCTCCTCCGGAGGACAGGGGTTCTCCTGGGAGGAGCGTATCCGCCCCTTCCGGGAGCTCAGACCCGAGATGGCGTCTTTTGACGCGGGTACGATGAACTGGCTTCACAGTGTGGTATTTATGAACGAACCCAAGTTCCTGGAACTGTGCGGCCAGGAGATGCGCGCCGCCGGAGTCAAGCCGGAGATTGAGGTCTTCGACATGGGCATGCTCAACACCGCAAAGCACTATTTGAAAACGGGCGTCCTCGATGCACCGGCCCATTTCCAGCTCTGCCTCGGTGCGCCGGGCGGCATGGAGGCCACCACGGAGAGCTTGGTCTACCTGGTCAACCATCTGCCCGAGAACTGCACCTGGAGTACCTTTGGAATCGGCCGGGGTGCAAATGAGATTACCCTGGCCGCCTTGGCGATGGGCGGTAATATCCGGGTCGGTCTGGAGGACAATGTCTATTACAATAAGGGGATATTGGCCCAGGGCAGCCAGCAGTTTATCGGCCGGGTGAAGCGGGTGGCCGCCGAGTTCGGCAGGGTGCTGGCTACCCCGGAGGAGGCTCGTGCTATTTTGGGCCTGAAGTGAAATCCGCCCTTGTAAAGGGACGGATTTCTCTGGTTGAGAAGCTCCGATGGCAGGGGCTGCCCGCAGATGGATAGAACGGTTCCATTTGCCGAATACAGATTGACTGTGTGATAGAGGAGCGGTGCACAGTGATGCACCTGCCCCTTCCCACGGCAGAAGCTGCAAAACAAAAGCTCCGCCGGTTTCCTGTGGAAACGGCGGAGCTTTTGTTCCATATATGTCCCTTGCGACGACCTGTAACGGGGGGAGGGCTGTGGAAGCTGCGGGTGATGGAGTCTTTACTTCGTGCAGGGAGTGTGCGAAAGGTGAGCGGATGGCCTGTACCTGAACAGCATTACAGATAAGCGTAGAAAATATTCAGAATATTCGGATTGAAGGAGTCCTTTGGGGCAGAAATGGCATGCTGAGAGACAAAAGGTGAATCGCAGCAGGGTCAATTCCCGTGTTTAGGAATTGGCTGGAGAGCCCCCCAGTGCGATGCCGAGCCCGCCGGAAGAGGAGCCGCAGATTCCGGCCGGGCCGCGTTTACAGTTTGAGAGCCAGGCCGGAGGCCTTCTCCTTCAGCATGCGCCCGCACAGCTCGGCAATGAACGCGCCCGCCTCGGCGGGGTTGGTGCCGCCGCGGTGGATGTTGGAGACTACGGTGCGGCTGGCCTCAGGGATGCCCACATAGCCGCCGTAGGTCATGTAGGCGCTCATGGACTCGCCGGTGGCCAGGCCGGGGCGCTCGCCCAGGAGGATCACGGTGACCTTGGAGCCCAAGGCCTCGGTGACGGCATCCATGGCTCCCACACGGCCGTACTTGATGAAGAAGGGGGTGCCCACGCTGACCCCCGTGCTGCTCAGCCCTTGAAGGATGGCGGGCAGGATGTCCCGGAGGTTGGCGGACACTGAGGTGCTGGACAGGCCGTCGGACACCACGAGCTGCACGTCGGGATTGCGCTTGCAGCGCTGCTGGAGCTCGGCCAGAGTCTCCTGAGAGAAGCGGCGGCCCAGATCCGGCCGGGTAAGGTACATGTCCTTGGTCTCACAGAGGGTCTGCACGGTGAACAGGCCCATCTCTTCCAGCAGACGCTCCGGCACGTCGGTAAACACGGCGTCCATGGCGGCCGCGTGATCCGCCCGGAACCGCAGGTAGGTGTTGGTGCGGCAACGGGGCCCGGCTCGCCACACGCCGATGCGGGCCACCGTTTTGGAGCGCATGCGGCGGAACTCCTCCGGGTTAGCGGGGGTGGGCACGTCGATAATCTGGCGGAAATCTACGGCGGACAGGTCGCGGACCTCTCCGCTCTCCACCGCGCCGGAGGCCGGGGGGACGGGAGCGGCGGACTGTGCACCGGCGGTATCGCCCACTGCCTCGGAGATGGCTTTCAGGATGAGCTCTCTCAGTTGGGTTTCATTCATATCAGTTCCCTCCCTCTCACTGTAGGAAAATGGAGGCGTCGCCGGCCAGCTCGGTCAGGACACCCTTTTCGTCAATCAGGCCCCGCTTCATCATCCACTGGTGGAACTCCGGCGCGGGCAGACGGCCGGAGAGCTCCCGCAGGGTGGCGTTGTCGTGGTAGCTGGTGTCCTGGTAGGAGAGCATAATATCGTCGTTGACCGGCACCCCGATGTAGTAGTTGGCCCCCGCGGCGTTGAGCAGCATGGTGGCCATCTCCTGCTCGTCCTGGGTAATGGAGGTGTGGTTGGTGTAGCAGGGGGCCATGCCCATGGGCAGGCCCATCAGCTTGCCCATGAAGTGATCCTCCAGGCTGGCCCGGATCATCTCCTTGCCGTCGTAGAGGGTTTCCGGCCCGATGAAGCCGGACACGTTGTTCACCATGAAGGGGCGGAAAAAGCGGCCAAAGCCGTAGGTACGGGCCTCCAGGGTCATCTCGTCGACCCCGCAGTCGGCGCCGATGGACACCTCGGAGCCCTGGCCGGTCTCAAAATAGAGCAGGTTGGGGCCGGTGCTCAGGGCGTGCTGGCAGGCCAGTTCGTAGGCCTCCGTACAGAGCTGGCGGCTCACGCCGAAGTCGTTGTTGGCGGCCTCTGTGCCGGCGATGGACTGGAAAATCATGCTCAAAGGCGCGCCCTTCCGAATGGCGTCCATCTGGGTGGTCATGTGGGAGAGAACCACCAGTTGGGTGGGGATGTCGTTGCGGCAGATAAAGCTGTAGACCGCATCCGCGATACGCCGAGTGCTCTCCACATTGTTTTCCACAGGGTTGATGCCCATGCAGGCGTCGCCGCAGCCGTAGGAGACGCCCTCCATCATCTGGATCAGGATCTCCTCGGGGTCGTCGGTGGGGCTGTTGGGCTGGTTGCGGAAGGCCAGCACGCCCGGCTGGCCGATGGTGGTGTTGCAGCGGGTGATGTGGTGAATTTTGCTGGCGCCGTAGACCAGATCCATGGCGGACATGAGCTTGGCCACGGCCGCCGCTACCTCGCCGGTGAAGGCCCGGCAGCTGCGTACCAGGTCGTCCCCCGTAGTTTTGTGGTCCAGAATCCACTCCCGCAGCTCGCCGATGGTCATGCCCTTGAAGCGCTGGTAGGTGGGCTGGTTGAGTCCGTCGAGATTGACCCGGGTCACCTCGTCCTTTTCATAGGGGACGGTGGGGTTCTCGGTCAGCTCGCCCACCGTCAGCTCGGACAGGACGATCTTGGCCGCCACCCGCTCCGTCACGGTTTCGGCGGCCACGCCCTGAAGCCGGTCGGCGGCCTTGGGCTCGTTGGCCTTGGCCAGGACATCCCTGATGTCGCGGAAGGCGAAGGTCTGGCCGTTCAGTGTGGTTTTCAATTTCATTCTGCTGCACCTCTCCTTTGCGCCGGACGCCCCCTCGGCGCCCGTTTCAAGCTTGTCAAATTTGGCTGTTTATGCAAAACAGCCCAGGGGCAGCGCCTGCGCTGTCCCTGGGCTGCATCGCCCGTGCTCTTGTACGCGCCGCCATAGCCTCAGGTCGGCGCACGATTTGGTTTTACTGCTCCAGAAAGTCGAAGGAGATCCGCGTCCCGCCGGGGCCGCTCTCCACGCTCCACTCGCCGGTGAGCTTCTCCCGCACGATCGTGGAGGCCAGCTCCAGACCGGCGCCTCCGGGGCGAGGGCGGTCCGCCTGGAAGCCCACGCCGTTGTCCCAGACGGTGAGCTGGCAGAGGGGGCGCCCGCTGTGGAGCTCGATGCCGATCCTTCCCGCCTGGCCGGAGGGAAAGGCGTATTTCAGGGCGTTCTGCACCAGCTCGTTGACCACCAGGGCCACCGAGGAGGCGCAGTCCGCGGACACAATGACGTCCTCGCCGCCCACGTGGATGGTGACACGGCGGGCGGAGGGCAGGAGGGTCTGGAGCATGTACCGGCGGATCTGCTCCAGAATCTGAAGGAGGGAGACCTTCTCCCGGGAGACCTGTACGATGCCGTCCAGCGTGGCGGCCAGGGAGAGCAGCCGGTTGGCCGTATCCAGAAGGGCGGTCTGCACCGGCGGGGACTCGGCCGGATCACAACCCCGGCTCCGGGTGAGGTTGGCGAGCATCTGAAGGTTGTTTTTCATGCGGTGCCGCAGCTCCTGAAGTGCCGTCCGCTGCAGGGCCAGCTCCTCCTCTAGCTGCCGCTGGCGGGTGAGGTCGTGGATGATGAGCGCCGCCCGGGCCTGCCCGGAGGAGAGAGGGAGGCGCTGGTACTGGAGCACCCGGTTGGCCAGGGCCGTCTCGTGCCTGTCCTGGTCGCACTCGCTGAGGGCGGCGGGCTGAATGTTGTTGACGGGCATCCCGGCCAGAGTGCCGATGTAACCCATCCGGCGGTAGAGGGCTGTGGCCGCCGGGTTGAAGCCGCAGACCCGGTCCTCCTCATCCAGGAAAAGGACGGCGTCGTCCAGACAGGGGGATACCGCAGCCCAGTCCAGAGCCCCGGACGCCTGCTCCGCCTCCCGCTCCCCAGCGGGCGGCGGCTCCTCGGCGGCCAGAGCGGGCCGCTCATAGATGAGGACGCCGATCAGCCGCCCCTCATAAAAGAGGGGTTCCACCGACTGGACGATCCGGCGGTCCTCCGGCATGGAGACCGCCCGCACCCCGGAGGTGGGAACCGCCAGACGGAAGGAGCGGTCCACCGCCGGCTCGTCCCGCCAGTGGATCAGTATGCCCAGGATGGAGCTGCGGTAGTTGGAGGGGACGGTTTGGGGCTTCGCCTCACAGACCACGATGGCAGAGCGCCCGCTGACGGTCCGGCAGTCGATGAAGACATCCGCCTGCTCGGCGTTGGCCAGGGCGGGGAGCAGGGCGCCATAGGATTCCAGGTAGGAGATCTCCGCGTCCGTGAGATCCGTGTATTTCTGACAGAGCATCCGCGTGGCGCTAATCATGCCGCTCCTCCTGCTGGGCCAGCAAATAGCTGGCGACCCGGGCCATAGACATGCCCTTGCGGCGGCTGAGCTCCCGAATGTACTGGTAGGCCTCGTCCTCGCGCATCCCCCTGGTCTCCATCAGCAGGAGCTTGGCCTGATCGATGGGCTCCCGGTTCTGACAGCGCCGGCTCAGGTGCTGATACTCCTTGTTCAGCAGGTAGTACTCCTTGCTGCGCGCAATACACAGCTCGATGGTAGGCAGAATCTTCTCCGCCTCAAAAGGCTTGGTGAGGTACCCCGCCGCCCCGCACGCCTGTACGCGCTCGATGTGCTCCCGGTCGCTGAACGCCGTCAGGATAATGACACATTTGGCGGCCCGGTCCGCCAGAACCTGTCTGGCCACGCTCACGCCGTCCAGCAGCGGCATCTGGATGTCCAGCAGCGCCACGTCAGGGGCCGACGCCCGGCAGCCCTCCACCGCCTCCATCCCGTCACAGGCCTCGCCCACCACCCGATATCCGGGGAGCCCCTCAAAAAAAGTGCGCAAGGTACGGCGGACGCCCTCATCGTCATCAGCCAGGAAAATGGTGGTCTTGCCCATCCTGGTCACACCCATACGCCTGTCCTCCCGTTTTACAAAAAAGAGCATCTTGAAGCGCACAAAAACGCCTCAAGATGCTCTCCACGCATCTGAAGTCAAACCCACTCCCGCCCGGAAGTGGAGTACGGCAGGTTTGCTACACCCGGCATAACCTGACCTTTCGATTGTATATGATATTATATAAAAAACCCGCCTTTCTGTCAACCGTAATTTGGAACTTATGGCTGGGATAGGAGAGAAAATTGTGATATTCTGCCTCCGCCATCTTGACAGGCGGGGGGCGCGCGGCTATAATGAACGCCGACAAGTGAATCAGCAGACGGTAGCGGTTGCTTTCATTGGGAATGCGGTGAGAATCCGCAGCAGCCCTCTCTACTGTAAGGATGACAAGCGCCCAGATATGTCACTGTCCGGTACGCCGGATGGGAAGGCGGGCGTGAGGATGAGTCCAAGCCAGGAGACCAGCCGCCTGCGGTGTGTGCACGTTCTTTCGGTGGGGAAAGCTGTGCAGCGCCGGTCTGCCGGCCTGTCATCCGATTGCGGCTCCTCTCTGGAAAACAGGGGGGAGTTTTTTTGTGCATGGATTCATGCGTCAGTCAATTTGAGAGGAGCATGAACATGAAAAAGCGCACCCTGTCTCTGCTGCTTGCCGTTGCCTGTGCCCTGTCCCTGTCGGGCTGCGGCGGCGCGCCCGCGCCGGATGCCCAGACCTCCGCCCCGGCGGGCAGCGAAACCCCTGCCGCCGTGGACCAGACCCGCGAGATCGTCTTTGCCGCCTCCCGCGACCAGTGCCCCGGCGAGCAGGACGCCTACTACGCCTCCATGTCCCTGGGCGTGTGGGAGCCCCTGATCACCAAGGACGAGAGCGGCAAGCCCGCCCCCGCCCTGGCCACCGAGTGGGAGCACAATGAGGACTCCACCGTGTGGACCTTCCATCTGCGGGAGGGAGTCACCTTCTCCAACGGTACTCCCTTCAACGCCGACAGCGTGCTGGCCAACTTCGACCGCATGAAGAAGGGGCCCTTCGAGTCCTCCTTCTACGGCATGAACATCGACACCATCTACCCCGGCCTGGTCTCTTACGAGAAGACCGACGATTACACCGTGGTGCTCACGCTCTCCGAGGGCCAGCCCCTGCTGGACTACACCATGGTCAACTACGGCTCCGCCATCTTCGAGCCCTCCTGCTTCGCCGAGGACGGCACCTTCGCCGGCTTCCCCATCGGCACCGGCCCCTACGTGGTGACCGAGAACGTGCTGGGCCAGTACTGCGTCATCGAGCGCAACGATAACTACTGGGGCACCCCCGGCATCGCCAAGACCTTCCGCTTCAAGGTCATCCCCGACGCCGAGACCCGCTACACCGCCCTGCGGGCCGGCGAGGTCCAGGGCCTGTGCGATCTGGGCGCCATCTCCCCCTCCCAGGCCGCGGAGATCGACGGCGATCCGGCCTACAACGTGTCCGTGGGCGACTCCGGCATCACCCACTTCCTCAACGTCAACGGCGGCGCCTTCCCCTTCAACGACGTGCGCATGCGGGAGGGCCTGTCCCTGCTGCTGGACCGCCAGACCATCATCGACAGCTTCTACAACGGCTACGGCCTCGCCGCCGGCGGCTTCCTGAACTACACCTCCGCCTTCTACCGCGAGCAGCCCGTGCAGCACGACCCGGAGCGGGGCGCCGAGCTGATCCGCGAGGTGGTGGGAGACCAGGAGGTGGAGCTGCTGTTCCTGCTGCCCGGCGTGGACGCCAACCGCTATCCCTACCAGGAGGAGGCCGAATACATCCAGTCCCTGCTGGAGAACATCGAGGGCACTCACATCAAGGTCAGCATCCAGCAGATGGACTGGGGCCCCTGCAAGGAGGAGATGGAGGCGGGCAACTACAACCTGTGCCTCAAGATCCAGGGCCTGCCCTCCGCCAACCCCTTCTCCCTGTTCAAGGGCTTTATGCACACCGAGGGCGGCACCAACATCAGCTACGGCCTGGGCTACCACAATGACCACGTGGACGAGCTGATCGAGGAGGCGGCCGCCTGCCTGGACGCCGGCCGCCTGACCGAGATTTACACGGAGCTCCAGGAGATCTCCGCCGTGGACTTCCCCAACATCCCCGTGCTGTACTCCCAGGAGGTGGTGGCCTCCTCCAGCGACATCACCGGCTATCAGGCTACGGTGTACGGCCTGACCGGCTTCACCCAGGTCTGCTGGGCCGAGTAAGGACCGTGTGTGAAAATAAGCCCCCGCGAGGCGGGGGCTTATTTTCCGTTTGTATTCTGTCTCCGAAGGCGGTGGATCATGGCAATTCTCAAGTACATCGGCCGCAGGCTGCTGGTGCTCATCCCGGTGCTGCTGGGCATCTCCCTGGCGGCCTTCCTGCTGGGGCGCATCGCCCCCGGCGACCCGGTGGACGATGCGCTGTTCCGCATCGGCATTGAATTTCCCACGGAGGAGGACCGGGCGGACATGCGCGCCGAGCTGGGCCTGGACCGGCCCCTGCCGGTGCAGTACCTGGACTGGCTGGGGGACGCCCTCCGGGGGGATCTGGGCCGCTCCTACATCGGCAACAAGGACATCGCCCAGGAGCTGATGACCCGGCTGCCCATCACCCTCAAGGTCTCCCTGGCCGCCATGCTGGCGGCGGTGGTGTTCGGCGTGGGAGGCGGCGTGCTCATGGCGGCCTGCCACGGCACATGGCTGGATACGGTGCTCAAGGGGCTGTCCACCCTGCTGCTGTCGGTGCCCGGCTTCTGGCTGGCCCTGTTTCTCATCACGGTGTTCGCCGAGTGGCTTCACCTGCTGCCCACCAGCGGCCTGGACCGGGGGCTGGCCTCCCTGGTGCTGCCCGCCGTGGCTCTCTCCGCCGCCAACGTGGGCTCCACCTCCCGCTTCACCCGGGGCAACATCCTGGCCCAACTGGGGGAGCAGTACATCGTGGTGGCCAACGCCAAGGGCCTGTCCCAGCGGGCGGTGATGGTGGGGCACGCCTTCCGCAACTCCCTGGTGCCCATCATCACCCTCATCGGCAACTACTTCGGCGGTATCCTGGGCGGGAGCACCATCATCGAGAACATCTTTGCCATCCCCGGCCTGGGCAGCTATGTCCTCTCCGCCATCCAGAACCGGGACTACCCCGTAATCCAGGGCTATGTGCTCATCACCGGCACCACCTTCGTGCTCGTTACGCTGGCCATCGACCTGCTCTACATTGCGGTCAACCCGAAAATCCGCCTACAGGGGGGAGAGGCATGACAAGACGCCGGAAACAGAACATCAAGCTGGCCCTCGTGTGCGCCATCCTGGGGGCCATTGTCCTCATGACCATCTTCGCCCCCTGGCTGGCCCCCTATGACCCCCTGGAGGTGAACATGGAGCTGCGCCTGCTGGACCCCTGCCGGGCCCATCCCCTGGGCACCGACGCCCTGGGGCGGGACGTGCTCAGCCGGGTGATCTACGGCGGCCGGGCCTCCCTGCTGCTGGCGGTGGCGGCCACGGCCTGCTCCATGGCCGTGGGGCTGGTGATCGGCGTGGCCGCCGGCTACTGCGGGGGGATTGTGGACGGCGTGATTACCGCCGTCTCCAACGTGTTCCAGGGCCTGCCTGGCATGGTACTGATGATCGCCCTGGTGGGCGTCCTGGAGCGGGGCACCCGGAGCATCATCCTGGCCCTGGTCATCACCTCGTGGGTGGGCTTTTCCCGCCTGGTGCGGGGGGAGGTCATGAAGGTCAAGAGCGAGATGTACGTCGAGGGCATGCGCTGCCTGGGGGCGGGGCACCTGCGCATCGTCCTCCGCCACGTGCTGCCCAACATCCGCACCAACGTGATCCTCCAGTTCACCACCCGGGTGGGGCGGGTGGTGCTGTCGGTGGCGGGCCTGAGCTATCTGGGCCTGGGCATCGAGCCCCCCACCCCCGACTGGGGGGAGATGGTCAGCGGCACCGCCCGCCGGTACTTCCGCAGCGCCCCCCATCTGCTGTGGGCGCCGGGCATCTGTATTATCCTGCTGACCCTGTCCATCAACCTGCTGGGCGATCTGCTGCGGGACCGGCTGGACGTGAAGCAGGACGCGGTGAAGGAGCTGTGAGCATGGTACCGGACATTGAGATTCAGCACCTGTCGGTATGCTTCGACACCGCCCAGGGGCCGGTGTACGCGGTCAACGACCTGTCCACCACCTTCCGGGCGGGGCGCATCTCCGGCGTCATCGGGGAGAGCGGCAGCGGCAAGAGCGTCATGGGCATGTCCCTGCTGCGTCTGCTGCCCAATACGGCCCGGGTGACGGGGAAGTGCTTCTTCGGAGAAGACGAGCTCTACTCCATGCCCCTGCGGCGGCTGCGCAGGCTGCGGGGGGCGGCCATCGGCCTCATCCCCCAGAACCCCGGCGCCTCCCTGGACCCGGTGATGAAGCTCCGCCGCCAGCTCACCGAGGCCATCACCACCCACGGGCGCTGGAAGCGGAGGGAGGCGGAGGCCCAGGCCGCCGAGCTGCTCCGCCGCTTCGGCTTCGAGGAGCCGGAGCGCATCCTGAACCAGTATTCCTTCCAGATGAGCGGCGGCATGAACCAGCGGCTGGTGTCCGCCCTGGGGCTGGCCTGCCGGCCGGGGTGGGTGATCGCCGACGAGCCCACCAAGGGCCTGGATGCAGTGATCCGCAACCAGGTGTACTCCGTCCTGCGCCAGATCTACACCGAGCACCACTGCAGCATGCTCGTCATCACCCACGATCTGGCCCTGGCCCGCCGGCTGTGCGACGACATCCGGGTGCTCTACATGGGCCGGATCATCGAGCAGGGCACGGCGGAGGAGGTCATGGAGCGGCCCCGCCACCCCTATACCGCCGGCCTGATCCATTCCCTGCCCAGCCGGGGCATGGTGCCCATACCACCCCCGGACCCCGGACGGCTGGAGCACACCGGCTGCCCCTTCTACCCCCGCTGCCCCAGGGCCATGGAGCGCTGCGGCCGGGAGGCGCCGGGGGAGGTCGCGCTGCCCACGGGCGGGAAGGTGAGGTGCTTCCTTTATGAATAAGGTGCTGGAGCTGGAGGAGGTCAGCCGGACGTTCTCCAGCGGCGTATTCCGCACCCACACCGTCCGGGCGGTGGACCGGGTGAGCTTCGCCCTGGAGCGGGGGAAAACCTTCGGGCTGGTGGGCAACAGCGGCTGCGGCAAGACCACCCTCTCCCGCATGATCACCCGCGTCCTCAAGCCCTCCGGGGGGCGCATCCGCTTCGAGGGGGAGGACATCGCACGCCTGGACCGGAAGGGGAGCCGGGCGTACCACCGGCGGGTGCAGATCATCTTCCAGAATCCGGAGGCCTCCCTGGACCCCTCCATGCGCATCCGGGACAGTCTGCTGGAGGCCATGGCCATCCACCGGCTGGGGGAGAGCCGGGAGGAGCGGATGGAGAAGATCCGGGCCGCGCTGGGGCAGGTGGGCCTGCCCGACTACCTGCTCTCCCGCTACCCCCACCAGATCAGCGGGGGCGAGGGCCAGCGGCTGGTGATCTGCCGGGCCCTGCTGCTGGAGCCGGAGGTGCTGCTGCTGGACGAGCCCACCTCCATGCTGGACGTGTCGGTACAGGCCAGCATCATGAATCTGCTGCGGGAGCTCCAGGAGCGGCTGGGGCTGACGTACCTCTACATCACCCACGACATCGAGTTGCTGGGGTGGATCAGCCACACCATCGGCGTCATGCAGAGGGGCGGCTGGTGGAGGTGGGGAGCCGGGACCAGGTGATGGAGGCCCCTGTCCACCCCTACACCAGGGAGTTGCTCTACTCCTACACCCACTGGGAGGGAGGCGGGGAGACATGAGGGAGCGGGTGCCCATGACCGACTTCGCCCGGCAGTGGGCGGAGCACGTGGCGGCCAGCGCCTCCCCGGATGACCGACGACCAGGCGGAGCGGGACTTCTGGCACGCCTTCATGACACGCAAGACCTATGCCCGGAGCCCTCCGCCCTCCAGGTGCTGGAGCGCCTGCGCCCCCTGCCGGGCCCGCGGGTGGAGACCGCCCTGGAGGTGGGGCCCGGCTGGGGCAGCTATACCATGACCCTGGCGGAGCTGTGCCGGGAGGTGGCCTGCGTGGATCTCTCCCGGGACGTACTGGACTTCGTCCTCCGGGCGGGGCGGAGCGCGGCCGGGACAATATCACCGCCTTCCATGCCAAGTGGGAGGAGTTCACGCCGGAGCGGCGGTACGATCTGGTCTTCGGCTATAACTGCTTCTACCGGCAGGCGGATCTGGCCGACTGCTTCCGGCGGATGGACCGGGCGGCGGACAAGCTGTGCGTGGCGGGCATGAACACCGGCCTGGCCCCGCCTGGCTCCATGAGCTGGACGCGGCGGGAGGTCGGGTGAGCTGGGAGTGGAAGGACTACATGTACTTCGTGGGGTGCTCTACCAGATGGGCATTGACGCCAATGTGATGGTGCTCCCCTTGAGAAGGAACTGTCCTACCCGGACACCGCGCCCTGGTGCGGGGAGTGCGCCCGCTGCGCCCCGGCGCGGTGGACGGGGAGACCGCCAGGGCCATCCTGTGCCGCCATTTCACCCAGAGGCCGGACGGGAGCTGGTGCGCAAACGTGAAATACCGCAGCGGCGTGGTGTGGTGGACGCCGGTCCACCGGGGCTGAGCCGCCCGCGTCATGCAGAAGGGGCCCGGCCGAATCGTGCGATCGGCCGGGCCCTTTGCCTGGAGGGCCGGGGCTCAGCCCTGGTCCTTTCCATCATGATGCTGAGGATGGTGCGGTCGGTCTCCACCATGCCGGGGGTGCTGATGCGGCCCATGTTGCGGATGACCTGCTCCGGGGTGGCGGCGCAGATGCCGTCGCTGGGGCTGACCACCACGCCGCCGACGGCCAGGTAGGCGCTCATGATGGCGGCGGAGGCGGCGGTGGCCAGCGAGGGCGCAGCCGATCTTGCCGCCGTCGCAGATCATGCCGGTCAGGTTGGCGCTCATGTTGATGATGGCGGCGCCGATCTGCTTGTCGTCGCCCCCAGGAGCCACACCATGGCGGCGGAGGCGGCGGTGGCGGCGGACACGCCGCAGCCGCAGGTGGCGCTGAGCTTGCCGGTGAACAGCTTGATGTAGACGTTGAGCAGGTGGGAGAAGGCCAGGGCCTTCACGGTGGCCTCCCGGCTGGAGCCCAGGTGCCTGGCCATCTCCACCACGGGGATGATGGCGGTGATGCCGTGGTTGCCGCTGCCGGCGCTGCTCATCACCGCGTAGGGCAGCCGGACATGCGCCCCTCGGCGCTGGAGGCCACCCGCACCATGGTGCGGGCCATCAGGCTGCTGCCCATGATGTCGGTGGACAGGTGGGCCTTGAGGGTGTCGGCGATGCCGATGCCCAGGCGGTGCTCCAGGCCGTAGTCGGAGAGGGTCTCGTTCATCTCCGCGCCCTCCAGCATAAAGGCCAGCTCCTCCTCGCCGGCGGAGTCCGCCAGCTCCCGGAGCTGGGCGACGGTCATGGACTTGAGCTTGGCGTGAAGCGCGTCCTCGCCGCCGGCGGTGTACTCCTTCTCAAAGAGCACCTCGTTGTTGGCGCTGGTGTAGATGATGTTGGAGTGGGTGTCCCGGATGGTGCTGATGCCGATGCCCCGGGTGGTGATGATCTCGGCGTGGGCGTAGAGCCGGCTCTCCCCTCGGCGATGGTCACGCTCACCTGCTTGTCCTCCACCAGACGGATGGCCTCCTTGCTGACGATGCTGTTGATCTCCTCCAGCAGCGCCAGCCCTTCTCTGGGTTGCCCAGGCACCCAGGGCGGCGGCGTACTTCAGGCCCACCCGCTGGAAGCCGGGGATGCCCACGCTCATGCCGTTCTTGTAGATGCCGGGGTTGACCTCCATCTTGATGGACACCACCTGTCCGCCGATGGCGTGGTAGGCGTCGGCGGCGCAGAGGGCCACGCACGGGCTCGGTGCACCCCAGGGCGGGAACCACCTCCTGGTGCAGCAGGGTCAGCATCTCTTCCTTGTTCAGTTGCATCGTTCATCGCTCCTTTTCCGCCGGCCCCGTGGGGGCCAAGTCTTCTGCCTATTTTATCATGCAACCGGCATGCCAACTGCATTTTGCCGCCAAAGCCAAAATCCGCGAAAAAGCGGGGATCGGCTTGACATGGGGCGGGAAATCCCGCAGAATACTATTAAATCGGTTAAACTGGTTAAAGTAAATGGCCAAAAGGAGGGAGAACCCCATGAAACAGGATGTGGCGGTTATCTCTCTGGACGCCTACGCCGGGCAGTTTTACGCCCAGCAGGTCCAGGAGCTGTTCGGTGAGCGGATCACCGTCTGCTCCTACAGCGTGCGGGACGGCTCCATCGAGCACATGCCCCGCCGGTACGACCTCTATATGGTCACCACCGACGCCTTCGACTCCCTGGGGATCTCCATCAGTACGTCCCCATCGACGGGGAGATGATGGAGATCCACGTTACCCTCCGGTGGGACGTGGTGCGCCGCCTCCAGAGCCTGCCGGCGGGCAAGCGGGCCCTCTTCGTCAACCTGAGCGACAAGATGTGCCGGGAGGCGGTGACCCGCCTCAACCAACTGGGGTCAACCAATTGGTATTCGACCTCTACCACCCGGCGCGCCGGAGCCGGACATGGGCCAGTATGACTTCGTCATCACCCCAGGAGACCCGCTACGTCCCCGCCGGGCAAGGAGATCATCGACATCGGCCAGCGGGTGTGCGACAGCTCCACCATGATCGAGGCGGCCCTCCGCCTGGGGCTGGAGGAGCTGCTGGAGAGCGAGCGGTTTGAGCAGTACCAGCGGGAGGTGGCCACCAATACCTACAGCTTTGACCGGGTGTTCGCCCGGGGCCTGCGGCTGGAGAGCCAGTTTGAGATGCTCATGGAGATTCTGGATGAGGGGATCGTGGGGGTCAACGAGCGGGGGGAGGTCTTTGCCTGCAACCGCAAGCTGGAGGAGATCACCGGCATCCCCTGCGGCGAGGCTCTGCACCGCCCCGCCGGCGCGGTGTATCCCTTCCTGCCCTTTGCCCGCTGCCTGAAGGAGAAGGCCCCCCAGCCCGCCCGGGTGGTGAGCGCCGGGGGAGTCAACATCAACGTGGCCGTGGCCCCGGTGCTGCGGGGGGACGCCTGCATCGGCGCCTTCGCCACGGTGCAGCGGTTCAACGATGCGGAGAACCGGCAGAACGAGCTGCGCAGCCAGCTTCTCCACAAGGGCTACCGGGCCAAGTATACCTTTGACAACGTGGTGGGACAGTCTCCCGCCCTGCTGCGGTGCATCACCATATTAAAAAAGATGAGTCTCACCCCCCTGCCGGTGCTCCTCATCGGCGAGACGGGCACCGGCAAGGAGCTGTTTGCCCACGCGGTGCACAACGCCTCCCCCCGCGCCGGCGGGGCCTTCGTGGCCATCAACTGCGCCGCCATGCCGGAAAACCTGCTGGAGAGCGAGCTGTTCGGCTACGAGGAGGGGGCCTTCACCGGCGCCCGGAAGGGGGGCAAGCCGGGGCTGTTTGAGTTTGCCCACGGGGGAACCCTCTTCCTGGACGAGGTGGAGGGCATGAGTACCGCCCTCCAGTGCAAGCTGCTGCGGGTGCTACAGGAGCGGGAGATCATGCGGGTGGGGGGCAACCGCATCATCTCGGTGGACGTGCGCATCGTGGCCGCTACCAATGAGGATCTGGAGCGCCGGGTGGAGGAGGGCAGCTTCCGCCGGGACCTCTATTACCGGCTCAACACCCTGCCCGTCCTCATCCCGCCCCTGCGGGAGCGGGAGGGGGATCTGCTGCTGCTCATCGACCACTTCTGCCGCAACATTGGGGCCTCCTTCACCCTCTCGCCCGAGCTGGAGCGGCTCCTGCTGGCCCACCAGTGGCGGGGCAACATCCGGGAGCTGCGCAATGTGGTAGAGTATTTCAGCTACCTGGGACATACTGTGGTGGGGGTGGAGGAGTTGCCCCCCACCTTCCACTACCTCCCCGCCGCCGCGCCCCCGGCGGAGCTGCCCGCCCTGGCCGACTGCCCCCGGGAGGACGCCCGCTTCGTGCTGGAGCAGCTCTACGAGGCCGACCAGGCGGGCCGCAGCCTGGGGCGGGAGGCCATCCTCGCCGCCGCCCGGGAGGCGGGGCTCCCCTGCTCCCAGCAGGAGGTGCGGCGCATCCTGGCCGGGCTGGACCGGGCGGGCCTGGTGCGGGTGAGCCGCGGCCGGGGCGGCACCCGCCTCACCCCGGCCGGGCGGGCCCTGTGCCGCCGGCAGACGGTGGAGGGCGGAGCGGAAATGGTTTGACCAATTTGACCGTTTTTTCTTTCTTTGACCAGTTTAAACGCGCCCTGCTGCATCTCTCCGCCGGGTGGTCCTGGACTGCCCGGCGGGTTTCTTTCTGTTATGCATAAAACAGCAGACTAAATTTTAAGCTTATTTAACAATGTTTTGCCGCCCGGAGCGATTCGGCACATAGATTGCTTTTATGGTCGGACAGAATACAGGGCCGGGAAGCCCAGGCCAGGAGAGAAAGAAGGATGATCCCCTATGAAGTATGATTTCGACACCGTGGTGGACCGCGGCGGCAACCGCTCCGCCAAATACGACGAGCGGACGAAGAAGTTCGGCACCGACCAGGTGATCCCCCTGTGGATCGCGGACATGGACTTCAAGACCGCCCAGCCCATCGTCGACGCCCTCACCGCCAGGGCCCAGGAGGGCATCTGGGGCTATACCAGCCGCCCGGACTCCTATTTTGAGGCCATCCGGGGCTGGCAGAAGCGCCGCAACGGCTGGGACATTGACCCGAGCTTGATGAGCTTCAGCCTGGGCGTGGTGCAGTCCATCAGCGCCATGGTCAAGCTCTTTACCCCCGAGGGGGGCAGCGTGCTCATCCAGACCCCGGTGTACTCCGAGTTCTACGACATGACCGAGGCGTGGAACCGCAGGGTGCTGGAGAATCCCTTCGTGGAAAAGGACGGCCGGTGGGAGATGGACTGGGCCGACTTCGAGGCCAAGCTGGCCGAGGCCGACCTCTTCCTCCTGTGTAGCCCCCACAACCCCCTGGGCATCGTGTGGACGCCGGAGGAGCTGCGCCGTATGGTGGAGCTGTGCATCAAACACCGGGTGGTCCTGTTCTCCGACGAGATTCACTCCGACCTGATCTTCCACGGCAAGCGCCACACCCCCACCGCCTCCGTCTCCGACGAGGCCGCCCGGTATGTGGTCACCGGCATCTCCGGCACCAAGACCTTCAACCTGGCCGGCCTGCAGGCCTCCACTGTGGTGTTCCCCAACGCCCACATGAAGCAGGTCTTTGACCAGTTCTGGATGAACATGGACATCCACCGCAACAACGCCTTCTCCCTCACCGCCATGGAGGCCGCCTTCAACCACGGCGAGGAGTGGCTGGAGCAGCTGCTGCCCTACCTGTCCGCCAACTTCGACTTTGTGGCGGACTACTGCCGGGAGCACATTCCACAGATCAAGACCTGCGCCCCCGACGCCACCTACCTCATGTGGCTGGACTGCCGGGCGCTGGGCCTGGACAACGACGCCCTGCGCCGCTTCATGATCGAGCAGGCGGGCCTGGGCCTCAACGACGGCTGCTCCTTCGGCCGCAGCCTGAACGGCTACATGCGTCTCAACGCCGCCTGCCCCCGCAGCGTGCTGGAGCGGGCGATGAAGCAGCTCGAAGCGGCGGTCAAGGCCCTTTGAGCCCACACAGGACTGGTAAAAGGAGGTAAATTCCATATGGCGAACCTGCAAAAGAAGAGCTTCTGGCAGCAGTACGGCAACCTGATTCTCATCCTCAGCGGCATCCTGATCGGCGCCCTCATCGGCGTGGTCGCCCCCAACTTCGGCACCACCATCAAGCCCATCGGCGACATCTTCCTCAACCTGCTGTTCACGATCGTGGTCCCCCTGGTGTTCGTGTCCATCGCCTCCGCCGTGGGCGGCATGGCCAATATGAAGCGCCTGGGCAAGATTCTGGGCGGCACCATCGGAACCTTCATCTTCACCGGCGCCATCGCCGGCGTCTGCGTGCTGGTGTGGGTCAACCTGTTCAGCCCCTCAGCGGGCACCACCATCGAGCTGGTGGCCAGCGAGGTGGGCGAGGCACAGACCGCCGGCGAGCTGCTGGTCAGCTCCCTCACCGTGTCCGACTTCTCCGACCTGTGGGACTAGTCCAACATGCTGCCCCTCATCATCTTCGCCATCCTCTTCGGCTTCTGCGTCTCCGCCTGCGGCGGCGAGCAGAGCCCCATGGGCAAGCTGCTGGCCAACCTGAACGACATCATCATGAAGTTCGTGGGCATCATCATGCTGGTGGCCCCCATCGGCCTGGGCGCCTACTTCGCCAACCTGGTGGCCACCTACGGCCCCGAGATCATCGGCGACTACGGCCGCTCCATGCTGGTCTACTACCCCCTGTGCGCCCTCTATGGGGTGATCTTCTTCCCCCTCTACGCCTTCCTGGCCGGCGGCCGGCGCGGTGTGGCGGCCATGGTCAAAAACATCCTGCGCCCCGCCGTCACCGCCTTTGCCACCCAGTCCTCCGCCGCCACCATCCCCGTGAACAAGGAGGCCTGTGACAGCATCGGCGTGCCCAAGGACGTCAGCGATCTGGTGCTGCCCATGGGCTGCACCATGCACATGGACGGCTCCGTGCTCAGCTCCATCACCAAGATCGCCTTCCTCTACGGCGTGTTCGGCATGGACTTCTCCGGCGCGGGCACCTACGGCATGGCCATCGTGGTGGCCATCCTGTCCGCCTTCGTCCTCTCCGGCGCCCCCGGAGGCGGCCTGGTGGGCGAGATGCTGATCGTCTCCATGTTCAACTTCCCCGCCGAGGCCTTCCCCATCATCGCCACCCTGGGCTTCCTGTTCGACCCCGCCGCCACCTGCCTGAACGCCTCCGGCGACACCATCGCCTCCATGCTGGTCACCCGCCTGGTGGAGGGCAAGGAGTGGCTGGCCAAGGCCGCGGCCGCCAAAAAGAGCCGGGTCTGAGCTCCATTCACCTCTGTCTGTTCCATCCATTGATCCATTTATAAAAGGAGAATCTGCCATGACTATCATCAACACCGAGCACGCCCCCGGCGCCATCGGGCCCTACTCCCAGGCCTACGAGACCAACGGCCTTGTCATCACCTCCGGCCAGCTTCCGGTGAACCCCGCCGACGGCGCCATGCCCGAGGGCATCGCCGCCCAGGCCGAGTGGAGCTGTAGGAATGTGGGCGCCATTCTGGAGGCCGCCGGCTCCGGCTTCGACAAGGTGGTCAAGACCACCTGCTTCCTGGCCGACATCGCCGACTTTGCCGCCTTCAACGAGGTGTACGCCAGGTACTTCACCTCCAAGCCCGCCCGCTCCTGCGTGGCAGTGAAGGCTCTGCCCAAGGGCGCCCTGTGCGAGATTGAAGCCATTGCCGTAAAGTAAGGAGGAGACAAGATGAAAGTGACCGTGATCGGCAGCCACCTGTGCCCGGATACCCTGTACGCCCTCAACAAGCTGGTTGAGGCCAAGGCGGATATCACCTTCCAGAACCTGTCCGCCAGCCTGCCCGATCTGAAGGCCTATTTGGCCCTGCGGGAGAGCAGCCCCGTCTTCGAAGGCCCCAAGGCCAAGGGCTCCCTGGGCATCCCCTGCTTCGTGCGGGAGGACGGCACCGTCACCCTGGAGCTGGAGCAGGTGCTCAACTGAGTGGATGCGAGTAGCTGCCAATAAACCCTCCCCACAAAAGAATTTGAAGGGAAAGATCGTGTGAAAGAAAACCGTCCGGGTTGTCTTTCACGCCGGATCAAACGACTTTTCGAACCGTTCAAAAGGCTCCAAAAGTCCGGCAGCCTGTCGAAAACACATTTTCAACAGGCTGGAAGGGAGCGGCCCCCGGTGGGGCCGCTCCCTTGTGCGTTTTTACAGGTCGTTGCGGCACAGATCCTCCAGGGACTCCCGGCGGACTGCCACATAGGACTCGTTGCCGCCCCGGAGCATGACAATGGGAGGCCTGGGAAGGCGGTTGTAATTGGAGGCCATGGAGTAGTTGTAGGCGCCGGTGGTGCATACCGCCAGAATGTCTCCCCGGCCCACGCTCCCGGGCAGCAGGACGTGCTCCTGGATGATGTCGCCGCTCTCGCAGCAGCGGCCCACCACCGAGCAGGGAAATTCGGCGGGCTGGTCCAGCTTGTTGGCCAGCAGGCAGGTGTAGCTGGCCCCGTAGAGGGCGAAGCGGGGATTGTCGGGCATGCCGCCGTCCACCGAGACGTAGTTTTTATAGCCGGGGATCTCCTTGACCGTGCCCACGGTGTAGAGGGTCAGTCCCGCGTCTCCCACGATGCTGCGTCCGGGCTCCATGTGAATCTCGGGCAGGGCGATGCCCAGGCGGGCGCAGGCGCCCTTGGCCGCGGCGGCCACCTGGGCCACCTTGGCGTCCACGTCCAGAACGGGGTCGCACTCGACGTAGCGCACGCCGTAGCCGCCGCCCAGGTCAAGCTGCCGGGTCTGGTAGCCATGGGCTTTCTCCATGTGGGCGGCGAACTCCAGCATGATCACTGCGGCCCGTTCAAATACGTCCTCGGCAAAGACCTGGGAGCCCACGTGGCAGTGGAAGCCCACCAGCTCCACATGGGGCTGGCGGAGGGTGAAGAGGGTGATCTCCTCGGCCTGGCCGGTCTCGATGGCGCTGCCGAATTTGGAGTCCACCTTGCCGGTGGCGATGGCCTCATAGGTGTGGGGGTCGATGCCGGGGGTCAGGCGGAGCAGCACCCGCTGCTTAATGCCCCGCCGGGCGGCCTCCGCCTCAATGGCCTTGATCTCCTCCACGTTATCCGCCACAAAATAGCCGATACCGTGATCCATACTGTAGCGGATGTCCTCATCGGTCTTGTTGTTGCTGTGAAAGTAGGCCTGGCCCAAGTCGTAGCCCGCCCGGAGGGCGGTGTAAATTTCGCCGGAGGACACCACGTCAATGCCCATGCCCTCCTCCCGCATGATCTCATAGATGCGCTGGAAGGAGTTGGCCTTGCTGGCGTACAGGGGCCGGGCGCCGGGGCCGAAGTGCCTGCGGAACGCCTCGGTATACACCCGGCAGTTGGCGCGGATCCGGTCCTCGTCCATCAGGTAGAGGGGGGTGCCGTACTGCCGGGCCAGCTCCACGGTGTCCTGACCGGCAAAGAGCAGGCGCCCGTTGGAGACGGTAAGGTTGTCGCAGATCATGTCTCATTTCCTTTCTGTTTCTCTGGAAGATATCCCGCCCCGCAGGGGGCCCCGGGGGGATGCTATTTGGCGTGTCTGGCCGCAATGGCCCTGTCCAGCCAGTCCTTGCCGTCGGTGACGCGGGCGACGATGTAGCACACCACATAGTCGCCGGCGGAGTTGATCATTGTGGCCGGGGGATCTACCAGGTTGCCGATGGCCACCAGGATGGGGAAGGCAACCTCAATCTGCTGGGGGAAGAAGATGGAGCAGATGATGTACTCACCGATGTAGCCTCCGCCGGGCACGCCGGACATGCCCACCGAGGAGAGCACCGCCACAGCCACCACCGCCGGGAGCATGGTCCAGGGCATATCCACGCCCATGGCCCCCAGGACAAAGGCGATTTTCAGCACGCAGGAGAAGCAGGAGCCGTCCATATGCATGGTGGCGCCCATGGGCACGACCATATCGGCCACATCCTTGGGGATGCCGGTGTCCTCCGCCTCACGCAGGTTGGTGGGGATGGTGGCGGAGGAGGAGCAGGTGCCCAGCGACATGATGGCGGGCCTTGCGATGTGCTGGAACATAGTCTTGATGCCGTGCCTGCCGCCGCCGATATAGGCGAAGAGGGGAAAGGCGGTGAAGATGTAGATAAAGCACAGGGGATAGTACACCACCATGGCCCGGCCATAGGCGGAGGCCACGCTGGAGCCGTAGGTGGCTACCAGATCCGCAAACAGGGCGAAGAAGGCGATGGGGGCGTAATAGGTGATGATCTTCACAAAGGCCATCATCACTTCGGTCAGGCCGTCGAGGAACTTGCCGATGACGTGGTCGGGGCCGCCCACCAGATTGGTGGCAAAGCCGAACAGGATGGAGAAGACGATCAGCGGCAGCATGGCGCTGCGGCTCAGCAGGCCCACAAAGTCGTCGGTGGTGAAGAAGTTCACGATCATGTCGGCGAGGGAGGCGTGCTCGCCGATGGCCTCGGTGGCCATGTCGGTCCAGGGCTCCAGCACCGGGGGAACCAGCTTCATGACAATGAACATGATGACGGCGGCAACGGCGCCGGTGACCACGAAGGTGAGCACGGTGGTGCCCATGATCTTGCCTGCCCGTTTCCGGCTGCGTACGCTGGCCACGGAGTTGGAGATGGAGGCGAACACCAGCGGCACCACCACGCAGAACATCATATTGATGAACACGGTGCCGGCGGGCTTGATAAAGTGACCAAATTCAGGAAAGAACCAGCCGGCCACGCAGCCGGCTACCATGGCAAACAGCATCAGGGCCAGGAAGCGGTAGTTCTTCATAACTGTGGATTTGTCCATAACAATACCTCTCTTTCTTCTAACACACAGAACTGCCGGTGGGGTATGCGGCGTCACCTCCTCTCTCAGTGTACCGCACCGGCGGCCGCTCTATCACTCAAAGGGGCAGTTCCTCGTCGGTGAGCTCCCCTTTTGCAACCAAATTGGTGGGCCCGGTCAGAAAGAGGTGTTCCACCGTGGAGCCGCGGCGCTCCACATCCACCACCAGCTCGCCCCCCGTCATCTGGACGGCCACCGCCCGGCCGCTGACCGCGCCCTGGAGGGTCAGCACGGCGGCCACCGAGCCGGTGCCCGTGCCGCAGGCGTAGGTGAAGCCCTCCACGCCCCGCTCAAAGGTGCGCTCCCAGATCCGCCCCGGTCCCTCCACATCGAAGAAATTGACATTTGCGCCCTTGGGGAAAGCGGGGTGGGCCCGCAGCTTCCGCCCCAGGGCGAACAGCTCCGCCTCCGGCCGGCCGCGCAGTCCCGGAAACGGAACCACTGCGTGGGGCAGACCGGGATCTCCCAGCTCCACATAGGAGCAGGGATAGGTCTTGCCGTCCACCTCCACGGGGTAGTCCAGCCGGAGGGTGGTGGGCCGGTTGAGTTCGATTTTATACTGCCGCCGGGTGATGCGCCGGCCGGTGACCAGGCCAGCGGTGGTCTCCACCCTCTGGAGCTCTCCGGCCAGCCCGATCTCATAGCCATAGCGGCAGATGCACCGAGCCCCGTTGCCGCACATCTCGCCCGCGCTGCCGTCGGAGTTGTAAAACAGCATTCGGTAGTCCCCGCCGGACTGCGGCCGCTCCACCACCATCAGACCGTCCGCCCCAATGGACAGGCGGCGCTCGCACAGCCGCCGGGCCAGGGCGGGAAAGCAATCCGCCGACAGCCCCTCCTGTAGATTGTTGAGGATAATAAAGTCGTTGCCTGCGCCGTTCATTTTCCAAAACTGCATCGAAGGCTCCCTCCCATTAAACGTGCTCCTTGTCTCATTGCCTATGCAAGCTGCATGCCAGGCGGCCAAGGGGGGCGAAGTTCAGCGGTTCCAACAAAATATGGCCGTCAAATTCAGACAGAATCTGCAAAACATGGGGCGCAAGATCCAGCATACCCGGAACCTGGGTGAAAAAAACGGGAAAGGGAGTTCGGATTTTCGAACTCCCTTTCCCAAAAACAGGACGTGTTTAGTCCAGTTGGTATTCCTTCAGCTTGCCGTAAAACACGGTCTTGGACAGGCCCAGCAGCTCCATGGCCTTCACACGGCTGCCGCCGCACTGGGCCAGGGTCTGCCGGAGAATCTGCCTTTCCTCCCGCTTGAGCCGTTCCTTCAGCGTGAGCGGGGCGGGCGCTGTGCCCTCCAGGTGGATGTGCTCGGCATAGATAAGCTCCGACTCGGAGAGGGCCACGGCGTTCTCCAGTACGTTTTCCAGCTCCCGGATGTTGCCCGGCCAGTTGTAGGCCAGCAGCTTGCCAAAGGCCTCGCCGGACAGGCTCCTGGGCTGGACGCCGTACTTCTGGGGAATCTTCTCCATCAGCCGGTCGATGAGGAAGCACACGTCCTCGGGACAACTGCGCAGGGGAGGCAGCTCCACAGAGAAGGCGCTGAGCCGGTAGTAGAGATCCTGGCGGAAGCGCCCGGCGGCCACCTCCGCCCTCAGATCCCGGTTGGTGGCCGCCAGGATGCGCACATCCACCGGCACGGACCGGGTGGAGCCCACCCGGCAGACCACCTTGTTCTGGATTACACTGAGCAGCTTGGCCTGGATCTGGAGGGGGATCTCGCCAATCTCGTCCAGGAAGATGGTGCCGCCGTCGGCCGCCTCAAAAAAAAAGCCCGCCTTGCCCTGGGGGTTCGCCCCTGTGAAGGCGCCCCCCACATAGCCGAACATCTCGCTTTCAAACAGGGTGGGGGAGATGGTGGCGCAGTCCACCGTGACGAAGGGGCCGCGGCGGGGCTGGGCCTGACGGATGGCCTGGGCGAGGAAGGACTTTCCGGTGCCGTTCTCGCCGGTGATCAGGATGCCGCAGTCCAGCTGGGACAGCTTGTAGACCCGGTGCCGGACGGAGGCCGGCAGGGTGTCGAAGCCGAAGCGCTCCGCAAAGGACGCCTCCTGGGGCGCGTCCTTGCGGGCGGTCTCCCGGTAGGTCCGCTCGGCCATCTTGATGGCATTGTTGCGCTCCAGGATGGTCACATGGATATCCTCAATGTTCCGGAACTTGACGATCACTCCGTCCGGGCGTCCGCCCTCCGCCCCGGGCACGGGGAGAAGGGTGGCCACCAGCTCAAAGCCGTTGATCTCGTACTCCCGGTCCTCAAGCCTCGGCGCCTGTCCGTTGAGCACCCGGGCGAGATCCCGCTCAAACTGCGCCCCCTCAAAGAAGTCGCGGAAGTGATAGCCCTCCACCTGGAGGGACAGCCCGGCCCGTTTTTCGCTGTAGGAGCCGCCCCGGAGCAGGTGGCCGATGCCCTCCCTGCGGGCGGAGTAGCCCTTCTCCTGCCAGAACTTCACCCGGCCAGTCGCCCCGTCCAGAACCACCATCTGTCCAATGCAGCGGAAATACCCGATGGTGTAGACGGTGTCCCTTACCGTAACGGTGACGCTGCGGCGCTCGATGGAGAGGCGGATCGGGATCCCCTCACAGACGGTCTCCAGACAGAGGCTGTCCGCGTCCTGGTCTGGCAGGAACTTGTAGACGGGCCGCCGGCCGGGCATGTCGAAGACGCCTGCCGCCACCAGCCGGTCGTTGACGCGGAGCCTGGGCTCCCGGATGCCGATACGGGCGAGATCCTCCGGCCGCAGCGCCCCGTCGTCCGCGCCGATGGCTGTGTCGGCGATCAGCACCAGGTCGCCCGGCTCCAACCGCCCGGCGGGGTGGGGGTGCTGGCTGTTGTGGTAGAGGCCGAACCTCACCTTGGCCTGCTGGTTGATATGGGTGATGATGCCATCCCGATCCAGGGTGAAAATGGCATGGGATGAGGAATCCATGAGACATTGCAGAAGATCCATAGCGGTGCTCCTCTCCGGGCGGGCCGGGAAATCACCTCTATTGTACGGGAGAAAGGAGCCGGTGTAAATACCGGATTTGGAGGGGGTTCGCCGCCTGTACGCAGAAACGCACCTGACTTCGGAGGGAAATCAGGTGCGCATTCCCCGTGGGGCTCAGCAGCGGGCGGAGAGGACGCGCAGGATGTCCTCTGCCGGGGGCGGGCAGCCCGGGACGCGCTCTTTGGCGTAGTTGCAGCAGGCGCCGATTCCAAGGCCGTCGAAGGGAATCCCCCGCCAGCCCTGGCCGATGGCTATGGGTAGGCCTTGTACGCCGCTGGTGTGGAGGGCGCGCACCAGGCTTGCGTAGCAGGCCGAGCAGGCGCTTCTGGCCTGGACGGTGCGGGTGAGGGCGGCCACGGCGCCGGAGGGGGCGGGGTAGTCCGCCGCCGCGGAGGGCTCGTTGAGGCGCACCACATCTCCCTCCTCCAGCCGGGTGGAGCCGGCCCCCCAGGCCTCGGCCATCTGGATATAGGGCGCCTGCTCCAGGGCCAGGCCCATAAGGCGGCAGCCGTAGGCGTCCAGCTGCACGGGGTCCTCACCCAGCAGCATCCGGCCCGTGGGGACGGGGTTGCCCCCCTCCTCAAAATCCAGATCCCCGCAGAGGCTGTCCACGATGGTCAGCTCCGGCCGCAGGGCGGCGGCCAGGGCGGCGATGGGGCGCATCAGCCCCTCGGCGTGGAAGCGCCGCTTCTCCCGGTCGGGCAGGCAGCCCTTGCAGTTTTTTAGGGCGCAGGTCATGGCGGTCTGGCAGTGGCCCTTGAGCACGGGCAGGTTGATGAGGTAGTCCGCGTCCAGGGCGCGGCAGCAGATGTCCATGGGCCGCAGGGGGGTGTCCACCCGGCGGGTCTTGTCCCGCTTGAGGTCGAAGAGGGGGACGCCGTACTTCTTCCCCACCGCCTCGTATCCCGCCGCCCGGAAGGCCCGGCCGGTGTCGTCCCCCACCCAGGAGCCCTCGATGATGGAGATATCCCGGAAGCCATGGTCACGCAGATACTCGATGGCGCCGGACAGGACGCCGGCGTGGGTGGTGGCGCCGGTTTCGGGGGAGGCGGCCACCACCAGGTTGGGCTTGAGGGCCACCGAGGCCCCGGAGGGGATTTTGCACGCTGCGCCGGCGGACTCCATCAGGGCGCGGGTCATGGCGTGGGCATTGGTGCCAAAGATCTCATAGATGCGGCTCATTGCGGCAACTCCTTTTCTTGCGCGGCGCACTCGGGACGGAAATAGGCGGCGGCCAGGGCGATGAAATACTGGGCGGATTTGGACAGGTAGCGATTGCGCCGGTAGCAGGCAGACACGGTCCAGGCGGGATGGGCAGACAGGCGGAAGCAGGCCACGTCCTCCACCCCCTGGACGTAGTAGGCGGGGACGATGGAGCAGCTCAGCCCCTTCTGTACCATGGAGACATTGGCCCGGTTGCTGGCGGTCTCCAGAAAGAGGTTGGGCTTTCGCCCCGCCCGCTCAAACAGGGGGGGTCGATGACCTCCCGCTGGGTGGAGGAGCGGTAGATGAGGCAGAAGGTCAGGTCCCAGAGGCACTCCGTGTCCAGCACCGTCAGGGGCGCGCCCGGCGGCGCGGCCCTGGCCGCCAGCGGATGGCTGCGGGGCGTGATGAGCAGGAACTCCTCCCGCAGGAGGAGGGACGCAGGTCAGCCCCGGAACCTCCCCCTCCGGCCTGGAGATGAAGCCCAGATCCAGCTCGTCCCCGGCCAGCATCTCCAACTGCCGCCGGACGCTGATCTCCCGCGGGGTCACTGTCACCTCGGGATAGCTCTGATAGAACCGTGGGTACACGGCCATGAACATCTCCATGCCCCGCTCCGGGGCGAAGGCAAGGGAGAGGGTGCCCCGCCTCCGGCCGGCGATGTCGTGGATGATGCGGTAGGCCTCGTTTTTTCAGCTCCAGCATCCGGCGGGCGTACTCCACGTAGACCCTGCCGGCCTCAGTGAGGGCAAAGCTGCTGCGGGAGCGGAAAAAGAGCCGGGTGCCCAGCTCATGCTCCAGCTTCAGAAGCTGCTGGTCCAGGGCGGACTGGGTGATGAACAGCTTGGCCGCGGCCTTGCTGATACCGCCCTCCTGGGCGATGGTGAGAATATAGGTCATCTGTTTGACGTCCATGGCCGATCACTCCTTGCCGGTAAAAGGGCGCGCCCCCGGCTCCGCGTGGGAAGGTCGGGGGCGCAGCGGGGGAAAGGAACCACTCAGCGGCGGATGAGGAGCACCGCCACGTCGTTGACATTGGTGCCCGTCGCCCCCGTGTGGAGCAGGCCGCCGCAGGCGGCCAGGGCGTGGTAGGCGTCGTTGTTCTTCAAAACCTCAAAGATGCGCACGCCCTGCCTCGCCAGCCGCTCCTTTGTCCCGCCGTCCACGAAGCCGCCGGCGGCGTCGGTGGGGCCGTCGGTGCCGTCGCTGCCCAGAGAGAACACGGCTGTGTCCTCCAGCCCGGCGATGCCGGCGGCGGCGGAGAGGGCCAGCTCCTGGTTGCGCCCGCCCAGGCCGGAGCCGGTCAGGTGCACCACGGTCTCCCCCCCGGCCAGGAAGGCCAGGGAGCGCTCCGTATCCTGGTGGGCGCGGGCTACGGCGGCCAGGAAGGCCCCCGCCTCCCGGGCCTCGCAGTCCAGGCTGTCGGTGAGCAGCACCGGCTCATAGCCCAGCTCCCGGCAGGCCGCGGATGCGGCGGCGCACAGCTCCCGCACGCTGCCGGTGATAAGGGTCTCCACATTGTCCAGAACCTTGGGCGTCTCCCGCTCCAGGCACTGGGAGGCCTCGGGCGACAGGCGCAGGCCGTACTGCTCCGCGATGCGGCGGGCATCGGCACAGGTGGAGGAGTCGGGGTAGGCCGGGCCGGAGGCGATCATGTCCAGCGGATCGCCGATGATGTCCGACAGGACGATGGAGAATACCTTTGCCGGGGCGCAGTGCTGGGCAAACCGCCCGCCCTTGACGGCGGAGAGCCGCTTGCGGATGGTGTTCATCTCCACGATGTCCGCCCCGCTGGCCAGAAGGCTCTGGGTGATGGACTGGAGTTCCTCCTGGGGGACCAGCGGCGCTTCAAAGAGGGCGGAGCCGCCGCCGGAGAGGAGAAAGAGGACGGTGTCCTCCGCTGTCAGGCCGTCCGTAAGGGCCAGCGCCTCCTCCGTGGCGGAAAAGGTGTCCTGGTCGGGGACGGGATGCCCCGCCTCCCGGATGAGCAGGGAGCCGATGGGGCCCTGGGCATGGCCGTGCTTGGTGATGACGATGCCGCCGTCCAGCCGCCCCCCCACGCAGTCGCAGGCGGCGCGGGCCATAGACCAGGCGGCCTTGCCCACGGCCACCAGCACCACCCGGCCGCCCTGAAAGGGGTTCCCCTCCAGGGCGCGGCGAACCGCCGCGTCGGGCTGGACAGCGGCGATGGCCCGGCGGACAATCTGATCACAGTCGTTTCTCAGTTTCATGCGTTCCTCCATGGTCGCCTCGCGGAGAGGCTTAAATCAGGCCGGCCTCAGACATGGTGCGGCGGAAGCCCTCCTTGGCGGGGCCCTCCGGGGTGGGGAGGCTGGGCCGGTAGGGCGCGCCCACATCCCGGCCGCGGAGCGCGGCCATGTCCTTGGCGGCCACAGGGAAGCTGGCGGGGTCCATGGCCAGACGGACGGGGTTGAGCTTGAACTGGGCCTCCAGGCTGCCCTGGAGATCCCCGGCGGCAAACTTGTTGTAGACGTCGGTGATCAGCTCGGGCATGAAGTTGGCCGCGGTGCACACGCCGCCCACCGCGCCGTGGCAAAGGCTGGCGTACAGCAGGGTATCCTTGCCGCCGAACACCTTGAAGCCCACGTCGCGGGTACGGCGGATGAACTCGGCGGTGAGGGTGATGTCGCCGCTGGTGTCCTTCATGCCCACAATGTTTTCCACCTGATGGGCCAGGGCGTCCACGAGATCGGCGGTGAGGGTGTACCCCACCCGCCCGGGGTTGTTGTAGAGCAGCATGGGGGTGCCGGGGACGCTTTCGGCAATGGCCTTGAAGTGCTGGAACAGCTCGTCATAGGTGGGCTTGAGGAACATGGGCTGGAGCACGCTGACGCCGGCGGCTCCGTTGGCCACGGCCATTTTGGCCAGACGGCAGCACTTCTGGGTGCGGATGGCGCCAATGCCGAAGTAGACGGGGACGCGGCCAGCGGCCTGATCCACCATAATCTTCAGGCCCCGCTCCATCTCGTCCTCTTCTACCATATAGAACTCGCCGTTGCTGCCAAAGGCCAGAATACCGGACACGCCGCCGTCGATGACGTAGTCCACCTGGTCGCGGAGCCTGGCCTCGTCAATGCGCTCCTCCCCGTCGATGGGGGTGAGTATGGGCACCACGACGCCCTTGATAAAATCCGTATTCATGATCGATCACCTCGCACTCGTGTCGGGCGGCCTTACAGGGACTCGATGCCGGTGAGCTTCTTGTAGTACTTGATAATGGAGCTGTGATCGTCCTGGCCGCAGCCGTTGTTGTGCAGCCACTGGAAGATCTCCTGCACCGCGGCGGTCATGGGCAGGGGGGAGCCCACGGTGTGGGCGCAGTCCAGGGCGTTGTTCAGATCCTTGATGTGCAGGTCAATCTTGAAGCCGGGCTTGTCGTTGCCCTCGATCATCATGGGGGCCTTGGCGTTCATGACGGTAGAGCCGGCCAGACCGCCGCGGATGGCCTGGAACACCAGCTCGGGGTCCACGCCCGCCATCTTGGCCAGGGTCAGGGCCTCGGACAGGGCCTGGATGTTGCAGGCCACGATAATCTGGTTGGCCAGCTTGGTGGTGTTGCCCGCGCCCACGTCGCCGCAGCGCACCACAGAGGCGCCCATGGCGCCCAGCAGCTCCTTGTACTGGTCAAAGATCTCCTGCTTGCCGCCCACCATGAAGGACAGGGTGCCGTCGATGGCCTTGGGCTCGCCGCCGGAGACGGGGGCGTCCAGCATCTCGATGCCGCGCTTGGCCAGCTCCGCCGCGATCTCCTTGGAGGCCACGGGGTTGATGGAGCTCATGTCGATGAACACGCTGCCCGGCTTCATGTGGGCGGCCACGCCGTCCTCCCCCAGCATGACAGCCTTTACCTGGGGGCTGTTGGGCACCATGGTCAGCACCACGTCGCAGGTCTCGCCGATTTCCGCGTTGGTGGCGGCCTTGGCCCCGGCGGCTACGATCTCGTCCACGCTGGCCTGGTTCAGATCGCTGACCGTGAGGTCATAGCCCGCCTTGAGCAGGTTCTTCGCCATGGGCTTGCCCATAATACCAAGACCGATCAGTCCGATTTTCATAATACATTTCCTCCTTAAAATAATAGCACAGATTGGGGTGGATAGGAACTATAAAAGCGGGACTCACGCGTTGGCGCGGGCCACGTTTTTGGTGACAATCACATCGGCGCCCAGGCCGCACACGTCGGCCAGGGCCACCTGCCCGACGGCGGTGGGGGCCTGGAGCCGGACGGTGTTGATGACCTCCATCACCCGAAAGATCTCCTTCTTGGGGATGGGGTGGCTGAGCCGCACGCTGGCCAAGGGGCAGTTCGCCGCCCTCCACCAGTACGCTGGTGGCGATGTTGCGCTGGGGGTCGGTGAGCTCCTGGCGGACATAGGCGTCTCCCTTGGGGCAGGTGGCTCCCCGGACGGCGTACACCGTGTCCCCCTCATATTCGGCCGTGATCTCACAGCCGTTGGGGCAGATAATACAGGTAAAGCTCCGCGTCACTGTACGCTCACCTCCAAATCACCGGACTGCTCCAGCGCCGCGGCGCGGATGGGAAGCTGAAGCATCTCGGCAGGGAGTGCCTTGGGCAGCCTGCGCCGCAGCACCTCGCGGCCGTCCTGCGTCACGGTCAGGGTGACGGCCTTCATGGGCCGGGACACCCGCAGGGAGAGGGTGAAATCCCGGCTGCCGCTGATGCGCTGGGGGATGACGTGGCCCACGTTGGCGCCCGCCCTGACCTCCAGGGGACAGGGGGGAAGCGCATGGTTTTTCAGGTACTCCGCCGCCGACGAGGCCAAGGCCTCCGCCTCCAGGGAGACGAAGTCCACCAGATCGTGGACATGGAGCACGTTGCCCGCGGCAAAGACGCCGGGAATGCTGGTCTGGTAGTGCTCATCCACAAAGGCGCCCCTGGTGCGCCCGTCCACCGCCAGGCCGGAGCCGTTGGCGATGTCCCCGGCGGGGATGAGGCCCACCGAGAGAATCAGCGTGTCGCACTCTACCCGCTCCTCCGTGCCGGGGATGGGGCGGAGGCGTTCGTCGACCTGGGAGACCGTAACGGCCTCCAGACGCGCCCGGCCGTGAATATCGGTGACGGTATGGCTCAGGTACAGGGGGATGCCATAGTCGTTGAGGCATTGCTCGATGTTGCGGGGCAGGCCGCTGGGATAGGGCTGCACCTCATAGACGGCCTTCACATGGGCCCCCTCCAGGGTCATGCGGCGGGCCATGATCATGCCGATGTCACCGCTGCCCAGAATGACCACCTCCCGGCCCACCATGAGGTTGCGCAGGTTAATGTACTCCTGGGCCACGCCGGCGGTGTAGATGCCCGCCGGGCGGCTGCCCGGAATGGCCAGGGCGCCCCGGGTACGCTCCCGGCAGCCCATGGTGAGAATCACCGCGTCGCCCCGGAGCTGTTTGAGCCCGGCGGGGCCGGAGGCGGTGACGGTGCGGTCGGCCTCCAGGGAGAGAACGGTGGTGTCGGTAAGGCAGGTGATGCCCAGCTCCTCCGCCTGGGCCACGAACCGCTGGGCGTACTCGGGGCCGGAGAGGGTCTCGCCGAAGCGGGTGAGGCCGAAGCCGTCGTGGATGCACTGACGGAGGATGCCGCCGGGGCGGTGCTCCCGCTCCAGCACCACCACGTCGTCGACGCCCTTCTGCCTGAGCCGGATGGCGGCGGCCAGGCCGGCGGGCCCGCCGCCGATGATTACCGCCTGATGGCGTTCCACGTTCATGCCGGCTCCCCTCCTTTCACTGACCCGGTGAACATCCAGGAGCCCTCCGGCCCCAGGTGGATGTCCCTGAAGTCCTCCCCCAGCTCCCGGTGGAGGGCCTCGGTGATGCGGGTCTCGCAGTAGCCGCCCTGGCAGCGGCCCATGGTGGCACGGGTGCGCACCTTGATGCCGTTGACGGTGTGGACGCCCAGGGGGTTGTGGATGGCCTGGAGAATTTCGGCCTTGGTGACCTTCTCGCAGCGGCAGAAGATCTCGCCGTAGTCCGGGTTCTCCGCGATGGCGGCGGCCCGCTCCTCGTCGGTCATATCGGCAAAACGGCGGATGCCGTGCCGGATGGGATCAAAGTCGGGATTGGGCTCCAGCGCCTCCTGCCGGGCGATGAGGGCCACGGCCCGGCGGGCCAGCGGGAGGGCGGAGGTGACGCCGGGGGACTCGATGCCCACCAGGTTGACCACGCCGGGCGCCTCGTCCCGGCACTCCAGCACGAAGTCCTGCACCGCGCCGGTGGCGGGGTCGATGCGCTTGGGCCGGATGCCGGCAAAATTGCGGATGAAGTAAGCGCGGTCCATGTGCTTGAACATCCGCGAACCGCTCTCAATGAGGCCGTCCATGGCGGCCTGGGTGGACTCGTAGTCCTGGAAATCCCGGGCCAATTGGCTGTCGGGCCCCACCAGTACATTTCCGTCCACGGTGGGCGTGGCGTGGGTGTCAAACGTATTGTCCGGATTGGGGGCGGGATAGACGGGAATCCTGGCAAACTGGCCCGCCAGCTTGTCAAGGACGAAGTATTCGCCTTTGACCGGCTTAATGACATAGCCGGGAATGCCCAGCTGCTCGCTGACCACGGCGGAGTTGAGCCCCGCGCTGTTTACCACCCAGCGGGTGTGGAAGTCGCCCCTGGTGGTGTGGAGCAGGTGGGTGCCGTCGGCCTGCCGGGTCTCGCCGGTGAAAGCGCAGTTGAGGTGGTACTCCGCCCCGTTGTGAACCGCGTTCTCCGCCAGGGCGATGGTGTAGAGGAAGGGGTCCAGGATACCGCTGGCCGGGCACCACATGGCGAAATTTCCGCCGGCGCTGGGGTCAAGCTCATCCATCCGCTTGCGGTCGATGAGCTCCAGGCCCTTCACGCCGTTGGCCTCGCCCCGGGCCATGAATTGCTCCAGCCGCTGCCGGTGCTCATCGGTGAAGCCCACAATGAGCTTTCCGGTGCGCTTAAAGGGGACATCCAGCTCGCGGGCTACCTGTTCGAACTCCTGGTTGCCCTCCACGGCGCAGATGGCCTTGAGGGAGCCGGTCTTATAGAGGAACCCGGCGTGGAGCATGCCGGTGTTGCGCCCGCTGGTCTGGGTGCAGACGTCGCTCTCCTTCTCCAGCACGGCGATGCGCAGCTTGTACCGGGAGAGCTCCCGGGCGATGGCGCTGCCCACCACCCCACCGCCGATGATGACGACATCATAGGACTGCTGCATAGGGATGGCTCCTTTCTCCATCAAAGGAACAGGGTCAAAATGGGGACGGTGACCAGGCTGGTCAGCGTCGAGATAAACACACACTTGGAGGCGAACTGGGCGTCCGCCCCGTATTTCTGGGCCAGGATGGCGGTGGTGGAGCCGATGGGCATGCCGGTGATGACCACACTCACGCCGATGGTGAGGGGATCCATCCCCAGCAGGCGCAGAGCTGCCAGACAGATGCCAGGCAGCAGGAACTGGCGCACCGCCACCAGATAGAAGCACCTGGGGTCGAATACGGTCTTGAGGGGCACGTCGGCCAGGATGGCCCCCACCAGGGCCATGGCCATGGGGGAGGTACAGGCCCCCAGGTTATCCACCGCGGTATCCACAAAGTGGGGCAGGGGGAGCTGGAAGAGCATCCATACCAGCCCCACCTCCACGGCGATGATGCCGGGGTTGAGCAGCACCTTCCGGACGGCCTGCTTGGCGTCGGCCTTGGTAAACAGGGAGATGCCGGCGCTCCACATGAGGATGCGGGTGGGGATGATGAACAGGGAGCCCAGAAAGAGGCCCTCGTCGCCGTAGGCGCCGCTGACCACGGGCAGGCCGGCAAAGCCGGAGTTGCTGACCAGGGTGCCGTACTGGAGGATGCTCTTCTCCCCGTATGGGAAAGCGGTTGTAGAGCACCTTGCCCAGCAGCAGGGCCGCCGCGGCCATGACGGTGGCGATGAGGACGGCCACGCCCCCCTGCTTGAGGGACTCCAGGCTGAACTCCATGTGGAAGGACTCAAAGATCATGCAGGGCAGGGTGATGAGCACCACAAAGTCGGTCAGCTTATCCCGGGCCGCGTCATTGAAAATGCCCTTCTTGCGGCAGAAGAAGCCCACCGCCATGTAGATGAAGAGGACGGTCTGCACGTCCACCATCTTGAAAAAGCTGTCCATACTACCCCTCGATGGGGGTGAGAAGGGCCCCGTCCCCGTCAAATTCCAGCGGCTCGGGCTCAGAGCAGGCCGCCACGCCGGGCCATTTACCCGCCTTCACGTCCCTGTAATAGGCCTCGCTGAGCATGATGCGGCCGATGTGGAGGCTGTTTGGGATGCGGATGATCCGGGCGCGGTTGCGGTCGATGCCGGTGCAGGTGCGGATACACATCTGAATAGCCTCCCTGTCGTTGGCCACCACGCAGGGGATGCGGGCGGAGGTGAGGACGGTAGAGGTGAGACAGTTGGGGTACATCTTTTCCGTGTCGATTTTGTCAAAGAACCGCTTTGTGATCACGTTGGCCAGGCCCACGCCCAGGGCGTTGCCGTGGCTGGCCGCGCTCAGATCGAGAAAGCAGGTGCGCTGCACCTCCACCCCGCCGTGGGCGTACTCGGTGGAAAAGGTGCCGGTGATGTTGGGGTCCACGCCGGTGCCCGAGTAGTTCTTGCCCGTCTCGTCCACCACCAGCACGTCGCAGGCGCCCACCAGCAGGGAGGGCATCCGCTCAAAGGCAAACTGGAGCAGCTCCGGCTCCCGGGCGAGAATGTCGTCCCTGTCGATGGCCTCGATGCGGCAGGTCTCGTCATAGGCGTTCTCGATGCAGGGCAGGGCAAAGAGGATGGGGGCCCTGGCCAGAATGACCTTGGCGATGGAGGGGATGTTGGCCCCGATCTTGCCCATGCCGTCGGAGTGGACCCGCTCGGCCCCCTTCTGCTTGCCCAGGCCCACGGCGAGCATCTTGCAGGGCCCGCTCTCGTAGGGGCCGCGGAAGGCGTTGTGGGGCTTGAGGCGGCAGGAGACGATGATACCGTCGGCCTCATAGGCGTTTTTGTCCAGGTACACCGGCAGGCCGGTGTCGGAGGTGCCCAGCTCCACCACCTCCATGCTGCTGCGGATCTCACAGCCCATGGCCTCCGGGGTGATGCCGTAGCTGGCCAGCACCTCCAACTGCCCCTCGGCAGTGGCGCCGCCGTGGCTGCCCATGGCGGGCACAATGAAGGGGACGGCGCCCCTGGCCTTTACAAAGTCCACGATGGACCGGGTGATGAGTCCACGTTGGCGATGCCCCGGCTGCCCGCCGTGATGGCGATGGACATGCCGGGCCGGATTTTGGAGCGGAAGGGCTCCCGGGACAGCTCCCCCGCCACGGCGGCGGGGATGTCTGCGGGGGCAATGCGCTCCCGGGGGAAGAGCTGCTCGGCGCGGAACATGCGGGGAATGGGCACGTCGGCCAGCAGACGGGAGACGACGCCCCCCTGTTTGATTTCCATACCAAACCGACCTTTCTCTTGTCAGGTAATAGGCGCGGGATTGAAGATGCACAGGTCGTTGTGGAAGCCGTACTGGTCGGAGTAGGGCTTCTTCACGCCGCTGGCCACGTCCAGAATCAGGTGGAACAGCTCGGCGCCCACGTCGGCGATGGTCTTCTCGCCGGTGGCGATGGGGCCGGCGTTGACGTCGATGAGGTCAAACCAGTGCTCCTTCATCTCGTTGCGGGAGCAGACCTTGATGACCGGGGCGGCGGCCAGCCCGTAGGGGGTGCCCCGGCCGGTCATAAAGACCTGAAGCCCGATGCCGCTGGCCAACTGGCAGGGCCCGCAGACGATGTCGCTGGCGGGAGTGGCGGCGTAGATCAGGCCGTGCTTATGGGGCTTCTCTGCCGGGGAGAGCACCTCCTCGATGGGGGCGGTGCCCGACTTGGCGATGGAGCCCATGGCCTTCTCTACGATGTTGGCCAGGCCGCCCTTCTTGTTGCCGGGGGTGGGGTTGGCGTCCCGGTCCACGCCGCCGGCGTCCAGGTAGTCGTCGTACCACTTCATCTCGGCGGCCAGCTTGTCCCGGGCGGCCGCGTCGCGGCAGCGGGCGGCCAGCAGATGCACTCCGTCGCGCACCTCGGTGACCTCGCTGAACAGCACGGTGGCGCCGCCCTTCACCAGCATGTCGGCGGCGTAGCCGGCGCTGGGGTTGGCGGTGAGGCCGGAGAAGGCGTCAGAGCCGCCGCACTGCATGCCGATGAGCAGCTCGCTGAGGGGCAGCTCCTCCCGGCGGCGCTCGTTGAGCCGTTTCAGCTTCCGCTCGGCCATCTCCATCAGGGCCTGCATCATGGCGTCGTGGCCCCGGTAGTTCTGGAGGGTGAGGGTGTTCTCCGGGGTGATGTCCTCCGGGGGGAGCACCATGTCGTAGGTGAGCTTTTCACAGCCCAGGCCCACCACCATCAATTCGCCGCCGAAGTTGGGGTGGCGGATGAGGTTGGTGACCGCCCGGATGGGGATGTGGGCCTCCCGGGCCTTAATGGCCACGCCGCAGCCGTAGGGGTGGTTCACTGCCACCACGCCGTCCACATTGGGGTACTTGGGCAGCAGCTCCCGCTTGATGCGCTCCACCGCCACGTTGACCACACCGGCGGCGCACTGGACGGTGGTGACAATGCCCAGCAGGTTGCGGGTGCCGGCGGGGCCGGTTTTGTTGCGGTAGCCCATCCAGGTTCTGCGGGGCGGATCGGGCAGCTCTTCCATGGGGACGACGCTGGTCCCGTAGGGCATGTCGTCCAGGCCGGGGGACTGAGGCAGATCCAGCATGTGCTCGTTGATCCAGGCCCCCACGGGGATGGGAGCCTTGGCGTAGCCCAGCACCACGCCGTAGCGGACCACCTCGCCCCCCTTGGGGATGTCAGTCAGGGCGATTTTGTGGGCCTGGGGGATGTCCTCCCGGGTGACGACGCCGGGCATGATCTCGGTGCCGCGGGGGATATCGTGGACCGCGATGGCCACGTTATCCGCGTCCTTGACCTTGATGTAAAGTGGTGCGCTCATAGACGAATACTCCCTTTTGGCCGATGTCATTCCACCGGGACGCGGGGCGCGCCGGACGGAATGACATCGAGGCGTTATGATGATTACTGCTTGCCGGAGAGCTCCTTCTCCTGGCGCTTGGCCTTGCGGTTGTCCAGAACGGCGTAGACCACGGACAGGATGATCAGCGCCCAGATAACCCAGCTCATGGGGCGCACGAACAGGCCGGTCAGGGAGCCGTTATAAGCGGTGAGCACCTGAATGAAGTAGTCCTCCAGGTCGCCGCCCAGAATGAAGCCGATGAGGAAGCAGGACACGGGGAAGTGGAACTTCTTGATCAGAAGGCCCACAATGCCGAAGAGCAGCAGGCACCACACGTCGAACATGCGGCCGTTGAGGGTGGCGTAGGCGCCCACGGTGCACATCATGAGCACCACGGGGTACAAGCGCTCCTGGGGAATGAGGACGATCTTCGCCAGCAGCTTTACCGGGAAGAACATGACCAGGTACATCAGGATATTGCAGCACAGCAGGGCCACCAGAATGGTGTTCCAGATCACCGGATTGTTGGTGATGAACAGGGGGCCCACCTGAATGCCCTGGAGCATGAAGGCGCCGATCAGGACGGCGGTGGTGGAGTCGCCGGGAATACCCAGGCTCAGCAGGGGCACCAGGGCGCCGCCGGTCAGGCCGTTGTTGGAAGTCTCAGAGGCGATCAGGCCCTCGGGCACGCCGGTGCCCAGCAGCTCGGGGTGCTTGGACCAGCTCTTGGCCTGGGAGTAGGCGATCAGGGAGGCCGCGGAGCCGCCCACACCGGGCAGGATGCCCATGAAGGTGCCCAGCAGGGCGGAGCGGAACACATTGATGATCTGCCCCTTGAAGTCGTGGAGAAGGCTGAACTTGACGTTGTTCTTGACCTCCAGCGTATCATCCTTGCTGTAGGAGGCGTGCATGCCAGTCTCACACTGCTGGAGCATCTCGGAGACGGCGAACAGGCCGATGAGCACGGGGAAGAGCTGGAAGCCGCTCTGCATCTGGCTCTCCAGGAACTCAGGGACCATGCGGTATTCATTGTTGACGGAGAACTGGTTCATCATGGCTACCAGCACGCCCAGCATACCGATCCACAGGCCGCGGAGCATCTGGCCCCGGGACAGGGCGGCGATGACGGTGAGGGCGAAGAGGATGATGAGGAACTTCTCCACGGCGGAGAACTTGATGGCCCAGCCGGCCAGGATGGGAGTGAAGAGGGCCAGCACCACCAGGGAGATCATGCCGCCCATGAAGGAGGAGGTGACGCCGATTTTCAGGGCGCGTTCTCCCTCGCCCCGCAAGGCCATTGGGTGTCCGTCGAAGGTCGTACACACCGACGACGGGGTGCCGGGAATGTTGATGAGGATGGCGGGGACCAAGCCGCCGGAGATGCCGCCCACATAGAGGCCCAGCAGCAGATAGAGGGCCATCTCCATGGAGTAGGCGTAGGTCAAGGGGAGGAACACGGCCACGGCCATGGTGGCCGTCATGCCGGGGATGGCGCCGAAGATGATGCCGATGACGACGCCGAACAGGGCCACGGCGATGTACTCCGGGCCGATCACGAAGGGCAGTTCAAATCCCATGAATCACACCAGCCTTTCTTTAGTAGAGAATGAAGCCCAGGGACGGAATCTCAATGGTGAGGAGACCGGAGGGCAGGGTGATGGCGAACGCGGTGCCGAACACAACGCTGATGATCAGGCAGGCCACCACGGAGATGATCAGGCTGGTGATGTGGTACCTGGGGTTTTTCAGCTGCGCCTTGTTGGCAAACAGGGTGTTGAACAGGAACAGGCAGATGATGGACCAGAAGGTGAAGCCCAGCTTGTCCAGCAGGAAGAAGTAGACCACCATCAGGGCGATCGTACCCCAGAATTTGAACTTGTCGTAGTGTTCCACGAAGAAGCGGCCGGGCTTGACAAAAAAGCCCTTGCCCGCCTTGATCCGGGCCCGCCCCTCCAGGGCGATCAGCAGGACGCCCAGAATCACCAGAATTCCAATGGTGATGATGGGGAAAATCCAGTGCTGGGTTGAATACTCCACATTGATACGCATCTTATTACCTCTCTTTCGCAGGGTGGTATCACAGAATATCACCCCGCTGAAGCGCCAACCGCCGGCTGGGCTTCAACGGGGTGACACTCCAACAGATATTAGGTCAGCTCGTCCAGGCCGGGGGCCACGTCGATGATCTCCTGGCCGATGTCCCGCTTGTCGCTGATGAACTGGCGGGAGGCCTCCAGATCCGCCTCCTCGGCGGTGACGGCGCTGTAGAGCAGGCCGGCCATCTCAGCCTGGAAATCGGGGTTCTCACAGACCTTCTGCATGGCGGCGGCGATCTCATTCAGAATGCCCTCGTCCATGTCCTTGGGGAAGAGCATGAAGAAGTCCTTGTTGAAGTCGAAGGGCTCGCCGTTGAAGGTGATGCCGTCGTCGGCCATGGAGATAACGCCGCTGCCCTCCAGGTTGCCGCAGGTGTCAAAGAGCTTCATGGCCAGCTGGGCGTCCACGCCCTCCTTGGTGAACTCCACGCAGGAGGAATAGTCGGCGTAGATGATGTCGGTGTTGCCGTCCCAGAGGCGCTGCTTCTTCTCGTCGGTGGTGCCGCCCACCAGGGCCTTGATGCGGCTGGCCACCTCGTCGCCGTACTGCTCCTGAACCCACATATACCACACCACAAAGTCCAGGTGGGAGGCGGAGCCGGACTCAATGTTCACCCGCAGCTCCTCGCCGGGGTTATCGGCCAGCCACTGGGCGGCCTCATTCAGGTTGTTGTAGGGGTGCGTCGGCCTTGGCCACAAAGCAGCCGCCGGGGTTGACGCCGATGCGGGGGCCGACGGTCAGGTTCTCCAGGGCGTAGTCCTCACTGACCGCGCCGAAGAGTACGCTCAGGAACGCCATGTCGTGGAACATCATGATGGTGGTGCCGTCGCCCTTGGCCTTGGAGATGGTGTCCAGCGCCTGGGCGTTGCCGATGGCGTCCACCTTGCCGTTGAAGCCCATCTCCTCGCCCAGATAGCGGGTGACCATGTCGGCGATCATGTAGGAGTCGCCGCCGGTGGAGGTGGAGCCGATGACCACGCGGACACGCTTGCCCTTCAGGCTGCTCTCGCCGGAGGCGGCGCTGCCGGTCGCCTCGGTGCCGGGATCGCCGGTGGAGGGGGAGTGCCGGTTTCCGTGTTAGAGGGGGTGCCGCCGCAGCCGGCCAGCAGGCCGACTGCCATGGAGGCGGAAAGGAGCAGAGCCGTCAATTTCCTGAACTTCATTGTTCAATTCCTTCCTTTCGTTCGGTTCATTCACTGGGGATGTTCCGTGCTTGCTTGCGGGGGATGGGGGCGCTTCACTACCGTGGCACTATGATAGCAGGCCGCGGCGCATGGGTTTTCCATTCGCAAAAGGCAATGAAATGGGAGAGTAAATTTGTAAACTCTGTGTGGGTTTCAGAAAAATGAATTTAAGATTTCAAAAATACCCGTTCTGCGTTTCAAATATGGAATATTTGTTTCGCTTAAAACTGTAAATTTATAGAAATTATCGGTTGATTTTTATAGTTTGTCAGAAAAAACAAGTAAAATTTGTGCAAAACAGATAAGGACGGGCGCGGTTCGCCCTCCGCCTGCTGCTCCTTGTGCGGAACAAAAATCTCTGTTACACTGAACATGAATACAAAGTTTTTGTACCGTTCTGGTCAAAAGGAGTGTCACACCATGAAATCAGAATCTGCGGAGCTGGTAAGCGGCCTCATCCGCCAATACCGCCGCCTGCGCCTGCTCTACCTGGGTTATCTGGCAGCGGCCGTCCTGGCGCTGGTCTTCTTCTTTGTGGACAAGCGCGTTACCCTGGCGCTGGTGGCGGCCAGCCTGGTCTACCACCTGGTGGTGGTACGGAGGGCGGGGAAGGCCTACCAGCGGGCCTTTGTCCACGCCTGCGGCCAGTGTACCCTGGCCCGGCGCCTTCAGGACGCCCGCCACACCGAAGCGCCCACCTTGGAGGAGGGGGAGCTGCGCCGCGCCCGCCTGGTCGCCGCCAACGACGGCAAGGGCTCCGTCCTGGTGCGGGAGGGCGGCTCCGGTACCTACCACGGCCGCCGTGTGCGCCTGGGTGACGCCGGGTTTACCCATTCCTTCTCCATGGAGGGGAAAACCCACCACGAGTTCGTGGTGGGCACCTGGGTGACGGTGGAGCTAGGGAAGGACACCGGGCTGGACTGGCGGCTCATCCACGAGCGGGTGATGATGAAGCCGTCCCGGGACGCCATGCTGCGCCGGGAGAGCGGGCTGCGGCGGGTGGTGGGCTTCGGCCCCGGCTGGATGGAGGACGGCACCTGGTTTGCCCTCCGGCCGGAGGGCAAACCCGACGTGCCCGGTGACGCCTTCCTCGCCGCCCTGTGCCGGCTGTCCGCCGCCACCGACAAGCCCCTGGCCGTCTGCGTCCAGGGAGACCGTCTCCATGTCTTTGTCACCAACCGTATCCTGGGCCAGAAGGTATCCAGCCGCGTCCCGCCGAGCGCCGCCGTGGCCGAGGTGGATTTTCTCCCCGAGCTGGACGGAATTCTCAAGGCCTCGGACGCCCTGGTATAAAACTTCATGCGCCAAGAGCGCACCACGAAAACGGGCAAAGGCTTGTGGCGCATGAAGTTTATGCGCATATGGGCCGTCCAGGCCCATGCGCTTTGATTTCATGGCCGTGCCGCTGAAAGCGGCACATGGCCAATTTTGCTATGCTTTTGCAAAGCAAACAGCAGACAGGGTGCGCCCCCCCCGGCGATCGCCGGGGGGCGCACCCTGTCTGCTGTTCGGTCAGCCCTCGAATCGGTCGCGGATGCCATACTGCTTCATCCGCCGCCAGAGGGTGGTTTTGCTGATGCCAAGCTCGGCGGCGGCCGCGGCCCGGCTGCCGCCGTTGCGGGAGAGCACCTCCGCCAGCCGGGCGGCCTCGGGGGAGACGGCGGCGGGGAGGGCCTGCCCCTGGGCGCGGACCACCGGGAGGGGATAGAGCTCCTCCAGCAGGGAGCGCACATAGCCGTCGTTTACCGTGCGGGCGGGGGCGGTGAGCACCATGCGCTCCAGAAAGGCGCGGAGCTGGATATAGTTGCCCGGCCAGGGGTAGTCCATGAGCAGCCGCCGGGCCTCCCTGGTGAGCACCACATAGCGGTTGAACTTCACCACGCAGTCGTCCAGGCACATGTCGATGGCCTGGTTCAGATCGTCCGGGCGGGTGCGCAGGGGCGGCAGGCTCAGCCGCAGGGGGGTGAGCAGATAGTAGAGCTCGGGCTGAAAGACGCCGGCCTCCAGCTTGGGGGCCAGGTCCCCGGTCAGGGAACCGATGACCCGCGCCGCCACCGGGGTGGGGGTGTTCTCGCCCTGCACATGCACCACGCCCTCGCGGAGCAGACGGCAGAGCACCCGCTGCCCGCCGGGCGTGAGCTGGTCCAGGTTGTCCAGATAGAGCGTTCCGGTGTCCGCCGCCTTGCCCGCCCGGGACAGGGCGGCTTCCTGCTCAGGGGAGTGGGCCGCGCAGTCGAAGGTCACGAAGGGGCCCTTGGAACAGGGGCTGGCGTTGTGGATGCTCTGGGCAAAGAGGGACTTGCCGCTGCCCACCTCGCCGTAGACCAGGATGGGCTGCCCGGTTTCGGCAAAGGTGCGGGCCAGCTTTACCAGGCGGGACATCTCCCGGCTGGTGTGGTTCACGTCTTCAAACCGGCCGTGAGCCAGATAGCGCTGAAGCCGGTAGCGTTCCCGCAGAGCCCGCTCTCCCTGGCGCTCCATCTTCTGCATCTCATAGAAGGAAAATACCATGCCCTCCCCGGCGTCCCAGTCCGCCACGGGGGCGGCATTGGCCACCACGTGCACCCCCGCCACGTTGAGCACGGAGAAGTAGAGCTCCCGCCGCTGGGCCAGCGCGTCGGCCCAGAACTCGGCGTCCTCCCGGGGCATCAGCGTGGAAAGAGGGAGTCCCACCAGCTTCTCCCGCTCCTGCTCCAGGATCTTACAGGCCACGTCGTTGCTCTGGACGATGATTCCCCGGGCGTCCAGCTCCAGAATCCCGTTGAAGGAGTAGTCCAGCAGAACTTGCAGGTGGGCCGTGTTGCGGCGCTCGGCGTCGGCGACCTGCCCCACGTTGCGGGCGTGGAGCAGGCTGGTGCGCAGGGAGTCCTCCGTCCCGTCGAAAAAGAGGGTGCGCTTGCCCAGCCGGCGGCAGTAGGCATTGACAAAGTCGCCGCCCAGAATGACATCCATCCCGTCGGCCACCGCCTGCTCCGCCCCGCGCTCCATCTCCGACAGGCCGGAGATAAAATAGGTGTGCAGCTCTATGTCGAAAATCTCCTCAAAGCCCTGAATATTCCCCACCATGTTGGGGATGGTCACCACGCCGATCTTCGGCCGCTCCAGATGGGAGACCAGGCTGCGGGCCCGGTGGAGCAGCCGGGCGATCTCCAGGCCGGTGAGCTGGATCTCCACCACCGGGAAGTCGGTGTGCTCCTTGAGAATGGACGCCTGGCGGCCTCGGGCCACCAGGATGTCGGCGCCTGCGCGCCGACAATCCTCCATGAGGTCTAGAATCCGCTCGGTGGGGACGGACTGGTTGAGCACCACATCCATCTCCAGCTCCCGGGCGATCCGCCCGGCGGGCTCCACCATCTCCTCACGGGGGAGCAGGAGCGCAAATCTCGCCATGTCGATTCCTCCTTCTGCTTCGTTCTCATCTTACCCCAAGGAAAGGCCGGTTGTAAAGATTGTAAAGCGGGAGATGGCGCGGCTGAAAAATCTCATTGGCGTGGGATCAAACGGCGCGGCCGGGACAGAGAAAATCCGTCCCGGCCGCGCCGTGTCTCTGAAACGATATGTGGAATCGCAGGGAAACCGGAAATCAGCGAACCAGGCAGGGGCGCTTGGGATCGAAGGTCCAGCCGGGGATCAGGTACTGCATGCCAACGGCGTCGTCCCGGCCGCCCAGACAGTTGTCCAGGTAGAGCTGGTGGGCCTTCTGGAGCTGCTCCCGGTCCAGCTCCACGCCCAGGCCGGGCCGCTCCGGCAGATTGATGCAGCCGTCCACGATCTGCAGCGGCGCCCTGGTCAGGCGCTCCAGCCCCTCCTGCCAGATCCAGTGGGTGTCGATGCCGTTGAGCTTGCCGGGCACCGCCGCGGCGCACTGGGTCATCATGGCCAGGGAGATATCGAAGTGGTTATTGGAGTGGCAGCCCCACATCAGGCCGAAATCATTGCACATCTGGCCCACCCGGACGGAGCCCGCCATGGTCCAGAAGTGAGGGTCGGCCAGGGGGATATCCACGCTGCGCAGGGCGATGCAGTGGCGCATCTCCCGCCAGTCGGTGTCAATCATGTTGGTGGCGGTGGGCATGCCGCTCTCCTGGCGGAACTCCGCCATAATTTCGCGGCCGGAGAAGCGGCCTTCGGCGCCGCAGGGGTCCTCACAGTAGGCCAGAACCTTCTTCAGCTCAGGGGCAAGGGCCAGCGCGTCCTTCAGCAGCCAGCCGCCGTTGGGGTCCAGGGTGATGCGGGCCTTGGGGAAGGCCTCCTTCAGAGCCTGGACGGCCTTCAGCTCCTCCCTGCCGTCCAGCACGCCGCCCTTGAGCTTGAAGTCCTCAAAGCCGTACTTCTCGTAGGTGGCCCTGGCCAGCGCCACGATGGCGTCGGGGGTCAGCGCCTCCTCATGGCGCAGGCGGTACCAGTCGCAGTCGGAGTCGGGCTCGGAGTGATAGGGCAGATCGGTCTTTTTGCGGTCGCCCACGTAGAACAGATAGCTCAGAAAGCGGACCCTGTCCCTCTGGATGCCGTCGCCCAGCAGGGCGGCCATGGGCACCTCCAGATACTGGCCCAGCAGGTCCAGCAGGGGAGTCTCCACCGCGGTGACCACGTGCACGCCAGTGCGCAGGTCAAAGGTCTGCTGGCCCCGCACGTCGTCCTTAATATTGGCCGTGAGCCACTCGTTGAGCCTCCGCAGGGTCATCTTGTAGTCGGCCACGCTGGTGCCCTCCACCAGGTGCTTCACGTTCTCCAGGGCGCGGGTGATTTTCTGGCCGCCGGGGACCTCTCCAATGCCGGTATTGCCCCGGTCGTCAGTGAGCACCACAATGTTGCGGGTGAAGTAGGGGGCGTGGGCGCCGGAGAGGTTGAGCTCCATACAGTCCTTGCCAGCCACGGGATAGACCTCCATGGCGGCCACTTTGGGGGTATTGGCCATTACAATGCACTCCTTTGTTCCAATTCAGGTGAGTTGGCGGATACGCCTCGGTAGTGAGCGGCCCGGCCCTCCCTTCAGGACGGAATACATTCCTGACACTGTGGCTGCATTTTATCACGGCCCTCCCAAGAAGGCAAACGGATTAAACTGATCGCTCAATTAGGAAAACTAATTTATTTTGATATTTTGCCATAGTGTTTCTAATCCTGCTGTCCCTGCGGCATCGAACCCCACCACAGGCGCGCTTATCCGCTTTTTCTGTTAAAGTGATTAAAAAAACGAATTTGAGTGCCGGATAGTTTGGTGGTAAGATCCAAATATGCTGCTGGTGTTTCCACTGCTTTAGCTTCACGACCGAACGCCATCCACAAGAAAAAAGGAGGAATCTCTGTATGAAGCACCGCATTCAAATGAGAGCCGCTGTCTCGGCGCTGGCCGCATGCATATGCCTGTCGGTTCTGCCCGGCGCGCTGGCCGCAGAACCCGGACGGGTCAAGGCCCCCGGCAGGACGGAGATGGAGCACGGGCCAGTGAGCACCGAGTTTGCCAGTACTCGCCTTGCTTTTGCGGTCTCTGATCCGGTGACCAACGCCGACGATACCGTTACGCTGGACGTAGCCTACGCCGACAGCCAGGGCACCAAGCACGAGAGGGTCACCCCCACCGGCATGACCGAGACCGACGTGGCGCTCATTACGGTGGCGGACAATCCGGTGGCTGCCGGCTCCACCATTGAACTGTGCTACAACGAACAGGGTGAGCTGATCAACATCAAAAATATCTACTCGGCGTACATGTCCGACCTGGGCACCGTCTATTTCGATACCATGAAGTACGGCGCCGAGCTCTCCCCGGTGAACGGCGAACCCGGCGCCATGCTGGCCACCGGCTGGCTCACCGCCAAGTCGGGCAATCAGATCACCGTGGGCGACCTGGATCTCTTTGACGAGACCTACACCCTGGCCCCGGACGTGAAGGTCTACGAGTTCAACACCGACACCAGCACCCTCACGGCTAGGCGGCTCAGCGACGTACCCGTCACTCAGAAAACCGACGGCGAATTCTACAAGACCGCCAACCGTCAGCAGGTTATGGTGGTCTTTGACCAGAACTACCGCAACGCTGACCAGGCCGAGGTGGTGGAACTGTACTACATCACCCCCCAGCCCACCATTGACGAGAAGTACCTGTACCCCGCTGACCACATGCCCATCGACAGCTTTATGACCGAGAACGACGGCAAAACTGTGGCCAAGCCCACGGCGGCCGCATGGCTCACCGCCACGGAGTCCTTTGCCATCATCCCTGACCGGCTGTACTACGTGGGCGACAACGAGGTGGCCATCTATCTGACCCAGGCCGACGACGGTACCCTCATCCTCCTAGACGCGGGCTGGCCCGCCAGTGGGTACCAGTACTGGCGGAACATAGAGGCCATGGGCTTCGACCCCAGAGACATTGACTATATCCTCCTGACTCACGGCCACGGCGATCAGTACGGCACCGGCGCCGAGCTGGACACCATGATCAAAAACGCCGGTGGAGACCCCGTGGTTTACGAGTGCTACGAGGACACCTACGGTTACGATATCTACGGCTTCCCTGAGATCACCGGTATCATTGAGGATACCCCGGTACTCAACGCCGTGGACAAGTTCTACATCAATGATACGTGGATGGAGTTTGACGGCAGCGTGCGCATCAAACCCGTTCTTACCGCCGGCCACACCAACGGTACTGACTCATTTATCTTCGAGCTGACCGACCCTGCCACCAACGAGACGCTCACTATCTCCTACCTGGGCGGCTACGGGGTTAACGGCAACACCAAGTACGACCCCGACGACGACCCGGAGAACCGGGGTTATCTGCGCCTGTCCTTCCAGTACGGCCTGCGCTACCTGCAGCAAACTGTGGAGCCGGACTACATGATTCCTCAGCACACCAACCAGTACCCCATGCTGGAGATCAACAAGGCCGCCGAGGAGAAGGGCATCCCCTTCCTGGAGGCCGTGAACCGCGGCAGCTATGAGTGGGTAAACTTCCTGGAAAAGCGCCAGGCGGTTATCACCTACGAGGATTACTACCAGAACTGGAAGGCAGATCCCAAGGACGAGTTCGGCACGGAAATCACCGTTACCGACGCGGAGCTCCAGACCATTGAGGCCGCAGGTCCCTACCGCCGCGAGGGAGGCACCTACCAGATCACCCTCACCGATGGCGGTAGGATCATCCAGGGCTTTAACCGCTATATGAACCAGACCGACAAGCTCTCCGGCGTGGAAAACGCCCAGGGCCAGGACGTGGGCGACGGCATCTTCATCCTGAAGGATTCCTTTACCCACGATCCCCACGCCTGGTATGTCCAGGTGGGCGCCCGCGTCAGCGACGGCTATGATGGAAGCTGCGCCGGAGGCCCCATTGAGAGCGTCCACGACAACTGGTTTGAGATCCTCCGTACCGAGCGCCTGGACAGCCGGGAGGAGGCCGAGGCTCTGCTGGCCCAGCTTCAGTCCGGCGCTACCTACACTGTGACCCTGGACCAGTCCAGTGAGATTCAGCTGGCTGACAATCTGACCGATACCTTCCAGCCTGCCGCCGGCGGAACCTTCACCGATGTGCCGGCCACCCATTGGGCGGCCGGGGCCGTGGAGTTCGTCACCAGCCAGGGGCTGCTGCAGGGCACCGGCACCTCCACCTTCGCCCCCGGGCAGCCCATGACCCGCGCCATGCTGGTCACCGCCCTGTGGCGGGAGGCGGGCTCCCCCGTGGTGAACTATGCCATGGACTTTGACGACGTGGACGAGGACCAGTGGTACACCGAGGCGGTGCGCTGGGCGGTATCCAAGGGCATCGTCGCCGGCACCGGCAAGGGCTTCTCTCCTGATGCCGCCCTCACCCGCGAATCTCTGGCCGCCATTCTCTTCCGCTACGCCGGCGGACAGGCGGACGCGGACCAGTTGGGCAGCTATGCCGACGGAGCCGGCGTCAGCGCCTGGGCCAGAGAGGCCATGAACTGGGCGGTGGCACAGGGCCTGATCACCGGTAAATCGGGCGGCCGGCTGGACCCCGGCGGCACGGCCAGCCGCGCTGAGGTGTCCGCCATCCTCATGCGCTACGTGCAGAGCGCCCAGGCCTAACGCCTTTTTCGGGGATTCTCCCCAGCTGCGTGCCGGGGTGAATTCCTGACATGGGAGGATGTTCAGGCCATTGACTTAGCCTTTCTGCCGAGCGGTTCAATTTTATGAAGCTGCGGGACGCGGCGAGGGATGGTCCTATGATGTGTAAGTATCCGCCGCTGCGTCTTGCGCGGTGAAAAACGCCTCTGAGGGAGGAGAAGGTTCATGGAATCCATCATTTTAAATCTGCTTAACCTGACCGGGGAGGAGCGGGCGGCCTTTGCCGTCCTGGCCCCCCAGCGGTTCCACCCCGACGGGGCCGGACTGACGGTGGAGGACTGGCAGTCCGCCCAGGTAATTCTGGGCAACCCGCCGCCGGAGTGCCTGCGGGGGAGCACCGCCCTGCGCTGGCTCCACACCCGCAGTGCCGGGGTGGACCCCTATACCGCCCCCGGCGTCCTGCCCTCGGAGGCGGCGCTGACCTGCTCCACCGGGGCTTATGGCCATTCGGTGTCAGAACACCTGTTCGCACTGCTGCTGGCGCTGATGAAGCGCCTGCCCAGTTACCGGGACCAGCAGAACAGGGCGCTTTGGAGGGACCTGGGCCCTGTCAAGACTCTGCTGGGCGCTCAGGTGCTGGTGGTGGGCACCGGCGACCTGGGCAGCTCCTTCGCCCGGTTGTGCCGGACCCTGGGGGCCCGCACCAGCGGCGTGCGGCGGGACCCGGCCAAGTCTGCCGCGGGCATCGAGTGCATGTACGGCTTCGAAGCGCTGGATACGCTGCTCCCCGCGGCGGACGTGGTGGCCCTCACGCTGCCTCAAACCCCCGGCACCGTCCGTCTCTTTGACAAGGCGCGGCTGCTGCGCATGAAGGGGGACGCCATCCTCCTCAACGGCGGCCGGGGGAGCTGCGTGGACGGCCAGGCCCTGGCGGAGGTGCTGGCGGATGGCCGCCTGTGGGGCGCGGGCCTGGATGTCACCGACCCGGAGCCCCTTCCGCCGGAGCATCCGCTGTGGCGGCAGCCCAAGGCGCTCATCACACCCCACACCGCTGGAGGAAACCACCTGGCGGACACCGAGCGCCGCATCGCCCGCATCGCGCTGGACAACCTGCGCCGCTATCTGGCGGGGGAGGCGCTGCGCAACCGCGTCCGCTGAAACGCCCCCTACAGAAGCTGTCGGCGCAGCTCCTCCGGCGACAGGGGAGAGAGGGCAGCCGGGGGAATGTCAAACACGGTTTTACAGCCCGCCTGTCCCGCCCGGCCCAGGCGAAAGGCGGCTCGGGCAAAGGCGGTCAGGACACAGGCGGTGAACTCCGGGTTGGAGTCCAGCGTCAGCCTGAATTCCACCAGGGCCCGGTTCTGTTCCTGCCGGCCCGTGCGGCCGCCGCGGAAGACAAAGCCGCCGTGGGGCAGGCCGCCGTGGTCCCGGAGCAGCTCCTCCTCAGAGAGAAAGTGCACCGTGGTGTCGTAGTCGGCAAAGTAGTGGGGCATGGTGATGATCGCCTGCTCGATGCGGGCCCGGTCGGCCCCCTCCTCCGCCACCACAAAGCACTCCCGCATGTGCTTCTGCCGGGTGGTCAGCGCCGGATTGGCGCCGCTGCGCACCGCATCCAGGGCGGCGGGGACCGGGATGGTGTACTGCCGCGCGTCCCGGACGCCGGGGATGCGGCGGACGGCGTCGGAGTGGCCCTGGCTGACCCCCCGGCCCCAGAAGGTGTAGCTCTCCCCGCAGGGCAGCACCGCCGCGGCCAAGGCCCGTACCAGGGAAAAGAGGCCGGGGTCCCACCCCGCGGAGATGATGGCCGTCTTCCCACCGGCCCTGGCCGCGGCATCCACGGCGGCAAAGTGGGCGGGAATGTTCGCGTGGGTGTCGAAGCTGTCCACCAGGTGAAAGCGTCCGGCGTACCTGGGGCTCTGCTCCGGAAGGTCGGCGGCGCTGCCGCCGCAGAGCAGCAGCACGTCGACGGCGCCCTCCATCCCGTCCAGGGCGTCCAGCGGATACACGGGTACGCCGGGCGTCTGGAGTGTGAGGCTGGAGGGCGGGCGTCGGGTAAACACGCCCACCAGCGCCATGTCCGGGTTCTGCCGCAGCGCGTATTCCACGCCGCGCCCCAGGTTGCCGTAGCCCACGATACCGATTCGGATCTGATCCATATGCTCTCCTCCCCCGGCGGCGGACAGCGCCGGTTTGATTTGGCGGCGGGAACCGTCCGGCTTCCGCCATTCTATCCTATGCGCGACAGGGGCCAAAAACGAGGGCTGCCGGGGAGAAATGGAAAAACAGACTGCGCGCGCCGCCTGGGAGACAGGCGGCACGCGCAGTCATTTTTGGAAGGGAAGCTCAGCCGAGGTATCTCTGGAGCATGACGGCGACCTCAGCCCGGGAGGCAGTGCCGCCGGGGTCCAGAAGGTTCCCCTTCTTGCCGGTGATGACGCCCTGCCCCACGGCCCAGCTCATGGCCTCCGCGGCCCAGGAGGAGACCGCCTTGCTGTCGGCAAAGGCGCTCAGCTCCGCAGAGCCGGCGTCAGCGCCGGACGCGCGGTAGAGCATGACGGCCAGCTGCTCGCGGGTGATGGAGCCGTTGGGGGCGCTTCCGTCGGAGATGCCGTTTTCCTTGGCCCAGGCCATGCCCTTTTCGTACCAGGTGCCGCCGCCGGAGGTGCTCACGCCGTCCTGGCGGGCCAGGATGGTCATCATCATACCCCGGGTGGTTGGGGCGGCGGGGGCAAATGTGGTGCGGGAGGTGCCGGCCATGAGGCCGTTCTCCACCGCATAGGCAATGCCGCCGGCGGCCCAATGGCTTGCGGGGACATCGGTGAACCCGGTGCCGCCGGTGCTCATTTTGGCGTAGATGGCATTGGTCACATAGCGGTAGTCGTCCTGCTGGTGGGCGCGGTTGTTGACGGAGTTGGCAAAGATGGTGAGATCCATGCCGTCCCGCTCCAGGGCGATGGCCTCCACAAAGCCGTCAATGGGAGTCCCGTTCTCGTTGAGGCAGCAGCCGGCGATAAAGCTGTCCTGCTCCGCGGCCTGGATGAGCACCGTGGCCCCGGCGGGGGCGGAGGTGAGCACGCCGCAGCTATAGGTATACAGCACATGGTCGCCGTCGGCGGCGTAGCTGGCGGTGATCAGGCTGTCGGTGGGATAGGTGACGGTATGGAGGGCCTCCATGCCCAGGGTGGTGTAGGTCAGGTCGGTGACCAGGTTTTTGGAGATGTACTCCAGCGGGTCGGAGCCGGTGGCGATGTAGGGGGTGCCGGCCTTGACAGCGGCCACGGCGGCCGCGCCCTTCTCCCCCTGATCCAGGGCTACGTTGCCCACGATGATGTCCGCCTTGGCGGGATCGTCGGTGACGGTGAAGCCCAGCTGGTCGATGTAGGTCTCTATGTCGTAGTTGGAGGTGCCGTTGCTGTAGACGTTGCGGTAGTTCCGGAAGCCGTAGCCGTCGCGGAACCACTGGGCGAAGTAGCCCTCCGTGAGCTTGGCACCGGAGAATGCGTCATAGCGGCCTGCGAGGAAGAGCGTGGGCTTCCGGATGGCGCTGGCCGCGGGGGCCTCGGCCGTCCGGGTGGCGGAGAGCACAAAGTCGTCCGCAACCGTCTCGTAGCTGGCAAGGGAGAGAGCAAAGTCGCCCTTGTGGTCGCCGGAGGTGATGAGGCTTACGGTGCGGCCGGCATCCAGCAGGGCGTTGACCGCGCGGACCGCCTCGCTGCCGTTGTTGGAGAGGATGACCACGTCGCCCGCCGTGCCAGTGAGCTGGGATCTGCCGGTCACCGTGCTCACCTCGGTGAGCTTGCCGGTCAAAGGCGCCCTCTGCGGCGATGGGGATGCAGTCAAAGCCGCGCATGGCGGGGAAGTTGGTAACCGACTCGGAGTACAGATCGGGGAAGCCGGAGGCGGAGGCGTCGGCGCCCTCCCACAGGACGGCGTTGGCGTAGTTCCGCTTGGCCTGATGCATGTCCACCACCAGGGAACCGGCCCTGTAGGTGACGCCGCCCACGGCGGTGTCCGTGTCCAGCATGGATACCCTTACGCCATTGCGCAGCAGGAACCGGCCCATCTCATAGGCGTCGGCGGGATCGCGCTGGGAGGCGGCGTCTACGGGGATGACATAGTACTCGGGGAAATAATTGTCGTTCTCCTCGTAGGGGACGCGCCAGGTATCGGACTGCAACTGCTTGTTGTTCACATCCACATACCACTTTTCCATGCTGTCCCGGTGATCTTCGTTCTCGATGCCCCGGCGGAAGAACTCCAGTTGGTTGTGGTAGATGTCGTCCTTGTGCTCCATGACGTAGTCGATCAGGCCGTAGACGCCGTACTCGAACAGGTCGGTGGATGCCTCGTTGTTATAGGGGGTCTCAATGGTGTAGCCCAGGGAGCCGCAGTTGAGCATGGCGTAGCTGGGGCCGTAGTTGGTACACAGGTCGTCCCAAGCGGACCAGTGCATGGTGGAGGGGTCGTAGTCATCCCGCAGAGGCATGTAATAGGACCAGTACAGGGTGTCGGGATGCTCCTCCCGGGTGGCCGACATGGTGCCCAGGGCAGCCGTGCCGAAAGCCTCGGAGCCCAGCGCAAAGTTCTTCGCCAGCAGGTCGTATTCCAGGTTGGGCTCGTGGGGCGGGGTGCAGGGCTCCACCAGGAATTCGGTCATGTAGCCGTGCAGCTCGGCGAATACCACCGGGTTCCAGTCGTTGATCACCTGGACCAGATTGGTAGTCTCGTTCTGGGTCTGGTTGGAGGCGTCCCGGTTCAGATCAAAGCCGTTGTCGTTGCGGCGGGTGTTGTAGGTGCGCCCGTCCGGGTTCTCATTGGGGCAGATGACAAAGATGATGTCGTCCAGAATGTCGTCCACCTTCAGCGTGATGTCGCCGCTGATGGTATAGAGCTCACTGGCATCGTTGACGCCGGTGTTGTCCTGAATGTTGCCCTCCGCATCCCTGGTAAACTTCTGGGAGCCCAGGCCGGTGATGCCCAGGTCCAGCACGTCGGGGGCGAACATCTCCGAGATGTCCACACTCTTGTCCTTGAAGCCGGTGAGGGTGTTGTAGGTAACGGTCTCCTGTGTAGCCAGGGCGCGCAGGACGTTGAGCTGGGCGTCCACGCCGGGGTCCTCGTCGGGGTGGACGTTGTTAAGGAAGAAGGGCACGCGGTAGTCGCCCATGGAGCCCTTCTCCAGCTTGTCCTGGAGGGAGGCGGGGTCGGCCTCGGCGATGGCGTTCATGGCCTGGAAGGCGTCCACTGACGCCTTGCTGTCGGACAGGGTGACGTAATACTGGTCCCGGCCGCCCTCGCTCTGGCCGAAGGTGGTGACGGTGATGTACCGGCCGGGGAGCGCCTCGTCGATGATGTCCTGGATGGACTCGTCAATGTCGTCGTAGCGGACATAGCTGTCATAGGCATTCACCGTCATGTCCGTCTCCGCCACTACGGTATCACCGCTCCGGGCGGACAGGGTGTACGTGCCGATAAAGCTGGGCCAGGCGTTCCGGTTTTTGGAGGAGTCGCCGTTGATGCCGGTAAAGGAACCGGCGGTAAAGGGCAGGGTCACGGTGACCTTGCCGCCGCTGGACGACGCGGCTGCATCGCCCAGGGTGAACAGTGCGTCGCCTCCTTCGCCGTTGTTCCAGACCTGCCAGCGGTCCAGGCGGTCGCCTGGGTAGTAATAGGGATAGAGCGTCCCGTCCTGGAAGCCCTCCTCCCGGGTGAGGTACCAGGTAAGGCCGGCGGCCCAGGCATCGGGAGAGGCGTCCCCCAGTACCGAGGCGTCTACGGTGAGGGTGGCGGTAAAGGCTTGATCCCGGTCAACCAAAGCGAGCGTAGAATCCGAAACGGTGAGTACGGAAGGGGCGGGCGTTTCGGCCGCGGAGGAAATGGCGCTGACGGAAAGCAGCATGCTCAGAGCCAGGAGAAGGGAGAGGGTCCGGACTGCGCGGTGGATACGCATGGTCATGGTCGAGGCCTCCTTCATGAAATGTGGTTCTCAAGCTTCCTCCATGGAAGAAATCTTACTGCTGTTGCTGCACCGGAATCGATCCCCCTTCCTGTAACAGTACTATGACAATAGGATAGCATGGGGTGGAAAAAACGTCAATATAGGAAAGGTGTAGATGCAATTTCTTGTATATATTTTACAATGGCCTGCTGTCAAAAGCATGCGGAGAGAGAAACAGAGTGAAATCCAGATTTTGCTGGAAAGCAGTTTGAAAATACGGTAAAATATCCCCCCAAAGGCTGGCCGTGACACCCGCGGAGCCGGAGCACAACGGAAAGGACGGAAGGGACATGCTGTATGAGACAATCGCGTTTCCCGACAATGCGCCGCTGCAGTGCAGTATCGTGGAGGTGGAGGAATACCCCTTTCATATGCACGACGACGTTCTGGAGATCATGTTTGCCCTGGAGGGCTCCTTTGAGCTCACAGTGGTCAACAACGTGCTGGACATGAAGGCCGGGGATATTTACGTGAGCTGTCCGCGGGAGCTGCACCGGCTCTGCGCCTATCCCCACACCCGGGGGACGGTGATGCTGCTGCACATCAATGTGGAGGCATACCGGGCGGAGTTTCCGGACCTGCGGACCTACCAGTTTGCCAACAGTGCCCTGGAGAACAATACCGCGGGAATCCAAATGCTGGGCAGCTATCTGAAAAAGCAGCTCCCCAGGCTGCTGGACCGGACGGGGACGGAGACGGCTGCCTACAGGGAGGTGGGGGAGAAGATTCTCAACACTCTCATCAAGGAGTTCCAGTGCTATTATCTGGGCAGCGGCTTTCCCGAGTTCAACAACGCCTACAAGGGAAACGAGCTCCAGCTCCGGCGCATCCGCCGGATCACGGACTACATCTACCGCAACTACAACAAGCCTATCCGCATTGAGGATGTGGCGGCCATGGAGCACATCAGCGCCAACCACCTGACCAACATTCTCAAGAATGGCTGCGGCGTGGGCTTCCGGACCTTCCTGAACATGGCCCGTGTGGAGAAGTCGGCGGCCATGCTGCTGGAGGGGGGCAAGGGGCTCCAGACCATCGCCTACGAATGCGGCTTTTCCAAGTACAAATATTTCAGCGACAGCTTTGAAAAGAGCTTTCGCACCACGCCACAGCAGTACCGGCGCAGGTACCAGAGCCGCACCATTGCGGTGCAGGCATATAGCTGCAGGGCACTGGAGGGGCAGGAGCTGGAGCTCCTGCTGCAAAAAGTTCTGCCGGAAGTCGGAGGAGATCTCGCTGGACTGGGGCGGACGGTATGAGGAGAAGCCCCTCCGGAGGCCCCGGTGCGTCAGCCTGGCGGGTGCCGCCTACGACCACATCACCTGCTTTCCGGAGCTGCGGCGGCTGCGGGAGGAGCTGGGGCTGGACACCGTTGCGCTTGATCTGGACTTTCTGCGCCGTTACCGGAACAGCCCCAGAGTGCTGAACTATATCCTGAATGATCTGTGGTCGCTGAGAATGAGGCTGCGGGTCTGTGTGCCGCCGGGGGAGCCGCTCCGGGGGCTGAGGGAGGAGTTGGAGCCCCTGCGGGAGCGGTTTCTGCGGCCCGGCGGTGAACTGGAGGTGATCGTTCCGGCGGCTCCCGGGGAGGAGGAGCGGGCCAGGACTCTGGCGGAGGCCCTGTCCGCCTTCCGGCTTCCGGTGCGCGTCACCGGGGCAGAGCACCGGCCGGAAGCCAATGCGCTGTATGGCTCCGGCTATATGCCGGGCTACCTCCTCCACACCATGGCTTCAAGCCGGAGGGAGCCGTATGCCCCGGCTCACGCTGCTGGACGGGGATTCGGGTGTGGCCCTGCTGACCCCGGAGGGGCTCAAGCGCCCGGTCTACCACCTGCTCTCCCTGCTGGAGCAGTTGGGCGACACGGTAATCGCCCAGGGCGATATGTACCTGGCCGCCAGGCAGTCCGGGAGGGAGGACATCCAGGTGCTGCTCTACCACTATGACGCGTGCTTCGACACGCTGTTCGAGGGTGGCTCCCGGGTCGAGGAACAGGCCCCCTTTGTGGAGTTGATGAAGGATCACGACTACAACCGGGAGGTCACACTGAGCGTCCGGGGCATGACGGGGCGGTTCGCCATCCGGAAGTACCGGCTTACCTCTGAGGAATACGCATCCAGGTACCGGGATTTCCCCCTGCCGCTGGCGGATAGACTTTCCGCAGAGACGCTGCGGGTACTCAACGGAACACTGGCCCCTGAAATGTCCCTGAATCTTCTGGAGCTGGACGGCGCCTACCATCTGACCCTCAAGCTGGCCCCCTTTGAGATCCTGCTGCTGTGCTTTGAAAAACTATAAGGTTTTCAAACGAGGAAAATCACTGGAATTTTTCAATCAAATGTGATGAAAACCCACAATTTTTGCTATAAAAAGAATTCCACAGGATTAGGACGGGCAATCCGAAAACGTATACAATATAAACAGAAGTACAGCCAACTGGTCGTCAGTTGGCTGTACTTTTTGTTGTATTTTTCCGGGATACAGCCGGTTTTATTTTAGCAAACCCCCAAAATATCCGCAGGGAAGGGGCTATTTTTCTGTATCAAGTTTTCTATACTTAACATATGAAGATTGCAATCGGAATAAAAAACAGGTCGAGTCTGGTCTAATTTAAAGGGAAAGGAGCCTTTTGCCGAGGGAGAAGGAAAACAGATGTAACCCATGGATTTCGAATATGCGCTTGAGGCTGCGGGGGCACTGCCGTCCTGCGGCTTGAACGAAAGGCCTGTGGCGTTTCCGGTCCCCGCAGGTCGGAGGAGGGACTCCGGTTTGTGTGCAGGCGGAGTCCCGGACAGGGAACGGTCGGCACAGGCCGACCAATAAGTAGAGGAGGATTGTCCATGGAAAACAAAGAAAAGAAAATGCTGACAACAGAGGATCTGAACCGGACGCTGGGGAAAAAGGAGCTGTACTCCATCGCCTTCGGCCATGTGATCGGCTCCGGCGTGTTTTCGCTGATCGGAATCGGGATCGGGTACACGGGCAAGTCGGCGTGGATCGGGATTCTGCTCTCCGCCGTCTTCATTCTGCTCCAGGCCCTGCCCTTCATCGTGATGGCGGGTACCGCCCGCTTCCGCGGCGGCTATTACTCCATGATGGGCACCCTGTGGGGTCCCAAGTTCGCCGGCTTCTACATCGTCATCTTCTTTGCCTCCAACGTCTCCCTGGCCATGTACGCCATCAGCTTCGCCCAGTATCTCCAGGGCGTGCTGCCGCAGGTGCCCATTGTCCCCGTGGCGGTGGCCTGCCTGACTGTATTCTTCATTACCAACCTGCTGGGCATTGAGGGCGCGGCCAAGCTGGAGATCGTCATGGATATCGTGCTGGCTCTGGCCATGACCTGCTTCATCGTGTTCGGACTGCCCAAGGTGGACTACAGCACCCTGTTTACAGTGGACTTTGCCCCCGCCGGCCCCATGGGCATCATCACCTGCGCCGTGCTGCTGACCTGGGCCACCGCCGGCGGCATCGACATGGTCAACCTGAGTGCAGAGGCCAAGAACCCCACCAAGGATCTGCCCCAGGTCATCCTGGTGGCTACCATTGCCATCGCAATCTTCTATGCCCTGATTGCCATGGTGGCCGGCGGCGTGCTCCCCGTCTCCGAGACGGCCAACCAGCCTCTGGACCTGGTGGCCAGGGCGATCATGCCAACTCCCGTGTTCCTGTTCTTCGTCATCGGCGGCGCCCTGTTGGCCCTGACTACGACTCTGAACGCCACCTTCGCATGGATCACCAAGCCCATCCTACAGGCCTGCAACGACGGCTGGCTGCCCCATAAGATCGGCTACATTCACCCCAAGTTCAAGACCCCCGTCATTATCCTGGTGGGCTTCTACATCGTGGGCCTCATTCCCATCCTGACCGGCCTGCAGATCAGCATGATCGCCGACACCGCCGTGGTGCTCAGCAACATTCTGTTCGCCTTCATCTGCTTCGGCACCGTATTTATCCCCCAGCGCATGCCGGAGCTTTGGGAGGTCTCCGCCTTCCGCTGCAGCAAGAGCAAGCTCTACCTGAAGTCCATTCTGGGCGGCGTATCCTGCGTGGTCATGGTGCTGGTGCTCTTCTTCCAGATGAGCATGCCCCAGGCGGTCATTCTGGTCATCATCACCATTGTGGGGATTCTCTTCGCCCAGCTCCGCTACAGAAGCGGCGCCGTCAAGCCCGTCAAGAGCTATGAAAAGCTGTAATGCAGGGATCGACTATTTTATTCAGAAGGAGTTCTTATTGTATGGACAGAACATATCAGCACATATTTACCCCTCTGACCATCCGGGGAATCACCCTGAAAAACCGCATTGAGATCGCGCCCATCTCCGTGTTCGACCTGGATACCACCCCGGAGCGCCACCCCTCCGAGCGGGATATGCAGTTCTTCCGCATGCGGGCCATGGGCGGCGCCGCCGTAGTCACCCTGGGCGACTGTATTGTCGACCCCAGCGGCGAGGACTCCGGCAAGCTGGCCTCCCCCAAGATCCTGGCGGGACATGAGGATAACCTGCCCTTCTTGACCCGCATTGCCGACGAGATCCACCGCTACGGCGCCGTTGCCAGCATTGAGCTCAACCACGCCGGCATGCTGCGGGCCAGCGCGGGCGTCCAGGCCTGGGGCCCCGACTACATCAACTTTGACGAGACCAAGACCATCGCCCCCCTGTCCGACCAGTCCGCCTCCGATGAGCCGGTCTACCGCAAGGGCGAGGTGCTCTTCATGACCGAGGAGATGATCGAGACCGTGGTGGACGCCTTCGGCCGCGCCGCCGAGCAGGCCAAGACCTGCGGTTTCGAGATGGCCATGATCCACGCCGGCCACGGCTGGCTCATCCACCAGTTCCTCTCCCCGCTGACCAACCACCGCACCGACCGCTTCGGCGGCAGCCTGGAGAACCGGGCCCGCCTGCTGCTCATGATCATCGACCGCATCCGCCAGTACTGCGGCGAGGACTTCCTCATCGAGGTGCGCTTCAGCGGCACCGAGTACGTGGAGGGCGGCTACACCCTGAAGGAGGGCGTGGAGTTTGCCAAGCTGATGGACGGCAAGGCCGATCTGCTGCATGTCTCCGCCTGCAACTTCTACTTCCCGGAGACCGAGTGCCTGATGGTGCCCGGCATGTTCAAGGAGGAGGGCCACAATCTCTACCTGGCCGAGGAGATCAAGAAGCACGTGAAGCACTCCCATGTGGTGAGCGTGGGCGCCCACCGGGATCCCAAGAAGATCGAGGATATCCTGGCCGCCGGGAAGGTGGACATGATCGCCGTCTGCCGCGCGGTCAACGCCGACCCCCAGTTTGTCAACAAGCTCAAGAGGAATCAGGAGGAGGAGATCCGCCCCTGCCTGCGCTGCAACGCCTGCATCGCCAACTACCAGACCCGCATCACCAAGTGCGCCATCAACCCCACCCTGGACCGGCCGGAGGACGAGGTGTTCCCCTTCCTGCCCACCACGCCCAAGCGGGTGCTCATCGCCGGCGGAGGCCCCGCCGGACTGGAGGCGGCCATTGTCGCCAAGGATCGGGGGCATGAGGTCATCCTCTGCGAGAAAACCGGCACGCTGGGCGGCCTGCTCCGCTACGCCCGGAAGGTGCCCTTCAAGCGGGAGACCCAGCAGTATGTGGATTATATGATTGCCAAGGCCGTCCGCATGGGCGTGGATATCCGGCTGAACACCGAGGTCACCCCCGAGCTGGTAAAGGTCATCGCCCCCGACTTCTGCATTGCCGCCGTGGGCTCCAAGGCCCTGATTCCCCCCATCCCCGGTGTGGAGAAGGCCCATCCCATCATGGACATGTATGACGGCAAGGTACAGGTCGGGCAGAAGGTGGTCATCGTCGGCGGCGGCCTGGCTGGCACCGAGGCCGCTCTGGAGCTGGCCATGCAGGGCAAGCAGGTGACCCTGGTGGAGATGGGCATTGACGTGGCCCGCGACGCCAACTCCATCCACAAGCCCGCCCTGATGATGGAGCTCAAGGATCACGCCGAGCAGGTCACAATCCTGTGCAGGACCACCTGTACCGGGATCCATGACCACGGCATTGTGTGCAGAGACGCGGACGGCAAGGAGCTCACGCTTGACGCCGACACCGTCATCCTGGCCGCCGGCATGGTGCCCCTCCGGGCGGAGGCCCTGGCCCTGGAGCCGGTCTCCAGCGAGTTCCGCATGGTGGGCGACTGCAAGCGGCCCCGCCAGATCCTGGAGGCGGTCCGCGAGGGCTATGACGCGGCCATGGAGGTCTGAGACGGCATCCTGACGCCCCAATGAGAGAAGATCCCATTCCGGGGCCCGGCATGAGGAGAACCGCGCAGGCAAACAAGACCGCCTCCGCTCATAGGCGGAGGCGGTCTTGCAGTGTATCCGGCGGAACGCCGCCGCTATCCGGTCCCGGGCAAAGCAAAGCCTGGCGCGGCGGACTCACCAGCACTCCAGCTCGGCCAGCACCGCCGGGGAGTCGGTGAGGATTTCTACCGGCTGGGAAAAGTCCAGAGCGAACAGGCCCATGGACGATTTGGCGTCGATAGCGATGGCGCCGTCCAGGGAGCGGACCTGAACCTCGTCAGGAACGGAGTAGGCCAGGCGGTGAAGGCGCTCCAGCGCCTCCACCGAAGGGACTTTCTTCTGCACAACCACGGCGTGTCCTCCTGTCGTCAGTTTATCAGCGAGCACACCAGCTCAGTGTAGCCGGCGGGGTCCTCCAGAGGCAGGCCGGCGATGAGCTGAGCCTGGGCGTAGAGGAGCTTCGCGTACCGGGCGGCCTTGTCCCGGTCGCTCTCCACCGCCCGGCTGAGGGCGGCGAAGGCCGCCGAGTCGGGGTTGAGCTCCAGCACCCGCTGGGCCTTCATGCTTTTGGCGTTCTCGGGGTCCACCCGCTGGAAATACTTCTCCATCTCCAGGGTGATGGGGCCGTCGGCGGTGAGGCACACCGCGCCGCTCTTCAGGATTTTGGACACCCGGGCCTCCTTGATGGCGTCGCCCAGGGTCTCCTTGAGGAAGTCCAGCACGGGCTTGCTCTCCTCGGCCTTCTGCTCCAGGGCGGCCTTCTCCTCGTCGGTCTCGGGGAGGGCGTCGGCGTCGTCCACCGACTTGAAGGCCACCTCGTCCACCGCGCCCAGGGCGTCGATGACGAACTGGTCGGGCTCGTCGGTGAGGTAGAGGATCTCGTAGCCCTTGTCCCGGATGCGCTCGGCCTGGGGCAGCTTGGCAAGCTGCCCGGCGTCCTCGCCGCAGGCGTAGTAGATGTACTTCTGCTCCACGGGCATGCGGGCCTTGTACTCGGCCAGGGAGGTGAGCTTGCCCTCCTTGGAGGAGAAGAAGAGCAGCAGATCCTTCAAAAGCTCCTTGTGGGCGCCGTAGTCGCTCACCACGCCCACCTTGATCTGGGTGCCGAAAGCCTTCCAGAAGGTCTCGTACTTCTCCCGGTCATCCTTCTGGAGGCGGAGCAGCTCGGCCTTGATCTTCTTCTCCAGGTTGCCCGCGATCACCTTGAGCTGGCGGGTGTGCTGGAGCATCTCACGGGAGATGTTGAGGGAGAAGTCCTGGGAGTCCACCACGCCCTTGACAAAGCGGAAGTGCTCGGGCAGCAGATCGGCGCACTTGTCCATGATGAGCACGCCGGAGGAGTAGAGCTGGAGGCCCTTCTGGTACTCCCGGGAGTGGAAGTCATAGGGGGCGTGGGCCGGGATATAGAGCATGGCCTTGTACTCCACCGCGCCCTCGGCGGACACGTGCACCACGCTCAGGGGATCCTCCCAGTCGCCGTACTTCTCCTTATAGAACTGGTTGTACTCCTCCGCGGTGACCTCGCTCTTGGGCCGCTGCCACAGGGGTACCATGGAGTTGAGGGTCTCCCACTCGTCGAAGTCCTCCCACTCGGGCTTGTAGTCGTCGCCGGCGTCCTCGGGGCGGGGCTTCTGGCGGGACTTGTGCATGAGCATGACGATGGGGTAGTGGATGTAGTCGGAGTATTTTTTGACCAGCTCGGCCAGGCGGTACTGCTCCAGGTACTCGTCGTAGTGGTCGTCCTCGGTGTTCTGCTTGATGTGGAGCACGATGTCGGTGCCAGCGCTCTCCTTCCCGCAGGGGGTGAGGGTGTACCCGTCCGCGCCGTCGGAGGCCCACTGCCACGCCTCGTCGGAGCCGTAGGCCCTGGAGGTGACGGTGACGTGGTCGGCCACCATGAAGGCGGAGTAGAAGCCCACGCCGAACTGGCCGATGATGTCGGTGGCGTGCTCCCCGCCGTTCTCCTGCTTGGCCAGCTCCTGCTTGAACTGGAGGGAGCCGCTGCGGGCGATGGTGCCCAGGTTCTGCTCCAGCTCCTCCTTCGTCATGCCGATGCCATTGTCGGAGATGGTCAGGGTGCGGGCAATCTGGTCGGGGGTGAGGGTAATTTTGAAGTCGGAGCGGTTCAGCCCCACCTGATCGTCGGTGAGGGCCTTGTAGGCCAGCTTGTCCACCGCGTCGCTGGCGTTGGAGATCAGCTCCCGCAGGAAGATCTCCTTGTGGGTGTAGATGGAGTTGATCATCAGATCCAGCAGCCGCTTGGACTCGGCCTTGAACTGTTTCTTTGCCATGACAATGCCTCCTGTATCTCAAACGGTTTTGTAAACAAAGAGCGTTAGCACTCGAACTTTCTGAGTGCTAACGCTATCATAATCCTTCGCATGAAAAATTGCAAGAGGGTTCAAGGATTGTTTACAATTCGGTGGGAGCGGATGTGCCAGGACTCGCCGTCCCGCTGTAAGGCTAACTCCGCCCGGCCGCCGTCCTCCCGGGGTTCCGTCCACAGCCGGGCGGTGCCGGCGGCCTCGTCCACCTCGCCCCCGGCGCACAGGAACTTGCCGGGGCCGAAGTCGCTGGTGAAGGTGTACCAGGCGTCGTACTCCTCCAGGTAGGGGACGCCCGAGGTGTCGGCCAGCTCGGCGGCGGTGATGCCGGCGTACCGCTCCAGGGCCGCGTCCACCGAGGCGCGGGTGATGCGGTGGGTGGGCACGGCGCCCGGCGACATGTCCCAGGGGTAGCCGGGCAGGGTTTTCAGAGCGTCGGATTCCGCCTCATCCCCGGCGCTCAATGTGCCGTCATCGGGGTAGTACTCCAAAAAGGCGGCGAAGTCCAGCTCTCTTACATCGTCGTAATAGCTGGTGAAAAAGCCGCTCGCCGGAGTGGCGTCAGCCACGCCGCCCTCCTCCGCCCCTGGGGCAAAGGCCTGATTGACCCGGCTGATCTCCTCCGGGGTGAGCGCGCGCGGCTCCGCCGCCGGGACGGATGGCTGGGGAGCAGGGTCAGCCGGACAGAGCTCCGGGAAGGCGCTGCTGAGCAGCCCACGGAGGCGATCCAGGGGGATGGGGCGCTCCAGGGTGGCGGTGGGGGAGGTAGCGCCGTCCGCATAGACCGGGAAGAGGAGCACAAGGTGGTCTTCCGTAAGGTAGAAGGCGTTGACATCCCAGTAGCTCTCAAAATATGCCCGGCCGTACGGGCCGTCCTCCAGACCGTCCAGAGCATCCAGAAGAGCGTCCATCCCCTTCTCGGCCGGAACCCGCAGTAAGGAGTCCAGGGTAAGGGCTTTGCCGGTGGACAGGTCAAAAGAAGGCTGCCGGAGACAGTGCCCGCGGGCTCACCCGCCAGCGCCTCGGTGCGCTGGTAGCGGACGCTCAGGAAGCGGTCGCACCGCTGGATGGTGTAGACGCTCTCCACGGAATAGTCCCCGCCGGGCTCCAGGCCTGGAGTGCTCCAGTATTCCCGGCCCTTTTCCAGCCACCCCTCTCCCAGTATGGAGAAGTCTTCGTTTAGACTCCGCCAGACGGGGTTCTCCCCGGCGTTTTCGATATAGGGCATGACAAAGCGCAGGGAGACCACCACCCCCTCCGGCGCGTCCGCGTTGGATTCCTCGCCGGCATAGTCCCGCTGAAAGACCTGCTCGCCCCACACCGGGGCGGGCGTCTCCGGCCGGACAGAACCGGCCTCCGGCGGCGGGGCGGTCTCCGTCGGAGCCGGGGCCTTCGGTGTGCAGGCGGTCAGACAGAGGGCCAGCAGCAGAACGAGCGTCAGATATCGTTTCATATCAATCCCGCCCATCTAAGTCAAGATTCTTCTCCCGGAATACGATGCGGAAGGAGGGGATGTTGTCGAAGCCCAGGTTGGAGGTCTCCACTGTGAAGCGGTAGGCGCGCTCCGTCAGGACGGCGGTCACCACCACGTCCTCCCCGTCCTCGGCGATGGTGACGTCCCGCAGGAAGTGGCCGTCCCGGCCCAGGGAGCCCGCCGGGAAGGAATAGGGGTACAGGTCTCCGGGGTAGTTCATCAGCTCCAGGTGTTCATTCAGCGGGGAGCCGGGGGCGCCGCTCTCCAGGCAGGTGTTGTGGAGGCGGAGGGTGAACACCCGGCGATCCGGATCAAAGCTGGTCTCGAAGCTGGGAATGGTGGTGGCCGCCGGGAAGAACCCCTCAAACAGCTCCTGGCTGTCCCCATTGGGTATGAAGGAGAAGGACAGGCCGTCGGCGTCGATGCGGGCGTCGTACACCTGCTCAAACCGGCCGCTTTCAGTATCGGGGCGGCCGTTCTCCCAACCAGCCCATGTAGAAGGGCTCCGCCGGGTCCAGCCAGGTTTCCACAGTATCCAGGGTGGTCTGAACGGCGTCCTCCGGCACCCGGCCGTAGGCGTCCACCAGCACCCGCACGGTACCCGACTCGGGCAGCCCTTTCCAGGGGGTGGAGGAGCTGACACCGCCGGTAGTAAAGCGCACCTCGCCGGGGCCGGTGATCTGATAGGAAGCATCGGCGTCCAGACCCGTCAGGTACACCCGGCGGCCGGTTTCTCCGAACACCCAGTCCAGAAGGCGGGGTTCACTGCCGCCGTAGGTGTATTCCACCACAAAGTCGTCTAGATAGCCGCGTACCTCCGTCACCGTATAGCCCTCGGCCTCATAGAGGGCGGGCAGTTCCTCCTCCGTGACCGGGGTGGGCAGCTCGGCGGTGGGGGCGGGGCTGGCCGCGCCGGGAGAAGGGGCGGGCTCAGCGGGGGCGGCCGGGGCGCAGGCGGCCAGCAGCGCGGCCAGGGCCAGGGCGGCCAGGCCGGAAAAAAGGCGCAGTTTCATAAAAAAATCCTCCTTGGCGTCTCCTATCATACCATAGGGGACGGCAAAAAGGGTTACGGGGGCGGTTTCAATCCGGTTACAAGAAACTACGATTGCCCTTTTGCAAAAAATCACATATAATAGAGGCTGCTGATTATGAGAGGGAGGCAAGTTATGATTCTGAACGTGCTGGCCGTAGGCGACGTCGTGGGGGACAGCGGCGTGGAGTACCTGTCCCGCCATCTCCGGGGGCTGAAGAAGCTCAAGGGCGTGCATTTCACGGTGGTCAACGGGGAGAACGCGTCCGGCGTGGGGATTCTGCCCCGGCAGGCCCGGGAGATCTTTGACGCCGGTGCAGATGTGGTCACCCTGGGCAACCACACCTGGAACCGCATCCAGATCGCCGACTTTCTGGAGGATGACCGGTATACCCTCCGCCCCGCCAACTACACCAGCCGGGTGCCCGGCCGGGGCTGGGGCGTGTACGACGGCCCCGGCGGCGTGCGCATCGGCGTCATGAACCTGATTGGCCGGTGCGAGATGGACAGCAACTTCGACAACCCCTTCACCACCGCCGACCGGGTGCTCAGGCGGATGGAGGGGACCGATGTGGTGCTGGTGGACTTCCACGCCGAGGCCACCAGCGAGAAGGGGGCCATGGGGTATTACCTGGACGGCCGGGCTCAGGCCGTGTGGGGCACCCACACCCATGTCCCCACCGCCGACGGGCAAATTCTCCCCAAGGGGCTGGGCTTTGTCACCGACCTGGGCATGACCGGCCCGGCCGAGAGCGTGCTGGGCATCCGGCCGGAGCAGGCCGTCAACCGCTTTCTGGGCGGGCTGCCCCGCCGCTTTGAGCCCGCCCCGGGCCCCTGTAAGCTGGAGAGCGTACTCTTCTCCATCGACACCGACCAGCGGCGGTGCGTGAGCGTCGAGCGGGTGGACATCCGCGCGTAATATCCCCTGCGAGAAAGGAACCGAGACATCTATGCTGACAATCATCCACGGGGCGGATTTCCACCTGGACGCCCCGTTTGCCGCCCTGCCCCCGGACAAGGCCAGGGCCCGCCGGGCCGAGCAGCGGGAGCTGCTGGACCGGCTGGCCGGGCTGGCGGAGGAGCGGCGGGCGGACGTGGTGCTGCTCTCCGGAGACCTGCTGGACGGCGGCCAGACCTACCAGGAGACCGTACAGGCCCTGGCCCGGACCCTGGGGGGCATCCCCGCCCCGGTGTTCATCGCCCCGGGCAACCATGACTGCTACGGCCCCCGTTCGGTGTACGCCGGCACGGCGTGGCCGGACAACGTACATATCTTTTCCACCGTGGCGGTGGAGGGGGTGGAGCTGCCCGGCCTCAACTGCGTGGTGCACGGCGCGGCCTTTACCACCCCCCAGGCCGACCGCTCTCCCCTGATGGGCTTTGCCGCCCCACGGGACGGGCGCATCCACCTGATGGCCCTCCATGGGGACGTGGAGGGGAAGGGACGCTACGGCCCCATCGCCCTGGAGGACATCGCCGCCAGCGGCCTGACCTACCTGGCCCTGGGACACATCCACGCCTGCTCCGGGCTGCAAAAGGCGGGGGACACGTACTGGGCCTACCCCGGCTGTCCCGAGGGCCGGGGCTTTGACGAGCTGGGCGACAAGGGCGTGCTGGTGGTGACGGTGGACGACGGCGGGGCCGTGTCCGCCGAGTTCGTCCCCCTGGCCCGGCGGCGCTATGAGATCCTGACCGTGGACGTGACCGGGGCGGAGAGCCCGGCCGCCGCCCTGGCGGCGGCCCTGCCCGCGGACGCCGGGGAGGACTGCTATCGCATCGTGCTCACCGGAGAGCGGGGGGAGGAGCCGCCGGAGCTGGCCGCCCTCGCCGCCCTGGCCGAGCCCCGCTTTTACAGCGTGACCCTCCGGGATCAGACCCGGGAGCGGCGGGCGCTGTGGGCCCGGTCGGGGGAGGACAGCCTCACCGGCCTCTTCCTGCGCACCCTGCGGAGCGGGGCGCTGGAGGGGGACGGGCTGGAGCTGGCCGCCCGCTTCGGGCTGGCGGCCCTGGAGAATGGGGAGGATCCCTGCCTATGAAGATTTTGAAGATGCGCGCCACCTTCGGCAAGCTCCAGAGCGCGGAGCTGGCGCTGGGGGAGGGGCTGAATGTCATTGAGGCCCCCAACGAGGGGGGGGGCAAGTCCACCTGGTCGGCCTTCCTGCGGGCCATGCTCTACGGGATCAACACCAAGGAGCGGGACCGTCAGGGCTACCTTGCGGAGAAGAACCGCTACCAGCCCTGGAGCGGCGCGGCCATGGAGGGGAGCGTGGAGCTGCTCTGGCAGGGGCGGTCCGTCACCCTCCGCCGGGGGCCCAAGGGGAGCACCCCCTTTGGCCGCTTTGAGGCGGTGTATACCGGCACGGCGGAGCTGGTGCCCGGCCTCACCGGGGACAACGCGGGGGAGACCCTCACCGGCGTGCCCCGGGAGGTATTCGAGCGCTCCGCCTTCGTGGGCCAGGGGGGCGCGGCCATCGACGGCGCCCCCGCCCTGGAGGCCCGCATCGCCGCCCTGGCCTCCAGCGGGGAGGAGGATGTGTCCTACTCCCAGGTAGAGCGCCGCCTGCGGGACTGGCTCAACCGCCGGAAGCACAACAAGACCGGCCTGATCCCCCGGCTGGAGGAGGAGCTGGCCGACGTGGAGGAGACCCTGGCCCGCCAGTCCAAGGCCTTCCGTCTGGCCCAGGAGGCCAGGCGGGAGCTGGAGCGGCTCCAGGCCGAGCACAGGCTTCTGGAGTCCGAGCGGGATGCCCACCTCAGCCGGGCCATGGCCCAGCGAAGGGCCCGGTGGGAGGCGGCCCAGGCCGCTCCTTGGCCGAGGCCCAGGCCCAGGTGGACGGCCTGGAGGCCGAGCGTACCCGCCACGGCGCGCCTCCCGACCGGGATACCCTGAAAAGGGCCCAGGAGGAGCTCAACGCCCTCAATACCCTCCACGCCAACCGCAAGCTGGCGGAGAGCCAGCTGGAGGAGGCCCGGGCGGCGGAGGCGGAGGCCCGGGCCTCCGCAGAGGACCCCCTGTTCCCCGGCCTGACCCCCGACGAGGCCTGGGAGCGGGCCGGCGCCGACGCGGAGGCGGCGGGCGGCCGACCCAAAACAGCGGGGCTGTACGCGGGCGGAATCCTGCTGCTGGCAGTTGGCGCGGTGGGGCTCATAGCCCCCCTCTGCGGGACGCTGCCCCTGCCCCTGGGGGGGAGTCTTCCGGCCGTTTTGACGACGGCCGGGGTGTCCGCTGCTCTGGCTATCGGGGGCGCAGCTCTGCTGATCGCCGCCGGGCTGTGGAAAAGACGATTTGCCGCCGGAGCGGCAGAGCTGCTGGCACGCTACGGGGCGGAGCGGCCCGAGGATATTCTGGGCCGGGCCAGCGCCTACCGGGAGGCGTGTGTGGTGGCGGCGGAGGCGGCCAAAAAGCGGGAGGCGGTGGAGCAGGCCCTGGCCGGGCACATCGCCCGGGACGAGGAGACCCGCCGGAGGCTGCTGGAGCTGGTGCACCCCTTCGCCCCCACGGTGACGGATACCTTCGGCGTATCCGCCGCCCTCTCCCGGGCGCTGAACCTAGACGAGCGCCTGTCCACCGCCCGGGTAAAGCTGGAGGGGGCCAGAACCCTGGCCGACAGCCTGCCCCGGCCCGAGGAGGTCTCCGGCGGGACGGACGTGGAGCCCCGCTTTGACCCTGCCGAGACCGCGGCCCGCCTGAGCGCGGCGGAGGGAGAGCTCTCCCGGCTGCGCAGCGGCCTGGCCATGGCCCAGGGGGAGCTGAATACCCTGGGCGACCGGGAGGCCCTTCAGACCCGGCGGGAGGCCATCCAGGAGGAGCTGGACTGCCGCCGGGCGGAGTACGACGCCTTGGGAGCGGCCCTGGCCGCCCTGGAGCGGGCCCACAGCGGGCTCCAGGCCCGGTTCTCCCCGGCCCTCAACCGCCGGGCGGGGGAGCTGCTGGCGGAGCTCACCGGCGGGAAATACGACAAGGTGGCCCTTACCCAGCAGTTTGAGGCCCTGGCGGAGGAGCACGACGGCCTCCAGCCCCGGCGGGCGCTGACCCTCTCCCAGGGTACCGCCGACCAGCTCTACCTGGCGGTGCGTCTGGCGGTGTGTGAGCTGGTGCTCCCTGCGGAGGAGCCCTGTCCCCTGGTGCTGGACGACGCCCTGGCCAACTTCGATGACGGCCGCTGCGCCCTGGCCCTGGAGGCCCTGGCCCGGCTGGGAGAGGAGCGGCAGATCCTCCTGTTCACCTGCCACAGCCGGGAGGCGCGGCTGGCGGAGGGCCGGGAGGGGGCCGCCGTTCTGCGCTTGCAATCGTGAGCAGGGCGGGGTATAATAGAACGATCTTTTTTCCCATTCGGATGGAGCTGATACCTTTGGCAAAGAAGCAAACACAAGACGGGGAGGAGCAGGAGGAGCTCTCCAGCGGCGACTCCCTCAAGCTGGATCTCTACTTCTGGCTCCAGGCCCTGGTGCTGGCTCTGGTGGCGCTGATCCTTCTCTTCACCTTCGTGGGGCGCATCATCGGCGTGGACGGCAGCTCCATGTATCCCACGCTGCACCACGGGGACATGCTGCTGCTCCAGAGCGTCGGCTATGAGCCCAAGCAGGGGGATGTGGTGGTGCTCACCAAGGCCTTCCGCGATGTGGACGGGCCCATCGTCAAGCGGGTCATCGCCGTGGGCGGACAGACGGTGGACATCGACTACGACGCGGGCACCGTCGCAGTGGACGGACAGGTGCTGGACGAGCCCTACATCCATGAGGCCATGCTGTGTCCCACCTATGAGAACCAGACCCATATTGAGGTGCCGGAGGGCTCCATCTTCGTCATGGGCGACAACCGCAACCACTCCAGTGACAGCCGGGACGTGACCCTGGGCACCGTGGACGAGCGGTATGTGCTGGGGCGGGCGGTGTGCGTCCTGCTGCCCTTCCAAAACTTCGGCATGATCCCCGAAGGGGAGCAGACCAGATAGCATGCAAAACGCGGGCCGCGTATCCAAGAGATACGCGGCCCGCGTTTTAATTCAGGACAGGCGGAAACGCTCCAGCTTCTGATAGAGGGCGGTGCGGGAGATGCCCAGCACCCGGGCGGCCAGCGCCCGGTTGCCCCCGGCATAGGCCAGGGCCTGCTCCAGGGCGGCGCGCTCCTGGTCGGCCAGGGTGGGGGGCGGCGCGGAGGCGGGGCCGGACGGCGACGCCGTCCCCGCCAGGGGGGCGGTGACGCCGAAGGCCTCGTTGTAGCTGCGCTGGCCGATGGTCAGCTCGTCCACCACGTGCCGTCCGGTGATCTGCACCCCGTCGTAGAACACCAGCCAGCGGCCCACCAGATTCTTGAGCTGGCGGACGTTACCCGGCCAGGTGTACCGCTGAAGGTACTCCATGGCCTGGGAGGTGAGGCGGAGCCGCCCGCCCTTTTGGGCGCAGAGGCGGTCGATGAGCAGGGGAATGTCCTCCGGCCGGGCCCGCAGGGGCGGCAGGTAGAGTTCGATGGTGGACAGGCGGTAGTAGAGATCCGCCCGGAAAGCCCGCCGCTCGCTCATGGCCAGCAGGTTTTGGTTGGTCGAGGCGATGATCCCCGCACGCAGGGGGATGATCTCACGACCGCCCACCCGCTCAAACTCCCGGGACTCCAGCACCCGCAGCAGCTTGGACTGCATCTGCAGATCCATGTCCCCGATCTCGTCCAGCAGGATATCCCCGTCCCCCGCCAGTTGAAACTTGCCCATCCGGGCCTCGGTGGCGCCGGTGAAAGCCCCCTTCTCGTGGCCGAAGAGTTCGGATTCCAGGAGCTGCTCTGGGATGGCGGTACAGTTGATGGTCACATAGGGGAGGGGGCGGCCCCCGTGGCGCTCGGCATGGATGCCGCTGGCGATGATCTCCTTGCCGGTGCCGGTCTCCCCCAGAATGAGTACGCTCTCACCGCTGTGAGCGGCTTTCCGGGCCTTGTCCAGCAGGTCGGCCACCCGGGGGCTCTCCCCTACAAAATCCTCCAGGCGGTAGCCGCTGTCCACCCGGGCCAGATCCTGGTAGAGGCCCCGGAAGCCGGCGGCCTGGTCGCTGAGCTGGGAGAGCACCTTTTTCAACCGGCCCAGGTTGCGCACCGTGATGGTGCCCACCACGCCGATGACCCGCTCCCCGTCCAGGACGGGAAACAGGCTGGAGATACAGGGCCGGCCATGGAGCTCCAGAAAGAGATCGGGCCGGGGTTGGCCGGTGCGCAACACCTCCTCGAAGGGGGAGAGCTGGTCCAGCACTGAGATATGCTGCCCCACCACCGCTGCCCGCTGAGACGGGTCGGGGAAGGAGCTGGCGCTGATGTAGAGGATGCGGCAGTCGGTGTCCACCAGAATGGCGGTGTCGAACAGGCTGTCCAGCATCCGGTCCAGGACGCCGCCCCGGGTGTGCAGCTCCTGGCGGCTGATGTGCAGAGTCTGCATGTCCTCACCACCTGTTCATAATCTGACCACTATTATACAATATGTACGGAAAAAAGACAAGACAGCCGGGCGGAATGGGGGGAGAAGGAGGGCAGAAGTCCCCTGTGGGGCGGGGGTTCCGGGCCGTGCGGCGCATTTGGCACGGGGATTGCTTATGAAAATAGACGTGAATACAAAACACAGAAGGAGTGTTTATCATGAGCAAGAGACCCGAACTGACCGCTGCTGAGCGCGCCCTGCCCTACGCTAAGTTTTACGACCTGCCTATCACCCCCATTCCGGAGGAGAAGCTGGCCGTGCTGGCGGCTGGCCCCATCGATCCCAGCCTGGCGCTGAAGATCGAGGACCGCAACGACCTGTTCAAGCCCGGCTATCTGCCCTGCGAGATCGGCTACTGCGTCATGCCCAACGGCACCGGCTTCCTGGCCAACCGCACCGAGATGCCCGGCGTGACTCCTGAGATGTTCGAGTGGTGGTTCGCCTGGCACAGCCTGGAGGATCTCCGCTACCGCATCTGGGACCCGGAGGATCACTACTATGCCCGCCAGCAGATGCGGGAGAAGACCCTGGACCAGAGCCTGCCCATGCGGGAGCGCACCTGGGGCACCGTCCACCATGTGCTGGAGGATATCGGCCCCGGCCCCGACGAGCTGGTTTTGGAGTTCCGCTATCCCCACGAGCTGGGCTATGAGGAGGAGAAGGTGGGCACCGACGCCTGCGCCGCCCTCATCTGCGCCAACGGCCACGGCCCCGTCCCCGGCCAGGGCGTGGCGGCCATCATGACCCACTTCGTCCGCGAGATCCCCGGCGGCATCGAGCTGCGCTCCCGCTTCTGGATCGGCTACGGCCTGGTGGACGGCAGGCTGGTCAAGCTGGTGCCCGACGGCGTGTCCGTCCCGGAGGAGGTACCCATGGGCCTGTTCGCCCACAACCTGAAGGAGTTCGGCCACCTGGCCGCCATCCTGCCTCAGGTCTACGCCGAGAACAAGGACAACTGGTAAGGAGGAGCCGTCATGTGCAAGAAGAGCAAATTCCCTCTGGTATTTAACATTTTCCTGGCCTTCTTCATCACTTTGGTGGTGACCATCTTCGTCAAGGCCGGCGAGGGCGCGCTCACCCCGGAGAGCTTTATCATCGGTATGATTCAGGGCTTCTGCCTCAACATGACCCTGGAGACCATCATCGATCTGCCCGCCATGGGCAACAAGTTCGTCCGCGCCCTGGGCGTCAAGAAGATGGAAGGCCCCGCCGCCTACTTCCTGCGCCTGCTGGCCATCGTGTTCGTGATTGTGTTGCTCATGAGCTTCCTGCTGATGTTCTGCGAGATCGGCTTCGCCATGGGCGCGGGCTTCTTCGGCTTCTGGATCACCAAGGTGCCCGCCATCTTTGTAGTGGCCTACATCACCGCCGCCATCGTCTTCATCCCCTCCATGAAGGCGACTGCGGTCATCTGTTCCAGGGATGACTGAATCGGATGACACAGGAGGATGTCTATAAACCCTCCTGCCGTCGAAAGGACCTTTTCGATAGGCGGTAAAACATACCCCCGCGTGCTATGGCACGCGGGGGTATGTTTTACCCGGTGGCGGCATCCCGGCGGGAGAGCCGCCGTACGGCCAGCAGAGAGAAGAGCAGAAGGTAGAACCCGCAGCCCGCCAGAAAGGAGGGGAGGGGCAGGGCCATCTGGGGGTTGTTGGCCCGCATACCCAGGCAGAGCAGGGAGTAGGGAAAGGCGGCGCCGAAGCCCTGGCTGGTAAGGAGCAGGCCGAAGATTCCACCCACCAGGGCGATGGCTACCGGCGGGGCGAAGGCGCGGATGGCCAGACTGAGGTAGAGCTGTACGGCGCACACCGCCGTACAGCCCAGGGCGCCGAAGGCCAGCCAGCCGGGCAGCTCCGGGGGCAGGGGGGCGGAGATACCTGCCAGCCTGCCGCTGAGGAGAAAGAGCAGGCCGATGAGGGCCATGGCCAGGGCGGACACCCCCACGTCCAGCAGCAGCTTGCCCAGGTAGAGCGCACGCACTGGCACCGGGGCGGTGAGGGCGGCGTTCCAGTTGTGGTCGGCGTGCTCCAGCCGCCACTGCCAGGCGCAGAACACGCCGAACTGGGCGGGGAGGAAGAACATGGAGGCAAACAGGGTGTGCTGGGTCCACAGGCTGTACCAGCCGGCGTCCAGCACCTCCAGGTTGCCCAGGTAGTTGAAGGTGCCCAGCACCGCGGGAAAGAGGGGGAGCACCAGGAAGGCCAGCCACACCGGGGCGCGGCGGCACTTCATCAGCTCCGCCCGGAGACAGCGCAGTACCATGCCTCATACCTCCTTTCGGACGAACAGAGTCCGTCCCACAGTGAGAAAGAGGGCCGCCCACAGGCACAGGAGGGCCAGATCCAGGGGCTCCGGCCGCCGCCAAAAGAAAGCGGTCCAGCGGGTGGCCTCATCCCATTCCATCCGCACCAGAGAGAGCAGGCCGTAATACCCCCAGGGGACGCACCGCTGTACCCACACGGGGAAGAGCAGGGCCATGAGTCCCACGAAGCTGCCGAAGATGCCGCATACCAGAGCCACGGCTTGGTTGGCGAAGCGGAGGGACAGCCCCTGCTGGAGGGCGTAGAGGGTCATGGACACCGCCCAGGACAGGGCGGTAAAAACCACGAACCGCCCCCAGGGCGTCCCGCCGGGGAAGCCCATGGCAAGGCCCAGGGCCAGAAAGAGGGCGCCGCGCGCCAGGAGCAGGCCGGCCAGCACCAGGGCGCCCCAGGCCAGCTTGGCGGCGTAGAGACGACCGGGGGTGACGGCAGTCTCCAGCAGCTTGAGGGTATGCCCCCTGTGCTCCAGCTCACAGCTCCGGCTGGCAATCACCGCCACGCCGATAGGGAGCATAATGGCGTCCACCATTGCCAGGTTGTAGAGCAGAAGCATCCACCCCTGAGCCAGCGCCTCCGCATCCTGCCGGGTCAGGTAGGCCCCGAACCACAGGAGCTGGGCGGCCAGCAGGCCGGCGCAGACCAGGGTGAGCTTGCGCCGGCGGCACTTGCAGAACTCCAGGGCCAGCAGCTTCACAGGCTCTCCTCCCTTCCGGTGAGCTCCAGAAAGAGGTCTTCCAGGCTCTTCTGCCGTTCCTCCATGCGCAGCAGATCCACCCGGTGGGCGGCCAGAAAGCGGGAGAGACTGGCTGCATCGGCGTCGGAGAGCAGGGGAAGGGTGAGCCAGCCGTCCTCCAGGGTGCAGGGGACACGGTTCTCCCCCAGCAGGCGGGCCGCCCCGGCGTTGTCGGTGGTGCGCAGGGCCAGGCGGGGGCAACTGCGGGCGTGGAGCGCGGACAGGGTGTCCTGAAACACCAGCCTCCCCTCCCGGATGATGCCCACGTGGTCGGCCATCTGGTCGATCTCGCTGAGCAGGTGGCTGGACACCACCACCGTCATGCCGAACCGGCCGGGCAGGGAGCGGATGAGCTCCCGCATCTCCTGGATGCCCGCCGGATCCAGGCCGTTGGTGGGCTCGTCCAGGATCAGCAGCCTGGGGAAGCCCAGCAGGGCGGCGGCCAGGCCCAGCCGCTGCTTCATGCCCAGGGAGTAGTGGGCCGTCCGCTTGCCCTTCTGGCCGTCCAGCCGGACGATGCGCAGCACCTCCCCGATGTCCCGCTCCGGCGCCCCGCGCAGGGTTTGGACGATGTGCAGGTTCTCCGCGCCGGTCAGGTGGCCGTAGTAGCTGGGGCTCTCGATCAGGCTGCCCACCTGACTGAGAGTCTCCATGCGGGTGCGGGGACCCATGGGCCGCCCAAAGACGGCGATCTCCCCTGCCGTGGGCCTGGCCAGCCCCAGAAGCAGCTTGAGGGTGGTGGATTTGCCCGCCCCGTTGGGGCCCAGAAATCCATAGACCGCCCCCTCCGGCACGGTGAGATCCAGATGGTTGACCCGCAGAGCCGGGCCGTACTGTTTGCACAGCCCGCGGGTTTCCACAACAGCGTTCATGTGAGGACACCTCCTTGTTACACCGCAAGGATAGCGCCCCTCCCTTACATCCCGATGAAGCCATCCTTACGCTTACCTTACGTTTTCCGGCCGGGGCGTGCAAAGGGGAAGCCAGTTGTTGTATAATAGAAAAACAGCGGGAACAGGGCGCGGGGCCATGTGCTTTCTGCCCTGCGCAAGTCGGCAGGGGCGGCCCTTCTGGCCGCCCGCGGGCGACCACGAGGGTCGTCCCTACGGGGCATTTGCTCCGATCAGAAAGGACTGGGAAGCAAGGATGGCCTATCACATTTTACTGGTGGACGACGCGCCGGAGCTGCGGCGCATGGTGGGAGAGCTGCTGGAGGGGGCGGGCTATGCCGTCACCCTGGCAGCCGACTGCGCCCAGGCCCGCCGGGCGTGGACAGAGTCGCAGCCCGACGCGGCGCTGCTGGACGTGATGCTCCCCGATGGGGACGGGTTTTCCCTGCTGGAGGAGCTGCGGCGGGTGGGGAACGGCGTGCCGGTGCTGTTCCTCTCCGCACGGGACGAGGATGAGGCTCGCCTGCGGGGGCTGGGCCTGGGGGCGGACGACTACATCACCAAGCCCTTCCTGCCTCAGGAGCTGCTGCTGCGCCTGGCGGCGGTGCTCCGCCGGGTGTACGGCGCTGGGGCGGGGGAGGTGCTGCGCCTCGGGGCAGCGGAGGTGCACTGGGGCACCGGCACGGTGCGCCGCCCCGGCGGCGGTGAGGCTGCCCTCACCGCCAAGGAGTACGCCCTGCTCAAAAAGCTGGCGGCCAACCGGGGAAACATCGTCACCATCGACGCCCTGTGCCAGGCCCTGTGGGAGGGGCCCATGGTGGGCTATGAGAACACCCTCATGGTTCATATACGCCGCCTGCGGGAGAAGCTGGAGACCGACCCCTCCCACCCGCAGTACCTGCTCACCGTCCGGGGGCTGGGCTACCGCCTGGCCCAGGAGGAGCGGCCGTGAGGGGGCGCAATCTCCGCCGTACCCTGGTGGCGGCCGGCCTGGTGGCGGCCTCGGCGGTGCTGGTGCTGGTTCTGGCGGTGGCGGGGCTGCTGGCCTTTATTGTCACCTCTGCCGGGGCGGGCAGCTCGTGGAACGCCTCCATGGACGAGCTCTCCGCCGCCCTGGTGCGGACGGAGGGGGGCTATGCCTTTACCGGCGGGGAGTACCTGGCGGAGAAGGAGCTGTGGGCCATGCTGGTGGACGAGGGCGGCGCCGTGGTGTGGCAGCAGGGCAAACCCGCCGATGTGCCCGACCGCTACTCCCTTACCGATGTGGCCGCCTTTACCCGCTGGTATCTGAGCGACTACCCGGTACAGGTACGGGTACGGGAGGACGGTCTGCTGGTGGCGGGCGGCCCGAAGGGGAGCACCTGGAAGCACCCCTTCGTCTTGGATATGGATGTGCTGAAGACCATCCCTTTCTGGTTCGCGGGGCTGTTTCTGCTGGCCCTGCTGGGGGTGCTGGGCCTCACCGCCCTGGTGCTGGGCCGCCAGTTCCGGCGGGAACAGCAGGAGCGGGACTTTGCCCGCTCCGACTGGATCAACGGCATCTCCCATGACATCCGCACCCCTCTGTCCATGGTCATGGGCTACGCCGGGCAGTTGGAGGCGGACCCGGTCCTCCCGCCCCGGCGGAGGGCCCAGGCCGCCATCATCCGCCGCCAGAGCCAGACCATCCGGGATCTGATCAATGACCTCAACCTGACCATGCGCCTGGACTACGCCATGCAGCCCCTGCGGTGGGGGAGCCTCCACCCCGCCGCCCTGGTGCGGCAGGTGGCGGCCGACGTGCTCAACGGCGGGCTGGAGGAGCGGTACGCCCTGGCGGTGGAGGTGCCGCCGGAGGCCGAAGCCCTTACGTTGGAGGGGGACGCGTCCCTGCTGCGGCGGGCCCTGCTTAACCTGGTGAACAACTGCGTGCGCCACAACCCGGAGGGCTGCTCCATCACCCTGACTGCGGCAGCCGAGGGGGAAGTATGCACCCTGAGGGTGGAGGACGACGGGGGCGGTGGTCTGCCGGTCGGACTGGAGGAGGTCGGACTGGCCCCGGACGGCGGGGCCGCCCACGGCACCGGCCTCAGGCTGGTGGAGCAAATCGCCAGGGCCCATGGCGGCGCACTGGAGCTGCACCGGGCGGCGCGGGGCGTTCTGGCCGTCCTCCGCCTGCCCCTGTGAGCGGGCAGAGCCCCCGGACGCCAATGGCATCCGGGGGCTCTGCATGAGAAAGGGGAGGTATGGGAAGAAAACGCTACTGTTGGGGCGGCATGACCGTGGCCATGCCCTGTAGAACCACCTCGCCATGCTGGTTGGTACAGGTCGTATCCAGCTTGACGATGTTCTTCTCCGCGCGGATTTCGCTCACTGTGCAGGTGGCGGTGACGGTGTCCCCGAAGCGGACGGGCCTGGTGAACTTCAGCTCCTGGCCCAGGTAGATGGTGCCGGGGCCGGGCAGTTGCATGGCCAGGACGGCGGAAATGAGGCCGGCGCTGAGGATGCCGTGGGCAATCCGTCCGCCGAACCGGGAGGCACTGGCCACGGACTCGTTGACATGGGCGGGGTTCAGATCGCCGGTGATACCGGCGAAGAGGTACACGTCGGTCTCGCTGATGGTCTTGGAGTGGCTGGCGCTGTCGCCCAGCTTCAATTGCTGAATGGTCATGATGCGGCCTCCTTCTTGTATGCGCTGACGGGGATCAGAGGAACAGGCCCCAGATCAGGGCCAGCCCCAGAGAGGATACCAGCGGAATAATACAGGTCGTGATACAGATGTCGATGTAGGACTCCTTGTGGGTACAGTTGGACACGGCCAGCAGGGTGAGCACCGCGCCGTTGTGGGGCAGGGTGTCCAGGCCGCCGGAGGAGATGGAGGCGATGCGGTGCAGGGCCTCCAGAACGCCGGTGTTGCCCGCAGCCATTTCGGCGTACTTGGGGCCCAGGGCGGACAGGGCGATGGACATGCCGCCGGAGGCCGAGCCGGTGGCGCCGGCCAGCAGATTGACGGCCACCGCCTCGGAGAAGAGGATGGAGCCGGGCATGTTCAGGGCGATGCTGGTGAGGGAGGCAAAGCCGGGGACCACCTTGACCACGGAGCCGAAGCCAACGGCGCAGGCGGTGTTCATGATGGCGCCCATGGAGCCGTTGGCGCCCTCGTTGATGGCGGGCAGCAGGGTCTTGGCCTGGTTCAGGTTCAGCAGGCAGGCCACCAGAATGCCGCCCACCAGGGCGATGACGATGGCGTAGTTGGAGGCCAGCTCAATGCCGGCAAAGCGATTGAGCAGCCAGGGGAACAGGTTGAGCATGAGCACAACCACCACCAGGGGGACGATGCCGGTGACCCAGTGCCAGGAGGGCAGAGCCTTGGAGTCGTGATCCACTTCCTTGTGCTTGGGGTCGGGGACAAAGTGCAGGCCCTTGCGGCGGGACTGGCGCACCCGCCACTCCAGGTAGATATAGGCGGGCAGCAGCATAACGGCGCAGGCCACAAGGGACAGGAGCGGAGCCGCCATGGTGGTGGTGCCGTAGTAGTCGGTGGGGATCAGGTTCTGAATCTGGGGGGTGCCGGGCACGGCGGTCATGGTGATGCCGAAGGCGCCGGTGGCAATGGCGCCGGGCAGCAGGGTGCGGGGCAGGTCGGCGGCCCGGTAGATGGAATAGCCCATGGGATAGATGACGAACACCACGACGAACAGGGAGATGCCGCCATAGGTCATCAGCAGGCAGGGGATAACCACTGCTGCCACCGCGAAGCGGGGGCCGATCAGCTTGACCAGGGCGTTGCCCAGGCTGCGGGCGGAACCGGTCAGATCCATGACCTTGCCGTACACCGCGCCCAGGAAGAAGGCGGGGAACCATTGGAGCACGTAGTCGGCCATGCCCTTCATATAGTCGCCAATGTAGGCGTCCAGGATGGCATAGCCGCTGAGCACGGCCACCACCACGGCGCAGACAGGGGCGACCCAGATGATGGAATAGCCCTTGTAGGCCAGGAACATCAGCAGGACCAGGCCCAAAATAATGCCGAACAGGGATAGTGACATTTGGATTCCTCCTCTACAGATACAGAATAAACGTCCCCTCTCAGATCAAGGCAGGGTGAGCCCCATAGGTTCCGGGCGGAAGATGCGGGGATCCATCGCCCGGACCTTGCGGATGATGGGCTGGAAGTCCATCTGGTCCAGAATATCCCGCTGTAGGTCCACGCCGGGGGCGATCTCTTTCAGCTCCACCCCCTCCGGAGTGAGGGCGAAGACGGCCCGCTCCGTGACGTAGAGCACGTGCTGGCCGCGTCTGGCCGCATAGGCGCCGGAGAAGGTGATCTGCTCCACCTGGCGCAGCAGCTTGCGCACGGACCCCTCCCGGCGGATGGCCAGCCTGCCGTCCTCCACCGCCACGTCCAGCCCGCCGGCGGTGAAGGTGCCGCAGTACACCACTCGTTTGGCGTTCTGGGTGATGTTGATGAAGCCGCCGCAGCCGGCGATCTTGGGGCCGAATTTGGAGACATTGATGTTTCCTGCGGCGTCCATCTGGGCCAGGCCCAGGAAGGCCACGTCCAGCCCGCCGCCGTCATAGAAATCGAACTGGGCGGGCTGGTCCAGAATGCAGTCGGCGTTGATGGCTGCGCCGAAGTCCTTGCCGCCGGCGGGGATGCCGCCGATGGCCCCTACCTCGGTGGTCAGCACAAGCCCCTCCAGGCCCTCCTCCGCCGCCACGGCGGCCACCCCCTCCGGCATGCCGATGCCCAGGTTGGTGACTGCGTGGGGGAGCAGCTCCATGGCGGCCCGGCGGGCGATGATTTTCCGCTCTCCCATGGGCAGCGGGGGCAGGGAGCGCAGAGGGACGCGCACCTCGCCGGAGAAGGCCGGGTTATAACGGGTGCCGAAGGTCTGCATATGTTCCTCCGGCGGGGCCTCCACCAGCACGTCCACGTAGATGCCGGGCAGGCGCACCAGGCGGGGGTCCAGGGAGCCGTATTCCACAATGCGCTCCACCTGGACGATGACCGTTCCGCCGGAATTCCGGGCGGCCTGTGCCTGGGCCAGGGCCTCGGCGTATACGCCCTCCCGCTGGAAGGTGCAGTTGCCCCTGGTATCGGCATAGCTGGCCCGGAGAATAGCCACCTGAATGGGAATGGCAGGGTAGAACAGCTTTTCCTCCCCCTCCAGCTCAATGAGCTTTACCACGTCCCCGGCCGCCCGGGCGGCGTCGTTGAGCTTGCCCCCCTCCAGGCGGGGGTCTACAAAGGTGCCCAGGCCCACATGGGTAATTACGCCGGGCTTTCCCGCGGCAATGTCCCGGAAAAGCTGGGCGATCACCCCCTGGGGCAGGTTGTAGCCGGCCAGCTTGTTTTCCGCGCACAGCCGGCCCAGCTTGGGGGAGAGCCCCCAGTGGCCGCCGATCACCCTGCGGCAAAGGCCCTCCACCCCCAGGTGGTTCAGGCCGCGGCTGTCGCTGTCGCCCTGACCGGCGGCGTACAAGGCGGTCAGGCCGTGGGGCCCCTCGCCGTTTCGCGCCCGCTCCTCCAGCGCTCTGAGAATGGACTCCGGATGCATCAGGCCGCTGGCGAAGCCGCCGAAGGTGACGGTGTCTCCGTCGTGGATGTACTGGCGCACGGCATCGTGCGCCGACAGGATTTTGGGCATATCTGCACTCCCTTTCCGCTCACCATTCCTCCCCGGAAGGAGGCGGCACGGGTTCGGCTGGTCTGCGGCCCGCGCCGTTGCAGAAAGTATACGGCATAGGAAGTACATCTGTAAAATGAACAATTTGATAGGCTGCATTCCAAAATCGGAATAGATTGCACATTATTGTAGAACTTTTATTGCTATATTTGTGGCATATCCACAGTATCATGCCTTTTGCGTATGGACGAATGCGCGGGGGGAATGCTGTGTTTCATTTTTAACAATTTCACAGTAGAAACTTTGTGCGGATTTTTCTGGAAATTTTTTTATTCTTCGATTATGATAGGGACAGCATCACCGAGGACGTGGAGGTAGCTATGGATATTCAGCACTTGAAATATTTTGTTGAAGTGGTCCGGCAGGAGAGCTTTACCCGCGCAGCCGCCCAGCTTTTTGTGACACAGCCCATGCTGACCCGTTCCATCAAACAGCTGGAGGAATCGCTGAATGTTCTGCTCATTGAACGCACCAGCAAGAGCTTTCACCTGACCGATGCGGGACGGATCCTGTACGAGCGGGCCCAGGAGTTTCTCATGCAGTATGAGGCGATCTTCCAGACCATGGCGGACGTGCGCTCGGTCAAGACCGGAGAGGTACGGCTGAGTATTCCCGGGGTGCTGCTGGACATATATTTTCCCGAGCTGTTTGCCAGCTTTCACCGGCAATACCCCGGCATTGACATCAGCCTGGTGGAGGAGGGCTCCAAGCTCACCGCCGCCTCGGTGGGATTGGGAAAGGCGGATCTGGGACTGGTCATGCTCCCGGTGGAGGAGCCGTCCCGCTTTGAAAGCCACCTTCTGGTCAGCGATGTGTGTCAGCTTGTGGTGAGCCGGGAGCATCCCTTTGCCCAGATGCCCGGCGTACATATCCGTGAGCTGAGAGGGGAGACCATTCTGACCTTCAGTGAAACGGCCACCCTGCACGACACCTTTATTCAGATGTGCGGCGAGCAGGGCTTTGCCCCCCGCATTGCCTATAAAAGCCTGATGCCTGGCTTCAGTTTCAAGATGGTGGCCATGCAGCAGTGCATCGCCTTGCTGCCCCTGCCGCTGATCCTCCACGGGATGTGCGACAAGCTTGTCACCGTGCCCCTGGAGCCGCGCATCGTGTGGGATATTGCCATCATCCGCAGGAGACAGGGCTATCACTCCTTTGCCGCCGCACAGTTGTTCGACCATATTCGCGCCCACTTTGCAGAGCGGAAGCCCTTAATGGAAAAGGCCGGCCCGTCGTGAGACGGGCCGGCCTTTAGGCGGTTATTAAGCCTTCCCTCTAAGGTTTTCGAAGGGAAGGATAGTGTGAAAGGGAACCGTCAGGGTTCCCTTTCACGTGGGATCAAACAACTTTTTGAAACTCGTTTAGAGTTTCAAAAAGTTCAGCAGCCTGTCGAAAAGAGGTTTCGACAGGCTGAGGTCGGCCCGTCGTGAGACGGGCCGGCCTTTAGGCGGTTAATAAGCCTTCCTGCTAAGGTTTTCGAAGGGAAGGATAGTGTGAAAGGGAACCGTCAGGGTTCCCTTTCGCGTGGGATCAAACAACTTTTTGGAACTCGTTTAGAGTTTCAAAAAGTTCAGCAGCCTGTCGAAAAGAGGTTTCGACAGGCTGAGGCCGGCCCGTCATAAGACGGGCCGGCCTTTTCCGGTGAGGACAGTTGAAATCAGAATTGATACACGCCGTCGGCGGTCTGGGTAAACTCCGCCTGGAAGAAGGCGGCGCAGGCCCGGGCCATGTACTCCGGATCCCGGCTGCCCGCCGTCTCCACGGCGGAGTGCATGGCAAGCTGGGCCATGCCGATGTCCACCATGGGGATGCTGACCTGGTGGCCCAGCAGGTTGCCCAGGGTGGAGCCGCCCGGCTCGTCGGCCCGGTTGGCAAACACCTGCACCGGCACCCCGGCCTTTTGGCAGATGGCCTGGAACAGGCCCGGCGGTGAGGCCGGTGGTGGTGTATTTCTGGTTGGCCGAGTACTTGATCACCACGCCGCCGTTGGGGTAGACCCTGTTGGCCGGATCGGCCTTCTCGGGGAAGTTGGGGTGGACGGCGTGGCCGTTGTCGGCGGAGAGGAGCAGGCTGCCCGCCAGGGCCTGGCGGCGGGCCTGGGCGGAGAGGCCCAGCGCCTCCCCGATGCGGGTGAGCACGTCGGGGAGGAAGGAGCTCATGGCCCCCTGGCGGGTGCCGCTGCCCACCTCCTCGTTGTCGAAGAGGCAGTAGAGCTGCCCGAAGCGCTCCGTGCCCTTCGCGCTGAGGAACCCCTCCAGGGTGGCGTAGGCGCAGCCCAGATCGTCAATGCGGGGGGCCTGGAAGAATTCACCCTCCGGCCCGATGCGCACCGGCGCCTGCCGGGGGCAGAGCACCAGATCGGTGGCCAGGATGTCCCCCGCGTCCACCCCCAGCTCCTCCGCCAGCAGGGCGGTGAGGGAGGGGCCGCCGCCCAGGGCGTAGAGGGGCTGCATGTCCTTCTGGGCGTTGTAGTCGTGGCCCCGGTTCACGTCCCGCTGCTGGTGGATGGCCAGGCTGGGGATGGTGAGCAGATCCCGGTCCAGATAGACCAGACGCCCCTCCACCCCTGCCGGGGTGCGCACCACCGCCCGGCCCGCCACGGTGAGGGGCCGGTCCAGCCAGCTGGCGCAGTTCATGCCGCCGTATCCCTCCACCGCCAGGCGGACGTAGCGCTTGTCCCCCTCCAGCGCGTCGTTTTTCACATAGAAGGTGGGCGAGTCGCTGTGGGCGGCGGTCATGCGCCAGCCCTCCGGGGTGCCGCCGGGCAGGCGGAAGGCGATCAGGCTGCTCTGGTTGCGGGTGGTGTAGCAGCACTGGCCGGGGGAGAGCGCCCAGGGGGCGCTCTCCTCCAGGCGGGTAAAGCCCGCCGCCTCCAACCGGGCGGCTGCAGCGGCCGCCGCGTGATAGGGGCTGGGGCTGTCCTGAATATATTCCATCAGCTTGTCGGTTGTCTGCATGGCAAAGCCTCCTTTTTCCACTATTATAGAGCAGGAGGTGGAAAAATAAAAGGTTGACATTGTCTACCTGCTGTGCTATGTTACAGGTAGACGATGTCTACCAGATGGAGGTGATGAAATGGACGGAGAACTGGTGCGCCTGACGGGAACCGAGTGGGCGGTGCTGGACTGCCTCTGGGAGGCGTCCCCCCAGACCATGACCCAACTGGCCCACACCCTGGCCGGGCGTGAGGGGTGGGCCAAGGGCACCACCACCACCGTGCTCAAGCGGATGACCGAAAAGGGGTTGCTCACCTGCCGGCAGGGGGAGCGGGCCAAGTGGTACGCCCCGGCGGTGGAGCGCCGGGCCGCGGTGGTGAGCGAGACCCGCAGCTTCCTCCGGCGTATCTGCCGGGAGAGTGTGAGCGTGCTCACAAACGCCGCGGCGGAGCCGGAGCGCCTGAGCCGGGAGGAGATCGACGCCCTCTACGACGTTTTGAAGGGACTGGAGGAGAAGGAGCATGGCTGAGTGGATTCTGACATCGTCCCTGCTGATCGTGATTGTGCTGGCCGCGCGGGCCCTGTTCCGGGGGCGGATGGGCCTGCGGCTGCGGTACGCCCTGTGGCTGCTGGTGCTCCTGCGCCTTCTGGTGCCGGGCACGGTGTTCCAGACCGGATTGAGCGTGCTGAACTATGTGCCCCTGCCCCAGACGGCTGCGGCACAAGCCCAGCCGTCCCAGTCCGGCGGGAGTCCCTCCGCCCCGGAGGCGGAGCCCATGCCCGTCCGGCCGGAGGGGGAGGCGGAACCCCGGCCCTCCGGCCCGGCGGCCGCGCCGGACTCCGCGCCCGCCGGGGCGGCGGACTGGAGGGGCGTTCTGACCGCGGTGTGGCTGGGCGGCGCGGGGGTGCTGGCCGCCGCCCTGCTGGCGTGCAACCTGCGCTTTTATCTGCGCCTGCGGCGGATGCGGCGGACCCACCCCATCCCGGGGATAGCCGTACCGGTCTATACGTGGCCCGCGGGCTGCCCTCCCCCTGCCTGTACGGCTTCCCGCGGCCCGCGGTCTATCTGACCCCGGCGGCGGCCGGCGAACCGGAGCTGCTGGGCCACGTCCTGCGCCATGAGCTGACCCACCGCCGCCACGGCGACCACATCTGGGCGGTGCTGCGGGCGGCGGCCCTGGCCCTCCACTGGTACAATCCCCTGGTCTGGCTGGCCGCCGTCCTGTCCAGGCGGGACGGGGAGCTGGCCTGCGACGAGGGGGCCCTCCAGGGGGCGGACGACCGGGAGCGGGCGGCCTACGGCCGTACTCTGATCCGGCTGGTGACGGCCCGGCCGTCGGTGGGCGAGCTGCTGTGCTGCGCCACCACTATGACCGCCGGAACATCGAGCTTAAAGGAGCGGATTGCCATGATTGCAAGGAAGCCCAGAACCCTGGCCGCCGTCCTGGCGGCGGTGGTCCTCCTGGCGGGGCTGGCGGTGGGGTGCACCTTCACCGGCGGGCGGAGCGACGCCTGGGAGCCGCTCTCAGAGGAGGAGCTGGCCTACTTCAACGGAGACGGCTTTTTCAATGGGGACTACCTGAACATCCGCAACCAGTTCCTCAGCTCCACCTATGCCGCGCCGGAGGAGATCGACCTGTTCCAGCTCTTCTACTGCGGCGACGGGGACGCCGACTACGCCGCCCCGCCGGACGGCGTCGACCCGGTGGCCCTGGAGGCGGCCATGCTGGCCGCCGAGGGCGGCGATGCCCCCGACTGCCCGGCCACCATCCTGACCACCGCCCAGATGGATAAGGTGTTGGAGGAGTATCTGGGCCTCACCCTGGCGGAGACCGGCCAGGTGGGGCTGGAACACTTTACCTATCTGCCCGGCTTCGATGTGTATTTCTACTACCACGGCGACACCAATTACCGCGGCTCCGTCACCTTCACCGGCGGGGAGCGGCGCGGCGAGCTGGTGCGCCTCGCCTACGACGACACCTTTATGGGCGACGGATATAAGCAGATCACCCTGCGGGAGCGCGGGGAGGGCTGGCAGTTCGTGTCCAACCTGGCCGTTCAGACCGAGGAGCGGGTTTCCCTGGAGAGCGGGCTGGCCGCCCTGCCGGCGGAGTTGGCGGACAAGGTCGTGGTGGTGGAGAAAAACGACCTCAAGTCCTATAGCTCCGGCATCCTGGCTACCTATTATTACGCGCCGGACTACAACACCGAATGGGGTGGACTGCTCCTCCAGGTGGGGCGCTACAGCCAGGTGGGCTTTGAGCAGTCCTATTATAGCTGGGAGCTGACCGGCGGCTGGGCCTACCTGGGCCGGAGCGGGGACTGGTACTACGCCTGCCACGCCCCCACCGATGTGAACTTCAATCTCGACCACTACGGCGACTACCAGGCCACAGGGGACGGCCCTGATGGCGTGGCTGGAGGAACTGGCCGCCGGGGCCGGACTCACCCCTATGGAGGAGGATTCCTTCTACCAGCGGGTGAACGGGGTGCTCTCCTATCCGCACGGGGAGCATCTGCGGGTGAGCTACCGGCCCTATTACGGCCTGTCCGGCTATGAAGAGGCGGCGGACACGGTCTACACCCTGGTGCTCTCCCAGCCCGCAACCCAGGGGGAGAGGAGGGCATCTGGTGCGTGGACCGCTGGATGGATCAGAACGGCACGCGCTATCTGGTGGTGCCGGAGGCCGATCAGCCCATGGACGACTATTACGCCGCCCTCCAGGATGCCTGCGATGCCGGAGAACGGCCCGATCTGCTGGATCCGGTGGCGGTGGCTCTGGACTTTGAGGAGGACTGGAGCGGCCGGGAGCTGTCCCCCGACGCCTTTGTGCTGGAGGGTACAAGCGACCTCTCGGAGTTCTTCGACCTGCATCTGGCCACGGTGGAGCTGGAGAACGGAGTCGGCGGTTAAGAGGCCAGGGCAGCAACTGCCCGCAAAAAATCCAGGCGCACGCCCAGAATGAGGGCGTGCGCCTGTTTCGTTTTTAGGAGCCGGATGGGGCGGCAAAGGTTACGCCGGTGTAATACCAGTCGATGATGACCGAAACGCGGGCGCCTGCCGCCGAGGCAAAGGTGGTGATCTGGCACATGGACCAGAGCTTGGTGGCGGGGTCCTGCTGGCGCAGCCGCATCCAGTGAGTTTCCTGGGAGTTGTCGTAGAGAATATCGTCGATTATCTGAGCAGTGGAAAAGGATACGCTGTTCCAGGTCTGAGATTCAATGGTGCTCCCGTCGTAGATTGTGGTTCGCCGGAGGTCCACCAGTACGGGGGCCGCAGTGTCCGCTGCCCGGAGGCTCAGACGAATGGCGCTGGTACCGGCGTTCTGCACATTGAGAATCAGTTTGCCCAGGGTGATTTCCCTGGCGCTCCCCGTAGATGACAAATTCATGTTATAGACTTCGGGGCTCGCGCGGAGGTTGGGGGAAACCACGTCGGCCCCGCTGCCGTGGAAGCGCACACGGTAAGCGGTGGGGGAACTCTCCTCCACCGTGATGGTGGGCGCGGGGCCGGTAGCGCCGATGTCACCCTTGACGCCGGTACTTCCCGTCGGTCCGGTTGGCCCCTGGGGCAGCACAAAGTCCAGCGCCACGCCGGTGTCGGAGGGGGTGGCGGTGACAGCGGCGGTAGAGCCCGAGGTTACATTCCGCACCGTGACGGATGGGGTGGCTCCGGTCAGCCCAGTCGGCCCGGTGACGCCCTGGATGCCCTGGGGGCCAGTCGGTCCAGTCGGCCCGGTGACACCCTGGCTGCCCTGAGGTCCAGTTGGCCCGGTGACGCCCTGGATGCCCTGAGGTCCAGTCGGCCCGGTGACACCCTGGCTGCCCTGAGGTCCAGTCGGTCCGGTGACGCCCTGGCTGCCCTGAGGTCCGGTCGGCCCGGTGACGCCCTGGATGCCCTGAGGTCCGGTCGGCCCGGTGACACCCTGGATGCCTTTAGGTCCAGTCGGCCCGGTCGGCCCGGTAAGACCGGTCAACCCTTGGGGGCCGGTGGGGCCGACTTCTCCGGCAGGGCCGGTTGGTCCCATTGGTCCCTGCTCCCCCATAGGACCGGGGCAGCCGCGCTCTCCCTGAGGACCCTGTGGGCCGGTTTCACCCTGTAGACCCTGTTCTCCCATAGGACCTTGTTCACCAACCGGACCGCGGGCTCCGGGATCACCCTGTTCCCCTTTCGGACCCATGGGGCCGGCCGGACCGGGATCACCCTTCGGACCAACCGGACCGCGGTCGCCTTGCGGGCCCATAGGACCTGGAACTCCACGGATTCCCTGGGGACCCATGGGCCCCGGATCTCCTTTCGGCCCGGCGTCGCCCCGCACGCCCTGCGGTCCGCGGGTGCCGGGCAGCCCGGCCATACCGCGGGGCCCGACAGGCCCAGGACAGCCTGGATCGCCCTTTGGACCACGTGGGCCCTGCGGACCCCGCTCACCGGGGATCCCCTGGGGGCCCTGCGGCCCGCGCTGAAACAGTTCGTCATCTGAGGTATCACAGGAGCAGGGGCAGCCCCTTCCTGTGTAATAACATCCATAATAGTTCATAAGGGTACACTCCATACTGGATTGGGCGCAATGGCCCTGCCTTAGACTATGACGCAGAGGCGCGGAGAGCAACACAGGGGGGAAACGCCAACCGGCGTTTCCCCCCTGATCGTCTGTTTGAATGATCCGGGAAGCAGCGCTGTGTCCAGCCCTGGTCTGCAAAAATACATCGTACTGCGCTCCTTTCAGGGCGAAAGACCCCGCTTTTCCGACTGCTGGTACTGCCTCGGTGTCATACCGGTATATCTGCGAAATACCTTAACAAAATAACTCTGCTCACAAAATCCCACCAGGTAGCCCACATCCCCTACCGTGAGGGCAGGGTTGAGGAGAAGCGGCTTGCTCTGTTCTACCCGGATCTGGTTCAGACAGTAAGTAAACGTGCAGGAGCGTTCGGCCTGAAATTTCCTGCTCAAGTAGGCGGGAGAGCAGCCCACGTGCCTTGCAACCTTTGTCAGTTTGAGTGGTCTGGCGAAATGGAGCCTCATGTAGGCGACCGCCTCTGCCACTAGGTCACTTTCCGTCTGCTTTTTCATTCGGATTCCCCCAGTTCACCCTGCAAAAATGGACAGCCATACCTGTTAGGAAAACCGCACTGACTGCGCCGAACACCGGGTAGATCAGACTGATGAGTTCACCGAAGCCCAGCAGAGACGCGCCCCAGGCCACCAGGGAGACAGCGAAAAACCGGAGGACCCTCTCCCGGCCGTGCAGCTCTGTTCCGGCGGAGAGCCGCTCCATACCAGCCAGAAAGCAGGAAAAGGCGGTGACCACCATGGCGATCAGCAGGAGCAAAAGATAGGGAATGCCGAGTCCTGGGGAGATGGCTGTGACCACCGTCAGCATGGGAAATTCCGTCTCGGCCGCCCCGGGATAGTGGTTCAGGACAAGCAGAATCGGCGCGGCCACCATGAAAAGCATGGTACAGCCCAGGCCAATTCCCCTTGGAGTGCACCTTGGCGGGACCTGCCGCCCCAGGGGGGCCAGGATTGCCACAGCGCTGAACATGTTATAGGCCGAAAATGCCATAGCGGAGGGAAGCCACCCAACACCGCCCTGGAACGCAGGCGGCGGACAGGCAGGCAGCAGGAGCAGGGCCCCCGCCCCTAACCCCACCGTACAGAGAACCAGCGCGGGGGCCGCAAAGGAAAAGATAGAGATCATCCCCCGCAGCCCCGACAGAGAGAGGGCTGCGATCAGCAGAGCAAAGAGCAATCCGCATAGCCAGGGGGGCAGTCCAAAGGCCTGATGAAGCGCCGCCCCCGTCCCCGCTGTCATGATGGTTACCACCCCGAACAGGAGCAGGACAGAGAAAAGAGCCAGGAGATGTCTGAGCGCCGGGCATTGCCAGGGGACCATCAGGAAGGACAACTCATGCCGGCCGGTCCGCCGGACCATGGTAAGCAGAAGCAGCCCCGCCCCACCCAGCAGCGCGATGCTCAGGCACAGCCCTAGCCAGCCCACCGGGCCAAACCGGCCGAAAAACTGCCACATCTCCCTGCCGGAGACATAGCCGGCCCCCAGAAAACACCCCGAAAAGGCAGCCCCAAGCTGGCGTGCGGAAATGGTCTGTTCCAAAGGTTCCTCCACAGGTCTCCCTCCGTGCTCAATATACGCTTTTTCCCAGAGCCGACTGGATCAGCTCAGAGGCAAGAATGCCGCTCTTATTGGCGGTATCCAGGAAGGGATTGACCTCCACCATGTCCATGGAGATCAGCTTCCTGCTCTCCGCAATGGCCTCTGCCGCCAGAAAGGCTTCACGGGGGGTCAGGCCGTTGTAAACAATCACTCCCGTGCCCGGCACAGCCTCCGGAGTGATGGCATCCACATCAAAGCTGAGGTGGATGCCATCGGTGCCCTCTCCGGCGATCTGGATGGCCTGCTCAATTACCGCGCCCATCCCGAGCTTGTCGATCATATTGATCGGAAACACAGTGACCCCCGCTTGCGCCATACGCTGCCGCTCCAAATCGTCAATGTCCCGTCCGCCGACCTGCACGCAGTGAGCCACGTTAACCGGCGCCGCTCCCTGGCCGAACTCCACCATACAGTCAGGTCCGTAACCACAGACAGCGGAAAAGGGCATCCCGTGCATATTGCCGGTGCATGTGCTCTCCTCGCTGTTCCAGTCGCCGTGGGCATCGATCCAGATGACGCCGATGTTGCCGCTGTGCCTCTTCGAGACCGCCGCGATGCTGCCGGCGGCGATACTGTGGTCGCCGCCCAGGATAACGGGGAAACGCCCCTCCTCCAGGGTTTCCGTAACGGAGAGGTACACCCGCCGGTTCACCTCTGACACCTGTTCATAGTGCAGCAGCTTTTCCCGGCTGGCCCCTGTCCGGGGAGCGAGGATATCTCCCCTGTCCCGTACGTGGTGGCCCTGCCGCTCCAGACCCTCCACAAGCCCTCCAAACCGGATGGCGGCTGGTCCCATGCTGGCCCCCCGCTGCGAGGCACCCCAATCCGACTGAACGCCGATCAGGTCGAGTTTCCGTAACATATCTGCCACTCCCTCTCCGCAGAGATCTGCGGCTCAGATGACTTTTTCCACATAGGGGCTGGTAAATGCCTTGAGCATGCTGCCGTAACCAAGGGTAAACTGTATCCGGTCCCCCACTTGGTATACAGTGGTGCAGTGGGTCAGATCCAGCAGCAGGTGATCCGAGCTTCCGCCCAGGATTTCTATCTGCGGATCCCTGGGCTGCAGGCTGTCTGTGTCCACATCCTGCCGGCCCACCGCCACGATGGCCCGGCGCATGATCCCCTTATCCTCATAGGTGGGCCGGTGTCCGAAAGCATCCACGCCGATCTCGCCTACCGGGAGGGAGGGCTTTTCCTTGATTTCAATGACTTCCGCCTCCAGCTCCAGTGCGTCCCCCACGGTTCCCGGGATTCTTGTGCCATAAGCAGTGTCATTGCCCAGCAGGAAGGACTCGCCCAGGCGCAGATTATTGATGCCCTCCGGCAGATTCCCCTGTTCAATCAGATAAATGGAGCTGGAATTCCCGCCGGAGACCATGGGGAGCCGGATGTGGAAGCGCTGCTCCAGCTTTCGCGCAAGCCCCACCAGCAGGGAGAGATTCTCATTCTTCGGAATGATGGCCCCGTAGCAGGTGAGGTTGGTGCCAAGCCCATACAGGCGTATGTGCTTGAGCAAAAGGAGCTCTGCCACCGTGGAAAAGATCTCCTCTTCCTTTTCGTAAAAGATTCCCTCTCGGAGATCGCCCAGGTCGATCATCAGCACCACATTATGGCGCTTGCCCGCCCGCCCGGCGGCTTCGTCCAGCAGCCGGATGGTGGACAGCTCCGACTGGAAGCTGACATCCGCATACTCCACCACTTCGGATACCTCGCTGGGCATGGACAGGCGGAGCAGAACCGTCTGCTTACCGGCCTGACGCGCCTGTGCGGCATAGGATTTCAGGTTCTGGATGCGGGAGTCGGCCAGAAAATCAACCCCCGGATGCTCCGTGAGCATGCGGACGATGGGGGGATAGGCGCACACGCCCTTGGTCACGATCATAAGGGTGCAGCCGGGAACCTTTTGGATTATGCCGGCGCAGGCGTCCAGGTTCCGGCGCAGTCTGTCCATGTGAATACGCACTCTGGGGTACATGGCTTACGAACTCGCTCCTTCCTGTGTAGTGCGGTTGGGGCAGTGGAGGCGGGTACAGCGGCTGCACTCATGGCTGCAATCCCCTGCTTTCGGCTTGTTCTCCCGGTAGGCGCTCATATCATAGCCCATGGCCTCGCACTCCTCAATGTGCCGCTGTAGCTCCTCTTCCCGCTGCTGCCGCTGGGTCTCAAGCCGGGAGAGCTCCTTGTTGCAGACGGGTACCGGCTCCTCCGCTTTCCGCTCCGGAAAGGTGATGCCCAGGCTCTGCTCCAGCAGCCGGGCGGCCGCCTGGGGGTACCGCTTGGACAGCACGCCCAGCGAGGCCATAATGTAGTCGTGATCCACCAGGATCTGGGCGTGCTCCCCGGGAAGCAGCAGCATGCCCGACTCATTACAGCGGGTGATCTCCCGCATGATCTCCTCACGGTGGGGCAGCCGGGTGAGGGCGCCTCCGGTGCCCACGATGTATTTGACCTGCGTCAAATCCTTGCCCTCGGCCACCGTGCTGCGTCCGGAGGGGCCGTAGATATACCGCAGCCTGCCGGCGTGCCGCTCCGCCGCCTTTACCACGGCCTCTCGGGTAAGCAGCTCCACCAGCTTCACTTCTTCCTCCGTTTTGGGGATGGCCCGATAGGTCTCCAGGGCATGCTCCATGGAAAAGCCCTGCTCCCGGCACTGCTCCCGGAGCTTCTCCTCGCCGATGGACTCCACCACCTTCCAGCGGTTGACATACACGCCCAGATCCCCTTCAACTGTGCGCTTGGCCTTCGGCTCGGGTGAAATCATGAGGCGGGCCACCTGGTCGGACTCCACCGTGACGGAATGCAGATCTGTTGTCGCTCCGCCCACGTCCAAAACAATGAGGTCGCCCAGGTATTCATACAACAGCTTGGTACATTCCATCACCGCGCCCGGCGTGGGGATGATGGGGCCTGTCACCATCTCCCGGACGTGCTCCATGCCTGGAGCATGGGTGATGTTTTGTTCAAACGCATCCTGAATGACCTTCCGGCAGGGCTCTACGTTCAGCGCGTCGATCTTGGGGTAGACATTCTCCACAATGTAGAGCTGCTCCCCCTCCTCCTCCGGGAAAATCAGGCGCATCTCCTCCTGATTCTCCACATTTCCGGCGTAGACGACGGGGATTTTCAGGTTCATGGAGCGGATCATCTCCGCATTGGCGATCGCCGTGTCCCGTTCGCCGTAGTCCACGCCGCCTGCGATCAGAATGAGGTTGGGGCGTATTTCCTTGATCTTGGCCAAATCAGTCCGGCGCAGCCGTCCCGCCGTAACGTAGTGGAGAATCCCTCCCGCGCCCAGGGCCGCCTCCCTGGCGGCCTTGGCCGTCATGTCGTATACCAGGCCGTGTACCGTCATCTTGAGGCCGCCGGCGGCAGAGGATGTGGCCAGCATCTCGCGGTACTCCAGGGACTCCGTTCCCAGCTTGCCGCACAGGTCGGAGACTGCGCTCTGCAGGCCGATACGTACATCTCCGTCCAGTACAGAAGTGGGGGCTTGGCCTTGGCCGAGATAGACCGGACGATCGCCGTCCAGGCCGTGGAAAGCGTTTACCACTGTTGTGGTGGAGCCGATCTCCGCTACAAGGACATCTACTTTCATTACTGTCACCGCCTTTCTGCTGCATTGGAAGGCAGCAAACATACTACAGATTTGCTTTGCAAACAGGCAAACCAGGGCAGAAGGCCGCAGCGCCTCTGCCCCTCGGTTTGCCTGTTTGCCCGACTTGTTTCGTTCGGCGCGCTGTTGCGCGGGACAGGACGACATTCAGCCGAATCAGCCGAGCGGATTGATCCTGCCGGTGCCCACAAAGTAGATACAAATAACCAGAAGTGCCAGAAGGGCGACAAAAACGGCCTTATCAACCTTTGTCTCGAATACTTTTAGTCCCTTTTCCTTTTGTCCCTTGGCATAGACAAAGATACCGGGCACATAAAGCAGGACGGTTGCCAGCATGACGCTGATGCCGGCGGCAAAGACCATCCAGACCGCGTAAACAGCGTTGAAAATACCAATTCCTTTGATCAGCCCGTTCTCCTGCTTCAGCGCCACCTTGCAGAAATACATTGCGCTGAGGAAGTACGGCACCATGATCATGCCGGTGGCAAAGAAGTAAAATACCTGATAGGTCGATTCATTGAAATAGAGCAGAACCAGGAATACCTGCGCAATGATGCTGGTGAGGACAATGGCGAAGACAGGCGCGCCATTTTTATTGGTTCGGGTAAACGCCTTGCAGAACGCGCCGCTCTTGGCCGCCTCATATGGGCACTCCGTGCACATGATGGTGTGGCCCAGCGTGGCCCCCAGCAGGGAGATAATAACGGCGATATTCACCAGGGCAGCGCCCCAGGGGCCCACCACGTGCTCCAGGATACCGGCCATGGGGGGATTGCCCAGGGCGGCCAGCTCCTCATTGGTCATCACGCCGGCGCTCAGGAAGGAAATGATAATATAGAGAATCAGTACGGAAAGGAAGCCGATCACCGTGGCGCGGCCCACGTCGCTGGAACGCTTGGCGCGGCCGGAGATTACCACGGCTCCTTCAATGCCGGTAAACGCCCACACTGTGGTGGTGGTGGTCGCCATGACCTGCTTGCCAAAGCTCATTCCGCCCTCGCTGCCCGAGAAGTTCTGCATAAAGGTCTCGAAGGAGAAGGCGCGGGCAAAAATAATGACGACGATCAGCACCAGAATGGGGATAATTTTTGCGATGGTGGAAACCAGGTTGACCGCAGTGGATTCCTTTGTGCCGCGGAGCACCAGGATAATGGCAATCCACCATACCACGGACATGCCAATGACCGACGGGATGTTGTTTCCTACACCGAACAGGGGCAGAAATTGTCCTACCGAGGCGAACAGAAGTGTCAAAAACGAGATGTTTGAGAGCAGCTCACTTAACCAATAACCCCATGCGGAGTTAAATCCCACATAAGAACCAAAGCCGGCGCGGGCATAGCTGTAAACGCCGCCCTTCAGCTCGGGCTTCAGTTTGTTTAAGTAATAAAAGGCCAGGCAGAGCCCCAGCATACCGATGCCGGTTATCAGCCAGCCCACCAGAACAGCGCCGGAACCGGCCCCGGCCGCAGCAAAGTCGCCCGGGAATGCAAATACCGCACTTGCGATTGTTGCGCCGATGACCAGGCCAAGCAATCCGATAAAGGAAACGCCGCCTGCTTTGTTCGTCGTTTCTTGACTCATGAAGGCTCCTCCTAAATCCAAAATCAGGTTGGGGAATGGGGTTGGGGTCCGTTCATTTCATTTGACCGCATTTTAGACGAACCTGAAACCTATCCTGCCCCGGCTCCCCTTCAGGCCTTCGCCGGGGCATGGATAGATATGGAGCAATCCAGCCGTTCGGGGATTGCTTTGAGCTTACAGCTCACCTCTCCGGCGCATGGCCTCCTCTGCCAGGAAGGTGGCCACGTCGATCCCGTGGGAATCCCGGCCGAAGCCCTGGTCAATGCCGGTCTTGACGGCCTCATCCGGGATGACCTGGGTGCCGCCGGCGGCGATGATTACCCGGTCACGAATGCCCTTTTCCACCGCCAGCTCGTTGATGCGCTTCATATTCTTGTAGTGGACGTTATCGTGGGAGATGATGGTGGAGGCCAGAATGGCGTTGGCGTTCAGCTCCACCGCCGCGTCCACCAGCTTTTCCACCGGGACGGAGGTGCCCAGGTAGTGAACCTTGACCCCCCACTTTTCAATGCCGCCGTGCTTGATATTGATAATCTCCCGCAGGCCCACAGAGTGCTCATCCTCGCCTACCGTGCCGCAGACCACCACCATGGGGTGCTCCTCGAACTCTTTGTAAAGCACGGCGTCACTCAGATGGTGGGGCTCGGGGGGGACCTCCAGCTTGGTGGGATCCACGTCGAAGGTCAGCTTGCCCTTCATCTCGATGCGGGTACCCTCCGCCTCCTGAAGAACCTCCTTGCTGATCACCTCAGGGTGATCCAGACCCAGCCGCTTGCCGATCTCCAGGGCCGCCGCCTCAGCCACACGCTTCTCAGCGGGGATACACATGGTCAGCAGGATGGTGCCGTCGGCGCACCACTCCACCTCGGGCTTGATGGCCTCTCCGTCCAGATACTTCCTCACCTTGTCCATACGGACGTTTACGTTGTCCTCCTCATCCAGCTCGTCGATGTAGACGATCTTGCTGCGGTCCTCAAACGTGCAGCCGCCAATCAGGGCGGAGGGGTTGGCCGGATCGCCGCCGTACTGCTCCACGTTGTTGTAGCCGTAGTGGGCAGTGACGGGGGCCATGTAGTCCTCGGCCCGCTCAAAGATGTAGCCGTAGCCCACGCCGCCCTCAATCTTGCGGGCGATGCCGTCGCCGTTGCGCTCGGGGTACTTGGCGGAGTCCACGAAGAAGCCCTCCTGAACAGCGTTGAAGTAGCCGCCGACCTCCACGATCTCCTCCATGAACAGGCAGGCGCGCTCCTTGAGCTCACGGGCCATCTCGCGCAGAGGGCCATCCTTTTTGAGCTCCACCATCTCCATCAGGCCGTCCAGACCGATGAGGGTCTGCTTGGCGTTGTCGATGGCCTCGATATTGTAGATGTGCCAGGGGACGTTGCGGCCCTCGTCAGGGGTGATGGTGGACTGGATGTCCGCGCTGGTCAGCTTTGAAATGAGCATGTTCAGCACATGGGTCACTGTCGCCTCGCGGGTGGAGGAGCAGATGTACTTCGTGTTCTGCTGGGCCCGCATCTTGTAGCGCCCGCAGATGTCCCGCAGCGCCACGGCGTAGGGCAGGTCGGTATAGACGCAGGGGGCTGGAGTGGCCGTGGGGGGCACGGTGGACAGGCTGATGTTCTCCGGCTTCATGCCCACCCGCTCGGAGAACAGGGAATTGATGGCATGCTGCACGATCAGCTCAGGCATGACCTTCCACGCCTCCCGGGCGGTGGCGTTTGCGTTGTGGGCGCCATCAATCTGCAGCATCCCGGCCCAGGCCATAATGGACTTGGACTCGCAGGCGTCCACGAAGGAGCGCACGCAGTTGATGTCGCGGTAGAGGACGTTGTACTGGGGATCCTGGTGGGCGCCATTGATGCCTTCCTCGGCAAACATGACGGCCACATCGGGGCCAGCTACACCGGAGACATAGGAGTGATAGTTGATGGGGCGGCCCACCTCCTCCTCGATGAGATCCAGCGCCTTACGCTGTGCGCGGACCTGCTTGCGGGTGATGGGAACGCCGCCGATTCCCTGGGGGGTGCCCTCCATCAGGCCGTCGATATGGGACTGGCCCATATGCCGGATGACCATGATGTGGTCGGCGCCGTGCCAGGCGGCCATGCGCATGCGGCGGATATCGTCCTCAAAGCGGCCGGAGGCAATCTCGGTCGTGATGACCGGAAGCGGCTGGGGGTCGATATCGCCGAAGTACTTGGCCGGGGGAAGGCCGACGCTCTGCTTCAGCGGCTCGGACACATCGTGGTAGGTAAAGGGGCCCATCTCCAGGTTGGGGGCGGGCTTGCGCCAGGTCCATCCCCGGCGCTTGGGCTCGTACTTGTCCAGATCCTTGAGGATGTTGCGTACATCCAGCTTTTCGTTGGGCTTCAGGGTCATCTCAGACATACTTACTTCCCCTCCTTGAACAGCGCGGCGGCTTCATCCCAGTACTTCCCCTGGGCCAGCAGGTGTCCGGCCTCCGGAATGGAGAGATTCTTCTCCCTGGACAGCTTGTAGACGACATGGCCGGCGCCGTGGCTCATCAGGCTGTGATCCATACAGCCCTCCACAATCTTCTGGGTTTCCAGAGAGGAGATGCCCATCCGCAGCAGCACGGCACGCTCTACCGAGGGGGTGGTATTCCTGCGGCCCAGCTCCAGCAGCGGGGCAACCACCTGCTCGGTCAGCGCCCAGAAGCGGTCATACAGCTCCTGGTCGGTCAGATTGGCGATATGCTTTCTTCTCTCAGCAAAATCATCGGCACGCTTCATGGATGTCACGCTCCCCTCTCAAAGTGTGGGCACGATGGCGGCCACCTGCTCCCTGACCCAATCCACGCTCTTGTTGGTCTCCTGGGCCAGAAACTCATAGTCCGCCTCGGTGGGGGTGGCCGTATAGGTCTTTAGGGCCGTCTTGATGAGGGAATGGCGCATCTTGTCCAGATCCAGATCCCTGACCTGGAACTGATAGGGATCGGCGGGCAGGATCACGCTGACGCCGGGCACCTCCTCACCGGGCTTGCCAAAGCGCACCTCGATGCCGTTCTCCCGGGCAAAGTCCAGCTGGGGCTGCACGTGCTTGCCCGCGCCGGTGTACTCGGTCTCGCTGACTACCAGGATCTGATCCTCCGGCAGCTCCTGAGCCAGGCAGAAGGCCGCGGCCAGAGAGGTATTTCCGGCGGGGCCGCGCTCCAGGCCCTCCAGGTTTGCCAGCAGCTCGGTGATGCACATAACTTCGCCCTGCGTCACGGTGACATAGCGATCCATGTAGCGCAGGGGACGGGCGGCAGAACGGGGCACGTCGGAGCGATCCGGCCAGTTGGCAAACGGGACGCCGAAGCCGGTATGGCCGGTGGTACAGGACTTCCGGTTGAACTGGGTGTCGGAGGCCATGTGCAGGCCGGTCAGATCAATTGAGGCGGCTACGATCTGCGTATGGCCGGCCCCCGCCTTCCGCAGGCCCCGGGCGGTGCCGGTAACCATGCCGCCGCCGGCATTGGTGCACACAACCATGTCGGGATCCCTGCCGAACTGGGCGCGGCACTGAAGGGCAATCTCATGGCCCAGCGTTTCAATGCCGGCGATGCCGAAGGGGGAATAGAGGGAAGCATTGAAGAAGCCGGTGTCCTCCAGCAGGGAGAGGGACTCATAGAAGAGCTCGGGGCCCACGGTGATCTGCACCACCTCGGCTCCCATGGCCTCGCAGGCCCGGGCCTTCTCAATAATCTCGGGCTGGCCCACCTCCCGGGAGTCGTAGGCTTCCTGGACGATGATGCACTTGAGGCCCTGCATCGCGGCCTGGGAGGCCACGGCGGCGCCGTAGTTACCGGAGGTCGCGGCGATGACGCCCTTATAGCCGTGAGCCTTGGCAAAGGCCACCGCACAGGCGGCCCGGCGGGCCTTAAAGGAGCCGGAGGGGTTGGTCATCTCATCCTTCACACAGATGGTGGCGCCATAGCCGGGCTTGGCGCACTTGCGGGCCAGGGCGGTCAGGTTCCGCAGCGTGAAGAGCGGGGTATTGCCCACTCCGGTCAGCCCCTGCACCCGTTCTACCTCCTCCATGGAGAACCCCGTAGAGGACATCATCTTCTCGTAGTCAAAGGCGATGGAGCCGCTCTCAAAGGCGGAGAAATCCATGCCCAGAGCCTTCTTCATAATTTCGCCCTTGCGGCTCATCACGGAGGCGTAATCCTTTGCCAGTGCCATCACTTATCACCTCCATACAGGAATGCTCTGTAATTGCGGTCGATCTGCACCAGCTCGGGCACGCACTTGCCATAGCTGTGGGTGTAATAGGGGTCGACCTCCACCAGCGTGCCGGTCTCCACCCGGTCTGCGGCCGTGGTGACCTGCACCTCGTCGCCCAGATTGGCGTCGGCCGCTAGGAATCCCTTTGTCCACATCACCAGCGGGGTATTTCTGGTGTCCTCAGGATCCTGAGGGGCACGCTGGCCCACTGGAAGCAGGATCTTCTTAATCCGTACCCATGTTCCTTTTTGAACCATTTCACAGCTTCCTTTCTCCGCGGGTCCGGAGGAGAAAGCTCCTCCGGGCCCGTAACCGTTTCAAGTCGATTGGACGGTTCCTTACTTCACCAGCTTGCAGTCCTCGTCGATCATGTCCCGCATGTCGCCCATGATGGCGTGGGGCACGGGGATGTCGACCATGGTTTTCAGGCCGGGACGGGCGTTGATCACGTGGGGGATGCAGTTCATGATCATGGCCATGGTGCCGATACCGCCCTCGATCTCGGGAGTATTGACCATGTTGACCGGGGGAATGCCCTGAATTTCCACATAGTCGCCGGTATGGATGCCCACCTGCTCGGGTTCGATCTGCTGAGGGTGGTCCATTTCGATCTTCACCTGGCCGTCCACGGTGCCCCAGCCCTTCATGGCAACGCCCGCCACATGGCCGGCGGCGGCAAAGCCATAGGGGGACTTGCGGTCCACGTCGGTGACGATGGGCTCCATGTCCTGCTCGAATTTATCCAGCTTCCAGCCCAGAGCGTCGGTGATCATGCGGATGGACTCGGCAAAGCCCACGTGGCCGGTCATGGTGCCCGCGGCCTTCCGCTTCTCAAATTCGGCCACCTCCAGGCCGATACCCTGCTCCTCCATGACGGCGGGGCCGAAGGGAGACAGGCTGTTCACCCGGCGGGAGACGATGTGATCCACGCTCTCGCAGGCGCCGGTCCACAGGATGACCAGCAGATCCATGATAAGGCCGGGGTTGATGCCGGTGCCCAGCACGGTGACGCCGTTCCTCCTGGCGATCTCGTCCAGCTTGGCCGCCAGCTCAGGCTCCTGGGCCTGGGGATAAGCCATCTCCTCGGCGGAGGTGATGACGTTCATGCCCCGCTCCATAACAAACACCAGTTTGTCATAGACATCACGGGTAAAGGAGTTGGTGCACACCACCACGATATCGGCGGCGCCGGGCCGGATGACCTCCTCGGCGGTGCCCACGATCACGTCCTCGCGGTCGCCGCGCTCAATGCCGGGCACCACGTCATACAGGCTCTTGCCCAGCTTGGCGCCGATGTCGATGGCGCCCACAATATCCACGCCCTGCTTTTTGCAGAGCATCTTGCCGATGCCGCCGCCCATGGCGCCCAGTCCCCAGAGAATTACCTTCACATTTTTCATGCTGCATTCATCCTTTCCGTTACAGGTCGTGTGGTTCAGGTTCTGTGTCCTGTCTGCGGATAGAAAAAGCAAAGGGTGTGCCAGTTTTTCCGGCGCACCCTTTGATCTGTATAATATTTCAATTAAATTCTTATATTTTCCATTTACATGGACAATTAGCCGGGGTTTAGAGGACATCCACAAAATTTTATTCTGAAACGGCCTGTGAGCTGCTCTGGCAAACATGCACCAAAACAGGTTGACAAGGCGCAAAAAAATGGGCATTGTGCCCACTTTTTTGCGCCCCCCAAGAAGCCGTTAATAAAGAATTCCATATTTTTTCAGCTTGTGCTGAAGGGTCTGCCGCTTCATATGCAGACAGGTTGCGCACTGGGATACGTTCCCCCGGCAGCGGTCGAACATGGTGCGTATCGTTTCCTCCTCAATGCGCTCGATATAGTCCTGCAGGGACTCGCCCGCCTGAAAGTCTGTGCCACGCCGGTCCACGGCCTTGCCGGGCGCGGGCAGGTCCAGGAGCTCTGTTGTAAAGCCGCTGTCCCCATCCATCATGAACATGGCCTGGATCAGGATGTTCTCCAATTCCCGGACGTTTCCCGGGTAGTCGTATTCCATGAGCTGGCGCAGCACATCCCGCGGCAGCTCCGACAGGCGCTTTCCCATCTTCGCATGGTGCTTTTCAATCAGCGCCTGGGCCAGATAGGGGATATCGCCCCTGCGTTCCCGCAGGGGCGGAATATTCAGGGTGACCACGCTGAGGCGGTAGTATAGGTCCTGACGGAGTTTTCCCTGGCGGATCAGGTCGACAGGGTCTTCATTTACAGTAGTGATTACCCGGACATCCACCGGAATATCCTCTGAGCCCCCAACCCGCCGGATGTAGGACTCCTGCAAGACCCGGAGCAGCTTGCTCTGGAGCTCATAGGGCATGGAGTTCAGCTCATCCAGCAGGAGCGTACCGTGGTTGGCCAGCTCAAACAGGCCCGCCCGGTCCACCGCTCCGGTGAACCCGCCCTTGGCGGTGCCGAACAGAAGCCCCTCCAGCAGGTTGCTGGGCAGGGCCGCGCAGTTCTGCGCAATAAAGGGCTTCCCGCTCCGCGTTCCACCGTAGTGGATGCTCTGGGCGAACAGCTCCTTTCCCGTGCCCGTCTCCCCGTAGATCAGCACCGGCATGTCGTTTTGCGCCGCCCGCTTGGCCCGCTCCATGCTCTTCTGGAACTTGGGATCACGCCCGATCAGATCGGAAAAGTGATAGCGTTTGAGCTTCTGTTTTTTGGATGTCTCCTGCGTCCCCACCTGACTTTGCAGATGGGCCAGCCGGTCGCACAGCTCCGACAGCTGAGTTACGTCATTGGCTACCTCGATCACGGCGAGCAGCTTCCCGTCGGCATCTTTGACCGGAATGGTAGTATTAATGGTGTGAATATATTTGCCGCTGGCGTTGATGTACCGCTGCGGCTGATTGACGGTGGATGCCCCGGCCTGGAGCGCACGGTAAATCGTACTGGACTCCAGATCCATGTGAGAAAACGCATCCTCAAAACGCCGGCCGACCACATCTGCCGGCTCCATCTGTTCCATCCTGGCCATAACGGAATTGTAAAAAATGGAGGTCCCCTGCCCGGCCACAATATGAACCCCTTCATTCAAAAGGCCTAAGAGCGCCGACAGGATCTCCTTATATTCATTTTCACGCACTATGATATCTCCCAGTACACGCTGTGCCTCTCTTTTGCGAGAGCCCGTAAAAGTAATCAAAGCTAATATAACATATAAAGTCACAGAATTTCAACGTAAGATTTTGACCACTTGAAAAACCCGGCTGGAGGCAGATGACGCTTAAGACCACACCGTGCGGGCAGCCATAACTCGGAGGCAAAAGAGGATAGTATGCGCAGCAGCCGGAAAATCCGCTCCGGATTTGATGCCGGCGGGCAATTTTATTTGGTCTAATCAAATAACTTTTTTAGCTGTTACAAATTCTTTTCAATCTGGATCGGGCAGGGAAAACACCGTATCCTCTATGGACAATGATGACAGTCAAAATAGAAAGAAACCTGTCTTTGACCGAAGTCAAAAACAGGTTTCTTCGCCGGGTGATGGCTACAAAAAAGATGCAGTGGTTGCAGGTCTGCACCAAAAACCAAATCGCAACCCAGCAAAGCGGTTGCGGTTTGGAAAGGAGCCGCGGACGATATGACGTCCGCGGCGACATGTCCTGTGTTGATAAAAAATGCATTTTGATAAGGGCTTGGGATTAAGGTTGATTCTATAAAGAAAACCGTTTGAATTCCTCAAGTGTCGCTTCAAGTATCTGTCTGTTTTCGTGCTCAGGCTTTAAATACTGTTGCATTTCTTTAAATATTTGATCGAGATTTTGCAGGTCTGAGTCTGTATATATTAAAGTAAAAATATTAAACTTTCGGTAATATTCTTTGTGCTTCTGCATCTCTTTTTCAAAATTGGCTCTGGCCTCTAAATTGATTTCTTTTTGATTTTTTTCCTTTGTCCTGGATAAGTACCCATGTGTTGACCAGGGAGAAAATTCAAATCCCTGTTTCTGCAATGTATAGGGATTAATAATCGTGAAATCCAACCGATACCTGTGCTGTGTCTGAAGACCGCCATATCGCAATTCTGGGATCAAGAGCGGAATTTCGTATGGCTGCTTGCTGCTTAACACCAACTCGCAATACTTTTTGGCAATCTCCATTTCATAGGGTGATCTCGTTTGTCGAACCATAATATTTTGAAAAAATACCAGGTATTGTTCTATCGTAAAAAACTCTATTCTTTGCGGTGAATGGGGAACGACAAGTCCTGTCTCCAGGACATGTCCGATGGTCCAGTAGTTTGGTTTAAAATGTCGAATTTCACTGACATCGTTTTCCCATTCTCCATTTTTAAAACGAGGGGTGATGAGAAGTCCGTAGCTTGCATTTGTTTGCCCAATCCAAAGTGCTGCTTCTTCCTTTTTAGGGCGTTTTTTTGCCAAGGCATCGCAGTTGCGCCAATATGTGCGCTTTAAAAAAAGAGTCACATATTCTAAGAGTTCCGGATCACTTGTCAGTTGCTGCTGAAACTTATACGCCGCCCTGGATGCCTCTTTTCCCGCATCGACGGTCTTTATGTGGTTTATAAGCCCCTGGAACCAACGGGCGGCAAATTCCTCAGGTGAGCTTATCACGTTATCTGTAACATTAAGATACGTCGTGTGCTTCCCTCCGATTTTTGCGTGGAGGGATAATTGCTGAGATTTGAAGTCATCTGGATTGTCTTTGCTGAAGGCATGGCGCCGCAAGATACTAGGAAGCAGTGCGTCCAGTTGACATGTTAGCTGCGCAATCTGTTCTTTTTTCTGTCGCGCAAACCACTGCTTTCCTGTCATAACAGCCACCCTTTACACATTTTTCTCCCAGAGTATTGCTGTAATTATATCAAGTATTCCTATTTTATGCAACTCAATATTAATCTAATGTGGTTATGACACAGGGGGCAGATTCCAAAAATCTTCCATTTTGTATTTCGATTTCAGCTCGTTTGCACTTTCATGCCTCATCTCCGAAGTGAATACAGAAATAGCTGAAAGTCCTGTCATGATAAGGCTTTCAGCTATACCCCCCTATCCGCCAGTCTCATGTAAACTGTTCGAATTGGGTGGGGGCATTCAAAAACCTTGGCGCAGGCGGAATTCACTTCCGCCGGGTATGTGAAGTCCTCACGGTATGCATAAAAATAACCACACCGAAAGGTGTGGTTATTTTTTTATAAAAAAATCAAGCCAAAATCTGATTATCCCTTGAAAACACTGTATCCACGGGCATTTCAGACAGGTCAAAACCATCTCATTTACTACGATTTTACTACTGTTGAGTGAGCCTTGACACGCTGAAAGACCACGAAATGCCAAGATACGGGTACAGTACCCGTCAATCGGGGCCTCCGCCCCGTGACCATATAACTGAATACAGACCGGCCATCTGCCGGGGCAACGCCATGGGTAACACAAACCTGTGGCGTTTTTTTATGCCCTGCCGGGGGCACGCAAAACTGTATAAAAACGGGTGGGAAATCCCCTGTTTTTTCGCCTGTGGGCGGCGCAAATGAAGCCGCCCATATTCTTTCCCTCATGGGAGGCCGGGCGGCGATACAGGGGCGCAAACCCGCCGAAACGAACACTTTTCAAAACCGAAGGAAGGAGGTATCCAACATGGCGGTATTCCGCATTGAGAAAACCCGCGATTACACGGTGATGTCCAACCATCACCTGCGGGACAAGTCGCTCTCGTTGAAAGCGAAGGGCCTTCTCTCCCTCATGCTCTCCCTGCCGGAGGAGTGGGACTATACCACCAAGGGGCTGGCCCGGATCTGCAAGGATGGCGTTGACAGTATCTGCGCCGGGGTGCGGGAGCTGGAGGAACACGGGTATGTGATCCGCCAGCGGGTCCGCAACCCCAACGGCCAGCTCGGCGCCATCGAGTACACCATCCTGGAGAAGCCCCGCCAACCTGAACCAGGAAAACCTGAACGGGAAAATCCAGTCCTGGATAATCCTGAACAGGCTTCCCCTGTCTTGGGAGAACCTGAACAGGGAAACCCCGCACAATTAAATACTAAAGAATCAAGTAAAGAAAAATCAAAAAAAGATCTATCAAGTACGGAAGGATCAAATCCTATCCTATCAAGCCCCCAAACCCCCAGGGGCTCGGATAGGGCCGGACGGGATTGGATGCGGGAACGGGAGAACTACCGGGAATTGATTTTGGAGAACATCGAGTATGACTACCTCATCCAGAGCCATCAGCTTGACCGGGACCGCCTGGACGAGCTGGTGGAGCTCATGGTGGACACGGTATGCTCCCGCCGGGAGACCATCCGCATTGCCGGGGACGACTACCCGGCGGAGGTGGTCAAGTCCCGGTTCCTGAAGCTGGACAGCTCCCACATCGAGTATGTGCTGGACCGGATGCGGGAGAACACCACCTATGTCCGCAATATCAAGAAATACCTGCTGGCCGCTTTGTATAACGCCCCGGCCACCATCGGCAGTTACTACACTTCCCTGGTGAGCCATGACCTGTACGGCGGCGGAGAAAGGAGGTAGTGCCTATGCAGGAAGAAATCACCCAGGGCGCGGTCTCCCTCTCGGTGGAGGCGGGCAAGATGACCGCGGACCTGCTCCAAAAGGCCCTAAAGAAGGTGCTGGAGGAGATGCAGAAAAAGCCCTCCCAGCGCACCCTCCGCCAGGGGAAACAGACCCTTCACCAGCTCAAACAGCATGGGGCCTCCCTGACCAACATTGAGATCACGGAGCAGAACATCAAGGCGTTTTCGGCGGTGGCGAAGAAGTACGACATCGACTATGCCCTGAAGAAGGACCCCCACACCGAGCCCCCGCACTACTATGTGTTTTTCAAGGCGAAGGACAAGGACCAGCTCCAACCGGCTTTCAAGGAGTTCACCGCCATGACCCTGGACCGGGAGAAGCGCCCCACCATCCGGGAGCGGCTGGCCCAGGCCCAGGAACAGACCAAGACCAAGCACCGGGAACGGGAGAAGGTCAAGGCCAAGGACCGGGAGGTGGCGCGATGACCGGCAAGGTGAAGAAGCTGGTGCTGCTCAACCTCCCGTATCTCATTTTCGTGTATCTCTTTGACAAGCTCTGCCAGGGTGTGCGGCTGGCGCCTGGGGCAGACGCCTCGGAGAAGCTGCTCCACATCGGACAGGGCTTTTCGGCAGCCTTTGCCAGTCTGGCGCCCAGCTTCCATCTGGTGGATCTGTGTGTGGGCGCCGCCGGTGCGGTGCTGATCCGGCTGGTGGTCTACTCCAAGGGCAAGAACGCAAAGAAATACCGCCGGGGCATCGAGTACGGGAGCGCCCGCTGGGGCACCCCGGCCGACATCGCCCCCTACATGGACAAAGACTTCTCCCAAAATGTCCTTCTTACCCAGACAGAGCGGATCACCATGTCGAGCCGCCCGAAGGAGCCCAAGTACGCAAGAAATAAGAACATCCTGGTCTGCGGCGGTTCCGGCTCAGGCAAAACAAGGTTCTTTGTCAAGCCCAACCTGCTCCAGTGTCATTCCTCCTATGTGGTCACGGACCCCAAGGGCACCATCCTGAACGAGGTGGGCGCCCTGCTGGATCGCAAGGGATACCGCATTAAAAGCCTGAACCTCATCAACTTCAAGAAGTCCATGCGGTACAACCCTCTGGCGTACATCCGCAGCGAGAAGGATATTTTGAAGCTGGTGAACGCCCTGATCCTCAACACCAAGGGCGAGGGCGAAAAGAGTTCCGAGGATTTTTGGGTGAAGGCCGAGCGCCTGTACTATTCCGCCCTCATCGGGTACATCTGGTACGAGGCGGAGCCGGAGGAGCGCAACTTCATCACCCTGCTGGACCTCATCAGCGCCAGCGAGGCGCGGGAGGACGACGAGGAGTTTCAGTCTCCCGTGGATCTGCTGTTCGCCAAGCTGGAGAAGGAGCACCCGGACCACTTCGCCGTGAAGCAGTACCGCAAATTCAAAATGGCGGCGGGCAAAACTCTAAAATCCATACTGATTTCCTGCGGCGCCCGCCTGGCGCCCTTTGACATCGCGGAGCTGCGGGACCTCATGGCGGAGGACGAGCTGGAGCTGGACACCCTGGGCGACCGCAAATCGGCGCTGTTCGTCATCCTCTCGGATACGGACAGCACCTTCAATTTTGTGGCGGCGCTCATGTACTCCCAGCTTTTCAACCTGCTGTGCGACAAGGCGGACGACTTCTACGGGGGACGCCTGCCGGTCCATGTGCGGTGCTTGCTGGACGAGTTTGCGAACATCGGTCAAATCCCGAACTTCGACAAGCTGATTGCCACCATCCGAAGCCGGGAAATATCGGCTTCTATTATTTTGCAGAGCCAAAGCCAGTTAAAGACCATCTACAAGGACGCGGCGGATACCATCGTGGGTAACTGCGACAGCACCTTGTTTTTGGGAGGCAAGGAGAAATCCACCCTGAAAGAAATTTCGGAGCTGCTGGGGAAAGAAACGATCGACAGTTTCAATCAATCGGAGAACCGCGGCAGCCAGGTTTCCCACGGCCTCACCTATCAAAAACTGGGAAAGGAGCTGATGACACAAGACGAATTGGCAGTGATGGACGGAGGCAAGTGTATCTTCATGCTGCGGGGTGTGCGCCCGTTCCTCTCGGACAAGTACGACCTGACAAAGCATCCGAATTACAAATACACCGCCGACGCCGACAAGAAGTACCTCTTTGATATGGAACGGTACATGAAACGCAAACCGGCCATCGTAAAGCCGGATGAGCCTTTCGAGATGTACGAATTGACAGCAACGGACCTTCAATAACAATTCTACAACGAAGAAAGGAAATATGATTTATGGATTTTTTCACTAACGCTATCGACGTATTGCAGACTCTGGTGATCGCCCTGGGCGGCGGCCTGTGCGTGTGGGGCGGCATCAACCTCCTGGAAGGTTACGGCCAGGACAACCCTGCCAGTAAAAGCCAGGGCATCAAGCAGCTTATGGCCGGCGGCGGTGTCGCCCTCATCGGCCTGACCCTGATCCCCCTGCTGTCCGGCCTGCTCTCCGCCTGATGTCTGCCAGCAGACCCCACGGGAGGCCCCGGCACACGGGGCCTCCCGGAAAGGAGGTGATCCCCGTTGATCTTTGACGCGATACAGGAGTGGTTCCAGGAACTGCTCATCGACGGTATCATTTCAAACCTGACCGGGATGTTTGATACCCTGAATACCAAGGTGGGCGAGATCGCCGGGGAGGTGGGCATGACGCCCTCCGCATGGAACAGCGGCATTTTCAACATGGTCCGCAGCCTCTCGGAGACCGTGATCGTCCCCATCGCCGGCATCGTCCTCACCTTTGTCATGTGCTATGAGCTCATCCAGCTCATCGTAGAAAAGAACAACCTCCACGACTTCGACACCTGGATTTTCTTCAAGTGGATCTTCAAGACCTTCTGCGCGGTGCTCATCGTCACCAACACCTGGAATATCGTCATGGCGGTGTTCGATGTGGCGCAGAACGTGGTCAGCCAGAGCGCCGGCGTCATCATCTCGGATGCGGGCATTGACATATCCGGCGTGACCGCGGACCTGGAGACCCAGCTCGCGGACTGGAGCATCGGCGCCCTGCTGGGGCTGTGGTTCCAGAGCATCTTCGTGGGGCTGTGTACGCAGATCCTCTCCATCTGCATCTTCCTGGTAATCTACGGAAGGATGATCGAGGTGTATTTGGTGACCTCGATCGGGCCCATCCCTTTTGCCACGATGGTGAACCGGGAATGGGGCAACACGGGGCAGAACTATCTCCGCTCCCTGCTGGCCCTGGGCTTCCAGGCGTTCCTCATCATGATCTGCGTGGGCATCTACGCGGTGCTGGTGGAGGGCATCTCCCTGAGCGGCGACAACATTTCCGGCGCCATCTGGGGGTGCATGGGGTACACGGTGCTCCTGTGCTTCACCCTCTTTAAGACCGGCAGCCTCGCAAAGTCCCTGTTCGGGGCGCACTAAAGGGGGTGGCTGAATGAAAATAGGATTGATAGACGTGGACTCCCACAACTTTCCCAACCTCTGCCTGATGAAGCTCTCCGAGTACCATACCAGGCGGGGCGACCGGGTGGAGTGGTGGAGCCCCAAGGGCCGCTATGACCTGGTTTACAAGAGCCGGGTGTTCACGGACACCTACTCCAAGGACACCATCGTGGTAAACAACGCGGAGAAGGTCGTCCAGGGCGGCACTGGCTACGGGCCGGGCGGAAAAGACCTCCCTTATGAGATCGAGCACATCCGGCCGGACTACTTTTTGTATCCGCGGTTTTTGGGAACGGCCTACGGCTTTTTGAGCCGGGGCTGTCCGAGGAACTGCGGATTTTGCATCGTCAGCGGCAAGGAGGGACGCAGGAGCGTCAAAGTCGCTGACCTTTCTGAATTTTGGCGCGGTGAGGATGAGATCAAACTGCTGGACCCCAACCTGCTGGCCTGCCCGGATCATGAGGCGCTTCTGGAACAGCTTGCCGCCAGCCGGGCGCTGGTGGACTTCACCCAGGGGCTGGACATCCGGCTGACGAACCCGGACAACATCGCCCTGCTGAACAGGGTGCGGACCAAGGCGGTGCATTTCGCCTGGGACAACCCGGAGGAGGACCTGACGGAGCACTTCAAACGCTTTGTGGCGCATACCGCCATCCGAAGCGACCGCAACCGGCGGGTCTATGTGCTGACCAACTACGGCAGCACCCATGAGCAGGACCTCTACCGGGTGAACACCTTGCGGGCATTGGGATATGACCCCTATGTGATGATCTATGAGCGCCCTACCGCTCCAAAAATCACCCGCCATCTTCAGCGGTGGGTGAACAACAAACGGATTTTCCACACGGTAAAAGATTTCAAGGACTATGCTCCCATGAAAAAGGAGGTGCATTGATTGGCCTATGTAACGATCCCGAAGGACCTGAGCAAGGTACAGAGCAAGGTCCTGTTCGGGCTGACCAAACGGCAGGTGATCTGTTTCGGAGCGGCGGCAATTATCGGCGTGCCGCTTTTCTTTTTGACCAAGGGGGCGCTGGGCACCACCACGGCGGCACTCTGCATGATCCTGGTGATGCTGCCCTTCTTCCTGTTCGCCATGTACGAGAAGAACGGGCAGCCCCTGGAGGTGTTCCTGGGACATCTCATTGAGAATAAATTTATCCGACCAAAGACGCGGATCTACCAGACCAACAACCTGTACTCTGCCCTGGTGCGGCAGTACAAATTGGAACAGGAGGTGAGAGCGATTGCAGGCAAAAACGGCAAGACCCGCAAAACCGGCAGGGGCAAGGCGCAAGCTGACCCGCGCCGAGCGTAAGCAGATCGAGGCGGTGGTCCGCCAGGCCAAGGGGGACGGGAAAACCCATACGGTGCAGGACAGCATCCCCTTCCGCAATATGTTCCCGGACGGCCTGTGCCGGCTGGAGGGCGGGGCCTTCTCCAAGACGATTGCATTCGAGGACGTCAACTACCGTCTGGCCTCGCCGGAGGACCAGCGGGATATTTTTGAACACCTCTGCGATTTCTACAACGGCTACGACCCCACCATCGGGGTGCAGATGTCGCTCAGCAGCCGGTATGTGGAGCATGGGCCGGAGGAGGACCTGTTCGGCATCCGTCCCCAGGGGGACGACCTGGACCCCGTCCGGGAGGACGCGGCGGGGATACTCCGCTTCCAGTATGAGCGGGGCAGCAACGGCTATGTGAAAACCAAGTATGTGACCCTGACCATAGAGGCGGAGAACCTTCCGGCGGCGCGGGCCCGGTTCGCCCGCATTGAGACCGACACCCTCAACCGCTTCAAGGTCATGGGCGCCGCCGCTCATGTGCTGGACGGGAAAGAGCGGCTGGAGCTGCTTCACGGCATCCTCCACCCGGCAGACGGCCGCCGTCCGGAGGGCGGGAAGTTCGCCTTCGATTGGGACTGGCTGGCGCCCAGCGGCCTTTCGGTCAAGGACTTCATCGCCCCGTCCTCCTTCCAGTTCGGGGAGACACGCACCTTCCGCATTGGCGAGATGTACGGGGCGGTGAGCTTTTTGCAGATCACCGCCCCGGAGATCCACGACCGTATTCTGGCGGAGTTCATGGAGACCGAGGGCAACATCCTGGTGACCATGCACATCCGGGGCATCAACCAGAATGAGGCCATCAAGATGGTCAAGCGCAAGATCACCGACCTGGACGCCATGAAGATTGCGGAGCAGAAGCGGGCGGTACGCAGCGGGTATGACATGGACATCCTCCCCAGCGACCTTGCTACCTACGGCGGCGCGGCAAAGACCATCCTCCAGGACCTGCAAAGCAGAAATGAGCGGATGTTCAACCTGACCTTCCTGGTCATGCACATGGCGGAGACAAAGCAGAAGCTGGAGATCGCCGTGTCCCAGGCGGCCAGTGTGGCGCAGACCTATAACTGCCTCCTGACCCGGCTGGACTTCCAGCAGGAGGACGGGCTGATGAGCAGCCTCCCCCTAGGCCTCAACCGTATCAAAATCGAGAGAAGCCTCACCACTTCGGCACTGGCGGTGTTCGTCCCCTTCGTCACCCAGGAGCTGTTCATGGGCGGGGACGCCATGTACTACGGCCTGAACGCCCTCTCCAACAACATGATCCTTCTGGACCGCAAACAATCCCGCAGCCCCAACGGACTGGTGTTCGGCACGCCGGGCAGCGGCAAATCCATGAGCTGCAAGCGGGAGATCACTTTCATCATTCTGACCACCAAGGATAATGTCATCATCTGCGACCCGGAGGACGAGTATTCGCCCCTGGTGCGCCGGCTGGGCGGGCAGGTGATTCGGCTGTCCCCGTCCAGCACCGACTATGTGAACCCCCTGGACATCAACCTGAACTACTCGGACGAGGAGAACCCCCTGGCACTGAAAAGCGACTTCGTGCTGTCCTTCTGTGAGCTCATCATGGGCAGCAAGACCGGGCTGGAGGCCATCGAAAAGACGGTCATCGACCGGGCGGTGCAGAAGATCTACCAGCCCTACTTTGCAGATCCCCGGCCGGAGAATATGCCCATCCTGGGCGATTTGATGGAGGCGCTGCTGGCGCAGGGCATCCCGGAGGCCGACCGTGTGGCGCAGGCATTGGACCTGTATGTGAACGGCTCCCTCAACTTCTTCAACCACCGCACCACGGTGGACATCCGTAACCGCCTTGTCTGCTTCGACATCAAGGGCCTGGGGAAAAACCTAAAAAAGCCGGGAATGCTCATTGTCCAGGACGCGGTGTGGAATACCGTTACCATCAACCGGGCCATTGGCCGTTCCACCTGGTATTTCGTGGACGAGTTCCACCTTCTGCTGAAGGAGGAGCAGACGGCGGCCTATTCGGCGGAGATCTGGAAGCGGTTCAGAAAATGGGGCGGGGTGCCCACGGGCGCCACCCAGAACCCCAAGGACCTGCTCTCCTCCCCGGAGATCGAGAACATCCTGGAGAACAGCGATTTCATCTATATGCTCAACCAGGCCGCCGGCGACCGCAAGATTTTGGCGGAGCGGCTGGGCATTTCGGCGGAACAGCTTGCCTATGTGACCAATTCCGAGCCGGGCCATGGGCTGCTGTTCTTCAACAATGTGATCCTGCCCTTTGCGGACGACTTCCCCAAGGACACGGAGCTTTACAGGCTGCTCACCACCAAGCCCAGCGAGGTGGAGCACGCGGCGGAAACGGAGGCGTGAATATGAACATGGAGATATTCAGAAACAGTGAATTTGGCAGTATCCGCGTGATCGAGGAGGACGGGAAATACCTGTTCTGCGGTTCGGATGTGGCAAAGGCCCTGGGGTACAGCAATCCCCGAAAGGCTGTCCGTGACCATGCGAGGGGTGGAACGAAACGTTCCATCCCCACCGCAAGCGGTGACCAGACAATGACCTTCCTCCCGGAGGGCGACGTCTACCGCCTGATCGTTCATAGCCGGCTGCCCGGCGCGGAGCGGTTTGAGAAATGGGTGTTCGATGAGGTGCTTCCCACGATCCGCAGGACCGGGGGCTACATGACGCCCTCCCTGCTGGAGGAGGCGGCCAGGCACCCGGAGATCCTTCTCTCCTTTGCGGACCAGCTCCTGGCGGAGCATGAGAAGAACCGCCGCCTTACCGGGGAGGTGGAACGGCTGCGGCCGAAAGCGGATTTTTACGACGCCTTTGTGCGCCCCGGCAACTGCACCAATATCCGGGCCACAGCCAAGGAGCTGGGCGTGGGCGAGCGCGACTTCTGCCGCTTCCTGATGGAGGAGGGCTTCCTCTACCGCTGCCCGGCCGGATACCTTCTGCCCTACGCCAAGCCCTCCAATAAGGGGCTGTTCCAGGTGAAGGACTTCTGGAAGTACGGGCATTTCCGCCAGCAGACCCTTATCACGCCCCAGGGGAAGGACCTCCTGCGGATGATGCTCTGCGGCGGGCAGATGAGCATGGAATTTGATTTTTGTGAAAGCGAGGCGTGAATATGAAAAACAAGATTTACATTATCGACGGCAAGACCTATCTCAACCACATCAACGATGAGGTCCACCTGTACGGCCTTCTCCACCAGCTCGCCTTCCTGGCGGGCCGGATCAAGGACGAGGAGGACGTGTTCCATGTGCTGGACGCGGCGAAGCGCTACGGCGAGATCGCCGAGGAGAAATTCCAGGGCTGGGGCATCCCCGGCCGCTACCTGGTATTCGGCGACCCCAAAGACCTAAAGGACCTTATGGCAAAGGAGCTGGCGGAGGCCACCCCGGTGCCCGTGGAGGAGCCGAAGCCCAAGAAGTATAAGGATGAGTACATCATCCCCGGCTATGGCTTCCGTATGCTGGTGGGCGACATCCACCACCTGATCGTCCTCTACTATTCGCTGGCCCGCCGCCTGTCCGAGGCGGAAACGGAGAAGGACTTCCTCCGGCTGAAGAAAAAGGCCGGCGGCTATGAAAAGGTGCTGAAAAAGCTCTTCCGCAGCCTGGGCCTCCCGGAGGACAGCAATGCCGCCCAGGACGTCCTGGAGGAGTCCATCATCCGCCGCCATAACCTGGTCCGCCTGGAGGATGTGGAGGAGCCCCAGGACGAGGGAGACCTTGAAGGGGACGAGGTATGGAGCGACTGACCCATGTGAGCCTGTTCTCCGGCATTGGAGGTCTGGACCTGGCGGCGGAGGCGGCCGGGTTCGAGACCGTCTGCCAGTGTGAATGGGCGGACTATCCCTATTCCGTCCTGGAGCGGCACTGGCCGGACGTGCCGAAGTTCCGGGACATCACCACATTTACGAAGGAGGCGTTTTTTGAGAAAACAGGACTTGAAACAGTCACCATCATCTCCGGCGGCTTCCCCTGCCAGCCCTTCTCCACCGCGGGAAAGCGGAAGGGCTTTGCGGATGAACGCTACCTGTGGCCGGAAATGTGCAGAGTTATTACCGAGCTGCGGCCCCGTTGGGTGCTTGGGGAAAATGTTGCTGGCTTCATCAATATGGGGCTCGACAAAACGATTTTTGACCTGGCAAAAGCGGGATACGCTGTTCTCCCATTCGTATTTCCGGCTTGCGGCGTCGGCGCGTGGCATGAACGCCAGCGAACTTTTATCATCGCGGCTGATGTTTCCCACGCCCCTTGCCTCCGACAAATCCACCTGCAGGGACGCGGCAAACCTGGATGTGTTCCTGTCGGACAATGGGATCTTCCGCAAGCGGAACAGGGACGGGACGATCTGGAGCCTGAGCCTTTCGGCGGCGGTGTTCTACCTGACGCCGGCGGCGTCGGAGGGCTACCGCTCCACCTTGAAACCGGCGGCCTTCCGGGGCAAGTCCCCGTCCAGCAACCTGTCGGCCCAGGTGATCCACCAGGAGCAGCCCCTGTCGGAGAAGGCGGCACTGAACCCGGATTGGGTGGAATGGCTCATGGGCTTCCCGAAAGGATGGACGGCCGTATCCTCTGGCGAGAGGAACCCGCAGATGTCCCCCGCATAACTGATGACACGAAGGACCGGGCCCTGCGCCTGAAAACCCTGGGCAACGCAGTCTGCCCGCCCCAGGCCTATCCCATTTTTCACTATATCGCGGCGATTGAGACCGGGGCGTGCGCCAGCATCTGCCCCTATGGAGGAGGTGACGGATAAATGCAGGAATGGAAAGCCTCCGAAAAGGAGGCGCAGAAGATGACCCGTGATGGGGCCATCTCGGTGAACCTGGTGACTGGCGAGGCCACCCATATTTCAGACCGTTCCCCGGAGCAGGATTATTCTTCTGCGGATGAAACGGCGGGGGCATTGAACCGGGCGGCGGACGAGGTGGTGGGACACCGGGAACGCCGGCAGACAAAAAAGGCGCGGCGAAAGCGGCGAGACACCTTTCGGGAGGGTGAGGCGGCCAGGGACCGCCCTTCCTCCCGTTTGCAGTTTTCCGAGACAGACCAGGCGGCGCCGGAACTGAAAAAGGCCATCCGTAAGTCGGACAAGGCGGCGGATCGGCTGGACGCGGCGAAAGCTGCTGTCCCCGTAAAGCCTCCCGGCAAGGAACATGGCAACCCATTGTCCCGGCCGGTGCAGGAAATACGGTCCACCCTCCACGGCGAAGTGAGCAAGGTGGAGGGCGATAACTCCGGCGTTCAGGCCGGCCACCTGGGAGAACGGCAGATTGAGAAGGCTGTGGGCTATGGCAATCGGCGTTTCCATCAGGCGCGTGCGGACCGGAAACTGAAACCCTGGCGGGATGTGAAACAGGCAGAGCAGGCAGCGGTGAAAGCCAATACCAATTTCTACTGGCGGAAGTCCGTCATGGAAAATCCCCAGCTTGCGTCCAGCAATCCCATCTCCCGCCTATGGCAGAAGAAACGGCTGCAAAAACAGTACGCCGCTGCCCACCGGGCAGGGACCGGCGCAGCCCAGGCCGCGGGCAAGGCGTCCCAAACCGCCGCCTCCGCCGCAAAGAAGGGCGGCGGGACCATCGCCCAGAAGCTGGGCGGCTTCGTCACCAAGAACAAACACACCCTCCTCATTGTGGGCGGGATTGGCTTGATCCTCATGCTCATCATGGGGCTGATGCAGTCCTGCACCTCCATGTTCGGGGGCGGGACTTCCGGCCTGGTGGCCTCCTCCTATCTTTCGGAGGACGCGGACCTGACCGCGGCCGAGGCCGCCTACTGCGAGATGGAGGCGGAGCTGCAAGAATATCTGAACACCTACGAGGCCACCCACGACTACGACGAGTACCACTTTGACCTGGACGAGATCGAGCATGACCCCTATGTGCTGCTGTCCATCCTGTCGGCGCTTCACGAGGGGGTGTTCACCCTGGACGAGGTGCAAGGGGATCTGGAAATGCTCTTTGACAAGCAGTACATCCTCACCGAGACCGTGACCACTGAAACACGGTATCGGACAGAAACGAGGACGGACAGCGAGGGCAACGAGTACGAGGTAGAGGTTCCCTACACCTGGTACATCTGCACCGTCACGCTGGAGAATTTCGACCTCTCCCATGTGCCGGTCTATATCATGGGCGAGGACCAGCTCTCCATGTACGCCGTGTATATGTCCACCCTGGGCAACCGACCGGACCTGTTCCCGTCCTCCGGGTATGTGGGCAAGTACATTGAGAACCCGCCCACGGCCTGGGACATTCCCGCCGAGTACCTGACGGATGAGCGGTTCGCCACCCTCATCACCGAGGCGGAGAAATACCTGGGATACCCTTATGTCTGGGGCGGGAGCAGCCCGGAGACCTCCTTTGACTGTTCCGGCTTCGTCAGCTATGTGCTGACCAATACCGGCCTGTGCAACACCGGGCGGCTGGGCGCCCAGGGGCTCTATAACATCTCCACGCCGGTCTCCGACCCCCAGCCGGGCGACCTGGTGTTCTTTGTGGGCACCTATGACACCAGCGGTATCTCCCATGTGGGCATCTATGTGGGCGACAATATGATGTTGCACTGTGGAGATCCGATTTCCTACACCAATTTGAACACCAGCTACTGGCAGTCTCACTTTTATGCCTACGGCCGGCCGCCGTACAACTGATGGGAGGTGGTAAAGCATCAATATGGTTTCCTACGGGGGCGGTGTCAACAGCACCGCCCTTTTGATCGGCCTGCACCAGCACCGCATCCCGGTGGACCTGATCCTCTTTGCGGATACCGGGGCGGAGCATCCCCACACCTATGCCTACCTGGACATTATGGACCGCTGGCTGAAGGACCACGGGATGCCGCCCATCACCAGAGTCTACAAGACCACGCGGGACAGCAAGCGGCTGACCCTGGAGCAGGAGTGCTTGCAGAGCGGCACCCTGCCCTCCATCGCCTACGGCTTCAAGCGGTGTTCCCTGAAACACAAGATCGGGCCGCAGGAAAAGTTCTGCAATCACTATTTGCCCTGCCAAAAGGTATGGGCAGCGGGCAAGCGGGTGGTGAAATTCATCGGCTACGACGCCGGCGAGGGCTACCGCAGCGACAAGGTGCTGCTGGGCGACCTGGCCGACCCCAAGTACAGCAAGTGGTATCCCCTGATGGAATGGGGATGGGACCGGGCAGCGTGTATGCAGGCCATTGAAAATGCGGGTCTGCCCCAGCCGGGCAAATCCTCCTGCTTCTTCTGCCCCAGCATGAGGGCGGAGGAGATCATCCACCTGCGGGACCACCACCCGGACCTGTTCCGAAGGGCCATCGCCCTGGAGGACAACGCCCGCCCCAATTTGAAAACGGTCCAGGGCCTGGGCCGTAACTATTCATGGAAAGAACGATATGGAAAGGAGTTTTGCACACATGGCAACTGTTGAGAAGATCCGCCGTGACATTGAAAAGACCAAGGAGAAAATCTCCGAGCAGCAGAAGCGCCTCCGCGCCCTGGAGGCCCAGCTCACCGAGGAGGAGAACCTGGAGATCGTCCGCATGGTCAAGGCGGTGAAGATGGACAACCGGGAACTGACGGCCTTCCTGAAGGCCTACGCCAGCGGCCTCATCACCCTGCCGGAGGGCATGATGGAGGCGGAGGCCGCGGCGGACCCCGGCGAGAATGAGATGGAGGATACCGAGTATGAAGAATAAGAAGATCATCCGCCTGTTTACGGCGGCCCTGGCCGTGGCGCTCTGTGCCACGGCCTTTGCTGTCCCCGCTTTCGCCGGCGGTGGGGAGGGCGAACCCTACTACACCGAAACTGCCGGGACGGAGGCGGACCCTGCGGAGGACGCCGAGGCCCCGGAGGTCACTATCACCGATGAGGAAGATCCCGCCGGCGATGATAGCGCGGACAATAACACAGAGGATGAAGGGGACGCCCTGGACCAGATCAGCGAGCTGCTGGGCGGCCTGGGGACTGTGACTGTCACCGAGGACGGTATCCTGTTCACCCCTGACACGGAGAAATGGGAGACCCGGCAGACCGGCACCGTGACCACCTGCGGCGGCAGCCTGAATGTCCGCACCGGCGCGGGGCTGGATAACGACGCCTTCACCCAGCTTCCCGATGGGGCGCAGGTAGAAGTCATCGGCACCGAGGGCGAATGGGTCAAGGTGCTTCTGCCGGAGCGGGAGGGCTATGTTCATTCCGACTACCTGACCATCACGGACACGGGCAGCTTCTCCCTCTCCCTGGACGGGACGGACCTCTCCGCCCTGCTGGAGCTGTTCGCCTCCGGCCTCTCCGGGGGCGGAGGGGCAGCCCTGACCCCGGATGGGAACCTGTCCCTCATTGACGACCTGGGCGGGACATCCTCCGGCAAGCAGTTCATCACGGTGGAGACAAAGGGCGGCAACGTGTTCTATCTCATCATCGACCGGGATGACGAGGGGGCGCAGACCGTCCACTTCCTGAACCAGGTGGACGAGGCGGACCTCCTGGCACTGATGGAGGATGGCGAGGCCCAGGAGGCGCCGGCGGTCTGCACCTGTACGGAGAAATGCCAGGCCGGGGCGGTGAACACCTCCTGCGAGGTGTGCGCGGTGAATATGGCCGAGTGCGCCGGCGCGGAGCCGGAGCCGGAACCCGAGCCGGAGCCGGAGGCGGAGAAGTCCGGGGGCATGGGCGCCCTGGCGCTGGTCCTGGCGCTGGTGGTGCTGGGCGGCGGAGCCTTCGCCTATATCAAGTTTATCCGTCCCAAGCAGGCGTCCAAGGTCAGCGCAGACCCGGACGACTATGATTTTGCGGATGAGGAGGAGTATATCAACGAGGACGAACCGGAACCGGAGGAAGAAATGGAGGATACGAAATGAAGCTGGTGATCTGTGAGAAACCGAGTGTTGCAAAAGCCGTCGCGTCGGCCCTGGGTGTCACATCCAGGGCCGATGGCTGTTTTGAAGGAAATGGGCTCATCGTTTCCTGGTGCGTGGGGCATTTGGTGTCCCCGATGGACGCAGCCGGGTACGACCTTGGTTATAAGAAATGGAAGTATGATGACCTTCCCATCCTGCCGGAGCCCTTCCGCTATGTGCTGGCGAAGGGCAAGGAGGACGCCTTCCAGAACTTGAAGCACCTCATGGAGCGAGAGGACGTCACCGAGCTGGTCAACGCCTGCGACGCCGGGCGGGAGGGCGAGCTCATCTTCCGGCTGGTCTATGAGATGGCGGAATGCCAGAAGCCCTTCTCCCGTCTGTGGATCTCTTCCATGGAGGACGCGGCGATCCGGGAGGGCTTCCAGGACCTGCGCCCCGGCGCGGAGTATGACCCGCTGTACCAGTCCGCCCTCTGCCGCCAGAAAGCAGACTGGCTCATCGGGATCAACGCCACAAGACTTTTTTCTGTCCTCTACCACCGCACCCTGAATGTGGGGCGAGTGCAGACCCCCACCCTTGCCATGCTGGTGGACCGGGACAGCAAAATCACAATGTTCCGCAAAGAGAAATACCATCATGTGCGCCTGACCCTGGGCGGGGCCGAGGCGGTGTCGGAGAAGATCGCCGCCCCGGAGGAGGCGGAGGCCCTGAGGGCGGCCTGTGCCGGCGCGGAGGCAGTCTGCGCTTCCGTCACCCGTGAACAGAAGAAAGAGGCACCGCCCAGGCTCTACGACCTGACCACCCTCCAGCGGGAGGCCAACCGCATCTTCGGCTACACGGCGAAACAGACGCTGGACTACGCACAATCCCTCTATGAGAAAAAGCTGCTGACCTATCCCCGGACGGACAGCCGGTTTTTGACCGCCGACATGGCGGAGACCGCTTCGGTGGTCCTCCACCTGGCGGCCAAGGTACCGCCCTTTGACGGGTGCGGGGAGTTCTTCCCGGATGTGTCCTTGCTGGTAAATGACAAGAAGGTGTCCGACCACCACGCCATCATCCCCACGCTGGAGCTGGAGAAGGCGGACCTGTCCGAACTGCCCGTGGGTGAGCGCAATATCCTTCTGCTGGTGTGCCGGGAGCTGCTGTGCGCGGTTGCGGAGCCCTATGTGTACGAGGCGGCCACGGCCGCTTTTGACTGCGGTGGACACACCTTCACCGCCAAGGGGCGGCGCATCCTCTCCGAGGGCTGGCGTGAGATCGACCACATTTTCCGCGCTTCCCTGAAGGAGCAGCCGGAGGGCGAGGCGGAACCCGCCGCTCTGCCGGACTTCACCGAGGGTCAACTTTTTGACCAGGTGGAGGCCGCTGTCACCGAACATTTCACCGCCCCGCCCAAGGCGTACACGGAGGACACCCTCCTGGCGGCGATGGAGACTGCCGGGAAAGAGGAGATGCCGGAGGACGCCGAGCGCAAGGGCCTGGGCACCCCGGCCACCAGGGCGGCGATCCTGGAGAAGCTGGTGGCGGCCGGGTTTGTGGAGCGCAAGGGCAAAAGCCTCATTCCCACCAAAGCGGGGATCAACCTGGTCACCGTCCTGCCGGATACTTTGACCTCTCCCATGCTCACGGCGGAGTGGGAGCAGAAGCTGACCGCCATCGCCAGGGGTGAGGGCGATCCCGCCGCTTTCATGGCGGGGATCTCTGACATGGCGCGGGAACTGGTGAAAACCTATTCCCACATCTCCGAGGAGGGCCAGAAGCTGTTCGCCCCGGAGCGGGAGGCCGTGGGTCTCTGCCCCCGCTGCGGCAAGCCGGTCTATGAGGGCAGGAAGAATTTTTACTGCTCCGACCGCGCCTGCCGCTTTGTCCTTTGGAAGGACGACCGCTTCTGGACCTCCCGCAAGAAGGAGCTGACAAAAAAGATGGCCGGCGACCTTTTGAAGAAGGGCCGCACCTCCGTCAAGGGGATGTGGTCTGAAAAGAAGGGCGCCGCCTATGACGCGGTGGTGGTGCTGGACGATACCGGCGAGAAGTATGTCCGCTTCAAATTGGAGTTCCCCAAACGGAAGGAGGGCGTGAATGGCAGATAAAGCAATCCCGGATATTTCCCTGGGCGGCGCTGAACAGAACATGAGCCGGGAGGAGCTGGCGGCGGTAGCGAAAGCCGTTGCCGCCCTATCCCAGGAGGACCGGGACCTTCTGGCTGCTGTCCAGGAGTCCCCCTATCGGCTGACCACGGCGGAGCAGTTCCTGGAATTTGAGAAAAATGTGGACTGCTTCGTGCTGGAGCCCCATGTTCGGACCCTGGAGGACCTGGGCTGGGAGTACCTGGAGGAGAAACTGACCATCGGCCTGACGGACGACCTCCGGGCCGCCATTGACCCCGCCCCCTTCGGCCGACGCGCCCTGGAGGAGGACCGGGGGTGCTTCACCAGCCGGGGGTATCTGTTCCCCACGGATGACCCATGGCAGCACGACCGCCCCCAGGCGAAGCAGGCGGACCGCAAGCCCTCCATCAGGGAGCGGCTGGAACAGAGCAAACAGGAGTGCAGGAACAAAAATAAGGCCCAGGCGCCCCGCAAGGGGAAGTCTGAGCCGGAGCTGTAAGGAGGTGCGTATATGCCCCATTATGAATATGACAAGAATTATCCCTTTGCCGCCTTCATCACCAACCTGGGCAAGTACAACGAGGGCGACCTGGTAGGCGAATGGGTGAAGTTCCCCACCACGCCAGAGGAGATGCAGAAGGTGTTTGAACGGATCGGCATTGGGCAGAAGGATGACTTCGGCCAGCCCTATGAGGAGTGGTTCATCACTGACTATGACTGCTATGTGGACGGCCTCTACGACAAGCTGGGCGAGTATGAGAACCTGGACGAGCTCAACTACCTGGCCTCCAAACTGGACGAGATGAGCCAGGGCGAGTACGAACAGTTCCAGGCGGCGATGGAGATCGGCGACCATTCGGGCAGCTTGCAGGAGATCATCAACCTGACCGAGAACCTGGACTGCTACGACATTTACCCCGACATCCACGACCACGACGACCTGGGCCGGTATTACATCGAGGAGCTGGACGCCATGCAGGTGCCGGAGCACCTGCGGAACTACATCGACTATGAGGCCTACGGCCGGGACGTCGCCCTGGAGGAGGGCGGCGAGTTCACCGACCTGGGGTATGTGCGGGACACCGGGAGCAGCTTCCATGAGTATTACGATGGGGAGCATGGCAGCATCCCGGAGGAATACCGGGTGATGACCTTCCAGGACGCGGAGGAGCTGACCGAGGAGGAAAAATCCGAATGGGCGATGGACATCGCCTACGATATGGACGAGTTCTTCCGCCAGCACGACCCGCAGTATGCCGCCGAGCACCCGGAGGAGCACGCGGCCAAGGAGGAGATCTACGAAAATCTGATGGCCGGCCGCATTTCCGCCCTGGATGAGAAGCTGGCCGCCCTGGGGCAGACCCAGGAGGACTATCTCCCTTCGGAGATTGAGAAATTCAAAGACGCCACCGGCTATGAGGAATTTCTTGACTTTGATCCGGCTGTAATCAAAGCGGCATTGGAGGACCCGGACAAGTCCCATGTGGACGAGATGCTGGCCTTTGCGGAGCAGGCGGGCCGGGAGTATGAGGCGGAGCTGGCCGGACAGACCCCGGCGCCCTCCCCGGATGACCGGGAGACCGGCGAAACGGTACGGACCCCCAGGGGCACCTTTTATGTGACGGATATGAGCCGGGAGCAGATGGAGGCGGCCGGGTACGGTCTGCACCATCAGTCTGACGATGGGAAGTATCTCATCATGGGCAACGGTTCCCGTTCCTTCGCTATCCGAAACGAGGAGGCTCAGGAGCACGCCGCCCCGGAGAAGATGACCGTCCTGGTGGTGGAGCCCATGAAGGAGCCCTATGTGAAGGAGATCGACCCCGGCCTCCACTCGTTACAGGCGGAAGTGGGCGGCGACATTGCCGCCTCCTATCCCTTCTCCGACCCGGTGGGACTGGTCTGCAACGATGAGGGCAAGCTCATCGGCCTGGAGCTGAACCGGGGCCTGCGGGACGAGCATGGGGAGATTTACGACGTCATGGCCGGCACCTTCCTGGTGGTGGGGCTGAGTGAGGACAGCTTCACCTCCCTGACCCCGGAGCAGGTGCAGAAATACACGGAGCACTTCAAGCAGCCGGAACAGTTCATCAGCCTGAACGGGCAGATCATCGCCCTGCCGGTGGAGCCGGAGAACCCGCTCCGCACCGCAGAGATGACCCTGGAGGACGACTACGGGATGATCGACGGGGTGCTGAACAACGGTCGCAAGGGCGAGGAGTTAGAGAAGGCCCAGGGTGAGGCGCGCAGGACCACGCCGGAGAAGAAGCCCTCCATCCGGGAGCGGCTGGCGGAGGCCAAACGGGAGTGCGGCGAGCGCAAGCCCCCGGACAGGGCCCAGCAGAAGAAGCCCCCGGAGCATGACCTGTGAGCCGGAGCAAGAAGTGGCGGCTGGAATGGTCCTTCTTCCTCGGGGAGAACGGCCGCCGCAGATATAATGAGATCTGCAAGGGCTGTGTCCACCCATGCAAGCAGAGCTTCCGGGCAGTCCTCATCGCCTGTCCCCATTACCAGTCCGCACGCTCGAAAAAATGCGGGAATAGGGGTTGAAAACGGGCTGAAAAATCGCCTGTGGCGGCTTTTCCGGGAGCCGCCCTTATGATTTCCCCATGTGGGCCTCTCCCTCTGATTTGAGGGGGGACAAAGAGGCTGTTTTGAACACTTTTCCATAACAGAGTGGGAGCGCCGCCTTCGGTTTAGGCCGAGGGTGACGCTCCCGCTTCTTTTTTTGTTCTCTTTTTTCTCTTTCAATCAGGATCGGACGGGAAGGATATTCGCCGTAGTAGGCGCTGTGGGAATGTGCGTAAACGGTCATGCTTGCGGAACTGTGGGAAACGATGTTTGCGGGCTGTGGGAAAGCCGGCGGCTTTTCCATCGGGCCGTGAATATCTGCTTTCCATCGGCGGAGCAGCCGTTTTCCACATTTCCATAGCGCAAAATGGTCAGAGAACGCTCTTGTCTGTTGCGTTTCCGTGTAGGAAGATGTATAATGAGTATAGTTAGTCTTTGCTAACTTAAATTTCAACTTCTGGAGGCAGTTATGGGGATATGGAAGGCTTTTTTCAATAATACCCGCAAGCCGGAAGGTTTGCTGGGCAAGTGTATGGTGGGCAGTATGAACCATGCCCATGCCGCCCTCGCGGATTGGGGCCTTAGTCATTTGCCGGAAACAGGTCCGGCCAAGATTGCGGAGCTGGGCTGTGGCGGTGGTCGGAACATTCGGGCGCTTTTGCGAAAATATCCGGCTGCAACTATTACTGCTCTGGACTATTCAGAAATAGCCGTGGAAAAGGCCAAGAGTGTGAACCGCGAGGGACTCCAAGCAGGCCGCTGCCAAATTTTGCAGGGTGATGTGTCTTGCCTCCCCTTTGGGGATGGTGCGTTTGATCTGGCGACCGCATTTGAAACCGTATATTTCTGGCCCGGACCCACGGATAGCTTTCGGGAGGTGTACCGCACCTTGCGGCCAGGCGGTGCCTTTCTGATCGTCAATGAGGCGGACGGAGAAGATCCCCAGGCCAACAAATGGCTTTCTATCATTGATGGGATGAGGATTTTCAATCGGAGCCAGCTTGTCGGCTTTCTCACCGAGGCCGGTTTTTCTAATGTCATCGTGGATCAGGATGCAAAAAAGCACTGGCTCTGCGTACTGGCAATTCGGGAGGACACGGAGCACTTGAAAAACAAACAGGGAGACATCTTATGAAAAACGGCAGAAAAAAACAGGAGCAAATTCATCTTGGCGCTCACGGGGAGGACTATGGAAACTGGATGCCGGTCTCTATGCTCTGGCTGGTGGGCGGCTTGGCGGCTTTGGCTGCGGTGATCTCTCTGCTGTCCTTTGCGGTGTTCCATATCACGGCGCTGGGTGTGGTGTTCGTGATTGCCGCCCTTCTTTTGCTGGCGCTGCTCTTATGGATCACCTGGATCAGGCGGCAGTATGCCTTCGGGGGCGGCGGCATGATGGAGCAGGTCCACCAGGTCGTCCTCTCCCATCTGGATTTTGACGGGCAGGGACAGCTTCTGGATGTGGGGTGCGGTTCCGGGGCTCTATCCATCCGGGCGGCCCTCACCTGGAGGGCGGCCCAGGTGGTGGGCATCGACTATTGGGGCTCTGCCTACGGCTATGGTCAGGCCATGTGCGAGAAAAATGCCGAGAGCGAGGGCGTAGCCGCCCGGTGCCGGTTCCGGCATGGGGACGCAAATAGGCTGGACTTCCCGGATGAGAGCTTCGACGCCGTGGTGAGCAATTATGTCTATCACAATATCACGGGCGCGGACAAGCGGGCCCTGCTGCGGGAGACCCTGCGGGTGCTGAAAAAGGGCGGCGTGTTCGCCCTTAACGATGATATGAAGCCCCACATGTACGGGGACATGGAGGCCTTCGCCCAGGAGCTGCGGGATATGGGGTATGAGGATGTGCAGCTCATCGACACGGCCCAGGAGGCTTTCGGTTCCCGCCGCCGGGCGGCCATGATGATGCTGGGCGCATCCCGGATGCTGGCGGGGCGCAAATAATCGGGAGATGGAAGATGGTTCAAATGCTGCTGGCAGAGGGTATGCTCCTGTGTTCCTTGTTTTGGGCTTTTTGCTGGCTGGGCACCGGGAGCGACGAGAAAAACATCCGTAATTTTTCTACTTACCCGGACGAGGTACAGAAGATTGTGAAAGCCCGCCCGGAGCTATCAGGAAATATTCGGCAGCGAGGTCCTGCGGCCATCTTCGCTGGTAATCTGCTTTTGTTTACTGCGCTCCTGTTTGCGATGGGGCTTCTCACCCGGCAGGAATATTTTGCAGGCAATTTTTTGAACACTCTGCTTTTAGGACAGGCGCTGAATCTGTTTGATTTTTTGGTGATCGACCTGCTTTGGTGGCGGCACACAAAACGGGTGCGGTTTTCCGGCACCGAGGAAAGTCCGGAATTATATGCGGACCCCCGCAAACACTTTTACGCTTTCCTGCGGGGAGTTCTTCTGTTTTTGGCTGTTGCTTTAATCAACGGGTATCTGCTCACCTGGATCTGAAAGGAGGAGTTCCATGACACTTGCAGAATTTCGCCGGGTTTATCCAACCGCTGCCTTCACGGTCAGCAGCGGGAAACTCTTTACCTATCGCTACTATCAAAATCCCCAGGCCAAAGCCACGCTGGTCCTGCTCACGGGCGGCATTGGGCTGTCCGACCTGTTTTATAAGCACTTTGCCCGGTTCGCCAGGGATTTTTCGGTGCTGACCTTTGACTATCAGCTCCAGTTCGGGGACAACGGCGAGTTTGCCGATGCCGTGGCTGAACTACTCCGCCACCTGAAGGAAAAGGTCTGGCTGGTGGGACAGTCCCTGGGCGGCGTAGTGGCCCAGGTCATCGCCTCCCGCCACCCGGAAGTGGTGGAGGGGCTGGTCCTCTCCAACACCTGCTCGCTGTCCGGCAACATGAGCAAGGCCGGGTATCAGGATCTGATGAAGATAATCGAAAGCCAGCGGAAGTTCAAAAAATGGCTTGCCTTCCTGCCGTTTCCGCTCATCAAGCGGATGATGAGATGGGCGGTGATGAAAAAGAAAACCGATGGCTTTACAGCCCAGGAAAAGGCCGCTATGGAGGAACTGTGCGGCGCTATGATGGAACTGCTCACCAAGCCCTATGAACAGCACATGATTGACTTTCTCTGTGACGCAGAACACTACTTTGGCATGACCCGCAATGATTTTGCCCCGTGGGAGGGGCGGGTGCTGCTGATTTTGTCCGAGGACGACACCACCTTCACCCCGGCCTGCCGGGAGGACCTGATCGCCCTGATGCCAAGTCCCACGGTGGTCACCGACCTGACCGGCGGCCACCTGGCGCTGATGGTGCGGCTGGAACAGTATGCGGATCTGGTAACAAAATTTATTCTGGAGCGGACACCATGAGGAGAGCCGGCTGGTCAATGCCAGCCGGCTCTCTATCATTTGTCCATCTCAATATCCCACGATCAGGCGGTAGATGGTGAGGGGCACATACCATGCCGCCACCAGCAGGCGCCACACCAGGACGAAGCCGCCGATGATGCCGCCGATCACGAAGTTCAGAACAAACAGGGCGGCGCCGCCGCCCAGGGAGTCGCCGCCCGGCACGATCCAGACGCACATCCGATGGATGCCGAAGGGCAGGCCGCAGAGTATCCAGAGCCAGAGAAGATCCAGCTCTCCATTCCTGATGCAGGCGGATTTGAAAATGCAGTACAGCAGCCCGGCGATGGCGACGGGCAAAACTGCCTTCTTGAAAAATTCCTTAACGGCCTCGGTTCTCGTCATTGGCGGCACCTCCATTCCTGCCTCCCATTATACAGATAAAATCAGACCGCGCCCAGGGGCCTTTGAAAAGTCCGGCAAAGCGCACAATCCTACCTATTCCAGTTCGTGATTCCGCTGCCTCTGCGGTTCGGCTTCCCTTGGCTTTTCCAGCAGGGCCTCCACATTCTGGCGGAGGGTGTCGTACTCCCGCTCCTCCCGCTGGGCCTTCCGATATTCCGATTGCAGGGCGGTCCGCCTGGCGGTGAGCCCGTCCATCTCGGCCCGGAGCCGTTTGGTGGCGGGCAGGGGTACAGCGTCCAGGCGTTTCAGCTCTCTTGCCGCCGCCTCAAACAGGATGATTTCGCCCTCATGCCCCCGGAGGAACTTCTCCTTGTCCCTGGACTGGCGGTATTCCTCATACAGGGGACGGAGCTGGCGGTAGGTGGCGGCGTGCTTCATGGTGAGGGTCAGCCGCTCCATTTCTTTCTTCGTTGCCCGGAGGTCCGCCTTCACCCTGGCGGTGGCGGCCGCCGCCCCGTCGCACCGCTCGGACAGGTCCTCCAAACTTCCGATGCCATGCTCCGTCAGGAAGTTCAGAGTTTCCGCCGCCCGCTTCAAGTTCTCGATGGTTGCCCAATGCTTGTAACCGGCGCTCTGTTGGGCCTTGATATTGTTCTGGATGTCGATGAGCAGGCTGGGCTTCCCGGTGCGCTGCTTCGGCTGGCGGGAGGGGCTGGGCCTGCCGGCGATCCGGGCGGTCAGGGCCTCCTCTGCGTAGTCGGCGCCCAGGGCCTTCAATCGGGTGAACCGCTCCTGGCCCGGTGCCCTGGCGGAGATGTACTTGCCCCGTTTCAGTTCGTACCCTTCCCGCTGAAGGCGGCGGAGCAGGTCCTCCAGGCCGGCGCAGCCGGGCAGGAGCCGGTCGATGGCGGAGCGCAGCTTCGCCTTGTAGCTGGTGCCGTTCTGTTCCGCCTGGTGTTCGATGTAGCTCTTGCCCTTGTCCCGGCCTGGGACGATGACGGACAGGCCATGCTCCTTGCAGATTCGGTCGCTGGTGCGGCGGATCTCATGGTAGCTCCGCTTATTGGAGTGGTAGTGCCGGTGATCCTGGAAACTGACCGCATTGAAAATCAGGTGGTTATGGACGTGATCCCTGTCTATGTGGGTGGTGAGGACAAACTCATATTTTCCTCCCAGGACCTCCCGCGCCAGCTCCATGCCGATCCGGTGGGCCTCCTCCGGCGTGACCTCCCCAGGCTCAAACGCCTGGATGAGGTGCCGGCCCAGGTTCGTGCCCTTGTCGATGGCATGGCGGCGGGTCCATGCAAATTCAATATCGGCGGTCTCCACGGTGCAGCCGAAGGAGGACACCAGCAGCTTCCCGTCCGTCTTGTCTGGATTGCAGATATAGTCGATGGCCGCTTTCAGCGTTGACTTAATAGGATGCGTCTTTGTAACTGCCATATCTGCTCCAATCTCTCCAGGATCTCCTCCATATCGGCTTGATAGGTTGGGCCGCCGGCGTTCACCCTCTTGGCGATTTGATTGATGTTCCGGCCGATGGAGCCCAGGGCCTTTGTCATCTCCTTGATGTCGGTGGTGTCCACCTGAATGATGTATCCGTCAATCGCCATCTTCCGCAGATATGCCCCATACCGCTTTGTGGGGAGCTGGGCCATCTTCTCGTCGATGAGCCGCTTCTCCTCCTCCGTCACCCAGAACTTCATCTGGATGTTCCGCTTTCTGCTTACCATTCCGCTTCGCCTCCGTTTCTTATAAGGGTCTGGGACTATCCCAGCAAGCAATTTTCGTGTTTAGGGGCAGGGGTCCCCCTAAACCGAAAATCCGCCAGTGGGTACTCGCTGGCTGTGCTTGCTATCGTAACCCTTCCCTTGTTTTCCCCTCTACTAATACTACAATTTGAAACGAAGATTTTGGCTGACTATACTGAATTGGAGTGCTATTAAGGAATGGGCTAATTTCTTGAATTATGCTCATGCTTGTGTTATCATAATGGTGAGTAAGCCGAAACTAACCGATTGGAGGGATGTGCGTGGACAAACCCAACTTTAATCAAGACTGGTACGGTATGCAGGCCAAAGTGTTGTCGCAGAGTGACGATTGTGTGGTCGTTGATTATGGTTGCAATGGCCGTGGTATTGTGAAAAACTATAACTTATTTGAGGGTATACAGCTTTGCTTTCTCGACTTTGAAACGGATGGAGCAATGAAGGCTCAGAAGTTTAATCCAGATATTATTCAGATCACGCATTGTCAAACCGGACGCTATGAATGTGAATTTGCCAATCATACTGTGTCGTATTTGCCAGAGGGCTATTTTAGTGTTGCAGCAACAGAGCATTTGCCGGTTTCTTTTTCTTTTCCGCTGGGAAAATATTATGGAGTCAGTCTTGTCATAGACCGGCAGGCACTTTCGGTCGGAACGCGTCGGATGATGCAGACAATTCCCATTGATCTTGATAAGATCGGAACTACACTGGGAATAGAAACAAGATGGTATGTCAGTGAGACCCCGCCACAATTAAAGCATCTTTTTTCAGAATTGTATACTGCGGCAGAAATGGAGCCCATCGGCTATTTCAAAATTAAGGCCATCGAGCTTCTGTATCACATGGATCAGCTGACACAAGTCAACGGGTGCGATCTAAAATATTTTGATAAGAAGCAGATACAGACTACAAAAGCTATTCGAGAATACCTTATTTCTCACTTGGATGAGAAAGTTTCCCTGGAGCAGTTGGCAAAAGAGGCACACTTGAACCTCTCCGTTTTTCATCTGGTGTTTTCCCATATCTATGGGGACACACCGTATGCCTATCTCAAAAAATACAAAATGAATTTAGCAGCCCAGTGGCTTTCGGAAAATAAAATGAAAATCGGGGATATAGCTTTAGAACTTGGATATAGCAATGCCAGCAAATTTGCTAAAGCGTTTCAATCTGTGTATGGGATGCTCCCAAAAGACTACCGGAAAAAATAGATAGGAAGAACGGGCTGTTTTTCAGGTCTTTCCAGAGGAATGGAGCAGAAAAAATTTACGCAAAAAGATATAATGAGCCGGCGCGGTTAGTTTATGCTAACGCATCGGCTTTTATTTAGGAGGTGGTATCCCTGCTGACCATAGATACCCGAATCAAGTTGCTTTTATTTTTACTTATCAACTTCATGGTATTTGGCTTGAAAGATTTTGTCCTTGGCAGCGTGTGTTTTTCCTTTATCTGTATTCTTTCGTGCCTGATGGGGCAGAAAAAGATTGTATTGAAATACATCATCTTTTATGTGGTGATTGCGGCCATACAGCAGCTTTGCGCCTTCCTTCCCCAGGCCATCGAAACTATTTTGTCGATCTTCACATTGTTTATCCGGGTAATGATACCCGTGGTACTCTTTGCTTCAACTTTTATCGCTACAACGAAAGTCAGCGAATTGATTGCGGCCATGTACTCGCTAAAAATTCCTCGGAGCATTACCATTACATTCGCTATGGTATTGCGCTTTTTTCCTACTTTCAGTGAGGAGATCCACAATATTTATGACGCGATGAAGTTAAGAGGCATCGCCCTTTCGTGGAAAAATGTATTCACGCGCCCCATGCTCATTCTGGAGGCAATCGCTATCCCCATCGTGATGCGCTCTGCTTCGATTGCAGAAGAATTATCTGCTTCTGCGGTGACGAGAGGCATTGATAATCCGGCGCAACGGACTTCGTTCATTCAGCTAAAAGTTCATGCTAAAGATTGGATGGTGCTGTTCTTCTTTCTCGTTGCCTTTGTGGTGCTGTTTTTCTGCAAATATCAGATATATGGGAGGATATGATGATGATTGATATTGACCATGTATCTTTTCAATATTCCGGTGCTGAACGGGAGAATCTGCAAAATTTTAATTTGCAGATTGAAAAAGGGGAGTGTGTTGTCCTTACTGGCGAATCTGGATGTGGAAAGACTTGTGTGACCAGGTTGATAAATACACTTATTCCCCACTTTTACGAAGGGGAAATGTCCGGGACGGTTCTCATTGACGGAGTTGATACCCGCACGATCCAACCGCACGATTTGTCGGACAAGATAGGCTCTGTCTTCCAAAATCCACGCAGTCAGTTTTTTAGTCTGGATACGGACAGCGAGATTGTGTTTGGTATGGAAAATAAGGGAATGCCCTATCAAGTGATGCTGGACCGTTACCAACAGACTATCCAGGAATTACATATTGAAAAGTTAAAGGATCGCAACCTGTTTGACTTGTCCGGCGGACAAAAGCAGACCATAGCATTTGCCAGTGTTTACGCATTAAACCCTGATATTTTTGTTCTGGACGAGCCTTCCTCAAACCTGGACCCGGAGGCCATTCAAGAACTACGACGGCTACTTTTGCTGATTAAGGCGCAGGGAAAAACGATTATTGTATCCGAACACCGCCTTTACTTCTTGAATGGGATTGCCGACCGCATTGTCCTTATGGAGCATGGTAAGCTGAAACAATCTTGGTCCGCCAGTGATTTTGCTTTACTCAGTACCGAGCAAATCAAGGCGCTGGGACTTAGAAGCTATACGCCTACAAGGTTAGAGCTTCCCGAAACAACACCCTCTCGAAACGATACCCCGGCTGTCGAAGTTAAAGACCTTGCGATTGGATATGAGAAAGGGGAACCCGTAGCACAGCACTTGAACTTTTGTGTCTACCCTGGAGAAATTGTCGGCGTGGTAGGGAAAAATGGTTGTGGCAAATCAACTTTGGCCAGAACCCTATGTGGTTTGCAAAAGGAACTGCATGGAGAAGTTCTATACAAAAACAGTACGGTTCCAAGTAAACGGCGGATCAAGAAAGCGTATCTTGTCATGCAGGACCCGGACTATCAACTGTTTACTGATAGCGTTTACCAAGAACTACTGCTGGCATTGTCTGACCAAAAGGATAAAGATGAAAAACGAATAGATGATATTCTGGACGAGTTGAATTTGACAATTTATAAAGAGCGGCATCCAATGTCCCTCTCTGGCGGTCAGAAGCAGCGCACCGCGATTGGCGTTGCGGCACTCCGGGATGCAGAGGTACTTATTTTTGATGAGCCCACAAGCGGCTTGGACTACAAAAACATGGAGAGCGTTGCAGGAATTTTAAGTGCGCTGTCCAAAAGAGGGAAAGCCATCCTGGTGATTTCCCATGACAATGAACTACTGATGAAGATTTGTTCCCGTGTCATTCGCGTGGATGAAAGGACTTCATCTTAGTTATATACAAATAATAGAAAGGGGCTATCTGTATGAGTGAACAAGCAAAGCCTGTCGGGGCATCCGACAAAATGAAAGCAAAGGACTTTATCACGCTGGGCATTTTTACGGTGTTATTCTTTGCTGTGGTAATGGTGTGCATCTTTGCCTCCGCAGCTACCGTGGTGACTTTCGCCTTTGGGAGCGCCATTGCTGCAATTCCTGGAGGCATTATCTATATGCTGATGCGCGCTAAAGTGCCAAAGGCCGGGAGCGTCCTTTTGAGCGGTGTGGTAATCGGCTTGATTGAGTTCCTGATTGGTGCAGGATGGGCGGTTGCCGTTGGCTTTATTGCCGGTGCCGTAATTGCGGAGCTGCTGGCCCGCGCCGGCCACTACAAGAGCTTCTGGCTGAATACCATTGGTTATTCCGTCTATATGACATTCTTTGCGCTGGGCACCTATCTCCCTATGGTCATTATGACCGGCTATGTGGATGATATGTCCACCTCTAACGGCGTGAGTGCCGAGTATCTGACAGAGCTACATAGCTTTATGAATGGAACAATGGTAGTCATCATTGCTGTTGTGACCTTCGTTGCAGGCATCGTCGGCGCTTTGATTGCAAAAGGCGTGTTCAAAAAGCATTTCCAGAAGGCAGGCATTGTCTAAGGACAATATAGTTACGACTAACTCTCTGGTATCTTTGGGCTATTTTTGACACCGGAACAGAGATATGGAGTAGCAGGCAATTTCAAAGATTGATAAAATGAATGGCGAGGTTAGAAGTTGCTAACCTCGCCATTTTCACTTTTAAGGAGGGTTCATGCTATGTCAAACGCAAAGTCGAAACAGGCAAAACCAAAGACGGGTTTGGCACGATGCATGGAATTGGCTTCTGACAGAAAGGGCCTTGTATTCTTAGCTGCGGTTCTTTCGTCACTGGCGGCCATTGCTTCGTTCATCCCGTACATAGCGGTCTATTTTATGATCCGCTCAATTATCGGTGTTTTTCCGAACCTTGACCAGTTGGATATGGGAATGGTCATGAATTATGGCTGGCTGGCGCTCGCCGGGATTGTGGCTAATATCCTGTTGTATTTTCTGGCTATTTTCAGTTCCCACATGGCGGCGTTCGGTACACTGTACGAGCTGAAGGTCTTGTTCGCTGACCATATCACCAAAATTCCGTTGGGCTATCATTTGACCATCGGCAGCGGGCGTCTGCGTAAAATCATGGATGAGAATATCGAGAGCGTGGAAGGGTTTATTGCCCATCAATTCCCGGATTTCGTGGCGTCTGTCACAGCCCCCATCGTCATGGTCATCATTTTACTGGCCGTTGATTGGCGGTTCGGGCTTGCCTCTTTGGTCGGTATCGTTCTGGCGTTTGTTGCGGAGTTTATTGGCTTTGGCAGCGGCGAGATGAAAGAGAACATGGGCAAGTATCAAAAGGCCCTGGAGGAAATGAACAACGCTTCTGTGGAGTATGTTCGTGGAATGTCGGTTGTGAAGGCATTTAACCAGACGGCATCCTCTTTCAAAAAGCTCAAAGAAGCGATTACCGGATATACAGAGTGGGTCCTGAAATTTTCCCTGGGCTGGCAGAACTGTATGCCCGCCTTCACCACAATCATCAATAATGTTTATCTGATCCTTGTACCTGTCGGAATTTTAATCGGCTCCAGGTCGGATGATTTTGCTGGGTTTGCCATGACCTTCATTTTCTATCTGCTCTTTGTACCCGCAATTTCCGGCGTGCTGAACAAGATCATGTATATCTCCGAGTCGTTCATGCAGATTGATGGGAATGTGGCGCGTATGGATGAAATTCTAAATATTCCTGAAATGCCAGAAACGAGCCATCCCAAGAAACCCACCAATGATGATGTTGCTTTCAAGAATGTCAGCTTTTCCTACACGGGAGATACACACGAAAAGGCGCTGGAGGATGTTTCCTTTGTTGCAAAGCAGGGACAGATCACGGCCATTGTTGGGCCGTCCGGCGGTGGCAAGAGTACGATTGCCAATCTGATTTCTCGTTTTTGGGATGTATCTTCCGGCAGCATTACCATCGGCGGCGTAGATGTGCGCGATATGGCGGAGGATGACCTGATGCACCATGTCAGCTTTGTGTTCCAGGATATTTTCCTGTTCAAGCAGAGCATTTTGGATAATATCCGTATGGGCAACCCTTCGGCCAGTGAGGAACAAGTAATTGCGGCGGCGAAAGCGGCTCAATGCCACGAGTTTATCTCCAAACTTCCCAACGGGTATCACACGGTGGTCGGCTCCAAAGGCATCCATCTCTCTGGCGGCGAGCGCCAGCGAATTGCCATTGCGCGGGCCATTATCAAAGACTCGCCTATCATTGTGCTGGATGAGGCAACGGCGTTCAGCGACCCGGAGAATGAATATCTGATCCAGAAAGCCTTTGAAAAGCTGATGCAGGGTAAGACAGTTATCATCATTGCACACCGCCTCTCCACGATCCGCAATGCCGATAAGATCATTGTCATGGAGAAAGGACACTTGGTCGAAGAAGGAAAACATGACGAGTTGGTGGCCGCAGGCGGACGCTATGCACAGATGTGGAACCACTATACAGAAGCGATTGGCTGGAAAATCAGCGGAAAGGCGGTGTAACTATGAGCAGATTACAAAAAGCTCTCTTTTTATCAGACAAGGGTTACGCAGATCTGAAAAAAGCAATCTTCGCCTGCACATTGACGAACCTCGCTATGCTTCTGCCGTTCTGTGTAACTGTTATGATTTTCAGTGAAATTCTGACACCCTTTGTCAGTGGCGGCTCCATTCAGTGGAACCATATCTGGATGCTGTGGGGCGCAGGTATTGTTTCGGCCATCCTGGTATTTCTGGCCTCCAAAAACGATTACCGCAAAACCTATATTGCCTCGTATAAGGAGTCGAATACGACCCGGCTGCGGATTGCGGAGCATCTTCGGAAACTCCCTATGAATTTCTTTAACACCAAGGACCTTTCCGAACTGACCACGAATATGATGGCAGATTGCAGCAGCATGGAGTCCCTGCTCAGCAGCACGATCCCTCCGCTGATTGCAAACGGCATCACGGTGACCCTGACCTGCATCCTGCTGGCCTTCTTTGACTGGCGGCTTGCCCTGTGCGTATTCATCACGGTTCCGATTGCCTTCCTCATTATCTGGCTCAGCCGGAACCATCAAAAGAAACTCTTTGAAAAGCAGGTTGACGCAAAGCTGGCTGCCTCTGACCAGGTACAGGAATACTTGGAAGGCATGAAGATCATCAAGTCCTGCGGGCTGTCCGGCTCTCATTTCAGCGCGTTGGATAAAGCTCTACTGGCGATGAAAAAGATCGCCATCAAGGTAGAAATGGCTGTCGGCGTGTTTATGTCCAGCGCCAGCATGATTTTGCAGGCAGGTATTGGCATTACAATCTTTGTCGGTGCTATCCTCCTGACCAGTGGACAAATTGAACTGCTGCCTTTGCTCATGTTCCTGCTGATGGTCACGCGGATTTATGGCCCTATTTTGGCAATCCTGGCGAATTTGTCCTCGCTGCTGAATTTGAATGTAGTTACAAGTCGTATGCGTACCCTGCTCACCACTCCTGCAATGGACGGTGACGGGAAAACGGTCCCGAACTGCGATATTGAACTTTCCCATGTGACTTTTGCCTACAATCAGGAAGATGTCATCAAAGATGTTTCCTGCAAAATTCCCCAGGGGAGCGTGACTGCCCTCGTTGGCCCGTCCGGTTCCGGTAAAAGCACGATTTCCAAACTGATTGCCCGCTTTTGGGATGTTCAGAAGGGCAAGATCACCGTGGGCGGCAAAGACATCAAGAGTATGGAGCCGGAAAGCCTCATGTCTTATATGTCTTTCGTATTCCAGGATGTGACCTTGTTCAATGATACGGTTATGAACAATATCCGGCTGGGCAATCCAAGCGCAACAGACGATCAGGTAATTGCTGCTGCCAAAGCAGCCTATTGTGATGAATTTATCCGGGAAATGCCGGACGGGTATCAGACGGTCCTCGGTGAAAACGGTAGCACCCTTTCCGGCGGTGAGCGCCAGCGTATTTCCATCGCCCGCGCATTGCTGAAAAATGCGCCCATCATTCTGCTTGACGAGGCCACAGCATCCCTCGACCCGGAGAATGAAGTTCTGGTTCAAAAGGCGATTGCCAGACTGGTGGAAGGTAAGACGGTTATTATGATCGCTCACCGCCTCCGTACAGTTGTGGACGCGGACCAGATCCTCGTTCTTGACAATGGCCGGCTGGTAGAACATGGAACACACGATGAGCTGATGAAGAAGAATGGGCTGTATCATAAGCTGTTCCATATTCAGCAGGAGAGCCTTGGCTGGGCTGTGTAAATCGAAGCTGAAGGAGGGGCATAGTTGAACGGAGTAGAGTTGCTTTTGATTGCAGTCGGTCTTGCGATGGATGCTTTTGCCGTTTCTGTGGGCAAAGGATTAACTATTCAAGGACAATGTAAAAAAGCGTGTATTGTAACCGGCCTGTATTTTGGCGGCTTTCAGTCAATTATGCCCCTTCTCGGCTTTTTATGTGGGGAAACCGTAATTCAGTACATCGCGCCTATCTCTCGTATTCTGTCTTTCATTCTATTGACTCTGATAGGTTTGAATATGCTGAGAGAAACAATAAAAGAAACGTCCACATCGAACTCTGCATCGATTGCCGCAAAGGTAATGATCCCCGCTGCCATAGCAACAAGCATTGACGCATTTGCGGTAGGTGTCACATTTGCGGCATTGAAAGTAAATGTAGCGATGGCTGTTTTGCTGATTGGCTGCACTGCATTTCTTTTTTCCGGTGCGGGAGTAAAAATCGGAAGTATATTTGGCAACCGCATGGAAAAGAAGGCAGGGATTATAGGTGGACTTATTCTTATCGCAATCGGGGTGAAAATCCTCGTTACTGGATAAGAGAAAGGACCATTGAAAAAATGGTAGATAAAGATACCACTATAAGAATTTTGGGGTATGCGAAAAACGGTTTTTTACAAAACGGCTATCAGGGCACTTCACTTGCGAACATTTGCGGACAGGCTGGAGTGACAACCGGCGCTTTATATCATCGCTTTCCAAGCAAGGATGCACTGTTTCGTGCTGTTGTTGAACCAGCATCCAATGAACTATTAGAAAACCTGATATGTCCCCAGGAAAATGTCAATGCTATTATTCCTGAACCATGCTTGACCTTTACCTATACCTACTGGGATGTGTTCAGGACGATTGTTCGATGTAAGGATGCCCCCTTCTATGCTGAATTTCACAAAATGCTATCCGATACATTGTATCAACGATTATTACAGTGTAGAGGGGAACTATCTCGACAAGCGCATCTGCCATTCTTCTTGTCCAAAGCATATTTGGCTGGGTTTTTAGAAATTATCCGTTGCAACTACGATTTTGAAACAGCGCAGAGAAGCATCCAGATAATGGATAAATTTATGCTTCTTTAGATTGGGGGGAAACCTTGAAACTCCGAGCGTCGGGAGAAGATTACCTGGAGGCTATCCTTGTTCTCCAAAGGCAAAAGGGCATGGTGCGCTCCGTGGATGTTGCCCGGCACCTGGAGGTGTCAAAGCCCAGTGTGAGCCATGCCGTGACCACTCTAAAAGAAGGTGGGTTCCTTACGATGGATGAGGACTTCTTTCTTCATCTGACTGACTTAGGGCGAGAAATTGCCGAGCAGACCTACGAGAAGCACCGCTTTTTCATGGATCTGCTCACCAAGGCCGGTGTTGATCCGGCATCGGCGGAGCGGGACGCCTGCCGGATGGAGCATGTCATCAGCCAAAAGTCCTTTGAGCATCTACGGGATGCCTACAACTCACATAAAGAAGATTGATTTGCCCGCATGACGATGGGTAAAAACAGTAACGCGGCCGGGCACATCGAACCCGACCGCGTTATTCGTCTTTTTGGAAGGTCTCCGCCTGTTTGCAGAGAGCGATATACTTCTGGATCTCCGCCTCACTTTTCCCGGCGAAGAAATCAACGACCGTTTTTGAGACGGTCCCGGTCACCATGTCGGGAAAGATTGCAGCATCCAGGCTGATATTCAATTCTTTCGCCAGAAGCGCCACGGTTTCAAATTTGGGGTTGCTTTTGCATTTCTCTATCTCAATGATCGTGCGGACACTCATGTGGAGCCGTTCAGCTAACGCCTTCTGCGTCAAGTGCTGCCGTTTTCGCTCCGACCGCAGTTTCCATGCAAATAAATCAAGCGGATTGTTCACTGCACATCACCTCTACTTCATTTTAGGATGTGCTACCGCTCACTTAAATAACCATGTAAATCATGTTATATGATGTCTAATTCATATTTTGAGAGTAAAGGAAGATATGGATGAGAACAGCAGGGACAAGGAGGTTAAAATAAGGCGGGGTTCGTCACTTATGTGCCAGCCCTCCCCGCCATCTCGAAAAATATTCAAATAACGAAGTAGCGAGCCACGCTCATGGAAGTGAGCTGTGGCTCGCTTTTTATATATCAGGGCTCACCCATATTGTTTCCCGCTCTTTTGAGCGCCGGCGCCTGGGTGTGGGATGCCGCTCCCCGCCCCGTTTCGTTCCGACCCACTGGCCTGAACGAAACGAAAGGAGCTTATCTATGAGCGGCAAGAAATTTACACATAATCCCCCCGCAGCGAAGCCAAAACGGCCCTCCGCTGAACGAGTAGTGAGCGAAAGGGGAAGAAAAGAACTGCCTCCCGGCACGAAGGGAGGTGAGAACTTGAAACCTGACCGCCACTACGAGCACAAGCAGCACGCCTTTGACAGCTACTGCAAGAAGGTGCTGAAATACGAGGCGTACAACGGCTATCGTGAGATCAGCCGCCGCCAGAAGTGTGAGGCACTGTTCAGCGAACTGTCGGAGGAGGAATTGGCCCAGCTTGCGGTTTATGACCGCTACTCCTGGGAGTACACGGCCTTCCCTGTGGGAGGGGCTGTGATCCTAATCGAGGATGACCGGCTGGCCGAGGCGCTGAACGCCCTGCCCCAGGATAACCGGGACATCTTCCTGATGTACTGGTTCCTGGACATGGCAGACCGCGAGATTGCCGAGTACATGAACATGGCCCGCCGGACGGTCAACACCCGCAGGCAGAAAGCCTATCGGCTGCTGAAGGAGCTGATGGGAGGTGAAGCGGATGATTAAATCTGCGTGCACGCGGGCGTCGCTGATCCCTTATCCGGTGATCGCCGCCGCTGTCGGAGGCAACCCCGAAGCGGTGAACCGGGTAGTCCGGCACTATTCCGGCTACATCGCCGCGCTGTCTACGAGGACAAGCTATGACCTTGACGGTTTTCCTCGTCCCCAGGTAGATGAAGATTTGCGCCGGCGGCTGGAAACGAAGCTGATTATCTCCATCCTGGGCTTTGACCTGAACTGACCCAGGGCCGGGCGCTGCGTGTTTCCCCCCTTTCCACGCGGTGCCCCTATATAGCTCCTTGACAAAGAAAGCCCGGCGGGAGGCCTCCGGTGCAGTATAAGGCAGACGGATACGATCTGTCTGCGTTGAGCCGGTCGGCCGGTGCGCCATGACCCTGTTGCAAGTCCGCAGGACGGGACCCCTACCAAACAGGAGAGCGATGAACACCGGGCCGCAAAACAGGTGTGGCAGCCTGTGGGCGAGGACGCGCAGGCAGGATAATGAGACTCGCGCATTGGACGCCCGCAAAGCATCGTGCGCCGCACCCATCAGCATGGGCCGGGGTGAAATTCCCGTGGAGCTGTGCCAGCAGCCATCCGTTTTCTGCCTCTTATTTTTTGCAACACCGTCCTCTGAAAGGGGACGCGCAAATTTACAGGAGGTGTTGTATTTGAACACGAACGATATTCCTATCTGGCAAAAATACACGCTTTCCATCGAGGAGGCGTCCAGATATTTTCGCATTGGGGAAAAGAAGCTCCGCAGGTTAGCCGAGGAAAACCCTGACGCCAACTGGCTCATCATGAACGGCAACCGCCTCCAGATCAAGCGCAAGCAGTTTGAGAAAGTCATCGACGAGCTGGAGGTTATTTGACGAAGCCGGCTGACAATGAGCCCAGGGCGCGGTATAATAATGATAGCGTATCGAGGCTCATTCCAGCGATGGAAGGGAGCTTTACATCATGTCAGAGAAAAGACGCGATAGCAAAGGTCGAATTTTAAGAACTGGAGAGAGCCAGAGAAAAGACGGAAGATACGCTTACAAGTACACGGACGCCTGCGGTAAAACTCAATTCGTGTATGCCTGGAAACTGGTGCCCACCGACAAGACCCCCACGGGCAAGCGGGATGATGTTTCGCTCCGTGAGAAGGTGAAGGAGATCCTTCGTGACATTAACGATGGGATCGACACCATCGGCAAGAAGATGACGGTCTGCCAGCTTTACGCCCGGCAGAACAGCCATCGGAAGAATGTCAAGCGGAGCACCGAGAAGGGCCGGGAATACCTGATGTCCGTTCTGAAAAGCGACCCCCTGGGCTCCCGAAGCATTGACACGGTGAAGCTCTCGGACGCCAAGGAATGGGCCATCAGGATGAGCGAGAAGGGCTATGCCTACAAGACCATCAACAACTGGAAACGGTCTTTGAAAGCGGCCTTTTACACGGCGATTGAGGATGACTGCATCCGAAAAAACCCGTTCAACTTCGCTATGGACACGGTCCTGGAGGATGACACGGAGGAAAAAGTCGCGCTGACCCAGGAACAGGAGGACCGCCTCCTGGCCTTCGCCGGCAGCGATCCGGTCTACCGGAAGTATTGCGATGAGATCATCGTTCTGCTGGGGACCGGCCTCCGCATCTCCGAGTTGTGCGGCCTGACGGTGGATCTGGATTTTGAGAACCGCCGGATCGATGTGGACCACCAGCTTCTGCGGGACAGCGAGCTCGGCTACTATGTGGATGCGCCCAAGACCAAGAACGGCGTGCGGCAGATCCCCATGAGCGAGAAGGTCTACCAGGCATTGAAGCGGGCGGTGAAGAACAGGGGCAAGGCCGCCCCGGTCAATATCGGGGGTTACACCAACTTCCTGTTCCTCAACCAGAGCGGCCTTCCCAAAACGGCGTCCTGCTACGAGAGCATGTTCCAGGGGCTTGTCAGGAAGTACAACAAGCACCACAAGCCTGATGAGGCCCTGCCGAACATCACGCCCCATACCATGCGGCACACTTTCTGCACTCGGCTTGCCCAGGCTGGAATGAACCCCAAAGACCTGCAATACATCATGGGACATTCCAACATCACCATGACGCTGAACTATTACGCTCATGCGGATTACGCCTCTGCAAAGGCGGCGATGGACAAGCTGGCGGCTTAGTAGTAAGGCCGGTTTTCTACTACGGTTTTACTACTTTTGACCGCCAAATGAGGCTCCGATATGCCATGATATGCGGGGTATCTTCCGAAACGCAAAATGCCGGAAATGCTTGATATTCCAAGCAATTCCGACATTTGCGAAGTGGTGCCAAGATAATCAGAAAATCGGTAGAACTTTTATGCAAATAACGGTTAAAACCGATATTTCTGCAAAATCGAAAAACGCCGCAGAGCGGCGATCCCAAATCACAACCCAGCGCAGCGGTTGTGATTTGGGAAGGAGGAGCAGCAAAATAAATGCGCTCTGACTTTTTAAAAAAGTCGGAGCAAACGATTTGACGTTTGCTCCGACGTGGTCTGAGTGTCATGAAAGGATCTGTGGAAAATACAGTAATATCAATGGTTTGTAAACGGGAAGCAAGGAGTTTTATCCAATCAAATCATATAATCGGAAATATCCTCCGCCTTTTTCCCTTTTTCTAATGCATCAAACTGCGCCTTGATTTGCTCATTCCGTTTAACATTCATGCCATTAGGAAGATATTTAAGGTCCTCTTCCTTGATGTCGATCTCTGCAATATCGTTTTTCTCACCGTATTGCGGGAAATTGACCAGCCAATAACCGTCTACTTCTTGTTCATAACAGATCCAACCCTGCATTCCTTTGTGTACGCCTTCCCGGGCATAGCTTTCTTTTTCCACAATCACTTCAACACAATCCATCATCTGCATTTTATTCACCTCCGTACGGTGTTGTCAGTCGTATCTCGCCGGTAGACTCAACCATCCAACCTGATATAAACGATACTGTTCCATCGCCATTTCTTCTCGGGATTTCAATTCTGATACTTATTCTTTGACCTGCGAAATTTAACCTTCCCAATTCATAATTTCCAGATACATACTTTTCCCTTGCCTGTCGTTCTATTTCTTTTTGCAGCCAAAATGCATCCACAACTGTATAGCCCCATTCATGAAACAGTTTATCTTTCCCGTGTGGATGTTCACCTCTGGTATTAAACAAATATGGGTCAAATTTGCTGTATGCGCTATGTGCTGCAGCGTTGCTGACAACAATGGTATAAGGAATCGGGTCTAATGTGCAGTGACAGTATGGATGGTGCGGACAAAGCGGAGCTTTTTCCTTCTGAAACCAACAGTCATCCAGCCTCAAGCATTCCTCACAGTGAGTTTTGCCCTCTGAATGGTGCGTCCATTTGACCCAGCTTGGTAGTCCTGCACTCTTTTGTATTGTGCCGAAATATCGCTTATAGTACAACAGTTATTCCCCCTTAAAAGTACAAGAAAATTATTTTTCATAATATAGGGGGAAACAGGCAAAAAGCTGCATGTTTCTGTACAACTTTTTTAGAATAATTTTAGAAATAAAAAAATCGGAGTATCCCGGAGGATACTCCGATGGTGCGGGCGGCGGGAGTCGAACCCGCACACCATGAAGGTAACGGAACCTAAATCCGTCGAGTCTGCCAGTTCCACCACGCCCGCATGATAACTCAGTATACTATTCCCGTGCAAAATTGTCAATTGCACTCTGCGGAGCGGGCAGTTATAATAGAGAAGAACGTAAACCGCAAGGGGGAAACCGACCATGAAACGTGCTCCGCGGATTGCCGCGATTCAGGATATCTCCGGCTTCGGCCGCTGCTCCACCACGGTGGTGCTGCCGGTATTGGCCGCCATGGGCGGGGAATGCTGCCCGCTGCTTACCGCCTGCCTCTCCGCCCACACCGCGTTTCCGGCCAGCGAGAAGGCCACCTTTCTGGATCTGACCGGCCAGATGGCGGGGACGGCGGCCCACTGGGCGGAGCTGGGGGTGACCTTTGACGCCATCTACAGCGGCTTTCTGGGCTCTGCCGGGCAGATCGGACTGATTGAGGACTTCTACCGCCAGTTCCGCCGGGAGGGGACGCTGGTGCTGGTGGACCCGGTGATGGGGGACCACGGGAAGCCCTACCGCACCTACACGCCGGAGCTGTGCGGGCGTATGCGGGATCTGGCGGCCCAGGCGGACGTGATCACCCCCAACCTGACCGAGGCGGCGCTGCTGCTGGAGGAGGACTACGCCGATCTGCCCCGGGACGAGGAGGGGCTGCGGGCGTGGCTGGAGCGGCTGAGCCTGGATGGGCGGCGCTCGGTGGTGCTCACCGGGGTGAGCCTCCGGCCGGGCGCCATCGGCGCGGGCTGCTTCGACCGGGCCACAGGGCGCATCCGTTTTGCTATGGCCAGACAGGAGCCCGCCCAGTTCCCCGGAACCGGCGATCTTTTCGCCAGCGTGGTGCTGGGGGCGATGCTCCGGGGGGAGCCGCTGGAGACAGCGGCCCAGCGGGCGGCGGAGTTTGTCCAGCGGTGCGCAGCCCACACCCTGGCGCTGGGCACCCCGGTTCTGGAGGGGGTCCAGTTCGAGCCACTGCTGGGAGAGCTGATGCAGAGATAAGGGAATCCCCATGCCGCCGTACTTCGGCGGCATGGGGATTTGTCTATTGGGCGGACTGGTCCAGGCGGGTGAGCAGGCGCTCCAGACGGACGGCCTGCTCCAGGGTGCAGTACTCCACCGGGCGGCCCTCCACCAGATCCAAAAACGCCGCGGCCTGCCGCGCAAAGCGGAGCCCGGGCGGCTCGGCGAGGTGCTCCGAACGCGCCTCCCCCTCCGGGGCGTAGGGACCGTCCGGGGCTTTGGGCCAGTAAGTGAGGACGCCTTCCTCCACACTGGCGCGGAGAAGCCCGCCCTCGCCGGAGATGCACAGGTGGATGCCGTCCAGCCCTACCCGGCTGACGGAGACGCTGCACAGCGCCCCGCCGGTTCCCCGGCCGCAGAACACGAAGGCGTCGTCGTTCTCCACACAGGTGTTTCCCTGACCGTCCGGCCGGCGGGTGGGGAGAAAGGTGCCGCCGTAGCCGGCGGCCTCGGCCAGCTCCACGCCCGCCGCATATTGGAGCAGGTCCAGCAGGTGGCTGCCGAAGTCGCCCAGAGCGCCGCTGCCGGAGGCGGAGCGGCGCATCCGCCACTCCAGAGGGACCGCGGGATCGGCCAGGCGGGTGCCGCCCTGGCTGGCCTGGGCCAGATAGACCCGCCCCATCCGCTGGCGGAGGAGCGCGCGCAGCCGCTCCACCACGGCGGTATAGCGGTAGACATAGGCCACCATCACCCTGGCGTCCCGCCGGGCCAGCAGCCGCTCCGCCTGCCCCGGCGGGGCGGTCTGGAGCCCCAGGGGTTTTTCCAGAAGCACGGCCTTGCCCCGCTCCACCGCGCGCTCGGTATAGGGCAGGTGGAACTGGTTGGGAGTGCAGAGCACCACTGCGTCCACCACGTCCAGCAGCTCCTCCAGGCGGGTGGTCATCCGTACCCCGTCAAGCCCGTGCCGGATACACAGCCGCCGGCAGCCCTCCAGGGTGCGGCTGCATACGGCGGTGACGGTACAGCGCCCCGCCTGGGCCAGAAAGCCCTCCACGTGCCGGTCGGCGATGGCCACCGTGGTGCCCGCGCCGACGATTCCAATCCGAATTCCCATACGTCCGCTCCTTTTTTCAGCTTCACTCCATCATAGCACGGAGCGGGACGTTTGCAAAGCGGTTTCAGCGCAGGCGGAACAGGCGGCGCAGGTGGATGCCCTGAGCCTGGAGGGCGGCCAGGTAGAGCACGCCGCCGAACAGCAGGCAGGCCAGGGCGGCGGGGAGAGCCTCCAGGCCGGCGCGGCGGAGCACCTGGAACAGAAGGTTGATCACCAGCCCCATGAGCAGGGCGGAGAGGGCGGGGGCGGTGCACCACTGAAAAATCTGGGCCCGCAGGCCGGTGGCCCGGCGGACGGCCCACCAGTTGAGGAGTACCCCCAGGGCGGCGGAGGCGAGAAAGCCCGCCACATAGCCCCTGAGTCCCACGCCGGGCAGGCCCATGAGGAAGAAGGTACAGCCGAGCTGCACCACGCCGCAGAGGATGGAGTTGCGGGCGGCGGCCCCCGGACGGCCCACGCCGTTGAGGGCGGAGGCGAGGACGGACTGGTAGCAGGACAGGAGCACCCCGACGGACAGGGGGAGAATAGAGCGGCCCACGGTGGGTTCCCGGAACAGGGCGGCGCCCAGGGTGGGGCCCAGCACCACCAGAAAGGCCATGGCGGGGAGGATCAGCACCGAGGTGGCCAGCATGGAGCGGTCTACCCGGTGCTGCACCAGACCCCGCTGCCCCAGGGCGGCGCCTTCAGCCAGCTTGGGCACCAGCACCAGGCCCAGCGCCCCGATGAAGGCGGTGGGCAGGCAGAGCATGGGCAGGGTCATGCCGCACAGCACGCCGAAGGCGCTCATGGCCTCCGAGACCTCCGCCCCCGCGTGGACCAGCCGCTGGGGGATGAGCACAGAGGTGGCCGAGCCCATCAGGTTGCCCAGCAGGCTGGTCAGCCCGATGGGGACAGCGATGGAGGCGATGCGGCGGTTGAGCTGCCGGTGCTCCAGCGGCGCGCCGGTCAGGCCGCCCGCCCGGTTCAGATGCCGCCGGGCCAGCAGGAGCAGGGTAACGGCGGAGAACAGCTCGCACAGGATCATGCCGGTGACAATCAGCCCCACCGTCCGCTCCGGGTTCTGGGGGAGAAAGACCACCAGCAGCCCCAGCACCGCTCCGGTGCGGATGAACTGTTCACACAGCTCCACCGCCGCCGGCGGACGGATGTTGCCCGTGCCATAGAAGAAGTGCTTGTGCAGGTTTTCCACCCCGGTGAGCAGGATGCAGGGCAGCAGGAGCAGCAGGCCCAACTGGGTGCGGGCGTCCCCCAGCAGATAGACCGAGATGGGGTCGTAGAGCAGGACCACCACCGCAGCCACCGCCGCAAAGAGGAGGAGAAATACCGCCAGGCAGCGGCGGAGCACCTGGGCGATGGCGGCCCGGTTGCCCCTGGCGTGATACTGGGAGGAGAGGTTGGACACTGCCACCGTCAGACCCACGGCGGTGAGGGCCATGATGACGGAGAACACCGGCATGATGAGCTGGTACAGCCCCATGACCTCCGCGCCGATCAGCCGGGAGAGCAGGATGCGGTACACGAACCCGAGAAATTGGGAGACGATACTGGTGCCCGTGAGGATCAGGGTACCGTAGAGCATAGAGGTACGGTCGAGTTTCAAGGCGCACCCTCCTTTCCCTAAACCCTATTCACCACGGGTTGTCCCCCATACGCGGGAAAATCTTTGACAAAACGGCCGCAAGCGCGTATGATAAATCCATTCATACTTTGTAGTATGGAAGAAAGGGCCAACCGTGGCGGCCAAAGTGATCCATGTGCCCTGATGTTCCCCAGCAGCGCGCCGGCTCTCCTGTTCAAACACTGCGGGAGGGCACCGGGCCCAGCATACCGGGCTTTCCACGTGGCAATGGATACCGCCCCATGTTCCTGTCCCTGGCCGATCTGCCTGTGCGGGATGCGCTGCCGGGTCTGCGGGTATGGGTGGAGACCGCCCGGCTGGCCTGCCATGAAAAACCGGCCGGTTTGCTGATTATCCTGAGAGATCTGGAGTGGCCTTTTCCTGATTTATGCATCCTGACCACAAATTTTGATAAAAAAATAACGCTTTTTTCTTGCATTTCACTTGCCTGTTGGCGTGGAAAGCAGTATACTTATTAGGAAGGTTTGTGTTAAAAAAATAACGATTATAATCGCAGGCTTTGATATTGGATTAAGGAGGCAGAACAAATGGGATTTGTGAAGCTGGAAAAGCAGGGTCATGTGGGCATCGTGACGATCGACCGTCAGGAGGCTCTGAACGCCCTGAACAGCCAGGTTCTGAGCGATCTGGACGCGGTTATCGACCAGGTGGCGGCGGACGATGAGATCTATGTGATGATTCTGACCGGCGCGGGCCGCTCCTTCGTGGCGGGGGCCGACATCGGCGAGATGAAGGGCTTCTCCTCGATCGACGGCAAGAAGTTCGGCGTGCACGGCGGCGGCGTGTTCCTCAAGCTGGAGAACCTGTCCAAGCCCGTGATTGCGGCGGTAAACGGCTTCGCCCTGGGCGGCGGCTGTGAGCTGAGCATGGCCTGCGACATCCGACTGGCCAGCGAGAAGGCCCGGTTCGGCCAGCCCGAGGTGGGCCTGGGCATTACCCCCGGCTTCGGCGGCACCCAGCGGCTGCCCCGCATCGTGGGCGTCAGCAAGGCTATGGAGCTGATTCTGACGGCCAAGACCATCAAGGCCGACGAGGCCAAGGCCATCGGCCTGGTCAGCGAGGTCTACCCCGCCGAGGAGCTGATGGATAAGGCCATGGAGCTGGCCAACGCGATCTGCGCCAACGCCCAGATCGCCGTGTGCGAATCCAAGCGCTGCATCCGCATGGGCATGCAGACCGACATCCACACAGGCTCCGCTTTCGAGGCCGAGGCCTTCGGCGTTACCTGCGGCACCGAGGACAAGAACGAGGGCATGGGCGCGTTCCTGGAGAAGCGGGCTGAGAAGCACTTCCAGAACCGGTAAGCGGTACATATGACGCCTGTCATCGCAAACCTGTCCGACCAGGTATGGAATGTTCTGATCAAACCAATAGAAAAGAGGTTTTTTACTATGAAGAAGATTGTGGTCATCGGCGGCGGTACCATGGGGCTGGACATCGCCCAGGTATTTGCCCGCAACGGCTATGACGTTGTGGTGCGCGACATCAAGGACGAGATCATCCAGGCCAGCGAGGCCCGGCTGAACAAGGGCCTGGATAAGCTGGTGAGCAAGGGCAAGCTGGACGAGGCCAAGAAGGCTGAGATCCTGTCCCACATGAGCTTCACCACCGAGCTGGCCGCCGCTGCCGATGCCGATCTGGTGGTGGAGGCCGCCATCGAGAACCTGGACATCAAGAAGAGCATCTTCGCGGAGCTGGACAGCCTCTGCAAGCCGGAGACCATCCTGGCCTCCAACACGTCCTCCATCTCCATCACCGCCATCGCGGCGGCCACCAAGCGGGCCGACAAGTTCATCGGCATGCACTTCTTTAACCCCGCCACCGTCATGAAGCTGGTGGAGGTCATCCGGGGCGCCCACACCTCCGATGAGACCTACAAGACCATTGCCGAGCTGGCCGCCGCCATCGGCAAGGAGCCCGTTGAAGTCAATGAGGCCCCCGGCTTTGTGGTGAACAAGATTCTGGTTCCCATGATCAACGAGGGTATCGACCTGGTCTACACCGGCGTGGCCAGTGTGGAGGGCGTGGACACCGCCATGAAGCTGGGCGCCAACCACCCCATGGGCCCCCTGGCCCTGGGCGATCTGATCGGCCTGGACGTATGCCTGGCCATCATGGACACCCTGTACGACGAGACCCACGATCCCAAGTACCGCGCCTCCCTGCTGCTGCGCAAGATGGTCCGCGCCGGCAAGCTGGGCCGTAAGACCGGCATCGGCTTCTACGACTACTCCAAAAAGTAAACAGGGCAGACGCAGTTCCCTATGCGAGCAACGACGGGCGGGAGCCCCTGACTCCCGCCCGCCCGTTCTGAAATATAAATCTTAGGAGGAAGGCAACAAATGGATCTGCACCTTTCCAGAGAGCAGGAAATGCTCCGCAAGATGTACCGTGACTTCGCCGAAAATGAAGTCAAGCCCCTGGCCGAGTGGGTGGACGAGAACGAGGCGTTCCCCGAGGAAACCGTCAAGAAGATGGCGAAGCTGGGGATGATGGGCATCTATTTCCCCAAGGAGTACGGCGGCGCCGGCGCGGACGTTCTGTCCTATGTCATGGCCGTCGAGGAGATGAGCAAGGTCTGCGGCACCACCGGCGTTATCATCTCCGCCCACACCTCCCTGTGCTGCGCTCCCATCTATGAGAACGGCACCGAGGAGCAGAAGAAGTATTACCTGCCCAAGCTGTGCTCCGGCGAGTGGATCGGCGCGTTCGGCCTGACCGAGCCTGGCGCCGGCACCGATGCCCAGGGCCAGCAGACCACCGCCGTGCTGGACGAGAAGGGGGAGAACTGGATCCTCAACGGCTCCAAGATCTTCATCACCAACGCCGGCTACGCCAACGTGTTCGTGATCTTTGCCATCACCGGCGTTACCACCGACAAGCGCGGCCGCAAGAAGAAGGAGATCTCCGCCTTCATCGTGGAGCGCACCGACCCCGGCTTCTCCGTGGGCAAGCACGAGAAGAAGATGGGCATCAAGGGCTCCTCCACCTGTGAGCTGATTATGGAGGACTGCATTATCCCCAAGGACCGCCTGCTGGGCAAGCAGGGCAAGGGCTTCGGCATCGCCATGAAGACCCTGGACGGCGGCCGTATCGGTATTGCCTCCCAGGCCCTGGGTCTGGCCGAGGGAGCCATCGAGGAGACCATCAAGTACACCAAGGAGCGCGTCCAGTTCGGCCGGCGCATCTCCCAGTTCCAGAACACCCAGTTCCAGCTGGCTGACATGCACGCCAAGACCGAGGCGGCCAAGTGGCTGGTGTACTCCGCGGCCATGAAGAAGGAGAACCACGAGCCCTACACTGTGGACGCCGCCATGGCCAAGCTGGTGGCGGCTGAGACGGCCAGCGACGTGACCCGCCGCTGCGTGCAGCTGTTCGGCGGCTATGGCTACACCCGTGAGTACCCCATGGAGCGCATGATGCGCGACGCGAAGATCACCGAGATCTACGAGGGTACCAGCGAGGTGCAGCGCATGGTCATCTCCGCCAACCTGGGCGTGAACTAAAGGAACTGGAGGGAAAATTACGATATGAAATGCATCGTTTGTGTCAAGCAGGTACCTGATACCTCCGGCGTGGTGGCGGTGAAGGAAGACGGCACCATGGACCGCGCGGCCATGGCCACCATCACCAACCACGACGACCTGGCTGCGGTTGAGGCCGCGCTGCGCATCAAGGACGCCACCGGCTGCAAGGTGGTTGTGGTCTCCATGGGCCCCCCTCCCGCCGAGGGGATGCTGCGTGAGCTGCTGGCCATGGGCTGCGATGAGGCCGTGCTGGTCTCCGCCCGCGAGTTCGGCGGTTCCGATACTTACGCCACCTCTCAGATTCTCGCCGCCGCCATCAAGAAGGTGGGCGTGGACGAGGACGACATCGTGTTCTGCGGCCGTCAGGCCATCGACGGCGACACCGCCCAGGTGGGCCCCCAGATCGCCGAGAAGCTGCACCTGCCCCAGGTCTCCTATGTGGCGGAGATCGCGGTGGAGAACAAGGCCGTCACCGTGAAGCGTCTGCTGGAGGACGGCTACATGACCATCAAGGTTCAGACGCCCTGCCTGCTGACCTGCGTGAAGGAGCTGAACGACGCCCGCTACATGAGCGTGGGCGGCATCATGGAGTGCTACAACAAGCCTCTGGAGATCTACAACTACGAGACTCTGAAGGACGATCCCCTCATCGACGTGGATACCATCGGCCTGAAAGGCTCTCCCACGAATGTGTACAAGTCCTTCTCTCCCCCGGTGAAGGGCGCCGGTATGATGATGGAGGGCGCCGACAAGGCGACCGTCGAGAAGCTGGTCTCCATCCTCAACGACAAGCACATCATCTGATAGAGTGAAAGGAGAGCAACACAATGGCTTTTGATAGTAAGGATACCGCCGCCTTCAAGGGCGTATGGGTTTTCTGTGAGCAGCGCGAGGGCGTGATTATGTCCACCAGCTACCAGCTCCTCTCCGAGGGCCGCAAGCTGGCCAACGACCTGGGCGTGGAGCTGTGCGGCGTGGTGCTGGGCAAGGACATCAAGGAGGACTACCTGAAGGCCCTGGGCGGCTACGGCGCCGACAAGGTGTACTACTGCAACCACGAGCTGCTGGACGTCTACACCACCGACGCCTACACCAAGGTCATCTGTGACCTGGTGGAGGACAAGAAGCCCGAGATCTTCCTCATCGGCGCCACCAACATCGGCCGTGACCTGGGCCCCCGCTGCGCGGCCCGCCTGCACACCGGCCTGACCGCCGACTGCACCCACCTGGACGTGGACGTGGAGAAGTACAAGGCCTTCCTGAAGACCACCTCCACCATCGACGTGGACAACACCAAGTTCGAGGAGAACACCAACCTGAAGATGACCCGTCCGGCCTTCGGCGGTCACCTGATGGCCACCATCATCTGCCCCCGCTTCCGTCCCCAGATGTCCACCGTGCGCCCCGGCGTTATGCAGACCCAGCCCTACGACGAGGCCGGCGCCGCGAAGACGGAGATCGTCAACGTGGACGTGAAGCTGGACAAGTCCGACATCCATGTGGATGTGCTGGAGGTCAAGAAGGCCGCCAAGAAGCTGGTCGATCTGATCGGCGCCGACGTGGTGGTTTCCGTGGGCCGCGGCATCAGCAAGGACGTCGAGGGCGGCATCAAGCTGGCTGAGGAGCTGGCGGGCGTCCTGGGCGGCGTCGTGGGCTCCTCCCGCGCCTGTGTCGACGCGGGCTGGATCTCCGCCGACCACCAGGTGGGCCAGACCGGCAAGACCGTGCACCCCCGCATCTATGTGGCCCTGGGCATCTCCGGCGCCATCCAGCACCTGGCTGGCATGCAGGACTCCGAGTGCATCATCGCGGTGAACAAGAACGAGTCCGCCCCCATCTTCGACGTGGCTTCTTACGGCATCGTGGGCGACCTCTACAAGGTCACCCCCATGCTCATCGAGGCCATCCGCGCCGCCAAGGCCGCGAAGTAAGAGGCACATTGCGCCACCAATACAGCGGAGGCCCTCCCCGGAGGGCCTCCGCTTTCTATCACAGCGGGGGGAGGGGTTCCATAGCGGAGCGGAACGCAAAACTGATTCTCATGGTGGGTGTGCTGGGCGTCTCCGCCTCGGCCATTCTGGTGCGGTTTTCCCAGGCGCCGTCCGGGGTGACCGCAGCCTACCGCCTGGGCTGGACGGTGCTCCTGTTGCTTCCGGTAGTGCTCCTGCGGTGCCGTGCGGAACTGAGGCGGGTGACGGCGCGGGATTTGGTCCTGTGCGGGGCCAGCGGCGTTCTGCTTGCACTCCACTTCCTCACATGGTTTGAGTCCCTTAAGCGTACCAGCGTGGCCTCCTCCACGGTGCTGGTGAGCACCGAGGTGATTTTCACCGCCCTGGGCTTCGCCCTGTTCCTGCATGGAAAAATCCCACGGCTGGGGGTGTGGGCCATTCTCCTGGCCTTTGGGGGCAGCGCCCTGCTGGCCCTCTCCGGAGGCGGCGGGGCAGGGGAGCTGTCCGGCAACCTGCTGGCCCTGGCTGCGGCCTCGGCCGCCGCCGTCTATACCCTCATCGGACGGATACAGCGGGGCCATCTGTCTACCACGGTCTACACCTTTCTGACCTATCTGGCCTGCTTTCTCACCCTGCTGTTGGGCACCGCCGCGGCGGGGACGCCCCTGACGGGCTACGGCGGCCGGGAGTGGCTCATCGGTCTGGCGTTGGCGGTGCTGTGCACTCTCCTGGGACACAGCCTGTTTAGCTGGTGCCTCAAGTACCTGTCCCCATCCTACGTGTCCGCCGCAAAGCTGTGTGAGCCGGTCTTCTCCTCCCTGGCGGCCATCCCACTGTTCGGAGAGGTGCCCGGTCCACTCCAGCTTGCCGGAGGCGCGGCGGTGCTGGGAGCTGTCCTCCTCTACACCTGGGCGGAGCGTGAAAAAACTCCTGCCGGATGAGTCCGGCAGGAGTTTTTTTAGTCGTTAGGCGCCGAGGGCGGCCACGATAAAGGGCTTGAACTTGTCCCAGTAGCCCATGATGAAGATGATGAGCACAATGACGGGCAGGACGTACTTGAAGTAGAGGCGGAACTGGGCGGGGAAGCGGACGCCTCTGCCCTGGTTTGCTTCTTCCAGGAAGTGGTCGTAGCCCCAGCCATACTTTTTGGATACACAGCAGAACAGCAGGTAGATCATGGAGCCGATGGGGAGCAGGTTGTTGCTCACCAGGAAATCCTCCCAGTCCATAATGCCCATGCCCAGGGCCTTCACGCCGCTCCACAGGTTGTTGCCCAGCAGACAGGGCAGGCTCAGCAGGAAGATGAGCACCAGATTGGCCAGTACCGCCCTGCCACGGGAGATACCGAAGCGGTCCATCCAGCAGGCGAGGATATTCTCAAACACGGCGGTTACGGTGGACAGGGCGGCAAAGAACAGGAAAACGAAAAACAGCGCGCCCCAGAGCTGGCCGCCCGGCATGGCGTTGAACACATTGGGCAGGGTCACAAAGATCAGGCTGGGGCCCTGGCCGGGGTTGACGCCGAAAGCGAAGGCGGAGGGGAAGATGATCAGGCCGGAGACAAAGGCAACGCAGGTGTCCAGAACGCCCACGTTGATGGCCTCGCCGAACAGGCGGCGCTCCTTGCCGATGTAGCTGCCGAAAATGGCCATGGCGCCAATACCCAGGCTGAGGGTGAAGAAGGCCTGTCCCATGGCGTCATAGATGGCGCGGAACAGCCGAAAGCTGCCGTCGGCATCATACATCAGGTTGTGGAAGTTGGGCACCAGGTAGAACTTCACGCCCTCCATGGCACCGGGAAGGGTGAGAGCGCGGACGGCCAGCACTACCAGCAGGGCCAGCAGGCAGAGCATCATGGCCTTGTTGACCTTCTCCACGCCGTTTTTCAGGCCGCGGCTGCAGATCAGCATACCCAGCACCACCACGATGCCCATGAACAGAAGCTGAATTCCTACGTTGCCCTGCATGGCGCCGAAAGCGTTTTCCACACCGGCGGCATCCAGGCCCCGGAATTCGCCGGCAGCCACCTTGAAGAAGTAAAGCAGCAGCCAGCCGGCGATGGTGGTGTAGAACATCATCAGCAGGTAATTGCCCGCCATGCCGAACCAGCCGTACCAGTGCCACTTGCTCCCCTTGGGCTCCAGGACCTGAAAGGAGGCCAGGATGCTCTTCCGGCTGGCCCGGCCCACGGAAAACTCCATGGCCATGATGGGCAGGCCCATGATGACCAGGAACAGCAGATAGATCAGCACAAAGGCCGCGCCGCCGTACTGCCCCACGATGTAGGGGAACCGCCAGACGTTGCCCAGGCCGATGGCGCACCCGGCGGAGATGAGCACAAAGCCCAGCCGGGACGCAAAGGTCTCTCTCTCTTTCACAATTGCATACCCTCCTTGGATCAGCCGCCACACGCGCGGCATTACACACATAATAGCGGATTTTGGAAGGTATGTCAATCAAAAGCGGCGCGTAACCCTTGTGTCATGGCGGAACGGGTACTTTTAAAGCCAATCAAGAACCACGTCCCGCAGGGTGACGGGGGAGACGCAGTTGCGCCGGAGGAGCTCCAGAAGCTGGTCAATGCGCTCCACGCTGACCGTGATGTTGGGCACCGATGCCTCCTCTCCGTCCGGTCCTGCCACCTTAACTCCATAGCTCTCGCAGGACAGGCCGCCGCCCAGCTCCATCTCGTCCACCAGAATGTAATACTGGAAGGAGTGTGCAGTGCCGTCCTCCTCTTCCCCCGTACAGGTATCGACTAATAGTTCCCTCATCTTGTATCTGCTCCCTTCTTCTTTGATCCGTAAGACCATTATATTGTATTTTCCAGCATTTGTAAAGGAGCGATCACCGCAGGTTTCGACACGGGAGGGCGGTTATGTCACCCGCAGAGAGGACTTCTGTCAACGAAAGCGCGAAGAAGGGGAGATAACGGCGAGAATGGTCGAATTTGAGGGAGTGAATGTGGAAAGAAAAGAGGCGTCCGCCGGCAGCGGACGCCTCTTTGTGGAAAAAAGGGGCTAGGAGAGGGGAAAAGCCGCCTCCACGGCCTCGGAAATGGCCTCGGCAAAGGTGGGATGGGGGCGCACCGGGCGGAGCAGCTGCTCCGCCGTCAGCTCCAGCGTGACCGCCAAGGCGAGCTCGGAGATCAGATCGGTGGCCCGGTAACAGCACAACTGAGCCCCCAGCAGGGCGCGGCTCTCCCGGTGAAATACCAGCTTGACAAAGCCCCGCTTTCCCCCCTCGATGAGGGTACGGGCGTTGCCCCCCAGCACACACTTGCCGGCGGCACAGGGGATGCCCCGGGCCCTGGCCTCGTCGGCGGTGAGTCCCACCTGGGCCAGCTCCGGGCTGGTGTAGACGCAGGCGGGGATGGGGGCCACTCCGCGGAGGGGGGTGCGGCCCAGCAGGAGGTCGGCCACAAAGCGCCCCTCCGCCTCTGCCTTGTGGGCCAGCATGGCCCCGCCGATGGCGTCCCCGATGGCATAGAGGGAGGGGATGGAGGTGCGGAACTGTCCGTCCACCCGGAGGAACCCCCGCTCCAGCTCCGGCAGGAGGTCCCCGGCAAAGAGGCCGCCGGTGGCGGGCCGCCGCCCGGTGGCCACCAGAACGGCGTCGGCCTCCAGCCGGTACGCCTCCCCCCGGTGGGTGAAGGCGACGGCAGGGCCGGGGGTGGCGCCGGTGACGCCGGCTCCGGTGAACACCTCCACCCCGTCCTGCCTGAGCTGCGCGGCCAGACTCTGGCCCAGCTCCCGCTCCAGGGTGGGCAGGAGGCGGGGGGCCGCCTCCAGAATGGTGACGCGGGCGCCTGCGGCGGCCCAGACACACGCCAGCTCCACCCCGATCACTCCGCCGCCGATGATGGCCAGACGGTCCAGGGGACGCAGATCGGACAGCAGGCCGTCGCTGGTGACTACACCGGGTGTGTCCAGGCCGGGGATGGGGGGCAGGGCGGGCTCGGAACCCGCGGCGACCAGGATGTGGGCCGCCTCGTAGGCCGCGCCCCCCGCCTCCACCGTGTGGGGGCCGGTGACCACCGCCCGGTAAGGGATGAGTTCCACCCCGGCGGCCCGGAGCTGCTTCTCCTGGCCGGCGCGGAGGGTGGACACCACCCGCTCCACCTCTGCGGCCAGGGCGGGCCAGTCACAGCCCGGTCCCGCCCCGTGGAGGAGGGCCTTGGTGGGGACGCACCCCCGGTTGAGGCAGGTGCCCCCCACCTGGCGGGGCTCAAAGAGGGCCACGGACAGGCCGCCCTGCGCGGCCCGGAGGGCGGCGGCGCAGCCGCCGGGCCCTCCGCCGATGACAATCAGCTCATACACGGCTCAGCCCTCCGGGAAGGCGTACCGCACCACCGGGCGGCGGGCGGCGGCGGTCTCGTCGGGGCGGCCCACAGGCGTGCTCGCCGGGGCGGCGTGGAGGGCCTCCGGCTCCTCCTTCGCCCGGCGCAGAATCTCCGCCAGCACCGCCGCCGCCTCGTCCAGCGTCTCGGGGGACTCGGTCTCGGTGGGCTCGAACATCAGCGCCTCGTGGACGATCAGGGGGAAATACATGGTGGGCGGGTGGATGCCCGCGTCCAGCATGGACTTGGCCACGTCCAGGGCGGATACCCCCGTCTCCTTTTTCAGCTCCTCCAGGGTGAGCACAAACTCGTGCATGCACAGGCCGGGGAAGGCGGCGGTATAGCCCGCCTCTTCTCCAGCTTCCTTTTGAGATAGTTGGCGTTGAGCACCGCCGTGTGGGCGGCCTCGGCCACGCCGGTGTTTCCCAGCCGCAGCAGGTAGGCCAGGGCCTTGACGACCACCAGGAAGTTGGCGTGGAAGGCCCGCACCTGGCCGATGGAGTGCTCTCCGCCGTTGCGGCACAGGGCGGAGCCGGGCAGGAAGGGGGCCAGAAAGGCCTTGCACCCCACCGGGCCGCTGCCCGGGCCGCCGCCGCCGTGGGGGGTGGCGAAGGTCTTGTGGAGGTTGAGGTGGCACACGTCGAAGCCCATGTCGCCCGGCCGGGCCACCCCCATGATGGCGTTGAGGTTGGCCCCGTCGTAGTAGACGAGGCCCCCGGCGGCGTGGACGAGGGCGGTGAGCTCCAGGATGTCTTTCTCGAAGAGCCCCACGGTGTTGGGATTGGTGAGCATCAGCCCCGCCGTGTCGGGGCCGCAGGCGGCCCGCAGGGCCTCCAGATCCACCAGCCCCTCGGGGGTGGAGGGGATGTTTTTGACGGTGAAGCCCGCCATGGCGGCGGAGGCCGGGTTGGTGCCGTGGGCGGAGTCGGGCACCAGGATCACCGTGCGGCCCGTGTCCCCCCTGGCTGTGGTGGTAGGCCTTGATGAGCAGCAAGCCCAGGAATTCCCCATGGGCTCCGGCGGCGGGCTGGAGGGTGACGGCATCCATGCCGGTGATCTCACAGAGCAGGTGCTCTGTCCGGTTCAGGACGGCCTGAGCGCCCTGGACGGTGTGGGCGGGCTGGAGGGGGTGCAGACCGGTAAAGCCGGGCAGGGCGGCGGCCTCCTCCCCCAGCTTGGGGTTGTACTTCATGGTACAGGAGCCCAGGGGGTAGAAGCCGTCGCACACGCCGAAGGCCCGGCGGGCGAGGGCCTGATAGTGGCGGGACAGGTCGCTCTCCCCCAGCTCCGGCAGGCGGGGGGACCGTTTTCCGCCGGTACTTCTCCGGCAGGGGGGCGGCGGGCACGTCCAGAGACGGCAGAAGGCCGTTCCCCCGGCCGGGGCGGCTGCGCTCAAAAATCAGCTTCATCAGTCCAGCACCTCCTTGACAATGGACACGGCCTCGTCCAGCTCGGCTCGGCTCTGCTTCTCCGTGGCGCACCACAGCAGCCCGCCCTCCACCGGCCAGCCCCCCAGGATGCCGCGCGACTCCAGGGCGGAAAGCACCTTCTGGGGTTCGGGCAGATCGGTGACAAACTCGTGGAAGAAGGGGCCGGGGTAGCGCAGGGACACGCCGGGCAGCCGGCACAGCTCTGCGGCCAGGTAGTGGGCCTTAGCGTGGCACTGCTCGCCCACCTGCCGCAGCCCGTCCGGCCCCATGAGGGACAGGTAGACGGAGGCGGTGAGGGCGCACAGCGCCTCGTTAGAGCACACGTTGGACGAGGCCTTCTCCCGGCGGATGTGCTGCTCCCGGGCCTGCAGGGTGAGGACAAAGGCCCGCTCTCCCCGGCTGTCCCGGGTCTCTCCCACGATGCGGCCGGGCAGCCTGCGCATGAGGGACTGGGAGGCGGCCATGAAGCCCAGGTAGGGCCCGCCCCAGGACAGGGGGAGGCCCAGGGGCTGTCCCTCGCCCACGGCGATGTCCGCCCCGCAGGCGCCGGGGGACTCCAGCACCCCCAGGGCGGCGGGGTTGACCCCGACGATCAGTCTGGCCCCGGCGGCGTGTACCTGGGCGGCCAGGGCGGGCAGATCCTCGAGCTGGCCGAAGAAGTTGGGCTGCTGGACATAGACGCAGGCGGTGGTCTCATCCAGCAGTCCGGTGAGATCGGTGACGCCGTTTTCCGCCGGGGCCGCCGCCACCTCGGTACCCGCGCCGAAGCTGTAGGTCCGGATAGTGGAAATCACGTCCGGGTGGGCGGCGGCGGACACCACGGCCCTCGTCCGCTTCCGCTCCCGGCACATGGCCACCGCCTCCGCCGCGGCGGAGGCCCCGTCATACACCGAGGCGTTGGCCGCATCCAGGCCGGTGAGCTCACAGATCATGGTCTGGAACTCGAAAGATGGACTGGAGCACCCCCTGGCTGATCTCCGCCTGATAGGGGGTATAGGCCGTGACGAACTCCTCCTTGGAGGCGATGCGGCTCACCGCCGCGGGGATGTAGTGGTCGTAAGCCCCGGCCCCCCGCAGGATGGTGCGGAAGCGGAGGTTCTGCTCCGCCAGGGCCTCCAGGGTGCGGCGGACCTCCAGCTCCGACTGGGGAGGGGGCAGGTTCAGGGGGGCGGTGAGGCGCACGGACTCCGGCACGTCCCGGTACAGCGCCTCCGGGCCGGACAGGCCCAGGGCGGCGTACTGGGCGGCCCGCTCCGCCGCCGCGGCGGGCAGATATCCGGCCATGTCAGCCCTCCTCCGCGGCACAGTGGGCCTCGTAGGCCGCCGCGTCCAGCAGCTCCTCCTCATCGGTCATCTGCTCCACCTGGATCAGCCAGGCCCCGTAGGGGTCCTCGTTCACCAGGGCGGGATTGTCCAGCAGCTCCTCGTTGACCGCCTTTACCACGCCGGACACGGGGGAGAGCACGTCGGACACCGCCTTCACCGACTCCACATCGCCGAGGGCCTCCCCGGCGGTGACAGGGTCCCCCTCCTGGGGCAGGTTGACAAAGACGATATCCCCCAGGGCGTGCTGGGCGAAGTCGGTGAGGCCGACGGTGCAGACGCCGTCCTCCTCCTTGAGCCACTCGTGGGATTTGGTGTAGCGCAGTTCCTCGGGAATGTTCATGGTGATAACCTCCTGTATAATTTAAGGTTGTTTTTATAAAATGAGCTGGGAAGGGGCGGCAGACGGCGTGGCCGGTTTGCCCTTATCCCCGCCGGTAGAAGGGCGTTTTGACCACCTGGGCGTCCACCCGGCGGCCCCGCACGTCCACCTGGAGCGGGGTGCCCGGTTCCTTGTACGCCGCGTCCACCAGGGCCAGGGCCACCGCCTGCCCTACCCAGGGGCAGTGGGTGCCGGAGGTGACCACACCCACCTGCCGCCCGCCGTCGTACACCGGGCAGCCCTCCCGGGCGATGCCGCGCCCGGTCATCTGGAGGCCCACCCGGCGGCGGGACACGGGGCGGGCCCGCTCCAGGGCGGCCTTGCCGATGAAGTCGGGCTTCTCCAGCTTGACGAAGATGCCCAGCCCCGCCTCGTAGGGGTTGATGGAGGGAGAGAGCTCGTGGCCGTAGAGGGGCATGGCGGCCTCCAGCCGCAGGGTATCCCGGGCCCCCAGGCCGCAGGGGAGGGCCCCGGCGGCCGTCAGCGCGTCCCAAAGGGCGGGGGCGTCCGCCGGGGCGCAGTAGAGCTCAAAGCCGTCCTCGCCGGTGTACCCGGTGCGGGAGACCAGGCAGGGCCGGCCGTCCACCGTGCCGTGGAGCACGGCGGTGTAGTTCTTCGCCGGAAGGTCCGCCGTCAGGGTGCGCAGCAGCGCCTCCGCACCGGGCCCCTGGAGGGCGAGCTGGGCCGTCTGGTCGGAGAGATCCTCCAAAGTGCAGTCCCCGGACAGGTGGGCGGCCATCCAATCCCGGTCCTTGGCGGTGTTGGAGGCGTTGACCACCGCCAGCCAGGCCGTGTCCGAACAGCGGTAGACGATCAGATCGTCCACCACGCCTCCGTCCTCGTAGCACATGGGGGAATAGCGGGCCTGGCCGTCCGCCATGCCGGAAAAGTCGTTGGTCATGAGCCGGTTGAGGTTGGCCAGGGCATCGGGGCCCCGGAGGAGCAGCTCTCCCATGTGGCTGACGTCGAACAGGCCGCAGCCGGTGCGCACGGCCCTATGCTCGGCGATGACGCCGGAGTACTGCACCGGCAGCAGCCATCCGGCAAAGGGAACCAGCTTGCCCCCCGCCGCCGTGTGGCGGTCGTAGAGCGGAGTTTTGCGTTCCATTTCCATGCCCTCCTTTAAAATTGGGGTCAAAAAAAGCGCATGGCAATGCTGCCATGCGCCTCTGTTCGGTTGCCTGAGAGTTTTGCCCCCGTCGGCGCGGACTGCGGTCCGCTTTCCAGAGCCTCGTCCGGGGCCGGTCCTTCTGCCTGAGAGATCACTGCGCTGCCCCTTCGGCGGCGGCGGTGTGCCGCGCTCTCCCCACCCCATCATCCGACCATATGAACTTCAGTAGGACTTCTATACTTTATAGTATACGGGACGGAGGGGAAAATGTCAACTACCTTCTGCCGGGGAGTGGAGGGCGGCCTCTCCCCGGTGCTTCCCCCGGCAGATAAGCTGGGTCATGGTGCCCATAGGGCAATACACACACCATGAGCGGGGTTTGAAAAGCACCATTGTGACCAGCCCCAGCACCGTAGAGGTGAGCATGACGCTGTAAAAGCCAAAGGCGAATTGGGCAACGCCGGGGGAAAAGAGGGTTCCATAGTAGGCCCAGTGCCAAGGCAGCCGGAACGTCCAAAGCAGAGTGACGGCCTGGCGCAGCTCCTGCGCGCCGGCAAAGACCAGATATGTGCTCCAGAGCATCTGGAAGAACATCAGCAGAAAAAAGCCCAAAAACCCGTAGCGGAACGCCTTGCTTTTCATCCACCGGGGAATATCGGCCCGCCGGGAGAGGCCGAAGCGTCCACCCAGCAGGCTGAACAACTGTCCCCGTCCACAAAAGCGGTTGCAGTAGCCCTTATCCCCGCCCGCAAAGGCGATGACCAGAGGGATGAAAAAGCAGAGGAGGCCCAACCAGGTAAAGAGGATGTTGAAGAAGCCCAACACCAGATAGAGGAGAGAGGCGATCCAGAGAAAGTCATACCAGCGCTTTTTCATGGGCGATTCTCCTCCAGTGTAATTATGGTAGCCGGGCACTCCGCCGCGCACTTGCCGCAGCCGACGCATCGGGCTGCATCCACCCGGGCTGTGATACCGTTCCAGATTCGGATGGCGGAGAAGGGACAGACGCGGACACAGCAGCCGCAGGCCACGCAATCCGCCCCGATCTTTGCCGTTCTTCGGTGGTGTTTTTGCAAATCCATAGGCAACCTCCTTACTGAGATGCGCCCAGTATAGGGGATGGACGGGGCTGCCGTCTGTGATAAACTCACACAGATGTGCGGAAGTGTACGGCCTGCCGTTCGGGGCGGCATCTGGCGCGGGCCATTTTTTCCGATGACAGATGCCCCATGTAACGCAAAAGCGCCGCAGACTGAAACCAATCTGCGGCGCATGTGTACTCAGAAGTTGTAGTCAAGGATCAGCCAGTCCAGGTCGCTGAAATCCTGCTCATCCAGGGACCAGTAGTTGTCGTCGCCCAGGGTGATCTGCACCACCTTGCTCTGGGCCTCCAGATACTCCGCCTCGGGCAGCTTTTCCAAGGTCAGGTCGATGACCAGGCGGCACCACTCCGCGTCATAAGCGGCGTACTCCTCATCGGTCATGGAGTCCACGTCCTGGCTGTAGAGAGCTTCGGCGCGGGCGTCGGGGGTGTCGCCCCACAGGGCCTCGGCAACCCGGTCAAATACGTCCAGAGGCTCCACAGTGACTTTGACGCCGAAGGTGCTGTCGTCCACCTCCGTGGCGGTATCCACGGTGTACTTGGCCTTGGCGTAGACCTGCTTATACATGTCAACTACCTCGGCCTTGAGTTCGTCGGTCAGGTCGTCGATCAGGAAGGCGGAGGCGAAAAAGTCAGCCTCGGTCTCCAGGCTGGACAGGTAGGTTTCCTCAGCCTCATTCTCGGTAATGTCGATCAGCTCCAGGAAGTCGGGATCATAAACGCCTTTGTAGTTCTCGTCCAGAATACCCTGAACATACGTGGTGGCATCGTCGGCGCTGAGACCACCGCCGCCGCAGGCGGAAAGGGATAGGACGAAGGTGAGGGACAGAGCGGCTGCGGTAACACGTTTCCAGATTTTGCGCATAGGGGTTCCTCGCTTTCTCTTCTCTTTTTTGAGTTCCGGTTCTCTTTATTTTATATAGTACGCGCCGGGGCGCGGACCGGATGGGGAACGGCCTGCGGCGGAATTGCCGCAGCAAAGCCCATGGGCTTTGCTCAAGGGGGCTGAAGGCGGACTCAGCCGCACAGGTCGATGATGGCCTGGGTAAAGATCTTGGCGGCGGTGAGCTGGTCGGCAATGCAGGTGTGCTCGTCGGCGCCGTGCATGTTGCCGTTAAAACCGGGCATACAGCAGCCGAAAGCCACGCCGCCGGGAATATCGTGGACGTAGGTGCCTCCGCCAATGGCCAGGCACTCCCCCTTGTAGTCGGTGTACTGCTCGTAGCACTTGAGCAGGGCCTTGACCAGCGGGGAGTCAGCGGGGGTGTGGTGGGGAGCGTCCATCTCGCCGGAGACGGAAAAGCCAAACTTGGAAAAAGATGCCTCTGCGGCGGCGCGGCAGTTCTCATCGTTGGCGCAGATGGGTACCCGGCTGTCAAACTGGCCCTCCAGGCCAGTACCGTTGACGGTCAGCAGGGAAAAGGCCAGGGTCAGCGCCCCGGACAGCTCATCGGACTGGGCGATGCCCAGGGCCTTGCCGGCGCAGTCGCCGTGGGGGAAGAGGGCACTCAGGGCGCGGAGGGCGGCGGTGGAGCCCACCTTGGCCAGGGGAAGGGAGCAGAGCAGATGGAGCAGGCCGGTGATGGCGTTGACGCCCTCCTCCGGCAGGGAGGCGTGGGCGCCCTTGCCGCGGCAGAGGATGTGCAGGCTGTCCCCCTCCTCGCGCAGCTCGTAGCGCACGCCGGTCTCGGCGGCGGCCCGGTCGCAATAGGGGCGGGCGGCGTCGGCGGACAGGCCGGCCACCAAGCACTCGGCCTCCGGCGGGAGCACGTTGATGCGGAAGCCGCCGCGGAACTCGGTCACCCGGGGGGTGGCGGTCTCCGCGGGCCAGGACTTGGTGAACACCGGCTTATAGCTGCCCTTCTCGATGTTGATGAGGGGGAACTCCGCGTCGGGGGAGAAGGCATAGGGGGCGTAGGGCTCCCGGGCGTAGTAGTAGGCGATGTCGCTGGAACCGCTCTCCTCGTCGGTGCCCATCAGCAGGCGGGCGTTGCGCCGGAGGGGGACGCCCAGCTCCTTCACGGCCTTCATGGCCAGCAGGACAGCGGCCACGGGGCCCTTGTCATCGTCGGTGCCCCGGCCGTAGAGCATGCCGTCCACCTCCTTGGGCACATAGGGCTCCGTCACTGTCCAGCCGGTGCCCTCGCCCACCACGTCCAGGTGGCAGAGAATGTGAAGGGCGGTCTCCTTGTCGTTGAGATCGGCGGTGCCCACGTAGTTATCGTAGTTGCGGGTGGCAAAGCCCAGCTCTTCGGCCAGCTTCAGACCCTCCGCCAGGGCGGCGGCGGGGCCGGGGCCAAAGGGCATGCCAGGCAAGGGCTCCTCCCGCACGCTGCGAATGCGTACCAGCCGGGAGATGGCCTCCACCAGCTCAGCCCGGCGCTCAGGGGCGTCAAAATAGGCGTTGATTTTTTCCTCGTACATGGCGTTATTCCTCCTCGCTCTCCTCCGCATGGGCGCCGGTCAGCTCACCCAGGTATTTATAGACCGTATACCGGGAGACCTGGAGCCGCTTGGCCACAAAAGGCACCGACTTGCGGAAGGAGAAAGCGTTCTTTTGGTCCAGAAGGGCGATGATCTTCATCCGGTCCCGCTTGTTCAGGGCGCTGACCGGCTTGCCAACGGCGGCCAGACACTCGTCAAAGACATCGGCCAGACGGCTGTCCCCGCCGTGCCACAGGGCGCTCTGAAGGTCGGCCTCCGCGCTCATGAGGTCCACCAGAATGCGGTTGGCGTACACCAGGGAGCTGTAGTCGAAGTTGATGCCAAGGGCCAGGTTGTATCCCTCCCCGATGAGGTGGAAGGTGCTGCTCTTGATCTGCTGGCCCGATGGGGTGGTGGCGTAGAGATTGACGAAGTCGGTTACCAGAGCGTCCTCGTCCAGCTCCTTGGCGGTGCCCAGGATGTCCAGGGTGGAGCCCACGGTCCGGCCGGAGACGTGCCCGTTGTAGATGGACAGGATGGGGTGGCGGGGGTCCCCCATGTCGTGGACCAGGGTCTCACAGGTGGAGCCGAACATCTCCGCGATGCCGCGGGCCGTCCGGTCCAGAAATTCAAAGGCTTCCTCACGATCCATTGCCACAGCTCCTCGTATAATATGATTTGCAGACCGTTTTGTAAGTGTGTCTGCTTAGTGCACTTGTTAGATTAGATATCAGCAGGCTTAGAGATGCCCATGATACAATAGCTGTAGGACAGCAGGGTTAAGTTCTGAAATCTCCCGTTGAACCGAAAGGTTGCTTCATGGAAAGTCCGTTCCCCTGAGCCGGAAGTTAGCTGCAAACTCATTGGCTGTTTGCCCGAGTGTAGGCCGCCCTTTCAGCAGTGAGGGATATCGCATCGGCCTGCTCTGGAATGATTCTGATAGGCGAGGTTGCGGATGCTCCGGTTATCATGGGTATCTCAAAGCCTGCTGGCCTAAAATCTCCATGCGGGGAGGTGAAAATTATGAACCCATTATTCGTTGGTATTGATGTGAGCAGCAGGAACAATGTGGCCTACCTGATGAACCCAGACGGCAGCAAGAACTCCAGTTTTTCTGTGCAGAACAACCTTGGCGGGGCTAAACTGTTGTCAGAAAGAATCGTATCGGCACTCGGCTCCATGCAGCTCAGTGATGTTGTGATCGGTCTGGAGGCCACCTCTATCTACGGGGACAGCCTTGTCTACGCTCTCGAGAAGATGGCAGACTGGGGAAGTTCCAGCGAAAGATTCATGTCCTTAACCCCAAGCAGGTGCGGAAATTCAAGGAAGCCTATCCTGACCTGCCTAAGAACGACTGGGTGGACGCCTTTGTGATTGCCGACCATCTGCGTTTTGGCAGAATCGCCAGGGAGGTCTACATGGATGATTACCGTTACAAAGCACTCCAAACCCTGACGCGGGCCAGATTTGAGGTCATTCAAAATCTGACTCGTGAAAAACAGCGGTTTGCCAACTACCTGTTTCTCAAATGCTCCGGCATGGCCCAAGATAAGGATATTGCTAATTCCAGCTCCACCACGATTGCGCTCATGGAGCGCTTTGAAACAGTGGATGATCTGGCAAACTCTGATCTGGAAGAACTGACCGCCTTCGTTACAGAAACAGGGCGTGGAAGATTTGCAGATCCAGCTGCCACGGCCAAAGCGGTGCGAGCTGCTGCCAAGGGCTCCTATCGTCTACCCAAAACGGTAAATGACACCGTGAATCAGGCCATGTCTGTCTCCATTGCCTCTATGCGGGCCTTGAAAGAGCAAGTCAAGGTTTTGGACAAGGCCATTGAGCAGCAGTTTGAAATCATCCCCAATACCCTGACTTCCATTCCGGCATTGGCAAGGTTTACTCCGCCGGCATCATCGCTGAAATCGGCGACATTCACCGGTTTGATTCTCAAGCCTCCGTTGCCAAGTTTGCCGGCCTTGTCTGGCACAAAATCAGTCCGGTGAATTTGAAGCGGAGCATTCCCGAATGATTAAATCCGGCAACCGCTATCTCCGCTACTATCTGCTGGAAGCCGCCAACTCTGTGAGAAGATGCGACTCCGAGTTCCGGCGCTACTACGACCTCAAATTTAAAGAGGTCAACAAGTACCAGCATAAACGCGCACTCGCTTTAACTGCCAGAAAACTGGTTCGGTTGGTCTTTCGGCTGCTGAAGGACAACCGCCTGTATATCCCGCCGGAGGCTGAGTACACCACTCGCAACTCTGGCGCTCCCGCCCTGTTTCAAAAATCTTAGGGGCAGGGCTTAGGTTCGTGTTGCCTTTTTCTGCCTACGCAACTGTTTTCCTGCATTTATTCTCGATTTTTCCTGCCATCACCCTCTTGACTTCATACCATTAGACTTTCCAGCAAACGATCAACCTTATTCTAACCGGACGCCGGGGAAAAAGCAAGATGATTTACAGATGGGCGGGAACTGGTATACTGGGAGAAGAAGGGGAATTGTCACATGTCAATGTCAGCCGCGCAGGCCAGGCGGCAGGCCGTGGCCCAGGCGCTGGAGGAGGCCGTGGGGCCGGTGAGCGCCGCCGCCTTGGCCGAGCGCTTCTCCGTCAGCCGGCAGATCATCGTGGGCGATGTGGCCCTGCTCCGGGCCGGAGGGACGGATATCCTGGCCACGCCCCGGGGTATCTCCTGGGCGGACGGGGAGGCGGCGTGGAGCGCACCGTGGCCTGTGTTCACGCTCCGGAGGAGATGGAGCGGGAGCTCAACGCCATCGTGGACGCCGGGGCGAGGTGGTGGACGTAATCGTGGAGCACCCGGTTTACGGCCAGCTCACCGGACTGCTGGGGTGCGCTCCCGGTACGACGTGGCTGAGTTCGTCCGGCGGGTGGAGGAGCACGGAGCCCGTCCGCTCTCAGCATTGACCGGCGGAATCCACCTGCACACGGTCCGCTGCCCGGATGAGAAAACGTTCCGCAGAGTGAGGAAATCACTGGAAGCTGAGAACTTTTGCTTAATATGTGAAATTTGACTTACTAAAGTGTGATGGTATATATTAAATTTGACGAAAAGTATTGCCAAATTGTGAATGATGGTGTATCATAAGGTACGAATCCTAGGGTTGGGGAGGCTTTTAGGATTCGCATTAAAAAGGGAGGGTTATTATGAACTCACCACGCATGAGACGCTTTGGGAAACTCTTGCTCGTCGTATTCGCCCTTGCATGTGTTCTTACCACAGCCGCATTCGCAGAAGGTGACGCTGAGGTTGTCAGCGCGGTTCACGGTACCATCGCGTCCCTGCTGCCGCCCGTCGTGGCCATCGGCCTGGCGCTGATCACCAAGGAAGTCTACTCGTCGCTGTTCCTGGGTATCCTGGTTGGCTGCTTCCTGCAGGTCAACGGCAATCCCATCGACGCGTTCCAGTTCTTTGTCAGCCACCTGTGCTCCAATGCCGGCGGCAACATGGGTATCCTGATGTTCCTGGTCATCCTGGGCACCATGGTGGCCCTGATGATCCGGGCCGGCGGCTCCAAGGCCTACGGCGACTGGGCTGTGTCCCACATCAAGACCAAATCCGGCGCCCTGTGGTCCACCTTCATCCTGGCGATTGTGCTGGGTGTGGATGACTACTTCAACAACCTGACCACCGGCAACGTGATGCGCCCGTGGCCGACGGCCACCACATCTCCCGCGCCAAGCTGTCCTACATGTGCGACGCCACTGCGGCGCCTGTGTGTATCATGATGCCCGTCTCCTCCTGGGCGGCGGCCGTTACCGGCGTAATCGGCAATGAGGAGGTCGGCTTCCAGATCTTCCTGCGGGCCATCCCTTCAACTACTACGCCATCCTGACCCTGGTGTTCATCATTGTGATGACCTGCCTCAACATCGACTACGGCCCCATGCGCACCCACGAGCTCAACGCCGCCAAGGGCGACCTCTATACCACTCCTGAGCGTCCCTTTGAGAATGCCGCTGAGATGAAGTTTAATCCCGATGGCAAGGTCATCGACCTGGTCATTCCTGTTATTATCCTGATCATCGGCTGCGTGTCCTCGATGATCTATGTGGGCTTCAGAACGGAGGCCATGACCTCATCACCGCCTTTGCCAACACCTCCGCCTTTGACGCCCTGCCTCTGGGCTCTCTGATCGCCCTGATCATCAACATGATTTATTTCATGGTGCGCCGCTCCATGAAGTTCACCGAACTGATGGACTGCCTGCCCGAGGGCTTCAAGCAGATGGTGCCCGCCATCCTGATCCTGTGCCTGGCCTGGACCATCGGCGACGTGACCAAGGGCCTTGGTGCCCCCGAGTTTGTGGCCGGCATCGTGAAGAACCTCAGCGGCAGCCTGTATGCCCTGCTGCCCGCCGTAGTGTTCATCATCGCCGCGTTCCTGGGTTTCGCCACCGGTACCTCCTGGGGCACCTTCTCCATCCTGCTGCCCATCGTCATCCCGGTGTTCTCCGGCGGTACTCCTGCTGTGGATCTGACCGTGGGTGACCTGAACAACAACCTGCTGATGATCTCCATCGCTGCCACTTTGGGCGGCGCGGTTATGGGCGACCACTGCTCTCCCATCTCCGACACCACGATCATGGCGTCCTCCGGCGCTCAGTGCTACCACCTGAACCACGTGGCCACTCAGCTGCCCTACGCTGTGACCGTCGCGGTTGTGGCCTTCGTCAACTATATCATCACCGCGTTTATCCAGGTTCCCTTCATCTGCCTGCCCATCGCCATTGTCTCTATGGTGCTTGTCATGCTGGTGATCGGCAAGGTCAACCACTCCATGAACCGTCACTCCCAGCGCGATTAACTCTTACATAAAACCCCCGCTCCAAGGGGGGGGTTTTGCAGCACATGACTTTATTTACAAAAATTTAGCGATAATTCTGTCGGATATTGACAAAGTGTGTTAAGATTTGCAAAATCTATTGTCAAACTGTTAACAATCTTGTATGATAGCCCTCGAGTCCTTGGGTTGGGGAGCTTTTAGGATTCACAATTTCATAGGAGGGCCATTATGAATTCACCACGTATGAAACGGTTCGGCCAATTCCTGCTGGTCATTTTCGCACTTGTATGTGTCCTGATGACAGCAGCATTTGCCGAGGGCGACGTGGAGCATACCAGCTTTGTCTGGGGCACCGTCGCATCCTTGCTCCCGCCGGTGGCGGCCATCGTCCTGGCTTTGATCACCAAGGAAGTGTATTCGTCTTTGTTCCTGGGCATTATCGTGGGCTGCTTCCTGTATACCAACGGCAGCCCCATTGATGCGTTCCAGGATTTTGTCTCCCGCCTGACATCCAATGCCGGCGGCAACATGGGCATTCTGATGTTCCTGGTCATTCTGGGCACCATGGTAGCCCTGATGATCCGGGCCGGCGGCTCCAAGGCCTATGGCGACTGGGCTGTGAGCCATATCAAGACCAAGTCCGGCGCCCTGTGGTCCACCTTCATCCTGGCCATCGTGCTGGGCGTGGACGACTACTTCAATAACCTGACCACCGGTAATGTGATGCGGCCCGTCACCGACGGCCACCACATCTCCCGCGCCAAGCTGTCCTATATGTGCGACGCCACCGCGGCCCTGTGTGCATTATGATGCCCGTCTCCTCCTGGGCGGCGGCTGTCACCGGTATCATCGGCAACGAGGAGGTGGGCTTCCAGATCTTCCTGAAAGCCATCCCTACAACTATTACGCCATTCTGACCCTGGTGTTCATCGTTGTGATGACCTGCCTGAATATCGACTACGGTCCCATGCGCAAGCATGAGAACAACGCCGCTAAGGGCGACCTCTACACCACGCCCGAACGCCCCTTTGCCGGTGTGGAAGAGATGAAGTTCAATCCCAATGGCAAGGTCATTGATCTGGTACTGCCGGTGCTTGTGCTGGTGGGGTGCTGCGTGGGCTCCATGGTCTATGTGGGCTACCAGAACGGCGGCACCGACCTCATCACCGCCTTCGCCAATACCTCCGCCTTTGACGCCCTGCCTCTCGGCTCCCTGGTTGCCCTGATCTTTACCATGCTCTTCTTCATGGTGCGCCGGGCCATGAGCTTCACTGAGCTGATGGACTGCCTGCCCAACGGCTTCAAGCAGATGGTGCCCGCCATCCTGATCCTGTGCCTGGCCTGGACCATCGGCGATGTGACCAAGGCCCTCGGCGCCCGAGTTTGTGGCGGACCTGGTGTCCAAGTTCGGCCCCGGTCTGAAGAACTTCCTGCCCGCCGTGGTGTTCCTGATCGCCGCGTTCCTGGGTTTCGCCACCGGCACCTCCTGGGGCACCTTCACCATCCTGCTGCCCATCGTCATCCCGGTGTTCTCCGGCGGCATTCCCGCTGCCGATCTGACCTCGGAACTGATCAACGGCAACGATATGCTGATGATCGCCATCGCGGCCACCCTGGGCGGCGCGGTTATGGGCGACCACTGCTCTCCCATCTCCGACACCACGATCATGGCGTCCTCCGGCGCCCAATGCTACCACCTCAACCACGTGGCGACTCAACTGCCCTACGCCATGACGGTGGCCGTCGTGTGCTTCGCAAACTACATTCTGGCATCCTTTATTCAGAATGTGGTTATCAATCTGGCCATGCCATTGTGTGTATGGTAGTAGTCCTGCTGGTGATCGGCAAGCTGAACCACTCCATGAACCGCCACTCCCAGCGCGACTGAAATCCGCAGAGCTGATCAAAAATCCCCCGCCTTAAGCGGGGGTTTTTTGCGGCTTATTTCGCAATCCAGAGCAGGTTGCTGTCGGTGACGAAGTTGGGCACGCTGTAGAGCACCAGAGCCTGGTCGATGCCGTTTTGGGCGATATAGTCGGCGATGGAGAGCTTGTAGTAGCGCAGATCCAGCAGGTGGATCTCAGAGAAGTGGGGTGAGGAAGGGCACCAGGGAGTCGGCGTAGGAGTCCCGGATTATCAGCAGCCTGGGGCCGTCGGGATTGTTGGCGTTCTTTACGACGCCCAAAGGCTGGTTGCCGCCCAGGAACATGGAGTACTTGTCCTTGACGGAGAGGAAGGAGGTGTCGTAGAGCTGCCGGGGTTCCTCCACCGGGTTGCCCTTGTTGTCGTAGGTGTGACTCGCCACGGTGATGCCGTCGTCGGGCACGTAGGTAGAGATGGTGTCCGGGCGCACCCACCGCACGCCGGAGGAGGAGAACACGGTGCCGTAGAACTCGGTGGAGCGGACGGTCTCGGTGTAGTCGTTCAGGGGTACGGGGTGTAGCCCAGGGCGGTGGCCAGTCCGGTATAGCCGTAGTAAGCCCCAGGCTGGTCCAGTGGTGGTCGGTGCGGTAGAAGATGTCCTCGCCCTTGTGCTCCCACAGGGGTGTAGAGGTCGGCCCAGGACGCACCGGGCACGGAAGCCTTGGCCTGCTCCAGAATGGCGGTCTGGCTGGCGTTGGGGGCTCCGGCGGGCAGCCGGTCGGCCCAGATGCAGGCTTGGGTGGGGATCAGGGAGAAGGTCACAGGGATATCCACATTTTCCACAAAGTTGTTCACATAATTCAGATTATTCGTCACCTTTTCCCCGTCTGGCTCGTCGAAGCGGGAGATCAGGTGTCACCGGCGGCAAAATAGACATTGTTGTTCTCTTTCTTGCCCAGGACACGCTCGGTGGTGGACTTGAGGGCGATCCAGCCGTCCCGCCCCACAAACTGATCGGTGGTGTAGGTTTCGAAGTCCTTCATAAACTGCCCGTTCAGCAGGGTTTTGACACTGGGGACGGGGAGCTGCTCCAGGTTGCGGTTCTCCATCTGGGAGAAGGTGCGGTCGGGCGAGACGGCATTGGCCACCAGGAACACCCGAGAAAGGCGCAGAACAGGGCGGAGAGGAAGATGCAGTATTTCTTTGTCATGGCTTGCCTCCTGAGTCAGAATCGGAAGTAGAGGAAGGGTTGTAGGTGGCGTCCACCAGGTAGGCGGTGGAGAAGACCAGCCCTGCCAGCAGCAGAATGGGGAGGAGCGCCAGCCTGGGCTTTCGGGCAGGCGCTTCCACAGCTTGGCGGCCAGCGGGGTGGAGGCCACAGCGGCGATGATAAGCATGGGGAGAAAAGAGAAAAATAATACGATACGTTGTCGTTTGTCAGGCCGCCGCCCAGGCCGAACATGGCCTTGAGGTAGGCTCCCATATGGCCGAAGTCCTCCACGGCGAAGATGGCCCAGCTCACCAGTACCAGAAACAGGGTGTATAGGTGCTGGAGGGCGGCGGGAAGCTTCTGGAGGAGCTTGCCCAGGAAAGCCTTTTCCAAAATCAGCAGGACGGCGAAGTAGAGTCCCCAGATGAGGAAGTTCCAGCTCGCCCGTGCCAGATGCCGGTGGCCGCCCACACCACCAGAAGGTTGAAAAACAGCCGGGGCTTGCTCACCCGGTTGCCCCGGGGGATATAGAGGTACTCCCGGAACCAGGTGCCGAGGGAGATGTGCCACCGCCGCCAGAACTCGGTGACCGACTTGGCGATATAGGGGTAGTTGAAGTTGCGCATGAACTCGAAGCCCAGCATCCGGCCCAGGCCCACAGCCATGTCGGAGTAGCCGGAGAAGTCGAAGTAGAGCTGGAAAGCGAAAGCGGCCACGCCCAGCCATGCCCCAGCAGTGGTGAGCTCCCCGGCGGGGAGGGCCAGAATGGTATCCCACAGCTTGCCGATGTTGTTGGCCAGCAGGACCTTTTCGCCAGGCCCACCACGAAGATCTGCACGCCGGAGGCAAACTGCTCGGGGAGTGGGTGCGGTGGTCGATCTGGTCGCCCAGATCTTTGTATTTGATGATGGGACCGGCGATGAGCTGGGGAAGAGTGTGACGAAGGTGCCGAAGTTGACGAGGCTGCGCTGCACCTTGGCGTCGTCCCGGTACACGTCGATGGTGTAGCTCATGGTCTGGAAGGTGTAGAAGGAGATGCCGATGGGCAGGCTCAGGCCCAGCTTCGGCATGAAGGAAAACCGATGGCTTGGAGGCTGCCGGCAACGAAGTCCCAGTACTTGAAAAGAACAGCAGAGCCAGATTGAAGATGACCGACGAGGCCACCGCCCACCGGGCCCCGGTCGTTGCCCCTGCGCTTGTACTTCTCCACCAGCATTCCGTGGGTGTAGTCGATGCCGATGGAGAGGAACATGATAAGGATATAGACCGGCTCTCCCCAGGCGTAGAACACCAGGTTGACCAGCAACAGCAACAGGTTCCGCCATTTCAAAGGCGTAATATAGTACAGAAATAATACAATGGGGAGATATAAAACAGGAAATACAGGCTGGAAAAGACCAACGAACCACCAACTCTCTTGTGAACTTCAGAAAAGCCCGGCAGGTTGCCCTGCCGGGCGCCCTATTATACCCGCAAAAATTACTTTGTATAGGTGTTAAATGCGGTTACCGCCTCGTCGGCGTACTCACTGACGGCGAAGAGGATGTAGTTGCCGTTGGTCACCAGCTTATAGTTCTGTACCAGCTCCAACTGCTCAGGCAGGTACTGGGACCACTGGGCCTCCAGATCATCCTGCCGTTTCTCCACGGCGGCCTTCACGGTATCCATCTTGCCGTCCTTCACCTTGGCGATAAAGAACTCGGTGGCCTGCACATTGACCATGGGCATCTTGCAGAGATAGCTGTCCAAATCAGCGGGATCAATGCCGTACAAGGCGGTCAGAGTGGCATCGTCCAGGTCGGTTAGGGAGGGAATGTCCAGCTTGGAGATGTCATTCCAGGTGGACTGCACCGCGTCCACCTGGGGCTCCGGCTCCACCGGCTCAGGGGTAGGCGTGGAAGTCGGCTTCTGCGTTGGCTTGGGGTGGCGGCCGGGGCGGAGGGTTTGGCGCTGGGTGCGGCGGAGGGAGCCTGGGAGGAGTCTCCTCCGCGGGGGCGTGGTCTCGGGGAGGGCCGCCGGGCTGTCGGTGGGCAGGACGGGGACGGGGACGCCTCCGGGGAGGCGGAGGGGACTCCACCACGGGGGCCGAGCTCTCCGGGGCGGGCTCCTTGCTGCTGCCGCAGCCGGCCAGCAGGCTCAGGGACAGCGTCCCGGCCAGGGCCAGGGCGAGAAAACGTCGGTTCATATGGGTACGCTCCTTTATTTGTTTTGTGGTACTCGCTCTCTTGGACGGCAGAGGGAGGAAAAAGTTCCCCAGATTCGTAAGAGGGCCGGCCTCTCAAGGGAGGCCGGCCCTTCAGGCTTTCTTTACGCCGGGCGGGTCTGCTCCGCATCTTCGTCCGCACCGCCGGCATCCAGCTCGGCGACGGGGAGAACGATGGTCATGCGGGTGCCCACGCCGGGCCAGGAGCGCACCTCGAACCAGCCGCCGTGGCGGTCCACGATCCACTTGGCGATGGCCAGCCCCAGCCCGGTGCCGCCGGTCTGGCGGGCCGGGACTGGTCGGTGCGGTAGAAGCGGTCGAACACGTGGGGCAGGCTGCCGGCGTCGATGCCCTGGCCCTCGTCCTGGACGGAGAGGCGGGCCATGCCCTCCCGCAGGGCGGCGGACAGGGTGATGTGCCCTCCGGCGGGGTGTATTTGATGGAGTTGTCCACTAGGATGCGCAGGGCCTGCTTGGTCAGTCCCACGTCGGCGCAGACCGGCACGGCCCCTCCCACCGGGCGGAGAAGGTGTGGGTCTGGTCGATCATCCCGGTCTCCTTGAGCACCTCGGCGGCCACCTCGGTCAAGTCGAAGGTCTCCATCTCAATGTGCATGGAGTCGTTGTCCCCGGGCCAGGAAGAGAAGCTGCTCCACCAGCTCCTTCATGGAGTCGGCCTCCTGCCGGATGGCGTCGATGGCCTCCTGGCGGGTGGCGGGGTCGTCCTTGCCCCAGCGGTTGAGCAGGTTGGCGTAGCCCTGGATCACCGCGATGGGGGTGCGCAGCTCATGGCTGGCGTCGGAGACGAAGCGCATCTGGGAGCGGTAGGCCTCGTTGATGCGGTCCAGCATGGCGTTGATGGCCTGGGCCAGGGTTTTCAGCTCCTTCTGGGTGCCGGGCAGGTCGATGCGCCGGTCCAGATGGGTGGCGTTGATCTCGTCCAGCTTGCCCGCCAGGGCCTTCAGCTCCTCCGGCGACATGCGCTCCACCTGGTTGAGCTTGGCGGCGGTGGCGGCCAGCTCCTGGATGGGGCGGAGTACCTTCTTAATGGAGCCGGCGTTCTTGAACAGGTTGGTCACCAGGCTGGCCAACTGGCAGATGAACAACACCCGGGCGGCAAAGACGAAGATGGCTGCGGGCTGGGTCAGATCCAGCCGGATGGCGTAGGGCTCGTCCCCGGCATCTGGAGGGTGTAGCTGGTGGCGTCGCCGGAGGAGAAGGTGACCAGCAGAAGGAGATCCACCGTGCCGGGGTTGAAGTAGCGCACGCCGCCCCGGTCTCCTCCGGCGAGGGCAGCCAGCCGGGCAGGCGGAGGCCGTCCGCCTCCGGCGTGCCGGCGGTGACGGTGTAATCCCCTGCCGTCATCCACTCCGTGGCCTCCGCCGAGGGACGCCCGCTCCTCCACCAGAGTGCTGATCTGGGCCGCCTGCTGCTCCGACCAGACGAACAGGCCGCCGCAGAACAGGAACAGCAGCAGCAGATCCATGGTGAAATAGATGCCCAGCAGCCGGAAAAGAGGCGCGTGTTGAGCCGGGCCACGATGGAGGACTTGATGCCCCGGCGGGCGCTTGTTCGCTCTGTGTGCCATGGGAACTCCCTCCTCCTAATCCCCGTCCAGCCAGGCCAGCACGGGCGCCAGACGCTCCGGGAAACCCAGTCGCCCCCGTCCCGGAAGGCGTCCCGCATGGCCCGGTCGGCCTCCGTCTCCGCCGGGGCCCTGGACACCAGCCGGGCCATGGGGCCATCATGGCGCGGTAGAAGCCGGTGAGCTTCTCCGGGCGTAGCCGCCCCGGAGGTAGAACAGGGGAACGCCCTCCAGCCGGTTGTCCCGGCGCAGCTTGGCCTCCTCCACCTCCGCCGCCATGCCCACGGCGCACACCGCCGCCGTCCGGAAGCGGCGGCGGGCCCCTTCAGGCCCTTGATCCCCAGCGCACAGCCAGCCCAGGTAGATAACCGCCGTCCCCGGGGCAGGGCGGCGGCCTCCTTCAGCGGGCGGCAGGGCAGGCCGGTGCGCTCCGCCAGCAGGGCGGCGTACCGGGCGGTGAAGCCGGTCTGGCTGGTGTAGACGATGGCGGCCGCGTTCATTGTCCTTCCTCCCGAATCACATAGCCCACGCCGCGGACGGTGTGGATGAGCTTGATACCGAAGTGCTCGTCGATTTTGGCCCGCAGAAAGCGGATGTATACGTCCACTGCGTTGGTCTCCCCACGAAGTCGAAGCCCCACACATGGTCCAGCAGGGACTCCCGGGAGATGACCCGCTCCTTGTTCTCCAGCAGGTAGCGCAGCAGATCGAACTCCCGGCGGGTGAGCTCCACCCCTCGCCATTCACGCTCACCTCGTGCCGGTCGGTGTCCATGGTGAGGGGACCGGCGGTGAGCAGGCTCCGGGCGGCTCCGCGGCCTGGGCGGGGCGCTTGCGCAGGGCCGCCCGGATGCGGGCCAGCAGCTCCTCGATGGCAAAGGGCTTGGTAATGTAGTCGTCCGCCCCATGTCCAGGCCGGACACCTTATCCACCACGGTGTCCCGGGCAGTGAGCATGATGACGGGCATGGCGCTCTCCCGCCGCAGGCGGCGCAGCACCTCCATGCCGGACAGGGCGGGCAGCATGATGTCCAGCAGCACCAGGTCGAACTCCCCGACAGGCCCGGTCCAGCCCGGCGCGCCCGTCGAAGGCCTTCTCCACCTCGTACCCCTCGTATTGAGCTCCAGCTCCACCATGCGGGCCAGCTTCTCCTCGTCCTCCACCAACAGGATTCTCTCTGCCATCTCTCGCTCCTTACTTGCCTTTTTCCCCTGGATTTGTCGAATTCCCGCTTGAATTCGTCCCGTACCTGGCCCACCGCGTCCCCACCTTGGCGGACACCTGGTTGACCACCTCGCCCACCCGGTTTTGTCCAGATCCGGGCCGGAAAAGCGGTATTTACAGCCGAAGAACAGGCCCACCACCAGCAAGGGCAGGAGATCCAGTAGGCCACCAGCACCAGCAGGATCAGGATCAGCACGGGCAGGGCGGTCATCCGCTCTCCGTTGCGCCACACCTCAAACTGGTTGACCGTGCAGTGGCGCAGCAGATCCACCGCCGCCGCCAGCAGCTCCCGCAGGCGGGCGCGCCAGCTCCCCGCTCCTCCCGGCCGCGGTGGCCGCCCGCGGTCACGGCCAGCCCCAGAACCGCTCTCGTCCTTCCCGGACGCCTCCGGCCCCGGGTGGGCCGGAGGGCGGCGGCTCCGGGCGGCCCCGGGCTGGGTGGTAAAAGCGCCCGCCCGCCGCCCGGCGGAATCCGGCCCTCCCGCTCCAGCAGGATCAGGGCGTCCAGCAGATCGCCGTCACAGGCCTCCAGGGCCCGCCGGGCCTCCTCATAGGAGACTGCCGCGTGCGCGCGGAGTTGTTCCACCTGTTCCAAAGTCACTGACATAGAGGCCGCCACCCTTTCAACGGTTTTGTGATTACAGTATACCAAGCCGCGGGGCGGATGGAATTGATCTTTCCTTAAAACACATTAAATTGGGTTCCGGGCAACATCATACCACGCCGGGCCCGCTGGTGCAAGCTGCCGCTTTACCCGGCTGGGATTTCATGATATAATAACCGCAAAACGGCGGTTATACCTGACGCGGTCCACCTGCTCCCGCCTTGGGGCGGGACTGCGAAATCCGGCGTCATGCGGCCATTCCGCCGGGCTTCATGGCGGAATGACGAGAAAGGAACGGCTTTGCCGGGAAGGGAGGGCGCCATGCGCCGCATCCAGAAATATCTGTCCGGCCTGTGCGCGGCGGCGCTGCTCCTGAGCCTCCTGCTGGCCGGGACGGCCAAGGCGGATGAGATCACCATCTATCTGATGGCGGAGAACGACCAGATGCTGGACCTGCCCCTGTCTGCCATGCCCGCCTGGATCAACGGAGACATATATGTGCCCTACACCGCCTTCGACTGGACGGTGACGGGGTGAACCTGGGAGTCTCCTACGGGCAGGAGCGGACGGAGACCGAGTACAAGTTTACCCTCTACAGCCTGAACGGCATGCTTGTGTTTGACCTGAACGCGGGCACCTGCACCGACGGCTTCTCCGAGAGGCGAAGGACATGCGTGCCGCGCTGCGCAACGGGCGGGTGTTTGTCCCCTGGCCGGGGTGTGCAGCTTTGGACTGAATTACACCTATACCCCCACCAACTACGGCACCCTGATCCGTATCACAAACGGGCAGGAGCGGCTGGACACCCAGCAGTTTGTTACATCGGCCAGCGGGCTGTCTATGCCCACCCGCTACTATAAATACCTCCAGGAGCTGAACCAGGGCACCCAGCCCACACCCAGCCCGTCCCCCCGCCATCGGGCGGCGGCACGGACGAGCCGGAGCAGGAGGACGGTCTGCCGGTCTACCTGTCCTTCCAGTGCACCGGCGGCGGGGCGCTGGACAACATTTTGGACACCCTGGAGGCACGCGGCATCCGGGCCCTGTTCCTCTTTACGCCGGATGCCTTGGCGGCGGCGGAAGGTCAGCTCCGCCGGCTGGTGGGCTCGGGCCACGCGGTGGGCCTGTCCGTCCCGGCCAGAGCCTGGATGGGGCGCGGGCGGCGTTGGAGGAGGGGCCGGCCTGTTGGAGCAGTTGGTCCGTGTGCGGACCCATACCGTATATCTGGAGGGCGGCCTCCGGCGTGGCGGATGCGCTGGAGCGGGAGGGCTGGGCCTGCTGGTCGGCCAACGTGGACGGCCGGCCCGACGGCCGAAGCCAGAGCACCCAGGCCAACGCCCTGCTGCGCACTCTGGAAGGACGGCGCAGCGCGGCCCGCATGCTGCTGGACGACAGCGGAGAGAGCGCCGGAATCCTGTCCCGGCTGCTGCCCGCATGCCGCGGGACGCGTACTGGTTCCAACTGGCGCTGGATACCCGGATCTGAGAGAATCGGAGCACATACAGGCGGGCGGAGCTTGTCCGCCCGCCTGTTTTGAGGAGGAGTCACACATGCGCACCGTATATCTGGACAACGCGGCCACCTCTTACCCCAAGGCACCGGGGTGGGGGCGGCTATGGCGGACTACATTGAGCGTGTGGGCTGCAACATCGGCCGGGGCGGCTACCAGCGGGCCTATGACGCGGCCGGGGGTGCTGGAGGTGCGGGAGCGGCTCTGCACCCTGGTGAACGGTCCCGGGCCGCGCAATGTGGCGTTCACCTCCGGGGCCACCCACGGGCTGAATCTGCTGCTCAAGGGACTGCTGCGGCCCGGCGACCGGGTCGTGACCTCCCCATGGAGCACAACGCCGTCCCGGCCCCCTCCGCCAGCTGGAGCGGGCGGGGTGGAGGTGGAGTACCTGCCCTGCACGGAGCGGGGAGCTGGTGACGGAGAATCTGGCAGAGCGGCTGACGCCCGGCGTCCGGGCGGTGGTGCTCACCCACGCCTCCAACGTGTCGGGCACCCGGTTCCCCATCGGCGCGGTGGGGCCCTGTGCCGGGCGCGGGGCATCTTCTTCCTGGTGGACGCGGCCCAGACTCTGGGCGTCCTGCCGGTGGACATGGGGCCATGGGCATCGACGGCCTGGCTTTTCCAGGCCACAAGGGCCTGCTGGGGCCCCAGGGCATCGGCGGCGTGGTGGTCAGCGATGCCCTGGCGTCGGAGCTGGAGCCCTCCTCGCCGGCGGCACGGGCAGCCAATCCGAGTCGCTGGACATGCCCTCTTCCTGCCCGACCGGCTGGAGGCGGGCACGCTGAATCTGCCGGGGATCTTCGGCCTGGGGCTGCCCTGGACTACCTGGACCGGGAGGGGAGGCCCTGCGGGCGCGGGAGCGGAAGCTGGCGGGCCACCTGTGGGCCCGGCTGATGGAGCTGGAGGAGGACGGCCTGCGGGTGCTGGGCTCTGACGACCCGGTAAACCGGGTGGGGTGGTGTCTGTGGACTTTCTCTGCGCCGACAACGCCGAGATGACCTTCCGGCTGGAGCGGGAGTACGGCATCCAGACCCGCTGCGGCCTCCACTGCGCCCCGCTGGCCCACAAGACCCTGGGCACCTTCCCCAGGGGCGGTGCGCTTCTCCGTGGGCCGTTTACCACCTTTGAGGAGCTGGACTACGTCCACGGCGCGGTGTACGACCTGCTGCTGGAGGTGGGCAACCAATAGTTGCGGCCATGAAACCCGGAAGCGGTGGCGGCCCAGGCCCGTCTCTGCTATTCTGAACGGCGAGGAGGAGTGCCCATGAATCTGGAGATTGCAAACCGCCTGCTGGCCCTGCGCCGGGAGCACGGCTATTCCCAGGAGGAGCTGGCTTACAAGCTGGGGGTCAGCCGCCAGGCGGTGTCCAAGTGGGAGAGGGCGGAGTCCTCTCCAGACACGGACAACCTGCTCGCCCTGGCCCGGCTCTACGGCGTGTCCCTGGACGCGCTGCTGCTCCACACCCCGGCGGGGAGGCGGCCCAGGCCGCGCCGGAGCCGGAGGAGGCCCCGGCGGACGAGGACGCGGAGATTTTGCCGCCGCCCGGGCTTGGGACGCCGCGGAGGAGGCGGAGCAGAAGGCCCGGAAGCGGGCGCGGGCCAAGTGGAAGGAGGGGCTGCTGTGGCTGCTCACCCTGGCGCTGATGGTGATTCTGCCCAACCTGACCTACTGGCTCGGCATCTCGGAGGTCTATGCCGTGGTGGTCACGGTGGCTTTTGATCACCGGCTTCCTGCTGGACAACTGGCACCCGGGCTGGATGCTGTTTCTCACCATTCCGCTCTACTATGTACTGATCTTCGGACGTTAAAATGGAGTTCCCGCCTGCGGGAACTCCATTTTGCACTTTACTGGTGGATAACCGTGCCGGTGCGGCCCGCCACGCCGTCCTTGGCCTTTCCAGAAGGGTGATCAGGGCGGTGCGGCCGGGGCGCTCTCGGCGAATTCCACGGCAGCCTGCACCTTGGGCAGCATGGAGCCGGGGGCGAAGTGGCCCCGTTCCATGTAGACCTTGGCCTCGGCGGGGTCAGGCTGTCCAGCCAGGTCTGGTTGGGCTTGCCGAAGTTAATGGCCACCTCTCCACGGCGGTGAGGATGATGAGGGTATCGGCGTTGACCTGCTGGGCCAGCACGCAGGAGGCGAAGTCCTTGTCGATGACCGCCGCCGCGCCCCTTGAGGTGGTGGCCCTCGGTCTTGTAGACCGGGATGCCGCCGCCGCCGCAGGCCACCACCACCAGTCCGGCGTCCACCATGTCGCGGATGGACTCAATCTCGATGATGGACTGGGGCTTGGGAGAGGCCACCACACGGCGGTAGCCCCGGCCCGCGTCCTCAATGACGTTATAGCCCCGCTCAGCCACCATTTTGTCGGCCTCCTCCTTGGTCATGAAGGCGCCAATGGGCTTTGTGGGGTTCTGGAAGGCCGGGTCGTCCCGGTTTACTTCCACCTGGGTCAGCACGGTGGCCACGCCCTTGGAGATGCCGCGATCCAGCAGTTCCTCCCGCAGCGCATTCTGGAGATCATAGCCGATATACCCCTGGCTCATGGCCACACAGACGGAGAGGGGCAGGGGATGTACTTCTCCGGCTCCGAGCGGGTCAGCTCGGCCATGGCCTTCTGAATCATGCCCACCTGGGGCCGTTGCCGTGGGCGATGATGACCTCGTGGCCCTCCTCGATCAGATCCACGATGGCCCTGGCGGTCTGCTTCACCGCGATCATCTGCTCCGGCAGATTGTTGCCCAGGGCATTTCCGCCCAGGGCGATGACAACGCGTTTACCCATAAAAAGCACCTCATTCAAGATAAAGAAAAGTCAAAGGAGAGGGGCGGAAATGCCCACGCGCCGGGAGGCGGTACAAGCGTTTTGCCCGAAGGGCAAAACCTGGCGCAGGCGGAATTCAGTTCCGCCGAGCAAGTAAAACAGAAGGGGCCCCAGGGCGGCGCGCCGTCCTGGGGCATTTTCCGCCCAGGGCGATGATAACACGTTTACCCATGAATAGCACCTCATTCATAATAAGAAAAGTCAAAAGGAGAGGGGCGGAAATGCCTACGCGCCGGGAGGCGCGTACAAGCGTTTGCCCGGAGGGCAAAACCTGGCGCAGGCGGAATTCAGTAGGGGCGCACCTGTGCACCCTGCCTGTTCCGGCCGCCGGGCCGATGAGGGCATCGGCCCCTACGGAATACGGAGGGGCGGGCGGCCGCAAGGGGCATCCCTGCCTGTGTGCCCGCGCCGAAAGACGGGGCCCGCCCGCAGAATACCGGAGTACCTGTATTTGCGGGCGGGCCGGAGCGCCTGGGCGGGGAAATTTGCAGATTTTACTTCTGGAACCAGCGGGCCAGGCCGCGCTCCTCCAGGGCCTTCAGGGTGGCCTGGGGATCCTTCACCTTGGCCAGGAAGATCATGGCGGCGATGATATAGGGCTTGAAGGAGGCCTCCTTGTAGAGAGGATCGCGGTAGCGGTCAAACACGCTGGCTTCCACCTCGCCGTCCACGCAGGAGACGTCGTTGATGTCGGCGGGCAGGCAGTGCAGGTACAGGGCCTTGCCGTCGCGGGTGGTCTTCATCAGCTCCTCGGTGCAGCACCAGTCCTTGTGGGTGGCGTTCTGGGCCAGCAGCTCCTTCTCCAGGGCCTTGATGCCCTCGGAGTCGCCCTCGGCGTACAGGTTGGTGCGCTTCTCCATGGCGGCGAAGGGCGCCCAGCTCTTGGGATACACGATGTCGGCGTCCTGGAAGGCCTCGGCCATGGAGTGGGTCTTGGTGAAGGTGCCGCCGCTCTTCTGGGCGTTGGCACGGGCCACCTCCTCCACCTCGGGCATGACCTCGTAGCCCTCGGGTGGGCCAGCACCACGTCCATGCCGAAGCGGCTCATCAGGCCGATGACACCCTGGGGCACGGAGAGGGCTTGCCGTAGCTGGGGAGTAGGCCCAGGTCATGGCGATCTTCTTGCCCTTCAGGTTCTCCACGCCGCCGAAGTGGTGGATGATGTGCAGCATGTCAGCCATGGCCTGGGTGGGGTGGTCGATGTCGCACTGGAGGTTGACCAGGGTGGGCTTCTGCTCCAGCACGCCGTCCTTGTGGCCCTGGGTCACGGCGTCCATGAACTCGTGCATGTAGGCGTTGCCCTTGCCGATGTACATGTCGTCGCGGATGCCGATGACGTCGGCCATGAAGGAGACCATGTTGGCGGTCTCACGGACGGTCTCGCCATGAGCGATCTGGCTCTTGCCCTCGTCCAGATCCTGAACCTCCAGGCCCAGCAGGTTGCAGGCGGAGGCGAAGGAGAAGCGGGTGCGGGTGGAGTTGTCGCGGAACAGGGAGATGCCTAGGCCGGACTCGAAAATCTTGGTGGAGATGTTGTGCTCGCGCATGTAGCGCAGGGCGTCGGCGATGGTGAAGACGGCCTCGAGCTCGTCGTCGGTCTTTCCCAGGTCAGGAAGAAGTCGCCCTCGTACATATCTTTGAAGTTGAGCTTGTTGAGCTTGTCAATATAGTTCTGAAGGTTTTCCATAGCGGCAATCTCCTCGTATAATATGATTTGCAGACCGTTTTGTAAGTGTGTCTGCTTAGTGCACTTGTTAGATTAGATATCAGCAGGCTTAGAGATGCCCATGATACAATAGCTGTAGGACAGCAGGGTTAAGTTCTGAAATCTCCCGTTGAACCGAAAGGTTGCTTCATGGAAAGTCCGTTCCCCTGAGCCGGAAGTTAGCTGCAAACTCATTGGCTGTTTGCCCGAGTGTAGGCCGCCCTTTCAGCAGTGAGGGATATCGCATCGGCCTGCTCTGGAATGATTCTGATAGGCGAGGTTGCGGATGCTCCGGTTATCATGGGTATCTCAAAGCCTGCTGGCCTAAAATCTCCATGCGGGAGGTGAAAATTATGAACCCATTATTCGTTGGTATTGATGTGAGCAGCAGGAACAATGTGGCCTACCTGATGAAACCAGACGGCAGCAAGTACTCCAGTTTTTCTGTGCAGAACAACCTTGGCGGGGCTAAACTGTTGTCAGAAAGAATCGTATCGGCACTCGGCTCCATGCAGCTCAGTGATGTTGTGATCGGTCTGGAGGCCACCTCTATCTACGGGGACAGCCTTGTCTACTCTCCGAGAAGATGGCAGACTGGGGAAGTTCCAGCGAAAGATTCATGTCCTTAACCCCAAGCAGGTGCGGAAATTCAAGGAAGCCTATCCTGACCTGCCTAAGAACGACTGGGTGGACGCCTTTGTGATTGCCGACCATCTGCGTTTTGGCAGAATCGCCAGGGAGGTCTACATGGATGATTACCGTTACAAAGCACTCCAAACCCTGACGCGGGCCAGATTTGAGGTCATTCAAAATCTGACTCGTGAAAACAGCGGTTTGCCAACTACCTGTTTCTCAAATGCTCCGGCATGGCCCAAGATAAGGATATTGCTAATTCCAGCTCCACCACGATTGCGCTCATGGAGCGCTTTGAAACAGTGGATGATCTGGCAAACTCTGATCTGGAAGAACTGACCGCCTTCGTTACAGAAACAGGGCGTGGAAGATTTGCAGATCCAGCTGCCACGGCCAAAGCGGTGCGAGCTGCTGCCAAGGGCTCCTATCGTCTACCCAAAACGGTAAATGACACCGTGAATCAGGCCATGTCTGTCTCCATTGCCTCTATGCGGGCCTTGAAAGAGCAAGTCAAGGTTTTGGACAAGGCCATTGAGCAGCAGTTTGAAATCATCCCCAATACCCTGACTTCCATTCCCGGCATTGGCAAGGTTTACTCCGCCGGCATCATCGCTGAAATCGGCGACATTCACCGGTTTGATTCTCAAGCCTCCGTTGCCAAGTTTGCCGGCCTTGTCTGGCACAAAAATCAGTCCGGTGAATTTGAAGCGGAGCATTCCCGAATGATTAAATCCGGCAACCGCTATCTCCGCTACTATCTGCTGGAAGCCGCCAACTCTGTGAGAAGATGCGACTCCGAGTTCCGGCGCTACTACGACCTCAAATTTAAAGAGGTCAACAAGTACCAGCATAAACGCGCACTCGCTTTAACTGCCAGAAAACTGGTTCGGTTGGTCTTTCGGCTGCTGAAGGACAACCGCCTGTATATCCCGCCGGAGAGCTGAGTACACCACTCGCAACTCTGGCGCTCCCGCCCTGTTTCAAAAAATCTTAGGGGGCAGGGCTTAGGTTCGTGTTGCCTTTTTTCTGCCTACGCAACTGTTTTCCTGCATTTATTCTCGATTTTTCCTGCCATCACCCTCTTGACTTCATACCATTAGACTTTTCTTTTTTCTTGTGGGATAGGGGCGGCCCTTGTGGCCGTCCGCGGGCGGGGACAAACCCCGCCCCTACGGGCGCGCTTCTTACTGAATGTTATTATTGGTCTTGCCGGCGCGGAACTGGGACACGTCGGCGGTCTTGTTCTCCTCCTTGTAGTTGCCGGGCACGGCGGCGTACAGGGCGGCGCAGGTGACCAGATCCATCTTCCAGGTGATCTCGTTGGGGGCGTGAGCCTGGCTCTCGGCGCCGGGGCCGAAGCCCACGCAGGGGATGCCGTAGCGGCCCTGGATGGCTACGCCGTTGGTGGAGAAGGTCCACTTGTCGGTGAGGGGGCGGCCGTCCCGCAGGTGCATGGCGTCCCGCTTGGCCTCGGCGTCGGCGTGGCCGATGCGCTTGTCGCCCCAGAGGGCGTGGTGGGCGTCCACCAGGGCCTGGACGTGGGCGGCGTTTTCCTTGTTGATCCAGGTGGGGAAGTAGCACTCGGTCTCGTACACCTCGCCGGTCCAGGAGGGCCGGTCATACATATACATGGACACCTGTACGTCGTCGCCGTACTTCTTCACGCTGGGCAGGTCGCGGATCTCCTGGAGGCAGGAGTCCCAGGTCTCGCCGGCGGTCATGCGGCGGTCGATGGAGATGGAGCAGGAGTCGGCCACGGCGCAGCGGCTGGGGGAGGTGTAGAAGATCTGGGAGGTGGTGCAGGTGCCCCGGCCCAGGAAGCGGGCGTCCTCAAAGTGCTCGGGGTTGTACTTGGGATCCAGCATCTTCACCAGGCCCTTGATCTCCACGGTCTCGTCGGCGGGGTTCTCGTTGAGGGCGCGCACGTCCTGGAGGATGTCGGCCATCTTGTAGATGGCGTTGTCGCCCCGCTCCGGGGCGGAGCCGTGGCAGGAGACGCCCTTCACGTCCACGCGGATCTCCATGCGGCCCCGGTGGCCCCGGTAGATGCCGCCGTCAGTGGGCTCGGTGGACACCACGAACTCCACCTGCTCCTTGCGGATGCCCTTGGCGGGGAAGAACTTGTTGACGATGTACTGCCAGCACATGCCGTCGCAGTCCTCCTCCTGCACGGAGCCCACCACCATGATCTTATAGCCGGCGGGAATGAGGCCCAGCTCCTTCATGATCTTGGCGCCGTAGGTGGCGGCGGCCATGCCGCCCTCCTGGTCGGAGCCGCCGCGGCCGAAGATCACCGCGTCGTCCTCGTAGCCCTGGTAGGGATCGGCCTCCCAGTTGTTGATGTTGCCGATGCCCACGGTGTCGATGTGGGAGTCGAAGGCGATGATCTTGTCGCCCTCACCCATCCAGCCGATGACGTTGCCCAGGCCGTCCACTTCCACCGCGTCGTAGCCCAGCTTCTCCATCTCGGCCTTGATGCAGGCTACTACTTCCTTCTCCTCGCAGCTCTCGCTGGGGTGGGAGATCATCGCCCGCAGGAAGCGGGCCATATCGGCCTTGTAGCCCTCGGCTGCCTTCTTGATCTGCTCGTAATCCATGTTCGTTTCCCTCCATCATTGATCCACAGGTGGTTGTATTTTCTTAAAGGCCTTACAGAGTGCGCGCCGCAGGCGCGCAGTTTGTTCGTTCCGGGGACATGTGCCCCGGAACCGGAGCCGCGCCGAGTGGCGCGTACAAGCGTTTTGCCCTGCGGGCAAAACCTTGGCGCAGGCGGAATTCAGTTCCGCCGAGCATGGAAAGGGGCTTGGGGCCCCACGGTCTGACGCAGTCAGACCGTGGGATATTCACCGTCCCACAGCACCTTGCGGAACTTCATGGGGTCGGTGTTGCCCTCGGTGGAGAACATGAGCACCTGGCTGAAGCGGTCTAGGCCGATGGCCTCCCGGAGCTCCTTGTATTCATCGGTCTCCATGATGGCGGCGATGAGGCCCATGCCCACCGCACCGGACTCGCCGGAGATCACCACCGGATCGCCCTTGACGGGGACGCCCAGCATCCGCATGCCCCGGGCGCTCACCCAGTCGGGGCAGGAGACAAAGGCGGTGGCGTGGTTGCGCAGGATATCCCAGGAGATGGTGTTGGGCTCGCCGCAGGCCAGGCCGGCCATGATGGTCTGGAGGTCGCCGTCCACGATGCGGGGGGCGCCGTCGCCGGCCAGGGCGCCCCGGTAGAGGCAGTCGGCCGCCTGGGCCTCCATGATGATGAACTTGGGCGGGTCGTTGGGGAACAGGTTGGTGAAGTAGCCCACCACCGCGCCGGCCAGGGAGCCCACGCCCGCCTGCACAAACACGTGGGAGGGACGGTTGACGCCGAGCTGGCGGAGCTGCTCGGCGGCCTCGCTGGCCATGGTGCCGTAGCCCTGCATGATCCAGGAGGGGATCTCCTCATAGCCCTCCCAGGCGGTATCCTGGACGATCACGCCGTGCTCGGTCTGGGCGGCCTCGGCGGCGGCCATGCGGACGCAGTCGTCGTAGTTGACCTCCTCAATGGTGACGGCGGCGCCCTCCTTGGCGATGTTGTCGTACCGGGGCTTGGAGCTGCCCTTGGGCATATGTACCACAGCCTTCTGCCCCAGCTTGTTGGCCGCCCACGCCACGCCGCGGCCGTGGTTGCCGTCGGTGGCGGTGAAGAAGGTGGCCTGGCCGAACTCCTTGCGGAAGGCCTCGCTGGTCAGGTAGTCGTAGGTCATCTCGGACACGTCCCGGCCCATTTCCTTGGCGATGTACTTGGCCATGGCGAAGGAGCCGCCCAGCACCTTGAAGGCGTTCAGGCCAAAGCGGAAGGACTCGTTTTTGACGCACAGGCCGGCCAGCCCCAGGTATTGGGCCATGCCGTCCAGCCGGTCCAGGGGGGTGACGGAGTACTGGGGGAAGGTGCTGTGGAAAAAGCGGGCCTTGGCCACGTTGGAGAGCGACATGATGGGCAGCTGCCGGTCGTCGCTCTTGGGCATGGTGTTGAGGACCCATTTGATCTGGTCTTTCATTGGGACGGTCGCCTCCAAATTATTTTGAAGTTGCACTTACTTTTTGTTTTACGAGACCATCATACCACGTCCCGTTCAGATGTCAAGAGGATATTCTAAAAAAAATGGTGTAATACTAAAAAATTTTTAGCATCCATAAAAATGCGCCTGAAATATAAGGGAAAAACAGGAAAGCGGGACCCCGGACGGCCGGCCGCCGGGACCCCGCGGAAGGTCAGGGGGCGGCCTTCTTGGCTGGCTTTTTGTAGAAGGTGTCCTGCATGGGCAGGCAGGTGCGCAGGATGTGGTCACGGGCGTAGTAGGCCCCCTGGGCCGCCGGCGCGGTGGGGATGGTGGCGATCTCGCCGATGCCCTTGGCCCCGTAAGCGAAGGGGAGCAGCTCCTCCTTCTCCACATAGATGGCGTGGATGTCGGGGATCTGGTCGGCCCGCATCAGCCCCAGGGTGCCGAATTTGGCCTGGGGCACGCAGTCCTTGAGGGGGAAGTCCTCGGTGAGGGCGTAGCCCAGGCCCATGAGCACGCCCCCCTCGATCTGCCCCTGGATGGAGGTGGGGTTGACCACCTTGCCCGAGTCGTGGGCAGCGTAGACCTCCTTCACCCGCCCGTCGTCGTCCAGAATCACCACATGGGTGGCGAAGCCGTAGGCCACATGGCTCTTGGGATTGGGCTTGTCGGCCCCCAGCTTGTCGGTGGGGTCGAAGAACTCGGCGCTGTACTCCAGCCCCTCCAGGGCGGACAAATCTCCGCCCGCCCCGTCCAGATCGGCCCTGAGCTCGGCGGCGGCCATGCGCACCGCCTCGCCGGTGATCAGGGTCTGGCGGGAACCGGAGGTGGTGCCTGAGTCGGGGGCCACCTCCGAGTTGGCCCCCATGTTGCGGAGCTTTTCCAGGGGCAGGCCGGTGGCCTCGGCCAGCATCTGGAGGAACACGGTGGCGCAGCCCTGGCCGATGTCGGAGGCCGCGGAGTACAGCTCCACCACCCCGTTGCGCACCGCCAGCTTGCACCGGCCCTTGTCGGGCAGGCCCACGCCCACGCCGGAGTTCTTCATGGCGCAGGCGATGCCGGCGTGATCCGCGTTTTGCTCGTAGACGTCCTTCACCGCCAGCAGGGTCTCCTTGAGGGCGGTGGAGCAGTCGGCAATCTGGCCGTTGGGGAGGGCCTTCCCCGGCTCGATGGCGTTGCGGAAGCGGATCTCCCAGGGGGAGATGCCCACTTTTTCCGCCAGCAGGTTGATGTTGGACTCCAGGGCGAACTCACTCTGGCACACGCCGAAGCCCCGGAAGGCGCCGGCAGGGGGGTTGTTGGTGTACCAGCCGAAGCCGCGGATGTCGGTGTTCTGGTAGCAGTAGGGGCCCACCGAGTGGGTGCAGGCCCGCTCCAGCACCGGCCCGCACAGGGAGGCGTAGGCCCCAGTGTCGAAGTGGATCTCGCAGTCCAGGCCGGTGAAGATGCCGTTCTCGTCGCAGCCCAGGGTGAAGGTGCCCTCCATATAGTGGCGCTTGGGGTGGAAGTTGATGGACTCCTGCCGGGTGAGCTTTGCCTTCACGGGCCGGTTCACCCGGAGGGCGGCCAGCACCGCCAGGTGCTGCACCGACACGTCCTCCTTGCCGCCAAAGCCGCCCCCCACCAGCTTGTTCTCCACCACGATGCACTCGGGCTCCCACCCCAGCATGATGGAGATCTCCTTGCGGGTGTCGTACACCCCCTGGTCGGAGGTATAGACCTTCACCCCGTCCTTGTAGGGGAAGGCCACGGCGCACTCCGGCTCCAGGAAGGCGTGCTCGGTGAAGGGGGTGCGGTAGGACTGGGTCACCACATACTTGGACTGGGCCAGGGCGGCCCTGGCATCGCCCCGGGTGACGTGGCGCTGCTGGCACAGGTTGCCGCCGGGGTGGAGGATGGGGGCGTCCGCCGCCCTAGCCTCCTGGATGGTGCGCACCGGCTCCAGGGGCTCATAGTCCACCTTCACCAGCTCCTTGGCCTGCTTGAGCACGGTCTCATTTTCCGCCACCACCAGGCAGATGGCGTCCCCCACGCAGCGGGTGATGTCCCCCTTGGCGATCATCACGTCCCAGTCCTGCTGGAGGTGGCCCACCTTGTTGTGGGGCACGTCGTCGGCGGTGAGGACGGCCAGCACCCCCGGCAGAGCCAGAGCGGCGGAGGGGTCGATGTCCAGCACCCTGGCTCGGGGGTACTGGGAGCGGACGGCGGAGGCGTGCGCCATGCCGTCCAGGTACAGATCGTCGCAGTACTCCCCCCGGCCCAGCACCTTGTCGCGCACGTCGGTGCGGAAGGCCCGCGCCCCCACGCCGTAGTCCTCCCCCTCCTCCAGGGCGGGATCGACGGACGCCTCCCCGCGGAGGATGGCCCCGGCCAGGGCAATGCCCTCGATGATTTTCTTGTAGCCGGTGCAGCGGCACACGTTGCCCCGGATGGCCTTTTTGATCTCCGCCTCGGAGGGGTTGGGGTTCTGATCCAGCAGGGCCTTGCCCGCCATTACCATGCCGGGGATGCAGAAGCCGCACTGGACCGCGCCCACCGCGCCGAAGGCGTAGACGAAGGCCTCCCGCTCGGCCTCCGAGAGGCCCTCCACCGTCACGATCTCCTTGCCTGCGGCCCGCTTGGTGGACAGGACGCAGGCCTTGACGGCCTTGCCGTCCACCAGGATGGTGCAGGTGCCGCAGGCGCCCTCGCTGCACCCGTCCTTCACCGAGGTCAGGCGCAGCTCGTCCCGCAGGTAGCGCAGCAGAGGCTTCTCCTCCTCCGTGGAGCAGGGGACGCCGTTGACCACAAAGGAATAACACTCACTCATGGCAGGTTCCTCATTTCCTGATTCAGATTCCATGGGCGTGCGGAAAGCCCCAGCGAAAGGCTGAGGCTCACCGCCGCCGGATTATCCCAGCAGATAGGCGTAGTTTTCGTATACCGCGCAGATCAGGCGGCGCAGGGGGTCGTACAGGCCGCAGGCGGCGTCGGACACGTCGTAGTCGGCCACCTGGCCGCCCAGGCGCACCCGGGTTCTGCCGTCCTCCAGGCGGAGGAAGCCCTCGTTCCGGCTGTTCTCAAAGTCGTCCGCGCTCCAGAACAGGGTGAACTTGTCCTGGTAGGGGCGGCTGCCATAGGGGCAGAAGGTGGCGCAGTTGCCGCACTCGTTGCACATGCCGTCCACGTGGATGATCTGGCGCTGGCGCATGCCGGGCACCCACACCGCCACATTGGCCCGGTTGGGGCACACCTCGGTGCAGGTCTCGCACACGGTGGCGCAGCCCAGGCAGCGGCTGTCCTCATAGGAGGCGCAGTCGGTGCACACGTCGCCCCGCTTGGCCAGGGGCTTCTGATAGTCGGGGTTCACGTTCTGCTCCACCCAGGCGTCCGCGTCGAAAGGGTGGATGGCCTGGGCCGCCTTGGCGGCGCCGGCGATGGCCTCCACCACGGTGCCGGGGCCCTTCTGGCCGTCGCCCACCACAAAGACGTGCTTGACGGAGGACTCCAGGGTATCCGGGTTGACCACGGCACGGCCCCGTTGATCCACAGAAAGGCCGTTGGCGGTGTAAAGCTCCGTGTCCACCTTCTCGCCCACGGCGGTGATCACCGTGTCGGCGGGCACCTCCGCCGTCCGGCCGGTGTCCACGGGGGAGCGGCGGCCGGTGGCGTCGGGGGCGCCCAGCTCCATCACCCTGCAGGTGAGCACGCCGTCCCGGACGCCCACGGGGGCGAGCAGCTCCCGGAACTCCACGCCGTCGGCCAGGGCCAGCTCCAGCTCCTCCTGGTCGGCGGGCATATAGCGGCGGGTTCTGCGGTACACCAGGGAGACGGTCTCCACGCCGGGAAGGCGCTTGGCGGCCCGGGCGGCGTCCATGGCGGTGTTGCCGCCGCCGATGACCACCACATGCCGGCCCAGGTTCAGGGTATCGGGGGCCTTCTTGGCGGCCTCCAGGAACTCGATGACGTTGTGCTCCTCGCCGTACTCCAGCCCGGCGCTGCCCTTCTGCCACGCGCCGGTGGCCAGGATCACATGGGTGAAGCCCTGGGCGAAGAGCTCCTGTACGTTCTTCACCTCGGTGTTGAGCTCCACCTTTACCCCCATGGCCTCCATGAGGCGCACGTCGTTGTCGATGGCCTCGCCGGGGATGCGGAACCCAGGGATGACATGGCGCACGATGCCGCCCAGGGCGTCCCGGCGCTCGAAGACGGTGACGTCCACGCCGGAGCGGCTCAGGAAGTAGGCGGCGGACATGCCGCCGGGGCCGCCGCCCACCACGGCCACCCTCCGGCCCGCGGCGGGGGCGGCGGGGCGCAGCTTGGGCAGCAGGGCCTCAAACCCGCCCTCGGCGGCCTTCAACTTCTGGGCGCGGATGTAGACGCTCTCGTCGTAGGCGTTGCGCATGCACTTGTCCTGGCAGCGGTGGGAGCAGATGGTGCCGGTGATGAAGGGCAGGGCGTTGCGCTGGGTGATGATGCGCAGCGCCTCCTCGTACTTGCCCTCGCCCACCTTCATCAGATAGGCGGGGATGTCCTGCTCGATGGGGCAGCCGGAGCGGCAGGGGGCGGAGAAGCAGTCGATGAGGGGCACCTTTTTGTCCAGCTTGCGGCTGGGGATGGGCTTCATGGGCTTTTGATAGTGGCCGTCGGCGGAGATGCCCTCCGCCAGAGCGGCCGCCCCGGCCGCGTCCACCCCCTCCCAGGGCTCATAGGAGATGTCCGCCAGGGCCTGGCCGATCTGGCTGAACCGCTGGTAGCCGCCGGGCTTGAGGACGGTGGTGGCCATGGTGATGGGCCAGATGCCCGCGTCAAAGAGGGCCCGCACCGAGTGAATGTCCGCGCCGCCGGAATAGGAGATGCGCAGCTTGCCCTTGAACTCCCTGGCCAGCCGGGCCGCCAGGGACAGGGACAGGGGGTAGAGGGAGCGGCCGGACATGTACATCTCCTCGCTGGGCAGCTCGCCGGCGGCCACGTCCACGGGGAAGGTGTTGGTGATCTTCACGCCGAACTCCAGGCCCCGCTCGCCGGTGCGCTGCATCAGCCGGTGGAACATGGGCACCGCGTCCTCCCACTGGAGATCCTCGCGGAAGTGGTGGTCGTCGAACTGGATGTAGTCGTAGCCCAGGCCGTCCAGGGTCTTGCGGGCGAACTCATAGCCCAGCAGGGTGGGGTTGCACTTGACGTAGGTGTTCAGGTTCTTTTCGGTGATGAGATAGGTGGCGATGCGCTCGATCTCGTCGGGGGGGCAGCCGTGGAGGGTGGACTCGGTGATGGAGTTGGACACGTGGGGGGTGATGCCCCGGACATAGGCCTCGTCCACCTTCTCAAACCGGTCCAGATTGGCCAGGGCCCAGTCCATGCACTCCTGCCACACCTCGGTGCCGGAGGCGTCCTTCATCCCCTCGATGTAGGCGTCCACCTTGGGGCTCTGGATGCCCTTGAGGTCGTAGCCCACGCTCATGTTGAACACAAAGCCGTCGGGATCGCCCAGCTCCAGCTCCTTCGCCAGCAGCTTGCAGGCGAACCACGCCTTGACGTATTCGGCGAAGGCTTGGGGGACGTAGAGCTCGGTGGACCACTCGCAGTTGTAGCACTCATCCGCGGCGGTGATGCAGGGTTTGCTGACGCACTTGGACAGCTCCTCGCCGTCCATCACCTGCACGGTCTTGACCTCAAAGAAGCGGCTGCCCGCGGCGTAGGCCGCGATGATGTTCTGGGCCAGCTGGGTGTGGGGGCCGGCGGCGGGGCCGTAGGGGGACTCGATCTTCTCCTCAAAGATGGGCAGGGACTTCCCGTCGGCGTGGCGCACCAGCTTGGACACGCCGAACACGGAGCCCTGGGCGCGGTACTCGCTCAAAATCCAGTTCATCAGGTGGGCAAAGGGCATGGGTCTCATAATATCGCTCATAACGGATGGCCTCCCAAATATGATTCAGATGTGTTCAGACTGGCGGGCGGCCACAAGGGCCGCCCCTACGTCCGGCGCTTACGGTAGGGGCGGCCCTTGTGGCCGCCCGCGCTCCCGTCAATCGGTGCGGTGGTTGAGCTCGCCCCACAGCTTCTTGGACTGCTCCATGCAGAAGGCATTGATTTTGCCCCGCCCGGCGGGGCCGTGCGGGGGCCCCGAGCGATTTGATCTGCCCGGGGCGAGTGAATCGCCCCGGACATCAAGGTTTTGCCGGTGGCAAAACGCTTGGTGAGGACAAAATCAATGCGGGACTGTTAATAAGTTCTGTGGTTGAGTTCGCCCCACAGCTTCTTGGACTGCTCCATGCAAAAAGCATTGATTTTGTCCTCGTCAATCCCCACGAACTCCCGATCCTTATAGAGCACCTTGCCGTTGATGATGGTGGTGCGGCAGTTCTTGCCCTCCATGCCGAAGAGCATGTGCCCGTCCACGTTCTCGTGGGAGAAGGGGGTGAAGGGCTTGTAATCCATGATGATCACGTCGGCGGCCGCGCCGGGCTTGAGCACGCCCAGGGGCTTTTTGAAGTACCGGGCGCAGATTTTGGCGTTGTTTTCAAAGAGCATCCCGGTGGCCTCCCGCCAGCCCACGTTGGGCAGGCAGGCGTTGTGCCGCTGCATGGGCAGGAGCACCTTCAGGCTCTCCAGCATGTCGTGGGTGTAGGCGTCGGTGCCCAGGCCGATGAGGATGCCCTTCTGGAACAGCTGGAGCACCGGCGAGCAGCCCACCGCGTTGCCCATGTTGGACTCCGGGTTGTGGCACACCATGGTGCCCGTCTCCCTTGAGTATGTCCATCTCGGCGGGGGAGATGTGGATGCAGTGGCCCAGCATGGTCTTCTCCCCCAGCACGCCGTTGTAGAGCAGGCGGTTCACCGGGCGGCAGCCGTAGTTCCGGAGGGAGTCGTACACGTCGTTCATGCCCTCGGCCACGTGGATGTGGAAGCCGGTCATGCCGTCGTTGGCCTTCACCATCTGCTCGAAGGTCTTGTCGGAGATGGTGAACAGGGCGTGGCCGCCGAACATGGCCTTGATCATGTCGTCGTCCTGCTCCTTCGCCCACCGGGCGAAGTCGGCGTTCTCCCGGATGGCCTGGCCGCACTTCTCCGCGCCGTCCCGCTCGCTGACCTCATAGCAGAGGTTGGCCCGGATGCCCAGCTCCTGACACACGTCCTTGATGGCGAAAAGGGAGCCGGGGATTTCGCAGAAGGAGGCGTGGTGGTCGAAGATGGTGGTCACGCCGTCCCGGATGCAGTCCAGCACCGTGGCGTAGGCGCAGGCCCGGGTGCCGTCCAGGGTCAGATGCCGGTCGATGTACCACCACTGGCCGTCCAGCACCTCCAGAAAGTTGGTGGGGTTGAACCCGTCGATGGCCAGGCCCCGGGCCAGGCCCGAATAGATGTGGGTGTGGACGTTGATGAGGCCGGGCATGATGACACCCCCCCGGGCGTCCACAAACTCGGCGTCGGGGTATTTGGCCCTCAGCTCAGACAGGGCCCCCACCTCCTTGATGACTTCGCCGTCCAGCGCCACCGCGCCGTCCTCCGCATAGGGGAAGGCCTCGTCCCGGGTAATCAGTCTTCCGTTTCCAACCAGCAGCATGCGTCATTCCTCCTTTGGATTTCAACCAACAAAAAAGTGCCCATTCCCTATGAATGGACACTCGACTCTGTGACGGCGGTGCGCCAGCACCGAAACCGAATCCCATGTCCATTCAGCCCGTGCGCGAGAGCACTCCGTTGCAGCCACAACCAATCTTCAAATTGTTTGTATAGTATATACAGTTTAATTGGCCTTACATTTGAATTTTAGCACAAAAGCGCCCAAGATGCAAGAGGGTTTGTTGGAAAAACTAAAAAATTTTTAGGCTTTATAATTTTTGTTGAAAAAATACCTGGAAGTGGTATAATATCAACAAAAGCGCCGGCAAAGGAGAGAAAACAGTATGCCAGAAGCGTCCACGCTGCAATTTTTATTTCAGCTTGCCAAAGGGATTGCCAGCCAGTTCGGCCCCAACTGCGAGGTGGTGGTGCACGACCTGGATTCCAACGACCCGGAGAGCTCCATCGTGGCCATTGAGAACGGCCAGGTCACCGGCCGCAAGGTGGGGGACGGCCCTTCACACGTGGTGCTGGAGACCCTGCGGGGCGACCGGGAGAAGCTTCAGGACCACCTGTGCTACCTGACCAAGACGAAGGACGGAAAGATTCTCAAGTCCACCACCATCTACATCCGCAACGACGACGGGACCCCCATCGGCATCTTCGGCATCAACTACGACATCACCCTCATGCTGGCCATGGAGAACATGCTCCGCCAGTTTACCGCTACGGAGAAGGAGTCCCGGGAGCCGGAGGCCATCTCCCGCAACGTGTCCGACCTGCTGGACGAGCTCATCGAGCAGAGCGTCAAGCTGGTGGGCAAGCCGGTGGCGCTGATGCACAAGGAGGACAAGGTGAAGGCGATCCAGTTTCTCAACGAGACAGGGGCCTTTCTCATCACCAAGAGCGGCGACAAGGTGTGCAAGTACTTCGGCATCTCCAAGTACACCCTCTACAGCTACATCGACGAGTCGAAGGAATAAATTCCGTGCCCGGCTTCCTCTGGAAGCCGGGCGCGTTTGTCAATCAGCCGTTCGCGGAGGGCTCCTTGGGCAGGATCAGGTTGAGCAGGATGGCCATGAGGGCGGCCACCACCACGGAGGAGGAGCCGAACACGGTGTTGACCCAGGCGGGGAAGCCCTCGCCGGCCAGGCAGCCGGACACCTGGGTGATCCCCACGCCCAGGGCCACCGACAGGCCCACCACGGAGCTCTTGCGGGGGGTGAAGCCCCCCTCGGTGATCATACGGATGCCGGTCATGGTGATGGTGGCGAACACCGAGATGGTGGCGCCGCCAATGACGCACTGGGGGATGGTGGTCAGCAGGGAGGCGAACTTGGGTACCAGCCCGGCCACCAGCAGAATGAGGGCCGCCAGGGCGAAGACCGCCCGGTTGATGACCCGGTTGACGGTGACGATGCCCACGTTCTGGCTGTAGGTGGCGGCGGGCAGGCCGCCGAAGAAGGCGCCCAGAATGCTCATGACGCCCTGGCCCACGATGCCGCCGGAGAGCTCCTTGTCGGTGGGCATGCGGTCCATGCCGCCCATGGTGGTGGAGGAGAGGTCGCCGATGGTCTGTACCGCATTGACCACGTAGACGATGCCCAGGGACACACAGGCGGCAGGGACGAACTGGATGTCAAAGGGCATGGGCCTGGGCAGGGCGACCCAGGCCGCGCTGCCCACCCCGGACAGATCCACGATGCCCAGGAAATAGGCAATGACATAGCCTGCCAGTATGCCAATGAGGATGGAGGCCAGCTTGGTGATGCCCTTGGTGAAGTGGTTGAGGAAGACCACCACAGCCAGGGTGATAAGGGCCACCGCCCAGCTCTTGGCGCTGCCGAACCACTCTGAGCCTGCACCGCCGGCCATGTACTTTACAGCGGTGGGATAGAGGGACAGGCCGATGGTGAAGATCACCGTGCCGGTGACCAGGGGAGGGAACAGGGGGCGGATCCACTTGACCAGCACCCCGAAGACGATGGCAACGATGCCTCCCACGATCTCCGCGCCCAGTATGGTGGGCAGGCCGAATTCGCCGCCGATGGCCTGGAGCGTGGGGATGTAGGCGAAGCTGATGCCCATGATGACGGGCAGGCCGGAGCCGATGCGGTGGAAGATGGGAAAGAGCTGGAGCAGGGTGGCCAGGGCGGTCAGGATCAGAGAGACCTGGATCATCAGGGTCTTGTCCGCGCTGCTCAGACCGCAGGTGTCCGCAACCAGGATGGCCGGGGTAATGACGCCGACTACGGCGGCGACCACGTGCTGGAGTCCCAACGGGAGAAGCTGTCCGGGCTGCGGGATGCCGCGCCATTGGAAAACGGCATCCTTGCTGGTGGTGTCGGGGTGACTCATTCCAATCGCCTCACAAAAATTTTTTGAAGTACAAATGTATTTTTAGTACAGTCAAACTATATCCCATTTGCTGGCTGGATGCAAGTGGAATTTCTTTGGCGGAATGGAAAAAAACCAGACTGTTTTTTGTGAAAGATGCTTAAAGCAGCCGCTGCGGACAGGTAAAAAAAGAACGGATTTCCCAGGCGCAAAAGCGCCTGGGAAATCCGTCTTCGATGCAGGGCGGGGCTTACTTGACAGCAATGGCCTCAATCTCGCACAGGGCGCCCTTGGGCAGATCCTTCACCGCCACGCAGGAGCGGGCGGGCTTGGAGGTGAAGTACTTGGCGTACACCTCGTTGAAGGCGGCGAAGTCGGCGATATCGGCCAGGAAGCAGGTGGTCTTGACCACCTTGTCGAAGCCGGAACCGGCGGCCTCCAGAATGGCGCCCACGTTCTTACAGCTCCACTCGGCCTGGGCGGCGATGCCCTCGGGCATGGTGCCGTCGGCAGGATTTACCGGAAGCTGGCCGGAGGTGATGACAAGGCCGTTGGTCTCGTAGGCCTGGGAGTAGGGGCCGATGGCGCCGGGGGCGTTCTTGGTGTCGACAATAAGCATGAAAGAGTCCTCCTATCAGTTTAAAATGATCCTCTTCCTATTATAGAGGAGGGAAAAAATAAATCAAGGGCCACTGAACAAAATTTTGGAAAGAAAACCGTCAGAGTCGCTTCACAAAAGTGTAAGGCGGGATTTAGTTTTTTTTAAGATCCCTTTGATAAGCTTTTCTCAGAATCAAAGGAGGTCTGAACATGGAGCCAATTCTGAGTGTGGAGCATCTGCGCCGGGACTACGGCGGACGGGGAAGCGTCACCCACGCGGTGGACGACGTAAGCTTTTCCGTGGAGCGGGGGGAGTTTGTGGGGATCATGGGTGCCTCGGGAAGCGGAAAGAGCACCCTGCTCAACTGCATCGCCACAATTGATACCCCCACAGCAGGGCATATCCGGGTGGAGGGGCAGGATGTGACGGCGCTGAAGGGCCGCTCCCTCTCCCGGTTCCGGCGGGAGCGGCTGGGCTTCGTGTTTCAGGACTGCAACCTGCTGGACACCCTCACCGCCTTCGAGAACATTGCTCTGGCCCTTACCATCCGGGGGACTCCGGCGGGGGAGATCGAGGGGCGGGTCAAGGAGACGGCGGAGCTGCTCGGCATCACCGACTGCCTGAACAAATACCCCTACCAGATGTCCGGCGGACAGCGCCAGCGGACGGCGGCGGCCCGGGCCATCATCACAGACCCCGCCCTGGTGCTGGCCGACGAGCCCACCGGCGCCCTGGACTCCCGCTCCGCCAAGCTGCTGCTGGACCGGTTTGAGGCCCTCAACCGGGAAGGCCGGGCCACCATCCTAATGGTGACCCACGACGCCTTCACCGCAAGCTACTGCCGCCGCATTCTCTTTTTGCAGGACGGTGCGGTGCTCACCCAGCTTGAGCGGGGCGGGCAGAGCCGCCGGGCGTTTTTCCAGCAGATCATCGGCGTGGTGACCCGCCTGGGAGGTGATCAGAGCGATGTTCTCTAAGCTGGCCTTCAAAAATGTGGGGCGCAGCATGAAGGACTACGGAGTGTGGTTTCTCACCATCGCCTTCGGCGTGTGCCTGTTCTATGTGTTCAACTCCCTGGAAACCCAGGCGGTGTTCCAATACCTGGGCAGCGGTCCCCAGGCTCCCACGGCCCAGGCCATCCGGGAGCTCATCGGCATGCTCTCCGTCTTTGTGTGGGTGGTGCTGGCCTTTCTGATCCTCTATGCCTCCGGCTTCCTGATTCGCCGCCGGAAGGGAGAGCTGGGCACCTACCTGCTGCTGGGCATGGAGCGGGGGCAGGTGGCCCGCCTGCTCCTGCTGGAAACCCTGTGCATGGGGGTGCTGGCCCTGCTGGCAGGCCTGGGGCTGGGGGTGCTGGCGGCCTGGGGCCTGTCCGCCTTCACCGCCGGGCTCTTCGCCGTGCCCATGACGGAGTTCACTTTCTCTGTCTCCCTGGTGGCCATGGGGAAAACGGCCCTGGCCTTCTCCCTTATCTTCCTGCTGGTAATGCTCTGCCACGCCTTTGCCGTCTCCCGGTGCAGGCTCCTGGACCTGATGCAGGCCCGGCGGGTGAACCAGGAGCTCAAGGCCCAGAGCCTGGGGGTGTCGGTGGTTCTCTTTCTGGCGGGGGGCGGGGACTGCTGGCCGTCGCCTACGCCATGCTCCTCACCCGGGGCCTGCTGCGGGTGGACGCGCTGTTCTGGGTGATGATCGGCCTGGGCAGCCTGGGCACCCTGCTCTTCTTTCGCTCCCTGTCCGGGTTCCTTCTGCGGGTATGCCAGAGCAGCAAGCGGCTCTACTACAGGAACCTCAACATGTTTGTCCTGCGGCAGTTCAACGCCCGCATCAACACCACCTACCGCTCCATGACGGTGATCTGCCTCATGCTCCTGCTGGCCATTGGCATCACCGCCAGCTCGGTAGGGCTCAACAACACGGTGGAGCAGATGACGGCCGAGCAGGCCCCCCAGGACGTGGAGCTGCTCTTCTACCCGGAGCAGGAGGGAGAGGTGGACCTCCCCGCCCTGCTGGCGGAGGGAGGCTTCGATCCGGAGGCAGAGTGCGCCTTCTCGCTGGCCGTTCCGGTGTATCGCACCGGGGAAGAACGGGCCATCACCCAATCCATGCACGACGCCATCGCGGGCCGCTGGGGCCAGGACGCGGCATACGCCTTCCGGGCGCACCACGGCCTGGACGTTCAGCCGGACGACGCGGCCCAGGGAGCTCACATCGACGGCTGGTATTTCCTGGCCGACTATGCCGGGGACAAATATGCGGCGGAGGCGCGGTTTCAGGAGGCGCTGTCTACCCTGGACACCCTGGGCGTCTACGGCTGCACCACCCGTATCGGGACCTGGATGGAGGTTATGGGCACCAAGGTGCTGGTGCTCTTCATCGGCCTGTACCTGGGGGTGGTGTTCCTGCTGGCCTCGGCGGCGGTGCTGGCCCTTCAGCAGCTCACCCAGGCGGCGGACAACGCCCCCCGCTACCAGCTCCTGGCCCGGCTGGGCGCGCCGGAGCGGATGCGGGCCCGGTCGGTGGATATCCAGGTATTCCTCTCCTTTTTCCTGCCCCTGGCCCTGGCGCTGGTCCACGCCGCCGTGGGCATGACGGCGGCCAACGCGGTGATCGCCGAGGTCGGGAAGGTGGACGCGGCGGCCTCCAGCGCCGTGGCCGCGGTTCTGCTGCTGGTCATCTACGGCGGCTATTTCCTGGCCACCTGCTGGGGCAGCCGCCGGATCGTGCGGAGCGGCTGAGAAATGCGAAAAAATGCTTGAAATCGGCGGGGAAATGTGCTACGATAGAATCCACGTTTGAAAGCGGCGCGGGATAACTGCGCCCATAGACCATAGCGTATGGACGAATGATGCCCCATCCGGGGCCGAAAGGACGATGCAGCGTGAATATCCCCCAGTTGATTCTGAGCATTGTGGACGTGGCGGCCGCGATTTTCCTGATCGCCGTGGTACTGCTCCAGTCCGGAAAGAGCGCGGGCCTGTCCGGCGCCATCGCCGGCGTGGCGGATACCTTTATGGCCAAGAACCGGGCCAAGACCTGGGACGCCAAGCTGGCCAAGCTGACCAAATGGGTGGCCATCGGCTTTGTGGTAATTACCTTTGTCATGTGCCTGCTCTAAGAAGCAAAAAAACCGCCCTCCCGTTCGGGAGGGCGGTTTTTGTATCTTTCGATGCCGGATGAGACAAAATTATGGTACAATAGCAGCAGACGCCGCGCCTGTGGGCGGCGGCACCCGGAGCATCCCGGCCGGAGGGCCGGAGTGCGGAAGAAAGGGAACGATGATATGAAACAGGACAAGCAGGCCGGCGGGCTCGCCGGAATCTATCAGGCCACCAGCCGTGGCTTCGGCTTTCTGGTACCGGAGGACGGCGGGGGGCGGGAGGACGACTGGTTCATTCCGCCCCGGGCGGAGGGCGGCGCGTGGCACGGCGACCGGGTGCTGGCCCGGCCGGAGGACGAGGGAGGGGAGGAGGGCCGGCGGCGCACCGCCCGGATTACCGCCGTGGTGGAGCGGGCCAATAAGACGGTCACCGGCGTGCTGGTCCGGCACAACCGGGGGCTGTGGCTCCGGCCGGACAGTGACCGGCTGCCCGGCCCCATCCAGGTGCTCACCAAGCGGAAGGGGGTGCGGGCCGGGGATCGGGCCGCCGTGGCCATGACCAGCTTCGGAAGCGCCAAGCACCCGCCCATGGGTACCATGCGGGGGGTGTTCGGCCCCGCCGGGGACCGGGAGAGCGCCGTGGCCGCCCTCCTGTACCAGTACGAGATCGACCGGGAATTCCCCGACGCCGTGATGCTCGAGGCCAAGGCCACCCCCCAGTCGGTGGAGGAGAGCGCCGTCGCCGGGCGGCTGGACCTGCGGGACAAGGTGGTGATCACCATTGACGGGGCCTCCTCCAAGGATCTGGACGACGCGGTGAGCCTGGAGCGGGACGGCCTGGGCCGCTGGGTGCTGGGGGTACACATCGCCGACGTGAGCCACTACGTGCGCCCCGGCTCCGCCCTGGATCTGGAGGCCTGGGAGCGGGGGACCTCGGTGTACTTTGCCGACCAGGTGGTGCCCATGCTGCCCCGGGAGCTGTCCAATGGCATTTGCTCCCTCAACCCCCGGGTGGACCGGCTGGCCCTGTCCTGCGTCATGACCCTGACCCCGGAGGGGGAGGTGGTGGACCACACCATCGCCAAGAGCGTCATCCGCACCACGGAGCGGATGACCTATGAGGACTGCAACGCGCTGCTGGCCCACAGCGACCCCGCCCTGGCAGAGCGGTACGCCCGGATACTCCCCATGCTGGAGGACATGGCCGCGCTGTCCCGGGTGCTGGAGGGCCGCCGCAGGCGGCGGGGCGCCCTGGAGCTGGACACCCGGGAGAGCTATGTGGTGTGCGACGAGAGCGGCACGCCGGTGGACGTGGTGCTCCGCACGCCGGGGATCAGCGAGGGGCTCATCGAGTCCTTCATGCTGGCGGCCAACGAGTGCGTGGCCGAGCATCTGAACCGGCTGGACAAGCCCTGCGTCTACCGGGTTCACGAGAAGCCCTCCACGGACAAGGCGGAGACGCTGCGGGCCATGCTGGCCCCCCTGGGCTACGATTTGAAGGAGGCCGACGGCCCCTCCCTCCAGAAGCTGCTGGACACGGCGAAGGGGAAGCCAGAGGAGGCGGCGGTGTCCATGATGGTGCTCCGCTCCCTGATGAAGGCCCGGTACGACGGGGAAAACCTGGGGCACTTCGGCCTGGCGGCCAAATACTACTGCCACTTCACCTCCCCCATCCGCCGCTATCCCGATCTGATGGTCCACCGCATCCTCACCGCCCTGCTGGACGGGAGGCTGTCCGGCGGGGTGGAGAGAAGACTGGCCGCCGCGGTCCAGAAGGCGGCGGTGCAGTCCTCCCAGCGGGAGCTGGCCGCCCAGAGCGCCGAGCGGGAGATTGAGAAGCGCTACATGGCCGAATTCATGGCGGGCCATGTAGGGGAGACCTTTGCCGGAACCGTGTCCGGCGTCACCCGCTTCGGCCTGTTTGTCCTGCTGCCCGGCGGGGTGGAGGGCCTGCTGGGGGTGGAGGCCTTGCCCGGCCGGGGCTACCGCTACGACGAGACCCGCCTCACGCTGACGGAGGAGGGGGGCGGGACGGCCTACACCTTCGGTGTGCCCCTGGAGGTGGTGTGCGCCGCCGCCGATCCCGCCACCGGGCAGATCGATTTTGTACTGCCTGGCGGCCAGCTTGCCCCGCGTCCCACCCGTCCGGCGGAGCGCCGGGAGGAGATGCCCCCGCGCCGGGGGAAAGACAGGCGGGCCATGCATGTGCCCAAGGGGCGGAAAGGGAGGAAAAAACGATGACAAAACGGATGCTATTGGCTATTTTATTACTAATTGTATTCGCTCTGCCTGCCGGATGTCAAAAACAGGGGGGAGAACCGACTCAGCCCACCGCCCCCGCGCCCACCATTTTGCCCACCCCACACGCCAGAGCCGTCCCCCACCCCCACCCCCGATCCGGTGGGGGAGGCCTTGGCGGGGATGACGGTGGAGCAGAAGGCGGCCCAGCTCTTGGTGGCGGGGATCGAGGGCACAGAGCCGGGGGAGGACGCGGTGCAGGCCATCCAGGGCTATCAGGTGGGCGGCGTGATTCTCTTTGGCCGCAACGTGGAGAGCGCGGAGCAGCTGGCGGCGCTCACCAACGGGCTGAAGGAGCTCAACGGGGACTATGTACCCCCCTGTTCCTCTGCGTGGATCAGGAAGGGGGGGGCCGGGTGGACCGGATGCCGCCGGAGGTGACCGATCTGCCCTCCGCCCTGGACTTTGGTTCCATTGCCGACCCCGAGGCTCGGATGGATGCCTGCTTTACGCTGGGCCAGACCCTGGCGGCCCAGTGCGCTGCCTTCGGCTTCAACATGGACTTCGCCCCCAGCCTGGACATCTGGTCCAACCCGGAGAATACGGTGATCGGCGACCGGGCCTTTGGGACAGATGCCGCAACCGTCACCGGAGCAGCCAATGAGACCGCCCTGGGCATCCTGTCTGGGGGCGTCATCCCGGTGGCCAAGCACTTCCCTGGCCATGGGGACACGGCGGTGGACTCCCACTACGGCCTGCCTGTTGTGGACAAGAGCCTGGAGGAACTGGAGGAGCTGGAGCTGCGGCCCTTCCGACAGGCCATCGACACTACCTGCGTCTACGGTACCTATGGGGGGGACACCTCCATTCCTGCCATCATGGTGGCCCACATCCTCCTGAGTCAGATCGACCCGGACAACCCGGCCTCCCTGTCTCCCGAGGTGGTGACGGGGCTGCTCCGGGAGGAGATGGGCTATGAGGGCGTGGTATGCACCGACGACCTGACCATGGGGGCCATTTCCAACACCTACGGTATGGGGGAGGCCGCCGTACTGGCCGTGGAGGCCGGCTGTGACCTGCTGCTGGTGTGCCACGGCGCGGACAACCTGGCCGCGGCCCACGCCGCCCTGGTGGAGGCGGTGGACAGCGGCCGCATCCCGGAGGAGCGGCTGGACGAGAGCGTGTACCGCGTCCTCTCCCTCAAGGCCGTCTACGGCCTGAGCAACGCGCCGGTGGAGGCGCCGGACATAGAGGCATTGAATGACCGGATTGCGGCCCTCGAACGCTCCATAGAGGCAGATACATCGCAGTAGGAGAGGATAGAAAGCAGCCCCGGCGGATTCGTCCGCGGGAGCTGCTCAGGCTGCCCATTAACCCTCCTTCTAAAGCGTTCGGAGGGAGGGATAGTGTGAAAGGGAACCGTCAGGGTTCCCTTTCGCGTCGGATCAAACGACATTTTGAAACTTTTTCGGAGTTTCAAAATGTCCAGCAGCCTGTCGAAAAGACTCTTTTGACAGGCTGAACAGCCCCGGCGGATTTGTCCGCCGGGGCTGCTGTTATTGGGTTCAGTTGGCTTCGATGTAGTCCGCGAAGGCGGCCAGACAGCGGTTAGCCTCTCCGCGGGTGAGGGTGCCCCGGGGGAGGAAGAGGTCCCCCCGCAGTCCGGCGGCGGGGAGGGCCCCCGTCCGGATACAGAACTCCACCGCTGGGCGGGCCCAGACCGCGATTTCGCCGCAGTCCAGCAGCGCGGTGGCGGAGGGGCCGGAGGACGGGGTCTTCAGCCCCAGGAATTTGGCGTAATTGTAGAGCATGACGGCAGCCTGCTCCCGGGTGACAGTCTGGGTGGGGAGAAATTTGCCTGTCCCATTGCCGCTGACCACGCCAGTCTCGGCGGCCCACACCGCCGCGTCGCTGTTGGACACGTCGATAAAGGCGGCGCTGGCTCCGGGCTTGGGCTTTCCGGCTATCTCATAGAGCATGGTGACAAACTCCAGGCGGTTCAGCGGGCCGTTGACGGAGCCGGTGTAGAGACTCCATTCGCTGCTCCGCTGGGGGGAGAGCATGCCCAGCAGGTGGGTCTGCTCGGAGAGATACCCGGCCAGGACTGCGGCGGGGATGCCGCTCTGGGCGGCAAAGCGGCTGTCACGGGCGGCGGACCAGAGGGGGGTGCAGTCCGGGAAGTTGGGGGCGGACAGGCGGTCGGCGGACACGGCTACGCGGAAGGTCTGCCCGTCGTCCACCAGGGCGCCCTCAAAGGCGAGGCCGTCCACCCGCTGTCCCTCAGAAGCCCCCAGATAGAGGGCGTAGTCCATACCATAGAGCACGTCGGCACCCTCTCCGCCGGAGATGGAGCCGTCCGGCTCCGCCTGATAGGCCTCCGCGCTGCGGTCCAGCCACTGGCGCAGCTCGGTGCCGGTGAGCTCCACCAGGACGACGGGGCTGTCCCCGGGGGCCAGCGCGGCGCAGTCCCGCAGGGAGAGCGCCGCAGTGTCATCCTCCCCGGAGAACCGGGAAGCGGCGGAAGCGCCGCCCAGGGCGGCGGGAGAGAGAAGGGCCGCGTCGGCATCGGCGGCCCACAGCATGGCCTCGGCCACCAGATCCACCGTGGCGCTCTGCACATACAGGGGAGAGCCCTCCTCTGACCAGTCGCCGGACAGGGTGCCGACGGCAGCCTGCATGCGGTCAGACGCTGCGCTTTGGGCGGCGGATAGGGCCTTGTTCAGGCGGTCGTCCGGCTCATAGTCGGACAGGGGGAGCAGGGTGCTCTCACCCACCACGGCCTCCCCCTTGGGGGAGAGGGTAATTGTGGTGCGGGTCAGGGACGTGCCGCCGCCGCTGACCAGGGAGACCGGCTCCCCGTCGGCGTTCTGGAGGGCCTCCGCCGCCGCCTCGCCATGGCCGCCCACCAGCAGGTCGATGCCGGTGGTCTCCGCAGCAAAGCGGGCCAGTTCGTCCTGTCCGGCGTGGCAGACCACCACCACCAGGTCGCAGTTCTCCTTTTCCAGCCGCTCCTGCCAGTAGCCGGTCCACTCCCAACTATAGCTGCCGGAGGTGTTGTCCCGGTGGGCAAAGCGCACGCCGGAGACAAAGGACTCGGGGAGCTCCTCCGGCGCCTCCATGGCGCCCAGGCCCAGCACGCCGATGCGCACCGCGCGCCGGCCCAGCTCCACAGTAAAGACCTCGTAGGCATCCTCCTCCGGGCTTTGGGTGTCCTCGTCCAGGTAGTTGCCCGAGAGGACGCGCACCGGGGCGCCGTCCTCCGACGCTTCACCCAGGGCGGCGAAGAAATCGTCCCGGGCCTCCGGGCCCAAGCGGAATTCACCCACAGCGGGCACCAGGGCGTCATAGCCGATGGCCCGCAGGGCCAGGGCCTCCGCCGCGCCGCCGTCCTGGACCAGCCCGTTGTCCACCGCGTCACCGCTGTCCAGCAGCAGGGCGGCGTCCACCGAGGCCCGCTCCGCCTCCATGGCGGAGGCCACATTCTGATAGCTGTACTCCACTGCCTCCCCGGTCACGGGGTCCTCACGGTAGAGCCGCCCCCCCATGTCCCCGGTGGTGTAGATGCCCAGGGTGGGGGCGGGAGTGTCCGCCGCCGCGGCAGTGCCGGCAGCAGCGGCCAGCAGGGCCGCGCTCAGCAGAACCGCCGGGCACCGTTTGAGAAAATGCCGCATCCGCGCCATTCAAAATCGCCTCTTTTCGCTCCATACAAGGAGAAACTTTGTTCCGTTCCCAGCCATTATACGTCCCGGCCGGACGGGATGCAACGGATTGGGGGCGAATGTTAAGAAAAAGAAATATTCCGCCGCCAAAACCGAAAAAAGGTCCCCCTGTGCGTTTGGGACGCACAGGGGACCTGGGGAATTGGGGACTTAGCCCAGCCTGCACAGCTCGGCGGCGGTCTGGGCCGCCAGCCGGGCATTGTTGAACACCAGTTGGATGTTGGAGTCCAGGCTGTCGCCGCCGGTGAGCTCCTTCACCTTGGCCAGCAGGAAGGGGGTGGTGGCCTTGCCGTGGATGCCCTGGGCGTTGGCCTGGGCGACGGCCTCGTCGATGGCCCTGTTGATCACCTCGTGGTCCATGGCGAACTCCTCGGGGATGGGGTTGGTCACCAGCATGCCGCCCCTGAGGCCCAGATCCAGGGAGGCCCGGAAGGCCGCGGCGAGCTCCGCGGGGGTGTCCACCCGGTAGTCCACCTCGAAGCCGCTCTTGCGGGTGTAGAAGGCGGGCAGCTCCTTGGTGCCGTAGCCGAGGACGGGCACGCCGTGGGTCTCCAGGTACTCCAGGGTGAGGCCCAGATCCAGGATGGACTTGGCCCCGGCGCACACCACCATCACGGGGGTGGAGGCCAGCTCCTCCAGATCGGCGGAGATGTCCATGGTGGTCTCGGCGCCGCGGTGCACGCCGCCGATGCCGCCGGTGGCGAACACCTGGATGCCTGCCATGTGGGCGATCATCATGGTGGTGGTGACGGTGGTGGCGCCGTCGGCCTTGCGGGAGACCAGCACCGCCAGATCCCGGCGGCTGGCCTTGGTCACGTCCTGGCCCTTCTTGCCCAGATACTCGATCTCCTCGGCGGTGAGGCCGGCCTTCAGGCGGCCGCCCAGAATGGCGATGGTGGCGGGCACCGCGCCGTTGTCGCGGATGATCTGCTCCACCTTGAGGGCGGTCTCCACGTTCTGGGGGTAGGGCATGCCGTGGGAGATGATGGTGGACTCCAGGGCGACCACGGGCTTGCCCGCGGCCACAGCGGCGGCTACTTCAGGGGCGACGTCCAGATACGGATTGAGATTCATGGTGATTACCTCCTGTAAAATATATTTATAAAATACGGATTGCGGAGTGATCAGGCCGGAGAGGAAGGGCCGGCGGCCGGGCGGCGGAGATCAAAGCGCCACACGGCCAGCGCGAAGGAGCAGAAGGCGGCCACCTCGATGGCGGCGCCGGTATAGGAGCCGGCGATCAGGTTGTAGGCGAACACCGGAGGGGAGTTGAGGAGAAACAGCAGCCGGGTCAGGCGCATGTTCCGCGTCCAGAGGGCGGCGGTGGTGAGCATCATGGCCGCGCCCAGCAGAAGGCAGTAGGGGCCATCCCAGGTGAGGAGGGGGGCCGCCCCATAGCAGGCCAGAAAGAGGGCCAGCCAAAGGCGGCTGCGGGCCCAGGGCCGGTCGTTGTAGGCGCACACCACGCCCGCGGGCCAGGCCCAGCAGGTTGATGAGCACCCCCGTCCACGCCCCCAGCAGCACGTACTGGACGACCCAGAGTACGCAGCACACAAGCTGAAGGCCGATGATCTTCCGGCGGCTGCCGGTCTGGACGGCGGTGAAGGCGAGCAGGGAGCCGATCAGCCCCAGGATTTGCGCGGTCCAGAAGGTCAAGGCGTCTCCACTCCCTCCCCGAAGCCCGCCCTCTGGCGGAGCAGCCGGGCGCTCATGTCGGGGTTGATCGTCTCGGCGCTCTCCATGGCGATGGCCCCGGCGGCCATGGCGGCCCGGGCGGTATCCTCCAGCCCGGTGCCCTCCAGATAGGCCCAGGCGATGGCGGCCATACCCGCGTCGCCGCAGCCGGTGGTGTTCACCATCTCTCCGGGACAGCAGGGCACGTGTACCCGCCCGCTGTGGTCGGCGGCGAACACCCCGTCGCCCCCCAGGCTGATGAATACCCGCCGCAGGCCGGTGGCCAGCAGGGCGTCGGCCGCGGCGTTGAGGCTCGCCTCGTCGGTAATGGGCACGCCCGGAGAGCAGCTCCGCCTCCAGCCGGTTGGGCTTGAGGGTGTGGAGCTTCCCCAGCACGGGGCGCAGCTTCTCCGCCTTGGCGGTGGACACCGGGTCGGCGAAGATGGGCAGGCGGATATTCTCCGCCAGCCAGGCGATGGACTGGGCCGGGATGTTGGTGTCCACCACCAGGAGCTGGGCATTTTGGAGCAGCCGGGCCCGCCCGGCCAGAAAGGCGGGGGTGACATGCTCATAGATCTCCATGTCGCTGACCGCCAGGGCCATGTCCCCGTGCCCGTCGGTGATGAACAGATAGGTGGAGGTGGCCCCGCCGGGCACGGTGAGGCACTGGCTGATGTCGATGCCCAGCTCGCCGCAGGAGGCGGCGATACGCTGGGCGTTCATATCGTCGCCGAAGGCGGTGAGCATCCGCACGTCCAGCCCCATCAGAGCCATGTTGTGGGCGATGTTGCGCCCCACGCCCCCCAGGCTCATGCGCACCTGGCCAGGGTTGGAGTCCGCCGCCACCAGCTCCCCGTGGGGCCGCCCGCCGATGTCCAGGTTGACGCCCGCCCACGACTACCACATAAGGAGCGGTGCGGACGATGTAGCCCTTGCCGGCGATATGGCCCTGCTTCATCAGATTGGAGATGTGTACCGCCACCGACGAGCGGGCGATGCCCGCTTTGTCCGCCAGCTCCTGCTGGGAGATCAGGGGGTTCTCCTCAATCCACTTGAGAATCTGCCGTTCCCGCTGGGTCATGGCCTCTCCTCCTAAACATAAGCTGTTGATATAATCATATGCTTATAGAGGGCCTCTGTCAAGAGGAATCTCCCCGGTTCAGGAACTTTTTCCACGTCCCGCCGTCCAAGAGGGGAAAGGAGGAATGTTCCATGAAAAAAAGCCTGCTGCTGTTCGCCCTTGTGCTCCTGCTGGCCGGGTGTGCATCCACCGGAAACCAGGCCGCCCCCGCGGGGGGAACCCCGGCGGTCTCCCCCTCGGAGGAACCCGGCCTGACTGCGGGGGCTCCCGAAAAAATGACTTGCCGCATTGTGGATGGGGCGGAGGAAGGGGAGCTGGTGCTGGCCGGCCCGGGGGGCGCGGGGGACGTGTATACCCTGGATACAGAGGGGCTGGCGGTGGATGGGCCCCTGGCTGACGGGGCGATGGTGGAGGTCGGGTTTGACGGAATGATTCTGGAGACCTATCCCGCCAAGTTCGGCCATGTGACCGGCGTGACCGTGCTGGAGGAGCCGGCGGATGACCGCTGCGGGCTGTATCTCCAGGTGCTGTCCGACCTGTGGGAGGTAGATACTGCCCTCAACACAGGGCTGGAGGAGCTGGGGGTGGATCTCTCCGGCCTCACCGACCTGGCTGAGAGTGAGAAATCCGCCCTGGCCTGGGTGTTTGGGAACGCCCACGGCCTGATGCCCATCACCGGTACTCTGGAGGAGATCTGGGAGGCGGGCTACCTCACCCCCATGACCGAGCCGGCGGAGGGGTACGAGGACAGCGTGGCCCTCTACCGCTGGGAAAACGGCTGCCTGTTCTCCCTGTCCGGCTCCGCCGAGGAGGGCTTTGAGGCGCAGAAGTGGGCCTCCGGCCTGGGGGCGTATTTCTTTACCGACTGCACCGCCCGGCAGAATGCCGACGGCACCTGGACCTATGAGGTGGGGGCCGAGGCCATCGCGTAGGGGCGGTTACAAGGGGCCGCCCCTGCAGGGGACAGGGCGAGCGCCCTGTTCCGCTGAACCCGGAGCATCCGGTCTCTGTGGCGCGCCCCGGCGGGGAGCAAACCGAATATCGGCCCATTGGGGCCGTCTGTCCGAAATCGGTGGACAGACGGCCCTTTTTTCGCTATAGTGGGGTTGAAAGGGGGGAAGGGCATGAAGGTGGAGCTGCGCATCGACCCGGGCTGCGGCGGGGTGTCGGTTGTGATCAACGCCCCCGCCCTCACCGACGAGGTGAAGGCTCTGGCCGCCCGGCTGGAGGGGGGCGGCGTCCTCGTCGGCTGGCAGGGGGGCCGGGCCGTTCCCCTGGCCGCGGAGGACATTCTCCGCTGCTACGGCGAGGAGAAGGGCGTGAAGTGCCAGACCCCCGGCGGGGTGTACGATCTGAAGGAGCGGCTGTACGAGCTGGAGGGCCGGCTGGACCGGCACACCTTCGTGCGCATCTCCCACTCGGAGATCATCAGCCTGCGGAAGATCACCGCCCTGGATCTCTCCCTTACCGGCACCATCCGGGTGACGCTGGAGGGCGGCGCGGTGAGCTATGTGTCCCGGCGGTACGTGAGGAAGATCAAAGAGGCTTTGGGACTGTAAAAAGGAGGGAACGACATGCTGTTCGACGACAAGAGGAGGGCCCTCCGCCGGGCGCTGGCAGGGGCTCTGCTGGGGATGGCCGGCGGCGGGCTGGCGGCCTGGGCGGCGGGGTCTCTCATAGCGGGCTCGCCCAGCGCCCTCGCGCTGGCGTTCCTGAACTGCGGTTTCCCCCGCGGGCTGGAGGGGGTGGGGATTGCCCTGTCCTTCGCTCTCTACGCCCTGTTCGGGGCGGAGGTGGGGGTGGCCACCCTACCCTTCGCCGGGGACGGCTCCGCCCTGGTGGGGCGGACGCTGGCCCACTTCGCCCTGACGGCGGCCACCGTGGGGCTGTGGGTGGGGCTCAACTTCGGTGTGCGTGAGACGGCGGCCTTCCTGGTGCCCCTGGCGCTGGTGTATCTGCTGGTGTGGCTGGGCCGCTGGGTGGGCTGGTACGCGGAGGTGTCCGCCATCCGGGAGCGGCTGGGCCTGGCCCCCGGGCCCTCCCTGTTCCACTGGCGGGAGACCCTGCCCTATGTCCCCTTCGCCGCCCTGCTGTGTCTGCTTCTGCCCTTTGTGCTGCGGCTGTGCGACGCCGGCGACGTGCCGGTGCTCTCCGGCCTGCTCTACCCCTACCTCCTGCTGCCCGTCGGCGCCTTCTGTTCCGCCCTGTCCCTGGGGAAGCGGCAGGGCTTCTGCCCCCTCTATCCCGTGGCGTGCGCGGGGTTCCTGTTTTGCTTCGCCCTGCTGGCAAGGCTGGTGTCCAATGTGGCCGACACCGACATGCTCCCCATCGCCTTTCTCGCCGCCCTGGCGGGCGGCCTGACCGGCGCGGCACTGCGGCGGCGGAGGGGAGGCGCGGGGGAGTGATGGTTGCGCTGGCGTGCTGGCTGGCGATTCTGGCCATCCCCGCCCTGGTCTGGCGCTTTGCGCCCGGCCCGGTTCGCCTCAATCTGGAGGGCTACAGTCCTCTGGCTCCCCTGGTATCTGCTGGCCTGCACCCTTCTGCCCGCCCTGCTGGGCGGCCTCGCCGGGGAATTAGCCACGGTGCTGGCGGGGGTCTATCTCCTGCCCTTTGGCTGCCTCGCCATAGGGATGTCCCTGGGGAAGCGGCACGGCCTGTGCCCCCTCTTCCCCGTGGCGTGCGCCCTGTGCCTGCTGATCGTCGTAGGAAAGCGGACTCCCGCGCTCTGCCTCGTGCCCGCCATCTCCGCCCTGCTGGGCAACGCGGCGGGGGCGTATCCCCGGGAGAGGGGCGGAACGGGTTAACGGGCCGGATGCCTTTTCCGGACGCACCTGGGGTGGAGCTGCGCCGGGCGCCCTTTGAAAAGCGGCGGGGGCAAGCCCCCGCCCTATGGGCCTGCGGAGCCGTCACCGGCAGCTCCCGGTGAAGAGAGAGGATGTGTGCTTATGAGACGAACGGATCAATGGCTTCTGGGGTGCTTCGCGGTCACCATGGCGGTCTATACTGCGGCCTTTACCGCGGCCTTTTCCGATCTGCCTCTGAACATACCGCCCTGGCACCAGCTCCTGCTCCTGTACTTCCATGCGTTCCCTATGTTTTTTCTTCAGCTGCTGCTGTGCCGGCGGGCCAGGGCGGTGTGGCGGCTTCTGGTGCCTCTGGCGCTTCTGGCGGTGCCAGGGGTGCTCTTCCTGAGCGCGGCGGGCTGGATGGTCATGGGATGGTTCCTGCTCCTGTGGTGGTGTGCCGCGCCGCTGCTGGGGAGCGCACTGGCGTGGCTGGTGTGGGCAGTCTCTCTGCGAAAGTCGGGCCGGGGGGCTGGGAAAACCGGCCGGAAGGTGCTATAATAGGTTCATCTGAGGAAAAATGAGGGATCTGAATGGGAAAGTCCGGCGGGAAGGGCATCAGCTATTTCGGCCTGGTGGCCATGGGGATCGGGTGTATGCTGGGCACGAGCTGGCTGCTGCTGACGGGCACGTGGCTGGAGACGGCGGGGGGACCGCTCAATCTGGTGGTGGCCTTCGCCCTGTGCATCATCATTGAACTGCCGTTTGCCTTCGCCTACATGGAGGCCATCCCCATGCTCCCCCTGCCCGGCGGCGAGGTGGTGTACTCCTACGCCGCTTTCGGCAGCCGGGGGGGCTTCGCCGTGGGGTGGGCGGGCATCCTGATGAACACCATCGTGTTCTGCTGGGTGGATCTGGCCGCCGTCTCCCTGCTGGACGAGCTGTTCCCCGCCCTGGGGCGGACGGCGGTGCTCTATGAGCTGGGGGATTTCCCCGTCACCCTGCCCAATGTGGCCATCCAACTGGCCCTGGCGGGGGCCATCCTGTGGGTGCAGCTCCGGGGGGCCAACGTGTGCGCCTCCCTGGCCAAGCTGGCCACGGTGGTGCTGCTGATCATGTGTGCCGTGGGGCTGGCGGTGTGCTTTACCCACTTCGACCCGGCGGTGTACGCCTCCGATGGGGGGCTGGACTTCGACTTTGCCGGCTCGGCCTCCCTTTTGTCCCTGCTGGTGTTCTCCGTGGCCGGGTGGGAGACGGTGTCCAAGGCTGCCGCCGACGCCTCCGGCCCCGCCGCCCGCAAGGCGGGAGCCGCCCTCATCACCTGCCTGTTCCTGGTGACGGGCATCCTCTGCTTGGTGTCCACCGCTGTGGCCGGGTGTATGCCCTGGCGGGAGGCGGTGGGCCGCACCGCCCCCTTCGCCGACGTGCTGGTGTCCATCACCGGCGTGCCCGCCGTGCGGGTGCTCTTCCTGGCCACCGCCTTTGTGGGCGCGGTGGGGGTGATGAACTCCACCCTCTACTCCTCCGCCCAGATGCTCTACGGCCTGTCCCGCTTTGCACTGGTGTCGAGGGCGTTTTCCGCCCTCCACCCGAAATACGGCACCCCCGCCCGCTGCATCTGGTTCACCGCCGCCTTCGTGGTGCTCACCCCCTTCACGGGCAGGCTCTTCTTTCTGCCCTTCATCAATATCGCTTCCCTGGCCACCATCGTCATGTGGATCATGTCCCTGGCCGCGGTGCTCCGCCTGCGGCGTGCCCGGCCGGACCTCCGCCGCCCGGTGCGCATGCCCGGCGGGCGGGTGACGGCTGTGCTGGGGGTGGCCGCCTCTGTTTTCCTGGCGGGCAACATCCTTCTCCCGTTCAGCCCCGGCGCGCTGGACGGCCTGGAGTACGCCCTGGCCGCCGCCCTGGCCGCCCTAGGGGTCCTCCTCTACGGGTTCCGCGACCGTACCCTGTCTGACGAGGCGCGGGAGGCGCTTATCTTCGGCGGACCCGAACGGAGGTAGTCCTGCCTTTTTTTCCTCAGCCCTTGCAAAATGGTTGAAAAATGGTATACTACTACCCATTGATACTTTATTTTTAAGAATAGAGGGAGCGACCAATGGAACGCATAAAAATTGCACAGATCTTTGCCGACCAGGAGCAGTTCGGCGGGAAAGAGGTGCTGGTGTCCGGCTGGGCCCGCACCATCCGGGATATGAAGACCTTCGGCTTCGTGGAGCTCAACGACGGCTCCTGCTTCAAGAACCTGCAGATCGTCCTGGATGCCAACGCCCTGGACAACTACAGGGAGATCGCCGGACAGAACGTGGGCGCGGCCCTGTCCGTCACCGGCACTGTGGTACTCACCCCGGAGGCCAAGCAGCCCCTGGAGGTGAAGGCCGCCTCCGTGGCAGTGGAGGGCCCCTCCGCCCCCGAGTACCCCCTCCAGAAAAAGCGCCACAGCGTGGAGTACCTGCGCACCATCGCCCACCTGCGGCCCCGCACCAACCGGTTCTCCGCCGCCTTCCGGGTGCGGAGCGTGGCGGCCCACGCCATCCACTGCTTCTTCCAGGACCGGGGCTTCGTCTATGTCCACACCCCCATCATCACCGCCTCGACTGCGAGGGCGCCGGCGAGATGTTCCGGGTGACCACCCTGGACCTGGAGAACCCGCCCCGCACCGAGGACGGCAAGGTGGACTACAGCCAGGACTTCTTTCGGCAAGCCCGCCAATCTGACCGTCTCCGGCCAGCTCAACGCCGAGAACTTCGCCATGGCCTTCGGCGACGTGTACACCTTCGGGCCCCACCTTCCGGGCGGAGAATTCCAACACCCAGCGCCACGCCGCCGAGTTCTGGATGATCGAGCCGGAGATGGCCTTCTGCGACCTCAAGGGCGACATGGACGTGGCCGAGGCCATGATCAAGCACATCATCCGCACCGTCATGGAGAAGTGCCCCGACGAGATGAACTTCTTCAACTCCTTCGTGGACAAGGGCCTCAAGGAGCGGCTGGAGCATGTGGCCTCCTCCGACTTCGGCCGGGTGAGCTACACCGAGGCGGTGGAGCTGCTCAAACAGAACAACGACAAGTTCGACTACAAGGTGGAGTGGGGCACCGACCTCCAGACCGAGCATGAGCGCTATCTCACCGAGCAGATCTTCAAAAAGCCCGTGTTCGTCACCGACTACCCCAAGGACATCAAGGCGTTCTATATGCGCCTCAACGACGACGGCAAGACCGTGGCCGCCTGCGACTGCCTGGTGCCCGGCATCGGCGAGATCATCGGCGGCTCCCAGCGTGAGGAGCGGCTGGAGCGGCTGGAGGGCCGCATCCAGGAGCTGGGCATGCGCCCCGAGGACTATTGGTGGTACTTGGATCTGCGGCGCTACGGCGGCTGCAAGCACGCCGGCTTCGGCCTGGGCTTTGAGCGCATGGTCATGTACCTGACCGGAATCTCCAACATCCGTGACGTGCTGCCCCACCCCCGCACCGTGGGCAACGCGGAGTTCTAATCTATGTCAAATTGGCCCCGGCGTCCGCACCGAACGGTGCGGACGCCGGGGCCTGATTGTTTGCCAGGGGTAGGGGCGACCCTTGTGGTCGCCCGCGGGCGGCCATAAAGGCCGCCCCTACAAAGTGTGCTGAATGGAAGGTATGGCAGAGAAAGACCGGCCAGTGTCCGGCCCCTACGGGGGCTTGCCGCCGCCGCCCTCTCGTAGGGGCCGATGTAGGCATCGGCCCCTACACGGGGGAACCATCTGCGGGCGGGGACAAGCCCGCTCCTATGTCCCAGCACCGTCTTCCGGTTTCCTCCCATACAGGCCGGTGCGGCGGGGGCGTTACGGAGTAAGCCCCCGCCGCCGGTGCGCTATCGGTAGAACAACTTGGGGGAGATTCCAAAGATGGGGGCCCGAAGGCCCCCTCTTTGGTCGTTTTAAAGTGCTGGAAGGGGAAATCGAAATCCCCCCTTCCCGGCTGGCTCTTTCGCCCCTTTCTGGCCACTCAGAAAGGGGCCCGCCGGAGGCATGACAAGAAAACAGATACGAAAAAGGTTCCCATGGAAGGCGTTTCAGCCCGGAATAAGGCGGGCCGATGTGGGCATCGGCCCCTACGGAGCAGGCCGGGCGGCCATAAAGGCCGCCCCTACTGAGCCGCGAATGCACAGGCCAATAGGTGCAAGAGAGGCCGCCCTGGGGCGTCAGCCCCTACGCAAAATGCCGGGAATCGAAAAAGGACGCCTGAACTGTCAGCCGTCCTTTTTTTCATATTTCTTTAAAAGATCTTCAATTGCCTCATCCAGAAGCCGAGATTTTGGAACACGAGTCTTTTTGGAGAGCGCATTCAATGGCTCAACCAATTTGTTGTCAAGAGAAGATATAAACTTCTTACGATTTACCAAAACAGATTCAGCCATTTAAATACCTCCTATATAGGTACTATAACATTACCACTTTTTTTAAACAAGTGGGTTGCATATGGTGACCTAATGGTATATATTATGTAAGGAGGTGATTGCAATGGACGGGGAAAAGACCTGTGAAACCTGCCGACATTTTCGCCGGCACTATGTAAAAAGGGGGCGGAATTGGTACATACCCATCAAGCTGGGCCACTGCGGAGAACCCCGCATCCGGTACAAGCAGACGGATACGCCCGCCTGCCACCGCTACTCCGAGGCGCAGAAAAAGGGCGGCTGAATGTTCAGCCGCCCTTTTTTCAGGCGTTGTCCTTGGCCAGGGGGAGGGTCACTGTGAAGGTGGAGCCCTTGCCCACCGCGCTCTCCAGCGTCAGGGTGCCGCCGTAGAGCTGGACGATGTGTTTGACGATGGCCAGCCCCAGGCCGGTGCCGCCGTTCTTGCGGGCGCGGCCCTTGTCCACCCGGTAGAACCGCTCAAAGACGCGGCTCTGGGCCTCGGGGGGGATGCCGATGCCGGTGTCGGACACGGCGATGACGGCCTGCCCGTCCCGGACGGAGACGGCGGTGTGGACGGTGCCGCCGGGCTCATTGTACTTGATGCCGTTGCCCACCAGGTTGAGCAGCAGCTCCTTGAGCCGACCCTGGGGGACGGCCACGGTGGCGGGACCGCCGTCTACGGAGAGGGTGACCTCCGCGGCCTTGGCGGTGGGGGTGAGGAAAGCGGCGGTGTCCCGGGCGATGGTGAGCACGTCGGAGCGCTCCTCGCTCTGGGGGATGGTGACCGACTCCAGCTCAGAGAGCTTGAGAATGTCGTTGATGAGGTCGATGAGCCGGTCCACCTCCACGCCGATCATGGTGATGAAGCGCTTCTGATCCTCGGGAGAGGCCACCATGCCGGAGGCCAGCATGTCGGTGAAGCCCTTGATGGAGGTGAGGGGGGTCTTGAGCTCGTGGGAGACGTTGGCGGTGAACTCGCTGCGGATGCCCTCGGCCTTTCTTGAGCTCGGTGACATCGGAGATGAGGATGGACGTGCCCACGGCCTGCCCCTCATACTGGCGGCCGGAGACGGGGGAGACAAACAGGCGCAGGCTCTGGGCGTCCTCGGTGAGGGCATCCACGTCCAGCACCACGGAGGAGTGGCGGACGCGGGACTCCTGAATGGCCTCCCGCAGGCGGCGGCTGCGGGTGAGGAGCAGGGCGCCGTCGTCCTCCTCCCCATCGGGGAAGCCGAACAGGGTGCGGGCCGCCCGGTTGATGGCCAGCACGTTGCCCGCCTCGTCCAGCAGGATGAGGCCCTCGTCCATGCAGTCCAGGATGAGGCCCACCTTGTCCCGCTCCGCGGTGATGGACTGAATATAGCCGCCCAGGCGCTCCATCAGCTTGTCAATGTAGCGCAGGATGGGGCGCAGCTCGTCGTCGGCCTGGTACTCCTCCAGCCCGGAGGCGCGGGTGCCGTCCAGCACGCTCTGGAGGGCGCTGCCCACGGCGCTGAGTGGGGCCACCACCCGGTTGGCGGTGCGGCGGGCCAGAATCAGGGCCAGCAGCAGTCCGGCCGCCGAGGCGATGAGGAAGCCCCATACGCCGTTCCACACCAGGCTGTCGATGGAGGACAGGGGCATGGAGGCCCGGCCCACCATGCCGTCGGCAAAGCGCTTGGACACGTAGAGCATGGAGGTGCCCAGGGTTTCGGAGTGGCGCACCGCCTCGCCCCAGCCGGTGGCGGCGGCCTGCTCCACCTCGGGGCGGCTGTTGTGGTCCTCCAGCGTCTGGGGGTTGGCCTCGGTGTCAGCCAGAACGGTGCCGTCGGTGTCGATGATGGTCAGCCGCTTGTCCGGCGCGGCGGCGTGGAACTGCTGGGCCAGGCCGTCGGGATCGGTGATGGCGCTCTGAGCGTCCATCAGCACCAGCAGCTCCTGAAGAGTGTTGCGGGCGGCGTCCATCTCCCGGCTGCGGAACAGGAGCACGCCCACTAGGTTGGATATGAGCAGGGCGCACACCACGGTGATGAGTGTGGCGCCGATGATGCGTTTTTTCACTGGTCAGACCTCCCAATCGGGTGTTTCCTGCGGGGCCGCCTCGCAGTGCTTCACCCGCCCCGCGGGTGAAAAGAAATCAGAACGTCCGAAGGCGAATTTACTGCATAGCCGTTGGCGGCTTTGCTGCCTTACGGATATGGTGTGCCCCTTGCGGGTACTTCGCCGGAGGACACAGTTGCCCACTCCGCCGCCGCCCGGCCGGCGCGGCGGCCGCGTATTCAGGGGGGATGCAATCCCCCTGGAGGCCGTCAGACCATTTTATATCCCACGCCCCGGACTGTAGTGATGATGTCCTCGCCCAGCTTTTGGCGCAGGGCCTTGACGTGCATATCCACGGTGCGGGTCTCGCCGGTGTAGTCGTAGTCCCAGACGGCCTGGAGAATCTCGTCCCGGGTGAGGGCCACGCCCCGGCGGGAAAACAGGAGCTTGAGCAGCTCAAACTCCTTGTAGGTCAGCTCCACCGGCTTTCCGGCCTTGTGTACCTCCCGGGCGGCGGGGTCCAGTTCCACGTCCCCCCAGGTGAGTACCCGGTCGCCCCGGCGCTCGGTGCGGCGGAGCACCGCCTTGACCCGGGCCTGGAGCTCCATGATGCCGAAGGGCTTCACCACATAGTCGTCGGCACCGTTTTCCAGGCCGGCCACCCGGTCCATCTCGGCGGAGCGGGCGGTGAGCATGATCACGGGTACGTCGGCAGTGTCCCGCCCCTCCCGCAGGCGGCGGAGAATCTCCAGCCCGTCCATGCCGGGGAGCATGATGTCCAGGATGTAAAGGGCGGGCAGGCCGAGGCCCTCCTCGCCGGCAAAGAGGGCCTCGCCGGACTCGTAGGCCCGGACGGCGTAGCCCACCGATTGAAAATAATAGCGGAGCATCTCACGGATACTCTCGTCGTCCTCCACGACCGCAATGGCCTTGGACATGGGGACACCTCCTTACCCGAGAATTTCGCCGGTCACACAGAAGATGGCCCACTGGGCGATGTTCACCGCGTGATCCGCGATGCGCTCCAGGTACTTGGCGATAATGATGAGGTCGATGGCCTGGTCGGCCTCGTCCCGGTTGCCCGCAATGAGCTCCACCAGCTCCCCCTTGATGGTGCGGAAGAGGGCGTCCACCTCGTCGTCCAGGGCAATGACAGCCTGGGCGGCCTCGGTGTCCCGGTTGACGTAGGCGAAGATGGAGCGCTTGACCATCACGCCGGCCTTCTGGCTCATGGTGCGGATGTCGGCCAGGGTGCGGGTCTGCTTCTGCTCCTTGAGCAGCAGGGAGATCTCGGCGATGTTGGCGCACTGGTCGCCGATGCGCTGTAGATCGGTGACCATTTTCATGGCCGCCGAGATGGTGCGCAGATCCCGGGCCACGGGCTGCTGCTGGAGGAGCAGGCGCAGGCAGCGGTTCTCAATGTCCCGCTCCATCTGGTCCATGCTGCGGGTCATCTCCACGGCGGACTTGGCCGCCGCGTCGTCGCCGGAGGCCAGGGACTCGGTGACCACGTCGATGGCGTCCTCTGCCGCCGCCGCCATGTCGATCATTTCATAGTTGAGCTCCTGGAGCTCCGCGTCAAAGGTCTTTCTCATGGGGCCTCCTTTTTAACCAAACCGCCCGGTGATGTAATCCTCGGTGCGCTTGTCCCTGGGCATGGAGAAGAGCTGGGTAGTGTCCCCAAACTCAATGAGCTGGCCCAGCAGGAAAAAGGCGCACTTGTCGGACACGCGGGTGGCCTGCTGCATATTGTGGGTGACGATAACAATGGTATAGTTCTGCTTCAGATCGGCAATCAGATCCTCGATCTTGGAGGTGGAGATGGGGTCCAGGGCGGAGGTAGCCTCATCCATCAGCAGGATGTCGGGCTCCACGGCCAGGGCGCGGGCGATGCACAGCCGCTGCTGCTGGCCGCCGGACAGGCCCAGGGCCGACTTCTTGAGGCGGTCCTTTACCTCGTCCCAGATGGCCGCGCCCTGAAGGGACTTCTCCACGATGTCGTCCAGCCTGCTCTTGCTCTTGATGCCGTGGGTGCGGGGACCGTAGGCCACGTTGTCATAGATGGACATGGGGAAGGGGTTGGGCTTCTGGAACACCATGCCGATCTGCTTGCGCAGCCAGGTTACGTCCACATTGGGGGCATAGATCTCCTGCCCCCGGTACTGCACCGAGCCGGTGATCTTGATGCCGGGCACCAGGTCGTTCATGCGGTCCAGTGTCTTGAGAAAGGTAGACTTGCCGCAGCCGGAGGGGCCGATGAGGGCGGTCACCTGCTTTTCGGGGATATCCATGCTCACGCCCTTCAGGGCCTGGGTGGGGCCGTACCAGAGGTCAAGGCCCTTGGCGGAGAGGATGATGTTTTCGTCCATGGTAAGGGCTCCTTATTTTTTCTTTAATGTTCTGCCCACCAGCTTGGCGCTGAGGTTGATGACCAGGGTGAGCAGCATCAGAATGGCCGCGATGGCAAAGGCAACGTCGAACTCAGCCCGCTCACGGGCGTACACATACAGGGCCACGGTGAGGGAGGCGCCGGAGGAGTGGATGAAGTTGCCCACCGAGCCGAAAAAGTTGTTCAGGCTCATGCCCATGCCCGCGGTGAAGAGCAGGGCGGCCGACTCGCCCACAATGCGGCCGATGGCCAGAATACAGCCCGTCACGATGCCGTCCACTGAGGAGGGGAGCACCACGGTGCGAATCATATGCCACTTGCCCGCGCCCAAGCCCAGGGCCGCCTCCCGGAAGGACTGAGGGACGGTCTTGAGGGACTCCTGGGTGGTGCGGATGATGGTTGGGATGGTGACGATCACCAGAGTCAGCGAGCCGGCCAGCAGGGAAGCCTGAAGCCCCAGAAGCTGGCAGAAAAAGAGCATGCCCACCAGGCCGAAGATGATGGAGGGGATGCCGGTGAGGGTCTCGGTGGCAAACTCGATGGCGGCCACCAGGCGGCGGTTGCGGGCGTACTCGGTGAGGTAGATGGCCGCGCCGACCCCCAGGGGCAGGGTGATGATCAGGGTGACCCCCACGAGATAGACTGTGTTGAGGATATTGGGCAGGATGCCGATGGTGTCCTTGATGAAGCTGGGCTGGGTGCTGAGGAACTGCCAGGTGACATGGGGCAGGCCCTTGAAGAAGATATAGCCGATGATGAAGAGCAGCAGGGCGCAGGTCAGGGCGGCGCAGAAGTAGAGGAGAAAGCGGAGAATCCGGTCATAGGCTCTGCGCCGGCCGGAAAGAGGCTTCATTTCCATATCAGTATATCACCCCTTCTTCCGCTTGAGAAGCGTATTGAGAACAATATTGATGAGCATGATGAAGAGAAAGAGAACCAGGGCGATGGAGAACAGGGCCTGCCGTTGCAGGCCGGAGGCGTAGGCCATCTCGCTGGACACGGCGGTGGTGAGGAAGCGGACGGACTGGAAGAGACCGGGCATGTTGGCCACATTGCCCGCCACCATGATGACCGCCATGGCTTCGCCGATGGCCCGGCCGATGCCCAGCACGATGGAGGCGGCGATGCCGCTGGAGGCGGCCGGGACGCTCACCCGGAACACGGTCTCGATATGGGTGGCGCCCAGGGCCAGCGAGGCCTCCTCGTACTCCTTGGGCACCGCCTTGAGGGCAGTCTCGGATACGGAGATGATGGAGGGCAGAATCATGACGGCCAGCACCAGAATGGCGCAGAACAGGCTGGCGCCGTCGGGCAGGTGGAAGGCCACCCGCACCGCAGGCACCAGAACCATCATGCCGATGAGACCGTACACCACGGAAGGGATGCCCGCCAGCAGATCCACTGCCGGGCGCACCAGGCTGGCCAGACGGGGAGGCGCTACCTTGGCCAGGAACACTGCGGTCATGAAGCCCACCGGTACGCCCAGGACAATGGCCCCGGCGGTGCCGTAGATGGAGGTAAGGATGAAGGGCAGTATGCCGAATTTGGGCTCGGCGGCGGTGGAGGCCCACTCAGTGCCGAAGAGGAAGTCCACCAGCCCGATCTCGCGGATGGCGGGCAGGCCGGACACGATCAGGTAGATACTGATGAAGAGGACAAAGACGACCGCGATCAGACCGCAGACAAAAAACAGGAGGTTCATAAAGACTTCCAGCGGTCGGAGCTTCTGTTTCATGGCAAATAACCGGCCTTTCGTAATGGATGTAATCATGCCGAATGCCCCCTCGGGCTCGAGGGGGCGATCCGGAAGAGAGGGACGGATTACTCGGCTACCGGCACAGCGCCGGCGCCGGCGATCAGGTCGGAGGCATCGGCGGAGGTGGCGAAGTCCACGAACGCCTGGGCAGCCTCGGAGAGCGGGGTGCTGTCACTGACGATGAAGTTGAAGTTGCGCTGGATGGCGTAGCTGCCGTCCAGAACGGTCTCCTCCGTGGGTTCCACGCCGCCCACGGTGATGGCCTTCACGGTCTCGTCCACGGCGGACAGGGAGGCGTAGCCGATGGCGTTGGGGTTGGAGGCCACGGCGGCGATCACCTCGCCGGTGGAGGTCAGCTCATTCTGGTACTTGCAGGCGTCCTTGGTGCCGGTGATGGACTCGAAGCCGTCGCGGGTGCCGGAGCCGGCCTCACGGCCCATGAAGACCACCTGGCCGTCCGTGCCGCCCACGTCGGCCCAGTTGGTGATCTCGCCGGTGGCGAGCTGGGCGATCTGCTCCACGCTGAGGTCGGCCACGGGGTTGTTGGGGTTGACGATGATGGCGATGCCGTCCTTGGCCACGGTGATGGCCTTGACGCCGGTTTCGTCATCCTTCAGGTCGCGGGAGGCCAGGCCGATGTCGCAGGTGCCGTCCTGGGCGCCGGTGACGCCGGCGCTGGAACCGGAGCCGGTGTAGTTCACCGTGATGCCGGGCTGCACCTCCTTAAAGCCCTCGGTCAGGTAGCCCATCACGCTCTCCATGGAGGTGGAGCCGTTGGTGTTGACGGTGCCGCTCAGGGCTGCGGTGGATTCCTGCGAGGGGGTCTCGCTGCCGCCGGCGGCGGGAGTATTGACGGGATCGTTATTGCCGCTGCCGCAGCCGGCCAGCAGGCCGACGCACAGGGCGGCGGAGAGCATCAGAGCAAGGGTTCTCTTTTTCATGACATTCATTCTCCAATCATGCATCGTTTTGGTTGCCTTCGGGAACGGTTATCAGTATACAGACGGATTGTAAAGTTGTCCTTCAACGGATTGTAAAGAGTGTGTAAAGCCGCTCTCCCTCATAGGATTCCCGGCTTTACAAAAATGGATACCAAAAAAGCGGCCGCCCGTCGGGCGGCCGCTTTGCGGCGGGGACATTTGATTCAGTTGAGGCCCAGCCACTGCTTGAGATCCCAGAGATCCCCGGCCACGTGGTCGCAGGGGATGCGTCTGGTCTGGAATTCCTCAAAGGTGGTGGTGCCGTTGAGCACCGCGCAGAAGTGAGTGCCAGCCCGCCGGGCGGCCTCCCCGTCGATGACGGTGTCGCCGCAGAACAGAACCTCGTGGGGTTCCAGCCCCAGGGCGGTGAGGGAGGCCAGGAGTCCCTCCGGGTCCGGCTTGGGGGCGGAAACCTGGTCGCCGCCCAGAATGGAGGACAGCAGGGGAGTAATGCCCCTGGCCTCCGCTACGTCGCGGATGGTGGCGGTCTTCTTGGTACTGACAATGCCGGTGGGAATACCACGGCGCTTCAGGGCGGTGAGCAGCTCCAGCGCACCGGGAAACAGCCGGGTGACGGACACATGCATGGGGCCGGCCTTCTCGGTGTAGAGCTGCCGGAACTCTGCCCGGCGGGCGGGGTCGGCCTCGCCGGAGAGAAAGGTGAACTCGTCCTCCAGAACCATGCCGATGGTGGGGCGGATGGCTTCCTCCGTGGGCTCGGGCAGGCCCATCCGCCCAAAGGCGTACCGGAACCCGGCCACAATGGCCTCGGTGCCGTCGGCCAGGGTGTAGTCGAAATCAAAAAAGACAGCTTTGAAGTTCATCGCTCAGAAAGCTCCTGACGTTTCATATTGCTTGCGGCCGGCGGTGCTGGGGATGTGCAGCTCGTCCCGGTACTTGGCCACGGTGCGGCGGGAGAGGGAGCAGCCCTGGGCGGACATGAGCTCACAGAGCTTTTGGTCGGACAGGGGCTTTTTCTTGTCCTCCCCGGCGATAAGCTTCTTCAGCAGCGCCTTGGCCGCGTCGGGGGAGGCGGCCTCGTCGCCTGCGGCGGGGCCCAGGCTGCGGGAGAAAAAGTAGCTCAGGGGATACACGCCCATGGAGCACTGGATATACTTCTCCTTTACCGCCCGGCTCACTGTGGACTCGTGGACGCCGATGCGCTCGGCCACGTCGGCCAGGGACAGGGGAACCAGGTGGCCGGGCCCCTTGCGGAAAAAGGACTCCTGGAATTCCAGAATACACTCGGCGCACGCCATGAGGGTGGAGCGGCGCTGCTCGATGGCCTTGACCATCCACTTGGCCTGGCGCACCTTGCCGGTCAGATAGTCCTTCACCTGGCTGTCGTCACTCTCCTTCATCAGGCGGGTGTAGTATCCGCTGATGTTGAGGGTGGGGAAGTAATAGTCATTGGTCAGCAGCTCGAAGTGGTCGGGGAAGCTGACCACGATGATGTCGGGGTTGATGTAGGTTAGATTCTCCCGGGCGGCGAAGCCGGTTCCGGGGCGGGGGTTGAGGGAGCGGATCACGTCGCAGGCGGCACGCACCTCCTCAGGACTGGCTTTCAGTTCCCGGGCAATGAGGCCGTAGCGGCTCTTGGACAGGGCGTCCAGGTGGCGCTCCACAATACGTACCGCCAGCTCGTTCACCGGCGTGCGGCGCACGAGCTGGAGCTTGAGGCACTCGGCCAGATCCCGGGCCCCCACGCCGGCGGGCTCCAGGGACTGTACCACCTCCAGGGCCTGGGCCATCACCTCCGGCCCGCAGCCGTGGCCGGCAGCCAGGGCCTCCAGAGGCTCGTCCAGCCAGCCGTTCTGATTGAGACTCTCCACCAGGAACACCCCGGCGTCCATCACCTCTGGCTCCAGCTCCAGTACCCGGAGCTGGGAGAGGACATAATAGTAGAGGTTCTCGTCGTCGTCCTGTACGGTGCCGAAGTTGTTAAGGGGGCTGTCCTCCTCCTCGGTGTCCTGCTGGTGGTAGTAGCGGTTCTGCGGGTCGGTGGACTCCAGCCACTCCAGCTTGCGGCGGAGGACGGAGAACTCGTCCTGCTTGTCATAGGTCTCCTCCGGCTCCAGCACCGGGTTTTCCTGTACCGCCTCCTCGATGTATTCCAGAAGCTCCTGGGAGCCCATCTGTAGAATCTCCATGGACTGCATCATTTGGGGGGACAGGGTCTGCACCTGCTTCTGTGTGAGATTAAGTTCCAATGCCTCGGCCTCCCTTTGCGAAAAACGGCGATTTTCATTCGGGAGACAGTATACCACGGAACGGCCGGCCATTCAACCTTTCACCCACTCCGCGGGTGTAGAAAAATCAGGGCGGTCCCTCCGCCGCCGCGTTCAGAAAGGCCTCCGCGCCGTACCGCAGGCAGCGGCGCAGCCGGGCCTCCCCCCGCTTGATGGTGCGGGCTACGGTGGACTTGTCCACCCCCAGCTTTTCCCCGATCTGGCGGGTGTTGAGCTGCTCGGCGTAGTAGAGCAGCAGCACCTCCCGCTGGCGGGGAGTCACGTCCTCCCGCAGCGCCCGCACCAGGTTGCGTTTCACCCGGCTGAGCTGGGCGGAGTTATCGGCGGCCATGGCGCGGGCGTATACCGCCATGTCGGCGGCGTAGGCCCCGCCCCGCCTATAGCGTGTATTTGCCATTGCGGCAGTACCCCCTCTCGTAGTAGCGCTCACACAGGACGGCCAGCTCCCGGGCCTCCCGGCCCATGGCGCGCAGCAGCCGGATACGCCCCTCCAGCAGACGGCGTCCGTCCCCGTCCGCCCCTCTCAGCCGGTGCTCCAGGAGCAGCACCCGCTCCCGCAGGGCGGCGGCACTGGCGCGGTATTCGCCCGATAATTCCAGTAAGGTCATTTGTGTGTCTGTTCTCCTCCTCTTGTTGTGTGCGGCCGCGCTCCAGCTCGGCCAGGCAGGCGGGACAGAGTCCCCGCTCCCCGCTGTAGAGCTCTGAGCGGCACCGGGGGCACCAGCCCCGCGGCGGAACCCGCTGCACATCCCGCAGCGGATCCGCCCATACCTCTGGCTGGATGGCACATTCCTCCCGAAAAAAATTTGTAAAAAAATATACCACTTTCCCTTGACAAATCCCTCCGTGTCTGTTAAACTAACCTTCGCTGTGGACGAGCTGGTATGCTGGTGTAGCTCAGTTGGTAGAGCAGTTGATTTGTAATCAACCGGTCGGGGGTTCGAGTCCGTCCACCAGCTCCAACAAGTTCATACGGAGGAGTTCCCGAGTGGCCAAAGGGGGCAGACTGTAAATCTGTTGCGATTCGCTTCGGTGGTTCGAATCCACCCTCCTCCACCAATAAAACGTCCTGCCAGTAGGTGGGGCGTTTTATTTTTCTAAATCCCTTGCATCCCAATAGATGCGGGGGATTTTTCTATGCGCTGGCAGAGCGCCTGGAATGGCTATACAGCCAATTTCCTATTTTTTCTAATTATCCAAACTGACCCAAATAAATCAATTAAAAACTTAAATATTTGGGTCAGAATTTGGGTAGAAAAAAGAGGCCCTCCGGTACGGTGTCGGGGGCCTCCAAAGGCTTGATGCATCCTAATAGAAAGAGAGAAAGGATGAAACATCTTGCCTATTTCTTACTTTATCTTTAGAAGAAAAAAATACGCCCCAGAGGTCGGCACGTACTATAGCTACGATATCGTAGCTTATGGCCTGCTCCATCAAGGCCCCGTGCAGATCCTCCAGGACGTATCGACCGATGCGGAACTGGTCTTTCGCATGGTCATGGCATTCAACAGGTATAGCCTCTCACCGCTGCACCTAAAAGATGCCGTTCTGGATATGCTAGAGTAAGTCCTTGCCGGGTAGGAGGCACCAACTCCTACCCGGTTTTCTTATTATATCATACTTCCATAAGTATAAAAACGGTTACTTATAACAAAAATATACTTATGGAATTATACAATACTTCCGGTAGTATAAGTATAATGACCATACCATGAAAAGGGGTGAGGTCATTGGCATACTCAGAGGCACAGAAGGAAGCGACCTCTCGCTATAACAAAAAGGCGTATGACAGAATTGACCTCATTGTACCGAAGGGAAAGCGACGGATAATTGCAGAATATGCAAAGTCTCAAGGGAAAAGTACAAATAGATTTATAAACGAGGCGATAGACAAAGCAATGGAGGAAGCTGGCACTTAGTATGCCAACTTGACTACATTATTCTTTCGGGCCTCCAAGTCCACATGAGTGTAGATTTGGGTAGTGGATAATTTGGCGTGACCCAACTGGTCCTGCACTGAGCGAATACTAGCTCCACCCTCCAACAAGGCTGTGGCGTAAGTGTGTCGGGCTTTGTGCGGAGAAAGCTGTTGCACCTGCTGATCCTTTGGTAGAGTGGCGTTAAGATCCCGAAGGACGGCGGCATAACGATGGGCGAATACAGGTGGCCGCAAGAATCCGCCGTCAGGCCCTGGGAGGACATAAAGGCCGTTTTTGGGGATTGACTTAACCACATCGGTACCTGCGTCATTTAGGGCCACCACGCGTTCTCTCCGGCTCTTGGTAGTATCGACCAAGGCGTACTTTCGGCGACGCTTCACTTGGCCTGTCTTATCTGGCTGCATGAGAGCGTCTGGGTCGTCGTTCTCGACCTCGGCTACTACCCGGCGAATGGTGAGGGTGCCAGCTTGGAGATCAACATCGGACCACATGAGGCCGCACAGCTCCTCGGTGCGCAGTCCGGTATACAGGGCCAATTCCACATAAGCCCCCCATTTGTGAGAGGGAGCGTAAGTGAGGATGGCACGTACTTCCTCTAGGGTATGTACCTTTGGGGGGTTCGCTGGGTCCCGGGTGAGGGATATATCTTCTGCTGGATTGGCCTTACACAGACGGTTTTTTCGTGCGGACTTGAAGATACCGTTGAGGCAGACCTTGATCTCATTTCGAGCTGAGTGGGATAAACTTGCAGCCTTTGCAAAGATCTGTTCGATGTGTACAGGCCGCACGGAATCCAGTTTCATACGCCCGATCTCTGGTAAAATAAATTTTTCGATATAATACTCATAGTTTTCGTATGTTTTGGGGGCGACACGCCCCTTTTTACTGACTTCAAGCCAAGTGCGGGTCCATTTTTCTACAGTCTTGACGCTCTCGACCGCTTCGCCGCCACTCTCTCTCAGCCAGTCCCTGTATTTCTTTTTGGCACCACGGCCATCTTTATCTTTGGAGTAAAAGGAGAGGGGGGTGGTGCGGCCTTCAACTTTGACGCGAAACTCCCAACGACCGTCTTTTCTTTGGCGCAGAGAGCCCTCTCCGTTCGGATTTTTTTCTTTCATGGGGTATCCTCCTTCTATTGCAATTTTGCGCCTGCTCAGGTACAATAAAAGGGCGCAAAGGTGCCTTGGTTTTGCGGCTGGGGTATTTTGCTTGGTACAGGATGTTGGTAGCACTCTGTACCGTATTCGCCTCCGGTGTTGGTAGCACCGGGGGCGGTTTTTTATTGCATTGCTTTAGATTAAGTGATATTATTTTCTCAAAAGCACTATATTTGATTCGGAGTGACAACAAATGACTGGGAAAGACTTCCTTACACACAACCAGCAAATGCGACGTCTCCGTGACGATAAGAAAATATCGTGTTCCGGATCAGCCGATAAAGAGATATTGTGCCGATTAGGTTATTTCAACCTAATCAACGGATACAAAACCCCGTTTGTGGCTGGAATTGACTGTTATGGCAATCATATTTACTACAAAGGAACAGATATCAAAGAAATCTACGCGCTTAAATGCTTTGATGATGAGCTGCGTTCTCTTCTGCTGAAAAAAATAACACAAGTTGAAGAGGAAGTTCGAACGCTAATGGCTTACAAATTCGACGAAGTAAACGACAACGGGAAAACCACGTGGTATCAGATAGAAGCTTATGATCCCAAATATGGTGGAGCGCCAATTATGAAAGTAATCTCTAGCGCATATCATGATGTCGAGCGGAGTACACAAGAGTACGTAAGATACTACTTGGAACACCACAAATTCATCCCGACATGGATCATGGTAAAAGTAATAACATTTTCTAATTTCATAAATTTACTTAGTTGCTCTAAAGATAGCGTCAAGAAAGCTATATGTAAAGTGTATGGCATTTTTGATGCAAGTGGAAAATGTGATTTCGATCTGCTAATCGGTAGTCTTCATTGGCTACGAATTGTTCGGAACTCTTGCGCACATAACGAAAGGATATACACGATGTCACACCCAAAAGGCCGAATCAAGACGGCCTATATGGATGAACTGGCACCAAGCTACTCAACGGGTAGAGACAAACGGATTGTTGATTTGCTAGTATATCTTAAGTATTATTGCCCTCACGATGAATATGTACCGTTTATAAGTGAAGTTGAAAAGTTATTGCTAAAACTGCAAGGGACAATCAGACGAGGAGCATTTGATAAAGTGAGATCAGAATTAGGCATTAAAGATTTATTACATTTGCAGGAATTGTGTCAAACCCAAAAACGAATAAATTACAATATGCTGAGTAGAATGTAATTGACAGTGGCACTTTGCAAGGTGTATAATACTGTCGTTGAGAAGCCCAGTGAATGCTGGGCGAGAAGCCATCCCTTACATTCGTGTTTGGGGTGGTTTCTCATTTTTAAACAGTCTTGCATTGACCCGCAAGGAAACCCAATCAAAGGAACAGAAAAATACACAGTCATAAAAGTGCATGGAGAAATTCTACACGATATAGAAAACACCAAAGGCCCGTGGACGTAGCTCTGCGGGCTTTTGTTTTACCGTTCCCCAGCGCGGCAGGTTACTAAAAATACAATTCTGCTGCTAGATTCCCGTGCGTGTACCAACAAACAGCTTTGCGCATGAAGTCCTCAGTCACACCAAAATATTCAGCCAAATCCCACAGATCTGTGTGGCCGTCAGCAGCGGTAGGTTACTCCGCAAAACTTATTTCGCAACCGCTGCAATATCCGTGGTGGTGTCCATTCGATTTTACCATATAGACATGCGCCTCTCCACCGCAGTTCGGGCAGGTGAATGTATAATCTTTCCCCGCCTCTTCGCAGGCCGAAATAGCTGCTTCCAAGAAAGGAATTGCTTTTTTAATAAAATCATCCGAAGAAATGTTCATCGCTGTACCCCTTCCAATTTGGAGCTTATAAAAATTACAGAGTATGCCTTACTTCCAATGCAATACCAATAATTTCTGCATCTCCGTTTTCAAAATCGCTGACTGGGACGATGCGCGGCTCAAAATCCGGGTTTTCCGGAAGAAGGAGTACACTGTTTCCCTGTCTTTTATATCGTTTCAGGGTGGCCTCGTCTCCGTTGACTCGAGCGGCGACAACCTGCCCATCATCTGCATATTTTTGTCGCCTAATAAGGACTAAATCCCCAGTATGGATACCGGCATTTTTCATGCTCTCCCCATTAACACGGAGAAAGAAATAATTCTCTTCGTCGGAGTACGGTATATCTGCGTATCCTTCAATATCCTCGAAGGCAAGCACCGGATATCCGGCTGGGATGGAGCCAATAATGGGGGCCTTGTGGGAGGAGTTGTATAGGATAGCGTTAGAGGGGAGTTCGGTTTTATCTTCGATTAAATCAGACTTCAAAACGCCGAAATAATCTGCCAGCATTTCTATTTTGTCTATTCTTGGATACTTGTTCCCATTATACCAGTCAGTAAATGTTGTGTATTTAAAACCGAGGTCTTTACATACCTGTTTTCTGTCTTTCCCTCTTGCTTCCATTAAAGCCCTAAGGTTGCGGGAAAACACAATCTTATTCCCAATACTGCTCAAAGCACGCACCTCCTTTTTTACGGCAATTGTATTGTACGCTATTGCCGTAAAAAAATCAAGAAAATTTTTAAAAAATTACGATAAAAGCGTTGACATTACGCTTTAAGCGTGCTATGATAAAGTCACCAGAGAGATGGGGGGTGATTAAATTGAGAATCACGCTAAAAGCCGCTCGCACCAATGCCCGATTGACCCAGCAAGAGGCGGCGGACAAAATCGGCGTAACCGTTGATACTATTGGGAACTGGGAGAGGGCAAAAAGTTTTCCCAATGCATTGCAGATTCGCCGCATTGAGGAGATTTACGGAGTACCCTACGATGGGCTTATTTTTTCGCCCAAAAATACGCTTTAAGCGTTCTTGCTGCATGTTCCTCGCGCACACAAGCAAGGGAAAGGAGAAATTACAAGCCTAATGTTAGCCGCACTACCTGTTTCTGCCTGAGTACAATATTGACTATCTGTTATCTGACGAACAAGTTAGCACAGTACAAGTTCAATAAACAGGACTGACAGAAAATCCTGAAACATGATTTGTCCGTTTCTTCGGCTACGAAAATAGCCCCGAAACGAACGCAAGGATGTGATCGAAATTCTGCACAAGCAAAGAGAGGGCAAACCCGATAAAAGCCCCGAGGACCGTATTGCCAAGTTGGAAAGACTTATCTTTCTTCTCTTTGGACTGCTGCTTGGACATATCCTGGCTGGCTTTCTCAAATTCCTCTAAAGCATCCTCGCCCGCTGCTGTAGTTGTCAAAAACGGCAAATCTTTTGTGACGGTGTATCCCTCTCCGTGCTCCGTTTTCTGGCGGTACACGATACGGATATACCCGCCATCAAGAAGTATCTGCTCACGTTCGTTGAGTTTACGGTCGTATGGGACAAGCGTGTTCCGGAATTTCAGAAGTTCATTGTAGTTCTTATCTGATAGCATAGCGAACCCCTCCATGATTAACATTCTAACGTATGGTGGGGTGACGTACAAGGGGGAGTGTGGCAGTTTTCAAGGGGAAGCGGAATGCTCCAAAGGTAGTCCAGGCCATCCGCGAAATTCTGGATTTACCGATGCACTCCAATTATGAAGGGAACGATGTCCAATAAACCGGACAATAAAGCCCGCACCTGATGGGGCGGGGCCGGGAAGGAGGTGTTTTCGTGGCAAAGAAAGACAATATTGCTTTTCCAAACCTTAGAGCGGAGATGGGGCGGAAAAATCTTGGAATCGGGGATATTGCGGCGACATGCGGATTTAATAGAGATACGCTATCTAGGAAACTTTCTGCCAAGTCTCCGCTTAGCCTAGTTGAAGCGTTCAATATCCAGCACTCTCTGTTCCCTGATTTGGATGTCAAATACCTGTTCTTTCGTCCAGATCAAAGTTACATAGAAGAGTGAAAGGAGGTGGTTCCTGTGCCAGAGGTAAAGTTGACGGCCAAAGTCGACATGACAGAGGTTGATGAAGCCATCAAAAAAGCGAACCGACTTGTTGAGCTTTTACAGGAAGCATCAACGATTGCCGATTCGCTTTCTGGGAAGTTTGGATTATGCGTCGAACTTCCCCAAACTTATACCAATAATTTGGTCATAAAAAACGACCATACTCCCAATGTTGAATGTGGTGCCGGACGAGCTTTTAATGACGACATCAACCAATGCTAGATACCCGTCATTCCCATTTACGGGAGCGTCACCGTAATTGCTTTTCGCTGTTGCTAACAGGGCGGCGGTAACAGAAGCGGCCTCTTCCACTGTTGCTTTCCCACTTATCTGGTCTAACTCCTCTGGCGTAGGAACGCTAGTGGTGGAGAGTCTTCCACTGATAAGGCCGAAAGGAGTTGCTAAGAGCAAATTACTCCCTATTGGACTGGATACATCAGCAAATGTGCGGATCACGGTTTTCTTCAATGTCATGTTATCCATCGCCATACCTGCTTTCCATAAAAGTAAGGGCAAGAGCCAGTTGTCCTTTTACGACAATTTTAACTGATTGAGCTACAAAAGTCAATATATTGCGCTCAAAAAATAGTATGGCACAATATATAGGAAGAAAAATTCCGAAAATGGGAAAGCAAAGAGCAATCCCAGCGTACCACAAGCGAAGTCCGATAAACCGGACTGATAGAAAGGGGTGAGGACAGTGGGAACATCTATGGGTTTTTCCCCGGCGGGGTTCAATCAGATTGTAGTATTTTCTGATGAAAACGACTTTAAAGACATTGTGGCCGCCAATCCAGCGATGACGGCAATCATCGAGGATAGCGACCACAATATCTACATCGCAGGGGTTAAAGCGGGGGCCAGTTGACTGCGGGGTATAACGGAGGCCCATCCTTTTCCCATTCAAAGATGATAGACTCCGGGAAACCTTCTCCAGGAGGTGCACCGAGGTCTTTCCATCCGGCCTGCGTGTAGGCAAAGTTTACGGCTTCATATTCAAGAATATCGTGCGAGGTTAACTTGTACTCATAGCGAAAACCTTTGCAAGACATAATTTCACCCCCTTCCGCGCCCAGTATACCACGGCAAGGAGGGGAGGACAACAAAAAGCGCCCCGGCCAGTGTCGTAACACCGACTGAGGCAGAAAGGAGGACGTTATGGAGAATTTGGAACCGCGATTTACGACCGAAGAGGTCGCAAATCGCTACGGAGTAAAGATCACAACAGTTCAACGGTGGGTGCGGGAGGGGCGTTTGACCGCTCTAAACTTAGGCGGAAATCGGTATGGGCCTTATGTATATCGTCCCTCAGACCTAGAGGAATTTGAACGGAAGACAGTCAGGGAGGCGGTATCTATATGAAAAACCGTACCCGAAACGAGCGCCGCCGTGCCCGCCGGGAAGCTGTGAGCGCGGTAGTGTTTACCGCCTGCATTATCCTCTGCTGTGGCTTGCCTAACTGGCTGGAGGTGTGGCTGTGCGCTATCTGATTACCAGCGTCTTGTCTCTTGGCCTGCTGCTGGCTCTGGTGCTGCTGGTGGAGGGCATCAGCGCCCAGGAACAACCGTCCATTGAGACCCCGGCGGCAACCACCACCCAAGCCCCTACGCCCACCGGCCCGCTCACCATCCAGATCACCGGCCTGGAGGGCGCGGAGAGCATCGACGATGTGTGGGCGGTCATCGAAATACCTGGATGGAACGAAAATGAATGAAACCCTAGATTTTATCGAAATTGGCACTGACGAAGAGATAATCCAGAAGACGGGCACAGAGCAATACGTGAAGCTGGCAAGCCCGAACACCGCCCTATATGTGAGTTCCGCCGCCGCAAAGTGTATCCCCAACATATTGCCTCGAGTCCTGATCGGCAAGGCCGGAAAGTATCTGCTATTCCATTTCACCGACAGCAAAAAAGGCTTTGCTGTGTCGAGATATTCCGGCGGGTTTTCGATCCCGATGGCCGGCGTCGTCAGCAAACTCGGGATAAGGCCGGAGCAGGTAAATGGCAAGCGCCCAAAGCTCATCAAAGATGGCTTTGCAGTCGAGCTATATTAAAAAGCGCCGCTCCCCGGTGTGCGAGACCGGAGGGCGGCAAGAGAAAGAACATCTGCCCTTATTATCAGGGAAAGGAGCTGATTTGTCAATGGGGATTACACAGGAAACGCGCCGCGAGGCGTATCAGGATATCCAGATGGCGGCCAGCAACCGCCGCAGACTGATCTACACCACCCTGCGGAAGCGGGGGCCAATGACGGCGGAGGAGCTGGCGGACACCCTCGGATTTTCGGATAAGAACTCTGTCCGGCCCCGCCTCACGGAGCTGAAGGCCCTGCGGCTGGTCGGCGTCATTGATAAGCGCAAGGCCAGAAGCGGAAAGAAAACCGCGGTCTGGGCCGCGCTGGAGGAGGGGAAGAAGGCATGATTTGCACAAACCCGTTATGTGACACGCAGGAGAAGGCTCCAACAGGCTATTGCGCCCGCTGTGGGGCTGACCTGTACTCTTATGATACTGGCTCTATCTGCACTAAGTGCCAGGAGGAAATCAAGGCCCCGGAAACGGTTGTGGAGTATGCGGAGGCATGGCCCAGGAAGTGGTTCAAGTTCATGTGGGATATCATCAATGAGGACTACATGAAGCCGGTGCTCCAGCAGTTTAAGGAATACTGCGAGGGCGGCGACGCGGATGGCCCCGACTTTGAAAGCTGGGCGGAAAGCTGATGGCAACACTGCTGTTTTTTGACCAGGGACACAAGTATACCCTGGACGGGGAGGAGCTGCCCAGCGTCACCACGATTACTCGATTTCTTTCCTACGATTACAAGTCCGCTTCCCCCTGGCTGGCGCAGGCGGCCGCCCGCCGCGGCTCCGATGTTCACACCGCCTGCGCCATGCTGGATTATGGAGAGGAGCCAGAGACGGATCCGGAGATTTCCGGGTATCTCAAGGCATATCTCCGATTCCTTATGGATTATCAGCCGAACTGGGAGGGAATTGAGACGCCCCTGTATGACCCAGGCATGCTCTTCGCAGGGACGCCAGATCGCTGGGGGCACATCAACGGCCGCCGCGTCCTGGTGGATATCAAGACCGGCGTCGTTCACCGCCACGCTGTATCCGCGCAGTTGGCCGGATATGAGCTTCTTATCGGCGGATTTGCCCCGGAAGAGACCTACGCCTTGAGACTGGACAAGTCTGGGGTGTACGAACTCATCCCTATCCGGGCGGACGCAGACCTGTTCCTGTGGTGCTTCAACATCCACCGCGCACTGAAGAGGAGGATATGATGAACGAACTTACGTTATATTCCTACGATGCCGTCCCTATGGCGGTCGAGCGAAAGCCCCGCACAGGGGATTATACCATCTCCGTCTTTGGCGGCCCCCCGTCCACACTCCGCCGAGGCGTGGATTTTGGCATGATCCGCCGGAAGGATGGCAGCGCACAGACCAAGCACCCAACTCTATTCAAGTCTGGCGCTGAAAAGGTGGCTGTGGCATACGGCCTGTGCCAAAGGTACCACCTGGAGAGCAAGGTTGAGGATCACAGCGAAGGCTTCTTCTTTTACTGCGTCCGATGCGATCTGGTAAAGATCGTAGACGGCCAGGAGTACACGATTACCTCCAGCTACGGCTCCGCCAATACAAGAGAGGGAAGGAATGGCCGCCAGTCCCCTTACGACGGAGCCAACAGCGCCCTTAAGATGGCTCAGAAGCGCGCTCTGGTGTCCGCAGCCCTGTCTCTTGGATGCATGTCGGACAGCTTCACACAGGACATTGAGAGTGACACGGAGGAGGCCGGCGTCTACTTCAACAGCCAGAACCCGGATGCGCCCATTACGGCGGCCCAGGTGAAGTTCTTTTACGCCGCCGCCGGCCGACATGGCCTGACCAAAGCTGATGCCAAGGCTCTCCTGAGGCGGCACGGCTGCGCCAGCGCAAAGGACATCCGAGGCAAGGATTTTGACGCAATCCTTGCCGACTTGGATGGAGGCGGTAACGGTGAGGTGGAGGGAAACAATGCTTAATAGAATCATTCTCATGGGCCGCCTGACCCGCGATCCCGAGCTGCGCCACACCCAGGCGGGAACCTCTGTGGCTTCCTTCTCCCTGGCGGTGGATCGGGACTTCAAGGACAAGTCCACCGGAGAGAAGGGCACCGATTTCATCGACATTGTAGCTTGGCGCAGCTCCGCCGAATTTGTCTCCCGCTTCTTCACCAAGGGCCGCATGGCCGTGGTGGAGGGCCGCTTGCAGCTCCGGGACTGGACGGATAAGGACGGCAACAAGCGCCGCACCGCCGAAGTACTGGCCGAGCATGTCTACTTCGGAGACTCCAGGCGGGACACGGAGGCCGGCGCAGCGGATACACCGCCCCCGGCGGAGCCGGGTTCCGGTGGGGCGGAGTTTGCGGAGCTGACGGACGACGACGGGGAGCTGCCATTTTAACCGACAACGCTTTCGGGTGTATCGGACAGAAGAGCCAGGGCGAACAGGGATAGACGGCGGGGAACACCCCGTGCTGTATCCTGACGACCGCCCCCCCCCTTCTGCCCCTTCCCCCACACCCCCTATCTCTATCCCCCCTATTATCCCCCCGTTCCTCCTCCTTCTCCTGAGAGAATGGTGGTAATTTGGAGGAGAAGAAGGCTTCTATCGGAAGGCTATCGGTAGAAGTACAGGAAGGACGTGATATTTTGACCCGTGAGGACACGGACAAGCTGTTCGAGCTATTTGCTTTCTACCGTCCTAAAGACCCTCGCCTCAGGGACAATGCTTTGCGGGCTGTTTGGGCGCTGACGCTGGCCCCTTACTCTGTGGACGATGTGCGGGAGGCGGTGGTGAGCTATTTTCGGACACAAAAATACTGGCCTGACCCGACCGACATCTCCTCCCGCTGCCAGCAGCCGGAGACGCCGAAAACACAAAGTTTGCCGACTCCAACTGCCCGTTACATAGACCCCGCGGTCGAGTCCTTGCGGGAGCGGTGGCAGGATCTTCGCCGTCAGCGCCGGGCAGCTGGGGTGCCGGACACTTGGGAAGAGACCAAAAAGGCAGGGCTGACCGCGGCGGCCTGGATGGACATTCTTGACGAAAGGGGCCTTGCCCTGTGAATAAATACGGCAACAAGAAGGCGGTGCGAAATGGCATCACTTTCGACAGTCAGAAAGAGGCCGTACGGTATGACCAACTCATGCTCATGCTGTGCGCCGGAGAAATCAGAGATTTGAAGCTCCAGCCGGAGTTCACACTCCAGGAGGCGTTCACGACACCGCTGGGCGAGCGTGTTCGGGCGATTAAGTACCGGGCCGACTTTGCATACGAGCGCCCCACGGAGCCGGACTGCACAGGGGATGTTCACTGGCTGTCTGTGGTGGAAGATGTGAAGGGCTTCCGAACCAAGGAATATGAGCTTAAGAAAAAGCTCATGGCCGGGCGCGGAATCCATGTGGTGGAGGTGTAGCCCATGATAACCGCAGACCCATACGGCATCAGCGGAGCGGTGGCCCCCTGGCGTAGCCTGGACGCGATGGAGCCGATCGTGGAGCGCAATATCACGGAGCGGGACGCGGAGGAGGCGGCAATCTGTGGACAGTGCCCGCTGCCGGACTGCAACCCGAAAAGAGTTGGCTGCCTCCTGCATACCAGGGCGAAAAAGCCAAAACCGTCCCGCGATTTGCTGGAGCGCATGGCGCTGGACGGGTATGGGCCGGAGGAGATAGCACAGGCCACCGGATACAGCATATCAACCACCGCGATGTACATGAAAGATTTTTTTAAGGCTGGGCCATGTGAACGATGCTCATCCAAGAGCATTTGTGATGCGGCTGGCGGAACGTGTAGCCGCAAAGAGCGATGGAAAGCAGTCAAGGAGGTGCCAAACGGTGGACGATAAGACGCGCGCCCTGCTGGGTGATCACGAGGCGGCTAAGCTATGAGGGTGTTGGTGGCCTGTGAGGAGTCGCAGGAAGTCTGCAAAGCGTTCCGGGCGTTGGGGCATGATGCGTACAGCTGCGACATTGAGCCGTGCAGCGGTGGTTTCCCTCAATGGCACATCCAAGCAGACGCGCTGGAGTTGCTGAAAATGCAGTGGGATTTGATTATCGCCCACCCGCCGTGTACTTACATGACAAAAGCTGGGGCTGTCCGAATGAGAGTAAACGGCGAAATCGTACCGGAACGGTTTGAAAAAGCTATGGAAGCAAAAGCGTTTTTTATGAAATTCTATGAGGCGGAGTGCCCCCGAATAGCGATTGAAAATCCTACGCCGATGAAAATAGTTGGCCTTCCACCGTATCAGCAGGCAATCCAGCCGTACCAATTCGGGCATCCATACAGCAAAAGAACTTGTCTGTGGTTGAAGGGACTACCGCCGCTTATGCCAACCGAGATTATTTTGGAGCATAAGCCTTATGTCAATGGTGGATGTAAGGACGCTCACGGGAATTACAGGCGATTCCAGGGGCGCAAAGAGCGTGATCCTAAAACCCGCTCCAAAACATTCGGAGGAATTGCCAAGGCTATGGCCCAACAGTGGGGAGGTATCTGTGGTGGATGATATCAAATTAGCCCTGCTTGGTGATAATGGTTCTTCCTGTTCGTATCAAGGAAGGTTGAGCGGAGGAGATGGAGATGCTGGAGGGGATGGAATGAAAGAGCATTGGAAACCGGTGAAAGGATTTGAAGGAAAATATATCGTTTGTAACTGGAGGCGCTGAACAATGACAAAAAATGAATTTATAGCCCTAATTGGGCAAGACGTAGTTGTAGACTATCCATTTGGTCGAGAACTCCAGCGGTGGAGCATGAAAAACTTTTATATCGATGGAAATGGCGAAGTCAAACATAATCGTCTCACGCTTATTATGGATGCTTTTATTGCCAACGCAAGATATCCCCACAAAGGGAAGCCCACGCATGGTTAAGGAGGCGCTGAAAGATGGGGGCGATTGATTCGGATGCGCTAAAGGAGTATATCAAGAAAACAGATTTAACCGCTGTTGAACGGGGTGCGCTTTTGCAGGCGATCTCTAATATGCCCACCCTCACCCCGCCGAACGAGCCGCTGACGCTGGATAAAAAGCGTATGATTGCAAAATCGTGTTTGCATTACAGCAAATCGGGGAGCTGTACCCTTCGGGGATATGCTCCATTAGATTGTCCAAGGTGCAAAGAGTGGCAGAGCAACGAGTCGAACGAGCCGCTGACGCTGGAGGAGCTGCGGGAGATGGACGGGGAGCCGGTATATATTATCGCAAAGGATATGGGTATAGCAGAATGGAATGTGATCACAGGAAAAGAACCTATTGCCATTGCTTACGATTGTCCAATGCCTGGATTCAAGAGCGTGGTGGAGGGCATCGCGTTCGCCAATGGTAGGGCGTTTCGCGCTGGAGCTTACGGGATTACCTGGCTAGCCTACCGCCGCCCGCCGGAGGGAGAAGCCAATGCTTGAGGTTTGTCCCATTACACTGAAAGAGGCCAATGCCTTTGTGGAGCAGCACCATCGGCACCACAAGCCGGTCACGGGCCACAAATTTTCCATTGGTTGCACCGACGGAGAGAAAATCGTCGGCATTGCTATTGTAGGTAGGCCGGTGAGCCGTTATCTTGATGACGGCTGGACTCTGGAGGTTAACCGCCTCTGTACCGATGGGACGCACAACGCTTGCAGTATGCTCTATGCCGCAGCCTGGAGAGCTGCCAGAGCAATGGGCTACCACAAACTGATTACATACATACTGGACAGCGAAAACGGGTCCAGCCTGCGGGCGGCTGGGTGGAAATGCGTAGGACAGGCTGGCGGGTTGCGGTGGACGGGGAAACGCCGGCCAGAAGTTGATCTATGCCCCGCCCAGATGAAAATCAAGTTTGAGATTGACGATGGGAAGCAGGTATCGCCGTGAGACACCAATACACACGCGCAGAACTGGAATCCATTACCCAGGAGACGGCAATCTACATTGAGGGCGCAGGGATAGCCCAGCTCCAATGGGGCGGCCTGGAGATTGCAGAGGGGGTAAAGGACGGGTACCTATACTGCAAGCACATCAAGCCGTTTGCGATGGATCTGTACGACAAATACTGGACAGCCTGGGATAGGCCAGCGGAGGAGGACGCTTGATGGACATTGAGAAGCTGATTGAGCAGCTAAATGGATATTTTGAAGGGAAGGATTTGAAAAGATTCGTTGCGCTTGACGCTGCCACCGCCCTCTCCACGCTCCAGGAAGAAAACGAGAAGCTGCGGGCCGAGCTGGAAAACTACCGTAAAGGCCATTGCTCCGAGGGTGGATGTGCCGCGGAGAAAGACCGGGATGCTGTATTGGCCGAGCTGGAGCAGGTGAAGCGGGAGAGGGATGCGGCGATTAGAGATTTGGAAATGGTGTCTGTCTGCGATACGTGTGTGCACGAGCACGCCCCGTCCTGCCCTGGGTGCAATGACGCTGAAAACTGGGAATGGCGCGGCCCGGAGGAGGGGTGAGCATGGAGAGACTGACATACTGGTGTGACAATGGGCATGGTGGTGGAAAATGGTTTGTAGCTATCGATGCCGAAGGAGGAGAAGATTACGGTCCGCACATTGAACGCCTCGCCGCCTACGAGGACACTGGTCTGGAGCCGGAGGACCTAAAGCGGGCATTTAATGAGGATGATGTTTTAAAGCTGGCCGGACAAGCCCTTGGTATAACACCTGAACGCCTCCGCGAACTGGCCCAGGCGCACAAGGAAAATCGGGTATTGCCCGAGGGAAGTGGCTGGTTTGTTACATGTAGCGGGAAGAAGTTGACGGTTGTCATGGACATTGAGGCCGCACTACGGAGGGAGCAGGATGGATAATTATTTCAGTTCAAAAGACATTCTCGACAAGGCCATTGGAACTGATGCCTATTTCCAAATCAAATCTATTCTTTTTAGCCTGAAAGCCGCCGACGTTGCGGAGGTGAAGCACGGGAGATGGATTACAGAAATATGCGAAAGTATAAGTAAAAGAAACCGTCTGATTGAGTATAAAGTGTATTCGTGTTCTGTGTGTGGCAGAAGTAATGGGCGCGTCAAGAAAAGGTACTGCCCAAACTGCGGCGCTTTGATGAAGGAGGACTGACATGGAACGAGCCACAATGAAGGATGAACACGGATATTATCTGGTTGGTGACGGCATTTATAGCGATTGGGGAGTCCTTGAAAAGTTTCGTGGCGATGATATTGACCGCCTCGCTGCCTACGAGGGAACCGGCCTGGAGCCGGAGGAAATAGAACTGATGGAAAAGCAGAGGGACCTTTATGTGGACGCTTGTGGAGGACTCCCCCTTAGAAGAATCCGCGAGCTGGTTCAGGCAGACAAGGAGGAGCGGTGCGACGAGCCGAAAAGAATTACGGTCGACGATGTAAAGCTGATGGTGGCAGCTACCAAGAAAACCACTAGCTGGGATGGGAAAACGGCCTATGACGTCCCGGTAGGAGAGGGGAAGTGCGTCGAAAGCTTCCCGCGGGCAGTAAGGCTCTGGTGCGATTTCTTGGGCGTAAAATTTAAATGGAGGTAGTGCAGAATGGCCGATATTATGGTGCTCATAGCCGCCGTGGAATGGATGGTACTTGGTCTGCTTGTCCTGTGGAAGCTCAAGGGGTGGAATCGAAAGATGGAAGAGTTATACGAAGACATGAAGAAACAGTGGGAGGCCGAGCATGAGACTAGTTGATGCGGATAAAGCCAGAGAGTGCTTTGGTGGTGATGGGATGACTGGAGCCGTCATGAAGCGGATGTTTGATGAGTTGCCGACGGTTGACCCTGTTCACGCTGCCGGCGGGTGCTATTGTTTGGAATGCAAGTACAAAGATGAATGTATTCGCCGCATTGAATTTATTGGGAGAAATTTTGTGCTTGAGCAAAACACCTACGAATATCATCCATTGAGTTTCTGCTCCTACGGCCAGCGAAAGGAGACCGACCTAGACGAAGCCATCGAAAAGTACCTGAAAATCAAGGAGGGGGGCCAACATGGACAAGCCGAGAATTTGCGAGGTGCTTGGGGTTGAACCAGAAGAAAAGTTTGAAATTAGAGGGAACACGTTAGGGCGATTTCGTATCAATAAATATGGGACATTCCAGATTGAAATATCAAATGACTGCTGGGGATTCTCCACTGTGGAATGTCTTAACAATCTCATAAATCATCCAGAAAACATCGCCCGCAAGCCCCGCTGGACGGAGCAGGAGGTGGAGAGGGCGAAGGCTATCAAAGTGCTATATCCAGTTGTTAAAACATTGGCATACGTTGATATAGTGGGACAGACATTTTACATGTATGATGACGAAGACAACTATAAGGGCAGTCTTGATAACCTTGATGAAACGTTTCCTACGCTGAGGAGCATAAGGCGGGCCACATTGGACGAGATCATCGGAGGTGCCCAATGAAATCCCCTGAGTGTGTATGCAAAACGTCAGAAGAGTACATTCGTGTTGCGTTAGCTCTAGAAACTCTTGCTTACCATGACAAAAACTACTTAGACAGTACATTCGCAAAGAGCAATGCTGCTATCAGTGAAGAGATACAGGCTTGCTTGCAGAAGGCTTTAACGATGATGGAGGAAAAACAATGAGAGAAATCCTTTTCAAAGCCAAGCGGCTGGATAATGGAGAGGTGCTATATGCGGACACATGGGTATAAAGGAACAGATGTATATCGCCTGTGGGGGCAGATTGTAACAAGATGTGAAAACCAAAACGCCAAAAGTTACAGATGGTATGGGGCGCGTGGGATTACTATGGATGATACATGGAGAAGCGATCCAAAATCTTTTTGCGACTGGGCGATTGCGCATGGTTATAAAGCAGGGTTAGAGATAGACAGAATTGACGTGGACGGGAATTATACGCCCAATAACTGCCAGTTTGTTACGCATAAAGAAAACTGCGCCCCTAATAAGCGAAGGTTGAGGGCAACAAATAAAACAGGAGAACGGAATATTTGCTTCTCGAAACATGGGAAATTTGAGGCCTATGCTTACATAAATGGAAAGCAAAAATATATCGGTGCTTATCGTACTCTTGCAGACGCAGTAAAGGCAAGGGATATTGCGGAGGGCTCCATCCACGACGGGGAGGGCGGCAATGATTAGACTGCTCCTTTTCCTGGGCATCATCCTGTCCATCGTCAAGGCAAATGGCTGGTTTGTGGTGCCGATGCCTGTCTTGGTTTTCTGCTGGGTAGGAAGCTTCGTTTGCTGGTTGCTTTATTCCTATGCCCTTGGTGTGGGTGAAGGAGCTGCAAAAGAGATGAAAAAGAAAGTCCACGGCGAGGAGGGCGGACAGCATGAGTGGGTGGATTAGCGTCAAGGAGAGGCTGCCGGATGCGCCTGGGCATTATCTCGTTTGCACCAATGTAAACTATTGGCACGGCGGGTGCATGGACAAAAACGAAGAGCATAAATATTGTGAAAGCGGTACGCCAATTGGGTTTTTTGGCACAACAATGAGTGTGCTGGACTGCTATTACGATATTACCGGGGACTGGAACAGGGTCTGTAATTGTCATGTCACCCACTGGATGCCTCTCCCCGACCCGCCGAAGGAGGGATAGCCCTTGAACGAGTTCAAGGAGAGGATTGACGCTCCCCATGGCTAAAGCAAGGGGGACCCGCCGCCCAAATCTCGATGATAGAAGGGATGGAACCATGCATAGAGCGGTTTTTTGTAAATCGTGTGGGAATATGATAGCCACCACGGATGGAAACGAAATCAAAATTCAGCACCGTGGAAGAACCATTCGGGTGCATGGCTCTGCTTCTATCACATGTGAAAATTGCAAGGAGGATACATACATTGACACGAAATGTGTACGCAGACTATGCGGCGACAACGCCACTATGCCTGCCTGCGAGACGGGCGATGCACGATGCGTTTGATATATATGGAAACCCGTCATCACTACATTATGCTGGTGCTGAGGCCCGAAAATTGGTAGAAAAGGCCAGATCCAAGGTCGCCAAGGCCATCAACGCTGAGCCGGACGAGATTTACTTCACCTCTGGGGCAACGGAGGCAAATATTTGGGTGCTTTCAGCATTTAGTACAGTAAAAAGCAATGTAGAGCACAGTTCGATGGAATATGGACGGCGCGGTGGAATTGTCGGACTCGAAAGTGACCATCTAGGAATTGTACCATCCAAACCTGTTATAGACCTGACATTCATTGATACCATGTCGATTCTTTGGGTCAACAACGAGGTCGGGACAGTACAAGACATGAAATCGCTTGCGTCATGGGCGACCAATTCCGCTGATAAGCTATTCCATACCGATGCCACCCAGGCCGTCGGGCATATCTCGGTTGATGTGAGAGAGACGGGTGTAGACCTACTCTCTATGTCAGCTCACAAGTTCGGTGGCCCGAAGGGCATAGGAGCCTTGTTCGTGCGCAGGGGTGTAGATATACTCCCTATGCTCCACGGGGGACACCAAGAGGCAGGAAAGCGGGCAGGGACAGAAAATGTAATTGGTATCGCTGGAATGGGTGCGGCAATTGAGTGGGCAACCAATAACCTGGACAAGAGTGTGCCCTATCTCACTAAACTACGTGACATTCTGATTGACGGCATCCTCTCTATTCTAGGTACGGAACTGACTGGACACCCCACACAGCGTTCTCCATCCATCGCTTCCTTTGTATTCAGGGGTATTGACGGACAAGCCTTGGTACTAGCTCTGGATGAACGGGGCGTATGCGCTTCTTCCGGCTCGGCCTGTTCGGAGGGTCAGGTTGGTGTCTCTCATGTGTTGAAGGCGATGGGGTACACCGAGGAAACCGGACGTGGTTCTCTACGGCTGTCCATTGGATGGGATACCACCGAGGCAGACGTGCGGTACGTCATCCGAGCGGTCAAGGAAAGCGTGGAGGAACTGAGAAAGTAAGGGATTGCAGGGAGGTTATTATATTGAAAATTATTGATAATGCAGATAAGCAGAAAATTTATGAGTCTTTGGCGCGAGAACTTCGATTTATTCGGGAAATGGTTATGAAAATATACTGTGACAAGGACTATCTAAGTTTACTTGGGAAAACCAGAATGAGCGGGCTCTCACGAGCAGAAAACCAAATTTACCGCTGTATCCTGGAGGCAGAAGAGTACTGGGTTAGAGATATGAAATCAGCTGGGACCAGGATTTTTCATGCAGGGTTTCACGATGATATTATCGACAACAAAGTGAAAGAGTCCCGAGAGGGGTTAAAAAACGGATGAAAAAGAACCTACGCCGCCTCTCCATTCTCGTCTCCGCTCAAACCGCTTGGAACCTAAACAAGCTGGCCGAGATATGTGGCTACGGGAACAACGTGGGGAAGGTCGTGGACAAGCTGGTGAGGGAGAAGATGATAGCATTGAAGGGGGATAGGTGTGGTAGCAACCGAGACAATTCTTGATGCTATCCACCTGGAGCGTGCCGACAAGGGCCGAACTACGGCATGTTCGTCGTTCCGGTGGAATGGGAGGGGGGCTGATGGCGAGGCGCAACCGTAACGCATACGCCGCAAAGTGGTCGAAAGAAATGAGAAAAGGTGAGGCGTAATGAGCAGTAATTCAGGAAAGAATAGGTACGTCAGATCAAAGGGCGGCTGAGAATACTTTGATTGGTGCAGGCTTCGGGAAGATGGAACCATGGAATTTGGAAGCGAAGATGGAAACTATGCTGGAGGTACAACATTGAGCGCAGACTTCTATCCTAGTTGCCCAAGTGGCCTATACCCTTCAGACTCAGAAGATAGGGGATATTGGCGCCATGCTAAAAAAGTATTGGAATCTATTCAAAAAGCAAAACCAGATTTCTTTGAGAGAATTATGGAAATGCTAAAGGAAAACGGAGTGCAAATCCCAGAATAACAAAAACGCCCCCGCTTGGCCGTGATGGTCAGGCGGGGGATTCGTCTTTCTTACGAGATTGAAGCGCGTCCCACTCCTTCTGGCGTTCTAGGATATTTGCCGCTGTCCCCCTACCATATAGATACGGATTCAAAAAGTACCTCCCGCGTCCCATGCGGATCAAGTACCCGTTCTCCATCAGATATTTCAACCCGCGTTTCATTGATGCCTCACCGAGGCCGTATGTTTCTCCTATGGAACTCAACGCATCGGATCCAAGAGAGATATAGGGGTCGCTATTGGCATAGGGGAGGCGGGCTGCCAAGGCACTCAAAAGAGTCCTTGTTGAGTGTGGTATTTGCTGCCGGAGCAACGGATTCTGCGCGAACTCTTTCACATATCGCGCACCAGGCTTTACGCTATACATTAGTTTCTTCACCTGGTTCGTCACTTCTCCGGTCTGCTGATCCACGATAATATACTCTTTTTGAACCTTGACTGTTTCTTTTAGTGCCCTGTCGCTCAATAGCCCCTCACCTCCTATATGCATATATACATTCTGTTATTACCAATAGAAAAGTATCAAAATGATACCTATTAAGTATCAAATTGATACTAATAAGGTATCAAAATGATACTTAATTCAAATGGACTGTAATCATTGTGCCACAATGGATTGAACCCGATTTTTGGGCAGCCGCCGCCTCTTTTATTTTCTATTATAGCATGGTAGTGTCCAGGAGTGCAAGTTGAAGCGCATTACTGAGCCGAGTCATTCTCAATCATAGTACATCTGGCGGTGACAGAAGGCTGATGATAGGGTGGAGGGGGATTGAAGAGGGGGCGGAGTCAGGCGGTGCAGAGTTGTCCTAAGGCTGGGAGAGGCGGGGTAAATGAGAAAGGGGGGGTACTGCATAGTAAAACTGGAAATCCATATTATGGGAATGACTTGGAAACTTACCCCCCATGATTGCTATAAATGATACAGAACTTGCATATAGAAGACGAAAACTTAAACATTCTTAGAAAGAATGTTTAAGTTGTTACCTGTTTTTGCAAGATTACCAGTCAAAAAATGAGTTACGATCTTGCGTAGCTCGTCAATTTGACGAAACATAGGGAAAAATATTTGTTTCAGGTGGGTAGGAGCATGGCCCACGCAACATCTAACCTGAGCGGCCCAAGCGTGTAGACTTCGGTTTTCTCCCTCCCGCGGGCTTGCGGCTAGTCGATAGACCGGGTAATACAGCGAGTAGCGATTCTGAGATGTTGCAATTGCAACGATAAGGGAAGTTGAAGGATATGGAGGCAAACCGCGCCATCTTCCGGGCAGCGGTGGAGCTGTCCCGGTTGAATGAGACGATAGACCCGGTGACAATCCGCTCGAAGGCCGGGGCCGCCGCAAGTCAGGAGTATATGCTAGACCTGATGCAGACGACGCAGACTGCCGCCAATGCGGGGGTATATGCACAGGAGGCCAGAAAAGACTCCATGCGCCGGTCGATCAGGCTGCTTGCGGATAGTATGGAGACCAAAGCGGCAGGATTGGATGAGCCCAGGAGCGTCATAGCGGACGCACATCGGGAATTTGAAGAAATCAAGTCTCCTGGATACAGCCCGGGAGTTGGCCTCCTCTATGGAGGTTCTAGGGGTGTTTTACGAGTACAGGGGTGGAGTTGGGCAGGGCGGCGCACAAGCGGCGGGAAGCTGGCTGGGAGTATAAGGAGACATATCTGCCAACGTTGGATGATCAGGAGGGCGCAAAAAGCCCGCCCCGGTAACCCAGGGCAGGCGGTGATGATATTGTTAGATGCCCCAGCCCTCGGACAGGATCGGGAGCGGGATAAACGGCCCGCCGCGCTGGGTGTGGTCAATGATGCAGGGCACGCCGTCAGCGTTGGCGGTCAGCTCGTAGCAATCAGAGCCTCGGAAAATGTGCTTGCGCCCGTCTCCGGCCTCTGCCGCCTCAAATCCTGCGGGCAGCTCCACGGCAACGCGCCGGGTCCATGTCCGGCTAATCTCCGGGTACTCCTCAAGCGTTACCTCTGCGGGCTTGCCTGTCTGGATCATATCGCCCGTGCGGGTGATATATAGCGTAATAGTCGTGTTGTGCCGTCCTTTCCCCCGGCTCTGCCGGGCTCCGTTGTGTTGATTGTATCGCGCCCGATCGGGGCAGTCAAGATTTTTTCGCCGTCTCCCAGATAATCATGATCGGGAGGAGCAAGATAAACAGAATAATCAAGCGGGGGGCACCTCCTCGGCGGCTTTGTTCATTTGAGTTTCCCACCAAGCGGTTTTTTCTTCCAGTGTTTCCCCCGGCTGCTCCTGCGTTGGAATGTCGCAGATAGCAAGCAACGGGCAGCCAGAACATTTATAATCAAAGTGCTTTTCGCAAATCAATTTGACTGCATTTGAAAACATGTTCATTTCCTCCATTCTCCCGGTGGTCGGGTCAAAAGCGGGTGATTTCCTGTCCATCGCTTGCCACGTCCGGGAGGAATGTTCCCAGGCGGGCCGGGTCGGTAAACAGGTTGTAGCCGTCAATGCCCACAAACTGGGCAACCTCCACGGCGTTCCCGTGGGCGTCTCTGTCGATGTAGCGGCGCAGGGTGTAGGCTCTGCCCTCGTAAATATAGCGCCCGCCGTCCTGGTAGTATTCGCGGGCCTCGGCCAGCGTGGCGGCGGCGATCTCGTCAATGGTCATTGTCAGCCGCCTGGCGGCGTCTCTGTATCGTTTCATTGTGCGGCCTCCTCCATGTCAACGCATTTTTGGAGATTGTCGGCCTCCGTGCCTAGATTGAAGATATTACCTAGATAATAGGCCTTTGCCTCCTCGATAGAGGCATTAAGCTGGGTATACAGATAGTCTCCATTGGAAAAGGTGACTTTGTAAGTATTCATTGTGCGGCCCTCCTTGCGGCCTTGTTGACCGCTGCACGGTTTGCGGCGTTTGCCTTTGCGCTGATGCTGCTATCATCAAACAGAATTGTAAAGCCGTCATTCTGGAGGCTTGCGGCCATTTCTACAGGGTCAATACCGGGGAACTGGCAAACGTACTCGATGCAATTATAGCGAAGTTCCTGCGGCCTGCCGGAGATTTCCGCCGTTCTGATTAGATCGCGCTTGTAACTGCCGAAAATGCGGCGGGCCTTGTCCTCTTTGGCGGAAAGAATCATCTGCCGGAGTTCTTCCGTTCCGGGTACGGCCCAGAGACTGACGGCGAAAAAGGTGTTTTCCATATAGTTCACGGCGAAGCGGATTTTCTGGGCGTCTCCGCTCTCTCTGGCGGCCCTGTAGTCCCTGATTGCGTTCTGGATCAGTTCAGCGCGTTCCTTGTTCGTCATTTCTGTTTTTCTCCTTGTCATGGAGGGCTACCCGTGGTATACTGGGCGTGCCCTGGTTCGTGGTTGTTCTGGGGCTTCTCTTGCCCTGGTCACTGTTGCGAGCAGTGGCCAGGGCTTTTATTTTAGCGTTGCAACCCATTTTCCGGCGTCGTCGGTGGTGTAATACCACTGTACCCCAAATGCTGCCAAAGTGGCCGCTATGGCCTTTATTTCGCGGTCTGCGGGGCTCTGGCCGAAGGGGTCAGCCTCGGCGATGCTTTCGGCCTTAAGTGCGGTTAGCCTGTCCATAATGGGCCGCATGGCCTCAGCGGGTTCCTCAGTGGCGCTGGGGGTCAGCATCTTGGCCAGGTCTGCGGCGGGGTCGTTAGTGCTGTCCTCCTCGCGGCTGGTGCAAAATTCGCCACCGGTTTCTGAGTTGCGGAAAATCTGGCACCAATAGCAATCATCGGTCTTCTTGTATCCGGCTTTTTCGGCGGCGCTTTCCATGCGCCAGAGCTGCATATTGTCCTGATATGTAATGGTCTTCATTTTCTTTCCCTCCCGGCCTGTGGCCTTGCTTTTCCCTGCCGGTTGTGTTATAGTGGGGGCGGCCAGATGGCAGGCTCTAACCGCCTCCGCTGGGTCTTAGATAGTCGCTTGCTTGTTCAGGGCTGGGCATGCTTCCGGTTGGCTGGCCGGATAATGCGGGCCGCGTCCTGCGCGTCCTTAGCCGTGGCCTCTACCAGCTTCGCCAGGGTTTCAAGATAGGATGCTAACTCGGTCTGGGTCATGCTATCAATCTCCATTTCCGTTACCTCCTGCCCGGTTGATTTATCAGGGGTTGCCCTCCTGACATGATTATAATAGCATAGATACGCGTATATATCAATATGGAATTTTCAACAAAAATAGATACGCGTATTTGTGCAGGCGTGATATATACGCTTACATAATAAATGTGATATAATATGTACAGGTGATAGAGTATGGAGAAAAAGAGCCAATACAAGGGATTTACACCAGCGCAAGCAAAAGCACACAAAAAATATATGGAGGGTTTTGTGGAGTTACGGGCCCGTGTGTCATACGCCGAGCGCGATAGCATACAGGCCCACGCCACAGCACGTGGGGAAAGTGTCAACGGGTTTATCAAGCGGGCCATATCCGAAGCCATGGAGAGGGATAGAGAAGGAGGCGAACAAAATGAGTAATCGTGAATTGGCAAAAGCCTTGATTGACCAGATACCCGAAAGCCGGCTTTTCTATGTTGTGTCCTATCTGCAAGGGGCCGCTGTCCCGGATGAAACGCCAAACGCTGAAACGCTGGAGGCTATGGCGGAGCTTGACAGCGGCGGCGGGCATAAGTTCACCGGCTCCACGGAACAACTCTTCTCCGAATTGATGGAGGATTGATTATGCTGGATGTCAGATACTCCACCAAATTCAAAAAGGATTTCAAGACCTGCGTAAAACGCCGCTATAATATGGAACTCTTACAGCAGATTGTTGACACTCTAAGAATCCCCGAAACCTTGCCGCCGAAAAATGTTGACCACAATTTGAGCGGGAATTATGCAGGGTATCGGGAATGTCACATTTCCCCGGATTGGCTATTGATTTACAGGCAGGACAAGAATGAACTCTTGCTTTACAGGACGGGAACACACGCCGATCTATTCGGGATGTAGTGCAGGAAGCCGGGGAATAGTCCTTGCAGCTCTCGCACCCCTGTGATATAATTGGGGCGGAGGCGCTTTAGGGTGGGGCCGGGTTTCCCCGGCCCCGTGGCCTTTACTTGGCCCAATTGGCTACCAGAGCTTCGTGGAGACTTTTATAGGTTTTGCCCTGGTAATACCACATCCCCATGTGGTACCTCATGTCCTCGCCTCCTTCCGCCCCGGTGTTGGTAGCGCCGGGGCTTTTTATTTGCCAATCGGTTGCCCTCCTGACATGATTATAATAGCATATTGCGCAACTTTCTTCAAGAAGCATATTGCACAATATTCTCTGGTCCCATTTGTGCAATTGGCATATTGCGCATAATTCCGGCGCATGTTATAGTATTAGTGAGGGGGTGCGCCTATGGCTTACAAGAATAAATCGGACGCAACTGCATATCAAAATAAATTTATTGCCAAAGCCTATGACCGGGTAAATCTCACCATGCCGAAGGGCAAGAAGGAAATCGTACAGGCCTGTGCAGAGGCCGAAGGGGAAAGCGTCAACGCCTATATCAACAAAGCCATTGACCAGCGGATGGAGCGGGATGGTGCGAGAGGCCCGCAGGTGGGCGCCGAAGGGCCGCAGGTGGGCGGGGGTGTCTTTATCCCACCTGATACACTGGAACGTGCCCAGCAGGCCGCAGAGGCTACGGGGGAGGCAATAGCAGACTTTTTGGCCCGTGCAGTGGAAACACAAGCAAAAAGAGATAGGTCTTCTCTAGCAATGGGGATCAGTCCAGCAACAAAGGAAAAAGAGCCAGGGAATTGATTCCCTGGCTCTTATCATAAAGCTATTCCGTGATACAATAGGGGCGGCCCTGGTTTGGCGGTTTCCTAACGGGATTCCCGCTCTATAACGTGTTTGCGGCACGGGAGCGGGTTTTTATTTGTCCTTTGCCATGTCGGCCCGTATTAACTGCTTGATATATCCGGCCTTATTGGGTACGCTGTCGAGTTTCTGGATTATGTCTTGCTCTGTGTTCTTCATCAGTCTAATTGCTATGCTGACGGTGTGCGATTTGTTATAACGGTCTTGCGGGCGTTCCTTTTTCTCGCTTGACATCTTCGGCCCCCTTCGCTATAATATAGGGCAAGAGGGGCACCCGCTGGCACGGGTTCGGCTCCACCTCAATTTCATAAGTATTGGAGATGTGGCCGTTCCTTTGCTGGGGGTGGCTACTTCTTCATTATCTGGATAATTCCGAAGATAACAACGGCTAACAGATTAAGTAGTGCAATCACTTCTAATACTGTCATGTTGTCACCTCCTTTTCGGAGGTCGAGCCGTTCCCCTCTTGCTTGTCTATACTATATCATACGTATTGCAGTATGTCAATCCCTTTTTCAAAGTTTTTTATTTTGCCCTGGGCCCTCCGGTCTAAGGGGAGGGCCCAGGCGCATAGCATCCTCACGCCCAGCAGACGGCCCGCCGTAGGCTTTCCCGGCCCTGGGGTGTCCCCTTGGAGACATCCGGCCATTTTCTGGCGTCGTGGGGGAGGGCTGCGCCCTTGGTATCTCCCGGCTGGGTTCGGTCTGCGGGTCTGCATCCACACGCTAGCGCGATTCCCCAATTCATGGGGCCTCTTTTGTGCCATGCTACGCGGTAACGCGAAGTCAAAAATCAAGGGGCGTACACTGAGGGGACACGTTAACGCGTGTAAAAAATACCGGGGCTTTGCTTTAACTCCCTGCACAAACATTTTCCTGCTTGTTTGTTTTATTTGACAGTTTACAACGTGCAATACCCGGCGTATAATAACGAGGCGGGGTTAAGTTCCCCGTGTAGACTTAAACAGGGCTTGTGTGGCCTTCGGGCCCACAGGCCCTTAGACCTTTATTGGGGGAAATTTATATGCGCCGTGTGATGGTTTTTATCGACTTCGAGAACTTCAACATAGCCGTCATGAGCTACTATCGGAGTATTGGGGAGCCGTATCCAAGATTGGATTATAATAAAGTCCCGCAAGAAATAGTGAAGCTGATACCTGGCGGCAATGAACTCGTTAAGACTTTCCTATGCGCTCCAAAGCCGGACGATTTTCTGGCGCAGGATGAGCGAAGGGCCGGTACATACAGGTGGATAAATGGGCTGAAAAACCAGCCATACTTTACTGTTATCGAGGGGCGGCATGTTGCAAGGCCGGTTTCTGGACAAACATTCTCGACAATGGATATCTCCGACCCAACGACCTACTATGTGGAAGAAAAGGGAACAGACATCAATATGGGAACGCATATTCTTGCAAAGGGATTCCTGAACGCATATGACACCGCCGTTATCGTGAGCGGGGACACTGACTATATGCCTGTTTTGGATGTTCTGAATACAATAGGAAAAATCGCTGTATGCGTTGGAGTGAAAGGGCAGAACATGGTGAAATTGAAGACCCACTCAGACGATATCATAATCTTGGATGAGAAATATTTTGGCCGTTGTCTGCGCCCACCCCACACAAGCCAGGATTAAGCGATGAGATAAGGGCAGAAACCAAAGAACATAACACAGAAACAAAAGAAGCTAAATCAGAAAATGTAAGAAAACCAAACAGGAACATAAGACTGTGTTGTACCCAGCGCACAAGATTTCATTGCGTCCCGCGCTCTTAAACCGCAGAATTTGGGTAAGTACCCACAGCGTACAGTTTTTCAGAAAGTCCCCCATTCCCTCCGCTCACACAATTTTGGTAAGTCCCGTGGGCACCGCTCACAGGTTTTCACAAAGTCCCACCCAGCGTACTCAGACCACAGAATTTCTTGACACTCCCCACGGCTAAAGCAAGGGGTTTTACGCCGCATTTCGGGAAATTTAGAAAACTTCTTGACATACTGGATCAAGTATGATATAGTATAGACAAGCAAGAGGGGCGGGGCCAACTCCGAAAGGAGGGAAGCCCATGAGCCTAACGGAAACCATCGCACTACTTATGCTCGTGATTGCGGCTATTTCCCTGGGCAACCAGATAAAGAAATAACCGCCCCTTGACCCCAGCAAGAAGCGGCAATTTCAAGCTCTACACTTGTTAAGTTGGCCGCCTTCCTGCTGACACCAGGGAGAGCGTCCCTCTTGCCCACATTATAGCAAAGGGGGCCGAAGATGTCAAGCGAGGAAAAGCCCAAGCGCAAGACCCACACAAGCAGCGCCGTTAAAAATCGGTATAACGCAAAAGCCTACCGAAAGTTTCAAGCGGCAATAAAGCCTGAACTATCCCTGCGGATAGAGGGCTACACTACCAGAGAGGGTATAAGTAAGCCCGAATTTCTGGAACGTGCTATAGATATACTAGATAGTTGACACTCCCGCTCAGATTTAGCTGTGGGAGATGTCAAGCCAAATACCAAAAGTCAAGGAGGTAGGCATATGACACTGGAAGATTTTAAGTCCTACTCCGAAGAGTACCTTGCCTCATACGGGAACATGTCAAGGAACACACAGGATCAGAAGCGCCGGGGCGTGGAGAAGTTCATACGCTTCATGGAGAGCGAAGGACGGCAGGAGATTGACCAGAAGGCCATTCTGGCCTACCGAAAAAGCCTGCTGGGATATTCCAGAAACACCTTTGCGCAGTATATATCCCGGCTGAATACGGCGCTGGAATGGATGGTAGAGTCCGGGATGTTGGACAAAAACCCAATTTCGAAGAAAATGCGCATGTCTGAGAAATACATTTCTGCAAAGTCGGTGTTGAGCGCCGACGATATACGCCGCATATTCTCAACCAGTACATCGTCCTTTGGGCGAAAGCCGGTTTATATAAGGAACCGAGCTATGACGATACTCCTATTGACCAGCGGTGCAAGAGAGTCGGAGATGTTGGCATTAACACCGGCTGATCTGAACTGGGAGGAAGGGTATGCAACCATCCGCAGCGGTAAGGGAGGCAAGGGACGTACAGTACCCTTCATTCCCTATGCGCAGATGGTCATGCACACATATCTGAACAAAGCTAGGCCAAAGGAGGCGGTAGATAAAGACCCCATCTTCGTCCAAAAGAACGAAGGAGGTGGCTTCAAACCCCTGTCTCGAATAACAGCTATCTATGGTATAAAGAGCTATGTGGAGGCCATGACCGGAAGGGAGGATATCACCCCCCACTCTCTGCGACATACCTGCGCCTCAATGTTGGTTTCCTCTGGAATGAACCCGAAAGAGCTACAAATGCTCTTGGGACACTCCAGCCTGGACATGACACAGCGATATGCCCAGATGCTCAAACCGCAGACGGAGATTGCGGCGGAAACCAGAAAGGTGTTTGAAGGGATACTGGAAACGACCCCCGGCCTCGCATAGGAGACCGGGGGCCACTTCTGTTCAAGACGGATTCTCGATGTTGTAGAGGATCTGCACCAGTTCCTCGCGGGTGGCTGGCTTCTTGTATTTCTTGTTCCCGGCCTGATCGCCGGAGATGATGTTTTGACCCTCGGCCCAGATCCGGGCCTCCTTAGACCAGTCAGACGGCTCCTTTTTGGAGAGCACAGTGTCCAGCCTGGCAGCAAGGGCCTCAATGTCAGCGTCGGTCAGTTTAGAGATGTCCATATCGTCGTCCTCCTCGGCTTCGGTTTTGATGGTGGTCGCCTTACTGGCATAATCCGGCAGGCAGTAGCCCCGGATATAGCGGCCATTGATGGGCACGGTACGGGTCGCCACGGCCTCGCCCTTGTTGCCCTCATAGATGGTCATGGTGTTGCTGTTGACCGCCCCGACAAAGCCCACATGGTTGGGATTGGCGGTCTGGTCGGTGGTGGCATAGTTGTCCCCGTCCTTCCAGCAGTACATGAGGATGTCCCCGATGTCGGGCCGGTAAGCGTCGTCCTCCATCCAGCGCCCTTTAGCCTTGTACAGCGCGATCATGCGAGAGCAGGAACACTCGCCCAAGATAATGTCGGACAGCCCCGCCTGCATCCCGGCGGCGGTGACTGTGGCGGCACACCACTCGTCGGTGTACTTCATCTTGTAGCCTACAGGGAGGGGCTTCTGGGTGTTATATAGGTCGATAATGGCCTTAAATTTGCCGTTAACCTCCGACCAGCCCAGCCAGCCCTTCATTATATTCACGACTTTATGTCGGAGCTCCTTCTCAGTTGCCATTGGTCTTTCTCCAATCCAGAATCTCTTTCAGCTTGTCATACCCAAACATGGCGGCATAGGCGACCATAAAGCCGACTACAACAGCGCCGACTACCAGATACCATGTGATATGAATGGTATTGATCTGTGCGTAAGCTGCTCCGGCGGCCAGCGTAAGGCCCTCGGAGAGAATAAGCGCCACAATATTGGTGGGAAGTCTGTCCCATGTAACCTTCTTGATTACCTCAGTTAGAATGTTAACCAGCACGACAAGAGCGCCAATGATAGCGAGCAGATTGGAAATGTTGTAAACGTCCATGATATGTACCTCTTTCTGAACTTGTTTATTGTGTTTCCTGCTTAGATTTCACTTGCTTCTTTACTTCCCAAGAAAATTTCTTAATATCCTTGCCGGGGACTTCAATTAATCCGTATCCTGCCGATTCTTGTCCGTCTTGCCAAACACAGCCCCGTCATTGTGTTCAAAGATGTTCTCCACCACTTTCAGAACATTCACGCCTAATATGGTCGTGATTGCCTGCTGGGAAAGTTCAACAATAGGGAAGGGCTGTCCAAGCTGAACCGTGGCGTACAGGGCAATCAGGTAGGATACCGATACCCACACCAGGGCGGCAATTTGTGTCGTGAGGAACAGGAGCCTGGTCACGGAGCGGAGTTCTTTTTCTCCCTTCCCGCCCACCTTCTTCGCCATGTACACCATAGCCGCTATAAGGGCGGCCACAAGCATCAGAATGGCAACCAGAAGGATACTCAACTCTGTCATTTGAATGCCCCCAATCCAATGGCGGCGGCCACGATACCGAATACCAGAGCAATGACTAGTTTGAGCACTTCTTTGCCTAGCATGTCCCATTTGTGGGCGGGCTTCATCTGCAAGTCGGTGATGGCTTGATTCTGCTTCTCGATAGCGGTGGTAAGTTCTTTCCTGCTGTCTTTCAGGTCTGTTTTGATTTCGCTGGTATCATCGAGGATTTGGGCAAGCTGGTTCTGTGTGACGGCCTGCGCCTTTTCACCAAACTCAAGGCGTTCATAGAACTCCTTATGGTCTTTGCGGTTATTCTCACGGTCAGCCTCCTGCTTTTTGACCAGTTCCTCGATTTGGTGCTTAAGGATTTGTGCCTCGGCGTAGCCGATGCACTCCTGCGCGGAATCTTTTATACAATTTGGCGGCATAGCGTGTCTCCTTTGTGTACGGATGTTTATTCCTGCGAGACTCATAGGTGTGTGGCCCTTTTGTAGCATGCATTTTAGCTAAGCGGCAAAGAGTAGAGAAAGAGAGTACCCGTTTGATGTATCCCATACATATTCCGATTGAAGCGTGATAGAAGTTGTGCTTTCGTTTATCGATATGTCTGCATAGATTGGACCCTTAGTACTACTTCTGACATCCCAGCAAAAGCCAGTAGAAGTTATTCCAGAACTTGAAAATACAGAACAAATTAGTTCAATGCCACAACCGGTTATTGACAGGGCATTGGGTGGAAAGAATACGGAATATCCAATAACAATTCTGGAGGAGCCAGCAGGTGTTGGATAGACTGAATCTACAGCAAATCCGTATGGTTTACTTCCATTAAAACCCTCACTTCCAGTTTGGAATACTAGTTTTTTGTTGGATTCTGCTCTGGTTGAGCTTATAATCCGTCCTTTCCAGTCAAACTGATTGGAAGATAGCGTCCCCGTTATCCCAAAAATGTTGACTCCACTCTTGATATTGGAAGCAATCAAGTTCGGACTCCCATCCACATATACCGCCTGAGTCGTATATCGGCCAGAAGCCACGGCGGTCTGCTGTGTAGTGCCGGGGATAATCGTGCGTCCAGCCTGTGTGGCGAGTTGCTGTGTTGCACTTTTTGTTTCACTTGCAACATAACCGGTATTTTGGATTGTGGTAGCTGTAATAAGTCCACTGGAGTTTACGGAAATAGAAGGTGTTGCTGCTTCAACCATCGGCATCGTGCCAGTCAGTTTCCCGGACGCTCCATAGGCGGTTTTTCCACGCAAAATATCCGGTGCTGTGGCGGTCGCATCGCCGGTATCTGTGCCGCCGGAGCCAAATAACGAACTGTTGATGATGGGCATCTACAACACCTCCTGAGCTGTATAAGTGTAAGTAATGGAGCCGGACGGAGTTTTCGTGCAGGTGAAGGTAAGCGTTCCATTCCCTTGCCCGGAGCAATACACGCCCGCCTCCATTGCGGCGTTGAAGGCTGTGGGAGTGGGCCCAGTGGTTACATAGTTGGAGACTGTTACTCCGGGCGCGGTGACGGTTTGTGTGTTGGCACTCCATCCAGAAGTTGTAAGGATGACTTGACCGCCGGAAGCACCATTGTAAATGATGTTGTTTTCTCCGTTATCCTCGATTTGTATCCTCATACTCCCGGAGGCCAAAGTGTTCCCGATTGCAATGCAGTTGTTTACGTTATTTGCAAAGGAAATGGCATTATCGTTATAAGTGTTGGGTTGAAATGTGTTCCCCATAATAATATGTCTTCCACGTTCTACGGCGACCGATCCATTTGGATAGCTGTTTTTGAATATCACCGTCCCAAGATTGCAGTTCTGCACTTTGCTAAAACCCGTGCCGTCTAAGATGATGTCGCCAGTACCTGCAAGTGACGTGCAGTCAGTAATAACACACGACAACGGTGACACCATAGTTTCTTCTCCTGCCCCCTGCCTGATATTTATGCCGTGTGCATCAACCAACGTATCTACTACTTCAAAATAGCACCTTGAAATCAAGATGTTTCCGCTACAATCAATATAGATTCCTTGTTTTGCAACAGAAAAAGAACAGTCCTCAATTATACCAACTCCAGCTGTAATTTGCTCATAATATATTGCAGAATTGATAGCCTTTCTAATAGTAATATTGGAAATAATTGCTCCACCGCCTGCCAATATTTCCGAGACCCTTTCTCCGGCATTGGATTCCGGCCAAATAGACTTGTTTCCGTCGATCGTCATATCTGCAAGAACAGACGAATTGGATACCACAAGTATGGAATCAGTAATTTCGTCATATCCATTTGTGGACAACCTTTTCAAGATTGTTGATTCACGGTTTGTTCCCCTCAAGGTACTATTGCGCAACACGCCGACATATCCGTTGATGTTATAGGTTCCGTCCAGAAGGAGAATCTCTCCGCCCATATACGGTAGTGCTTCTATTGCCTGATTGATCTCTGCCTGATCGTCTACACCGTCACATAGATAGTCGCAGTCTGCCGCCGTCCAGCCGTTGGTAGAAGTACCGATCACAATGCGGGCGTAACGCTTTCCGTCGCCACCTGTCCCGCCAGCAGCATCCAGAGACTCCAGTGTAGAGGAAATGGCGTTCAGTTCGTCGGCATCAACGGCTGGAGGGCCGCCGTCGACCCAATTAGGGTTTTTATATTTTCCGTCTTTAATGGGCATAAAGTCACACTCCTTCCGGCTGTGTTCCGTCCCCTAATGAGACGGCTATCATGTTTGACATCCCGTAAAAATATTGAACCAGCACCATAGTCCCCACGGGCACATTGGCAAGGGTGGAGACGTAGGGGATTTCGAAGATGGTACTGTCATTCGGTTGCATCACGCCTATAGTGGTGCCGTTGGGGGCGGTCACCACCGTCAGCTTCTTTTGCCGCACACAATCGGCGGTTTCCCGACGCACAGCCTCCACGATTTGCGGTTCCAAGGCCCGCCACACGGCAAGGGCCTCATTTTGTGCGTTCAGCTTGCGTTTTCGCATTGTGCCACCCCTAGTTTGCGGCGGGCATATTCGGACAACAGAACTGCCTCTGCCATATTATCATCCTCTTTTGTACATCTGGCTGTCCTGAACAGCCGCACGTCGGGGAACAGCCGCTTGCATACCTGAATGGAACTGTTCTTGTCCCCGGTGATAGAAAACTCTTTCTTCCATTTCTGAGGACGTACCAGTTCAAAAGGAATCTTGTAGGCCCTGAGCACGCCTTGGATAAAGCCGAAGTTTTCCCCAAAGTGAAACATAGAGGTGACTCCCTGCCCAGGCATAGACCCGACGTGTTCCAGACAGCAGATGGAGGCGTGGGGGGCTACCTTGCCCAACATTTCTATGTAGGTGTCCTCGTCAAAGGGAAAGATGGATACGGCCCCATTTTCTAGCAGGGCCAGTGAGCCTTTCTTTCCAGGGTCAACTCCAATGAACGTCATGTGCTCACCTCGCTTGGAAACTTTAGTGTTGCATTATAAAGCCCCGGACTGCCCACAGAAACCGTTGTGCTGGCCGTTTCCTGTGCTCCACTTTCAGGCTTATAGGTGCCCTCTAGTTCCCACTTTCCGTATCCATCCACCGGGAGCTGAAACGTTACCAGTCCATTTGATACGCCCCTCAGAGTGGTGCCGCTTAGTGAGCAGGTCACGACGGCCCCCGCCCGCACGTCACAGGCAATGGTTGCATAAACAAGTGTAGAGGGCAGGGGATAAGGGGAAGCCGCCGGGAAGTCGTTCACGCTGGTGCAGTCAATAGTCATCTGCCCGTTCTGTGCGATAGGCCGGGAAAAGCCAGTGACCAGATGCCGCTCTACCGGACTCCCCGGCTTGTCCGTCCGGGTAATAGTTACTAATTCATTTTCTACCAGATGAAACAACTGGGAGGACTGAATGGTCACAGACTTTTTCAGAACGGAGTTCTGCTTCAAATACCACTCCGCGAGTTCTTGACATTGTTCATCGGCGTAGTAGCAGGTTTCCTCGAAGACCTTTGTGCGCAGGCCCATAAGATCTATGTTGGTGTCAGAGGACGGATCTTGATTTATCGCCCGCCCGGAGGGGACGTGGTTACCATTCAGCGCCACACCGTTGACGATAATATCATTGAATACCTCTGTGTTCTTGACGGCATAAGTCGCTCCTAGGAAATCCACCCGCTGGGGGGAGAACTCCCACTGGATTGGCTTGTCTGCATCCGATATGTCCTCATAGGCGGCATCCACCCGCAGGTGTCCCGCTTGGTCGTACCCAATCCACCCAACCAGCATCTTGTTCATCTCCAACAAGAGGGTAGAAAGGGTGTTGCTTCGGTTGTCAAACCGGGCCGTGTATGGCGTGTTTGTCCATGGGACTATGCGTCCGTCCGTCAATTTTACCGTCTTGCCATTATAGTAGGTCGTGAAGATTGGGGCCATGTTATCGATAGGCTGTCCGTTTCCTCTATCCCGTAGAAGCAGTTGGGAAATGGCGTTGAAGATGTCCTCATTGATTTCAATGAGCGCCCAGCCCTCCAAGTTGCCGAACAGTGTCCCGTCCAGATACGCCCACTTGTCCACCAGATTGTACCGGGCAAGCCGCTGGTTGGGCAGAAAGGTTTCCTCCGGGTCTTTGACGTAGAACACGCCCTGGGGCAGATAGAAGTCCGTCCCGTCCGGCAGGACAAGTCCCTCCATGAGCCGTATCTGCTGACCGAACCAGACCTTGTTCACGTTGTAGTCGTAGGCCCCGTCCAGGTTGGAGAGGGTCACGCTGGCCTGCCGCCGCATCCCGTTTTGGAGGTTGACGGACAGCTCCCCCTCCTGGATGAACGCCCCAGAGCGCGGGTTCTGTGGGTTGTTGTCGATGGAGAACGCCAGGGAGCCGTCCGGTTGCAGGAAGTCCAGCCGGGCCAGCTTGTGGAACTCTCCCCGCACAGCGGAGAGATATTGGAGATAGCGTTGCGGGGTTACGACCGGCACGGAGAGGTCACTTCCTTCCTGCTGAGCGGAAAACAAAAATCCCGCCTCTTGATTTGTCGTTGACAAACCTGGGCAGGATGGTATAATAAACATAGAAGGGCGCTGTTGCGACGGTTAGCTCTCACAGTTCAATCGGATTAAACCGCTGACTGCTCGTGCCACCGGGCAGTCAGCACGCTTTTGGGGATATGTAGATCATCACCGCAAGGATGATGATGAAACACACCAGGAAGCGCAGGGCTTTCGCCCAGCGTCCGTTTCCCATCGGCCTCACCCCTTTCCGGGGGAGTAGCCAACCGCCTTTTATGCAACAGCGCCCCCTCCCGTTTCCGGGAGGGATTTTATTTTACCATTTGGCGCTGTGGTTTGTCAATTTGTGTAGAACTTAGCCGTTCAGAATGGTGCTGGCCTCGTCGCTGGTGATCTGCCCCCGGCTTGCGGCCATGCTCACCAGAGCGGCGCTCCAAAGACCTCTCTCATAGTTCCGCTTCACCCGCTGGAAAGCGGCGGACTCAGTGGGGGTGGCGCTGGCCGTCCGGGCCACGGACATGGTGCTCAACTTCGCCACGGCAGGCTCCGCTTCCTCCGGCATAGCCATAAGCACCTGCGCCTCCAATGCGGCGGCGGTGCGCTCCTCGATGGAGGGCTGGTCAGCGCCGGGCGGGTGAAGTTCGAAGTCCTCGATGGCAGCAAGGTAATCCTCGTCCGTCTCACAGCTAGAGAAATCGGCCCCCATCTCCATGTAGCGGTCTACCGTGGCCTGAAATTCCATTGCCGCCCCGCCGTTGATGGTGCCACTTGTGATGATCATTTTCACGCCGGGCAGATCGGCCCAAGGATACCTTGCAAGCCATTCGGCGGCGGTGAATTTGTGGCCCGACGGGGTGAAAATATCGGTTTTCTTGTCCCAAATTTGATAGCGCATCTGAAAACTCCTTTACTTACTTTATGGTGTAGACATCAACGGTTGCATATCGGATGGAAGAAGATCCGTCACGCCCAATGCCGCCTCCAAAAAGAGCATAATTATTTATCGATGTTGCCGCAAGATTATATCTGTCCTCGCTAAGTGGAGTTGGTGTTGTTCGAGTAAGGCTAGTATCATAAGCATCTACCGACCCAAAAGCGGTAGAGGATTTGAGGCCGCCACCAAACAAGCCATAGTCTCCGATTGTTGTTGCTGCAAGACTGTTTTTGCTTTCGTTAAGTGGAGTTGGTGTTGTTCGAGTAAGGCTAGTATCATAAGCATCTACAATATTAGTTACACCTCCAGCGAACAAAACATAGTCTCCGACAGAAGTTGCGGCAAGCCCGTTCCTTCCACTTGACATATTTTCTGCTACTGTATGAGTAAGATTTTTGTCATACACATCCACAACAGAAGAGGATGTACTTTTATTTACTCCGCCGGCAATGAGGAGATATTCCCCTACATTGGCTGCGGCAGAATTACCTCTAGCTTCCTTCATAGCTTGAGCAGTTCCTCTAGTAAGCGAAGGGTCATATGTATCTACCGTTGAATAATAGGTGTTGTATCTGGAATCGCTACTCCGTCCTGAAATACCTCCAGCGAATAGAGCGTAGTCGCCGACTGTAGCACCTGTAAGCGACCACTTTGCAGTCGTTAATCCAGTGGGTTTTGTTTGAGTAAGATCGGAGTTATATGCATAAACGACATTAGATTTTGAAGACCAGTCTCCACCTCCGCCAAAAAGAGCGTACTCACCAACCGAGGTTGCAGAAAAGTTTGGAATATATGGAATAGTATTTTCTACAATGACTTGGGTAAGTTCCGGACTATATGCATCAACATTAGAACGCGAAGAAGTAACACAAAAAATTGCATAATTGAGGTTAGATGTAGCAACCGTTGTCTTGTATGTACTTCCTGAAACCATGTTTAGCGGTGTGACTATCCCATAATAAATGAGCTGCCCAGGAAATTTTAATTCTGCCATAAGTGTCGTTGGAACTTTTACTGTTGTACCAGTAGACAAATCGCCTAGTCGTGCTGTTACCTGCCACGTCCCACCGCTTGTCAAGATAAAATTTGCATGTCCATCCACCGACGTAGCTGTCAACGTCGTATCTCCATTCATCGCTGTAACAGTTGCCCCGCTGTCCACGGTTACGGTGAGCGGAACAGCGAAATCACCGCCGCTTCCCGCATAAGTCCCCGTCACGCCGAAGATGGACACGTCCTCCTTGATGTTCCCAGGAACAAGGTTCTCATCCCCCTGGATAGTCTGCGCCCCGGTAAGGTACACGTTGGGCTGGATGGTTTGAGCCGTGGTGCTGGGCGTGATCGTCTGAGCTCCCTGCACAGGGAGTTGGTTCGTGGCAGACTTTGTTCCGCCCGCCACGAATCCCTCTGTCTGCTGGGCTTGGGCAGTGATAAGGCCCTCTGGGCTGACAGAAATGGTGGGAACGGTCTGTTCTACCGTGGGAATTGCCTTTGCAATGTTGGGGCCGTAGTAGCCACTGGGGACGCTCACGGATGCGCCTTGAATCGTCACATCTTCTGCGGTCTTGGTTGGAATGCTTCCTGTGATCTGCTCCCCATTGACCCATGCAGTTTTCCCAGAGAGAATGTCAACGGCTTCTGCTGTGCCGGGGGTCTCGCTTGCAACAGTTGGGGCAGTCACCTTGCCCTGCCCGTTGTGATAACCAGCCGGGATGATGTACTTCTCCCCGGCGGTCAAGTCCTTGCTCACGGCCCCGTTGTTGGGCATTGTACCAGTCAGGGTTTCGCCGTTCTGTCCGATGGACTGCTTGCCGGAGATAATTTCTCCAGCGTTGGCGGGGTTGGCCAGCGTGGGTAGTTCTGTTCCCTCGCTGGTCACGGTGCCTTTGCCCGTGTGGTAGCCCTTGGGGATGGTGTAGGAACCGCCGCCCTGGATGATCACGGCCTCGGCGGGGTTATCCGGCATCGTGCCCGTGACAGGGTTCCCGTCCTCACCATAGAATTGTTCGCCCGTCAACACGTCCGCTGCCGTGCCCGGTTGAGACAGGGGAGGCAGGGACGGGGCGGCTTCGATGATGTAGGTGCCGGGGCCGGGGACTTGAAACTCTACCTGTGCCATGAAAAAGAATCCTCCTTCCTGTCCGCACTACGGGACTACTTTTGTTTCCTCGAACTCGCTCCCCTGGGATACTGTGATGACGGTACCAGATGGAGCGGCAATAATAAGTGTGGCGTAGACCTCCGTGATGACAAGCCCCACGTAGTATGTCACGCCCTCTGCCATGGTGATGGTCTCGCTGGCCGACGAGCCATCCCGCATAGCCGTCACCGTCCAATCGCCCGGCGTGGCGGGCTGGTAGGTGATGTAGCCGTAGCAGACTTCTGTATAGCTCTCCTGCCCATTGGTCAGGGTTACGGTAGACCCAAATGGGGCAGTCACAACGATTTTGGTCACGGTCTCGCCACTGTCCGGCTCCTGCCCGGTGGTGCTGTCCCACGCCCCGTCACCCGGCTGGCAGATGATGGAGATACCGTCCGCCGCTCCCACCTCAGCCCACGGGAAAGAACCGAAGTAGGGCTGGGGGACCATCGTGTCCCCGGTCTGCATGGACACGGCAGCATTGGTTTGAATGCGCCAGAGATTACCCTTCCTGTCCCGCAGGAACTTGGGATTGTTGCTGACAGACAGGTTATAAAGGGCCTCTGCCATATCCACTGTGTCGATGTACTGATTCAGTTTCATGTCCACCCGTCCGATGTAGCCGGTCAGGGTAGAAGATTTGAAGTTGTAGGAGGATGGCTGTCTCAGCGGGTAGGGTGTGAAATTTTGAAGCATGGATGGGGCATTGTTGTTGCTGATACTGTCCGTGCTTACACTGTTGCGAAACAGGTGCGCTTCCTCCAGATGGTATGTTCCGTTGGAATCTACCGAGCAGTCCAGCACGGTCCAGTTCCAGAACATAGGTGTGACCGGGTTGGAGATCAGCGGGGCAGATACATAAGTATTTGTCCCCAACACGAACACATAGTAGGTATAGGTGGATTGATTGCGGAACCCCTCATCCACCAATGTGGAACTGCCGATACCCACATTCGCTACCAGTTGCAGTCGCCGGTCACCCTTTTTCAGCCGGTAGACTGCTGCGCCGGTGATGCTGTCGCCGGACGGAGTAATGTTGCCGCCATTGATGCCGGTTCCGTTGAAGGTTGCCAAAAACCAGGTGTCCAGTGTCCAGCTCGGTTCAAACTCGAAGTTGGTCAACAGGTCTCCCAGCAAAGCGCCGGAAACCTCACCGCCGCTGACCATGATGTAGTCACACCGCTGTTCTCCATATAGGGTGATAGATTCGATATCCGGTTGGACCCACGTCAGCGGATAGGTGAACCGCTCCCAGGATACATCCCCGCCCATAGGATAGAGCGTGGCGGATGGGAAAAGGACGGAAGATGGATAAAGCCCGCCTTCCTGCACCGGATAATACATGTGGAGTTCACGGGGCGTTAGTACCATGCGGATTGTATAGTCCACCAAAAGGTGGGGTATCTCCACAGAGGCCAGCACCGCACCGTCCAGGATCAGAGAAATCAAGTGCGGTTCAATGGAGAGGGACAATGTATGTCCATCCCCGGTGATCCGCCAGACAGGAGAAGTGCCAGTCAAAGGTACGATGCCCGACCATGCAAGCGACCAGGGTGTAGGGATGTTCATCGGCTCCCCATTTCGCTCGTCCCAGGTAATGCTTGACCCTGCGGGCAATCTGAGCTGTCCGCCGGTCAACTGATGAGGCCCGGACGGCTTTCCGTTGATATAAGAGATGCGGGGCCACTGGATAATTACACCTTCCAGCGGGGATACACAGGCATCCACATAGCCTTTCATATCGGACACGTCATACTGTGCCGTGAAGTTTTGCCAGCCGGTAGTAGCCTGTACGCCGTTCTCTGTCTGGATGGTCAGCCGCACGGAATAGGCTGTATTGGTGAATAGACCATCGTAGGTGACTTGGATGTCCTCGGTGCCGTAGATGTACCCGCTGTCCTCAATCGGGCTTTCCGGGTCGTCCTGGAGGGCCAATTCCCACCGGAACCAGTCCAGGGTGTCGCCTTGGGCCTGGGTATAGGAACCGGTGAAGGTCACACTCCGTGATGTGACGGTGGCCGGTACACTGACGGTCACAGCCGGATTTGTCCGTGTCAGGAAAAAGGAGGGGGATAACTGCTGAATGGAACCGCCGTTCCACCATTGTGTGATCAGCATCTTGTACCCGCTGGAGAAGCCGTTGGACAGGTTGGTCAGCCGATTTGCAGGGATGGTGACCTGGAAGTAGTTCACATCACCTGTGGAGGTCATACCGTAGAAGGGGTGCTGTAGGTTTACACGATCGCTGTTGTAGACGAGTTTGGAGGCGGTAGTGTTTTCGTAGATTTTGATTTGATAGGCGGTCATGGCTGAGGAGCCGTTGACCTGCCACGATACGGTGAGAGGCTGCGTCACATCCACCACGCCGCCACCCACGCCCGCGAAGGAAGACGGGAAAATATTGGTCGGTTGATATAGCGCCACTGGCTCACCTCCAGCACAAACAAAAAAGGGACCACTGTCAACTGCATTATACAGTCAACAGCGGCCCCAAATGGCCCCTCTATGCCATCAATTCGGCACAGGTATCTTATTATTTCTTATTTTACCGCTTTTCCACTCAAATTGCAACAACTTTTGTCGGGGGAAAATCAGTAGTTACGGTGTAGTCCCAGCAGAGAAAGGACTTCTGACAAGGGGCGGTCAAGCATACTGTCCCCGATCTCCACGCCGTTGATAAATGTCTGATGGGAATAGTTGCGGTTATCGTTGCTGGTGGACCTGCCCGGCTCCATTCTGGTGTCCTGGGCGTATCGTTCCGCCGCTCCGAACATGATGCCCATGTCCCGTACAAAGCGGTCAAATTCCTCGTTTTTGACTGGATTGAGCACATCGGATGCCAGAACAGGGCTGAGCACCATTTCTGGTGTGTCCGTCCCCTTGACCATCATGCCCTTGCCACGAGCGATGCCACCCTGGTCAAACAGCCAGTCTCCACTCCGGTTATACCACTTCCAATCGTCTGGATCAGAAGTATATGGTATAGAAACTGCGCCATACGATACGGCTAGTCGGTTGGCTTCCTGAAACAAGGAGCGCTTTTCAGAGTCGCTGGCATGCATGGCGTTCATTCGTAGCTGACTGATTTGATTGTTAGCGTCTACCATAGAGTTCGTAGAACCAGAGCCAGAACCAGACGCTCCAGTGGAGGACCCGCCCGAAGCAGGGCCGCCAGAGGCGTTTCCAGACGAAGATGGCGTGTCGAACAGCTTGTTTCCGTACTTATCCCACCAAACACCATTGTGGTCACGATGCGCACCAATGCTGGTGCCAAGCTGATAGTTCAGTTTATCATAGTAGTCGGCTGTTTCCTTGTCGCCCCGCAGAGTGGCATCCCACCACTTCTGGGCATTCTGCTTCATCTGGTCAATGATGTTCTGGTCGTTCTGGCCTCCTCCTCCGGCCTGACCGCTGTCAATGCTAGAATTGAAATCGCCAAGCGCCACGCCCATGTCCCGGAGAAGGTCCGTGATGTTATCCACTTGGGCTTTCATTTCAGGAGTGCCATACTTGGCGATGTCAGAAAGGATTTCTTCGATGGATCGGACATCCTCGGTCATGGAATCCTGAATGTCGCTCCAGCGCTCGGCCCATGCGTCGTACTGTTCTTGTAGAGTTTTTACCTTATTTCCCCAGAACTCGATATCATCATCGTAGGCTTCCTTGCGTTTTTCGTAGTATTCTTCCCATGCCTCGATTTCCTTCTGGTTGGCCTCAATCAGATCGTTGTAGTGCTCCTCCTGAGCTTCCTTCTCCTTCTCCCAGTAGTCAATCTGGTCCTGAATGTAATCCTGCCGGGCCTCACTCTCCTTTTCATAGGCATCAATTTGTTTATTGATTAACTCCTTCTGCTTTTCTAATGCTTTGATCTGGTCTTCTAAGTTGGAAATGATTTTGTCGTGCGCCTGCTGCTCCTTCAGATCTTCTAGCTCTTTCTCTGCATCTTCTTTGGCCTGCTCGGCATCCTCTAAAGCGTCTTCGGCATCCTGAATAGCCTGCTCATCAGCTCTCCAGCCCCATACACCATCTTTTAAAGTATAGATAGTACGCTCGTTTTTGGCAGTTTCGAGATCGAGCTGGGCCTGTTCCAGGTTTTTGATGGCTTCCTGTAAAGCCAATTCTTTTTTCTGGAGAGCCAGCGCAGCTTCCTCACGTTCTTTCTGCTCATTCCACTTCTCGTTTTCTTTATCGAGTTGATCATTTAGATCGTCCAGCCGGTCGTTAATGCCTGGAACGTACTCGCCGATTGTTCCGTCTGGGTTGACCGTGTAGTAGCCCTCGATTTCCTTGTGCAGAGGATCAGTCAGGGCCTCCAGTGCATCCCGTTCGGCCTCAAGCTGTTCATTCAGGTCATCCAGCTTTTCCTCGATGGGTTCTAGAACTTCCTCTAACCTGTCCTGCCATTCCTCGATCTGCTCTTGCAGAGGCTCGATTTTATTTTGGAGTTCTTCATCAAGTTTTTCTACGGCCTCATTGAACTTGTCCAACATGTCCTGGGCATCGTCAATTTCATCCTGGAGTTTGTCGAACTCTTTATTGACGGCAGCCTCCAATTCAGACCAGAGTTCATCCTGGATATTGGAGATAGCGTCCTCGTCGGAGTATATTTGGTCTTGAATACTCCCAATCCGCTCATTGTTGATGCCGTTGATATTCGTCGACTGGAGAGCCTGCAGGGCTTTCTTGGCCTCGTTTATCCTCTGGGTATAAATCTCTATCTGCTGGCCTGCTGTGCCAGTGGTGCGCTCCAGGGTACGAATCTGTCGGTCGGATTCTGAGATGTAATCTTCAAAGGCTTTGGTCAGGGAATCATAGACCGATTCGAGCTGCTCCTGGTAGTCCCACCATGCGTCGGAGAGGTCTTGGATTAGGTCGTCCGTCTCGTCATAACCCATGGAGCGGTAGTAGGCGGCAAGGTCGGCCACCTCCTGCTGCATGGCTTTGTACTCTGCAACAATTTTCTCATTGTCAGCGACAATCTCCTCAACACTCCGGTCGGCCCGCTCCCGATTCTTCCTGAAAAGGTTAAGCTCCCACTCGCGGTCATTGTTATTCTCCATCAGATCATCGTGCATTTCCTGATAGATAGAAACTACCTCATCTGCGAGATCATGATACATCAACTTAAGCTGCTTGATTTCGTCGGAGGTATCAGATAGGCCCTTAGCGCGGAACTGATTCGCCGTTTTATGAATTTCAGCTTGAGCAGCCTGGATATTAACAATACGCTTCTGGTAGGAGTTCTTTTCTTCCTTTTCAAGCAAAGTATTGGTGTCCTTAGTACGGGAAACTAAATCTTTTAGACGGTCGATTTCCTCCTCATACCAAGATTTAGAGGATGTACCTTTTCCTGACGATCCACCTCCGGAGGAAGAATCAAAGGAAAGGGAGGGAATTTCGATTGCGGACGATAGGATGTCCATAACGTCGTCCCAATAGTCCGATACTACGCCGTTGGAATTTGTGCTTGGTTTCTGTTGCCCAAATTCGAAATATTCGCCTTGACCTATTCCATTTTTTTCGTTAAGGAGGTCGGTCAAACTCTTAGATTTCATTTTATCCAGGGATAGGGCTTGAGCAGTAAGCATGGATGCTTGGGCCACTGTGAAAGCCTCTACTTCTTGACCGTAGATCTTTTTGCGGTCATCCTTTCCTTTATCTGCGTTTTTGGTCATCTGCTCCTGAATACGGCGGTTTACTTCTTCCTTAAGCTCCTCCAGAGTTTGGTAGTTTTCAAGGTCGGTTATGCCCAGCTCGGCTAGTTTGGAAACAATGTTTGTATTTGTGAGAATTGTATTCTTGTAAAATTCTTTGTTGGACATCATCTTTTCAATGATGTTCTTTTTGTACTCATTGGTTGTATTGTTGTACTGAGCAGAAAGGGCCTCTTGGAGTTCCTGCTCAGACACCAAACCGGCCAGATACTCATAGAGAAGGCCAGTCAGCTCCGGAAACTGTTGAATCAGGGAATCAACTGTTCCAATGGATAGCTTCCCGTTCTCCGAAAGCTCGTCCTGGGCGCTGTCCAAGGTGCTCAGAGCGGATTCAAGTTCGTTTAGGGTGTCCGAAAGGGCATCGGCGGCTGCCTCCATCTGCTCTATTTCATTTGATGCATCTTCTACATTGTCGCCAAACAAAATTGCCTCTCCGCCAGCACCGGAGAAATACTGCGCCAGATCTTTGAGTGTGTACTCACCGCTCTCTAAGAGTGCATTAAGCACTGGAAATTTGTCGATAAGGGTCTGGATTTCGCTTTCAGTTACTTCGCCGTCCTCCCGCATTTGGGTAAGCACATCATTGAACTCGGTATGTGTGGCAGAGTCCATTGCAGAGGTTAAAGACTCAATCTGGGAACGGAGCGACATGGCTGGGGCGATTGCGGCAAACAAAGAATCGGCAATTTCTTGCCAGTAAGCAATATCTTCCTCATTCGTCAGGTTGCCGATATAGCCTTGCATTTCGTTGTAGAAGATGATTGCCATTTCATCGGCGTTAGCAATCCGGTTCTCCAGTTTATCGAACTGCTTTAGTTCCTCCTCACTCCAGGTACTCTGATTGCTTCCGTGCTCAGAAAGGAACTCTTCCTTCTGTTTATTGAGATCATCCAGACGGCCAGAAATATAATTTGCCTGACCTTCAAAGCCGTCCAAGGCACCGGCTATATTCATACTGAACTGGCGGAAAAAGTCATTTAAGGCTTGACTGTTTCCGCCGAAAAGCTGGTCATAAGCAGACGAGAAGAATCCAGTCAGAAAATTTACATCAGAGGTCTCAGAAAAACCTTTGCGTAAAGCGGTGTTTGCCTCTTCTGCAAGCTGCCTTTTCTTGGCCTCCGCCAATTTCTCTTGAAGTATGATCTGGCGTTCTAACGAAAAGTTCTGTTCGTTAAGAAGGTCAAGTTCCTCCTGATCGTTCACAGTAAAATCGCCGCTAGATTTTAGACTGTTGAGTTCATTAAGTCGGTCGGTATTATCCTTGTATTGGTTCTCCAGTGACTCCAGAGTTGTTGTAGCATCTTGATATTCAGCAGAGAGAGCATCGACCTTCTCCTTTTGCTCTTCGGCGCTGACCGTCAATGCGTCAATGACAGTGACAAGAGTATACAAAACCGTCAAAGCAATTCCAATTGGCCCTAGGGCAGTAGTAATAGCACTCCCAAGTCCCTTAAAACCTGCGGTGAGTTTCCCGACTTTTGTGGTGGCATTGCCTACGTCGTCAAACACAGTGAGGAATCCTTTGAACTTTCCAAGAAATGCAGCACCGCCTGTTGTAGCGGCGAATCCAGCAAAGGAGGCATTGAGAGTTGCTATTGCTGCTGCTACTACCAGAATATTGCCAACAGGGGTATTAGCAACCTCCATAAGCGCATTTGCGATATCCAATATTCCCTTGATTGCATCATTGGCCTGGAAGGAGGCCACGAGTTCTACCCACTGATTCTTCAGCCGGTTTGTCTTTGCCTCCCAGCTATTCAGGTAGATGTCCAACTCCCGGTCAGCGCTACCTACACTATCAGCGTAGGTATCTAGCATCTCTTCGTACATGTCATAATTGGAGATAAGAGCTTGCAGTTGGTTAGATCGTACCTTTCCGCCCAGAGAGGATACGACTTCCTGGAGCTGGACTTCGCTGATAAGTCCCTTTCGGTATTTCTCGGACAGTTCTCCGATAACATCCATGGGGTTCCGTAGCTGCTCTACACCGTCCTTGTACTCGCGGGTTGCAACGTTCAGATCGCCCAGAGCGGCGGCAGTGGCCTTAATCTCATCCTCTGTCCAGCGTTCACCACTCGCTTCATCAATAGCAATCTCGGTAGACCCCTGGATGTTCAAAATCAGGGCACGGAGGGCGCGGGCGGCGCTGTTGCCAGACTCTTGGGTGACGGCAGTGATCGTGCCTATGGCCGCCATCGTTTCTTGAACCTCCATACCGGTCTGTGCAGCCAGGGAGGACACAATGCCCATACCACCGGCGAGTTTTTCAACGCTGGTGGCGTAGTTGTTGGAGATCTCGTTGGCTCCATCCAGAACTTTTGTCAGTTCAGAGATATTTCCCTTGTATTTATAGGCAGCATCAACCGACAGAAGAAATTGGTTGGCGGTAGCCTCCTGCACATCGCCCACTTTCTGCGTTTTTACCGAAAGTTCGCCCAGTTCATCAGATAGAGAACCATAGCCAGCCTGTGCCCATTTAGTAACAGAAGCCAAGTAGTCCGAAGCGGCGATACCAAGGGAAGACCCTACTTCATATGCCTTTTCAGAGAGGTTTTCCATCTCGCCAGCAGTGGCGCCCATAACCTTTTGAATGTTGACCAACTCGGTATCAACAGCCTTTAGCTCGTCGAGTGCAGACTGTAATAGTGTAATTGGGGTAGATATCAAAGTGTTTATAACATGCGAAAGGAGCATGTTTTTAAACATGTTTCCAAATTCGGAACCGACCTCTTTGGCGGCAGAGGATGTTTTATTAAGTGCAGAAACAGCATTTTGGCCCAGAGAAGAAAACCCACGATCCATTTTATAAACAGCGCCCGTAGCGGTATCAATGGAGTAGGTAAATTTGTTTACATCCCCGTTTGTTTTTTGGGCCGCAACAGAGAACTGCTGGAAGGTGCTTTCACCCACCTTTACGGATTTGGTTGCGGAGACAGTTGCATTTTCCAGCTTCTCTACATTGGTTATGTAGTCCTGTATGCTGTTGGTCCCAAAATCATTTCTAACATCGACACGATTCCCGGTCTCGGAACCGATCTTTTTCTCAACGTCAATAAAGTATTTGGCGCTTTCTGCGGCTGACTTAAATTCATTTGAAACCCCAGTTAAGGCGTCAATCTGATGCTGAAGGGGGGTGGACGTAACTTCCCCAGTTGCCTGTCCCAAACTGCGAGCTTTCGTCTCTGCCGTTTCATATGCGGCTGCCAGCCGGGCCGCTTCGGTCGCCAAAGTTTTCTCCGCTAGAAGAATTTCCTGGGAGGTAGTGGCAAGCCGCAACTTCTGGTTTACTTGCTCAGTCACGGAAGAAAGGTACTTTTTCGTTTCATTGATGAGCTTATCGAAAGAACTGGTATCTACGGTCAGCTTGACATTACTGTTTTTGCGCAGGCTATCCATTAAGGAATCCATTGTCCTCAACCGGGATTCAATATCTTTGGCTGCGTCAAGGGTCACTTTTAAAGTAACAACTTCATCAGGCATTTTAAAATCCTCCTATGATTTTTTGGTTGCTGTAAAAATAGGAAAGTAGTATAATAGTCTCAACAAAAAATGTAATTTGTTCGGGGGAAGGAAGGGAGAGAAAATGGGGCTTATCAACTGCCCATCCTGCGGGCAAAGACAGTCTGAGGAAAATGTAGAGTGTATCAACTGCGGAACACCACTGAACAATTTAATTGGCACACAAAATCCTGTAAAAAATATGAAAGACGGGGAAATCTGCTGTCCCCATTGCGGGCATATTCAAAGCCGCACGATTGAACGGTGTCAAGCCTGTGGAGAGGGTATGCGCACCAAGCTCAAGTATTGGAAGCAGAATGTGGGTGGGACTTTCCTTGGAGTGGGAGTCGTGATTCTGGGTATTCTGTTTGCTATGCACATTGAGGTATCGCTAGGCGTTGCTATTTCTTTAATCGGAATTGTTATTGTAGTGCTTGGATGCATATGTGTCCGAAACTCTTTCAAAAATGCCGGTCTATTGCTGGACAGTGTAAATGCAGAAAGGCTATACCGGGAATCTTTGCCGCAGACACTTCTGTTTGGATTGCAGGGAGTTCCTGGAATATCAGGCGAATGTATCAATCTTCTTTTAGATCAAAAAAGGGTGCAATTGATTTTTCAAGAGAAAGAAATAGAGCGCTTCCTCCCGTTTTCCCAAATCGTCTCTTATGGGGTTGTGACACGAGAAGAATACGTAAAAGGGAGTGTACTAACCGGGGCTGCGATCGGTGGTGCCATTGGCGGCGATACGGGTGCTATTGTTGGTGCAATGGCGGCAAAAGAGGGAACTATTATGTATCGAAAATACTTCGAGATTAACTATCGCACTAAGTCGGGCTCCCTCTCGAAGATCGAGTGTCGGTATAAAGGGCTTAACCAATCGAATCTAGACGGTATTGTGCCCCTCTTAAAAAAAGCAATTGGTCTGGAGAAATACCTGAACATGCCGCCCCCTCCTGTCCAGAAATCCGACTATTTATGAATCTGTAGTATGAGGCGCATCAGTACTGAAATGCATGGGCCGCCTCACTTTTTCTGCACTCCGAAGCCGCTGCTGGTAACGCCTTGCCTTGCAAGGCCAGAAAGGAGTGCGGCGGCGGCCCGGCCAGAACTAACCGCCTCAGTTTCAGAGCGATTTAAAAAAGGTCGTGGACCCGGTTGGCGGTAATTCCCCAGGCCATGTTCCACTACATCAGAAAGGGCTATGCCATAATCCGTTCCTTGAAGGGGGGCAACATCTTCCACAATCAGAACATGCCCTGCTTCGACGCGCGCACTTAGATTCCCTCGGTCTCCAAGACCCCCGTCAGATTTGCGTCTGCTGGACATGGCTGGTGCGGTTGCGGGATAGCTATAAACTGCGCTCACTGCCTGTTCCAAAATAATGTCCTTGACAACCTCGGCCACTTCATGTTCAAGTGCGCTGTCAATAGCAGCATCTAATTTTGCAGACATAGTCTGGTATCGTTCCAGTAAACTCAATCAATTTTCCTCCTTAAAGTAAGAGGGCGCACTTCTGCCATGATTGGTAAAAGCGCGCCCTCTCGGACATTTAATAGCCCAACTCTATTCAGTTTCGGCCCCCGCCTCAGTTGCCCTAGGGGAGGGCTGTCGGTTTAGCTGTGCTGGATATCAGCCGCCACCGGCCACAGTTACCGTGATGTTGTAGGTGATCGAGGCGTGGCTCCCCTCATTGACGGCAATGGTGAAGCTCTTGCTTCCGCCATCTGTGGCGACGCTCGTGGTGTCCACTGTGATGGTGGGCTTCGTAGAATTATCCCCAATCGTCACATTCGTCTGGTCGGTGCCGCCCTTGGAAAGCGTCTGTCCGGATGTCTTGGTTGCCGTAATGACCACGCTATTCGTGGTGTTCACGACGTTGACCGTCACGGTCTTGCTCGCTCCGCCCCCGCTGAGGCTGTTCCCGCCCCCGCTGCCCGGAGTTGTCAGCGCAAACGTCACATCTGCGGTCGCCGGAGGAGGTGAGGCCACAGTGACCGTCACATTGTAGACGATGGTACTATGGGCATCCTCGCTTACCGTCAGCGTGAAGGACTTTGAGCCACCCGCGGCGGAAACGCTGCTTGTGTTGACGGTATAGGTAGGGGCGGTTGCGCTCCCGGCCGGACTGACATCACTGGCGTTTGTGCCGCCGACCTTTACTTCCTGGGCGGATGTTTTTGTGCCGGTGAGCACCACGCTCCCGGTGCCATTCTGTACGTTGACAGTGACGGTTCTGTTGGAGCCGCCGCCGCTGATGGTGTTGGATTCGTTCTTGCTGGGTGTGGTCAGGTCAAAGGTCATGTCCGCTGTGTCATCAGGCGGGGCGGCAACGGTCACATCAAAGGCGTAGGAGATGGGAGATTTGCCTGCCTCGGTCACCCCAAGGGTAAAGTTTAGGGTGCCGCCGTCAGAGGCGACGGAGGAGGTATCAATGGTGTAGGTGGGGATGGTGTCATTACCAGCCGCGGTTACTAGAGAGGCGTTGGCTCCGGTGATGACCACGCTCTGAGTAGCGGTTTTTGTGCCGGTCACGACCACAGAGGAAGTTCCGTTCACCACATCTACATCCACTGTGTAGGTACCGCCTCCGCCACTCAGTTTGTTATCACTGCCGGAGGAAGGCGTGGTGAGCTGAAAGGTGACATTGGAAGTTGGCGTACTGGCCCCACCCTCCACGGTCACAGCGGCGGCGGTAGTCAGCTCAGAGTTATACTTGGAGGTGATGACCAGATTGCCGGTGCCATTGGCAGTGCCAGTGATAACGCCATTGGGGGAGACGTTGAAATACAGCCCGCCGTCCTCTGGAGTGTAGATAAAGTTGGTCAGGTCGGGGGTCACAATCTCGCCGTTGTCCATCTCATACTTTACAGGGATAGTGTAGGGAGAACCGGCGGTGACAGTGATATCGTTGCCGCCCACGATAGCCAAGCTCTCCACGTTCTGGTCGGGGTTGCCGAACAGCTCCAGTACCATGTAGGCCAGTTTGGGAGAGGAGGAGCCGCCGCACTGGATGCCCTGCTCACACGCCTCGTCGTAGGACAGAGCGGTCAAGTTCATGACGGTGGTGGCGGCGGTGGTCTGGGAGCCCTCGGTGGAAGCGTCGCCGGCGAGCTGACCACGGGGGATCGTGATGTAGAGGGAGCCCACACGGGAGCCGGTATTGGCGTTGGAGGCGCTGCCCTCAGTAGAGTAGACAGGGATGGTGATGAAGCCGCGCACCACGGCAGGATTCATCAGAGTCTCAATGGAAAGCTGCTTGGCAGAGGGATTAGTGGTGTAGTAGTGGACACAGTAGGTGGTGCCCGCCACGGCGGTGAATCCCTGGATTTGCTTAGTATCAGGGTCGATGGGATAGGCGGTGCCACCGTTGTTGATGTAGCCAACTACGTTGCAGCCGCCAAGGGGGGCAACTGGTGTCTGCATCACGGTCAGGGTGGTTCCGTTGGCCTCCACCGCCTCATCCACGGGTACCACGCCGTTATAGACCACGTTCCCGCCAACGGACAGGGCGCGGCCCTCAAGGGAGAAGTCGGCGGCGGTCAGGTTCATGGTCAGAGAGGGAGTGTCTGGAATCTGGATGACGATGGGGTTGCCAATACCTGCGTTGATGGGGCCTAGGTTGATGGTGGACGCCAACTGCGAAGTGGACATTTTGTTGGAGTAATATACCAAGTCATTGGTAGCAGGGTCGAACATCTTTACATCCATGGTGCCCTTGGCGTACAGGGGACGGCCATTCAGAGTAGCAGTAATCATAGAGACGTTTGCTCCTTTCTTTCAGGTGGATTGGCTATCTCGCTTCCACAGAACCGGATAGCCTCTGTGTGAGTTCCGCAAGGGAGACGAGTGCGCTTGAATGTTTGTCACGGTCGTACTTCCAGGAGGGCCACGGGTTACCGTTCTTATATTTGGCTCCCGCTGCCTCAGAAAGTGCGGCTACAAGGTGTCCGGTGATTCGGTCAATGGCCCGCTCTGTCAGAACGAATCGCCTTACCGTCCATTGGAATATATCTTCGACGGGTATCTGCGTTTTAACAGAGACGGAGTAGATCAGAGCCTCGCTATCTGGTACGAGGTTGAGAGAACTTTTCGTAGCCAAGTCCCGTTCCGCCTGCACCAGTTCGGCGTTCAGGGTTTCGTCTGGAAGTTCCACTTCGTTTTGTGCGGCCAGGATTTCCCGGAGCTGAACGAAGTTCTGCGGGGTGATCTCAACGCTCACTTCACCCTGCGTCACTTCCAGGGCGGTCAACTTCCGTGGGTTGTCCTTCTCCGTCTGGATGCCTATGGGAATGTATTCTTCTCCATCCAGCCCTTTTCTCACTTCCAGCCGCAAAGAAAGCATCAAAAAGAGTAGGATACGGGAGAAAAAACCGCCCTGTGGGCCTCCATTGGTTCGCACGTCGTAGTCAAGCGCATACAGGGCTTCCAGATAGCGCATAACCACGTATTTACTTGGTAGTGTCTGCTGTTGAGCCGTAAGGCCCATTTGGGCGATGATAAACCTGTTATAGTCTTTCATCAATATTGGAAACAGGGTCAGGCCGTTCCATTCGATTGGTGTGCCCATACGGACGGCTTCCTGCTGTTCCTGAGTGAGTGGCATGATTGATGCCTCCTGGTAAACAAAAGCAGGGGGCCACACAGAAGAAATATGCTCTCCTGTGTGGCCCCTAATGGCCCTTCTGCGCTCACAATTGAGCGTAGGTCTTTTTAATTCAGTCCTGCCATGTCAGGCCGAGAATCACCCTCCGTCCCAGGTTGGTTCCCCTGTCGTCGATGTTCCATGAGCCGCAGGACGGGTGTTGTGTGCGGTCAAAGTAGAATGTGCCAACACCGTTCATATTCACGCCGTTTAACGCCTCAATCAGAGCGCACTCCATGGCATAGGTGCGGGATATGGCGTAGCCGGATGCAGATTCATAGTTGACATTGGTAGTCAGTTCGAAGATCACAGACAGTTCGGCACGGTACGACCCTTTTGCCACTGTCTGGCCCATATAGCATCGTAATGAGGTGTCCCCGATGTTCTGTGCCTGAGCCACATATGCCTGCGGGAAGATACGGTAACCCTTCTCTGGGGAGACTGGGGCAGTTGGATGTTCCGGGTCAAATAGAACGGACAACTTCTGTTCCGTCGTCGGACACGGCTCGTCCAGCGGGGAAATCCCATCATAGAAGAGGTACTTCATCAGCCGTACCCTTGGATAGATGTTCTCAGTGGGGGGATTGTAGTTCGGCAGTGGCATGTCCATCAAATAAGTGCAAACTTGGCGGGGGATGTTCTCTGCACCGATGAACTTTATATATTGCTGATCTCGTTGATATGGATAGGTAGGTGAAGGCCACATGCCTACTCCCCCTTTTCTGCCCGCACATGTTCCAGCCATTCCTTACTCTTGCGGGCTTGTGCCTCGGCCTCTGTCTGCACTTCGTGCAGGGCATCCAACGCATTTTGAATGCTTTCCGGGGTACTCTGTGCAGTAAACAGCATTACAACTCGGGAAAGCAGATCATTTTTGACTTGGAGCAGATTATAGATTTCCGCATTCAGGAGTTTTTCAAAGTCCCGGTAGTCAGACAGGATGGCGGCGGCGTGGGCTCGCACCTCCGGATTGTCATCCCGCTTCATCCCTTCCAGTTGTCCGTAGGTTTTGGAAAAGATGTCATACTGCCGGGCGGTGAACTCGAACTTCGGGGTCTCACTGTTGTAAAGTCCGTTCACGTCGATCAGGTGAAGATAGATACCTGCCAGCACATAAGACATAATCAGCCGCTTCCCCAAAATGTTCTCCTGCCAGCGGGGCGGTATTGGTTGAACGTTTGCGTTTTCACTTTTCGGTAGCACATCCACCTGCTCAATGCAGCCGGGGGCCAACAGTTTGACGATGGCGGTCTTTTTGGCGATGCTCAGGTAGGTGTCAGCCTTCTTTACGCTTTCTGCTTCGAGACTTGCGAACTTGTTTTCCATTCTGCGTCTCCTTCTTTTGTTTAGTTATGTGTGTCGCTTCTTCTTTACCAGAAATAGTTTCCTCGGCCTTGCCCTCGGCATTCGGGATGACGTTCCGTACATACATCCCGCTGGGAAGGACAGTTGTTGCATCCGGGGCCTGCTCCACCGACTTCAGGTTCTTTACCCGAGGGATGACGTTTTGGTGGTATCCGACAGAAGGGGATCGGTTCTGCGGTTGGAGCCGCTTGCACTCCTGAAAGCCCGGAGTATTCTCGTACTGCCGGGTCTGTGGGCAGTTGTACTGGTGGGCGCACAGGAACCTTCCCTCACAGTATAGGGCCTGCTTTCCTGTCTGGTTGGTCGCCTTTTGACATCTTGGCTTGTTCAGCATGATTGTCACCTCTTATTCAACTGAATTTTCAACTTCCGGTCAGTTTGATTTCTGCTGTCAGAGTCGCAGTCCCATCTGTGATGCTCACTGTTAGAGGAACAGGGGAGGGGTAGTAGCAAGAGATGGCAGACTGCGCTCCGACTATTTGCGCGGTGTAGCAGGTCTGATAAGGCCCGGAGAAAGACCACTCCACAGGGCCCTGTTCCCCGGCTACGGCCAGTTTGCGGCTCTGGTATGCTGGGATATTCCTCGGTACGTCAGTGGCCCAGTGAAGCCCTGTTGGAGCATCTTGTACCTCTAAAACGGTGTCTGTGAAGATGCTAGGGTTCTCCTTCAAAGTGCATCGAATGATTACCTGACCGTTTGCCATGCCTGTTACCACGCCATTCTCGTCCACCGTGGCAATCTCCGGGGAGTGGGAAGACCACAGATAAGTCACAGCGATGGTGTCCGCCACCGCCTCGCCGTTTCGGATAGAGGATGGCACAAGAGAAACGTGTTCACCGGCCTGAATCGACCGGGGGCCGGTGACATTGACTATCCATGAGAACGCCAGTCCATCCGCCACCTGATGCTTCATATCGTCCCGTTCCGTCGGTTCTTGGTAGTACAGGGAGAAGCGGAGCACCCGCACACTGTCCTGCTGGTCGGTGAACTCCCGTATGTAGTCAGACAGGCCCCGCACGGCAAAGCCGCTTGTTCCAAGAATCATGCGGGTGTTGTTTTTAAGATTCTGAATCGTCCATGGGTTGGCCTGCATGATGCAGTCCATATAGCTGTCTGCCAACTTCATAGTTTCCGTATCTGTGTTGGCGTTCGCCATGGTGTTTGGCCGGGTGATGACCATCGGTTCAGATACGATGTTGCCAAAGTAGTCCAGACTATTCCACACGGCGTTGCACCGTTTCACCAAAGCGTTCCCGGACACGCTTGCTATATTGGCGGGGTTGTCCGCCAACCAACAGTTGTTCCAGAACCAGAACTTGGTGCCGGGCCTTATGTAGTCGATATCTGGCCGCTCAAAGTACACCACCCGCCAATCATCGTCGTGGGACATATTACTGGTATTGAGGGAAGAAAAGTGGGCAGCGGTTCGTATCTTATACCACCCAGCTTTCCACGCATCATCGTCCTCAAGCCCCTGCACTTGTGCTTCAAAGAAGTCCGTGGCATACTGCGCCATACTTCGGAGGTGCTGTTTTGCGGGGTCCGCCATGTATTGGTGCTGGAGGCCAGTGCCGCTCGGGGTGTTAGAGTCCCGTTGGATGACAGGTCGGCGTTGCATAAACGGCATGGTATCACCCCTTCGTGACCGAAAACTCGCCGCGCAAGCCCCTAGCTTTAGCTATGGGGTAAGCGGCGTTGTGTGAAGCTGTCATTGTAAAATCACCTGTTCTGTGGTATAATTTTAATAGAAATGAGGTGAGAAAATGGAATATTCGTACAAATTCAGAATCTATCCGAACACTGAACAGCAAACGCTTATTCAGAAAACTTTCGGTTGTTCTAGGTTCGTCTACAACCATTTTCTCGCCCAACGTATTGCCGAATACAAGGCAACAGGTAAAGCACCTACACGGTTTCAGCAGGACAAGGCACTCACTGTTCTAAAACAGGAGATAGATTGGTTACGTGAGCCAGACAAGTGCGCCCTGCAAAACTCGCTGAAAGACTTGGATACTGCCTACAAGAACTTCTTCCGCTCAGTAAAAGGTGGAGGCAAGGTAGGTTTTCCAAAGTTTAAGAGTAAGCGGGATAGGCACAAAAGCTACAAGACCAACAGCAACATTGTGGTTTTTGATAAGCACGTCCGCCTCCCTAAACTCGGCCTGGTAAAATGCCATGTCTCAAAGGAAATCGAGGGGCGTATACTCTCTGCTACCATCAGTCAGAATCCCAGCGGCAAGTATTTTGTCGCCCTGTGCTGTACCGATGTGGAGATAGACCCGCTTCCCAGCACCGGGGCGGTAATTGGCCTCGATATGGGCCTTAAATCATTTGCCGTCACCTCCGATGGAACGGAATACCCGAACCACAAGTTCCTGACCAAAAGTGACCGCAAACTCGCCCGCCTCCAGCGCCAGCTCTCCCGAAAGTCAAAGGGGAGCAAGCGCAGGGAGAAAGCTCGGGTGAAGGTTGCCAGGTTGCAGGAACACATCTCCAATCAACGGGGAGATATGCTACATAAACTGTCCACCAGCCTTGTCCGGGACTACGACCTAATCAGCATTGAGGACTTGGCCCCGAAGAACATGGTCAAGAACCACAAGCTGGCCCGTTCTATCTCCGACGCAAGCTGGGGAGAGTTCCGGCGGCAGTTGGAGTACAAGGCACAGTGGTACGGGAAAGTGGTTGTCCGTGTGAATAAGTTCTATCCTTCTTCACAACTCTGTTCTGTCTGTGGTGCTCAATGGCCCGGCACAAAGGACTTGTCTGTCCGGGAGTGGAATTGCCCCGTCTGCGGTCAGCACCATGACCGGGACATCAACGCCGCAAAGAACATCTTGAATGAGGGCTTGCGCCTGTTGGCGTAGGCTACATATCTACCGTGGGACACACGGGAAGTTACGCTCGGAGAGACCTTGTAAGACCTCGCACGGTGCAGGCTGCGGTCAGCGAACCGAGAATCCCCCGGATTTATCCGTGGGGAGTGTCAAAAGGGCCTTCAGCTCGTCGTAATGTTCCTTGGTGATTTTCTTGGCCTGATACAGTTTTTCTACCCTTTCAGCGGGCCACAGGCCGGTGGAGACGTAGTATTTCATGGTTTCAAAGTCCAATTTAATACCCTCCCATCAACATCACATAGTCGAGGTTGGCCCTTAGACGCTCCATCTCGCTCGGGCCGCCTTTGGCCTCCTGCAAAAGCTCATTGTAGTGGTTCTGGATGTATTCCCGAATGTTGGGACGCTCCTGCATTTCAAGGTGGTACTCATCGTACTTCCATCCGGTGTAGTCATCTTCCACATATGGCTCTGCGCTCTCATAGAATCGCACAAGGCAGTAGCCGAGGTGCTTGGGCTGTTTCTCCACCGTAAAAGTGGTAGGTTTATTGTCGCCATAGACTATCATCTTTGCACCTCCAAAGATCTACGGAACTCCAACCGCCAACCAGCATAACTCATAGAACTGTCTGCTTTGTAATTCTGTGCCCATATATACATTCCGCTACCTAATCCATAGGAGTAACTGCTGCCTACCATCAAAACACGAAGCCCTTCGCCTCCGTATGTGTCATCAGGTATATAAGTTGAAGAGCTACCACCTGATGATGCAGGTACAAATACCCAGCTATATTCATTTGAATACGCTAGAGATTTGATATAACTTCCCGCACCAAAAGCTGTATTTGTATCAGAATAATACTGTGTTATGCTGTCAGAAAAGTTGGCTGGATTATTGCATATATATATTTGGTTATCTCGGATATTTATGCCGTCAAGCCATTGCCAAGTAGTCCCATATATGGCTTCAATATTCCGATATTGAATAAACGATTTTCCGTTTGCTCCGGCATATCCGGTGTGATAGGTCATAGGGTCAGTATTCCCGGTATTGACGTCTTGGGTACCTGTAGTTCCAAAGCCGATTTTAAGCTGACTGTTCCAATCTGCAAATTCTACAATGTATAAGAGTCCGATAGCGCACCATGTTGCGTAATCCATGACCTGCCATCCGGTCCCCATTTGTGTGGTATAGCTTCGAGCACTGGAACGAGAAATGTTGCCATCATATTTTAAACCAGAGCGGGTACTAGTATGATCGATACCTGTCAAATAACGCCCTACATACACGTTACTTCCAGGGTGTACTTTAAAGCCGTCGAGCTGTTTATCTGACACATAGAAGCATCGAACATTATCTGTGTCAAAAACTTGATAGTAAAACTCAGGTATGTATACTACTGTGTTATACATAGTACGAGAGAAGCCTGGTTCACCCTTCTTATAAGACACGGCCCCACCAATAATGTTGTATTCCTCCATGCCAGCCCATGGGAGATATTGATCAAATGGAGAGTTTCCTGCACCAGTTCCAACAGCGGGCTGTGGTTCAGTGGTAATATCCACGGTAACCAAGCTGTTTGGGTCACTATCTATAGTGAGACGGGTAAGTTGAGTAGATGTGTTGGTTTTATCCCACAAGACCCCACACACAACTGCTTTGGAAAGTGTGACGATATATTGCCGTACTGTAGAGATAGCCACTTGGTTGGTTACCTTTTCTCCATCAAGTGTGGCTGATATATCCCAAGTTCCAAATAAGGGAATATCTACGGTGACCGCTCCATTTTCGTTTGTCTGTAACGTCAGTTTTGTTTCAGCTTTCTGAATGACTACATCGATGTTTGGAGAAGATGGGGCTGTATATATGATAAGTTGTGGCTTCATAGCGGTAGGTTTCACTACTGGGGTGTAAATCGCCCCGTTGTAAATTTGGGTTGCATTATCCTCTTCAACAGACACCTTTGCAGATATCGAATTTCCTTGAATGGATATACCATCTCCAGCAGTATAGGAAGTAATTCCCGTAGAATTTTGTGTATAATCAAAGATAGGCATTGTTTTTACCTCCTACTCATGCGCCTTTTGGAGCCCGATACTCAATCCTACAGCTTGTCCCAACGGTTGGACTATCGTTTGTTAAAAAATATCCTATTCCAGCATCTGTATCATCGTTCCAGTCTCCACCAGTGACAGACATGTAGATTGACTCAGAAGCATTGCGAATATTTGCACGATCCGGGATATAAGTACTAGAACTGCCTCCAGACTGATCAGGTAAAATGCACCAATTGTAGGTATCTATCACGTTTAGTCGGGTAATGTAGCCGGAACTGGAACTAAAAGGCCCAAGGTCAATGTAGTCGGTTGGAATCGAGCCACCATATTTAGTAGGGTCAAGGCAGATATACATATTGCCATTCAGTTTGTTGACCCCATCTGTCAACTGGCGATAACTCCCCCACAGTTCCTCTATTCCGCGATACTGCATTGGGCTGCTTGAAGTGGACGCTGTTTTTTTGCCTGTGTGGTATATCATATCATCGGTAGCTCCATTCGGCGCACCAGCAGAAGCATTTACTTGTCCGGGTCCTATCAAAGCCTGACTTCTCCAATCTGCAAATTCAACAGCATATAAGAGAAATATGGCACACCAAGTAGAGTAATCAAATATTTGCCAACCACTACCTTTTTTGGTGGCATACGAACGAGCGTAATCGGCATTAAAGGAGCTCCCGTAACTTGGTGTTCCACCCGATTTAGACGTAAATACTCCGTTTTCAATTTTGACTCGGTATCGAGCCACATACGTGTTACTACCCGGATGAAGTTCAAATCCTGAAATTTTATTGTCGGCAATATAGAAGTAAATCATATCTTCTGAAGAAATGATTTTGTAATAGAAAGGTGGAATATAAACCATGGTATCATTGGCGGTCCGAGTAAATAATGGGTTATCCTGGTCAATAATATCTCTATCTACAATGTTGACTTCTTTCATTCCCATCCATGGAAGATAGTTATCAAATGGGGAACTTCCGCCTCCTGTTCCTACCGCCGGGGATGGTTCTGATGATACCGTATTATTCACGTACCCATTTGGATCATTTTCCGAAGTAAGGCGTTTCATTTCCGGGCTAGAATTGGACATGTCCCACACAACGCCAAAAATAGTAGCCGGAAATAAAGATAAGCCGACAGAATACATGTCCGCGTGTGTAACATAAATCGTTTCTACATTCGTGATGTCCCCATAGGTCGCTTGTACGGCCCAAGGCCCAAATGCGCTTACTTCTAGGGTTGCAATCCCGTCAGCATTTGTCGTACCAGAAACTACAGTTTCTCCCTGTGTGGCTGTGACAGATATTCCGAATAAATTTTCCGCTCGCACGGTTACTTCGATCAATGGGAACGTTTTACCCTCAAACGGTATGTATGTGTAAATCCCATTTTTACTGATGCTCGTAGCATTGTCACAGCTATTTATGGCCCTGATGGATACAGCCTCATTGGTGATGGAGGCTCCGTTTCCAGGCACAAGTTTGTTTCCGCCGATATTGGGAGTTACATCGAATACAGCCACTTTTACGCCTCCCATGCCATTGTAGGAAAGATTAGGGCATTATAGTTTAGATCAATATCCGGTTTACTCTGGGCTGTGTAGGTTAGCGAGTTGTCTCCTTGTGCACTCCACTTTACCCCGGAATTGGCGGCATTAGTTGCATCCGTTGGCGTTGCAGGGCCTGTTACCGCCGAATTGTCCTTTGTAATACCAGCAACCGTCGCTGTTTGTGTATAAGGCGCGCTTTCGCCTGCCCAACCTGTGAAAGTCAGGGTAAAGGGTACGGCATCGGTAGAGGCGGCGGAGCCCCCGTTGCTTCCGTCCCGCCCTCTTGGTATGGTAAAATCGAATACAGCGTCGCTGGAGGTTCCGCTGTTGGTCACCTGTGCGGCTGTTCCAGGATCTCCGGTGGTCACGGTACCAATCTTGATTGTTGCAGCTTTTCCATCAGCACCAGCAGGGCCTTGAACGCCTGCCTCTCCTTTTGGACCCTGTGCACCAACCGCACCCTGCGGACCAGCCGGGCCCTGAGCTCCAGCTGTACCGGATGGCCCCTGTTCGCCCCGTGGACCTGCGGGGCCGGTCGGGCCCGGTTCTCCCTGTGCGCCTTGTGGGCCGGTCGGGCCAGCGGGGCCAGCGGGGCCCTGTTCACCCTGCGGCCCTTGCTCTCCTGGGTCGCCCTTGGGGCCCTGGATGCCTTCCGTGGTACTCAGGTCATAGAAGAACTCATAGGCAGATGCCCCTTTGGCGTAGATGTATCCGCCCTGTTCGCCGCCGGTCTGGGTGGAGATCCCCACAAGAGAGCCCTGCGGCAGACCATCGGTGGCATAACCCTCGTTCATGGCGGAAACGGTATCATATATCTTCTGAATGAGGAACGGATTTCCCTGGTCTCCCTTGGGACCCTGGATGCCTTGCGGGCCTTGCGGGCCGACACTACCGGCAGGACCCTGTGGTCCTTGTGGCCCCTCTGGCCCCGTGGCTCCCCGTTCTCCCTGGATACCTTGCGGGCCTTCCGGTCCCTGTACACCGGGCTCGCCCTGTGGTCCTGTGGAACCAGTTGGGCCAGCAGGCCCAGCAGGTCCTTCCACGCCCTGCTCGCCTTGAATGCCCTGCGGTCCGGCAGGTCCGGTCGCTCCAGGGGCGCCCTGGTCTCCCTTCGCGCCCGTGTCGCCCTTCGGGATGCCGAAGTTAAAGGTCACGTTGGTATTGGAACCGCTCTTTTCAACGGTGGCCTCGCTCCCCGCTGGAAGCGTCTCCACGGTGGCGTTGATGTTCGGGACCACCACGGAGCCACCGCCGGAGCCGGGACCGCCGCCGACGACCATTGCGCCAACAATTCCGTCTTTGATAGACAATTAAATCGCCCCCTATTACTTGACCCACTGGAGATCGCCGTTCAGAATGTAGGTCACGCGCCCGATTCCGCTTCCGTCCGCGCTCTCGGCGCAGAACGCCTGAGAGCCGATACCGCAGTCGGTGGGCAGCTCAGCGGCGTCCTCCTCGCTGTCTAGTACGAAGGTGGACGTGAACGGGTCGGTGCCAATCAGATGAAATGCCATGACCATGACCTCCTTGTTCAGAAAAGATTGATGGAAGGGCTGAAATTTACCACGCCGCGGTAGGTACAGGCTTGCTCATACCGGCGGAGTTCCTGATTAAGCGTATCTTCCTCACTCCGCCGCTTTTCCTCCTGCGCTCGTGTCCAGTTGGCTTCGTTAGGTGGGTCAAAGGATTTGTCACTCACTTTAGCTGACCGCGCTAGCCAGTTCCCGGTGAAGCGGTACTCCCATACCATGTGGAAGCACAAGCCCAGGATGCGCTTCATATCCGGGGAGAGCGTTTTTTGGAACACTCCGTCCCGATACAGGTCGATGATGAACTCTGTGCCAGATATCAGCCCAGCAGGGAAAGTCACCTTCCCCGTCTGAGGGTCGTAGGTTTCCATGGAATAGGGAGTGTCCACAGGATTTCCAAATTTATCTGTGCCCCGGATAACCACAGAACACAGTTCGTATCCAGGATTGGCCTGGATGGTGATAGGCTCTGTAGTAGGTGTCTGCATTTCTCCAGGTGGCAGGATTTCAGCCGGTACAGCCCACTGTGTCTCCGAGAAAAAGGACGGGGTACGCTGGGATAGATAGGAGATGATTTCCGTTGGCCGATTGAATCGGGGGATTGCCGCTTGAAGATAGTAGGAGGCGGTATTGAGAAAGGCCGCCGGATTGATGTCGTATGCCTCCTGGTTTCTCACATCGTCTGTGAATAGGTTGCCATAGTTCAGGATGATGTCAGACCATTTTGTGGTCGCTCCCAGCGGCTCTACCGGGGCCAAAACTGTGTTCTGATAGGGAACGTCATCATAAAGAAGCGTTACCGTGACTTCTTCGGTGCCTGTCAGCGGGGGCACACCGAAGTAGTCCTCCCTCTGCGGGGCTGGTGCGGAGTGGAAATAACCTGTCGCTCCCGTCTCGAAACTCTGGGCGCTGTTCAGGTGGAGGGGGTATGTCTGCCCATTCAAAGTTACGGACACGGACTTATATGCGGCTGTGTCGCCCTCATAATCAGGGTCCTTTTGGACAACCACCCCCACCCAAGGGATAGCGGTAAAATAGCCGTCCGGGAAAGCGGAGGCAGGGGAGAATGGGTCTGTACTGCCGCCCTGGGCCTCCACATCAGCGAGAAAGGCGGAGTATATAGGCTTGTTGTTGATGAAATAGGCGTGGATGCCTGTCAAAGGGGCCATATGATCCGCCTCCTGTCTGTGTTCTGCACTCCAGTTCATGCGCCGGAGCACCAGCATATAAAGCGGGGATTTTATGCGCTCCCCGCCGGGGCGCATCAGACCTTGTTCAGGCTCTCCAGAATTGGCCGGAACATCCCCTTGGGGTCCTCGGACTTGGAGAGGTCGTTCAACGGCTCCACTTTTTCACGGGAAATGCGGTTGTCGCCCCTCTGATAGGAGGAGATGAAGTGGGTGGCGACCATCCGCTTGTGCTCGACGCACAGCTTGGAGAACAGCTCCTTTAGCCGCTCCAGCCCCACGTCCAGCAGCCGGTCGAACATTTGCATATCCAGCAGTTCGCCGTCCTTGTAGTCAACATTGTACCGCCGACGCTCATCCTCGTTCAGACCGTTCAGGACAATAAGCCGCCGCTGGTTCAGCAGCCCCCGGATTTCCGGTGTCATGAACTTTCCGCCAAACTCCTTGCGGGGGACCTCTACATAGCCTCCCACACCGTTTAAATAGCCGTAGTCCCCCAAGGACAGCACATTGGTAGGGGAGACGGCGGCGATGTAGGTCAGCTCCACAGTTTCTTCCGGCTTCGCCATGACCACGGTGGAGCCCGGATTCTTCTGCATGGCCTCGATTTGCTTCTGCATGGCCTCCAACTGCTTGGCAAGGGCTTCGTTCTGCTGGCGTAGCAGTTCTGTCTCTGTGGGCTGTGACTGCCCGACGGTATCGGCAACAGGATTGGCTTCCATAGTTTCCGCCACGGTGTTTTTGATGTTTTTTACGCCTCTGGGCATTTTTAACGCCCCTTTCTGTCAAGATTTGAAGGGTGGGGAGGGCCCCGAAGGGCCGCTCCCCTATAGAAAAGGAGGAAATCAGGAAGGCATCTGAATGGCGGCGACCTTGCTGCCCATCACGATTTTGGTGTCCATGACGGCGGTACAGTCGATGTAAATGGAGTTGTCGCCGCTCTCGCGGGGCTCCATCTCAATGACCAGAGGAGAACCCTCGGCAAAGGCGGTGTAGACGGGGGCGTAGGCGCGGCCAATGCGCCCGGAGATGAGAATGAGGCCCTTCATGCCCAGCATCTCGCCGGTGGTATTCACGGTGCCGGGCACCATGGCTGGGTCCACATCAAACAGAGGCACACCGCCCACCACGGACAGGAAACCGTTGCGCATCCACTCCTCGCCCAGGCCGTAGGTTAGGGCGGCATCGGAGGGAGTGCCCAGCGGGAGGACCTTTTGGAGGTCGCGGTAATCGCCAAAGGCCATCAGTTGGTTCCGGGGGATACCGTTTGCAGTGGAGGTCGCCACAATAGCCTCTGCCCAGTTCTGGGAGTTGTAGGTGTCGAAGGTCAGGTAGTCGGGGATGTAGGGGCTGTTGTCAGCCAGGGTCATAATGGCCCCGATGTAGTTCGCCATGATGCGGGAGTACATACCGCCCATGATGGCGTTATAGTACCAGCCGATGTCCACATCGTTGCCCACCATCTGGTACCACTTGATGACAGCCCGGCAGGTGTAGGGCCGGGGATTCAGAGTGATGGTGTCATCGTAGAGGTAGTTCATGGTGGTGGAGCGGGAAGCGCCCCAGCTGGAATCCTCGAACAGGAAGATGTCGTTGCTGTGAACGGTAATCTCCTTCGTCTGGCCCAGGGGCACAGTGGTAGTCTCCATTAGGAGGCCGCCCATGTTAGAGATTGTGTAGGGCAGCAAGGGTGTGATGATCTCCCTGGAAATACCGGCCAGCGTGGCGAGGAAGTTCCGGTCTCGTAACAGACCAAGGTCGTTCTGGACCTGGGCGAAGTCCTCGGGGGCGGGCTTGCCCTGCACAGCATAAGCCTGGGCGGCGCAGAACATCAGCAGGTTCTTTTTGTGCCCGGAGGACAGGTTAGTGTAGGCAATATCGTCCATGCGAGTCTTGTACTCGCTTTTGTTGCGAACCTTGTTGGAGAGACGCCCGTTGTACTCCATGGTCACCAGCCGGCCGGTGGCGATCAGTTCGTTGCGGGAGATGCGGCCCATCTTGGTATCCGCTGTATTGACTTTGAAATTGTCAAGGGAAATGCTGTTCAGTTTCAGAGACATTTATGCTTCAGCTCCTTTCTCAGTCCGCACCAGCCACGGTGACGGTCACGGCGTAGCTGATGGAGGTGTGGCTGCCCTCGTTGACAGTGATGGTGAAGTTCTTGCTGCCGCCGGCAGTAGCCACATTGGTGGTGTCCACCGTGATGGTCTGGGTGGTGCTGCCGTCGCTTCCTAGGGTCACGTTGCTCTGGTTCGTGCCACTCTTGGCGAGGGTTTGCCCGGAGGTCTTAGTCGCCGTGATAACCACGCTGTCGGTGCTGTTCTTCACGTTCACAGTAACGGTCTTGGTCGCCCCACCCCCGTTGATGGTATTTGAACCGTCGGGGGATGGAGTAGTGAGAGCAAAGGTCACATCAGCAGTAGGGGCTACAGGGGCCGATGTTCCTGCGATACCGTTGAAGTGGGCGATGACCCGGTACGCCTTACCCCAGTTGCGTGTTCCGACGGTTGGATAGACCTCGCCCACGATCTCGAACCAGTACCCGGTGTTGGCATCTGGTGCGGAGGCCCCAGCGACCAGCAGACCGTTGGAGACTGTGGCGTACTTGGTCGTCTGGAGGTCGGTTGGGGCAGTAGAGAAGTTGCCAGAGCCGAACACATATTGCCAGCCAGGTACAATGCGGCAGAAAGTACCCACTACATCGGCAGGCAGTTCAAGACCAGCAGTATTTGCTCCGACGCGCCAATTGTTTACGCCGTCACCCACCATGTTCACATCGTAGGAATCATAGGCAAACAGCTCCAGGATTTCTCCGTTTGTGGTGTTGGAGCCGCTGACAGCTTTGTTGAAAATCCAGGTATTCCCATTCAAAATGCCGTTATAGCCGGAGGCGGGCATAAGCTGGAGTTTCGTCACTAGAAAACCGGAGGGGCAGATCTCGGGAGTGCCGGCGTCCTGGTACACACCGGCCAGATTCGCCATTGCATCATACTGGCGGTTGCCGTTTTTCAGTTCAAAAAAGGTATTGGCAATTCGAGCCATTCTGTATTGCTCCTTTCTCAGTCGGAAATGTTCTTGATGGCCTGGGACAGGAAGGCGTTGGAGTCGCCCCCGGCTGCATTGGTTGCCGATCCGCCGCCCTCCCAGACATAGCGCTTCTCCTGCGCGTTTGCCTTGGCTCTGGCGGCCTGCATGGAAAGTTCGCCGATTTTGCTCATCACGTCTGCGGTGGCCTTCTGGTCTCCGACCCACTCGCCTGCCTCGTTAAGCACGGTGTTGTAGCACCCGGCCTCCACAGCGTCCATGAGCTGTTTACGGGTATCTTCGCTCAGTTCCATGTGGCAGGCATCGGCCTCACTTATGGCTTTCTCAATGACTTCCTTGGCGGCCTTAATACGTCGCTTGTCCTCGGCCTCGTTCATAGCCTTGACCTTTGCGTTCAGAGCCTCATTTTCCTTTTCAAGGTTGGAACACTTGGTCTCAGCGGATTCGGCCCGGTTGTTTGCGGCTTCCACAGATGCTGCCAGCATGGTGGTCACATCGACGGATACCACAGTACCGTCCTCGAACTTGAAGGGGGCGGAGAGATTGGCATAGGTGATTCGCTCCGGGATAACGGTATCGTGGTCCTCGGCCTTACTGGCATAAGTGCAGGGGAGGCCGCTGGCATTGAGCATCAGGATATGGTCGCCATTTTCGCTCATGTCCAGGATGCGGTAGTCTTTGAACTTCTCCTGTACTTTTTTCAGCAGAGGGACATTGCTCATTCCGCTCAAAGTTTTCACTCCTTTATTGTTGTCTTGCGGCTTGTCCGTATGGTAGGACGCGGCCCGGAGTTGCATTTCCTTGAATTGGCTCTGCATAGCCTCCAGCGCCTTGATGTTCGCCCCAGGGACAGCCGGTGCAACGCCGTCGCCCAGGATGGTGACACCCAGTCCGTACCATTGGGAGTAGACCTCCCGGTCTGTCTCCCGGTGGGCCTTCGTCACGTTGGTCTCGGCGGATACAGACATGCGCCCCTGTCGTGCAATCTTGTCCACCAGCTCAGGATTATAGAAACGCCAGAGCTTTCCCCTGGCGATGGCCCACACTTCACCGTCCCGTTCCTCGGTCCATACGGCGTCGTCTGTGTCATAAATTATGCCGACAATGCGCTCTGCGGTTCCGTCTGTGAAGGAGTAATGGACTTGTCCGTCCATCCCCCTGCTCTCAGTCATGTTGTGGCCGTCTCCGATACGTCCGCCAGGAAGATAGGCGCACAGGATGGGGGTGCCCCGGAAGGTATTGGCGTAGCGGCCAATGTTCCGGTAGTCCCAGCCATTCTCATTGAGGCCGGAGCGCATAATTTCGATCCGCACGTCCCAATTCAGGTCGTTGTCCTGTTGAAGCACTCGGAGGGAACCCAGGCCGTCGAATGGGGCGGCGGACTTGGTCTTGATTGGCATTAAACATCGTCCTCCTCTCCGTTGTCCGGTAGGTCGTAGATGCTTTTAACCCACTTGTCGAAGCTGGACATACTCGAGCCGTTATCCCACATAGACCAGCTTTCCAGCAGTTTCTTCCGATCCTTGCTGTTCTCAATCTGGAGGCTTTCCACCTGCCGGGCCAGACCAGGGAAGTGCCCCTGACTCTGGCTGGGTACACCTCCCACCTCATTTTCCTTTCGGTCGGCCACGTTAATAAATCTCTGGAGGGCCTTGTCCACGTTATCGTTAAGCTCAATGCAGACACGGAACACTTCGTCCAGGCTATCCAGAAGTTCGTCCAGTTCAGGCACAGATGGGTATTCAATTTCAAGCCCCTGTTGCCGCATGATAGCGGAAAACTGGTCGATGTACTCCGGCTGCTTGTGTTCCATAGTGTGGAGGGAATCACTCAGATAGGCCATTCCATACCGGCCCCACACGATCTCCTTGATGGAGGCGTAATATTGCATTGCCGCCCAGTAGGCACGAATGACTTCCCGCATGGGGTCGCGCAGAGCGAAGAACTTCGGGTTTTCATAATTGAAAAACTCGCGCTTTTTCATCAAATTAACAACCCTCCTTTCGACCAAATTTTGTTTTCAAAGTGGATAACCATTCCAATTTGTTAGAATACTCTACTTTTTGGTGGGTGGTATAAACCTTAAAAATTCCGTTGTTCTCCTCAACCACAGCTACATTCCCACGTTCCAGTATGCGGCCAACTGCTTGAATTACTTCCTTTGGGATTTCCTCCGCTCTAGTCCGCATCTTTCATATCCTCCGTTCCTTCGCTTGTGACATCTGCGATATCCATTTCCGGCCTCCCGCCCTGATCTGCGGCAGGGGAGGGAGGGAGCTGTCCTCCGTTCTTGGCAGTGTAGCTGGTTACAAGCGGCAGTCTCATGTCCAGCACTCCACTCTCCTTTACGGCGGCGCTCATGCTCAAGTCATCCAGCAGCGAGCGGCCCATTATGGCGTTGTAACGGTAAAGGTCTGGAAGAACACCCATAGACATGCTCTTTTGCATGTTGGCCCTTTCTTTCTCGTCGTTGTAGAGGTCTCCGAACATGTGGAATCTCCAGGTGTACCGGAGGTTCAGCGTAGAGTAGATGTAGTTCATCATCCGTTCAAACTGTTGGTAGACCCTTTGACAGTATTTTGCCTCCAACTGAATGGAAATGTTTACCGTTCCAGCGCGCGGGTTGTCGTTAATGGGGATGAGACCTGCCAGACCGGATTTCTCGACGGCGTAGCCGTAGCCGTTGGTAGATATCTCCGTGGCGCTCGGCGCCTCAGCTAGTTGGTGGAGTTTTAGATTCTCCGCTGGAGCCATAAAGAAACCGATGCCGGAGGTGTTGTTCTGGGATAGCATATTGTACCAGAGGGTTTCGTACAGGATGCGTCCACCCTCAGATAGCTTTATCCCGTCGTCCTGCGGGGCGGCGCTGTCATTCCGGTAGGGTATTTCTCCGGTCATCACAGCAATCAGCGGGTTTTGCACCAACTCCAATTGGACCTGCTCATACTGAGCGATAGCAGACATGGAGAGATAAAGCCCTGTCATAGTGGAAGCCAAGTTTGGGTTTGTATCATCTATCTCGAAGCCCCAGACTTTGTCGATTGGAAGAGTCACCCAATAGGCCCACCGCCCGTTCTGGACGTATGCCTCCGGGTTCCCGACCAGATCCTTCATTTGAGCTAGTTTGTCTAAATTGACCCGCCAGCCCTTTGAGGCAAACACAGCGTTTCCGGGCGGCTCAATCACAGCGTCGAAGCTCTCCAGATAGGGGATAAACAGATCTCCAAACTGCCTCCAGTCAGTACCCGGTTGGAGGAAATAGAACATATCGAAGGAGACGGTATAGCCGGAAATGTTGTTGTAGCCGATGATTTTTAGCCAGTCTGGCGGGAGTTTCTGCATGAAAGCGTAGTTGACTTTGTTGTGGGACTTATCTACATCGTATCGGATGTAGTAAAACACTTTGCCCTCTTGGATTGCTTGCCCGGTAGCTTTGTGGGCGTTGGCTTTTGGGTCCAGTTTGTCGTTGAACTTCTCCAACAGGGCAGCTTCACGCCAGAACTCAGGCGTTTTGGCATCATCTTCGTCGGTGAATGCCGGGGCCGTATAATAGTTGTATGTCATCAGGTCGGTGTAGAGCTTCCTGATTTTTAGCATCGGATAAGCTGTAGCCTCCAATGCGTGATGGGTTCCTCTCAGCAGGGCTTCGTTTCCGCCTGGATTCTTGATAGCCTCACCAATGGCGTCCTTGCTATACTCGACGGGAAGGGTGTTAATTTGCTTGACCCGCTTATTCTGAATCCATGGGTTGTTATCCATTGCCCGGTCATAGGCCCGGAACAGGGCATCCATCGGCATATTGGAGAACTTCGCAGAAAGCACATTGATTTGCCGCAGGAGGTTTTGATAGATTGTCTGCACTTTTCGCTAAGCCTCCTTCAGCCGTACTTGCTCTTTCTCCAGCTCTTTTTCTAGGTCAGCCAGAAAGTTCAGAATACCTGCCTGGGCATCCGGGTCATTGTGCAGGGCTTCGCCTGCGATGATGATATTGCAGGCGGCTACCCACTCCCGGTCAGGTGCGGGAAGCGATCTTGCGTTCCTGATGAGCGTACTCCCTCCCGGTTTCCGTTTGTTAGTATAGACAAGAAGATGATGGGGGGTGGCCCGGTGGAAGCGGTACTTTTCCGCAGCGTAATCGATGTGCTCTGCTGTTGGAGTCATTTGATAGATTCGGTATCGGTTCAACATACTCTTCCCCTTCTTCCAAGCACACGCGGCCTATACGACGCTACCCCCGATGCTGTGGCTGAGGCACGGCGGGCGGCGGCTATCAGCGGTTCCCAATTTGTTTTCCGGCGGGCGGACTGGATGAGGTTCTTTCGTTCCAGAAGCTGTGCCACCCGCAGTGTGTATTTTGTCGCAGACCACATATCACGCTGGATGAACTTGGATACCCGGTCCTCCGACCAATTTGAGCCCCGGTATTTGATTTGCAGATTCTTGATTTGACGGACCATCTCATGGGCCTTGATATATGGAAGAACGATTTCTACGTCACTGGAGCTGTCCGTGATTTTGTGAGCTTTTTTATATGCCTCCAAACCGGCGTAGTGGTCTGGAACGATCATCTGGACGTTGCCGTTTTCAAACTGCATCTTGGCGTATTTTATCATCTCACCGTCCGGATCGCTGTTCCCTGTTTCCCTGGCGCCGTTACTGGCTTTGACCGGGTAAATAACCGGAAGCGCACCGGGTAGCTCCAACTCTGGGTAGTCATGGTTCATGCAGCACAGCGTCACCCCGTCGCCCATATCCTTCATCAACTGCTCCGTAACAGACTTTCCGTACTGCTTATCGTCGATGGCGATGTAGGTCAGGAAATTGGACCCCGACATGGAAAATCGCGTCCACATCTGTTTGAGGTATTGTGCTTGTAGGCTGGCCTCCCTTGGCAGCATATCGTTAAGATATACCACCTGCTTCAGGAACACATCCTTCTTGGAGTCCTCCTTCTGAGCGGTCAATTTCGTTACTGCTATGGCGCATTTTGCGTGGTTCGCACCTTCCTCATGGGATACGTCGTAGCCGATGATATAAATGCAGTTCGGATTCCCGCAATGGCGCTCCTCCATGACCTTCAACACCTGGGACTTAGTGAGCGCCACATCTGAAATGACCGGGTCTTTTGTGTCTCCGGTGTAGACACTCTCGCACTCTCGTAGCCACTTCTCAGGAGTCATATTCTTTTTTAGGCCCCGAAAGTATTCAATGTCTCGGATACCTGACAGGACGGAGACTGTCCAGGGCACGTCTATGGCAAACGCGCTCTTCCCAGCCACCATGTCGGCCAGAATGTCGCACCGATACTTGAAGGCATCGTTTTGCTGGGAAGAAGCAGAAGTGATATAGTGCTTCTTGAAGTTGATATGATTTGGGTCAGGATAACCGTTCACTAGATGACGCAAACGGTTTGTTGGGTCAACAACCGTCTGATAGCGATCATGGTCGAAGGGGTACTCGTCTTCCTGCCCGCACTCCTCGCAGATGACTTGGTGGCAGTTATCGCCGCGCTTGGATGTTATGCGGAACTCGGAATTGGTATCGGTGATAAGGGTAAAATCACCCTTTGCAGATGTCTTGATAATGATTTGGCTGGTTAAGGCAGGATAGTTCTTCTGCACCTGCTCAAATGCTGAACGGGCCAGATCCGCAGCCTGATCCATGGTTGGGCCAAAGTAGCGAATACGCTCATGGGGCCAGCACAGCATTTCGGTTGCTGCTCCGGATAGTTTTGTGTAGGTCTTGGAAAGGCCACGGGAACCAGTGATAAAGGTTTCTTTATACCGGGCATCTGCACGCCAGATAAGTGCTTGAATAAATTGTTGCTGGAAATCGGCCTCTGGGGATTGGCAGATGGCAAGCAGCCGATCAGGATACCAACGGAAGTAGGAGAGGAGCAGGCACCAGCTTTCAGAGTTCTTCTTGGAGTAGTCCACCGGTTTTGGTTCCCCGCGCTTTATCCATCTATGAAGTGTGGGGTTCCACCATTTACCGGCTGGCATTTTACTCAACTCCTCGGTTCTACTTTTTCTTTCCTTTTAGCTTTTTCTTTTCCAATTTCATGGGCGGGAGTCCCAGACATTTCAATGTGTCCAACTCTGCCTTGCTCATATCACTGTCGAACTCTCCGTATTGCGGTTCAATCTGAAGTTCCAAGGGAAGCTCGTCCGATTCGGCTATGCCCATGTTCCGACGTGTACAGTTGACGATTTCTCGCAGGATGTAGTCCAGATAGTCGTGAGACATGGGATACTTGGCTTGATCTCCGCGAAGTTTTCCCAGAAGTTCATCATACCCTAGCAGGTCTCCGTTTTTCATGTACCCGGCCCGTTCCAAGGCATCGCCCAGTGTATCCAACTTAATGGGAGCCACCGGGGCCTCGTCGCGCTTCCGCATGAGGTTGTCTGCCATAAATTTGGAGCGGATGTCGTTCAGTTTGCGGGCGTCATCGTATTCTTTCCTTGCCATCGCTTTGGAGTAGTCAAGCTCGAGTTTACATATCTCTCGAAGATTGTGCTCCATTTCTTCGTCAATGCCGTTCTCCATCAGACCCCCGGCTTTGATGGAGTAGAGCCGGTCGAGCTCCTTATAGTCCTCGGTTGTGTAGTCGCTCAATATGCCCCACTTGCGGCGCTGGGCCTTTGTACCAGGCAGCTTGGCAGAGGTTCCCTCCATGGTCGCTCCTGCTGCGAACTTTGTCCTGGCGTCGATTTTTCCGCCAAAGAGCACAGAGATGTCCGTCATACCATCCACAAACGCCGCCGGTTCGCCGTCGTCCTTGTATCTGTATTCGCTGGTTTCCAAGTTTTCTAGATACATGATCCAAGTGATCTCGTCGACGTCATATGCTCCGTTTGGCATACATTCTGGAATGAATGGGAGATTGTAGGCCGCGCAGCATAGGAAGTATGCAAAGGCGGGAGAGGTGTCCTCCGCAAAATCCTCGAACTGCTTCTGCTGGCAGTCACGGCAATAATGGACGAACCGCGTATCTTCGTACCAATCTGGGGAGGCTAGGACGCCTTCCTCCTCATTGAGGCCACACCCACAGTTGACGCAGTATATAGTTGCTATTTCCTGCTCCTGCCCATTGTTGTGCATTTCCGACACCCTGTTCCCTCCTCGCAAGAAAACAAAAAGAGGCCACTGTCAACTGCATTATACAGTCAACAGCGGCCCCAAATGGCCCCTCTATGCCATCAATTCGGCACAGGTATCTTATTATTTCTTATTTTACCGCTTTTCCACTCAAATTGCAACAACTTTTGTCGGGTGCCTGAATGTGTTCCAACTTTGTGCGTATGGACATCACTTTTATTTTATTATTCCATGCGGAGAGCTTCACTTCATTTCCTTTGGAAAGGGCGCGCTCTATCACTTCAATGGATTGTTGTGAAAGTTTGTATTCTGCCATATTCCCTCCTATTTTGGCAGGGGTGGCCGGATTCGAACCGACGATACGAGGGTCAAAGCCTCGTGCCTTGCCGCTTGGCTACACCCCTGTTTGGAGCTGGTGGACGGACTTGAACCCCCGACCGGTTGAATACAAATCAACTGCTCTACCAACTGAGCTACACCAGCATGGAGCACCAGAGAGGTGTCGAACCTCCAACCTCCGCACTACGAAAGCGGTGCGCTACCGATTGCGCTACTGGTGCTGGCCCGAGTGGTGGGACTCGAACCCACGGCCCCATGCTCCCAAAGCATGTGCGCTACCAACTGCGCTACACCCGGATAAGGCGGGAATCCCGCCTAGTTTATTGGCTTCGGCATCGTCACCGTTACGGTGTATTCGGTGTCGGTTTCTTCGATGGTGTAGTCCGCTTGCTTCTGAGTATATATAGTGATCGAACTCCCCCCGAAGTTGCCCTGTACGGTCACACGCACAGGGCGATCCTCGGAAGTCATGCACCCGGTCAGGAAAACCAGTGCGGTGGTGACGCACGCCAAAACCAGCTTGCGCATTAGTTAATTGCCTTTTTCAGGGCAGTGGACACCTGCAGCCGAAGCGCCTTGTGGGCCGCAACGGTGACCTTCTCCCCGGTAGCCGGGTTGTGGCCCTCACGCTCCGGCACCATCTTGGAGCGGAAGGTGCCCAGTTTGTTGACAGCCACATCCTCGCCCTTCTTGGCGCACTCGGTGATGATTTCCACCATCGTGTCCACAGCGGCCTTGGCATTGGCCTTCTTCAGATTGGTGCGGTCTGCGATCTCAGCAATTAGTTCAGAATACAGCATTCTTGCTCCTCCTTTTTTCTTTCCCGCCCTCGTCTCCTGCAACTGCGGGGCGGCAAATTTGAGCGGGTGAGGATTTGCACCTCACATAGATCCACATCCTGGGTCCCGACATCTTTAGCATGTTCGGGGAGCTCCTTATCCCTTGAAGCGTCTACTCTTGCCCGCCCCGCACAGGAGGCATTTATGGGCTTTACCACCCGCCGTAGGGTGTCTATTCCGCCACCGCTCAATGGTATGTAATCCGCTGTGCGGTATCACATCAAAGGGCAACACCCTCCATAACGGCGCGGGCCTCCAGGATGGCAATATAGTCAACCATCGCTGCGATTTGAATGTTGTATGTGCTGCGGGGACATGTAGGATTAAATTTGAGTTCACCCCGATCCCAATCTTCCAACATGGCTTTCAACTTCTTGTACCGGATTACAAGCTGATAATACTCGGCCTTAAAGCGTTCTTTGTAGTCAGCGCTCTGCATTAGGGAAACAGTATCTTTCAGTTCCATATTGCTTACCTCATTTCAAATTTTGTATTTTGGTGCCACTACCCGCCTCATGCGGCGAGGAGCGGCGTATCAAAGTCTCACCGATAGCCCGGCGGCGGAAGCCCTTGGATTTATTCATGGGGAGGAAGCTGCCAGTCTCCTTTCTATTGATATTCCGGTGTATTATGGTATAATTTTCTTAGAAATGAGGTGAGAAAGTGGAGTATTCGTACAAGTTCCGCATTTATCCAAACGCTGAACAGCGGGCGCTTATCCAGAAAACTTTTGGATGTTCCCGGTTCGTCTACAACCATTTTCTCGCCCAGCGTATTTCCGAATACAAGGCAACGGGGAAAGCCCCCACACGCTTCCAACAGGATAAAATGCTGACAGCCTTAAAGAGAGAAATCCTGTGGCTGAAAGAAGTGGATTCTATTCCACTTCAAGCCGAGCTACAAAATCTGGATTCTGCCTATCAAGGCTTCTTCCGCCGCGTGAAGAAGGGCGAAAAGCCCGGTTTCCCGCGCTTCAAGAGTAAGCGGGACAGGCGAAAGTCCTACAAGACCAAACAGCACATTACCAATGGGAAGCCGACTATTTATGTTGATGATAAGCACATCCGCCTACCCAAACTTGGCCTTGTGAAGTGCCGTATCTCAAAAGAGGTCAAGGGCCGCATACTCTCCGCCACTGTCAGCCAGAACCCATCTGGGAAATACTTCGTTGCCTTGTGCTGTACCGATGTGGAAATCGCCCCACTCCCCAGCACCGGGGCGGTAGTCGGCCTCGATATGGGATTGAAGTCATTTGCTATTACCTCCGATGGTGTGGATTACGAAAACCACCGCCACCTGTGCAAGAGCCAGAAGAAACTTGCCCGTCTTCAACGCCAGCTCTCCCGAAAAACAAAGGGGAGTAAGCGGTGGGAGAAGGCCAAACTGCAGGTGGCGAGGCTCCATGAACACATCACCAACCAGCGGACGGATATGCTCCACAAGCTGTCCACCGCCCTTGTCCGGGACTATGATCTAATCAGCATTGAGGACTTGGCCCCGAAGAACATGGTCAAGAACCACAAACTGGCAAGGTCGATTGCGGACGCCTCCTGGGGTGAGTTCCGGCGACAGTTGGAGTACAAAGCGGCGTGGTACGGGAAAGCGGTTGTCCGGGTGGACAAGTTCTATCCATCCTCTCAGCTCTGCTCCGCCTGCGGCGCACAGTGGCCGGGGACGAAAGACCTCTCTGTGCGGGAGTGGACTTGCCCTGTCTGCGGAACCGTCCACGACCGGGATGTGAACGCCGCAAAGAACATTTTGAACGAGGGCCTACGCCTGTTGGCGTGACCTCTGCACGGTAGGGCGGGGCACGCCCGAACCTAATGCTCGGGGAGACCGTGTAAGACCTCGCATGGGCAGGCAGTGGTCAGCGAACCGAGAATCCCCCGGCTTTAGACGTGGGGAGTGTCAATGGCAAGATACGCGACCCCGATTCGCCAGTATAGTGTCTTTCCACAGTCATAGGAACCTGCAAGATTTGAACTTGCGACCTCTACCCCTCTCGGTTAAGCGACGGATTCCGCCCCGCCCCAGGTTCCGCATGCCCCCGTCTATTCCGGGGTGTCAGCTCCGTGTACTTTGGAGCAAGTTTCTATAATTGGTTACCGCGAAAAGTGCGGGTCACCAAGCCCAGGGCCGGAATCGAACCGACATCTACTACACCAGATCACGGTGTCGCTCTCACCATTGAGCTACCGGGGCACGGGTGCCGCCCCTCACCTGGAGGGGGAATACAAGCGAGGAGCGGCAAAAAGGATGGGGGAGAAAGGAGTGGCCCGCCCCAGCCTCGAACTGGGCAGCGGCCTTTACCGACGGGCCATACAGACGCAAAAAACGCACCCTTCCCACAACCTCTTAACGCCGGTTAATGATCGACGATAACGGTTGCGCGAACAGTGCGCAGGGCGGTTAGCTTCGGGTGTAGCCACCAAAACCTCTTATTTGTGTGAATTAATTCTACCACATAAAAGACAGAAAATCAAGTTCTTTGGTTTTAATACTGTCCTGGGAGGTTCCAGGATTAGGTGTCTCTCCCGTTATTGACATCCATAATACTCCATGATATCCTAGGATAAAATAAAAGAATCTAAAAAATATTTGGGTAATGCATGGGTAAAACTGGGCGATAGGTTGCGGAGCTATTGCGGCGCAATGGAAACGGAAAATATTTGGCAGACTGTAAATCTGTTGCGATTCGCTTCGGTGGTTCGAATCCACCCTCCTCCACCAAAAAATGTCTCGCCAGTCGGCGGGGCATTTTTTCGCATCTGGGATCTCCAAATGGTGATACTGAACGAATGGAATAGAACTTATGTTCGATTACGAGGCTATAATAACACCAAATGGAGATAACAGTCAAGGGTTTTTTTCTGGTTTCTGTTGCAAATGGTGATAAAATATGATAGGATAGCCCCAATAATGGGACAGGAGGGACGGACAGATGGAGCGGGAGAGCAGCCTTGGCGGCCGCCTGCGCCGCCTGATGGAGGAAGAGGGACTCAGCTATGAGCAGCTGGGGGAGCGCCTGGGGATGAACCCACAGACGCTGAACCGCTATGTGCTGGGCCAGCGGGAGCCGAAAATCGGCACGGCCTCCGCCATGGCCGCCGCCCTGGGTGTGGACCCCCTGTGGCTGTTGGGCTACGATGTGCCCCGCCGTACCGGACAGCGGCAGTCCGTCCCCATCCTGGGCACTATCCGGGCGGGGCTGCCCATGGCGGCCGAGCAGCGGAGGGAGGGATGGGCCCACGCCGACGTGCCCGATCCGGAGGGCTATTTTTACTTGCGGGTCACCGGCGACAGCATGATGAACGCCGGTATCCGGGACGGGGATCTGGTACTGCTGCGGCGGCAGGATACGGCGGAGAACGGCCAGATTGTGGCCTGTCTGGTGGACGGGGAGGACGCCACCCTCAAGCGCTTCCGCCGCCAGCGGGACATGGTGCTCCTCCAGCCGGAGAACCCCGTCTATGAGCCCAAGCTGATCCCCCTGTCGGATTTTGAGACCGGCGCGGCCCGCATCGTGGGCGTGGCGGTGCGCCTTGGTGCGGGAACTATAAAAAGGAGAGATGCGGAATGCTGACCGAGGATTGGATGATGCGCCAGGTGGACGCCCTGGCCCGCTCCATTGCCTATCTGGTGTTTCAGAAGGAGTCCACGGGCTATGTGCCCGCCGGGGCGGCGGAGGACGCCGCGCTGGACGAGCTCCACCGCCGCCTGCTGGAGAAGGTCAACGCCGGGGACATCGGCGGGGCGGAGGATCTGCTCTTTGCGGAGAGCGATCCCGACGACCGGCGTTATCTGGAGCTGGCGGTGGACTTCTATGCCCGGCTCAACGACCTAACCGACGCCCAACTGGAGGCGGCGGGCTTCGGCCGGGACGAGCTGGAGGAGGGCCTGCGGGATATGGCGGGCCGGTTCGGCGTATCGCTGCTGTAGTCAGAGGAGGAGTTGGAATGAAGGTGGAATTCGGAGCCATATGGAGGAGACTGCCATCCCTCGGGTTCAAGGGCGGCGAGGGAGTGACCCACGCCAGGATGTTTGCGGACGGGCGCAACCGCATCATGCGGGGGCGGCTGGAGCCGGGGTGCTCCATCGGCCTGCACACCCACGAGGGGAGCAGCGAAATTGTGTACGTTCTCTCCGGCACGGGTAAGGCCCTGTACGGCGGCGGCGAGGAGCGTCTGGCCCCGGGAGACTGTCACTACTGCCCGGAGGGGCACGCCCACTCCCTGGTCAACGACGGGACACAGACGCTGGAGTTCTTCACGGTGGTGCCCCAGCACGGGTGAACGGAATATAGGAAAAGGCCCGGCGGACGCGTTTGCGTCCGCCGGGCCTTGCTTCGTCTGCCGCCGGGCGGCTATTCCCCGCGCCCGGCGCGGAACTCCTCCATGAACTGCTCGTCCTTGCGCTCCAGGCCCCGCTCCCCGGCGCGGCCCTCGATGTGGTGGGTGAACTCGTGGGCCAGGGTGGTGTAAAGCTCATCCTCCCAGTCCTCCTCCGTCCAGTCCTCCTGCCCGGCCAGGGCGGCGAAGGAGCCATAGTAGAGGTTGATATATTTGCCCATCATGTCGTTGCAGTACTCGCCCATGATGTAGAGCTCGCCGTGCTCCCCCTCCGGGTCTTCCTTGGCCTCGGGCAGCAGGGCGATGCCGCCGTTGAGCTCGTCGTAGAACTCCGGCGGGAACTCCTCCGCCATCTCGTCCAGCAGCGCGCCCGCCTCGTCAAAGCTGAGAATCATACCGCTCCCCCTTTTGGCTTCTTCATGGTGATGGAAATCCGCTTTTTCTTCTCGCCGCCCCCCGCGGCCATGGCCGCGCGGGGGCCCCTCATTTCCCTGAACTCGCCCGAATTCAATTCGGGCGAGTTCAGGGTTCCGGCCTGCCGGCCGGAACGCTTGGCGCGGCATGCGCTCCGCGTCCCGCCTGCGGCGGGGCCCGTCAAGGCCGGTTTAGCCCTTTGGCTTCTTCATGGTGAGGGAAATCCGCTTTCTTCTTCTCGTCGCCCCCCCACGCGGCCATGGCCGCGCGGGGGCCCCTCATTTCACTCAACCCGCCCGAAGTGAATTCGGGCGAGTTCAGAGGTTCCGGCCTGCCGGCCGGAACGCTTGGCGCGGCATGCGCCGCGTCCCGCCTGCGGCGGGGCCCGTCAAGGCCGGTTCAGCCCTTTGGCTTCTTCATGGTGAGGGAGATCCGCTTCTTCTTTTCGTCCACCTCCAGCACCCAGACGGTGACGATGTCGCCCACAGCGCACACCTCGGAGGGGTGCTGTACCCGGCGGCCCTCCCGGAGCTGGGAGATGTGCACCAGCCCGTCCTGGTGGACGCCGATGTCCACGAACACGCCGAAGTCGATGACGTTGCGCACCGTGCCGGTGAGCTCCATGCCGGGCTTCAAATCCTTCATCTCCAGCACGTCGGTGCGCAGAATGGGGCGGGGCAACTCGTCCCGGGGGTCCCGGCCGGGCTTCACCAGCTCGCCCACGATGTCCCGCAGGGTGGGTACACCCACGCCGCATACCTCCGCGGCCTTCTCCTCGCCGTATGCGGCCACCCGCTCCCGCAGACCGTCCAGGCCGCCGGCCTTCACGTCGTCCAGGCCGTAGCCGCACAGGGCGAGCAACGCCTCCGCCGCGCCGTAGCTCTCCGGGTGGACGCCGGTGTGATCCAGCACATTGCGGCTCTCCGGTACCCGCAGGAAGCCGGCGCACTGCTCAAAGGCCTTGGGCCCCAGCTTGGGCACCTTGAGCACCCCCTTCCGGGTGGTGAAGGCCCCGTTCTCCTCCCGGTACTTGACGATGTTCCTGGCGGTGGTGTTGTTCAGCCCCGCCACGTAGGACAGCAGGGGGGCGGAGGCGGTGTTGAGATCCACCCCCACCGCATTGACGCAGTCCTCCACCACGCCGGAGAGGGTCTCGTCCAGCCGGGCCTGGGGCATGTCGTGCTGGTACTGGCCCACGCCGATGCTCTTGGGGTCGATCTTCACCAGCTCGGCCAGGGGATCCTGGAGCCGCCGGGCGATGGACACAGCGCTTCGCAGGTTCACGTCGTAGTCGGGGAACTCCTCCGCGGCCAGCTTGGAGGCGGAGTAGACCGAGGCCCCCGCCTCGTTGACGATCATGTAGCTGACGCCGCCGCCCAGCCGCCTGATGAGCTCCACCGCCATCTGCTCGGTCTCCACGGCTGGCGGTGCCGTTGCCGATGGCGATGTGGGCCACGCCGTGGCGGCGGATGAGCTTTGCCAGCGCGTCGATGGCCTCCTCCTTCTTCCGCTGGCTGAACGTGGGGTAGACCACCGCCGTGTCCAGCACCTTGCCGGTGGCGTCCACCACCGCCACCTTGCAGCCGTTGCGGTAGCCGGGGTCAAGCCCCATGGTGACAAAGCCCTTCACCGGCGGCTGCATCAGCAGGGGCTTGAGGTTGAGGCCGAACATTTTGATGGCCCCCTCGTCGGCCTGCTCAGTGAGCAGGCCGCGCATCTCCCGTTCCACCGAGGGGAAGATCAGCCGGTCGTAGGCGTCCTCGGCGGCGGCGCGGACGAAGGCCATGGCGGGGGCGCCGGGGTTCAGCACCGCCCGGCGGACGGGGATCAGGGCCGCCTCGCGCTCCATCTCCACGCTCACCTTGAGCACGCCCTCCCGCTCTCCGCGGTTGATGGCCAGCACCTGGTGGCCCTGTACCCGGTTCAGGGGGGAGCGGAAGGCGTAGTAGAGCCGGTAGACGGTGTCCTCCGGCTCCTTGGCCGCGGCGGCGGAGACCAGATATCCCTTTTTCCACACCAGCTCCCGCAGGCGCTTGCGGATGTCCGCGTCGTCGGAGATGCGCTCGGCGATGATGTCGCTGGCTCCCTGGAGGGCGTCCTCCGCCGTCTCCACCCCCTTCTCCGGGTCGACGAAGGCGCCGGCGGCCTCCTCCGGCGCGGGGCCGTCCGCGGCCTGGGCGAAGAGCAGCTCGGCCAGAGGCTCCAGACCCTTCTTTTCGCGGGCCACGGTGGCGCGGGTGCGGCGCTTCTGCTTATAGGGGCGGTAGAGATCCTCCACCTCTGCCAGGGTGGCGGCGGCGTCGATGGCGGCGGAGAGCTCCTCCGTCAGCTTGCCCTGGCCCTCGATGGCGGACTTGACCTCCTCCCGCCGCTTGTCCAGATTGCGCAGGTATTGCAGCCGGTCGGCCAGGGTGCGCAGGGCGGTATCGTCCATGGCCCCGTGGAGCTCCTTGCGGTAGCGGGCGATGAAGGGGATGGTGTTGCCCTCGTCAATGAGGCGCACCACGTTTTCCACGTGGGCCTCGCTCCGGCCCAGCTCCCGGGCCAGTATCTGAATGATTGTGTCCATATCAGCGCTCCTTGTGGGATTGGGATAAGGCTATTTTACGCGAATTTGACGGGGAAGTCCAGCGGATTTCCTTGCGCTTTCCCTTCGGAAGCCGTAGAATAAAGGAAAAGGAGGGGAACGGCATGGACGAGCGGCTGAGAGAACTCAACGAGGAGCTGAGCGAGCTGAACGGACGGCTGGCCCGGGCAAATGGGCTGGAGCGGCGGCTGGACGATCTGCGGGCGCAGTATGAGGAGCGGAAGGCCCGGGTGGAGGAGACCGCCCGGCTTCTGACCAAGGAGCGGGAGGACGTGGAAAAGCTGGAGAAGGGGGGCCTGCGGGCCCTGCTGCTCTCCCTCACCGGGGACAGGGAGGCCCGGCTGTCCCAGGAGCGCCGGGAGGAGCTGGCCGCCCGGCTCCAGTATGACCAGGCCCGGCGGGACGCGGAGGATCTGGAGGAGCGGATTCGGGATCTGCTCCAGGGGCGGGAGGAGCTGCGGGCCGTCCGGACACGGCTGGAAGCTCTGCTGGGAGAGAAAGCGGAGCGCTTGAAGGAGCTGGGCGGCACCGGGGGAACCCGCCTGGCGGAGCTGGATCGGGCGCTGGATGCGCTGGCGGCCCAGCGCCGGGAGGTTGGGGAGGCCCTTCACGCGGGCCGGCAGGCAGAGCAGGCCCTGTCCGGCGTGCTGGACAGCCTGGACAGCGCCGAGGACTGGGGGACTTGGGACATGCTGGGGGGCGGACTGCTTACCACCATGGCCAAGCACGGGCACATCGACGACGCCCGGGCGGGCATCGACCACGCCCAACGGGCCCTGTCCCGCTTCCGCACCGAGCTGGCCGACGTGCGGGACATGGAGCTTCCCCAGGTGCAGGTCGGGGAGTTCGCCACCTTTGCCGACTACTTCTTCGACGGTTTTTTCATGGACTGGATGGTACAGTCCAAAATCCAGGACGCCCAGGAAGGCGTGTCCGAGGTTCATGTCCGGGTGCTCAACGCGCTGCGGAATCTGGAGCGGATGGATCAGGAGCTGGCCGGACGGCAGGCCGGTCTGGAGAGCGAGCGGAAGGAGCTGCTCCGCACCCCGTAGCCACAACATGATATGGTACGAAAAAGCGTGCGCGCCTCTAGTGAGGCGCGCACGCGGCCTGTTCGGAGATCCGCTTGAGGTAGGGCAGCTCCTTTTTCAGATCGCTGCGCACGCTCATGTGCCAGAAAAATTCCCCCAAAAAGAGCAGCTTGTGGATGGGGTCCTCCCGCACCAGGGCGGAGAAGAGCCGCCGCCAGGAGTAGATTTTCCGGCTGGCCCGGATGTGCTCCAGTTGGAGCTGGTAGGGGGTCATGCGGCGGGGGAAGTGGACGGCGTTGCCGTTGTATTTCGACCAGTCCTGGTGGAGCAGCCGGTCCCGGTTGGCCTCGTATACCGGCGTGCCGGGGACGAAGTACATACACTGGATCAGGGTGCCCTGGATGTGGTTCTGGATGACGAAGTCGGCCAGCTGGTCGCCCACGCCCGCCTCCTGGTCGTCGGAGCCCAGGATGAACAGCCCCCGGACGCTGAGGCCGTGGGCGCGGATGTTGCGGATGGCGTCGATGATCTCCTGCCGGGTGCTCTTCTTGTGGTAGGTGGCGAAGGAGGCGTCGTCCAGAAACTCGATGCCCAGATCCAGCTCGAAGAAGCCGGCCTGCCTGAGAAGGTCGAGCATCTCGTCGTCGAAGCCTACCTCGTACCGGGCCTGTACGTTGAAGCGGTAGCGGATGCCGCTGTCCACGATGGCCCGGAGGACGGACATGGCCCAGTCCCGGTCGGCGAAGAAGTTGTCGTCGGTGAGCCAGAGATCTTTGGCCAGCCGGACGTGGCCCCGGTGGAAGAAGCGGATGGACTCCCGGATGTCGGCCACCACATTTTCCGGCGAACGGGTGCGGACGCGGCGGCCGAAGTGGCGTACCAGGGCGCAGTAGTCGCAGTTATGGGGGCAGCCCCGGGAGGCGTGCACCTGGGGCCAGAGGGTGCTGTGCCCCACCATTTTGGAATAATTGTGGACTAAATTACGGTCTGCAATCGTCTCGAAGCGCTCCGGCGGGGGCGGATAGCCGGTGGAGCGCAGCTCCTCCCCCTCCATCCAGGCCAAGCCGGGGAAGTCCGGCCGCTCCCCGCGGCCCACCGCCTCCACGAAGGCGCGGATGGTCTCGTCCCCCTCGCCCAGCAGCACATAGTCACAGTGGCGCGCCGCCTCGGCGCAGTTCATGGAGGCGTGGAGACCGCCCAGCACCACCAGGCCCCGCCCGTGGGCCCGGAGGTGGTCGGCCAGCTCGTAGCCCCGGACGGCGGCGAAGGTGAAAATACCGATGAACACGATGTCCGCGTCCTCCACGTCGGCCATGTCGATGCGGGAGATGGACTCGCTGTACATATAGGTGTCATCGACCAGCTCCTTGACAATGGTAGCCAGGGTGTTGAGTCCCACAGAGGGGGTGCGGATGTAGCGGTCGTAGACGAAGTAGTTGAGGGGCGTGGGCTTATAGGGCCGGTTGCCCGGCTCGAGAAAGCGGATTTTCATAGGATACCTCCTCGCCACGGCGGCTTGGGTATGGGGAGCTTGTTTTCCCTATTCTATCACTTTGTACCTGTGGATACAAGGAGAGGGAGGAAGACCGTCTGTTTGGGGGGAAAACCTCTCCTTGACGATGGCGGGCGGGCGTGGGATAATAAAAAGAAACCAATCTTTGGGGGAGACAGCATGATCAATCGGCTGGTGCGGCTTTTCATCCAGGACTGCGACAATGTGACGGACCCGGCGGTGCGGGAGAAGTACGGCGTCCTGTCCGGGGCGGTGGGGATTGTGCTCAATCTGCTGCTGTCTGCGGGCAAGTTCTTCGCCGGCGTTGTGACCGGCTCCATCGCCATCACGGCGGATGCCTTCAACAACCTGTCCGACGCGGGCTCGTCGGTGGTGACTCTGGTGGGCTTTAAGCTGGCGGGACAGAAGGCCGACGATGGACACCCCTTCGGCCACGGCCGGGCGGAGTACCTGGCGGGGCTGCTGGTGAGCCTGATGATCCTCCTGGTGGGGCTGGAGCTGGGCAAGACCTCCATCGGGAAGATCCTCCGCCCGGAGGCGGTGGACTTTCTCCCCGGTGTCGGTGGCCATTTTGGCGGCTTCCATCCTGGTGAAGCTGTGGATGGCCATTTCAACCGGGTATTGGGGAAGAAGCTCGGCTCGGCGGCCATGGCGGCCACCGCCGCCGACTCCCTCTCCGACGTGGTGGCGACCTCCGCCGTGTTGGCGGGCACCCTGGCCGGACACTTCGCCCACCTGAGCATCGACGGCTGGGCGGGGGCGGTGGTGGCCGTCTTTATTCTGAAGGCGGGTTGGGGAGCCGCCAAGGACACCATTAACCCCCTGCTGGGGGGCCCGCCCCGACCCGGAGCTGGTCCACGCGATCCGGGAGGTGGTGCTGTCGCATCCCCAGGTGGTGGGAATGCACGACCTCATCATCCACGACTACGGCCCGGGGCGGCGGCTGTGCTCTTTCCACGCCGAGGTACCCCAGGACGCCGACATCCTGGAGGCCCACGACGCCATCGACCACATCGAGCGGGAGATCCAGCAGAAGTTCGGCATTGAGACCACGGCGCACATGGACCCCATCGCCACCGACGACGAGTCGGTGAACCGCCTGCGGGAACAGGTGGCGGCCCTGGCAAGGGCCGTGGAGCCGGAGATGACCATCCATGACTTCCGGGTGACCAAGGGGCCCCAGCACACCAACCTGATTTTTGACGTGGTGGTGCCCCACCGCTGCCGCCTGCGGGACGAGGAGCTCTGCGAACGCCTGTCCGGGGCGGTGCGTGCCCTGGACGAGCGGTATTTTGCGGTCATTCAGGTGGACCGGGCCTATGTGGAGACCCGGTAACCCCCTTTTACAAAAAATTCACCCTTGTGGGGGGAAAAAAGCCGGTATAATACCGGAGAGAACAACATAGAAAAGGACGGTGCGCTATGGCCAGGAAGGTCCTGATTGTGGAAGACGACTCCAATATTGCCGAGCTTCTCCACCTCTATCTGGAGAAGGAGGGCTTTGAGACAGCGGTGGCCGGGGACGGCGGCAAGGGGGTGGAGCTGTTCCGCTCCTTCCACCCGGAGCTGGTGCTGCTGGACATCATGCTGCCTGTAATGGACGGCTGGTCGGTGCTCAAGAAGATCCGGGAGAACGACAAGACCCCGGTGATCATGCTCACCGCCAAGGGGGAGACCCAGGACAAGGTGGCCGGGCTGGAGGGGGGCGCCGACGACTATATCGTCAAGCCCTTTGAGATGAAGGAGGTGCTGGCCCGCATCCACGCGGTGCTCCGCCGCTTCGGCGGCGAGGAGGAGGGGAGCGGCGAGAAGAAGCTCACCTTCGACAAGCTGGTCATCAACCTGGACTCCTATGAGCTGCTGGTGGACGGCAAGCGGGTGGATACGCCGCCCAAGGAGCTGGAGCTGCTTTACCACCTGGCGGCCTCCCCCAACCGGGTATTCACCCGCAACCAGCTGCTGGACGAGGTGTGGGGCTTCGACTACTTCGGCGATTCCCGTACCGTGGACGTGCATATCAAGCGCCTGCGGGAGAAGCTGGAGGGCGTCAGCGAGCAGTGGAGCCTCAAAACCGTGTGGGGTGTCGGTTACAAGTTCGAGGTGGTGAACGGATGAGGGCATATGTGCTGACGCCGGCACGCGAGGCGTGCCGCCGCCTCTGCGGCGGAGCGGGACGGAATTCACTTCCGGCCCGCGAAAAATGGAAAGGAAATGGGGGCCCCGCGGAGCGGAACGCTTCGTGGGGGGCCAGCGAGCAGTGGAGCCTCAAAACCGTGTGGGGTGTCGGTTACAAGTTTGAGGTTGTGAGCGGCGCATGAAGAGCCTGTACGGACGGCAGTTCCTGCTGACGGCGGGGATGATTCTCATCTCCTTCGCCCTGCTGGGGACCGCCTTTATCGGCCTGTCCTACCAGTATACAATCCGGGAAACCCGGAGACTCCATGGAGCGCAACGCCGATTATGTGGCCGACTTCACCGCCAAGGTGCGGGCCGAAGGGATCGACGTGCGGGACATGGCCTACCAGCTCTATGTTGCCAATGTGGCCCACATCGCCAACGCCTTTGTTCTGGTCACCGAGGCGGATGGGGAGCTGGTACTCTGTTCCGATGGAGCGACGATCCAGAGCGGGCTGGGGGGGAACTATCTGCCCCAGTCCATCGTCAGCCAGCTCCAAAAGGAGGGCGGCTACAGCGGTATGACCACTCTGGGCGGCCTGTTTCCGGAGAAACGCTTTGTGGCGGGCACCCCCATCACGGTTAAAACGGTGAACCTGGCCACCGGGCAGACCGAGCAGACCATGATCGGCGTGGCCTATGTGGCGGCGGAGACCTCGGACATCACCGAGCTATGGCAGGCGTTCATCTCCATCTTTTTCTTTACCGCCGTGGTGGTACTGTGCGTGGCTTTCATCACCAGCTCCATCACCTCCCTGCGGCTGACCAACCCCCTGAAGGAGATCGCCGAGACCGCCCGCAAATTCGGCCACGGCGAGTACGAGGTGCGGGTGCAGGGCTATGAGAAGCGGAAGGACGAGGTGGGCGAGCTGGCCGAGGCCTTCAACGCCATGGCCGACTCCATTGCCAAGAGCGAGGCCCGCCGCAGCGAGTTTGTGGCCAACATCTCCCACGAGCTCAAGACCCCCATGACCACCATCGCCGGCTTTTCCGACGGCATTCTGGATGGCACCATCCCGCCGGACAAGGAGCGCGCCGCCCTACAGACCATCTCCTCGGAAACCCGGCGGCTCTCCCGCCTGGTGCGGCGGATGCTGGATCTGTCCCGCCTCCAGTCGGCGGAGAATGTCACCGCCCAGGAGCAGTTCGACGTGTCCGAGGTCATGCTGCGGGTGCTGGTGAGCCTGGAGAACAAGATCAATGCCCGCCATCTGGACGTGGACACCCAGCTCCCCGACGGGCCCGTGCTGGTGTGGGGGGATCCGGATGCCATCACCCAGGTGTGCTATAACCTGCTGGACAACGCCATCAAGTTCTCGGCCGAGGGGAGCACCATGGGCCTGTCCATCACCGCCAAGGGGGGCAAGGCCCACGTGGCGGTACGCAACCACGGCGACACCATCCCCCCCGACGAGCTGGCCATGATCTTCGACCGCTTCCACAAGAGCGACAAATCCCGCTCCGTGGACCGGGAGGGCGTGGGCCTGGGGCTGTATATCGTCAAGACTATCCTCAACAACCACAAGGAGAACATTTCCGTCACCAGCCAGGACGGCGTGACGGAGTTCGTATTTACCCTGACGCTTGCATGACGCCCCGGCAGACGGGGCAAGAAGGAGGGCCCATGCGCGGCTACTATTACGATCAAACGGGGGAGGCCCCCCGGAGCACCCCGGCGCCGATTTCCGCAGGGCGCCGCCGGCGGTGGAGCGGCGCAGCGGCGGTGCTCCTCTTTCTCCTGACCATGGCCCTGCTGGGCGGCCTGACTGCGGCGGCGGGGCTGTGGAGCCACAGCCGCCTGGAGGAGCTGCCGGCCCTGGCCGACAGCACCTGGCAGCCCCTTCCCGTCCGGGAGGAGCTGCCGGAGGAAACCACGGTAGAGCGGGCCCCCACCGGGGACGGCACCACCCTCACCATCTCCCCCCTGCCCAGCGGCGGGGCCCACAGCCTCCAGGAGATTTACCGGGAGAACATCGCCTCCATCGTCAGCATCCGGGGGAGCAAGGGGGACGGCATGAGCCTGGGCACCGGCGTGGTGATGTCGGAGGACGGGTATATCATCACCAACAGCCACGTCATTGAGGGATGCGGCGCCGTGGATGTGGTGCTCCAGGATGAGCGTGTGTTCCAGGCCCTGCTGGTGGGACAGGATGCACAGAGCGATCTGGCGGTGCTGAAGATTGACTGCGCCGGCCTGACGCCCGCCCAGTTCGGTGACTCCACCCTTCTGGAGGTGGGGGACGCGGTGGCGGCCATCGGCAATCCGCTGGGGGAGGAGCTGCGGGGCACCATGACCGACGGCATCATCTCCGCCATCAACCGGGATGTGAACGTGGACGGGTACACCATGGTACTGCTCCAGACCACCGCCGCCCTCAACTCGGGCAACTCCGGCGGGGCGCTCATCAACGACCGGGGACAGGTGGTTGGCATTACCAACCTGAAAATGCGGGCCTATGACAACACGGTAGAGGGCCTGGGCTTCGCCATTCCCACCACCACGGTCAAGACGGTGGTGGATGCCCTCATCGCCCACGGGCGGGTGGAGGGCCGGCCCACCATCGGCATCACCGGCTATACCGTGACGGAGGAGCTGGCGGAGGGGTACGGGTGCCCCCGGGGGGTGGCGGTACAGAGCGTCCGGGAGGGCTCCGACGCCCAACGGCAGGGCGTCCTGCCCAACGACGTGATCGTGGCGGTCAACGGCGAGACGATCACCGACATGGACCAGCTCCAGGCGATCAAGGAGGGGCTGGCGGTGGGGGACGTGCTCACCTTCCGCCTCTGGCGCGGCGGCCACTACCTGGAGCGGGACGTGGCCCTGGTGGACCAGTACACGCTGGAGGAGTAGATAAAAAAAGAGCGCCCCGTCCTGGGGCGCCCAAGAGAGATGTGTGCGGGAGAATGGAAGAATCGCGGGTTGGAATTACACTCGCCTATTGGATAAGCTGTGCTCTTATCATACTATGATTTCCATAAAATGTCAAATAGAACTTTTGTCGAAAGGCGGCGAATGGCTAATGCTGATTCTCAACGGGGTAGTTCACCCCATGGACGGGCCGGTGATTCCCCGCGGCTTCGTGGCTTTTGAGGGGGAGAAGCTCACCGCCGTAGGGCCCATGGAGGCCCTGCCCGCCGGGGCGGAGGGCCCCGTGCTGGATGCGGAGGGGGGGCATATCCTGCCCGGCTTTATCGATGCCCACTGCCACCTGGGCCTGTTCGGGGATGCCCTGGGCTTTGAGGCGGACGACGGAAACGAGTCCACCGACCCCTGTACCCCCCAGCTCCGGGCAGTCGACGGGAGTGAATCCCCTGGACCGGGGCTTCCGGGAGGCACGGGAGGGGGGCGTGACCACGGTGCTCACCGGCCCCGGCTCGGCCAACCCCATCGCCGGGCAGTTCCTGGCCCTCAAGACCGACGGCCGCTGGGTGGACGAGATGGTGCTCAAGGCCCCCGCCGCCATGAAGTTTGCCCTGGGGGAAAATCCCAAGTCGGTCTACAACGACCGGAAGGAGACGCCGGTGACCCGTATGGCCACCGCGGCCCTCATCCGGGAGCACCTGGCCAAAGCCCAGGAGTACCAGGACAAGCAGGCCAAGGCGGACGGAGATCCCGACCAGGACATGCCCGATTACGACGCCAAGCTGGAGGCGCTGGTGCCGGTGGTGGCGGGAGAGCTGCCCGCCCACTTCCACGCCCACCGGGCCGACGACATCGCCACCGCCGTGCGCCTCAGCCGGGAGTTCGGGCTGAAGCTGGTGGTGGTTCACGGCACGGAGGGCTATCTGGTGCCCGAGCTGCTGGCGGAGGCGGGGGTGCCGGTCATCACCGGGCCCTGCCTCACCGACCGCTCCAAGCCGGAGCTGGTGGGCCAGACCCTGGACAACCCGGCCCTGCTCCACCGGGCGGGGGTGAAGATCGCCATCTGCACCGACCACCCGGAAACGCCCATCCAGTACCTCCCCCTTTGCGCGGCTATGGCGGTGCGGGGGGGCCTGGACCCGGAGGAGGCCCTGGCGGCCATCACCAGCAGCGCCGCCGAGATTGCGGGCCTCTCCAAGCGGGTAGGCACCCTCACCCCCGGCAAGGACGCCGACGTGGTGGTGACCAGCGGCCACCCCTTTGACTGGAACGGCAGCATCCGGGCCGTCTTTCTCAACGGTCGGCGGGTCAAATAATCAGCCTGGGCCCTGTCCGTATGGACAGGGCCCAGGCTGTACCTTACAGGAAAATGTACTTGAGCAGAAAGACCAGGGCCAGTATCGCCAGCACGGGGCTGACCTTCTTCCGGCTCTCCGCGCCGGTAAAGAGGTGGACGGCCACATAGGAGATGGTGCCCACGGCAATGCCCTCGGAGATGGAGTAGCAGAAGGGCATGGCCACCATGGTCAGATAGGCGGGAAGGCTCTCCCGCCAGTCCGCCGGGTCCAGCGCCCGGAGGCTGCCGAGCATGCTCAGTCCCACAATGACCAGCGCCGGAGCGGTGGCAAAGCCGGGCACTGCCAGAAACAGGGGAGAGAGGAAGAGGGACAGGAGAAACATCAGGGCCGTGACCACGCTGGTGAGGCCGGTGCGGCCGCCGGCGGCGATGCCCGCCGCGCTCTCGGCAAAGGTCGTGGTGGTGGAGGTGCCCAGCACCGCGCCCACGGAGGTGCCCACCGCGTCGGAGAGCAGCGCGCCCCGGATGCGGGGCAGGCGTCCGTTCTCATCCAGCATGTGCCCCTGGGAGGCCATGCCGATAATGCCGCCCAGGGTGTCGAACACGTCCACAAAGAGGAAAGAGAGCACCACTGTCAGAAAATTGAGGGTGAACAGCCCGGTGAAGTCCATCTGCATAAAGGTGGGAGCCAGGCTGGGGACGGCCAGACCAGCGGAGAAGTCGGGCAGGACGCTGGCCATGCCCAGCTCGGCGTTGGGGACATAGAGGCCGGTGAGCTGACAGAGGATGGCCGCCCCCCACACGGCCAGGATGCCCAGCAGCAGGGCGCCCCTCACCCTGCGGATAGTGAGGATGGCGGTGAGGAGGATTCCGGCGAAGGCCAGCACCGCCCCCAGGCCCACGGAACGTATCTCCCCGGAGGCGATGGCCTCCCGGAAGGGGTAGACCGACAGCATGGTGGAGGGGTCGGCCACGATCAGCTTGGAGTTCTGAAGGCCGATGAAGAGGATGAACAGGCCGATGCCCCAGGTGACGCCCAGCTTTAGAGGCCGGGGGATGGAGTTGAAGATGGCCTCCCGCACCGAAGTGACGGAGAGGACAATGAAGAGCAGGCCCTCCAGGAAGACCGCAGCCAGGGCCATCTGCCAGGAGTAGCCCTGCTTGATGACCACGGTGTAGGCGAAGTAGGCGTTCAGCCCCATGCCCGGGGCCAGGGCGAAGGGATAGTTGGAGAGCAGGGCCATGAGCAGGGTAGCGGCGCAGGCGGCCAGAGCGGAGGCGGTAAAGACCGCGCCCCGGTCCATGCCGGCGGCGCCCAGAATGGCCGGGTTGACCGCCAGGATATACGCCATGGTGACAAAGGTGGTCAGGCCGGCGAAGCACTCCCGGCGGACCGTGGTGCCGTTCTCCTTCAGATGAAAGAGCCGGTCGGCAAGTACAGATTTCACACCAACACCTCACAATAGAACAACTTGTGACACAACATTCCTTATTATAGGAAATTCATGGACACCTGTAAAGAGTAAAAAAGAGCGGAAGGGCCGCGCCCTTCCGCTCTTTTTTGCTTGTATCCCCCTCAGGCGCGGGCCATGTGGGCCGCACGGTTGCGCTGCTGGATCTCCAGCATCCGCATGGCGTAGAGGGAGTCGGTGATCACCTTCAGAGGCTTGGAGTAGTCCAGCGCGAAAAGCCCCAAAAACGAGCGGGCATCCACCCGGATGGAGTCGTCTTCATTGGCAATATATACGGGCTTATCCGCCTGAACGGCCAGCCGCTGCAGCTCTGCAAGCTCAGAGATGGAATCAAACTTCAATTCCAGTACCATAAATCATACCTCCTTTATGGGCTGTTTAAAGTATAGTATGGGCATGGGAATAAAACAATAGGCAGACTCACCGAAATCAGAGGTGGGTGGACAAGAAAATGCGTACAAAAACGATGTGTCAACTGATTAAGGGTAAAAACCGGGTGGGTTTTCGTAAAAAAATAACAAGAAAAGGCATCTTAAGTGGAGGGAAAGGAAATTAACACGCGGTTAAACTCAAAAAGAGATTATTGACATATGCCAAAAATATGTTATAATAAATGGCATAAGCCGGAAACGGAGGAGACGCTATGCCCAGACCCAAAAAATGCAGACGCATCTGTGCCCTGCCCCGATGCAGCAGCTTCGGCCCCCTGGAGGGGGCGGCGGACGGCCGGGTGGAGATGGCGGTGGAGGAGTACGAGGCCATCCGCCTCATCGACCTGCTGGGCTGCACCCAGGAGGAGTGCGCCGCCCAGATGGGGGTGGCCCGCTCCACGGTGCAGCAGGTGTACGACACCGCCCGGCGCAGGCTGGCTCAGGCCCTGGTGGAGGGGAGGCGCCTGCACATCTCCGGCGGAGACTATGTGCTCTGCCCCCGGGGAGAGGAGTGTCCCGGCCGGGACTGCGCCCGGCGGGATTGCGGTATGGGACGCTGTGGCTGCGGCGCGTGCCTGCGGTCCAAGGAAAATTAGGAGGTTATGAAAATGAAAATCGCGGTTACCTATGAAAACGGACAGGTTTTTCAGCACTTCGGCCATACGGAGCAGTTCAAAATCTACGAGGCGGCGGAGGGCAAGGTGGTCTCCGCCCGGGTGGTGGAGACAGGCGGCTCCGGCCATGGCGCCCTGGCGGGTTTCCTGCGGGGACTTGGAGTGGACACCCTGATCTGCGGCGGCATCGGCGGCGGCGCCCGCAGCGCCCTGGCTGAGGCGGGGATTCAGCTCTACCCCGGTGCGTCCGGCAGTGCGGACGCCCAGGTGGAGGCCCTGCTGGATGGCAGCCTGGCCTACGATCCCAACACCGTATGCAGCCACCACGACCACGGTGAGGGGCATACCTGCGGACACCATCACGAGGGCGGTCACACCTGCGGCGGCCATGACCACGGCTGCGGACATCACGGCTGATTGGGCATAGAACCAAAAAATTCATAAAATAAACTGTGACAATTGGGAAACTTCGTGGTATAATCAAAGCAAGGAGGCCGGGCCTCCCGGTCTCCGGACCATAACCCTCTCTGGAGGGTGGAAGGAGCTGAAAACTATGAAGTTCGTGTTCACAGACAAAAAGGTCAACCTGCCCAACAAGGTCCACGCCTATGCGGAGAAAAAGGTGGGTAAATTAGACCGTTATTTTAAGGCGGACGCGGAGGCCGCCATCGTCTTCAGCGTGGAGAAGGACCGGAACAACGTGGAGCTCACCGTGCGCTCCGGCAGCACGATCATCCGCGTGTCTGAGAGTACCTCCGACATGTTTGCTACCATCGACGCGGCGGTCTCCTCGGTAGAGCGCCAGCTTCGCAAGAATAAGGCCCGCTTGGAGAAGCGGCTGCGCCAGGATGCATTCGTCCGAACCGTGGATGCCGAAGAGGTTTCCTCCTTTGCCTCCTGAGGAGGAAGAGGAGGAATTCCGGATTGTCCGCACCAAGCGTTTCCCCATCAAGCACATGACGGTGGAGGAGGCGGTGCTCCAGATGAACCTGGTGGACCACACCTTCTTTGCCTTCAAGAACGCGGATGACGGCGGAGCATTTGCCGTGGTCTACAAGCGCAACGACGGCGGCTACGGCCTGATCGAGGACGATACCTGACCGAGTAAAACGGCGGCCCCGCAGCGCGGGGCCGCCGTTTTTAACATCCCCTTGACAATGGGGGATGATTTGCTATAATAGGGATGCTCGCTCGGAGGGCAACTCATTCAGTGGAAATGAGGAGCCGGATAAGGCACGGACTGAGAAGTCCGCACCTTGTCCGGCTTTTTTGCTGTGCAAACACATAGCAGACTTGGCCATGTGTACCCGCTTACAGCGTCACGGCCATGGGATGAAAGCGTGTGGGCTGGGACGGCCCACATGCGCAAAAACTTCATGCACCCAGGCCCTTGCATCGTTTTGTGGTGTGTTCTGTGTGCATGAAGCCCTATGCCGGAGGAGCGAAGCTCATTGGGAGAAAACGGAGGATAGAATCACATGAAACGAACGAACCGACTGACGGAGGGGAACATCCTGCACACCCTCATCCGCTTTGCCGTTCCGGTCTTTTTCACGCTGTTTCTGCAGGCGCTGTACGGCGGCGTGGACCTGCTGGTGGTGGGGCAGTTCGCTGCCACCGCCGATGTCTCCGGCGTCGCCACCGGAAGCATGCTCATGTCCACTGTGACCATGGTGATCACCGGCCTATCCATGGGCATCACCATTCTGGTGGGCGAGCGCATCGGGCGGGGTGAGCCGGACGAGGCCGGAAGGGCCATCGGCGGCGGTATCTGCCTGTTCGCGGCGTTCGGGGTGCTGCTGACGGTGGTCCTGCTGGCCGGAGCCGAGCCCTCTTGCCCGCCTTCTGCACGCGCCGGAGGAGGCCTTTGCCGAAACGGTGGAGTACATCCGCATCTGCGGCGGCGGCAGCCTGTTCATCGTGGCCTACAACGTGCTGGGGGCGGTGTTCCGGGGCATCGGTGACGCCCGGACGCCGCTGTTCACGGTGATGCTGGCCTGTGTGATCAACATCGGGGGCGACCTGCTGCTGGTGGAGGGCTTTCACCTGGGCGCGGCCGGCGCCGCCCTGGCCACGGTGGCCGCCCAGGCGGTCAGCGTGGTGGTCTCCCTGGCGGTCATCCAGCGCCGGAAGGATCGGCTGCCCTTCCACTTCTCCCGGCGGAGCGTCCGCTTTGACGGGCGCATCATCGCGCTGGAGCTGAGGCTGGGCCTGCCGGTGGCCCTACAGGAGCTGCTGGTGGGCACCTCCTTCCTGGTGATCCAGACCATCGTGAACACCTTCGGCGTCACGGCCTCCGCCGGCGTGGGCGTGGCGGAGAAGGTGTGCGTCTTCCTCATGCTGGTGTCCTCGGCCTATATGCACTCCATGTCCGCCTTTGTAGCCCAGAACATGGGGGCGGCCAGCCCCGCCGGGCCAAGCGGGCGCTGGGCTACGGTATCCTGACCGCTTTCGCCGCCGGACTGGTGATGGCCTGGCTGGCCTTTTTCCACGGCGACACCCTGTCCCTGCTGTTTGCCAAGGACGCGGCGGTGGCTGCCGCGTCCCACAGCTATCTCAAGGCCTACGCCATCGACTGCATGCTAACCCCCTTCCTGTTCTGCTTCATGGGCTACTACAACGGCTGTGAGAAGACCCTCTTTGTCATGCTTCAGGGGATCATCGGCGCCTTCGGCGTGCGCATCCCGATCGCCTATCTGGTCAGCCGCATCCCCGGGGCCACCCTGTTCCAGATTGGGCTGGGCACCCCCGCCTCCAGCACGGTGCAGATTGTCCTGTGTCTGGCGATGTTCCTCTACCTGGAGCGCCGCCAGCGCCGGGAGGCCCTGTGCGGGGCGGTTACTGGGCCATAAACCGGGCCAGAAATTCCTGGGTTCTGGGCTGGCTGGGGGACGAGAAGAAGGCGTCGGGGGCGCCTGACTCACAGATCCGGCCGTCAGCCATGAAAACCACCTGGCTGCTCACGTCGCGGGCAAAGGCCATCTCGTGGGTGACCACCAGCATGGTCATGCCGCTGGCGGCAAGCGCCCGCATGACGGCCAGCACCTCTCCCACCATCTCGGGATCCAGGGCGGAGGTGGGCTCGTCGAAGAGGAGCACCTCCGGCTCCATGGCCAGGGCACGGGCAATGGCCACCCGCTGCTTCTGGCCGCCGGAGAGCTGCCTGGGCCTGGCATTGATGTAGGGGCGCCATGCCCACCTGCTCCAGGTAGCGCAGGGCCCTGGCCCGCGCCTCCTCCACGGCTCCGGCGGAGCACCTTTACCGGTCCCGCCATGCAGTTCTCCAGCACGTTCATATTGGAAAAGAGGTTGAAAGACTGAAAGACCATCCCCACCCGGGTCCGGTAAGCGGAGGCGTCCGTCCCCACGGCCGGTGATGGGCCGGCCGTGGAAGCGGACCTCCCCCTGATTGGGGCGCTCCAGCAGGTTGATGCACCGCAGCAGGGTGGACTTGCCGGAGCCGGAGGAGCCCAGAATGCTGGTGACATCGCCGGGGTGGACAGTGAAGTTCACATCCCGGAGGACCTGGTGCGTCCCAAAGGACTTGGAGAGGTGGCACACCTCCAGAATGGGTTCCAAGGGTCATGTCAGCGCCCCCCCTTCGTCCTGGGGGCGGGGCCGGCGGCGGTAGGTGCCGGCGGTCATGGTCAGGGCGTCGGCCTGGACCAGCTCGTAGCTGCTCTCCCCGTCCATCCGCCGCTCCGCCAGCCGCAGCAGGGCGGAGGCCGCCAGCGTCATGCAAAGGTAGCCCAGCATCTCGATGGCCGCGGAGGGGAAGTACATGGGGTTGACGCCGGTGATGTAGCGGTGGGCGGCGAAGAACTCGGTGAAGCCGATGATAAACATCACCGAGGTGTCCTTGACGTTGATGATGAAGTTATTGCCGATCTGGGGCATGATATTGCGCAGGGCCTGGGGGAGGATGACGTTCACCATAGTCTGCACGTGGCTCATGCCGATAGCCTTGGCCCCCTCGGTCTGGCCGGGGTCAACGGAGAGGATGCCGCCGCGAACCGACTCGGCCATGTAGGCGCCGGTATTGATGGAGACCACCAGAAGGGCGGCGGCCCATACGTTGTCAAAGCGCATGGCGTTGTTGGTGAAGTAGGGCAGGCCGTAGTAGAGGAACACAGCCTGGAGCACCATGGGGGTGCCCCGAAAGACCTCCACATAGATACGGATCACGGCCCGGAGCAGCCGCAGCAGGACTCGCCGGGGCAGGCGGTCCTGTGGGTGGATGGGGATGGTGTTGAGCAGGCCGCAGGCCAGGCCGATCAGGCAGCCGAGGACGGTGGCCGCCACGGCCAGAAGCAGGGTGTTCACCACGCCGCTCAGGTAGAGGGGGGCGTACCTGGTCCACAGGAGCGCCATGTCCTGTCCGAGTGCGAGAACGCGTTCCATGGCTTACACCTCGGGCTGGACGGCTATGGCCTGGTCCATCAGGGTGTTGAAGTCGTCGGCGGTCATCCCGTCCAGTACGGCGTTTATGGCGTCCAGCAGTTCGGTGCTGCCCTTGGCCACGGACATGCCGATGTTCACGTTTTCGGCCCGCTCCGCCTCGGAGGCAAACTGGAAGTCGCCGTCGGTGCCGGCGAAGTTGAGCACGATGAGGTCAGAGTCGTTTGCCGCGGCGGCGGTGGCGGTGGGCAGGTCGGTGCAGACGAAGTCCACCGCGCCGGTCTGGAGCTGCATGACCATGGCGGGGGCGGTCTCCGCGGCGGTCTGGATCTGGGCATCGGGGATCTGGGGCAGACAGGTGTCGTACCAGATGGTGCCCGACTGGGCGGTGCAGCGGCCGCCCGCCAGGTCGGCGATGCCTTGGGCGGCGGCGTAGGCGCTGCCGGCGGTGGTGAGGCAGACGATGTCGGCGTAGTAGTAGGGGCCCGCCATGTCCACCTGGGCCATACGGTCGGCGGTCATGGATTGGCCCGCGATGGCCACGTCGATGGTGCCGCTCTGGAGGGCGGGGATGAGGGAATCCCAGGCGGTGGAAACCACCTCCAGCTCCCAGCCGTTGGCGTCACAGATGCGCTGGGCGATCATCACATCATAGCCGTTGGCATAGGCCCCCGGCACGTTGGAGACGGGCACCGCGCCGTTGGAGTCGTCCATCTGGGTCCAGTTGTAGGGGGCATAGGCGCACTCCATGCCCACCGTGAGCACGCCGTCCTCCACGCCGCCGGACGGTGCGCCGGATGCGGCGGGGGGCGTGGATGCGGCCGGGGCGGGGCTCTGAGCGGTTCCGCCGCCGGAGCCGCAGGCGGCCAGAGTGAGGGAGAGAGAGGCGGTGAGGGACAGGGCGGCGAGGGTGTTTCGATTCATGTTTGTTTCCTCCAGTCTAGTTTTTCGGCGCTTTTTTAACAAAAAAAGCGCCATGAACCTTCCTGGTGGAAGCGTTCATGGCGACAAAGAGCGTCGAAAACCGGCCTCCCTCGGGCGCGGCGGTACCGGGGAGCGGCTGTACCGGCTCCAGGGCATGCGGGCAGAGGGAAGCACAGCAACGAAAGCCCTTGGCCTCAATGATAGCGCTCCACACAGATGATATGTGGCAGTCCGTGAGATGTTATCCCAACGGCCCAGGCAACCGGTCCTCCAGGCAGGGGACCGGCCCTTCGGCGGAAGGGCCCTTTCTCCGGCGGGGTGCTCTGCCCCATTGCAGGGTATGCCGGATACTCTTGCGATTCCGCGCCTCTATCATTGCAGCGGGGGTAATCCGCAACAACTGGTTCTTGCGGTTTATTATAGGCGTGCCCGCCGCCCGGCGTCAAGGGAAAAGATCACCGCATCTCGTCCTGTGAAATCAAAAAAGATTGGAAAAAGCGACAAACATTTTGAATTTACTCCAGGGGATAGACCTGCCAAGGTGTGGGGGAGGGGATGGGAACGGGAACCACCACCCCGCCGCCGGCCTCCCCTTCCGCCGGAGGCTCGTGCCCTGTTATGGGATGAATTCTGGCGTTCAGATGCTCTGTGGTGAAGCCGCTGTCGGCACCGGTGCCGTACCACGCCAGCACCTCGGTCAGCCAGGTGGACTGTCCGGCATCGGGGGAGAGGTATTCAAAGGAGACGCCGGTGCCGCCCGCCAGGAAGTCGGCGGCGCAGGTAGTCAGCGTCCGGCCGTCAGACTGGCCGCGGAAGGAGGCCGTGGTGACGGGAATGCCGTTGACCGCCTGGGTAGCGGCCTCCTGATACACCACACTGCGGGGGGGGAGCCGGCCGGGGGAGAGGGCGAGCCGCAGGCGGTCGTCCCCGCGCACACCGGTGATCACCACCTGCAATACATCTCCCTTCTCGTTGTAAAAAACTTGGCCGTCCAGTCCATAGCCCTCCCACAGCAGGGACCAGGGAACCTCCCCCGTCCCCCCCAGAGCGGTGATGATCTCCTGGGCGGTCAGCTTCTCCTCAAAGGAACTCACCCCCCAATCCCGGTCCGTCAACCGGGGAGAGAAATCAGTGCAGTCGGGGAAATTTAGGGCGGGTATGTCGAAGAAGTTGTGGGCCTCCCCTTCGGCAAAGGGCCCGGGGCCCACAGTGAGGGTGTGCTCCCAAGCGGGAGAAGATGCAGCCGGGGCGGGGGTGGCGGCCATGCCGGCGGTGGGGTTGGGGATGGGGGCGGAGCCGCCCAGCCAGAGCAGCCGCCCGCCCGCCACAGCCAGCACACAGCAGGCGGACAGCGCCGCCAGCCGGAGGGTCAGCCGCCGGGCGGGCCTGCGGGGGCGCGCCCCTTGCTCCGCCGCCTCCAGCACCCTTTGCCGGAGTCTGGCGGGCGCGGTGATACGGTCCATATAAGAGCGATAGTGCTTCATTCGTCTTCTCCTTTCAGCACTTGGCGCAGTCTGGTCCGGGCGCGGGTGAGGCGGGAGCGCACCGAGCCCTCCCGCAGGCCGGTGAGGGCGGCGATCTCCGCGGTCTGGTAGCCCTCATAGTAATAGAGGTGGAGCACCGCCCGGTCCCGGGCGGGCAGGGCCTGCATAGCCTCCAGCAGCGCCCCCTCCTCCGGCGCGGCGGCGGGATAGGCGTCCAGCAGAGGGGCGGTGCGCCTCCGCCAGGGGGCGCGCAGGCGGCTCTTGCAGCCGTTTACCGTCACCCGCAGCAGCCAGGCCCGGGCGTGGGCCGGGCTCTCAAAGTCCGGGGCCTTTTCCAGACAGCGCAGAAAGGCGTCCTGCACCGCGTCCTCCGCCTCGTGGGCGTCGCCCAGAATGGCCAGGGCCGCGCGGTACAGCGTGGTTTCGTAGGTGTTGACAAGTTCCTCCAACCGGTTGGGGCCGTCCATCTCGGTTCCCCCTTTCACCCTATATACGCTTTGGAACCGCAAATTGTTGCAGGGGGTGTAAAACTTCATGCGCACAGGACCTTCTTTGCCCGGCAAGGGCGGAGCAAAAAAGACGCGGGACGGATACTTCCGTCCCGCGTCCGGCGGGTAAAATTCAGTTCTTGGCCGCGTGCAGCGGGGCCACGTCGTCCTTGCCGACGATGAGGGTCCGCCAGATGAAGATGCCCAGGAACAGGGCGGCGGCCACGATGCCCACCGGATAGGCGATGGCGGTGGACAGGCCCAGGCACTCGGGGGCCTGGAAGAAGTAGGTCACGGACACCCCGGACATGAAGGTGGCAGGCAGGGCCGCGATGAAGCACGCCTTGGGCGGATAGCCGAACTTGTGCAGGAACACGGCGCCGGTCCACAGCACGATCATGGCCAGGGTCTGGTTGGCCCAGGAGAAGTAGCGCCACAGCACGTCCCAGGGGAGGGCCAGGGCGATTACCGCGCCCACGGCCAGCAGGGGCACTGACAGGGCGGCGCGGGGGCCCACCTTGGCCTGGTCGATGTGGAACCAGTCGGCGATAGTCAGGCGGGCGGAGCGGTAGGCGGTGTCGCCGGAGGTGATGGGGCAGGCGATGACGCCGATCATGGCCAGCACGCCGCCCACGGGGCCGAGCAGGGTGGTGGAGATCTGGTATACCACGTCGCCCGCGCCGCCGGCGGCGATGGCGTTGGTCAGGCCGGTCATGCCGTCCAGCAGGGAGCCGTGGTTGGTGTAGAAGGTGACGCCTGCGGCGGCCCAGATCAGGGCGATGACGCCCTCGGCCACCATGGCACCGTAGAAGATGGTGCGGCCCTGCTTCTCGCTGGTGATGCAGCGGGCCATCATGGGGGACTGGGTGGCGTGGAAGCCGGAGATGGCGCCGCAGGCCACGGTAACGAACATCATGGACCACTTGGGCAGGCTGTCGGGGTGCACCACGGTGAAGGCCGCGGCGGTCAGCTCCGGCATGTCGGAGCCGCGGGTGAGCACGATGGCCCCGCCGATGCCCAGGGCCATGATGATGAGGCAGATGCCGAACACGGGGTAGAGCTTGCCGATGATTTTATCGATGGGCAGGAAGGTGGCGATCAGGTAGTAGACCATGATGACCACCAGCCAGAACATGGTGCCCAGCATGTCGGGGGTCAGCTTGGCCAGCAGGCCGGCGGGGCCCACGGAGAAGTTGACGCCCACCATCACCAGCAGTACCACGGAGAACACCCGCATGATAAAGGTGATGACCTTGCCCATGTAGAGGCCCACAACCTCGGAGATGGACTTGCCGTCGTTGCGCTCGCTCATCATGCCGGACAGGAAGTCGTGGACGCCGCCGCCCAGGATGGTGCCGAAGACGATCCACAAATACACCACCGGGCCCCAGCAGGCGCCGGACAGGGCGCCGTAGATGGGGCCCAGGCCGGCGATGTTCAGAAGCTGTACCAGGAAGATGCGCCAGGTTTTCATGGGTACATAGTCCACACCGTCGGGGTGAGCCACAGCAGGGGTGGGGCGGTCGTCGATGCGGAAGATCTTCTCGACGAGCTTGCTGTAGGTGAAGAAGCCGACGATGAGGAGCACCAGGCAGACAAAAAATGTAACCATCAGTGATTCCTCCTCAGACTGTTTGGCTCCGTGCCGCCTCTCAGTTCTGCACGGAACCGGCGGGAGCTGCGGCAGCATGCCGGCCGGCATGCACAGGGGGCCCGGGCCCCCTGATGCGCTGCTGCTCCAATTCCCCCAAAGAGGCGCGCGTGGGAAACGGCGCGCCTCTGCTAAAGCACTTTTATTATACTTCCCCGATGGGAAAAGTCAAGGGCAAAATTGTATGAAATACGGTGGGATAATTGCAAAACAGAGGGTCCATGTGTTATACTAGCGATCAAATGAAGCTGAGAAATGCTTGAGAGAAACGAGGTTGAATACCGTGAAGAATGGAATCAAGGCGGTGGTTCTGGCGGCGGGCAAGGGCACCCGCCTGCGCACCGAGGGGGTGGATCTGCCCAAGGTGCTGCGGCAGGCGGCGGGCCGCCCCCTGCTGGGCTATGTGCTGGAGGAGCTGTCCTTCCTGGAGAAGGAGGACGTAGTGCTGGTGGTGGGTTACGAGCGGGAAAAGGTGCTGGCGGCCTACCCGGAGTACCCCCACGCCGTGCAGGAGCCCCAGCAGGGCACCGGCCACGCGGTGCAGTGCGCCCGGGAGGCCCTGGCGGGCTTTGACGGCAGCGTGCTGGTGTGCTACGGCGACATGCCCCTCATGCGCCGGGCCACCTACGAGTCCCTCATTGAGACCCACAAGCGGGAGGGCAACGACTGCACGCTGCTCTCTGCCGTGTCCGACGAGGAGCTGCCCTACGGCCGCATCGTGCGGAAAAGCGACGGCTCCTTCTCCCACATCGTGGAGGACAAGGACTGTACCCCCGAGGAGAAGGCCATCCGGGAGCTGAACGTGGGGGTCTACGTCTTTGAGAGCGGCCCCCTGTGGGAGGCCATCGACCAGCTCAGGCCCAACAACGCCCAGGGGGAGTACTACCTCACCGACGCCCCGGCCTACATCCTCTCCAGGGGTGGCAGGGTGGGGGCCTGCCCCACCTGTACCGCCGAGGAGATGCTGGGGGTCAACACCGTGGAGCAGCTGGCCCAGGTGGAGGAGCTTGTGCGCCGCCGGGAGGGGTTGAAATGAGACTCTATCTGAGCGCCGACATCGAGGGCACCTGCGGCATTGCCGACTGGGCGGAGACCGAGCGGGCCACCATGGACGACTACAGGCCCTTTGCCGCCCAGATGACCGCCGAGGTGGCCGCCGCCTGCGAGGGGGCCGTCGCCGCCGGGGCGGAGGACATTCTGGTGAAGGACGCCCACGACTCCGCCCGCAACCTGGACGCGGCCCGGCTGCCCCGGCAGGCCCGGGTGCTCCGGGGGTGGACGGGCGATCCCCTGTGCATGATGGCGGGGCTGGAGCGGGGGGCCTTCGGCGGGGTGCTCTTCACGGGCTACCACGCCTGGGGCTGCTGCGGCGGCAACCCCCTGTCCCACACCATGACCACCGCCTGCGACCAGGTGACGCTCAACGGCGTCCCGGCCAGCGAATTCCTCATCAACGCCTATACCGCCCTGTACTTCGGCGTGCCGGTGGCCTTCCTGTCCGGCGACCGGGAGCTGTGCGCGTTTGCCCAGGACTGGCTGCCCGGCCTGGTGGCCGTGCCGGTGAACGAGGGCCGGGGCGGCGGGGTGCTGTCCATGCACCCCCAGGCCGCCGTGGAGGCCATCCGGGCCGGGGCGGAGGAGGCGGTGCGCCGCCTGCGCGCCGGAGGGGCGGGCATGTCCGTACCCCTGCCCCGGCGGTTCGCCGCCACCGTGCGCTACAAGGAGCACAAGGACGCCTACCGCCGCAGCTTTTACCCCGGCGCCCGGCTGGAGGACAGCAAGACCATCTCCTTTGACGCGGAGGACTGGTACGAGGTGCTCCGGTTCTGCCATTTCGTGCTGTAAGGAGGGGGAGATATGTCGGAAGAGAGGGATCTCCGCCTGGCGGTGCTCATCGACGCGGACAACGCGCCCCGCTCCGCCCTGGGGGACGTGATGGCCGAGGTGGCGGTGTACGGCACCCCCACCATCAAGCGCATTTACGGGGACTGGACGACCCCCAACCTGGCCTCGTGGAAGCCTCTGCTGCTGGAGAACGCCATCACCCCCGTGCAGCAGTACGGCTACACCACAGGGAAAAATTCCACCGACTCGGCCATGATCATCGACGCCATGGACATCCTCTACACCGGCCAGGTGGACGGCTTCGTACTGGTGTCCAGCGACAGCGACTTCACCCGCCTGGCCATCCGCCTGCGGGAAGCGGGCAAGAAGGTGTACGGCATGGGGGAGAAAAAGACCCCCAACCCCTTCATTGTGGCCTGCGACAAGTTTGTGTATATTGAGGTCATTCGCTCCGCGGCCCAGCAGGAGCGGGCGGAGGAGGCCGCCCGGGAGGAGCCGAAGGAGCCGCCCAAACCGGCCCGGCGCGCGGCCAGAAAGAAGGGGGCCGAGGCCGCCCCGGCCCCCGCGCCGGAGGCCGAGCCCCCCTCCAGGGTGCCCAAGGAGATCATCACCCTGCTGGCCGACTCGGTGGAGATGCTGGCCGACGAGGACGGCTACGCCCCCCTGGGCGAGGTGGCCAACCTGCTGGTGCGCAAGAAGCGGGACTTCGACCCCCGCAACTTTGGCTTCTCCAAGCTGAGCAAGCTGGTCAAGGCCCTGCCCCGGTTCGAGGTGGACGTCCGCCAGGGCGGCCAGTCCAACATGAAGCACTTCTTTGTCCGGGACAAGGAGCGGAAATAACAAGAGAGCGCGCCGCGGCGCGCTCTTTTTTCTTGACAAAGTGATGAGACAATTGTAAAATGAAGTAGAAAAGACAAATGTCTTATGAAAGGGTGAACGCGATGGAACGGCTGCCGGATGCGGAACTGGAGGTCATGCAGGCCCTGTGGCGGCAGGAGAAGTACCCCGTCTCCTCCGCCGCGCTGATGGAGGAGCTGGCGGGGAGGCGGTGGCAGACGGCCACCCTGCTCAAGCTCCTCTCCCGCCTGGAGGAGCGGGGCTTTGTGAAGCGGGAGAAGGAGGGGCGGAATAACCTGTATACCCCCCTCGTCCGGCGGGAGGACTACCTGTCCGCCGAGAGCCGGGCCTTTCTCCAGCGGCTCCACGGCGGCTCCCTGCCCAGCCTGGTGGCCGCCCTCATGGACAGCCGGGCCATCTCCCGGAGGGATCTGGAGGAGCTGGAGGAGATTCTGAGAGGGGGGGACGGCGGTGCGTGAGTTCCTGTCCGGCCTGTTTGAGGTGAGCCTCACCATGGGGGCGGTGACCGCCCTGCTGCTGATCCTGTCCCCGGTGTGGAAGCGCCGCTTCCGGCCCCAGTGGCGGTGCTGGGCGTGGCTGTTGGTGGCCCTGCGGCTGGCGGTGCCCTTCAACGTGAGCCTGCCCCGGGCCCCGGTGGTTCTGGAGGCCCCCGCCCCGGCGGCGGTGTCGGCTGCCTGGGTGGAGGAGGGGGGATTCCAGGGGGTGGAGCTGACTGCCCGGACGCTCCCGCCGGGAGAGGCCGCCCCGGAGGCCGTGGGGCGGGGGTTGTCCCTCACCACGGCGGAGCTGGCCTTCGCCGTCTGGGCCGCCGTAGCGGCCGGAGTGCTGGCGGGGCGGCTGCTCCGGTACGCCGCCTTCCGCCGGAGAACGGCCCGGTGGTGCACCCCGGCGGGGGCGTATGAGGGGGTGCCGGTATACGCCTGCGCTCTGCTGTCCTCCCCGGCGCTGACGGGCCTGCTGCGGCCCCGCATCCTCCTGCCCGAGGGGGTGGAGGAGGAGCGGCGGGCCTTTGCCCTGGCCCATGAGGCCATGCACGCCCGCCGCCGGGATCTGTGGCGCAAGGCCCTGCTGCTGTGGGTGTGCGCCCTCCACTGGTTCAACCCCCTGGTCTGGCTGCTCCGCCGGGCGGCGGAGCGGGATATGGAGATCGCCTGCGACGCCGCCGTGCTGGCCGGCCGGGACGGGGAGTGGCGGCGGAGGTACGGCGCGGCCCTGCTCTCCTTTGTGCCCGTGGGGCGGCCCGCCCCCCTGACCAGCCAGTTCGCCGGAGGCGCCCGGGGATTGAAAGAGCGGTTCCGCGCCCTGATGGACGCCTCCGCCAAGCGGCCCGGCCGGGCCGCCCTGCTCCTGGTGCTGTGCGCCGCCCTGCTGGGCGGCCCCCTGGTGGCCTGCCAGTCCCGCGCGCCGGAGGAGAGCTTGCCCGACGGCACCTACTGGATGGTACCGGCGAAACTGGAGTGGCAGGAGCCGCTGGAAAGGCTGGCGGTGCACATGGCGGAGGTGGACGGGAAAACCATGGAGCTCCTGGACGTTGGACGTGAAACTCTGGTTTTCCCACTGGCGGAGGAGGTCATTTTGGGCAACTATGCGGAACAGGGGATAAAAGAATTTTTAGAGACGTCGGTCTCACTCTCCTATGCAAAGCAAGTGCTTGAAGTGGAAATGGAAGATGGGAAAATCGCCGCTATGACCAGCCGCGCCGTCTTTCCTCCTGATGGGCTAACAGAGTATCCAGAGTATCCCGTGAAGGAACCAGATCTGGCCGACGGCACCTACTGGGCCACCCTGTCCCTGTCGGACTGGTGGACGGCGGGGGAGGAGGGGATAGAGCTGCTCCTCTCCCTGGTGGAGGTGGACACAGACACCATGACGCTTCTGCGCGTGGCGCCTGAGAAGACGAGCCTCCCTGTGGCGGACGACGTGACACTGGGCAACCACGGCGACAGCGGCCTGGATGGCTTTTTGCAGTGGGCGGCACTCTCCTCCTACTGGCCCATGGTACTGGAGGCGGAGGTGGCCGGCGGCGAGATCACGGCGCTGACCTGGCATGACGCCAGCCTGCCACTGGATCCGGATCCCCTGAGCCAGTGGGAGCAAAAGGCGGATCACCCCGCCTCCCACTATACAGGGCTGCCCGACGGCACCTACTGGGCCATTCCTATGAGCGCCACAGACTGGGAGGAGGCCGGGAAGCGCGGCAGGGAACTCTCTCTGAGGAGTGTGACGATGGATCCCGATACGATGACCGTCACCACCACGGATGGATTCTCCGGTATTTCCCTCCCTGTGGCGGAGGATGTGGTTCTGGGCGGCGGGGAAACAGAGCTGAGCGATTTCTTGAACCGGCCGGATTGGGGCACAGGGGCGGTGCTGGAGCTGGAGGTGACGGGAGGCAAAATCACCGCCCTGACCGCCTGGGAGGCGCGGTTCAGCGTGGAGGAGCTTGCCCCGGACGGGGACTATATCATCGGAAACCTGTACGATTTCAGGGCGGAGAACGCCAGTGGATTTCCAATCTGCTTCAAGGCGCGGATGTATGAAGTGGAGGAGGATACCTGGCGGGTGACAAATTTGATCGGGACTTCCACCTTCCGCGTGGATGAGGCGGATCTCTGCCGGGAGGATGGAACCCCCTATGAGGGGGGCGTTCTCTCCTTCCTAAATGAATTCTGCGCCGATTCGGACGAGCTGTACTGGCGTCGTCATCCGGAACCATATCCCTTTGTAAACCGCCTCACCCTGCAAGCCACCGTGCGTGGGGGATATATTACCTCCCTGACCCGCCTGCCCGAGCCGGAGTGGTGACGGCCGGGCGGCCACAAGGGCCGCCCCCACGGAAAGGTGCACCGGCGGTAGGGGCGGGGCTTGTCCCCGCCCGCCGTCTCACGTCCCACCACCGGAGATCACGAAAGAGGAGGCGGCCCCAAGGACCGCCCCCACGGAGAGACGCACCAGCGGTAGGGGCGGGTGCCCACACCCGCCCCCCTACGCCAGCGGGAACACACTGCCCACGGCGTACAGCTTTTCCCGAAGATCCGCCCGGTAGTCCGGGGCGGCGGGGTCCAGGCTGTTGATCACCACCCCGTCGCTGCCCGCCCGGGCGGTGGAGTGGATGTACCGGTCGTTCCCCAGATAGAGGGCGATATGGCCGGGGAAATAGAGCAGATCCCCCGGCTTCCGCGCCTCAAAGGGGATGGGCCGCGCGGGAAAGCCGTCCACCAGCCGGGCGTCCCGGTAGAGGGACACCCCGCAGAAGAACCAGGCCATGAAGGTCAGCCCCGAGCAGTCCACGCCCAGGGGGGACTTACCGCCCCAGCGGTACTGGGTGCCCTGGTAGGACAGGGCCACCTCCACCGCCCGGGCCCGCAGGGCCTCCTCGGACACGGCGGGTGGCGTTTTGTAATCATCCTCCCAGAGACTACACTTTGTATAGCCCTCCCGGCCGTCCGGGAGGGCTATTTTCTGCCAGCCCTCCCCGGCCTCCCCGACGGGGGCGGCCAGCGCCCCCCGGGGCAGGGTGTCCAGCACGGGGCTCTCCACCTCCGGCCGGGCCAGCACGTCGGCAAACGGGGCGCGGACGAGCCGCTTGTTTCGCCCGGTCCAGTCCCCGGCGGGGCGCAGATGCTCCCGGCGGGCCCAGCCCTCGTAGCGGTATTTGGTGCGGACGCGGCACCAGCCGGTGGAGAATTCCTCCAGAAGCTCGGCGGTCCAGCCGCACAGCAGCTCGTCGGAGCGCTCCGCGCCGGCGCTGGCGGCGGCATAGAGGGGGCACAGGGGGGCAGAGACTACAACTTCCATGAAAAAACCTCGCAATCCGTGCAATTTTGTGCTACGCTAGAAAAGAGCGGTTTATTGGACTAAAAAACCGCTATTCTGAGAGAGAGGAAGGGGGAGAGAGGCATGCCGCGAAGTGCAAATCAAAAGCTCAAGCTGCTCTGCCTGTGCAGGATTCTGTGGGAGCGCACCGACGAGGACCATCCGCTGACGGTGCCCGAGCTGATTCAGGCCCTGGAGGCGTGGGACATCAAGGCCGAGCGCAAGAGCATTTATGACGATATGGAGGCCCTGCGCACCCTGGGCATGGACGTGCAGAGCCGCAAGGGAAAGTCCCCGGGCTGGTTCCTGGGGGAGCGGACGTTTCAACTGGCCGAGCTGAAGCTGCTGGTGGACGCGGTGCAGTCCTCCAAGTTCATCACCCAGCGCAAGAGCAGCGAGCTCATCCGCAAGCTGGAGTCCCAGGCATCGGTGCACCAGGCCCGCCAGCTCCAGCGGCAGGTGTATGTGGACCGCCGGGTGAAGAGCATGAATGAGAGCGTGTACTACACCATCGACAAGCTCCACACTGCGATTGCAAACCGGAAAGCGGTCACCTTTAAATACTTTGAGTATAACGTCAAAAAGGAAAAGGTCTTCCGCCGGGAGGGAAAACGGTACACCGTCTCCCCCCTGGGGCTCATCTGGGACAACGAGAACTACTATCTGGCGGGCTATGACCACCGCTCCTGCGAGATGCGCCACTACCGGGTGGACAAGATGGCCGAGCTGGCGGTGACCTGCCTACCCCTGGAGGGGGCGGACGGTGGTTTTGATATCGCATCCTATGCGCAGAAGCACTTCGGTATGTTCTCCGGCCGGGAGGGGCAGGTCACCCTGCGCTGCCGCAACAGCCTGGTAGGGGTGGTGTTGGACCGCTTTGGCCGGGACGCCATTCTGGTGCCCGACGGGGAGGAGCACTTCACCGTCACCGTTCCGGCGGTGGTGAGTCCCCAGTTTCTGGGCTGGGTGTTCGGCCTGGGGGACGGGGTGCAGATTCTCCGCCCCGACTGGGCGGCGGAGAAGCTGAAGCGCCAGCTGGCCGCGGTGGCGGCCCTCTACCAATAAGGGGACGTGCCGGGGCGGCTGCGCCCCGGCACGTTTGCTTATGCCCAGCCCTGCCACACCTCGGGGCAGTAGCCCACGGTGGCCTGCCTGCCGTTGCGGACAATGGGGGTTTTCAGCAGCCTGGGGTTGTCCAGCAGCTTTTCCACCTTGTCGGCGTCGTAGGCCAGATAGGCCAGCAGGGCGGCGTCGGGGTGCTTGGGGTCGACGAGGGCCTCCAGCCCCACGGCGTTCAGCACGCTTTTCAGCTCCCCTGGGCTGATGCCGTACTTCCCCAGGTCGATGGACTGGAACCGGATACGCCGTTCCTTGAACCAGCGCTCCGCCTTTTTGGTGTCAAAACACTTGCTTTTTCCAAAAATCTGAATGTTCATGGCCGTTCTCCTTTGCTCTCTGGTCACAATATTGTATCATACGGGGGCGGTTCCGGCAATAATACGGGAAACTGTGTGTGAAAGGATGGTTTCCCACCTTGAAAGCGATCATTCTGTGCGGGGAAGGGGAGGAGGGGCTCGCCCCCCTGACGCTGGAGCGCCCCCTGCCCCTGCTGTCCCTGTTCGACAAGCCCCTGCTGGCCCACCAGGCCGGGCTGCTCCGCCGCCACGGCGTGCGGGAGATCGGTGTGGCCCTCCCACGCCTGTCCCGCATGGTGGAGGATGCGATGGGGGACGGGGAGGAGCTGGGGGTGCGCTTCACGTGGCTGCCCTGCCGGGGGGCGGGGGAGCTGGAGCTGCTGGCGGCCTGCGCCGGGTTTCTGGGGGAGGAGGACGCCCTGGTGCTCCCCGGCGGCGGACTAGGCGACCTGGATCTCAGCGCCCTGCTGGCCTTCCATCAGGTGCACCGCTCCGCCGCCACCCTGGCGCTGGCCCACCGCCCTCCGGCGGCAGGCCGGGCGCTGGTGTTCTCCGACGGGGAGGGGCGGGTGGAGCGGCTGCTGGACGCCCCGGCAGGCCGTCTGCTGGCCAGTCAGGTGGAAACCGGCGTGTGCATCCTCACGGCGGCGGCCCGGGCCGGGGCGGCCGGGGAGGGGACGCTGGCCGGGCGCCTCTCCGCCCTGCTGGACCGGGGGGAGGCCCTGTACGGGGTAGTCCCGGAGGGGCAGTGGCGGGAGCTCACCGGCGGCGAAGCCTATCTGGACGCGCTGGCCGACGCTTTGTCGGGCAAGCTGCGGCTACGGTGGGACGCCCCCCGCACCGCCCCCGGTGTGTGGAGCGCCAGCCCCCTGCCGCCCTCGGTGCAGGTGGTGCCCCCCTGCTATATCGGTCCCGGCGTCCAGGTGGGGGAGGGCTCTCTGCTGGGGCCCCACACGGTGCTGGAGGGGGGCTCCACGGTGGGCCGCCGGGCTCTGGTCCAGCGCTCCGCCCTGCTGGGCGCGGCGGCGGAGGAGCGCACCACCCTGTACGGCGCGGTGCTCTGCCCCTGGCGCGGCGGCCCGGGCAGGGGCGGTGCTCAATGAAGGGGGCTCTCCTGGCCGACCGGGCCGAGGCCGGGGAGGACGCGATCCTGTTGGAGCGGGTGGCGGTGTGGCCCGGCCGCCGGGTACCCGCCGGGGCGAGGCTCACCGCCTCCCTCACCGCGGGCGGCCTGAAGCCGCCCCTGGCCTTCGGGGGCGGCGGCACCCTGGAGGGGGCCATCGGGGCCGAGCTGACCGCCGAGACCCTGCTCGTCCTGGGCGGCCTGCTGGGCCGGGAGGGCACCGTGGGCCTGGGCTGGGCGGGCGGCGCGGGGGCGCGGATGCTGGCCCAGGCCGCCGGGAGCGGCGCGGCCGCCGCAGGAGGCCGGGTGCTCTCTCACGACGCGCCCTGTCCCTCCGCCGCCGCGTGGCTGGCGGAGAGCTGGGGCCTGCCGGTGTCCCTTTTTGTCCAGCAGGAAGGGGAGCGGGCCCGGCTCTACTTCTTTGACCGCCGGGGGCATGCCCCTGGGCCGGGCGCGGGAGCGCCGGCTGGAGGGGGCCCTGCTGCGCAGTGAGCTGCGGCGGATGCCCGCCGGGCGGGTGGGCCAGTGGGAGTCCGTCACCGGCGTCCGCCCGGCCTATGCCGCCGATGCGGCCAAGCGGTCCCAGGTGACCCAGGCTCCGCTCCGGCGCCTGGAGGTGGCGGTGCCCGGCAGGGAACCGGCGGACAGAGCCCTGGCGGAAGCCCTGGAGCGCCTGGGCTGCACCGTCCGGAGGGAGGCATCCCCCGGCGTGCCCGCCTTCCGCACTGGGCGGGGCGGCTTCCGGCTGCTGGCCGAGGATGAGGAGGGGGGAGAACCCCTCCCGCCGGAGCAGCTGCTCACCATTGTGGCCCTCATCGAATATGAGGATGGGGCGGGGCGGGTAGCGGTGCCCGACGCCGCCCCAGCAGCTATCGACACCCTGGCCGCCGGCTACCACGGCGGCGCCCTCCGGCTGGGTCGGGACGGGCCGGAGGCGGAGGCGCGGTACGGAGAGCTGCCCTGGCTGCGGGACGCCCTCTTTGCCGCCTGCCGCATCTGCGCCCACCTGGGCATGACCGGTGAGCGGCTCCATGGCCTGGCGGGGAAGATTCCCCGCTTCGTCCTCCGCCGCCGGGAGGTTTCCCTTCGAAGCGGGCAGGGGGAGGTGCTCTCTGTGCTGCTGCGCACCCTGCCCGGGGCACAGCCGGCTGGGGGCGGCCTGCGGGTCCGCCAGGGCGAGGGGTGGGTCACTCTGGTGCCCCTGGCCCGCAGCGCCGTTCTGCGGATCGTGGGAGAGGCCCGCAGCGCCGAGCTGGCCGAGGAGCTGTGCGCCTTCTGTGCCCGCCGGGCGGAGGAGGCCGACCGGGGCCTGCCGGAAAAATAGAGGTATACTTTTCCGCAAAGGTATGGTATACTAAAATAACCTATCATGGCTTTATGCGCATTTTGCGCTTGAATAAGCAGGACACAGCGGGCATAGAAGAGCGCCAGGCGGCGGAGCGGCCGCCCCCTCTTTCCGGCGAGGCAGGGCCGGAACGGGCGGGGGACCGGGACCGCCTTGGTTTCGTGCGCCCCTGCTCCGCTGGTCCTTACATACCATTTGTATGGATTCAGAATAAAAGGAGTGTTCTAAGACTTACTATGGCTGAAAAACTGAAAATCATCTCCCTGGGCGGACTCAATGAGATCGGCAAGAACATGACCGTCTATGAGTACGGCGGGGACATCATCGTCATCGATGTGGGTATGGGCTTTCCCGACGACGACATGTACGGCATTGACGTGGTGATCCCCGACTTCTCCTATCTCATCAAGAACAAGGACCGCATCCGGGGCATCTTCCTCACCCACGGACACGAGGATCACATCGGCTCCATCCCCTATCTGCTGCGGGATATCAACGTGCCCATCTACGCCACCCGCATGACCGCGGGGCTGGTGAAGCTGAAGCTGGAGGAGCACCGCCTGCTGAACAAGACCAAGCTCATCACCTGCGAGGCGGGCGAGGTGGTCAAGGCGGGCAAGTTCTCCGTGGAGTTCATCCACGCCAACCACTCCATCGCCGACGCGGTGTGCTTCGCCATCAAGTGCGGTGTGGGCACGGTGGTGCACACCGGCGACTTCAAGATCGACCCCACCCCCATCCAGGGCGGCATGATGGATCTGGGCCGCCTGGGGCAACTGGGCAAGGAGGGCGTGCTGGCCCTGCTGGCCGACTCCACCAACGTGGAGCGCCCCGGCTTTACCAAGAGTGAGCGCAGCGTGGGCGACTCCTTTGACGCCCTGTTCCGCGGCTGCCAGCAGCGCATCATCGTCACCACCTTCGCCTCCAATGTGGACCGCATCCAGCAGATCATCGACGTGGCGGCCCGGTACGGCCGCAAGGTGGCGGTCACCGGCCGCTCCATGGAGAACGCCATGAAGGTGTCCACCGAGCTGGGATATATGAACATTCCCGACGGCGTGCTGGTGGATCTGGCCCACATCAAGAGCCTGCCCAAGCACAAGATCTGCATCATCACCACCGGCAGCCAGGGCGAGACCATGTCCGCCCTGACCCGCATGGCCTTCAACACCCACCGCCAGGTGGAGATCCAGGCCGGCGACCGGGTGATCCTCTCCGCCTCCGCCATCCCTGGCAACGAGAACGCCATCGGCAGCGTCATCAACGAGCTCTACCGCAAGGACGCCGAGGTGGTCAACGAGCGGCTGGGCGCCCTCCACGTGTCGGGCCACGCCTGCCAGGAGGAGCTGAAGATCATCCACGCCCTGGTGAAGCCCAAATTCTTCATTCCCGTCCACGGCGAGCAGCGGCACCTCAAGACCCACGCCAAGCTGGCCCAGCAGATGGGCATGCCCCCCAAGAACATCCTCATCAGCGACATCGGCAAGGTCATCGAGCTGACCCCCAACTCCGCCAAGATCAACGGCACCGTGCCCGCCGGGCGGGTGTTTGTGGACGGCTACGGCGTGGGCGACGTGGGGAGCGTGGTGCTCCGCGACCGCAAGCATCTGGCCGAGGACGGCATGATCGTCGTGGTGGTCTCCATGTCCGGGGAGGACGGCAGCGTGGTCTCCGGCCCCGACATCATCACCCGCGGCTTCGTGTATGTCAAGGAGTCCGAGGGCCTTATGGAGGAGCTGCGGAAGGTGGCCGTCAAGGCCCTGGAGGAGTGCCGGATGGACACCATGAACGATTGGGCCTCCATCAAGTCGGAGATCAAGAACGCCATCTCCGGTTTCCTCTACAAGAAAACCAAGCGCAACCCCATGATCCTGCCTGTCATCATGGAGGTGTGAGTCAAAAAGGGGATATGACCGCGAAGGTCATATCCCCTTTTTGGACTGGATGCGGCCCGCCGGGGCCGGAGATAGGAGATATAAGAAAGCGGCATGGCCCTGATGCCATGCCGCTCAAGACTGCTGATAAACCCTTCAGCCAGAGGTTTCGGAGGGAGGGATAGTGTGAAAGGCTGCCCCGCAGGGCGATTCGGAGCGCAACCGCCGCTCTGCGGCGGCGTTTGGCGCGGAGATGAACCGTCAGGGTTCCCTTTCGCGTTGGATCAAACGACTTTTTGAACCGTTTAAAGGGTTCAAAAAGTCCAGCAGCCTGTCGAAACGACTGTTTCGACAGGCTGAGCGGCATGGCACCAGAGCCATGCCGCTATTCAGGTTCAGTTGCAGCGCACGATACAGGTTAGGGTCTTGCCGTCCACGGTGCAGGTGAGGGTGGTTTGGCCCTTGCCCACGTGCTTGACGGTGCCATCGCCGGAGACGGTGGCCACGGCGGTGTTGCCGATGCTCCAGGTAGGGGTGGAGGAGGTGCCGCTCACCTTCACCTGGAAGGCCTGTCCGGCCTCCAGGGTGAAGTCCGTCCGGTTGAGGGACAGGGCGCCGGAGGCGCCGGAGCCGCTCCCGCTGGAGGAGGATGCGCCGGAGGTGACGGAGTTGTGAACCAGACAGGTCTGGGTGACGCCGCCGGCCATGGTGGCGGTGATGGTGGCGCTGCCCTGCTTGCTGCCGTGGCTCACCTTGCCGTTCTCGTCCACCGATACCACCTCAGGGTCGCTGCTGCTCCAGGTGATCTTCCCGGCGGAGCCGTCGGGGATAAAGGTGACCGTCAGGGTGATGGGATTGGGCCACTTGTCGCTGAGGGTAAACTCACTCTTGCTCAGAGTGAAGCCGGTGGCCGTCTGCCCCTCGGGGATGGTGTCGCCGGGGGTCTCCGCCACTGGAGGCGTGCTCTCACCGGCGGGCTCGGTCTCCGACGGGCTGGCGTCCGGGGTGGGGGTCACGCTTTCCACCGGCGTGGTGTTGTCCGCCGGGCCGTCCACGTCGCCCTTGGCTACCAGGGGCCGGATGATGGTGATGACGATGATGACCGCCGCCACGATCAGGGCCAGGGAGACCACCGTGCCGATGATCTTCAGCGGTGAAGTGCCCCCGCCGTAGCCGCCGCCCCGGGTATTGGTCACCAGGCGCTTGCCGCCCCTGGAGCGGGGGGCCTCGTCGTATTCGTCGGTTTGGTAGTCGTCCTCCGCGGGCTCGACCTCGTCACAAAAGGGGCAGTGCTTATAGGTAGAGGAGTAGTCCTCCCCACAGTAAGGGCAGTGGATCATTTCGGGCTTATTGGCGCGGGTCCGCTTGGATGCCATCGGAAATCCCTCCAGTCGACATTCTTAGAGTTATTTTACAACGGCGGACGGCCATCCGTCAACGGCGTGGGGAAAAATGTAAAGGTTTTTTAATATTTATGTCAACTGAACTGCCTCCTTGCGCGGGCGGTCTGATTCGGATATAATAACAGTAACCGAAAAACGAGGTGTTGCAGCGTGAAAGGTTCTCTCAGCGCCGCCGAGGTGCACAAGCAGTACAGTGAAGGGGTGACCGCCTTCCGGCGGCAGATCGCAGACGCCACCCTGCGGGTGAAGTTCACCCAGGAGGCGGATGTCTTTCTCCGGGCCTGCGCCCTGGGCGTGTGGCAGCGGGACGGCGCCTCCCTCACCCCCCGCCACGTGGAGTACTATAATGCCATCTATACCAAGGGCAATCCGGCCCCCTCCATTCTGTTCTGGGAGCTGTCCACCGCCGTCAGCGAGTACCCCGGCTTCCGGGTGCCCGACTTCTTCGCCCGGATGCGGGCCTGCGACAAGGTGTCCGGCACCCACCTGGCCCGCCGTTTTATCGACCTGGTCACCCTGATGCTCCTGCTCTTTGCCGCTGTGGACGACGTGGTGAGTGAGGAGGAGGCAGGCTTCGTCAACACCTGTGCCGACACCCTCTCCGCCCTCTGCGACCGGGACGGCCTCAAGGGGGAGAAGGCGCCCCTGGACGTGAAGGACTTCGTTACCCGGCGGCCTGCGCCTCCCAAGGCGGACGCCCCCGCCGCGGCCGCCGCTCCGGCGGGAGCGGGACAGGCGGCTGCGGCGGCCGGGGAGGAGGCGGAGCCCGCCCCCAGCCTGGAGGAGCTGATGGCCGAGCTGGACGGCCTGTGCGGTCTGGACAAGGTGAAGGCCGACGTAAAGAGCCTCATCAATCTGGTGAAGGTGCGCAGGCTGCGCCAGGAGCACGGCCTGCCCGTACCTCCCATGAGCCTCCACCTGGTCTTTCTGGGCAATCCGGGCACCGGAAAGACGACGGTGGCCCGCCTGCTGGCCAAAATCTACCGGGCCATCGGCGTACTGTCCAAGGGGCAGCTTGTGGAAGTGGACCGCTCCGGGCTGGTGGCCGGCTTCGTGGGCCAGACCGCGCTCAAGACCGGCGAGGTCATCGAGAAGGCCCTGGGCGGCGTGCTGTTCATCGACGAGGCCTATGCCCTGGCCAACCAGGACGCCCCCAACGACTTCGGGCGGGAGGCCATCGAGACTCTGCTCAAGGGGATGGAGGACCACCGGGACGATCTGATCGTCATTGCGGCGGGCTACACCGAGCTGATGGGCCGCTTTCTCCACGCCAACCCCGGCCTGGAGAGCCGCTTCAACAAGTATTTTTACTTCGAGGACTACAACGGGGCCCAGCTTCTGGCGATTTTTCAGTCCATGTGTGCGAAAAATGGGTATACGTTGGATGATAAAGCGACGGAATATGCCGAATCGTATTTCAAAACACTCTATGAGGAGCGGGATGAGAACTTCGGAAACGCCCGGGACGTGCGCAACGTATTTGAGCGGGCGGTGGCCCGCCAGTCCGACCGGGTGGCCGCCCTGGAGAAGCCCGGCAAGGAGGAGCTGATGGCCCTCACAGTTGCAGATCTTCAGGAGGAGGGAGGGCCAGTCCCAGACGGAGCCCCAGACGAAACCCTTCCTGAAAGCCCGTGAGGGAGGCGTTGTAGACCAGTCCGTCCTTGGCGTCGACCAGGTCCAGGGGAGCGCCGTGGAAGAAGGGTTCCCAACGGGCGGTGCGCTCAGGACAGGCGTCCTTTTTCGGGAGATAGACAAACTGATAGTAGAGCTCCTCGAAGATATCGTCCATGAAAAAACCTCCTTAACACGAGAAAAATATTCGTATTGATTATACACGAGAAAAAATCTCGTGTCAAGAGAGAGGATATTATTATGATAAAAGAGCGGCTAAAAGAACTGCGGCAAGAAGCTGGCTTAACACAAGTTCAGATGGCGGAAATATTAGGCATCGAGGGCCGAACTTACCAGCGCCTAGAGATTACCGAGGTGCTGCCCCCGGCACGGCATTTAGTGGCTCTGGCAGATTATTATAATGTCTCAGTGGATTATATTTTAGGGCGCACGGACAAAAGGGAGATAAACCGCTGAGCCCTACAGCCGCCCGGCCTGCGGGCGGGGACAAGCCCCGCCCCTACATCCTGCGCGTTTCAGGGGACCGAAAATATGTTGTAGGGGCGGCCTTTATGGCCGCCCGCGGGCGACCACAAGGGTCGCCCCTACGCCGTTATGCGTTGGGACGGGCGTCCCCCTAGCGTAGGGGCCGACGCCCCAGGGCGGCCTCTCTTGCCCCTTCGGGGCAATTCACCTTCTGCCCACATCGGCCCGACATATGCCAGGCTGATGCACCTTCCATGCAACCCCTTTTTGTATCTGATTTCTTGTCAAGCCTCCGGCGGGCCCCTCGATGGTTCCCTCCTCGCGGCAAAGCCGCTGCGGCCTACGCTACAAACGTGCCACTGGCACGTTTGCTTTACGCTGCGGTTTCGATTTCCCCCCTTCCCGGCCCCCATCTTTGGAATCTCCCCCAAGTTGTTCTACCGATAGCGCACCGGTCTGTATGGGGTCACGGAAAAAAGCGCCCCGCGCACAGTGAAAAGCCGTGCGCGGGGCGCTTTTTCTGGGCAGCATGTCCAGTTTGATCACCGGAGGTAGGGGCGGCCCTTGTGGCCGCCCGCTGCGGCAGGTTCAGGCGGGGGGTTACGGCGGCATCAGCCGCACTTGGAGTAGCCGCAGTCACGGCAGGTGACGCAGCCGCCCTCATGCTCCAGCCGCGCGCCGCACTCGGGGCAGAACTTGGCCAGCTTGGCCTCGGCGGGGGTCATATCGGGGTGGGGGACAGGCGTGGCAGTCTTGGACGCGGCGCTGATGGGCGCGGGGGCGGGGCAGCCGCCGCCCTGTTGGGAGACCTTGAGCACCTTTTCCAGGGCCTTGGCGATGGCGTCGGGGCAGGAGGTGACGGGCACGCCCTGCTGCCGGAGGCAGGAGGGGCAGCGGATCCCCTTGAGCTGGGTGATGATCTCCTTGGGGTCCATACCCGAGCGGATGGCCACGCTGGTCAGGCGGGCGGTGGCCTCACTCTGGCTGGGACAGCCTCCGGCCCGGCCGGTGTTGGTGAATACCTCACAGATGCCGTTCTCGTCGTAGTTGACAGTGATATAAAGGTTGCCGCAGCCGATGCGCACCTTCTCGGTAAAGCCGCTGGTGACGGCGGGGCGCGGCCTCGGCTGGATATGGCCGTAGGCTCCGGATTTGATCAGGCAGGCCGTGCCCTCGCAGCCGGAGTCCAGCACGGCGTCCACCACCGGGTCGCCGGTGGCGGCCTTGCCGTCGTTGACCTTGCCGATGTTGAGCACCTGCTCGTTGCGGCTTCCGTCCCGGTAGATGGTGGTGCCCTTGCAGCCCAGAGTGAAGGCCAGCCGGTAGACCTCGGCGACCTCCTCCTTGGTGGCGGAGTTGGGGAAGTTCACCGTCTTGCTCACCGCGTTGTCTGTGTACCGCTGGAAGGCGGCCTGCATTTTCACATGCCAGATGGGGGACACGTCGTGGGCGCAGACGAACACCCGCCGGATGTCCTCCGGGATGCCGTCCACGTGGGCCAGGGAGCCCTGCTCCACGATTTTGTGCATCAGCTCGTCGGAGTAGATGCCCGCCTCCACCAGCCTGTCCTTCAGAATCTGATTGGTCTCGATAAGGTGGGTGCCGTCCATCACATTGCGGATATAGGCGTAGGCGAACACCGGCTCTACGCCGGAGGATACCCCGGCGATGATGGACAGGGTGCCGGTGGGGGCGATGGTGGTGACGGTGGCGTTTCGGATGGGCCTGCCGTCCCTGTAGATGCTCTGGTCAAAGAGGGGGAAAGGGCCCCGGATCTCGGCCAGCTCCTCACTGGCCTGGTGGCCGATGGAATTCACCGTGTCCATGATCTCCTCGGCCAGGGCGACGCCCTCCTCGCTGTTGTAGGGCACGCCCATGTGGAGGAGCATGTCCGCAAAGCCCATGACGCCCAGGCCGATCTTGCGGGTGGAGCGGGTCATCCGGTCGATCTCGGGCAGGGGGTACTGGTTGACCTCAATCACGTTGTCCAGGAAGTGGACGGCGGTGCGGATGGTCTTTTCCAGCTTGGCCCGGTCCAGCACCCACCCGGCGGGGGTCTTCATCAGGTGGTTGACCAGGTTGATGGAGCCCAGGTTGCAGCTCTCATAGGGCAGCAGCGGCTGCTCTCCGCAGGGGTTGGTGGACTCGATCTCCCCCTGGCTGGGCACCACGTTGTCCCGGTTCAGCCGGTCCAGGAAGATGATGCCCGGCTCGCCGGTCTGCCAGGCCGAGGTGACAATGGCATCAAAGACCGCCCGGGCGCTGTGCTGGCCCACCACCCGGCCGGTGGCGGGGTCCACCAGGTCGTAGGGCTTGTCCTGGCTCACCGCCTCCATAAACGCCTCGGTGATGCCCACGGAGAGGTTGAAGTTGGTGATCTCGCGGGTATCGTTCTTGCAGGTGATGAACTCCAGAATATCGGGGTGGTCCACCCGCAGAATCCCCATGTTGGCGCCCCGGCGGGTGCCGCCCTGCTTCACCGCCTCGGTGGCGGCGTTGAACACCTTCATAAAGGAGATGGGGCCGGAGGCCACGCCGCCGGTGGAGTTGACGGTGGAGCCCTTGGGCCGCAGGCGGGAGAAGGAGAAGCCGGTGCCGCCGCCGCTCTTGTGGATCAGCGCAGCGTTCTTGATGGCGTCGAAGATGTCCTCCATGGAGTCGGCCACCGGCAGCACGAAGCAGGCGGAGAGCTGGCCCAGGGGGCGGCCCGCGTTCATGAGGGTGGGGGAGTTGGGCAGGAAGTCCAGGCTGACCATCAGCTCATAAAACTCCTTGGCCGTGGCCACCACGTCCGCCTTGGAATCAAAGCGGCGGTCACCCTCGGCCACAGCGTTGGCCACCCGGCGGAACAGGCCGTCCACGGTCTCGGTGGGCTGTCCCTGCTCGTCCCGGGCCAGGTAGCGCCGCTCCAGCACGGCCTTTGCGTTTTCCGAAATGGGCATATCGTATCTCTCCTCCAGTTGTATTCGAACACAAGATATTGTACCCGCATGAAAGAGAGTTGTCAATATTTCGTTCCTTGTCGGGGAGATAGAAAATTGCTATAATACTTTGGTAATCTTTTTGTGGAGGTGGCGCAATGGAGGCCCGTCAACCCTTTTCCCGCCTGGGCTGGGCCCTGTTCGCCCAGATGGCCGTCATGCTGGCGGCCCAGTGGGGGGTGCTGCTTCTGGCCAGGGCGGCACGGCCCGGCCTGCTGGGAGAGCCGGTGTTTCTGTGGGCGGCGTCCGTCCTGGGGGCCTACGGGCTGGGGATTCCCGCCGCCTGTCTGGTGCTGTGGGGGACGGCGGCCCCGCCCGCCCCGGCCCGCCGCCCGCTGGGGCCGGTCCGCTTCGCGGCCCTTTGGGCCGGCTCCGTGGGGCTGGCCTATCTGGCGAATGGGGCTACCCTGCTCCTCACCGGCCTGCTGGGGCGGCTCCGGGGCGCGGCGGTGGTCAACCCGGTGGAGTCCATCGGCCTCTACCCCCTTCCGCTCCAGCTCCTGCTGGCCGGGCTCATCGCCCCTGCGGCGGAGGAGCTTCTGTTCCGCAGGCTGCTGCTGCGCCGCCTGCGGCCCTATGGGGAGCGCTTTGCGCTGGTGGCCTCCGCCCTTTGCTTCGGCCTGTTTCACGGAAATCTGAACCAGTTTTTTTATGCCTTTCTTCTGGGGCTGGTGCTGGCGGAGCTGGCGCTCTCCACCGGCTGCCTGTGGCAGGCCGTCCTCCTCCACGCGCTGGTCAACCTCTTTTCCATCCTCTGGGGCTGGCTGGGCGGCCCGGTGGTGGTGACGGGTGTGCTGATGCTGGCAGGCGCCATGGTGCCGTTCCGGCTGATCCCCGCGCTTCTGGCCCGTCCGGACGCAGAGCGCGGAACATGGCGGCGCTTTCTCACCAGCCCCGGCGTGCTCTGCTTCGGCGCGCTGTCCCTGTCCCTGGCGCTGTCTTATTTGATTTGAAAGGGTGGAGCGTATTATGGTAGAGCTCTGTTTCAACCAGTCGGCACAGGGAGCGCTGAAGATGGCTCAGCACTGCGGCGGCAAAGGCCGCCACAGCGTCGGGACTGTATTTTGCACGTCGGAGGACGGGGAGAAGCCCTCCCGCCGGGCAGTCAGGGCGCAGATGCGGAAGGTGCGGGCCGAGCAGGACCGGCTGGACAGGTATGCCGTCCCCCTGGGGAACAAAAGCTCCGATGTACTCTGTCTGGGGCTGGCTCTGTCCCTGGGGGACATCGCCGCCCCTCTGGCGGAGGACGGACCCCGGCGGGCGCTGTTCCGGCAGTTCCACACCGACTTCCCGCTGGACGGGGCGGAGGCCGACGCGGACTGGAGGGAGGTTCTGGCCGCTGCGGAGGAGCTGAGGGCCCGGGCCGCTACCGGGGAGGAGGTGCGCATCTGGGCGGACGACACCCCGGACGGGGCCTGCGGCCTGCGCCACGCGGCCGCCCTCCTGGCCGGGCTGGACGCCAGGGTGACCCTGGTTTCCCTGCCCCGGTGGTGGGAGCGGCCGGACGGCGCGGTGGTGCGCTGGGACCGGGGCTGGGGCGAGGTACATCCCGAGGAGTTCGGCCTGCATTTGGGCGGGGCGGAGGAGCTGACCCGTCCGGTGCTGCGCATGCTGGCCCTGGAATGGGAGCGGCTGAGGGAGGAGAACGCCCCCCTCCGGGCGGTGGTCAACGGCAGGGTGATGGGGGTGTCGGAGGACTTCTATGACCCCGTCCTCCGCCGTTGCCTCACGGAGAAGCCGCAGAAGGTGGCGAACGTACTGGGACAGGCCCTGGTTCAGCTCTCCGGCGTGGGGGACTGGCTGCTGGCCCGGCGGCTGCGCGCCATGGCGGAGGCCGGGACGGTCCGGGTGGACGAGGCGGGGAGCACCCGCGGCTTTTACGGGGCCGCGGCCTGTCTGGCCTGAACGGCAGGGCCCGGGGACGGCAGCGCCGTCCCCGGGCCGATTTATGGGTATGCGTTCCAGTACATCTCTCCGGCCTCCAGGGGAAGGCCCCGGGCGGCAAAGAGCTCGTCCACCGTGCAGAACAGGTAGCCCTGCTGGTGGAGCTGGTCTACAATCTGGAGGGCGGCGTCCACCGACTCGGGGAAGATGTCGTGCATCAGGATGATTCCGCCGTCCCTGGCCCCGGCCACCACCTCCCGCACCACCCGGTCGGTGTTCTGATCCCGCCAGTCCTCCGGGTCGATGGACCACAGGATGATGGGGCAGCCCGCCCAGGCCTTTACACTCTCGTCCAGCATGCCGTAGGGGGGACGGAGCAGGAAGTCGTTGTGGCCCAGGGTGGACTTGAGCAGGGCCCGGGTGGTCTCCACCTGGGCGTCGAAGTCGGTCCGGCTCAGATCGGTGAGCTTGACGTGGTCGAAGGTGTGGATGCCCACCTGGTGCCCCTCCTCGTCCATCCGGCGCACCACGTCCCCGTTGTTCTCTATCTGGGCTCCGATGAGGAAAAAGGTGGCCTTCACCCCGCGCTCCGAGAGACCGTCCAGCAGGCGGGTGGTGGTGGAGCGGCGGGGGCCGTCGTCAAAGGTGAGGGCGATCAGCTTCTGTCCCGCCGGAACCGTGGGGCAAGGCTCCCCCTCTCCGGCCTCCAGCACTGCATCGGCCTCCGCCGCCGGCCCCGGCGCGGCCGGGAGCATCCACCCGGCCAGCGCAAAAAGCAGCAGCAGCGCGGGGACAAATGCCCGCGCCCGCCGCCGCCAGGAAGTTCGCTCCATCCCGCCCGCCGCCTTTCCAAAATCCTTTGGCCTTAGTATGCGCTGCTGGCGGGATTGCTTGCGATGTAAATTCTGTTATTGTGCCCGGGGATCGGGGTCACCGCTGAGGGAGAGCATGTATTCATAGTAGGGGAGCAGGAACTCGTACCCCTCCAGCAGGAGATCCACCAGATCGTGGGACCAGAGCGGCTCACCGTGGGGGGCGTCGTGGGAGAGGGCGAAGCTCTTTTTGCTGTACCAGGGGGTGAGCAGCCGGGAGGGGGCGGCCTTGGGGCGCTTGTAGTCCTCCCCCTCCAGCACAAATACGTCCTGCTTCTGGAAGCGGCGGGCCAGCTTTTCCATGGCCTTGGGCTCCCGGTCCATGCGGGCGCGGAACTTGGCCATGGTGACGGCCGGAGCCTGCCAAAAGCCCATGCCGTAGGAGTAGCCCTCCGGGCCCAGCTCGAACCAGAACACCGGCTCGGCGCAGCCCTCCTCGTGGGGGCGGGTCAGGCTCAGCCACAGATGGTCCTTGTAGGGGCCGCGGCCGAAGAGCCGCCGGGCGTCCCGGTAGATGCGGGACACCTTGCAGATGAGGTCCAGGTCGGGATGGCGGTCGGTAAAGGCCACGTACACCTCGTCGGCCAGCGCCTTCATGGGCCGCTGAAAGGTGGTCAGGTACTCCTCCTTGTGGGCCTCGAACCAGCCCTTTTCGTTGTTGAACCGGATGCCCCACATGAAGTCCACGGTGGCGCCGGAAAAGCCTTGAAACATAAAGAACCTTCTTTCTCTCTATAAGAGCGGAGGCCCTTTGGGCCTCCGCTCTTGTCTTAGGGTCAGGCGGCGGGCGCCGCGGCGGGGGTGTCTGCCGGGGTGGGCGCGGGCAGCGGGGTTTCCTCCACCGGCTCCATGCCGGGACCGACGCCAGATTCCGGTGTGGCGGTGGCCTCCACAGGAGGGGTATATGCCGGCGGGGACTCCGGGCTGGGGGGGACAGTTGGACTGGGCTCCAGGGGAAGCACAGGTGTGGCGGTTGGGACGGGCGACGGAGTGCCGCCTGGCGTCGGACTGGGCGCAGGGGAGGGGCTGGGGGACGGCGATGGGGTGGGGGTGACCGGCGTAAGGGTTTTCAGACCGGTGGAGGGGTCAATCCCCCAGCGGGCCGCGTCAGCGGGGTTGTAGTAGTACACCGCGTCGGACGCCTTGTAGGTGTTGCGGTACAGCAGGGTGGTGCTGATGGTCTTGCCGTTCTTGTCCACCAGCTTCTGATAGAGATCTACCGTATAGCCGTTGTAGCGGGAGTAGTTGGGGTCCCGCTGGGGCTCAGTGCCCACGGGAATGCTGTCCTTGGGCTGGTAGGTGTTCTTGTAGGGCACGGTGGAAATGACCACGTGGTAGGGCTCTCCGTGGATGCCGGTGGTATCGGTGCCGTAGATGGTCACATGGAGCTTGTGGTTTTTGTCCAGATAGGACTCAATCTTGATGGGGTAATCGGTGTTATTCTGGAAGCGGAAGTCCAACTGGTCGCTCCACACGGTGGCGTCGGTGCCGATGACGGGCATATAGCCGCCGTTGAACTGGTGCTTGTGGCGCTCCACAATCTCCAGATTGGCCTTGAGGGTAACCCAGTAGAGGTTGGACGAGAGCTGGCAGATGCCGCCGGCGGTGGCGTCCACGCTCTGGCCGTTCTGGTAGGTGCCGGCGGCCTTGTAGCCGCTGGCCAGGGTGTAGGGGCCCACCGTGTCGTTATAGGAGAAGGTCTCTCCGGGGAGCAGGATGGTGCCGTTGAGCCGCTTGGCCGCCAGATCGATGTTGTACCAGCGGTTGGAGGGGCCGGCGCAGGTGGTGGAACCGCTGCCCAGCACATCCTTGAAAAGATTGGCCTCCAGCTTGGCGGTGGTCAGTTCCGGTTCGGTGAGGAGCAGGGGGACGGACACCGTCTCTCCCTCCCCGGCCGCATCCAGCACAGCCTGGGCCTGGGCCGTGTCGAAGTCCACTCCGGTGACCGAGGGGACGATCTCACGCGTCTCCTTGTCTAAGTAGGCATCGGCGGGTTCGGCGGCGACCTCGGACCGGATGGCGTCAAAGTCGGGGGCGGCGGGGGGCGCGGTGGTCACCTGGGCCTCGATGGGGGCATAGGAGGCCGGCTCGTCATTGGACACCAGATGGCCCAGCCGCTCGGCCAGGGCATCGGTGAGGGCGGCTACGTCAATGGTGCGGCCGGTGACCCCCTTGTGGAGCACCAGCTCGGTGTCGGTGACCTCCCAGGTGGTCTGGGCCTCCGGGTCGGAGCACTCCTCCACCGCCCGGGTTACCGCGTCCGGCGTGCCGGTGATGGTCACGGGGACGGAGTAGCGGTTGCCGTGCATCACGGCGGCGAGATACCGCCCGCCCCGGGTGAAAAAGCTGCCGGCCTGGTCGGTCAGAGCGGCGTCCACTGCGGCGGCGGCGTCCACGGAGACAGAGGGATCGTCACCGTTCACCGCATAGCTTTGGCCCGCACAGGTGAATTCGGCCCGGCTGTCCGCCAGCAGGCCGGGCAGGGCGCCCTCCAGGGCGGCGGCAGCCCCTTCCCGGGACTGGCCGCTCACGTCCACCCCGGCAATGGAGGTGTTGGGCAGGAAAGCACTGCTGCCCGCATAGGCGCAAAGCCCCACATATCCACCCGCCAGTGCCAGGACCAGAACGAGGACAACGGCCAGGGCGATTTTTCCGCCCCGGGGCATGCCCGGTCCCCTTGCGACCCTCTTTCCATCCTGATTTTCCATCTTCATCAACTCCAAAACATCACAGAGGATGTAAAATACGACTACTATTATAGGACTTCGTCCCGGGAAAAGCAATTACAGAACGGTTACATAGCACTTCCGGCGGAAAGCGCTTTACATGCCCCGGATTTCGCAGTATGATAGAGAGGCTTCAGCGGGGCGCAATCTAATCTTTCATCTTTTTTAAAGAACTTATCCAGCGAAACTTTAACACTTCTGTGATAGAATAACAGACAGAACACGCGGCAGTAACAGGAGGGCGGTGCCCATGGCAAGCTATCGAAATGAAAATCGACCGGATTCGGGGGACCTGCTCTCCTGGATCATTACCATCGTATTGCTGGTCAGCCCGGTCTGGCCCATCGGCCTTATTCTGCTGCTCCGAAAGCTGACCGGAGGTTCCAGGCGCAGAGCCTCCCGCCACCCTTATGATATCCAGCGGGAGGGAGGCCCTGTCCCCGGCACGCAGGGAATGCCCGGCGCCCAGCGGCAGACGCCTCCGGTGGGGCGGCAGCATGTGGGCCGCAGCCCCCGGCAGGGCAGGCCGGTGAACCTGGACCGGGGCAAGGGCCTGACCGTATGGGGAATTGTGTTGACCGTGATCTTCGGCATCGCACTCACCGGATTCCCGGCGGTGGCCATGAGCGGCGGCTTCCTCTCCGCCCTGGCGGTGATGTCCCCGGTGATCGGCTTCTTCGGCGGCGGCCTGGCCATGATCTGGGCGGGTACCCAGCGCACTAAGAAGGCCAAGCGCTTCCGCAAGTACCTGGCCCTCATCGGCAGGCGGGAGAGCATCTCCATCACCACCCTGGCCCAGGCCATGCCGGTGTCGGTGCACAAGGCCTGTGACGATCTCCAGGATATGCTGGACAGCGGTATTTTAGAGACGGGCTATCTGGATATGTCCACCGGCCGTCTGATCCTCAGTGACGAGGGCCTTCAGGAAGAGGCGCCCCCTGCCCCCGAGCCCGACGAGCCGGAGCCGGAGGAGGACGTGCTGGACATGAACGACGATGACGCGGTGCTGGGGGAAATCCGCCGACTCAACGACGATATCGACGATCCGGTCATGAGCCAGAAGATCGACCGCATCGGAGAGATCACCGGCAAGATCTTTGCCTATCAGAAGCAGAGCCCCAACCGGGCGGGCCAGTTGCGCAGCTTTTTAAGCTACTATCTGCCTACGACCCTCAAAATCCTCCGGGCCTACGCCCGTATGGAGGAGCAGGGCGTGGAGGGAGAGAATATCCGCTCGGCTAAGGCCCGCATCGAGGGCATGATGGACAAGGTGGTGGAGGGCTTCGAGAAGCAGCTTGACAAGCTCTTCCAGGACGACGCCATGGATATCGCCACCGACGTGCAGGTGCTGGAGCGCATGCTGGAGAAGGACGGACTCTCCGGCGGCGGCATGACCCTGGGCGGTTAGGTGAATACGCACAGGAGGCCCCTGCCAGCGGCAGGGGCCTCCTGTATGCGGCCTTTTTGGAATGATAGGGGGCATCCGAACAGGGATGCCCCCTATCATCATTGGAATCAGGATTCCATGTGCCGGCCCAGGAACCCGGCGATGGTCTGGGCCAGCTTATAGTCGGTTTCACTGCTGGCCAATTCGCCCTCCGTGCCCACAAAGAGCACACAGCCCAGTACATCGCCCTCGGATAGAATGGGGGCGGCGCAGGCCACAAGATACTTGCTCCCGTCGTCGCTTACAGGCACCGCCTTGTCGCCTGCCTGGTACTGATAAATCTGGCGGCCCTCCATAATCTGCTCCAGCTCAGAGGAGATCCGCTTGTCCGTCAGCTCCCGGCGGGCCAGGCCCGCCACGGCGATGCAGGCATCCCGGTCGGTGATCACGGCGATCTCGCCGGTGGTCTTGTTCAGAGTCTCGCACATCTGGCCGGCGAAGTCGCCCAGGCCGCCCATCAGGGAATACTTTTTGAAGATGACGCCGCCGTCCTTGTCGGTATAGATCTCCAGGGGGTCGCCCTCGCGGATACGCATGGTTCTGCGGATTTCCTTGGGAATGACCACGCGCCCGAGATCGTCCTAATGTGTCAAGTAAAACATAAAATTTTTGGTGCGCTGCACCGCTGCTTCCTGCTTGATTTTTGCGCTACCTTCATGCGCGTTCCCAGGTTGCCTTTAGCGCATTCAAAATATGGAAACCCGTCTCACACTCCGCAAAGGCATCGTCGGTATCATAGGGGACGATGATTTTAACTCCGGCTTTCTGAAACTTATCAGCAAGCTGTGGGAAATCGTAATAGCTCCTCGCCAGCCTATTCAATCCACGAACGACAACGCCATCAAAGGTGTGAGCATCCAGCTGGGCGAGCAGCCTTTGAAGTTCAAAACATTCCGCAAGAACTCCTGGGGCATTATCCTTGAAAACCTCTACAACCTCATGCCCGTGCTCGTTTGACCAGCGCCTCAATTCCTGCTCTTGATACGAAATCGCATCCCCGGTGTTGTCGTTTGCAATTCGTATATATAATGCGACCCTCATACAGCTTTCCTTTCTCGGTAACCTTGTCCCGCAAACAGGTCTTCAAACTTCCATCGGATTTCAATACGCTCATTGCTAAAAACTTTTACGCGGTCAATCGCTTGGTACATACTCTCCGTCAGGAGCGCCCCATCCAGATGTGTGGCATAAAGGTATTGGGACAGCTCCCGCTTGGCAGACTCTCGCGCCTCAATCTGTGTCCGTTGTGCCTGGCGCTTCAGTTCAATTTCCGTGCGCTCGCCTTGGAGGTGTTCAATTCTTATGGCCAGGGCGGCCTTTTGTTCTACAAAAGCCCCCCGATCTAAGTCGCCGTTGCGGTATGCTTCGTAGTATTGGACTTTTTGCGCTTGGCAAGCGGCAATCTCACGATCAATTTTTCCTACCATCTCTGGCCAGTTTTCATTTGGGTGGCCGTCGCCTTGAAGCGCCAGCTCTTTTGCCCGCTCTCCGAGCAAATACAACTGGGCCTTATAGACCGGCAGCATGACGGCCTCTAAATCTGTTTTGCTCCATCGGATATTTGAGCAGGTGGCGTTTTCCTGGTATAACTGGGTGTCACACGCGAAATAGGTATCAAGGCCATGAGACTTCCTCAATTTCCTGCCACAATGCCCGCAATAGAACACTGTATCACAGGCGGGGGGAGATTTTCGCTCGGGTCTTTTTACCTCCCTTATCATGGCGTGGGCGGCGTCAAATTCTTCTTTCGTTACAAGGGCTTCGTGCGTATTTTCGGTGATGATCCATTCTTCGCGGGGGACCCGGCGCTGGTTTTTGTCGCGCATATACCGGCTCTCTCGTGTGTGATTGGTCATCACCCCGGTATATTTATCGTTTTTTAAGATGTTCAGCACAGTGATATGCGACCACATCAACTCCCGATTTTGGCACGCTGGCTTCAAACGGTGCTGTTTATAGGCCAGTGGCGTAAGCACACCGCGGGTGTTCAATTCCTTTGCGATTTGAGAGGTGCTTTTGCCCCTGATGATTGATTGGAAAATCTCGCGGACAATGGGGGCTGTGTTTGGATCAGGCACCATTAAATGCTTGTCACCCGGGGCTTTTTGATAACCGTAGGGAACATGATTGACAAACCGCCCCTTTTTCATGCGGGAGTGCATTGCGGAACGGACCTTGATGGAAAGATCTCGGCTGTAATTTTCGTACATGAAATTGCGAAAGGCAATATCCATCCCGCCGGTTTTGCCCTCATACTGTTTGCTGTCATAGCCATCGTTGACCGCGATGACCCTGACCCCCAAAAAGGGGAAGATGTGCTCCAGATAGTCGCCCACATCCAGATAGTTTCTGCCAAATCGAGAAAGGTCTTTGACGATGATACACTTGACCTCACCGCGCCGTGCAGCTTCGATCATCGCCTGAAACTGCGGCCGGTCCGTGTTGGTACCTGTCAGCCCATCGTCGATGAACTCTCTGATTTGAACTTCAGAAAACTCTGGATTATGCTGAACATATTCTAAAATTACCTTCCGCTGGTTGCTAATAGACTGGCTTTGGTCGGCAAGGCCATGAGCACGGTTAAAGTCCTCCAGGGAAGTCCGCAGGTAAGCGGCAGGCGTATCCGTCATGCTATGCCACCTCGCTTTCCACAGCCTTGCAGTGCGCCCGGATGCGAGATAATTCATCCTGGAACAAGAACGAGACTTTGATGGAGCCGTCAGCGGACAGCCGGATCTCACTGATAAATGCTGTGACCAATTCTCTGGACACGATTTCAGCACTTTTGTATTGTTCAATCAGAGCCATCCAGCTTTTAGCACAATCCGACACTTGGCTTGTAAGGGTAAGCCGCTCTTGGAGCTGGCTGATCCGCCCCTGTAAGGCAGCTACTTCTTCCTGGTATTTGCCACGGGCAAATGTGTATTCCTCCCGCGTCAGAAGCCCCGTCCGATAATCGGCATAAAGCGATGTCGCATACCCTTGTTTCCGCTTAACTTGCTGTTCGAGCTGCTGCAATTCATTTTCTTCGGTATGGGCAGGGAACTTCGGTTGTTTCTTTGATAGCCGCTCCAGCACTTGTTGCGCATCGCAAAAGAGCTCCATCTGTATTTTCAGTGTCTTTAACACCATGGCATCTAAAGCGTTACTGCGTATCGTCTTTTTGGTGCATCGCAGTTCCTGATGTTCCTCGTAGGTGGGGCAGATATAAGTGAAGTAGGCCTTTTTATGGTTTTTGCTTAGATTGCGATATAGCTTCATTTGTGTCCCGCAGTCCGCACAGACCAGTCTTTCCCGATAGGGGTTATCACCCTTGGGGAGGTGGCTGCAGGCTCCATAATTGGCATTATAGGCATCTGCCCGCGAACGGTTGATTTCTTGTACCTGATTGAAAAGCTCCTCGGTAATAATCGGATCATGCGTATGGTAGGCAATATCCCATTCAGACTCCGGTGTGCGATGGACGGGTATGCCGCGGGCCAGACTTGCCGTACATTTTCCTTGAGCCAAGTGTCCGATATAGACAATGTTGCGGAGAATATCGGTGAGTGCATGGCGATTCCACAGAAGAGAGCTGCCTTTTTTGTTGTTATTGGTAACAATCCCGTGTTCAAACCGATAGCGGCCCGGCGATGGAATACCACGCTCATTGAGCATTCGTGTGATTGTCCCGTATCCGAGCCCTTCGGCGCGCCATTGATAAATCTGCTGGATGACCGGCGCGGTTTCAGGGTTGATAATCAGGTGGTTTTTGTTTGAGGGGTCTTTCAGATAGCCGTGAGGGGCATAGCTACCGATATATTCTCCTCTTTGCCGTTTGGCTTTTAAGGCGCTGCCAGATTTCAGGGAAATATCTTTTGCATAGTAGTCATTTACGATATTTTTCAGAGACGCGGCAAATTCGTCCTGTGATTTGATCTCCGCCGTATCATAGTTATCGTTCACCGAGATGAAGCGGATACCCAGCTTTGGACAAATCCGTTCCAAAAAACGGCCCGTCTCAATATAGTTGCGGCCCAAGCGGGAAAGGTCCTTGACGATAATGCAGTTAATCCGCCCGGACTTAACATCCGCCATCATTCGCTCCCAGTTCGGACGATCAAAATTTGTCCCAGTATAACCGTTGTCGATATACCGCTCTACGATCTTCAATTCCGGATGACCGGCGACATACTGCTCTATGATGGCGATCTGGCTTTCAATCGGCTCCCCATCCACTTTGCCGTTGTCCAGCACGGATAGGCGGCCATAAAGCCCGGCGACCCATAAAGCCCCTTGGATCTCCGGGCGCATGGGGGATGCGTGGACTCTTTTCTTCCTGGCCATGCTCAACCCGCCTCCTTTTCAGCGGCGTGCTGTGTCTGCACCTGTTCCCGCAGGAACGCAATCACATCGGTCAGTTGGTCCTTGCAAAGCAAGGTGACGGTAATCTTTTTATCGGGATAAATGTGGATTTTGTCAATCAGATTGACGACCACCGTGCGAGTGAGCTTGGCAAGATTTCGATATTGACGGAATTGAGCCAGCCACCCCGTCTGGTTGACAAGACCAGCTCGGACGGCATCCAGCTCTGTTTTCAAACCCGAAATATCATCTTCGATGAAAGAAATCCTTTCAGAAAAGTCCTGCTTCATGTGTAGAAACTCATCTTGGGTGATCAGCCCGTCTCGAAGATCCTCGTAAACGCTGGTTTTCAGCGTTCTATATTTGGCAATTTCAGCTTCCTGTGCAGAAATAGCCGCTTCCAGACGCATAATCTCCCGACGCTCCCAGGCCAATGCTTCAACCTGCCCCAGAGCCCGGTCTACATCCAAAATCAGTTTGATCTCAGATTGAAGTGTAGTAAGGACAGCCGTTTCCAGCTCTCGCTCCGAAATGTTCCGCCCCTCACATCCTCCCGTTTTTTTCGCTGTGGGACAGGCGTAGTAGGCATATTTTTTCCCGTTATAAGAGACGGATTTCCGCTTTGCCAGTGCGCCGCAAGTCCCGCAGAAGACACGCCCGGACAGAGGATATACCGTATCGGAGCCTGGTGCCCGACGGCCATCCTCCTGCATCAGCCGCTGCACTAATTGGAACTCCCGGGCTGGGATAATCGCCTCATGAGCGTTCTCGATACGGCTCCACTCACTCTTGTCCTTGATGATAACTTTTTTTACTTTATAGTTTGGAGTTGTGCGGCGGCCTTGGATCAGAACACCCGTGTAGAGCTCGTTGGTCAGAATACGGATCACCGCTTTCGGACTCCATTTGCTCCGGCTACTGGTCTGAAAGGCGGTTTTGTATTTGATCCCAATGGAGCGTTTATACTCTGACGGTGGCAGGACCCCGCGGCCGTTCAGCTTCTCAGCAATGGTGACAGGGCTCATGCCCTCAATCTTCCACTGAAAGATCTCGCGCACATATTCACCGGCCACCTCGTCTATAACCAGCTTATTTTTATTTTCCGGGTCGCGCAGATAACCGTAAGCTGTATAATTGGCAATGAACTCGCCGTCTTGGCGACGGCTTTCAAAACTACTCCGCACCTTGATGGAGATGTCTCTGCTGTATGAGTCATTCAGGAAATTTTTTACGGGCAGAACAAGGCTGTCCCCGGTGGAATGATTTAAGCTGTCGTAGTTGTCGTTGACTGCGATAAAGCGTACACCGAGCTGAGGAAAAATCTTCTCAATGTATTTTCCTGCGTCAATGTAGTCACGACCAAACCGAGAAAGGTCTTTCACGATAACACAGTTGATTTTACCGGCCTTAACAGCTTCCATCATTCTCTGGAAGTCCGGACGATCAAAATTTGTTCCGGTATAACCGTCATCACAAAACTCCGCTACCAGCTTGATATTCGGATTTTGAGCGACAAATCGTTCGATTATAGCCCGTTGGCTGGAAATACTGTCGCTCTCCAGCTTATCATTGGATAAAGAAAAGTCGCCATCTTCCTTAGAAAGTCTAAGGTAGTCGGCGGCTTCATAAATCATATCTGCATTTAGCATAGCTACCGCTCCTGTCGAGATATTGACGGCCAGGCCATCATGACGACTGGAGTTTCACTGATTTTGTCCATGCTCAGTTTACCACAGCGGGTCAAAAAAGTCCAGCCGCATTTTCAGGTAAATCCTCACAGGAGCGACAGCATATCAGCAAAGCAGTCGTTTAGGGTTGGACCACCCTCTGTATAGGCCACATTGACAACAACATCTCCCACTCTGAAGCAGTAGGGATTTTTGATTTGCTGAAGAAATGACTGGATGCGTTCCGCTTGTCCCAAGCTGCTATCCAGCTTTACATCACGAATATCAACCAGTTCGTCGATGCTTTTATCAACCTGATGTTTTTCTGCCATGACCTCACCGCCTTGCAATCATTATTTCCAAGTTTTGGGCAATTATTCTAACGAAACGATAGCCCGTGGACATAGGAATAGGGACCGCCGGAATTACGGCGATCCCTATTTGTTCACACTGACATGATAACAGAAATAAATGATACTTACAAGCCCGTACCCTCTGCTCATTTTCTTTCAGGTAAATGGCAATCAATCTGCATAGATTGTTGAACTTACTCTTTCCCGCGCACCTAATCCGCAGAAGGCAGCTCGAACTTGTAGCCGCTGTGGGGGACGGTACGGATCGGGTTTCCCGGTCCCATCTTCCGGCGGAGCTGGCTGATGATGTTGACCACGGCCGCGCCGCAGTCCTCCGGGAACTCGTGCCATACGGCCTCGTAAATCTGCTCCTGTGTAAAAATCCAGCCGGGGTGCCGGGCCAGATAAGCCAGCGTGAAGAACTCCAGGTGCGTAAGGTGGAGAGGCTGGCCCTGCCACTTTACCGTCTGCTTGCGCAGGTGCAGCTCCAGGCCGGGAATGGTGAGGGTGTGCTTTGCGGCGGGCGGCTCCACGACCTCGATTCCAGGCTCTTCCGCCAGGAAGTCCTTGATCCTATCCAGAATTTGTTCCTCGCCATTGGTGACGGATAAAATCAGCAATTTCCCCACGCGGGGTCCTCCCTTTCTTCTGACTGCTTACCGGTCATTCCGGCTCCACCGCCCCTTTTAACAATTCAAAGGACCGCTGGCTGATGGTGTGCTCCATCCGGCAAGCCTCCCGTTCCGCAGTCTGGGGATCGACACCAGCCGCGATAAGCCGGCGGGTGAAAAAACAGTGCTTCTCATAGGTCTGCTCAGCCACCTCTCGGCCTATATCGGTCAAGCGCAGGGAAAAGTCCTCGTCCATGGTGAGGAAGCCACCGTCCTTTAGTGTTGCCACCGCATGGCACACGCTGGGCTTGGAGACTCCCATGTGCCGGGCCACATCCACGGAGCGTACCAGGCCTTTTTCCTTTTGGAGTACCAGCACGGCCTCCAAATAATCCTCGCCGGAAGCGTGCAGTTTTTTATCAGGAGGCATTGACCGCACCTGTTTCTTGCTCGTGGGAGAAGAAAGTCCGCAAGAGCTCTACAGCTTTCCCGTCCATCGGCCGATGCCACAACACCTTGCTCCCCTGAATGAACAACAGGTAGGTGCAGCATTTATAAATGAGTTCCGGGTCATGCGTGATCAGAAACAGGCTCTTTCCCATCTCTTTCAGGCGGTTTAAGTTGTCCGACACCTCCAGCATATGCCGGTAATCCAATCCGCTGGTAGGCTCGTCAAATATCAGGATCTTTTTGTCCGAAGCTACTGCACTGCCAATCGCCACCCTCTGTTTTTCACCGCCGGACAGGGACATGGGGTGCAGCTTTACTTTGTCCAGCAGGTCAAGGCTGTTCAGTATCTCCTTGGCACGGGCCGTGTCCGCTTTCTCGTCTTCGCCGCCCATACTGAGCAGCAATTCGTCCAGCACATCTTCCGTGAATAGCTGGTGGTTTACATCCTGCATTACCATATACGAGATATGCCTGCGCTGCTTCGCGTTATAGGAGGCCCCATCCATTTCGAGCACACCTTTCGCTTTTTTATCCAGACCGCACAGACACCGGGCGAAGGTAGATTTTCCCGCGCCGTTGTTTCCGATAATGCCAATGATCTCCCCTTGGGGCAGGGTCAGATCTGGAATATCCACATTGAGGGAGCCGTGCTTTTCATAGGAGAACTGGAACCCCTTGATATGTAGTTGCGGAGTGGCCGGTTTGGGGGCGGCCTCTGGGGGCAGGTGGAATGGGTCCAGTGCCCGCAACCCCATCCCCTGCAATTCATCGGGCGATAATTTTTGAAACTCCGCCCCGGTAAATTCCCGTACAATACTTCCGTGCTTCATATAGAGAATTCGATCTGCGTAGGGAACGAGATAATAAAGCCGGTGTTCCGCGACGATCACGGTCTTTTTCTCAGACTGCCAGTGCCGGATCACGCCAATTAAATCTTCGATGGTGGCAATATCCAGGTTGGAGGATGGCTCGTCCAGTACAAAGATGTCCGGGTGGATTGCATCGGCAGAGGCGCAGGCGATTTTCTGCTTTTCTCCACCGGACAGAGTAAACAAGCTCCGATTCAGCAGTTTTTCCAGCTTGAGACTGTGGACAGTCTCCTCCAGACGCTTCCGCATCTCCGAGACCGGCAGGGCCATGTTTTCACAACCGAAAACGATCTCACTGGTGGTATCCACATTGTAGAATTGCGTCCTTGGGTTTTGGAATACAGACCCCACCCGTTGCCCGATTTGATAAAGAGGATAGTCTTTTAACTCTTTCCCGTCTAAAAGGACTTGCCCGGTCCGCTTCCCGCCGTAATAATGCGGGATCAGACCGTTGACCAGCCGGGTCAGCGTCGTCTTGCCGCAGCCGGACTCTCCGCAGAGCAGGATGGTTTCGCCATCCTGGATTGTCAGATTGATATGGTTCAGGTTATTTTGGGTTTCTCCGCTCTCATAAGTAAAGGAAACATCTTTCAATTCGATCACGGTATCACCTCCTTACCACGGACTGAAAAAGTATGTGGAGAGCAGTGCGGCTCCGGCAATCAGCACCGCCAGCAGATCCCAGCCAGTAAAACCGACCTTTGTGATATTGGTGCGCCGGACCGGGTTATCCAAGCCGCGGGTCAGGGCCGCCGCGGAGAGATCATCCCCGATTTTGACCACCGAGATCATCAGGGGAATAAAACGGTATTCAATCAGGGCGGCGGGGTTTTGCCAGAATTTCTTTGTCCCGAACTGGACCTCCCGCATCCGCATGGCGTCCTTGATGGCGGCCGACTCCTCCTGCATGGTAGGGATAAAGCGAAACAGGACGGAGAGCGGAATGGTGATCTGCCGCCCAATGTGCATCCGGCCAAGTGCGGTAATGCACTCGCTGGCCGTGGTGGACTTGATAATATAGGCCTCCCATCACAAAAGCCGGAAACAGCCGCAGAACCAGTCCCACCAACAGGACTACCAGCATATTGACGATCATGGGAAACTGGACGGAGTTCTGGATGGCCTGTACAAACAGCCCCGCCGCGAACAGGCAGAAGAACACCGTTGCCGTCTTATACTGCCGGTTAGTCAACAACAGGACGAAGGGAATCATCGCCACCGCGATCATAAAGGCGGTGTGGCTGTATAGAAATTCCGCGGTAGCGACAACGGCCATCAGCAGCAGCTTGGTTCGTGGGTCCAAGCAAAAGCCTGTTCTGTTTTCAACAACCGCTTGAAGCTGCTCCATTACACAATGCCCGCTCTCTCAAAGTGTTTTTTCAGCATTTTATGACCCAGCAGCGCACCCAAAATACCGCCCACAAACAGCAGCGCAAAGCCCACATACAGCATCCAGGAGGGCATCAGGGATTGTAAAGTGTTTGCGTACTGATCGCCCATGGAGGTGTGGATGTTTTCCCAATACGCTTCGCCGGCAAACCAGAGATTGGCGGGGCAGCCCATGATGCCAAGGCAAAAGCAGGCATAGCTCAGAACAGTGGCCTTGAATTTCTGATAGCCGCCGATTTTGAGCACGACATCGCTTAGAATGCCACCGAGTACCCAGCCGAGCAGGCCGATCCAGCCATAGCCGATCAGATAGAAAAAGATGCCGCCGATGATACCTGTGATGGTCAGCATACCAAACTTCTGAATCTTGGTATAGTAGAGCATCATAGGAATGCCGCAGACGATAGGCCAAATTATGAACAGGAACGGGTAAACCACCGGCAGCGCAGTAAGCAGGCCGACAACAAAGAAAATAACGAGGGTCATGGCTGTGTAAATGCCGACATTGATTAGGTCTTTACCTGTGAGCTTCTTTGTGTTTTCCATTTTTAATATGTCCTTTCTGAAAAGAATTAAGTGTTGCAAAACCCCGTGCAAAGGGGACGCTGCGGTTTCACCTCCACATCATTTGGTTAGTAGATGCTAACTATTGCGCAAAAATTTTGGGGATCAGATCCCCAAAACTGTCTGCCATCCGGAGTTGAAAAAAGAGACAAGCGTATGAACATATTTCAGCGCGGCCTCCTTGGGGAAGTTGTGCATGACCACTTCAGCCAGAGATGCAAAATACGCATGGAGCAGAATATGCCACTCCTCTTCCGCCAATTCGCGGACCTGGAAGCCCCGAGATTTCAATTCCGCAAAGAACTTCAGCGTGACCCGGGTTTCCAGACAGACAACATCATCCAAAAAGGAGGAATACCGCGTGCCCTCCGCCCGCATGAGAAGCAGCCGGAATACATCAAAATGCTCATAGATGTATTCGATAATGACCGACAGCGTTTCCTCCGACAGTTTCCAGAGGGATTTCAAGTCATCCGTCTTTGCCAGTTCCATGTGCTCATTTACTGACGCCTCATAGATGGCCTTGACCTCCTGGACAACAGACTCCACCAGCGCGCCGAACAGGGCTTCCTTATCGTCAAAGTGGTTATAAAAAGCTCCATTGGTCACATGGGCGTCCTTGCAGATCTCCCGGATGCTGGCCCGCTCAAAACCGTATTCCAGAAAGTGTTTTTGGGCGCAGAACAAAAGATTTTCGTGTGTCTGCTGAAAGTCTCTTGACATTCGCTGTCCCTCCGTCCTATACTAAAATTACACTGTAATATTACATCGTAATTCAAATTTTAGCACAGGACCCTTGAAATTGCAATACCCTCCTTGCATTTTTTGTGGCCTGAAAGGAGGCTGGTTATGAAGTCGAAAGAACCGGGAACGATTCGGCAGCTCTTTGCTTTCGTGGGAGAAAACAACGGTAAAATGCTCCTCTCCATCTTCCTGGCTGTCTTGGGAGAACTGTTTGGCATAGGCCCGTTTTTAATGGTGGCTGTCCTCGCGGACGCCTTGTACCGGGGGACTGCAACGCCCAAGCTGGTATTGTTTCTCTGCGGAGGCGCCGCAGTTTGCCAGATCATAAAAATGCTGCTTACCTGGCGGTCCTCCCTGATGTCCCACAAAATTTCCTTTACCATACTGAAAAATATCCGGGAGGCCATTACAGGTCGGATGGCGAAGATCCCCATGGGCGTCATGCTGGAAACGCCCACAGGAGCTTTCAAAAATCTGATTGTGGACAATGTGGCGAAGCTGGAGGACTCCATGGCCCATTTCATGCCGGAACTGCCCTCTAACATCGCCGCGCCCCTATGCAGTATTCTTCTGATTTTTCTGCTGGACTGGCGGATGGGGCTGGCCGCACTGGTGACAATTCCGCTGGGCACCCTCTTTTTTGCCGCCATGATGCGGGGATATGGGCCCCGCATGGAGAACTATATGCGCTCTGCCAACGAGATGAACAGTGCTCTGGTGGAGTATGTCAACGGCATTCAGGTCATTAAGGCGTTCAACCGGTCCGCAGCTTCCTATGGAAAGTATGCTGATTCTGTCCGCTATTTCCACGATTCCACCATGGCATGGTGGAGCCAGTGCTGGCTTTGGAACGCGGCGGCCCGGGCGGTCCTCCCTTCTACGCTTCTGGGGACCCTTCCAGTGGGAGCGTGGCTCTACATGGAGGGAAGTCTTTCCCTCCATGTCTTTCTGGTGGCCTTGGTGGTGCCTCTGGGGTTCATTGCGCCTCTGATGAAGGTATCCGAAGCCATGGAGCAGGTCAGCATGATTAAGGGCAATCTGGAACAGGTCACCGCCTTTTTGAAAACACCGGAACTTGTCCGCCCCACAGAGCCCGCAGAGCTTGGGGAGCGGTGTTATCAATTTGAGGATGTCCATTTTGCTTATAACGAAGCCGAAATTCTCCACGGTATCTCATTCCAGACACAGCCCGGTACCATGACCGCCATAGTTGGTCCATCCGGCTCCGGGAAGTCTACGATTGCCAAGCTGATGGCCGGTTTTTGGGATGTAACCTCCGGTACGGTCCACTTTGGCGGGCAGGATATTCGTAGCATCCCATTTGGACAGCTCATGGGTGAAATCAGCTATGTAGCCCAGGACAATTTTCTCTTTGACAAATCCATTCGGGAAAACATCCGCATGGGAAATCCAGATGCCAGCGACGAGGAAGTAGAGGCTGCGGCCAAGGCCGCCAACTGCCACGACTTTATCATGCAGTTAGAGCAGGGTTATGATACCATGGCCGGCGATGCCGGGGCCCGCCTCTCCGGCGGAGAGCGGCAGCGCATCACCATTGCGCGGGCCATGCTCAAGCAGGCGTCCGTCATTATTTTGGACGAGGCGACCGCTTATGCAGACCCTGAGAACGAGGCGCTGATCCAGCAGGCTATCAGCAAGCTGGTGGTGGGAAAGTCTCTGATTGTCGTGGCCCACCGGCTGAATACAATCCGCAATGCCGACCAGATATTGGTTGTTGCCAACGGTGAGATTGTGGGCCGGGGCATCCAGGAGGAGCTTCTGCAGAGCTGCCCCCTTTACCGAAAGATGTGGCAGGACTACACAGGCTCTACGGAAGGAGGCGCAGAAGATGTTTGAAATGATTTGCCGTGTCTTTAAGATTGCGGGAAACAGCCGGAGAAAAATTGTGGCAGGCATCGTCTGCAACATTCTGAAATCCTTCTTCAACGGTTTTATGATGTTCGGTGTATTCTGGATTCTGCTCCATCTGGATGGACTCTCCCCGGCCATCATCGGGCAGGCTTTTGGCGTAATTCTGGGCAGTGTGCTGGGCCGCTTCTTTTTCCAGTGGATGTATGACCGTACCATGAGCGGGTCCGGCTATGACATTTTCCGGGATTACCGTCTGGAGATTGGGGAACGGCTGAAGCAGGCGCCCATGGGATATTTCTCAGAACAAAATCTGGGCACCATTCAGGCCATGCTCACCACCACGATTGCTGATCTGGAGGGGTACTCCATGCTGGCGATTGAGCAGATGACCAGCGGTGTGGCTATGGCTGTACTGATGTCCGTGATGATGTTCTTTTTCAGCCCGGTGATTGCGGGATTGAGCCTTGTGGGGCTGGCACTTGGGATGCTGGTCCTGCGTTGGGTGCGGCTTCGCGCCGCCCAATATGCCCCCATTTACCAGGAGGCCCAGGAGCATCTGGTCGGTAAGGTGATGGAATACATACGGGGCATTTCGGTGCTGCGTTCTTTTTCCAAAGGCGAGGAGGGACAGGTGGAAGTCCGCGCTGCGTTCCAGAAAAAATGGGATGCGGACTACGGCCAGGAAAAGGCTACAGCTGGCGTCCTCCGTTTCTATGGGCTGACCTTTAAGCTCATGAGCTGTGTGCTGATTGCGGCGGCGGCTCTGCTGTATCTGGCGGGGCAGATCAGCCGGCCTTATTGCCTGACTTTCCTGTTCTGCGCTTTCACAGTCTATTCCGATTTGGAGACGATGGGCAACAGCGCCTTTCTGAGTAAAAAGATCAATACGGAACTGGACCGGCTGGAGGAGGTCACCGACATTCCAAAGATGGATACCAGCTCGGAGAAACTGGTTGTGTCCCACTATGATATTTCTCTGGAGCATATCTCATTTGGCTATGGGGGCCGCCAGGTGATCCATGATATTTCACTGGAAATCCCGGAGCACACCACCTGCGCGATTGTAGGGCCCTCCGGCAGCGGCAAGACTACACTCTGCAATCTGATTGCCCGCTTTTGGGATGTGCAGGAAGGGACCGTTCGGATTGGCGGGAAAAATGTGAGGGATTATACTGCGGACAGTGTGCTGGAATACATCAGCATGGTCTTTCAGAATGTGTACCTTTTTCACGACTCTGTGGAAAACAACATCCGGTTTGGCCGGCCGGAAGCCACCCGTGAGCAGGTGATAGCGGCCGCAAAACGGGCCTGCTGCCATGACTTCATTCTATCTCTCCCTGATGGGTACGACACAATCATCGGAGAGGGCGGCTCCACCCTCTCCGGCGGAGAAAAGCAGCGTATTTCCATCGCCAGGGCCATTTTGAAAGATGCTCCCATCATCATTCTGGACGAAGCGACCTCCAGCGTGGACCCGGAGAATGAACAGGCGCTTTTATCTGCCATCCAGGAGTTGACAAAGGATAAGACCTTGATCTCGATTGCCCACCGCCTGAGCACCGTCCGAAACGCCGACCAGATTATTGTAATAGACCAGGGACGGATTGTTCAGAGGGGAACACATCATGAGTTGCTGCAAAAGGAGGGAATTTACCAAAGGTTTTTAACCCTGCGAACCGCCGCCACGGGATGGCAATTATAGCTCCGTTGGTTTATTTGTGGCACATCCTGGCAAAAAGCGCAACTGTTCAAGAGATGAAAAAGGTGGTATGCTCTACTTGTATTTAGGTCAGATTTTGTAGGTCAGATTTTTACCCGTGAGGGGCCAATGCGCCCCAAGCGGAGACTTGCCAGAACCTAAATACCGGACCGACCACGCACAAAAACCGCAGTTACCCCATTCAAGGGGCGGCTGCGGCTTTTTTGTGCACTAAACACAGAAAGGAGCAAACGACCATGAATGAAAACCTGTTTACTTTCCCCGGAGGGACAGCCGACGCAAGCGGTGACAACCCATTCGACCTGAGTGGCTTCACTGAATTGACCGGCAGCAACACCCAAAACCCATTTGCTGATCTGCTCGCGGGCGGAGAAGCGACAGAACAGCCTCCGGCAGAAGGCGCCGGCGCTGTGCAGGCAGATGACTCAATCCCGGAAGAGAAAGACGAAACCGACCAGAATCACGAGACCGTGGAAGAGGATGAGTCCCATGAGATTTCCAAATCTCCGGCCCCTCAAGATCCACAGCCAAAATCACCTCCCGCGCCGAAAAGTGAGGAGGACCATGCCTCTGATAAGCCGGAGGAAGCGGAGGACAATCCCCTTCTTGCCGCTATGGAGCGTCAAGAAGAAAAGACCGCCCCAAAAGTGGCCGAACCCATCTTCGCCCAGCTTCCGGTGTTCTCCTACAATGGATCGGAAGCGCCCATCGAAGACACCGAGCAGACATTCGATGAACTCCGCCTCTCCAAGCTGACGGACTTTCCGGAGTTTGACGAAGCGCAGAGCCTGAGCTGGAAAGTCGTTTACGGCAAGATCGTCAAGGAGATCGTTCTCCCCAAGAAAACCAAAATCGGCCAAATCAAGCGCGAGATCGAAACCTCCAAGGAATTTATCAACGCTTTGAAGAAGGCAACCGACAAGCACCCCAAGTGCCTGGTCAAACCCTCAATCAGTATGCAGAAAAAGGGAGATGCCAGTGCATATAAGGGCGCTTTTTTGTATCTGTCGGAGGCCCAGGCCTCGCCTAAAACCATCACCTTTATCCCCGGGCGGGATGGAAAGGTCTATGAGCGCCGTATTACAGGCGCGGGGGAGTTTGTCACCCCCGCTGAAAACATCACCGTGCTGGATGAGATCCGGCCGGGTTTCCACCCGTCCCTGCCCCGCATTCCCTATTCGCTGATGGAGCAGGCCATAGGCCTGTTCCGCACGATGATGCGCAAGGGAAAGGGGCGGCAACCGGCGGAGGCCCTGGTGCATTTCTACTGGGATAAGCAGGAGCAGCGGTACTTTATCCGCGTCCCGAAGCAGATCGTGAGCGGAGTTTCTGTTGACGCCCTTCTGGACGATGAAGAGCTGATGACCAGCGACCGCTATATCCACTACGCTGACCTGCACTCCCACAACCGGATGCCCGCGGTATTTTCCAAGACGGATGACCATGACGAAAGGGCAACCCGGGTCTATATGGTAGTCGGCCGGCTGGACCGTTACTTCCCGGAGATCACGGTGCGCATCAGCAACGGCGGGCGCTTCCTGGAGATTGCCCCCGAGCAGGTCCTGGAGATGCCCCCGGTAGGGCACTTTCCCCCGGAATGGCTGACACAGATCTGCACGGATGCAGAGGGCGCTTTTGGGGTGGCCGCATGAACTTCTCAAAAAAACGGCCTGTAAAGATCGTCATGCTGGGCGCCGGCGGGACCGGAGCCCACATTGCGCCGCACCTTTACCGGCTCTTATATGCGTTGGAGCGTCCGGTGAAATTTATCATCTGCGACGGTGATAAAGTGGAGCCTAAAAATCTGGTGCGCCAGAATTTCACAGAGGCTGACCTTGGCGAAAACAAGGCCAGGGTAATCGCAGAGCGATATTCCGATGTGTTCGGCCTTGAAACCTCGTATATTCCCCGTTTTATCGAGGATGCCGGACAACTGGAAGAACTGCTTAGGCCCGAAGTATTTCGCCACTATGTGTATGGGTCTGAGCCAAACACGGGCAGATGGGTCACCAACTCGGAACTGGTCATTTTGATCGGAGCCGTGGATAACAACAAGTCTCGTAAACTTTGTCACGAGGTATTCCTCAGAGCGCGGGACCTGGTCTACATTGACTCCGGGAATGGAGAATACACCGGCCAAATTGTCTGCGGCATCCGCAGAGCCGGTAAAACCGTCTACAAGCCTGTGGGGATGCTTTACCCGGAGGTAAGCACCCCGGAAGATCTGTTCCCCACGGAGGTCTCCTGTGCGGAGGCGTCGGTCTCCGCCCCGCAGACCATCGTGGCAAACCTGATGGCCGCCACTGCCGTGGTCACTATGATCTACAACATTCTGGTCATCGGCTGCAACACCGTACAGCAGACCACCTTCTCTACCAAATCGGTGAACATCCGATCTTTTCAAAAACAGCCAACGAGGAGGAAAGCCGCATGAGTACCTTCCATGCCTATGTTGACGCCGCACACTTCCACGAAGCATTGGGTAATGTGCTGCGCTTTGCCGCCAAGCGTTCCCGCCTTCCTATTTTGGAGGAAGCACAGGTCCGCTTTGAGGATGGGCACTGTGTCCTGACCTGCACCAATTTAGACCAGTGGTGTATGAGTACAATTCCCGCAGTCGGGGACTCTTTCTCCTTTGTGTTTGTGGGGACCCGGAAAATCCTCTCCGCCTGCAAATACTTTTCCGGAGAACTGGAGCTCACTTACACGATTGAACCCACAGAGACAAACCCTGATCCGAGGGGCCAAATTTCTATCAGCGACGGGAAACGGAGCCTGAAACGCAGTACGGAGCGCACTTCCGATTTCCCCGAGCTCAAGGAGAAGCCTTTGGACCGCCATTACCCTGTCAATCCGAAAAGACTGCTGGAGCGGTTCAAGCGGGTGAAATACGCCGTTTCCTCGAATGACGCCAGACCAAATCAGTGCTGTATTGAATTTCTGAAGGACAAGATCATCGCTGTGGACGGCTACCGCCTGGCAATGAGCACCGATCCCGCCGTCAATGTGGAAAAACCTTTTACATTCCGCCGGAGGTCATGGCAGAGCTTACGATGTTCAAGGATCAGGACTGCACGATCTCCGTTGGAGAGGAGTGGGCGGCGGTTGAAAGCGAAACGCTGCGTGTGCTCACCCGGATACCCGGCTATGACGGCTTCGATGTCGAAAGGGCGATTCCCACATCGTTCAGTACGGAATATCCCGTTGATGTGGATCAGCTTTTGGATGAAGTCAGGTATCTCAACGGCTTTATCACCGCAAAACCCGAAAGCCGATCCGGTTTGACGGGGCACTCTCTCTTGAAACACCAGGAGGCACCTATCTCTCCAAGGTCGGCCTGCCTCCCGTTGAGGCGCGGGGCCTCAATCCGAAATACCTGCTGGAGGGGCTGGAGCAGTTCAAGGCAAAGAAAGTGCATACGGTCACCATGAAAATGGGGCACCCGCACTCTCCCATGATCCTGACGGATGGCAAAGACGACCTGGCCATGGTCCTACCGGTCCGGCTGAAAGAAGTCGCATAATAAAAGGAGCGATCACAATGAAAACCTGTATATTCCCAAAGGGAAAACCCTGCATTACGAGACCCTGTACTGCCAGAACATCGTCAATGACGGCACGCTGATCGTGGACGGAACGCTGCACGCCGGAGCATTTCCGGCAAGGGCATTTTGAAAGCCGGCACAGTTTCCGTCCGCCATGTGGCGGAGATGGATATTGAGTGCGCCACGATGAATGGAGAAACCATGGCCGCTGAGCGTGTGTGCGCCGCTGAGATCGTCCTGTCCGGCTCCGCAACTGTGTCCTGCTATCTGGAGGCGGAGTATGTGGAGGTCCCCAAGCTGACCATGGCAAAGCACAACATCGGTACCCTCAAGGCCGATGATGTTATCACGCTTCCGGAGAAAAGCGCGGGATCGTCGGCACCCTGGTGGCGGGCTTTTCGCCGCTTGTGGTTGTCCGTGATCCACCGTATTCCGGTAGACGCCCGTATGTCCAGGTTGCGGCCCCGGCACCGGAAAGCACCGATACGGAGCAGGAACAGCCGAAGCCGGAGCGGGCCGGCGATTTTCAGTCTCAGCCCGTTACCCAGCCAATGGATCTGGACCTGGAAGAGGATTTCGAGTTCAAGCGGCTCAAGGCCATGTACCGTCTCCTGAAAGACTGCGGATACACCCTGCGTATCACAAAGCAGGAGGAGACTGTGCTGACTCCGCGGGAGGATAGCGCGTCTACCCTCCCAAGGCTGCGTGACCTATGGAGAACATCATCATCCGGCAGCGCCGGGAGGTGACCGCCATGGGGATAACCCGGGTCCGGGAGCTGTGCGCCCAAGGCTACATAGACCAGTCAGGCGTTTTCGCCTGAAACGCTGTGTCGGCCGATATGGGCCGAAAGAGCCGTGCAAAACGGCAAACCCTGTTATTACAAACCGTGCCGCGTAGGCGAAAGCAGAGGGGACTGTGCGGAGCGCGGTCCCCTCTGGCTAAATCACGGAGGTGATCAAACATGGAGCAGGTAAACGAGGCACAGCCTCAAAGCCAGCCCTTCCCAGCGGTTTTATGCCCTGGAACAGCTTGGCGAGCTTGCCGGTACCATTACTTTGATTTCGGAGGGCCTGCAAGCCTATCGGGCTCAGGTTGCCGGGCTTTGGCCGGCCAGAAAAGGCGGAGGCATTTGAACTGTACCGCCTGCTGGAGCGGCAGCGCACTTATCTGGTCGAACAGATCCGTGCGACCCGGCCTTTCCTGATGGAGCTGGAGAATCCGCTGGCCCCTGCCGCGCAAAAGCTGGCGGAGCAACTGGCAGCCTTTCCGCTGATGACCGCGGACTACTCCAAACTGACCGAAGTGCTGAAGCGGTTTGCGGACGCGCTTCCAGACCATCAGACCACAGACGCCTCAATCATCGGGCGCCTGATGAACAATGTCCGGCTGGGGCATTACCCACGGACCTCACTCATGTGGGGTATATCGCCAACAGCATTGTCTTTCCCGCAGAGAACACGGCCAACCTGATTGACCCATGCTGTGGAACAGGGGACGCCCTGCTCCGGCTCGCCCTGGGGACGGACAGCCAATGCTACGGCATTGAACTGGATGACCACCGGGCGGAACAGGCACAGCAGCAGTTGTACCGTGTCGGCTTCGGCAGCTTCTTCGGCTCCAATATCAGCCCAGGAGCTTTTCATGCCGTTTTCCTGAATCCGCCCTATCTGTCTGTCCTGTCTGAGAATGGAGGACGGAGCAGAGACGAAAAGCGGTTTCTGATTGAGAGCATCCCCTTCTTATGATGGGCGGGCTTCTGATCTACATTGTCCCCTATTACCGCCTGACGGCAGATCTGTGCGGCATCATCTGTGACAACTTTGAACAGGTGCGTATTCACCGCTTCCTGGACAGGGAGTTCAAGCAGTTTAAGCAGGTGGTCGTCACAGGCGTGCGCCGCAGACGGACGGAGGCGGAACAGGATGCGGAGGCGCTGTGCTCCGCCGCGGAGCACCGGAGACCTTACCTACCGCCGACCTTCTGCCCAAGGCCTGCTATGAGCTCCCGGCAGTCTCCAAAAGGTGGAGACATTCCGGGGCTGTGTTCAATGAAGACGAGCTGGCCCGCCAGCTGGCAAACTCCACCGGCTTTGACCGGCTGTTTGCCAAAAGCCGGCTGGACAGCGAGATCAAGCGTCCGCCCTGCCCTGTCTATCGGACAGGTGGGGCTGATCGGCGGCTCCGGCCTGATCAACGGACTGATGGAGTGCGACTATCCGCATATCGTCAAGGGCCGGATCATCAAAGAGAAGCACACCGTCACGGATGAAAACAGGGGCCCCATGGGCGCCTGATTTCCACCGAGATACGGGAGACGATTTCCAACCGGATGATCTTCAATATCCTGACGCCGAGCGGTTTCCGCTCGCTGACTTAAAGGAGAAAGTGATATGAACGAAAAACTATTTTACCATTGTTGTGCCTCTTTCCCTGATGCACAGAAAATCGTGCAAGGCAACCCATCAGCCGTCCCGCTGCGGGCGGCGGTTTGGTCGCAGGCGGCGGAACGCATGAAGCCGCTTCTGGGAGGTGTCTGCTCCCGTTTCTCTCCCGCGGCAGCCCCTATGGAGAGCCGCTTCACCTGCCCTTCGGCGTCGCTTTGGGCGGTGCAGAAGCCGAACAGTTTCTGCTCTGCTATTTCCATGCCAGGGAAAATCAAGAGGAGGAGATCAGGAGCCGCACTCAGGCCATTCGAGCTCTGGGCAGAAAAGTTGGTCAGTTCCATCCTGATGAAGAAACGACTTTGACCGTCATGGCGTTTCGTTCTTCTGATCCTGAACTGCATAAGCAGATGGATGTTGCCCAGCGTTTCTTTTCCGACGATATTACCGCCGCTGCGGGTCTGTACTATTTAGGCTTTGGCTCCAACTACATCAATGAGCAGCAGGGCGGCAGATCCTCTCAATCCGGAGGCTTATGCTCTGTGTGGCTGAGCTTCAGCCAGTGGAGGAAGCAGCGCGATGAGGAAAGTGTTAGACCTTGGCGAACTCCATAAACAGCTCAGACAGACGGAGGAACATGAGCCGCACTTCGACGAGGAGCTAAACCCTACCTGCTGGACACAGTTCTTCCGCAACTGGAGGGTGAGGAGCCCATCCGGCTGGAGCAAATCGACTTTGATCAGTTCGACGAAGAGGACCCGTTCACAATCCTCGACTATTATTACTGGCGGGAAAATCTTTGTAATACGATGCGCCACATCAACAGGCGGATTTCCGACATTTTGCCGTCTTGTGTGAAAACCAGAGCGTTTTATAGGAGGCCGGACATGGACGAAGATACTTTGAACGCAGCCATGAGGATCTTAAACATGGCAAAAGTGCTGGAGAGCCACGGGAAATTGAACAGGCTCATGGATATGCTTGGAGATTGCACGGAGATCACCTGGGATAATCAGTGCATGGTGGAACGGTTTGCCTGTGAGAGCGTATTTCAGAATACCAAGTGCTATGAGCAGTGCGGAAAGCAGGTCTCCCATCATGCGTATGAACCGGATCGTGAGGTCTATGTTCTGCGCGACCCGCTGCTGGACAGGTTTCATGCTTTGTGCCGGGAATATGAATCCCGAAGAGGGATAACCCGAATTGAAAACCCCTATGCGCGGGAGCTGGAGGACGCGGTCCACAGTGCTATGCGCCTCAGCAACTATAACTTTGATTACCTTTGATGAGATTCCGAAGGCTCTGTGCGACATCCTGGACGCCTGCCAGAGCGGAATCAGGGAATTAGAACAGGAGCTGAAGAAGCCGGCGGGCAAAGTAATTGCCCTGCCTTCTCAGCCTGCGCTGAAGCAAAGGAGGCGGCATAAATGGAGGCCAGCAACGACATTATGATCCGCATTTCGCCCAATGAGGGCAAAATCACCGTGGAAGAGGACGCGCAAGGTGTCTTCTCCCGGAAAAGCATCACCGAGGAAGATCTGCTTCGGTGCTTCAAAGACAGCCTGCGGACAGCAGACGAGGGCTATCACAGCGGTTTCCTGCCGCTGAATACTATCTCGCTCTATCAAAGCGAGACGGTAAAACGCTTCGTTCTCTGGCACCCCAGGCTGTACGCCGATGTTTCGGTCTACGATACGCCCTATCCCCACTTCCCGATCCCTCGTCTGGTATTTGGCTTTTCGCTCAATCAAGAGGGAAAGCATCCCATTGCCGGATTGGGGTGGTGGCGGATGAAATCCGACCCCGGAGACACCCATGTACTACTATCCATTTTCCAATGTGAGCCGCGAAAGCGGGAGCCTTTGCGTGGGAGCCAACACGCTGCCAATCTATAAAAGCCGCACAAGGCACACAACCTTCCAGCGTTTCTCCTGAGTATTCCGAACAACATGCACTATTACAGCAGCTCCAACAACAAGTTAGGACTGGAATATCGGGAACTCATGGAGCATCTGAAGGACAAAGACCCCGAATACTACTATTCGGACATTCTCATCCCAAAAGGAAACGCTCGGCGAGTTTATTCAACGGGCCTAAAGGAGCGAATATCATGTGGAACAAATCAGCGGAAGAACTTCGGGCGGCCCTTTCCGCCCCTTTCAGAGCGCCGACATTGAGTGGCGGATCTCCGCGACCAATTCAGCAAAGACCAGCGGCCTGGCAGTGCCCTATGTGACCAACCGAGCCATCCAAACCCGGCTGGACAGCACAGTGGGCATCGACGGCTGGCACAATGATTTTGTGCCGTGGAAGGCGAGAGCGCCCAGCTGTGCGGCATTTCCATCTATTTTCCGTCCCAGGAGGCGTGGATCACCAAATGGGACGGGGCCGATGACAGCGATATTGAATCGGTCAAGGGCGGCCTCAGCGACAGTATGAAGCGGGCCGCGGTTGAGTGGGGCATCGGCCGGTATCTCTACGGCATGACGCAAAATGGGTCTCCATTGAGCAGAGGGGAAAAGGGTATGTGATCTGCAACGACGAACGCCCCACCTTGGACGCCGTCCATGATCAGTGGGTGCAGTCACTCCAGCAGAAAAAGGACCACCCCGGCGAACAGGACAAACAGGGCCATCACACCCGGAGCCAATCTGCCGATCCCAATGGCCGTCCCCGCCAGCAGGGCGGACAGCCTGCCCCTCAGAGGCAGGGCGCAACCCTCCGCCGCAGCCGCCGCAGGCAGCCCGGGCGCCCGCCCCAGCAAGCCCCTCAGATGCAGGGACAGCCTTCCCAAGGCCAGACCTCCGCTTCCGGCATCCCGGCCGGGTGCTATCTGGTGACCGGCGCTGTCCTCAAGCCGACGATGAGCGGAAACAGCCGCACCAGCGTCCAGGTCAGGGACAGCGCGGGACAGGTCTTTCAGGCATATACCGGGCGCCGACAGCCGGCTTGCGCGGGACTGATCCTGACAAACGCGAATTTTTCCACGCAGCACAGCAACGGCGTCACCTTCTATATTTTGGAGGCATACCAGATCCTCGACCTGGGCTCAGAACAGGCCGCATAAGTAAGGAGGCAATCAAATGATCCAACCGATCAAGCAATTCCGCGTGACCCGGCTTACAATCAGCGGGTTTAAGGGATATGCGGACCAGAAGACCTTTCAGTTTGGCGGCATGAATGTGATCTCCGGCCATATGGGCGTGGGGAAAAGCAGCATTGCCGACGCCATCGCCTTTGCCATCACCGGCGTAGGCTTCTATGCCGGCGCGAAGATTGACTACCTCTATCATCAGGATACCCGTGATTTGCTGGTAGAGCTGGAGTTTGAGGATGAGTCCGGCAAACTTCGGACCCTCGCCCGCCATCGCAAGGATGACAAAATGGACATCACGCTGGATGGTGTCCGCATCGGCCAGGGGATCTCACCACCATGTTTGGAGCGCGATCTTTTCCTGTCGATGTTCAACCCGCAATACTTTATCAATGTTTTGGGCAGTAAGGGCCGCAACCTTTGGAGCGGTATCTGCCGGAGGTGCCCAAGGCGGAAGTTCTCGCTCAGCTCAGCGACCAGACGCGGGCACTGCTGGAAAAGCAGGAGTTTCTATCCGCGGAGGCTTACTCCAAGCAGCTGCGCGAACAAGTGACCGACATAGAAAGGATATGGTCTATATCCAGGGGCAGATTGACCTGCACGCCTCTCAACAGAAGGAGCAGGCACAGGAGCTCATGGAAGCTCAGGTAAGGCATACACAGCTTCAGGAGCGAATCGGTGAACTGGAGCGTAAGCGCACCACAGGTTTTGACGGAAACAGTATGATCGACCGTCTGGCCGACTTATACGCCCGTTATGAAGAATTACAGCGGGAGAATCCAGTGATTGCCGATACGGCAAACCTGGATCTTCAAATTCACGCCGCAGCTGAGAAGCTGGCCCGCCGCAAGGCGGACGCCTACCAGAGCAAGTATGCCGCCGCACTGGCCCAGGCGCAGGAGCGTATCCACAGGCTCAGTATGGAGTTCAAGCGAACCAAGCATATCCACGACGGCCTGACGGCGGGGTGCAGTGCCCCATGTGCCGCCAGACCATCACGGAGCAGACATTGCCGCAGGTGAAGGGGAATTTGCCGCCCCCTGCGCCGCATCCAGGCCGAAGGCTGCCAGCTCACCGCCCAGTGCAAAGAAGTCCAGGAGTTGGACGCCAAGGCGCGGACCGTTTTGAGCAGTTTCGGGAGGACGATATTGCCGCCGGAGAAGCCGAGCTTGAGGAACTCAGCGGCCAACGTAAACAGGCGCTTGAACAGGCGGAGGAACGGCGAAATTTCCACCAGCAAGAGCTTGAGCGCCTGCACAGCGAGATCCAGAGCACCGAGCTGGACCGGGAATGCGGTATGCTCAGCCAGGAGGAAATCGAGGAACTGAACAGGGCCCGCACGGAGTTTGCCGGGCTCAATGCCAAAATTGAGGTGCTGTCGAAGCTGGTCCAGGCCTCTCCGGAGGCTGCGGGGAAGCAGGAGCAGGACATCAAGCAGATGCAGGCCTCCATCCAGCAAAGAAGGAGCTTCTTTCCGCCCTGGCCTTCTATATCTCAAAGCGGGTGGAGATCAACTTCTCTAAGCTCAGGATGAACCGGGTGTCGATCACCCTCTATGATGTGGTGAAGAGCACCGGCGAAGTCAAGGATGTATTCCGCTTCACCTATGAGGGCCGCGACTACATTTGTCTGTCTCACTCCGAGCGAATTCGGGCTGGACTGGAAGTTGCGGAGCTGATCAAGCGTCTGCTGGGCGTCGAGTACCCGACTTTTATCGACGATGTGGAGTCCGTTCCCGTCATCGACAATGTGCGCCCACGGGGCAGGTGTTTATCGCCAAAGTGATCAAGGGCACCGCGCTGCAGGTCCAGGTGGCCGACAATACGGGTGTCCCGAAAGCCGCATAAAACGGTGAGCGCCTATGGGCAAGCACCGTTCCGGCCATTCTTATCAGGAATTTCCGATCCTGAATGTGGCGAGAAGATGTGGGCTTGTCCTGAATGACCGCACGCTGGAATGGGAGGAGGTGGAAGCCTCCTGCCCATTCTGCGGCGACCACGGGCCAGGGAAACACCATCTCTTTCTCAACACCACCAGAAATATTTTCCGCTGTGTGCTCTGCGGAGAAAGGGCAACAGCGTGTCCCTCTATGCCAAGATGGAGGGTTTCAAACCGGCAGGCGTTTCGGGCGTTATCGGAGGACAGCGTTCTTTACCGGTTTCCCAGCAGCCCTGTCACAAAACCGGCGGAACGGGAGCCCAGCTCCCTGGCCGTCCGGCACAATGTCTACTATGATATGCTCATGCACCTGGAGCTCTCCCCAAGCACAAAGCCGATCTTTTGGCTCGGGATTGAGTGAGGAGCGTATTGAGCAAAACATGTACCGCACTCTGCCCATGTCCAGCTCCGCCCGGCGTTTTCTGGCGGGCATCCTTCCGACTTTCACAATCTGGAGGGCGTCCGGGCTTCTATGTTGACCGGGGATACTGGAACATCCTCGGCCATTCGGGGCTTCTGGTGCCGTGCCGCGACAGGAACGGCTATATCCAGGGTCTCCAGATCCGGCTGGATGATGAGACCAAGCCGGATCGAAAATACCGGTGGCTCTCCAGCCGCGGCAAGGCTCATGGGACCCGCAGCTACTCCTATATCCATGTCACCGGGAATATCCATGCCAGGACCGCCTATCTCACAGAGGGAGGCTTAAAAGGCGATGTGGCCAGCTTCCTGGATCACGACGCGCTCTTTCTCTGCTTTGCTGGCGTGACGGCCATCGCCGGCCTCAAGGATGCGCTCCAGTCCATGGAGAATCTGGAAGAGGTCGTGGTTGCCCTGGACATGGATAAGCTGGTCAACTGGCGGGTGCGAAACGCCCTGGGAAAAATCCTGGAAACGGTACAGAGCATACCCAATCTCCGGGTACGCCTGATGAACTGGAACATGACCTTCAAGGGCGTGGACGACTTCTACAAGGCCCGCAATGAAGCGGCCTCAAAGGGTGTGAACATTTTGGATATGACTTCAAACTTTATCACCATGCGCCTGGAAAGCCTGTGGAAACAGGAATATCCCGAGCAGGACCGCGGCTTTATCCACACCTGCGAGTGGGAGGAATTAACAGTTCCGATAGACCAGCTGACTGCCGGGAAACCTGCGGACATGAAGAAAGCGCAATACTATCTGAAGCTCCTGTGGGCAGGCAAAGTGGACTTTCCGCCCCTTGTCAGCGTCAACGGCGTGGTGATCGACGGCCTGCACCGATTCTGGGCCTATCAGCAGATGGGGTATCAGACGGTGACGGTCTATCAGAACAAGCCGTGGGCCATGCCCACAGCGGCATAGGGCCCGCCAGCGAAAGGAGAACGCTTTGCCAACCAACCGTTTATGCTGCTGGTGTGGAGCTCCGGCAGAGTTTTCCACATACCGGACGATTTATGTGGACACGGAATACGAACAGGCAAGCCGGTACTTTGAGTGTGCGGCCTGCCATCAAAAGGCAACCAAAGATTTGATTTCGGAGGTAAAAACAATGTTGAACAATGAGAAAACCATCCGCTTTGAAGACTTTGCCGCCGTTTCTCAGGACGGCGGAGATGTTTTGGGAAAGGTGCTGTACTATTCACTTTCCAGCATCCTGATCGACCGGGACGAGTTGGAAAGCCTGTGTGACGCCGTAGGATTTCCCAAGGGCAGGAGCAATCGGACTGCCATGGGGACGCTTTTCGTTCCGCCACCGGCGATATTTACGAGCGCCGGGTAGTGAAAACCGACAGCGGCCCACAGATCTTCAAGGTGTACTGCCGGGATAACAAAGGTGGAAACGCCTCTGTGATCTCCCGTGAGCTGGTCAAGGAGACCGTGCATGAGGACACCAATGAATACCGCAAGCTGGCCAACATCACCTTCAATAAGACCAGCAAGCTGTTTTCCTATGATAATCTTGTCTCCGATCCGTTCATCGACCCGCTTCCGTACTGTATGGAGGCGCAGAGGCTTTTTGAACTCTACCAGAACTGCGCCGGCCGGCGGCAGATTGAAACCCTACTGGAGAACTATGTGGACTCTATGCAGGCCGTCAAAATAGGCCGGGGGCATTTCTTTTTCGTTCCCCGGGACTTTGCCGCCAGATTGCAGGTGTTTGAGGACTTTGTGGAGATGCTGGAGGAGCATAACCGGCTCAAGCGTCCCGACCGTGATCCGCTGGAGGTCAACAGCATTTATGTTGTAGACGACGCCAAACAGCGCAAGAAGATGACTGCCGCCTTCTATCGGTCTGTCCGCAGGGAGATTGCCGAGTATGAGGAGCGCGTCACCCACCTGATCCAGAGCGGAAGCCAGAGCCCCAAGATCATGGATCGCTGGGTCATGCGCATCCAGGGCCTGGAGGAGAAGAAGCGGAATTATGAGAATATTCTAAAGCGCGAGCTTACCGACCTGGACGAGGAGTTTACCTCTCTCCGCTACCTGTCGGACGAGCTTCGGATCAGAGCGGCAGGGCTCCGCGTCCATCAAAAGGCCGCTTAAAATACCTGGAATGGAGGAGCAAGATGAACAAGGAAAAGAAGGATAGGCCGAGCATCGAAGCCCCCCAAGCAGTCAAGCATCCAGATAAGCACCCGCCGTGTTACCGTTCGGAAACACGCAATCCCTATCCGCTCTGCCTGGGATGGGGAATGAAAGCCTGTGCCCATTGCTGCCTTTGGACAGACTATGATTCCGATGAGGACGAAAGCCGTGTAAACCTTCCGCTCTCCCTGGCGCAGCTTCAGGAGATGGACGGCACTCCCGCCTGGTGGGAGTGCGGACCAGAATACAGCTGCTGGGGTATTATTGCCGTGGACAGTAGCGGGCGTTGGGAGGGCATCCCCTTCTTTCAGGGACGATGGCGTGAAGTCAATTTTGTGTATAACATCGAAGCACGCAACATGGAGATCTACCGCCATCCGCCCTATGAGGAAACCTGATAAACCGCGTCCCCGCTTTTCTGGCGGAACAAGTTCGGGACGCCGCATAAAAAACAAACCGGAGAGGAGCACCTTGATATGACCTACCAAGGGAAAGAAGTTTTTACCTCGGACGATTTCGACTATGCCGCCGCAAAGCCTGGAGACTATGTAGAGGAGGCCGTGGTGGATGCGGCGATGAACTGCCTGCCGCCCATCTGCATGAGCAGCGCCTGCGCGCAAATGGGGGACCCCTATGGTATGCGCCAGGACCCTACAACTGGGGCATGGAGATCCACCTACGCCACATTCAAGCGTTGTCTGGATGTCTCCGGTATCTGGGAGTATTGTGGACATTGTTTTTCGGGCGAGACCGTAGAGCGCGGGACGCCGCCACCCAATATGTAACACACCAAATTAAGTAAAGAGCCAATCAACGCTCCGGCCGCAGGCGCGGCCAATGAAAAAAGCCCGAGGGGATACGCCGCATAGCGTACCCCTCGGGCACTTTTATTGAGAGACGGCTTACTGCTCCGCTCCACCCTCCCGCAGAGGAAGGGAAAGGCGCTGGATCATGGCCAGTGCCAGGGCCGCATCCTGTTCGCTCAACTTCCGGATGGCGTCAATGGCTTTTTGCACGGTGGGAGACTCAACATTCTCCTCGTCAAAGAACTCAGACAGGCTCATATTGAAATAATCCGCGATATTAAATAGCTCCTGTGTTGATGGCTTGGACTTTCCGGAGGTAATGCTCTGGATATAGCTTTTGCTGTGGCCCAGCTCCAGCGACATCTGATATTCTGAGATATTCCGAGCCATCCGGAGTTGAGTAATACGCTTTGCGATATAGCTTTCCTCCAACAGGTATCACCTCTTTATGTTGATGATACCCGATTATTCAAAAACAATGTTCGCTGGCAGCGTGATTATATTTTGGTATTAGGCCGCTGTCACTTGTTATTTACCGCTTATACTTGTATAATTTCATTTATATCATTCCGCTGTAATCGGTAGAGTTGATACTGCCGAGCGAAATAGGAAAGGGAGCATGACCATGAAGCAGCGTTCTGAGGTTGCGGCTGACCGGGCCGCTTCGTACTTGAGGGAAATGGGAATACGCCCCTCCAGCAAGGCCTATCAATACTTGCTCTTTGCTTTGACTCAGTTACAATGCGGGACCCCGTTTCAAAACTCGATCTGGGAGCTAACGGCGATCCACTTCGGACAAAAGCGGGAAAATGTGCTGGCGTGCGTGCGGCGTGAGATTGCCCATGCTTTCCGTATGGCACCGGATCGTTTCTCGAATGAGCGCGTCGGCGATGTCCCAGCACGGCCGCCTCAGAGTATGGCCTTCCTGCGGCTAGGGCTCTATATGATAAACAGAGTTGTATATTAAGTTTGCGGTCATTTTGCGGCCCAAGTTTTAATCTGAATGTATCTTGACGGAACTTGTGAAATAGCGTACATTGATGATTAGCGAAAGCTAACCCTTCTGCTTATAGAGGTGAAACAGAGTTATGACGCAAAGAAGTATTTATCAGAATTTGGACCCGACTCTAAATGGCTACCATCCTGACTGGTATGATAAAAACGCAAAATTGATAAGCCGTAAGCCGGGTTGTTCCGTCATTTCCTATCAGTGTAATGGTACTGGGATTTTATATGATTACTCCATATTTCCGGGTATCGACCTGATTTTCATGGATTTCAACTGTTCAGATATTTTTGATGAGCCGAATGAAATGCGAAATGTGTTGGAAATTCGGCATTATCAAGAAGGCCGGGTTGAATTTGAGTTTGAGGGTGACAAAGTGTTTCACCTGCAGCAGGATGAATTTTGTGTAAACGGTATGCTGAATATGCCGGCTCGGTACTCATTCCCATTTGACTATTGTAGTGGACTGAGCTTGGTGCTCGATAAAAATTCAATGACGGAAGTGACCAGATCTCAGCTCGCCCTCTTCCAGATTGATATTTCTGTTTTGGAGGAGGACTTAGACACAGCCCATCAATGGTATATTTGTAAAACACCTCCCTCCATGTGTCATGTGTTTGAGGAGTTGTATGCGGCCAAAGAGCATGAAACTTCCCAATACTTTCGCATCAAAGTATTGGAACTGCTCTACCACGCCACAAAACTGCGCAAGGAAGATCGTGTAGCCGCCACTTATTATGCCCGAGAACATATTGAAATTGTGAAGCGAGTTCGTAAAGCTATGCTTAAGGATTTAAGCCGCAGTACTCCGCTGGAGCAATTCCTACGAGGTGAGGCAATCAGTACCGTTACATTCCAGACCATTTTCAAGCAAATATATGGGCGTAGCCCATATGCTTATTTGAAACATTACCGGATGAATAGTGCCGCAGTTCAACTTCGAGAGAGTAATGAGTCCATCAATCAAATCGCACTCTCACTGGGATACAGCAACGCCAGCAAGTTTGCCCGCGCTTTCCGGGATGTGTTCGGGGTGCTTCCCAAGGATTACCGGACTGCGCAAAAAGCCATTTAGTTTTCGGGCTATTTTCGACCCTGCATTTATGAAATGGAGTAGAGAACAAAAATCGGTTCTTGTATAATAAATCCGTTGGTTAGACGCAGCTAACCAACGGATTTATATTTTTACAGGAGGGTCGTTCAATATGGAGAAATCAGTTCCAAGCGCAAAGAAAAAGTTTAGCATACGCGATATCATGACAATAGCCGCTATGATGGTGATTTGTTTTATCATCATGATGGTAATGAGTTCGCTTACACTCCCTTTCCCACTCGTATATCTGTATGGCTCAGCCGGAATTGACGGTTTCATCTGCGCAGTCTTTTTCCTGGTGGCTGCTAACCGCGTCAATAAGCATGGTCTTCTTTTTGCCTGGGCGGGTATCTACGGCCTGATCCAAGGCGTCATGGGCTACATGTTCCTCTTCCCGTATTTCCTGGCGGTAGGACTTATTGCAGAACTCTCCATGCTTGGTAAAGACACCTACCGCAACCCGCTCCGAACTCGTATCGGCTGGACGATTAACTGCGTGGGTAACTTTGTCGGCTGTGCTGTTCCCCTCTGGTGGGCATGGGACAGCTATACGGCAATGGCTCTGGAGAGTGGATTTACCTCTGAAACCTTAGAAATGCAGATGGCTATGGTAACTTCCCCGGCCCTGATGCTGCTGGGAGCGGCAATTACCGCTGTACTTACTTTCCTCGGGACATTGTTTGGTCAGCGCCTATTGCGGAAGCACTTCCAAAAAGCCGGTATTGTGGGATGAACAGAACAGGTACGACACAAAAGCGAATCGAGCAGGTAGATGGGCGGACGGTCTTATTTTTGACCGTCTGCTCCTGCCTGGTCAGTTTTCTAACCACAGACCTGATTGGCCATGCGGTGTTCACTTTCTGGCTACTCTTGATTCTCTGTTATTTTGGGCTATATAAGCAGGGGATCGGCTGTTATACAGTCTATTTGGTAACCGTTGTTGGCCTATATTTGGAGACAAAATACAGCATATCATTTCCATCTCCGCTTTTGCTGAGCATGATCTACAAGCTGCTCCTTCCCGCTATGCCAGCATATCTGCTTTTCCGTATTCCCTCCGGCAAGCTCACGGCCAGTCTGCGGAAACTGCCTATCCCAGCCAAGGCTATGCTGGTCCTGGTCGTCATGCTACGCTTTGCTCCGACGATCATCCTGGAGTTCGGAGAAGTTCGGGAGGCTATGAAAATCCGAGGCTTTCTTCGGTCGGTACCTACGGTCCTGCGGCACCCATTGAATACGCTGGAATATGCAATCGTGCCTATGGTATTCCGCTCTCTAAAAATTGCGGATGAGCTCTCCGCCTCGGCTATTGTCCGCGGCATTGAGAGTCCTTACAAAAAGCAAAGTTACTATGTCAGCCGCATCTCACCGCTGGACGCGTTCCTCATGTTGGTCAGCACTGCAGCTGGAATCGTATGCTGCGTTCTGCTGTAAAGGGGTATCACAATGGGAAAAGAAATCGCAATTCGGGATCTTACATTTTCTTATAGTGGTCGGGGCGATCAGATCAGTCATGTTACACTGGACATTCGCGCTGGGGAAGTAATCGTACTGACTGGCCCATCCGGAAGCGGAAAAAGCTCTTTGACCCGTGTAATCAATGGGTTGATCCCCTATTTCTATGAGGGGGAGCTGAGCGGGCAAATCCGTGTAGGGGATAAACCTTTGGAGGAAATCCACTCCTGGGAACGCGGGAAGCTGGTAGGTAATGTGTTCCAAGACCCCCGGAGTCAATTTTTTGCCAATGAGGTAGCCGGAGAAATCGCTTTCGGCTGTGAAAATTACGGATATACCCATGAGGAAATCCAGTCCCATGTACTCCAGGCAGCCCAGTACAATAAAATTGAGGACCTTTTGGATCACAGCCTGCACACACTGTCCTATGGAATGCGGCAAAAGGTAGCCATCGCCTCCGCTCAGGCCATTGAGCCGGAGATCTATGTCATGGACGAGCCTTCCGCAAATCTGGACATCGAATCCACCTACCGCTTCGGGGATATTATCCGCAATCTGAAGGCACAGGGAAAAACCATTGTAATCGCAGAGCACCGCTTGTACTATCTCATGGATGTTGCGGACCGATTTTTCTGTATTCAGCACGGTGCGATTGTGCGAGAGTTCTCAAGGGAAGAAATGAAGAGCCTCCCATCGGCAGAAGTGCATACGCTTGGCTTGCGGACGCCGGACCTCTATCAAATGGCGTTTCAGCAGATGCCATCGGCCGCCACAGACGAAGTAGTGCTGGAGACGCAGGGGCTCCATAAAGCCTTTGATGGCACGGTGGTGGCTGAACACTTGGATTTTGTCTGCCACAGAGGAGAAATCGTCGGTATCATCGGGCCGAACGGCACAGGGAAAAGTACATTTGGGCGCATCTTTGCCGGCCTTTTGAAGGAAAACTCCGGTGAGGTATTCCTGTTTGGTCATAAGACCCGGCCAAGAGAGCGGATGGGCAAAGTATGGTACATTCCACAGGATTTAGACAGTCAGTTATTTGGAGAAGACCTTGTTGATGAATTGACCACTGGGGCACCTACGGATGAGAAGCGCAACGCACGAGCCCGGACAATTCTCAAAGCCCTGGAACTGGAGGAGTATGCCGAGCAGCACCCGGCCACCCTATCCGGTGGGCAGAAACAACGACTGGCTTTGGGGGTAGCCTTGATGCACGACGCGCCTATTATTATTCTTGATGAGCCTACCAGCGGACTGGATGGCGCCAATATGCGCAATGTGAGCCAAATCATCCGCAAGCTGGCCGGAATGGGGCGTACCATTCTGGTAATCACCCACGACGCAGAATGTGCGCTCTCTTGTTGTGACCGGGCTATCCGCCTGGAAAACGGCGCAATCACGGACGACTTTCCTATCCACTCCGTAGATATTCTTTTGGACAAAATTGGGTATCAGAGCTGTGGCCAAAGAGGCGTTTGTTATTCTGGCACATAAGGAGGTGCTTTTATGGCACAGGAAGAAACGCGCAAGAAAAAAACCGGTATGGCTCGGTGTCTGGAATTGGCATCACAACATAAGGGCCTTGTTTTTATCTCAGGCATTCTTGCCGCAGCAGCCGCAGTGTGCTCTTTCCTACCGTATCTTTCTATCTATTTTATAATGCGGGAACTAATCGGAGTTTTTCCCGATATGGCGAACGCAAATATGAGCGTTGTTCTCCGATATGGCTGGATGGCTCTCGGGGGGATTGCCGGAAATGTAATCCTTTATTTCTGCGCGTTGATGTGTTCCCATCTGGCGGCTTTCGGAACGCTTTATGAGCTGAAGCTGGCCTTTGCGAACCATATTACGGAAATCCCTTTAGGGTATCATCTGACCATTGGCAGCGGTCGGATGAGGAAGATTATGGACGAGAACATTGAGAGCATTGAAAAATTTATCGCGCATCAGTTCCCGGATTTTGTTGCTTCTCTGGTGGCCCCACTCGCCCTGGTAATTCTTCTGCTGGCCATTGACTGGCGGTATGGTATCGTTTCTCTTTTTGGAATTATCTTGGCCTTTGTGGTGCAATTCCTTGGTTTTAATGGGAGTGCCAAAGAAAAAATGCACCACTATCAGACCGCGCAGGAAGATATGAACAATGCTTCGGTAGAATATGTCCGTGGTATGCCGGAAATCAAAGCATTTAATCAAACCGCAGATTCTTTTCGCCGTCTAAGCAAATCCATCACTGATTATACTTCTTTTGTGCTGGAGTACGCTATGGGCTGGCAAAATTGTATGCCGGGGTTTACGACAATCATCCATAATATTTACCTGCTCTTGATTCCGGTAGGGATATTTATTGGCATGGGAGCCGAGGACTATCGTACTTATTCCTTGACCTTTATTTTTTATCTTGTCTTGGCTCCCGCTATTTCGGGCGTACTTAATAAGATCATGTATATTTCAGAGTCTTTCACACAAATTGACGGAAATGTGGAACGCATGGAAGAGGTATTGAGCATCCCCGTTCTGCAAAATCAAGATGTGGGGGCCAGAGAGCAGGGGCATAGCATTGAGTTCGACCATGTTTCATTCTCTTACGATACGGGCACTTCGGTTAAAGCCCTCAACGATGTATCTTTCATAGCCAGACAGGGCGAAGTAACGGCCATTGTTGGTCCTTCTGGTGGCGGAAAGAGCACGATTGCCAATCTGATTTCTCGCTTCTGGGATGTGACAGAAGGATGTATTCGTATTGGCGGAGTAGACATCCGCAAAATACCACAGGCGGAGCTTATGCGGCAGGTCAGTTTCGTCTTTCAAGATACTTTCTTGTTCAAGCAGAGCATTTTGGATAATATTCGGATGGGTAATCCGACCGCCTCAGAAGCGCAGGTGATTGAGGCAGCAAAGGCAGCACAATGTCACGACTTTATAGAAAAACTGCCAGACGGTTACCATACTATGATTGGTGCGTCTGGCATTCGGCTCTCCGGTGGTGAGCGGCAACGCATCGCGATTGCCAGGGCGATTATCAAGGACGCTCCCATTATTGTGTTAGATGAGGCAACTGCTTTCAGTGACCCAGAAAACGAGTATCTGATTCAAAAAGCATTTGAAAAACTAATACAAAATAAAACGGTTATCATGATTGCCCATCGGTTATCAACGATCCGAAATGCAGATCAGATACTTGTGATGGAGCACGGACAGCTGATTGAGCAAGGGACTCACGATACCTTGATGGAACGGCAAGGGAAGTACACACAAATGTGGAATAGTTACATGGAGTCTATCAGCTGGAAGATCCGCGCAGGAAAAGGGGGTGCAATCGAATGAAATTTCTGAAAGAAAAATTGCTGTTGTCCGAGAAAGGCTACTCTGATTTGAAAAAAGCCATCGTCGCCTGCACCCTGACCAATATTGCACTTCTACTTCCTGCCGGCGTAACAACTTTGCTGTTTTGGCAATTACTAAATCCCTTTTATGGGAAAGACATTTCCTGGGGGAATATGTGGGGATTACTGATTGTCGGCATCATAGCTTCACTTCTGGTCTTCCTTGCAGCAAGAAATGATTACCGAAAAACCTATTTGGCGTCCTATAAGGAGGCCAGCAATACACGACTGCGAATCGCAGAACATTTGCGTAAGCTCCCTATGAGTTTCTTTAATTCGAGGGACCTGTCTGATATAACCACCAATATGATGGCCGACTGTGCGAGCATGGAGTCCATGCTGAGCAGCACCATTCCACCATTGATTGCCAATGTGATCTCTGTTACTCTTACCTGTGTTTGTCTGGCCTTTTTCGACTGGAGAATGGCTCTGGCATTGTTTGCTACCATGCCTATTACATTCCTGATTATTTGGGCCGGGCGCAACTTGCAGATACGCATGTTTGACCGGCAGGTAGGTATTAAGCTGGAAGCGTCAAGTCAAATTCAGGAGTATTTGGAGGGTATCAAGATCATCAAGTCCTGCGGGTTGAGCGGTGAAAGGTTTTCTACTTTGAATCGCGCACTTTTAGCCATGAAAAAGGTCGCAATTCAAGCGGAACTCGTTTCTGGTGTGTTGGTACAATCCGCCGCCTTAATTTTGCAGGCCAGTTTGGGCATCGCCATTTTCGTGGGTACAGTGCTTATTACGGGCGGACAAATCGAATTACTCCCATTGCTTGTTCTTTTGATGTTCTCCACTCAACTCTATGGCCCTATCCTTGCCATTCTTTCTCAACTCACCTCCCTCTTCCATTTAGGGACAGTCACAAAACGGATGCGTATGCTTCTAACGACTCCCGCGATGGAGGGAAACGAGCAGGATGTTCACACATACGATATTGAATTAAAGAATGTTACCTTTGCGTATGCTAAGGAAGATGTTATCAAGGATGTCTCGCTGAAAATCCCGTCGGGGAGTATCACCGCACTGGTTGGCCCGTCCGGCAGCGGAAAAAGTACCATCTCCAAGCTGATTGCCCGCTTTTGGGATGTTCAGAAGGGCTCAATTACTATCGGTGGAGAAAATATAAAAAACATCGAGCCTGAGCATTTGATGAAAGGCATATCTTTTGTATTCCAGGATGTTACTCTTTTCAACGATACGGTATATAACAATATTCGCGTCGGCAACATGGCCGCAACAGAGGAGCAGGTTATGGCCGCTGCAAAAGCGGCCTACTGTGACGAATTTGTAATGCGGCTTTCGGATGGATACCAAACCGTTCTCGGTGAAAATGGAAGCACCCTTTCTGGCGGAGAGCGCCAGCGTATTTCGATTGCCCGCGCTCTTCTGAAAGACGCCCCTATTATTTTGCTGGACGAGGCGACCGCATCCCTTGATCCTGAAAATGAGGTGCTGATCCAGCGGGCTATCGCCCGATTGGTCGAGGGGAAAACCGTCATTATGATTGCTCACCGTCTGCGTACCGTAGTGGATGCCGACCAAATCTTTGTACTGGAAAACGGGAAACTTGTAGAGCGAGGAACGCACGACGAACTAATTGCCCATAAGGGACTGTACGAAAAGTTATATCATATCCAGCAGGAAAGTCTTGACTGGGTAGTTTAAGGGGTGGTGGTTTCGATAAAATTACGAGCATCCGGTGAGGACTATCTGGAGGCCGTGCTGGTGCTCCAAAAGGAAAAAGGCATGGTGCGCTCCGTGGATGTGGCTCGGCACCTTGATGTATCAAAACCCAGCGTGTGTCATGCGGTCTCCACTTTGAAAGCGGGTGGTTTTCTCACCATGGACGAAAATTCTTTCTTGTTCCTGACGGATGTGGGCCGGGAGGTAGCCGAGCAGACCTATGAGAAACACTGCTTCTTTACTCGCCAGCTTGTCGCAGCCGGGGTCGATCCCCAGACCGCGGAACGGGAGGCCTGCCGGATGGAGCACACCATCAGCCAGCGGTCCTTTGAATTGTTAAAAGGGGCGGTGGAGCCGGAATGAACGGTGGAAAATCAGAAGAAGAGGTGGTCCCCGCATGGGGAAGCTGCTGATTTTATCCATTACAGATGGAGAGGAACAGCTCCTGGACAAGCTCAAGGACTTCCTGGCGGAAGCGCCTGGAATTGAAATCGTGGAGCCGCCCGCCACGAAGCACACCCTCACCTTTCCCGGCCTGGAGCTGCACCTGCGCAAGCAGACGGTAAAGTGGCGGGGCCGCTCCCTGCACCTCACGCATCTGGAGTTCTTTACGCTGGCCTACCTGGCCCGGCGCCCTGGCTGGGTCTTCACGCAGGAACAGATCTACGAGGCCGTATGGCACGAGTTCCCGGAGCATTGCGGCGCGGCCGTGGCCAACATCATCAGCCAGCTCCGCCGGAAGATGGGGCCGGGCAACCCCATCCGCACGGTACCCCACAGCGGCTATAAGTTCGAGCTGCCTCCATAACCTGAGAAGCCTTTTCCGAAAAAACGCAGTTATCCTCTATGGGTAACTGCGTTTTTCTATCTGAGTCAAGATCACAATAGCCCGCCGCTTTCACAAAAGTCTGTCCAAACAGAGCATAATCGTCTATATGGAGCGGACAGAACGATTTCTTTTCGCTAAAATAATGCAATGTTGAGGGACGCATGGCGTCCAATTCTTTATTCAAACGGTTAGCATTATCTAACCAAGAAGGAGTGTGTGCTATGTCTGGATCAAACAGCCGCCGCGGAATGGGCGGCAGGGATGTCATCACCGTGGGAATCTTCTCCGCCATCTACTTTGCCATAAACTTTGCCTTTATGCTCCTGGGCGGGCTACACCCGCTGCTATGGATTTTGATGCCGGGCTTTATCGCCCTGTTCACCGGCATCCCATACCTGATGATGTGCGCCAAGGTGCAGAAGGTGGGTTCAGTCCTGCTGATGGGCCTTATCACCGGGCTGATCTACTTCGTCACCGGCCAGTTCACCCCGGTAATCCTGGTCTCCTTTGTCATTGCCTGCGGCCTGGGGGAACTGGTCCGTGGCTGTACCCATTATACCAGCATCCGGGGAAACCTTGTGTCCTTCGTCCTGTTCTCCCTGGGCATGGTGGGCTCTCCGCTGCCCATCTGGCTGATGCGGGAGGACTTCCTGCGGCAGATCACGGAACAGGGGATGCCCGCAGACTATGTGAACACCCTGGCGGCACTGTCGTCCAGCTCCATGCTGGTGGTGCTGTTCCTGGCCCCTGTTGTGGGCGCGATCATTGGCGGCTTTATCGCCCGGGCCATGTTCCGCAAGCACTTTGAAAAGGCAGGCCTTGTCTGAGATGGAGCGGCGCATCTTTGACCCACGGGCCGGCCTGTGGCTTCTGGTGGCCGCCAATATCATCGCCTTCCGCCCCCATACCCTGTGGCTGGAGCTGGCACTGGTCGGCCTGCTGCTGCTCCTGATGGCTGCCCACGGGAAGTATTCCATGGCGGTCAAATGGGCGGTGGGCTATTGTGCCCTACTGCTCTTTCAGCAGTACATCCTGCCCGCCTCTCCCAAGATTATCGCCACCAGCTTTACCATTTTTACCACCTACGCCCGCCGGATGTTTCCGTGCCTGATGACCGGATCGCTGATGCTGAAATGTACGCCTCTGCGGTATTTCATCGTGGGACTGCGCCAGCTCCGTGTTCCCCAGCGGCTGATCGTGGCCGTCTCGGTGACTCTGCGATACTTCCCCGCTATCCGGGAGGAGATGGGCTATATCCGGGACGCCATGAAGTTGCGGGATGTCCGGGGGCTGGCCCGACTGGAGGGCACGGTGATACCTCTGATGGTGTCCGCCACCGAGACGGCGGAGGAGCTCTCCGCAGCGGCGGTGACCCGGGGAATTGAGGACCCCGCGCCTAAGACAAGCGCCGTCTTCCTGCGGCTGTCCCCGGTGGACCTGGCCGGGATGGCGGCGGGCCTTGTGTTGCTGGCGCTGTCATTTGTGGTACAATAAGGAGGACCCTCGGAATGATCTCATTTGAGTATGTTTCCTTTGGTTATGACGGCTCCCGGGAGACCCTGGCCGGCCTGAACGCCGCCATCCGGCCGGGCGAATGTGTCCTGCTGTGCGGTGCCTCCGGCTGTGGAAAGACTACGGTGACCAAGCTCATCAACGGCCTGATCCCGGCCTTTACCCCCGGCTGCCGCCTGGAGGGACGGGTGGAGGTGGACGGCCTGGACCCCGCCAAGACGCCCATGCACCAGCTGGCCCGAAAGGTGGGATCGGTATTCCAGAATCCCAAGTCCCAGTTTTTCAATCTGGACACGGACAGCGAGCTGGCCTTTGGGCTGGAGAACGCAGGATGCCCGCCGGAAGAGATCCATGCCCGGGTGGCGGAGACCGTGGAGGCCCTTGGGCTGGAGAGCCTCTGCGGGCAGAGCATCTTCTCGCTCTCTGGTGGACAAAAGCAGCTGCTGGCCTTTGGCTCGGTCTACGCCATGGGCCCGGACATCTTTGTGCTGGACGAGCCAACCGCCAATCTGGATCAGGAGGCCATCGCCCGCCTTCACGACGAGATCGCCGGTCTGAAGCGGCAGGGGCGCACGGTGGTCATTGCCGAACACCGACTCTACTTTCTTACCGACCTGATCGACCAGGCATGGTATATCAGGCAGGGGAGCCTGTCCCGGCGCTTCACCCGTGAGGAGTTTCAGCGGCTGACTGATGAGGAACGGGAGAGGCTGGGCCTGCGCACGCTGTCATCGGCCCCCTGTACCCTGCCACCGGCGAAGCCGGCCGGGTCCGGGGAAGGCCTCTCTGTGGAGGGGCTGACCTGCGCCTTTCAGAAAAGAGAGGCGGTGTTCCGTGAGCTGTCCTTTTCCGTCCGGCCGGGTGAGGTAGTGGCTGTCACCGGGCCCAACGGCGTGGGTAAGACCACGCTCTCCCGCTGTCTGTGCGGGCTGCTGCGGGAGCAGGCAGGGACTGTCCGGCTTCACGGCCGCCCCCTGGGACGCAAGGAGCGGCAGCGGGCAGCCTTCTGCGTGATGCAGGATGTAAACCACCAGCTCTTTTCGGACAGCGTGTGGGGTGAGTGTCGAATATCCGCCCCGGATGCACCGGACGAAAAAATCGCCGAGGTGCTGGATCGCCTTCAACTGCTGTCCTTTCGGGAGCGGCACCCCATGGCGCTCTCTGGCGGACAGAAACAGCGGCTGGCGGTGGCCACCGCGCTGCTGTCGGAAAAGCCGGTGCTGATTTTTGACGAGCCCACCAGCGGCCTGGATTATGCCCGGATGGTGGAGGTGTCCGGCGTGATCCGGGATCTGGCCCGACAGGGCCGCATCGTGCTGGTGGTAACACATGACCAGGAGTTTTTGCAGCAGGCTTGTGACCGGGTCCTGCATCTGTAAGGAGGGGAACTATGCTGGAGCAGATGATAGCGGGAAATGGCTTTCCAAAAGTGGTGGTGGAAAATGATCATTGCCGGGTCTTTCAGATGATGGGCGGCACCGGGGATGGGAGCATGACCCAGTACGACCTGTACCCCGGGATCACTTTGATGTATAACGACTTCCACATGGAGGATTACGACTCCGACCTGACCATTACCGGAGATCTGCTGTGCATCGACTATTGCCGCCAGGGACGGATGGAGTACCCGGCGGGACCGGATGCTTATTCCTATGTGGAAGCGGGGGACCTGAAGCTGGACCGGCGGCTGGAGCACCGGGGGCACTTTGTCTTTCCACTTTCCCACTATCACGGGATCACGGTGGGGCTGGAGCTGCCTCGGGCAGCCCAGGCCCTGGCCGAATGGGTGCGGGACTTTCCGGTGGACCTGTACCGCCTCCGAGACAAATACTGCTCCGGCCCCCACCCCAAGGTACTCCACGGGGCCCCTTCGCTGGATCATATCTTCCAGGAGCTCTATGCCGTACCGGAACAGATCAAGCTCCCCTATTTCCGCATCAAGACGCTGGAACTGCTCCTCTATCTGGATGCCCTGGAACTGCCCGCGGAGTCGGAGAAGCCCTACTTCTACAAGACGCAGGTGGAGAAAATGAAAGCGATTCACCGCCTGCTGACCGGGGATCTGGAGCGTCACTACACCATCACTGAGCTGTCCCGGCGCTTTTCCATCCCGACCACGGCCTTGAAAGAGTGCTTCAAATCGGTCTACGGCCAGCCCATCAACACCTATATGCGGTGCCTGCGCATGGACCGGGCGGCCCTCCTGCTCCGGCAGGAGCCCCATGCCGGCGTGGCGGAGATCGCCGGCCGGGTAGGGTATGACAGCGCCAGCAAATTTGCCGCCGCGTTCAAGGCGGTAAAGGGTAAAACGCCCCTGGAATACCGCCGGGAGGGACAATAAATTCTTCTGTCCAAACGGGACAGGATCGGCGGAGCGGAGCGGAAAAGAGCTTTTTTATCAGTTACAATGGCTGCGGTTAGCGAAAGCAAATCGCAGTCATTTCTTTTGAGAGGAGTCTTGCCGATGAAAGAACGGACCTGGCTGAGCATCCTGCTCTCCTATGCCGGACCCTGCCGGGGCAAAATGGCCGCCTCGGTGGCCCTGGCGGTGGTCAGCGTGGCAGGAGGCTTTGTGCCGTATCTGGGAGTCTATCAAATCCTGCGGCTGTTTGTGGAGCGTCGGGCGGGCCTGGAGGGCATCCTGCTGTGGTGTGGGGTGTGCCTGGCAGGCTACGCCGTCAAGGTGGCGGGCTATGCCCTGTCCACCATGCTGGCCCATGTATCCGCCTATACCATTCTGGAGGGCCTTCGCCTCCAGGTGGCAGATCAGCTCATGAGGGCGCCCCTGGGCGAGGTGGAATCCCGGCCCATCGGGGCCATGAAGAGCACCATCGTGGACCGCATCGAGGATGTGGAGCCGCCCCTGGCCCACATGATCCCAGAGCTGAGCTCTAACCTGCTTCTGCCCCTGGCGGTCGTCATCGCCATGTTCGCCATCGACTGGCGGATGGGCCTGGCCTTGCTGGTGACCATCCCAGTGGCCCTGGTCCCCATGGCGGCGGGGATGCGGTCCTACAACAAGAACTATGCCGCCTATATGGCGGCCAACAACCATGTCAACAGCGTCATCGTGGAATATGTGGAGGGCATCCAGGTGGTCAAGGCCTTCAGCCAGGGGGAGCGATCCTACGCCAAGTTCGCCCAGGCTGTGAGCTCTTTCCGGGACTTTACCCTGAACTGGTTCCGCTGCACCTGGGCCTCCATGAATCTGTGCCTGTCCATCCTGCCCACCACCCTGCTGGGGACCCTCCCGGTGGGCATCTATCTTTACCAGACCGGGGTGCTGGACCCAGCTCAGGTGACGCTCTGCCTGATGATGGCCCTGGGCATCGTCTCCCCGCTCATGAGAGCTACCGCATTCATCAACTCCATGAAGAGTATGCAGTTTGCGGTGAAGGACACCCGGGAGCTGCTGGACCTGCCCCAGCTCTCTCAGGCGAAGCAGGAGGCGGATCTGGACGGCAGCGGCATCCGGTTTCGGAATGTGGCCTTTTCCTATGGCGGGACGGGGGGCGCGGAGGTGCTCCATGACCTGGAGCTGCACATCCCCCAGGGGAGCTTCACCGCCCTGGTAGGGCCCTCAGGAGGCGGCAAGTCCACCATCGCCCGGCTGGCTGCCCGCTTCTGGGATGTGACGGCCGGCTCCATCACCCTGGGTGGGCGGGACATCCGGGAAATGCCTCTGAAACAGCTCTCCCAGGCCATCAGCTTCGTCACCCAGGACAACTTCCTCTTTGACTGCTCTCTCAAGGAGAACATCCGCCTGGGAAAGCCGGACGCCTCGGACGAGGAGGTGCTGGCGGCGGCCAGGGCGGCCCAGTGTGAGGAGTTTCTGGCCCGACTGGACCGGGGCTGGGACACCCCGGCGGGAGAGGCGGGCAGACAGCTCTCCGGCGGGGAGCGCCAGCGTATCGCCATCGCCCGCGCCATTTTGAAGGACGCCCCCATTGTGATTTTGGACGAAGCCACCGCGTTTACCGATCCGGAAAATGAGGACAAAATCCAGAGCTCGATCATGGCCCTCTCCAAAGGGAAGACCCTGCTGGTCATCGCCCACCGCCTGAGCACCATCCAGAACGCGGATCAGATCGTGGTGCTGGAAAAGGGGCATATCGTGGACCAGGGCACCCAGGCGGAGCTGCTCCGCCGCTGCCTGCTTTACCAGAAGCTGTGGCAGGCCCACATCGGAGCCCAAGGCTGGGCAGTTACATCGGGCGCAAAGGAGGGACAGTGAGATGTTTCACAGTGTAGGACGGATCATGCGGTGGGCCGGAGCCTACCGGAAACGAATGGTGCTGGGCTTCGTGTGCTCCTTCTTCGCCACCTGGTGCACCGCCGGGCCGGTGGTGCTGGCGGCTTGGGCGCTGGGACAGCTGATTGTGGACGCCTGGGGAGAGGAGCGCCTGTCTCCGCACCTTCCCTGGCTGTGCCTGGGCGGGATCGTGGTGCTGATTCTTCTGCGGTTTTTCTTCACCTACTGGAAAAACCGGCTTCAGGAGAGTATCGGCACGGAACGGGCGGCAGAGCAGCGGATGGAGCTGGGGAATGTGCTCAAGCGGGTGTCCCTGGGGTACTTCGCCAAAAACGACCTGGGAGACATTTTGGCAGCCCTCACCACCGAACTGAGCACCCTGGAGCTCCAGAGCATGAAAATGGTGGATGCGGTGGTGAACGGCTATATCCAAGTGGCCGTGATCCTGCTGTGTGTGGCGTTTTTCTGCCCGCCTGCCGCGCTGGCGGCGCTGATCGGTGTGCTGGTGTCCGCCTTTGCTCTGCGGGGGATCGGCCGCCAGAGCGCCCGCACCGCCCCGGTGAGCCACCGGGCTCAGGAGGCGCTGTCCGGGGCGGCCATTGAGTACATTCACGGTCTGCCGGTGGTCAAGTCCTTCGGCCAGGATGGCGTTTCTGTCCAGCGGTTTCGGGAGGCCTGCCGGGCAAACAAGGCCATCCGCATCAAAAATGAGTTCGGCTTTGTCCCCTGGAACTGTCTGCACCTGTTTGCTCTGCGGGCGGCTTCCGTGGGGCTGGTGCTCACCGCCGGCTGGCAGGCCCTGGCCGGCGCCCTTCCCCTCCAGTATTTCCTGATGATCGCCCTGTTCTCCTTTACCATCTTCGGCAGTGTGGAGGCCATCAACGATGCGGCCCACATCCTGTCGGTGACGGACTCGGTGCTGGACCGTCTGGAGGAGCTGGAGCAAACCGATTTCATTGACAAGGGAGGAAAGGAGGTCGTGCCGGAGCGCTTCGATGTGGCCCTGAGCCATGTGTCCTTCGGCTACGGCGGCCGCGAGGTGCTCCACGATGTATCCTTTACCGCCCCCCAGGGGACCACTACCGCCATCGTTGGCCCCTCCGGCTCCGGAAAGAGTACCATCTGCAATTTGGTTGCCCGGTTTTATGATGTGAATGCCGGCTCTGTCTCCGTGGGCGGACACGATGTGCGGGAGTTTACCTGCGAGAGCTTGCTGAGAAACATCTCCATGGTGTTCCAAACGGTGTATCTGTTCCATGACACGGTGGAGAACAACATCAAGTTCGGCTGCCCGGACGCCACCCATGAACAGGTGGTGGCCGCTGCCAAGGCCGCCTGCTGCCACGATTTCATCTCTGCCCTGCCGAACGGCTATGATACCGTGATTGGAGAGGGCGGCTCCACCCTCTCCGGCGGGGAGAAACAGCGCATTTCCATCGCCCGCGCCATGCTCAAAAACGCGCCTATCGTCATCCTTGATGAAGCGACCGCCAGCGTAGACCCGGAGAATGAGCACCTGATTCAGCAGGCTCTGTCCGCTTTGACAAAGGGGAAAACCATCCTTACCATCGCCCATCGGCTGGCCACCATCCAGAGCGCGGACCAGATCCTGGTGGTGGAGGACGGCCGCATCGTTCAGCGGGGTACCCACGACGAGCTCATGGCCCAGGGCGGGCTTTACCGGCGATTCATTGAGATCCGGGAACAGGCCGAGGGCTGGAGACTGGCATGAGGGAGAACAGCAAGCGACAGCATCCCGCATCCTTACACGCTTCAGGCGAGGACTATCTGGAAGCCATCCTGATCCTTCATATGAAAAAGGGCACGGTGCGCTCCGTGGATGTGGCCCGACACCTGGGAGTTTCCAAGCCCAGCGTGTGCCATGCGGTGGCGTTGCTAAAGGACGGCGGTTTTCTCACCATGGATGAGGATTTCTCCCTATGCCTGACGGATGTGGGCCGGGAGGTCGCGGAGAGCATCTACGAGCGCCATTGTTTTTTTACAGAGAAGCTGATTGCCGCAGGGGTTGACCCCAAGGTGGCGGAAGCCGACGCCTGCAGGATTGAGCACATCATCAGCGCGGAGTCTTTTGAGCGGCTGAAAGAGGCGGCTAAAGGTATGAGGCAGGCGTAACGCCTCATTCTTTCGGCTCCTGAATAAGCACACTTAAAAGAAGCTGGAAAGGAACACCCCCTGCTTTGGCAGGGGGTGTTCCTTAATTGAAGCTGTTCAACCGTGCTCCGGCATTATTCCCGGCATTTTGCTCGTGACGCAAGTACAGAAATTTATCAGAAATTAAACATAATTCAGGAGAGTATAATACATCCATTTTCCATAAAAAGGAGATGAAATTACGAGCAGCGTCATTTCAGGAAAGCGTATTCTACTAATTGAGGAAAGCCAAGCACAGGCGGAGAGCATCCGAGCCTTATTGAGGAAAAACGGGGTTGATCCTTGCATCGCCTTGACAATCCAAAACGCGGTCAGCCAAATGATGATCCGCACCTTTGATGTAGTGGCTCTGGACGCGGATACCGAGGATGCTGCCCGTCTGATTGGTTTGCTGCTGGATCTTCGGCACGCAAAGAATACGCTTCTACTTATGTTCCCAATCGGTAAATCTGATGTTCGGGCGGCTTTTATGAACCGAGGGTTTGATATGTGCCTTGCGGAAAACAGTCCCAAGGAGTGCTCTGCCGCTGTCTGTGCCCTGCTTCGCCGTCCGTCGGCCGATGAATACCCTACGGAGGCCGCACCGCCTGGCCGTATCATTTATAAAGATCTGATGATGGACCCCTTGCGCCAAAGGGTCACAATGCGCGGAAGTCAGCTCTCCTTTACAGCTCTGGAGTTCAAGCTCCTCTATTTCCTGGCCAGCAATCCCTCTATCGTCTTTTCCAGGGAACTGATCTATGAACGGGTCTGGAGGGAGAGCAGTCTCTACGGCAGTAAGAGCGTTAACGACCTGATCTGTTCTATACGAAAGAAGATGGGCCTGTCTCCTAAAGATACCGATTATATCAAGACAGTCAAGGGAGTCGGGTACTGTTTCGCTCCATAATGTCGAAATAACACATATTCCGCCGCAAATTCTCTTTTAAGTCCACTTTGGGAGCGTAAGGAAACCATGATGCACCGCTATTCTGTGGATAACGGCACAAGAACCCACATCGCGACGAAATTTGCTTTCAAAGCATGGAATGAGATGGGGGAATATGAATAGGTCTGCGCCTCCACTTTTCCACCATGGCAGGGCAACAGCTTGGTCTACCGCTATCCTATTCTCCGGTGCCAATTTTCTTGCCTTGGATAAGAATTCCTCGCATGATGTCTCCTTGTGCTGAAAAATTTTATTTCAGAAAGAAAGGCGGGGGGATCATCATGGAGCAAACGAAAATAAGAGAACAGGTAATTGATGACTTGAAGCAATATCCGGAGCTGAAGAAGAAAGTCATCTTGCTTCGCTATGAGCAGGAACACCCCGCCAAGATTTCAGACAGCGAGGTGATCGACAGCATGGCGCTTTCACGGCCGGTGAGCGACGGCATTCGACCGGCGGGATTTATCTCAGATAAGACCATGCGTATCGCCACACAGTTCCGGGACAAGAAAGACCGACTCAACCAAGAAACCATTATGGAGATCGCCCAGGAGCTTTATACCGTTGAACAACAGATCTCCAAGCTGGAGTTCTATGTCTCACAATTAGAAGAAAAACAGGCCGAAGTGATCCGAAAATATTATTTTGAGGGGAAAACTTGGGGAGAATTACAGCGGGAAATGCATCTGGCGCCGCGGACACTGCTCAAGCGCAGAGACGATGGCCTGGATGCGCTTGTGTCCATCTACTCTTACATAGGGCAGGTGAAAGGAGATCGAAGGAATACATGACGGTACATTTTTATGACGATGCGCACGAAGCGTTTTTCCGTGAGAAATTGGAGCGGGCCGCAGCATCCGGGCGTACTCCAGACAACTATTTTCGTTCTTTCCTCTATCTGTGCGGGCTGTGCCCAGATACCAGGAGCCACTTCCATCGTTTATTTGACTGGCGGGAGTGGTGTATCTGCCCGGAGGCGCTGGCTGACGGCTGGCAGACTGGTACGAGCAAAAGAATCACCAGGCTGGCATTTAACCTGTGGAACGGCTATGGGCAGGAGCAACCGGAGGATGAACGGGTCTCTGCGGCATTCCTGCCGGATGAGATATTCTGCTGTGGGTTTCAGTCCTGCTTCTTTGAGGCGGTGCGGCTCCGTTTCCCAGAATATGCGGACGCTGCCTCATCACTCCCATGTATGGGACCAGGCTAAATGATTTTTGTAAATAACCCATACTGTGTTTTACAGGCCGACAGCGCAAAGCTGCCGGCCTGTGTTCTTTGATCCGATATTATTGTTCGCTTTGGCCGCTGTAACGAATATCCTCCGTCACATCATGGCCTGTTCCCGGAACGGCATAGACGCCGCAGCGGGAGATCTCCTTGAGCGTTTCAATGCGCCAACGCAGGGCACGGGCCACAGCAATGCGGCGGGCTTCATCCAGGAACAGGGAGCCCTTGGTCAGCTCCATCCATTCCTCCTCGATACTGTCCAGCCTGGACAGGTCCAGCCAGTCAAAGGAAGATACCAGCTTGATCTGCTCCTCATGGCGGTCCTTGAACGGCTTGCAGGTGACCCGCCCGCTTCCCACCATGCCGGTGGGCTTGTCAAACCACAGGGATGTGCCGCTGTCGTAGATCGGGGCGGCGCCCAAATACTCCAGCGTCTCAGCGTTGCGTACCACGCCGAAGTTATTTTGGTGCCGGTCCTCGTTGACGATCAGGTAGTCCAGTACGATCATCCGGTCCACGGCCTCCCGGACGCCGGGAATACCAAGGGCTTCACAGCAGTCCATATAATGCTGATAGACCGAGACATGATTGGGCCGCTTTACCGTCTGCATGATATACCACGCTGGGATCAACTCGGTTTCCGGGGTGATAAAGTCCTCACATACGCTGTACGGGTAGTCCTCCTGGACCGTCAGCGTATAGGTCACATGGGGGATACCCAGACGCTCCATCACGGAACTGGCCAGCACCTCATTGTAGGGCTCCTGCTGGGTGGCGCCGCTTCCGCCCTTCATCAGGCACCGGCGCTCATCCAGAATGGCCCACTTTTTCTTCAGCCAACCGTCCGAGGTGTTGTCCGGGGACATCAGGCTTACCCGGCCGCTGGATGAGCCGCGGCCGAGCAGGATATTGCCCACATCATCGGAAAAGGCGTTTTGAAAGAAGTTTACCTCCTCCCAGCGCACGCCGCTGGATGTCGGGCAGATCCAATATTGGTCGGACAGGCTTAGCCCCAGGCATTTGTCCAGGAGCAGTTGTGTGGAGGCCAACTCCAACTCTCGCAGGGCATCCCGGATGCGGTCACGGCTGGCTGGAATGGCCCGGCCGGTCCACCATGTATTGAGGGCGCTCCTGTCAATGACTCCCTTTTTCACAGGGATACCTACCGGAACATGGAGCGCGTTATAAACATGGCCGACAGACCGGATCACACCGGTGTCCGTATCCAATTGGAGGTCGGCCACAGGTGTATTTTTGTGCATAAGAACATAGCGACTGTCTGCCATTTTGGTTTCACCTCTTTCTGCTTGATTATAGTAAGAAAAAAGGAACTTGCAACTTGCCGTTGAGTATGCGATGCGCCTCCAAGGGGCTTTTTATTTTTGAGAAAACAGCAGGACCGGCACCGGGCGGCAATTTGAACTCCCCGGTGCGCCGATCCTTCGCAAGATGAATCAGATCGTTTCCTCTAAAAGCCGCTCTTTGATGACGACGGTATTTCCATGCTTCCTTTTCCAGGAGAGTACGGGCCTGGTTTGTATTCCATGGGTACCCGTTCTGAAAACGATACGGCGCAGGACTGCATATTCCGGAATGGAGGGGGCAATCATGGCGACGGTAGTCTCAATCTGCTCAATGGCCTTGACCAGATCGGAGCCCTTCAATTCGATGTAGTAGGAAGTCTTTGCATCATCGTTCAAAAGGAGATAATCACAGCGCGGAGACATATCCCCCGCTGCGACCACCTCTCCATCCACCTTGAACTGCCGGATCATGTGCCTATTTTTGTTCTTGCCGACATGGGTACAGCGATTTTCCGCCGAAGTAAATACGGAGTGCTGTCCCGCCCGATGCGGCGTAAAATCATTGATGTTGCAGCACATACCTATCCCTCCTCAGAAAACAAAAATCCGAGAAGGAAATCGCTTAACGCATTGATCTCAGTGGAGGCGCCGTCAATCAGTTCATTCTTGATCAGCTTCAGCCCATCATCCTCGTTCACAGCCGTTTCCAGCTTGCCGTCATGAATATAATAGGCGTTTGATCTTTCCGCATCAAGCCAAAACCTCTTGTTGAGACGCGGCTTGACCTCTTCTTGACGCTGAACAGGAACCTGGCCGGCGAGCATCAGATAGTTCAGTGTGCTGAGCACATAGGGGCTGTGTGTGGTCACGATGCCTGTGTTCCCGCTGGTAAGCATCAAAGCGAGCACATGGGAGATTGTCTGCTGGGAGGCCGGATAAAGGTGGGACTCCGGCTCTTCCACGATCAGGAACACCTTTCTCTGCTCAATCAGATAATAGAACAGAAGGTTAAAAAGCCACACAACTTCCTGCTGGCCGGAGGAAGCCAGGTTGATTTTCACATATTTGCCGTCTGAAAGATATAGACGCTCCTCATTTTCCGTATATCGGTAGCTGCCGTTCAACACCTGCTCCGCGGCTGTTCTCAAGAGGTTGACCGCGGGCCTGATCTCCTTGTACTTTTTCAGCCGAATCGGGTCAGCCTCAATTTCCCGGATAACGCCATCCATCCCGTAGCCGAAGGTCGGCTTGAGCTTTAGGATCAATTCCGTGTATCGCTTGGTGATATAGTCGATATTACGGAGTTGGGACTCCTCCAGCGAAGTAAAAATATAGTTGAGCTGCGCGCTCAGCAGTGTAATCAAATTGCGCCCGGCCGGAATAAAGACGGTTTCATACGGATCATTAAACAACTGGCTGAGCTGTTTCTCGGCATAGTCCCTCTGGCCGGGAGAGATATTGGAAAAATTCCGCCAGCCCAGCTCTGTGAAATACTCTTTCACAGAGCCGCTAAATTCAATTTCGATATAGTTTTTCAGGGGATCATCATAATTTTCAGTCAGGGATACCCGGATAGAGACATTCTTTTTATAGGTGTATTCCATCTTCATATCCAGCGGCATGACCCAGGAGGTCCCAAAAAGCTGCAGGAATTTGTTCTTCAGGCGCTGTTCCAAGACCATGGACCAGGAAGCGTCATCCCGGTCCGATACTGCTTGCGGGCCTCCCTGCATGATAATATTCAAAATATCCTGTTTGACCGTCCTGAAAAAATAGACGGCTTTTGCAACGGTGCTTTTTCCGCTGGACTGCGGGCCAGTCAAAACGGTGAAGTCGTTCAGGTCCAAATCACATTCTTGAATAGGACCAACATGATATAACCGGAGCTTGTGATCCATGCGGCACACTCCTTTTCCAAAGCGATTTTAAGTTCTGTATTTGTTGTTAGTATAATCAGATTTTAGAGATAAATCAAGTCGAGATGGTGAATGAGGCAAGTCTGGAGATTCGCGGCGAGACGCCTTTGGCGGCAGAGTGACACGGACGGATAGTTCGCAACTCTCCGTCCGTGTTCTCTGTGTAATAAGATGTTTTCTCTCCGCTATGCCACCCGGCTCACCACCAGCTGCTCCGCGATTTGATCGCGGGAGAGCTGGCTGGTGCGGTAGACATTGGTGCAGAACTCCCGGAGGCTGAACTCAAACCCGGCGTCCTCCTGATCCAGCAGGATGCCGGTGATCTGGAAGCCTCTGGCGGACTGTTCCGCCTTCAGCTTTTCCAGGAAACTGTCCGGCAAAACACATTCACCGTCCGTGACGAACACCATGTCGGCATTTTCAAAGCCCTCCTGCTCCATGAGGCGCAGGGCCTCCCGCAGCGGCGTCTCGTAGTCGGTATTTCCGTTTAGGAAGGTCTCGGCACAGCGCAGAACATCCTCACGGTCGTACTGCCCCGGCAGGAAGAGATCAGTCTGAACATCTCCAACCCCGGCAAAATGGATCACGGCAAACCGGCGCTGGTCCCGCATGGCAATGTCCAGCAGGGCCAGGGCCACCGCCTTACACCAGGGTGCTTGGCTCTCCGCAGAACTGGACTCGTCCAGCATACAGATGATGTCGCCGCTTCCCTTGCAGATGGGCTCCCGGCGCTGGTACTGCTTGAGTGCCTTTCGCTGGAGCTTGCGCAGGAAAAGCGGCAGCGTCTCCGGCGCGGCAAGCATGGCGAACTCCGAGGCAATGGCCCTGTTGATGTCGCCGCCCAGCTCCAGGCTGTACTTCTCGCCGCGGCCATAGGCATAGCCGTTTTTGCGCTTGCCGTCCATCAGCTCCTTCAGGCGCCCCAGATAGCGGGCCACCTCCATGAGCGTGGGACTCTTGCCGACGCGGGCGGCCAACTCCAGGTCCGCCGCTCTCCGCTCCGGATCATTGCTGTCAGGGCCGTAGCCCCAGGCCAGAAGCGCCGACGAAACGCTTTCGGCTTTCTGTGCCGCCGCCCGTACCGCCTGTGCAAAACAGCCGGAGACGGCCTCTTTATTTTGGAGCATCTGGTCGCGGACCATATGGCCCACGGCTTCCGTCTGGTTGACCTGGCTCTGGGCCTGATTGGCAGCCTTGACGGCCTGCTTCTCCAGTTCGGGAAGCTGCTCAGGGCCGGCCTGTGCGATTTGCTTCATCAGTTTTTGAAGCTCCTCCATGCTCCTGTCCCTTTTTTGTTCCAGGCGCTCCAGGGTATTCAGCGCCCCTTTTTTTCCACTGGCTTTTTCCAGCAGCTCATCCAGGTTTCCAGCCACCTGACTGATAAATTCCGAAGCGGCCTCATAGGCGGGGAGCTGCCGCCCCTCACAGGCGGCTTTGATGGCGGGATAGTCCTCGCCGTCCATCACCTCATTTAGGATCGGTGCATTGAAGCGGCGGGCCTGCTCGGAAATGGCATCTTCTGGCTGCCGCCGCACATTCAGGGAATAAAAGCTCTGATAGATGTCCCTGCTCAGAGCGGGAAAGGTGGACAGCTTTTCGCCGCAGGCTTTTTCCAGCGCATCCAGCTCGTTATCACCCCGGCGCAGGTCCCGGTATGCCGCGTCCTCCAGTTTGGTTGATTTCAGCACCCGATGTCCGCCGGCGTGCCGGGGGGAGAATGTCTGCGCGGTCTGTGCCAGGGGAGAGCCCAGCACATCGCTTAAAGAGCGAAAATAAGTACGCATATTACTTTCCTTCCTTTGTCATTTTCAAAGTCCTGTTATGATCGAAATCCTCTTCGGGATCAATCTTATCCCGCGTTGTCTCTCAGGCCATCGCAGTCTGCCGCATTTTGGAGCGACAGCCAGCGCCGCTCCAACAGCGGCGCTATTTTTGCCACGGTGCCGTCCTTGTCAAATGGAGCGAGCACCAGATCACCCTCGTTGCTCCAGGTCCGGATGTGATCTTCGGCCAGCCGTTCTGATAGGCTCACAGCTTTGCCGCCGAACAGCTCGCTCTCCATCGGTAAAACAGTGCCGTAGTGCCAGACATTTGTGCGGGCGCCGAATTTCTGAATCGTCTTTCGGCCTTTTGGAGTGAGCGTGCCGTTCACTTCACGCTTGGTGAGGCATCCCCAGGTCTTTGTACCTGCCCACTTGTTGGGCTTGTCTTTCAAAATATGAACGGTCTTGGGCTTGCCCTTTGCGAGGATATACATGGACTCAAAAGCGTCTCCATATCGGACAGGGGTGGGCGGCGTGTTCCTTTCCTTTTCCACAAGGATGGTGTCGATCAGTCTCAACTGGATTGATTGAAAGTAGACTACCTGACGGAATTGCGCGGTGGAAAAGGTGGCCTCCCCGCGCTCATTGGGGACATGCCAGACCAGCACCCCGCCCGGCTTCAAAACCCGTAAGAGCTCAACCGCAGTCCTCCGAAACAGGTAATCGGATGGCCGGCCTTTTTGAAAAAACTCCTGCTTGCCTGGAGCGGCCAGAATCAAATCTATGGTCTCCGCGGGCAGCGCCAGTAAAACCTGGAGGTGATCTGCGCAGCGGATGACTTTTCCAGGCTCAGATAAGAGCATCGTATTCACCGTCCTTCTGTGACCTGCATCCAGCGGAGAGGCGCTTGGCGGTTGGGACATGGCGCTTCTCCATTTCTCGCTGAAGCTCCGCTTGAAAACGGGCGGCAGCGGCGTGGATTCTCCGCAGTTGACGAAGTTCCTCTTTGGAAAGGGACCCGTCATCTTCATAGGCCGCCAGTTCGCAGGCTGTGGAAAAGGCGGCGAGGGCGGAGACCATGTTTTGGCATTGAGCTTTTAAGTATGGATTGTCCATTGTACTATTCCTTTCCAAACAGCCTGGACGAGTCGAACAGGATTACTTTCCCGTCCTCCGTGATACGCATGGCTGTGAAGTGAAATGCACTCCTGGCGATACCGGATAGGTAGTCCAGGCGGCCCAAACGGGTGACGGCCTCATCTCTGGTAATAGGGGCGCCGTCCATCTCGTAAGTTGTTTTGTCTCTTCTGGTGGCTTCTTGGATCTGGGCGAAGTCTTTTCTGCCATATCCGCAGCGTTCAAGATACATCTTCTCTTCTTTTGTGATCTTCATTGAGATCTCTGCCTCCTGTTTTTGATTTAGGCCACGGCATAATTCAGGGCATAGAAGCCGTTTCCGCAGGAAATATATTGTCCCGGGTGCTCATAGGCGGTGGCCCGTATGCGATCCCGAAAATGCGGGTTTTTCTTTGCTTTTGGGTGAGCGGCCAGACGGTCTCCCAAGTCGGACAGCTTGGCGCGGCCGCTCAGCTCCTCCATGGTCAACCGAATCAGGTGGTGCCAAGTCAAGCCAGGGATGTCCTCCTTCCGTAGATCCACGGTGGTCTCCCGGCGCACCGCGAAAGGGAAAAAGAGTGCATCCTGTTTATGGAAAAGGAGCAAATACTCCGTTACCACAGGGATGAATGGCTTTTTGTAGCTGCGGGTGTCGCTGACGCAGTTGTATTGCCCTTTTACGATGAACGCTTCCATCTGTCCCACGCGCATAAGGTCATGCTGCATAGAGTAGAAACTCCCTTTGGTGCGGATGTCCCCAACCAGGATGGCAAGCCGGCCGTCCCTGCGCAGGGCCATAAAGAGCTTCTGGACAATGTAATTCAGCTTTTCCACAAACTCGGGATAGCTGGAACACCTGGAAAGGTCATCCTTATGCGGCGTGCCCCACATATTTCCGGAGTAAGGGATCAGATTATGGTAGGGCGGGTGGAGAAAAATCAAATCTGCCGAATCGTCCACTTCGTCCCGCAGCGCATCCCATCCGCCAATACCGCAGGCAGGGGCGGGATTGAGGTCATACAGAAGCGAGCGCACACCAAGGCTCTGCGCCGCCGCCTGGCTCGTCCCAGAGCCGGACATAGGATCAAGGAGCGTAAAGTCCTGTGTCTGCTTCCCGTAGTAATGCTTGCACTCAAGCACATAGCGGAGAATCGCCCGCACGACCTCCGGCGAGCAGTTTCCACGCCACTTGTTGTTCCCGCCGCTGCCGCGTTCCGGGAAAGCCATAAAAGAAGTGAGTTCCTTACCCACACGCTGGCGAAGCTCTTTGGTCCCCAGTTCCTGGACAATCTGTTTCCAGCGGGGGCCGAACTCTTTCTCCAATATCTGTACTGCGCGATCCTGTTCCGGAAAGCTCATGTATCATCGTCTCCTGTATCTTGGTATATTTGCTTTTGCAGGGAAGAAATACAGCGCGGGAGAGGACGAAGCCTCCCCCGCGTGTTGTTTTGCCGGAATTAGAAATCCGGCGCAAAGTCATCGCCGCCGCCCGGCACAGAGCCCTGATAGGCGCCGTAGCCCGCAAACTGGTCGTCGGCGGGGAAGTCGCCGGCGGCATCATCCTTCTTGCTGTCGGCAAAGTAGGCGTTGTCCACAAGAATCTCAATGCTGACGCGGTTGTTGCCTTCCCGGTCTTTCCAGCCTCTTGTCTGAAGCCGGCCGTCCACCGAGATCATGCGCCCCTTGGTGAAATACTTGCAGATAAACTCAGCGGTGGATCTCCAGGCCACGACATCGAAAAAGTCCGTCTCTTTCTCCTCGCCCTTGCCATAATCCCGGTCATTGGCAATCCGGAAAGAGGTGACGGAGACGCCGCTTTGGGTGCGGCGCAGCTCAGGGTCTGCAACCAGGCGGCCGGTCATAGTGATACGGTTTAACATAAGGTTGTCCTCCTCTTGATCATGAGAATGTGATTTGCAGGCCATCACTGTAATTGCCTGCTTCAAAGATGTAGTAAGTCCCATTTGGCAGCCGGATCAAGGGGTGCTCGCGCACCCGCTTGACCGCGCTTTTCAGACCGCCGGCGCTGACCGTCAGCGCCAGGGTTTCCAGCCCATTGGCATGGACATGATGGACTCGGAACAGTTTCATCATCCGGAGCTGCCCTCCTTGTGGAAGGCTCCGCGGAGCATCCTCTGGAGGATGCCAGTGATATATGCACTCAGGATTTCCACAGCGCCCATTCCACAGAATGCCGTTGTACTCGGGTACTGCTGCGCGTAATACGGGCCGCCGCCAGTGTAGCTCATGGCGCTTTCTCCTCCCAGTCCCGGCACCGAAATGCCGTCTTCAGATGGCCGTCAGGGTCACGGGAGAGCTCCCGGTCGCGGCCAGTCTGGATGAACAGGAGAAAGACTGCCAGCCCCTTTTCAGGCAGCCGGGATTGTGGCGGCAGGTGTTACAGTCCTTTTCCGAATCTTTACACATCGCCGGAGCCTCCGTTCCACTCAACCTCCGAGGTGAAATACAGCTTGTCGGTCAGAGCGTCGAAGAATCGGTGAAGCCTTTCCAGCTTGGACAGGCCGCTTTTCCGCCCGCTTTGTAAATAGCGGCGGAGATGTCTTTGAGCGCATAGCTCCGCCAGCCCTCGCCGGGCATGACAAAGGAAAACCTTCCGGAGGGAAAATCGACCTGGAAGGCACCGTTCACATGAGGATCATTGCGAAAGCGCGCCATCGACAGCTCGGCAAAGTCTTGAGTAGAAAGGCGTTCCGTCTCTCCCAGCCTGGAACGAAAATCGCCGCTTGGGGATGACGGCGACTTTCGCACCGTCTCCCGGATAAAGGCGGCCAGGGCAAGGAGGTCCCAGGCCCGCGTGAGCTTATGGTACTCGCAGGCCCGGCCGGCGGTCAGCGAGGACGGACACGCGGTAGGTCTCCGCCTCGTGCCGCACCCGCTCCTCCGCTTCATGCTGTTCCTCCCGGGCCAGCTTTTCGGCAATCTCAACGCGCTGTTCGGATGGGACCAGGCGTTCGTAGAGTTCCGTCAAGACCCTGCCCAGCTCTTCTCCACACTGGAGCCCGCAGGCTCCAGTGCAGTGGATAGCGCATTGAATTTGTCTTCCGGATACCAGAGAGTGATCTCAAGGCAATTTGCCATGTCAGTCCCTCCCGGTGCGAAGCTCGCCGAGGTATTCGCCAAAGCGCTCCTTATCGAAATCCTCGATGATCTCCATATCTACACAGAAGCGCAGAAATTCCAGGAACATATTCCGGGCGGCGTTGTACTCGTCGCCGCTGAGTTCTTTGCTGCTCCAGTGCGTCCAGACACTCGGCCGCATCTCCATAGGTGTTTTGGAATCGGCAGTAGCTCATGTTCGACATAGGATACCTCCTGAATTTAAGCCGCAAGTGCGGCGGTTTCCGTGGGGAACGGCACGACCTTCGAGCGCGCCTGGTCCATCTCCAGCTTGATTTCACCGGGTTTGACCTGAAACATACGGGCAATCTCCAGGTCGTGGTAGCCCTGTGCGCGCAATGCGGCGATCTGCCGCTGCTTTTGCGTCAGCTTGCCGGAGAGTTCCTGAAAAGACAGCACATTTTCATAGGCCGCCGATACGGGGTCCAGCAGATCCCGGGTATGAAGCTCTTCATCCAGGGACTCTACCAGGGCACGGCGCTTCTTGCGCATCCAATACTCCTTGGAGTGGTGGACATCGCAGCTCATGGCCCGGTAGGCAATGGTGGAAAAGCTGTACTTGCGCAGTTCTGGCCGGGCCAGATATTTGCGGACTGCCCGCAGGTAGCCAAAGACCACAACATCGTAAAGTCATCCTCCGGCAGCCCCGCCTTGCGCAGATACCCATAGATAACGGTGATGTTCGGCAGCAAATTCTGATTCAGCTTCAGTCAGCGGCAGATTGTAATTTAACATAATTGGCACCTCTTTCTTTATCATTGGATGCTGTCAACTGGCCTTCAGGTCATAGAGCTCCCGAAGCGGAACATAAGAGTATTGGACCGACGCATGGGCCTCCTTGCTGTACCGCTCCAGTTCTTCCAGACAGGCGTTGATCTTTTCCCGCTCCGCATCGCTCTGAGCATTGGAGAGCATTTGACTGAGCGTGATATAGAGGGACATAAATTCATCCCGCAGTTTTCCGATCCGGCGGGCCGCAGGGCGTCGGCCGTATCGGTAAACTCCTGATACCCTCCACGGCTTCCGCCAGAATGGTGTCCAGCCGGTCCTTGAGGGGATCGTTGCACATCCGCTCCAAGGTGGATTGATGATAGTCCGCTCCCGGAGCGGTCCACAGGTAGGCGCAGAGCGTGGTCAGATCAGACGGCTCCACGGTGTCCCTGCCGCTGAGCCAGGCCTTTGCCTGTGCGATAGGGGCGTAGTTAAAATATTTCCGGTCAGAGATATGGATGCCCTGCCGCGCAGCCCACAGCACATCGTCCATCAGCTCATTTACCTGGTCCGGGACGCGGACCTGAAGCACTTCGTCCTGCATGGCCTGCAGCTCCGCCAGGGAAATGACGGCCGACGGATTTTGCGCCGTGCCCTGCGCCGCCTGCTTCTGCTTCAGAATCGTCAGGCGGGCGTCCCTGTCTTCCACATACTCAGTGACCACCTTGAGCTCAAACCGGTCATAGAGCGGCGAGGATCTTCTCCTCCGGATTTGCGAAATTCGGAATTTCATTGGAGGCGGAAAGAAAGAGATCGTGGGATGTGGATGGTTTTGCCCTCATTGGTGTACCGGCGCTCGTTGAGCGCGGTCAGGAGGGCGTTGAGGATACCGTCGGACGCCTTAAAAATCTCGTCTAAAAGACAATATGGCTGTCCGGCAGCTTTCCTTTGGTGATGATCCGGGGCTCGCCGCTGTGCAGCTCAGCGAGCGCCTTACGGTACTGTTCCATCTCCGCGGTCAGGTCCGCGAGTTGACTTGCGCTGTTCGGCCCACCGGTCTGAAGTTCTGTCTCCAGCTTCCGGCGCAGCTCCTGATAGTGCTGGTCTTTCTCCAACACCTCCTCCGCACGCCGCCGGGGATGAGGCTGGAGAGGTCCAGACGCCCGAACAACGCCTCTTCATCGGTCTGCTTGGACATCAGCCGCTCAAACTGGTTGGTGCCGGTGATGCCGGCGCGGAACAGGTTGATAACGGCGCTCTTGGCCTGGCCGGTATCGCCCAGGATAAAGACATTCTTGCGGGTGAGCAGGGCGATGGCGATGATCTCAATGAGCTCATCACGCTCGGCCACCTGTGCCCGGACTTCCTCCATCCGGGTGAGCATCTTGTTTCTCGGTGTTTGACTCATTTGTTTTCCTCCTTTAGCATCTCCAGAGACGAAGCCGGCCGGGCGTCGGCGCCAGCAGGCGGTCCGGGATCGGCTTGCCGCTGCGGAGCATAGCCGTAATTCCACAGCCGAGCCAGGTAAAATGCGAGGCGGTAAGCTCCGCCGGACGATGGCAGTCTCTTGTCCACTCCGGGAGCTGGTGTCGATGTATGCCTGCGCCTCCTCATAAGTGCGGAATTTCATGGCGTGAAGCGGCTCGTCATAGCCAACGGCATCCGGGACCCGCCTATTTCGCCGTGCTCGGCATAGTATAGATCGGTGTCTCTGATGTTGCGGATCAGATAAAGGCTATATGCCATTTGCGACCCTCCAGCAGAATTTCAGGATCACGGATGCCGGCAGGGTCTTGAATGTCTCTTGCCGGTCCGGCGAGAGGGCGTCGAAGATCTGGCAGACGACATTCGCAGTGGTCGCGTCCAGCCAGACCCAGCCGGCCCCGCTTCAAAGGGTTCGCGTATGTCATACAATCCGGGAGTATGCTCCCGCGGGCGGATCATACGCAGCCCATGTTCGCGTACAGTTTGGCAGCACTCTAAAAGGTCATGGCTGAAAACCCATCCCTTCTCTTATTTGGGCGAAAGCATCGGTTTCATTCCGGCGGTAGCTTCCCATGTACTGCCCATTTGCGATCATGTACTCGCGCAGGGTCAATTCGTTGTCCCATAGTACGGAATTGTCGTCCTTGATAAGCGCGGTCAAGCAAAACTTCAGGGTTGGATAATGCCGGGAGACAACGCGAAACATATTTTGGGGAGCGTGTCCCATACGAAGAAACGGTAGCGCCGTTCTCCCAATACCCGTTTGACCTGCATTTCACAGGTCTCCGCCGGCTTCCCAATAACCCGCGCACCACAGGCGTCCGGCCTTGAGAAAGCCGCGGCGCTGGATCTCCTCCGGCACCGGAAACAGCGCGTGGAACGAATACCTGGGCTTGGTGTTTGGGGCGGTCGGCCCACTGTGGGCCGCATCCGCTCCGAAAAGCCTTGTCAAAGGTGTTGAGAAACGCCGCGTCCCCGCTGACGCTCAGCAGGCATTCGATATACTGGGGAGTTCCTGCTCCGCCCCGGATTGATTGCTCAAAGGCTCAGGCATGGCGGCTGTCCTCACTGGTACTTTCCGTCACGGCGGATTTTCTGTGCAGCTCCGCTTCCAGTTCCCGCTTTGGCGTATAGCGGTGCAGGTTTTCGTTGACATATTTCGCTGTATGGTACATCAACACCCCGCACAGCTGACCCATCAGCCGACAGGCCTCGGCGTCGTCCCGAAGCGTCTTGAATGTGCCGATGGAGCAGCGGTCATTTCCGGACTCGTCAAACTGTCCCTCAAGGAACAGCTCCACATAGATCCCCTCGCAGCCAAAGTCTATGGTAGATACTGCGGAAAAGGCGTAGTTTGTCAGATAGGAGTCCTTATCCGGAGACAGCGGCTCATTTTGTTGGGGAGATAGTAGTCCCAAATGGGCTCGATCTCCCTCAGATCGCCGTTGGCCCTGGCCCGGTCCAGCACGGCATACAGCAGCGTGCTTTTCCGGTCCCGCCGGGGAACGGTATAGGGCTCCTCAGCCCGGTTGCGGCAGATCCAGTCCTCTACTGCGCGCTGATCCTCCTCGTGGAACAGCTTGAGGAACTGGGCGTTTTTCGCCCAGCGTGAGATCGTCCTGTTCCATGTACCACGCTGCGCGTCCTAACAGGCTACGATTGTATGTACCGTCACTGCGCCGGTGTTCAAAGGGACGGTAGTGTTCCATCTCCCGATAGATACGCTCCAGGAGAGCGTCACCGGAAAGCTCATCCGGGATAGATATGCCGCTTTGCAGGTCCTGCCCACCACAGCGCAGGCACCAGCCGGTCATATACAGAAACCGCTGTGGCTCGTGCTGTTCAAGAGAGGTGTACTCCAGCTTCCAGCCCGTAGGAATGAAGTTGCGGCTGTAATGGTCTGTGGCGATCTGGAAACTCCCGCTCTTTGAGGCGGGACAAGTGCAGTTTCGATGCTCATTCATGGCTATTCTCCTTTAACAGTCCATTTTTGCAGATGGTTTTCCACCGCCTGCGGAGTCTGATACCGCTCCAGCCAGTAGTTTCGTTCCCAGGTCTGCGGAAGCGGGGATCGAACGCCGGCCTGCGGAAATAGACCTTTCAAATACTTTGATTTTGCGGCCATCGGTAAAGATAGCGATTCTGCAGGGAGTGTCGTGCATCCCCGGGATAAAGCTATCCAGGATTTTAGCAAGCCGCATGGGTGCTGTCTGCTCACTTGGAGCGGCGGTGTGCTCAGGCATGGTGCGCGCCTCCCTCATGTTCGAGGCCGAACACCTTTGCCGGAAGGACGGTACTCTGGCTATAACAGTAGAAGAAATGAGAAGCCAGGCCGTCGTCAATTTCGATCAATTCGCCATTTTTCAGCGGCGTGCCGTTGAGCACACTCTCCACCGGCTCCTCCTGGAGCGCGTTGTAAAACTGCTCAGCAGTCATGCCCAGTGGAAACTCGCTCTGGAGCTGGTAGTGGTGGGACGATGGAAAATACCAATCGTGTTTGTCCGGCTCAAAGTTCAGCCGGTTATCCAGCTCCAGGGCCTCGTGAATCTCGTCCTTGAAGCCGTAGATACGGCAGACGGGTGTTTTCAGGCGGCGGGGCACCATTCGGGAGGTCTGCGTTTCAGGTCTTTCTTCCCCAAACGCCTGCCCTTTTGCCCTTTTCATGCAGTAGCAGGTTTCGTTCAGCACAGACCCGACGCTCTTGAAATGCGGGCAGCCGAAACGGCAGTTGGGCTCAGAAAAGGTGATCTTCTTTTCTTCATCTCCGTACCCCGCTTCCGTCGCCGCAGCACAGCTCCATAAGATGCCAGCCTTCTGGCTCCGAGAGCCATTGCTTTGCAAAGGCTTGGTCCTCCTCGTGAAACAGCGTCGGAAACACTTCCCGAAAGCTGCTCGTTCCGGCCGGAAGAGGATACCCGAACTGCTGGAACGCCAGACCGGCCAAAAGGCAGATTGTCGGCATCAGTTCTCTGACTGTTTTTCGGGTGGCAGTGTTGTGCCGTCGCACATACGGCCCCGCACACGCGGCACCGGCCGATTCTGCACACACGGACAGGCTCCCTTGCGTCCAGGGAAGCGTACTCCAGTTCTACATGGAGAAATTCAAAGTTTCGGATGAAGTGGTCGATTTCCACATCGAAATCTTCATCGGGCCAGTCGATGCACCGGCAGAGCTGATCTTTCTTTGACAAGTTGGCATTATGCCGCCTCCTTTTGTGTTTGCCGTATTTCCGGCACAGTCGGATCACCTGTTCGCATTCGTCCATTTCCATCATGCCGATGTGGGTTTCGTGTTCCTTCAGGTGAAGATTTTGCGCCAGCCAGCGGTAGGCCGCGCTCCGCGTCCAGCCCTGCTCCCGCCAAAAGCGGTCGAAGATCCGATGTGTCTCCTGACGCTTTAGCCGCAGGACCGTGTTGGCTACTTTCCCCATTGGGCTTCCGTCGGGGTAACAGCCTACATAGGCGTTGCAGTTGACGCACAGATAAATCGGCTCGCTGCCTTTGGGGTAGAGCGCCCGGGTCGTGGACTTGATGATTTTTCCGCCGCAGTAGCGGCAGATCGTGGAATTTTCATATAGGCATGGATCGCCTCCGTTTCTTACGCCGCCTTGCCGGTTTCAGCCGCCTGAACAGGCGCCCTCATGGGAGACTGCACATACCGGGTGGAGCCGGAACGGACCACGAGAAGGCCGAATTTGTCAAATTCCAGCGTGATCTTCTCCTCTCCAGGCGCAAATACTCTAGCAGTTTCCTGGAGTTGTAGTAAAATGGCTGTTTGGGTGCATTGAGCACCAGGGCCTTGACCGGGCGGAAGATCTGCCGCAGGCGCTTTCGGCGCTTACCGTAATCTCATGCTCACCAAAGGTAAGCTCGACCCGGTGGTTGCTTTCCGAGACGGACTCTGCGACCTCAAGGGCGCGGATAAACTCGGCGGCATCCAGATGGACGGAGTATTGGCACTTGAACTGCTCAAAATACCGCTGGTATTCGGGAATTTCCCTTCCACCAGCCGGGCGGAAAGAGCAAGGTGCCGCTCCAGAACACCAGGCTTTTCCCAGTCACCCCATCTCGTAAACATCGCTGTCATTTGAGAGGGAGGCCAGGACTTTGAGAGATCGGGCAGGCAGCAGCAGCTCGATCTGCCCTTTGCACTGCTTATCGCCATCTGCCTCCATGATGCAAAAGCCATTTGAGGCGGACGCTTTCAGTCCGTCCGGTCCGACATGGAGCCGGACGCATTTCATGGGCGGCGAGGGCACCCCATCTTCCGCAACGGCGAACAGTGTATTGCGCGCCAGCGAACGAAGCCCGCTGACAGGCAGGGTGTCGTCCGGAAAGGGAGCTCCGGCATGGGGTACTTGTCCCCGGAGAGCGCGGACAGGCGAAATCGTGCGTGCCCGGAGCGAATGGTCAGCTGGCCGGGATGTTCCGTCTCCAGGTCCACATCCTGTTCGGGAAGGCTGGCTATGGCCGCGGGGAATAAGGCGGCGCTGATGACAACGCTTCCGGACTGTTCCACAGAGGCGCCCATGGAGGCGCGGATCACGATTTCGTAGTTGGTAGCGGTCAGCGTGAGCATGGACCTTCGGCTGTCCGCCTCTACATGAATGCCCAGGACTGCCTCTGAGGTTGCGGTTTTCGGCGCCGCCTTTGCGGTCTGGGCGGCGATGGCAAGGAGTTCATCGCGTTTGACATGAACGAGCATTTCAGCACTCCTCCCACAATCAGCGGCGGTGGGCGGGACGATGTTTGCCTTGGAACTGCCCGCACGCGGAATCATCTCGCAGATCCCATTGTCGTGGAAAATGATGTGCTCGGCGCTCTCAAGAGCCTGCCGGGGAACGGCAAAACCGTTTCCTCTGGGACCCACTGAGGGTATGCACGGGCAAGGCCGTCCAGTGTCCGGTATTTTGCCAGCGTGAGCTTTACCAGTTCCTCAATCAGAGGGCGCCAGCGGCCGACGCTCTCCGGTGTGTTCTCCTTGTAGGGAAACTCCTGGATGAGAACATCGTTGTACCGGATTTCAGGCGTTCGGATAAAGTCGGCACGCGTGACGGCGCATATCTGGTCGTCGCCCACGGCCCAAACAATTTCCCCGGTCTCCGTGTCTACGGCCTGGATCAGCAGGTAGCGGCGGTGGTCCGGGGAGGAAGCGCACGCTTCCTCCTTGATTTCAAAAGGATTATCATTCATAGGTCATTCTCCTTTATGCAATTTTGAACAGCGGGATCTGGTCCTCACTGATCACAGCCTTGGCCGACTTGCGCTTTGCGTGGGCTTGACTGCGGCCTTCGGCATAGGTGTCGAAACAGGTGTTGCCGCGATAACCGGCTTTGGCGTCTGGAGCGGGACTGGATTTCCAAAGGTGAATTCCACGATTGGCTCATTGACTGCTTTCTTTACCAGTACCGTTTCATCCTGGGCGGTGGGGCCTCCGCGAAAATAGACCATGCGGCGGCCTGAGGTTTGAGATTTGCCATGCGCTTGAACATGGCGGAAACATCCTCCACGCTGTCCTTGATGCCAAGCATCAGCTCCTTGGCCATCAGGGTGGTCATATCCTCGCACTCGGACATGGCGGCAAGGCCCTCCTCTGAGAACGAGCCCTCGATAATTCCCGCCACAGCCAGCTTGGAGGCCATGAGCTTGATCGCCTTGTGCTGCATGGTGTCCCGATAGTAAAACATATAGACCTCTACCCGCGGGCAGTCTGGTTGATCCGCCAGCTCCGCCGGCTGGCCTGCCTCAGTGTGAACAGCTTATAGCCGGTGTCATAAAAGATCAGCGTGGTAAAAGCGTTCAGGTCAAGGCCCGTTTGCACAAGGGTCGGATTTGCAATCAGGACCTGGAGCCCGGCGCTGAGCCGGTCCGCTACCCATTGCTCCCGCTTTGCCGGTTTGACCTTGGCCGGCATAATGATGGTGTTCCACCCACGGGCGGTTAGCAGCGTTTGAAGCCTCATCTGGCTGTCCAGCCGCGTCCAGTTGGTGTAGATGAGCACCTTTTCCCCTGCGGCAATCTTCCGCTCCACGATATTCAGCACCTCTTCATCCTTAGGGAGGATTGTACCGGGAGCCACTGTGTCTTCCGGTGTTACAATCGGGTGGCCGTCAAAGGATGATAAACGGGCTTTGCTCATAGGGCTGATCCGGGTAGGCGGTCAGAAGATTGAGATAGGCGGACAAAATTTTCTTTGCGGCCTTTTGTCATTTTCAGGACAAATTTGAGTTCTTTTCGATTTCCTTGTACTCTGCTTCCACCGCTGCGGGCATCTTCAGCGCAACAGGGATCTCCTCGTACTCCGGCAGGTCCTTGCCCATGTCGGTCAGGGAAAGAAACGCGGCCTTGTCCAGCAGGAAGCGGGAATAGACCAGCGGCGAGACGCCCGGCAGAAGCCGGGAGTTCTTCTTGCTCTGCACGGTACGGCGGTTGGAATTGTATTCCGGCTCCTGTTCCACATAGGTGTTCTGGATCACGCCGTACTCCGCATCAAATTTGGAGGGATTTTCATACCGTTTGTTGTCCTTGCGCATCTGTGCGGGGCAGATCCGGTAGAGGAGATGGAATATCCCCGAGCTGTACCCGTTGATCAGGGTGGCGGTCATGCCTACCACCTTTTGCCGTGCCGTAGAGCTCGGCCATGGCTTCTCCCTGGCCCGACTTATTGGAGTATTCGTGAAGTTCATCCACAATCAGGCCATAGATTTTGCCTTTGTACTTGCGTTTGATGTAGGAGCTCAGCGCATAAGCGCGGTAAGCGCCTCTGGCCGGAAAGCAGGCGTCCGGGTGGTCTTGAATCTCATAGAGCTTCTGGAGCTGACCCTCTCCGCCGGCTTTTGAAGTGCTCATAGACCAGCGGGCGGTAAACAAAGCCGTAATCCCCGATCTTGGCCCACTTTTCTGCCTACGCCAGGCATCCGGATTCAGGGCTGACCACAGAGGGCGCCGCAGGCGGCGCATTTGTGATTGCCGCTGTGCTCCCGCCGAAAATAGTAGGACTTGGCCGGGACCCGATAGGATACGCCGTCCTGTGTAAATTCGGCCATGACCACGGCGCCGCACTCCGGGCAGCAGAACACCGGCTTGTGCGGGTTGCCGTCTATGTCCGCCCCATCGTGAAGCGGAGGATTGCGCTCAATGGGAAGCGCCTCGCGATTCCACGGCCGGTAAATGACCGCCGGGGCCCTCATGTAGCCATCCGGGCCTTTTCCTTGGAGAGGACGGCGAAACAGAATTTGTTCCCCGCTCAAACATCTGGTACAGGTGATCCAGCTCCGCAGGGTATGGACTACGGCGGCGAAGGCATTCGGTACGGTCTCCTCCAGTTCACGCACCCATTTCTCGGTTACATGGGAGGGGCACAGGATCAGGTTAAAAGTCTTGCTCACCTTGACGGACATCTGGTGGGAAAGAAGTCCCGCAGCCGTTGCGGCGATGGATACCGCTCCAATCTTAGATTTTCCAGAGCCGCATTCTGCCACAATGAGCCCCACCTTGCTCCGCTCCAGCTGGCGCTTGATGGCCTCTGCCACCGCAAGCTGGGCGTCGTAGAGGGATAGCCGGCGTGATCCTCAATGTACTGGTTGATTGCCAGCACTTCCGGGGACAGAGATTCCGTTGCAGGGTCAAAGAGCGGTACGAACAGCTTCTTGATCCGCTCCGCCACGGTAACGCCGAAGGTATTGAGGTATTCCGTGATAGAGTTGATTTCGTCCAGCGGGTTTAGGCCGACGGTCGCACCGGAATGGAGATCGCTCCGCTTTTGAGTCCATCCTCCATGACCGCGACGATGTTTTGTCCTTCTCCTCACAGCGCAGAAGCCACGCCTCCAGCTTACGGGACAGGGACTTGACCTGAAGTGGCCGCAGGATATTCCTCTTTGCAGTTCCGTGAGGACATAATCCTGGTACTCCGGATCATGGGAACGGCGGTCTTTTGGTCCACCGCGTCGAACAACTCCCGGCGTTCCCCGGTGTGCAGAAAATGTAGGTATTGCGCGGCGGGAGATCCTGCTGGATTTGATCGTCGTCCTCGTCGTTCTTGTCCTTGTCCGGCTCATCCTTGTCGCCAGCATTCTGTTTGGCGGATTGGCCGTCATCCTCTGCGATCAGGGTAGCCTCTGCGTACACTCCGTCATGGCTAAGTTCCCGGCGGTACTGCCTGGTGAGGGTTTTCAAGGAGTAGGTGTCTTTACCGTCCTCGATTTCGATGGTAGCCCCGCCATAAATTGCGTCTGCGAGTCCCTGCACACGCTCCGGGTAGCCGCCAAACCGCAAAGCGGTAAGGGTCGGCGTGGGTTTGGTGTCCCATACTACGGTGTCGGCGTAGCAGAGGAGGCGGATTTGGCTTTGGGGTCGTAGTAGGTGACCTTCATCAGTTTGCTTGTGCTCATTCATGGTCTGTCTCCTTTCTGTGTTTGATGCACAAAAGCCGCAGCCACCCTGAATGGGGCAACTGCGGTTTTGTGCGTGGTCGGTCCGGTATTTAGGTTCTGACAAGTCTCCGCTCGGGCGCATTGGCCCCTCGCGGGTAAAAATCTGACCTACAAAATCTGACCTAAATACAAGTAGAGCATACCACCTTTTCATCTCTTGAACAGTTGCGCTTTTGCCAGGATAGATTGGCTGTAAAACGCACACTTATGATTGCTTCGCCCACCAAAAGACTTGCAGAATCTTGAGATTTATGCTATTATTGGGTTAGCAAGAACTAACTTCTGGGCGCCAAAATCAGGAGTTCAGATACGCGAAGGTACCTGAAAACTGTTTCTTTGGCGTTTCATTTTGCTGAGAGGTTAGCTAAAACTAACAAAATGAGGAGGAAACTGTTATGCTCCAATATACCATCGTGGTGGAAGGAATGGCCTGCTCTATGTGTGAAGCCCATGTCAACGACGCGATCCGCAAGGCATTTCCCGTTAAAAGGTCACCTCGTCTCACAGCAAAGGGCAGACGCAGATTCTGTGTGAGAATAGATTGGACGAGGACGCCCTGCGCGGTGCGATCTCCGCCACAGGCTATCAGGTCCTTTCCATCCAGTCAGCCCCTTATGAGAAGAAGGGCCTGTTCTCCTTCCGAAAGTAAGCGCCATGCTGGACGCACTTTTATCCTGGGACGGCTGGACCGTTACCCAGTTGCCCGCGGAGCAGGCGGCTATCTTCCGGCTGGAAGGGTACCCCTCGGAAGAGTTCCTGTTTATTCAGGAGTCTGAGGCGCTGGAGATCCTATTCTGCCGCAAAGGCGGGCTTTTTGAATGGGCCGGCCACCGGCGTCTTAGCCTCAGCACCGATCAGGTGCTGTTTCTCCGGTCCGCACAGAAGCGTACCGGGGACGGTTTGCTTCAGAGCCATTCTACGGCACCCTTGTTCGGATGGAAGCGAAACCGCATGGTCGACCCTGCGTGCCATGCACTCCGACCTGGGAGAGTCCATCTCCCGCGCCTGGAATGATCCCTGTATGTTGAGAGCGGCACTCTGGAGCGAAGCTCTGTTTTCTGCCTTGGACTATATGCAGCTGGGACATATCGGGGACTACTATGTTATCAAGGCGCTGGAAGTCCTGTTCCTGCTCCACGCGCAGCGGGGGGCTGGCCCTGACACCGCAGTGCGATTACCATACCCAAAGCCAGATCGAGACCATACGCGGATCCAGAAATACATGGTGGGACACCTGGACGAGCGGTTGACAGTTCGGAGCCTGTCTCAGCAGTTCCGAATTTCCGGCACAGCGTTGAAGTCCTGTTTCCGCCAGGTTTATGGGGTCCCAGTCCACCAGTATCTTCTGGAGCAGCGCATGGCCCGGGCCGCGGAGCTCCTCACGACTACGACCCAGTCCGTACTCCAGATCTCCACGGTGGTGGGCTATTCCAGCGTCAGCCAATTTGGAATCGCCTTTAAGCGGCGTTACCATATGCCGCCCGCCCAATTCCGCCGGAACGCAAATAAAATCCATTTACAACGGTTCCTGACCAGAACAGATAGAAAACCTCAAATTCTTATGTTATTATAAGCGACCGAAATAAGGTGCCATGTCTGGCGAGGGAGGGACTATCCAATGAAGCACCACCGTTTCTGGGCCTGGGGCGCTGTTATCTGCATGGTCATGACTTTCATTACCGGGTACCGGCACCGCTGAATGTGAGGTGAACACCATAATGATGAATTTCCATAAAGGAGCCGCCCTGTTTGTGGGCGGGTGCTGTTCGGCTCTGCCGGCTTCAAGCTGCTGTCCAGCAAGGATGCGAAGAAGGCCTATACCCACATGACCGCGGCCGCACTGCGTGTGCAGGAGTCCGTGATGGAAACGGTCACTTCCGTTCAGGAGAATGCTGCTGACATCCTGGCTTCCGCTAAGGAGATCAACGAGCAGCGTGCGAAAGCGGAGGAGGCCACCAGCGTGGAGTGCTCTGAAGCGTAACGCGCAAGAAATGAGAGAGGGCCGCCGGGGCGGTCCCTCTTGTTCTGTGGAGGCAATCATGAAATTTCAAATCAAACACGAATGCCGCGGGCGAATCCGTGTTCAGGCTGTGCAGCAGCGCATGACGCTGGAGCAGGCCGATATGCTGGAGGCGTGGCTGCTGACTCTGCCGCAGGTGGAGTGTGCGTCTGTCCATGAAAGAACTCGTTGCGCAGTGATCGAGTATCAGGGGATCGGAAGGATTTACTGAGGATTCTCGCTGGCTTCTCCTATCAGGATCATGCGCTGGCGGAGCTGGTCCCGGTCCACAGCAGCCGGGCGCTCAACCGTGCCTATGAGGAAAAACTGGTGGGTATGGTGGCGTTTAAGGCCGTCCGATCCCTGTTCTTCCCGGCTCCGCTTCGTGCGGTCTACACAGTTATTCGGTCGGCTCCTTATCTGTTCCGGGCGCTTCGGTGTCTGCTGCGGAGACAGCTCCATGTGGAGTTGTTGGATGGAATCTCCGTCTGCCTGTCCATGGTACGGCGGGACTTCGACACGGCCAGTTCCGTGATGTTCCTGCTGCGGCTGGGCGAGCTTCTGGAGGAGTGGACCCACAAAAGTCCGTGGAAAACTTGGCCAGGAGCATGTCCCTGAATATCGACCGGGTCTGGATGAAAACCGAAAGCGGAGAGGAACTGGTCCCGCTCCACCAGGTACAGGCCGGAGATCAGGTGGTCATCCGCATGGGCGGCATGATTCCCCTGGACGGCACCATTGCGGAGGGCGAGGTCATGCTCAACCAGGCGTCCCTCACCGGCGAGTCCATCCCCGTCCCCAAGCGGCCTGGGAGCAGCGTCTATGCCGGAACGGTGGTGGAGGAGGGCGAGTGCGTCCTTACGGTCACCCAGCAGTCCGGCAAGGGCCGCTATGACAAGATCGTGGCCATGATTGAGGAGTCGGAGCAGCTCAAGTCCACAGCGGAAAATCACGCAGCGCATCTGGCTGATCGACTGGTACCCTACACGCTGGCGGGAGTGTGCTGGTCTATCTGCTCACCCGCAATGTCACCCGCGCCCTGTCCGTGCTGATGGTGGACTTCTCCTGCGCTTTGAAACTGTCCATGCCCTGGCGGTTCTCGCCGCCATGAGCGAGGCCAGCCGCTTCCATGTGACCGTGAAGGTGGAAAGTACCTGGAAGCTGTGGCCCAGGCGGATACCATTGTTTTGACAAGACGGGTACCCTGACCCATGCCAACCCCGTGGTGGCTCAGGTGGTCCCATTCGGTGGGAACAAGGGCTGGAAATGCTCCGGCTGGCCGCCTGCCTGGAGGAGCATTTCCCCACTCCATGGCCAACGCCGTGGTTCAGGCCGCCAGGGAGCGGGATTTGGCCCATGAGGAGATGCACTCCCAGGTGGAGTACCTGGTGGCCCACGGCATCGCCAGTACGGTAGACGGCAGGCGGGTCATCATTGGCAGCGCCCACTTCGTCTTTGAGGATGAGGGCTGCACTGTCCCGCCGGGAGAGCAGGCCGCCTTCGACACCCTGCCCAAGCAGTACAGCCATCTGTATCTGGCGGTTGGCGGCGTGCTGGCCGCGGTTATCTGCATCTCCGACCCGCTGCGCGCCGAGGCTGCGGATGCGGTAGCTGCCCTCCACAGCCTGGGAGTGGGCAAGATCGTCATGCTCACCGGCGACAGTGAGCGCACCGCGGCGGCCATCGCCGCCCAGGTAGGTGGACGAGTACCGGGCTGAGGTGCTGCCGGAGGACAAGGCCCACTTTGTGCAGGCCGAGCGTTCGCAAGGCCGCACGGTGGTCATGATCGGCGACGGGTCAACGATTCCCCGGCTCTGTCCGCTGCCAATGTTGGTATCGCAATCAGCGACGGTGCCGCCATCGCCCGGGAGATCGCGGACATCACCATCGCGGCAAACGACCTGTTCGAGCTGGTGCAGCTGCGGCGGCTGTCCATGGCCCTGATGAACCGCATCCAGTCCAATTACCGCTTTGTCATCGGCTTCAACGGTGGTCTCATCGCCTTGGGTGCCTTGGGCGTCCTGGCACCGGCCACCTCCGCCACGCTCCATAACCTGTCCACTCTGGGCATCAGCCTGCGCAGCATGACCAGTCTGCTGCCGCCGGCAAAGCATGAACACAGCCCCGTCTGACCGTATGAACAAGGCCAGACGGGGCTGTGTCTTATGCTGTGATTTGTCGTACCCTGCCTGGGTTTGTCCACGGAGCGTTGGACGGGAAGGGTCACTGTTTCGCAACTACCAGGTACATTTTGAATGGGGTTACGGCCTGGACCGCATGGGGATGCCGGCCGGCATGATGACAGCCTCCCGGCGTTCAGCGTGTGCGGGACACCGTCAATGGTGATCTGAGCGGTGCCCTCCAGGATGGTGGCCATGGCGTCCCCGGGGCGGCGTGGGTACTGATGGCCTCGCCCGCATCAAAGGCGAACAGCGTCATCCCCACACCAGGCCGCTGGGCCAGGGTCAGGCTGACGACTTTACCGGGCTCGTACCCGACCTGATCCTTCAGGGGAAAGGGCCGTGCATGGGGCAGGTTTTGATCAACGGTTCCATACAGATCCTCCTCAGTTTGATTGGATGGTAATTTGCAGCAGTTTGAAGGGCCGCTCCCGCCAATGGCGTGGGTGGTCTGCGCCGGGACAGCCAGACAATCCCCTGCGCCCAGGCGGACCTCGTGCCCCTCCAGGCGCAGAGGCATATCACCCTCCAGCACATAATAGACCGTGTCGCCGAAGTAGCGCTCCTCACTGATGCTCTCTCCGTCCCCAAAGCCAGCAGCGTCATTTGGCAGTGCTCGCTGCGGGAAAGGGCCATGCTCACCACGCGCCCCGGCTGGATGGAGATGAGTTCCCTCAGAGCCGCCGGCTGCTGAACCGGCAGATTGCGGAGAATGTCCATTTCTGAGCCTCCTTCCGTGTTCTAAAAGCTAATATATCACATTTCCTTGTGGGACGCCATTGCCGTGGCAACCAGACCGGTTCTAACCGGTGATCCGCCGGATGATCTCTTGGCGCAGCCGGGCCAGTTCAGGGCGGAGGCGTCCCCCTCCGGGCCGGAGGTCAAACCACTGGCAGATTGCAGTGGGGCGCGGAGCGAGCACGGCGATGCGGGTCGCCACAGTGAGCGCTTCGTCGATTTCATGTGTGACAAAAGCACCCGGGCCGCTCCCGCTGCCAGATGGATAACAGCATGGACAGCATCTCCATGCGGATTCCGTAGTCCAGCCCTGAAATGGCTCGTCCATCAGGAAAATCTCACCGCCGAAGTGGAATGCCCGGGCCAGGGCGCACCGGCGGGCCATGCCGCCGGAGAGTTGGCCGGGATAATAGCGTTCAAACCCCTCCAGCCCCACAGCGGTGATGAGGGAGCGCACTTCCCGGCGGGCGCTTCCTCCCGCACCAGCCGGATGTTTTCCTCCACCGTGCGCCAAGGAAGCAGCCGGGCGCTCTGAAACATATAGCTCAGCCTGCCGTCCGCACCCTCCACCGTACCGGCGTCCGGCGCCGTCAGGCCGGAAATGATGTTCAGCAGCGTGGTTTCCCGCAGCCGGAGGGGCCAATCAAGGCGACGATCTCGCCCGGGACAGGGTGAGGGACAGGTTTGAGAGTACGGGCAGATCCTCAAAGCGTTTGCAGATCCCGCTCAGTCTCAGCATGGGGCTCCCCTCTCCTGGACAGAAGCAGGCACACCAGCTTCTGCGTAATAAAGCACCCTGCCACCAGCAGGAATGCCCACGCGATGATCGCATCGGGCTGAATATTCAGCCGCGCGGTGGTGATGGCGCCGCCGATCCCGCTGTTCGTGGTGAGGACCTCTCCCATCACCGCCAGTTTCCACCCGCCGCCCACGACGATCTCTAACGCGGAGAGGAAATAGGGGCGGATAGAGGGCAGCGTCACATGAAGCAGGACTTTCCGGCGGGAAAAGCGGTAGAGCCTCGCCATCTCCAGAAGTTCCGGGTCTACGCCCGCACGCCGTGGCTCAGGTTGATCACCACCGTCGGAATGGTGGATGCGGCCACGATGAATACACAGGGCCAGCCGTTAAACCCAAACCATACCAGAGCCAGCACAACCCAGCATACCGGCGGCACCGACTGGAGCACATGGATGAACGGCGCCCCACATCCTCCAGTTTGGGGCACAGGCCGAACAGCAGACCCAGAATGGAACCCACCGCAATCCCGATCCCAAGGCCGAGCGCCAGGCGCAGCAGGGTGGTACCGACGGTGGGCCAGAAGTCCGGCTCCCGGATCAGCCACGCCAGCGTGCCCGCGACCTGTGGAACGGGAGGGAGCACCAGAGGGAGAAACAGAGCGAGGCCAGCTGCCAGACACCCAGCAGCAGGCCCACGCCCAGGGCGCGGCGGAGCCAGAGGGCCGCCTTACCCGCATAGTATAACCCGTCGTTGGGGAGTTTTCCGCCGATCATCGAGGGGTCAAAGTCGTTGAGCAGGTTATAGAATGTATCCAGTTCTCCCCAGGCGTCCTGGGCGCTTTTGAAGGTCAGGCCCATATTGGGGATCGCGGCCTCCACCACGGCGGCCTTCATGCCCAGGTGCTCCTCGGCCAGAGCGGCGGCCTCGGCGGGGTGATCCAGCACCCACTGGACACTCTCGGCGTAGGCGGCCTGGAACTGCTCTGTCAGCTCCGGTTTTCGTCAATGAAGCCCTGGGTGGTGCCGAAGCCGGCGTTGGGGATCATGGTGTCGGTGCCGGTGACCCGCTGCCACTCCTCTTCAAAGCTGAGCGCCCGGCGTACTTCGCTGTTCTGGCTCATCGCAGATGTGACCTGCGGCTCGATCAGGGTGGCGTATTCCGCCTCGCCGGAGGCCAGCAGGGCGGCTACCTCTGCGGTGCTGGCGTAGACGATCTCCACATCCTCGCCCACCGTCAGCCCGGCTTCATTCAGGAAATACTGGGTCAGAGCGTCCGGAGGAGAGGACTGGAGGGATATAGACGGTCTTGCCGGCCAGATCGGCCCAGGTTTCAAACGCAGGATCCGTGGTCATGAAATACGTGACGCCCCAGGTATTCACATTCATCAGGCGCACATCCAGGCCCTTGTTGTAGAGTGTGGAAACCACAGTGAGCGGGAAGGCGTACAGGTCGTGCTCCCCGCCCTGAACCATGGCCAGCAGCTCCTCGGGGAGTTCCACACATTCAGGTCGATGGTCACATTCTCTCCCAGCAGTCCGGCCTCCATCATGTGCAGGACGGAAGCGCCGGGGCGCGGTAGGCACACCCACTGAGATGGTCACCGGCTCGGCGGCCTGCGTGGAACTGGCCGGCGGGGATGTGGGGATGCGGCGGGATTTTCGGCCGGATTATTTCCGTTGGAGCAGCCAGCCAGGGCAAACAGCAGCATCGCAGATGCTACCAGGGATGCAAGAGCGCGTTTCATGTGCGACTCTCCTTTCAAGAATTTTGGTTAGCAACAGCTAACCTGTTGCAGCGATATGATAGCACCCGCAAAAGCCTGTCCGTTGCCATGGCAACGGACAGGCAAAATTATACGCTGAGAAAACTCTGATCCAGAATACGCACCTGTTGGCCCTGAAGGCGAGAATCCCCTCTTTCTGCATACGCCCCAGTTCCCGGAGAGGGCGCTGCGGTCTACACACAGATAGTCGGCCAGTTCGCCCCGCCCCATGTCCAGATGGAGTTCGCCGCCGGGCTTGACAGGGAGCATCTGGAGATAAAGCTTGATCCGGTTGCGGAGCCGGTTCTGGGCCAAGATCCGCATTTTCTGATTGAGAAAAGGGCGCTCCGCCCCATTTCACGGAGCAGGTTGGCGGTGACCTGGGCTTTGTGCGGGCAAGCGCATTCCTGCTGAAGAAGCAGCGGGTCAAAATCCAGATAGAGCACCTGCACATCGGTCAGCGCGTCGATCTGGATGGGACTGTCCTCCGCCATGGAGCACACCAGAGTCTCCCCAAATACCTGCCCCGCCCCAGCCGCTCGATGGTGACCAGATTGCCGTCCTCACTATACAGGGAGATCCGCAGCGTCCCATCCATCACAACGCCGGGCCGCTTCTGGCACTCGCCGATCTGGAGGAGGATGGCATCCTTACGAAACAATTTGGTTTCTCCCCGAAGGCAGGCCAGTACATTTTGATATTTCTCTTCCGGGATGCCGTCAAACAGGCGGCACTGACGCATCACCGTAGTAATTGGGTTCATGAGATACCTCCATGTTGCCGTGGCAATCGACAACTGTGCTGTAAACTGCTATGGTTAGTAAATGCTAACCGCATTATAGCGCTTTGCCTGGCAAATGTCAACGAGCGCGGAATGGGAGGATGACGATGAACGGAATCGGATTAGATTGTGGAAACGCCACATTGAAGCTCGTCCTGCTTTCCCCGGAGGGAAAGTTCCTTTGGGAAAAACGGCTTTCCACTATGGAGCGGTGGTTCAGAGCGCCCGCCGTCTGCTGGGGCGCTTTTAGCCGCGGACCCGGGGCCTGCGGCTGCCCGGTGGTCATCACCGGAAACGCGGGCGACCGGCTGAAAGAGGGGTGCGATGCCCTGGCCGTGCTGGGGAGATCCCAGCCATCCACCTCGGCGTCCGGCTGTTGGCCCCGGAAGCCCGCTCCGCCATTGAAATCGGCAGCCAGAGCGCCCGCTTCCTCACCGGCTTGGATCAGAACACCCCGCCCGGTTTGCGGTAAATGAACACTGCGCCGGAGGTACCGGCTCCTTCTTTGAGGATCAGATGTCCCGGCTGGGACTGAAACTGGAGGACTACTCCCGCCTGGTGGGGCAGGCCCGCTCCATCCAAGGCTCTCCGGCCGCTGCGCGGTCTTCGCCAAAACGGACATCATCCATCGGCAGCAGGAGGGTGCCCACACCGGACATCCTCCTGGGCCTTTGCTACGCCATGGTGCGCAACTACAAGGCGGTGATCGTCCGGGGCTTCCGTGGAAAGCCCGTGGCCCTGTGCGGCGGCATCGGGCATAATCAGGGTGTGATCCAGGCTGTGCGGGAGGTCTTCGGATTGACGGAAGCAGAGCTGATCCTGCCGGAGAAATTCCCTTACGCCGGCGCCGCGGGAGCCGCGGAGGCAGCCATGGAGACCGCCACCTGCTCTATGGGGAACTGCTGGCCAGTTTATGCGGCGGGGCGCTGGAAGGTGGGGATCGGCTGTGCCGTCAGCCGGCGCTGCGCGTACTTCCCGGTACACCTCCGTCTGTCCCCGCGGCCACCGGTACCATCCCGCCGGATGGGTGTGTCCTGGGATTGATGTGGGTCCACCAGCACGGATCTGGTGCTCACCGGCCGGGACGGTACGCTGATCGACTACCAGTATCTCCGCACAGCCGGGGACCCGGAGGGCGGTGCGCCGGGGCCTGGATGTCATCCATGAACGCTTTGGGCCGGTGTCCTTCCTGGCAGTGGGCGTCACCGGCTCCGGCCGGGAGCGCATTGGCCGCCTCATCGGGGCAGACGCCGTGCGGGATGAGATTACCGCCAAGCTCGGGCGGCTGTCCACTGGTCGCCGGATGTGGATACGGTCTTTGAGATCGGAGGGCAGGACTCCAAGTATATCTCCTACGGGGCGGACAGGTGGCCGACTTTCAGATGAACAGGATCTGCGCCGCCGGAACCGGCTCCTTTGTAGAAGAGCAGGCCGCGCGCATGGGTATCCCATTGGCGGAGTTCGGCCCTCTGGCCCTCAGCGCGCCCAGCGCGGTGGAGCTGGGAGAGCGGTGTACGGTGTTTATCGAGACAGCCATCCAGTCCGCACTCTCCCGGGCGCCTCCCAGGCAGAGGTGGCGGCTGGCCTGTGCCGGTCCATTGTCCGCAACTACCTCCACAAGGTCGTTGGGGCCAAGCCTGTCGGAAGCCGCGTGGTGCTTCAGGGCGGTGTTGCCTACAATCCGGGATCGTGGCCGCCTTTCAGCAGGAATTGGGGAGCGGCTCACAGTTTCACCCTGTTTCCCCATCAGCGGCGCCTATGGAGCGGCCCTGCTGGCGCTGGAGTCAGTCCGCGGCCCGTCCTGCTTCCACGGATTTGACACAGCGGCCGGGGCGGAACACGCCGCCGGGCCAGGGTGGCGGAGAACATCGCCTTCTACCAGCGGGCGGGCGCTGCTGCTGGAGGGTATGACCCCATCCGGGTCCCAGGGAAAAGATGGTGGGCGTCCCCTATGCGCTGGTGATCCACAAATTCTTCCCCATGGCAAATGCATTTTTCCGGAACTTGGGATTCAATGTCCTGCTCTCTCCGCCCACAAATGAGGAGATCATCCGGCTGGCCCAGCAGACTGCCCAGGCGGAGACCTGTTACCCGGTGAAGCTGCTCCACGGCCACATGGCATGGCTGGCGGAACAGGGCGTGGACTATATCTTCATGCCCTCTGTCCACACCATGAAGCACGAGTCCTCCCATGTAGAGCACAATTATGGCTGTGTCTATATGCAGACCGCGCCCCGGCTGGCGGCCAATGCCCTGGATCTGGAGCGGCGGGGAATCACCCTGCTCAGCCCGGTGTTCGACCTGGACTTTGGACAGGAGGCAATGGCCTCCGCCATGCTGGGCGTCGGGAAGCAGCTGGGAATACCAAAGCCGCGCTGTCTGCCCGCCCTGCTATCCGGGGCCAAGGCGGTGCGGCGGCATACCGCGGCGGTGGAGAAGCAGGGGCAGGAACTGCTGGCGTCCCTCAGACCGGACGACAAGGTGCTGGTACTCATTACCCGGAACTACGGCCTTTCCGATCCGGTGCTCAACATGGGTATTCCCCGGCTGCTGCTGGAGCGCGGGCATAAGGTCATCACCCTGTCCCACTTGCCCGCCCACGACCTGGATCTGTCGGAGGACTACCCCAATCTGTACTGGCCCTTTGGTCAGCACATCCTGTCCGGGGCCAAGCTCGTGGCCCATCATCCAAACCTGTATGCCGTCTATCTGACCAACCACGGCTGCGGCCCGGACACCATGCTTTCCTATCTGTTTCGGAAGGAAATGGGAGACAAGCCCTATCTGCAGATCGAGGTGGACGAGCATTTCTCTCCCGTGGGCGTGATCACACGGATCGAGGCGTTTCTTCAGAGCCTGGAGGGCCGCCCTGCCCAGCCGCTTCCGGCGGGCTTTTCCCTCACCTCCGTGGTACACCGCCCTACTGCGGTGGCCGCCGTGCCGGAGAGAACCGGAGGGCCGCTGCTCGTGCCTGACCTTCCGCCGTTTACCGCTTATCTCCGCGCATATTGTGAGGCGGCCTGGGAAACGGAGACGCGCACCCTGCGGCTCGACAGTACCACCCTGCCGCTGGGGAGGGCGGAGACCAGCTCCAAGGAGTATTTGCCATTCCGGCCCTGCTGGGCGGCGTCCTGACGGCGGCAGAAGCGGAGAGCGGCCCGTTTCAGGTGCTTCTTCCCTCCACCCAGGGCGCGGAGGCAGACGGGCAATACCCTGGGGCGTGGAGACGGTATTGGAACGCCAGGGCTTTGCCGCGTGAAGGTCATCGCGCCGGAACTGGAGACGCTTCCGGAGCGCTGCCCGGAGCCGGATCTGCTGTTCCGGGCGTTCCTCGTCGGAGATCTCCTGCTGTGCGCTCCGCCGGAACAGCGGGACGCACTGGCTCCGGCGGGTGTGCCAGGCTGGGCAGAGCTGGAAACCCTTGCGGCGCACATCGGCGCCATTCCGCCGGAGGGACGGACGCTTGGGATCGTGGGTGAGCCGTTCACCCTCTTCACCCTTCATGACGGCGTCCCCGATACACTGGAACAGGAGGGCTGGCGGCTGCTCCGGGCGCCGCTGAGCGAATATCTGTGGTTCCTCTGGCGGGATGCGGGAAGCTCGGCCTGCCGGGAGTGGGCGGGCCGCGTGGAAGTACTCGGCCGTCTGCTGGGCCCCGCAGCAGTTTTCCCCTGAACTGGAGTCTCTGCGCTCCTCCGCAGACCGCCTTCTGCCCGGATTTTCCGGAGCCAATGGCCGGCATCGTTTGGCTAAAGGGCTGGAGTTAGGCGGACGGTGCGCCGGGTGCTGACCATGGCGCCCAGATATGAAAATACCACCGCGATCTTGGAGATGACCGGTGCGCTGGACGGCGTACCGCACTTCCACCTGGCCATGGATCACGACTGGGATGAGGCTGCCCGGTCGCGCCTTCGTTCGTTCTTGTACTATTTGTCTTGAAAATAAATGCAAAGGGAGACCCTGCACCTTGAGGTGCGGGTCTCCCTGTTTGCGGATAGGCGCTCATGTACTCAAATCAAGCCGTACAACCGCGCCCATGGCATCCAGCTCCGCAACATCATGGGTGACCAGGAGCACTGTCCGTCCAGCGCAGCGCCGGCGTGTGTCCGCCATCACGGTTTCTTTGGTCTCCCGGTCCAGACCCTTGAACGGCTCATCCAGGAAGAGCAGGTCGTATTCCGCCAGCAGTGCCCGCAAGATCGCCACCCGGCGGCGCATTCCGCCGGAGAGTTCCCGGGCTGGCTGCCGCAGACAGCCGGCCAGCCCCACCGCCGCCAAGGCGTCCTCCGTTCTCTCCGTCCCAGGGTCGGATTGATCAGGCGGATATTTGCGGACGGGTCCAGATTGTCACAGAGCCGGTCCTCCTGAAAGACCGCGCTGAGCCGCAGGCCGGCAAGGCCGTCTATGGTGCCGCCGTCCGGCCGCTCCAGCCCCATCAGGATACGCAGCAAAGTGGTCTTGCCCGCCCCGGACGAGGCCGGTCACCTGCCCGACCGGGAGTACGGCGGAGAAATCCCGCAGTACCGGCTTTCCAGCAAAGGACTTGCACAGGTTTCGGATCACAATGTCCTCCATGGCTCACATCCTCTCCATCGCTCTGGCGCCCCGCCGCAGCAGCGCCAGGAACGCCCGCTCAAAGGCCAGGCTCACCAGCACAATCACCAGAGTCCAGGCAAACAGGTCCGGGGTATCCAGATAGACCTTGGCCTGCTGGAGCTGCTCGCCGATAGAGCCCTCCGGCATACCGATGACCTCCGCGGCAATCCCTGACTTCCAGCACAGGCCCAGAGCGGAGCCGCAGGCCGACAGGAAATAGGGCATCACCTGGGGCAAATACACATAGCGGATGCTCCGCCCCACCGGGATGCGGAATACACGGGCCATCTCCATCAGCTGTGAGTCAGCAGCCCGGATGCCGCCCAGGACATTGGAATAGAGTACAGGCAGGACGATCAGAAATGAGATGGGTACCGCCAGATTCCGGGAGGAAAACAGGATCAGGGCCAGGATGATGAACGAGGCCACCGGGATGGACTTGATGGCCAGCATGGCGGGGCCAGCAGCTCCTCCACCCGGCGAAACCGCGCGGAGAGGGCCGCCAGCACCGTGCCCGCCGCCACCCCAGAAGGAAGCCTGCGGTGATCCGCACCAGGGAGTAGGCGATGCTCCCCAGAAATCTGGTGTGGGGATCAACTCCCAGAGCCGGGACAGCACCCGCAGCGGAGAAACCAGGATGATCTGCTGGTCGATCGCCATAGCGCCCAGCTGCCAAAGGGCAAGCCAGACGAGCACCGCCCAGGCGCGTATGGTTCGAGGGCGTCTCATGAAAACTCAGCGGCTGTAGTAGAAGGCATCATCGGGCAGGGCACCGCCCACAGATTTGGGGTTCTGCTCAAACAGGACGGAAAGATACCCGGAGAGGCTGTCCTTCATCTCCACACCCTCGATAAAGACAATATTGCACTCCGGCAGGGCCTTCTGTGCCACTTCTGCGGCGACGATCTCATACTGGCCTACGAGCTGTGCGGCTTCATCCGCATTGGCGTTCACATACTCCACCGACGCCCGGTAGTGCTCCAGGAACGCGGAGACCGCTTCAGGGTGCTCCGCTACAAACTCCGTGCGGCCAACCACCACACCGGTGACCAGCGTGGAGGGGGCGTCGCTCTCCGCCTGGATCTCGTCCCACTCCTCGGTCAGATCCAGCGCCACACGGATATTTTCGCTCTTTGTCTGAGCGGTGGTGACGAAGGGCTGAGGCAGCATGGCGATGGTGTTCTCCTCCGCCATAAGGGCCGACAGGCACTCAGCCTGTTCGCTCTTCCACTCGATAGTCACATCGGAGGCCGGGTCAATGCCGTTCTGGGTCAGCACATAGTTGAGGGCATACTCCGGCGTATTGCCCTTTCCGCTGGCGTAGATGGTCTTGCCCCGCAGATCCTCCACAGAGTGGACGGTATCGCCGCTCTCTACGATGTAAAGCACACCCAGGGTGTTGATGGCCAGCACCTGCACGCCGCCCTCGGTGTTGTTATAGAGGACGGAAGCCAGATTGGCCGGGACCGCAGCAAGATCCGTAGTCCCTTGGGCCAGAGCGGCGGAGACCTCATCGGTGGCCGCGGTGATGCTGAAGTGATAGTTGTTGTCGGTGAGTTCGCCCGTGTCTGCCTGGCTCATGAATTCCACCATGCCCATGGCAGTAGGCCCCTTGAGGGCCATCACATTGACATCCACCGGAGCAGCCGTCTCCTGCTGGGACGTAGTTTCCGGCTCCGTTAAGGTCGGAGAAGTGGACTCCGCACCATCCGCCGCTGCATTGGTGTTGCCGTTTCCGCCGGAGCATCCGGCCAGAAGTGCGGCAGACAGGGACAGTGTGCAAAACAGAGAGCAGTTTTTCATTGGTACGGTACTTCCTTTCCTGATCATTTGGTGCGGGAGGGTGGTAGAGCAGCTTTTCCAGCGCGGGCGTATCCAGCACGGTGAGGAGATTTCCCTCTGACCGCAGGACGCCCATGGATTGAAGGGCCGCCAGTTCCCGGAACAGCGCCGCCCGGCTGACGCCCAGCTGGCGTGCGAGGTCCTCCGGGAGCCGGTGGGCCACACCCGTTCCTGTCCTGACCGGCCAACAGATGGGCGATGACCCGCCCACGGCAGGACTGCATGGTGAGCAGTTCGATGCGCCGGAGCAGAAACTGGAGCTTTGGTTGCACAGCTCCGCGTACCGGAGGGACAATCCGGCGTCCCGCTCCATACACGCCAGCAGTACGGGTTTAGGGATATAAAGAACTTCGGTTTCCTCCCGCAGCGCAGGACCGTTTCCAGTTCAGCGCCGGCCAGCAGATTGCAGACACCGAAGCACTCCCCGGCAGGGAGCGTGCTGAGCTGGACATCTTTGCCGTCCAGGGCCACGGAGTAGACCTCTACCCGCCCGGACAGGATCAGCCCTACGGAGGGCACGCCGCCGGGCCGGTCGCTGAGGATATGGCCCGCCGGAAATGACTGGACGCGCGCCTGCTCCGCCGGCAGGAGACCCTGCCAGAAGAGGCGACTGTGCCAGCCTCCGTTCCAGTTCCACCTGCTCCAAAATACCCTCCTCTCTGGTTAGTTACTGCTAACCTCTGGCGTATATTTTACCGGGTTCGGAGGCGTCCGTCAAGTATCAATCGAGATTGCCGGAGTCTCACTTGGTACTGACAAACTTGTGTTTCCTGTGGTAAGTTATGGCTAACCGATTTCAATACGAGGAGGAACTGCCGTGCCGCGCCATGTCTATCTGTTTTCCGGGCTTCCGCCGTGGGAAGACCTCGGCGCTGAAGGCCCTGCTTCCCCTGCTGGAAGAGGGCGGCACCGCTCCCTGCGTCTGCAAGATCGATTGCCTGAAGACCGGGGACGGGGCGCTCTTTCAGCGCATGGGGCTACCCTGTGTGACGGGTCTGAGCGGGGACATCTGCCCGGATCATTTCTTGTCTCCAACCTGCCGGAGCTCTGGGACTGGGCGGACCGATTGAAGCGGGACACCCTGGTCATCGAGACTGCCGGACTTTGCCACCGCTGTTCCCCGGCCACGCAGCACATGACGGCCGGATGTGTGCTGGACTGCACCGCCAGCTGCCGGGCGTCGGGACAGCTTGGCCCAATGCTCACCCAGGCGGACTTTGTGGTGCTCACCAAGATCGACATGGTCTCCCAGGCGGAACTGGAGATCATCTCCTGGCAGATCCGGCAGATCAACCCCGGAGCGGCGCTTTTCCGGTGGACGGTCTGGCGGGCTATGGAACCGACCTTTGGCCCGGTGGCTGCTGGACCGGCCTGCGTGCGGCAGCTTTGAGGGGACATTCTGCGGCACACCATGCCCAGCGGGTCTGCTCCTACTGCGTGGGAGAGCAGCGTGTGGGCAGCGCATTCCAGCAGGGCGTGGTGGGCAAGATCAACTTTGAGGAGGCGGAAGTATGCAGTCTGTGACCATTCTTCCCGGCCGGGACAAGACCGGAAGCCGGAACCCTTCCAGGGCATCACCCTGGAGCGGGGCGAACTGTGTACCATCGTGGGCAACACCGGCTCCGGGAAGTCCCGGTTCATCAAGGATGTAGAGCAGCTGGCCCATGGGGACTCGGTCACCCGCCGCCGGGTGCTCCTGGACGGCGTGGAGATCCCGGCGGAACGCCGCCAGTCCTGTCTTCCCAACTGGTGGCCCACTTGGGGCAGAATATGCGCTTCGTGCTGGACGCCTCGGTGGAAGAGTTCCTGGCCCTCCATGCCCAGTGCAGGGGAAGGAGACCCCGCCGGTGGAGGTGCTGGCCCTGGCCAATGAGATCACCCCGGAGCCTGTTGCCCTGGGCCAGAGCCTGAACCAGCTCAGCGGCGGCCAGTCCGGGCGCTGATGATCGCCGACATCGCCCTGCTCTGCGACAGCCCCATTGTCCTCATCGACGAGATTGAGAACGCCGGCATCGACAAAGAGCGGGCGCTGGGCCTGCTTCAGCGTCATGACAAGTTGGTGCTGGTGGTCACCCATGACCCGCACACCGCCTTGATGTCCCGGCGGCGCATCGTCATGGGGGCGGCGCGGTGGCTGCAGTGGTGGAGCGCAGCCCACAGGAGGCCGCACTCTATATGGAATTAGGCGAGCTGTACCGCCGGCAACAAACCTATCAGGCATCGCTTCGGAGAGGAGATCATCTGGCATGACACACATTCTGCTTTATTGGAATCACATCTGCGTCCTGCACCGCCAGGAAAAGGCGTTTTGCAGGAGCTGGCCGGGCGGCTGCACCGGGAAGACATTGAGCTGGAGGTTCGTTTTTCGGCTTGGGATACCCGGAGCATATGTCGGAGTATCTGGCCCGGCCGGATGCGGTGCTCCCAGACCTCATCGTTTCGGCGGATCTGGAGGTGTTCGAGGATCGGGCCATTTTTCCAAGATGGAACCGGAGCTGTACCCGGCGGCAGATTGGGTCTCCCTGCGGGAAAGTCCTGCTCTGGACGCCGTGCGGCGGGCGACAAACTCCTGCCCGCGGCGGCCATCCCTCTGGTCTACTATACCCGCGAGCTGGGGATATGCGAGCAGATGCGGCTGCCGGACTGGGACGGGCTGGCCTTCGGCGGGATCAACAACTCTGCCGTCAAGACGGTAGTAAAGGTTGTCTGGGAAACATGGGGCCGGGAGGCAGCCTCCGGCCTGCTGGACCGCAGCTTTGTAACGGATATGCCCATCGGAGCATTTCAAACTGTGCGCCAGGGACAGGCCCGTACCGCCCTGGTGCCCTCTCTACGCACTGCGGGCGGATGGGCAGAGCACCTTCCTCCGCACGCCCCAAGAGGGGCCGGTGCTGATCCCGTCCTATCTGTGCGCGCGGACCTCTGCCCCCGAGTGGGCGGCCCGGCGGGTGGCAGAGGAGATCTTGTGCCGGGAGCTGTGCGATTTCTATGTGTCCAACGGGGATCTGATCCTCTTTCCGGCCTGCACCCAACTGCACAGCAGCCAAGAGGGCGAGCGGGTCTGCTGCCCCTCCGCGGTGTGGCTGGACACCCTCGCCGGGACGATTTCTATGGCCTGTACTGTAATAAACTTCCAACAGCAACCGACCCGATTCAGCGAATCAAGAAGCAATCCTAGGTTTAATATATGAAAACACGGAAGCGGAAGGTACCCCTTCCGCTTCCATGTTATGCGGGAGTCTCTATCCCAGTGCCACATCAAGGGCCATCATCAGGGTGAAGCCCAAAGCAAAGGTCAGCGCGCCCACATCTGAGTGCTCTCCTGGGACATCTCAGGGATTAATTCTTCCACCACCACATAGATCATAGCGCCGGCGGCAAACTCAGAAGATATGGAAGAGCCGGAACCACCAGCCCTGAGGCCAGAATCGTCAGCAGGGCGCCCAGCGGTTCTACCGCCCGGAAAGTACGCCTCCTGCGAAAGCCCAGGGCTTGCTCATTCCCTCCGCGCGGGGCATGGAGATAATCGCTCCCTCGGGAAGTTCTGAATGGCGATGCCCAGAGATAAGGCCAGAGCGCCCATCATGGTGATTTGACCGTCTCCGGCCAGATAGCCCGCATAGACCACACCGACTGCCATTCCTTCCGGGACGTTATGGAGGGTAACCGCCAGTACCATCATGGTGGAGCGCCGCAGCTGCGTATGGGGCCCTTCCGCGCGGGAACTCTTTTGGTGGAGGTGAGGGATCAGATGATCCAACCCCAGCAGAAAGAGAATACCAACCCAAAGCCAATGACCGCCGGCAGGAAGGCCCAGGTCCCTGCCCGGCGGACTGATCCATGGCGGGGATCAGCAGGCTCCAGATCGACGCGGCCACCATGACGCCGGAGGCGAAGCCGGTCAGCCCCGCTGCACCCGATCCCCAAACCTTTCTTCAGGAAAGACGCAGGCGGACCCCAGCGAGGTGCCCACAAAGGGATCAGCAGACCATAAATAACCGATGTTTGCATGGAATCACACCGGCCTTAGCGTTCCGTTTGCTCCTGCGTGTGGCTGTGCCGCCCACAGCAATGTTCGCCGTTGTTTTTCCTGCAGCAGCATCCGCCGTCCGGGTCTGTAGGGTCCAGGTGCAGAAGATCGACTTTGACGGGCTTTCCTGCGTTCCCAGGGATTCCAGGTGATTGAACATAATCTGTCCCTTTTCTATCATAATTTTGCTTGCATAATAGGATGTACTTCGCGGTTAGTCATTGCTAACCGCGGGATAATTATATAAAACCATACGCACTCTGTCAAGAGGATGGAAATAGGCAGCCCCCTGCCTATTTCCGCTTTGTTTTTGGAAACCAGCCCGCTCCACCCTGCGGGCCTGCTCCTTCAGTTCCCGGATGCTCCATATGCAGGCAACACCCAGCAGCCCCAGAAGGACAGAGAAAAGGCCCTGGATGAAAAGCGCGGCGATCAGGCAGAGCAGGCCCGCGATCAAAATACTGGCCAGATACTCTGCGTGAAGTGATACTCAAACCAGATCACCAGAGGATGGAACGCTCCAATGATCACAAGGGACATCACGCCAACAACTACGCCTTCAAAGTTTAATTCCACAGACACCACCTCCCGGATATTATAACATTGATTTTGGAGCCGGGCAAGTTGGATGCTGTAAAATCTTGAGATATTTGTGTGTTCTGTCCGTCAAAGTTTCTCATGGCTAAGGCGCTCCAAGTGCCTCCTGCGCCGATACTCTAACGGGGATATGCCGAATTGCTTCTTGAATGCCGCGGCGAATTTGCTCTGGTTGATGTATCCGACCTGTTCCGTCACCTCAGATACCGAAAGCCGGCTGCCCGTCAGCAATTCCGAGGCTTTTCTCATTCGGAGCCCGAAGATACGCCGATATGTTTTGCCCGAAGACACCGCGAAAATAATTCTTCATACTGGTTTCACTGATAGAAAACCTCGCGGCCAGTTCCCAGGCCGGATGATGCTGCCGCAGGTCGGCTGTGATAATCTGTTCGACCTGCTTTGCAATACTCACCTGCGTTTCCGTAAAATAGGCGCAGACCTGGGACAGAGGGATTTCCGTCTGCTCCATCAGCAGAGAAAACAGCGCCAGGGAATAGATCTTCATCTGCATTACAGCAAAGGGCATAGGCTCATGATACAGTGACCATAGTTTTTCAGCAATTCTTCCGCGTCGGGGACAGCCTTGGAGATGTAGGTGCTTCCATTCCGGCAGTACCGCTCCACAACGCAGTGAAAGTCAAGCCCGAATTCCTCCAGAAGCCATACGCTCTGCGCCGCAAGCGTATCAAGCTCTGCGAAGAACTCCAGCCCCTCGTAGATGCGGCGTGGATAGACATACTGCCTTTGAGCAAAATGTTCTGTCAGAGACAGATCCCCATCCGTCACATACACAAAATTTCCGTTATTCAGAATGATCTCACAGCGCCCAGTTACGCAGTAGTTCAGAAGCAGCGGGCCTTTTCATCAGAGCCCTCTCCTCGCAAATCCGGTGCTGTCCAGAGCGGAGCGTTTACTGAAATATAAGCCAGTGTCAGTCCGGGAATAGCGGAAAAATGTTACAAAGCCTTTTCCGTCCTTCTCATTTAGAAAAGCCCCGCGCTGTATTCTCCCCGTTCGATAGATATTCCGGGAACTTCGACGCATTTTCGGATAATCTCATCAATGTTCATGGGTGAGTCCTCCTCTTGGCTCCGCAAGAAAAGAATTGCTTTTGCTATATTATAGGCGTGAAGAGTCTGGCTCGTCAATTCAAAACTCGATGTTGATTGGAGCTAAAAGCTGTTCAGTTGTAGAAACGCCAGTCCGGGTATGGTATTCTATGACGGGGTTAGAATGAGCTAACCAATGAATGCGGAGGTGTTTCTTATGAACAACAAGATTCAGGCAAAAGATTTGATCAACCTTGGGCTGTTCACAGTACTGTATTTTGTCATCGGCTGCTGTGTCGCAATTCCCATCGGGTTTGTACCAATTTTCCTTCCCGTCCTGGGGCGCTTTGGGCGCTGATCACCGGCATCCCATTTATGCTGTTCCTGACAAGGGTGAAAAGTTCGGGATGGTCACCATTATGGGCATTTTGAGCGGCCTGCTGATGGGGTTGACCGGCATGGGCTTCTGGGGCGTCCCCGGGGGCTGTTTTGGACTGCTGGGTGATTTGATTTTGAAATCCGGCGGCTATAAGAGCGCCAAGAAGAGCCTGCTGGGGTATGCGGTGTTCAGCCTCTGGATGGTGGGTACCTATATCCCCATGTACTTTATGGTGGAAGACTCCTGGGCGAGTTTTGCGGCCAGCTTCGGAGAGGAATATGCGGATCAGGTAATGGCTGTCATGCCGATGTGGAGCATAATCCTGGTAATTGCAGGAATCTTTGTGTTCGCCATTTCCGGTGGACTGCTGGGCAAGGCCCTCTTGAAAAGCACTTTGCCAAGGCGGGCATTGCGTAATGAGCAGCGCGTCATACCCCATAGTAACAGGAAGCAAGAAAGGCATCCAGCTGGACCCGCGCACCAAGCTGCTTCTCCTGCTGACCATCACCACCCTGATGTTCAGTACCAGCAATGAAGGGATCATGAACTTGGTAAAGCCGCTTTTGAGCCTTGTCCCATTTATCCTGATCCTCTCCGAGCGACGCTTTCAGACGGCGGCAAAGTACCTGATTTTGTACGCGGCCTGCTTTGCGCTGGAGCGGGTGGCGCTGATTTGGGCAAGCGGGCCCTCCTTTGTTCTGTTGGCGGTCACATCCATCATGACCCGCTTTGCACCCGGTATCATGATGGGTGCCTATCTGATTGCGTCCACATCGGTGAGCGAATTCATTGGCGCCATGGAGCGGATGCACCTGACGGAGAAGATCGTGATCCCGCTGTCGGTGATTTTCCGCTTCTTTCCTACCGTCAGCGAGGAGTATCAGGCCATCCGGGACGCTATGAAGATGCGCGGGATACGCTTCGGAGGAAAGAACCCGTTCCTGATGGTCGAGTACCGGCTGGTACCGCTTATTGTATCCGTGGTCAAAATCGGGGATGAACTTTCCGCTGCCGCCTTAACGCGGGGCCTTGGAGCTCCGGAAGGCGTACCAATTTGTGCCGGATTGGGTTTCATGCACAGGATCTTATGGCAGCGCTGTTCTGCGTCGCCTGCTTCGCTCTGTTTCTGCTCCAGCCGCAGATCGCTTTTGGGAGGTGTCAGAGGATGATTCAGATTGACCATGTGACCTTCTCTTATGGAGAAGAAACGGAGCATACCGGTGGTGTTCGGGACATTGAGCTTCAGATCAAGCGCGGTGAGTTTGCTGTGCTCTGCGGCGAGAGCGGCTGCGGAAAACCACGATCACACGCCTGATCAACGGCCTGATCCCCATTATTACGAAGGGAAGATGAGCGGCGGCGTGTGGGTCAACGGGCTGAAGTGTCAAAACAACCGCTCTATGATACGGCGAAAATCGTGGGCAGCGTGTTCCAAAACCCGCGTTCCCAGTTTTTAATGTAGATACAACCAGCGAGATCACCTTTGGCTGTGAAAATCTGGGCCAGCCTGCAGAAACAATCCGGGCGCGGCTGGAGAGGACGGTCTGTGATTTCCGATTGGAAAAGCTGATGGACCGGAATATCTTCCACCTCCGGAGGAGAGAAACAAAAGTTGCCTGCGCCGGCGTGTCGATCATGGAGCCGGAGGTACTGGTACTGGATGAGCCATCCTCCAATCTGGATGCGGCATCCATTTCCGACCTGCGGAAAACCCTGGCTTTCTGGAAAAGCCAAGGGAAAACCATCATCGTATCGGAACACAGGCTCTATTATCTCCGTGGTCTGGCGGATCGTTTTATTTATATGAAGGGCGGCAAAATCACACGGGAATATACTGCGGAGGAATTTAATGGCCTGTCGGAGCAAGCCCGGACGGAAATTGGGCTGCGCACTTTCGCCCTGGAACAATTACAACCGCCGCAAACACCGCAATGCACAGGGACGGAACTGGAGCTGAAGCAGTTCCGCTTTGCGTATCCCACGGATCGTCAATCCTGCACATACAGGATTGTACTATTCCGGCCGGCCGCATTGTAGGCATCATTGGCAATAACGGGGCTGGCAAGTCCACCTTTCACGGTGCTTCTGTGGGCTGGAGAAGCGATGCGGCGAGGTAATCTGGAACGGCAGGCGATACCGTTCGAAAGATCGGCTGAACACCTGCTATATGGTCATGCAGGAGGTAAACCATCAGCTCTTTACAGAAACAGTCCTGGACGAAGTGTTGATCAGCATGGAGGAGCCGGATACAAAACAGGCAGAGGAAATCCTGACCCGGCTGGATCTCCTCCTGTTCAGAGACAGGCACCCTATGTCGCTTTCCGGCGGGCAGAAACAGAGGGTGGCCATCGCATCTGCCATTGCATCAAAGCGGTCTATTCTCTTCTTTGACGAACCCACCAGCGGCCTTGATTACCGGCACATGAAAGAGGTCGCCGCTGTTTTGCGGCAGCTCAGCACGGAAGGTGTCACTGTTTATGTGATCACACACGATCTGGAACTGCTGCTGGACTGCTGCACGGACATCATCCATTTCGCCCAGGGAAACATTGCTGGCCAATACCCTATGGATGCGGGCGGCCTTTCAAGGGTCTGTGCTTATTTTATGGGAAGCGGCGCCTAAAGTGTGGCCAGCTTCTGTGCGCGCCGGTACTCCAACGGGGACATGCCGAATTGCTTCTTGAATACCGCTGCAAACTTTCCCTGATTGGAATAGCCAACCTGCTCCGCGATTTCTGCAATGGGGCGGCTGGTGTTCGCTAAAAATTCAGCGGCGGCTTTCATACGGACCTCCCGCAGATAGGTGGAGATGTTCTGGCCGTACACCCCACGGAAGTAGTTTTCAAACTGGTTTCCCCAACGGAGAATTTTTCCGCCAGCAGACGCACGGGGATATGTTTCCGGAGATCTGCGGTGAGGATTTGTTCTGCTTTTTGGCGATCCCCACCCCGTATAAAAGCCGCAGGTTTTGAAGGGCGCGGCTCTGTATGGAGTAGTTCGTAAATCAGTTCCAGCGTATAGATGCGCAGATAAAATAGAGACGGCTGCTCCGACAGTGCCCAGAGTTTGCGGAAAATAGCGGTAAGTGTGCTGTCCGCCTCGTTGATATAGGTCTTTGCCTGCGGCAATAGTTCTCACGCAGCAGAGTAAAATCCAGCTCAAAGGCGGACATCAGTTCCTGGGCGTTCTGAGAGAGCTGCTCTATATCAAAATAGATTTTAATGCCCTGATAGAGCCTGGTTGGGAAAATATAGCCGTCCTGGGCAGTCTGCTCACTGACGGCAAAATCATTTTCCTTCAGGTATATGTAGGCTCCGTCATCCAGAAGAAGCTCACTTCTTCCTGCAACGCAGTAATTGATCAGCAGGGCCGCAGCTCGGCATTTGCCTCGGACTCCGGCCAATTTGAGGCGCTTACCTGAATAAACGCCAGGGTTACCCCGGAAAGAGCGGGTGGAAGACCATCCTCCGCTCCAAAAGAAGTTCGCTGCTATTTGGGCCGCTTTTCCACTCTACGCCCAAAACAGTATCGCTGTTTTCAGGATACTTTCCATCATGTCGCGCAACAAATTTTCCCCTTTCGCAGCAAAATGATTGAGTTTATTATAGGGCGCCCCTTTTAGAGGTCAATCATCAAACAACAGGAAAGAGAAAACTCCTTGCTATTCGGGCCTAAACTGTCGGTATGTGCATAGAAGCGTGATTTGATCTGTGCTACTATTACGACGGTTAGCGTTGTCTAATCCGAAAATCAATTATGTGTAGGAGGATTCTCAATGAACAGGCTTCAAGGGAAAGACTTGATCAACATCGGTATTTTACGGCGATCTACTTTATCGTGATCTTTGCCGCGGCGTCTATTGGCTTTATCCCTATTTTCATCCCGCTCATCAGTGTGATCGTTCCGCTGGTCGGCGGCATCCCCATGATGCTGTTTTCTCCAAAATTAAAAGTTTGGTATGCTGACCATCTGCGGCCTGTTGCTCGGCGTCATTATGCTGCTCACCGGAATGGGCTACTGGTGCATCCCCACCGGCCTGATTTTGGATTGATCTCTGATTTCATGATGAAGGGCTGCGGCTACAAAACGCCAAGCGCGAAGTCCTGATCCACGGCGTTTTCTCCATGTGGGTGATCGGCGCGTTCATCCCTATTGTTGTGACACGGGATGCTTACTATCAAAATCTCCTTCCCGGCTATGGACAGGAATATGCAGATACGCTCATGGCCTATATGCCGGACTGGATTTTGCCGGTGCTTCTGGCGGCGGCCTTTGTCAGCGGACTGGTGGGCGGCCTGATTGGGCGCAAACTTTTCAAAAGCACTTTGAACGGGCGGGCATTGTATCATGAGCCGCGAACTTCTTGCCAGTCAGAAAACCACAGTGGGATTGTTTTAGATCCTCGCACAAAATTGGCGGTGCTGACCACCATAGCCGTTTTCATTTTGGGCGGCTCGTATGAAGGCGTCATGCAGTATTACATCATCGTGCTGGCGGCGATCCCCTGCTGCTTCTGCTCTCGGCAGGAAAATGGAAAGGCGCTGTCCTCTATCTCCTGATTTTGGGGAAGCCTCTGCTTGGAACTGTTTGGACTATCCTATCTGACCGGGGTTGCAAATTTTATCGCGGTTGCCATTGTGGGGCTGTTCCTCCGGTTTACGCCGGAATTGTCATGGGGTACTTCGTAGTCACGACCACAACCGTCAGCGAATTCGTGGCCGCTATGGAGCGGCTTCACCTGCCGCAGCAGATCACAATCCCATGTCGGTCATGTTCCGCTTTTCCCGACGGTTGCAGAAGAATGGAGCGCCATTGGGGACGCCATGCGGATGCGCGGCGTCCGCTTTGGCGGTGGAAAGGCCGGCTCTATTCTGGAATACCGCATGGTTCCCATGATGATCTGCTCTGTCAAGATTGAGAAGAGTTGAGTGCGGCGGCACTGACCCGCGGTCTGGGCGGACCGGTCAAGCGGACCAACATCTGTAAAATCTGGTTTCGCGCACAGGACATTGTGTTGCTCCTGATCTGCCTTGGGGCATTTGCCGCGCAAGTCTATGTGTGGGCTGCAAGGGGTGAATGCCATGATTGCGTGCAGAGATGTGTCGTTTTCCTATCCGGCAAGCGGCCCTGTGGATGGGGAATGTCTGACGGAAGGGGCGCTGAAGCATATCACCTGTACGATTGAGGACGGCTCCTTTGTTCTTCTCTGCGGGCCTCCGGCTGCGGCAAGACGACCTTGACCCGTCTGCTGAACGGACTGATCCCCATTACCACGAGGGAACTTTTACAGGCTCGGTCTATCTGGGCGGGAAAGATACCCGCGATCTGTCGCTCTTTGAGATTTCCCAAATGGTAGGCTCTGTGTTCCAAAATCCACGCTCCCAGTTTTCAATGTGGATACGACCAGCGAGCTGGCCTTTGGCCCGGAAAATCACGGATTGCCCGAGAAGGCTGTCCGTGAGCGGGTCCGCCTGGTGGCGGAGCAGCTGAGGCTGGAATCCCTGCTTGACCGGAGCATCTTCTCCCTCCGGCGGGGAGAAGCAGAAAATCGCTTGTGGGTCGGCGGCTGCCATCGACCCGGATATTTATGTCCTGGATGAGCCGTCCTCCAATCTGGACGCCTACGCGATTGCGGATTTCCGAAAACTGCTCATGCGCCTAAAGGCCCAGGGAAAACCATCGTTATTTCGGAACACAGGCTCTACTACCTGCGAGATCTGGCCGACCGTGTCCTCTATATGAAAGATGGAGAGATCCGAGGCGACTATACCGCCGCAGAATTCCAAAGCCTGCCCGCAGAGCGACGGGAGCAAATGGGCCTGCGCCCACTGGACCTGAACGACCTAAAGGGGATAGCGCTGCCTCACGGCCGGACCGGGACTCCGAATGGAAAATCCGGCAGTTCTCCTTTGCCTATAAGCATCAGCCGGAAACCCTGCACATTGACGAGGTGGAATTCCCTTTGCGGTGCAACCGCAATCATTGGGCATAACGGAGCGGGAAAATCCACCCTGTCCCGCTGCCTGTGCGGGCTGGAAAAGCGGTGCGGCGGCACTGTGCAGGAACAGGGCAGGATTTATTCCAGAAAGAGCGGCTGAAGCTCTGTTATATGGTGATGCAGGACGTAAACCACCAGCTTTCACAGAAAGCGTGTTGGATGAAATATGTCTGAGCATGAGAACAGAGGACCGTGCAAAAGCGGAAGCTGTGCTGGCTGAGATGGACCTGCTCCCATATCGGGAGCGACATCCCATGGGGCTGTCCGGGGACAAAAGCAGCGGGTGGCCGTCGCCTCCGCGATTGCATCAGAACGGCCGCTGATCGTATTTGATGAGCCCACCAGCGGGCTGGACCTGTTTCACATGCGGCAGGTGGCGGAGGTGGTGAACAGAATTACAGAACAAGGAAGAACTGCGGTTGTGGTGACGCACGACCCGGAATTTATTTTGCGGTGCTGTAAGTTTGTTATCCACATGGAGCACGGTAAGATTCAGGAAAGCTACTCCCTCTGCGAGCCGGAGGGCAGGGAACGCCTGTTGCGCTTTTTCTGAACGAGATGGGATAGGAGGCAAAATGAAACTTCACGCGTCGGGCGAGGACTACCTGGAGGCCGTGCTGGTGCTCCAAAAGGAAAAGGGCATGGTGCGCTCCGTGGATGTGGCCCGGCACATGGAGGTGTCCAAGCCCAGCGTGTGTCATGCGGTGACGACCTTGAAAAAGGCGGCTTCCTGACGATGGATGAAGACTTCTCCCTGCACTTGACTGATATAGGCCGGGAGGTAGCCGAGCAGACCTATGAGAAACACTGCTTCTTTACTCGCCAGCTTGTCGCGGCCGGGGTCGATCCCCAGACCGCGGAACGGGAGGCCTGCCGGATGGAGCACACCATCAGCCAGAAGTCGTTTGAATTACTGAAAGGAGCGGTAGAGCCGGAATGACCGGTAAGCAGTCAGAAGAAAGGGAGGACCCGCGTGGGAAATTACTGATTTTATCCGTCACCAATGGCGAGGAACAAATTCTGGATAGGATCAAGGACTTCCTGGCGGAAGAGCCTGGAATCGAGATTGTGGAGCCGCCCGCCACGAAGCATATCCTCACCTTTCTCGGCCTGGAACTCCACCTACGCAAGCAGACGGTAAAGTGGCGGGGCCAGCCTCTCCACCTTACGCACCTGGAGTTCTTCACGCTGGCGTATCTGGCCCGACATCCCGGCTGGGTCTTCACGCAGGAACAGATCTATGAGGCCGTATGGCATGAGTTCCCGGAGGACTGCGGCGCGGCCGTGGTCAATATCATCAGCCAGCTCCGCCGGAAGATGGGACCGGGAAATCCGATCCGTACCGTCCCCACAGCGGCTATAAGTTTGAGCTGCCTCCATAACCTGAGAAGCTTTTCCGAAAAACGCAGTTATCCTTGATGGGTAACTGCGTTTTGTGCAGGCAGAGATTTGTAACTGATTCCATGCAGTAAAAATTCAGAGCATAGCCTGATAAAGCTCGTTTCAAAGATATGCAGCAGACCAGAAAACAGGTTCCTGATCCAGTTATCCTTCGTCGCAAGAATGCCCTGATTGCATTTTCTGCAAACGGAAAGCGGAGGACCGACTGCTTAGACTGTTGCTTGACTATATTGGCAATCAGCCATTCAAAAGGAACCCAGCCTGTGGTTCACCAGAATAAATTGTACCGGACATTTCTATCACTTCCAAGTGCATGACATCCTGAATGAGAATATATTTGTTGTCCGCAAGCGCCAGATGTAGTATATTGTGGTTAGCAATAGCAAACCGATGGCATGGGGACAGATCAATGGAAATAAAACAACTGGAGAGCTTTGTGACTGCCTGCGAACGCGGAAGCCTTTCGCAAGCGGCGGCTTGTATGTACACCACGCAGCCAAATGTCAGCAAAACCATCCGAACCTTAGAGCATGAACTGGGCGGCCCCTTTGGTCCGGAGCGGGAAAGGCGTACAGCCTACGGTTTATGGAAAGAACGTGCTGGAGTATGCGAAGCTGATTCTGAGAGCAACGGCTACGATCTCCTCTCTGGCCGTGCCGGATGAGCAGAACGGTCTGCGGCTGTCGGCATATCCCAGCAACATGGTGTCCCGCCTTTGGTAGACTTTACAAAACCTGGGGTCTGGAATCCATATTGAGCACCACGAGGGCACCGTGGAGGAGATCACCGACCATGTCCACCAAGGAATTTCTGAAGTTGGAATCGTATATGTGGCGCAAAAGCAGGTGCCTACATTTCAGCACATTCTTCTCCACAAGAAATTGGAGTTTATTCCGCAGAGTGAAAAGAGCATCTGTGTCTACGTAGGACCTCAGCACCCACTGTATCATGCGGACAGTGTGGACTTTTCAGATCTTCCAAATCTGAAATTCATGCGTGGAGTACGGGATTTCTTTCTATGGAACATCATCTTGAAACGGTGAGCATGGGGTCATTGACCAAAGCGTTATGAAGCACGTGATATACAGCGACAGCGACCACTCGATCATCAATTTCCTGCTCCATACGGATGTTTGCAGTCTGGGCCTGAATTTTATGCACCGCCCTATGAGCAATATGACATCAAACCGCTGGCCATCAACGGATGCGAGCCGTTTCTTCAAATCGGCTATGTGCGGGACCCGGAGCGTCCGCTCTCGCCGCAGGCCTCCTGGCTGACAGAGCGCTTTGGAGAAATGCTGTAAAAGGCATAACAAATTGTTATGGGGTTCCATGAAAATTGGCCTCTGGTAAGTCTTGGCTAACTGCTGTAAAATGAAAACCATAGCGCAAGACTGTAATATTTAGGACTGGAGGCTTTTATGAAAAGAAGGATTTTTCTGTGCTGTTGAGCAGCGCCCTGCTGTTGACGGCGCTCGCCGGCTGCGGACAAGGGGCGAAGCGGCTCAAGCGGAAGCTCGTCCGACGCAGACAGTGAAACGGGTACGCGGGATGAGCTGATATTTGTCAACTACCGGGATATCCGGATCTGAACCCTCACCTGTACGCCGGTGAGATGTACGCCCAGAGCATCCTTTACGACACCCTGGTGAGCAATACGGAAGACGGCTATGTGGGCTGTCTGGCGGAAGACTGGACCATCAGCGATGACGGCCGGATTTATACCTTCAATATCCGGGACGGCGTAACCTTCTCCGATGGAACGCCCTGCGACGCCAACGCCATTCTGGCCAACTTCAACGCCATCTTGAGAACCGTGAGCGCCACACCTGGCTGGAGATGATGAATCTGCTGGTCGGTGTGTCCGCTCCGGACGAGGATACCTTCGTCATTGAGATGAGCGAGCCGTACTACCCCATGCTCACCGAGCTGGCTTGCATCCGTCCGTTCGCAATGATTTCCCCTAACTGCATGATCGACGGCAGCACGATGAACGGTGTCAACGGCTATATCGGGACAGGCCCCTATGTGCTCACGGACTTTGTCACTGACGAGTACGCCGTTTTGAGCGCAACGAGAATTATTGGGGTGAGGCGCCCGCAATTCAGAAGATCACCGTCAAGGTCATCCCCGACAACCAGACGCGCATTATGGCCCTGGAGAATGAGGAGATCGACCTGATTTTCGGCAAGAACATGCTGGACGCTGATGCCATCAGCCAGTATGTGGACAGTGACCGGTTCACCGTAAGCCTGTCTGACCCCACCTCCACCCGGCATATTGTGCTGAACACCACCCACGATATTTTGGGAGACACAGCGGTGCGAAAGGCGCTCCAGCACGCCACAAACCGGCAGGCCATCTCCGAGGGTATTTTCTACGGCCTGGAACCGGCAGCGGATACCCTTTATTCCCCAACCGTTCCCTACTGTGATGTGGATTTGGAGCCCTATGCCTACGACACCGAGGAAGCGGCCCGCCTTCTGGACGAGGCCGGCTGGGTTATGGGAAGCGACGGGGCCGCTCCAAGAATGGGCAGAAACTGGAACTGGACCTCCTCTACAATAGCGACAGCGTTACTGAGAAGACCATTTCTGAGTATCTTCAGAGTGAGTATTTGAAACTGGGCATCTCCCTGAACATCCACGGCGAGGAAGAACAGTCCTATCGTGACAATATGAAGGCCGGTAATTTTGATATGGTGTTCAACATCTGCTGGGGTATGCCTTATGATCCCCAGTCCTCTCTGGCCGCTATGAGGGCCCCAGTGTATGGAGACTATGCCGCACAGCAGGGACTGGAGGACAAGGCAGAGATTGATCAGGCCATCACGGATATCCTCACCTCCACCGATGAGGCAGAACGTCAGGAACTGTATGACTTTGTTCTGACCCGGCTCCATGAGGATGCTGTCTACATTCCCTGACCTACGAAACCAACAAAGCCCTTTATACCTCGGAACTGAAGGGGGTCCACTTCGGCACCGACCAGTATGATGTGGATTTCGCAAGCATGTACTTCGAGTAATCGTTGATGGCATCGGGGCCGCTTCTTTGGAGGCGGCCCTTGTGCTGAATTGCCTTCGCTCGCGGGGGTGTTCACACTTTCCACAGGTGCGAAGCACGTAAGAAGCACGCGTGCGCGGGCTCCGCAAAATAGAGTTTAAGTTTTGCAACTATGCAAAAAAGAAAGGGGCATCTATGAAGCGCTATGTAATCCGCCGGCTGCTGATGGCAATCCCCCTGCTGCTGGCGATTTCCTTTGTCTGTTTTGTGTTCATCAACCTGATCCCCTCAAATCCGGCGGAGGTCGTCCTCCGAATCCAGCAGACGCCCATTATCACTGATGAGGCGATTGCGGAGATGGAGGAGGCGCTGGGTCTGAACAAACCTTTTCTGGTGCGGTATTTTGACTGGGTCCTGGGCTGTCTCCAGGGGGATTTCGGCATCAGCTATGTCAATCCCGCCCGCACAGTCGCCGGAGAACTGGCCCGCTGCCTGCCCGCCACGCTGCAGTTGGCGGCGGCCTCGTTTGTGATCGTGCTGCTGCTGAGCATCCCTATCGGCTTCCTCTGCGCTGTGTACAAGGATGGCTGGTTTGATAAGATTATGCGGGGCCTGGTCTTTATCTCCACGGCCATGCCTGCCTATTGGGTTGGGCTGCTCCTGATGTGGGGGATCAGCGTCAAGCTGGGTCTGCTGCCGACCAACGGAAACGGTACCTGGCAGCATATGATACTGCCTGCCTTTACCGTGGCGCTCAGTTACATCTCTACCTATATCCGGCTCATCCGCAATAATATGCTGGAGAATATGAAGCAGGATTATGTGCTCTACGCCAATGTCCGCGGCCTGCCCCAGCGCTCCATCTGGGTGAAACATGTGCTCAAAAATTCCATGCACACCTGCATCGTGGCCATGGGTATGAGCATCCCCCAGATGATTGCCGGCACCATCGTGGTGGAGAACGTGTTTTCCTGGCCGGGGCTGGGGACGCTGTGCATCAGTTCCATCTTCAATCGTGATCTGCCGGTCATCCAGACTTATGTGCTGTTCATCGGCGTATTGTTCGTGGTATTCAATCTGGTGTTCGACATCCTTCAGACCGTGTCCGACCCCAGACTGAGAAAGGAGAGCTGAGCCATGGGAAAACGCTTTCTGCACAACCGTGCCGCTGTGGTGACGGTGGCTTTCGTCCTCCTGATCGCGCTGATCGGCATTCTTGCCCCGCTCCTGGCGCCGCATGATCCCTATGTTACGGATATCCTCAACAAATTCGCGCCGTACAGCCTGGAGTACCCATTGGGCACAGACCATCTGGGCAGGTGCGTCCTCTCCCGCCTGATTTACGGCATCCGGCCAACGCTGGGACTTGCCCTTCTGACCATGCTGGGGACCATCGCACTGGGCGCGCTGCTGGGCGTTATGGCCGGCTACTTCCGGGGCGTGGTGGAAGAGGTCATCATGCGGGTGGTGGACGTGATGCTTTCCTTCCCCAGCCAGATCATGGTGTTCGCCGTGGTGGGCCTTCTGGGGATCAATGTCCAAAATGTCATCATTGCCAATGTGTTCATCAAATGGGCGTGGTATGCCCGCATGATCCGAACCGGTGTCATGCAGTACCGGGACCGGAACTTTGTTCAGTTCTCCCGGTGCGTGGGAATGCCGGAGCGGTTCATCCTGTTCCGACACCTTCTGCCGTCTATTACCTCTGATCTTGCGGTGCTGGCCTCTCTGGATGTGGGCTGGGCCATTATCAATATCTCTACCCTGTCCTTCCTGGGGCTGGGCGTGCAGGCCCCAACCCCGGAATGGGGAGCCATGCTCAACGAGGCGAAGGATGTACTTACCAGTAATCCAACCCAGATGATCGCGCCTGGTATTGCCATCGTGGTTCTGGTGTGCTGCTTTAATCTGATGGGCGACGCCCTGCGGGATGTGCTGGACCCCAAGGAGGTGGAAAAATGACCCCGGTTCTGGAATTGCAAGATCTCCATGTTCTGCTCTGCACACACCGGCATCAGGGGGTGGAGTTGGTGAAGGGAGTTTCCTTCTCGGTATATCCTGGGGAGTGCCTTGGAATCCTTGGGGAGTCCGGAAGTGGAAAATCCATGTCTATGAAAGCGGCGATGGGCCTTTTGGATCATAGCTTCCACGTGCTTGGAAGTGCCAAATTCCAGGGAGAGGAGCTGCTGGGGAGAAGTGATGAAGAACTGCGCCGTCTAAGAGGCGGTCAGGTAGGCATCATCCTTCAAAACCCGATGACCTGTTTTGATCCTCTCTACCGGATCGGAGCCCAGATTGCCGAAACCTTTGCGGCCCACAATGATTGGAGCAAGGCGGATATCCGCCAGCGTTCTCTGGAGATGCTGGAGAAAATGCGGATTCGTAATCCGGAGGAGGTGTTGGAGAAGTACCCGCATCAGCTCTCCGGCGGAATGCTTCAACGGATTATGATTGGCATTGCGACCTCTATGAAGCCGTCCCTTCTGATCGCGGACGAACCTACCACAGCTATTGACGCCATCACTCAATTTGAGATCCTGGACGAATTGCTGCGGATCAAGCAGGAACACCAGACAGCGATGGTCTTTATCTCCCATGACTTGAATGCGATTTCCCGTGTGGCAGACCGGATCGTAGTCCTCAATCAGGGGCTTGTGGTGGACCAAGGCGATTTCCAACACATTCTTCACCATGCAACCGATTCCTATACCAAGCTGCTGGTGGAAAAGCGGACGGATGTGATGCGCCGATACAGCCAGGTGCTGGGAGGAAAGGAGCGTGTCTATGCTTGAACTGAAAAATATCTGCGTCAGTTTCCGAAGCGAGCGTCAGGACAAGGTGTTCGGACATACCCGTCAGCAGGTGCTCTTTGATGTGTCCCTGAACGTAAAAAGAGGGACCTGCCTCGGTATTTTGGGAGAGTCCGGCAGCGGAAAATCCACTATGGGCCGGGTGCTTTGCGGGCTTCTGAAACCGGACAGCGGCGAGGCGATTCTGGACGGCGTATCGGTCTACGCCTCCCGAGCGGGCCGGCGGAACCTGCAGAACAAGCTCAGTGTGGTATTTCAAGACTACACAACCTCTGCCAATCCCCGTTTCCGTGTCAAAGACATCATCGGCGAGGGCCTGACCGTCCGGGAGCGCCGGGAGGGGGGCCGGCTGGAGCGAAAGAAGGAAATGGCCGCCCTTCTGGAACTGGTGGGACTCCCTGCTGATTTTGCGGGCAGATTTCCCCACGAGCTCTCCGGCGGCCAGCTTCAGCGGGTGTGCATCGCCAGGGCAGTGGCCTGTAAGCCAGAGGTCATCCTCTTTGATGAGGCGATCTCCTCCCTGGATGCGCATACCCAGGTCCAGGTAATGGATCTGCTGCGGGATCTGAAGGAAAAGCTGGGGCTGACCTATGTATTTATCACCCACGACCTGACCTCGATCACATATCTCTGTGACGATGTGCTGTTCCTCTATCAGGGCCGTGTAACAGAATATTTGCCCGTCAGCCGCATCAGCGAGACTAAGGATGAGTACGCCCGGCGGTTGCTGGAGTCCATTGTGGTATTTGACACCGAGACTTCGGAGGTGGACGTATGATTTTTTGTGGGATAACACTTTTGCCTGGTGAGCGAAAAAACGTACCGCTCCCGGTACCGGATGCTCCGTCCCTGAATGCGCTCTGCCTGTGCGGTGCCGCCCCGGGCAAGACGCTGGTGGTCACGGCAGGGGTCCACGGCTGCGAGTATGTGGGAATTCAGGCCCTGCGCCGTCTGGCGGCGGACCTGGATCCGGCGAGGCTGTCGGGGAACGTCATCCTACTGCCGCTGGCAAATCCCAGTGCTTTTTATGCCGGAGCCAAACAGGTGGTGCCGGAGGACGGCGTCAATTTGAACCGAGCCTTCCCCGGCAACTCTGCGGGCCCCCTTTCCGCTCGATTGGCCTTTGCCCTGGAGGCGGCTTTATACCCGGAAGCCGATCTGCTGGCAGATCTCCACAGCGGAGACTGCAGCGAAACGCTTCATCCATTGGTGTTCTTCCCGGCAGCAGGGAAGAAAATGGTCAACCAAGTCTCACTGGATGCCGCCAAGGTCCTGACGGTACCCTACCGGGTCCGCTCCACCGCCAAGAACGGGCTTTACAGCTGGGCGGTGCAAAGAGACATTCCCGCACTGCTGATTGAGAGGGGCGGGCAGGGGCTTTGGTCTGAACAGGAGGTGGACGCCTGCTGTGAGGACGTCCGCTCCCTGTTGCGCCATCTGGAGATTATGCCCGGAGGGAACCCGCCGCGGGATCAGCTGGAGATCACAGAAACCTTCTATGCAGAAGCTGAGTCGGAGGGATTTTGGTATCCGGCAGTAGGTTTAGACCAACGGGTCCGAAGGGGAGAACTGCTCGGACACCTGGAGGCACTGTCTGGTTGCCGCTTACAAGAGGTTCGGGCCGAGTTTGACGGCATTGTCCTTTACTACACAATCGCCTTGGGCGTCCGGGCGGGAGATCCGCTGATCGCATATGGCCATCCGTAAGGAATTCTGGCGGCTGGCCTGGCCCGCCGCGGCAGAGGGCCTGTTGCTGATGCTGCTCACCGCCGCCGACCTGCTGATGGTTTCCGCTCTGGGAAACACAGCGGTGGCGGCGGTCAGTATTTTTTCCCAGCCCCGTATGGTGATCCTCTGCGTAACCCGCTCCTACTCTGTTGCACTGAGCGCCTATGTTGCCCGCCGGCGCGGCAAGCATCCGGATGAGTCCCTGACCTCCTGTTCCCGCGCTTCGCTCATGCTGGGGTGCGGTCTCTCGATGCTGCTCCTGGTCGGGACCTGGATTGGAGCTGGCCCGCTTCTACGACTGGCCGGTGCACAGGATGACTATATCAACTTGGGGTTGCAGTATGCCTTTCCCACCCTGGTGAGTCTGGCGCTCTCCGGTCCGGCTATTGTCCTTCACGGCATCTTGGCGGGGCTTGGCGATACCAAAAGCGTGCTTGTGTCCAATGTGCTAGGCAACGGAGTCAATGTCGTGTTCAATGCGCTGCTGATTTACGGTCTGGGCCCATTCCCGCAATTGGGAGTTTTCGGCGCTGGGCTGGGAACTGCTATCGGTGCTGGCGCCACGCTGGTCTATACGCTGGCGCTTTTCTTACGGCGGCGGCATCCGGCCACTCTGCGGGGCAGAGGGGCCTGGCTGCCGGAACGGGAATACCTCTGCTCCCTGGCCCCCCTTGCCACGGGCACATTCCTGGAGCAGGCAGCGGAACGGTTTGGGATGTTCACATTTTCACGCCTGGTAGCAGACCTGGGCACAGCGGCGCTAAGCGTCCACAACATCTGTGGGAGCCTGTGCGACATTTACTATAGCTTCTCCCAAGGGCTTGGGAAGGCCAGCCTGGTTCAGGCCGGCCAGGCGTTGGGATCTGGAAGAACGTGCAACCTGAAACGGATCGGGGCCGTATCCCGCCGGGCGGCGCTTTGGACTGGGGGTGCGGCCACGCTGCTCTATTTGCTGCTCCGGTCACCCTTGCTTCAGTTCTACCATCTGGAGGGCAACGACCTGGCTCTGGGCTGTGAGATCATGATCTTTGTGGCTGCTGTCAATATTCCGGAGGCATGGGCTATGGTCCATGCGGGTCTGCTCCGTGGCTTGGGGCATACCAGTTTTGTGGCCCTCTATTCTCTTATCAGCATCGCAGTGGTGCGGCCGATCCTTACCTTCTTCCTGGTTTACGAACTTGGTCTTGGATTATACGGAGCATGGATTGCCCTCACTCTCGACCAAACGACAAGAGCGGTCTGTTCCATGCTGGGATCGCGGCAGACGATCCGTATCAAGATGAAGGACAGCTCAAATTCATGATTGCCCTAATACTATCGTGGCATGGATGAGGACTTCTCTCTGCGCTTGACCGATATAGGCCGAGAGGTAGCCGAGCAGACCTATGAAAAACACTGCTTCTTTACCCGGCGGCTTATTGCGGCCGGGGTCGATCCCCAGACCGCGGAACGGGAGGCCTGCCGGATGGAGCACACCATCAGCCAGCGGTCCTTTGAATTGTTAAAAGGGGCGGTGGAGCCGGAATGACCGGTAAGCAGTCAGAAGAAAGTCCAATGGTATGAAGTCAAGTAGGTGATGCAAGAAAATTTTAAGCGAAACAGAGTAAAAAGCACTGTGTAGACAGCAAAAAGGCAACACCAACCAAAGCCCTGTCCCTGAGAAATTTTGAAACAGGGCCTATGAGTCAGAGTGGCAAGCTGCGCTCTCAGCCCTCCGGCGGGATATACAGGCGGTTGTCCTTTAGCAGCCGAAAGACCAACCGGACCAGTTTTCTGGCAGTTAAAGCGAGTGCGCGTTTATGCTGGTACTTGTTGACCTCTTTGAATTTGAGGTCATAGTAACGCCGGAACTCGGAGTCGCATCTTCTCACGGAGTTGGCGGCTTCCAGCAGGTAGTAGCGGAGATAGCGGTTGCCGGATTTAATCATTCTGGAGTGTTCGGCCTCGAAGTCGCCAGACTGGCTCCTGTTCCAGACAAGGCCGGCGTATTTGGCAACCGAGGCTTGGGAATCAAAACGGTGGATATCACCAATCTCAGCAATGATACCGGCGGAGTAGACCTTGCCAATACCGGGGATGGAGGTCAAAGTGTTCGGAATGATTTCAAACTGCTGTTCAATGGCCTTATCTAATACTTTGACCTGCCCTTTCAAGGCGCGCATGGAGGCAATAGAAACAGCCATTGCTTGGTTTACAGTGTCGTTTACTGTTTTGGGCAGCCGATAGGAGCCTTTGGCTGCAGCCCGAACTGCCTTGGCGGTAGCATCCGGTCAGCAAATTTGCCACGGCCTGTTTCAGTAATAAAGGCAGTCAGTTCCTCCAGGTCGGCATTCGCCAAGTCATCCACGGTTTCAAAGTGTTCCATGAGTGCGATGGTGGTGGCGCTGGTGTTCTGAATGTCTTTGTCCTGGGCCATGCCGGAGCATTTGAGGAATAAGTAGTTGGCGAACCGCTGCTTCTCCCGGGTCAAGTTTTGGATGACATCAAATCTGGCTCTGGTAAGGGTTTGCAGGGCTTTGTAGCGGTAATCGTCCATGTAGACCTCCCTGTTGATTCTGCCGAAACGGAGATGGTCGGCAATCACAAAGGCGTCCACCCAGTCGTTCTTTGGCAGGTCAGAATAGGCTTCCTTGAATTTCCGCACCTGCTTTGGATTTAGAACATGGATTTTCCTCTGAAACCGCCCCAAGCGGCCATCCTCACGAAGAGCATAGACTAGGCTGTCCCCGTAGATGGAGGTGGCCTCCAGGCCAATCACCACACGCTCAAGCTGCATGGAGCCAAGTGCCGATACGATTCTCTCTGATAACAGTTTAGCACCGCCAAGGTTATTCTGCACGGAGAAGCTGGAGTGTTTGCTGCCGTCCGGTTTCATCAGGTAGGCCACATTGTTCTTGCTGCTCACATCAATGCCAACGAATAGTGGATTCACAATTTTCACCTCCCCGCATGGAGATTTCAGGCCAGCAGGCTTTGAGATACCCATGATAACCGGAGCATCTGGCACCCTCGCTTATCAGAATCATTCCTGGGCAGACCAATGCGATAGCCCTCACTGCTGAAAGGGCGGTCTTGTCCCAGGCAAACAGCCAATGAGTTTGCAGCTAACTTCCGGTTCAGGGGAACAGACTTTCAGTGAAGTAGCCTTACGGCTCAACCGGAGGACTCAGAACTTGACCCTGCTGTCCTACAGCTATTGTATCACGGGCACCTCAAAGCCTGCTGATACCTGAAACTATTAACTTTGAAACTTATTATACGAGGAGGAATGACAGTGGCAAAACAAAAGGCGGGTGTCTATGACAAGGTGCTGGAGTGTGCCAAGGAGGAGTTTTTGTCCAAGGGGTTTCTGGACGCTTCTCTGCGCACCATAGCTCAGGCGGCGGAAACCAGCACCGGCTCTATCTATACCCGCTTCGGGGATAAGGAGGGGCTGTTCCGGGCCATTGCGGAGCCGGTGGTGGATCAGTTCAAGGCTATGTTCCGCAGGGTGCAGGAGGATTTTCACCAGCTCAGTGAGGAGGAACAGCGTGCGGATATGGGACAGTACACCGCCCGCCACCAGGAGGAGATGCTGGACTACATCTACGACCACTTTGATGTGTTCCGCCTGTTGCTGGACGGGGCCCACGGCACCCGGTTTTCCTGCTTCCTGGACGAGCTGGTGGACATCGAGGTCGAGTACACCTACAAGTACATGGAGGTCATCGGCTGTGAGAGCGTCAAGTCCGGTCTGGTGACGGAGGAGTTCATCCATATCATCGTCACCGCCTACTTCAACGGCATGTTTGAGGTGGTGCGGCACAACATGGACCGTGCCGCCGCCCACCGCTATGTCAAGATGCTCAACCGCTACCACATGGCGGGATTCTCCACCGTGTTTGACCCTCAGCCCTGACAAGAGGCTGTGCCTTTGGGTGCAGCCCTCCCATTTGCGCAAAAGTTAGCGATCACTAACTAAAAAGGAGGAATTTATCATGAAACAACAAAGTCCCATGCTCCGTCTGTGGGAGCTGGGAGAGGGACAACAGGGCGGCCTGAAGCGGGCGGTCCTGTCCGCTGTGGTGGGGGTACTGTTTGGGATGCTCCCCTACTTTGCCGTGGCTCAGATCATTCTCGGCCTATTGTCTGGAAACCAGGAATCCTCGTTCTACCTGACCTGGTGCGCAGTGGCGCTCGTGGGCTTTTTGCTCCGGGCCACCCTGTATTCCCTGGCTCTATCCCAATCCCACAAGGCCACCTTTGCTATCCTGAAATCTATCCGGGAGAAAGTGCTGGAGAAACTGCCAAAGATGCCTCTGGGTACGATTCTGGACACCTCCAGCGGCCAGATGAAGCAGGTCATCGTAGATCAGGTGGAGAGCATGGAGCGGCCTCTGGCCCATCTTCTGCCGGAGATGACCGCCAATGTGCTGGGACCGGTGTGCATCTTGATCTATCTGTTCGTGCTGGACTGGCGGATGGCCCTTTTGAGTCTGGTGTCCATCCCGGTGGGCATGGCTTTCATGATGGCGGTCATGGCCGGCTACGGCAAGCAGTACGAGGGCTCGGTCAAAACCACCCAAGCCATGAACAGCGCCATTGTGGAGTACATCGGCGGCATTGAGGTCATCAAGGCGTTTAACCAGGGCAAGCAGTCCTATGCCCGCTTCTCCGACAGCGTAAAGGCCAACGCCTCCTACTTCTACCACTGGATGAAGAGCTGCCAGATGCCGGTCTCTTTGGCCCGTGCCATCTCGCCCACCACCATGATCACCATTCTGCCGGTGGGCTGGCTCCTCTATACCGGAGGGAGTTTGCCCATCGAGACCTTTATCACCACCATCGTCCTGCCCCTGGGCATTGCCGGGCCCCTGCTGGCCGCCATGGACTTTGTGGACAGTCTCGCCAAGGTGGGCACCATTGTGGGCTCGGTGGACGCCATTTTGAACGGAGCGGAGCAGGACCACGGGGAAACGCCAGCGGAGTTCCAGGGGCGGGGCATCCAGCTCTCCCATGTGTCCTTCGGCTACCACGCGGACAAGGAAGTGCTCCACGATGTATCTCTCACCATCCCCGCCGGGACCATGACCGCCTTTGTGGGGCCCTCCGGATCGGGCAAGTCCACCATCGCCAAGCTGATCGCCGGCTTTTGGGATGTGACCTCCGGCGCCATCACCCTGGGCGGGCAGGACTTGAATCGGGTCCCGCTGAAGCAACTCTACGACCAGGTGGCCTTTGTCTCCCAGGACAACTACCTCTTTGACGAGAGCATCCGGGAGAACATCCGCATGGGCCGCCCGGCGGCCACCGACGCAGAGGTGGAGGCCGTGGCAAAAGCCGCCGGGTGTGACGCCTTTATCCGCAGTCTGGAACACGGCTATGACACGGTGGTGGGCGGAGGCGGCGCCCATCTGTCCGGCGGCGAGCGCCAGCGTATCGCCATCGCCCGGGCCATGCTCAAGGACGCGCCCATTGTGGTGCTGGACGAGGCGACTGCCTACATAGACCCCGAGAACGAGGCCGTGGTCCAGCAGGCCGTGGGCAAGCTGGTGGCGGGAAAGACCGTACTGGTCATCGCCCACCGCCTCAGCACCATCACCGGCGCGGATCAGATCGTGGTAGTCAATGGCGGCCGCAGCCAGGATGTGGGCACCCACGGGGAACTTTTGAAGAACTGCCCGCTGTATCAGGAGATGTGGCGGGCGCATATGGGCGCAAAGGAGGGAGAGCAGGCATGATCGGTGTTTTGAAAAAAATCTGGGACTTTGCCGGAGAGGAGCAGGACAATATCCGGAAGTCCATGATTTTAGGTTTCTTTTACGCGGTGTTCCATATGTTCCAGATCGCGGCCATCTATGTGGTGGTGCTGGCCCTGGTGGGCGGCTCCACAGACTCCGCCCCGGCCTGGCAGGCGCTGGGGCTTCTGCTGGCCAGCATTCTGGGCCGGGCGGTCCTCAACCGCTTCAGCCAGCTCCAGCAGACCCACGCCGGCTACTTCATGGTGGCGAACAAGCGCATTTCCATTGGCGACAAGCTCAAGCGGGTCCCCATGGGCTATTTCAACGACCAGAGCTTGGGAGAACTCACCGGCATCACCACCACCGTTCTGGACGAGGTGGAGAGTACCGGCCCCATGGTGCTGGTCGGTATCCTGGGCGGCCTGATCAATTCCGCCGTCATGCTGCTGTGCGTCCTGTTCTGGGACTGGCGGATCGGCCTGCTGGCCCTGGCGGGGATGCTGGTGTATCTGGCCCTCCTCTCCGGAATGGAGAAGCAGTCCGCCAAGATTGCCCCCAAGCGCCAGCGGGACGAGGCCCGGCTGGTGGAGGCAGTGCTGGAGCAGCTCCAGGGCATGAGCGTCATCAAGTCCTTTAACCTGACCGGAAAGGGCGACAAGCGGGTGCGGCAGGCGCTGGAGGACAGCCGGGCGAACAATCTGGCGGTGGAGAAGCTGTTTACTCCCTATATCTGGGGCCAGGAGATGGTCCTCCACCTGTTCAGCGTTCTAATTCTGGCGGCGTCGGTGGGGCTGTGCCTGACGGGAGCTATGTCCCTCGCCAATGCGCTGATGGCGGTCATCGTCTCTTTCCTGATCTTCTCCCAGATCCAGTCCGCGGGCAGCGGCGTGTCCGCCCTGCGTCTGGTGGGCAGTTCCATCGACCACGCCAACCAGGTAGACGACATCCCGGAGATGGACCAGCGTGGCACGGCCATCCGTCCGGAGAGCCACGAGATTGTATTCGACCATGTGAACTTCTCCTATGGAAGCCGCCCCATCCTCAAGGATGTGTCACTGATCATCCCGGACCGGACCACCACCGCCATTGTGGGGCCCTCCGGCTCCGGCAAGACCACCCTCTGCAACCTGATCGCCCGGTTTTGGGATGTGGACGGCGGCCGTGTGACCATCGGCGGCCGGGATGTGCGGGAGTACACGCTGGAGTCCCTCATGGAGCAGGTGAGCATGGTGTTCCAGCGGGTGTACCTCTTTGCCGACACGGTGGAGAACAACATCAAGTTCGGCTGCCCGGGCGCTACCCATAAGCAGGTGGTGGAGGCCGCTAAAAAGGCGTGCTGCCACGACTTTATCTCCGCCCTGCCGGATGGATATAATACGGTAATTGGCGAGGGAGGAGCCACGCTCTCCGGCGGAGAGAAGCAGCGCATCTCCATCGCCCGGTGTCTCTTGAAGGACGCGCCCATCGTCATCTTCGATGAGGCCACGGCCAATGTGGACCCCGAGAATGAGGACCAGCTCCAAAAGGCTATGGAGGCCCTGACGCGGGAGAAGACCGTGCTGATGATCGCCCACCGGCTCAAGACGGTGCGGGGCGCGGACCAGATCCTGGTGGTGGACCAGGGCCGCGTCGTCCAAAAGGGTACCCACGACGAACTGATCCGGCAGGCGGGCATCTACCGGGATTTCGTCTCCGAGCGGACGGAGTCCAGCCGCTGGACACTCTGAGCGTATAGCAAAATTGAAAACGCGGTGCAGGATCAGAATGTCCGCACCGCGTTTTTGATTGCTGAATGCTCTCTTATTGGGTACACGGGGCGGGCGTTTCTAAAATGACCTGTGCATCTGTAATTTTATACACCTAAAAAGATTGATAGCAGCCACTATATTGACTATGATGTTCTATGCTGCTGCCTAATCAAATCAGATTGAGAAGGTTTGAATTTCCTATTGACATATGTCCGAAAACGGATATAATATATATGAAATCGGATATTAAGGAGGCCGTGATGAACTGCGAAAGTGCAAGAAAATATGCCTATCTGTCTGCGGAGATCACTTCCCTATATCATGAAGCAGCTGTAAAAATAGGCGTTTCTGATACTGTCTTGGATATTCTGTATGTCCTTTGCGAGCAGGAAGGACAATGCCTTCAAAGCGACATATTCAGACTGACAGGGATCAGCCGGCAAACGATCAACTCGGCGATCCGCAAATTGGAGCGGGATGGGCTTGCCTATCTGAAGCAGGGGGAAGGCCGGAATACATTGGTCTGTTTGACCGAAAAGGGGCGGGATTTTTCTGCTCAAAAAGTCCGCCCACTATTCCAGATTGAAAATAAGATATGGAGCGAATGGACAGTCGATGAGCAAGAGCGGTATCTTCTATTCACACAAAAGTACCGGGACTCGTTCAAAAAATACCTGCATGAAGATCTGTAATCGTATCTGTCCTCGCCCATCAAGGAGCAGTTATGAACAGAGAAAATAAGCGCAAGCAGTATGAAAAAGGGTACTATAAAACACATGGGTGCAGCGACAGCTTCACCTGTAAGGTATGCGGCAGATTAGTCGTGCCCACCGGAGCGGGAAGCGACCACCGCAATCATTGCCCAAACTGTCTCAGCAGTCTGCATTTGGACATTGAGCCTGGAGATCGGGAAGCAGACTGCGGAGGGATCATGGACCCGGTGGGCGTTTGGGTCAGAAAAAATGGCGAGTGGGCGATCATCCACCGATGCAGGAGATGCGGGCATTTAAGTTCAAACCGGGTGGCGGCCGACGATAATCCCATGAAGCTGATGTCGATTGCGATGAAACCACTCTCCCAACCACCGTTCCCATTGGAAAAAATCGAGGAAATGACCGCTCTCATGGGCGGAGATGGACAGTTATCTTACGGATAAAAGCGGACACCATAAATCCGAACATATTGCTTGACAATGATTTTGAATATGGTATAATGGGCCACCGTCGGAGGACTTATCATCGTAGGGATAAGGCCGGATAAGATACCGAACAGGCGGTTTGCCGGAGGGTTACTCTTGCGTATGAGAGTGCCGGATAAGAAAACCGTTATGTGCGGCTTTCTTATCCGGCCTTTTTATTTTGCAGGGAGGGAAAGAAATGGACTTATTAACCGGGAAAATCCGACCAATCTACTTCAAGTATCTGTCCGCCGCCTTTGGCAGCGCCATGATCACATCGGTCTACTCTATCGTGGACATGGCGATGGTGGGGCAATATCAGGGACCGGATGGTACGGCCGCTTTAGCTGTTGTCGCTCCGATTTGGAACATCATTTACAGCCTGGGCCTGTTAATGGGGATTGGCGGCTCCGTTATCTTTAGTACCCTTCGGGGGCAAACGGAGCGCAAAGGTAAAGTTGAAAATGAATATTTTACAACGGCGGTGATCGGCGCCGCCGTATTGTCGGTGATAGCGTGGCTGGCAATTTTGTTCTTTGAAAAGCCGATCCTGCTGTTTTTCGGTGCGGACATCAATCTGCTTTCTCTGGCGCAGACCTATCTGGAACCGATTAAAGTCGTTGTGCCGTTTTTCCTGTTCAACCAGATGCTGGCTGCATTTTTGAGAAATGACGGCAATCCCGGGCTGGCAACAGCAGGTGTCTTGGCCGGCGGCCTGTTCAATGTTTTTGGCGACTATATCTTTGTATTTACCTTTGACATGGGGATTTACGGCGCGGGGCTTGCCACGGCGATAGGCTCCGGCATCTCGTTCTTCGTCATGCTGTCCCACTTCTGGTCAAAGAAAAATACACTGGCCTTTCAAAAGCCAGCCAGAATTTTTTCTAAGTTGAAGGAAATATCCGTGACAGGCTTCTCTACCTTCTTCATTGATGTTGCGATGGGAATTTTGACCGTCCTGTTTAACCGGCAGATCATGAAGTATTTAGGCACAAGCGCGCTGGCGATCTATGGCCCGATTGTGAATGTGAGTACCTTTGTCCAGTGCTGCGCGTACAGCGTTGGGCAGGCGTCACAGCCAATTATCTCCATCAATTTTGGCGCAAGGTATGGGCAGAGGATCAAGGATGTCCTGCGGTATGCGCTCTATACGGTCGCGGTATTCAGCGTTTTCTGGACGGCCCTTAGCTTGATTTGTCCGAACCTGTATATTTATATTTTCATGAAGCCGACAACGGAAATATTGGAGATGGCCCCCGCAATCATCCGCTGCTATGGACTTTCCTTTATTTTACTGCCGCTCAACATTTTTTCTACTTATTACTTTCAGGCGCTGATGAAGCCGAAAGCGGCATTTATCGTGTCTGTTGCCAGAGGCTTTATCATCAGCGGTATTCTGATCATGGTCCTCCCCGCCGTAGCGGGAGCCGATTCTATTTGGCTTGCCATGCCGGTTACAGAGCTGGCAGTCGCTGTGTATGCGGCGCATACCATTGTAAAATACACAAAAAAATTATCTTTTGAAAAGGGGCAAAGGTTATGAACACGCTTATTACCATCAGCAGGGAATTTGGAAGCGGCGGGCGGGAGCTTGGACGCAGACTGTCGGAGCTGCTGAATATCGCCTATTATGACCAGGAGATTATTACTGAGATCTCCAGGCGCACCGATCTGGCTGAGCGATATATCGAGCAGGTCATCGAGCAAAAGCCCATTCCCGCCTTCCCCCATCCATATTGGCCGCAGTCTTTATCCATTGTCGAATCCGATTTATGAGCAGAGACAGGCTGTTATGCTGGAGCAGAACAGGATCATCCGTGAAATGGCAAAAAGGTCAAGCTGTGTGATTGTCGGCCGCTGCGGTGACCACATTTTAGAGGATGTTCGACCGTTTCGCATATTTGTCTATGCCGAATTGGAACATAGGATCGCCCGGTGCATGGAGCGGCGCACGGCAGAAGAAGTGTATTCGTTGGAAGAAATGAAGCAAAAGGTGATTTCCGTTGATAAAAACCGGCGGAAATACTACGAATATTATACAGGGAAGAAATGGGGAGACCGGTTAAATTACGATCTCTGCGTCAATACCAGCAGACAAGAGATAAAGGAAATTGCGCTGGCCCTCAGCTCTTTTATTTCGTTGGGATAAATGATACCTCCAAAGAGAGAAGTAAAATGATCCGTGCAGTTGCATTTTCCATGACTTCCCTGCTATAATACCAGCAGGAAAGCGATTGGAGCGCGGCGTGGTTTGGCTCGGAATATCAAATTGGGAGGTATTTCAATGCGTACAGAAGGCTCTCCGGAGCAATCGCTCCGCCGTGTGCTGAAGGCGGCTGGCTACAGGATGCGGAAGTCCCGTGCGCCCATCAGCTCGGACAACCTTGGCGGCTATATGATCGTGGATATGTCCGGGAATGCGGTTGCGGCAGGCGGCCGCTTCGAGCTGACTTTGGAAGAGGTCCGGGAGTGGGTGCGAGACATGTGCTGACCGCGGCTGCGGCTGGGGGGCGTTCCTCCCTCAGCTGCTTTGCCTTGAGCATTCACCGCTGTGGTAAGCTGCCGATGCGGTTATCATGTAAAGAGTGCTTATCCAAATCAATAGAAAGAGAAAGGAATTTGCTTTATGAACAAGGGAGAACTGATTGCTGGTATGGCCGAGGAGAGCGGAGTCTCCAAAGCGGATACGGAGAAAGTCTTGAACGCATTTCTCTCCCAGGTTGAGAAAGCGTTGTGCGCGGGAGATAAGGTCCAGCTCACTGGCTTCGGCAGCTTTGAAGTGAAAGAGCGCGCCGAGCGTACCGGCCGGAATCCCAAGACCAACGAGCCCATTGTGATCCCAGCCGGGAAGATGCCAGTCTTTAAGGCTGGCAAGGTATTGAAGGACGCAATTAAATAAAGAAGCAGACGCCACAATGCAGCACCAACCTGAATATAAGTGTGAAGCACAAAACCGCCCCTCCGAGCATTTGCTCAGAGGGGCGGTTTTCATTCGCTGGCGCTTGTATTTCGTAGAAAACTTTCAAAGTATGGTAGAGTAGACCGGCCATAGCGTCGCTGCCACTCCCTTGGGTGAAGTTTGCGGACCTCATTCAGATCATCCCTGTAATCCGAAATATACGAAAAAACCTCCTGTACGATACGCGGCAAGTTGACCATCGTTTCTTTATATTCGTCCTGATCGACGAGTGCCGGTACAGTGGCATCTATGTACGCATTATCCTTGATTAAAATGGACTTTGTGTAGTCAAGGCCGGACTGGCTGCGCTGAGATCTGGCGGAGCTTTTGAAATGATAAGCATGGGGGTGGCGGATATGGGAACGAAAAGGAATGCAGATGAACAGGTCGTCCATGTATTCGATCAATAGACAGGAGTATGGCCTGTTTTTCTTTACGGCAATCTCCGGATACTGACTGTGGGGGTAATCTGTAAAAAATTTTGCTGATAGGCTGTGGATCTCCGCAATATACTCCATTTTTCGCCCCCATAACAAAAGAAAAGCGGGGAGGGCGATCCCTCCCCGCCGGATGGCTTCTTTCGGTCAATTTTTATTTTACCGTTGAGTCAGTACCGTCACTCAACATCTTCGCTCGGTCAATTTTTATTTTACCGACGAGTCAGAACCGTCACTCGTCTCATGCAGAAACCATCCCTGCTACTATTATTATAATGGCCGTCTGGAAATATGTCAACATGAAGTTTGGAGTGAAAATTTATAGTTCCAAACGACTGTCCCTATTATTTGCTGTTTGTATTTGCCCTCTACACAAAAAGTCCGCATTCATTGATTATCAGAAGGCGGGCCACCGTCATACAGCGCCGATGGCCCGCCTTCGACCCATTCTGGGCAGTTACTTCCTGCCCGCCACATAGCACAAAGGCAGTACACGCCCCCCGAGCAGAGTGTGTTCCGTCACCCAGAAATCGTGAGACGAAAGATAAGCAATGAATTCCCCGGCGTTCCATAAGTGGTAGACGCGAAAGCCGGTCCGCTCCATACCCCAGGTCCGCAGGCTGGCAAGTTTCCCCCCAGCGTGGATAAAAGTAGGAGCGAATAGCCACCCACCCGGCTTTAGGACTCTCCGAGCTTCCCGCAAAACCTTTTCCGGCTCCGGTAAGATATGCAGGGCATTGGCGATTACCACCGCGTCAAAGGTTTCCGAGGCATACGGCAACCGGGAAGCATCCTGTACCGAGAAATGAAGCCGGGAAGATCCGGTCTGTTTCTTCGCCTCCGCAATCATTTTGGAAGAGGCATCGGTGGCCTCCCACAACCGGACATACGGAGACAAGGGAAAGGACAGCTGGCCTGTGCCACAGGCCAGTTCCAATACATTCATATCCCGGGTGAGATGCGGACGAATGTGATTGCAGATTTCCGCATATATCGGTGCGGAGCGCCGCATGAATTTGCTGTAATGTGCGGCCATTCCCTGCCAGAAGTCCAGATCTGATTTCCTCATAGCAATATGCCTCTTTTGGAGTTAGTTCTTGATAACTAAAGAATACTCCAAAAGGCTCCGCGCTACAAGCATTTTTTGCAGAGGAAAGCCGCGTTGTAGACCAAACGGCCCGCAACGCGGCTTCCTTGCTATGTTAAGAGTTCTAACAACTGCCGGATGTTTTTCTTTCCGAAGGATACCTGCGCCCCATCATTGATGACCAGGCAGGGGACGCTCATCACCTGATACCTCTCCCGCAGGTCTGGGAAGTGGTTCAGGTCATAGACCTGGGCGGTGATGTGCGGATTTTCCGCGGCGATCCGCTGGGCCGCCGTCACCAGTTCCGGGCACATGGTACAGGAGAGGGAGACCAGAATCTCTAATTTGATAGGCTTCTGGACCGACTGAATCGCTGCTCTTGTATCTTCGTCCAGAGCCTGCCCCGGCCCGGCGGCATTGTAGAGGCCCAGGACGAAGGAGGTGAACTCGTGGCCGCCGGGGACCCCATGGAAAGCGAGGCCTGTCCAGCTCCCATCCGGCCGGCAGACCCGGACACAGGGCAGGTGCTCCATCTCTTCGGCTGTTCCTATCTCTGCTGTGAGCTTACTGCTCTGCGCCGCCAGTTCCTCCATATACTGCTTCAACTCAGCCGAAAGAGGCGTTTCGTCCAGATACAGCCGCAGGACCAGTGGAGCGGCCATCCGGGCAAATACCGTATGGAGCTGGGCCGGCATGCCCCCCGTAAAAAGTGTGCTGTTTGTTTCGGTGGATACCGCTGTTTCTTCTGCCCGGCTCACCGGAGCTTTGGGATGGATGCCGGTCTTTTCCTGCATGGCGGCGCACAGGTGTTCCAGCTCCGTGGCGGCAAGGGCGCCGTCTCCCACGGCGGTAACCACCTGGCGCAGAGGCTTGACACATACATCACCTGCGGCGTACAGGCCGTCCGCAGTTGTCTTTTGGCTCCGGTCTGTGAGGATATAGCCCTGGTCATTCAATTCAGCCAGGCCGCGCACCAGCTCCGTGGCCGGCTCATAACCGGCAAAAACGAACACGCCGAAGGTCTCTCCGTCCGCCGCATGGTGCTTGGTCACTTGACCGGTTTTGGTATTCCGGTACCGGAGATAGCGGAGAGAAGTGTCGCCGGACACCTCCTCCACCTCTGTGTTGGTGAGAACGGTGATCTTCTCGTGGTTTCTGGCTGCATCCGCTGTTGCCTGGGCGCAGGTGAAGTCGTCTCCCCGGATGAGAATGGTCACCTGGCGGGCGTACTTGGTCAGGAACACGCTCTCCTCCGCCGCAGCAAAGCCGCCGCCCACCACAAAGACATCTTTCCCGGTGAAGAACTCTCCGTCGCAGGTGGCGCAGTAGGCCACGCCCCGCCCACGGAACTGCTCCTCCCCCTGGAAGCCCACCATGCGGGGATGGGCGCCGGTGGCCAGGAGGACACCGAAGCACCTCAAATCGCCCCGGCCGGTGCGTACGGTCTTTATGTCACCGGAGAGCTCCAGCCCGGTGACCTCGGCCAGCAGAAATTCAGCGCCGAAGCCCTCCGCCTGCTTCCGCATGGTCTCGGTAAGCTCCGTCCCACTGGTCCTGCCCACGCCGGGATAGTTCACCACTTCCGAGGTAATGGTGATCTGCCCGCCGAAGTGGTCCTTCTCCACGACCACTACCCGGTAGCGGGCACGGGCCAGGTAGAGGGCGGCAGTGAGTCCCGCTGGACCGCCGCCGATGACCACGACATCGTAGAAATTTGCCGTCTGCTCCATGGCTTAAAGCTGCCCCACCAGATCCAGACTGGGCTTCAGAGTCTCGGCGCCAGGCTGCCACTTCGCAGGGCATACCTCGTCTCCGTGCTCCGCCACGAACTGGCACGCCTGTACCTTCCGCAGCAGTTCGTCGGCGTTCCGGCCCACATTGCCGGCGTTGACCTCATAGGCCACGATTTTCCCCTCGGGGTTGACAATGAAGCTGCCCCGCTCCGCCACGCCGTCGGCTTCGATGTAGACCTCAAAATCCTTTGCCAGACAATGTGTGGGATCAGCCAGCATGGGATACTGGATCTTCTGGATGCGCTCGGAGGCGTCATGCCACGCCTTATGGACAAAGTGGGTATCGCAGGAAACGGAGTAAACTTCGTAGCCGATGGCCTGGAATTTATCGTAGAGGTTTGCCAGGTCCTCCAGCTCCGTGGGGCACACAAAGGTGAAGTCGGCGGGATAGAAGAAAAACACGCTCCACTTTCCCAGTACATCCGCCTTGGTAGCGGTGCGGAAGGCGTTATTCTGATAGCACTGGACGGAGAAATCGGCAATTTCTTTTTGAATCAGGGACATAGGAATACCTCCATTCATAATTTCGCCGGTTAGCGATGACTAACCACATAAAATTATACAACTTTCAGAGAGATGCGTCAAGCGGCGCTTAAGGTTTTCTGAAACGGATCGTAGCCCCTATGTATTTCAGAGAAGGATAAAGAAACAATCAATACTGGGTGGGCGATGTGGGGCCTGAAACGAAATTTACCATTTTACTTTATCAATATTGCAAGTGGAATGCCCGCAGGACACATCCTAAAGAAGGCCTGCGGGCATTCGCTTTTCTCATATCAGTGTATAAGACGGCAGGGCTTGGCTGCACCTTAGGACATCAGATAATGAGCTGCATCCTGCCACTGGGCCGGGGGATAATCCTCCGCTTTGAGCTGTTTCAGGGCCTGACGAACGCGCTCACGGCTGCACAGCAGTCTCAGATCCGAGAGATAGAGACAGCCTACAAGCTCCTGGAGATCTTCCAGGAGACACTTTTCATCTGCCATTCTACTCACCACTTGGAGAGGATGCGGCCATAGATCAGGCTGCGTTCATAATCAAACTGCTTGATTGCCAGAATGACCGTGTCCCCCACATGGAAATCCAGGTCTGAGTGCAGTGTGGAGTAGTGGCAGAGACATACCGTTTCGTCGGAGAGCGTGCAGAACACGCCGCCGCCGTATTTGCCGGAGATGACCGCCTGCCGGCGGCTTCCGATAGGGTGCCTTCGGAGCGCTCCAAAAAAGGGGTTGTCCACTGTATCCTTTACTGAAACCCAGAACTGCCCCTCTCTGCGGTCGTACTCCTTCAGAACACAGTTCAAAGTCTGCCCGGGATGATACCGCGTCCGGAGATCAGGTGTAGCGATGTAAGTGAGGTCCTTCTGGCTTAGGCTCATATCCCTGCCTCCACACTCCACCAGGCACCGCCTGGGGCCCACAGCCAGAACGCGGCAGGTCAGCTTCTCGCCAATGCTCCGCCCTCCTTTGATGGTATCGAAAAAGTGCCTCTGGGCGGCCAGCGCCATTCGGCGTGAGCCAATGGCCACACCGCCCTCGCGGTCTACATCCAGGATGATATAGTCGGTCTCCGCGCCGCTCATGTTGCGAAGTACATAGGGCGGCCGCTCCTGGCCTGGGTACCACACTTCGGTTTCCGGAATCAGCACCTTGACCCGGTAGTTGATGATAACGGCGCACAGCATCTTGCGCCGCTCGGTTTGCCTTGTCTCCCGGTTGCGGACAGTAAAGGAATGGGTGTCGATGCCCATGATCCGCCCGGTGAGAATGGACTTGGAACGGTAGGATGCATAGATGGCATTCCATTCATTCCGCTCCTCTTCGGACAGGTCCTCGTCCAGCTTGTTCAGATCCAGGGAGAGCAGCGTGGGCTTATCTTTCAACGGCCTGCTGGTAAATTCCTTTTTAGGCCTGTTGGCCGTCTTTGCCGCTGACGCTGTACGCCGCGCCGGCCGTGCCTTGGGAGACGGCGCGGGCTCGGGACCTTCCATTGGGGCGTCTGCCGTATCATCATCACCTGTACCCTCCAATGGGGTGGGCGGCATCTCTTCTCCACCATCACTCAGGACAAAGGCATCCGTCTCCAGATCCTCGTCATCGTCATGCTCCGGCGTATCGCCTCCCTGGGCGCTCAAATCATCCGAGGCGCCGCTGGAGGTATCTTCCTCCTCAGACGCCTGGGCGGCCTCCCCAGCGGCCTCGCCGCCGGATGTATCTTCCGGGGAATCCGCCGCCTTTTTGCGGGAAACCCGCTTGCGTTTTGGCTTTTCTTCGACCGGTGTTTCCGGACCAGCCTCGCCGGTCTGCTCGCTTTCACCGGAAGGCAAGGGAGCTTCAGGCGGGTCCAGCCCGCCTCCCTCCGCCTGGGCTGCGGGGGCGGTCGCCTCCTCCTCGGTGCCAGCCTCCAGGACGGGGGCTATGCCTTCTGTCCTGTCTCCGGCGGGATCTGCCCTCTCCACACCGGGCGCTTCCTGAGAAACGCCCACGGGTGAAGATTCCGCAGCGCCTGAAGCTGTGATACCGTCCAAGCTGCGGCTGTCCATGGTCTCATCATGCTCTGTGTAGCTCATAGTCTGGCTCCTTTCTGATTGGGCTAAGTTGTTCGCTTACTGCGGCTGTCATTGGCTGGCCTCACCTCCCTTAAAGAACCGCAGGCGACCCTCCTTCCGGATGACGAAGTAGTGCCGCTGATTGATATGTAAAAGCCGGTGCTGTTCCAAATCGGACAGGGACAAAAGCACGGTCACATCCTGAGACTGCTGCGCCAAAAGGATGCTGACAAGCTGTTCCCGTCCCGGCTCCACCGGCAGGACCGCGAATGCGTCGATTTTCCCACTCTCCCTTCCCCGCTCCAGCAGGAAGCAGAGCTTATAAGGCGGCCTCCGGCTGGTGAGCTGAAGCGGCGGGCCTACGGCGAGAGACAGCAAAATGTCCAGCGCGCACAGCATCTCGGGGTCTGCCTCCTGCCCCCGGAACTCCGCCAGACATACGAGATCGTCTCCCACGGGGACCAGTTCTCCCGCATAGCGCAGATAGCGCAGTATCGCCTCACAGTGGGACTTGGCTTTGGCTGGATCGCGGAGGCGCATAAGCGGAAGAATCTGATCCAGCCGCATATAGCGGACCTCCCGCAGGATGTCGAGGAGAAACCGCTGGTCATTTGTCAAAAGCATTGATTTTCACCGCCTTTCTCACTCCCTGCCGGGGCTCCGCCTATGCTGTTGAGATAGGGGTCAAGCAGAAGATCGCTTTGCGATTCGCAGATGGCGTTAAAAATGACCGCCATGGTATAGGCGGTCGAGTTCTTGACATTGCGCTGGTTTTGCCGGAGCTTCCCCTCCACGGACTGGAGGATGGTGCTGTCCAGATCCCACAGGCGGGAGCGCACATTGGCCTGGGGCAGGACAGCCTTCCCGATCCGATATTCCTGGGTATAAAACAGCCGCTCAATGGCATTTTCAAACACCTTTGCCGTTTCCGGGTCAAAGACCCACAGGGAACAGTTCTCCAGAATCTGCGCAAGCTGTTCCTGCTCGGACAGGTTTCTCCACCATGGCCCCAGTCCGTCCATCCGGTCTCCGGCGCCGGACGGGCAGGACAGACTGAATTCAGTATGAATCCCATCAGTATGATTTAAGTCAATATAACTGGAGTCCCGCTGGTCAACTTCTGGAAGTTCCGTTTCCGAATCTCTTGAAGTTCCGGATTGAGACTTCAAGAAGTTCGGGCCTGGGACTTCTAAACCGGCCGCAGTGCCTCGCTGCTCCGGCTGAGCGGGGACAAGAAGTTCCGATCCCGCACTTCTTGGGGAGGCGGGAGGGGCCTGTGCCTCGTGCGGCTCCGGTGGAGTACGCCCCTTGCCGGATGGCCCTGTCTCCAAAGCCGACCCACCAGCGGGTACCGGCTGCTCCCCTCCGGCGGCCTCATGTTCCGGAGGTACAAAGGGGGCGCTGCCGCCTGCCGTCTCCCGGTGCTCCACCAGGGCAAGGTAAATCTGATTGGCGTCTCCGCGGCCGCACCGGCGCTCCCAGATCAGGCCGGCGGAGGACAGTTCTTTCATCGCCTCAATGATTTTGTGATAGCTCACCTGCATTTCGCTGGACAGAGAGCGGCGGGTGTAGATGATGAACACCTCTCCGTCGTCATTGAGCCAGCCGTTGAGCCGGGAGAGCTGGAAGCGGTTGAGTAAAAAGGTGTAGGTCACCTTAGCCTCCAGTGAGAGCCCTATGTATCGGGGATCGGTAAACAGCCAGCGGGGCATCTGCAAATGGTAGATATTCTGAATGTCCCCCTGCTTCATCAGTGGGAAAGACGGCTTTTTCGTTATTGGTGCTGCCTTCATTGGGACCATCTCCTTTTTTACACAAGTTTGTTGATTGTCAGCGGCGTAGGGACATGGAACGGCTTATGGCCCGCCCACTTCATCCGGGGATGTTTCGATCAGGTCAAAGGCGCCATAGGGGGCCTCAGTGTCCGGCGACTGGGAGGAGACACGATCCAATTCCGGGTCCAGAAGTCCATAGTCGTATTCCTGCCGGAGGATCTGATCCCGCTCCTTGTGAGGAGCCGTCTCCCCGCCGGCTTCTTTTTGGCCAGGGGTTGCCGGCGCCGTATTTGCCGGCTGAGCGGGCGGAGGACCGGCCTCCGGCGCGGACGGCGCTGGCCGGGACTTGGCCCGGGCCTTCCTTTCGGCCTTGGCCAACTCCTCCTGGCGGCGCCATTCAGGGGTGTAGTCTGATACCTTAACATCGTGCAGACGCTGGAAGCTGGGGTGTTCGTCCGGCGTGATCTTGTAGAGCTTCAGCGGTTTTTGACCTCGGAGAAGTACCAGACTCTCCTGATTGTCCATGCGCATGATTTCATCCGGGAGCATGAGGGCCCGCTGGGTGTTGCTCTTGGTCTGGCTGTATGGACGGGTGGAGCTATAAACCGGAGAAAACAACGGCAAAAGTGGCATTTGGTTGTTCTCCACCTTGATAGTGACCATGCCGCACTTTTTTGAGATGTAGGTCGCCGTGTCCACATCGTTGCATCCAAGGCAGATCTGAATATCCGTACAGCCGATCAGCTCCTCCCACTCCGTTTTGGGGTAGCGGTCCTGGAGCTGGGGAATAGACTGCACAATGAGCTGACAGAAGATCCCGGAGCCGCGGCAGAAGTTGAGCACCCGCTTGAAGTCCGGAAGTTTCCCGATGTTGCAAAACTCCTCCAGGCATACATTGACCGTCATGGGTAGCCGCCCATGCTTGCCGTGACGCCGGCCGTACTCAATGAGACGGGCGAAGAGCTGGGAAAAGAACAGGGAGCTCAAAAACTCCAGAGAGGAGTCCTGCGCGGAGATACAGCAGAAGTAGGCGCAGGGCTTTTGCCCGGGAAGCGTCAGGTCGATCTCGTTGTAGGAGGTGATTTTGTCCACCAAAGGGTTTTGGAACACAGACAGGCGGTTGCCCAATCCAATGGCGATGTTGCCCCAGATCTGCCGGTTGGCCAGCTTGAAAATACCATAGGGCGCCAGCGCCGGGTGACCTTTGGGCAGCGCCTCAAAGCGCCGCTCCAGATCCCCAAAGGACTCGTTGGAGAGCATCCGGTAAATGGCCCCGAGAGACCGCTGCTGAATCGGGAGCAGTTCCGTGGTGCCGGGGATGGTCTGGGTTGCGACATAGTGCATCAGAGCCATGAGCAGATTGAGCTCCGCCTTTTCCCAAAAGTCCTGCCGCTCGTTGGCGTTGGAGGTATTCTTGATGATGACCTCCGCGATGGACTGCACCAGGTCTTTGTCCTTCTCAATCCCGCTCAGGCAGTTCCAGGCATCACTGTTTTCCATGTCCAGAAGGTTGAACATCCGGACCTCATAACCCTGTTCCCGGAGAAAAGAGGACATACTCTCGTAGACCTCTCCCTTCGGATCTACACAGATCAGGCTCTCCTGCGTGCTCCGTTTAGCAGCGCATTGAAGAATAAAGGGCTTCACAAGGCCACGGGTCTTGCCCGCGCCGGTGGCGCCGTACACCATGATGTGCTCCGTCAGGCCGCTATTGGGGCGCAGAGTCACATACTCAGCGTACTTGTCATCATCGTCCGGATCATCCTTCAGCTTGCCGAGAAGCGTCCCGGACAGCTCCGAGATGGGGCCCGTCAGCAAAATCTTCTCCTGTTCTTTCTTGGACATGAAGCCGGAGGTACCGTGTGTGCCATCGGGAAGAATGTCAAAGCCGCGTTTGTCCCGGATAAACTTGTAGCCGGAAAACCAGATGTAGCCCTTTTTGGTGATGAGACAAAAAAGGATAAAGCCGACTGCCGTGACGCCCAGGCCTGTGGGGGTAAAGACGGCCAGCAGATTGCGGAATGGGTTGACGACCCAAATGGAGCCCACCGGATCGCCGGTCGCGTTGAAAGTAGATTTGATCCCCAGGTGGACGGAGTTGATGAGCATTCCGTAAAAGTACCAGCAGAACAGCCCCAGCGGGATATAAAACTTCCACTTTCCCTTGCGGCGGTCGAAAAAACGGTCCAGCTTCTTTCCCCATCGCCCCGAAATGCGGTCCTCCAGGCGGGCCAGTTTATCTGACAGCCTAAACATGGATCAGCCCGCCTTTCCAGCGAAGCGGCTCATTCGGCCAGGGATCGCCTGCGGAAAAGTTTTCTCCGAAAGCCGCCGCAAGCACCTGGGTATTGATACGCAGGGCCCGGACCGGCGCCCTACGCGGAAATTGGTCCAAGAGCAGGCCGGACATCTGGCCCTCCAGGGCGGCCACAAGGATTTCACGCCGTCCCTGTTGGCACGCGTCGCGGCAGACCCGCTCCAAGCGGCGCAGGTCCATGTCCACCGCGATCACCAGGGGATTGCCGTCCACATGGCCGTCCGCTTCCGGGAGGCGGTCGTCCTCCGGCTTCCACCGGGCTCCAAAGGCAGCCTGCGCAATCCGGGTGCGGTAATCCATCTGGCGCATGATCGCCAGCTGCATGGCCCCGGTATCGTCACAGGAAACCAGGGACACCGGAATACCAAGCCGGGGATATGCCTGGCTGTAATCGGTAAAGCCCTTTTTCCCGTTCCGTCCCGATGGGGTCTGGTTGGAGAGCATTTCATAAATGGACCGATAGCTCTCTCCGGCCAAAAGAAGGGCCTGGGGCGTGTCCAGGCGCTCACTGAACACGCTTGCCAGGTTATAGAGATGGGACAGCTCATTGTTCATAAAAAAGCCGGGATTTTGCCGGCTGACATATTGGAGGAGATAAGCGTGGTTTCCCCAGTGGCCGAAGCCGACACAGCTGGCGGCGTTCATCAGATTGCCGTCCCCGCCGCGCAGGGCGAAAGCGGGGAGAAAAACCGGTTGGCGTTTTAAGCGGTCTACTTTGTCATAGGCCGGCTCAATTCCTGCCCCCAGGCAGGTGAGCAGGACGGTCCCCACCTCTAACCGCCGTCGTAGGGCGGAGCTTTGCGCGTAAGGGCGTTTGGTGGGGGCGTGGCAGTCGATTTCCATAGAGGCCAAGAATTGATAACCCTCCGGGGAGGGCATCAGGTATTGATTGCTGCGGGAAAAGCTCAACAGTCCCAGCGTGGACAGAAGCTCCGCCTCACGGTAGAGGTGTTTCAGGGAGGAAAGGGCCCGCAGCGGGGCCAGGGGGAGCCATTGATAGGTCCCGGCCAGACGGAGCAGGCCAAAATCCCTGCGGTCATAGAGCATGGTAGCCCTCCTCTCAGATTTGAGGTCTGTTTGTATCGGTAGGTGGCATAGGACATCTACAAATTTTCAATGTAACGGATGAAGCGCCGTACAAAAAGCCAGAGCAGACGGCAAAAAACTGCCCGGACCATCGGTTACATCCTGCTGTGGGACGCCCCGATGGTCCGGTCTAAAATCGTATGCTGTATGTAACGGGCTAAGGCGGGGATTTGCCCGCCGCTGTAACCGATGTTGTACGCCCGCCGTGCGGTCCGGTGTAGCCGGAGGTCAACGGGAAAAGGGGTATTGGTCGGAGCGCAGGAAGAAAAAGTCTCCCGCGTCCTGAACAGGGAGCACATAGATGTGGCACTCCGCTTCCGACGAGCGTCTGGACAGCAGGCATACCCCCAGGCTGTACTGGTCATCGTCAGCGACGACCCGGCCCTTGAGCGCGTTTGAGATTGCCTTCCACGCTTTATTATCCTGGTCGTAGACCTGCCGGGCGGCGATGTCGCAGTGTTCGTCGATCATCAGCAGGGCCTCCTCCAAAAGAGGCAGCTTGCCGTTTCGCCGCTCCAGTCGGTCCAGGAGCCTGGTTATGGTGTCTGTGATCCACAGGGGGCTTGCAAAGCGGCAGTTGGGAAGCAGCGCGTTCAGTTGGATATGAAGCCAGCCAAATTCGTTACACTCCGCACGGCCGGCGATGTTCAACGGCTCCAGCGCGGGCTTTTGCCCTACCGGAGGAAGCGGCGCCTGATAGCGGGCGCAAAGGTTGCGGAGTTCTATCGCCCCATGCTCTATTTGAGCTGCCACCCGCTCCAGTTCCTCAGACAACTGTTCCGAGGGGCCTGTATTCTGGTCCAGAAGCGCGGCGATCCGGCCGCTGGATTTGTAGGCTTCAAAGGTGATTTCTTGTATCCGCTTTACATGATCTTTTTTCTCAAGCATTGATGCCATCTCCTTTACTTTCTTAGGAAAATGAGTATAATATGAGCAGTAAAATTACATTAGGGAATAAATGCGAACAGGGGATACGATATGAACGAGCCATACACTATCGACATCATAGACGATGAATTCTATTCCACCCATTTTTCACTATCCTCCAAAGCGTTTGAGGAGCGCATTTACTTATACGCCGAGTGTAGTAAAAACCCCGATTTCCGCAAACAGGATGACTATTACTTCCTGGAGTTGTTTTTCTCCGTCGGCAGCTATGGGGCGCGGGAATTTTTGGTCGGGCTCAATTTTGGTCAAGCCAAGATGGATAAAGAAACGCTCGATCATAGAATCCGCTCTTATCTTAAAGCTGAACTTGACAACGACTTTTCCGCCCTTGTTCAGCAGTATTTGAAAAAGGAACAGCTTATGGAGAATTGGCTGAACGAGCAAGGGAGCACTTAAAGCAGTAGAGAAATGCCGGTAAAACGCTATCGTTTTACCGGCATTTTCTTGCCATGAGAGAACTATTCCACCCTTGCTTGTTGCCTTGCTCGCAGGTCAGTGGGCGAGGTGGTAATGGCCTCATATTCCCTGGGGGACACATGGACGGCGATGGGGACATGGTTATGACCAATACAGAGCAGACCTTCCCCCCGGCGGAAGCGGGTAATCATCTTCGTCTCCTCCTCGGTCAGATTGAGGATGTTCTGCACCAGCCTTGCCTCTTGATCTTCCATCTGCATGATGAATTTGATCCGGCAGCTGTCCAAAATACCTTTCCCATACTTGCCTCCGTCCAGCGCCATCATATCGGCCATGCCCTGGGATGTGACGCCCGCAACCCCTCCTTGAGAGCGGATCAACTTTACCATGCGCATGGTGTAGTCGGCGGCCAGAGGATTGGAGTTCGCCCCCAGGAGCTTCCACAGCTCGTCGGAGAGCAGGGCCGTTCCCACATCCCCATTCTGCACGGTGATGTCGGTAGCAAAGCCGGTGGCCGCGTACACAGTCGCCAACTGAAGGTCATCGGGAATATCAGTCAGGTCGATCACAATGTAGGGGTTTTCCGTGTCCACATTGGTATGCCCACCCATGGAGGCGGCCGACCCGGATACATAGCGGGTCAGGATTACTGACAGGTGCTTGGTTTCCTGCTTCTCCCGCAGGATGTCGTACCACTCCTGGATAACGGGCATCTCCTTGATGGTCACGCCGTCCTCCTCAAACAGGCTGGCATTGTCAAAGGTGATCCCCCGGCGGCCGTAGCACTCAATCAGAGAGGCGTCGATGTAGTTCATGTCCTCCTCCGACAAATTGCGCTTCTGGAGAGAATACCATACGGAGAGCCAGGAGACTTTCTCCGCCAGCAGGGACTCCCGGCGCTGGGTACCGCCATTCTGAGCCGCGTAGGGAGAGGCTTTCAGACGGCGAATGTCCATCAGGCCGATACAATCTGGGGAGGACGGCCCCAGCTTGATAAACTGGCCGCCCACCGCCTCGCACAGGGGACGGTACTCATGGCCCTTTTCGGGGACAATGTAGATCACCTTCCGCTGCTGCTCCCGAAGCCGCTTGCCGATGCTCTGAAGCAGGGTGGACTTGCCCGCTCCGCTGTTGCCGAACGCGGCAAAGTTGCCGTTGGTGTATTTGTAGTCATCGTACAAGTCGATGAATACCGGAGAGCGGTTGTAGAGGTTTAGGCCCAGAAAGATACCCTTTTGGTCGCTCAGCTCAAAGGAAGCAAAGGGAAACGAGGCGGCCACACCGGAGGTCAAGGCGTTCCGGCGGCTTTTCCGTTCAATATCCGGGTCTGAGATCAACAGCGGAAGAAACGACAAGAATGCCGCCTCATGCTTGTACTCGCACCGCTTGGCCAGCATATCGGAGGCTACGCACAGGGTCTCTACCGCCGTTACCCGCTGCTCCAGGGTGTCCGGGTCGTCTGCGATGACCTCAATCAAGGTGTGCATATAGTAAAAATCCTGGCCTTCTCTGTTCATTCCCTCCTTCAGGTACAGTCCGGCGCCGATGGCGTCCCCCAGTTCCTCAAAATCCTGACGGGTATCACCCACATCCCTCATCCGGGAGCGGTTGATCATGGTTGTCTGGCCGATGGCGTTGACCGTCTTTTCCCGGGGCTGTTTGACCAAGTAAAAACTCAGGCTGACTCCCTCCCCGGCTTCAATCAGGGGGGTGAGCCAGCCTTTGCCTACAACGGTCGAGTAGCCATAGCCGCTGATGTAGAGATAGGCGTGGCATACCCCGTCGATCAGCAGATAATCGGGATGGTGCGTATCTATGTCGGGCGGCGCGATCAGATCCGGAATGGTGGTGGCTCCGGCCTCCAGACGGGAGAGCGGGGATGCCTCCTTTCGGGAAAACCATTTCCGTTTCTTTTTCCCGGCGCTTTCCGCGGCCGCCGTGTCCAGCGCCTTCAGTGCTTCTTCATCGTAGACGCCATGTACCATCCCCAGCATATCGAATACCCCGTCCGGGAGACGAAGATGCTGGGAGGTGTGTTTATTGATGAGCTTGTAGAACAGTTCCAAAATAAAATTGTCCGCATATTCCGGCTCTAAAACAGCCACTCCGCACCGGTCCAAATATCTCCGGGCTACCTCCGCCTTTTCGTTGAGCACCGCGGCAATGGCCTCCGGTGTGTGATCCGGGGCCTTCATGGACGGGTCATAGGAAAAGGACAGGAAAAAGCGGTGGGTAAGAGCTTCCCGCTCCACCAGCTGAGGAACATAGTCCATGCTCTCCTCCAGCATCAAGCGGCACTGTTCATTGGTCTCCCGCTCCAGATAGCCCCTGAGCAGCTTTAGGTAGCCATCCAGGTCAAAGGGCTGGGTCAGGACATTGATTTGAAGATTGGCTGGCGCGATTTTCAGATAGGCGGCAAAGTCCTCTATGGCGGCGCTCTTATCCATGCTGGACATGGTGTAGAAGTTGACGGGAAGTAGCTCTAATATCTTGACAAAGCGTTTGTCCCGGGTGACGACGACCCCCTGGACAATATCCTTGATGGGGAGCCAGGCCTGGATGCTCCCGTCATAGGCTCCGCTGCGGTCACTGATTCCCGTGACGGAACCACCGAAGATAGCGTTTTTCAAATTCATGGGCATTCACCTCTCCACGATAGGTCAGGACCCGGCGCCGCCGACGCCAGGTCCACCAGGTTTTCAAATAACGGGTCAAGCTGTCGTCCTTCAGGCCAATCAGCGCAAATCCCACGGTCGGCACCAGCAGGCACAGCGTCACAATGATCTTCCATGTGATCGTAAAAGGCAGCAGCGCGGTGCAAAGACCCAGGACCGGCAGGCCCAGGACAACCGACTCGATTGCGTTTCGGATCTCGAAGAGCCCGAACAGCTTTCCCGCATCGGTATAGTTGACTGGGATGTAATAGGTTTCAGAATCCATGCTCGTCGTCCTCCTTGGACATCGAAAATAGCCACGGGGCAGCATCTAACTCGTGCGCCAGCCCGTCAAGCGCCGCCCGCCGGGAAGCGATGACAGCGGAAAAGGCCCGCCGGATCAAGGCCTCATGGCCCTTGCTCTGACTGGCCGTGTCAAGTTCAATCAGGCTGATCAGCTGTCTGGAAACACCGGCCGCATTTGCCAGGTCTGCCTGAGAAATACCGTAACGCAGACGGAGCTGTGTCATTCGGCACATATTTTGTTCTGCCATAAGAGCCACCTAAGCGGACATGACCCAGAAAGGGCCTCCTGAGCCAGCGCGGCGGGACGCCTCATTGAGGATGATTCCAAGCTCCCATTCCTGATTGCTCCGTTTTACGCTGGCCGGATCTGCCACCAGGATCTTTCCACCCTCGGTCACGCCCCGGAGAACGATAAAATGGCCGGAGCTGGTGAAATGACCCTTGGACATAATGGCGATCACGAGCTTTCCATTCTTGAGCGCATCCACCAGTCTTTTACTGTCGTTCCCGACCCCGGTAACGGTCAGCCCATAATGCGCGCCCCCATTTGGAATCAGGCTGTGGTAGCTTCCGTTTCCCTCACAGCGGTACCCATTTTCCACAGACCACTGGGCCACATCGTAGGGCGTCACCTGATTGCTTGTCAGCGAGGCCACGGCAATCGCCAGGGCGGTGGGACCGCAGCCGGCCTCCCCGATGGTGCCGGACTTGCCGTACATCTTATTTCCCCAGCGGGAATCCGTCTGATTATAGTAGACGACCGGTGTTTCCGCGTCAGAAAAGGTGATGTCGCCGTAGTCCGTGTTGTAGTAGCCGTCACCGTCGCTGTCCCCGTAGGACAGGTTTTGATCCTCCGCCAGCATGGAATAGAGCAGCGCCGCCCAGTCCCGCTCCTCCTGGGTAAAATTCAGCTTGTCCATGTACTCCTCGGGCGTCAAATCACGGACAAAGATGTTCAGGATGCGGTCGATCAGAGAGGTAGAGTAGGTCAGGCGGTCATACATCATGTCCTCAATGGCGCTTTCATCCATAGTGTAAAGGTCTTGTTTATACCGGACTGAGCCAATCGCCATCAGCCAGTATTTGTTCATGTACCCCAGGTCCTGATCCACGCCATAATCATCATACAAAGGCTCTCCATCGGACCAGAAGCGCGGGAGAATACTGTTCACCAGGCGCAAAACCGCAGGCTGCTGGTAATTGTCCAGATTTTGATATATCCCGTCAAGCTCCTGAGCAGACGCGGTGAAGTCGATGATTTCCTGGTCGGTAGAGCTGGAGTAGCCGAAAAGAATGTTGGGAAGTGCTGTGAAAACGAGCATAGGAACCAGAAGCACAACGCACAGGAGGATGACGAAAAGCCGGATCAGCTCCGGCAAAAATGATTTGGCGGCCTCCACGGCGGCGCCATAGACGCCGCCTGCGGCCGCTCCCCGTGCAATATTTACAGCGGCGGAAGCCGCCCGGGCCGCTTTCTGGCCCGCCGAAGATTGATTGCTCATGGCTCACTCCTTTTCTTCCTGGTTTTTGGAGACTTTCCCGTTCCGCCCGGTGTCGGCGGCATAGCGCCTTTCATACGCCTGGTGCCGTGGTTTACACCTGGAGGGGCGTCGGCTCTTTGCGGAGCCGTCCCTGCCGTTGCGGCGGGAGGCGTCTGCGCCTTTGCCGGAGTCCTCCCAGTCCCGCCGGGCCTGCGCGTTCCTGCCGTTCCGGACGGAGAAGCGCCGCTTGTAACGGAATGTGCCTCATGCCCGGCAGCGGATACCGTTCCTGCTGTTCCGGGCGGGGGCGCGGCACGGCTGCTCCGGGAGCTGCCTGCTGTGGGGCGGGGACTTCCTGCCATATCCGACAAAACACCTTCGCCGCCCGGGGAGGCATGGGGGATGGGGGAGGCGGTATGCCTTCCTGCCATACCGACGAAAGGTGATACCACTCCAGACACGGTACTGCTCCCGGCGGGAGTGCCCGTTCCTGCCATACTGGAGGAAGATACTTCACCACCGTGAGATTGACGACCACCAATAGGCGGCCGTGTTCCTGCCGTTCCGGGGGTGGAAGCGCCGCCCTCACGCGGCCTCTGACTCCCAACCGGGGGACGGGCCGCGGATTTCTCCGTTGTAGCAGATGCGCTACCGCCTACACGAGACACGGTATCTGCACCGTGAGAAGCAGTTCCTGCCGGAGCAACCGGCGGGCGGGGCTCTGATTTTTCACCTCCAGCGACACCAGGAGGCGTCGGGATCTTCGGAGTCCGGTCCTGCTGAAGCGGCGGGCGCTCCCGCATGGTTTCACGAGTGCTGGAGGTGTGCGTCGTGCGTTCAGGACCGGCCACGGCAGCCGTCCCAGGCGTTACGGCCGACCTGCGGGTTACGCCTGCTCTATCGGGCCGCTTACTGTCTCCCTGGTCATACGAGGGAGTGCCGGGCGGCCGGCGCGTCCCATCCTGGGGTCCGGCAGTGCGGCCCAGCGTCCCCTTGGAGGACTCGCCGCTCACCCCGCCTGTCCGGACAGAGGCGGCGGTATAGGGAGTAGAGGCACGGGTCCCCCTTGCCTCCGGGGGAACAGAACTGCGTCGTGCCCCATGTGTATGGATCGTCGGCGTCTTACCGCCCTTGTGTTCAGCGGCCGGTTGTTCAACCCCCGCTGCATGGCTGCCCTCTGGCGGGGCTTCATCCATCTTGGGGGAGACGCCCTGCACAGTCTGTTTGGAAGCATACACTCCGCCTTGAGCAGAAGGAGAACGGGGGTCCGTCTGTGTTCCTGCCTGTTGTCCTGCGCTGGCAGCTCCAGGCGAGGCGCCAGCGCCGCCAGGACTTCCGCCAGACGGAGGCGGCGGGGGTGTGCGCGGATTGGTACGCGGCTCCGAAGAGCTTCCGCCGGAACTGCCGCCTTTCCGACTTTTATTTCCAACGGAATTTCCGGCGGCTTTTGCGATGGAGCTTCCGATCCCCTTGACAACCGCATAAGCCACCATGCCTGGAAGCCCGCGGCCGAGCCCATCGCCGGTGAGGGCGGGGTTAAGCCCCATGCGGGCGATGATGCCGTCTATCTTGCGGGCAACCCTGGCGATACCTACGATCAGAAGCATCCAGGGCAGGACGGCAACCCCGCTTGGTACATACCCCAAAGCCGAAATCAGCAGCTTCAGGAATATGACATTCATAATCATCATCACGCACATGGAGCCGAACATCCGGCACCAGCCCTTGAAAATGTCCTCCGTATTTTTGGACCCGCCCATGCCAAAGGCAAGCGGGGCCATGAGAACGAGAATAGCCGTTACGACATACCGTTCCGCCACCTCGAAGCACAGCTTGACAAACTGCCACATCACGACAATGCCAACAATGATGATCAGGAGCCAAGAAGCTCCAATCGTAAAATTATTTTCATCCGGGATGGTAATGGTGACGCTGGTGGGAACCTGAAGCAACGCAATCACCTGCGATGAGATGCCGAGGCCGATTTCACAAATTTGCTGACTCACCAGAAGCAAAAAGGCAAACACGAAAGTCCGGGTAAACAGCAGTTTGGGGTCCTCACCTTCAAAGCCCAAACCGATGACCATGCTCTTCATCGCTTGAAAGACCAGATTGCCCAGAAGCAGCGCCCACCCAACGGCAATCACGATACTCAAAATATCGTCTGTGACCGGAGCCACCTGACGGAAATAGCTGAGATCCATCTGAAAAACTTCCAGAAGAGAATTTGCGATATACTGGACCATCTCAAGGCACAGGCTGTAAACCCACTGAACAAAGCCCTTAAAAATTCCTTCAAGAATAAAAACCACCTCCCAACCGGCGTATGGCTGAGAGGTTTACTGAATGGTGGCCAGGCCGTCAAAAAGAGGCCGGACATAGGCCAGGAAGGCGCCCATTCCGTTAATGATGGCCCAAGCGATCCAGATACGCTTGAGCCAGTCCCATGCCTGATCGGTTTTATGCTGGTTATTGGAAACTTTGGCTCCAATCACAGCAACGGCAGACATCAGGCCGGCCAGCACGGTGCTGATCCCGGCAATCTTGTTATAGACATCGACGATGATACGGTTTGCGGCCGTCCACATATCCTCTACGGCCAGAGCTGGCGTAATCATATAGGTCACAATCAAAATAAACGCCATTATCTGAACATAATAGCGGGGGGCTTTAGGCCCGAGACGGACCAGAAGATTTTTCATAGGGCATCCCTCCTCGGAGCATAAAAAGGGACTGTGTAAGCGCCCTCGTTCCCGAGGTAATTGCCCACACAGTCCATGATTGACGGTTGTTTTTGATTATTTAGGCGTCCGGCTTAGGGGAGACTCCATTGCGAAGCCCGAGGCCGGGCTGCACTCACTCTCTTGGAACAGCCTTCGATAGAAGCCGGGAATATCTTGCAGGTCCTGTTCATCAATAGGCATCCACCAGAGCGTCAGTAAATTGACTGTGTATTTGTGCATGGTGGCCTGCCGAAGCCGCTTGGTAAAAAGCGGGACCGGATAATCAGCTTTCACCGAAATATATGTGTCTCCTTCGTTCTTCCGATAAAGGAGGACATCTCCTGTATCGGCACATTCAAATTGTCCTCCATACATCTCCGTATAACGATCCGCAGCCGCACGGAGTTCTTTATCATTCAGGTAGGAAGAATAGGTCATCTGTTTACCTCCGTTCAGGGGATAGGGACGGCACACAGAATGCCGCCCCTATCCATCATGTCAATAGCCGGTTTTGGGGAGATTGGGCTGATTGAGCTTGACGATCAGGGTGATCCATGCGGCGCGTCCGGTCTCCCACTGGCTCATATATTGGCCACCCGCGTCGGCCCGGTTGACCACCTGATAGCCATTGGCAAGGTTGGCGCTGGTCTGGATGGTAACGGTAGGCTTTACCACAGAAGCAAAGCCAGCCGGCACCTTGCCGAACTCCAGACGCACATCCGTGACCACCTCGTCCTGCATCAGCGAGATGGCGGAAAGGTCAAAGGCATAATTGTTGGTGCTGAGCAGGTTGGTAGCAAGCACCCGGTAGTCATTGTAATTGGTCTTATAGGTGATCTGGTAGTTGAGACGGGTGTTATAGGTGCCGGTTGTGATGGTCTTGGCTGTGGCGCAGTCGGTGGGGAAGCGGTCGTGGAGGTAGAAGTTCTCCAGCGGCACATTGGAATTGTTCGCCACGGTAAGGTCATAGCGCATGGAATCTCCGGCCAGAAGTTGCTTGTTGCCGGTCTTGGTGACAGTGACCTTCAGATTGGCCGGCTTGTCATAGGCCGCGATTTTGATGATCTGCCCCGCATACTCCAGTGTGACATCGTGGACGGTAGGATCAAGCTGGAAATAGGCAGGCGCGGTGACTTCCCGGATTTTATAGCGTGTCAAAGGCAGGGGTTTGGAGGCCGCAACACCCCGGGCATCGGTAGTGATATAGTCCACCACCCGGCCGCTGCGCTCATTGATGATTTCATAGACTGCTCCCTGGAGGGGAGTCCCGGCCGGAACGCCTGTGACGGAGTTTGCTTCGGCGGCGTATTTGTAGATCTGAATTTGACCTGTGATGGCTTCGTTGACCCACTCAATTTCCGCCGTGCGGCCCGGACGCACATAGACGGTCTTATATTCCTTATCCAAGATGTAGCCCTCGGCCGCCTCCAGCTCTCTCAGATAAAAGCGTCCGCTGGTATTGGCACCATCCGGGAGATCATCAGCGGTGATATAAACATAGCCGTCATCGTCGCTGGTGAACTCACCGATGGGATTGCGGTCCTCGTCGTAGAGTAAGAACTTGACGCCATAGATACCTTCTCCGCTGGTATCCACCTTGTGGATCAGGATTCCAGATGCGGCGGCGTTGGTGACCCGCAGAGTGGTCACTTTCCCGTCTTTAACTTCAAAATAGTGCGGGGTGTCGTCCAGCACGAAATCCGGGTTGGCCTCGATCTCAATCGCGTAATAAGAGCCGTCCTCCAGGGCAAGGTAGGCCCTGCCGTTTTTATCGGTAGTGATGGTATCTACCAAGGCATCATCCATGCGGCGGATCTCAAAAGTGGTATCGGGAATTCTTTCGGAGGTCTTGCTCGCGTTGACCTTGATAATTTCAATTCCGCCTATGGGATTGTTGTAAAAATACAGCTCCTGCGTGTCATTGGGATTGATCACCACGGTTTGGGACTGCGTATTGGGGTCAATCGTATAGCCCGGGATGCTTTCCACCTCCGTTACCACCACTGTGCCTGTGAGGCCGGAAAGAATAATCTGACCTTCCGAGTTGGTCCAGTACAGGCCATTGCTGGAGAGCTGCCCGCTGTCGGCATCCACAAAACTTCCGTCAGAGTATGTGATTTTGAATTGTACCCCTTCAAGCGGCGTTTTCTTGTCATTGCCAGAGAGTTTGTGGATAATGAGTTGTCCTGTGGGTTGATTGCGAAATTCGAGGGTAACCGTTTGCCCGGCTTGGATTTGGGCCGTCTGGGGTGTGTCATCCAGGATGAAACCATCTTTCGCCCGGGTTTCTTTGACCACGAGTGTGGTGCCAGGGTCGATGCCCTCAATGAGGATGGTCCCCGCGGAATCGGTCACGAAGTAGCCGTTGCTGTCGCCCACCACGGTCCCGTCGCTCTCAGTCACAAAGAACTGAACATCAGAAATCGGGGAATTGTCGGCACTGGACACCTTTTTGATAAGCAGCGAGCCCTTGGGGCTGTTGTTAAAATAGACCTGAACAACCTCCTGATCTTTGCCGGAGAGGTACACTGTTTGGGGCGGGGTGTCGATCACATGAGAGCCGTCACTGGAGAGCTCTTCGATAATGTAAGTGCCGGCCTTGCAGCCCGTGACGGTGAAAGAGCCGTTCACCGAAGTTCGGTAAGTGCCGATGACCGTGCCGCCGGTGCCGGAGGTGTTGCCGGAGAGATACCGGACCTGGAACACAGCCCCCTCAATAGCGGCCCCGGTCTCACTGTCATATTTCCATACGGAAATAGCTGAGAGCGGTCTGTTGAGGAAGCGGAATGTATGGCCCTCACCAGCGGCGATAAAGGCCTCCTGTGTGTCCGGGTCCGCCAGAGCAAAGCCCGGTGCAGGCTCCAGCTCCTTTACCCGAAACCAACCGTCACGAAGAGAGAGGTCCGGGTCGGAGAGCACGATACGGCCCTCTTCATCGGTGTAGAAAACGCCCAGGTCGTTGTACTCTCCGGTAGCGGTGTTGTTGGAGGCATACCAGACCTGGAACGGCACATTTTCGATTCGATCATGTGTGATGGAATTTTCCTTGATGATCTCGATGGTCGGGCGCTTATAATTTTGGAAATAGACATCCCGATCCCGGTTGGGGAGCAGCGTCACCATCTGAGACTCCTCGGCCAGCAGGTAGGGCTCCGGGACCGACTTTTCGATGATCTCCACGACGCCGGGCAGCAAGTTCTCCACCACGGCGACGCCGTTCCCGTCCGTCTCCACTTCCGCGATAGAGTGGCCGTCCGCACCTTTCACCAAATAGACCGTATGCTCAATAGGCTCCCCGGTGTCGGCGTCGGTTTTATGGATATAGAGGTTGGGGCGCTTGTCGTTGGTCAGAGTGATCGTACTGGTCTGGCCCGGGAACAGTTCTACATGGTGCTCGGTATCGTCCGGGATGTGGTCCTGCACAGAGGACAATTCGCGGACGGAATAAACGCCAGGCTCCAGATCGGAAATCAGGATCTCGCCATTGGAATTGGTGGTGCGGTCCAGGTAGTGGCTGCCGTCCTCAATCCTGGCGATGCGGAAAGTCACCCCGGCCAGCCGGGAGCCATCGCTGCTCAGTTTGATAAGCTGGAGGGAGGGCTTGACATGGTTGGTAAAAACGAATTGGGCGTCTTCATTTGGCTTCAGCTCAATGATGCGCTGGGCCTCATCGATGATGTAGCCATCACAGGATTTTTCAGTTACCACATAGGAGCCGGCAGGGAGCATAGACAGGTCGATTTCTCCGCTCTGGTCAGTCCGGAACTCCTGGGGGCCATAGGTCCCCTCCACCGATTTGATCTCGAATACAGCGTTGGGGATTACCTTGGAGGGATCGTCGGAATCCACCTTGATGAGCTTTAATCCCGGCTTCATGTCGTTGAAAAACATCAGCTCTTTAATGCCGTCTCCAGCGTGGAGCTCTACCTCCTGGGGGGTGGTGTCCAGAATGTGCCCCTCATCGCCGGTATCTACCTCAAACGCCCGGTAAGTACCTGGCTCTGCATCGGCAATCAAGATTTCACCAAATTGATCCGTCTTGAAATTGCCTAAAAATTCGCCATCCCGATAAACAGCGAAAGTGACATTGGGCATGGCGACCATATTTTTTCGATCATATTTGATGATCCGCAATCCCGGTAACTCCTCGTTGATGATAGGGATTGTGGTGGTCTCACCGGCCACCACCGTGGCGGTGTAGACGGTATCATCCAACTGCCAGCCCACCGGAGCAGTCTTCTCCTGAATCCGGTATGCGCCCAAGGGAATCGCATCGAAAATAGCAACGCCTGCACTTGATGTCGTAGCGGTAAAGGTCTGTCCCGACTCAATATGCTCGACTGTGATGACTGCCCCCGGCAGGTTCATGCCGGTATTGGATTTTTTCTCAATACGCAGAGTACCGTAGGGGTCATTAAAAAATGTCACCTCGGCTACTTCATCGTAGACGACGGTGACATTCTGGGCAGGCTCCTCGCTGATCATATAATGCTGTGGAGCTTCCCGTTCAACTACGGTATAATTCCCGCTCTTTTTAAGCGGAATTTCGATGCGGCCGTCCCCGTTGGTCACAAAAGTACCTACGGAATCACCGTCGGGGCCGATGACCTCGAACAGTGCCCCACTAATTGGAATCTCGGTGCCGGTCTCATACTTGATGATGCGCAATCCGGTTTCATACTCGATGGTCGTACCGTCCGAGTAGTTGCTGTATGCGGACAACTGCATTGTTGTAGTGGGGTCAGTATCTACCACATAATTCTGGAGTTCGCCATATTCATCTTTCTCTTGACATATCGCAAAAAATACAGCGTACTTATAGACATTTGTGTTGAAAGACAACTGGACGCTGCCGGTCTTGCCCTGCACACTTTCCAGAGGATATAGGATTTTGAATTTGCCGGCATAGCCGTCGCCTGTACCCTCAGTGGTGATCGTGGTAATATCCTGATTATTCATGTCCACGATGCGGGTCCCATCAGGTACATCGTCCGGCACAGAAAACGCGACATTGACGGAGTAATCGCATACCCAGGTTTTAGACCAGAAAGTAAAGACCTGTTGCTTGTACTGCTTTCCGTCAATGGTGACCTCATAGGCGGTATCCCGGTCTGGGGTACAGGTCACTTCAGGGGAGAGCATTTCATTCCAGGCCGTACCACGGGCGTAAATGTCCTTTGCCGCAGCCAAAATCTTCTGTGCTCTTTGAAGTTCTACGCCGGTCAGGTTGGGATTGACCTTGAGGTTGTTGATGTCCCAGTTGCTGAGAAGATAACACCACAGGGCCATTTTAGTTGCGTAGTAGCCCTGATATTTGTTTTCCAGTCCCAGCTCGGCCAGGCTTCGCGTGGGATAGCCGTTGGCCACGATACCGACAACCTTGGGATCGCTGGCTTTTTCATCGGCGAGATATTCAATACTCTCACCGACTCCCACGGTCTGAGGGACCCCCAGCGTGTTCGGGTTGACACAGTAAGCGGGAATCTCCCGAGTGCTCCCGCTCCCGTTATCATAATTGTAATAGGTGTAAATTTGGGATCTGATCCGCCCATTGATGGACAGATAAGACATTTCAACCCCGCCATTGTAAATCTGAACTTCCCCCAAGGCTTCCTCTGGGGTGGACGCAGCAAAAGCGGCGGTTGGCAGGAGCCCCATGACCGCAAGGAGAGCCAGGAGCATCGAAATCAGTCTTTTTTTCATGAGCGACCTCCATAAAAATCGGGAGGACGCCCCTACCCATAGGTGCATCCCCCCTTGATTGGGCTTGATTGAATTGTAGGGAATGCAAAATGGGCAAAAAGAAAGACAGTGTGCCGAGTGGCACGCTGCCTTTCTTTCCAAATCAGTTTATACGAATCTGGTATTCGGTGTGTAGGAATTGACCGTCCTTGTAGACATCCCAGGCCTGCATAGAATAGGTACCAGGTATTCCATTAAACACCTTTATAATCTCACTTTCTCGCCAGGGCCAGAACATTTGGTACGCGAGATCTTCTGAAAAGCCAAGGTTGATGTGAACGAGTTGGTTTCCTTTTGAGGTGAGTTTGGGCGCTCCATTTTCCCAGGTGGTTGAGCTATCCCCAATAGCATTGTAAAGTGTGTAAAGCATCCGCCTGGTTTCATAGAGATTGAGGATACGGAGATGATCGCCAGTCTGGTTTTGGAAATGTCTCACCTCCACTTTCGGTAATTCTGGCTGTTCGAGCAAGCTCCAGTCACAGGTTGGCTCCGGCAAGGGACCGATTGGGCCGGAGGCAAACATGTTCTTGTCCCACCGGCTTACATCAGTGATGGTATAGTTGGTGCCGTCATCGCAGCGGATCACATCGCCCACTTGAGGGATATACTGAGAGCCGTCGGCGGGCGGGTTGATGGAGCCGTCTGCATTCCTGCTCAGGGTTTCCCCCTGATGCTCGCTGGAGGCATCAGTATTACCCAGTGCCCGGTAGAGCATGACCGCCAAATCACCGCGGGTGACTTCAGCTTTAACAGCAACTTCCACCGAAGTCAGCCCAAAGTCCAATGCCGTCTGGCAGGCGGTAGAGTAGTCCCATTCGGTGTCCGGCAGGTCCATATATCTCAGAACAACAGTGCAGGCGGCCGCAGGTGTCACTCCATCGTCGGCGCCAAAGGCCCCGGTATCATAGCCGACCATCAGGCCGTTGGCATAGCAGTAACCAACATAGAGCCTGGCCCACTCCGGCACATCCGGGAATTTACATTGTCCGGTATAGAATGCCTGATCGACCTGCACATGCTCTGGGTTTCCATGCAGGCGGGTCAGGACTGTGGCCAGCTGGGCCCGGGTCAGTCCAGAGTCCAGGTTCATCTCGCCATTGCCGTCACCGACCATGATCCCCTGCTCACGGAGATAGGCTGCGGAGGTTTCCTGCTCGCTGTTGTCTGCGGCGCTTACCTTAACCGGCAGTACAAACAGCAGGCACAGACAAAGGAACAACGGTAAAAGGCGTTTTTGTTTCATTCCATTATGCCCCCTTTCGATATAGCGTCGTGCTGGCGCTCATTTTTAGCCGCCGGCATGTGGGATCATATTCGCAAGTTTCAAAGATATTAAGACCCCACAATTCTAACTGCTCCGCAATCTCTTCAGGGACATCAAAGGTCATGTCCAGACTGACCCGGAGCGCGGAATTGTCCAGCAGCCACTCTTTTCCTTTCGGAAACTCCTTAACCATGACAATCCCCCCTTTTCTCGTTGGAGCGTCCTTACAAGACCAAAATAAGGCGAAAATCGGGACTTGTCAAAGGTTTTTTTGAAACGCCTTTACCGATAAAACGAAAGTCAATAAATATGTTCTGCGATTTTGCTATTTTCACATAATTCCCAATGAAAGCGCCAAGGAAATATTCGATAAAAATTTTATGAACTTATTTCGATCCCCTGAACACAAACCCGTTTGGTAGGCTGATTGGCCAAGCAGGTGATAATCGTGATCCGGTTGTCTGAGGTGCTGTTCAAATAGCTCCAGTCAGTCCAGTCTATGATCTTGACCGAACTCACCGCATAGGTCCTTGTCCCCAGGCTGGTCTGATACCGAATGGTATCGCCAATTTCCAGATCCTTGATTGCGCCGATGTTGTGGCTGGAGCCCCGGTTGTGTCCGCACAGACCGATGTTTCCCTCCCAGGCGCTTGTGCTGGGGAAGTGGCCCACACCTTTGCGCATGGAAGCAGAATCAGTACCGTCATAAGCCTTATAGCGAATTCCCAGGCTGGGGATTACCAGAGTACCAATGCTGCCATCGTTCCGCTCTACTTCGCTCACCGCTGTGAACTGGGTCGCTGGAAGCGTGGGAACATCTCCCCACTGGATGGGGTAGCTGCTTCCGGAACTATCGGGGTAAATGCTCCCACTTCCTGAATTGATCCCGTATTCCAGTGAAGAGCCGCTGTTGATGGAGATCCCGGGGGCGCTGTCGGCCAGGGGATCAAGAAAGTCCACCGCGTTTGTGCCACCGTAGTTATACTGAGCCCCGTAGACCTCTTCGTAGGAAGTGCTCCCATAGAAGTCCTTGGGCGCCGGTGTTTCAAAGTTGTAGTCCGCAGCAAGGGCCGGCGTAGTCATCAGCATGAGCCCCGCCAGGGACAGGCAAAGTCCCCTGAGCCTTTTCACGATTCACTTTCCTCCTTTTCCTCCGCATCCTCCTTGATGGCAAACCAGTAACTGTCCTGCCCGTCGTAGGCCTCCACCAGATGGGTGCGGCTCCCGCCATACATCTGGATAGTGATGATCCTGCCGGCGAGCTTATGGGCCAGCTTGCTGGGAAGCTCCACGCTTGCGTCTCCAGCCGGGTATTCCCGGAGCTTCGTCAGATCCAGCTTAGGGGTGCGGGTGGAAATCTTCTGCTTGCCCAATTTCTTATAGGCGACGCCTCGGGCGTTCATAGCATAAATTACTGCGCGGGGCCGTTTCATGATATAAATAATGCCCCCGGTACCTGCAAGCAGCAAAAGCCCTCCCCCGGCGAGGAGCCACATGGGATTGAGGCCAGCCAGGAATCCCACCGGACTTCCAAGGTAGGTCACGGTGTACTTGACTGCTTCAACACCCTCGGCCTTTATTTCGCCGGTATAGCTGGCCGTTGTCACATATCCGGTAGCTACACTTCTGCTCCCCGTAGCGGTATAAGTTGCCGTAGCCGTGTATGAAGTGGGAACCAGCGTATCATCGGCCAGGCCGGTCCCTGTCACGGTCCAGGAAATGTCACTCAGCTTCAAGGTGCTTCCGTTTTTGACAGTAGTAGTAGGGACATAGGAGGGATCGTTTCGGTCCAGGCCTGTAAACTGCTTGGTATCGGTAATCGTATAGTATTTAGTGGTATAGCCTGCGGCTTCGGTTTGGATTGTAGTGTGGTCCAGAGTCAGCACTCCGGAATAGCCATCCTTGTTGTACTCCATGCTGGCATCCAGCTGTTCCAGAATAGCCGCAAGATCATCTGCATCTGTTTCCAGCGTGACGACCTCCGTTTGGATTTTAGAATCCTCGAATGTCTGTTCCTCTTTGACCGTTTCAAGATGGTGGTAGGAATAGCCCTCCACCTCGAAAGGCTCCTCTACCAGACCGCTGGGGTCTGCATCAGGGGGAAGCATATAGGTTTTGACGATGAGCTGTCGGCCATCCCGATTTTCGGATATTACATCCTCGGGAATATAGGCGGCGGAGGCAGTGACCGTCAGCATACAAAAAAGCGCCAGCAGGATTGCCACTTTTTTCATACCTTACACCACCAGCCTTTCCAGAGCGCCAGGACCAGTGCGGGGACTCCGATGGCAAGCCCAGCCCAAATGAATTTGTGTTTCGTCATACTGTGATACCTCCGTTGAGAAAGAATTTTATGGACAGCTCTTGCGTAGAGCATGATCCATCTCTGATGTGCGTCAAACAGTCCAGGGAGCGGTCCAGCGCCTGCATGGTGTTCCGCTTATGACGCTTGATAAACGGCGTGAGAAACAGGATGTCCCCGTCATCAGTGAGTGTGAAAATGATGCGGACCAGGTTTTTGCTCTTGGCTCGCAGTTCATAGAGCGCCTGGTAACGCTCGATGCAGAAGTGCTTGACATAGGGCTCGCGCATGACTGCCGCTGGAGATTGTAGGAGAAGGGCAAAAAGCGAAAGCAGCTTTTGCCGTTGCTTTTCATCCAGCAACCCAAAGAACTCCAAAAGGGGAACGCTCCCCTCAGCCGGTACAGCAATCAGCAGTTTCATTGGCAACCATCTCCTTCCCGTTGCTGGCCTGATTTTCCGACAGTTCCAGAAGCCGTTCTACAAAACCCAGACAAAACAGCGACAGGGCTGGTGCGCAGCCGGCCAGCCACCAGATGGGATCAGGGAGCGGTTTCCGAATGGTATCATACTGAAGGGAGATCAGCAGATAAATGTTCTGACAATCTTTGCGGGCGGCCAACTCTGAAAAAGCTGCCGTCACAGCAGACACCTCTCCTTGATCGGAGTAGAAATCGCACAGATCATCAAAAAATAAGCCGCCGAAGATCTGCACAAAAGCCCGCATTACTTCAACATTTACCTCGCCATCCGGGCGCAGAATTCCCATACGCTCCAGCCGCGCACCGGTCGAACTATCAAATGGGTCGGGGACACAGAGATAAAGATTCTTTGACATTGGCAACCGCCTCCTGTAAAAAGTAAAAAGAAAGACCCGGCACTCCCGGTCGATAGGGGTGCCGAGCCTATTTGCTTTACTGGACTATGAAGCATTTCCCATGGTCTTGAAATACAGAGCCAGGGCTTTTTGTATGGTTTCTTCGATTTGCTTTGTGGTGGCCTTGGGCGGGAAGTACGGTGCAAAGGCCGGAGGGAGCGTGACAGAAACGCGCCGCCCCGGTTGCTTTGAGGTAGACAAGCCGCCTCCGCTCAATATGGATTTGATCTGGGAGGCATCCAGTTTGCCGTCTTCAAAAGCGGCGCGGAGCTTTTTCCCTTTTGCCGTGGAAATAGAGGCACTCCCTTCCGAAATAAACTGATAGATGCACTCCTGAAGGCTATGGTCCTCCACGAAGCTGATTTCATACGCAGCCAGTTGTCCCAGTCGTTTTCCGCTATTCATCAGCAGAAGCAGCGGACGGTATAATGTAGCATAGCGGCAATACTTGGATACCTTATCCCTGGTCAGTTCATACTCCTGTGCGATTTTTACATCCGTATGGGACTTTTCCTGAGTGTCAGGAGAAGTTGTTTCAAAAGTCTGGAGATCCGTGCGGCGCCCCTGGCGCTTGAGCATATTGTAGTGGGCCGCAATGCAAAGGACTCTCTGAGAAAACAGCATATCCGCGAGGGACCGCTGCCGGAAGTTCATCTCATAGAACAGGTCTTCCGCGGTTTCCTGAGTTAAGTCTGTCCGGATAACGGCTGGGATTGTAGTCAATCCAGCAATCTTTGAGGCATTGACCCGATTGTGGCCGCTAATTATAATATAGGTGCCCTCAGCAGTTTTCCAGACCAGAATGGGAGACTGAACTCCATGCCGCCTGATGCTCTCCACCATGTCCTCCAGCCGCGCTCCGGTATAGAGAGGGAAATGCTCCTCGTGGTCGGGAAAACCACTCAACTGGGCCAGCGGAAAATCACAAAGCGTTCCACCCTCCATAGGAGAGGGGAGATCATCGCGATTGAAAAAGCATTGGTAGGCTCCCTCCTCCGGCGGGCCATTTGCCATCGCCGCCTCCGCTTCACTTCGTTTCCGTTGCCGGAGTGCGTCCTGCACTTTATTTCTGGCCATAGGATAGCACCTCTTGTGCGACGGCGGAGTAAGCCTTTGCAGCGGGGTTGTTCGGCTCGTATGCAAAGATACTGGCCGCTCCAATGGGATGTTCTGCAACACGGATTGAGAAATCAATGGGGGAGGAAAATACGGTAAATGCGTTGCCGTAGTCGGCTTGGATCTCGTCCTGTATGCCCCGGCACAGATTGGTACGCCCTTGGTACATCGTCAGCAAAATACCACCGACAGCTAATTTGGGGTTAATCCCTTGGCGGATTGTCTGAATGACCTCCAAGGTATCAGCCATGTCTTCCATAGCCAAGTAGTGGGCCTGCACGGGGACAATGGCTTGATGGGCCGCAGCCAGCGCATTGATGGTCAGCAGATCCATACTGTGACCACAGTCAATTAAGATGTAGTCATACTGCGACTGGAAAAGCTCCAGGACACGAGCCATAACCAGCTCACAGGGAGTACCGCCGGTCTCTCCGCCGCGGTAACGGCTGCTCATTTGCAGAGCGACCAGCCGGCTGGACACACCAGCCAGTTTGGAATTTGCCGGGATGTAGTGAATGCCAGCCCCCTCAATGACCGCCCTATTTACAAAGAGTTCAGGCTCGGTATCATCCAGCACTGCATTCATCAGATTTGCAAGCGTGTATTTCAATGATTTAGGGTCAGAGCGCATTACTTTTGTCAGATCGCCTTGGGGATCATTGTCTACCAGAAGAACGGCCTTTCCTGCTGCGGACAAGGCGGCCCCGAGGTTAGCGCAAGTTGTGGTTTTACCGACACCACCTTTGGAGTTTGTGATCGCCAAAATAATCGCCATTCTATGTACCCTCTTTCTTTCGTGAGAATTAAACCCGGAATAGGAAACGCCCACCCTCGGCGTTATGCCTGGAGTGAGCGTTTCCAGCTCGCTCCGACATGACTGCCCCCCTTTTTTATGGAGTATCGAAATGTCGGAGCCAACAAATATGGCGAATATGTTCTGGAATTTGGACAAAATCAGCGAAACAACAGCCATTCATAGTGGTTTCCGACTTTGCCCTATTATATCTCATTCGTCGATACGGCGCACGATACCAGTCGCTTTCATCTATAAACTCCTCCTGCGGTTGTAGTTACAGCCCTTATTATCCGCAGGTTTCTTTTGCCTATGCGGCGCAGCCAGTGGTTTCATTTGGAAAGAAAACGCGGACATTGACAGCCGGAGGGGAGGCGCTTACAATAAAACCGACACAGATAGAACAAACGCGAGAGGGGAGAGGAAAATGACAACCGACATGCTGCGCTGCGCCCTGCGGGGGGTAGCGGCCTACCGGCCTGTTGTGGATGAGCCAGTGATGCGCCTGGCGCTGGGGGTACTGGATAAGCTGTCCGCCGGGGACGGCAGCGGGGCCGTGGAGGACTACGCCCGGCTGTTCTATGCCCTGCGGAGCGCGGGGAGCCGGAGCCTGGGGGAGTGGCTGGACGGCCGGCTCCGGGATCGGGAATCCCCCTATGCCGCTCTGGCGGAGCGGGGCGGGGAGGACCCCGCCCTGGAGGCGGCCGCCCGGCGGGATATTGAGACGTTCACCCTGCTGGCGGAGCTGGACTGGGACCAGGTGCTCGCTGAGGTGGGGGGGAAAGCGCCGCGGGAGTATGGGCCGGTGCTGGCCAACCTGCCCCGGTGGCGGGGGAGCAGCCCGTTTTCTTTTGCGGAGCTGACGGAGTTCTACCGGGCCAACGGCGCGGGGCTCTTTGCCCGGCACCGGGCTTTCCTGTGGGAAGATGGGGCGCTCTGCCCGGTGGAGCAACCCGACTGTCCCGGCGCGGACGAGATGCTGGGCTATGAGCTCCAGCGGAACCGGGTCATCGCCAATACCAGGGCCATGCTGGAGGGCAACCTGGTGAACAATGTACTCCTGTATGGCGACAGCGGCACCGGCAAGTCCGCCACGGTGAAGAACCTGCTCACCCTGCCCGGCTTTGAGGCCCTGCGCCTCATCGAGGTGCAGAAGGAGGGGCTGGCTGATCTGCCCCGGCTCATCCGTACCCTGGGCGGGCGGCGGCTGAAATTCATCCTGTTCATCGATGATCTGGCCTTTGATCAGGACGACAAGACCTACTCCGCCCTCAAGACCATCCTGGAGGGCGGCTTAGAGCGGCGGCCCGCCAACGTGGCAGTCTATGCCACCTCCAACCGCCGGCGGCTGGTGCGGCAGACCTTCTCTGACCGGGCGGGGGACGAGGTGGACGCCAGTGAGACCATTCAGGAGAAGACCTCCCTGTCCGACCGCTTCGGCCTGCGCATACCCTACTTGGCGCTGAACCAGGCGGAGTTCCTGGAGCTGGTGGAGGGGATGGCGGAGCAGGCGGGGATCACGCTTGGACCGGGATAGTCTTCGTGCCGAGGCGGTCAAGTGGGAGATGCGCAACCCGGGCCGGACGCCGCGAACCGCCAAACAGTTTATTGCCAGCCTGAGCTTGTGACCGGGTGTCCCGCATCTCCCACGGGCGCGGAAGCGCCCCGCCGCTCCGCGGCGTACAAGCGTTTTGCCGGAGGCAAAACCTTGGTTGAGGCGAATTAACTTCGCCTCAACAGAATGGAAAAAGGGGGCCCCCGCGGGAGGGAACCTCCCGTGGGGTGAGATGCGCAACCCGGGCCGGACGCCGCGAACGGCGAAACAGTTTATTGCCAGCCTGAGCCTGTGACCGGGTGCCCGCATCTCCCACGGGCGTGGAAGCGCCCCGCCGCCCCGCGGCGTACAAGCGTTTTGCCGGAGGCAAAACCTTGGTTGAGGCGAATTGACTTCGCCTCAACCGAATGGAAAAAAGGGGCCCTCACGGGAGGGAACCTCCCGTGGGGTGAGATGCGCAGCCCGGGCCGGACGCCGCGAACCGCCAAGCAGTTTATCGCCAGCCTGAGCGTGCGGAGAGGGCAGATATAGAAAACAGGCCGCCCCATGGGGCGGCCTGCGCGGTTTGAAGCGGGTCAATCGTCAAATTGCAGCAGCTTGTAGGGCGGAATCTCCAGCGCTTCCGCGATGAGGAAAAGGGTGCTCAGGGAAATGCCCACTGCCATGCCGGGGGCCTCCACCTGGGAGAGAAAGCCGGGGCTGATTCCTGCGCGCTCGGCCAACTGCTCCTGGCTCAGCCCCCGTAGCTTTCGGAAGTAGGAGATGCGGATGCCGATGGCGATATAGTGATCCCGAAACCGGGCGTTGTGCTCCTCTTTTTTCATTGCGTCTCACCCTTATGTAAGGGTATCATCTTGACAGATAGATTATTACATGCTAAAACATAGATATTACTAGTATAGAACTAGTATAACTGCGTGTATAGCAGAGGCAGACCCTCACTGCCGCAAATTGCGGTTGACGGCGGGGCCGGGCTGTGGTACAGTACATGTGGAAAGCAAGCTTTACAATTCGACGAGAGGAGCACATGACATGAAGCACAATCGGATGCGCCGGCTACTGGCCGGCGTCACGGCGGCGGCCCTGCTGGCCGCGCCCGCGCTGGCGGCGGAAGATACCGCTCCGGCCCCTCAGATGCCCGACGCCTGGGCGGTGGGAGAGCTGGCGGACAGCTACGCCATGGGGCTGGTGGACGACAACTACACTACGTACATTCAGAGCACCATCACCAGCGAGCAGCTCTCGGCCATGACCGGCATCGTGGCCGACAAGCTGGCCCTGCTGGAGCTGCCCCAGCGGGCGGCGGACACCGAAGGACTGGTGGTGGACACCACCCGCGGCGGCGTGATGAACGCGCTGTACCAGGAGGCGGCCGCCTACGACATCGACGGCGTGGAGGAGGGGGCCGCGGCCTTCCTCACCGGCCTGGGCGTGGTCAGGGGCGATCAGGCCGGCGGACTGAACGAGGACCGGCCCTGCACCTATCAGGAGGCCATGGTTATGGCCGAGCGGCTGATCCTGGCCCTCTATGACGCCAACGACGCCGGCTCCAGAGGTCTGCTGTGGAAGGCCGTCAACGGGGACAACACCCTCTACCTGCTGGGCACCATCCACATGGACCGCAGCAACGTCTATCCCCTGCATAAGTCGGTGCGGGACGCCCTGGACGCCTCCCAGGTGGTGAGCTTCGAGCTGGATCTCAACGACCAGGAGGGCATGGCCCTGCTGGCCCAGCTCCAGGCCTACTCCGACGGCACCACCCTGGCCGACCACATCAGCCCGGAGCTGTACGCACGGGTGCAGGCGGCGGCGGTGAGCCTGGGCATGGAGCCCAACGGCTTTGACGCATATAAGCCCTGGGCCCTGGCCTCCACCTTCGGCGTCCTGAGCCTCCAGGACGACACCACCGGGGCCAACGCCATGGCGATTGATGTGTATATCAACGCCTACGCGGTGAACGCGGGCAAGACCATCGACTCCGTGGAGACCTACGCCTTCCAGGGCGGCATCTTCGACGGCCTGTCCGCCGAGTACCAGGAGGCCTATCTGGACGCCAGCCTGGCCGGGTACGAGGGGATGCTCAACGGCGAGGCGGCCGACGAGGCGGCCCAGGCGCTGGCCCAGGCCCAGCAGGAGCAGATTGCCGCCATGTTCGACGCCTGGAAGAACCGGGACCCCGATGCCCTGGCGGAGGTCTACGACAAAGAGGCCATCCTCAACAGTGATGACGAGCTCAACTCCAAGCTGTTCACCGAGCGGGACCCCGGCATGATTGCCGCAGCGGCGGAGTATCTGGAGACCGAGGGGGAGAATACGTTCTTCCTGGCCGTGGGCGCGGGCCACATGGTGAATCCGGGCGGCATTGTGTCCGGCCTGAAGGAGCTGGGCTACACCGTAGAGCTGGTACCCTGAATACCCGAATAAACGAGATATGGGCCGCCGCACGCAACGGGTGCGGCGGTTGAGGCTACCAATAAACCCTCCTGCCAAAGGCTTCGGAGGGAAGGATAGTGTGAAAGGGAACCGTCAGGGTTCCCTTTCACGTTTGATTAAACGACTTTTTGAAGCTCCTTTAGAGCTTCAAAAAGTCCGGCAGCCTGTTGAAAAGTCTTTTTCGACAGGCTGGGCCGCCGCACGCAACGGGTGCGTCGGCTTTTCTGTGCCGGGGCGAAAACTTCTGATTGCTTTCTACAGGGGTGGATGATAGGATAAAGGAAGAATATGAAAACCGGAGGGTCTGCCATGATTTTCAAGGGCAACTTTTTATACACTCCCGCGCTGGGCGAGCTGACCGTGCGGGAGGGGGAGTACCTGGTGGTAGATGGGGAGAAGTGCGCCGGCTTTTACCGGGCGCTCCCCCAGGAGTACGCCGGGCAGTCGGTGACCGACTTCGGCCGGGCGCTGGTGCTCCCCGCCTTCTGCGACCTCCACCTCCACGCCCCCCAGATGGTGAACCGGGGCGTGGGCTACGACCAGGAGCTGCTGCCCTGGCTGGAGACCTACACCTTCCCGGTGGAGGCCCGCTACGGCGACGCGGACTTTGCCGAGGCGGCGTGGAAGCGGTTCCTCAACCGGATGTGGGCCAACGGCACCCTGCGCTTTTCCGCCTTTGCCACCATCCACAAGGAGGCCGCCTGGCGGCTGATGGAGCTGACCGAGCGGGCGGGGCTGTCCGCCCTCATCGGCAAGGTGAACATGGACCGCAATGCCCCGGACAGTCTGCGGGAGGACACCGACGCCTCCCTGGCGGACACGGAGGAGCTCATCTGCCGCAGCCGGGCGGAGCTGAAGCACGTGGGGTATATCCTGACCCCCCGCTTCGTCCCCTCCACCACCGCCCGGCTCATGGACGGCCTGGGGCGGCTGGGGGAGCGGTACGGGCTGCCCGTCCAGTCCCACCTGTCGGAGAACCGGAGCGAGATCGCCTGGGTGGGCCAGCTCCATCCGGAGTGCGCCAGCTACACCGAGGTGTACCGGGACTACGGCCTGCTCCGCCGGGGGTGCACCATCATGGCCCACGCCGTCCACCTCACCGGGCGGGAGGAGGCTATTCTCCGGGAGGAGGGGGTCACCCTGGCCCACTGCGCCCAGTCCAACACTAACCTGTCCAGCGGCGTCATGCCCCTGCGCCGCAGCCTGTCGGAGGGGCTGCGCTGCTGCGTGGCCAGCGATGTGGCCGGCGGCCACGCCGCCGCCATGAACCGGCATGTGGCGGCCACGGTGGGGCTGTCCAAGCTCCGGGCCCTGGACCACCCGGAGGAGCGGCTCCTCTCCCTGCCGGAGGCCCTCTACCTGGCCACCAAGGGGCCGGGGGAATTCTTCGGGAAGGTGGGTTCCTTTGAGCCGGGGTATGACTTCGACGCCCTGGTGGTGGATGTGGATGAGCTGGACGGCCGCCTGTCCCGCACCCCCTTTGAGAAGCTGGAGCAGTTCCTCTACGACGGGGACGACCGGGACATTCTGGCCCGCTACAGCCGGGGCTCCCTGGTGGAAAAGCCCTTTACGGAATAACGGAATAAAAGACCGCCCCGGAGCGCGTGCGCTCCGGGGCTGCTTTTTCCGCGGAGGAGGGCGGGGGAGAGTCCCGGCGCTTTTTCTTTACTTCCGATGGGAAACGTGCTAAAATACCCCCGACTGGTTTCCAAACCCGGTCCAAGCGCGGCCACGGCCGCGTTCGTTCGGTGGGACTCACCGCCGTTCTCTAAAGACTAAAATGGAGGTATGATCACACATGCGCAAATCCAACATCCAACAGCTCACCCTGGCCGCGATGGTGGCCGCCGTCTACTTCGTCCTGTGCTACTTCGGCAACATCTTTCAGCTCACCTTCGGACCGGTTCAGGTCCGCTTGGGGGAGGCGCTGACCGTGCTGCCCTTCCTGTTCCCTGCCGCCGCGCCGGGGCTGGCACTGGGCTGCCTGCTGACCAATATTCTCTCCCCCTATGGTCCCATCGACATGATTGTGGGCACCTTGGCCACCGCCATCGCAGCTTTCCTCTCCATCAAGATGCCCCGTTGGTATCTGGCCGCCCTGCCCCCCATTGTGGTGAACGCCCTGCTGCTGCCGCCCATGTGGGCTTGGGCGGAGGCAGGGGCTATCAACGGCGCTTTCTGGGCGGCGTATGGACTGAACCTGTGGACCTTTGTGGCAGGGGAGGCTGTGGCCTGCTATGTGCTGGGCACGATTCTCCTGAAGGCCCTGCCCAGGGTTCGGTATTTCCGCCCCATGATTCCCACCGCACATCTGCAATAACGGCGGGCGGCGTTCCGCCCGCTCTGCTGGAGGTTTTTTGTTATGAAAGTTCGTAAGGCCGTCATCCCCGCCGCAGGGCTGGGAACCCGGATGCTCCCCGCCACCAAGACCGTTCCCAAGGAGATGCTTCCCATGGTGGACAAGCCGGTGATCCAGTACATCATCGAGGAGGCGGTGGCCGCCGGAATTGAGGACATTCTGATCGTCACCAACCGGGCCAAGTCCGCCATGGACGATTACTTCGACTACTACCCCGAGCTGGAGACCCGCCTGCTCCAGTCGGGCAAGGAGTCCGAGCTGGTGGAGGTGCGCCGGGCCGCCGACCTGGCCAACATCTTCTACGTGCGCCAGAAGGAGACGAAGGGCCTGGGCCACGCCATCGGCCGCGCCCGCCGCTTCGTGGGGGACGAGCCCTTCGCCGTGCTGCTGGGCGACGACATCATGCGGGCCAAAAAGCCGGTGACTCTCCAACTGGTGGAGGCCGCCGAGAAGTACGGCGCGTCCGCCCTGGGGGTGCAGGAGGTGGCTACTGAGGCTATCTCCCGCTACTCCTCCGTCAAGGTCTCCCCCCTGGAGGAGCGCATCTTCGACGTGTCCGACATGAACGAGAAGCCCACCCCCGAGCAGAGGCTCTCCAACTACGCCATCCTGGGCCGCTATGTGCTGACTCCGGAGATCTTCGATATTCTGGAGAACGTCAAGCCTGGTTACGGCGGGGAGATTCAGCTCACCGACGGCCTGCGGGAGCTGTGCCGGAGAAGCCGCATGGTGGCCGTGGACTTTGAGGGCCGCCGGTATGACACTGGCAACCTCTGCGGCTTCCTGGAGGCCACCATCGACTTCGCCCTGGATCACCCGGCCACCGGTGCGTGGCTCAAGGGCTTCCTGAAGGAGAAGGCCGAGACGCTGCGCCAGGAGCGCTGACAAAAGAACAAAAGAAACGCGGCGCCCCAGGCATTGCCTGGGGCGCCGCAGACGGGCGAAAAACCTTCCAGGAAGGAAAGCCTCGCAGAATTCCTGCGGCCACAGCCGCAGGAATAACATGAAAATCAGTCATTTCCGGGGACATGCGCCCCGGAAATGACACTTCCGCGCAAGATGAGCCGACTTTTCCGTCGGGAATCAAGGTTCATCTTGCGCGCATCTCCCTCGAAAAAGTGGCTCTTGCCGCTTTTCCGACAAGCAGAACCCCTCCGGCTTAGCCGGAGGGGTTGATTTATTCCGGGGCGGGGGACTCAGCGGCCCACCTCGATGCCGGCCAGATAGGCGCTGCGGGTGGCCTGATCCACCTTGCCGGGCTGGATGGCGTCGCCGATGACCCAAGTCTTGAGTCCGGCGGCCTCGGCGGCGGCCTTCAGGGGGGCGATGTCCACGCTCTTCATGCCCAGGGCAAAGAGGACGGTGTCGGCCTCCAGGGTCTGGACGCCGCCGGCGTTCTCCACCTTCACGCCGGTGGGGGTGATCTCCAGGCAGCGGGTCTTGGGCAGCATGGCCATGCCGCATTTCTCCATCTCCCAGATCAGGGCCTCCCGGTACATGCCGAAGGACTCGTTGGCCAGCCGGCCCAGCAGCTCCACCACGGTGACCTCGTGGCCGGTCTTCTGGAGGAAGAGGCCGGCCTCGCAGCCCACCAGGCCGCCGCCCACCATAACAATCTTGTGGCCGGGCTTGACCTTGCCGTCGTACATGTCCATGGCCTTGTGGGCGTGCCCGATGCCGGGCACCGGGGGACAGGAGGGCAGGGAGCCGGTAGCAAAGATGACGCCGTCGGCGCCGAAGGAGGTGATGTTCTCCGGCGTGATCACGGTGTTGAGCCGCACGTCGATGTCACGGCGCTCCACCTCGCGCACCAGCAGGTTCTTGAAGTTCATCAGGTCGGGCTTGTCGGTGTCCACGTCGGTGAACCGCAGCAGGCCGCCCAGGCGGGGGCCCTGCTCGGCCAGGATGACCTTCTGGCCCCGGTCGCAGGCGGTGATGGCGGCCTGCATGCCGGCTGCGCCGCCGCCCACGATGAGCACGGTCTCCTGCTTGGAGGCGGGGGCCAGAGTGTCGGGATCGAAGGGCAGGTGGGCCAGGGGGTTGATGGTGCAGTGGCCCACGTAGAGGGCCAGCTCCTCGCTGGTGAAGGGCAGGTCGTCATAGCCCTCCTCGGGGGAGCCGGGGAAGCACTTGTAGCAGCGCAGGCAGCGGCGGATCTGATCCTCATGGCCGCGCTTGGCCTTGTTGGCAAACTCGGGGTCGGCCAGCATCTGGCGGCCCAGGATGGCAAAGTCGATCTTGCCCTCGGCAATGGCCTGCTCGCACAGCTCGGGGGAGTTGATGCCGCCCACGGCGCCCACGGGCAGTTTGGTGTACTTCTTGATGATGGCGGCGTTGTCGATGTTCAGGCCGTGGGGGTGGAACATGGAGCTCTCGGTGCCCGACTTGACCGACGCCTCATAGATACCGCAGGTCACGTGGACGGAGGTGATGTAGGGCTCGGCCATGGCGACGAACGCGCCGGTCTCCTCGGGGGTGATGCCGCCGGGCTGGTGGTCGGTGCCGTCGATGCGCAGCTCCACCAGGAAGTCGGGGCCCACCGCCTCCCGGACGGCCTTCAGAATCTGGAGGGGGAAGCGGGCGCGGTTCTCCAGAGAGCCGCCGTAGCTGTCGGTGCGGGTGTTCATCAGGGGGGAGAGGAACTGGGTGAAGAGGAAGCCGTGGCCGCCGTGGATGAGCACGCCGTCAAAGCCCGCCTTCTGCATGTAGGTGGCGGAGACGGCGAAGTCGCGGGCGATGCGGGCCATGTCGTCCTCGTTCATAGGGCGCACCTTCACGCCGGCCAGGTTGGTGGTCTCGATGGGGCCGATGGCCTCCTGCCCGGGGCCGAAGGGCACCTTCTCCTTGCCGCAGTGGACCAGCTCGGCCAGAGCGACAGCGCCGTGGCGCTTGATGCGGCGGGCATACTCGCCCACGGCGTCAAAGGTCTCGGGATCCTCCTCGGGCTTGGCAAAGTCAAAGGGGCGGAAGCCGGGGATGCGCACGGCGTCCACAAAGTTTACGTCGGTCTCGCCCACGATGACGCAGCCGTTGCCGCCCTTGGCGCTGGCCTCCAGCTTGCGGTAGGTGAAGTCCCGGGCATCCGGGTTCTGAACAATGAGGCCGAAGGCCATGGGGGCGCTGACGATGCGGTTGCGGTAGGTCACCTTACCCACCTGCATGGGGGAAAACAGATGCTCGAATTTCAAGACAATCAGACTCCTTCCTTAGATGCCGGGGAGCTGGATGCTCTGGTACTTGGGCAGGCGCTCGGCCACCAGCTGGCGCTTGGCCGGATCCATGAAGAAGCCGCCCTGGGTCTCGGCGATCTCGTCGCAGTGAACCCCGCGGCCCTCCTCGGTGGTGCGGTCACGCTCCAGCCCGTTCTCGGCGATGACAAATTTCCAGCGCCCGTCCTCGGTCTGCTCCAGGGTGCCGCCCGCGCCGCACACCACGCACTCGATGGGGTACTGCAGCCCCTTCCACTGGGGCTCGCCCAGGCACAGGGCGTTGGAGTGGCAGTTGGGGCACCAGCCGTAGTCCGGATCGCCCAGCCACTTGCGCTCGGCGGGGGGCGTGTTGAGGGCCTTCATCACGTTCAGGCCCATCTCCCGGACCCGGGCCACCTTCTCCTCGTAGAGAAGCACCTGGGCGGGGGCGGGAACCTGAGTGGCCATGTACATGTCCACAATCTTGAAGCTGTTGGTAAAGGTGGTGGCCTGCATGCACTCCAGGGCCATGGACTGCCAGGAGCGGGTGGAGCCGCCCACGGCGATGAGCGCACCCACCCGGTCCCGGGGTGCGATGGCGCCGATCTTGGTCAGGAAGGCCGACTCATAGGCCAGGTTGCGGTGCATGAACTTCAAAAACAGGGAGGAGGGCATCAGATCATAGGTGGGGGCGGAGAAGATCACCGCATCCTGCTCCAGCATCACATCCATGATTTTCTGCTTGTCGTCCTTGTCCGCCAGGGAACAGCCGGTGTTCTTCCCCATGGACATGCCCATGGTACAGGCGGTGCAGCCGTTGCAGTCCAGGAGCTCGTAATCCTTCAGATCGATCATGCGGACCTCGGCCCCCTGCTCCCGGCAGGCCAGAAGAGCCTCCTTGAGCAGGATTTCACAGTTGCTGTCCTTGCGTCCGGCGGTCACGCCCATTACTTGAAACGCCACGCGCATCACTCCTCTTTTATAATCGGGCAAATTGTATCACTCCGGGCGAAAAAAGTGAAATTCACGTTTTTTCCAGGATTGATAAAAAAGCGTTATCAATTTATAATACGAGCAGGGAGAGGAGGGAGCGCAATGAACACCGAGCAGCTTCGCTATTTCGTGTCGGTGGCCCGTTACCGGAACTTTACCGAGACGGCGCGGGAATTCTATGTGACGCAGCCCGCCGTGACCCATCAGATCTCCGCCCTGGAGCGGGAGGTCGGCGCACGCCTGTTTCTGCGCACCACGAGGAACGTGTCGCTCACCCGGGCCGGGGAGCTCTTCCTGGAGGACGCCAAGCGCATCCTGGACCAGGAGGAGCGGGCCCTGGGCCGCCTGCGCCAGTTGGAGTCCTCGGGATGTTGGGAGCTGCGCATCGGCTACCTCAATTCCCCCTCCCGCCACTTTTTGCCCCGGCTGATCGCCGCCTATCGGGAGGCGTATCCCCAGGTCCGCGTGGAGCTCATCCGGCGGGACGCCACCGGCATCCAGGCGGGCATCGACGCGGCGGCTTATGATGTGAGCTTCTCGGTGCTCTCCGACTTGAAGGGGATGAACGGCTACGCCTGCCGCAAGCTGGGGGCCGACTTCTACTGCCTGGTCTGCCCGCGGGAGCACCCCTGCCTGGACAACGCCGTGATCGACTACGCCAAGCTGGCCACGGAGCCCTTTGCCTGCCTGTCCCACACCGGCGGGGCCTATATGTATAAGCAGTTCCTCCAGATCTGCCGGGGACTGGGTTTCACCCCGGCGTCGGTCACCGAGTATCCCGCCCTGGAGGATGTGATCTTTGCCGTGGAGTGCGGACAGGCAATTGCCATTCTCCCTTTCCGGATTCGGGAGTACATGCATACCACCGGCCTGGCCTTTGTCCCGCTGGAGGGGCATGGGCAGACCATCGAGCTGGGGGTGGCGTGGCGGGAGCCCAGTGACAATCCGGCCGTGGAGTGGTTTATGGCCATGGTCAACCGCTGGCTTCTGGAGCATCCGGAGCTGTTTTAACGCAGACGCAAAAAAGTACCGTCAGGCGGCAGCGCCTGACGGTACTTTCGGGTACGGAGCGGTTTGCGAAAGGAATTAGTCGTAGATGCTGTCCACGTCCCAGTCGGTGATGACGCCGGTGGCGGCGTTGATGTCGCACTCATACTCCATGGTGCCCGAGACCATCTTGATCTCATAGATATAGCGGCCGTCGTCCCAGTCCAGGTGGCAGCGTACCACGGAGGCGCCGGAGGGGGCTTTTGCCAAAGCGATCTCCTTGGCCTTGGCCTCGCTGATCAGATTGTTGGTGGAGGTGCCAGGGGTGGAAGGGTTGGCGGCGTTGTTTCCGGGATTCCACAGGGAGAAATCATCCCAGTCATGGTCATAGGAGCGAATGGCGCCTGTCGTGGCGTCGATGCTGTAATCGTACTCCGTGTTCCCGGCGTAGAATTCCACCTCGTACTCGGTGCGGCCGTCGTCCCAGTCCAGTCCGGCCTTCACGAAGATGGCGTCGGCGGCCTTCACGCCGGCGTGGTTCAGGGCGATCTCCTTGGCCTTGTCTACGGAGATGTAGTTGGAGGCGGAGGGGGTGGAGGCGATATAGCGGTCGGGGGTGGTGAGGACGGCGGTATAGTTGGCGGAGTCAAAGTCCACCTTCAGGCCGGCGGCCTCACAGATGGCGCGGACGGGGGCGTAGGTGGTGCCGTTATAAGAGAACAGGGGGACATCCCTGCCCTTGGCGTCCTTGGGGGAGAAGACCGCACCATTGAGGGTGATGCGGATGTTGTCATCCACGGTGATGGTGCGGCTGGCCGCCATGGCCGACACACCCAGGCCCACCGTCAGGGCAGCCACCAGAATACCACTGCAAAAGCCTTTTCCAAAACCCTTTTTCATCATCAAAACTCCTTTATCCTGTCAAATCTGCGGCGGGGTTTCCCGCCCGTTCTGACAGTAAAATGAAGCAGAGGGGCCGTTTATTGCACGGAAGCCAAAAAATATTATTTTTTTGGAAAGGCTTGACTTTTTCGCTGATTCCTATATAATAATATAGCTTGTTTCAAAAAACAGGCCATCCTTGCCCCCGCACAAGGGCGGGGGCCATACGTCCATAAGGAGGTGCAAAGAAAATGGCAAAACTGAGCGGAAACTACGAGGTGGTCTTTATCCTCAATCCCAACCTGGATGAGGAGGCCACCGCTGCCATGGTGGCCAAGTTCAAGACCCTGGTGGAGCAGAACGGCACCCTGGCTGAGGTTGAGGAGTGGGGCAAGCGCCACCTGGCCTATCCCATCAACGACCTGACCGAGGGCTACTACGTGCTGATGACCTTCAGCGCTAAGCCCGAGTTCCCCCGTGAGCTGGATCGTATCCTGCGGATCACCGACGGCGTGATGCGTTCCCTGATCGTCTGCAAGGACGAGAAGTAAGAAGGGAGCGGCAGACATGCTGAACCGGATTATTCTCATGGGCCGTCTGACCCGTGATCCCGAGCTGCGCCACACCCAGACGGGGACCCCCGTGGCCTCCTTCTCCCTGGCGGTGGACCGGGACTTCAAGGACAAGACCACCGGCGAGAAGTCCACGGACTTCATCGACATCGTGGCCTGGCGTCAGACCGCCGAATTTGTCTCCCGTTTCTTCACTAAGGGCCGTATGGCCGTGGTGGAGGGCCGGCTCCAGCTCCGGGACTGGACCGACCGGGACGGCAACAAGCGCCGCACCGCGGAGGTGATCGCCGACAACGTGTACTTCGGCGACTCCAAGCGGGACGCGGAGGCGGGCGGCTATGCCGCGCCCTCCGGCGGGTTCGGCGCTCCGGCCGGCGGCTACGCGCCGCCTCCCGCCGCGCCCAGCGGCGGCTACTCCGCCCCCATGGGCGGCGGCGATCAGTTCGCCGAGCTCTCTGACGACGACGGGGAGCTGCCCTTCTAACACATTTTGCGCACGACAGTCGGTGCGCAGCAATAAAACAAGACGGGCTGAAGGCCCGTGAAAAAGGAGGTTCCCTGTTATGGCTATGGATAGAGAGCGCCCCCGCGGCCGCAAGCGCCGCAAGGTCTGCACCTTCTGTGTGGACAAGGTGGAGCACATCGACTACAAGGACGCGGTCAAGCTGCGCCGGTTCCTGTCTGAGCGGAGCAAGATCCTGCCCCGCCGCACCACCGGCACCTGCGCCATGCACCAGCGTCAGCTCACTGAGGCCATCAAGCGCGCCCGTCAGATCGCGCTGCTGCCCTTCGTGACCGACTAATTGCAGAAGCAAACGAGAGGCCAGCCCTTCGGGGCTGGCCTCTCGTTGTTTGCATTGGGGGACGGCGGGCGGCCACAAGGGCCGCCCCTACAAACTGGTAAGGGGCGGGGTTTATCCCCGCCCGCCTCCTATGTGTTCGCGGGCAGCTCCGGTCCGGCGGCCTCCGGGAAGGAGACCACGGCCTTGAAGAGGTCGCCGTCGATGTCCAGGCGGAAGGTGCCGCCCTGGAGCTCGGTGAGGCTGCGGGCAATGGACAGGCCCAGGCCGGAGCCCTCGGTGGTGCGGGACTCCTCCCCCCGGACGAACCGCTCCATGAGCCGCTCGGCGGGGATGTTGAGGGGCTGGCGGGAGATGTTCTTGATGGACAGGACCACCTTGCCCTCCCAGCGGCACACCTCCACATAGATGCGGGTGCCCTCCAGGGCGTACTTGTTGCAGTTGGAGAGCAGGTTGTCGATGACCCGCCACAGGTGGCGGCCGTCGGCCAGGATGGAGCACTCCTCCTCCGGGAAGGCGGGCACCACGGTGAGGCGGCTCTGGGCAAATTTCTCCTCAAACTCCCCCAGGGCCTGCTGGACGAGCTGCACCATGCCCAGCCGGTCCAGGTGCACCGACAGACTTCCGGTGGACGCCTTGGACGCCTCCACCAGATCCTCCGTCAGCTTCTTGAGGCGCTGGCTCTTGCGGTCCAGCACCTCGATATATTCCTGGGCCTTGGGATTGTCGATGTCCTGCTTTTTCAGCAGATCCACATAGTTGATGATGCTGGTCAGAGGGGTCTTGAGATCGTGGGAGACGTTGGTGATCAGCTCGGCCTTAAAGCGCTCGCTCTGGATGCGCTCGTCCACGGCATTTCCGATGGCGGCGCCCAAATCGTTGAGCTGCCCGGCGTGCCGGGCCAGGTCACTGTACATTTTGTGGGTGTCGATCTTGAAGTCCGGGTCGCCCCCCACGATGCGGCCGGTGCCCTCCCGCACCCGCTTCCATTGGATGGTCCAGCGGCAGAGGCAGTAGAGCACAAAGCCCTGAAACACGGGGATGAGGAAGATGGTCAGCGTGGTGAGCAGGGTGCCGGCCAGGTAGAGCAGAAAGAGCACCACCACCCGGCCCGTCATGGGCCAGCTCCGGGCCGCCGCCCGGCAGCCCCGGGCGATCAGCTTGCACAGCATATAGATGAGGGTATTGCTCCACAGGGTGCGGGTCTTGATGCGGGTGGCCACGGTAAGGCAGAAGGCCAGGACACAGCCCAGAATGGCTACGGTGATGACACACATGCCGACCAGCAGGTCGGTGGCCAGTTGGGATACGTTGAGGCCGAAGGCGATCGCGTCCCCCGCGTTGAGAAGGAGAGCGATGGCCCAAAACGCGCCGAAGGCCAGCAGATCCAGCGGGATGCGGTCGAACCAGTTGCACCTCGGGCGGCTCTCCTCCTTCCGCCAGCCGGCGGCCCGGAGCAGAAACACCAGCAGGAGTATCCCTGCGATGTCCAGCACCAGGGCCAGCACCGCCAGGGCGGGGAGGTAGCTGGCGTACTGCTGGTAGTCCTGGTAACTGTCCCAGAACTCGTCCTGGACGGTGAGCGGGTCGGTTGCGCCGTATTCCAGGGCCAGCACGGAGGTGGTCACCCGGCTGTCCATCTGCTCGTCATAGTTCCAGGTATAGCCGTCAAAGGTGTAGCCGTATTGGGCGGCGAGCCCGGCATCCTCCGGGGGGTGACGAGCTGCTTGGTGCCAGCGGCGTCGGGAAGGGCGATATAGAGGAGGTAGTACTGCTCCTTCCCGTTCCAGACCACATAATCCTGCTCGCGGGCAGCCCCGTTCTGGGTGAGGGAGAGCTCCTCCTGCTCCACGGCGTGAACGCTCTCGTCCAGGGAGGCCGCCCCCTCCAGGTTGGAGTAGACGAGGGTGCCGGTGTCGTTGCGCCGGATGGCAAAACGGAAGTTGGTCCGCTCCGGGGAGAGGGCCTCCTCCAGCATGTCCAGCCGCCGCTGATCCAGGTAGGGCAGGGCGCCGTTCCACTCCTGGTTTTGGAGCAGCCGGGCCAGCTCGTGCACCTGACTGGAGCGGTTATACAGGTCGGAGTAATAGTCGTTGCTGTCGTAATACCCGCTGCCCAGCCACAGGGTATCCCACTGGTAGAGGATAAAGACAGTGGACCAGAAGCCGCCGGCGCCCACGGCCAGGGCCAGAAGGACGGCGGCCGTCTTGGCCGCCAGACTGGTTCGGAATCGTTTCATGGCATTACCTCCTGGAATATGGGCGGGGTGCGGCCGGAGCGAGCGCCCCCTAGACCTTTTCCATCTTGTACCCCAGCCCCCAGACCACCTTGATGTACCGGGGGTTGGCCGGGTCGATCTCCAGCTTCTCCCGCAGGTGGCGGATGTGGACCGCCACCGTGTTTTCCGAGCCGAGAGGGAGGGGTCGTTCCACACCAGCTCATAGATCTGGCTGGTGGAGAACACCCGGCCGGGGTTCTTCATCAGCAGGAGAAGGATGTTGTACTCGATGGGGGTGAGGCTGACCCCCTCCCCGTCCACGGTGACCGATTTGGCCCCGTCATCCAGCGCGATGCCGCCGTTGGTGAGCAGGGTGGGATTGGCCTCCCCGCCGCCCTGCTTGCCGCCCAGGCTGGTGTAGCGCCGGAGCTGGCTCTTGACCCGTGCGATGACCTCGATGGGATTGAAGGGCTTGGTGATGTAGTCGTCCGCCCCGATGTTCAGCCCCAGGATTTTGTCGCTGTCCTCGCTCTTGGCGGTGAGCAGGATGATGGGCACGTTGCAGCTCTCCCGCAGCTTGGCCGTGGTGCGGATGCCGTCCAGGCCGGGCATCATCACGTCCAGCAGGATCAGATCCACCGGCTCGCGCTCCGCCAGGCACAGGCATTCCTGCCCGTCGTAGGCCTTCACGGTGGCATAGCCCTCGCTGGTCAGGTAGATGTCCAGGGCCGAGACGATGTCCTTGTCGTCGTCGCAGATCAGGATGGTATTCATACAGTCACCTCAGATTGTAAAGTCAGTATAGCAGACGAAGCTTAAGGGGCGAGGGGGAAAATCTTTAAAAAGCCATTAAGACCCCGGAACATTTTACCCCAGAACCCGTCTAAAAAGCAAACCATATTATAAAAGGAGGGTGTTCCATGAAGAAACGAAAGCTGCTGGCCCTGTGCCTTGTGCCGGCCCTGCTGGCCGGGTGCGCCGCCCCGGCGGGGGTGACCGACCTGTCCCGGCAGTTCGAGGCGGGCGACCCCGCGCCCCCGGAGGCCGACCCGGCGGCGGACGCCGCCATCGGCACCCTGGGGGCGGAGCTGCTGCGGGCGGCCCGCGAACCGGGGGAGAACACCCTGCTCTCCCCGCTGTCTGTGGCCCTGGCCCTGTCCATGACGGCCAACGGAGCTGCGGAGGACACCCTGGCGGAGTTCGAGGCCTCTGCTGGGGGCGGACGTGGAGGCCCTCAACGCCAATGCCGCCTCCCTGCTGGCCGATTACGCCGCCCTGGGGGGCTCCACGGAGTGCTCCATCGCCGACAGCCTGTGGCTGGACGGGCGGCTGGAGGCCAACGAATTATTTCTCTCCCGGTGTACGGCGTTCTATGGGGCCCGGCTCTATCAGGCCGATCTGGACACCGACGGGGCCCGCCGGGCGGTGAACAACTGGGTAGGGGAGGTCACCCGCGGGCTGATCCCGGAGGTGCTGGCCGAGACGCCCGCCCCCGAGACCGTCCTGCTGCTGGTCAACGCCCTCTACCTGAAAAACGCCTGGGCCAGCGAATTTGATCCGCTGGACACCCGCCCCGGGGACTTCACCGCCGCCGACGGGAGCGAAGCCGAGACGGATTTCCTCTCCAACGGCCTGCGTGCCGAGCAATACTTCGCCGCGGAGGGGGCCGCCGGGGTGGTGCTCCCCTATGACGACGGGCGGCTGGGCTTCCTGGCCGTGCTCCCCGACGGGGAGCTGGACGCCTGGCTGGAGACGCTGGACGGGGATACCCTGCCCGCCCTGCTGGCGGCCGCGGAGGAGGAGCGGGTGCTTCTCCGGCTGCCCAAGTTCGAGGCGGAGTGGGGCGGAGAGCTGTCCGACGCCCTGGCCGCCATGGGGCTGGAGACCGCCTTCGATTCCGGCCGGGCCGACTTTTCCGCCCTGGGCACCGCGCCGGACGGGCCGCTGTACGTCAGTTCTGTCGTCCACAAGGCCCGCATCGAGGTCAACGAGAAGGGCACCGAGGCTGCCGCGGCCACTGTGGTGGAGGTAGAGGACGCGGCCGCGCCCACAGACTACCGGGAGCTGGTGCTCGACCGGCCCTTCTGCTACGCCGTGGTAGATTTGGAGCGGGGCGTACCGCTGTTTCTGGGTACCTTTGAGCGGCCCTAGCGGGCGGGGATAAACCCCGCCCCTACAATGCCGGAGGGGGGTAAGCCTGCCCGTAGGGGCGGCCCTTGTGGCCGCCCGCCCCTTCGAGCCGGGTGGTGTGCGCGGCTCTGCCGATTGCGGGCGGGGATAAACCCCGCCCCTACAATGCCGGAGGAGGGTAAGCCTGCCCGTAGGGGCGGCCCTTGTGGCCGCCCGCCCCTTCGAGCCGGGTGGTGTGCGCGGCTCTGCCGATTGCGGGCGGGGATAAACCCCGCCCCTACAATGCCAGAGGAGGGTAAGCCTGCCCGTAGGGGCGGCCCTTGTGGCCGCCCGCCCCTTCGCGCCGGGTGGTGTGCGCGGCTCCGCCGATTGCGGGCGGGGATAAACCCCGCCCCTACAATGCCAGAGGAGGGTAAGCTTGCCCGTAGGGGCGGCCCTTGTGGCCGCCCGCCCCTTCGCGCCGGGTGGTGTGCGCGGCCTTGTCGAATACGGGCGGGTGTGGGCACCCGCCCCTACGTTTCCGGCACAGGCACACACTCGTTCGCCGCCCCTGGAAGTCCGTAGAGGGCGACGCCCCAGGGCGGCTTCTCTTGCCCTGCGGGGCCATTCCCCTTCTGCCTACATCGCTCCGCCCCTACCAAATGGCCCCGTTTTGTGGTATCCTAGGAAAAAAGGAGGCGGTGGACATGGTGCTCTGGCTGGGGGAGGGGGACGCCTATGCCCTGCTGGGGGAGCTTCTGCGGGCGGAGTACGGACTGGGGGTTCTCCCGGCGATGGCGCGGGGGGCGGACGGCAAGCCTTACTTTCCGGGGGAGCCGGAGCTGCACTTCAATGTGAGCCACAGCGGGGGCCTGGCCCTCTGCGGCGCGGGGGAGGCCCCCCTGGGGGTGGACGTGGAGGTGCTGCGCCCCCGCCGCCCCGGGCTGGCGCGGTATGTGTGCTCGGAGGCGGAATCCGCCTGGCTGGAGCGGCAGGGCGGGGACTGGGGGGCGTTTTACACCCTCTGGACGTTGAAGGAGGCCAGGGTCAAATGCACCGGGGAGGGTCTGCGGCGGCCCCCCCGGGACATCGCCGTTCCTCTCCTCCGGCCGGGGGAGACGGGAGAGCTGGATGGGCTGGTCTTTTCCGCCTTTTCCGGCGAAACCTGGCGGGCGGCGGCCTGCTGCCCAACCCCTCAGGGCCCGTTGGAGCTCTTTGTTAGAAATTCTTAATGGCTTTTTAAGAATTCGAGCGAGGTTTTCTAAAGAATCCTCCTTTATACTGATATATGAAAAGGAGGGAACACCGTGAATATTCTGATTCTCACCGGAAAATTCGGCATGGGCCACTGGTCGGCCTCCCAGTCCCTGCGCCAGCAACTGCTGCGGGCGTTCCCCGGGGCGGAGGTGGAGGTGCTGGACTTCGTGGCGGAGGCCATGCCCAACGCCTCGGAGGCCATGTATAAGTGCTTCAACCTGCTGGTGACCCGTGGCAGCGGGCTGTTCAACCTCTACTACAAGCTGACCCAGGATCTGCCCGCCGACGCCCGCCCCCTGTTTGAGACTTTGTTCCTGGACAAACTGGAGGAGCTTGTCGCCGCCCGGCGGCCCGACGCGGTGATCGCCACCCACCCCCTCTGCGCCCGGATGGTGTCCCGCTGGAAGGGGGAGACGGGGAGCGCCCTGCCCCTCATCACCTGCGTCACCGACCTGTCCAGCCATTCCGAGTGGATTCACAAATACACCGACTGCTATCTGGTGGGCTCCAACGACATCCGCAGCCGCCTGGCCGCCAAGGGGGTAGACCGGGACATCATCTGCGTCACCGGCATCCCCGTCCGCTGCGAGTTCAAGCGGCCGGTGCGCCGCCGCCCGGGCCGGGAGCGCAACCTGCTCATCATGGGGGGCGGGCTGGGCCTGCTGCCCAAGCGGGACAGCTTTTATGAGGCGCTGGACGCCCTGCCCGGCGTCCACACCACCATTATCACCGGCAACAACCGCAAGCTCTACGACCGCCTGGCGGGCAAGTATGCCCACATCGAGGTGCTGGGTTTCACCGACCGGGTATACGACTACATGGCCCGGGCGGATCTGGTGCTCACCAAGCCCGGCGGCATTACCCTGTTTGAGACCATCTTCTCCGAGCTGCCCATCCTGGCGTGGGAGCCCTTTCTGGAGCAGGAGAAGAACAACGCCCGCTTCCTGGTGAAGCGGGGCCTTGGCCGCGTAGCGGCCAAGGAGCCCGAGGAGTGCCTGTCCGCCATTCGCGCGCTGATCTACGACGACGAGACGCTGGAGTGGATGGCGGGCAACATGCGGGCCATGAAGGGACAGTTGGAGGAGGAGAGCCTCAACCGCATGCTGGCGGGCCTGGAGGCCGAGAAGGGGGTACGCGTCGGATGAACCGGAAAAAGTCCTTGGTGGGGATCGGCCTGATCGCGGCGCTGATGGCCCTCACCGGCTGGCTGCTGTTCAGGGACCAGCCCGTTACCCGGCTGCTCCACACCCTGGGCCAGCTCAGGCCCGGCTGGCTGCTGCTGGGGCTGGCTCTCATGCTGGCCTTCGTGGGGTGTGAGGCCACGTGCTCCCACCTGATCCTGGGACGGCTGGGCCACCGGGCCCCCCTCCGCCGCTGCCTGGGCTACTCCTTCGTGGGCTTCTATGTCAGCTCCATCACCCCGTCGGCCACCGGCGGACAGCCCGCCCAGATCTACTACATGTCCAGGGACGGCGTGCCCGCCGCCCACGGGGCCCTCAACATGATGCTCATCGCCGTGTGTTATCAGGTGGTGGTCATCGGCTACGCCCTGGCGGTGGCGCTGCTCCGCTTTGATCTGGTGGCCAACCTGGGGGGCGGGCTGGGCCTGCTCCTGCTGTTCGGCGCGGTGGTCAACGGCGCGCTGACGGCGGGGATGCTCTGCCTCATGTTCCTGCCCAATGCGGCCAGAAGGCTCACTGGCGGCGTACTGAGCCTGCTGGTGCGCGTCCGTCTGGTCCGCCGCCCGGAGGAGGCCAGGGAGAAGCTGGAGAAGCAGATGGAGGAGTACCGCCGGGGGGCGGACTGCGTCAGGCGCAACCCCGCCCTGGTGCCTGCTCTGCTGGGCCTCACCTTCTGCCAGCTCACCGCCCTGTTTTCCGTCCCGCTGGTGGTGTACTACGCTTTCGGCCTGACCGGCAGCGGGGCGCTGGACATCATCGGCACCCAGGCCCTGGTCACCCTGGCGGTGGCCTCCCTGCCCCTGCCCGGGGCGGTGGGCGCCTCCGAGGGCGGCTTTGTGGCGGCCATGCGGCTCTTCTTCGGCGCCGGACTGGTGACCCCGGCGGTGCTGGTCTCCCGAGGCATCAGCTTCTATTCCTTCCTGCTGCTCAGCGGCTGCGTCACGCTGCTGGTGCACCTGCGCACCCGGAACCGGCAGCCTGTGGCGGTGTCCCCCCGGCTCCCTAAGACCGCCCGGGGCACAGTTGTCACCTGAGCGCCGTTTTGCCTCTTGTGCGGCGGCCCGTCCTGCATTATAATGTGAATACGTTTCACGCAGGAGGGGCAAGCTATGAAGTATTTGGGAATTGATCTGGGCGGCACCAACGTGGCCGCCGCCGTGGTGGACAGCGAGGGGACCATCCTGGGCAAGGTGAGCCTGCCCACCCCGAGAGGGGCGGAGGCGGTGGCCGACCAGATGGCCGCGGCCGCCCGCGGGGCGGCGGAGGCCGCCGGCACGGCGCTGGACGAGGTGGTATCGGTGGGCATCGGCGCTCCCGGCGCCATTGAGCCGGACACCGGCGTGATCAAATACTGGTCCAATCTGGACTTCACCAATGTGCCCATCACCGCCCTGATGAAGGCGCGGCTGGACAAGGAGATCCTGCTGGAGAACGACGCCAACGCCGCTGCCCTGGGGGAGTACGCCGCGGGCGCTGGCAAGGGCAGCCAGTCCATGGTGGCCGTCACCCTGGGCACCGGCGTGGGGGGCGGCGCAATCCTCAACGGGAAGCTCTACACCGGCTTCAATTACGCGGGCATGGAGATCGGCCACTTCGTCATCGAGCACGGCGGGCGGCTGTGCACCTGCGGACGCCGGGGCTGCTTCGAGGCCTACTGCTCCGCCACCGCCCTCATCAAGCGCACCCGCCAGGTGATGGAGGAGGACCGCACCTCCAGGCTGTGGGAGCTGGCGGGGAGTCTGGAGGGGGTCAACGGCCGTACTCCTTTTGACGCCGCCGCCCAGGGCGATCCCGCTGCGGGCAAGGTCATCGACGAGTATGTGGACTACCTGGGCTGCGGGGTGGCCAGCCTGGTCAACATCTTCCAGCCGGAGGTCATCTGCATCGGCGGCGGCCCCTCCGCCCAGGGGGAGACCCTGATGGCCCCGGTGCGCTACATCCTCAACCGGGAGGACTACGCGCGCAACAACCTCCACCGCACCCGGCTGGTACGGGCGGCCCTGGGCAACGACGCGGGCCTCATTGGCGCGGCGCTGCTGCCGCTGTTCCGGTAGAGCTCCAGGGCTGAACTCCGCTCCGGCGCCGCAACGTCAACGGAGGACCTCCCTTACGGCAGGTCCTCCGTTCTTTCGTACCCGGCGCAGGGGCCCTCTTCCGGGGCCGCTGGCTCTGCCCCGCCCTCCTCCGGCGGGAAAAGGAGCAGGGAGAGCCCGAACAGAATGGCCGCCGTGATGGCGATGGCCTGTACCTTGTGCTCCTCCAGCCAGGGACGGTAGGGCTCCAGGGGCGGGACTTTCCCGGCCGCCGCGTAGAGCGCCACCGCAACCACCACGCACAGGGCCAGCCGGGTGACGGTCTGTTGTTTGTCCGGTTTGGTTTCCATAGGCGCCGCCTCCTTCTCTCCATGTATAGCGGGGGACAGGGCCGGGTAGACCAGCAGGCTGCTTCGGATGTGAAAAAACGGTAAATTTTGAGGGGGCGTACTTGTCCCACCCGGCGGGATCCACTATACTACAGAGGTATCGGACCGAATTTTGAGGAAATCAGAGGCGGAAGCATGAAACGCAAGCACACAAAGCAGCCGGCCGCGCAGGTCCCGGCCCCCCAGCCCCGGCGGGAGGTGGCCCGGCTCAGCCCCGATCCGGAGCAGGGGCTCACCCTGCACCAGGTAAAAGAGCGGCAGCAGAACGGCTGGGCAAACGACCCGGTGGACTCCCCCACCAAGACGGTGGGGCAGATCGTGCGCGAAAACGTCTTTACCTTCTTCAACTTCATCTTTGTGGTGCTGGCGGCCCTGCTGGTGGCGGTGGGCTCCTTCGACGACATGCTCTTTCTGCTCATCGCCGTGGCCAATACCGGCATTGGCATCGTTCAGCAGCTCCGCTCCAAGCAGACCGTGGACAAGCTCAACCTGCTGGCCGCCCCCCGGGCCAACGTAGTGCGGGAGGGGAACCTGATCTCCGTGCCCGCCGCCCAACTGGTGCGGGATGACGTGGCGGAGCTGGCCTCCGGCGACCAGATCCCCGCCGACGCCACCGTCCTCTCCGGCCAGGTGCAGGTCAACGAGGCCCTCATCACCGGCGAGGCCGACGCCATCACCAAGGCCCCCGGCGACGAGCTGCTCTCCGGCGCCTTCGTGGTGTCCGGCCGCTGCCGGGCCCGGCTGGACCGGGTGGGGGCGGAGTCCTACGCCGCCCGCCTCACCCTGGAGGCCAAGAAGGATGTCACCGTGGGCAAGAGCGAGATGATGTCCTCCCTGGACAAGCTCATCCGCATCATCGGCATCCTGCTCATCCCCATCGGCGTGGCCCTGTTCGTCAAGGAGTTCGTCTTCCTGGAGCGCACCGCCCAGGAGGCGGTGGTGTCCATGGTGGCCGCCCTCATCGGCATGATCCCCGAGGGGCTCTACCTGCTGACCAGCGTGGCCCTGGCGGTGAGCATGATTCGCCTGGCCCAGGGCAAGGTGCTGGCCCAGGATATGAACTGCATCGAGACCCTGGCCCGGGTGGACGTTCTGTGCGTAGACAAGACGGGCACCATCACCGAGCCCCACATGGAGGTAGGGGAGGTGGTGTACCTGGACGAGGAGAAGTACGCCGAGACTGTGGTCACCGAGACCCTTAACGCCTTTTACCAGTCCATGGAGGCGGACAACGACACCGCCCGGGCCATGGCCCAGAAATTCCACGGCAAGTCCCTGTGGCACGCCGCCCAGACCATCCCCTTCACCTCCGCCACCAAGTGGAGCGCGGCGGTGTTCCCCGGCCACGGCGCCTTCGTGGTGGGCGCCCCGGAGTTCATCATGGGGAACCGCTACGCCGATCTGAAGGAGGCGGTGGACCCCTGGTCAGAGAAGGGCTACCGGGTGCTGCTGGTGGCCGAGTACGGCGGGGTGCCCGATCAGAAGGGGCTGGACCCCCGGCGGGTGTCCCCCATGGCCCTGGTGGCCCTGTCCAACCGCATCCGCCCGGCGGCCCCCAAGACCTTCCGCTACTTCGCCGAGCAGGGGGTGGCCGTGAAGGTCATCTCCGGTGACAACCCCGTCACTGTCTCCGAGGTGGCCCGCCAGGCGGGCATCGAGGGGGCGGAGAAGTACGTGGACGCCGCTACCCTCCGCTCCGATGAGGACATCGCCCGCGCGGTGCGGGAGTACACCGTCTTCGGCCGGGTCACCCCCAACCAGAAGCGCAAGCTGGTGCGCGCCCTCCAGCGGCAGGGCCACACCGTGGCCATGACCGGCGACGGCGTCAACGACGTGCTGGCCCTCAAGGACGCCGACTGCGGCATCGCCATGGCCTCCGGCTCCGACGCCGCCTGCCACGCCGCCCAGCTCGTGCTCCTCAACTCCGACTTCTCCGCCATGCCCAAGGTGGTGGCCGAGGGGCGGCGGGTCATCAACAACATCCAGCGGGCCGCCGCCCTCTATCTGGTGAAGAATATCTTCTCCTTCCTGCTGGCCCTCATCTCCCTGTTCGCCACCTTCCCCTATCCGGTCACCCCCCTCCAGCTCTCCCTGCTCAGCGCCGTCACCATCGGCGTGCCCTCCTTCTTCCTGGCCCTGGAGCCCAACCACAGTCTGGTGAAGGGCAAGTTCCTGTCCAACGTGTTCCGCGCCGCCCTGCCCGGCGGACTGACCGACCTGTTCGTGGTGCTGGGGGTGGAGGTCTTCTTCCTCACCTTCGGCTTCAGCGAGGCGGAGCTGTCCACCATGTCGGCGATCCTCCTCATCGTCATCGGCATCATGGTGCTCTATGAGGTGTGCAAGCCCTTTGACTGGAAGCGGCGGGTGCTGTGGGGGGCCATGGCGGGCTCCTCGGCGGTGACAATCCTCGGCTTCGGCGGCAGCTTCGGCCTCAGCCCCCTGGGTACGCAGGCCTTCCTGGTGCTGCTGGTGTTCCTGGGGCTGGCCTACTCCATCATGCGCTTCATGTTGGGCCTCTTCGACCAGGGGGAGCGCCTGCTGAACCGTGGGCGGCATCTGCGGAAACGGAGGTAACGCATGCACATTCGCCCCTACCGCAGCTCCGACTGCCCGGCCTTGGCGGAGCTGTTTTATCAAACGGTTCACGCCGTCAACGCCCGGGACTACAGCCCCGAGCAGCTCGACGCTTGGGCGGATGGCCGGGTGGAGCTGGCCGCCTGGGACGCCTCCTTCCGCGCCCACGACACCCGGGTGGCGGTGGAGGGAGGCGTGATCGTCGGCTTTGCCGATCTCGGGCCGGACGGCTACCTGGACCGCCTCTATGTCCACAGGGACTGGCAGGGGAGGGGGGTGGCCTCCGCCCTCTGCGACGCCCTCCCCGCCGCCCGCATCACCCATGCCTCCATCACCGCCCGGCCCTTCTTTGAGCGGCGGGGCTGGCATGTGGTGAAGGAGCAGCAGGTGGAGCGCCGGGGGGTGCTCCTCACCAACTTTGTCATGGAGCGGTCATGCCCGCCGCCTTCCCGCCCTGTGTAGGGCGCGGCATCCCTGACGCGCCGCTTTTGCCGCGTTCTGGCAGGCCCGCCCCGCCGCCGTTTTTCCCCGTGCAAGCGGGCCTTGCGTGACAAACGGGAGGTTCTCTGCTACGATGGAGGGGAGAGGGGGGAGGCGTATGCACGACATCGCCCGCAATCTGAAGTGTCTGCGGCGGCAGAGGGGGCTGACCCAGGAGGAGCTGGCCGCCCGGCTCCACGTGGCCCGGCAGGCGGTGAGCAACTGGGAGCGGAACCGGAACCTGCCCGAGCTGGAGATACTCCTCTCCGCGGCGGAGCTTCTGGGGGTCGGCGTGGACGAGCTGCTCTATGGTCCCCGGCCGGCGGAGGGAGCGGCGGCCCCGGCAAACCGGCGGAGGCGCACGGTTACCGCCGGGGCGCTGTGGGCCGTCTGGGCGGCGCTGTGGCTGGCCTACCAGCTCTGGGCGCTCCCGGCGCTTGAGGCGATGTACGATAAATATGACTACTCTGCGGCGGGCTGGCTGCTGCTCTGGCCCGCCCTGAATCTGCTGCTGGGAATGGCGGTGTGCGCCCTGGTCTCTATCTGGCGGGAGCTCCGCCCCCGGCGGCTGGCACTCCGGCGTGCCCTGTTCTGGGCGGGGGCGGGCTGCGCGGCCCTGCTTCTTCTGGGCGTGCTGCTGTTGCCTGTGCACGGGGCCCTTGTGGCCCTTCATGAGTCCGCCATCCCTTATCTGCTCTGCGGGGGTCTGATCTTCTGCGGCTGGGGGCGAAAAGCGGGTTGATTTCCCGGGGGTTTTCCGGTAAAATGAAAGGCGCGGGGCATGGCTCCGCGCTTACTCTTTGGATAAAGGGGGTATTCTTCATGCTGAAGGTACTCTATCTGCTGAATTTTGCAGGCAAGGCGGGCACCGAGCGGTACGTGGAGACCCTGGTGAAGTATCTCGCCGCCGATGGGCTGGTACAGCCCTTCTTTGCCTACAACGAGGGCGGGCTGCTGGTGGAGCGGCTGGAGGCCATGGGCGTGCCCTGCCGCCGGGTGGAGATGCGCCGCCGCTTCGACAAAAAGGCCGCCCGTGAACTGGCGAAGCTCTGCGCCGAGTGGGACATCGACCTGGTTCACTGCCACTATCTGCGGGAGCACTACACCGCCCTGCTGGCCAAGAAGTACAATAAAAAAATCCGCGTGGTCTATACCAACCATTTTGTCCTGGCCAACGACTTCGTGACCCGCTTCTCCAACCGCATCATGGACCGGCGGCAGGATCAGATGATCGCCGTGTGCAACAAGGGGAAGGAGCAGCTCGTCGCCAACGGCTGGAGCGCCGACCGCATCCAGGTCATCTTCAACGCCGTGGATCTGGACGCCTGGGCGGGAGACCGCAGCCAGTCCACCCTCCGCGCCGAGCTGGGGCTGGACGACAGCCGCTTCGTTATGCTGTGCGCCTCCCGGTTTGCCGGGGACAAGGGGCACAAGTACCTCATCGACTCGGTCAAGCGGCTGACCGAGCTGTGCGCCGTGCCCTTCACCCTGGTGCTGGCCGGGGACGGTAACAGCCGAAGAGATTGGCCTGGGTACAGGAGCTGGGGCTGGAGGACTGCGTGAAGTTCATCGGCTTCCGCAAGGACATCAAGAACCTATATAAGGGTTCGGATCTGTACGTCAACTCCTCCCAGCACGAGGCCCTGTCCTTCCTCATCATCGAGGCCATGGCCGCCGGGCTGCCTGTCATCGCCACCGACATGGGGGGCAACTCCGACATCGTCAACGACGAGGCAGGGTGCGGCATGCTGGTGGAGTACGACAACCCCGACTCCATGGCCGTGGCCATGAAATGCTTCCTGGAGGATCCGGCTTTCGCAGCCCGGTGCCGGGAGAACGCGCGCAGGACCATCGAGGACAAGTTTGAAATCCACAAAATGGCCAGGGCCACTTACGGCGTGTATGAAAAAGCCCTCCACGATTGATTGCTAGGAGTATTATTTTTTATGTCTATTACTGAAAACAGCCTCTTTGTCCGCTTTTTCCTGTCCCTGTGGCTGTGCTTGAAGAACGCGGCCGCCAACAGTGCCCTGGGGCGGGTCTGCGACCGGCTGGAGGGATGGTTTCTCCGGCAGGCGGAGAACAGCGCCATCTGTACCTTCGTCTGGCGGGAGGGCCGCATCCCCAGGGCGTGGCCCCACAGCATCGCTTGCCGCCTGTTTACCGCCATCATCAACATCCCCTGCGCTCTTTTCAAGGCCGTCTACCGGGCGGGAAAACGGGTGTGGGACGCCAGTCTGTTCTGCCGCCTGATAGGGGCGCTGGGCGGGGCCTCCTTCCTCTTCCTGGGACTGTTCATGATGGTCATGCTCATGACTCCCCATGCTATGTGGAACAACGTCTACGGCCTGATGGGTGCGGTAGCCCTCACCGGGCTTTTTGTGGTGGGCAGTGCCTCGCGCCCCAAACACCGGCTGGAGCTGGACACCCTGGGGCCCTATATGACGCTCTATATGGCCTTTATCTGTATCGCCCTGGCGGGCTCCCTGTCCACCCGCCTCTCCCTGCGCTTCTTCGCCTTCCACCTGACCGGCTTTTTGCTGGTGCTGCTGGTGGTCAGCATGGTGCGCAAGTATGAGCAGCTCCAGCTCATGGTGGCCCTGGCGGTGCTGGGCCTCTCGGTGGCCGCCCTCTACGGCTGCTATCAGAGCTATATCGGCGTGGATATCGTGGCTTCCCAGCAGGATATGAACCTCAATCAGGGCATGCCGGGCCGGGTCTACTCCTTCTTTGACAACCCCAACAACTTTGCCGAGCAGTTGGCCATGCTCCTGCCCCTGAACCTGGCTCTCTTCCTCAATTCCCGCTGGCGGGGGAAGCTCCTTTCCCTGCTCTCCCTGGGGGTGGGGCTGGTGGCCATCGGGGCAACCTACGGCCGTGCCAGTTGGATCGGCCTGGCCGGGGCAGTGCTGGTCTTCCTGGCCCTGCTGAACTGGCGCTGGGTGCCGGTCTTCCTGCTGGTGGGTCTGGCCGCCATCCCCTTCCTGCCCGAGACCATCTACAACCGCATCCTCACCATCTTCAACGCCGGAGAGGATAGTTCGGTTCAGTACCGTTTCGGTATCTATGAGACTACCAGGAACCTGATGGAGGACTACTGGGCGCGGGGCGTCGGCCTGGGCACCGATGTAATGAAGAAGGTCTTCCAGACCTATCCCACCAACTTCGACGGCTCCTATCCGGTTCATACCCACAACAATTATCTCCAGATGTGGGGAGAGACGGGTATACTCGGTCTGCTGGCCTACCTGTCTCTGCTGCTCTACCAACTGAAGTCGGGTGTGAAAGGCTTCTGTGCCGCCCTGGACCCCCGGGTGAAGCGGATGATGGCCGCCGCCATTGGCGCCTTCTGCGGTATACTGGTCATTGGCGTGGCGGAGTACACCTGGTATTACCCCCGCAATATGTTTACCTACTGGTTCCTGTTCGGTGTCATCGGCGCCTGTATCAAGCTGGTGCGTATGGAGCAGGATAAGCAGGCGGCGTAAGAGGAAAATGTCTACCAAATGTCTACCAAAAAGAGCCCGGAACCGTTGTGGTTCCGGGCTCTTTTTGCGCTTGGCATGCCCGGCGTGTCTACCAGATGTCTACCAACGCCACTTTTTGCCGCTCTTTTGTGCCATTTGGAACTGCATGTGGGGCGAATCCCTCCTTTTCATGGTCTTGCAAGGTCATACGCCCCTAGGCTTCAAAATTCAGAAGGAGGAAATCCAAATGAGAAACCTCAAGCGGACTCTCAGCCTGGTAATGGCCATGGCCCTGATTGTGGGCATGATGGTCGTCTCCGCCAGCGCTGTGAGCAGTGATTTCAACGACTCTGCTGAAATCACCAACACTGAAGCGGTTGATGTGATGACCGCCATCGGTGTGTTCGAGGGCACCGACAAGGGCGCCTTCAACCCCACCGGCATCCTGACCCGTGAGCAGGCGGCCAAGATCGTGGCTGTCATGCTGCTGGGCGAGGAGGACGCCAGCAAGCTGACCACCAACTCTACCACCTTCAAGGACGTGGCCGCCAACCGCTGGTCCGCGGGCTACATCGGCTACTGCGTGCAGCAGGGCATCCTGGCGGGCACCGGCAACGGCAACTTCGACCCCGAGGGCGAGCTGACCGGCCTGGCCTTTGCGAAGATGATGCTGGTGGCCCTGGGCTATGACGCGAAGGTTGCCAACTATGTGGGCAACGACTGGGCCATCAACGTGGCCGCCGACGCGGTGAACGCGGGCATCGCCCCCAAGGGCATCGTGCTGGCCGACGCCATGACCCGTGAGCAGGCCGCCCAGATGGCGTTCCAGACCCTGACCGCCGACATGGTGTACTACACCAACAAGGGCACCACCGTCAACACTCCCGACGGCACTCAGGTTGTTGTGGGCGCCTCCGCCCCTGTGAAGGTCGCCAACAGCAAGACCGACGACTACCGCACCGTTTCCGCCGACCGTGACGAGGTGCAGCAGTTCTGCGAGAAGTATTTCTCCGATCTGTCTGTGAACAATAATGGCAGCGATGACTTCGGCCGTCCCTCCGAGCAGTGGAAGAACGGCTCCAAGGAGATCGGCACCTATGCTTCCACCGCCGATGCCTCCTACACCGAGGAAGTCAAGTCCAAGACCATCTACTCCGACCTGGGCCTGGGCGAGACCACCAAGGCCGACGTGATTGTGGACGGTAAGACCGCCGCCGACTTCACCGTGAAGAAGGGCGACGACACCAAGCTGGAGGCCAGCGGCAACGGCGTTCTGGTCGAGGCTTTTGTGGACAGCGATGACAACGTGACCCTCGTGGTTATCAACACCTATGTGGGTGAGGTTTCCAAGGTGGTCGACGCTGACAGCGTGAAAAAGGACGAGGAGCCCTACATCGAGATCGCCGGCCTGACCGGCAACGGTGGTAAGTTTGAGACCAACGCCTCCTTTGATGAGGATGACGTGGTGCTCTATACCGTGGCCGACGGCGACATCCAGACCGTGACCATGGCGAAGAAGATCGAGGATCAGGAAGTCACCTCCAAAACCGGAGACACCAAGTTTGTGGCCGACGGTGAAACCTACAAGTATAACAAGAATCACCGCACCTACGATATCACGCTGAAGAGCAGCGTCGATATTTATACCGATAACTACGGCTACGTGGTGTATGTGGAGGAGTATGAGGCTGGCTCCGCCAGCGTCGCTTTCGTGCTGAATTTCAAGACAAATGATGAAGGTTGGGAAGGCGACAACGACAAGACCTATACCGCCAAGCTGCTCCTGACTGATGGCACTGTCATCGAGGCTGATACCGACGACAAGAATCCCAAGAATTTCGTCAACAAGTTTGTCTCCTACACCGTGGATGACGATGGCATCTACACTCTGAAAGCGAAGGATGTGACCTCCGATGCGGGTGACTCCATCTACCTGACCAAGGGCACCTCCAAGTTTGACACCAACGGCACCGATAAAACAGGCGGCGAATACTACGCCAACAGCAGCACCATCTTCCTGGTCTATGACGAGGAAGAGAAGGAGTACAGTGTCTACACCGGCATTGCCAATGTGCCCAGCATGGACGGCAGTGCCACCGTATACGTCAACTCCAAGAACGGTGAGAGCGGCAGCGTGGCCAAGTATGTCTTTATCTCCGCCGCCTCTGATGTGGTGTCCGACTCCAACAAGGCTCAGATCTATATCCTGGCCGGCAGCCAGTCCAAGCTGATCAGCGACAGCGAGAAGGGCGACTACTACACCTACGACGCTGTGATCGACGGCAAGATCACCACGGTCGACGTCGAGAAGGATTATGCTGAGAAGAATATCAAGAACGATATTGTGGCCAGCAGACTGACCATCAACAGCAAGGACGTGGTCACCAAGATCACCGAATACGAGAATGACACCAAGAAGGACGACTACTACATCTCCGGCGTGGGCACCAAGAAGACCACCGATGGTACCGTGGGCCTGACCCAGAATGGCTCCACCACCTACTACACCTATGCGAAGGATGTTGTTGTCTTCCGCATCGAGGACGATGAGTTCAATACCTCCAGCATCAACTCCGTCCGCGACAGCGATGACGCCTTTAAGGCCATTGTAAAGGACGGCGAGGTTGTGGCCCTGTTCATCACCGAGAATGGTAAGGACGGCGGCAAGCCTGACATCAAGTCCGACTTCAAGTTTGATTCTATCTCCGCAAGCCGCGAGGAGAATGGAACCGTAAAGGTGACTGCCTCCTGTGCAGACATTGATGATTGGAATCTGAAGGATGCCGTGATCGAGTTCACTGTATCCAAGAACAACGGGGATGAGCAGACCTTCACCAAGAATCTTTCTGGAGTGAAGTCCTATGCTGATGTGATGAACGCGTTGACCGTACCTGGTCTCACCATCAGTGCAAACAGTACCGGCACCTATGATGTCAGTGTGCTGATCACCTTCAAGGGTGATAACGCTGACACCAACACTTACACCGTATCTGGCAGTTGCTCCTTCACCATCGCCTGACCGCGGTTGTGAAAGCATAACGAACCCCCTTCCGGATTTCCGGAAGGGGGTTCTCTTTTAACCCAATACTAAGTAGGTATAGTGCGCCCCCTTTTCGTTGAGCTGGCCCTCCGCGCTGGTGCCGCCGGAAGTAGAGCCTCCACTGGCCCAGCCGGTCACATACCAGGACAGGCTGTCCTCTCCCCAGGCCAGGGACAGCACGCTGCCCATACCGGCGGTATCATTGGCCGCACCCTTTGTCCCCGGCCGCAGGAAGAGCGAGGTCGCCTGGTAACTCCCGCCCACCACCATGACCGCCAGCGGCCGGAAGGGGAAGTGCAGAACCGTCGCCTTCCCTTTCCCGTAATTGCCGTCTCCTGTGTAAGTTCCGACCACCTGGAGGCAGTTTCCCCGCGCTGCGATCGCCGAATCAATTTTTGCAAAATCCTCATTAAAGTCCATGCGGAGGAAGCTGTCCTCCGGCTCCCATTGGTGCAGGCGATAGTGTTCCGTATATTTTGCCATGCATATTACCCCCTTTGCAGGGAAAACAAACCCCGCACCCGGCGTACTCCCGGACGCGGGGGTTTTATTCTGCTGAACAGCCTGTAGGGGCGGCCTTTATGGCCGCCCGCGGGCGGGGACAAGCCCCGCCCCTACAGGGTAGAGACGTACCGGGGCAGGCGGGGAGCAGCGTCCCCTTTGCGGGGCGAAGGGTCTGCGCGTACGGACGTGTGCGTTCCGTCTTTTTCTGTGAAAAAATCCCTCTGGCCCTACAAGGACATACTCACGGCCGAAATGGCTCATACTCAACAGGGAAGCGAATAAAAGGTGGGCAGGGAGAGATCCCGGAACAGCAGGCCATCCGGCGGGCACCAGGTAAATACAAAGGTGGCGGCGCCCAGCGCCAGCACCAGCACCACCCAGAGCAGGCGTGTGCGGCTCCAGACGGGAGTGCGGAGGAAACAGGGCAGCAGGAAAAAGGCGGCCATCACCAGCACATAGAGGGCCACGTCAAAAAAGAGGGAATCACCCTCCAGCACCACATGATAGAGGTAACCCACGCCCAGCATGACCGCAGCCGAGAGGAGCAGGGAGAAGGCGCGGGCGCCCAAGCTCTCCGGCTCCCTGCGCACCAGCAGAATACCGGAGAGCAGGCAGGGCCAGTAGAGGATTTTCACATGCTCCCAGAGGCTTTCGTTGACCGGGGCCAGCAGGGCGGTCAGGCCATTGGGCCAGAGAGCGTAGACAAAGTGCAGGCAGGAGCCCGCCAGCGTGGCCACCACAAAGGTGATCAGCGCCGCCTTGGACAAACGGGACATAGCGATACCCCCTGTTTTGTGATAGTGGAGTATATGCGCAGAGCGGGGCGGACATACCCCGCAGGGGCAGGGAATGTCTGCACGGCACAGGGTCCGGGTCCTGTGCGGCTTTGTATTCCGAGGCCAGCAGCCCGGCGGCACAGGCAGCGGCGACGGGGGGGCCCGCTTCCATGGCGCAGGCAGCCAACAGGCTCCCGGAATAAAGAGCTTGATTCGGCTTGAACCGCTCGCCAATTTTTGGTTACCTTGCACTTTACCAGAATCTTCTTATAACCGAAACAGGAAATTGCCGGGACAAAGGGGAAATCTGGCGGAATAAAAGGAGGAAGGCCGACGGGGCCGGCGCTGGAAGGAAACGACAAGCCAAAGGAGCGTTTCATTGCCAGAGGCGGCGGCGCGCGTTCCGGCCATATTAAAAACGGCGCGCAGCGTGCGCCGTTTTTCACGTTTCAATTCAAAAAAGGGGTGGTCAAATGAAGGAGGAATCCAAAACGAGGCCATGGGCGGCCCTGGCGGTGGCGGTGATGTTCGTGCTGGCGTCATTGGTATCGGCGGCCCCGGCCCGGGCCGCGGAGGAGCGGACGGTGATCCCCATGGGCCGCGCGGTGGGCATCAAACTCTTTTCCGACGGCGTAATGGTGGTGGGCTTTTCCGAGGTGGCCGGCGCGGAGGGCAGCAGCGCCCCGGCCCGGGACTGTGGACTGCGGGAGGGCGACATCATCACGCACATCAACCGGGAGGAGGTGGACAGCATCGAGGAGGTGCAGAGTGTCCTCCAGGAGGTGGGCGGAAAACCCATGAGCATCCGGGCGGTGCGGGACGACAAGACCGTACAGCTCACCGCTCAGGCGGTCCAGTGCGGCAGCGACGGCCAGTACAAGCTGGGGGCGTGGATCCGCGACTCCATGGCGGGGATCGGCACCCTCACCTTCTGCGAGCCCGCTACCGGGCGGTTCGGCGCTTTGGGCCACGGCATCAACGACGTGGACACCGCCCAGCTCATGCCCCTCCAGTCCGGCTCCATCATGTATTCGGAGGTCACCGATGTGAAGAAGGGGGAAAAGGGAGCCCCCGGCGAGCTCCACGGCGCGTTTCAGGTGAACCGGGATCTGGGCGAGCTGTACGCCAATACTGCCAGCGGCGTGTTTGGCCGCCTGGAGGACGGTACGCTGACCGACGGCCTGGAGCCGGTGCCCGTGGCGGAGCGCAAGGAGGTCAAGACCGGGGCGGCCACGATTCTCTCCAACATCGCCGGCGACCAGGTCGAGGAGTATCAGGTGGAGATTATCCGGGTGTATCCCGCCAACGGCGCGGATACCCGGAACCTGATGCTCAAGGTGACCGACCCCCGCCTGCTGGAAACCACCGGCGGGATTGTCCAGGGCATGAGCGGCAGCCCCATTCTGCAAAACGGCAAGCTGGTGGGCGCAGTGACCCATGTTTTGGTCAATGATCCCACCCAGGGCTACGGCATTTTGGCGGAGAATATGCTCCTGGAGGCGGAAAATGGGGAGAACCAGTCGTAACGGTCGTAAAAAGGTCGAATGAAGTCGAGGAGAAATACCCATAAATTACCAGAAAAACCCTTGCGTTTGCTGTCTGATTATGGTAAATTATAGGCAACCGGTAAACAGCCTTGGCCAGGCAGCAAACATAGGGCAGGGAAACCTGCTGGAAAGGGTGTCAATATTGGAAACCAGAAAGAGGATCTTGGTGGCCGATGCCAGTGAGGAGTTCCGCCGTGTCTTTACGGGTGCGCTGGAGGAGGAATCCGGCCTGGAGCTGGCCGCAGAGACAGGGGACGGGCAGGAGACGGTCCGCCTGGCAAAGGAGCTCTCCCCGGACATCGTGGTGATGGATTTCGTGCTTGCCCGTATGGATGGACTGGAGGTGCTGTCCGAGCTGGCGGCGCTGCCCGGCCGGCCCCGGGTGCTGGTGCTCTCCAGCTTTGCGCGGGGCAATATGGCGGAGCTGGCCGCGGCCCATGGCGCGGACTACTATATGATGAAGCCGTGTAAACTCTCCGCCGTGATGGAGCGCATCCGCCAACTGGCGGGACAGCCCCAGAGCGGCGGGGAGGAGCCCGGGCGCCTCTCTGGTGAGAGCCAGAACCTGGAGAGCACCGTCACCTCCATTATCCATGAGATCGGTGTGCCCGCCCACATCAAGGGCTACCAGTATCTGCGGGAGGCCATCATCATCGCCGTGGGCGACATGGATGTGATCAACGCGGTGACCAAGATCCTCTACCCGGAGGTGGCCAAGCAAGGGTTTCGGCACAACGGCCTCCCGCGTGGAGCGCGCCATCCGCCACGCCATTGAGGTGGCATGGGACCGGGGTGATCTGGAGACCCTGCAAAAGTATTTCGGCTATACGGTGAGCAACGCCAAGGGCAAGCCCACCAACTCGGAGTTCATCGCCATGATCGCCGACAAGCTCCAGTTGGAGCGCAAACAGAAGTAAAGGAAATGATCAAAACAGGCGGGGGATTTTCCCCCGCCTGTTCAGCCTGTCGAAAAAGTATTTTCGACAGGCCGAGGGACTTTTCGAACCTTCAAAAAAGTTCAAAAAGCCGGTGGATCAAACGCGAAAGAAACCCCTGACGGTTTTCTTTCACACGATCGTTCCCTCCGAAATCTCTGCCTGAAGGGTTTATCGACAGCCTCAACAGGCGGAGGAAGCTGGTTGACAGGGAGAGAGATCGGGGCTACAATCGTCTTTATGTGTAAAACAGGAGGCGTATTCCCGTGAAAATCATCTGTCAAATCGGCGTCATCTTTGCCGTGTGCTGGTTCAGCCAGCTCATTGAGGCGGCGCTGCCAGTTCCATTCCCGGCCAGCGTGATCGGCATGCTGCTGCTGCTGGCGCTGTTGGCCACCGGGCTGCTCAAAATCGAGCATATCCGGGAAAAGGCGGATTTTCTGCTGGCCAACATGGCCTTCTTTTTCCTGCCCGCCGGGGTGAGCGTCATCAACTACTTCGATGTGCTGGGCCGCTCGGCCGTCGCGCTGGTGTTGGTCTGCCTGCTCTCAACGGTGATCACCTTCGGCGCCACCGCCCTGAGCATCCGGTTCACCCTGCGCCTGCTGGAGAGGAGGAAGTCCCGTGTCTGAGCTGTTTGCTTCCCCCTTTTTTGGCATCGCTTTGAGTATCCTGGCCTTCTGGGTTGGGGTGCGCATCCAGAAAAAGACCGGCCTGGTGGTCTGTAATCCCCTGCTCATTGGCATCGTCCTGGTGGTGGGGGTGCTGCTGCTGTTCCGCATTCCCTATGAGTCCTATCATCAGGGCGGAGAGATCATCAACATGTTTCTCGCCCCCGCCACCGCCTGCCTGGCGGTGGCCATCTACGGGAAAATCCGTATTCTGAAGGAGAACTGGCTGCCCATTCTGGTTGGGTGCGTGGTGGGCTCGGCGTCCTCCATGGGCAGCATCCTTCTGCTCTGCCGCCTGTTTGGGCTGGACGCGGCCATGACCGCGTCCCTCCTGCCCAAATCCGTCACCACCCCCATTGCCATCAGCGTATCCCAGGCCCACGGCGGCATCGGCCCCATCACCGTGGTGGCGGTGCTGATCACAGGCATCTTCGGCAGCATCGCGGCCCCGCTGCTCATCAAGCTGTTCCGGGTGAAGGACCCCATGACCGCCGGGCTGGCCATCGGCGCCAGCTCTCCCACGCGGTGGGCACCTCCAAGGCTCTGGAGCTGGGAGAGACCGAGGGGGCCATGAGCGGGCTGGCTATCGGGGTGTGCGGGCTGATCACAGTGGTGCTCTCCCTGTTTCCTGATGTAGCGGAATCCGTACGCCCCCGCCGACGGCGGGGGGCGCAGTTTGTCGAAAAAGTGGCAAAGCCACTTTTTCGAGAAAGCCGCAGTCTGCCGCGCGCAGGGGTTGTCCGCCTGTGGCGGCCAGACCCAACACTTGCAGCCTGAGAAGTGTTTTCCCCGACGCACATGTCACCGGGGAAACCAGATTGGTACTTGATTCGCGCCTGCGGGCGCGAACTCTGCGAGGCTTTTTCGACATACTGGCGTCCCCGCCGACGGCGGGGGCGTTTTTGCAATCGTATGTATACAAAGTCGGCATGTTGTAGTAGAGTAGGGGGAGAAAGGAGTGCTGACCCATGCTGGAGGAGGAAGTGCGCCGGGCGCGGCGGGAAGAGCGGGACGTGGAGGACGTGACGGTGGAGGGGGAGTGCCTGGCGGGCGCAGACTTGTCGGGGCTGGAGTTCCGCCGGGTGCGCCTGCACCGGTGCCGGTTCCAGAACTGCGACTTCTCGGGGAGCGGTCTTTGACCGGGTGGAGTGGAGCGGCTGCGACTTCTCCAACTGCCGCTTCGGCGGGACGGTCTGGACGGACACGGTGGTGCGGGACTGCAAGGGGAGACGGCGGCCGGTTCACCGCCAGCCGGTGGCGGGGCTGTACCCTGGGCGAGAGCGCCTTCCGCTGCGCCAATTTTACACAGTCGCGGTGGAAAAAGTGCCGCATGGAGAACTGCCAGCTTCGCCGGGCCGTGCTGGCCGAGGCGGATGTGGCCGGCCTGAGCCCACACCGGACGGGGTTCCAGGAGGTGGACTTTTTCCGCACGCCGCTGAAGGGGGTGGATTTTTCCGACTGCGCGCTGGAGGGCATCACCGTATCGGAGAGCCTGGGAGAGCTGCGGGGCATGAAGATCAACCCGGCCCAGGCAGTTGATCTGATCCCCCTGCTGGGGATACAGCTTTTGTGAGGGAGGGAGCGCCCGATGGGCGGACTGGTGACGGTGGTGTTGCCCCTGTTTTGTTAAAAAAGTTGCAGCGCAACCCAAAAGCAATTCATAATTGCCTGAATGTAAACAGCTTGCGGTTTACATATGGCGATTGTTTGCATAGAATTTGAGGTGAAAACAGTGAAATTAAATGAAAGGTTAATTTCTTTACGAAAAGACAAAAGGATGTCTCAGCAGGATCTGGCAGAGGCTTTGAATGTATCGCGCCAGGCAGTATCCAGATGGGAAGTTGGAATTGCCATTCCAAGTATGGATAATCTGCTGGCGTTGAGTAAATTGTTTGGAGTTCCGACGGATGAACTTATGGGCGGCGATAAAGTTGTCAGCGTCCCGGAGAGTGAAAAGACGCAAGGCAGCGGAAATAGAAAGGGACGCTCTGTACTAAAAGTGATTCTAATTATCCTGGCCGCTGCGGCCCTTGTTGCAGCAATCGTAATTACATATCTGAACCAGAAGGACGCGGAACCGGTAGAACAAAATACAGTGAAGTTTGAAGGACTGGAAGAGGAAAGGATCTCTGATTCCGATGCAGTAATAAGCGGGCCAATTTCATAAGGAGGAATGATGCGGCGATGAAAAAATCAGTTACAGCGACGGTATTGGCTTGTGCGCTTGTGGTGGGCGGTGTGGGGCTGACCCCGGCCGGAGCTGCGGAAAGCAGCGCAGACGTATGTTACTCAGTTTCGATTGATAAAAGCAGTATCGTGGCGGCTGATACCAGGACAGAAATGATCGGCTTTAAAGAGCTTTCAACGCAAGCAGTTGACCCTGCTGTCCTTTCGGAAAGCAAGGGCGGGAGCATGACGCGGGCCACCAGCCGGATTGAGTGGGATATCCCTTCCGGGAAGATTATGAAGGCAGATACCGCGTACTCCCTGGAGGCGGACGAGGTGGTTACGATAAACTGCACGTACTCCCCCAGGACAGCAGACCTTGACTTCGGGTTCATCACCCCGGATAATACGTTCCATTTTACCAGCGGGAGTGAGGGCAGTATCAAAACCAATATCCAGATCGAGGATACAGGAAAGTATTATTTTGCGGTACGAAATAATACTAAAAATAGCGTCGAGGTATTGGGATATGTCTACTATTAAATGGAAAATCATACCGATTTTATTAATAACGGCTTATCTGCTATTGGGGTGTATCGGATGCAGTTCATACTCATCAGAAGAGAAAGATGCTACAGATTTAACAGGCGATACACTTAAGCCCTCCAATATAGGTGAGATTAGTTTTGATATAAGTGAAATTGGGAATATGCCATTAATGACTGAGTTCTATATATGTCCAGCTAATGGAACAATTGAGATTAAATATGCGGAAGGAGCTTGGTCAAATTTAAAAGTAGATTTATATGATATAGAGTATGAAGAAAGTATCCAAACGGGAGAAATAGAAAGTGTAGGAGATAAACTTGTTTTTTCAAATCTATCAGGAGAGAAGCAATACTATTTCAAAATTGATGGAACTAGAGATAGTAAAGGTAAAAAGCTAGTTTTTTACATTGAGGAATGAAATGGAGGGAACTTTCTATGAAAAAAGTATGGACAAGGATGATATGTAGCGTTTTGTTATTTGCTTGTTGTATTCTGCCTTCTACAGCTATGGCCGTAGAGGGCAAAGAAGCAAATGTTATCGTAACTGTAGAGCATGAAGAAAAAGACATATTTGAAATGTATGGTAACGTATTTGAAGAAAGTATGGTGGAAAGTCGCAAAAGTACAGTAGATCTTTCAAGTGGAAGCGTTGCGTTTACGGTTGGGGTTCTAGATGCTGGGGAGAAATATACTACAGATACATATGATATATCAAAGAGCAAGATTAAAGTTACATTGCAGAGTATAGGGGGAGCATCACCTCATGTTAAGGTGACATTATATAAAAGTTCCGGTGTTAGTGTAGCAACGAGTACAGTTAACTTGCCGTGGTCTACCCCGCTGGGAGGAGGAGGAAGTGAGACGGTAACATTTTCTAATCTAAACAGTTCGACCAATTACTATGCTGTTATTGAAAATATGGACACTGTAGAAACAGGGACGATTCTTTGCGTTGTAAAGCAAGCGTAAGTGGCGAAGGAAGATGGACTGTAAATTTCACAGTCCATCTTCCTTCGCTTGTTATAACGGTTTATCCGTTACGCTATGCGTGAACGGGTAAACCGTTATACGGTTATCTTTTGTAATAAGATGACAGCCCAGATTTCCTATGGCAACACGACACTGGAGGAAAACGTGTATTTGCAGGGGCTACGGATCAGCGGCCCCAGCAGGAAGGAGGCAGGATTGAGCAACTGCGGCCGACGTTGGCCGGGAGCTGCCGGTCAGGGGTTTAGCAGTTTGTGAAAACAGGAGTCAAAAGGTCCTGAACTACATCCTTCCCTCCGAACGCCTTCGCAGGAGGGGTTATTGATGGATAATAATGTGGAGGGCGGTATACACCGCCCTCCACGTTTTTGTACCTTAACCTCTGCGCCGGCGGCTGCCGGTGTAGCGGCCCCGGCCGCTGTAGGCGTAGCCCCGGCGGCCTGTCCGGCCCCTGCTGCGGAAGAACACCACCCGCAGCAGGAGGGCGGCGATTACTACCAGGATGACCACCAGAAGGATGCGCACCAGCAGATTGTCAAAGAACTTCTGAATCCGGTCCAGCCGGTAGAGCCAGGGGTCCCGCTCCACCGAACAGGTGGCCACCAGATCCAGGGTGCCGTAGGACTTGCCGTTGAAATAGGCCGTGATGGTGCCCAGCACCTGCCCCTGCTCCACCGGGGCCTCCACGCTCCGGGTTTCCAGGGTGTAGTCATACGTAAAGTTCTCGGCGGACACGTCGTTGGGCAGCAGGGCGGTCAGCTTCCCGTCGGGCATGAGGGTGACGGAGGCGGCGTCCTTGCCCAGGGTGACCTCCACCTCCGGGATGTCCCGCTTGGTGTTGTCCAGAATGGTCTGGGTGGAGAAGTTGGCAAAACCCCATTTAAACAGGCGGATGGTCTCGTCAAAGTAGATATAGCCCTCGCTGCCGGAGGTGCCCGGCTCCCGCTCACAGCCCATGACCACGGAGATCAGGTTCCGGTTCTCCCGGGTGGCGGAGGCGGCCAGGCAGTAGCCCGCCTCAGGGGTGGAGCCGGTCTTGATGCCGGTTGCGTACTCGTAGATGTAGCCCGCCACGCGGAAGTTGGAGATCAGGGCGTTGGTGGAGCGGATGATGCGCGGCTCGGGGTGCAGGTTGGTGGCGGGCATGGTGTAGTTCTTGGAGCCCACGATGGTGCGGAAGGTCTCGTGCTTCATGGCCTCCCGGCACATGAGGTAGATGTCGTAGGCGCTGGTGTAGTGGTCGTCGTCGTGGTAGCCGTGGGTGTTGGAGAAGTGGGTGTCCTCCATGCCCAGCTCGGCGGCCCGGGTGTTCATGAGCTCCACGAAGGAGGCCACATCGCCGCTTACCGCCTCAGCCATGACGTTGCACGCCTCGTTGGCCGAGGGGATCAGGGCGGCGTAGAGCAGGTCGATGATGCGGATCTGTTCCCCCTCTTTGATATCGGCCGTGGAAGCGCCCTCCCCGATGCCGGTGTGAAGGGCGGAGCTGGCGGTGACGGTCTGCTCCAGGGACAGCTCTCCCCGGTCCACCGCCTCCAGGGTGAGCAGGCAGGTCATCACCTTGGTGATGGAGGCGGGGTAGTTGTGCGCGTGGGCGTTCTTCTCGTAGAGAATCTCGCCGGTGTCGGGGTCCACCAGAACGGCGGCCTTGGCGTTGACGTCCATCTCGTCCAGAATGGCGCTGCCGCTGTCCGCAGCGGAGGCAAAGGTGGCCAGCAGCCCCGAGAGCAGGGCGAGGCAGAGTAAAACGGAAAGCAGTCGTGATTTTTTCATAGGAAACTCCATTTGACTATGTTATAATAACGGTATGGCTATTATAACAAACCCCGGACCGGGACGCAACGGGGAGGGGGATACAAAAAGATGAAGATTTCCAGACTGGAATTTGTGGCCCTGCTGCTGGCGGCGGTCTTTGCGGCCTTCGCGGCGGGCTGGTTTTTTCGGGGGCAGGCCGCGCCCCAGCCCGTGCGGGTGGAGACCGAGCGTACCCTGACCCAGGAGACGCCCCTGGCGCTGCCCGCGCCTACGCCCTCCCCCTCCGCCCAGAGCAAGGAGGATACCCTTGCCGGCGGGGCGAAGATCAACCTCAACACCGCCGGGGTGGACGAGCTGATGACCCTGCCGGGCATCGGGGAGAAGCGGGCGGAGGACATCATTGCCTACCGCCAGGCCAACGGCCCCTTCCGCATCCCGGAGGAACTGACCGAGGTGCCGGGCATCGGCGAGGGCATTCTGGAGGGCCTCATTGACTACGTGACGACTGGGGAGGAGAACCGATGAAAATACTGGTGGTAGACGACGAGAAGGTGCTGGTCAAGGGCATCAAGTTCAACCTGGAGAGCGAGGGCTACCAGGTGGAGGCGGGCTATGACGGGGAGGAGGCGGTGGAGCTGGCCCGCAGCGGCTCCTTCGATCTCATCATCCTGGATCTGATGATGCCCAAGATCGACGGGCTCCAGGCCTGTATGCGCATCCGGGAGTTCTCCAACGTGCCCATCATCATGCTCACCGCCCGCAGCGAGGACACCGACAAGATCATCGGCTTCGAGTGTGGGGCGGACGACTACATCACCAAGCCCTTCAACATTCTGGAGCTGAAGGCCCGGGTGCGGGCCCTGCTGCGCCGGGCGGGCATGGCGGCCCAGAAGCAGGGCGGCGGCCGGCTGTCCATGGGCCACATCACCCTGGACGTGGACGCCCGGGCCGCCTGGAAGGACGGCAAGAGCGTGGATCTCACCGCCAAGGAGTTCGACCTGATGGAGCTGCTGCTGCGCAACCCGGGCCGGGTGTATTCCCGGGAGAACCTGCTCAACGTGGTGTGGGGCTATGAGTACGCCGGCGATTACCGCACGGTGGACGTGCACGTGCGCCGCCTGCGGGAGAAGCTGGAGCTGGACCCCGCCAACCCGGAGTACATCCTCACCAAGTGGGGCGTGGGCTACTATCTGAAGCATGGATAAGGGGAGCGGCGCGGTCAGGCGCGTGCCCTTCTGGCGCTCCCTCCAGACCAAGTTCGCCCTGACCTATATTGTGATTGTGGCGGCGGTGCTGATTCTGCTCAACACCTACCCCCTGGTGGTGTCGGAAAAAGCTGGCCTACCAGTCCAAGCAGGCCTCCATGCTCAACCAGGCCTCGGTGCTGGCCTCCGCCCTGGCCACCGGGCCGGAGGCCCTTACGGCCGAGGGCGCCACCCGGACGGTGGAGCTGCTGCGGGGCAGCCTGGGAGTGACCCGGGTGGTGGTCACCGACCCAAACGGCCTGGTGCTCTGCGATTTCCAGGACGGCGTGGGGCGGACCGACACCGCCGGGCGGTACGCCCTGTTCTGGGAGCTGGTCACCGCCCTGCGGGGCAACAACGTGTTCCGCTCCGAGTACGGCGACGGGGCCTTCCGAAGCTGGGCGGCGGTGCCCATTACCTACCGCTCCATGACCCAGGGGGCGGTCTACCTCTACGAGTACGACGCCGAGCAGGGCGCGCTGCTCCAGGGGATCCAGACCAACCTGCGCTTTATCTCCATCGTCATCTGTATGGTGTCGCTGGTGATGGGGGTGGTCTTCTCCAAGGCCCTCACCCGGCGTATCGCCCAGCTCCTGCGGGGCATCCACACGGTACGGGAGGGTGAGTACAGCCACCGGGTGAGCGTCCGGGGCGGCGACGAGCTCAGCCGCCTGGCCGACGAGTTCAACGAGCTCACCGGCCGCCTCCAGACCACCGAGGAGGTGCGCCGGCGCTTCGTCTCCGACGCCTCCCATGAGCTCAAAACCCCACTGGCCTCCATCCGCCTGCTCACCGACTCCCTGCTCCAGGCCGACCACATGGACGGCGAGACGGCACGGGAGTTCCTCAACGACATCGGGGACGAGGCTGATCGGCTCACCCGCATCACCGAGAAGCTGCTTACCCTCACACGGCTCGACACCGCCCCGGCGGCGGAGGACGTCCCCGTGGATGTGGGGGCGGTGGTGGAACGGGTAGAGCACATGCTCTCCCCCCTGGCCCGGGCGGTAGAGGTGAGCCTGGAGCTGAAGCTCCAGCCGGGCTGCGTGGTGCTGGCCACCGAGGACGACCTCTACCAGATTGCCTTCAATCTGATGGAGAACGCGGTGAAGTACAACCTGCCCGGCGGCCGGGTGCTCGTCACCCTCACTGCCGACGGCGGGCGGGTGGTCCTCCGGGTGGAGGATACCGGCGTGGGCATCCCGGAGGCGGATCTGCCCAAGATCTTCGACCGCTTTTACCGGGTGGACAAGGCCCGCTCCCGGGCCGCCGGCGGCACCGGCCTGGGCCTGTCCATCGTGCGGGACACGGTGCTCCAGCACGGCGGAGCCGTCACTGCCCGGCGGCGGGAGCCGGAGGGCACCTGCTTCGAGGTCAGCTTTGCCCAGTGGAACGGAGAGGAGGTGGGCCGATGAGACGACGCATCGCGGCGCTGGGCTGTCTGCTGGCTCTGGCCGCCGGGGGCTGCGCCCCCCGCCCGGAGGAGCCGGAGGGCGGCTACTGCGTGTACTACTCCGCCCTGTCCGACCGCTTTGCCCCCCTGCCGCTGGACTGTGAGCCCTTTGAGGGGAGCGGCGGCGACCCCATCCCTGCCCTGGTGGACGCCCTGCTGTCCCCGCCGGAGACCCAGGGCCTCGCCACCCCCTTCCCCGAGGGGGTGCGCCTGTTGAGCTGGGAGGTGGAGGAGGGCCGCCTCCACCTGGACCTCTCCGAGCAGTACGGCGGCCTGTCCGGGGTGGATCTCACCGTGGCCGACGCCTGCCTGACCCTTACGCTGTGCCAGGTGGAGGGGGTGGAGTCGGTCTATGTGACGGTGGAGGGGAGAGAGATCCCTTACCGCCGCGTCCAGCAGCTCGGTCCCGACGGACTGCTGCTCACCGACGGCACCGATGTGCCGCCGGAGGAGCCGGAGCCCAGTCCCACCCCGCCCGCCTCTTGACAAGGGCCGGGCGGGGGTGTAGCATAACACTCAACCTGAAACAGGAAAGGAAGATCCTGCCCATGAGTCAGCAGCGCATCGGCACCCAGTGCCTCCACGCCGGGTATACCCCCGGGAATGGTGAGCCCCGCAACATCCCCATCGTCCAGTCCACCACCTTCCGCTACGCCACCGGCGAGCAGATGGGAGCCCTCTTCGACCTGGAGGAGAGCGGCTACTTCTACACCCGCCTCCAGAACCCCACGAATGACCACGTGGCGGCCAAGATCTGCGCCCTGGAGGGGGGAACCGCGGCCATGCTGACCTCCTCCGGTCAGGCGGCTTCCTTTTACGCCATCTTTAACATTGTCTCCTGCGGGGAACATGTGGTGTGCTCCTCCTCCATCTACGGCGGTACCTATAACCTCTTCGCCGTCACGATGAAGCGCATGGGCATCGACTTCACCTTCGTCGACCCCGACTGCACCGAGGCCGAGCTGGAGGCCGCCTTCCGGCCTGAGACCCGGGCCGTCTTTGGCGAGACCATCGCCAACCCCGCCCTCACCGTGCTGGACTTTGAGAAGTTCGCCAGGGCGGCCCACGCCCACGGCGTGCCCCTCATCGTGGACAACACCTTCGCCACCCCGGTGAACTGCCGCCCCTTCGAGTGGGGGGCCGACATTGTCACCCACTCCACTACCAAGTACATGGACGGCCACGCCAACGCGGTGGGCGGCGCCATCGTGGACTCCGGCCGGTTCGACTGGACAGCCCACGCCGACAAGTTCCCCGGCCTCACCACCCCGGACGAGAGCTACCACGGCGTGACCTACACCGAGCGCTTCGGCCTGGAGGGGGCCTACATCACCAAGGCCACCGCCCAGCTCATGCGGGACTTCGGCGCCATCCCCGCCCCCATGAACGCCTACCTGCTCAACGTGGGGCTGGAGACCCTGCCCCTGCGCATGGCCAGGCACTGTGAAAACGCCCTGGCCGTGGCCCGGTTCCTGAAGGGACACCCCAAGGTGAGCTGGGTGCGCTACCCCGGATTGGAGGGCGACCCCTACTACGAGCGGGCCCGGAAGTACCTGCCGAACGGCGCCTGCGGCGTGGTGTCCTTCGGCGTGAAGGGCGGCCGGGAAGCGGCCTCTAAGTTCATGGCGGGCCTGGAGCTGGCCTCCATTGCCACCCATGTGGCCGACGCCAAGACCTGCGTGCTTCACCCCGCCAGTACCACCCACCGCCAGATGAGCGACGCCGAGCTGGCCGCCGCCGGGGTGGCCCCCGACCTGGTGCGCTTCTCCGTGGGCATCGAGGATGTGAACGATATCCTGGCCGACCTGGAAAAGGCCCTGGAGGGAGCGTAAACAGAATAAAATGCGCTCCCAAAACGGGAGCGCATTTTTTAAAAGAGAGGAGAGACTGCTATGGAATGGAGACGGCTGACACAGCCGGAGGAACCGGCGTTTGGAAGGGCGATGGCCCTCTACGAGGCCAGCTTTCCCCGCCACGAGCAGCGGCTGCCCGATGAGCAGCGGGCCGTCCTGTCCCACCCGGAGTACCATTTCACCCAGCTTTTTGATGGGGCGGAATTCGTGGGGCTGCTGCTCTACTGGGAGGCGGAGGACTTCCGCTATGTGGAGCATTTCTGCGTCCGTCCGGAGCTGCGGGGCCGCCGCTACGGCGCCAAGGCGCTGGAGGAGCTGGGCCGGGATGGGAAAACCGTGGTACTGGAGATCGACCCGCCGGTGGACGAGATCGCCCGGCGGCGGCAGGGCTTCTACCAGCGGTGCGGCTTCGCCGTCAACCCCTATCCCCACGTCCATCCCCCCTACCGGCCGGAGTACCCGGGCCATGAGCTGGTGGTGCTCTCCAGCCCCCGGGCGCTGACCCCGGCGGAGTACGGGGCATTCGCGTGTTACCTGAGCGCGGTGGTGATGGCCTGAGGGGCGGGTTCTGGCCGGGCGCGCCGGAGGGAGCGGCTGAGGCGCAGACTGACGAGGAGAACGGCCCCTTCGGCGGCGGGGAAGGCCAGCCATACGCCGGTGAGGCCCAGCAGGGCGGCCAGCAGCAGGGCGGCGGCCACGATGGCCACAAAGCCCCGGAGCAGGGAGAGCCGGAGGGAGCGGCTGGGGTGCTCCGCCGCCCCCAGGAAGGAGGCGGTGACCAGGTTCAGCCCGGCAAAGGGAAAGCCCAGAAAGTAGAGCCGCAGGCCCTGCTCCGCCATCTGCTGGAGCGCCGGATCTCCGTCCCGGTTGAAGAGGGACACCAGCGGCCCGGCGGCGAAGAAGGCCAGCGCGGCCATGCACAGCCCCGCGCACAGGGCCAGCCCCAGGGCCATGCGGCACAGGGTGCGCACCCCGGCGGCGTCCCCCCGGCCGTGGGCCAGGCTGACCAGGGGCTGGACGCCCTGATTGACGCCGGTGAAGAGAGCGAGGGCCATCAGCGCCAGGTTGGCCACAATGCCGTAGGCCGCCACCCCCAGCGTCCCCGCCAGGCGGAGGGTCAGCAGGTTGAAGACCACCAGCACCAGGCCGGAGGAGCACTCGTTGAGAAAGGCGGCGCTGCCCAGCCCGGCCAGATCCGCCAGCGGCCGGAGGGCGGGGCGGAAGGGGCGCAGGCGGAAGCGGCTGCGGCGGGTGAGGATGTGCAGGGAGGACACGCACAGGCCCACTACCGGGGCGATGCCGGTGGCCAGGGCCGCGCCGAAGATGCCCATATCCATGGGGTAGAGGAACACATAGTCCAGCACAATGTTGGACAGGCTGCCCAGCAGCATGGCGGCCATGGCCAGCTTGGGATTGCCGTCGTTGCGCACGAAGGCGGTGAGAATGTGGTTGAGTAGGAAGCAGGGGGCAAAGAGGAGCACCGTGCGCAGATAGACCGAGCACATGGGCAGGATGGCTCCCTCCGCCCCCAGCAGGCGGGCCAGCGGCACGGCCCACAGCAGACCGGCCAGCGCCAGTAGCCCGCCCAGCGTCCCGCCGCAGGCCAGGGCGCGGGAGAAGGCGCGGTCGGCCCGCACGCCGTCCCCCTGGGTGCGGCAGATGGCGTACCGGGTGGCCCCGCCAATGCCCAGCATCAGCCCCAGCCCGTTGATGAGGCCGAAGACCGAGATGGCCAGGTTGAGGGCCGCCAGCCCGTCGGTGCCCAGCCGGTGGGCCACAAACAGGGTGTCGGCCAGGATGTAGCCGGACAGGCCCAGCGCGCCCAGCACATTCAGGCTCACATACTGGAAAAAGCTCCGCTTCACTCCGATCCCTCCTAAAAACGTCCCAGAGCGGCAAAAAACGTGCCTGGGCCGATTCCTTCTAAGACCTACGGAATCGGTTCAGGCACGTTTCACATTTATCCGGTGATAAACGGGAAGCCACAGGGCATTCATCTGTCGGGTATTAAGATAACAGAAAGACCGCCCCCTGTCAACCCCCCGGCTGTACCAGCTTTTTTTACCATTTGTTATTGCTCTGTAACTTGTCCGGGAAAACCAGGGGAGCTATAATACAAATAGGAATCGAATGTTGAAGGGAGTGTGTACCATGAAGCGAATACTGGCGCTGGGCCTCTGTCTGGCCCTGCTGTGCCCCGCCGCCCGGGCGGCAGAGGAGGCGAAGGGGTGGAGCCGGAGCGAGCCGGGCGGAGATTATGTGACCCTCCGGGTGCCCTGCCCCCAGGGGGAGGCCCTGGACTGGTCGGAGCAGACCCTCCTCGCGGTGCGGTACGCCGACACGGGGGAGCCGGTGCCCCTCACCAGCGACTACCAGCAGGGCTGGCTCTTCGCCACCGTCCCAGCGGAGGAGGCGGAGCGGCCCCTGGAGGTCTTTCAGGGGGAGGAGCACCGCTTCCCCGACTGCATCACGGTCTGGAAGGGGCACGAGTACTACAACGACCCCGGCGGCGCAAAGGAGCTGTATCTCCGGGGAGTGCTCCAGGGGGATCACGCGGGCAATCTGAACCCCGACGCCGCCCTGACGCGGGCGGAGGCCTTCGCCCTGATCTGCCGCCTGCTGTCCCTGGAGCCCGGCGGCGACCCCGGCTACGCCGACGTGGAGCCCGGCGACTGGTATTATGATACCGCCTCCGCCGCCCGGGCCGGCGGACTGGCGGCGGAGGACGCCTCTTTCCACCCCGACCGGCTGGTGACCCGGGGAGAGCTCACCGTCATGGCTGCCCGGGCCATGGAGGCGGTGGGCTGGCTGACCATACCGGAGGGGGGAACGGCGGCGGAGCTGACTCTGGTCGATGCCGGGGAGATTCCGGACTGGGCTTTAGCGTCCTATCTGGCCTTTGACAAGCAGGGCCTGGGCATCTTCACCCAGCGGTCCACCGGAGAGACCGACCCGGTCTACGGGGAGCCCGGAGTGGAGGAGCTGGCAGAGTGGGACAGGCCCGCTACCCGGGGCGAGGCGATCACCTTCCTGGACGACGCCCGTACCCGCCTGCCCTGGTACCCCACCCAGGCCGCCATCGACTGGGGCTTTGACGAAACTATGCCCATCGTCGACGGCTCCACCTCCACCTACCCCTATACCAGGGCGGTATACGGGGCGCTCTTCTGGAATTATGACAACCATCCGCAGTTCCCGGAGAGCCACTCCAAGAGCCATGAGTCCTACGAGCGGCTCATCAACGGGGAGGTGGACGCCCTCTTCGCCGCCACCCTGCCCTCGGAGGAGCTGAAGGCCCAGGCGGAGGCGGCGGGGGTGGAACTGGAGTACATTCCCATCGCCTATGACGCCATGGTGTTCTTCACCAACGCGGAGAACTCTGTCACCGGGCTGACCCAAAAGCAAATACAGGACATATATGTGTACGGGAAATATACGAATTGGAATCAGATAGGCGGCCCGGACGCGGAGCTGCTGCCCTACCGCCGCAACACCGACAGCGGCTCCCACGCCTTAATGGAGCAGTATTTCCTGGAGGGCGGAAAGCTCTCCCTCAGCCCCGACGTGCACAATGTCCTCACCTCCTACGCCATGTCCTCCGCCCTCACCGATGTGGCCGGGGCCATGACCACCGACCCCCTGGCTTACGCCATGGGCTATAGTGTGTACTATTATTATGTAAATAGCTATTGGCTCCTGGGCGACGCGGGCGGAGGGGAGCTCAAGCTGCTGGCGGTGGATGGGGTGCTCCCCTCGGATGAGACCATCGCCGACGGAAGCTACCCCCTGGCGGGGTACAACTACCTGGTGCTCCGGGCCGGCGAGCCGGAGGACGCCCCCGCCCGGCGGCTGGCGGAGTTCATGGTGAGCGAGGCGGGCCAGAACTGCGTGGGCAGCGCGGGCTTCGGCCCCCTGTCCTCGGGCCCCCAGGCGGACTTCCAGCGGGAGCAGCCGAACCAGAGCGTGGACGCCGTCTTTCCCGCTGGGCCTGGCTATGTGGTTCTTTCCTGGGATGAGGCCCACACCACCCTCCGGGCCAGCGGTCTGGAGCGGAGCGGGACGGACGGCCGCTGGCATGAGCTGACCGCCAACGAGTGCCCCGCGCCGGAGCCGGGCAAACTCTCCGCCGCCCGGCTGGGCTCCGGGGGCGGCACCGTGATCTTCGGCGCGGTGGGCGGCGAGCGGGGGGACAGCCTCACCGTCCGCCTCACCTATGGAGGCGGGCAGAGCCTGACCCAGCGGGTCTATCCCGGCCAGACCTTCCACTTCCTGCTGGAGGGCAGCCCCGCGCTGGAGAAGCTGGAGCTGCTCCAGGGCAGACAGGTGCTGGACGGCTGTACCGGGCTTTCGTAGTGATTTGTGAAGCCGCGGCGGAAGGGGCAAACAACGTGCGGGCCGGTCAAAAGACCGGCCCGCACATTGTTATTGCTCCGCCAACTGTTCCAGCAGCACCTGACGCACCACCGCCGGGGCCGCCTGGCCCCTTGAGCTGGCGCATGACCTGCCCCACCAGGAAGCCGAAGGCCTTCTCCTTGCCGGAGCAGTAGTCGGCCACCGATTTTTCATTGGCGGAGAGCACCTGCTCCACCACCTGGGCCACCAGGCCCGCGTCGGACACCTGGGCCAGACCGTGGGCGGCCACATACGCGTCCACGTCGCCGTCGGTCTCGAAGACCGCCTCGCACACTTTGACGGCGGTGTTGCGGTTGAGCTGCCCCTCCTTCACCAGCTGGATCAGCCGGGCCAGGGTGGGGGGCGTCAGGGCCATGTCCCTGGCCTCCAGGCCGTGGGCGGAGAGCTGGGCCAGTACCGGCCCCATGAGCCAGTTGGCCGCCTGCTTGGGCTCCGCCCCCAGGGCCACCGTCTCCTCGAAAAAGCGGGCCAGGGCCTTCTGGGAGGTGAGCATCTCCGCGTCGTAGGGGCCCAGGCCCCAGGCGGCCTGATAGCGGGCCCGCTTGGCCGTAGCCAGCTCCGGCTGGCTGGCCCGCAGCGCCTGGATGTAGGCCTCGCTCAGCTCCAGGGGCGGAAGATCCGGCTCGGGGAAGTAGCGGTAGTCCTGGGCGTCCTCCTTGGAGCGCATGGGATAGGAGGCGTCCTTGTTCTCGTCCCAGCGCCGGGTCTCCTGCACCACCCGGCCGCCCGCCTCCAGCCGTTCGATCTGCCGCCGGGCCTCATAGCCGATGGCCCGGCGGATGGCCTTGAAGGAGCTGAGGTTTTTCAGCTCGGTGCGGGTGCCCAGCGTGTCCGAGCCCGCCGGGCGCACCGACAGGTTCACGTCGCACCGGAGGGAGCCCTCCTGCATCTTGCAGTCGGAGACGCCCAGGTATTGCAGGGTCTCCCGCAGCCACTCCAGGTAGGCGACCACCTCCTCCGCCGTGCGGAAGTCGGGCTGGGTGACAATCTCGATGAGGGGCACGCCGCAGCGGTTGTAGTCGATTTTGGTCTGCTCCGTCCAGGGGTCGTGGATCAGCTTGCCCGCGTCCTCCTCCATGTGCAGCTCGTGAATGCCCACGGTGCGGCCCCCCGCCTCCACCGCTCCGTCCCGGCCAATGGGCAGGTAGAGCTGGGAGATCTGGTAGGCCTTGGGCAGATCGGGGTAGAAGTAGTTTTTCCGGTCGAACCGGCTGTGCCGGGTGACGGTGCAGCCCAGGGCCAGGGCGGCCCGGACGGCGTACTCCACCACCTTCCCGTTGAGCACGGGCAGCGCCCCCGGCATGCCGGTGCACACCGGGCAGCAGTGGGTGTTGGGCGCGCCGCCGAAGGCGGTGGTGCAGGCGCAGAAGATTTTGCTTTTGGTGGCCAGCTCCACATGGGTCTCCAGGCCGATTACGGTTTCCCAGTTCACAGCGCGTCACCTCCTTTGGCGGCTGCAGGTGTGTCCGGATGGCGGCGGTGCCAGTCGGTCTCCTGCTGGTAGGCGTGGGCGGCGTCCAGCACCGCCAGATCCCCCAGGGCCGGGCCGATGAGCTGGGCGCCGATGGGCAGGCCGCTCCGGTCGAAGCCGCAGGGCATGGACAGGGCGGGCAGGCCCGCCAGGTTGGCGGGGACGGTGTAGATGTCGCTCAGGTACAGGCTCAGCGGGTCGGCCAGGCCCTCCCCCAGACGGGGGGCGGTGGTGGGGGCCACCGGGGTGAGGAGGAGGTCGTACCTCTGGAAGACCGCGTCAAAGGCGGCCTTCAGCCTGGCCCTGGCCTGGAGGGCCTTTTTGTAATAGGAGTCGTAGCAGTCCGCGGAGAGGACGAAGGTGCCCAGCAGAATCCGCTTCTTCACCTCCGGGCCGAAGCCCTCGGTGCGGGTTCTGCGGTACAGCTCCTCCAGACTGCCGCAGCCCTCCGCCCGCCAGCCGTATTTCACCCCGTCGAACCGGGCCAGGTTGGAGGAGGCCTCGGCGCAGGCCAGGATGTAGTAGGCGGGCACCGCGTAGTCCAGCAGGGGCAGGGAGCACTCCTCCACCACCGCCCCCCGCGCCCGGAGCACCCCGGCGGCGGCCCGGACGGCGGCGGCCACCTCCGGCTCCAGCGCGCCGCCGAAGCACTCGGCGGGCAGGCCGATGCGCCTGCCCCGCACGTCGCCGGTGAGGGCGCAGAGCAGTCCCCCGGTGGGGAGCTCCAGACTGGTGGCGTCCCGGGGGTCCCGCCCACGGATGAGCTCCAGCACCGCCGCGCAGTCGGCGGCGGAGCGGGCGATGGGGCCGAGCTGATCCAGGGAGGAGGCGTAGGCGACCAGGCCGTACCGGGACACGGAGCCGTAGGTGGGCTTCATGCCGGTGACGCCGCAGTGGGCGGCGGGCTGGCGGATGGAGCCTCCGGTGTCCGAGCCGATGGCGTACCACACCTCCCCGGCCGCTACCGCGGCGGCCGCCCCGCCGGAGGAGCCGCCGGGGGAGCGGGTGAGATCCCAGGGGTTTTTCGCCGGGCCGTAATAGGAGGTCTCACAGGTGGAGCCCATGGCGAACTCGTCCAGGTTCAGCTTGCCCATGGACACCGCCCCGGCGGCGGTCAGGCGCTCCACGGCGGTGGCGTCGTAGCAGGGGGTGAAGTCCCCCAGGATTTTGGAGGCGCAGGTGGTGCGCATTCCCCTGGTGCAGAGGTTGTCCTTGTAGGCCATGGGCACCCCGGCCAGGAGGGAGGCGGACGGCGCGGGGGCGGGGGCGGGCGAATCCGCCACGGTGATAAAGGCGTTGTTGCCCGGCTGGCAGGCGGCGATCTGCCCGGCGGCGGTGGAAATGGCCTCGGCCTGGGTGACGGCTCCGGCCCGGAGCTGCCCGGCCAGCTCCAGGGCAGTCAGTTCATACAGCTCCATATTCCACCTCACTCCACGGCTTTGGGGACGAGAAAGCTCTCCCCGTCGGCGGCCGGGGCCCCGGCCAGCAGGGCCGCCCGGTCGGCGGAGGGGGCGGTTTCATCGGGGCGCAGGATGTTTTTCAGCGGGAAAACATGGCTCAGCGGCTCCGCGCCGGCGGTGTCCAGGCCGTCCAACACCGCCATGTAGTCCAGAATCCGCTCCAGCTCCCGGGCGATCTCCTCCTTCTCCCCGCCGGGGAGGGAGAGGCGGGCCAGATCGGACAGATGGTCAATCCGCGCTTCGGTAATGTTCATGGGAAGGGTTCCTCCTTTTTCTTCGCTGTCTGGGGGGCGAACCGCGCCCGCCCCCGCTCCTTATGGCTCGAGTCTGGTCCGGTCCCGGGGAAACAGGCTGGCCCGGCGGATGTTGTCCAGGCCGCACAACTGCATGGTCAGCCGCTCCAGGCCGATGCCCAGGCCGCCGTGGGGCGGCGCGCCGTGCTTGTGGAACAGCAGGTAGCCCGAAAAATCCTCCGGCTCCATGCCCCGCGCCTTTAACTTTTCCACCTGCTGGCCGTAATTGTGGATACGCTGGCCCGCCGGTGGTGATCTCCACCCCCCGGAAGAGCAGATCGAAGGAGAGGGTGTACCGGGGATCTTCCGGATCGTCCATGGTGTAGAAGGGACGCTTCCTGCCGGGGTAGTGGGTGACGAACACGAAGTCGCTGCCCCACACCTCCTTGGCGTACCGGCCGATGTGCTGCTCCTCCTCCGGCTCCAGATCGTAGGGCTCCCGGATGGCATAGCCGTAGGCCTCCGCCGCCAGGCGCTTGGCCTCGTCAAAGCGGACGGCGGGTATGTGCTGTGCATCGGGCAGCTCCGCGCCCAGCAGGGCCAGCTCTCCGGCGTATTCCTGCCGGAGCAGGGCCACAAGGCGGCGCAGAAAGCCCTGCTCCAGCGCCATCAGGTCGGTAAAGGAGTGGAGAAAGCCCATCTCCAGATCCAGGGAGGTGTATTCGTTCAGGTGCCGCTGGGTGGCGTGCTTCTCCGCCCGGAACACCGGGCCGATCTCATACACCCGCTCAAACACCCCCACCATGACCTGCTTGTAGAGCTGGGGGGACTGGGCCAGCACCGCCTTCCGGCCGAAGTAGTCCACCCGGAACTGGCTGGAGCCCCCCTCGGCCCCGGCCCGGCCCAGCTTGGGGGTGTGGATCTCGGTAAAGCCCTCCCCCTGGAGAAACTCCCGGAAGGCCCGGCAGACGGCCGCCTGGATGCGGAACACCGCCCGGGCGCGGGGGGCGCGGAGGGTCACTGGGCGGAGGGAGAGCTCCGTGTCCAGGCTGACGGAACTCTTTTTGGACAGGGGCACCGGCGGGGGCGCGGCGGGCCGGGAGAGCACCGTGAACCGGGCCTCCGCCAGCTCCGCCCCGCCGGGCGCCCGGGGTTCGGGCCGGAGTAAGCCGGAGACAGAGACGGCGCACTCCTCACGCACCCCCTCAGGACGCCGGGGACAGACGCACTGGATCAGCCCCTCCCGGGTGCGCAGGGTGAGGAAGGTGACCCCGCCCAGATCCCGCAGGGCGTGCACCATCCCGTGCAGGGTGACGGCCCGGTTATTCCGGCCCACCACCGCCGCGTCAAATTTCGTTGCCAGAACTTCCATGCCAATCACACCTTTCTGCAAAAAAGAATAAAAAAATCCCGAAGCCGGTTTTCCAGCTTCGGGACGGAATAAACTCCGCGGTACCACCCAAAATTGCGCCGTCGTGTGCAACGGACGCCACTCGGAACCCTTAACGCGGGTGGGACGGGCGCGCCTACCCCCTGAGGCCAGGGCTCGGGACGCCGGCTCAAACGTGTTGCGCCATCCCATCCTGCCGGACCGGGCTCTCAGTCGGTGACCCGGATTCTCTGTCGGCCCTCACGGGGGGCGGTCGTTCTCTCTGCCTTTGTTGAGCGTAGTATACGCAGTTTGAAGGCAAAAGTCAAGCACAAAATTTTTTTGCACCGGGGGCGCGGGTGTGGTACAATGTCGAAAACCACACACTGAGGTGAGAGACTATGAAGGATTGGGACGCCCTCTATGAGGAGTGCATCCACTGTCAGAAGTGCGGCCTGGCGGAGACCCGGACCAACGTGGTGTTCGGCGAGGGAGCCAGGGACGCGGAGGTCATGTTCATCGGGGAGGGCCCCGGCGAGCAGGAGGACCGCACCGGCCGGCCCTTTGTGGGCCGGGCGGGCCAGCTGCTGGACGATATGCTGGCCATGATCGACCTGAAGCGGGAGAAGGTGTTCATCGGCAACATGGTCAAGTGCCGCCCGCCCCAGAACCGGGACCCCCTGAACATTGAGCAGGAGGCCTGTATCGGCTATCTGCGCAACCAGGTGGCCCTGCTCAAACCGAAGATCATCGTCTGCCTGGGACGCATCGCCGCTATGAAGCTCATTAAGGAGGACTTCAAAATCACCCGTGAGCATGGCCAGTGGATCGAAAAGGCCGGGGTGTGGATGATGGCCATGTACCACCCCTCTGCCCTGCTGCGGGATCCCCGCAAGCGGCCGGAGAGCTTTGAGGACTTGAAGAGCCTCCAGGCCAAAATCCGGGAGGTCTGTGTGCGCACATACTGAAACAAAAGTGAGGCGGAATTCCGCCTCACTTCTGTTTTGTGGTCACCCGCTTGATGACCTTCAAACGGGCAAACTCCTCCCGCTCCTTCTCCTCCAGGGCGTCGGTGATGAAACGGATGGTGCCGTCCAGGCCGGGAATGACAATGTTCTGTAAAGCGTTGGCCCGCTTCTGGGTCTTTTTGATGGCGTCGGCCAGGCGGTAGATAGAGGTCTCCACCTCCGCCAGCCGGCGGGTCAGCTCCTTGACCCTGTAGAACTTGAGGTAGCACTCATCCAGCTCGGAACAGGTATCCCCCATGCCGTACTCCGGCCGGGGCGGGGGGGACTGGCCGGGGATGCGGGGCAGCTCCACCCCCATAACGGAGCGGTAGCGCAGGGTCAGGGAGTCGTCCACATCCACCGCCTCCGCGATGCGGTCGCAGATGCCCAGGCGGATGTTGGCCGCCTGGAGGGCGGTGTACGCCTCGGTAAAGACGGCGTCGATCTGTCCCTGCAACTCCTTGGCGGTGTCCATCATGCCCATGAGTTCCCGGATGAGGATGTTGCGCTTGCGGTCCATCAGCTCGTAGCCCGTCCGGGCCAGCATCCGGGAGCGCTTGGCGGCGATCAGGTTGCCCTTGGTGGGCAGCAGGTTGGCCATGGCGGTTGACCTCCTTTCCGGCTATGACTGCTTCCGCTCAAAGAGCTCCTTCCACGCCCCCTCCACATAGTGGGCCTCGATGGTCTTGGCGTCCACCCGGTCCAGCTCGCCCCTGGGCAGCATGGTCAGCAGCTTCCACCCCAGGTCCAGCGTCTCCGCAATGGTGCGGTTGTCCACCAGGCTCTGGTGGACAAACCTGCGCTCGAAGGCGTCGCCGAAGGCCAGATACTGCTTGTCCAGCTCGCTCAGCTCGTCCTCGCCGATGACGCTGGCCAGGCTGCGGGCGTCCTGAACTTTGGAGTAGGAGGCAAAGAGCTGGTTGGACACGTCGTAGTGGTCCTCCCGGGTGAAGCCCTTGCCCACGCCATCCTTCATCAGGCGGGACAGGGAGGGGAGAATGGCGATGGGGGGATAGATGCCTTTCTGATCCAGCTCCCGGTCCAGCACGATCTGCCCCTCGGTGATGTAGCCGGTGAGATCGGGGATGGGGTGGGTGATGTCGTCGTTGGGCATGGTGAGCACCGGCACCTGGGTCACCGAGCCGGCGCGGCCGTGGATCATGCCCGCCCGCTCGTAGAGGGAGGCCAGATCCGAGTAGAGGTAGGCGGGGAAGCCCTTGCGGGAGGGGATCTCCCCCTTGGAGGAGGAGAACTCGCGCAGGGCCTCGCAGTAGGAGGTCATGTCGGTGAGCACCACCAGCACGTGGTAGCCGTGCTCAAAGGCCAGGAACTCCGCCGCCGTAAGGGCGCAGCGGGGGGTGAGGATGCGCTCGATGATGGGGTCGGAGGCCAGGTTGAGGAACATGACCACCCGGCTCAGGGCGCCGGCCTCCTCGAAGGAGCGGCGGAAGAACTCGGCGGTGTCGTTCTTGACGCCCATGGCGGCGAAGACAATGGCGAACTCCCCGTCCTGGTTGGGCACCTTGGCCTGCCGCACGATCTGGGCGGCCAGCTCGTTGTGCTTCATGCCGGAGCCGGAGAAGATGGGCAGCTTCTGCCCCCGGATGAGGGTGGCGCAGCCGTCGATGGCGGATATGCCGGTGTAGATGCAGCTTCGAGGGTACTTGCGGGAGACGGGGTTGATGGCGGAGCCGTTGATGTTGCGCCGCTCCTCCGGGTAGATCTCGCCCAGGGCGTCGATGGGGCGGCCCGCGCCGTCGAACACCCGGCCCAGCATCTCCTTGGACAGGGCGATGTCCATGCTCTTGCCGGTGAAGTGGGTGGAGGCGTTCTCCAGAGAGATGCCCCGGGTGCCCTCAAATACCTGGAGAACCACCCGGTCGCCGTCAATGAGGATGACGCGGCCATAGCGGCGCTCCCCGTTCTCCAGAGTGACCTCCGCCATCTCGTCGTAGGCCACGTCCTTGACCCCCTCCAGGGCGATGAGGGAGCCGGACAGCTCCGAAAGGCCGATGTATTCCAGTCTCATGTCAGTGTTTCACCTCTATCTCCAACCTCAACGGTTGGCCTCGTTGACCTGCCGCAGGGCGTCCTCAATGGCGGCGTCATACTCCGCAAACTTCTCCTGGCCGTCGTTGGGCACCTCGTACTTCATCTTGGCCAGAGACTCGAAGATGCCGGTCTCCTTGAGCTGGGACAGGGGGATGGCCCGGGAGACGATGTCCTTGGCGCCGCTGTAGAGCTTGAGCATCAGCTCCATCATGCGCAGCTGCTTGTCCAGGGGCACATAGGTGTCGATGGCGTGGTAGGCGTTTTGCTGGAGAAAGCCCACCCGGAAGAGCTTGGCGGTCTCGATGATGAGCTTCTGATCCTCGGGCAGGATGTCCGCGCCGATGAGCTTTACGATCTCCATCAGCTCCGACTCCTTTTGGAGCAGGTGGGCCATCTGGTGGCGGCAGGTGACGAACTCCGGCCCCACGTGCTCGTCGTACCAGAGCCTGAGATCGTCGGCGTACTCCGAGTAGGAGGTCAGCCAGTTGATGGAGGGGAAGTGGCGGGCATAGGCCAGGGCGCGGTCCAGGCCCCAGAAGGTGCGCACATAGCGCTTGGTATTCTGGGTGACTGGCTCGGAGAAGTCGCCGCCCTGGGGGGAGACGGCGCCGATTACAGTGACGCTCCCCTCCTTCCCCTCCAGGGTCTTCACATAGCCCGCCCGCTCGTAGAACTCGGCCAGGCGGGAGGCCAGGTAGGCGGGGAAGCCCTCCTCGGCGGGCATCTCCTCCAGCCGTCCGGAGATCTCCCGCAGGGCCTCCGCCCAGCGGGAGGTGGAGTCGGCCATGAGGGCCACGTGGTAGCCCATATCCCGGTAGTACTCGGCGATGGTCATGCCGGTGTAGACCGACGCCTCGCGGGCGGCCACCGGCATGTTGGAGGTGTTGGCGATGAGGATGGTGCGGTTCATCAGGGGCTGCTGGCTCTTGGGGTCCAGTAGCTCGGAGAACTCCTCCAGGGCCTGGGTCATCTCATTGCCGCGCTCGCCGCAGCCCAGGTAGACGATGATGTCCGCGTCCGACCACTTGGCCAGCTGGTGCTGGGTCATGGTCTTGCCCGCGCCGAAGGGGCCGGGGATGGCGGCGGCGCCCCCCTTTCCGATGGGGAAAAGGGTGTCGATGATCCGCTGCCCGGTGACCAGAGGCCGGTCGATGGGCAGCCGCTGGGCGATGGGGCGGGGGGTGCGGATGGGCCACCGCTGGGCCAGGGCCAGGGGGTGGATCTGCCCGTGGTCGTCGGTGAGCTCCACCAGAGTGTCGCTGACCCGGTAGGCCCCGGCGGGCGCCACCTTGGTGACCCGGCCGGACACCCCGGTGGGCACCAGACAGCGGTGGACGATGAGGGGGGTCTCCGGGCAGGAGGCATAGAGTGCGCCAGGGGCGAGAACGTCGCCTGCCTTTACATGGAGGGTGACATCCCACGTCTTCTCCTGGTCCAGGGAGGGGATGTTCAGCCCACGGCCGATGAAGGGGCCGCTCTCCGCCTCAATGACCTTGAGGGGGCGAGCAATGCCGTCGAAGATGTTGGTCAGCATGCCGGGGCCCAGGGTGATGGCCATGGGGGCCCCCTGGCTCACCACCGGCTGGCCGGGCTTGAGGCCGGCCGTGTCCTCGTAGACCTGGACGGTGGTGGCCGAGCGGTCCACACTGACCACCTCGCCGATCAGGCCCTCCTCGCCCACGCTGACCATATCCATCATGGCCAGGCCCTTGCCGCCGGTCACCTTGACGACCGGGCCGTTGATGCCGTGGATGGTATAGTGCGTTTGATTCATTGGAAGTACCATCCTTTCTTATTCGTCGGAGAGCGACAGGCCGAAGAGCTCGGCAAAGTGGCCAGACAACTCGCCGGCTGCGCTGTCAAAGGAGGAGTCCACCCGCAGGCCCAGATCGGGGGACTCGGCGATCAGGCCGCCCAGGCGGAAGTCCCCCTCCCGGAAGGTCAGGCGGATCTGGGGCGCGGAGGCGGCCAGGGCCTCCCGAAAGCTCAGATCGTCGCCCCGCAGGGTAACCAGCACCTCCTCCGCGCCGGAGAGCTGCTCCAGCGCCTCGGCCAGCAGGGCAGTGAGCTGCTGGCCATAGGCGGGAGTGCGGGTGAAGGCGGCGATTTTGGCCCGCACCAGGGCGAAGACCTCCTGGGCCATCTCGGTGCGGCGCAGGTAGAGGGCCCGCTTGTTCTCCAGCATATGGCGGGACACGCCCCGCCCGGCCTCCGACTGGATGCGGGCCACCTCCCCGTGGATGCATTCATAGGCCTCCTTCAGCGCCGCGTCCTCTGCTTCCTGAAAGCGGAGTTCCCGGCGGCGCTTGACCTCCGCGAGGGCGCGCTTGCTCTCGTCGGCGGCTTCCGCCAGGATTTTGGCGGTGAAGCGGTCCAGCTTTTGATTCATATCAGGCATAGTTAACCTCCTCACGGAGCTGGTCAGAGCTTGACTCCAATGGCCTCCCGGATGTAGCGGGTGATGGAGTCGGGGGCGCGGCCGGCGCTGTGCCGGTCGGGGATCTCCACCACCAGGGGCCGCTGGGCGGTGAGCTTCAGCGGGGCGATGAGATCCTGGCACAGGGCGGCCAGCTTTTCGGTGATGAGCAGCACGGCGATGTCGGGATCGGCGGCGGCGGTCTGGATGGCGGCGCGCACCAGGGGCTCCTCCCGCACCACGACCCCTTCGATGCCAGCCAGGCGCAGCCCCACCTGGGTATCCGTGCTGTCGGTGATGACGAAGTATTTCATAAGTTGCCTCTCAGCGTTTCGCCCGCCCCGCGGGCGAAATCAAATCAAAATCCGTGCGGAGCAGGACACACCCCAGGGTACCTTTTCCTTGCCCCTCGGAGCAATTCAACTTGTGTGCCTGCGCAGCACACCGATACCTCTGGACGGATTACACGAAGAGCAGCAGCAGCGCCACGATCAGGCCGTACAGCGCCACACCCTCGGCCAGGCCAACGAAGATGAGGGCCTTACCGAAGGCCTTGTCGTTCTCGGAGATGGCGCCCAGGGCGGCAGACGCGGAGGAGGCCACGGCGATGCCGCCGCCGATGCCGCTCAGGCCCACGGCCAGGGCGGCGCCTACGTACTTGAGGCCCTCGGCGATACCGCCAGCCGCCGCGGCGGCCTCAGGCGTGCCGGCGGCGGAGGCGCTGCCGCCGATGCCCACCACGCTGGCCAGCACCAGGAAGGCGAAGAAGGAGGCGATGTTGGCTCCAAGGGCCCGCTTGGCCCTGCGTCCGGTGTACTTGCGGATGCCGATGAGGAACAGGGGGGAGAAAACCGCGAAGGCGGCAAAGAACAGGACAATGAATTTCAGCATGGTGACTACCTCCTCAGGATTACCCGTTTGTGCGGGCAGCATAGTCGATTTTTTTCGGGACAAAGGGGATGCCGCCGTCGTCGTAGAAGCGGCCGAAGAGCTCGTAGAACTCGAGACGGAGCACCTGGATGCCCACCAGAAGGCCCTCGAAGCCCATGACGAAGGCGTTGCCCAGCACCAGGATCAGGATGCCCGCCGGGCCGCCCACCCCGCCGGCCAGGCCGGCCAGCATGTGGACCACCAGCATCAGGCCCACGTGGGTGATGGCATAGGCGCCCACGCGCATGAAGGACAGGGTGTTGGTCAGGTAGCTGAGCAAGGTCTCGAACAGCTCGAAGAAGCCGGTGCCCAGCACCTCGCCCACTGAAAATTCCCTCCAGTGGGGGTTCTTGGCCAGCAGATGGGACAGCGGCTCCCGCAGGAGCATAAGCACCAGGGGGAGGATGAGCACGGGCAGCACATAGGCCGGGGTGAACAGGTTCACGCCGAAGGCCAGGGTGGACACGGCCGCGGTGAGCAGTCCGGCGTAAAACACGATGCCCGCCGCGCCGTTGGGCCCGAAGAGGATTTTTTCATAGTTTTTCTGGCGGATGCCGTTGAGGATGTTGATGACCATCACCAGCAGCAGCATAAACACGCCCAGACAGATGGACAGGACCAGCAGCAGCAGGACATTGCTCACCACGCCCAGGCCCGCAAAGGTAGTCTCCTCCATGATTTTAAAACCGGGGAGAATGTCCTCAAAGCCGAACACTGACCCGTAGACGCAGCCGAACAGCGCGCCAGACAGGCCGCAGCAGGTGATGATGCCGCCCAGCCACATGCCCTTCCACCTGGCCAGTACAAGGCCAATGAGGGCCAGACAGAGCCCCTGCCCCAGATCGCCGAACATGATGCCGAAGAACAGGCAGTAGGTCAGGGCCATGAACAGGGAGGGGTCCTTCTCGTTGTAGGCGGGCAGGCCATACATCTCCAGGAAGGGCTGGAACACCCGGCCCAGGAAGCAGGTTTTCAGCTTGGTGGGGGGCTTGGCGTGGCGCACGTCATCGGCGGTATCGGCTACGCAGGACAGGTTAGGAAACCGGGCGAGCGTTTTCTCAATCTCCGGCACCGCCGCCGCCGGCACCCAGCCGGTGAGGTAAAAGGTGCCCTTGCTGCGACAGGCGTACTGGCGCAGCCCGCAGCACTCGCTGTGGTAGCGCAGGTAGGAGTAGCTGGATAGAATGTGCTCCCGCTCCTGCCGGCGCAGCTCCTCCAGCTCCTGCCCCACCTGGGCCACCGCCGCCTGGGCGGCCTCCACCTGGGCGTTGAGCTCTGCCGTGGCGTTGTCCACCGTCCCGCCGGGCGGGTCCTCCAGACGAATGCGTACAAAGTGCAGGGAATTGAACAGGGAGTCCACCTTGTGGTGGGCCTCCTTGGTGGTGAAGTAGACCCCATATACCCGCCGGGCGCCCAGGGTGGTGGGGACGAAAAAGATGTCCTCCTCCTCGTTGAGGGCCTCCCGGAAGCCGTCGTAGGTCTCCCGGGGCAGGTAGCCGTATCGGAACCGGGCGTGATCCAGGCCCCAGAGCTCGTCCAGGCTGACGTTGAGTCCCCGGAGGTTCTGGAGCTGGTCCACCATGCTGCGGGCCTCGTCGGCCTTGTGCTCCAGCTCCTCCCTCCGCCGGTGCAGGGCGGCGATGCGCCCGGAGAGGGAATCGAAATAGGAAGCGAAATCCTCCAAGGGGGACGCGGGGTCGAAGGGGGCATAGGCCAGGGGGATGCCCGCCTCATCGGCCACCTCCACCGAGCGGTGGAGGAGTGCGCTGTAGGGGTTTTCCAGCTCCAGGGGCCGCAGGCCCTTCACGCTCCGCATGAGCTGCAGGGCGTTTTCCGGGTGGAACTCCTGGTCGATGACGCAGGCGCGCACCACATCGTCAAACCGCTCCAGCGGCCCGGCGATGGTGAGCAGCTTCATCGGGACAACGGACATTGCGGTAGCTCCTTCCTTGACATGGGCTTGGGGGGCTTATTGGCCCACCAGATCTGCGAGTTCTGCGCGGTAAGGGACGCCGTATTTCACCGACTCGATCACGTTAATCAGCACACTCAGCTCCAGCTCCTTGAGCTCCAGGTACGCCACGGCGGTGTAAATGGAGGGGGGCACGGCGGCGAGCTGACGCTTGTTGAAGCGGCAGATGGCCCGTTGGTAGTACTCCTCCACCGCGCCCACCGCCACGCCGTCGAAGCAGTCCCGGTAGGGGGAGTCCCGCAGCAGGGCGAAGACGTCGTCCACGCCGGGGGCGGCGCAGAGGGCGCGGGTGAAGTCGGGGTTGAGGCGGTAGTGAAAGGGGAAGAGAACGCGCAGATAGGTCTCCGGCTCCGTCTGGGGGAAGTAGGTCTTGAGGCGGAGCACATGGATGATGTTGAGCAGGTCGATCTGCTCCCCCAGGGCGCGGAGAAGTACCTTCTGGGTGCGGCCGGTGTACTGACAGTGGACGATGCGGTAGAGGTGGGAGAAGTAGGCGGTGCGCAGGGCGGCCTCCGCCAGGGTGAAGTCGGGCAGCGCGCCGTCCCGGCTTGGGCGCAGGTGCCGGAGCACGGGCGCGTAGATGGTGTCGCGGGCAGCGTCCAGGAGCTGGTCGTAGCTGGTGCAGGAGGCCAGGGCCCCCTCGTCCAGCCGCAGGCGGAGGGGCACCGCAGACGTGGGGGGAGGCTCCTTGGCGTAGCGGCCGGTCTTGAGCCGGCGTAGGGCGGCCAGGAGGGCGCTCCGCTCCGCAGCCCGGAGCTGGAACTGCATCAGGGGCTTGTCCTCCCGGGGAACGTAATAGGACAGGCTCCGGTACTCCAGCCGCAGCTCGTCCCGCAGAGCGCCCTCCATCTCCACCCGGCCCACGTAGGACCAGGCGCCGGGGGGGACCAGGGACAGGGCGCGGCTCCAGCCCGGATGCTGCCGCAGGGCCTCCAGCAGTTCGGCCTCATTTTTCAGCCCGGCCAGCCGGGCAAAGTCGTCCGCCCGCAGGCGCTTGCCGTAGAGGGCGCGGATCTTGGCGGACAGCGCGCCGTAGGTCATCTCCGCGTTTTTCACGGCTGTACGCCCACGATCAGGGAGAACAGGGTGTCCACCCAGCGCTCCTTGTTTTTCTCATAGGACGCCTCCACCGCGCGCATGGTCTGCTCCAGCTTTCGGTCCAGCCGGTCCAGCGCCTCCTCGGCGGCGGCCTCCTCAGTCTGCTGCACCTGCTCCAGCCGCTGCCGGGCCCGCGCCAGATAGCTCTCGCGCATAGCGGAGATTTCCTCGTCCAGACCGGCCTGGAGCTGCTGCCGCCTGGCACGGGACTCCTCCGCCAGCACTTTGGCGCCCTGCTCGGCGGCCATGATCTGGCTGACCATCTCGGCGTAGTCCATCGTAACACCTCCGTCGTTGTTTGAAGTGAAAAGGGATTTGTACGTCACCGTTTATCATACCATATTGAGAAATGGATTTCTACAAGAAAATGGCAGGGATAAATAAAATATTTCATCATACCGCACAAAGCGGCGAATGCCGCGCGGGGGAGCTTGAATGCGCTATTGTAATCCTGGGAGGGGACGTATATAATAAGAGTTTATAAAGCTGTCCCGCGGCTTGCGCGGGCTCAAACGCAGATGGGAGGAAGTATTATGGCAAAGCTGCTCCGGCTTCTGGAACAAGACTGCACGCTGACCCATGAACAGCTTGCATCCATGACGGATATGACTGTGGCGGACGTGGAGGCCGCCATTCAGCGCTATGAGGCGGACAAGACCATCCTGGGCTATCAGGCCATCGTGGACTGGGACCGCACCGACCGGGAGGCGGTCACCGCCCTCATTGAGGTGAAGGTGACGCCCCAGCGGGGCGACGGCTTTGACCGGGTGGCCGAGCGCATCTACCAGTACGACGAGGTGGAGAGCGTCTATCTGATGAGCGGCGCCTTTGATCTCACCGTCATTATCTCGGGCCGCACGCTGAAAGAGGTGGCCCAGTTTGTGGGGGAGCGCCTGTCCACCCTGGAGGACGTGACGGGCACCGCCACCCATTTTATCCTGCACAAGTACAAGGAGAAGCACCTGATCTTTGAAAAGCAGGAGCAGCAGGAGAAGGAGTGGATCTTTTCATGAATTACGATGAAATACTCTGCCGGCGCATCCAGGAGGTCAAACCCTCCGGCATCCGGCGCTTTTTCGATATTCTGGAGGAGATGAAGGATGCCATCTCCCTGGGCGTGGGGGAGCCCGATTTCGTCACCCCCTGGCACATCCGGGACGCGGGCATCTACTCTCTGGAGAAGGGCTTCACCAAGTACACCTCCAACGCCGGCATGGCGGAGCTGCGCCGGGAGATCGCGGCCTACCTGAACCGCCGCTTCGGCCTGCAATACGACTTCGCCCATCAGATTGTGGTCACCGTGGGCGGCAGCGAAGCCATCGACCTGGCCCTGCGGTGCATCCTCAACCCCGGCGATGAGGTGATCATCCCCGTGCCCTCCTTTGTGTGCTACGGGCCCCTGACGTCCATGGCCGGGGGTACGCCGGTGTACGTGGAGCTGAAGGCGGAGAACGAGTTCCGCCTCACCGCCGCGCAGCTCCGCGCCGCCCTCACCCCCCGCACCAAGGCCGTGGTGCTCCCCTTCCCCTCCAACCCCACCGGCGGTATTCTGGAGCGGGCTGATCTGGAGGCGCTGGCCGGGGTGCTGAAGGACACCAACGCCATGGTCCTCTCCGACGAGATCTACGCCGAGCTGACCTACGGCCAGAAGCACGTGTCGCCCGCCAACCTGCCGGAGCTGTACGACCGCACCATCGTGGTCAACGGCTTCTCCAAGAGCCACGCCATGACCGGCTGGCGCATGGGCTACGTCTGCGGCCCCGCGCCCATCCTCCAGCAGATGCTCAAGCTCCACCAGTTCGGCATCATGTCCGCCCCCACCACCAGCCAGTACGCCGCCATTGAGGCCATGCGCAACGGCGACGTGGACATCGAGAAGATGCGGGACGAGTACGACGGCCGCCGCCGCTATCTGGTGGAGGGCCTGCGCCGCATCGGCCTGCCCTGCTTCGAGCCCAAGGGCGCCTTTTACGTGTTTCCCGACATCCGGGGCACCGGCCTGACCTCCGACGAATTCTGCGAGCGGTTTTTGATGGAGGAGAAGGTGGCCGTCATTTCCGGCTCCGCCTTCGGCCCCGGCGGCGAGGGCTTCATCCGCTGCTGCTACGCCACCAGCATGAAGGACATCGCCGAGGCCCTGACCCGCATGGACAACTTCCTGACCAACCTGCGCAAGAAGCAGGCCCGGGAGGGCTGAGCTTCCATCCACCCCCATTCTAAGAGGAGGCAGCATATGTACATCACCTGTCTGGACATGGAGGGCGTGCTGGTCCCCGAGATCTGGATTGCCTTCGCCGAGGCCAGCGGCATCCCCGCCCTCAAGCGCACCACCCGGGACGAGCCCGATTACCACAAGCTGATGGAGTACCGCCTGGGCATACTGCGGGAGCACGGCCTGGGGCTGCGGGAGATTCAGGCTACCATTGCCCAAATCGACCCCCTGCCCGGCGCGCGGGCGTTTCTGGACGAGCTGCGCAGCTTCACCCAGGTGCTCATCCTCAGCGACACCTTTGAGCAGTTCGCCCAGCCCCTGATGAAAAAGCTGAACTGGCCCACCCTGTTCTGCAACACCCTGGAGGTGGCGCCCGACGGGGCCATCACCGGCTTCCGCATGCGCTGCCCCCAGTCCAAGCTGACCACGGTGAAGGCCCTCCAGTCCATCGGCTACGACACCATCGCCGCCGGGGACAGCTACAACGACCTGGGCATGATCCAGGCCAGCCGCGCCGGCTTCCTCTTCAAGAGCACGGCGCAGATCAAGGCCGATCACCCGGAGGTGCCCGCCTACGAGGGCTTTGACGAGCTGCTGGCCGCCATCCGGCGGGCCATGGACTGAGGAGGGCGGACGTATGCGCGACCCGTTTGACGGCCTGGCCTTCCGCCCGGCGGACATCCTCCTGCCCCAGAACTGTGATTACACCAAGTGGTCGGTGGTGGCCTGCGACCAGTACACCTCCCAGCCGGAGTACTGGCAGGAGGTGGAGGAGCTGGTGGGCTCCGCCCCATCCACCCTGCGCCTGATCCTGCCCGAGAGCTGCCTGGACGGCCCAAGCGTGGAGACCGACATCATGGAGGTCAACAACACCATGACCCGCTACCTGCGGGAGGAGCGGTTCTGCACCCTGCCCGCCAGCCTGATCTATGTGGAGCGGCGGCTGGACAACCTGCGCCTGCGCCGGGGCCTGGTGGGCATGGTGGATCTGGAGCAGTACGACTACGAGCCCGGCGCGGAGGCCCAGGTGCGGGCCACCGAGGGCACCGTCATGGCCCGCATTCCGCCCCGGGTGGCGGTGCGCAAGAACGCCCCCCTGGAGCTGCCCCACGTGATGCTGCTGGCCGACGACCCGGAAAAGACGGTGCTTGAGCCCCTCTCCGCCCGCAAGGACCAGATGGAAAAGGTGTACGACTTCGACCTCATGGAGCGGGGCGGCCACATCGCCGGCTGGCGGCTGGACGGGGAGAGCATGGCCCTGGTGGCCGCCGCCCTCCGGAAGCTGGCCGATCCGGCGGCCTTCCGCGCCCGCTACGGTGTGGAGGACAAGCCGGTGCTCCTCTTCGCCGTGGGGGACGGCAACCACTCCCTGGCTACCGCCAAGGAGTGCTATGAGCGGCAGAAGAAGCTCACCCCCAGGGAGCAGTGGGACAGCCTGCCCGCCCGGTACGCCCTGTGCGAGCTGGTCAACCTCCACGACGCCTCCCTGGAGTTCGAGCCCATCCACCGGGTGGTCTTCGGCGTGGAGCCGGAGCGGGTGGTGGAGGAGCTGCTCTCCGCCCTCCCAGGCGCATACCGGGGGGAGGGGGACGGCCATGTGCTCCGCTTCTCCCATGCCGGGGGGAAGGGCGCGGTCACTGTGCCCCGCCCGGAGGCCCAGTTGGAGGTGGGCACCCTCCAGCCCTTCCTGGACGCCTACGTGAAGGAGCACGGGGGGAGCATCGACTACATCCACGGCGCGGATGTGGCCCGGGATCTGGCCGCCCGCCCCGGCAATATCGCCTTCCTGCTGCCCGCCATGGGCAAGGAGCAGCTCTTTCCCACCGTCATCCGGGACGGGGTGCTCCCCCGCAAGACCTTCTCCATGGGGGAGGCCCACGACAAGCGCTTTTACCTGGAGGCGCGCAAGATCCGATAAGGGGGTGACCCGGTGTCCGTTCTGGAAACAAGGGCCTACGCCAAGCTGAATCTCTCTCTCGACGTGCTGGACCGGCGGAGCGACGGCTACCACGAGATGCGCATGGTCATGCAGACCGTGACCCTCAGCGACGCCCTCCGCCTGGAGACCGGCACGGGAAAGCCTCTGTCCATGCGCAGCAGCCTGGGCTTCCTGCCCGCCGACGAGCGCAACCTGGCGGCGGCCGCCGCCCTGCGCCTGTGCGCGGAGACGGGGGCGGACTGCGGCGGGCTGTCCATTGAGCTGGACAAGTCCATCCCGGTGTGCGCCGGGCTGGCGGGGGGCAGCGCCGACGCCGCTGCCGTCCTGCGGGGGCTCAACCGCCTGCTGGGGCTGGGCCTCCCGCCGGAGCGGCTGGAGGCCATCGGGGCCCGGGTGGGCTCCGACGTGCCCTACTGCGTCCGGGGCGGCACCGCCCTGGCCGAGGGGCGGGGGGAGGTGCTCACCACTCTGCCCGCCCTGCCCGACTGCCATGTGGTGCTGTGCAAGCCCGCCTTCTCGGTGCCCACGCCGGAGCTCTTCGCCAGGCTGGACGGCTGCCGCATCCGCCGCCGCCCGGACACCGCCGGTCTGCTGGCCGCCCTGGCGGCGGGGGATCTGGCCGGAGTGGCCCGGCGCATGTATAACGTGTTTGAGGATGTGCTCCCCGAGCGGCGGGGCGCGGAGGTGCAGCGCATCAAGAACGCCCTCGTTCAGCAGGGGGCCCTGGGGGCCTCTATGAGCGGCACCGGCTCCACCGTCTTCGGCCTGTTCGACCGGGAGGAGGCCGCCCGCCGGGCCTATGAGCTGCTCCAGGAGAGCTACCGGGATACCTTTTTGGCCCGCAGCCTGGAAAAAATGGTATAGAAACCGGCATCACCGTCCACAATGTAGGCACTACATAGTGGACGGTGATGTTTTATGACGCAATCCAAGACCCTGCGCCGGTGGGAGCTGGCGCTGCTGCTGGGGGTGGCCCTGGCGGCCCTGCTGGGGGTGTGGCTGGACGGAGCCCAGGCGGCCCTGTCCGACCAGGTGATCCGCCTGCACGTGCTGGCCAACTCGGATTCCGAGGCCGACCAGGCCCTCAAGCTCCGGGTGCGGGACCGGGTGCTGGCCGAGGCGGAGGAGCTGTTTGTTCCCGGAGCCGGCCGGGCGGAGACAGAGGAGCTCCTCCGCGCCCACCTGTACGACCTGGCCGCCGCCGGGGCGGAGGTGGTGGGGGAGGCGGGCTATTCCTATCCGGTGACCGCCTCACTGGTGCACGACTACTGGTTCCCCACCAAGACCTATACCGACTTCGCCCTCCCGGCAGGGGCGTACACCGCCCTGCGCATCGAGATCGGCGCGGGGGGCGGGCAGAACTGGTGGTGCGTGGTGTTCCCGCCCCTCTGCCTGGGCTCCGTCAGCGAGACCACGCAGGAGACCGCCCTGGAGGCCGGGCTGACGGAGAACCAGGTCTCCCTGATGACCGGGGAGGACGAGGGCTACGTGGTGAAGTTCAAGGCCGTGGAGCTGCTGGAGCAGTTCAAGGGCTGGCTGGAAGGGCGATAAAAAGCGGCCTGCGCAAGCGCGCAGGCCGCTTTTTGCGGGGGAATTCAGCCGATGCCGCCGTAGGCGATGCCCAGAATCCATACCGCCACGGTGAGGAATACATAGAACCGGGCGGTGATGCCGAAAAGGCGGCCGGGGGCCCGGGCCCGGCCCAGGGCCAGCTCGGCCCGGATGCCCTTCATGCCCAGCACAAAGTAGATGCACACCGCCACCAGCAGCGCGCCGAAGGGAGAGACGTAGATGGTGATGAGATCCATCCAGCCTCCCCATGCCCGCCAGGGACTCCAGGAACAGGCCGGGGAGGAAGGCGGCCGCGCCCACCAGGAGGGTGGAAACGGTGCGGGACAGGCGGAAGGTGGAGGTGAGGGCCTCGCCGCAGGCCTCCAGCATGTTCATCAGGGAGGTGATGCCCGCAAAGAACACGGAGACGAAGAAGAGCAGGGCGAAGATGCGCCCGCCGGGCATCTGCTGGAAGATCTGGGGGAGGGTGACGAACATGAGCTGCGGCCCGCTGGTGGGGTCGATGCCGAAGGCAAACACCGCGGGCAGGATGGCGAAGCCCGCCAGCAGGGCGGCCAGGGTGTCCAGTACGGCGGTCATGCCCGCGTGGCGGAGGATGTTCTCGCCCTTTTTCATATAGCTGCCGTAGATGAGCATGCCCGCGCCGTTGATGGACAGGGAGAAGAAGGCCTGTCCCATGGCCATCACCCAGGTCTCCGGGTTGAGCAGATAGCTCCAGTCGGGCCGGAGCAGGTAGAGGTAGCCCTCCATGGCGCCGGGCAGGAAGGCCACCCGGACGGCGATGATGAGGAACAGGATGAAGAAGGCGGGCATCATGACCTTGCTGAGCTTTCTCAATGCCGGAGGCCACGCCGAAGATCAGGATGGCGGCCGTCACCGCCACCGCCGCGAAGTGCCAGGGGATGGAGCCGAAGTCCACCGCCAGGGCGGAGAAGAAGCCCTGAGCGTCCCCGGCCAGGACGGAGCCGGTGAGGGAGCCTGCGGCGTACCGCAGCACCCAGCCCACCACCACCGAGTAGCCGATGGCGATGCCCAGCACCCCCAGCAGGGGGATGGCGCCCAGCACCCGGCCGCCCCGGCGGCCCCGCTGCCGGAGCACGTAGTCCAGCGAGCCCATGGCGCCGGTGCCGGTGAGGCGGCCCAGGGCGAACTCCCCCGACAGGCCCACATAGCTGAACAGGGCGACGAACAGGAAATAGGGGATCAGGAAAGGCGCCGCCGCCGTACTGCCCCACCCGGTAGGGAAAGAGCCAGATGTTGGCCATGCCCACCGCGGAGCCCACCGCGGCCAGTACAAAGCCGATGGAGCTGGTAAACTTGCCGTCGGAACCGGATTTATGCATGAAATTCCTCCTCATTGAGCTTGACCATGTGGATGTGATCCTCCCACACGCCGTTGATGTTGAGATAGCGCCGGGCCAGCCCCTCTGGCCGGTAGCCCGCTTTCTCCGCCGCCCGCAGGGAGGCGGCGTTGCGGGGCATGACGTTGGCCTCCGCCCGGTGGAGCCCCAGCACCCGGAAGGCCCAGCCGGTGCCGTACCGGATGGCCTCGGAGCCGTAGCCCCGCCCCCAGAGGGCGGCGTCGATTTTGTAGGACACAAAGCAGGACTGGAAGGCTCCCCGGACGATCTCGTTGAAGCCCAGCGCCCCGATGATTTTGCCCGGGTGCCGGGGCTGTACCAGCAGGAAGCGGAAGCTCCGCCCCGCCTCCGCCCAGCCCAGCTCCTCTGCCAGGCGCTCGGCCTGCCCCTCCTCGGTGAAGAAGTCCTCCGGCTGCACCGGGTCAAAGGGGGCGAAGGCCGCCCGGTTGCGTCGGTAAAAGGCGGCGGCCGGCCGGGCCAGGGCGGGGCCCACCGCCAGAAAGCCCAGCCGGGGGGAGCGGAACACAAAGCGGTGCATGGGATACCTCCTTCCAATCTGCCTGGAGAGGTATTATACCATACCGGAGACGCTTTTGCACTATAAAGTCAAAAAGATTTTGGCCGGTGGGCAATGCGGTTTTCACATGCAAAAGATTCCATTTCGGAAGGTTGACCTGGGGGGCAGTTTTCGTTACAATAGAGGTATTGAGACAAGAGCCGTCCACCCAGGGGCGGCTCCGCCATTGCCAAGGAGAAAACCATGCTGAACAGAGAAGAGGAACTGCGCTTCTGCAAGGCGCGGAGGGCGGCTATCGCCCTGGACTACCAGAACCTGAACCCGGAGCAGAGGAGGGCCGCACTGGCCACCGATGGGCCGCTGCTGCTGCTGGCGGGGGCGGGCAGCGGCAAGACCACCGTGCTCATTCACCGCATCGCCAACCTGATGAAGTATGGCCGCGGGTCGGACTGCGATGAGGCGCCCGCCTGGGCCGCCCCCGCAGACCTGGCCTTTCTGGAGGGCTACGTCCAGAACCCCGATCCCGCCCAAAAGGCGGAGCAGGAGCGGCTGTGCCGGGTAGACCCGGCGGTCCCCTGGTCCATCATCGCCATCACCTTCACCAACAAGGCCGCCGGGGAGCTGAAGGAGCGGCTGGAGCGGATGCTGGGGCCGTCGGCCAACGACATCTGGGCCTCCACCTTCCACTCCGCCTGCGTGCGCATCCTGCGGCGGGACATCGACCGGCTGGGTTTCACCAGTTCCTTCACCATCTACGACACCGCCGACTCCGAGCGGGTGATCAAGGACATTGTGAAGGACTTCAACCTGGACGAGAAGGCCTTCGCCCCCCGCTCCATCCTGGGCTATATTTCCCGGGCCAAGGACGCCATGAAGCTGGGGAAGGACTACCTCCAGGAGTGCGAGAAGGCGGGGGACTACCGGCTGGTGAAAATCGCCAAGGTCTACGCCGAGTATGAGCGCCGCCTCCGGGAGGCCAACGCCCTGGATTTCGACGACATCATCCTGGACACCGTCCGCCTGCTCCAGAATTTTGATGACGTTCGGGAGTATTACCAGAAAAAATTCCGCTATGTACTCATTGACGAGTACCAGGACACCAACAACCTCCAGTATCTGCTGGCCTCCACCCTGGCGGGGGGGTACGAGAACATCTGCGTGGTGGGCGACGACGACCAGTCCATCTACCGCTTCCGGGGGGCCACCATCGAGAACATCCTCTCCTTCGAGTCCCAGTACAAGGGGGCGCGGGTGATCCGGCTGGAGCAGAACTACCGCTCCACCAAAAACATCCTGGAGGCGTCCAACGCGGTCATCCGCAACAATGAGGGCCGCAAGGGCAAGGAGCTGTGGACGGAGCACGAGGCGGGGGACAAGGTTCACTGCTACACCGCCATGAACGAGCACGACGAGGCCCAGTTCGTGGCCGCCCAGATCCTGGCCGGCTTCTCCGCGGGCCGGGGCTGGCGGGATCACGCGGTGCTCTACCGCATGAACGCCCAGTCCAACCAGCTTGAGCAGGCCTTCAAGCGCAACGGCATCCCCTACCGCATCATCGGGGGCATCCGCTTCTTCGACCGGGCGGAGGTCAAGGACATGATGGCCTACCTCTGCGCCGTCAACAACCCCAACGACGATCTGCGCCTGTCCCGCATCATCAACAACCCTCCCCGGGGCATCGGGGCCACCACCGTGGAGCGGGCCCAGGCCATCGCCCAGGCGGAGGGCCGCTCCCTGTGGGACGTGGTGAGCCACGCCAGGGACTGGCCGGAGCTTCAGAAGGCCGCCCCCCGCCTGTCCCAGTTCGCCGAGCTGATGGCGGAGCTGCGGAAGCTCTCCGGCGAGATGGAGCTGCCCGACTTTTACGAGGAGCTGGTGCAGCGCACCGGCTACGCCGTCATGCTGGAGCAGAAGAACACCGTGGAGGACCGCACCCGGCTGGAGAACGTCCACGAGGTGCTCTCCTCCATCCAGAACTACCTGGAGAATGCGGTGGATGAGCCCTCCCTGGCGGGCTTCCTGGACGAGATCGCCCTCTATACCGACCTGGACAGCCACGATCCCAGCGAGGACTGCGTGGTGATGATGACCATGCACTCGGCCAAGGGCCTGGAGTTCCCGGTGGTCTTTGTGGTGGGCGTGGAGGAGGGCATCTTCCCCGGCATCCGCGCCATCGGCGAGGCCGAGGAGATGGAGGAGGAGCGCCGCCTGTGCTACGTGGCCATGACCCGGGCCAAGGAGAAGCTCTATATGACCTGCGCCTCCCAGCGCATGCTCTTCGGCCGCACCAACTCCAACCGGCCCTCCCGCTTTTTGGGGGAGATCCCGCCGGAGTATGTGGAGAAGTCGGGCCGCCTGCCCTACGCCGAGCGGGCCGAGCGGGAGGCCGAGCGCCCTGCCCGCCGCGCGCCGGTGCGCCGCACCTTCGACCGGGGCTTCTCCATGGGCTCCGCCGCCGCCCCGGCCTCTGCCGGCGCGCCCGCCCCCGACTGGAAGAGCCCTGCGGCTGGGCGGGCCCCCGCCGGTGGTGCCCTGCCCGGGTTCCGCATGGGCGACAGCGTCCAGCACAAGGCCTTCGGCCGGGGCCTCATCACCAAAGTCACCCCCATGGGGGGCGATGCCCTGGTGGAGATCGCCTTCGACAGCGTGGGCACCAAGAAGCTGATGCTCAAGTCCGCCTCCCAGTACATGAAGAAGGTCTGAGCCGCAGCCCCAGACCTATAAGGGCGGCCCTTGCGGCCGCCCGCCCCCTACAGCAGCTCGGTGAAGCTGGTGATATACCGGTCGCAGAACCCCCGCATTTCCGCCTCGTAGGAGGCGTAGAAGGGGTCAAACACCCCCACGGCCCGGATGCCCACGGCCTGGGCCGCCCGGCAGGCGCCGGGGGAGTCCTCGAAGAGGGTGCAGTCCCCGGCCTCGGCCCCCAGCAGGGCCAGGGAGCGGGTGAAGGCCTCCGGGTTGCGCTTCTCCAGGCCCAGCTCCTGCACAAAGATGATTTGCCGAAAGTACCCCTCCAGCCTGTGGCGGGCCAGGGCGGCCCGGCACAGCTCGGGTACGCAGGCGGTGAGAAGGGCCATGGGCTCCCCGGCCGCGGCGCACCGGGCCAGGAACGCCTCCGCACCCGGCTTCATGGGCACCTGGCGGGCGTAGGCGTCCCGAGCCATGTCCAGCCACTCGGCCATGATGGCTTCCGGCGTCATGTCCAGGCAGTAGTAGTCCTTGGTGAACTGGGCGGCGATGGGGAAGATGGAGTGGCCCACGGTGTCGCTGTATTCGCGGGTGGGGGTGAGCCCCCGGCGGGCCAGAAAGCCGTTGTCAATCTCCACCCATACGCCGTTGGAGTCCACCAGCGTGCCGTCAAAGTCGAATAAGTACATGCTCGAACCCTCGTTTCCCGGTGAATGTGTGTAAACCTGATTTTATCATAGTCAAAGGAGAGGTACAACCATGACCGAACACAAAGAGAGCAGCGTCCTGGCCCGCTTCGCCAGCCCGCTGCTGATCCTGGCCACCATCATCTGGGGCAGCTCCTTCGTGGTGATGAAGTCCAGCGTGGACGTGCTGCCCACCTTCTGGCTGCTGGCCATCCGCTTTTCTTTTGCGGCCCTGGTGCTGGCGGTGGTGTTCATCCGGCGGTGGAAGGTGCTGGATAAGCAGTACCTGATCGGCGGCACGGTGATGGGCTTCTGCCTGTTTCTGGCCTACACCTTCCAGACCTTCGGCCTGGAGCAGACCACCTCCGGCAAGAACGCCTTCTTTACCGCCGTCTACTGCGTCATCGTCCCCTTCCTGTACTGGTTCATCGCCAAGCGCCGCCCCGACCGGTTCAACCTGATTGCCGCCTTCCTGTGCATCGGGGGGATCGCCCTGGTGTCCATCACCGGGGACAACGCCTCCGCCTTCAACATGGGCGATGTGCTCACCCTCATCGGCGGCTTCTTCTTCGCCGCCCACATCGTGGCCGTGTCCAGGTACTCCGAGGGACGGGACATCTTCATCCTCACCACCCTCCAGTTTGCCTCCTTCGCCCTCTTTTCCTGGCTGGGGGTACTGATCACCCGCCCGGCGCTGACGCCCGGCGTATTTGACAGCAGCCTGATCATGGGCCTGGCGTACCTGGTCATCTGCGCCTCCTGCGGCGCCCTCCTGTTCCAGAACATCGGCCAGAAGTACACCGCCCCCTCCACCGCCGCCGTGCTCCTCTCCCTGGAGGCCCCCTTCGGCGTGTTCTTCTCCATCCTCTTCGCCAATGAGCGGCCCACCCCCCTCATGTTCGTGGGCTTTGCGCTGATCTTCATCGCCGTGGTGTGCTCCGAGACCAAATTCTCCTTCCTGCGCAAAAAAAAGAGTTGACAAAGCCGGAACAGGTGCGTATAATACGGTACAACAACCACACATGGTAAACCAGTGAGGAAGAGAAGTACCCGGCGTTTCCGATGCAAAGAGAGTCCCGGAGGGTGGAATCGGGATCAGAGGAGACCGGCGAATGGCCTTCCGAGGGCGGCTTGAACGGGCAACCTAGTAGATGCCGACGGGATCCCACCCGTTATCCATCGGGCACGCATGATGGTGCGTGAAGCGAGTGGACGTCATTGACGTCAATTTGGGTGGTATCGCAGAAGTGTTGAAACGCTTTTGTCCCAGCAATGGGGCAGAAGCGTTTTTTTACATCCTGCACCATCTGCCGCCCCAATTTTTGATTGGGAGGAACCAAACATGAAAAAGCTGAATCGAATCCTGTCTCTCTCCGCCGCGGCCGCGCTGGCCCTGTCCCTCACGGCCTGTTCCGGCGGCCCCTCCGGCACCGCCGACACCCCGGCGGGCGGCAGCTCCAACACCCCTGCCGCCGGTGAAACCTATAAGGTGGCCGTGATCAAGCAGATGGACCACGCCTCCCTGGACGAGATCGCCAACGCGATTACCGCCCGGCTGGACGCCATCGCGGAGGAAAACGGCATCACGATCGAGTATGAGGTGACCTCCGGCCAGGGGGATCAGACTGTCCTGCGCCAATTGTCCGACCAGGCCATTGCCGACGGTGTGGACGCCATTATCCCCATCGCCACCACCGCCGCCCAGGTGGCCGCCGTCTCCGCTGAGGAGAGCAAGACCCCGGTGATCTTCGCCGCCATCTCCTATCCGGAGACCGTGGAGCTCACCGGCATGGACTACGTCACCGGCACCAGCGACGCCCTGGACACCAATCAGATTCTGGACATGATGTTTACCCAGAATCCGGACATTGGGTCTGTGGGCCTGCTCTACTCCCTGTCCGAGCCCAATTCCGAGGTGCCCATCGCGGATGCCAAGGCTTATCTGGACGCCAAGGGCGTGGCCTACACCGAGGCCACCGCTAACACCAACGACGAGGTCATCGCCGCCGCCAGCTCCCTGATTGCCGACGGAGTGGACGCCGTCTTCACCCCCACCGACAACATCATCATGGCCGCCGAGCTGGCCATCTATGAGGACTTCATCGCCGCCGGCATCCCCCACTACACCGGGGCCGACTCCTTCGTGCGCAACGGCGCCTTTGCCACCTGCGGCGTCAACTACACCGACCTGGGTGCCGAAACGGCCGATCTGGCCTACCAGGCCATGACCGGGGGCATGGACGGCCTGGAGGACTATTACCAGGTGGCGGGCGGCCTGATCACCGTCAACTCCGAGACCGCCGCCGCCCTGGCCATCGACCCCGCCGTCTTTGAAAGCCTGGGACAGGTCACCACCGTCACCACCACTGAGGACTGAGATCAAACCAAAGCCAGCCCCCCGGCTCCCGCCGGGGGCGCTGGCCTGTGAAAGGAGCGTTTTTCCGTGCTCTACGTCGCCCAAACCGCCCTGGAGCTGGGCTTCCAGTACGCTCTGGTGGCCATGGCCCTGTTCCTAAGCTACCGGGTGCTGGACATCGCCGACCTGACCACCGACGGCTGTTTCGTCCTGGGCTGCGCCGTGTCGGTGACCCTCACCGCCGCGGGACACCCCTTCCTGGCCATCCCCGCCGCCATGCTGGCCGGGGCCTGCGCCGGGTTTGTCACCGCCTTCCTCCAGACCAAGCTGGGAGTGCCCTCCATCCTGGCGGGCATCGTCACCAACACGGGGCTGTATACCGTAAACCTCATGGCCATGGGCTGGAAGGCCAACCAGTCCCTGCTCAAGCAGGATACCATCTTCACCCTCTTCCGCGCCACCGGCATCGGCGGCGACTGGAACCCCATCCTCCTCTCCGGGGGGATCACCGTGCTGGCGGGTGTGCTGCTGGTGGCCTTCCTGGGCACCCGGCTGGGCCTCAGCATCCGCGCCACCGGCGACAACCGGGACATGGTGCGCTCCTCCTCCATCAACCCCAATTTCACCATCACCATCGGCCTGTGCGTGGCCAACGCCCTCACCGGCCTGTCCGGCGCAGTAGTGGGCCAGGCCCAGAAGACAGCTGACATCAACAGCGGCACCGGAATCGTGGTCATCGGCCTGGCCTGCCTGATTATCGGTGAGACCATCGTGGGCCGGGGCGCCATGTTCCGGGGAGCCATTGCGGTAGTGGCGGGCAGCATCCTCTACCGTCTCGTTTACGCTCTGGTGCTTTACACCAAGGTGGTGCCAGTGGACTGCCTCAAGCTGGTGACCGCCTTGGTGGTGGCCCTGGCCATCGCGGCCCCCTCCATCCGGCAGTGGTGGGCTTTCCAGACCAGAAAGCGCCGCGCCCTGGCCGGGCGAAAGGGGGAGAAGTAAATGCTGGAACTGAACAAGGTCTCCAAGACCTTCAACCCCGGCACCGTCAACGAGAAGAAGGCCCTGGACGGCTTGTCCGTGACGCTGGCCGAGGGAGACTTCGTGACCATCGTGGGCTCCAACGGCGCGGGCAAGTCCACCTTCTTCAACGCCGTGGCGGGGGACTTCTTTGTGGACGAGGGCTCCATCCGCCTGGACGGGGCGGACATCACCTATCTGCCCGCCTACCGCCGCAGCCGCCAGATCGGCCGTCTGTTCCAGGACCCCATGCGGGGCACCGCCCCCCACATGACCATCGAGGAGAACCTGGCCCTGGCCTATCTCCGCACCGCCAAGCACCAGCGTGCCTTCTTCAGCCGGGTCTCCAAGGCCGACAAGGCGTTCTTCCGGGAGCAGCTCGCCCGGCTGGACATGGGCCTGGAGGACCGGATGCGCCAGCCGGTGGGCCTCCTCTCCGGCGGTCAGCGGCAGGCCCTGACATTGCTCATGGCCACCATGGTGCCCCCCAAGCTGCTCCTGCTGGACGAGCACACCGCCGCACTGGACCCTGCCACGGCGGAGAAGGTGCTCCGCCTCACCCGGGAAATCGTGGAGGGGGAGCGCATTACCTGCCTCATGATCACCCACAACATGAAAAACGCCCTGGAGCTGGGCAGCCGAACCTTCATGATGGATGCCGGACGGGTGGTGCTGGACATCGGCGGAGAGGAGCGTAAGGGCCTCACCGTGGACGATCTGCTGGAGCGCTTCCGTGCCGGCGCGGGGAAGAACCTGGACAACGACCGCATTTTGCTCTCCAACGACTAGAAAAATGCCGCCCAAAGGCGGCATTTTTTCCGTGTCTGCGGCAGCGGGGCCATGTATCCCCGGCTGCGACGGGAGTAGGCCGATGGCGGTGGAAAAAGTGCGAGATCTTTCGAAAAAAGCATTGACAAGAATGCGGAGATATGCTATTATTTTCTGGCTGACATGCCAAAGAGATCAGCGCCCATGCGGGTGTAGTTCAATGGTAGAATCCCAGCCTTCCAAGCTGGTCGCGTGGGTTCGATTCCCATCACCCGCTCCATAAGCGCCTGTAGCTCAGGTGGATAGAGCAACTGCCTTCTAAGCAGTGGGTCAGGGGTTCGAGTCCCTTCAGGCGTGCCATCGTTTTCTAAAGCCATTCGATATGGTGGGTGTAGTTCAGTTGGTAGAGCATCGGATTGTGGTTCCGAGTGTCGCGGGTTCGAGTCCCGTCACCCACCCCATAAGCCCTTAAGGCGGAAGGGCCGGAGCGTCCGCTCCGGTCCTTTGCTTTTAGAACCAGCCAGATTGGGGTGTAGCCAAGTGGTAAGGCACGGGACTTTGACTCCCGCATTCGCTGGTTCGAGCCCAGCCATCCCAGCCAAATGACTCGTTAGCTCAGTCGGCAGAGCAACTGCCTTTTAAGCAGTGGGTCCGGGGTTCGAATCCCCGACGGGTCACCAAAAAAATAACCACACCTTTTGGTGTGGTTATTTTTTTATGGATACCGTGAGGACTTCACATACTCGGCAGAAGTGAATTCCGCCTGCGCCAAGGTTTTGGCTTTCGGCCAAAACACTTGTACGGCGCAAAAGCGCCGCCGGCCAGAAGGCTGCTTCAGCGAAATGCTGAATCTTTTTCGTATGCATATGCCAAGTTAAAAGCTACATTTTGGTCTTGTACTGCAGGGCTGAAATGTAGCTTATTTTTTTATAAAACCTCCATAATATTGGCATTTACCCAATGTTATGGAGGTTTTGTTATGTTCAAATAAAAAGTAGATGTTCAACTAGCTGCTGGGAAAAAGTCGTCGTGCATAGAACAACATACATTAACAATACATTTTTCTATTGAAGAGTGCATGATATCTGAAATAGAGAAAAAAGAGTGCTTCGTATACCTAACTAGTGTAAATCAAGGGTTTCCCAATCTTTTGTATCGGCAATACAAAAGACTGGAATTTATTGTGCCAGATCTAGAGTCTAGAATAGAACGCAACAAATCTTTAAAATAATTTATTGTCTGTAGGAACATGCAGTTACGCAAAAATTTGCAGTTATGCAAGGACGGTACTGGCCGGCTATGTCTTCTAGAGTAGTAGAGAAGCGGGATTAGACATGTGTTTCTGAACGTTTGCGGGTACCAAAGCAGTACTAAATTATTTGGCATGTGAATTGCAATATGAAAGAGCAAAAGGAACCAGAAAACAATAGAAATGATAAGGAGGTTAAAACATTGAATTTTAAAGAGCTTCAAGAGAGAGCTAAGGGAAGAAACTTCGACCAGATCACTGTGGTGAGCCGAGACATATTCCAAGAGCTGGCCAATCTAAGCTTGGTATTTCCCGTTGCCCCTGGGAAGGTACGCACCGAGACGGAACAGAACCATCCTGGATTGACAGTGGGAAAACAGGAAATTACCTATACACAGATGTGCACCACAATATATTACCAGAATACCTCCTTACAGGTGGTGCAGCCGGTGGAGGGAGACACCATCTACCAGCGGTATCTGGACCGGTTTGGCGAGGGTATCTGTTGTGTGCGGGAGCGAATTCCAGGCCAGATGTGGGATACCACTTTAGCCAAGCTTGAGTCCAAGGGAATCAACATTGCTCAACGGATGGAATCGCCCGTCTGCAAGGCAGCCTGGGTGGACCTCACTGATACCCTGGGCATTCTCTTTGAAATCATTACCGGGGAGAGTGAGACGCCTGACCCGAATTATGTGGTGCCCATGCGGATTGCGCAGATCAATATTACCACTCCGGATGTACGTAAAACCATCGAAACCATTACTGATTTGCTGGAGATCGGCCCCTGGGAGGTGGGGTGCCAAAATAACAAAACTGTAGTGGATCCCGGTTTTCGGGTAGATGGAAGGCTGCAGAATGTGGACTTCTCCTTCCTGGTAGCCATTCTGGTGTGCGGCAACATTGAGTGGGAAGCTATCCAGCCGGTAAAGGGGCCCTTGGTTTACTTTGATTTTCTGAAGGAGCACGGAATTGGCTATCACCACATCCTCCGGGAGATTCCAGAAAAGCAGTGGGAGAGCACCCTTCAGGACTATGAGAGGGCAGGAGTGGAACTGTCCTGCCAGGGAAAGGTGGGGCCGGTAAGCTGGTGTTATATGAATACCAAGGATAAACTGGGCTTCTTCATGGAACTGCGCACGGATTCCGCAATGACCAAACTGCCTGATGGCTATCTGCAATATTTTTACCCGGAACAGACCCGGGACTGAGCCAGGATATATTGTCACTGCTTCAAGGAGGAGGACGAACATGTCCAAGTTTGATATTTACCTGAATACCGAAAAGCCAGCCGTTGTGGAAAAGCTTATTGACGTTTACCCCTTTGCCGGTGTGTGCTGCAATCCCCAGATGGTGGCACGGCTGGGACGGACGGACTTTGCCAACATTGTAAAGGAGCTACGGGCGGCTACCGGTAGCCGCAAGCTCTTCATCCAAACCCCCTCCAATGACTATGACGGGATCATGCGGGATGCGGAAGCGATTCTGAAGATCGCAGGGGAACCCACAATCATTAAGATCCCATCCACTACGGGCGGCATCCGGGCGATGCAGAAGCTCTCTGCGGATGTGGATATCTGTGCTACACAGGTCATGTCTACCCTCCAGGGTATGTGTGCATTGCAGTCCGGTGTGAAATACATCTCCGTGTTTTACTGCTTCATGCTCATGGGCGGAGCTGACGACCACGGCCTGTATGGCGGAGTGGATGCCAAGGCGGTGTTTGCCGCCCTGAACAAGTTTATCCAGGTTTCCGGCAGCCCGGCCCGTATCATGGCCTGTGCCCCCAGAACTCCGGACGAACTGAGCTATCTCATGAGCACGGGCGCTACTTCCGTTGCGCTGGATCCGGAGGATTTTGAGAATTGCTTTAATGCCCGCCTGTTTATAAATTTGAATCAGGATGTGCGGCGCTCTTGGGAAGCGGTGTTCGGCAACGTGGGCGCCGACGAGCTGATTGATTAAGAAAAGGGGAGAAACAACATGGAATTTAAGAAAAATGTACTGGATCGCTTTCGACTGGACGGTAAGACAGCTGTAATTACGGGTGCGGCGGGCAACATCGGCTATCACACGGCCTTGGCGTTTGCTCAGGCGGGCGCCAATGTAGCCATCGTGGATTTGCCCCAGTGCCTGGAGCGCTCCAAGCAGGTCGCGGAGGAATTTGCCGGCCTCTATGGGGGAAAGGCGGCGGCCTACGGCTGCGATTTGGTGGATGCCAAGGCGGTGGCAGAGATGTTTGACGCCATCGAGAAGGAACTGGGCAGCGTGGATGTGGTTCACAACAATGCGGGTGTGGGCGGGGCGCTTGTCCCCGATCTGGAGGCCTGGGACTCCGAGCATAACATGGATCATCTGGAGCACTGGAAACAGGTGCTCAATATCAACCTGGTGAGCCAGTACATTGTGGCGACCACGGCGGCCAGGGTGATGGTGCGGGAGGGCCATGGAGGCAGCATCATCAACACGGCCTCCCTGACAGGACACATAGTGAATCAGGCTCCCCTTGGACATACCCAAGACGACTCCTCTTACGGTGTGTCCAAGGCGGGGGTGCTCTATTTCACCAAGCATTTTGCCTCCCAGGTGATCCAGTATGGCATCCGGGTCAATTCGGTTTCTCCGGGCTATTGCTACAGCCCCGGGCTCCACGCTGGAATGTCCCAGGAGATGCTGGAGTGCTACCAGAATACCCAGCCCATTATGCGCATGGCCCAGGTGGAGGAGCTCCAGGGAGCGGTGCTCTACCTGGCCAGCGATGCGTCTACTTACACCGTCGGACAGGACATCCTGATCGACGGGGGACATGCCAACTGGTAATTGGAAGGAGAACGTTCTATGGGAATATTTAATCTGCATGGCCGTGTGGCGGTGGTCACCGGTGGTACGGCAGGACTGGGCAGAGGAATGGCCATCGCACTGGCCCGGCAGGGCGCGGATCTGGCTATTCTGGCCAGAAGACCGGATAAGCTGACTGAGACAGCCAGGGAAATCGAGAGCCTGGGGGGGCGGTGCCTCCCGGTTGTGTGCGATATCTCGGACGAGGCCTCGGTTCAGAATGCGGTAGAAACTGTGGTAAACCACTACAAAAAAGTGGACATTTTGGTGAACAATGCTGGTAATGGAGGACCTTCCATCCCAACCGTCGATATGCCGCAGGAGATTTTTGACAAAGTGGTAAATCTGGATTTGTGCTCCCTGTTCCGGGTAATGAAGGCATTTGGCAAGGTGATGGTGGAGGCTGGCTATGGACGTATCATTAATATTGCCTCCGCTATGGGAATGGTAGGAAACTTGGGAGTGCCTCTGGCGGGCTATCAGGCCGCCAAGGGCGGAGTGATCAACTTAACCAGGGCCGCCGCCGCCGAGTGGGCCACCCAGGGGGTGACGGTAAACAATATCTGCCCTGGCATGTTCCCTTCTGAGTCTAACGGTGCTGATTTGATGGAAGAGTCCCAGGCATTTATCAAGCGAATGACTCCCATGCAGCGGGCCGGCACGCCAACGGATCTGAACACCGTAGGCGATATGGATGCCGCAGTGGTGTTCCTGGCCAGCGAGGAGTCCCGGTATATTACCGGTATCACCCTGCCCTGCGACGGCGGGTGGACTTGCGTGTAGTTGAAGACAGGCAATCAAAACAAGAGCCAGACATCTTGTTTTGAAATGGGCCGGAAAAGGCATGGAACGATCAGCGCCCCCTGTTGCAGGTAGACCTATCTGCAACGGGGGGCGCTGATATGTAAGTAGAGCAAAATTGCAATGCAGAAAAAAGGGGATAACAAAAGGCTGAGGAGTGCGGATACAGCATGCTCGAGCTTGTATACAACAAAAGACGGCCCTTAGCCTGAAACATGTCCCTTGCCGGTGTTCTTGGAGCGGTGATTTCACTTACGGACGAGATAATACGCAGTCAGGGCTTACAACGACAGTAGAACAGCAGGCTAAGCACACCGCTGAGGATCACGGCCAGACCGGACAAGGCAATGGACACATGGAAACCACAGAACTGGATAGAGATCCCCCACAGGAGAGTGCCGAGCCCAACCCCCAAGTCGCCTGCCATCAACATGGTACTGTTGGCGGTACCGCGGTGATTTTGGGGGACATTGTCTACCGCCAGGAGGGTAAGAATGGGGAAGGAAAAGCCCTGAGCCATGCCGAAGCCGATGCCGCCCAGGTAGAAGGTCGCCTGACAGGGTACCAGTGCGATCAGAGCGATGAGGGCTCCGCTGAGCACCATGGCGATGGACAGCAGAGTTCGGTGGCCCAAGGCCCTGAGCAGCCGGCCGGAGGCCAGGTTGCTGACGGTCATGGACAGGGCCGCGACGACCATAAAGAAGCTGGGATTGGCATAGCCTTGGAGGACGGCGTAGGTGAAGATAAAAATGTTGCAGCAGGACACCCCCAGCATAACGAAGAACTCAATAACGGCAGGGCGCGCCGCGGCGGGATACAAAAACTTCCGCAGGCCGTGGAGCGGACTGACCTCCTGGGGTTCCCGGACAACAGGCGGCCTGCCTTCCTCATACCGGCACAGAAAGGCCAGTATGGCGCCCAGCACGCCGAAGGCAAAGGAAAAGTAAAAAATACGGTCATAGGTGCCGCCGCTGCCTAAAATTTCGATGAGCCAGCCGGCCACAGCAATCGCCAGAGCGGTAGAAACCCAAAAGATGCCTACCCCCAGGCTGCTTTTCTCCTGAGGGGTTACGTCTATAGTGGCAGTGGACGAACCCGCCTGCCCAATGGAAAAACCCGCCCCATGAAGTCCACGGAAGAGGAGCATCAGGGGGGCAAAGGGGAGGAGCAGGAAGAGCAGGGAGGCGATGCCCATCAGCAGAGGGCCCAGGATCATGATGACTCTGCGGCCGAACCGATCCATCAGATAGCCTCCGGTAGTACGGGCCAGAATACCAAATAGGGCGAAGGGCAAGCCGAGCAGACCGGCGAAGGAGGTAGAGAAGCCACGGCTGGCGAAAAAAAGCGGGATGCCAGAACACATCAGGTTCTGAATTAGCATCAGACACAGCATGCTGAACCAGATAAGAATAAAATATCGGTTAAACAGTTTCTCTTGCATCGAAAAGGCTCTCCCTATGTGGTAAATGTGTCAGTATGGAGGAAAGAAACGGGGAGCGGCATAGCCGCTCCCCGTTTCCATTGCTGCCGGAAGAAGCGATTATTCCCCGTAGACCTTGTCGGGATCCTGATAGCCGGTGCGCTCACCCCAGGCCACCATGTCTTCCCGAATCTCATCCCAGCTCCGGATGGGGGACTGGAGCAGCTCATCATGCTCATTGGTGGCATAGCGATAGTGATGAGCCATAGACATGTCCTTTTCGTCGGTCTGCTTCTCACCGTAGTCTCTGGCAGCGATGCGGGTCATGGTGGAGTACTGCTCGCTGACCGTGTGGAGCTTCAGATCGTTGACCAGCAGGCGCTCCAGAGGCCGCTTGCACAGCTGGGACTGGATGGTGCGGGTCTCACGGGGGAGAGTCTTCAGCATTCTGGCAATCTCCCAGGCGCGGTCAATAACCTTGCCCTTGGGCACCAGCTCGTTGACCCAGCCCCAGTCCAGGGCCTGCTGGGCAGTCCACTGGCGGCAGGTATACATCAGATAGTTGGCGCGCTTCGTACCCAGGAAGTGCTGCATCAGCATAAACATGCCGTCACCGGCCACCAGGCCGAAGAACAGGTGGTCGTCATCGAACTTGGCGTCCTCGGAGGCCAGGGTGATATCGCACAGCAGGGCGGAATCCCAGTGGAAACCGGGACCGGGAATGGCGCCGATGGTGGGGATGTCGATGTCGAAGATCATGTTTTTGATCAGGTTGGTGTCGTCGATGTACTGATGGTCAAAGCGCTCTTTGGCGTAGGTGCTCCAGCCGTGAGGATCCTTGTCCATCATCCAGTTGTCGCCCTTGTGAGTCCAAATCAGAATTTCGTTCTTGCGATCCAGGGAGATAATGCGGCTGAGCTGACTCATGGCGCGATGATTGGCGCCGCTCCAGCACATGGGGTGGTCATTGGTCTTCATGGTGACCTGAAGAATGCCGTCCTCCCGGTACAGATCAAAGTGATCCTTGAACCACTCCCTGTATTCTTCCAGTTCGGGGAGCTTGACGTAATCAGCCATAATGTCTTTCATTGTTTGTTTCCTCCTGTTCGTTTTTTGTTTGTGTTCAAAGCTTTACGCATTTGCGGCGTTTACGGCGTGGTGAATCTTGCTGGCAACGGAACGGCGTTCAAAATAGATGGTTGCAAAGAGCACAAGCATCAGCAGGATGCCCTGGATAGCACTGGACAGAGTGGAGTCCACCCCGCAGAGCGTCAGACCGTTTTCAATCATGACAATGGTAAAGGAGCCGATGAGCAGCTTATAAATCCGGGCGCTGAAGCCGCCGGACACGCTGACACCACCCAGGAAAATAGCCATCTGGATGCGCATCTCCATAAACTGGCAGAGGGAGTTGGTAGAGCCGCCTACGTTGACAATCTGCATGATGCCGAAAAGCGCAGCCATGAAGCCTGAGATGATAAAGGCCGTCATACGGATGCGTTTGACATTGATGCCAGTGGCAATCACGGTGCGCTCGTTCTCACCGATAGCCCTGCAGTAGTAACCAATCTTGGTGTACTCAAATACATAATAGAAGATGACGACCAGCACCGCCACGATGGCCAGCTTGACGGGGAAGGTGTTGAACGCGATGAGCACGGTGGGGGCGTAAATCAGGTTGGAGGCCAGGAAATAGTTCAGCAGGCCCCGCAGGCCGATGAGCATAGCCAAAGTCATCATAAAGGAGGGCATCTTGCACCGGGAGTTCCACAGGCCGTTGAGCGCGCCCACCAGCATGCCGGTGCCGATGGCCACGGGGAAAATGGCCCAGGTGCCAAGGTGGGAGGCAGCCATGGCGCCCAAAGTGGCAGAGAGGGCGGCATTGGCGCCGACGGATAGATCCGTACTGCCCATGGCGGTGACAAAGAGCACGCCGGTACCGCCGATGATAACGGGAAAAGCCTGGCTCACAATGTTGGAAATATTCTGGGGAGTGACCAGGGTGCCGCGGGTGGCGATGAGGAATACGCAGAACAGGATGAGGAAGGACAGAATGGGAATAAGCGTATTGATGCTGAATTTCTTTTTCATGTCATCACCTCAATAATGGTCTCTTCAGACAGCTCTGCACTGCGTGGGAGGAGCTTGCAGATTTCGCCGTCCTTCATGACGGCGATGGTGTCGGCCATGCCAAGGACTTCCGAAAGTTCATCGGTGATCAGCAGGATTGCCATTCCCTTTTCCTTGGCCTCCCGCAGACACTGGTAGATGTATGCCTTGACGCCGATGTCCACGCCGCGGGTGGGGCAGTCCACAATGAGAACGTCCAGATCCTTGATGAGCCAGCGGCCCAAATTGACCTTCTGCTTGTTGCCGCCGCTGAGGGCTCTCATCAGCTGATCCACGCCGGTGGATTTAACGGAAAATTGCTCCCGCGCCTTGGAGGATGCCTGATACAGCTTCTTTGGGCTGAGGAAACCAAAGCGCCCTTTCAGGGTCTCGACCGAGGGCAGACAGAAATTGTTTTGAATGGAGGCGCCCATCATCAGCGCCTCACCGTCGCGATCCTTGGGCACATAGGCCACCCTGTTTTGAAGGGCCTGGTAAGGGTTGCCGATGGAAACGTTGTGAGTGGGGAGGGATACCTCGCCGCTGTCCACCGGGAGCAGGCCGTATGCCGCCTGACCGACCTCACGGATGCCGGAGTCGCTCAGACCACAGAGCCCAAAAATCTCACCCTTGTGCAGGTCAAAGGATACGTGCTTGAGATGGTCGGTGCAGACATCCCGCAGCGACAGGGCCACTTGGTCTTCGAACTGGGGAGTGGTGTCGCTCCGGTAATAGTCGCCTTCGATTTTCCGGCCCACCATACGGATCTTCAGATCCTCCAGGGGGATGTCCTGGCTGCGTTCGGTGGCAAGCAGTTCGCCGTCTCTTAGGATAGAGACGCTGTCGGTGATCTTCAGCATCTCCTCCAGATCATGGGAGATCAGAATAATGGAACGGCCCATCTCCTTAAACTTCCGGATGAGTTCATAGAGAACGGTGCGGTTGTCGTGGGAGAGGGACTGAGTCAATTCATCCAAAATGAGGATCTGGGGATCGGAGGCCAGGGCGCGGGCCAGTTCCACCATTTTGCGCGATTCCACGTTCATATCGCCGGACAGCCGCTGGAAGGGAATGGGGGGAAGTCCCCACTGGCTCAGGGCCTGATTGGCAGCCTCATAAACCTTCCTGTTGTTGATAATTCCGAAGCGGGAAAAGCGCTTGGTATTGCCGAGGAAGACGTTGATTCCGGCGGGAAGGTTGGGGACGAGCCCCAGCTCCTGCACGACAATGGCTACGCCGCTGGAGGTGGCATCCAATGGAGAGCGGGGCTTATAGGGCGTTCCGTTTAGAAACATTTCGCCGGAGTCGCTGGGCTGAATGCCGGCAATCTGGGTGAGCAGGGTGGACTTGCCGGAGCCATTTTCTCCGGCCAGACCGCGTACTTCGCCCGGCCGAAGCTGAAAGTCGATGTTCTTGTTGGCGTAGGTGGCCCCAAACCACTTGTTCAGGCCCTTGACCTCCAGGATCAGATTGGAATCACTCATTTTACGACCCCCTTCACATTGCGCTGAGCTGTGATGCCGAAAACGACGACGATCACACCCAGGAGGAACTCCTGGAAGGTTCCCGATGGAACGCCCATAAGAGTGAGAATGTTGAAGATCATAGCGATAAGAAATGTACTGATCGGAATACCGATGGCAATGTTGATATGCTTTTGAAGCGCCTGGGCCAGCAGGACGGCGGCCAGCGGCTGAAATACGGTGCTCAGGCTGCTCAAACCGGTCTGAGCCACCACATAACCGGCGTAGCTCTCCTTCATGACGCCTGCAAAGCCGAAGAAGAAGCCGGCCATCAGTCCGCCCAGCATAAGCGCGCGCCGGGTATTGATGCCCATCATCTGAGCTACATCCGCATTGCCGCCCACCGCCCGGGCATTGAGACCGATGGAGGTCTTGTTATAGGTCACGTAAGCGATGATAAAGCCGATTACAAGCATGATATAGATGGCTGGGCTGCGGCCGAGCACCCGCATCTCATCGGCCAGTCCCTCTACCCGCAGGCCCTGAGATACCCGTACCTGTGAGTAATAGCCGGCGATGGTCTCGTAGACCATGGTCATGCCAAGGCCTGCAATCCAGGGAGGAATCTTTGTGACCTGGAAGAGCGTCATATTGACGGCCAGGCAGAGCACGCCGACCAGTACAGCGGCAATGAACATGGGGACATAGCCGAGCGCATTGCCCACAATGGCGGAGGCTGTGGCAGCCAGAACAATGATGGCGCCCGCCGACAGGTCGGTGATGCCGCAGGCAAACAGATAGCTGAAGCCCCAGGCGACAAAGGCCGGGACGGTGGCTGCGGAAAGTATAATCGTGAAGTTCTGGAAGGTCAGAAACTTCCCGTCCACCACCACGTTCAGTACCACAAGAAGCGCAAGGGCCGCGATAACGATGATGATGGGCAGCGGCTTGATCCGGCTCTCGTTCCGGGCTCGGGTTAAGGTATTATTCATAGACAGTCCCTCCATTTGGCCTCCGGATGATACGTCCATGTCGTCCGGAAGTCACAGTGTTAATGCTGGTTATCTCAGCTGATCCGCTCGGAAATCAGTTCGTCAACATTGCCCACAAAATCGTAGAAGCTCTGGTAGTCCACATTCGGATTATTCCGATAGAGCAGCGTATCAAAATCGGCTTCCGTCAGAAGACCGCCTTCCGCCATTAAATTGATGAAGCCCTGGGCGTTATCCTTGGTCAGCATTACCAGGTTCATATTGTCAAACAGAGGGGCTTGGCCGTTTTCATCGAGGATGGCATGTCCGTCCAGACGATTGATCAGTAGGGCGGCAGCCAGAGAGCCGGCGATCCACTGTCCGCCGTTTAGGGCGGTTACATCGCCGTTCAGAATACTCTGGGCAGTTTCGGGACTCATGTCGCTGCCATAAAGCTTGTAGTCAGCTTCAGGGCGGGAGGACATGGCGCTGATGGTGGCGGACAGATAGTCTCCGCCAGTGCAGTAGATCATGTCTGCATCGGGATAGGCGGTCATAAAGTCATTAGCCTTTTGGACGCCTTCAGAGGGGTCAGCAGAGTGGGCCACGTAAACAACCTCACCGCCTCCAGCCTCAAAAGTATCGGTAAATCCGGCGATACGTTGGTCATGGACGTAGTCGCCCAGCGCAGCGGCGGAAATGATAGCCGTCTGGTTGCCGTCAGCCAAACCCAGTTCGCCCATGGCTACACCGGCGGCATATTCCTGGGATATCACAGCACCGGTATAATACGCATTCTCCTGTATGGCAGGCCAATCGGCATCGGCGGGGATATTGGCATGGAACACGAAAGGAACTTCAAAGTTCTGACATAGTTGGGCGACGGTTGGGAAGATCGTTTGGCTCATGCCCAAAAAGAGCACGCCATCTGCGCCCGAGGTGAGTTGGTTCTGAAGATCGGTGACGACCTTATCCACCTTAAACTCGTTGTTGGCCAAGTCGATGGACAAATCTCCGGCAGAGGTCTCCAGGGGAGTCAGAGCCTCAAAAATGATGTCCAAAGGATAGGCGCCTACGCCCCATGTGTTGGCGGCAATGACATGGCCCCCTTTACCGGTAGAGGAGGACTCTGCAGGTGGGGCGGCGGTCTGCTGACAGCCGCTGAGCAATGTCAGGGCGAAGGCAGGAACCAAGGCGAGAGACAAAGCGCTTTTCCAGTGATTCATGTTCATTCTCCTTTTCCTTTTTTGACGGCTGCTTGCTGCCGGTTGATGGACACTTGATGGAATAAGTGGCAGGTGGGAAACCCGGCACATTCGGAATACCGACCGCTGTGTGCTTGCGGTCATGGATATTTGCAAGAAGCATACCAAATTGAGAGAGCAGGGGAGAAGAGGTAGGGAAAACCCGCCAACTTCTAAGAAAAATTTAATGAAGATCCTGTACGAAATGGACAGTGATAAAGAGCAGTAGAGGGCCGGAGTGTTTGCAACGCCGCAAGACTTTGCACAAATGCAAGGAGAGAGCAGCTGCGCTCCAGGAGGGGGACAGTGCGAAACGCGGAGCTTTTCGGCTTGCATTCCCGCAAAAATTTGCAGCCATGCAAGCGTTGGGCATCGCAGCTTTCAGGCTGGTTTGAGAGGCTAAACTGACTGGAATTGCCGGGATTGCAGGAGGAAAAGGAAACATATCAGTTTGTTTTTTGCTTGGCATGGGATTTGCTTAACAAGAGAGCAGCAAAAACCGCAGGAGCGGGACCGCTCCATTCCATGTCATACAGTACCATGGTTGGATATAAGAAAGGAAGACTGGAAATGAAAGCATTGAGAAAGTTGGGTAAAGGAGCCGAGTCAGTACAGCTGTGCGAGGTGGAAAAGCCCATTCCGGGCCCGAACGACCTGCTGGTGAAGGTAATGGCTGCCGGTATCTGCGGTACGGATCTGCACATTCTGGCCGAGGAGTACAGTCATAGTGTGCCTGTTACCCTGGGCCACGAATATACCGGCGTAGTGGAGCAGGTGGGCAGCGGGGTCACTGATTTCCAGGTGGGGGATCAGGTGATCTCGGTGTCCATTGCCTATTCCTGCGGAACGTGTCACTATTGCCGCAAGGGCGATCCGGTTCACTGCACACAGAAGGCCTCTATCGGTGTCAATGTGGATGGCGCCATGGCGGAATATATGGTAATTCCGGCAGACTCGGCGATGAAAGTACCTGAACAGTATAAGGGCAGCGACATCCTGGCGCTCAGTGAGCCCATTGCCTGCTGCATCCGGGCGGTGCTGGAGGAGTCGGAGATCTACGCCGGAGATGTGGCGGTGGTGTCCGGGCCGGGCATTATCGGTTTGCTGTGCGTCCAGCTGGCTAGGCTCCGGGGCGCGCGGGTGATTCTGAGCGGCACCAAGGCCGACCGGGAACGTCTGGAACTGGCCAAGAGCCTGGGGGCGGAGTGGGTGTGCGACAACGCCGATGATCTGGCGGCGCTCCTGGCCCGGGAGACAGCCTACGGCCCCGATGTGTGGATTGAATGCTCCGGCGCCGGCCCGGCCCTGAGCCAGGGGATCAGCCTGGTGCGCAAACAGGGGGCCTTTATCCAGGTGGGCCTCTATGGCAAGCCGGTACCCATGGACATGGATATGGTGGTGCGCAAGGAGCTGAAGGTCACCGCCGGCTTTGCCCAGGCGAGATCCTCCTGGGAGATCCTCCTGAAGCTGCTGGATGGTAACAGCCTGATGCTGGAGCCTCTGGTGAGCACCCGGCTGCCGCTGGCCGACTGGAAGGAGGGCTTTGCCCAGTTCCGGGACAAAAAGGGGATCAAGATTTTCCTGGTTCCCTGACAGCCGTGCGGGCAGCCGCGATAAACAAAAGGAGGATATTTATGACACCCTATCCCCATCTGTTTACCCCAATTAAGATCGGGGGGCAGCTGATCAAAAACCGCATCTTCTCCGCCCCCACCGGCCTCATGAGCTATACCGCCCGGGGCCATCTCACGACCGAGAATATGGCCTACTACGAGCTGAAAGCCAAGGGCGGATGCGGTGTGGTTACCTTGGGGGAGAGCATTGTCCATGCGGCCACCGGCCAGTCCCACGACCGGCAGATCTGTCTGGATGACCCGCATGTGCTTCCCTCTCTGACCAACACTGCCCGGGCCATCACACGTTATGGGGCGGTAGCCAACATTGAGCTGTCCCACGGCGGTAAGTACGCCGGCCTGGCCAGCATCGGCGGTCATAAAAAAGAGCGCCGCCCCGCTTATGGCCCCAGCCACGATGTATTGCCTTCCGGGGAAGAGGTCCTGGAGATGCCCCAGAAGCTGATCTATGAGATCCTGGATGCCTATGGCGCCGCAGCCGATGTCGCCAAGCGGGCGGGGTTTGGCATGGTAATGGTGCATGCCGGCCACGGCTGGCTCTTTAACCAGTTCCTCTCACCGTTGGAAAACCACCGGAAGGATGAGTTCGGCGGCAGCCTGGAGAACCGGGCGCGGTTCCTCCTGATGGCCCTGGATCGGGTGCGCCAGGCGGTAGGCCCCGGGTTCCCCATACAAATCCGCATGAACGGTGATGACTTTACGGAAGGGGGGCTGCACCTGGAAGACTACAAGGAGTTGGCCCGGATGGTGGAGAGCAGGGTGGATCTGTTCAATATCTCCTGTGGCAGCCATGAGCGGCAGGAACTCTTTGTACGAACCCATCCATCGGCGTTCCTGGATCACGGCTGCAACGTATATCTGGCGGCGGCCATCAAACAGGTGGTGTCCAAGCCGGTATCCTGCGTGGGTGCCCTGGGCGACCCGGAGCAGTGTGAGGAGATCATCGCCTCCAGTCAGGCCGATATCGTGGAGCTGGGACGGGCGCTGCTGGCGGATCCCTTCCTCCCGAAAAAGGCCTACACGGGCCAGAAGGAGGACATCACCCCCTGCCTGCGCTGCTTTGTTTGTCTGGGGGAGAGTGTAATCAATGGTACAAACCGCTGTTCGGTGAATCCGGTGATTGGAGCCGAGCTGGAGGAAAAATATTATGTGGCCCCGCCCCTGAGAAAGAAAAAGGTTCTGGTGGTGGGCGGCGGCCCCGCCGGCATGGAAGCGGCAATCACGGCGGCCCGGCGCGGACATGAGGTGCTGCTGTACGAGAAGACGGATGCGCTTGGGGGTGCGCTGAAATTCGCCGAAGCCGTACCCTTCAAGCAGGATCTGTATCGCTTTACCCAGTGCCTTATCCGAAGGGTGGAAAGCAGCGGCGTGAAGGTTACCCTGAATCAAAGGGTGGACAGGGCGCTGGCAGAGAAGGTTCGGCCGGATGTCCTTATCATTGCCGCCGGCGCCCAGCCGGTGATTCCCGCCATTCCGGGGATTGCGTCGGATAAGGTGGTGTCGGTGGCCCAGGCCGAGGCGAACCCGGACGCTCTGGGAGAACGGGTGGTGATTCTGGGAGGCGGCTTAGTGGGCTGTGAAACCGGTATTCACCTGGGCATGAAGGGGAAACAGGTCACCATCGTAGAGATGCGGGATACGCTGGCAGCCGATGTGAATATGTTCCACGGCATGGCGCTGGGACAGGAGCTGAACAAGTATGTCACCGCCGTCACCGGAGGAACCGGCAGAGCCGTGACGGATGGAGGGACTGATTTACACTGACCGGGAGGGGCAGGAGCACCTGCTGCCCGCTGACGCGGTGCTGTGCGCCGTGGGAATGAGAGCGTGTACCGATGTAATGGAAGAGCTGTGGAACGTGGTGGATGAGCAATACGTTATCGGAGACTGCGTCAAGCCCGCTCAGGTGACACAGGCGATATCCGATGCGTACTACCTGGCCAAGAGCCTGTAAGCGTGCAAATCGGCAAAAAATTGCGGATGTGCAATGCGTGTGGGGAGGAAGTGCGAGGCTAATGGCCTGATCTGAGCGCAAAAGCGGGATTATTATGCCGGATTCCATGCGTTTCCTGCACAAAAACCGTAAGTGCACTACTTGGCGCGCGGTTTGCAGTCTATATGAAGCGATTCGGGCCAGAGACAAGAAGCGTCCTCGGAACCACAAATAATAAGGAGCGTAAATTATGGATCAGGTTATTATCACAGCTGCCCTCACTGGCGCAGTCACCCCAAAGGCCAAGAATGCGCACATCCCCATTACGCCGGAAGAAATTGCCGCGGATGCCTACGCCTGCTGGAAAGCGGGCGCAGCCATGGTTCATCTGCACATGCGGGCCGACGACGGCCTGGGTGCCATGGACAAGGAGAAATTCCGGGAGACCATCCGGCTTATCCGCAGCCACCAGGACTGTGATGTCATTATCAACTGCACCTCCTCCGGCGCTTCTGCCGAGCATCCCGCCACGGATGAAGAGCGGATGGCCCATCACCAGGAGCTGGAGGGCATCGAGATGGGCTCCTATGACGCCGGTACCTTCAACTGGATGCCCGGCGGGGTGTTTATGAATAGCCCGCAGTTTCTCGAGAAGCTGGGCGACCTGTATCTAGAGCGCGGCATCAAGCCGGAGGTTGAGATCTTCGATGCCGGTATGCTGGGGATCGCCGATTACTTTGCAAAACAGGGCCACCTGTCTACCCCCTGCCACTATCAGCTTTGCCTGGGCGTGCTGGGCGGTATGCCTGCCACGGTGGAAAATCTGGTATATCTGGTGCGCCATCTGCCGGAGAACGCCACCTGGTCGGCCTTTGGCGTGGGGAAGAGCCACCTGCCCATCCTGTATGCGGCCCTGGCCCTGGGCGGACATATCCGGGTGGGGCTCGAGGACAATGTATACCTCAGCAAGGGAGTGCCCGCCACCAATGTCCAACTGGTGGAACGGGCCGTTCAAGCGGTGCGCACCTTCGGAAAGCAGCCCGCTACCCCCGCTCAGGCCAGAGAAATCCTGGGCCTGAAGCCGTTGAAATAACAGAAGGAGAAGATCACATGAAAGTTGTTCGATTGGCAGACGCCTTTGAGTATCCGGTTACCGGCCATTTTGATATGCGGGCCCTCCGGCTGCACAACAAGGAAACCAGCAATACGGTGGACTATACCCTGGGCCTGTCCCACTTCCTGCCCGGCGGCGGGACGGAGTACGTGGAGACCGGGGTGGAGCTGATCTATTTCATCCTGGAGGGTGAGATGACGGTGCGCACAAAGGACGAGACCATCGTACTTAAAAAATACGATTCCATCCACTTCAATGTGGGAGATGGAAAAGAGATCCGCAATGAGACCAACCTCCCCGCCTCCATGCTGGTGATTGCCGGTATGCCTGGCCGGGGCTGAGCCGGATGATTCCGGCATGACACTTAGGAAGAAGGGAATTCTGTGAACAAAGAGCTTGCCAAGCGATTCTACTCGGACATGTATAAGATCCGGCGGTTCGAGCAGGAGGTATTTGAGTTTTATAAGACCGGACAGATGGCCGGCCTGGCCCACCTGTATATCGGCGAGGAGGCTGTGGCCGCCGGCGCCTGCGCCGCCATTGAGGCGCGGGACTACATCGCCTCTACCCACCGTGGGCACGGCCATCTGGTGGCCCGGGGGGCCGACATGGGCCGCATGATGGCAGAGATCCTGGGAAAGGAAACGGGTTATTCCAAGGGCAAGGGCGGTTCCATGCACATCATGGCCATGGATTTGGGCATTCTGGGCGCCAACGGCATTGTGGGCGGCGGGATTCCAATGGCCACCGGCGCCGGTTATTCGGCCAAGTACCGCGGTACCGACCAGGTAACCCTGTGCTTCTTCGGTGACGGCGCCGCCAACGAGGGCACCTTCCATGAGTCCATCAATATGGCTGCCGCGTGGGATCTGCCGGTGGTGTACGTCATTGAGAACAACCTTTACGGCATCACGGTGGACAGCCGCCGGGTCACCAAAGAGCACGACTTGGCCAAGCGGGCAATCGGCTATGGCATCCCCGGCTATACCATCGACGGCAACGATGTAGAAACGGTCTACAAGACGATGCAGAAGGCCGTCAAGCACGCCCGGGAGGGTAAGGGGCCCTCGATTGTGGAGTGCAAGACCTATCGCCACCACGGCCACAACGGCAGCGATCCCGGTACCTACCGTCCGCCGGAGGAGGTGGAGGCCTGGAAAGCCAGGGATCCTCTGATCCTGTTCCGGGATAAGGGCTACCTTACAGAGAAGGAGCGCAAGGAGATCGAGGATAAGGTGGAACAGGAGGTTCAGGCGGCCTGCAAGTTTGCCGCTGAAAGCCCCTATCCTGAGGCGTCCGAGCTGATGGACGATATCTTCTGCGACTGAGAGGGAAGAAAAGATGAGAAAGATTTATTATCGTGACGCCGTGCGGGAGGCCCTGGACGAGGAAATGGCCCGGGATCCCATGGTGATGATGATCGGCGAGGACATCGGCGTGGGTGACGGCACTTGGCGCTGCTCCAAGGGACTGTATGAGAAGTACGGTGATCTGCGGATGAAGGATTCCCCCATCAGCGAGTCCGGCATTGTTGGCATGGGCATCGGCATGGCCCTTACGGGCATGAGGCCCATCGTGGAGATTATGTTCTCGGACTTTATGCTGGTGGCTATGGATCAGATTGTCAATCAGATGGCCAAGGTGTGCTACATGTCCGGCGGACAGAAAAATGTCCCGATGGTCATCCGAACCACCATCGGCGCCGGCCGGGCCGCCGCCGCCCAGCACTCCCAGAATCTGAACGCGGTCATCGCCCACTTCCCCGGCTCCAAGATCGTCATCCCGTCCGATGCCTATACCGCCAAGGGCCTGCTGAAATCCGCCATCCGGGACAATAATCCCGTGATTGTGGTGGAGCACCGCAAGCACTACAGCGTGGAGTTTGATATGCCCGACGACGGGGATGAAAATCTCCTGCTTCCCATCGGCAAATCCGTTGTGGTGCATGAGGGCAGCGATGTCACCGTGGTGGCCAACTCCTTCCAGGTGGGACAGTGTGTCAAGGTGGCCAAGCACCTGGAAAAGAAGAAGGGGGTCAGCGTAGAGGTCGTTGACCTGCGTACTTTGGTTCCGCTGGACAAAGAGACAATCATTAAATCGGTAAAGAAGACCGGGCGTCTGCTCATTGTGGACGAGGGCTACACCAGCTTCGGCGTGGCCGCCGAGATCTGTGCCGCGATTCAGGATGAGGTGTTCTACGATCTGGATGCGCCCATCCAGCGCCTGTGTGCGCCTGACGTGTCCATCCCCTTCAGCCCCGCCCTGGAAAAACTCGTGGTGCCCAATGAAAACACCATCCTGGCGGCTGTAGAGAAGCTGCTGTAAGAAGGGGGGAGGCAAAATGGCAAAAGTAGTGGTCATGCCCAAGCTGGGCTACACCCAGGATGAGGGCACTATCGCGGAGTGGCACAAGCAGGTGGGGGATCCTGTCGCCATCGGCGACCCCTTCTTTGACGTGCACACCGACAAGTCGGTGATCACCGTGGAAGCAAGCTGCGCCGGTACTCTGCTGAAGATCGCCCTGGAACCCGGCAATACCGTGCCGGTGCTTACTCCGGTGGCCGTGGTGGGCGAGCCCGGCGAGGACGCCGACGCCATCCTGGCCAGCCATGTGACCGCCGTGGTGGCGGACGCCCAGGTGGAGGCCGACTTTGATGACGATGAGGATGATGAGCCTGCCGAGAAGGCCGCCGCCCCCGCAGAGATGGGAGAGCTGAAGCTCACCCCCCGGGCCAAAAAGTACATGAAGGACAATGGCATCGCCGCTGCCGATGTGTCCTCCATTCAGGGAACCGGATTCCAGGGGGGGATTACCGAGCGGGATATCAAAGCCAGCCCCCTGGCCCGCAAGCTGGCCGAGAAAACCGGCGTCGATCTGAGTACCGTACAGGGTACCGGCGCCGGAGAGAAGATTATGAAGAAGGACGTGGAGCGGGCCGCCGCAGCGGCAGCTTCTTCCGGCTCCGATGAACTGCAGATCGCCTCCGTGGTTCCCTACAAGGGGGTGCGCAAGATCATCGGCGACAAGCTGGCCCATTCCAAGTTTACCGCGCCGCACCTCTACTTCACCGACGCGGTGGACACCACCAATCTTACCGCCTTCCGCAAGCAGCTCAATGAGAACAGCGAGGTGCGCATCGCCGTTTCCGATTTGCTGATCATGGCGGCCTGCAAGGCGCTGAAGAAGTTCCCCGGAATCAACGTGACGCTGAAAGAGGATCAGATCGTCACCTACAAGTCCATCAATATAGGTACCGCCGTGGCCGGAGACAACGGCCTTGTGGTACCTGTGGTAAAGAATGTACAGAATAAGAGCCTCACCGATGTGGCCGCCGAATCCAAGGATCTGGTGGCGCGGGCCAAGGAGGGGCGCCTGAAGCCTGAGGAGTACAGCAACGGCACCTTCTCCATCTCCAATCTGGGCATGTTCGGCATCGGAAACTTTACGGCCATTATTAACGCGCCGGAAGCCGCCATCCTCTCTGTCAGCTCGGTGCGCAAAACGCCGGTGGTGATTACCGACGAAAACGGGGAGGATACCATCGCCATCCGGCCCATGATGAATATTCAGCTCTCTGTGGATCACCGGCTCATCGACGGCCTTCTGGCCTCCCAGTTTGTGGAGTACATGAAGCAGCTTCTGGAAAACCCGGTACAGATTCTGATGTAAGTCCTGCCGCCATGGGGCGGGTGGAGAAACTCCGTCGGTGATCAGAAAATCCCAATAAGCGTCAGCCGCCTTTGCGGCGGCTCCATATTTAAAACGCTCGCCACAACAATGTTAGGAGGTTATTAATTATGAAAGACCTGTTTCGTTTGGATGGTAAGGTAGCAGTCGTGATTGGCGGTGCCGGCGGTATCGGCCAGGGAATTGCTGAGGCGATGGCGTTCTACGGCGCTGAAGTCGTGATTGCCAGCCGCAAGATGGAATCCCTTGTGCGGGCGAAAAGTGAGATCAAGGAAAAAGTGGGGAAGGATGTGGCCATCTACACGGTGGATGCCACCAATGAGGACAGCATCATTGCCCTGGTCAACACCGTGGTAAGCAATCACAAGAAGGCGGATATTCTGGTCAACGCCCAGGGCTATAACAAGAAGTTCAGCCTGTTCGACTTCCCCATGGATGTAATGGCCGATATGATGAACGTCAACGTAATCGGCGTCGCCATGGCCTGTAAGCACTTCGGTAAGGTCATGAAGGAAAACGGCTACGGCCGCATCATCAACCTCTCCTCCGTCCGGGGCGTCCGGGCCTTCAGCGGCGGCGGCGGCAACATGGGCTACTGTACCTCCAAGGGCGCCGTGGATATGCTGACCCGCACCCTGGCCGCCGAGCTGGGCCCCGAGGTCACCGTCAACGCCATCGGCCCCACCCTCACGGTTACGCCCATGATGGCGGAGGTCATCAAGGAGCACCCGGAAACCCTGAATCTGGGTAACGGTAAGCCTCTGGAGAGAATCGGCAAGGTGGAAGACTGCATGGGCCCTGCGGTGTTCCTGGCCTCCGAGGCCGGCGCCTTTGTCACGGGACAGATCCTCTATCCCGACGGCGGCCTCACCGCGATCGGCTGACGGAGGGGAAGCGGATATGGTCTCCATTTTATTCAAACCGACGCTGCATCAGTTTGCAACCTGCCGGGAATTCGTGGAGGACTTCAAACTCAGCTCCCAGGATCTGATCCTGACCAATCAGTACATTTACCAGCCCTATTTTGGGCAGATGGGACTGGGCTGCCAGATCCTCTTTCAAGAACAGTACGGTGCCGGGGAGCCTAGCGACGTGATGGTGGACGCCATTTTGGCCGCCGCGGCCAAAACCGACTGCAAGCGGATTGTGGCCATCGGCGGCGGAACCGTGATTGATATCGCCAAGGTGTTGGCGGTCGCCGGCAGTGAGGGAGTGGATGCCCTGTATGACAAGGCCCCTGACCTGGAAAAGAAGCGCGAGCTGGTTATTGTGCCGACTACCTGCGGTACGGGCAGCGAGGTGACCAACATTTCGATTATGGCCCGTACCCGCATGGGAACCAAGCTGGGACTGGTGAGTCCTGCCATGTATGCCGATCAGGCGGTGCTCATTCCCGAATTGCTGGAGGGCCTGCCCTTTGGAGTGTTTGCCACCAGCTCCATTGATGCCCTGGTGCATGCCGTGGAGTCTTCCCTGTCCCCCAAAGCCACCCCTTACACCAAGCTGTTCGGGTACAAAGCCATTGAGATGCTCATCCGGGGCTATCAGCGGATTGCCATGGATGGGCAGGAGAGCCGAATCGGCCTGCTGGAGGACTTTCTGCTTGCCTCCAACTATGCCGGACTGGCCTTCGGAACCGCCGGCTGCGCCGCGGTTCACGCCACCAGTTATCCGTTGGGCGGCAAATATCACGTGCCACATGGCGAGAGCAACTATGCGATGTTTACCGGGGTGCTGAAAAACTACATGGAACTCAGGCAGGATGGGGAGATTGCGGTGCTGAACCGCTATCTGGCTGATTTGCTGGGCTGCGGGGTGCCCGTGGTCTACGACAAGCTGGAAGAACTGCTGAATCAGATCCTGCCCAAGAAGCCTCTGCACGCGTACGGCATGACCCGGGAGGACATCGATGAGTTTGCCCACAGCGTGATCACCAGCCAGGGCCGCCTGATGGCAAACAATTTCGTCCCCCTGGACGAGGAGCGGGTACGGAAAATCTATAGGGAGCTCTACTGAGCGTGCCGGGCCCGTACACCGATACCGGGATGAGAGAAGGATCAAACTATGGACTATCAATATGACATCGCAGTTATCGGCGCCGGCCCGGGAGGGTATGAGACTGCCATCAAAGCGGCGCAGATGGGGAAAAAGACCTGCATTATCGAGTCCACCTATCTTGGAGGTACCTGCCTGAACGTGGGCTGCATCCCCACCAAGACTCTGATCAAAACGGCCAATGTGCTGGATACCGTAAAGCATGCCGCCGACTTCGCCGTGGAAGGCGTGGATCTCTCCGCACTGAAGGTGGATATGGCAAAGCTGCAGAAGCGCAGGCAGAAGGTGGTTTCTACCCTGGTGGGCGGCGTCAGAGGCCTGCTCCGCGGAAACAAGGTGGACATTCTGGAGGGAACGGCCAGCTTTGCGGACACGCATACTCTGACAGTGGGAGATAAACAGGTGTCCGCTGAGTATATCATCGTCGCCACCGGCTCCAGCGTATTCATGCCCCCCTTTATCGCCGTGGAGGGGGAGAACCGACTGCTCACCAGCACGGAGGCGCTGGAGCTGGATGAAGTACCCGACTCCGTTGCCGTCATCGGCGGAGGGGTTATCGGAGTGGAGTTTGCCTTCCTGCTGAGTCGGTTGGGCAGCAAGGTCACCGTGCTGGAGCTGATGGATCATATCCTGCCCATGGTGGATCCGGAGGTCTCCGCCCTGGCGCAGAAACGTCTGGAGAAGGGAGGGGTAACCTTCCGCCTGGGGGCCAAGGTCAGCAGAGTGGAAAACAACCGGGTGTACTATGAGTACAACGGTGCCCAGGAACAGCTCGAGGCCGGCGCGGTGCTTATGGCGGTGGGCCGCACCCCCAATACCGAGGGACTGAACGCACAAGGCATTGGCTTGGAATTTGACCGGAATGCCATCAAGACCGACCTCTGCCTGTGTACCAACGTGCCCAATATCTACGCCATCGGCGATGTCAACGGCAAGGCCATGCTGGCCCACACAGCCTCTCACGAGGGCATGGTGGCAGTGGCAAATATCTGCGGCCGCCATGAGGAGATGCATTATGACCGCATCCCATCCTGTATCTATCTGGAACCAGAGATTGCCTGCATCGGTCTCACGGAGCCCCAGGCCCGGGAGAACTATGGCGACAACCTGAAAATTGGACGCTTCAGCATGATGGCGAACGGGAAAAGCCTGGTGGAAGGGGACACCGACGGCCTGTTTAAGGTCATAGTGGCCGGCGATACCGGAGAGATTCTGGGGGTTCATCTGTATGGCCAGCACGTTACCGATATGATCGGGGAGGTCTCCGTTGCCATGACCGCCGAGGCCACCGTCGAGGAGCTCATAGGTTCAATCCATCCCCATCCCACCGTCAACGAGGCTCTGGGAGAGGCGTTTATGGCCGCTTGGAACGGTAAGGCCATCAATTCCCTGTAGGCGATGAAAATCTTATGTATGGGCGACAGCTTCACCTTCGGCTACGGGGTATCCGCTGCCCGGCGGTGGACGGCCCTGTGCGGACAGATGCTCGGGATGGAGCTGGTGAACTGTGCCGTCAGCGGCAATACGACTGGCGGAATGCTGGCCAGACTGGAATACCAGATGGATCGGGTGAAACCGGGAATGGTACTGCTGATGGGGGGATTCAATGATATCCTGCTCAGCGGCAGTGACGCCGCCGCCCGAAGCAATCTGGGGGCCATGGGCCATATTACGGCAGGACGGGGCGCCATTCCTGTGTTCGGAACACCGCCCCTGCCCTGCCCGCCCATTCGGGTGAAGTGGAACGGTCTGGCCGATCTGGAGCAGGTCGGTGAGCAGGCTGCGGTTTACCAGGACTGGATCCGCCGGATGTGCGGGGTATTTGGCTACCCGCTGCTGGATCTCCACCAGAAGCTGATCCGGGTGGCCGCCCGGGAGGGACGGCCTCTGAGCGACTACTTTTTGGACGGCCTGCACATGAATGAGGAGGGCAACCGGGCCATTGCGGAAGCGGCGGCTCCGGCTCTGCGCAGAATCATGGAGCGGTGAGGCGGCCAATCAACAGGCGCCCGTATTTCCCACCTGACGGGGCGGGAAATATGGGCGTTTTGTTATTACATGGAGGATACAATGAACTTGAAACGAAGTCGTGGGCTGACCCTGCTGATGAGCTGCCTGATCAATCTGTGCATTGGATCAGCTTATTCGTGGAGCGTATTTGCCGGGCCGCTGGCCGAGCGGCTTACCGCTCTCGGCGGAGCTGCCTACAGCGCCAGCGACCTGGGCATCGTCTTTACGGTGTATAACATCCCCGGTCCCTTCTGCATGACCGCCGGAGGCTGGCTTAACCGCCGCATTGAGGTGCGCCGGCTGATCCAGATGGGAAGCGTGCTGTTTGTGGCGGGGCTGCTGTTGTGCAGCAGGGCAACCACTCTGGGCGGTCTGGTCGTGGGCTTTGGACTGCTGGTGGGGGTTGGCGTGGGGACGGTGTACGGCTGTACGGTGAATAATTCTGTCAAGCTGTTCCCTGACAAGCGGGGGCTGGCCGGAGGGCTGACCACCGGCGTATACGGCCTGAGCTCCGTGCTGGTGCCGCCAGTGGCCAACGTCATGATTCGGAACTGGGGGGTCAGTGCCGCATTCCAAATTATTGCCGTCTGCTTTGCAGTGGTGCTGCTGCTGGCGTCTGCATTTGTGGAGCAGGGGCCGGAGGAGGCGGGACAAATGCTCCCTGGAGGCGGCCGGGACATGAGCTGGCGGGAGATGCTTTGTCAGAAAAAATTTTATGGTATGTGCGCCATGCTCCTGTGCGGCGGACTCAGCGGCATGATGGTAATCTCCTCTGCCTCCGACATGGCTCAGGTGGAGGCCGGCTTTTCCCCCGCGGCTGCGGCCCTGATGGTTTCGGTGCTTTCCCTGTTCAATGCCGGAGGCCGCGCTTCGGCGGGTATTCTCTCCGACAAGCTGGGGCGCATCGGCACGCTCTCCCTGGTATTCCCAATCTCGGTTGCCGCGCTGTGCGCCCTGTTTTTCTTTGGACAGGACTCAATGGCGGTATTTGCGGTGTCCATCGCCCTGGTGGGGGCCTGCTTTGGGGCCCTGATGGGGATTTTCCCCGGCTTTACGGCCGATGAGTTCGGACAGAGAAACAACACGGTAAACTATGGCATCCTCTTCTTCGGGTTTGCGCTGTCCGGCATGCTCGGCCCACAGGTGGCCTCTTGGGTGATGAGCGGAACCGGCTCCTACCGCAGCGCGTTCCTCATTGCGGCGGTGGTGGCCCTGGCCGGTTTTGCATTTACCTTTCTCCACCGGCGGCTGGCCGCCCGCTCTTAAATGGCCCCTCGCAGCCACAACGGCTGCGAGGATACCAGTGCCGTTGTATGGACGCGCACGGTTGTCCGGCTGTGCCAAGAAAAACGTCCTGCCGCAGAGTTGGAGCACTGCGGCAGGACGTTTTATTTTCCCTGTAGAGTAAGTCCGTGCTGGCGCAATTTGCGGGACACGGTGGAGGGGTCGATATTCAAAATCTGGCTGGCCTCCTTTAGATTGCGGGCGTACCGCAGAGCATTCTCCAGATACTTTTTCTCATAAGCGGTAATGGCGTCGTTGAGGCTCTAATCGGGGTCATATTCCACATAGGCATTCTGGTTGCTCAGATCGAAGGTGCCATAGATGTAGCTGTTGTCCACATGGCCGTTGGGGGCGCAGCATACGACCAGATATTCCATGACGTTGCGCAGCTCACGGATATTGCCCGGCCAGGAGTAGTTTTCCAATAACTCGATGTTCTCCGGGGAGAGCACCACATTTTTGTGATATTGCTTATTGAACTCCGAAACAAAATGCTGGCTGAGCCGGGCAACGTCCCCTTCCCGCTCCCGCAGGGGTGGTACCTGAATGGGGATCACATGGAGGCGGTAGTACAGATCGCTGCGGAAGGTGCCCTCCCGCACCTTTTTCTTCAGATCGCAGTTGGTGGAGGCGATATAACGGATATCCAGCTTGATGGGGCGGATTCCCCCGACCCGGGTGATTTCGTTGTTCTGGATGGCCCGAAGGAGCTTGGCCTGCATGTCCATGGGCATCTCGCCGATCTCGTCCAGAAGCAGGGTGCCGTTGTTGGCGGCCTCAAAGAGGCCCTGCTTGCCGGAAGCATTGGCCCCGGAGAAGGAACCGCGTTCATAGCCAAAGAGTTCCGACTCAAACAGGCTGGCCGGAATGGAGGCACAGTTGACTTTGATAAAGGGCTTTTCCGCCCGGGAACTGGTGCGGTAGATGGCATCGGCAATCAGTTCCTTGCCCACGCCGGACTCTCCGGTGATGAGGACGGTGGCGGTGGTCTGTCGTACATTCTCAATGAGATCATATACCCGCTGGATAGCGGGGCTTTCCCCTACCATCTGAGGGGTGACGATGCCGCTGCTGTTCGGCACCATTTGCACATGGCCTGCGGCCCCCTGAAGATTGTTGACCGCCTCCACAAAGTGGACAAAGTTGTCCCGCAGCTCCTTAAAGGTGGATACGCCCCGGTTGCAGGCCACCACGTACTGGATCTCGCCTGCATCGTCAAAGATGGGCACGCCGGTGACGAATCCCAGACTATCCGGCCGGCCGAACATGCTGGAGAGCTTCATTACCTTTTTCCTGCTCCGAATTACCTCGGGGACGGTGGGATCGGTAAAATAAGTGCCGGTCTCCAACAGTTCGGTGATCCGCTTGCCAAGGATCTGCTCAGGGGCGATACCCGTGTGGCGGATATAGGCGTCATTCACATAGAGAACCACCTCGTCCTTGTCGGCTACCAGAATATTATCGTCCAGCTCGTCCATAACGTGCTGATAATCCACCACGCTGTGGGCTACCTCGTGGACAGAGGCTTCAATTTCGGTCAGCTCATCCAACAAAGCCTGCCGCTCGGGGGGAGCGGCGGATTCACGCAGCCTGGTGATCAATACGTGAATCCTGTCTTCCGCATGGAGCATGATTGATCTGTGCAGCATGATATTACCTCCGAATTGTCGCGCATGACGGTTCTGTTTCATGATAGCAAGTTCCATTTGATTTTTCAAGTGCGCAGGGGAATCTTGCGACTTTGCAAAATCATGCATATCTGCAAGGCGCCGGCGGGAGAAATTGGGGAGGGAGCACAATAAATCAAGGCTTCCAACGGCGCAGAGATTTGGCACGTCACTTGCACTCTGCCCTGATGAATACCAGGTGAAAGGAACGGTAGGGACTATGCAGCTGCGTTCATTGGATTATTTTGCAACCATATGTGCGGGAATTGGAAAGAAGCGGATGGCCGTAGTCATGGCGGAGAATGAGCATTCTCTTCTGGCCGCTATGCGGGCCCATCAGCAGGGCCTGATTCAGGCGGTGCTGATCGGTGATGAGAAGAAGATCCGGGCGTTGATGGAGGAGCATCAACTGAGCACGGAGGGTGTGCGCTTTCACCAGGCCGATGAACCGGAGAAGGCCGTGACGCTGGCCACCCGGCTGGTACTGGAGGGAGAAGTGGACTACCTGATGAAGGGAGGACTGGAGACGCGCACCATGATGAAGGCGTTCATCGCCCGGGAAAATGGAATGCGTACCGGGCGGCTCATGTCTCAGGTGGCCTTTGTGGAAAACCCCTTCTACCACAAGCTGCTCGCCCTCACCGATTCCGCTCTTAACCCAAAGCCCGATCTGGCCCAGAAAAAGCAGATTCTGGAGAATGCCGTGGAGGTATTCCACAGCATGGGGGTGGAGTGCCCCAAGGTGGCCGTGCTGGCGGCGGCGGAGACCCTTAATCCCAAACTTCAGGAGAGCACAGACGCCCAGGCCCTGAAGGAGATGTATCAGCGGGGAGAGATCACCGGCTGTATCGTGGAGGGCCCGATTTCCATTGACTTGTCCATTGAGCCTGAGTCGGCCAAAATCAAGGGCTACGACAGCCCGGTGGCGGGGGATGCCGACCTGCTTATCTGCCCCGATCTGGTGTCGGGCAACATGATGGGCAAGATGATGCTTTTCATGGGCGCGCGCAGCGCCAATGTGGTAGTAGGGGCCAGAGCGCCGGTGATTCTGTGCTCCCGCTCTGCTACCGAGGAGGATAAATTTCAGTCCATTCTGCTGGGGGCGATTGCCAGCCAGAAGCTGTGACACGGAAAGGAGAGCTTATATATGGAACAGGAGATCAAGCTGCTCATCATCAATCCAGGTTCCACCTCGACCAAGATTTCGATTTTTGAGAACGGCGTAGAGCGGTATAAAAAGAGCCTGTCCCACCCGGCCTCTGAGGTGGCGCGGTACGCCAGAGCCGCCGACCAGGCCCCCTTCCGCCAGAAGGCGGTGGAGGAATTTTTGGCCGAGATTGACTATGATCTGTCCGGCCTGACCGCGATTGTGGCCCGGGGCGGCTCCCTGCCGCCCATTCACACGGGGGCCTATGTGGTCAACGATGAGATGATCGATGTGCTGCGAAACCGGCCCATCGGACAACATGCCTCCACCACCGCTGCGATTATCGCACTGGATATGGCCAAACGGCTCCATATTCCGGCCTACATCTATGACGGCAATACCGCTGACGAGATGGAGCCGGTTTCCCGGATTTCCGGCTGCCCCCTGGTGCCGCGGCTGAGCATGGGCCATATCCTCAACACCAAGGCGGTGGGCCGCATGTACGCACAGCGGCTGGGCCGGAAGTATGGGGAACTGAACCTTATCATGGTTCATTTGGGCGGGGGCATTAGCATCGGCCTCCACAAGAGGGGGGTTATTGCCGACATCATGACCGATGAGGAGGGCACCTTCTCGCCTGAGCGCGCCGGCGGACTGCCCAGCATCGGATGGGCCAGGGTATGCTGCTCCGGGGAGTACACCTTTGAGGAGCTCAGCGCCATGGTTCGGGGCAAAGGCGGCCTCACCGCATACCTGGGAACCAATGACGTGCGGGAGGTGGAGGCGAAGGTGAGGGCCGGCGACAAGAAGGCCGCACTCATCTACGAGGCCATGATTTATCAGACGGCCAAATGCATCGGCGGCCTGGCGGCGGCGGCGGACGGAGAGATCGACGGAGTTGTCCTCACCGGAGGCATTGCCAATTCGGAGCTGCTGGTGGAAAAGCTGCGCCGGAAGGTGCGCTTCATTGCTCCGGTGGCGGTGATCCCCGGGGAATTTGAGATGGAGGCTCTGGCCGCAGGAATTACCCGCGTGCTCAAGGGCGAGGAGAAGGCCCGGGTGTACCGGGAACACGAGGAGGAAGGAGCATGAAGCGGGAAGCGGTAATTGTCTCTGCGGTGCGCACCCCCGTAGGGCGGTGCCGGGGAGCCCTGGCAGCGGTAGGCGCCCCCGAGCTGGGCGCGCTGGTTATCGCCGAGGCGGTTCGCCGGGCGGGGCTTCAGGGAGAAGAGGTGGAGGAGGTTATCTTCGGCAACCTTGGCAACAACGACAGCGCCAATCTGGCGCGGGTGGTTACACTCCAGGCCGGCCTGCCCTTTACGGTGCCCGCCATCACCATTGACCGGCAGTGCTCCTCCGGCCTCAACGCCATTGCCATCGGTGCGCTGATGATTGAAGCCGGGGAGGCCGACATTGTGGTGGCAGGGGGAACGGAAAGTGACTCCAACCGCCCCCACCTGATGGAGAAGGCCAGGGTGGCCTATCAGGTGGCGCCGCCGCAGTGGCTGGTTCGCAGAACTGCCCCTGGGGCGCTCAATGTCAGTATGGGTACTACCGCCGAAAATCTGGGCAGAAAGTACCACATCACCCGGGAGGAGTGCGATGCCTTCGCCCTGGAGAGCCACCGAAAGGCGGCCGCCGCGCAGGCGGCAGGCCGGTTTGACGCGCAGATGATTCCGGTGACGGTACCCGGAAAGCGCGGTAAGACCACCGTGGTGGACAGGGATGAATGCGTCCGGCCGGAGAGCACCATGGAGACTCTGGGCAGACTGCCCACCGCCTTTGAGCCTGATGGGGTATGCACCGCCGGCAACAGCTCTCCGATGAGCGACGGCGCCGGCGCAGTGGTGCTTATGGATCGGGAGACGGCGGAGAAAAAGGGCCTGGAGCCCCTGGCGGTGTTCCGGGGGTTTGCGGTTACCGGCTGTGACCCCAGCATCATGGGGATCGGCCCGGTGGAGGCCATCCGGAAGGTGCTGCGCAAGACCGGACTCACCCTGGAGGAGATGGATCTCATCGAGCTGAACGAGGCGTTTGCCACACAATCCATCGCTTGCATCCGGGAGCTTGGACTGGATATGGACAAGGTGAATGTCAACGGCGGCGCGCTGGCGCTGGGACATCCGCTGGCAGGTACCGGCGCCATTCTGACGGCAAAGCTGCTGTATGAGCTGAAACGGCGCCGGGCGCGCTACGGACTGGTGGCCTTCTGCATGGCAGGGGGGCAAGGCGGCGCCGCGGTATTTGAGCGGATCTGATGGAAAGGATGAATGATATGGAAAACAAGGCGAAGATCTCCGTGTTCGGCGCCGGCAAAATGGGAACCGGCATTGCGCTTCAGTTTGCGGTGACCGGTTTCCCCGTGAAGCTGCTGGCCTTTGATGTCAGGGAGCAGCAGACCTCCGCCGGGGTCATTGAGGATAACCTGAAGCTGTTGGCGGAAAACGGCCTGGTGGATGCCGACCGGTGTGACGAAATCCGGAAGCGCATTGATATTGTGCTGGACTTTGACGAGGCTGCCCGTGAGGCGGACTTCGCCATCGAGTGCGTGCTGGAGAACATGGAGCTCAAGCAGAACTATTTTGCGCGCCTGGATCAGGCGTGCAAGCCTGGGGCGGTGCTGTGCACCAACACATCTGCCATGAGCGTCACGGAGATCGCCTCCAAGTCCGTCCACAGAGAGCGGATTTTGGGCACTCACTTCTGGAACCCGCCCTTCCTCATCCCATTGGTAGAGGTGGTGCGTACCGCCGATGTGTCCGACCATGCGGTGGATGCGGTGTGTGACGTGCTTCGCGAGGCGGGCAAAAAGCCCATCGTAGTAAAAAAAGACGTGCCCGGCTTCATTGCCAACCGGATGCAGAACGCCCTGGGGCGTGAGGCTGTGAGCATCATTGCCAACGGCATTGCAGACCCCAAGGACGTGGACGATGCCGTCAAATACAGCTTCGGAATGCGCCTGGGTACCATCGGCCCCATTGAGCAGATTGACGCCATCGGCGCCGATCTGTGTCTGAGTATTTCCTCTTATCTGTATAGCTACCTGGAGGACTCCCACGAACCATCGCCCCTTCTGAAGGAGAAGGTGGAGCGGGGCGAGCTGGGATTCAAGACCGGCGGCGTGGGCATGCAGACGTGGACGGCGGAGGAAATGAAGGCCTATAACGATGGGCTTATCACAAATCTCATCAAAGTGGGTAAAGCGCTGGAGCGCTTTTAAGCAGAGGAGAAAGTGAGGTAACGTACGATGACACAACATAAGGACCTGGAGCTGTTTGCAAAAAACATCCGCATCCAGGTGCTGAAGGCCCTGGGCGAACTGGGCTTCGGCCATCTGGGCGGCGCCATGTCTGCCGCAGATGTGCTGGGTGTACTCTATGGCGGCGTAATGAACGTGGATCCGAAGAACCCTCAGTGGGAGGATCGGGACTACTTTGTCATGTCCAAGGGGCACGCCGGCCCCGCCCTGTACGCCGCGCTGGCGCTGAAAGGCTACTTCCCGGTCGAGCAGCTGCTGACCATCAATACCAACGGAACCAGGCTTCCCAGCCATCCCGACCGCAACAGCACGACTGGCGTGGATATGAGCACCGGCTCCCTGGGCCAGGGTATGTCCACCGCCATCGGCATCGCCCATGGAAATAAAATGCTGGGAAAGGACAACTATACCTACCTGCTGCTGGGCGACGGCGAGAGCCAGGAGGGACAGGTGTGGGAGGGAGCCCTGTACGCCCCGCAGCACAAGCTGTCCCACCTGATTGCGTTCCTGGACTACAATCATCAGCAGCTGGACGGCTATACCAAGGATATCTGCGATTTGGGGGATATGCGCCAGAAATTCCAGGACTTCGGCTGGTACGCCCTGGAGGTGGACGGGCATGACGTCGACGCCATCTATGATGCCATCGCCCTGGCCAAGCATCAGCAGGAGAAGCCCACTATGATCGTCCTCCAGACCCAAAAGGGCAAGGGCTGCTTCTTCGCGGAGGGGATCAAGTATAACCACCACATGAGATTCAGCAAGGAGCAGTGTGAGGAGGCCATTGCACGGCTGGAGAAGGAGGGGTGCTGAAATGTCGTACAGGATCTGTGAGACGCTTGAAACAGAGAAGCAGGCCATGCGGGATGTGTACTGCCAAACGATGATTGATCTGGCAAACCAGAACGACAGGATTGTAGTCATGGACGCCGATCTAATGAATTCTGTGGGTACGGTACCATTTGGGGAGGCCCATCCCGAGCGGACGGTGAACTGCGGCATTCAGGAGGCCAACATGATCGGCGTGGCTGCGGGCATGTCCGCCGTGGGCATGGTGCCCTATTGCCACACATTCGGCTGCTTCGCCACCCGCCGTTGCTTAGACCAGATTTTTGTGTCTGCCGCCTTTGCCAAAGCCAACATCCGCATCATCGGCAGCGATCCCGGTATCACTGCGGCCATGAATGGCGCCACCCACATGCCCTTTGAGGACATGGGCTCCCTGAGGGATATCCCTGGAGTGACCATTATCGAGCCCACCGACTCCATCATGCTGGACAATGTGATTCGCCAACTGGAGAGGGCCAACGGCGTATATTATGTCCGCCTGTCCCGGAAGAACGCGGTGCAAATTTACCAGCCTGGCTCCACCTTTGAAATTGGGAAGGCGGCTGAGCTGCGCCCCGGTACTGATGTGACCCTTATGGCCACCGGCGTGTGCGTGGCCGAGGCGCTGAAGGCGGCCGATCAGCTGGCCCGGGAGGGAATCAGCGCGGCTGTGGTCAATGTGTTCACCCTCAAGCCGATTGACCGGGATGCGGTGGAGCACTACGCCCGCTCTGCCGGCGCCATTGTCACGGCCGAAAACCACAGCATTTACAACGGTCTGGGCAGCGCGGTGGCCGAAGTTGTGGCGGAGACCTGCCCTGTGCCGCTGGAGCGGGTAGGAGTTTTGGACCGGTTTGGCCAGGTGGGCACGGTGGACTACCTGCGGGAAATCTACCAGCTGGACGCCAAGACCATTTACGAAAAGGCGCGAAAAGCGATCGCGCGAAAAAATCAGTAATCAAAATTTGTAGGAGGTAATTTATATGAAACTCACCAATTCCGGATTCCAGAGGGGATATAATCCCATCGTTGTGGAGGGCGACGCCTCCGACATGAACATGGACTTCGGCGAGTTGCTGATGGAAAAGGGCGATACTGTCAGCTACAACGAGCCGAAAGAGTGCATTTACGTCCTGGTGACGGGCAAGGTTACCTTCCGCTGGGCGGACAAGGAGGAGACCGTGGAGCGCAAATCCTGCTTCCATGAGGATCCCATCCTGCTCCATGTGCCCCAGAATACCGCTGTGGAGCTGATGTGCCAGTCTGACAAGGCCGAAGTCTCCATCCAGCGCACCACAAATCCCAAGCATTTTGAACCCAAGCTGATGAAGGGCGAGGATCTGCTGTGCGGCTCTGAACTCCGGGGCGCCGGCCTGATGAACGAGGCATCCACCCGTATCGTGCGCACCTTCCTGGATCGCTCCAACTGTCCGGAGACAAACTTCTTCATCGGCGAGGTGGTGAGCTACCCCGGCAAGTGGTCCAGCTTCCCCCCCCATACCCACGTGGAGCCTGAGATCTACTTCTATAAGTTCCTGCCCGAAAATGGCTACGGCTATGCCGAGGTGGGAGACACCGTCTATAAAGTTCACCACAATGACGCCACCTGCATGGCCCACGGCGTGACTCACAGCCAGGCCACTGCCCCCGGGTATGCGGAATACTATATCTGGGCCATCCGTCTGCGCGACAACGATCCCATGGTTACCACGGTTGTACCTGAACACGCCTGGGTGGCTGAAAAGGACGCCAAGTATTTCCCGGAGATCTGAGCGTGGAGGAAATTCCGGCAATGTTATTGGGGCCCTGTTTGCACAGGTGCAAAAAATTGCACGAATGCAAGCTTCCTTCTGCCCAAAAGCCGCCCGCGGGCAGGACGCGGGCAGAGGGAGACTGCCTGGGACGTAACGGGACACAAGGCCTTTGGTGTGCCGGCCCCTGAACGCCGGAGGCTGGCATGCCGGTTGCAATTGACATGAAGCACATGCGGCATGTACCATAAAATTGAGGATAAGAGACGTCTTATCCACCCCAAGCCATGCGCATATAAAAACGAATGAAAAGAGGGAAACACATGAAACGACTTCTTGCATTGGTTCTCAGCGCAGCAATGTTCTTTTCACTGGCCGCCGGCTGCACGCCCGCAGATCAGACCGACGACGGCCAGACCAGTCCCACGGCTGACGCGGGCGGCGAGGGTGGTTATACCATTGCCACCAACAACTTCGGCGTGGGCGCCTATCCTCTGGATATGATGGTGGCCAACGAGCAGTCCGCGGCGGACGCCACTGGCATGACCCTGACCGTTACCAACAACGAGTTTACCGCCGACAAGGTTATAACCCAGCTGCAAAATCAGCTGGCCGCCAGCCCCGACGGGGTGGCCTTCCTGGGTATCTCCGAGACGCTCTTCCCTGTGGCGGCGCAGTATTGCAAGAACGCCAAAACGCCCTATGTTTTCTATGCCTGCTCTCCCACCGATGAGGATATGGAAAAGATTGAGCAGGATGAGTACTATGTGGGCATGGTCATTTACAGCCCCAAGAACGAGGGTTCGCGGCTGGCCGAGCTGGCGCTGGCTGACGGCTGCAAGACCGCGGTGATCTCCGCCGGCGCTTCCGGCGACTATGCCCATGACCGCCGCATCATCGGATTTACTGAGACCTTTGAGGCCGGCGGCGGTGAGATCCTGTTTGTCTCCCACTCCGCCGATCCCTCCGAGGCCGTACAGAAGACCAATGACTACATGACCGCCTATGGCGACACGGACTGTATCTATGCCACCGGTGAGGATTACATCACCCCTGCCGCCGACGTCATCAAGTCCCGCGGCATTACCGATTGCAAGATCTACGGCTCCAACATCAGCCCCTCTGTGTGCCAGCTCATTATGGATGGCCAGGTGGAAGCCTGCACGGGCGGTGAGTTTGTCTGTGGCAGTCTGGCGGTGACACTGCTGATCAATTATCTGGACGGCAACCCGATCAAGGACGCCGACGGCACCGCGCCCTACTTTGATAACCTAACCCAGTTCATGGTGACCGCCGAGAACGCTGAGGACTTTTATGAGTTCCTCAGCGATGAGAACCTGGCCACCCACACCATCTCCGACGAGGAGTATCAGAACCTGCTGGTTCGCAACAATCCCGACGTGGACTATGACTACTTCTACGACTTCCTGACCAACTATGAGGAGAACGTTTACGCAAAAGTGGAGGCAAATGCCGCACAGTAAGAGCGCTGTCTCATGAGCGGGCTGGCCGGGCCCTTCCAGCTCTGGCCAGCCTTATCCCAGAGGCGGCTTGCCGCAAACATGGTGGTGCAGAGCGGCCTTCTGGAGTGATGGCATGTGGAGCGCGGTTAACATGATGTGTGACTGCCGCAAGCTATATGAGTATAAAACCGGATGAAAAGAGGGAAACACATGAAACGAATCCTTGCTTTGGTTCTCGGCCTGGCAATGCTTTCCGCGCTGGCCTCCGGCTGCGCCCCCACAGGGGAGTCTGGCGGTGGACAGAGCAGCCCCGCTGTCAATACCGGCAGCAATACCTCTTATACCATCGCCACCAACAACTTCGGCGCGGGTGTCTATCCGCTTGATACAAATGCGGCCTATGAGCAGAACGCGGCGGATGCCCTCGGTGTGACTTTGAATGTAACCAACAATGAGTTTACCGCTGACAAGTCGATCACCCAGCTCCAGAACCAACTGGCCTCTGCTCCTGACGGGGTGGCATTTCTGGGCATCTCCGAGACGCTTTTCCCGGTAGCTGCCCAGTATTGCAAAAATGCGGAGACACCGTATGTGTTCTTTGCGTGTGCGCCCAAGGATGAGGATGTGGCGACCTTTGAGCAGGACGAGTACTATGTGGGAACGGTGGTCTACAGTCCCCAGGGCGAAGGGGCCGGCATTGCGGAGCTGGCGCTGGCCGACGGCTGTAAGACTGCGGTGATCTCCGCCGGCGCTTCCGGCGACTACGCCCACGACCGCCGTATCATCGGCTTTACCGAGGCGTTTGAGGCTGGCGGCGGAGAGGTGCTGTTTGTCTCTCACTCCGCGGATCCCTCTGAAGGAGTGCAGAAGACAAATGATCTCTTGACCGCCTATCCCGATGTGGACTGCGTATATGCGTGCGGCAATGACTACGTGGCGCCGGCCGCGGATGTTGTCAAGTCCCGCGGCCTTGAGGGGTGTAAGATTTACGGCGCTGATATCAGTCCAAATATCTGCCAGCTTATTATGGATGGTGAGGTAGAGGCATGCAGCGGAGGCGTGTTTGCAAGCTGCGGAGTGGCGATTACCCTCTTGGTCAATTACCTGGATGGAAACGTAATCAAGGATTCTGAGGGCAAGGCCCCCTACTTTGACAGCCTGGAGCTGTTCACAGTGACTTCTGACAATGCGGAGGACTTCTACAAGTTCCTGAGTGACGAGGCACTTTCCACCCACACCATCTCCGACGAGGAATATCAGAACCTGCTGGTTCGCAATAATGCCGAGGTAAATTACGACTACTATGTGGACTTTATGGCAAATTACGCTGAAAACGTGTATGCCAAGGTAGAGGCCAACGCGAACAGAGCGTAAATACAGCAGACTGGCCGGGGGGGGGAGAAGGACCAACCCGGCCAGCCCTGCATGTTCAAAATGGAGCGTGAGATATGAGCTTGTCAATGAAATTTCCGGGAGCCTATTTTCAAGGAAAAGACGCGCTGGAGGAGTTCGCGGAGCATACGATGTGCTACGGACGATCCTTCCTGTTTGTTGGCAGCAAATCCGCCCTGAGGGTATCAAAGGAAAAGCTGGCGCATAGCTTCTCGGGGACTGATGCCCAGATACAGTTTGAGCTCACCTCCGGGGTGCCCTGCGCCTCGGAGATACAGCGGGTGACAAAGCTGGCGGCGGACAGCGGAGCCCAGGTGCTGTGCGCCATCGGCGGCGGTGGAGTGATGGACATTGTGCGTTCCGCCGCGATGGACTTGGGACGGGCTATGGTCATGATTCCAACGGCAGCGGCCTCCGACGCGCCCTGTACCTTTGTCAGCGTGCTTTACTCCGAGAACGGCCAGGAGATTGTGGGGGACCGTATCTTCCACAAGTGCCCGGATCTGGTCTATGTCGATACCACCATTGTGGCCCAGGCTCCGGTGCGTCTGCTGGTGTCCGGCATGGGAGACGCCCTGGCGACCTGGTACGAGATGGAGAGCTGCGCGGGCAGCGGGCATGAAATGTCCAACACGGCAGTGGCCCTGTGCCGGATCTGCCGGGAGCTGATCCTGGAAAATGGGATGTTGGCCCGGCTGGCGGCCGAAAACCATATTGTGATCCCTGCGCTGGAGCGGGTGATCGAGGCCAACTGCTTCCTCTCCGGCATCGGCGGAGTCAATACGGGCTGCTCCGGAGCGCATGGGTTTGGCGACTATCTTTCCTCTCTGCCGGGCGGGCACGACTATATGCACGGCGAGCGGGTGATGGTGGGCCTGGTGATTCAGCTGATCCTGGAGGGGTATCAGGAGCAGGAGATCCGGCGTGTGATCCGTTTCGGGAGAAAGGTGGGTCTGCCGGTCTCTGTGGCTGAGTTGTTCGAGGAGCCGATAGAAGAGCTGGCGCACCGGATCGGTCAGGATACATATAACGACCATTTTGTGTGCCACATGAATTGTGACCACAGCGCCCAGGCCATTGAGGGCGCGGTGCGCATGGCGGTCGCTCTGGCAAAAGAAATGGAACAGGAGGAGCTGCATCTTGAGCGCTGAAATCAAAAATATTACCCAGATCGGCATCGTGACAGGAGATCTGTATGCTATGGTAGATCGCTACCAGAAACTTTATGGGATCGGCCCCTGGGAGATCCGGGACGGAAAAAAAGGTTTCAAGGACGAGGCTGAGGATCTGATGGTATATGGAAAGCGCCAGGACTTCAAGGTGTCTCTGGCGCTGTGCATGGCGGGAAACGTGCAGCTGGAGCTGATTCAGCCGCTGGATGAGTACAGCGACTACGCCAGACACCTGAAGGAGCACGGCGAGGGCCATATTCACCATATCTCCATTCTTACAGACAACCAGGCGTTCCGCGAGACGATGGCAGAGCGGGGAATTGCCAGTGTGATGAAGGGACATGTGGCCGGAGTGGAGACGTTTGAGTACTTTGACACCGGACGAGAGCTGGGCGTCAAGGTCGAGATTCACGATCTGGAGAGCTGACGGAGGTTCGGAAGGTCATGTATTACCTGGAAAGCGCCAGCATGGATCCCGCCTGGAACCTGGCCCTGGAGCAATTTGTCTTTGACCAGCTGGGCCCCAGAGAGGACTGCTTCATGCTGTGGCAGAACGACCGGACGATTGTGGTGGGCAAATACCAGAATGTTCTGGAGGAGATCAACAGTACCTATGTAAAGGAGCACGGTATTACCGTGGTTCGGCGGCTGTCGGGAGGCGGTGCGGTATATCATGACCGGGGCAATCTGAACTTTACTTTTGTGGCCAGAGATTGTCAGGGCGGAATGATCGACTTCTCGTCCTTTTGCCGGCCGGTGGTCGACGCCCTGCGGGAGATGGGGGTGCCGGCTCAGATCAATGGCCGAAACGACATGACTATCGGGGACAAAAAGTTTTCCGGAAACGCCCAATATCTGCGGCAGGGCCGGGTCATGCATCACGGTACCCTGATGTTCGACTCCGATCTGGAGGTGGTGGGCCAGGCACTGGCCGTTCGGCCCGGACAAAATTCAGTCCAAGGGACTGAAATCGGTGCGCAGCCGGGTCACCAATATCAAGCCCTATGTAAATGATCCCCAAATGACGGTGGAGGATTTCTGGGCGGCCCTGCGGGAACGAATGTTCTGGTGCTTTTCCATGCGAAAGTATCAGCTCTCACCGCAGGAGCTGGAACAGGTGGAGGAACTGCGGAAGCGGATTTATAGCCAGTGGGAGTGGAACCACGGCCATTCCCCGGCTTGCAGCATTCGGAAGGAGCGGCGGGTGGAGGGGTGTGGAACCCTTCAGATTCATATGGATGTGGAGAAGGGGAACATTACCCGGCTTGCCTTCAGGGGGGATTACTTCGTCCGGAAGGACAGCGACGCACTGGCGGAGTACCTTCAGGGAACTCCGCTGGAGGAAGGCGCTCTTCGGCAGGCATTGAAAGACTGGCCGGTGGAGGATTATTTTGTGCGTATGGACCTGGATACCTTTGTGTCTGCTATGCTGCAATAAAGCATTGCGGAAGCGGAAGCCTGAGTTTGCAGAGACTGGATAGAGGTGGTGAAAGCACCCATGAGAGCATATGACCTGACCAAGGAACAGTGGAAACGGGTAAAGCCACTTCTGCCTCCCCCCAGGGCTGATAGACGGGGGCGTCCCCGTAAGAATGACCGCACTATGCTGAACGGCATGCTCTGGGTGGTGCGAAACGGTGCTCATTGGCGGATGCTGCCCCGAAAATATGGGCCGTGGCAATCTGTATACGCCAGATTTGCCAAGTGGCGCAGGGATGGCACCCTGGTAGCGGTGTTGCTTGCACTGTCAGGTGAGAAAACGATAAAGGAAGCTGGTACATCCCGCAGCTAGGATAAGCTCTGGCTGCACATCACGTTTCTGGCAATATTGCTTTCTACTACAATATTAAGAGGTAAGAGGGAACCCTGTCGCTGCGGCGGGGTTCCCTTCTTGTTATTGGTAGGGAGGAGGAGAGTGGGGCATTTTGTAATCATAGGCCGGTGTACCGCGCACCTACAGTCTCCCAATCAAAGCGCCTAACCCAGGCGAAAAAGTAATACGCCGAGTAATATCTCGTCCACCGGGGGCTGAGGGAGAAACCACATACCGGTAGCCCTAAGTATCGGACTGTAGGCGTTGGCGTGACAAAGCTCTGGACTAGCTTCACATCGAGGTTGCATCGTGAAGTCTGAGGAAAACGGACACATTCACCTGACCCTTGGGGCCCTTGAAGCTCTGTTATAAAATTGGTAGAACAGCTTTACATCCTTATCCTGCCCACCGAAGTCATTATCTTCTTTGCATTTGCGGCTCCCGGTTCCTCTGGCGTTAAACCTAATGAGCCTGAACTCCTGCTTCATCATCTCCATCTATGGTGGCTACCATGACTTATAGCCTATGTATCCTTCAAATCAGAAACCTATTTTGATTTCCCTGATATATTTAAGCGGACCGGCCAGAGAAAGTTCGGCCCCGGCCCATCTGCGCGCTTCTTATGGTCGCGGCCCTCATCATAAGCTGTTTCCAGAGGGACAAGACCTATTTCGGACGATACAACTACTCAATTGGCGGCAATGAGGGGTTACTCGTCTAGCTGGAGTCAATACCAGGAAGGTACGTATGCTCAGTTCCGTCACTGCTGAACTGTTTGTGGCGGTGGTTGCCAATGCCTATGATAACTACCAGAGGCAACCCGTCTTGAATAGAAATAACCTTCCTTATGGGCCGTTACGCCCCTTCATACTTTGGGGCTCAGCTTTTGCGTTTTTGCAAATATTTGCAGGGGCGCAAGGCTCCAACGGCTGCCGTCTGAGAAACGGGCTGGCCTGTTGCTTCTGAGAGAGCGCCGTTTACGTGGCAAACCCGCTGAAAGATCCCAAATTCAATAAATCTTTATATAATAGGTGATTTTTAGTCAAAAGGAGATGCAGTAAATGCCAATGGCTATATGGGCATGGTTTCGGAGGCTCAATGAAATATTTGGCACAGCGCTTGCATGGGTTATTCGGGCAGGACAGACTGGCTACCAGTTTGCGGCGGAACGGTTGGCATTGGAACCTGGAGAATCCGGGGCGCTTGTGTAACCATTTATTGCGGGCACTTGGAGAGCTGCTGATATCCGAAACCATAAACTTTGAAACTTGTTGCTATGAGGGGGAAGAATTCATGAGTGAATTGAGAGGAGCCTGCATCATCGGGCAGTCGGGAGGCCCCACTGCGGTCATCAATGCCAGCGCGCTCGGGGTGATCCGCACGGCCCTGGACACGGACTGCATCACCCGGGTGCTGGGGGCGGCCAACGGAATCCAGGGCGTCCTGGAGGACCGGCTGTACGATATGGGGCAGGAGGATGCCGGGGAGCTGGAGCTGCTGCGGTACACCCCGTCCTCCGCGCTGGGCTCCTGCCGCTACAAGCTGGCTGATCCCAGCCAGGATGACACCGACTACCGCCGTATTCTCGAGATTTTCCGCAAGTATGATGTGCGCTATTTCTTCTACAACGGCGGCAACGACTCCATGGACACATGCAACAAAATCTCCAAGTACATGCAGTCCGTGGGCTATGCGTGCCGCGTCATCGGCGTGCCCAAGACCATTGACAATGACCTCAACGGCACCGACCACTGCCCGGGCTTCGGCTCCGCAGCCCGGTACATCGCTACCACCTGCATGGAGGTCCAACGGGATACCCATGTGTACGACAACGGAACCATTACCGTTCTGGAGATCATGGACGCCACGCCGGCTGGCTGGCCGGCTCGGCTGCTCTGGCTGCCTGGGCGGGCTACGGCCCGGATCTCATCTACCTTCCCGAGGTGGATTTTGACATGGAACGCTTTCTGGCGGATGTCCACCAGGTCTATCAGGCGAAGAACAAGTGCCTGATCGCGGTCTCTGAGGGAATCCACCGGGCGGACGGCGCCTTCATCGCCGAAGGAGTTTCCGCCGCCGCCAACGACGGCTTCGGCCACACCCAGCTTGGCTGGCGGCGCTGCTGGCCGACCTTCTCCGGCAGCGGGAGCCCTCCGCCAAGGTGCGGGGCATCGAGTTGTCCCTACCCCAGCGCTGCGGCGCCCACAGCGCGTCCCAGACCGACATCGACGAGGCGTTTCTGGCGGGCAAGGCGGCCGTGGAGGCTGCGGTCGCCGGGTATTCCGACAAGATGGTGGCCTTCCGGTGCACCCGGGAGGGAGGCTACCGCTGCGAGACTGTGCTGGAACCCCTGGATATTGTGGCCAACGCGGAAAAGACGGTTCCCCGCGCCTGGATCAACGCCGATGGGAACGGCCTGGAGCAGCCCTTCATCGACTACGTGCTCCCCCTGATTCAGGGCGTCCCTCGGGCCCCGCAGGAACACTCCCTCCCCCGCTATGCACGGCTGAAAAAGGTGCTGGTCTCTGATTTGCAGGACGCGTGCAGGCAGAGCTGATTGTACCAGATTACCTACTGATACCCGAAGCCAGCTTGGCGCTGATATCCTCATTCATTGGCCTAATTTGAAGGGGTTCAATGTCTATGAAGAGATATATGCGGGTGTTTTATGACTATTGATAACATATTAAACAGCGGAGGAACCGGCAAGCGCCAGACTGTTTACGCAAAGACTTTGGGTAAGTTGCGTAAGAAATATGAAATTTCAGAACGACGGCAAGGGGTACAGCACATCACGAGCGTTCGCGGCATTGTGAAACCCGCTTTTCAGATGTCCTACGAGGAGGATATCCTGATCAGGAGCACCTTCAACTGTAAGATGTCCGACGTGGCGCAGAACGACTCCACCAAGCGGATTGCCCTGTCACCGAAGCAGCAGAAGCTATAGAAGGACTTCATTCAGTAATGACTGCACCAACATGGACAATGACAGTATGGACTTGAAAAGACTGCGATACCTCATGAGGTACTCGGCTGCCGTAGATGGTATGGATGAAGACATCCATGCCATCTACGGCAGCGTCAATACCGCTATGGACAAGTGGTTGCCGTCGGAGCAGTGGCAACGGGCGGAAAAGCTCCACTTGTCCTGAAGTGGCAGGTTTCTGTAATCAGATAAAAATAGCCGATATGGTGAGATATTTGACCGAATTAAAAGTTGTAAAAACAAATATATCCCGATAAGAGCCCAAAACATAATGAACGAGGGTCGAATTTTGGAACCGTATTCTGGACTTCTTCAAAAGTCGGTCCCTGTTTGCCTTTTTAAAATTGCAGGGAATTTGTCGTTATGGACGATAGTAAAAACTTGGACAATCAAATTCGTGCATAACCCAAAATGGCATAGAGGATGAAAGTCAGAGGCCGAACCTTGCTCTATATAGAGAACCCTGTACCGAATGATATAGTTCGCAGGCGGAAACCTCAATATATTATATTATTGGATGGTGTGTTAAGTTTAAGTCTACCAAATGTCTACCAAAAGCAGCCCGGAACCGTTGCGGTTCCGGGCCTTTTTGCGCTTGGCATGCCCGGCGTGTCTACCAGAGGTCTACCAACGCCACTTTTTGCCGCTCTTTTGTGTTATTTAGAACTGCATGTGGGGGGAATCCCTCCTTTTTCATGGCTTGCAAGGGGCGTCATACGCCCCTGGGCTTCAAAATTCAGAAGGAGGAAATCCAAATGAGAAACCTCAAGCGGGCTCTCAGCCTGGCTCTGGCGGCGATCATGCTCATCGGCATGATGGTTGTCTCCGCCTCCGCTGCGAGCTACAACGATCTCACCGATAAGGATCAGATCGTGAACAAGGACGCCGTTTCCATGCTGGTGACGCTGGGCGTCATCGAAGGAAAGCCCGACGGCTCCTATGCCCCCACCGAGGGCGTGGACCGCGCCCAGATGGCGAAGATGATCTCCGTCATCATGAATCAGGGCGTGGATAACGGCGCCCTGTATGAGAACAGCCCCTCCGGCCTGACTGACATCAGCAGCCACTGGGCCAAGGGCCACATCAACTACTGCTACACCACCGGCATCATTGCCGGCCGCGGCAACGGCAAGTTTGACCCCGACGCGGGCGTGACCGGCTCCGAGGCCGCCAAGATGCTGCTGGTGGCCGCTGGCTACGATCCCGCTATCGAGGGCCTGACCGGCACCGACTGGGAGATCAACACCAACGCCCTGGCCTCCAAGCTGGGCATCTTCCGCAACTTCAAGGGCTCCGTGGCCGAGCCTCTGAGCCGCGACAACGCCGCTCTGCTCATCTACAACGCCCTGGACGTGGAGATGATCGAGAGCTACACCAACAACGGCTACGCCATGGCGTACTCCGATGCCCGCACCATCCTGTCCTCCATGTACGGCGTGTACAAGGTGGAGGGCGTTGTGGTGGGCAACAAGTGGGCTGAGCTGGACAAGACCGACTCCGACTCCGCTCTGAAGGATGGCAAGACCGTGCTGGACAACGTGGTTCTGTACTCCTCCACCACCTCCAACACCACCAAGGACGAGGGCGTGGCCCAGTCCGGTAAGATTGCCTTCAATGTGGACACCCCCGTTGACTTCCTGGGCAAGACCGTGACCATGTACATCGAGAAGACCACCATCCTGTCCGATTCCAAGGTGCTGGGCGTGTCCACCAAGGACGACGTGAACGTGATCAACGCCACCGCTGCCACTCAGAGCACCGTGAAGGATTACCTGAAGGGCACCGGCGTGGCCGTCACCAAGGGCACCGAGTTCTACGTGAACTACGGCTACTGCAAGACCGAAGAGGATGCCCACAACCTGATCAACGACTACAGCTATGCCGCCAACAACAGCGACAAGTTCAACCTGAACGGTGTGGACGTTGAGATCATCGACAACAACAACGATGGCGACGCCGAGTACGTGCTGTTCACCCGCGAGACTCTGTCCGAGGTGCGCACCTACAGCGAGAAGAACGAGACAATCTCCTTCTATGCGCCCGGTTATGACAAGAACAACGAGCTGGCCAACAAGACCGTCACTGAGACGGAGGACTTTGAGGACGTAGTGTTCAACGACGAGGTGACCACCGACGACCTGATCCTCTACGTGCAGTACGGCGGCCGCACCTACATCTCCGCCCCCGAGGTTGTCACCGGCAAGATGACCCGCGTGGACCGCGACAAGGCCGACGAGCTCTTTATCACCGTGGATGGTGAAGAGTACCGCCAGTCCTACATTCTGGACGCCGCCTCCCTGGTGGACGTGGATCTGACCCGTTTTGACATTGCCGACGCCAAGAACGAGCCCGGCTTTGACAACAGCTACGACTTTGTCCTGGACTCCAACGGCTATGTGATCGCCGTCCGCCCCGCTGAGGAGATCGTCACCAACTATGCCCTCGTGATCGACTCCGCCTGGACCCTGAACGCCCTGGACCGCTCCGGTCAGGTCAAGATCCTCATGACCGACGGCACCGTCAAGACCTACAGCATCAACTGGAAGAACTCCGCCAAGGCGATGGAGGATATCACTGGAATTACTGCCGCTAATGATGTCAATAGCAAGTCCAACGACGTGAAGCTGGAGACCTACCTGGGCACCCGCGACGTTAACCAGCCCGGCAGCGGCTCCTACAACAAGACCGGCGTGGCCGCTGGCTCCATCATCACCTACACCCTGTCCGACGATGACGTGCTGACCATCAAGAGCGTCCTCCAGGGCAACAGCCTCAAGGGCACTGGCAGCGAGATCGATTCCACCGTGAACTCCGACAGCACCGCCGGTGTGGGTGACGACGGTAACGTCATCCGGATGGACACCACTAATAATGGTAGCCTTCAGTATAAGGCTATGAACGGCTACACCGGCGGCCGCGGCTCCATCAATGTGACGGCGCACGGACAGACTCAAAAGACCTACGCCGTGGACAAGAACACCGTTGCCTTCTACTACTGGACGAACACCAAGGGCGAGATTGAGTACGGCGTGGCCACCGGCTGGGACCACATGAGCGATGTGAATCCGGGCGTCGATGTTCAGGTCTACCCCGTTCTGGACAAGACCTCCTACAAGACCTATGAGGCTACCGACCTGGCCGACGTGATCCTCTTCGAGGCTGAGGCCAAGGCCACCAGCGCCAACTACATGCTGGTTCTGTCCGCCAACGCCATCGGCAAGGATCTGCTGGAGCTGAACGTTGTCTTTGAGGACGGCACCGTCCAGGCCATCGAGGTGGACGACGACGGCGGCCACGACTGGGACGACGAGGCCAGCTACATGAAGGCCTACACCTACGCCGAGAATGCCGACGGCACCTATGACATCGGCGACGACGTAGAGAACGCCGGTACCGCCAAGCTGCTGAAGAACGGCACTGTGGACAGCAGCCTGAAGGGCTACATCGCCCTGTCCGGCAAGGCCAACGTGTGGGATGTCACCGACGTGGACACCGCCGAGGACAAGACCGCCCTGGGCACCTTCCCCTACAATACCAAGGTGAACGCCGTCATTGTCGAGGATGACAACGCCATCCGCACCGCCTGGATCTGGGAAGTGGACGAGGAGCATCGTGACGATGGTATCGTCAACGAGAGCATCACCGTGCAGTTTGACCCCATGACTCGGAAACTGAATATTTCCGTTACCGGTGCGGAGGATGCCACCTTTGCCGAGAAGCGCGATGCTGTCAAGGCTGAGGCCGCAAAGGTTCTGGGTGTCAGCGTCTCCGACATCGAAGTAGAGGTGGATAGTACTGGTAATTGGGTGATCAAGGACACCAAGAACGGTGACAACTACACCTGCACCACAACGGACAATCACGTCACTGTGACGACTGCCGACAAGAATGCTCACCTGGAGTACACTGAGTACTGGAAGGTGCAGGATCCTGCCCGATATGGCTATTGGGTGGATCTGGTGAACTCTGGCTATGTGACCTTTGACTTCGACATCGTGGCCACCGGCTCGAACGCGATTACCGTGAGCGGACCGGTCACCGGAACGAGTGTGAATACCAAAGTTCCCGGTTTCGGCACCGACCCGGCCAACCCCGCTGAGACCATTGCGCAGTTGTACTGCACCGGCGGATCTGCCACCAGTCAGAATGATCTCAAGAACTCTACTGAGTTCGCCGTCCTGGCATTCTACGATGAAGCCGGCGCTGCTCAGTATATGCTGGTGGGCAACGATGCCGCTTACACGCCCAACAACCTGACCATCAATGGCACTACCTACACCGTGACCCTGGATCTGGACTGGTAATCAAGCCTGTCCCTAAATCGGAGAACCCGCCGCATTTTTGCGCGGCGGGTTCTCTCTGTCAAAACGTCCTTTCGACAGGTTAAGCCCCCAGACCCAATCGGGTCCGGGGGCTCTCTGCTATACCAGGGCCAGATAGCGGTAGCTCTCCCCCGCCTTGTTGGTGACGGGGAGAAAGTCGTTGTCGCTGAGGCCCACCTCGTAGTGGTCGTAGTGCACCTGAAAGCCGGTCTCCGTCAGAATCAGCATATTGCCGGGCCGGTTGTTATAAGCGTAGACATAGGGCGCGCCCGGCCAGGCCAGCAGAGCCTCCCGATCCCGGCAGAAGAGCAGGACCGCCCGGGGGGCACACCCCAGCGCAACCGCCCGGTTCTGCGTCCCGTCCCCGGTGTACCGCCCCAGACGCAGCTCCGGCTTGCGCCCATCCAGTCCCGCCAGCGCCTCGTCCAGCCTCTGAAAATCTCCGTTGAAGTCGGTGCGGAGGAAGCTGTCCTCCGGCTCCCACTGGTGCAGGTGATAGTGCTGTGTATAATTTGCCATTCTGATTACCTCCTCTGGAGATAAAAGCACCCCCGCGCACGGCGTACCGCCGGACGCGGGGGCCTTGTCCTGCCGAACGGCCTGTGGGCGGGTGTGGGCACCCGCCCCTACGTCCAAGCGCCGCAAGATAGCCCGCCGGAAACGGAACCCCGGAAATGTAGGGGCGGCCCTTGTGGCCGCCCGCGGGCGGGGACAAGCCCCGCCCCTACGGAGCATTTTGGCCGGGCGGTGCCTGCCGCAGCAGACCTCTGTAGGGGCCGATGCCCACATCGGCCCGCACCTCTGGACCACCGGCCAGTTCCGGGCGGGTGTGGGCACCCGCCCCTACAGGCTTCAAGTGCCGCAAGACAGCCCGCCGGAGACAGAACCCCGGAAGTAGGGGCGGCCCTTGTGGCCGCCCGCGGGCGGGGACAAGCCCCGCCCCTACGGAGCATTTTGGCCGGGCGGTGCCTGCCGCAGCAAACCTCTGTAGGGGCCGACGCCCACGTCGGCCCGCACCTCCGGGCCACCGGTCAGCTCCGGGCGGGTGTGGGCACCCGCCCCTACAGGCTTCAAGTGCCGCAAGACAGCCCGCCGGAGACGGAACCCCGGAAGTAAGGGCGGCCTTTATGGCCGCCCGCGGGCGGGGACAAGCCCCGCCCCTATGGAGCATTTTGGCCGGGCGGTACCTACCGCAGCAGACCTCTGTAGGGGCCGACGCCCACGTCGGCCCGCCCCTCCGGGCCACCGGTCAGCTCCGGGCGGGTGTGGGCACCCGCCCCTACAGGCTTCAAGTGCCGCAAGATAGCCCGCCGGAGACGGAACCCCGGAAAGGTAGGGCGGCCCTTGTGGCCGCCCACAGCCGGGGCAGGGGAAGCGCGATCCAGATTGAAGAAGCAGGGGGAAGTGTGTTATGATTCAGAAAACAGATTTTTACCGGCCGCAGCCGCCCCTGGGAGGGACGCAGATGCTGCAAAACCCATTTTATCTCTTTTTTACCGCCTGCCTGGGGCTTTTTTTCTGGGCCGGATACCGGCGGATCTTTGCTGAGGTACCGTACCGGCATTCCCTGTGGAGCTTTCTCGGGGAGGAGTGTGCCCCGGGGCAGCGCCGCGCCATCGTGCGCGCCCTTCTGGCGGGGCTCCCCGGCGACAGCGGCGCCATGGCCTGGATACTGACAATGGCGGCGCTCTGCCTGGGAGGGGCGGGAGCCCTGTTCTGGTATCTGGTGTTCTCCCTGCTCTGGCTGCACCCGCTGGGGGCGCTGGCCGGGCTGTGGCGCTACTACCAGCCTGGCTGCGGCGGGCGGGTCGAGCTGTCCGCCCTGCTGGAGGGAATACTGTGCCGCAAAAGGGCCCGCGCAAGGCCGGGACTGGGCCGTCTGCTCCGCTGGCTTCAGACACTGGCGCTGTGCGGCATGCTGCCTCTGCTGTTCCGGATATTGGCCAGTCCTTCCGCCCCGGCGAGAGGCGCGGGGCTCCTGCCCTGGCTGGTGGTTCTGCTGGCCCTGTGGCTGCTCTGCCGGCTTGTGGGGGAGCGGGGCGAGACGGTGCTCTCCCTGCTCTTTCTGCTCCTGCTGGCGGCGGCCCTGCTCGGCAATCTGCCCAACCTGATCCCCGCCGTCAAGCTGGTGCTGCTGGATGCCTTTGACCGGAGCCGCTTCCTGTTCTCCCTGTCCGGGGCGGGGCTGGCGGCCGCCCTCCAGGCCGGGGGAGCGGCAGGCTGCGGCGGGGCGCTACTCCGCACCCTGTCTGCCCGGGAGGAGGGGCCATCCTTTGCCCATCCGGCCCAGGCCGCCTTCTACGAGGAGCTGCGCGGGCTGCTGCAGCTTACGGTGCAGTTGGCGCTGGGGCTCCTGTTTCTGTGCGCCCGGCTGGTCCCTGAGGACAACCGCTGGCCACAGACCTGCCTGTGGGCTTTCCTGTGCCTGTTTGGCCTGCTCTGGCTGGGCCGTGCGGTGCGCGCCTTGGCCCGGCCGGAGGGACGGCGGTGTGGCCTGCTCTGCCTCGGCCTGGTGGGGGCGGCGGCGGTGTGGGACATCTGGAAGGGGACGGCGCTGCTTCCCGGCCTGTCCGGTGGGGCCGCCGGGCTGGCCTCACTCGCCCTCGCGGGGCTGCTGCTGTTCGACAGCAACTGGTACTTCCTGCTGCTGGAGCACTACCGGGATGTCCATATCTGGCATGTTACGCCCCATCCCGACCTGATGCAGACCGAAATGGAACGCAAAAATATGTGATTTTTCACATAAACTGTCGATATTCTCAAGACAATTTTGATTTATAATATTCTGTAACACATTAAAGCACTGTATTCTCTATCAGGCCGGGACAGACCGGGGAGGCATTGTCTGTTCAGAAAGGAGTTTGTATGCTCAAGTATGTGCTGAAACGAATTTTATCCGCATTGGTCACCATCTTTTTTATCATCACGATCACATTCTTTCTGATGAAAGCGATCCCCGGCAACCCCTTTGCCGCGGAGAAGATGCCCAATCCCGAAATTGAGGCGGCCATGATGGCCAAGTACGGCCTGGACCAGCCGCTGTGGAAGCAGTACATCATCTATCTGGGCAACTTCCTCCGGGGGGATTTCGGCGTCTCCTACACCAAGGCCGGCCTGACTGTCAACAAGGTCATAGCCGACGGCTTCCCCTTTTCGCTGACCATCGGCATCTACGCCTCCCTGGTGGTGGTGTTTGCCGGAATCCTGTTCGGCTCGGTGTGCGCGCTGCGCCAGAACAAGCTGATTGACCGGTTTTCATGGTGCTGTCCACCCTGGGCTCCACCATACCCAGCTTTGTGCTGGCCACGGTTTCCTGTTTCTCTTCAGCAAAACCCTGGGTCTTGTGCCCGCCTTCGGTGTGGACGAGGTGGCGGGCTATATCGGCCCGGTGCTGGTCATTGGGGCATTCCCACTGTCCTTCATCACCCGCCTGACCCGCACCAGCCTGGTGGAGGTGCAGCAGCAGGACTACATCCGCACTGCCCGGAGCAAGGGTATCTCCGAATTCAAGGTAATCTACAAGCACGCCCTGCGCAATGCCCTGCTGCCGGTGGTGACTTACATCGGGCCCATGGTGGCCTCCATTGTCACCGGCTCCTTTGTCATTGAGACCGTATTCGGCATCCCGGCGTGGGCCAGTTGTTCACCGACAGCATTGTAAACCGCGACTATCCGCTGATCATGGGCATTACGGTGTTCTTTGCCGTACTGCTGGTCCTGGCCGTGCTGATCGTGGATCTCGTTTACGTCCTAATCGACCCCAGAATCAAGCTGGATTGAGGAGGCGCGCATGAGTATGAAGGAAACGGACCGCCGCTGGCTGCCGGCGGAGCGGGACGCCCTGGCCTCCGAGGCCATCGGGGCCCCAGCCTGACCTACTGGCAGGACTGCTGGCACCGGCTGTGCCGGAACAAGACCGCGCTCCTGTCCATGGTGGTGGTGGTGATTGTGGTGCTCTCCGCCATTTTGTGCCCATGTTCTGGCCCTATTCCTACGAGGAACAGGACCTGCGGTACGCCAACATCCCGCCGGAGCTGGAAATCTACGATCTGGGCGGTAACAGCTTCGTCTATGTCACCAGCGACTACAAGTGTATTGACACCGACGGCTCCGGCCACCTGCTTGGGGCCTCCACCCTGGTCAAGGATGACAAAGCCGGGCGGACCTACCTATATGAGATCAACGGAAAGGATTTGCTGGTGGATTACGGCGTGTACTTCCGGGCCAAATCGGAGTTTATCACCCAGGAGGCTGCCCACGGCGACGGCAGTCCCGTCACCGTGGCGGAGGTGGAGTACCTGAGGGAGTACTACGGGGAGGACGCCCCCGAGACGGTGAGTCTGCGGGAGGCCGAGCACATCCTGGAGGACAAGATCGACCGCTTCCGTGTGTTCTACGACGGGGCGCAGATCACCCCGCCAAAACCGTCCTGAACAAGACCTATATCTGGGGCACCGACTCCCTGGGCCGCGACCTGTTCATCCGCGTGGTGTACGGCGCCCGGGTCTCCTGCTGGTGGGCGTGGTGGCCGCCCTGGTAAACCTGGTCGTGGGCGTGCTCTACGGCGGCATTGCCGGCTACTTCGGCGGCGCTGTGGACAACATCATGATGCGGATTGTGGACACCATCAGCTCCATCCCCATGATGCTCTATGTCATTCTCATCATGGTGGTGCTGGGCTCCGGCCTGCACTCAATCATTCTGGCCATGGGCCTGACCTACTGGGTGGGCATGGTGCGCATCGTCCGCTCCCAGGTGCTCACTATGCGGGAGCAGGAGTTTGTCTCCGCCGCCGTCCTGCTGGGTGTGCCCACCCGGAAGATCCTGGTGCGCCACCTTATTCCCAACGCCATGGGCCCCATTATGGTGGCCCTGACCATGCAAATCCCAGTGCCATGTTCACCGAGGCGTTTCTGAGCTTCATCGGACTGGGCGTCTCCAAGCCCCAGGCATCTTGGGGCGCGCTGGCCAACGCCGCGCTGCCCAGCCTTTACACCAGCCCTTATCAGCTCTTCTACCCCGCCCTCATCATGAGTATCACCATCCTGGCGCTCAACCTGTTCAGCGACGGACTGCGGGACTCTCTGGACCCGCGGCTGAGAAAGTGAGTTTGCGATATGTCAAGACGTTTACTTTCGGTTCGAAATCTAAAGACCTCCTTTTCACCCACGTAGGCGAGGTAAAGGCGGTGCGCGGCATCAGCTTTGATGTGAACCAGGGCGAGGTGCTGGGCATCGTGGGAGAGAGCGGCAGCGGCAAGAGCGTCACCAGCCTGTCCATCATGGGCCTGCTTCAGCACCCCGGCCGGGTGGTGGACGGAGATCTTCTTCCAGGACCAGGACATCCTCTCCTACGGAAAGCGCCGGATGCGCCGGGTGCGCGGCAAGGAGATTGCCATGATCTTTCAGGACCCCATGACCTCCCTCAACCCGGTGTATACTGTGGGCAACCAGATCATGGAGATGCTCCAGGAGCATGAGGACATCGGCAAGGGTGAGGCCAAACGGCGGGCCATTGAGATGCTGCGTATGGTGGGTATCCCATCCCCGAGAAGCGAATTCACAACTACCCCACGAGTTCTCCGGCGGCATGCGCCAGCGGGCCATGATCGCCATTGCTCTGGCGTGCAGCCCCAAGCTGCTCATCGCCGACGAGCCCACCACCGCCCTGGATGTGACCATCCAGGCCCAGATCCTCAACCTGATCAAGCGCCTGAACCGGGAGCTGGACATGACCACGATCCTGATTACCCACGACCTGGGCGTGGTGGCCACCCTGTGCGACAAGGTGGTGGTGATGTACGGCGGGCTGATTATGGAGGACGGCACGGTGGAGGAGATCTTCTACCACCCGAAGCACCCATATACCATGGGTCTGATTGACTCCATCCCCGTGTCACGGGCGGGGAGAAGCAGCGGCTTAAGCCCATTCCCGGTACCCCGCCCAACCTGATTCACCCGCCGAAGGGCTGTCCCTTCAGCACCCGGTGCCCCTACTGCATGAATGTGTGTATGGAGGAGATGCCCCTATTTCCAGGAGGATGGCCACCGGACGATGTGCTGGCTCCTCCACGAGGAGGCCCCGTCAATCCGGAGTATGTTCAGCGGAAGGAGGCGATGCGGCGTGCCGACGGATAAGCTCCTGGAGCTGGAGGGCCTGACCAAATACTTTATAAGCCCATGGGCCTGCTGGGCCGCAGAAAACAAGTAGTGCAGTCCGTGGATCATGTCAGCTTCCATATCCTGCGCCACGAGACCTTTGGCCTGGTGGGCGAGTCGGGCTGCGGCAAGAGCACCCTGGGACGCACCATCACCCGGCTCTATGAGCCCACCGAGGGAAAAATCCTCTACGACGGGACGGATATCAGCCATCTGACCGGCCCCAGCTGCTCCCCTACCGCAAGCGTATCCAGATGATCTTTCAGGATCCCTATGCCTCCCTAGACTCCCGTATGACGGTCATGGACATCATCCGGGAGGCGCTGGATCTTCACTCGAACTCACCACCAAGGAGCAGAGGAGCCAGCGGGTCTATGAACTGCTGGACCACGTGGGCCTGATGCGGGAGCATGCCAACCGCTACCCCACGAGTTCTCCGGCGGCCAGCGCCAGCGCATCGGTATCGCCCGCGCCCTGGCGGTCAATCCCGAGTTCATCGTCTGCGACGAGCCCATCTCCGCCCTGGACGTGTCCATTCAGGCCCAGGTGGTCAATATGCTGGAGGATCTCCAGCGGGAGTTCGGGCTGACGTACCTGTTTATCGCCCACGACCTGTCCATGGTGCGCCATATCTCCAACCGCATCGGCGTCATGTACCTGGGCAAGCTGGTGGAGGTGGGGACAGCGAGGAAATCTACCAGAACCATCTCCACCCCTATACCGAGGCCCTGCTCTCCTCCGTGCCCCTCCCCGACCCGGAGCTGGCGCACAGGAGCGAGCCCATCATGCTGCAGGGGACATCCCCAGCCCCATCGATCCCCTTCCGGCTGCCGGTTCCGCACCCGCTGCCCTTACGCCACGCAGTTGTGCGCCGAGCAGGAGCCGCCGCTGACCGAGGTGGGAAGCAACCATGCGGTTGCCTGCCATAGAGTGACCCCCGCAAGGGGAATGAGGAAAAGGAGGCATATTATGAAAGCGAAGCATCTCGTTTCCATGCTGCTGGCCGGTTCCATGATCCTGGGGCTGACGGCCTGCGCGCCCACCACCAACTCCGGCGGCGGGAACGACAGCCCGCAGCCCACCGGAACGGACTCCGGCTCCGGCGGTGCATCCTCGGAGTACCTGGTTTACAACGTGGGCGAGGAACCCAAGACCTGGGACCCCAGCTTAACACCTCCAGCATGGGCGGCCATGTCATTCTGAACCTCTACGACGGCCTGGTGCGCGACACCCGGGACGGCGTCCAGATGGCATCCGCCGAGCGCTACGAGCTCTCGGCCAACGCCGACGGCGTTGAGGACACCGTGTACACCTTCTATCTGCGGGACGGCCTGACCTGGTCCGACGGCGAGCCGGTCACCGCCTACGACTACGAGTACGCCTGGAAGCGGGCCTGCTCCCCGGAGATGGCCTCCCCTACGCCTTCCTGATGACCGACTACATCAAGGGCGCTTATGAGTACTTCAGCGGCGAAGGCAGCCGGGACGAAGTGGCGGTCAAGGCCCTGGACGACAAGACCTCCAGGTGGAGCTGAAGCAGCCCACCGCATACTTCCTGAACCTGGTGTCCTGGTTTACTTACATGCCCTGCCGCGAGGATATGTCCTCTACCGGCGAGGGCTGGGAAAAGGATCCCGCCAAATGCGTCTCCAACGGCGCGTTCATGCTGGAGGAGTACAAGGTGGGCTCCCACATTCTGCTGAAGAAGAATCCCAACTTCTGGAACGCCGATAATGTGAATCTGGCCGGCGTGCGCATCCTCTTCATCTCCGACGCCACCACCTCCCTCCAGGGCTATGAGGCCGGCGAAATCAACGTCACCTCCATCCTGCCCGGCGCGGAGATTCCCGCCTGCTGGCCGAGGATCCCAACTTCTCCAGCGAGCCCGCCCTGGGCAACAGCTACTTCCAGTTCAACATGGACGCCGACGTGGTGAACGACCTCAATGTGCGCAAGGCCCTGTCCCTGGCCATTGACCGGAGCACCATCACCGACCAGATCCTGCGTGACGGCTCTGTACCCGCCTCCGCCTTCGTGGCGCCTCCCTTCAAGCTGTCCACCGGCGAGAGTATGCGGGCGCTGGATGAGAACGGAAACGTGGTGGAGGAGTACGAAATCGACCCCTACTCCGCCAAGGTGGAGGAGGCTCAGGCCTATCTGGCTGAGGCCGGCTACCCAGGCGGGGCGGGCTTCCCCGAGCTGAACGTCCTTTACTACGACAGCGGCAACAACTCCCTGATTGTGGAGGCGGTGCAGCAGATGTGGCAGGAAAACCTGGGCATCAAGGTTAACCTGCAGGTGCAGGAGTACGCGGTGTTCACCAACACCATCAACTCCGGCGACTGGAGCATTGCCTTCACCGGCTGGAGCGCCGACTACAACGACCCCATGACCATGCTCTCCCTCTTCACCGCCGAGGGCATGAACGATGTCCGCTGGCGCTACAAGCCCTACTCCGGCGTGCCCGGGGATACCATTCTCAACCCGGAAAACGAGGCCTATGACAACGCCGTGAAGATGGCGGCCAAGACCTCCGGGAGGAGCGCGACGCCTACCTGAAGGAGGCTGAGGATGTCCTCATGGAGAATATGGTTATCTGCCCGATCTACTATACCACCTATACCCAGGTCATTGACCACGGCAAGGTTTCCGGCCCCGGCCGCACCCCGGTCGGCCAGTGGGACTTCCAGTACTATACGGTGATCGGCTGAGCCGAGGCGCCCCTCATGCCACCTGCCGCGCATGGGGGCGCCCTTCTTTCCGGCATCCTCTACCAGCCGCCCGGGAATATGGTATAATAGCAAAGTATTACGGGCTTGGTATTATGCTCCTGAGCAATTGGGGAGAGGTGTGTGCGGCATGTGGATCAGCGTTTTGGAGGACGAGGCCGTTCTCAACAATCTGATTACCAAATATCTGCAGAAGGAGGGCTACTCCGTCCGCAGCTACCTGCGGGGAGGATGCTGTGCAGGGCTGGACAAGCCCACCGACCTGTGGGTGATCGACATTATGCTCCCGGACATCGACGGCTTCACCGTCTTTCGGGAGGTACAGAGGAAGAATCCCAACAGCTATGTGATCTTCATTTCTGCCCGCAACCAGGATATTGACCGCCTGGCCGGGCTGGAGCTGGGCGGGGACGATTACATCTCCAAACCCTTTCTGGTGCGGGAGCTGGTTATCAAGGTTCAGCGGCTGCTGAAGGGGACGGCCTAAAACAGCGGAGGTCCAGGTGGGGCCGTACACGGTCCATCTGGAAAAGCACCTGGTTTACTGCGGCAGCGAGAGTATCAGCCTCACGGTGAAGGAGTACGACCTGCTGCTCTATCTGGCGGCTAACCGGGGCACGTCCTGAAGCGGGGCGACATCCTGGACGCCGTGTGGGGCTATACCTTTATGGCTCCGACCGGGTGGTAGACGACACGATCCGCCGCCTGCGCAAGAAGCTGCCCGGCATCGAAATCAGTACGCTCTATGGCCTGGGCTACTGCCTGACGGAGGAGAGACATGAATCGCTTTGCGACTAGATACTGGCTGCAGGACCGGCCCCTGAGCGTCCAGCTCTGGGCCTGCCTCTCACTGGCGGAGGGACTCACTTTGGCCGCCATCCTGCTGTACGTCCTCCTCCTGCTCCGGCCGGAGGAGCCCGGACAGTGGTATGGGCTGGCCGCCCTGTTCCCCTGCTGCTCATTGCAAACCTGTTCGCCGCCAAGCTGGCGGCCCGGCGCATTACCGAGCCCCTGGAGCGGCTGGCAGGGAATCTGGAGCGCATCAAGGGCAAAACTGGAGTGAGCCGGTCTTGCAGGTGGCCCGCCGGGACGAAATCGGGACGCTCGTCAACACCCTGTCACAGATTCAGCGCAATGTGGTGGAGCTCAACGAGGACGAGGAGTTTTTCTACCAGAGTGTGTCCCATGGGCTCAAGACCCCCATTATGGTCATCCAGAACTGCTGCGCCGCCTATCAGGACGGCATCTACGGCTCCGAGGCCATCGACATCATCATGAAGGAGAGCCTGGCGGTGGAGGCAGGGATCAGGAAGCTGCTCTATGTCTCCTCCTTCGATCACATGCTGGGCAAACAGAGCGACTTCCGGCCGGTGGAGCTCCGGGGACTGATGGAGGAGTGCCGCAGGCGGTTTCAGGGGCAACGAGCGGGGTATCCGGCTGGAGGTGGACGTCCCGGCCGGCCTCACGGTGTCGGGGAATGCGGCTGCGCTCCAGACCGTCTTTGACAATCTGGTGGAAAACGGCCTGCGCTATGCGGCCAGCTACATCCGCATGGAGTTGACCGGGGAGGAGGAGGGCGGCTACCTCCTGACCGTGGAGAACGACGGCGCGCCCATCCCGCAGCCGACTCTGAACGTCCTGTTTCAAAAGTTCTACAAGGGGCGGACGGCAACTTCGGCCTGGGCCTCTACATCGCAAAAGATTGTGCAGTTTCACAAGGGGACATCTGGGCCTCCAACTGGGCCGACGGAGTGCGCTTTCAGCTCCTGCTGCGCAGGAAGACCGCATGGCCGGTCGGCGTTAGAAAGGAACGATAGGGTCATGAACAAGGCTTTTTATATGAGATGCTCCGTACCGAGTCGGTGAGCGGCGGGGAGATCCCCTTCAGAAAAGGTGGCCGCCTACATGCGGGAGCAGGGAGCGGAGGTGGAGACCGATCTGGCGGGGATGTGATTTCCTCCATCAACAGCGCATCCCCTTCCGGGTGCTCCTGTGCGGACATATCGACGAGATCGGCTTCCGGGTGACCCACATCACCGACGACGGCTACCTCCAGGTGGGCAAGGCCGGCGGCATCCGTCTGGCACTGGCTCAGGGTAAGCGGGTGACGGTGCTGGGGCGGAAGCGGCTCACCGGTGTTATGGGCCTGCTGCTGCGCAACGGCGAGGTGCGCACCGACATCGAGCTGACCGATCTCTACATCGACTGTGGCTTCACCAGCCGGGCGGAGGCCCTGGAGCTGGTCGCCCCGGGATTTCGTCACCTACTCCTATGCCGTGGACGAGCTGGAGAACGACTGCATCGCCGGCCGGGGCTGGACAACCGCCTGGGCGCCTATACCGTGCTCCACGCTCTGCTGCGGGCCCGGGAGAAGGGGCGAAGGTGGGCGTCTTTGCGGCCACCACCACCGGAGAGGAGACCACCATGCGGGCGCCTTCCATGCAGCAGGCCGGGTGCGGCCCACGCTGGCTGTCGCGGTGGATGTGATCCACACCTCTGATTTCTCCGGTATGCCCCCAGCGCTTCGGCCGTATCAAGCTGGGCGGCGGCCCCGCCCTGGCCAAGGGCTCGGTGTGCAGCGCGCCTCTCAACCGGGCGCTGGAGGAGGCCGCCGGGCGGTTGGGAATCCCCTGCATGCCGTCACCCCAGGCGTTATGGGCACCGATGCGGATAAGCTCAACCAGACGGGTGCGGGCCTGCCCGTGACCACCCTTTATTCCCCTGCGCTACATGCACTCCCCAGTGAGGTGGGCTCTCTGGCCGATGTGGAGCAGACGGTGGAGGTGCTGGCCGAGTTTCTGGCAGCCCTGGATGAGCACTTTGATCCCGACCCGTTCCGGGACTAAATGCGGAGAGGAGAAACACCCATGCTGCTGCTGACCAATGGAACCATCGCCACCATGGACCCGGCCCGCCCAATGGCGGAGGCCGCCGTAGTGGACGGCGCATACTTCGCCTATGTGGGCGGCCGGGCGGACGCCGAGGACTTCACCCGCCGCTTTTCCAGGGGAGCCTGGGAGACTCTGGATCTCCAGGGCCGCTTTGTAATGCCCGGCTTCAATGACTCCCACCTGCACTTCATCCACTATGTCAAAACAAAGCTGTCCGTCAACCTCTTCGGCTGTACCTCTCTGGCGGAGGTGCAGGAGCGCCTGCGCCGGGGCTGGCCGGGCTGGAGGCCGGCTCCGGCCGCTGGCTTCTGGGCGAGGGTGGAACCAGGAGCAGTTCACCGGCGAGCGGCGCTTTCCCACCCGCCGGGAGCTGGATCAGGTGAGTACGGAGTACCCCATCCTGATCCTGCGCTCCTGCTTCCACGTGGGGGCGCTCAATTCCAGGGCTCTGGAGCTGCTGCACATCAACCGGGACACGGTGGGGCACTACGGCGCCTTTGCCGAGGTGGACGAGACCGGAGCGCCCAACGGCGTGGTGAAGGAGAACGTATTGGACGACATCAAGGCCGCCATCCCCTCCGTGGGCCTGAGGCCCTGCTGGAGCAGGTAGTTCAGTCCCAGCACGACCTGCTGGCGGAGGGCCTGACCAGCATACAGAGCGACGATTTCAGTATGCGCCGGACGAGGAGCCCTATGCCCTCATGGACGGCCTGCGGGAGCTGGCCGAGCGGGGCGCTGAAGCTGCGCTTTTCCGAGCAGGCCCTGCTCACCGAGCCGGAGACCCTGGAGGAGTTCTTCACCCGGGGCGGGGCCTGCTTCGGCGGCGGCGACCGCTTCCGCATCTCCACGGTGAAGCTCCTGGCCGACGGCTCCCTGGGGGCGCGGACGGCCTTCCTGCGGGAGCCCTATTCCGACGCCCCGGACACCTGCGGCCTGCCCATCTACCCGGAGCAGGCACAGTTGGACCGGCTGGTGGTCACCGCCCACCGGCACAATATGGCCGTTGCCATCCACGCCATCGGAGACGGAGCGGCTGAGATGGTGCTCAACGCTTTCCAGCGGGCCCGCGCGGAGCTGCCCTGGCTGCACCCCGTCACGGCATGGTGCACTGTCAGATCCTGTCGGAGGGGCAGCTCCGCCGCATGGCGGAGCTGGATGTGACCGCCTTTGTCCAGCCGGTGTTCATCAACGGCGACATGCACATCGCCCCGGACGACTGGGCGGAAAACGCCTGGCCCACTCCTACGCCTGGGGCGACATGGAGCGGCTGGGCCTCCACATGGCTTTCGGCACCGACTGCCCGGTGGAGTGCTTTCACCCCTGGAGGGTCTACTGCGCCGTCACCCGGCGGGACTTCACCGGAAACGGCCCCTTCCTGCCGGAGCAGGCCCTTACGCCCTACCAGGCGCTGTACGCTTATACCGCAGGCGGCGCTTACGCCTCCGGTGAGGAGCGCATCAAAGGGCGCATACGCTCCGGCCTGCTGGCCGACTTCCTCCTGGTGGACCGCAACCTGCTGACCTGCCCGCCGGAGGAACTGCTCTCCGCCCGGTGCTGCGCACCTATGTGGGCGGGGCGTGCGTCTTCCGCGATCCATCCTTCTGAGGCAAAACAGGGCCCGCAATTCCGCTGGAATTGCGGGCCCTGCAGTTAGGGCTCAGCGGCTGCCCGGCTCTGGTATTTGGACTTTGCCCTTCTGTTCCGGGGAGGAGGAGCGGAGCCAATGGCGCGCGCATTCCTTACAGATGCGCGCGCCATTGGCGGGAGGGGTTCAGGCAGGCGGGCCGGGGCAGCGGTACAGGCGGCAGGGGCGGCCGCCTGTGTCATAGTTGACGGCGCTGGCCGCCTCCCCGCTCTACCAGGTAATTGACATACCGCCGCACCGTCACCACTGAAGGCCGGTCTGGCGGGAGAGGGCTTCGCTGGGCAGGCCCTGGGGCGGTGCCGCCCGCAGGCAGGCGCGCACAAGCTCCAGGGTGCTCTCCTGGAGGCCCTTGGGCGGCTGGTGCTCCGCCGGGAGGGCGGGGAAAGAGCCGGTCCAGCGCGCTCTGCTCCACCGCGTCCCCGGCCACCGCATCCCGGTGGCGGCAGAAGGTATCCAGCGCCTGCTGAAACCGCTCATAGGTGAAAGGCTTCACCAGATAGTCCACCACCCCAGCTTGAGCAGGGTGTCCACGGTGGGGGCGTCGTTGGCGGCGGTGACCATGATGGCGTCGATACCAACCCCTGGCCCCGGAGGGCGTGGAGCAGCTCCAGCCCGGTGAAGAGGGGCATATAGACATCCAGCACCGCCAGATCGGCGGGGTTCTGCTCCAGCCAGGCCAGGGCGGCCCGGCCGTCCTGAAAGGACTGCACCACCTGGAAGCGGGCGTCCCGCTCCACAAAGGTGCGGTTCAGGAGGGAAACCATGGGGTCGTCCTCCACAATGACAACGCGGTACATTCAGGGTTCCTCCTTGGGGGCCGGGAGGGTTCCCGGCGGAAGCTGAGAAAAATGAGGTGCCTACGCCGGTTTCCGACTCCACCCGGATGTCGCCGTGGTAAGCCTCCACTACCTCCCGTACCAGCGCCAGCCCAGTCCCCGGCTGTGGCCCTTGGAGGAGGCTCCGCGCTCGAAGAGGGTGCGCCGCAGGGCGGAGGGATGCCGGGGCCGGTGTCCTCCACGCAGAGAAACAGGTTATCCGCCCCTCGCGGATGCTGACGGAGACTTCCTTGGTCCCACGGCGGGTCTGATTCAGGCCCTCAATGGCGTTTTCAATCAGATTGCCCAGTACGGTCACCCAGGCGTCGGGGAGAGCCAAGAGGTTCCGGCACTCAGGACGCTCTCCCGATCCAGCGTGAGCCGGATACCCAGCTCGTTGGCCCTGCTGGTCTTGCCCACCAGCAGGGCGGCCACCGAGGGCTCCTTAATCTGGTTCATGATGCGGCTCACCGCCTCCTGCTGGGTACGGGTGGTATCCATGATGTACTGCTGGGCCCGCTCCGGCTCGCCGATCTGCAGCAGGCCCAGGATAACGTGGAGCTTGTTCATGAATTCGTGGGTATAGGCCCGCATGGCATCCACCATGTGCCGCACGCCGGTGAGGTCGTCGGCCAGCCGGGCCACCTCAGTCCGGTTGCGGAAGATGCCCACCGCCCCTGCCAGAGCGCCGTTTTCATACAGGGGCAGGCGGTCAGCCAGCACCCGCACGTCCTTGAGGGACTTCATGCTCACGTTGTACTCCGGCCGCCCGGTGCGCAGAATGCGGTCCAGGGTGGAAGAGGGGTAGACGGAGTGGAGGGGCGGCCATGGCGGCCTCCGGCGCCAGGGAGAGCATCTGGGCTGCGGCGGCGTTGAGAAAGATGATACGCCCTTCCCGGTCGATGGCCAGAATCCCTCCTCCAGGGCCTCCAGAATGTCCTCCCGCTGGTGGAAGCGCCGGGCGAAGGCGTCTGGTTCGTAGCCCATCAGGGAGCGCTTGATGCGCCGGGACAGCCGCAGGGCCAGCAGGGCCCCACTGCCGCCGCCAGCGCACCGATGGCCGCCAGGCGCAGGGCGGTGGTCAGCGCCACATGGGTCAGGCTGCGCAGGTAGAGCCCCACGGCCATAAAGCCGATTACCGCCCCGGATTCGTCCCGGATGGGGCGTAGGCCGAGTGGTCGGAGCCCATTGGACCGCTGTCGTCAAGGTATAGGGCTCCGCCCTGCCAGGGCGCTGGTCTGGGCGGAGCCAGTGTAGCGGCTGCCGATAAAGCTGCGGTCTGGCGCATAGCGGAGCACGCTTTCCGTGTCTCCCACCAGAATCAGATCGATATCCGAGGTGCGGGCGGTGGCCGCGTCCAGAAAGTCGGCCAGCTCGTCTGCGGGTACCTCCCAGCAGGGCCTCCCTCACGAGGGGCACCTGGGAGAGAATGGATGCGGAGTTAAGCAAATTCTGGTCCAGGGTCTTCCGCTCGGTCCGCAGGGTGATGTAGAGGGTGCCGGCCAGGGAAAGGGCCACCGAGACGGTGACGATAATCAGGCTCAGCCACATGAGCTGGGCGCGGATGGAACGCCCGGTCTGGTTGGACATGGACAATGCGCCTCCTTTTCCCGGTTGGGATCAGTATAAGATAAATTCCGCCCTGCTGTCAAACGAAAGCGCAGCACGGACATATTCGAAAGTTTTTACTTTCAAAGGGTTCCCAAAGCTGCCCGGCTGGTAGTATGATAGCCCACGCGAAACGAGGTGATGCGAGTTGTGAGTTTGGATGCATTCAAGGAATCCCTGGTGGAGGAGCTGGGAAACAAGGTGGCCTTTACCGTCCCGGTGCTGGGCGGCGTCCCAGTGGCGGAGTCGGTGGTAGTGACCTGGATTGTGATGGCGGCCCTGATCGCGCTGGCCCTGGCGCTGACCCGTCGGCTCAGCGTGGACCGCCCCGGCAAGGTACAGTGCGCGCTGGAGTGGACGGTGGAGTTCCTCAACGGCTTCGTCAAGACCAACATAGGCGCCCACTGGCGGCCCTTCGCCCCTGGCTGGGGACGGTGGCCCTCTACATCGGCCTGAGCAACCTCATCGGGGTCTTTGGCCTGACACCCCCACGAAGGACATCAGCGTGACGGCGGCCCTGGCCCTCATGAGTATGTTTCTCATCTACGGCGCCCAGTTCCGCTACAACGGCCTGGCGGGCGGCCTGAAGAAGTTCGCCGAGCCCATGCCGCTGCTCATCCCCATCAACCTGATGGAGGTGGCCATCCGGCCCCTGGCGCTGTGTATGCGCCTGTTCGGCAACATTCTGGGCGCCTTCATCATCATGGAGATGCTCAAGCTGCTGGTGCCGGTGGTGCTGCCGGCGGTGTTCAGCCTCTACTTCGACCTGTTTGACGGGCTCATTCAGACCGTCGTCTTTGTGTTCCTCACCACCCTGTTTACCGGTGAGGGCATCAAGGAGGAAGACTAAATCAATCGATTTTAGGAGGAAATCATTATGACACTGGGAATTATTGCTGCGGGTATTGCGGTTTCACCGGCATCGGCGCGGGTATCGGCATTGGCTTTGCCACCGGTAAGGCCAGCGAGGCCATCGCCCGCCAGCCGGAGGCCGCCGGAAAGATCAACAGCGCCCTGCTGCTGGCTGCGCCCTGGCCGAAGGCACCGCCATCTTCGGCTTCATCACCGCGCTGCTCGTGATCTTCATGGGTTAAGGGGGCGTCCCCAATGCTGGACTTCCAAGTTTCCACCATCGTCTTTACCGTCATCAATCTGCTGGTGCTCTATTTTATCCTGCGCAAGCTCCTGTTCGGCCGGGTCAACGCCGTGCTGGAGCAGCGGGCGGCCCGGGTGAAGGAGACCATCGACTCCGCCGAGGCCAGCAAGAGCCAGGCGGAGGAGCTGCGCGCGGAGTATGAGGACAAGCTCACCGACGCCCGGCAGGAGGCGGCCAAGCTGGTGGCCGACGCCCAGAACCGCGCCCAGCGGGCCTATGAGGCCAAAATGGCGGACGCCGAGACCGACGCCAAGCGGCTGCGGAGCGAGGCGGAGGCGCAGATCGCCTCCGAGCGGGACGCCATGCTGCGCGGGGCGCGGAACGAGGTGGCCTCCCTGGCCCTGCTGGCCGCCGCCAAGGTGGCCCAGCGGCCCACGGAGGACGGCGACCGGGCGCTGGTGGACTCCTTCCTGGCGGAAGTGGGTGAGCAGGCATGAGCGAGCTCGCCCGCCGCTATGCCCAGGCCCTGTGGCAGGTCTCTCCCGACGGGGAGGCCCTGGAGCGCACGGCCCGGGCCCTGATGGAGGAGCCCGCCCTTTGGGAGGCGCTCTGCTCCCCCGCCGTCCAGGCCGGAGAAAAGGGGCGGGTACTGGCCCGGCTGCCCGGGCTGGAGGAGGGCGGCCCACTGCCGCATTTTTACCGCCTCCTGGCGGAGAAGGGCCGCATGGCCCTGCTGCCTGAGATTGTGGAGGCGTTTCACGGGCTGGAGCTGGCCCGGCGGGGCGGCGCCCGGTGCGTGCTGACCTGTGTGCACCCGCTGGAGGCGGAGGAGCTGGAGAAGCTCCGGGCGGCCCTGTGCCGTCTCCACCACAAGAAGGAGATCGTCTTTGACGTGCGCACCGACCCGGCCCTGCTGGGCGGCTTTACCCTGGATATCGAGGGCGTGCGCTATGACAAGAGCGTCCGCGGGGCGCTGGGCCGGATGGGCCGCCAACTGGAAGAGAGGCGAATGGCATGAGAGCAAAACCGGAAGAGATTGTCTCCGTCCTGCGGGAGGAGATTCAGAATTATGACACCCGGGTTCGCCGGGATGAGACCGGCACCGTCCTGGAGGTGGGCGACGGCATTGCCACCGTCTACGGCCTGGATCAGGCGGTGTACGGCGAGCTGGTGGAGCTGGACACCGGGGTGAAGGGCATGGTCATGAACCTGGCCCGGGACAGCGTGGGCGTGGTGCTGCTGGGCAGCGAGGCCGGCGTCCGGGAGGGCACCGTGGTGCGCCGCACCGGGCGGGCCGCCGACGTCCCCGTGGGCGACGGCCTGATCGGCCGAGTGGTGGACGTGCTGGGCCAGCCCATTGACGGCCTCGGCCCCATCGAGACCACCGAGACCCGCCCCATTGAGCACGAGGCCAGCGGCGTGGTCAGCCGCGAGCCGGTCAACGTACCCCTCCAGACCGGCATCCTGGCCATCGACGCCATGGTGCCCATCGGCCGGGGACAGCGCGAGCTGATCATTGGGGACCGCCAGACCGGCAAGACCGCCATCGCGGTGGACACCATCCTGAACCAGAAGGGACAGGACGTCATCTGCATCTACGTGGCCATCGGCCAGAAGGCGTCCACCGTGGCCCGCATTCAGGACACACTGAAGAAGCACGGGGCCATGGACTACTCCATCATCGTGTCCTCCACCGCCAGCGAGTCCGCCCCACTCCAGTACATCGCCCCCTACTCCGGCGCGGCCATGGGCGAGTATTTCATGGGCAAGGGGAAGGACGTGCTCATCGTCTATGACGATCTGAGCAAGCACGCGGTGGCCTACCGTACCCTGTCCCTGCTGCTCAAGCGCTCCCCCGGACGGGAGGCCTACCCCGGCGACGTGTTCTATCTCCACTCCCGCCTGCTGGAGCGGGCCTGCCGCCTGACGAAGGAGTACGGCGGCGGCTCCATGACCGCCCTGCCCATCATCGAGACCCAGGCCGGAGACGTGTCGGCCTACATCCCCACCAATGTTATCTCCATCACCGACGGCCAGATCTACCTGGAAACCGACCTGTTCTTCGCCGGACAGCGGCCCGCCGTCAACGTGGGCCTGTCCGTGTCCCGCGTGGGCGGCGCAGCCCAGACCCGGGCCATCAAGAAGACCGCCGGTACCCTGCGTATTGATCTGGCCCGGTTCCGGGAGCTGGAGGTCTTCACCCAGTTCGCCTCCGATCTGGATCCAGCTACCCAGCAGGCCCTGGACCACGGCCGCCGGCTGCTGGAGCTGCTCAAGCAGCCCCTCTACCACCCCATGCCGGTAAGCCGCCAGGCCATCCTCCTGTATGTGGCCACCAGCGGCCTGGTGGACGACGTGCCTCTGGAGCACGTGCGCCCCTTCGCGCTGGGCTTTGCCGGCGAGATAGAGGCCGAGCACCCCGATGTGGTGGCGGAGATTGAGTCTACCGGCACCCTGAGCGGCCCGGCAGTGGAGTGCATCCGGGCGGCGCTGGCCGACGCCAAGAAGCGGGGGAGCGCCACATGGCAAGCATAAAGGAGATCCGTACCCACATCAAGAGCGTGGAGCAGACGCTGAAGATCACCAACGCCATGTATCTCATCTCTTCATTCAACCTGCGCAAGGCACGCAGGCAGCTCACCGATGTGGAGCCCTATTTCAGCAAGATCGAGGCCACCATCTCCGATATCCTCCACCACTCCCCGGAGATCGACCACCGCTTTTTCGATAAGCGCCCCGGTATCCCGCCCGACAAACGGAAGACGGGCTTCATCGTCATCACCGGCGACAAAGGGCTGGCGGGGGCCTACAACCACAACATTCTCAAGCTGGCTGAGGAGAAAATGTCCAGGGCCGCCAATCCCAGCCTCTTTGTGGTGGGGCAGGTGGGCCGCTCCTACTTCCTGGAGCACGGCATCCCCATCGACGTGGAGTTTCTCTACACGGCCCAGGACCCCAACATGGGCCGGGCCCGGGATATGGCAGAGCTGATGCTGGACCTCTATCTGGACGGCCAGTTGGACGAGGTGTATGTCCTCTTTACCAAAATGGTGAGCTCCTTCCAGATGGAGCCCACCGCCCACAAGCTGCTGCCCCTGGACCCCGATGTGTTTCCTGAATATGAGAAGAACCGGGACAGCTATAACCGGGACGTGGTGTATGTGCCCTCGGTGAAGGCGGTCATGGACCGGCTGGTGCCCGGCTATGTAAAGGGAGACCTGTTCGGCGCACTGGTGGAGTCCTATTGCTCCGAGCAGAATGCCCGCATGACGGCCATGAAGTCGTCCAGCGACAACGCCCGGGCTATGCTCCAGCGTCTGAACCTGTCCTTCAACCGGGCCCGTCAGGCGGCTATCACCCAGGAAATCACGGAGGTTGTAGGCGGGGCCCAGGCGGCCCTGTAACATCCCCACGGAGAGGGGATAGACAGAACATACCAACGCCCGAAAGGGGATTTTGCCATTATGAGTGAGAAGCAAGGAACCATTGTACAGGTCATGGGCCCCGTGGTGGACGTGGCCTTTGACGGCGGCGCCTCTGCCGGAGCTGAAGGAGGCCCTGGAGGTGGAGCTGGACGGCCGCCGGGAGGTCATGGAGGTGGCCCAGCATGTGGGCGGCGACACGGTGCGCTGCATCATGCTCTCCCCCAGTGAGGGCCTGGGCCGCGGCATGGCCGTCACCGCCACCGGCGCGCCCATCTCCGTCCCCGTGGGCGAGGGCGTGCTGGGCCGCATGTTCAACGTTCTGGGCGACGCCATCGACGGGAAGGGCCCGGTGCAGGCCAGCGAGAGGTGGTCCATCCACCGCCAACCTCCCGCGTTCGAGAACCAGCGCCCCGTGGTGGACATCTTCGAGACCGGCATCAAGGTCATCGACCTGCTGGCCCCCTACGCCAAAGGCGGAAAGATCGGCCTGTTCGGCGGCGCCGGCGTGGGCAAGACGGTGCTCATCCAGGAGCTGATTCACAACATCGCCACCGAGCACGGCGGCTACTCCATCTTCACCGGCGTGGGGGAGCGCACCCGCGAGGGCAACGACCTCTGGCGGGAGATGACCGAGTCGGGGGTCATAGAAAAGACGGCCCTGGTCTTCGGCCAGATGAACGAGCCGCCCGGAGCCCGCATGCGGGTGGCCCTGACGGGCCTGACCATGGCCGAGTACTTCCGCGACCGGGAGAAGCAGAACGTACTGCTCTTCATCGACAACATCTTCCGCTACGTCCAGGCGGGCAGCGAGGTCTCCGCCCTGATGGGCCGGATGCCCTCCGCCGTGGGCTATCAGCCCACCCTGGCCAACGAGGTGGGCGCCCTTCAGGAGCGGATTACCTCCACCAAGGACGGGGCCATTACCTCTGTCCAGGCCGTCTACGTCCCCGCCGACGACCTGACCGACCCCGCTCCCGCCACCACCTTCGCCCACCTGGATGCCACCACGGTCCTCTCCCGCAAAATCGTGGAGCAGGGTATCTATCCCGCCGTGGATCCCCTGGAGTCCACCTCCCGTATTCTGGAGCCCGACGTGGTGGGAGAGCGGCACTATAAGATCGCCCGCGGCACCCAGGAGCTGCTCCAGCGCTATCGGGAGCTTCAGGACATCATCGCCATCCTGGGCATGGAGGAGCTGGGGGAGGAGGACAAGCGCACCGTGGAGCGGGCCCGCCGCATCCAGCAGTTCTTCTCCCAGCCCTTCTCGGTGGCCGAGCAGTTCACCGGCCTGGAGGGCCGCTACGTGAAGCTGGAGGACACACTGCGCTCCTTCGAAACCATCCTGGGCGGCGAGCTGGACAAGTATCCCGAGGCCGCCTTCAGCAACGTGGGCAACGTGGACGAGGTCATCGCCAAGGCCAAGAAAATGGGGGCGGTGTAAATGGCGGAGGCTTCCACCTTCTACCTGGAGATCATCACCCCGGAGCGGCAGTTCTACATCGGCCCCGCCGAGGCCCTGGTCTTTCCCGCCGTGGACGGCGAGATGGGAGTGTACCCCGGCCACGAGCCGGCGGTCACTGCCGTGGAGCCGGGAGAGCTGCGCTACAAGGTGGACGGCAAATGGGAGCCCGCCGCCGTAGGCGCGGGCTTCGTAGAGATCAAGCCGGACTATGTGATCCTGCTGGTGGGCTTTGCCGAGCACCCGGAGGAGATCGACCGCAAGCGGGCCGAGGCCGCCCGGGAGCGGGCCGAGGAACGTCTGCGTCAGAAGCAGAGCATCCACGAGTATTACCACTCCAAGGCGGCTCTGGCCCGGGCCATGGCCCGCCTCAAGACCCGCAGAGAGTAATACAGCCTGCCGAAAAAGATTGTATGGCGGAAGGGGCACGATTTCCCGCAAAATTGTCACCTCTTCCGCCATGCGAAGTGTCATTTCCGAGGCCCTCCTTCGGGGAAGGTTTTTCGACAGCCTGAAGAATAATAGAAGGCCCGCCGGTACTCCGGCGGGCCTTCTATTACTCTTCCAGAGCGGCCAGCACCTCCGCCTCTGTGGGGATGGAGGAGATGCCGCCGGGGCGGAGGGTGGACAGGCTGGCGGCGGTGACGGCGAAGCGGGCGATGCCCTCCAGCGCGCCGGGCTCCAGCTCCGCCGGAGGTGTGTCCAGGGCCAGCAGCTTCGCCACGGCGCTGCCCCCGAAGATGTCCCCCGCGCCGGTGGTGTCCACCGGCCGCACCGCCGGGGCGGGCACCCAGCAGGCCCCCCTGGCGTTTTCCAGGTAACAGCCCTGGGGCCCCAGTGTGATCATAGCCAGAGCCACACCACACTCCTCCCGCAGGCGGCGGGCCCCCTCCTCCGGCGTACAGCCCCAGAGGAAGGACAACTCCTCGTCACTGAGTTTGACCACGTCGGCCTGCTCCAGGCCCCAGAGCGTTTCCGCTCTGGCCTGGGCCTCGCTCCGCCACAGGGGCGGACGGTAGTTTGGGTCAAAGGTGACGAGCTTTCCCTGCGTCCTGGCGTAGGCCACCGCCTGCCGGGTGGCGGAGCGGGCTGGCTCGTCGGTCAGGCTGAGGGCGCCGAAGTGGAAGGCCCTGGACTGGTCGATGAGGGAGAGCTCCAGCTCGTCAAAGCGGAGCAAGGTGTCCGCGCCCGGCTTGCGGGCGAAGCTGAAGGAGCGCTCTCCGTCCACGAGGGTGACGAAGGCCAGGGTGGTGAACACAGTTGGATCCACCCGGATGCCCCGGGTTTCAATGCCCGCCCGGGCCAGGGTGTCCACCAGCAGGCGGCCGAAGGCGTCGTCCCCCACCTTGCCCAGAAAGGCGGCGGAGGCCCCATAGCGGCAGAGGGCGGCCAGAAAATTGCCCGGCGCCCCGCCGGGGTGGGCGGCCAGGGTGGGATAGCCCTCTCCATCGGTGCTGAGCTGGGTGAAGTCGATCAACAGCTCCCCCATTGCAGTTAGGTCGTACATTTCCATAACCCCCTTTGGTTAAAAGTATAGCACAGCCGGGGCGGCGGGAAAAGCGGCGAAATCGGGGGAACAGGATTGACAGCCCCGCCCTTTTTCTGCTATACTGAGCCAAACGAGCCGCTGAAGCGGCTTTAGAAAGGCTGAAGCCTTTTTCCACACCCATCCCCCGGCCGTTGAAACCGGTGAACCGAAGTTCACCATGTGCGCCTGCGCGCACATGGTGGGCTTTTTTTTGTGTCCGGGGAAGAAAAGGAGAGAGACCCATGAGCAAGTATGGAAAAAGAGCGGTCGGCCTGCTTTTGACGGGCGCCCTGTGCGCCGGCCTGCTGGCCGGCTGCGGCGGCGCGCCGGAGGCCGCCGTCACCCCGACGGCCCCGTTGGAGAGCGGCTCCGCCTCCGGTCGCCGGGTGGAGACCCTCCGCCTGGAGGGGGGCACCGACTGGGGCGTCCCAAATCCCTATCTGCACCAGTCCCGCGGCCCCGGCACGGCCAAGATGCGCCTGGTGTACGGCAGCCTGCTGGAGAAGGACGAGACCGGCGACGTGCCCTGGCTGGCGGAGCGCTGGTCCATGGACGGCAACGACTACACCTTCACCCTCTTTGCAGACGCCCAATTCCAGGACGGCGCGCCCCTCACCACCGCCGACGTGGCCTTCACCCTGGACTACTATCAGGAGCACCCCCCGGTGTCCAACTCCCTGGGGGTGGGGGACGGCTATCTGGTGGACCACTATACGGTGGTGGATGAGCAGACCATCACCATCACCGTGAAGGAGGCCAACGCCGACACCCTGTCCAACCTGGGCTCCTTCGTGATCCTGCCCAAGCACATCTGGGAGAGCGTGGACGATCCCAACTCCTACACCGGGGAGGGCTATCTGACAGGCAGCGGGGCCTATGCCTGCACCGCCTATGACGGGGCCACCGGCAGCTATGAGTTCACTGCCTTCGACGGCTGGTGCAACGGGGAGCAGGCGGCGGAGAAGATCCAGTTTGTGCCGGTGAGCGACCCCCTGCTGGCCTTTGAGAGCGGGGAGATCGACATCACCTCCCTGCCCGCCGACCTGATGGACACCTATTTGAACGACCCGTCCATCGGCGTGGTGGAGAAGGCCAACGACATGGGCTATAAGCTGCTCATCAACTACGAGCGGTGCCCCGACTTTTTGGAGCTCGCCCTGCGGCAGGGGGTGTACGCCGCCATCGACCGGCAGAGCGTGGTGGACAGCGTGTTCCGCGGCGCGGGCACGGTGGGCAGCGCGGGCTACGTCCCCCAGGGCAGCCTGTACTATAACGAGAACGTGGCGCAGTACCCCTATGACCCGGAGGCGGCCCGCGCCGTCTTTGCGGGGAAGGGCTATTCCGTCACCCTTCTGTGCGGCGACGACGGGGACGACCTGGCCATCGCGGAGATCATCCGCAACGGCCTCACCGCCGCGGGCATCGAGGTGGCGGTGGAGGCCCACGACTCGGCCACCCGGGACGGGCGCATCAACAGCGGCGACTACGAGTTCGCCCTGGTGGGCAACGGCGGCTGGGGTAACAATCCCCCCACCTACATGCGCACCCTGTTCTCCGACGAGTCCAAGTTCTCCGGCACCAACCCCCACTCCATGGGGGCCATCGGCTACTCCAACGCCGAGATGACCGCGCTGGCCGAGGGCCAGATGTACGAGACCGACTTTGACAAACGGGTGGAGCTGTTTCAGGAGCTGGAGCTGCTGGTGAGCCGGGAGATCCCCATCATCGTCATCGCCAACCAGTCCTCCTACTCCATGTACCGCAAGGATGTCTATGACGGCTGGATGAAGACCTACGCCTACCAGCAGGCGGAGCAGAACCGCCTGTCCTACATGGCGCGCTGAGGTCCGCCCCGCCGGGAAAGGAGAAGCATGGGAAAAAAGCTGCTGATGCTGCTGGGGGCCTTTCTGGTCATCTATCTCCTCAACTTCTCCATTCCCCGGCTGATGCCGGGCGACCCCTTTGACTACACCTCCGGGGCCGCCGGGGACGATGTGGACGCCGCCTACTCGGAGGAGCAGAAGGAGCTGCTGCGGGCCTACTACGGCCTGGACAAGCCCTTTTTTCCACAGCTGAGGGATACCATTGTGGACAACCTCCACGGGGACTTCGGCCAGAGTATCCACTATAAGCGGCCCGTGGCGGATATTCTGCTGGAGCGCCTGCCCTGGAGCCTGTGGATCATGGGGAGCACCCTGGCCCTCAGCCTGCTCCTGGGGGTGGCCCTGTCCCTGCTGTGCGTCCGCCGGCCCTGGGTCGACCGGGCGCTCTACCCGGTCCTCTCCGCCCTGGCGGAGGTGCCCCCCTTCCTCACCGGCGTGCTCCTGCTCTTCCTGGTGGCGGCCCGGGCGGCGTGGATTCCCCTCTCCGGGGCCTACACCCACTTCGCCCAGTACGACGGCCTGTGGCAGCGGCTGGGGGACATCCTGGTGCACAGCCTGATGCCGGTGTGCGCCCTCACCCTGGTCACGGTCCCCAAGCTCTTTTTTACCGCCCGGGCCAGCTTTTTCACCATCCTGGGCAGGCCCTACCTCACCAACGCCCGGGCCAAGGGCCTGACCGCGGGGCGCATCCGCACCGCCTACATCCTGCGCAACGCCGCCACCCCCATCGTGGCCCGCTTTTTCCTCAGCGTGGGGGGCGCGGTGGGGGGCACCATTCTGGTGGAGAACGTCTTCGCCTACCCCGGCCTGGGCACCGTCCTGCGGGAGGCGGTGCAGTACCGGGACTATCCCATGCTCCAGGGGGTGTTCCTCCTGTCCGCCGTGCTGGTGCTCCTCAGCCTGGCGGCGGCGGACGTGGTCAACCGCCGGCTGGACGGAGAGGAGGAGGGGCCATGAGGCGCAAATGGCTGGTTCCCCTGCTCCTGCTGGCGTTGCTGGCCCTCTGCTTCCTGTGGGGGGTCACCGGATACCCCCACCCGGCCCAGCTCCCGTCGGGGGGCTCCCTGGAGGCCCCCTCCGCCGCCCACTGGCTGGGCACCGACAACCTGGGGGTGGACATCTACGCCCAGATCTCCGCCGGCTTCTTCTGCAGCCTGGGCATCGGCCTGGCCGCCGCCGCCTTCACCTTTGCGGTGGGGGGCGGCCTGGGGATACTGGCGGGCTTTGTGGGGGGCTGGGCGGACGCTCTGATCTCCTTTCCTGATCCAGGTGCTTCTGGCTATCCCCCAGCTCCCGGTCATGATCGTCATCGGGGCCTTTCTGGGGCAGAGCACCTGGAACCTGGTCTGGATCATCGCCGCCTTCTCCTGGGCCCCGGTGGCCCGGCAGATGCGGGCCAAGACCATCTCCATCCGGCGGCGGGACTACGTGCAGATGGCCCGGCTCTACGGCGGCGGAACCTGGTACCTCATCCGCACCCACATCGGCCATGAGCTGTGGCCTCTGCTCACCATCAATGCCCTGGCGGTGGTGGGACGGGCCATTCTCCAGGAGTCCTCCCTGGCCTTTCTGGGCCTGTCCGACCCGCTGGCCCGCTCCTGGGGTATGATGATCGCCCGGGCCGTGGACTTCCCCGGTCTCTACCGGACGGACTTCTGGACGTGGTGGCTCCTCCCGCCGGTGGGGGCGCTGGTGCTGTCCACGCTGCTGCTGCGCCTGCTGGTGGGCGGGCTGGAGGAACAACAGAGGAGGGACAAGCCGTGCTGCTGGAAGTGAACAACCTGTCGGTGTCCTACCCGGAGTTTACCCTCCACCCGGTGAGCTTTGCTCTGGACGCCGGGGAAATGCTCACCATCGTGGGGGAGTCGGGCAGCGGCAAGACCACCCTGGCCCGCGCCATCGCCTGCCTGTCCGAGCCGGAGGCCCAGGTCAGCGGGCAGGTGTACCTCAACGGCAGGGAGCTGCTGGCCATGGACGAGCGGGCGCGCAGACCCCTGCGCATGAAGGAGTTCGCCCTCTCCTTCCAGAACTCGGCCGAGTGGCTCAACCCCTCCCTCACCCTGGCGGAGCACCTGCGGGAGGTGCTGTGCCGGGCGTACCGGGGGGCGGCCATGGCGGCGCGGATGGAGGAGCTGATGGCCCTGGTGGGTCTGGAGACGGCGGATCTGGAGCGCTATCCCCGGGAGCTGTCCGGCGGCATGGTGCAGAAGTTCCTGCTGGCCAACGCCCTGGCCCTCAACCCCGCCCTGGTGCTGCTGGACGAGCCCACCGGCGCCCTGGATATCGCCTCCAGCCGGGGGATCACGGCGCTGATCCAGGAATTAAACCGCAGGCTGGGCACCGCCTTCCTGGTCATCACCCACGACATGAAGCTGGCCGCCGACCTGGGCGGGCGGACGGTGGTGCTCTACGACGGGCACGTGGAGGAGGCGGGGGACACCCGCGCCCTTTTGGACCACCCCCGCCACCCCTACACCCGGGGCCTGCTCCAGTCGGCGGTGGGCCTCAACCCGGTGCGGGACATGTGGGGCATCCGCCCCACCACCGTCTCCTACACCCGGCAGCCCCACGGCTGCCCCTTTTACGGCCGCTGTACCCAGAGCCTGCCCGCCTGCGCCGGCCACGCCCCGGAGCTGACGGCGCAGCCAGACGGCCGCCTCCTGGCCTGCAACCGGGGGGGCGTGCTCACGCTGCTGGAATGCCGGGGCCTTTGCAAAGCCTTCGGGCGGCAGCGGGTGCTGGACGGCATCGACCTCACCCTCTACAGTGGGGAGATCGTCTCCCTGGTGGGCCGCTCCGGCGCGGGCAAGACCACCCTGGCCCGCACCCTGGCGGGGCTGCTCCCCCTGGAGGGCGGCGGCTCGGTGGAGTTCCAGGGGAAAGCGGCCGACTTTGCCGCCCTCCACCGCCGTCTGGGCGGGGTGCAGATGGTGCTCCAGGACAGCCAGGCCGCCCTCAACCCCCGCATGACGGTGCGGGAGGCGGTGGAGGAGCCCATGCGACTGTCCGGCTGCTTTCAGGACGGGGCGGCGGAGCGGGCGCTGGAGGACGTGGGCCTTTTCGCCTGCGACAGCTTTCTCACCCGGCACATCCACGCCCTGTCCGGCGGCCAGCGGCAGCGGGTGGCCATTGCCCGCGCCCTGACCATGGAGCCGGCCCTTCTCATTGCCGACGAGCCCACCTCCATGCTGGACCCCTCGGGCAAGGCCAACCTGCTGCGGATGCTCAAGGGCCTGCAGAACAACCGGGGCTTCTCCATGCTGTTCATCACCCACGATCTGGACAGCGCCCTGAAGATTTCCGACCGTCTCTTCCGTCTGGAGAAGGGGGGGACGCTCACCCGGCTGAACCCCAACGACTACATTCAAGTGCGTTTTGACGGCCTGTTTGACGCGGGCTAGCCCTACGCCGTAGAAAGGACGAATGAATATGGACCGACAAGCCCTCTGGGACAAATGCGTGGCCTTCCACGGCCATGCGTGCGGCGGCCTGACCATCGGCTTCCAGGCCGCCCGGTACGCCATGGAGCTGCTGGAGCTGGACTTCTCCGCCGACGAGGACGTGGTGTGCATCACGGAGAACGACGCCTGCGGCGTAGACGCCATTCAGGTGCTGCTGGGGTGCAGCGTGGGCAAGGGCAACCTGCTCTTTCACCTCCGGGGCAAGCAGGCCTTTTCCTTCTACAACCGGAAGACCGGCAAGGCGGTGCGCCTGGTGCTCCGCCCCACTCCGGCGGAGTACCAGACTAAGGAGGAGCGGTTCCGCTACCTCCAGGACGCCGCCCCCGCGTCCCTTTTCGACGTGAAGCCCGCCGTGCTGTCCCTGCCCGAGAAGGCCCGGCTCTTCCAGTCCCTCCCCTGCGACGGCTGCGGCGAGGTGACGGCGGAGCACCTGCTCCGGCTGGAGAACGGGAAAAAGCTGTGCCTGGACTGCTTCCGGGCCTACAACCGCTTCGACCTGTAAGGAGTCAAACATGACGCTGAACGAGTTTTTCGCAGCCCATCCCAAGTGCGCCCTGGGCTTCTCCGGCGGGGTGGACTCGGCCTATCTGCTGTACGCCGGGGTGCAGGCCGGGGCGGATATCCGCCCCTACTACATCAAGACCGCTTTCCAGCCCCGGTTTGAGCGGGACGACGCCCTCCGGCTGGCCGGGGAACTGGGGGTGGAGGTGACGGTGCTGGAGCTGGACGCCCTGGCCGACCCGCGGGTGGCGGCCAACCCGGCGGAGCGGTGCTACTACTGCAAGCAGAACCTGTTCCGCGCGCTGAAGGCGCGGGCCGCGGCCGACGGGTATACCGTCCTGCTGGACGGCACCAACGCCTCCGACGAGGCCGGCGACCGGCCGGGCATGAGGGCTCTGCGGGAGCTGGAGGTGCGCTCCCCCCTGCGGGAGTGCGGCCTGACCAAGGCGGACATACGCCGCCTGTCCAGGGAGGCGGGCCTCTTTACCTGGGATAAGCCGGCCTATGCCTGCCTGGCCACCCGGATTCCCACCGGGGAAGCCATTACCGGGGAGATCCTGGCCCGGGTGGAGGGGGCGGAGGACGCCCTGTTCCGCCTGGGGTACACTGACTTCCGGGTGCGGGTGTTCCACGGGGCGGCACGGCTCCAGCTTCCGGCCGGACAGCTGGAGCGGGCCGTCCGGGAGCGGGCCGTCCTGCGGGCGGCCCTGGCCCCCTATTTCAAGCCGATTCTGCTGGATTTGGAGGAGCGCTGAATGGAACAGAGAGCGATCAAAGCCCTGCTGGAGCAGGTGGCCGCCGGACAGGTGGATGTAAACGACGCCCTGCTCAAGCTGAAAATGGAGCCGTTCGAGGAGCTGGGCTTTGCCAAGCTGGACAGCCACCGTGGCCTCCGCCAGGGGGTGGCCGAGGTGATCTACGGCGCGGGCAAGACCCCGGAGCAGATCGCCCGCATCGTGGACGCCATGCGCTCCGGCGGGCAGGACACCATCCTCATCACCCGGATGTCGGACGAGGCGGCGGCGGCCATTGACCCGGCCCACCCCTTCACCTATTACGAGATGGGCCGCATCGGCATCGTGGGCAGCCTTCCCTCCCCCGACGGCAGCGGGAAGGTGGTGGTGGCCACCGGCGGTACCAGTGACATGCCGGTGGCCGAGGAGGCCGCCCTCACCGCCGAGGCCCTGGGCAACGAGGTGGTGCGCCTGTACGACGTGGGAGTGGCGGGGCTGCACCGTCTGCTCTCCCACCTGGAGGAGCTCATGAGCGCCAACGTCATCATCGCCATCGCGGGGATGGAGGGCGCTCTGGCCAGCGTCATCGGCGGGCTGGCCGACTGCCCGGTAATCGCCGTCCCCACCAGCATCGGCTACGGGGCCTGCTTCCACGGTCTGTCCTCCCTGTTGTCCATGCTCAACTCCTGCGCCAGCGGGGTGAGCGTGGTCAACATCGACAACGGCTTCGGCGCGGGCTATCTGGCCAGCATGATCAACCACATGGGAGGGAAACAGAAATGAGAACACTCTATCTGGACTGCGGTATGGGGGCCGCCGGCGATATGCTCATGGCGGCCCTGCTGGAGCTTGTGGACGACAAGGCAGCCTTTCTGGAGAAGATGAACGGCCTGGGCCTGCCCGGCGTGGCGGTGTCCGCCGTACCGGCCGTCAAATGCGGCATCACCGGCACCCATGTGGCGGTGACGGTACACGGGGAGGAGGAGGTCAGCTGCGACGTATCCCCGGAGGGGCACATCCACCATCACGACCGCAGCCATGAGCATGGTCACGAGCACAGCCACGAGCACGAACATGGCCATGAACACGAGCACCACCATCACGACCACGACCATGGACATCACCACCACACCGGAATGGGGGAGATCCGCCATCTGCTGGGCCATCTGGAGCTGCCCGAGGCGGTACGGGCCGATGCGGAGGCGGTCTACGGCCTGATTGCGGAGGCTGAGAGCCACGCCCACGGCGCGCCGGTGGAGGAGATCCACTTCCACGAGGTGGGCAGCCTGGACGCGGTGGCCGACGTGGCGGGGGTCTGCCTGCTGGTGCACATGCTGGGTGTGGAGCGTATCGTGGCCTCCCCGGTACACGTTGGAAGCGGCCAGGTGCGCTGCGCCCATGGCATCCTGCCCGTGCCCGCCCCCGCCACGGCCCACATTCTCCGGGACGTGCCCATCTACGGCGGAGCCATCCGTGGTGAGTTGTGCACCCCCACCGGCGCGGCGCTGCTCAAGCACTTTGTCACCGAATTCGGCGCCATGCCGGTGATGAAGGTGAAAAAAATCGGCTATGGTATGGGAAACAAGGACTTTGAGGCGGCCAACTGCGTCCGCGCCCTGCTGGGAGAGACAGCAGGCGGCAGAGATGAAGTGGCTGAGCTGTGCTGCAATCTGGACGACATGACCGCCGAGGCCATCGGCTTTGCCCAGGAGGAGCTGCTTGCCGCCGGAGCACTGGACGTGTATACCACGCCCATCGGCATGAAGAAGGGCCGCCCCGCCGTGCTGCTCTCCTGTATGTGCCGCATGGAGGATCGGGAGAGGCTGCTTGGCCTGCTTTTCCGGCACACCACCACTCTGGGCGTGCGGGAGAATGTGTGCCGCCGGTATACCCTGGAGCGGGGTGAGCGCACCGTGGATACCCCCCACGGCCCCGTGCGGCTCAAGACCGCCTCCGGCTGGGGCGTCGTCCGCTCCAAGCCGGAGTACGAGGATGTGGCCCGTATCGCCCGCGGCCAGGGCATCAGCCTGGCTGAGGTGTGTGATTGGCTCAAGTGACCTGTACTGTGCTTTAAGGTTAAGTCTACCAAATGTCTACCAAAAGTGGCCCGGAACCGTTGCGGTTCCGGGCTCTTTTTGTGCTTGGCATGCCCGGCGTGTCTACCAGATGTCTACCAACGCCACTTTTTGCCGCTCTTTTGTGCCATTTGGAACTGCATGTGGGGGGAATCCCTCCTTTTTCATGGCTTGCAAGGGGCGTCATACGCCCCTAGGCTTCAAAATTCAGAAGGAGGAAATTCAAATGAGAAACCTCAAGCGGGCTCTCAGCCTGGCTCTGGCGGCGATCATGCTCATCGGCATGATGGTTGTCTCCGCCTCCGCTGTGAGCTACAACGATCTCACCGATAAGGATCAGATCGTGAACAAGGACGCCGTTTCCATGCTGGTTTCCCTCGGCATCATCGAGGGCAAGCCCGACGGCTCCTATGCACCCACCGAAAATGTTGACCGCGCTCAGATGGCGAAGATGCTCTCCGTCATCATGAACAAGGGCGTGGACAACAGCGCTCTGTACCAGAGCGTCAACTCCGGCCTGACCGATATCACCAGCCACTGGGCCAAGGGCCACATCAACTACTGCTACACCACCGGCATCATCGCCGGCCGCGGCACCGGCACCTTTGATCCCAGCGCCACCGTGACCGCCCTGGAGGCGGCCAAGATGCTGCTGGTGGCCGTGGGCTACGACCCCGCTATCGAGGGCTTTGAGGGTGCCGACTGGGCCATCAACGTGTCCGTCCGCGCCGACGAGCAGGGCATCTTCGAGGGCTTCACCAAGGACCTGTCCGCTCCCCTGAACCGGGATGACGCGGCCCTGCTGATCTACAACGCCCTGGACGTGGAGATGATCCAGAGCTACACCACCAACAACTACCCCATCGTTTACAGCGATCACCGCACCATCCTGTCCGACAAGTATGGCGTGATCAAGGTGGAGGGCGTTGTCACCGCCAATGAGTGGGCCATCCTGGACGACGACACCGATACCGCGCTGCAGGAGGGCAAGACCCGCATCTACAACCCCGACGGCATCCTGTCCACCACCGGCAACACCGCCGTGGCCCAGGATTCCAGCGCCAACGTGAAGACCCAGGTCTTCAATGTCAGCACTCCTGTTGATATGCTGGGTAAGGCCGTCACCATGTACGTGAAGAAGACCACCATTCTGGCCGACTCCACCGTGTATGGCGCTCCTGTGGTCTCCGACGTGAACACCGTCATTGAGACCGGCGAGAAGGTCACCGGCGGCGACTCCAAGGACGACGACTCCCTGGCCGCCCTGCTGAAGGGCACTGGCCTGGCCACGGATAAGGCCACCGAGTATTACCACAACTATGAGGAAGTGGCCATTGACAGCGCTGATGTGGACGATATCATGAACGTGAAGGGCGCCGCCCTGACCGTCATCGACAACGACAACGACGGCTATGTCAACTATGTCATCTCCGTGGAGAAGTCCCTGACCCACGTGTCCGGCGTCAGCTCCAAGAACGAGACCACCACCCTGTACGGCCTGCCCGGCGACGATGTCATCGACAACGAGGATATCGTGACCACTGCCACGGATCTGACCAAGGGCGACGTGGTGCTGGTTGTCCAGTACGGCGGCCGTACCTATGTGGAGGAGCCCAAGACCGTTACCGGTGAGATGGAGCTCTTCAACGCCAAGAACAAGGACGACAACAAGAACTACATCAAGGTCGGCGGCGAGGAGTACAAGCAGGACGGCCTGGAGGTTCTGAGCAACATCAACAAGGATAACCCCGTCAAGTTCCTGATCTCTGAGTGTGACGATAAGGCCAACGGCGTGCAGTTTGACGCTCAGTACGACTTCTTCCTGGACGACTTCGGCAACATCGTGGCCTTCCGTGAGGTCGAGGGCGCTCCCACCCAGTACGCTCTGGCTCTGGACTCCGCTTACTCCATCAACGGCCTGACCACCACCGGCCAGATCAAGCTGCTGCTGGCGGACGGCACCTCCAAGGTCTATGACGTGGACATGGACGCCACCGCTGACCGCTTTGAGGATCTCGCCAATTCCGACGACAACAGCACCAAGGACAGCGCGGTTGAGACCTGGTTTGGCAGTGCGATCACCGACGACAACTCCATGGACGCCGTCCTGAAGTTCATGGGTTCCGATGACGCTACCGCTGCCGGTGCCAAGACTAAGGGCTATGCCTCCGGCAACTTGGTGGCCTACACCATTGACGACGATGAGGTCGTGACCTTCGGGCCTGCTGAGCTGGATGACGGCGTGATCGTCAATGGCACCAGCAAAAACTATATCAAAGGCGACAACTACACAGAAAGCGGGAAGTCTACTTTCTTCCATAGTAGCCAGACCGAGCTGAAGGCTGATGTTGCCAGAGGCGATGTCGACCTGCGTCTGGAGAACAGCTCTGTTGATACCCACACCAACAGCTATGGTATCGACGAGGAAACCATTATTTACTACTATAATGGATCCAAGGGCTATGTGGCCGTGGGCTATGACAACATGGCCAAGATGATCGACGCTGATAAAGCGGGTAGTATCGATAACGGCAAGGTCCGCGCCTCCGTGGTGGCCTTCGACGATGCCACCGACGTGGCCGAGGTCATCGTGCTCTACACTGACCAGGCCAAGTTCGGCACCGACGCCTATGTCTATGTCATGAGCGTCTACGACAAGTCCGGTAGCGTGTATACCTACTCCGTCATTGACGAAGAGGGCAACGTTCTCCAGATGCAATCCAAGACCAAGGGAATGGCCGGCAAGCTTTGCACCTACACGACCGATGGCGACTACTACGTACTGGAGGCTCAGGCCGATTGTGTGTCTAACAGCAACAAGACCGCTGCGGCTGACGTGGCCAACGACGTGGGCCTGATTGTTACCACCCGCACCAAGTACTTCAAGGTCTATGACTTCGACAAGGCAACTGATCTGATGTCCGATGACGAGACTGTGAAGCAGTCCTTCGTGAGTGGCGTCAATGACAACTCCAACACCGACTGGGAGCGCTATGCCGACAAGGCCCTGGTTATCGACGTGGAGAACACCGAGGCGGACGACAAGACTGCCGCTACCACTGAGTTGACCTCCGGTCAGTACGGTATCGTGGTGTACAACGATGACGGCCAGGCCGAGGTCGTGTATGTCACCGACACCTACAAGATGGAGGTTGACGTCGACGCTGGCGATGACGACAACGCCAATAACGACCGCATCACCTCCACCACTGTGGACGGCGTTAAGACTGCCAGCGCTGGCGACTATACCACCATCGCCAAGGCCGTTGCGAATGCCACCACTCTGCCTCTGTCTGCTGAGCAGGCCAAGAACGCTACTGTGACCATCACCGTCGACGACTCTGTTACCGCGCACGCTTCCGGTATCTTCACCACTGCGGCGGTCGCTGAAAATGGCACGGATAGTGATCTGACTAACCGCACTGACGATATCGCCAGTAGCAAGAATCTGAATAACGGCAACGTTATTGTGGTAAAGACTTGGGACGGCACCTTTGCCCGTTACTCCGCCTACATTGTTGAGGTTCAGTAATCTGGCATTGCTGTCAAACTCAAGTTCAAACAAGAATCCCCCGGACTTGTCCGGGGGATTCTTGTTATTATTGGAACGCCAAATACAGATATTCTCTCCCTACCTCGTTCAGATTGGCATTCCGATCATCCTGGACGCGGAACCCGCTGTCAGTCATGACCATATAAGCGGTGTCCCCGTCGATGGAGAGCCGCGGCTGGTTGTAGGACTGATATCCCAGCGAGACCAGCACCGCCGCGTGCCGGAAGCCCAGCTCCACCGTCAAATAGCTTCCGTTTCCGGTATAGGCGCCTTTGACCGTGTGGCTGCACGCGGCAATGGCCCCGTCAATTTTGGCGAAGTCCGCGTTGAAATCCGTCCGCAGGAAGCTGTCCTCCGATTCCCACTGGTGGAGCTGATAATGTTCGGTATAATTTGCCATGAATATTCCCCCTTCCGGGATATGAGAGTCCCCCACGCCCGGCGTACCGCCGGACGCGGGGGACTCCTTCTGCCGGACGCCCTGCGGGCGGGTGTGGGCACCCGCCCCTACGTCCAAGCGCCGCAAGATAGCCCGCCGGGAACGGAACCCCGGAAGTAGGGGCGGCTTTTATGGCCGCCCGCAGGCGGGGACAAGCCCCGCCCCTACGGAGCATTTTGCCGGGCGGTGCCTGCCGCAGCAGACCTCTGTAGGGGCCGATGCCCACATCGGCCCGCCCCTCCGGGCCACCGGCCAGCTCCGGGGGGTGGGCACCCGCCCCTACACACAAGCGCCACAAGGTAGTCCGCCGGGAACGGAACCCCGGAAGTAGGGCCGCCCCACGGCGGGGACAAGCCCCGCCCCCTAAGGGGCGAAGCGTTCCCAGCGGGGGCAAAAAGGGGGCGGCCGCAAGTGCCGCCCGTGCACAGGGTGTAAAATGAATTTTGGGGCGACACCGCCTCTGTTCAGGTTCCCGCTACTCCGGGAGGCTGGAAATCCGTGCTGCTCCCGACGTGAAAAAACCGGTTCCCCGGCGCGGACGCCGGGGAACCGGTTTACTCTATTCACTCACTTTTTCAGGCTCTCGGCCCAGACTGCGTACTTGGCAACCTTGGCGTCGCAGGCCTCCCTTGGAGGCGTCGTTGGCCAGGATGTAGACCTTGACCTTGGGCTCGGTGCCGGAGGGCCGGACGATGAGGCTGGTGCCGTCGGCCATCTCATAGCGCAGCACGTTGGAGCCGGACAGCTCCATGGTGCTCTTCGCGCCGTCGGCGACGTTGACCACGCTTCCGTCCTTGTAGTCCTTCTGCTGGAGCACGCCCACACCGGCGATCTCCACCGGGGGCTTTTCCCGCAGATTGGCCATCAGATCGGCCATCTTTTTCAGGCCGTCCAGGCCGGGCATCACCAGGTTCAGAGTCTTTTCACCGTAATAGCCGTACTTCTCATAGCAGGCCAGCAGGGCGTCATACAGGGTCATGCCCTGTCCGGCGTACCAGGCCGCCATCTCGGTGAGGGACAGGGCGGCGGTGACGGCGTCCTTGTCGCGGACATAGTCGCCCAGCATGTAGCCGTAGCTCTCCTCGTAGGCGAAGATCACCTTGCCCTCCCCGGCGTTCTCCAGCTTGTCCTTCTTCTCCGCCAGGAACTTGAAGCCGGTAAAGGTGTCGTAGCTTTTCAGGCCGTTGGTCTCGGCCACCTTGCGGGCCATCTCGGTGGTAACGATGGTCTTGAGAGCCACGGGGTTGGCGGGCATCTTGCCGGTGCGCTGCTTTGCCCCGATCAGGTAGTCCAGCAGCAGCACGCCGGTCTGGTTGCCGGTGAGCACCTTGAACTCCCCGTCGGAGGTGCGCACCATGATGCCCACCCGGTCGGCGTCGGGGTCGGAGCCGAGGATAAAGTCCGCCCCCTCCTTCTTGGCCAGATCCACAGCCAGATAGAAGCCCTCCGGGTTCTCCGGGTTGGGGGAGATCACGGTGGGGAAATTGCCGTCGATGACCATCTGCTCGGGGACACAGATGACGTGCTTCATGCCCAGGCGGCGCAGGGCCTCGGGGATGAGCTTGTAGCCGGTGCCGTGGAAGGGGGTGTAAACCATCTTGAAGGTGTCGGCCACCTTCTCCACCGCGGCCTTGTCGTTGACCTGACCCATGACGTTGGAGAGGAACTTCTCGTCGGTCTCAGCCCCCATGACGGTGATCAGGCCCTTCTCCACCGCCTCGTCGTAGTCCATGCGCTTGATGGAGGCGAAGAAGTCCAGCTCCTCCATCTTCTTGGCGATGGCCTCGGCGTGGTGGGGGGGGAGCTGGGCGCCGTCCTGCCAGTAGACCTTGTAGCCGTTGTATCTCCTTGGGGTTGTGGCTGGCAGTGACGTTCACGCCGGCGATACAGCCATACTCCCGGACGGCGAAGGACAGCTCGGGGGTGGGGCGGAGGGACTCGAAGATACGTACGGGGATGCCGTTGCCCGCCATGACGCCGGCGGTCTCACGGGCGAACTCCTGGGAGTGGTTGCGGCAGTCGAAGCACACCGCCACGCCGCGCTTCACCGCCTCGGGGCCCTCGGCCAGAATGACCTCGGCGAAGGCCTGGGTGGCGTGGCGGATGACGTGGATGTTCATCTGGTGCAGGCCGACGCACATGGTGCCGCGCAGGCCGGCGGTGCCGAACTCCAGCGGGGCAAAGAACCGGCTCTCAATCTCCTTCTCGTCGCCGGAAATAGAGCGCAGCTCCTCCTTTTCCGCCTCGCTGAGCGCAGAACTGCTGAGCCACTTTTCATAAACATCACGATAGGACATGGGACTAACCTCCAATATCTGAAATTCTGGCGTAAACGATGTACTGCACTGTGATTATAGCACAAAAATTCACCAATATCCAGCCTGTCTTTTGACGAATTCGGGAGATTGTCACGCCTACTTGTGGTAGCTGGAGCCTTCGTCGATCTTGAAGCTGCGGTAGAGCTGCTCCAGCAGCATCACCCGGGCCAGATGGTGGGGAAAGGTCATGGGGGACATGGACAGCTTGGCCCACGCCTGGGCCTTGAGGGAGGGGGCAAGGCCGTAGGAGCCGCCGATCAGAAAGGCCAGGCTGCTTCCCCCCCGGCTGCTCCAGTCGGACAGGAGGCCGGAGAGCTCCTCGCTGGAGCGCATGCGCCCCTCCACGCACAGGGCGACCAGGCTGGCCCCCGGAGCCAGCTTGGCGCGGATGGCCGCCGCCTCCTTCTCCAGGGCGGCGTCGATCTGGGCCTGGGAGGGATTGGACGGCAGCCGCTCCTCCGGCAGCTCCACCACCTGGAGCTTACAGTAGGCCGACAGGCGCTTGACGTACTCCGCCGCCGCGTCGATGTAAAATTTCTCCCTCATCTTGCCCACGCAGATGAGCTGCACCCGGATGCCCTTCATACCGTGTACCTCCGGCTCTTCTCGCTGCGGGGGGCCACCTCCAGCGCCACGTCCCGGCCCACCGCCGCGCCCCGGCGCTCCAGTACGCCCCGTACCACCTCGTGGGCCCGGGCGGGGGTGTTGTTCTCATGGGACAGGTGGGCCAGCACCACCGTGCGGGCGCCCCCCTCCACCGCCGTCCAGGCCAGCTCGGCCCCCGCCTCGTTGGACAGGTGGCCCCGGTCGCCCAGAATGCGGGCCTTGAGGTGGTAAGGGTAGGGGCCGGACTGCACCCACTCCACGTCGTGGTTGGCCTCGGCCACCAGGAGATCCGCCCCCCGGATGCCGCGGAGCACCGCCCCGGTCACATAGCCCAGGTCGGTGACCACCGCCGCCTTCCGCCCCCCGGCGGACAGGGCGTAGCCCACGCTCTCCGCCGCGTCGTGGGAGGTGGGGAAGCTCTCAATCGCCAGCCCGCCGATGGAAAAGCCCTCCCCCGGCGCCACAGGGCGGAGCAGCTCCTCCAGAAAGGCGATGCGGTAGCAAAGCTGCCGCCCCGTCCCCGGGCTGGCATACACCGGCAGCCTGAGCTGCTTGGTCAGGGTGGTCAAACCGGAGATGTGGTCGCTGTGCTCGTGGGTGATCAGCACGCCGGCGAGCTCCGTTGGCTCCACGCCCAGCTCCTTCAGGCCGGTGCAGATACGGCGGCAGGAGATGCCCGCGTCCACCAGCACGTGGGTGCGGCCGTCGGTCACCAGCAGGCTGTTGCCGCTGGAGCCGCTGGCCAGGGTACAAAGTTCCAGCACGGAATCGCTCCTCACTATGTAGTCTCTCTGCGCAAAAAAGGGCGGCGGCCTGCGCCGCCGCTCCCTGTTTTCTTTTTAGCCTACCTGACTCTGCTTCTCCTCGTCCGGGGTGACCACCACGCGGATGTCCGCCCCCACGCCGGAGAGCTTGCGCACGATATCCTCGTAGCCCCGCTCGATGTGGTGGATGCAGCCAATTTCGGTGGTGCCCTGGGCCGCCAGGCCCGCGATTACCATGGCCGCCCCGGCCCGCAGATCGCAGGCCTGGATACGGGCGCCGGTGAGCTTCTCCACGCCCTCGATGACGGCGATCTTGCCGTCCACCTGGATCTGGGCGCCCATCCGCCGGAACTCGTCCACATAGCGGTAGCGGTTGTCCCACACGCCCTCGGTGAGCACGCTGGTGCCCTCCGCCAGGCAGAGGACGGCGGCAATCTGGGGCTGCATGTCGGTGGGGAAGCCGGGGTAGGGCAGGGTCTTGACGTTGGTGCGGGTCAGCTTGCCGTGCCGGCGCACCAGCACCGCGTCGTCCCGCTCCTCCACATCCACCCCCATCTCCAGCAGCTTGGCGGTGATGCACTCCAGATGCTTGGGGATGACGTTGCGGATGAGCACCTCGCCCCCGGCGGCGGCCACGGCGGTCATATAAGTGCCCGCCTCAATCTGGTCAGGGATAATGGAGTAGCTGCCGCCGGACAGGCGCTCCACCCCGCGGATCTTGATCACGTCGGTGCCCGCGCCCATGATCTCCGCGCCCATGGAGTTGAGGAAGTTGGCCAGATCCACGATGTGGGGCTCCTTGGCGGCGTTCTCAATGACAGTCAGGCCGTCGGCCAGCACGGCCGCCAGCATGATGTTCATGGTGGCGCCCACCGAGACGATGTCCAGATAGATCTGGGTGCCGCACATGCGGCCGTTTTTGGCCTTGGCATGGATGTAGCCGCCCCGCACATCCACGTCGGCCCCCATGGCCACAAAGCCCTTGATGTGCTGGTCAATGGGCCGTCCGCCGAAGTCACAGCCACCCGGAGGGGGCACCTCGGCGGAGCCGAACCGGCCCAGCAGCGCCCCAATGAGGTAATAAGAGGCGCGGATTTTCCGCGCCAGCTCCTCAGGCACACGGGCGTTGCGGATGTGGGAGCAGTCCACGTCCACCGTGGTGCGGTTGACGGTGCGCACATCGGCGCCCAGCTCCTGCAAAATATTCAGAATCAATGTCACGTCGCTGATCTGGGGAATGTTCTCAATGCGGCATACCCCGTCCACCAGCAGGGCGGCGGGGATTATGGCGACGGCGGCATTCTTCGCGCCGCTGATGTCAATTTCTCCAAAAAGCGGCTTTCCGCCGTGGATCACATATTTTGTCAAAGCTACAACCCTCTATTCCTTCCGCCGCAGCCGTTTCCGGCATAAACGGTATCCAAGGGCCGGCAATTCACCGGCCCGGTAAACACAATTTAATAAACGCCTTCCATGGAAGTGCGCTCCAATACGAGTACATTATAGCAGATCTCTCCTTAAAATCAAAGCAAAATTCTCGTGTGCTCCGATTTTCTCTTCTCGTGCCTGTGATCCTTTGCTTTCAAAATACCCAATCTGCCGACTTTTATACCTCTTCTGATCGTGCGTGGGGTTATGTCTACCAAATGTCTACCAAAATGCAACGCAAAGCGCCTGAATTTTCAGCTTTTTCCCCAAGGAGTTTTTTATAATGTCTACCATACGTCTACCATGCGAACCTTTTGATTCTGTTTCCCCGCCTTTTATACCCCTATTCCCCGAAAGCTGCATTCTTTCCTCCCATGTAAGGGGCGTCATACGCCCCTAGGCTTCAAAATTCAGAAGGAGGAAATCCAAATGAGAAACCTCAAGCGGACTCTCAGCCTGGTTCTGGCCGCTGTCATGCTCGTCGGTATGATGGTCGTCGGCGCCCCCGCTGCGAGCAGTGATTTCGTCGACGGCAACGAGATCACTTACGCCGAGGCCGCGGAAGTCATGACCGCGCTCGGCGTGTTCGAGGGCACCGACAAGGGCGCCTTTGATCCTACCGGCATTCTGACCCGTGAGCAGGCTGCGGCCATCATCTGCCGCATGCTCCTGGGCGACGATGCCGAGAACCTGACCACTAACTCCACTGTGTTCAGCGATGTGGCTGCCGACCGCTGGTCTGCCGGCTACATCGGCTACTGCGCCCAGCAGAATATTCTGGCGGGCACAGGCAACGGCACCTTCAATCCCGAGGGTGAGCTGACCGGACTGGCGTTTGCCAAGATGCTGCTGGTGGCCCTGGGCTATGATCCCGCTATCGAGCAGTATGTGGGCAACGACTGGGCCGTCAATGTGGCCGCCGATGCCGTGGATGCCGGTATCGCCGTGTCCGGTGTAATCATGGCCGATGCCATGACCCGTGAGCAGGCTGCCCAGATGGCCTACCAGACCCTGGAGGCCGACATGGTGCGCTACGCCAGCCGCGGCACCACTATCCAGCAGCCTGACGGCTCCACCATCATCGTGGGCAACACTGCCGCTGAACCTGTCTCCAAGACCGACAGCGACTATGCCGGCGACAGCAACGACGATACCCAGCAGTTCTGTGAGCGTTACTTCGCAGATCTGAAAAAGGTCAACGGTGAGGACGACTTTGCCCGCCCCGCCAGCCAGTGGAAGCTGAAGAACGACATCATCGGCACTTATCCTGCTGAGGCTGACGGAACCTTTACTACCGCTGTGGACAAGGGCGATCTGTATGACGTGATTGGCCGCACCGTCTACAACGATATCACCGCTTCTAAGCCCACTGATTTTTCTGTTTACGTGGATGGCGATCCGGTCAGCAGCCCTGACGTGGCCGACTACTTTGTGAACAACGAAACCGACGACGCCAAGGGCACTGCCAAGGGCGTCCTGACCCAGGTGTTTGTGGACGACGACAACAACGTCATCCTGTCTCAGATTCACACCTATGTGGCTCAGGTGGACGGCGGCTACGACGAGGAGAACGAGGAGCTGGAGCTGGATGATCTGGGCCTGGATACCTTCCCCGCTGTCAATACCACCCTGTCCGCCGACGACTTTGAAAACCTGTCCGCATTTGAGGACGGCGATTATGTCCTGATCACCGCTGTGGGCGACGAGGTCAAGACCATTCAGGCTGCCGAAGTCGTCTCCGGCACTGTGACCTCCTACACCTCCAATAAGAACGTCACGCTTGACGGCACCAAGTACGAGTACAGCCAGGGCTACAGCAGCACCTACAACCTGAAGGATGACTACGATCTGGTCCTGGATACTTACGGCTATGTCATCTACGCTGACGGCGTGGAGGCTTCCAACGACTACGTGTTCATCACCAATGTCGCTCAGATCGGCGGCGTTAACAAGAGCTTTGAGGCTAAGGCCTACTTCGTGGACGGCACCACCGCTGTCATCGAGGTTTCTAACGCCGATGACCTTGAGTGGGAGAGCACCGACAAGACCAAGAACACCTGGTTCTCCTATGACGAGAAGAACGACGGCACCTATGAGCTGGGCAAGCTGAACAGCAATGATTCCGCTAGCAAGGACTTTAATACTACCGGCAAGATCATTGAAACCGGCGATGCCCGTATTTCTCTGGACAAGAGCGTCCGCCTGAATAACGACACCGTGTTCGTGATCCGCCGCGGCGACAACGTGAATGTCTACACTGGCATCCGCAACGTGCCCGACGTGAACATCACCCACCTGGAGTCCGATGCCGAGGTTGAGGTCGTTGCGATCTTGGACGACAACGGCTATGCCGACTACCTGTTCATCAACGGTGAGACTGGCGAGCTGGGCGTGTCCGGCAGCGTGGCGGGTGACCGCATCTACATCCTGGACACCGATTACGAGTCCAGCCAGGATGCCGACGATAACAAGTACTATGTCTTTGACGCTATTGTCAACGGCGAGATCGGCACTGTCAACCTGAACAGCACCAGTGATGTGGAGGTTGGCCTGTACGGTAATGTGACCTACGACGCTGACGGCTATGTCAACACCAGCGATCTGAACCGCATCAACAACGCCGTCTCCGGCAACGACCTGCGCGTCTGGAACGTCGACTCCACGATCGCCTACTCCTCCGGCGTGCTGTCCTTCGACGGTGTGGATTTGGTTCTGGCCGACGAGTACACCATCTTCCTAAACGATGGCGGCACCGGCAAGACCACCACTCCCAGCCGTCTGGCCCGCGACTATGAGGACGACAACTTCAAGGGTGTGATCTCCGCTGTTTACGATGGCGACGCTGTGATTGAGGTCTATGTGGACGAGGACAACAGCGTTATCACCGACGAGACCGTGGCTGAGGTTGAGGAGGCCGTCTCTGATGCCGTGGTGAATGCGGATGGCGCTTGGGGACAGAACGGCGACCTGGGTAACTATGTTGCCCACGGCACCTGGAACTCCGACGGCACCAAGGTGACTGCCTCCTTTGAGCAGTCCGCCATTAGTACCGAGTCCAATGCCATTACTTGGGATACTGCCCGCTTCCTGGGCTCCCTGCACAAGAACGGTGCTACCACCATCGTGTATGACGGTGTGACCTATGTGTGGGATAAGGACGGCGGCCTCCAGGGCAGCAACTGGTATGATTCCAGCGACAAAGGTCTGACCACTGGCGACAACGCTAACACTCTGGTCAAGGCTCTGGCCGATGCCGGCGTCTTTGACGGTGACGAGACTGCGACTGCTACTCTGACTGTGGACGGCGTGGACATCACTATCACTTTTAGCGTGTCCGAGTAATCCAATCAGAATTTACCCTGTGGGCGGAAACCCCCCGTGCGCTAAAGCACGGGGGTTTTTCTTTTTCTCAGCGCAAAGCCAGGTAGTGATAGCGGTCACGGTCGGAGTTGGAGAAAACCTCCTCGTCATAATCGTAGAATACCTGGAATCCCCCTGTAACGACGCGGAGAACCGGCTCGCCGGAGGTGGATTCCCAGTCCGTGTTTACCTCTGCCCCCTCCAGGGCCAGACCGCCATAACGCGAGCTGGTGTAATTGATCGGCCCGGAACCGGAGGCCAGCAGTACCGCCTTAGGGGAAAAACCCAGCTCAATGGTGCGGCTGGCCTCCCCGTCTCCGGTATAGCTCCCCGTTACCAGCTCGGATTTCCCGGCAACCTGCTCGGCAAGCGTATCCACCGCAGACTGTTCTGCCTTCCCGCCCAGCGCACCGTCAATTTTGGCGAAGTCCTCGTTGAAGTCGGTGCGGAGAAAGCTGTCCTCCGGTTCCCATTGATGTAATTGATAATGCTCCGTATAATTTGCCATTCTTATTACCCCCTCTGGAGATAGGGGCACCCCCGCGCCCGGCATACCGCCGGACGCGGGGATCTTGTCTGCTGGACGGCTTGTAGGGGCGGGCTTGTCCCTGCCGCGGGCGGCCACAAGGGCCGCCCCTACGGGTGGAGACGTACGGGGACAGGCGGGGGTAAGTCCTGCTTTGTATGGGCCGATGCCCACATAGGCACGTCTTTCCGGGCCACCGGCCAGCCCCGGGCGGGTGTGGGTACCCGCCCCTACATACAAGCGCCGTGAGATAGCCTGCCGGAAACGGACCCCGGAAATGTAGGGGCGGCCTTTATGGCCGCCCGCGGGCGGGGACAAGCCCCGCCCCTACAGAATATCCGGCCGGGCGGAAAACGGGAGTTCCCATTTGGCGGAAAATGCGCTATAATAGGACGCAGAGAAAACGCCGATGGGGGCGGTTAAATGTATCAGACCAGGATAACGGCGGCGGAGCTCCCGGTGGAGCGCCTGCTGGGGGAATACTGCTTCCCGGAGCGATTCCGGGAGGCCTGCCGGGCCTGCCCGGACTACGGAAACGATTGGTCCTGCCCGCCGGGGGTACCGTCGGCGGCGGAGGCCCTGCGGCCTTTTCGGACGGCCCATGTGCTGGGCATGCAGGTATTTTATGATGCACAGACGCGCCGGGAGGTGTCCACGGCGGAGGGGGCTGAGGCGGTGCGCCGGGCGTCCTATGGACCAGCCAAGCGGGTACTGCTGGAAACCCTTCTGGCGCTGGAGCAGACCCGGAGCGGGGCGTGGACCATCGCGGCGGGGCGGTGCGAGCTATGCACCCGCTGCGCCCGGCGGGACGGGCTGCCCTGCCGGAATCCGGGGCGGATGCGCTACTCCTTTTCCGCGTTCGGCTTTGATCTGGCGGCGCTGGCCCGGCAGGAGCTGGGCATCGAGCTGCTGTGGGCGGCCAATGGGCTGCCGGAGTACGATGTGGCGCTGGCCGCCTTTCTGGAGCGGTGAGGGACAAAAACAGGCCGGGGCGGCTTCTGCCGCCCCGGCCTTGCTGTGCTTGCACGGACAGGATCAGAAATAGGTGAAGTTCGCGGGCTTCCGGCTCCAGCCGATGGCGCGCTGCACGTCGGCAGCGTAGCCGTGGTCGGAGAGGGTCAGGCGGCCCAGGCGAAGGGCCTCGTCCAGAGAGAAAGCGCCCATCACCAGGGAAGAGAGGGTGGAGATATCGGCGGAAAGGGTGACGTCGGGCTGAGCATGCTCAACCACCTCCACCGTGCTTCCGGATATATTCAGCAGGAAGGTGCCGTTGTTGCCCTCGATAAAGTTGTCATCCACCTGGAGGGCCAGCACAAAGGGACGGCTGACCGGGGACTCACAGCGGCTCTGCATGCGGAAGTAGGCCGGCACATCGAAGATACGGGCCATGTAGCCCATCGTGCGGCGGGCCACCTCATGGATGCAGCCGTCGTGCGCGCGGTTCTCGCCTGTGTCCGGGTTGTGGAACAGCATGGTCAGGCTGGGGTCGGGGGAGAGGATACGCACCCGCTCGATCTGATCCACCTGGGAGGCGAAAAAGGTCATGAACTGCCGCAACGTGTCCAGATCCTCATACACCATCTCGGGCACGAGCAGATCGTGGTACATGTCGGTGTAGTGGTCCACCGCCACGAAATCGAAGGTGAAGTAGCCGGTGAGCCGGCCGTCCCGGCGGCAGACCACCACGTAGGGCATGTCGAAGATCCGGTGGGGGTCCATGTAGTGGTGGACCGTGGCACCGTGGGTACGCGCCGCATAGGCGCGGTAGAAGTCCAAAATCTCCTGCCGGTCCTCCGGCCGGGCATAGGACAGCCCGGACTTGTCGCCGTAGGAGCGGATCGCGGAGGGCTTGGGCTGGTAGAGATAGTTCTCGTTGCAGTAACCGTATCCCATGTTGGCATAGAACGCGGGATTGAAGGGGTGGAGACAGCCGATCGGCGTCCCCTGTTTGGCGTAATACCGCATCAACACCTTCAGGAGCGTGCAGGCTACCCGCTCTTTCTTGTGAAGAAAGTTTGCGGAGACATAGGCTGCGGCCCCCATAGGCATCATCACACCTCTGACGTTGAGGGTGAAATCCATCATCAGGATGGAGCCCAGCAGGGTTCCATCGTCGTCAAAACAGCCGAGGTAACGGCCCTCGTCCGGACGGTGCAGTTCGCCTTCCATGTTCTGGAGCAGGGCGGCCGGCGTCTTGGAGGGGAATGAGGTCACCACATTCCGGGCCAGCTGCTCCACCTCAGAAGGGAGAACGAATCTGATATCCATCAAAACCGATTCCTTTCTGTGAAACAGAGAGTCTATTTACTTGCCGCGCCGGAGGCCGGCGCAGGGGGCGGGGCTGGCTGGACAGCGCCCGCGGGGGCACGGGGGAGCCCGTGCCGGGCGGAACCAGACGGTTCCATGCGCACCTGCTTTGACGAGCCCCATTATGTCAGCATTTGCCGCGAAAGTCAACCCGCAGTTTGCCGAACGAAAAAAATTGAGCCCTGGCGGAAGAAAAGGCTTGACAGAGGGCTGCGCCATGGGGTAAAGTGAGACTGGCCATGCTGCGAGGAAGCGGCAGGGCTTTTGGAAGCGATGCAGCGTCCTGAACCACGGTTCAGGGCGCTTTTTGTATTTCTACCGGCAGAAAGGAGCAGCATATGGACGCCTTCAGTGTTCGTACAAAAATTATGATCGGAGGTGGCATGGACGCGCTGGCCCAGCGGCTGCACCGGGTCTTTCTGGTGACGGACAAGTTCATGGCCGAGAGCGGCAAAACGAATTATGTCACCGACCGGCTGCTGCGCAGCGGCGGCGAGTTCAAGATCTTTTCCGACGTGCAGGCCGACCCGGACATCGCCACCGTCACCAGAGGCGTGGAGCAGATCCTGGAGTTCCAGCCCGATGCGGTGGTGGCCTTCGGCGGCGGCTCCGCCATCGACGCGGCCAAGGCAATCGTGTTCTTCGCCGCCCGGGAGCGGGACATGCGGGACTGCAAGTTCATCGCCATCCCCACCACCAGCGGCACCGGCTCGGAGGTGAGCCGCTTTGCGGTGATCACCGACCAGGAGAAGGGGGTCAAATATCCCTTGGTGGAGGACAGCCTGCTGCCCGACATCGCCATTTTGGACGCGGAGCTGACCACCAGCGTGCCCCCTACCGTGACGGCGGACACCGGCATCGACGTGTTCACCCATGCGGTGGAGGCCTTTGTGTCCACCGAGGCCTCCGACTTCTCCGACGCGGCGGCGGAAAAGGCCATCAAGCTGGTCAAGCGCCACCTGCTGCCCGCCTATCAGAACCCCGAGGACCGCAAGGCCCGGCAGGGGATGCACAACGCCTCCTGCCTGGCGGGCATCGCCTTCTCCAACTCCGGCCTGGGCCTCAACCACGGCATGGCCCACGCCCTGGGCGCCCGGTTCCACATCCCCCATGGCCGGGCCAACGGCATCCTGCTGCCCTATGTGATGAGCTTCAACGCCGGCTGCGCCGAACAGCTCACCTCCACCGCCAAGCGCTATGCCCGTATTTCCCGCCTGCTGGAGCTGGAGAGCAGCAGTGTCCGCCAGAGCGCCCTCAACCTCATTCGCACCGCCCGGCGGTACATCGAAAAGCTGAACATGCCCTCCACCCTCCAGGCCGCGGGCGTGAACGCGGCGGAGTTCGAGGAGGCGGTGCACGACATGGCGGAGGCGGCCCTGGCCGACCGCTGCACCGCCACGAACCCCAGAAGCTGCACGGCGGAGGAAATTGAACAGATCTTCCGCAAGGCCTACAGCGGGAAATTGCCCTGACAGAGCTCCTCCGCCGCGCAATTGCGCGGCGGAGGAATTTGGCGTAAAATGATATTTCGGATTGACAACTCCGCAAATTTCTGTTAAAATGAGCCAGAAAAAATGATAGAGATGCGTATAGTGGAAGGGCGGATTCGTGCGGCGTTAGTACGGCTCGCCTGGTAAACGATCAAGAGCGATGTAGCTCCCAAGAATTTTGACTTGAAATTCTGGGGGCTTTTTTTGTTTTTTCGCCCCGTACGCCTGTGAACCCCCTGCCGGTGTTGCGGAAAACACCGCAGCGCGTTTACGCAGGATAGGCTGCCCGGCCCTGTGGCATGATAGGGGGGGACAGCCCGCTGTTTCCAGCGGTTTTTAGGAGGAGCGTGCCGATTTGATTGAGCTTGATGAGAAAAAGCGGATTATACAGGAATTTGTACCCGGCAAGCAGGTCACCCTGGCCCATGTGATCGCAAACCCCACCGAGGATCTGTACCTGAAGCTGGGACTGATCGACGCCTCCGGCGCCATTGGGATCTTTACCATCACCCCCAGTGAGGCGGCCATGATCGCCGCCGATGTGGCCACCAAGTCGGCCAACGTGTCCATCGGCTTTGTGGACCGCTTCAACGGCTCGTTGGTCATCACCGGCGATGTGGCGGCGGTACAGTCGGCGCTGACGGAGGTTATGAATACCCTGTGCGGTATGATGGGCTTTGCATCGGCCCCCATCACCAAGACGTGATGCAATGGAGAGAAAAAGACGCATTATCCTGATCGGCCGCTCCACGGCCGGCAAAACAACGCTTTGCCAGCGGATCAACCACGAGGAACTGCAGTACCACAAGACCCAGACCGTACAGATTGTCAACCAGAGTATGATTGACACACCGGGCGAGTATCTGGAGCGGCGCTATTTTCGCGGGGCCCTCATGGTGACGGCCGCCGACGCGGACACGATTGTGCTGGTCCAGGACGCCACCGAGAAGGGGAGCATGTTCCCGCCCGCCTACAGCAGCATGTTTGCAAAGCCCTGCGTGGGGGTTGTGACAAAGTCGGATCTGGCGTCTGAGCATGAGATTTCAAATGCGAGGCAGTATTTGAAGGCAGCCGGCGCGGGTGAGATCTTTGTCGTCAGCAGCGTGACGGGCGAGGGCGTGGAAGCCTTGGTAAGGCATCTGGATTTCCTTTGAAGTCAGGAGGAGCCGCATGGAAAAGGATGCGATCCGTGTCGTCATTGCAGACGATGAGCCGATCAGCAGAATGGATTTGAAAGAACTGCTTACGGAAGGCGGGTATACGGTTGTTGCAGAGGTCTCCGACGGGTTTGATGCCGTGGAGAACTGCAAGCTCTACCATCCGGATCTCGTTCTGCTCGACATCAAGATGCCGTTTCTGGACGGACTGGCCGCGGCCAAGATCATCTATGAGGAGGAGCTGGCGGACACGATCATTATGCTCACGGCGTATAGTGAGCGGGAGTTCGTGGAGCAGGCCAAGGATTACGGCGTCAGCGGCTATCTGGTCAAGCCCATCGACGAGAAGTCGCTGATTCCCAACATCGAGCTGGTTGTGGCCCAGAGCAAGGAGATGAAACGGCTGCGCAAGGACATGGCCAAGGTTTCCGAGCGGCTGGCCAACCGCAGCATCATTGAAAAAGCCAAGGGACAGGTGATGCAGGAGCAGAACCTGTCGGAGCAGGAGGCGTACCACTATATACGCAAGCTCAGTCAGCTCAAGGGCCTTTCCATGCGCCGGGTGGCAGAGATGATCCTCGTGAAAGGCGGGGGTTGACAGGTGAATGTGATTTGGTCCCTCTGCAGAAAGTATACCGATCTGTCCGATGAAGAGATCCGCATCATTGAGCACATGTCAGAGACGCTGCAGCCTCTGGCCAATCTGGAGGGTGCGGACATCTTCATCGACTGCCCCGGACGGGACGGGAACGCCATCGTGGTGGCGGAGGCCAAACCGGAATGCGTACCGTCGTCCTACAAGAACACGGTTGTGGGACTGCTGGCCAAGCCGGAGAACGAGCCGGCGGTGGCCCGCACCTTCCGCCTGGGGGTAGGAACCAAGCAGATGAAGGCCGTGACCCAGGAGAATGGGAGCACGATCCAGTCGGTAGAGCCCATCCGCAACGGCTCCCATATCATCGGCGTGCTGATCCTGGAGAAGCGGGTGGACGAGCAGAGGCAGGTCAGTGAGCGGATTCATTTCTCGCAGCAGAGCTTTGAGACCATCGCCCACGCCCTGGCTCAGATGGTGCCGGAGAACAACTGGCTCACCGAGTGTATCGACGAGGCACTCCTCATGGTGGACCGCAGCGGCATCGTGACCTTCCGCAACTCCCTGGCCCAGGATCTGTACCGGAGGCTGGGCTACATTGAGGACATCCTGGGACAGCCCTATGAGAACGTCCGCCTGGTGGAACAGGACGGCAACAGCGAGGAGTGCAGCGGCTACTCCTATGTGGAGACTACGGTGAGCAACCTGGTGCTGGACATCAAGCACATCCAGCTCAACTCGGCGGGGGCGGCCTTCGCCGTGATCATTCAGGATGTGACCTGGCGGCGGGAGCAGGAGCAGGCGCTGATTCTCAAGTCTGTGGCCATCAAGGAGATCCACCACCGGGTGAAGAACAACCTCCAGACCATTGCCAGCCTCCTGCGCCTGCAGACGCGCCGCACCGACAGCGAGGAGACGCGGCAGGTGCTGGGGGAGAGCATGAACCGGATCCTCTCCATTGCCAGCACCCACGAGCTGCTGGCCCAGAGCGGTGTGGACGAGGTCATGCTGGGGGAGGTCATCCTGAACATAAAGAACAATACCATGCGGTATTTTTCCAACCCCAAATGCTATGTCACCATTACCATGGAGGGCGGGGACTTTCAGGTGGACTCCGACATCGCCACGTCGGTGGCCATCATCATCAACGAACTGCTTCAGAACTCCCTGAAGTACGCCTTCCAGGACCGCTCTTCCGGAGAGATTCGGATCGTCGTGGAGCAGGGGAAGCTGTACTCCAGCATCCAGGTCAGCGACAACGGAGGCGGATTCGATGTGGCCAACACGGAGGGCAACCGCCTGGGGCTGTCCATCGTGCAGACGTTGGTGAAGGACAAGCTGCGGGGCAACCTGGAGATCGAGTCGGGCCCCGAGGGAACCTGCGCCAGATTCGACTTTAAAAATCAGATCATCGGAACGGCCGACGTGACGTAACGACGGCTGGAACAGACGAGCGACGGAGCTCGGATACAGAGGGATTCTCTGTACCCGGGCTCCGTTTTGCATTGAACTCTCAGGAAGCGGGTGAAGCAAGTTGCATGAAGTGATCCTCAGCGTGGGCATCGATATCGGCACCTCGACGACCCAGCTCATTTTCAGCCGGCTGACCATCGAAAACCGGGCCAGCAGCTACACCGTGCCGCGCATCGACATTGTGGATAAAGAGGTGATCTACCGCAGCAAGATCTACTTTACGCCCCTGCGTTCGGCCACGGAGATCGACGCGGAGGCGGTCAAACGGATTGTGCGGGAGGAGTACCAGGCGGCCGGCATGACGCCGGAGATGCTCCGCACGGGTGCGGTGATCATCACCGGCGAAACCGCCCGGAAGGAGAACGCCAACGAGGTGCTGGAGGCTCTGTCCGACCTGGCCGGAGACTTCGTGGTGGCCACCGCCGGACCGGATCTGGAGTCGGTACTCTCCGCCCGGGGGGCGGGCACCGACGCCCTGTCCAAGGAAAAGCGCACGGCCATCGCCAATGTGGACATCGGCGGCGGGACCAGCAACATCGCCGTCTATGAGAAGGGCGTGCTGCGGGGGACCTGCTGCCTCGACATCGGCGGGCGGCTCATCAAGGTGGAAAACGGCCGCATCAGCTACATTTTCCCCAAGATCCAGGCCCTGGCCGCCGCCAACGGAATCTCGCTGGCGGTGGGCGACCGGGCCTATCCCGAGCAGCTCTACGGCGTGTGCCGCCTCATGGCGGCCCAACTGGCCCAGGCCCTCCGCCTGGCGGGGGCGGACAGCCACCACGCCGGCCTTTATACCAACAACGGCAAGCCTCTGCCGGAGCAGCCGGCCATCCGCGCGGTGACCTACTCCGGCGGCGTGGCAGACTGCATCTATCAGGAGATGGAGGGCGACGTGTTCCGCTTCGGCGACATCGGCGTCCTCCTGGGAAAGGCCATTCGGGCCGACCCGGATCTGAGCCGGGTGGAGCGCTTTACCTCCATCGAGACCATCCGGGCCACCGTGGTAGGGGCGGGAACCCATACCACCGAGGTCAGCGGGAGCACCATCCACTATGAGCAGGGCACGCTCCCCCTGAAAAATGTCCCCATTCTTAAGGTGTCCGAGGAAGACGAGGCGTCGCTGGAAACGCTGAAGGCTTCCATTTTGAATCAGATGCCGCTGTATATGCCTGAGGGAAAAGCGGAGCAGCTTGCGATCGCTTTTACCGGAGAAAAGCGCACCAGCTTTGCGGACATTCAGGCATTGGCGGCAGCTATCATTGAGAGCACGAAGGAGGTGATCAGCAGCAGGTATCCCTTGGTCGTGGTGGTGGAGAACGATATCGGAAAGGTGCTCGGAAACGCGCTGAACGTACTGCTCAAGCGGGAGAAGGACGTCATCTGCATTGACGGTATCCGCACCCTGAGCGGCGACTACATCGATATCGGCGAGCCCATTGCAGGCGGGCAGGTGCTGCCCGTAGTGATCAAGACCTTGATTTTCAATTCTTAATGTTAGGACTTATGAGAGGTGAACTAGCATGATCCTGAAGACAAAGCTGTTCGGCCATGTGTACGAGTTCAAATCGATTCGGGAAGTCATGGCGAAGGCAAACGAGGAAAAATCCGGCGACAAGCTGGCAGGCATTGCCGCCGAAACCGCAGAGGAGAGAGTGGCCGCCAAGGTGGTGCTCTCCAATCTGACCCTGAACGATCTGCGCAACTGCCCCGCCGTCCCCTATGAGGAGGACGAGGTGACCCGGATCATCCAGGATTCTGTCAACGAGACCATCTTTAACGAGTATAAGAATATGACGGTGGCCGAGTTCCGCGAGTGGCTGCTGGATACCCAGACCACCCCCGACATGATCCGCCGGGCCTCCCGCGGCCTGACCTCTGAGATCGTTGCCGGCGTGTGTAAGCTGATGAGCAACCTGGACCTCATCTACGCCGCCAAGAAGATGCGCGTGACCGCCCACTGCAACACCACCATCGGTCTGCCCGGCACCTTCTCCTCCCGTCTGCAGCCCAACCACACCACCGATGATCCCAATGGCATCATCGCGTCCGTGATGGAGGGCCTGTCCCTGGGCTGCGGCGACGCCGTCATCGGCCTGAACCCCGTGGACGACTCCGTGGAGAGCGTGGCCCGCATCCTGAAGATGTTCGACGAGTTCAAGCGCAAGTGGGAGGTTCCCACCCAGATCTGCGTGCTGGCCCACGTGACCACCCAGACCGAGGCCGCCAACAAGTTCGGCGCTCCCCTCGACCTGATGTTCCAGTCCATCGCCGGCTCCCAGAAGGGCAACGAGGCCTTCGGCCTGAACGCCGCCATGCTGGACGAGGGCCGCGCCACCATGCTGTCCCGCGGCACCTGCACCGGACCCAACGTCATGTACTTTGAGACCGGCCAGGGCTCTGAGCTTTCCTCCGAGGCCCACAACGGCTGGGACCAGGTCACCATGGAGGCCCGCTGCTATGGCTTTGCCAAGCGCTACAACCCCTTCCTGGTCAACACCGTCGTCGGCTTCATCGGGCCCGAGTACCTGTACGATTCCAAGCAGGTCACCCGCGCCGGCCTGGAGGATCACTTCATGGGCAAGCTGACCGGCATCCCCATGGGCTGCGACGCCTGCTACACCAACCACATGAAGGCCGACCAGAACGACATCGAGAACCTGGCGACCCTGCTGGTGGCCGCCGGCTGCAACTACATCATGGGCGTGCCCGAGGGCGACGACTGCATGCTGATGTACCAGTGCACCGGCTACCATGAGGCTGCTGCCCTGCGCGAGGTCTTTGGCCTGCGCCCCATCCACGAGTTCGACATGTGGCTGGAGAAGATGGGCTTCTCTGAGAATGGCAAGCTGACGCCCAAGGCCGGCGACGCTTCCGTGTTCCTGAAGAAGTAAGGAGGAGCGAAGAATGGACGAGAAAGATCTGAGAAGCATCATTGAGCAGGTGCTGACGGAAATGAATGTGTCCGGCGCCAAGCCCGCCGAGAAGGCCGCTGCCGCTTGTGCGTGTGAGTCTGCGCCGGAGGTTGAGGACGGCTGCATCCCCGACATCACGGAGATCGACATTCGCAAGCAGTATCTGGTAAAGAACCCTGAGAACGGCGAGGAGTATGCCGAGCTGAAGATGAACGCTCCCTGCCGTCTGGGCATCGGCAAGGCCGGCGCCCGCTACAACACCCTGCCCCAGCTGGAGTTCCGCGCCGCCCACTCCGCCGCCCAGGACGCCGTGTTTAACGACGTGGACGCCGAGTTCGTGGAGAAGATGGGCCTGTGGACGGTGCAGACCCAGTGCGACAGCAAGGACACCTATCTGACCCGCCCCGATCTGGGCCGCAAGCTCAGCCCCGAGGCCGTGGAGACCATCAAGGCCAAGTGCAAGAAGAACCCCACCGTTCAGATCTACGTGGCGGACGGCCTGTCCTCCGCCGCCGTGGCCGCCAACATCGGCGATCTGCTGCCCGCCATCCTGCAGGGCCTGGAGAGCTACAAGATCGACGTGGGCACCCCCTTCTTCGTGAAGTATGGCCGCGTGGGCGTCATGGATGAGATCTCCGAGCTGACCGGCGCCACCGTCACCTGCACCCTGATCGGCGAGCGTCCCGGCCTGATCACCGCCGAGTCCATGTCCGCTTACATCGCCTACAAGGCCACCGTGGGCATGCCCGAGGCCCGCCGCACCGTGGTGTCCAACATCCACCGGGCCGGCACCATCCCCGCCGAGGCCGGCGCCCACATCGCGGAAATCATCAAGATCATGCTGGACAAGAAGGCCAGCGGTACCGATCTGAAACTGTAAGAGCAGGGAGGAAAATCAATATGAAACGCGATCCGTTGCCCGCACATGTACTGGCGACTCGCATTATCCCCAACGTGGCTCCCGACATGGCGAAGGAGCTGGGCCTGACCCCTGACCAGAAGTCCCTGGCCATCGTTACTGCCGACAGCGACGATGTGACCTACACCGCCCTGGACGAGGCCACCAAGAAGGCCGACTGCAAGGTTGTCTACGCCAAGAGCTTCTACGCCGGCGCCGCCAACGCCAACACCAAGCTGGCCGGCGAGATCATCGGCATCCTGGCCGCTCCCAACCCCGCCGAGGCCAAGGCCGGCCTGGAGGCCTGCGTGGACATGATCGAGAATGTGTGCCACTTTGTCTCCGCCAATGACGACGACAGCATCTGCTACTATGCCCACTGCATCTCCCGCACCGGCTCCTACCTGTCCGAGGGCTGCGGCATTGCCGAAGGCGAGGCCATTGCCTACCTGATTGCGCCTCCCCTGGAGGCCATGTACGGCGTGGATGCCGCGCTGAAGGCCGCCGATGTGCGGATGTGCGTGCTGTACGCCCCCCCGTCTGAGACCAACTTTGGCGGCGCCCTGCTGACCGGCAGCCAGTCCGCCTGCAAGTCCGCCTGTGACGCCTTCGCCGCCGCCGTCGAGTCCGTCGCCGACCAGCCCAAGGTCTGACCGGCAGAGCGACCGGGCCCGCACGGGCCCATGAACGGAGGTACATATGAAGGCATTGGGTATGATTGAAACCCGCGGCCTGGTCGCCTCCATTGAGGCGGCCGATGCCATGGTCAAGGCTGCCAACGTCACCCTCCAGTGCAAGGAGCATGTGGGCGGCGGCCTGGTGACCATCATGGTCCGAGGGGATGTGGGCGCCGTCAAGGCGGCCACAGACGCCGGTGCCGCAGCGGCGGAACGGGTGGGAACCCTGATTTCCGTCCACGTGATCCCCAGACCCCATGAGGAGCTGGAAGAAATCCTGGGACACATCCCCGCCGAACCAGACCAGCCGGTTCCCCCCACGCCTCCCGCCCCGGCCCCTGAGCCGGAGCCGGAGGAGGGTGAGCCGCTGGAGCCGGAGGAGCAGGAGAGCGATGGCGCGGTGATGGAGCCCGCCAGCCTGACCACGGAGGAGCTGGAGCATATGGCGGTGGTAAAACTGCGGGCCGTGGCCAGACAGATCGGCCTGACCAGCATGACGCGCAAGGAGATCCGGTTTGCCAAGAAGGAAGAGCTTCTCGCGGCAATCACGGCGTTCCTGGCGGAGCAAAACAACTGAGCATGCTTCGCGGTTTGAGACTGCCCCCGGCATGAAGTTCAGCGAAAGGAATGGAACTGTATGCAGCTAATCGATAAAGATCTCCTGTCCATGCAGGAGGTTCGGGAGCTGGTAGAGGCGGCCAAGGAGGCCCAGCAGGAGCTGGCCCGGATGGACCAGGCCCAGGTGGACCGCATTGTGCGTGCCATTGCCGACGCGGGTGTGCGCAACGCCCGCCGGCTGGCCCAGATGGCCAACGAGGATACCGGCTTCGGCATCGTGGACGACAAGGTGATCAAGAACATCTTTGCCAGCCGCGGTGTCTACGAGCACATCAAGGATATGAAAACCATCGGAGAGATCAGCCGGGACGACGCCAAGCGCCTGCGCACCATCGCGGTGCCCGTGGGCGTGATCGCCGGCCTGATCCCCTCCACCAACCCCACTTCCACCGCACTTTACAAGGCGGAGATCGCCATCAAGGCGGGCAACGCCATCGTGTTCTCCCCCCACCCCACGGCCCTGCGCTGCATCCTGGAGACCGTCAAGGTCATCCGGCAGGCGGTGGCCGAGGCGGGCGGCAATGAGAACCTGGTCTCCTGCATCACCATCCCCACCATGGAGGCCACCGACAACCTCATGCGCCACCGCGACGTGGCCATGATCCTGGCCACCGGCGGCTCCGCCATGGTGCGGGCGGCCTACTCCTCCGGTACCCCCGCCATCGGCGTGGGCCCCGGCAACGGCCCCGCCTACCTGGAGAAGACCTGCGACCTGCCCCTGGCAGTGAAGCGCATCCTGGACTCCAAGACCTTTGACAACGGCACCATCTGCGCCAGCGAGCAGTCCATCATCTGCGACGATGACATGGTGCCCGCCGTCAAGGCCGAGATGGAGCGCCAGGGGGCTTACTTCCTGGACGACGAGGAGCGGGAGAAGCTGGGCCGCTTCATTCTGCGGGCCAATGGCACCATGAACCCCGAGATCGTGGGCCGCAGCGTGAAGACCATCGCCAATCTGGCCGGCCTGGAGAAGGTTCCCGCCACCGCCCGCGTGCTGGTGGCCAAGGAGACCGGCGTGGGCCGCGGCCATCCCTATTCCAACGAGAAGCTGGGACCCATCCTGGCCTTCTACACCGCCGAGAACTACGAGAAGGTGTGCGAGAAGGTCTGTGAGATCCTCCACTACGAAGGCGCGGGCCACACCTTCTCTATGCACACCAACGACGATAAGATGGTGGACTACTTCGCCCGCCGGGTGCCCGCCTCCCGCGTGATGGTGAACACCCCCAGCGCCCTGGGCGGCATCGGCGGCACCACCGCCCTCCAGCCCGCCCTGACCCTGGGCTGCGGCGCCGTGGGCGGCTCCGCCACCTCGGAGAACGTGGGCCCCATGCACCTGCTCAACCTGCGGTATGTGGCCTACGGCCTCAAGGAGCTGGACGAGATCCGCGCCTCCGTGCCGGACTGCTCCGACGGCGTCTGCCGCACGGCTCCCTCTCTGGAGAACATCGATGTGGACGACATCGTCCGCCAGATCATCGGTAAGCTCCAGAAGCTGTAACCCAATCTCATCCGCGTACAGCGCGGTTTACCTGTGAAAGGAAGGATCACAAATGGCGAATATGATGCAAGCTCTGGGTATGATCGAGACCAAGGGTCTCGTGGCCTCCATCGAGGCGGCCGATGCCATGGTCAAGGCGGCCAACGTCACCCTGATCGGCAAGGAGCACGTGGGCGGCGGCCTGGTGACCGTAATGGTCCGCGGCGACGTGGGCGCGGTCAAGGCGGCCACCGACGCGGGCGCGGCGGCGGCCGAGCGCGTGGGCGAGCTGATCTCCGTGCACGTCATTCCCCGTCCCCACGAGGAAGTGGAGTCCATCCTGCCCCACCTGGGCTGAGGCAGCCTGACGCAAACAAGTAAAGGAGTGTCCCTGTTATGAATATGATGCAAGCTCTGGGTATGATCGAGACCAAGGGTCTCGTGGCCTCCATCGAGGCGGCCGACGCCATGGTCAAGGCGGCCAACGTCACCCTGATCGGCAAGGAGCACGTGGGCGGCGGCCTGGTGACCGTGATGGTCCGCGGCGACGTGGGCGCGGTCAAGGCGGCCACCGACGCGGGCGCGGCGGCGGCCGAGCGCGTGGGCGAGCTGATCTCCGTGCACGTCATTCCCCGCCCCCACAACGAGGTGGAGTCCATCCTGCCCTCCCTGGAGAAGTAAGATACGGGCGTAGCCCGTGTCCCATCAACCATAGGAAGGGGTGGAGCGCGTGAAGGCAATTACAGAAGATTTCCTCCGGGTGGAGCTGCGGAACACCCAGCCCGAGGTCTACTACATCCCGGAGGGGAAAATACTGACGCCCGCGGCGCGGGAATATCTTCAGCAGCGCAAAATCAAAGTGGCCGCAGGGGGGCAGCCGGCGGAGCCGGCCCCCGCGGCCGCCCCGGCCGCCCAGCCGGTCGTCCCGACCGTGATGTGCGCCCCGGAGCCGCCCAAGCCCAAGTACGTGGACTATGAGACCGGCGCCTACTACATGGAAAAGCCGGAGCATATGACCCAGCTGTTCGGCAACGTGCTGGTGGCCAAGGATCACCCCCGCATCCATTTCCGCGGCAAGCTGGACAGCCTCCAGGCCCTGGTGGTGCTGGATCAGGTTCAGATCGCCGAGGGCGGCTGCCAGAAGCTGGTGGACGACCTGGGGAACATCCTGGGCGTTCTCCGGGAGATGATGCGCTGCGACGTGCTGGACGAGGCGTTCAAGAACGAGACCATCATTGGTCTCACCCACGCCGAGCTGCGGGAGCGTTCCCACAATCCGCAGAAGTTCTTCGGCGTGCAGTACATGCAGCTGCCCGATTACACCATGGGCAGGGATTATGCGCTGCTCAACCAGCTCCGCGCCGCCGTCCGTGAGACGGAGGTGGCGGCGACCGAGGCCTTCCGGGTGGGCAACAAATACACCCGGAAAGATATCATCGAGGAACTCAACCGCCTGTCCAGCGCCATTCATATCATGATGTGCATGTACCTGGCGGGCCAGTACCGCTGAGGAGGAACAGGCATATGGAACAAATCGTATCCGCAGTGATGGATGCGGTCCACCGGGCGGGACTGGTCGAGGTGGAGGTCTCCGCGCGGCACGTGCATCTGTCGCAGGCCGACGTGGAGGTGCTGTTCGGGCCCGGCGCCAGGCTGGAGCCCAAGCGGCCGCTCTCTCAGCCGGGCCAGTTCCTGTCCGAGCAGCGGGTCACACTGGTGGGCCCCAAGGGCCGGAAGGAGCGCGTGGCGGTCCTTGGCCCGGCCCGCAAGGCCACCCAGGTGGAGCTGTCCAAGAGCGACTGCATGGAGCTGGGGGTCAAGGCCCCCGTCCGGGAGTCCGGCGACGTGGCCGGCTCCGGGGCCATCACCATTGAGGGCCCCTGCGGCACGCTGGAGCTGAAGGAGGGCGTGATCATCGCCCACAACCACATCCACGTCACCGCGCCGGACTCCAAGCTGCTGGATCTGAAAGACAAGCAGCGGGTGTCCGTGGCCGTGATGAGCGAGCGGCCCGTGATTTTCCAGGATGTCATCATCCGGGTGAGCACGGAATTTAGCTGTAAGATGCACATTGACGTGGACGAGGCCAACGCGGCTCTGGTGAGCGGCTTTATCCTCGGCAAGATCATCCGATAATCAACAGAAGGAGCGCCAGCGACATGATGGACTTGGACCGCGTAAACAACTACCTCGCCCGTGTGGAGGAATCCGAAAAAACCACCTTCAAGCCGGTGGGAAGCCGGCTCAAGGTGGGCGTGGATCTGGGCACCGCCTACATTGTGCTGGTGGTGCTGGACGAGGAAAACAACCCCGTGGCCTGCGAGAAACAGGCGGCCCAGGTTCTGCGGGACGGCGTGGTGGTGGACTACACCGGCGCGCTGCGCATTGTACGGTCGCTCAAGGAAAAGCTGGAGGCCCGCCTGGGCACGGAGCTGGTCAACTGCGCCATCGCCATGCCCGCGGGCACCGAATCCAGTGTCAAGACCCACCAGTATGTGGCGGAGGGCGCCGGCCTGGAGGTGACCAACATCCTGGACGAGCCCAGCGCCGCCAACGCCATCTATCAGATTGAGGACGGCGTGGTGGTGGACATCGGCGGCGGCACCACCGGCCTTGCTATATTAAAGGAGGGCAAGGTGGTGCAGATCGAGGACGAGCCCACCGGCGGCACCCATCTGACCCTGGTTCTGTCGGGCAACTATCACGTCTCCTTCGAGGAGGCGGAGGCCATCAAGCAGGACTACAAGCGCCACCGGGAGATCCTCCCCGTGGTGCGCCCCGTGGTGGAGAAGATGGCCACGATCGTGAGCCGCTATGTGGACAAGGCCCACACGGACACCATTTACCTCTGCGGCGGCACCTGCTGCCTGACGGGCATCGAGGACATCTTCCAGAAGGTGACGGGAATCCGGACGATCAAGCCGGCCAACCCCTTTCTCGTGACCCCCACAGGCATCGCCATGAACTGTACCCTGGAATAAACCCCTTAAATTCATGAACAGAAAGGAGGGGAAGCCATGGAACAAACGCTGCTCAATGAAATTGTAGCCCGCGTGGCCGCCAAGCTGGCGGAGGCGGAGGGGGGCGAGGCCGCCCCGGCCGCCGCAGACCGGGATGACCGGGAGGGCCTGCTGCTGCTCAGCCAGGAGATGAACGACACCTGCCGGGCCATGCTGAAGTGCGAGAAGCTGAAGGCGCGGTTCCGTGTGGACTGCGCTTCCCTCCAGAGTGAGCCGGCCGAGTTGGATTCCTATGGCGTGGTCGTGCTCACCGGGCTCACCAACGAGGCCCTTGCCAAGCTGGCCCTGGGCCTGTGCGACACCCCCTATACCCGCCTGGCCGCCCAGGCCATCCTGACGGGCAAGCGGGTCTACGTACCCACCGAGGAGGTGGAGCTCTACCGCTACGCCTCCACCGCCCCGGCGGCCTACTACGCCATGATGAAGGAGCGCCTGGATCTGCTCTTGACCTCCGGCGTGGTGGTCTGCTCCAAACACAACCTGGAGGGACTCCTGCTGGGCGGCGCGGCCTGTGAGGCGGCTCCGGCGGAGGCGCCCGCGGCCGCGGAACCCTCCGCCCCTGCCCCCATGTCCGCGGCTCGTGAGGAGAAGCTGGTCCATGTGACCAAGCGGGTGCTCACGGAGCGGGACATCCGGGACGCCGCGGCGGAAAAGGTCACCTGCATCCATGTCCCCGCCAAGTGCATCCTGACGGCTCTGGCCAAGGACTGCGCCAAGGAGCACGGGATCCGGCTGGTTCAGGAGTGACCCCGGGCCCTGAGCCCCATTACCCGAAAAAGGATGGATCAAGGCTATGAAGGTAGCAAAGGTGATCGGCAACATCTGGGCCACCCGTAAGGAAGAAAAACTGGCGGGCCTGAAGCTGCTGCTGGTTCAGCCGCTGGATGTGCTGACGGGAAAAGCGGAACGGCCCCCCATCGTGGCCGCCGATATCATCGGCGCCGGCGTGGGGGAGACCGTGCTCGTGGTCGGAGGCAGCTCGGCCCGCAGCGCCGCCGGCGATATGAGCATCCCGGTGGACGCCACCGTGGTCGGCATTGTGGACGACCAGGAGATCGACCGCAGCGTGCTCCCCTGACGGGGAGGCGCCGCGGCGGCCCGGCGGAAACTTCCGCGAAAGGAATGGTCATACGTCATGAATCTGACCGAAGCGGTCAAGGCTGCGGGTGTAGTCGGCGCCGGAGGCGCCGGGTTCCCCACCCATGTAAAGCTCTCAGCCAAGGCGGAGTGCTTTCTGGTCAACGCGGCCGAGTGTGAACCGCTGATCGAAACCGACAAATATCTCTGCCGTACCTTCCCCGACCGGGTGGTGGCCGCCGCGGTGGCGGTGGCCGGGCACCTGGGCGCGAAGCGCACGGTGATCGCCCTGAAGGGCAAGTACCACGCGGAGATCACGGCCCTGGAGGGGGCTATCAGCCGGAGCGGCGCCCAGGTGGAGCTGTTCCGGATGAAGACCTTCTATCCGGCCGGCGACGAGCAGACCATGGTGCAGCAGGTGACCGGCCGCTCCGTCCCGGAGCGGGGGCTGCCCCTGGACGTGGGCTGCGTCGTGGACAACGTAGGCACCCTGCTCAACATCCAGGATGCCCTGGAGGGAACTCCGGTAACGGAGAAATACCTCTCCGTGGTGGGCGAGGTCAAGGAGCCCATTCTCCTAAAGGTCCCGGTGGGCACGGCCCTCACGGCCTGCGTGGCGGAGGCCCGGCCCAACTTAGCGGACTACGCCCTCATCGTGGGCGGACCCATGATGGGCAAGCCCCTCACCGACCGGGCCGCCATTGAGGCGGCCGTGGTCACCAAGACCACCGGAAACCTGATCGTCCTGCCCAAGGAGCACTACCTGTTCCGGCGGGCCCAGCTCCCGATGGAGACCATCCGCCATCAGACCAAGAGCGCCTGCATCCAGTGCCGCATGTGTACCGATCTCTGCCCCCGCTATCTCATCGGGCACCAGATCCGCCCCAACCTGGTCATGCGCAACCTGTGGCGGGAGGGGAGCATCGAGGACAACGAGGAGTATCTGCGCTCCTTCGGCGACGCGGCCAACTGCTGCGACTGCGGCGTGTGCGAGATGTTCGCCTGCCCCATGGGCCTGTCTCCCCGCAAGGTGAACGGCTACATCAAGGGCGAGCTGCGCAAGCGCGGCATTCAGGTGCCCCGGAACATGGAGCCCCACGCCCGGGAGTTTGTGGACGAGCGCAAGACGCCCACCGACCGGCTGGTGGCCCGGCTGGGCCTATCGGCCTACTATGGTCTGCACGCCCACACCTGCATCCCCCTGGAGCCGGAGACGGTATTCATCCCGTTCCAGCAGCACATCGGCAAGCCTGCCGTGCCTGTCAAGGCCGTGGGCGACCCGGTGGCAAAGGGAGAGCTTCTGGCTCAGGCCGCCCCGGACGGCCTGAGCGCCAACATCCACGCCAGCATCGACGGCGTGGTGACAGAAATCACTCCGGCGGGCGCCAGGCTCTGCCGGAAGGAGGTATGAACGGTATGGCAAACGCCATCGGCATGGTCGAGCTGACCAGTATTGCCCGGGGCATTGAGACCAGTGATTTTATGGTAAAGGCAGCCCAGGTGGAGCTCATCCGTTCCTCTACCGTGTGTCCCGGCAAGTATATCATCATCATTGCGGGCGATACCGGCGATGTTAAGGCCTCTATGGCCGAGGGCATCCGCCAGGGCGGCGAGAGCGTGGTGCAACACGCTGCTGCTCCCCAACGCGCATCCCCAACTGATTCCGGCCATCAGCATGACCACCCAGCCCCCCGCAGGCGGCGCGGTGGGCGTGCTGGAGTTCTATTCCATCGCCTCGGCCATTACGGCCGCCGATGTGGCCGCCAAGGCAGCCAACGTGACCCTGATCGAGGTGCGCATTGGATACGCCATCGGCGGCAAGGGCTTTGTCACCCTGACCGGGGATGTGGGGGCGGTGCGTGAAGCCGTGGCCGCTGCGTCCCGTGACGCGGAGCTGCTGGTGGGCACCTCCGTCATCCCGCGCCCCGCGCAGCAGGTATTCCAGTCCCTGCTGTAAGCGCAAAGAGAAGAGAGACCTTCAACCCCCAAACTGTTTTGAGAGTTAGAGAAGGAGTGTAAGTAATGGATTTTAGCGAACTGATCGCAGCTGCTGACCCCAGTATTTTTACTGAGAGTATCAAAGCCTGGGTTTCCGGACTGAACATCAACTCCGTCATCATGCTGATCATGATGATCTTCATGATTGTGGGCGCCATTGACCGTATCCGCGGCAATAAGCTGGGCTACGGCGAGAAGTTTGAGGACGGCTTCAACGCCATCGGCGGCCTGGCCATCGCCATGGCCGGCGTGTATGCGGCGGCCCCCGTGCTGTCCATGGTGCTGGGCCCCATCATCTCCCCCATCTACACCGCCATCGGCGCCGATGCCTCTATGTTCGCCACCACCATTCTGGCCTGCGACATGGGTGGCTACCCTCTGGCTATGGAGCTGGCCAGCGACCCCTCCATCGGTAACTTCGCCGGCCTGATCCTGGGCACCATGATGGGCCCCACCATCGTGTTTACCATCCCTGTGGCCCTGGGCATCATCAAGAAGGAAGACCGCCCCTACCTGGGCGCCGGCGTCCTGGCCGGTATGATCACCATCCCCATCGGCTGCATCGTGGGCGGCCTGGTCATGAACATGACCCCCTATAAGATGGACATCGGCCGCATCCTGATTAATCTGGTGCCCGTCATCGTCATCGCCGCCCTGATCGTCATCGGCCTGTGGTTCGCCCCCGGTCCCATGATCAACGGCTTCAACAAGTTCGGCACCGGCGTCACCGTGGTCATCACCGTCCTGACTGCCATCGCCGTGTTCCAGCAGATCACCGGCATCATGTTCCCCGTGTTCGATGTGATGTCCACGGTGGATCCCGACCTGGGCATGACTCCGCTGAACAACGGCCTGCTGGTCTGCGGCCAGATCGGCATTGTTCTGATCGGCGCCTTCCCCATGGTGGAGTGGATCACCCGTACCTTCGGCGGCGCCCTGTCCAAGCTGGGCGGCGCCCTGGGCATGAATGACAAGGGCTCCGCCGGTCTGGTGGCTACCCTGGCCAACAACATCGCCATGTTCAACATCATGGGCGAGATGAACCCCAAGGGCAAGATCCTGAACGTGGCCTTCGCCGTATCCGCCGCCTTCGTGTTCGGCGACCACCTGGGCTTTGCCGCCGGCAACGATGCCCAGATGATCTTCCCCATGATCGCTGGTAAGCTGGTGGCCGGTGTCACCGCCCTGATTGTGGCCAACCTCCTGGCCCCCAAGCTGCTCTCCAAGATCCAGACCATTTCCAAGTAATCGAGTAAGGCCAATACCGGAAAGGCAAGGAATCTATCATGAATGTAAGCGAAGCGCTCATCCGCGAGATTGTCACCAAGGTTTTGGAGGAGTCCGCGGGCAAGGGCAGCAAGCCCGAGTTTGAAAAGCACATCGATCCCAGCGGGATCATCGGCATCAAGACCAGCACCGTCAAGTGCGAGCCCTTCCAGCAGGACGGCGTCAAGCTCAAGGACGTGGTCACGCTGGAGGAAGCCCCCCGCATGGGCTGCGGCATCATGGAGCTGGATCACACCAGCTTCGAGTGGACCCTCACCTATGATGAGTACGACCTGGTTCTGGACGGCACGCTGGAGATCGAGATCGACGGCCGTGTGGTGTCCGGAGGCCCCGGCGACATCATCTACATCCCCAAGGGAAGCCACATTCACTTCCAGACCCCCAACCGGACCCGCTACGCCTACTTTGTCTATCCTGCCGACTGGCAGTAAGGGCATGGCGGTGTCAGGCCGTCCCTCCTTTGCCCGCACCAGCGGGCAAAGGAGGGAAATGGCTTGACATGGGAAGAAAGAGGGACTATAATCAACCTATACAATGGAATACTGAATGGTATACAGGTGCGCCTCCTCCCGGAGACGCTGAAAAGGGAAGCGGGTGTGAATCCCGCACAATGCCGTTGCTGTATTGGCGGAGCGGTTCTTATAGGTCACTGGGGCTATGCCCTGGGAAGGCGAGAACCGCGCTGGATGCCTGAGTCAGAATACCTGCCTGTATATGACGCACAGGAAGCCTCCCCGGTCCAGGGAGGGTGCAGTTGCTTATGATTGAGACAGGTATCATAAGGTTTGTTTGCTGTACCCGTGGAGGTACAGTTTTTTTGTTTTGTGGATCCAGAGACCACCTCTCTTTGTGATTTGGCGCAGGCATGGGCTGTGTCTGCCAGCACAGCCCATGCCGCACCGGCACGGCGAATGATAGGCGCTTTTCTCCATGCAGATGCTATGCAGTGGAAAAAAGTCGTTCTGACTTGATATATGGATAGGGCTCACCCCGCAGGAGCGGCTCCGAGGCAGGGGCCGCTCCCAAACTTTGTATGGAGGCAGACGGACAGGCAAGCCTGTGGCAGTGTGGGGCAGGGGAAAACCGGCCGGAGCTGCCAACCGTCCGTATAGACGCAGACATGGAACCAAAAAAGGGGCCATCACTCCGGTGATGGCCCCTTTTTTGAGCTCTGGCCGTAAGCCTCACAGCAGGAGGGCGGCCAGATAGCTAGAGCGGCAGATTGACGGCGAGAACCGCCAGAGATACGCCGCCCACAAGAACAGCGCCGCTCAGGGCAAGCACCGCCGTGCCGGTCACAATGGGGTGGGTCTTCAGCCCCCAGGCGAGGCAGCCGCTGGCGGCCGATTTCCAACTGGCTCGGGCTGCGGTGCGGGGGGCGGGGACAGACGAGTGAACTGGATAGGCATACATCAGAAGGACTCCTCTCTGCAGCGGTGTGTCACAGTGCGCTGAATACTCTCTTTACAGAATCAGTATAGCGCGAAAGGGATTAGGACGGTGCAAGAGGAGAGTGGAGGGCGTTAAGAATCCATAAGAATTCCACAAAGCTAAAAATACAAATATTACCATAACAAAAAGAAAGGATAAGGGAACATGCGGACGCATTAAGGCTGAATTAAGATTGTGAAAAAGCTCTTGATTTCTTTCCGGAACGTGGTAAAACTCATACGTGCAATCGCTGGAGGCAGAGGCGGGGTTCTGCGGCCCGGCGGTTGGGAATCAGCGCGTCAGGTCCGGACCGCGGGAGACGACCGGCACCGCTCCGGCGGTGGAGAGCACGCGGAGACGGACACAAGGAGGGAAACAAGATGGAAGTAATGGATCTCGCTATGATAGCCACTCTGGTCGTGAGCTTTGTCCTGGTGAAACTGTTGGCCGACTGGTGCGACCGCCAGATGGACAAATAAGACTGTTTTGCTAGAAAAGAGGAATTGCTAGTTATGATTGCTTTGGGTATCGTCATTATTGCGCTGGCGTGCTATCTGGTGTACGCCCTGGCCAACCCGGAAAAGTTCTGAGGCACAGAGGAGGAATTTTGCAATGCTGCAAATCATTCTGACCCTGGTGATTTTCGTGCTGCTGATCATCCCGATCGGCCGCTATATGTTCCACATCGCCACTGGTCAACATACGTTTTGCGACCCCGTGTTCAACCGCATCGACAATGGAATCTACCGCATCTGCGGTATCAATCAGAATGAGGGCATGGGCTGGAAGAAATACGCCCTGGCTCTGGTACTTACCAACGCCGTCATGGTGTTTATCGGCTACCTGATCCTGCGCATCCAGTTCCTGCCGGTCTTCAACCCCAACGGCATCGGCGCCATGGAGCCCACCCTCTCCTTCAACACCATTATCTCCTTCATGACCAACACCAACCTGCAGCACTACTCCGGTGAGAGTGGGCTGAGCTACCTCTCCCAGATGCTGGTCATCATCTTCATGATGTTCGTCTCCGCCTCCACCGGCTACGCCGCCTGCGTGGCTTTCTGCCGCGGCCTGACGGGCACCAGCAAGAACAACCTGGGCAACTTCTATGTGGATCTGGTGCGCATCACCACCCGCATCCTGATCCCCTTCTCCATTATCGTGACACTGATCCTGGTGTGGCAGGGCGCTCCCCAGAATTTCATGGCCAACCAGACGGTGACCACCATCGAGGGCACCAAGCAGGACATCGCCATGGGCCCCATCGCCTCCTTGGTCTCCATCAAGCACCTGGGTACCAACGGCGGCGGTTTCCTGGGCGCCAACTCCACCACCCCGCTGGAGAACCCCACCATCATCTCCGACATCACCGAGCTGCTGAGCATGATGATCCTGCCCGGCGCCTGCGTGATCATGTTCGGCCTGATGTACCACAACCGCAAGAAGCTGACTGATGAGGCGCACCCCGTCGTGGGCCGCCGCCTGACCGACCGCCAGCCCATCTTCGGCGGCGAGGGCCGCACCGTGTTCGTGGCCATGGGCATCATTTTCGTGGTGGGCCTGTGCCTGTGCTACTTCTCTGAGCTGGCGGGCAACCCCAAGCTGGCGGAGATTGGCCTGAGCCAGTCCATGGGCAGCATGGAGGGCAAGGAGGTCCGCTTCGGCATCGCCCAGTCCGCCCTGTTCACCACCGTCACTACATCCTTCACCACCGGCACCGTCAACAACATGCACGACACCCTGACACCCCTGGGCGGCATGGTGCCCCTGCTGCACATGATGCTCAACTGCGTGTTCGGCGGCAAGGGCGTGGGCCTGATGAACATGATCATGTACGTCATGCTGGCCGTGTTCCTGTGCGGCCTGATGATCGGCCGTACCCCCGAGTACCTGGGCAAGAAGGTGGAGGGCCGCGAGATGAAGATGGCCGTGCTGGTCCTCATCATCCACCCCCTGCTGATCCTGGGCTTCTCCGCCCTGGCCGTCGGCACCGAGGCCGGCCGCGCCGGTATCACCAACCCCGGCTTCCACGGCCTGAGCCAGGTGCTGTACGAGTACTCTTCTTCCGCCGCCAACAACGGCTCTGGCTTTGAGGGCCTGGCCGACAACACCTACTTCTGGAACATCACCGCCGGTCTGGCCATGTTCTTCGGCCGCTACCTGGCCATCGTGCTCCAGCTGGCCATCGCCTGGTCTCTGCTGTGCAAGAAGCGCATGAACGAGTCCATCGGCACCCTGAAGACCAACAACATCGGCTTCGGCGTCATCGTGGCCTTCGTGGTCTACATCTTTGCGGCGCTGACGTTCTTCCCGGCCCTGGCTCTCGGCCCCATCGCTGAGCATCTGTCCATCTGGCTGCCGGTTTAAAGGAGGATTACGGATTCCCTATGAAAGATAAGCATCGGACCAAATTCGTAACAAAGGACATCTTCAAGTCCTCTGTTATCGAGGCCTTCACTAAGCTGAACCCCAAATATATGATGCACAATCCGGTCATGTTTGTGGTTGAGATCGGCTTTGTCATCGCTCTGCTGCTCTCCATCTTCCCCGAGCTCTTCGGGCCCACCGACGGCATCAATAATGTCCGCCTGTACAACATCTTTGTCTGCGTCATCCTCTTTGTCACCGTCCTCTTCGCCAACTTCGCCGAGGCGGTGGCTGAGGGCCGCGGCAAGGCCCAGGCCGAGAGCCTGAAGAAGACCCAGAAGGACACCAAGGCCCGTCTGCTCAAGGCCGACGGCACGGAGACTGTCGTCTCCTCCAGCGAGCTGAAGAAGGGCGACGTGGTCATGGTCAGCGCCGGCGAGATCATCCCCAACGACGGCGAGGTCATCGAGGGCACCGCCAGCGTGGATGAGTCCGCCATCACCGGCGAGTCCGCCCCCGTGCTCCGCGAGTCCGGCGGCGACTTCGCCTCCGTCACCGGCGGCACCACTGTGGTGTCCGACTGGCTGAAGATCCGCATCACCTCTAACCCCGGCGAGTCCTTCCTGGACAAGATGATCGCCCTGGTGGAGGGCGCCTCCCGCAAGAAGACCCCCAACGAGATCGCCCTGCAGATCCTGCTGGTGGCCCTGACCATCATCTTCATGATCGTCATCGTCACCCTGTACCCCATCGGCCGCTACAGCGGCGTCACCCTGCCCGTGTCCACCCTGATCGCCCTGGCGGTGTGCCTGATCCCCACCACCATCGGAGCTCTGCTCTCCGCCATCGGCATCGCCGGCATGGACCGCGTCACCCGCTTCAACGTCATCGCCATGAGCGGTAAGGCCGTCGAGGCCTGCGGCGACGTGGACACCATGATCCTCGACAAGACCGGCACCATTACTTACGGCAACCGCATGGCCGCCGACTTCATCCCCGTCAGCGGCGTCAGCGTGGAGGAGCTCACCAAGTATGCGGCCCTCTCCTCCCTGAGCGACGCCACCCCCGAGGGCAAGAGCGTGGTTGCCCTGGCCAAGGAGCGGGGCGTCGTGGTGGACGAGAGCAGCCTGAAGGGTGCCGAGTTCATCGAGTTCACCGCCAAGACCCGCATGAGCGGCGTGGATCTGCCTGACGGCACCTCCATCCGCAAGGGCGCCAGCGACGCCATTGTGGAGTACGTCAAGGGCCTGGGCGGCGCCGTGCCCGCCGATCTGCAGGGCCACACCGACCAGGTGTCCAAGCAGGGCGGCACCCCCCTCACCGTCTGCGTGGGCAAGCGTGTGCTGGGTGTCATCTACCTGAAGGATATCGTGAAGGACGGCCTGGTGGAGCGCTTCGCCCGCCTGCGCGCCATCGGTATCAAGACCATCATGTGCACCGGCGACAACCCGCTGACCGCGGCGACCATCGCCCAGGAGGCCGGCGTGGACGGCTTCATCGCCGAGTGCCGCCCCGAGGATAAGATCAAGGTCATCAAGGAGGAGCAGGCTCAGGGCAAGATCGTCGCCATGACCGGCGACGGCACCAACGACGCCCCCGCCCTGGCCCAGGCTGACGTGGGCCTGGCCATGAACTCCGGCACCACCGCCGCCAAGGAGGCGGCCAACATGGTGGATCTGGACTCCGACCCCACCAAGATCCTCGAGGTCGTGGAGATCGGCAAGCAGCTGCTCATCACCCGCGGCTCCCTGACCACCTTCTCCATCGCCAACGACATCGCCAAGTACTTCGCCATCATCCCCGCCATGTTTATGATGGTGATTCCCCAGATGCAGGTGCTGAACATCATGAAGCTGGCCTCTCCCACCAGCGCCATTCTGTCCGCTCTGATCTTCAACGCCATCATCATCCCCTGCCTGATCCAGCCATCGCGGCGTCAAATTACAAGCCATGAGCCAGCAAATTATGCTGACCCGCAACATGCTCATCTACGGCCTGGGCGGCGTCATCGTCCCCTTCATCGGCATCAAAGTGATCGACCTGATCATCGCGCCCCTGCTGACGATGCTCGGCCTCGGCATGGCAATGTAACAGGAGGAAACCGAACATGAAAGTGATCAAATCTCTCAGAGCGCCGGTTCTGGTGACCCTGGTACTGCTGCTGATCTGCGGCCTGATCTACCCGGTTGTCATGACGGGTCTGAGCCAGGCGCTCTTCCCCAGCCAGGCCAACGGCAGCATCATCTATGTGGACGGCCAGGCCGTGGGCGCCAAGAACGTGGGCCAGGATTTCACTGACCCCCGCTTCATGCGCTGCCGCCCCTCCGCCTACCAGTACAACACCTATACGGTGGATGAGGAGGGCAACAAGTTCTACAACGACGGCAGCGAGTACGCCGGCGTGGCCTCCGGCTCCAACAACTACGGCGCGTCCAACCCCGCTCTGGCGGAGCGCGTGCAGGGCGACATCGACGAATTCCTGGCGGAGCATCCCGACCTGACGGTGGAGGACATCCCCACCGACCTGGTGACGGCCTCCGGTTCCGGCCTGGATCCCCACATCAGCCCTGCCTCTGCGGCTGTGCAGATTCCGCAGCTGGCGGAGAACACGGGCCTGACCGAGGAGCAGCTGGAGCAGTTCGTGGCGGACAACACCACCGGCAAGGTGCTGGGCATCTTCGGTGAGGAGACGGTGAACGTTCTGGGCGTCAACCTGGATATCGCCGAGGCCCTCGGCCTGATCGGCGGCGTAGACTAATCGCTCAAAAGCCCCCCTGAACCTTGACCCGGATTGGTTCAGGGGCTCGAGAGGGTGAACATCATCAGAATTGCCTTGATCGCACCACAGGAGAAGGACCGGCAGCAGCTCCGGGAGCAGATGTTTTCCTATGCGGTGCGCTGGAAGGTCGCCGTGGTGACCGACTGCTTCGACTGCCTGGAGGAGTTCGCCATGGCGGCGCAGAGCGGTGGATATCAATTAGTCTGCCTCCGCGGCGGCGAGCGCCAGTGGAGGGCGGCGGAGGAGCTGCGGCGCATCCGCGGAGAGGGGGAGACCCTCTGGGCCTATCTGGAGGAGGGACAGGCCCTGCGGGCCAAGGTGCTGACCGCGGCCGACACCTTCGGCGCCGTGGAGTGGCGGCGGGTGAGCGGCATGAACACCGTCATGACGGACTATTTCGCGCTGGCTCCCCGCCACGCGCGGGATGCCATTCTGCCCATTAAGCACCCGCTCCGTACCGATGATATCCACTACATTCAGGCGCAGAAGCAGACCCTGCTGCTCTACACCGCCTACGACCGCGTCCGTGCCCGGCTGGGCTTTCAGGCCATGGCCCTGCTGCTGGACGGCGAGCCCCAGTTTCTGATCTGCCCGGGCGGCCTGATTTTGAACACCGACAAGGTCTCCCGGGTGGAGGGCCGGGTGGTGGCCCTGGAAAATGGGAAACGGCTGATGCTGGAGGAGCCGGCGGTCCGGGAGCTCCAGGCCCGCCGGGCGGTCCGCCTTTCCCATATGCAGGCGCAAACGGTCTGAGTAGATGACTCAGACCGTTTTTTGTGCTATAATAGGGCAGATACCACAGAGAGAAGGGGACGCTTTCATGAAGTATGAGGACATCCGGCGGCAGGTGCTCACCGCCATCCGGCAGGCCAGCGCTCAGGGGCTGATCCACGGGACATCAGGCAATATCTCCGTGCGGGACCGGGAGGCGGGGGTGGCCGCCATCACCCCCAGCGGGCGGCCCTATGACACTATGGAGCCGGGAGACATCGCCATTGTCACCCTGGACGGGGAGTGGGTGGATGGGCCCTACGCGCCCTCCTCTGAGACCCCCATGCACACGGCGGTTTACCGCGCCCGCCCCGACGTGGGGGCGGTGGTGCATAACCACGCCCTGTTCTGCACCGTGATGGCCATGGCGGTGGATGAGCTGCCCCCCTCCACGCCGCCCCAGGCGGAGTTCGCCCCCATCCGGGTGGTGCCCTTCGCGGTGCCCGGCTCCCGGGCGCTGGCCGCCTCAGTGGCCGCCGCCTTGGGGACGGACGGGCTGGCCGTGCTGCTGCGCAATCACGGCAGCCTCTGCTGCGGCCGGGACCTGCCCGCGGCCATGACCGCCGCCGCCTATGTGGAGGAGGCGGCCCAGGTGGCCTACTACGCCTCCGCCCTGGGCCGCTTCACCCCACTGGGCGAGGCGGACATTCGGGCCTGTAAGGAGATGCTGGCCGCCGGGCGGGCGGTCTAGCCGGCGAAAGGGAACGAAACAGCCCCGGCCGCAATGCGGCCGGGGCTGTCTGTTTACGGATTGACCACCTCGCCGGTGAGGACGCTCTTGCTTTCCACCGTCAGCTCGCCATCCCGGCAGTCCACGGTGAGGGTGTCGCCGCCCTGTACCTCGTCGGCGATGATCTTCCGGCTGATGAGGGTCTCCACACTGTGCTGCACGAAGCGGCGCAGGGGACGGGCGCCGAAGGCCGGGTCGTAGGCGCTGTCGATGATGTGCTGCTTGGCCGCCGGGGTGAGAACCACCTTGAGCTGCTTATCCTCCAGGCGGCGGTTGAGCTCAGCCACCAGCAGATCGATGATGTGGGTGATGTTGTCCTTGGTGAGGGGCTTGTAGAACACAATCTCGTCCAGCCGGTTGAGGAACTCGGGCCGGAAGGAGTGGTGCAGCAGATCGTTGACGGCATTTTTCGCCTCGGCGGTGATGTCGCCCTTCTCATCGATGCCGTCCAGCAGATACTGGGACCCCAGGTTGGAGGTGAGGATGATAATGGTGTTCTTGAAGTCCACGGTTCGGCCTTGACTGTCGGTAATCCGGCCGTCGTCCAATACCTGGAGTAATATGTTGAACACGTCGGGGTGGGCCTTCTCCACCTCGTCGAAGAGCACCACGGAGTAGGGGTGGCGGCGGACGGCCTCGGTGAGCTGGCCGCCCTCCTCATAGCCCACGTATCCGGGAGGCGCGCCGATGAGGCGGGAGACGGAGAACTTCTCCATATACTCGCTCATATCGATGCGCACCAGATTCTTCTCGCTGTCGAACAGGGCCTCGGCCAGGGCCTTGGCCAGCTCGGTCTTGCCCACGCCGGTGGGGCCCAGGAACAGGAAGGAGCCGATGGGACGGTCGGGATCGGCGATGCCCGCCCGGGAGCGGAGAATGGCCTCGCTCACCAGGCGCACAGCCTCGTCCTGGCCCACCACCCGCTGGTGGAGGATGTCCTCCAGGTGGAGCAGCTTTTCCCGCTCCCCCTCCATCAGCTTGGCCACGGGGATGCCCGTCCAGCGCTCGATGATGCGGGCGATCTCCTCCTCGGTGACCTTGTCCCGCAGCAGGGAACGGGCCCTGCCCTCGTTGGCGATGGCCTCCTCGGCCTCCAGCTGTTTCCGCAGCTCGGGGATGCGGCCGTACTGGAGCTCGGCGGCGCGGTTCAGATCGTACTGCCGCTGGGCGGCCTCCAGCTCGGCGTTGGCGCTCTCCAGCTCCTCCCGGAGCTTCTGCACCTTGCCGATGGCGTTCTTCTCGTTTTCCCACTGGGCCTTCTTGGCGTTGAACTCGTCCCGCATCTCGGCCAGCTCCTTCTGGATCTCGGCCAGATGCTCCCTGGACAGGGCGTCGTCCTCCTTCTTGAGGGCGGCCTCCTCAATCTCGTGCTGGATGATCTTCCGCTGGATGACGTCCAGCTCGGTGGGCATGGAGTCGATCTCGGTGCGGATCATGGCGCAGGCCTCGTCGATGAGGTCGATGGCCTTGTCGGGGAGGAAGCGGTCGGTGATATAGCGGTTGGACAGGGTGGCGGCGGCGATGATGGCGCCGTCCTGGATCTTGACGCCGTGGTACACCTCGTACCGCTCCTTCAGGCCGCGGAGGATGGCGATGGTGTCCTCCACCGTGGGCTCGGTGACCAGCACGGGCTGGAAGCGGCGCTCCAGCGCGGCGTCCTTCTCGATATACTGGCGGTACTCGTTGAGGGTGGTGGCGCCGATGCAGTGCAGCTCGCCCCGGGCCAGCAGGGGCTTGAGCAGGTTGCCCGCGTCCATGGCGCCCTCGGTCTTGCCCGCGCCCACGATGGTGTGCAGCTCGTCGATAAAGAGGATGATGCGGCCCTCGGACTTTTTGACCTCGTTGAGGACGGCCTTCAGCCGCTCCTCAAACTCGCCGCGGTACTTGGCCCCGGCGATCAGGGAACCCATATCCAGGGCGAAAATGGTCTTGTCCTTCAGGGAGGCGGGGACGTCCCCCTTGACGATGCGCTGGGCCAGCCCCTCGGCGATGGCGGTCTTGCCCACGCCGGGCTCGCCGATGAGCACCGGGTTGTTCTTGCTCTTGCGGCTCAGGATACGGATGACGTTGCGGATTTCGTCGTCCCGGCCGATGACCGGGTCCAGCTTGTTGGCCCTGGCCCGCTCCACCAGGTCGGAGCCGTACTTCTTCAGGGCGTTGTAGGTCTCCTCCGGGTTGTCGGAGGTCACACGCTGGTTGCCCCGCACGTTGGTCAGGGCCTGGAGCACGCCCTCCTTCTGTACGTTGTAGGTGCGGAACAGCTCCTTCAGCTCCCGGTTGGCCGTGTCCAGCAGGGCCAGCAGCAGGTGCTCCACCGACACATACTCGTCCTTCATGGACGCGGCGATGCTCTCGGCGGTGTTGAGGCACTTGTCCACGTCCTGGGCCACATAGATCTTGCCCTGCTCCCGGCCGGAGCCGGACACCCGGGGCAGCTTTTCCACCTCCGCCTTGGCGGCGGCGGTGAAGGAGGGGACGGTGAGGCCCATGTTCCCCAGCAGCTGGGGAATCAGCCCACCCTCGTCCAGCAGCAGGGCCAGCAGCAGGTGGGGCTGCTCAATCTGCTGGTTGCCGTACTCGGTGGCGATGGACTGGGCGTTCTGCACCGCCTCCAGGGATTTCTGGGTATATTTCTGCGCGTTCATATTGCGTCACGCTCCTTTTATAAGGAGAATCAGGATTTCTCCCGACCCAACAGGTAATCTGTGGAGACTTTATAATAGTCAGCTAATGTTACCAGATGGGGCAGGGGTATATCCCGTTTCCCGGTTTCATAAATACTGTAAACTCTTTGGTCGATTCCAAGAATCGCAGCGATCTGCGCCTGGGTCATATCGTGATCCTCGCGCAAATCGCGCAGCCGGGGAAGATACATGTTATTCACCTCGGCGCTATTGTATCTTACTACCGGATAATAGTATTGACTATACTATCGAATGATAGTAATATAACAATATGAGGTGATTTTATGTCATTGCCCCGGAAGTACATGGTGGAAGAGCGGGTCTGCGGGACCTGCGTTCATTACCTCCAGCACTATGTCCGCAGCCGGGAGGGATATTACATTCCCTTGTGGTACGGCCATTGCATCCACCCCTGGCGGCGGCACCCGGAGCCGGACTTCGGCTGCGAGCGCTGGGAGGGAACAGAAAACGGGAAGGAGCCGGTCAGCCAAGGCTGACCGGCTCCCGGATATCCAGGTCAATCAATGGCAATCCGGCGGCTCTCAGGAACCACGGGGACGGCCTTGGGCAGGTTCAGCTCCAGAATGCCGTTGTTGTAAGCGGCGGTAATGGAGCCCTCATCGATGCCGGTGATATCAAAGGAACGGCTGAAGGAGCCGTACCGGCGCTCCCGGCGGATGTAGGCACCCTTGGCGTCCTTCTGCTCCTGGTTCTCGCTGTGCTCGGCGGTAATAGTGAGGATACCGTCCTTCACATCCAGCTTGATGTCGCCCTTGTCGAACCCGGGCAGCTCGGCTTCTAAGACAAACTTGTCTCCGGCGTCCCGAATGTCGGTGCGGAAGGCGGGCAGGCTGGCGTTGCTGCCGCGGAAGAAGTTGCGGGTAAAGTTATCAAAGGTATCAAACAGGTTGTCGTCGCTGCGCTCAAAGGGAAGCATGCCAAACATAAAAATCGCTCCTTTTCTCGGAAATGTGATTTAGCAGTAGGAACATTGATATGCTAAAACTTCCTTAGTTCCATCCAAATCATCCTCTTTCCGGGGGCCTTTCCGGCCCCTTAACTCGTTTTCTGAGACAAAGTATAGGCCGAGTTTATGAACAAATATACATGTAAATATGTCTAAATTGTAAATGTTAGCACTCTTCGTTCGAGAGTGCTAAAAAACTAAAGGGACTTTACGGGGGACGGAAAAAGAGGTATAATGCCCCAGTGTGTTTCAAAAAGGGAGGAAAAACCGTGAGAAAGACCAACGATCTGGGGCGCGATCCGGTCTTCCGGCTGGTGTGCCGGCTGGCCATCCCTACGATGCTGGCTCAGCTGGTCAGCGTCCTATACAGCATTGTAGACCGCATCTACATCGGCAATATCCAGGGCATCGGCGATCTGGCCCTGGCGGGGGTGGGGGTGTGCGGCCCCATCGTCACCCTGCTGTCCTCCTTCGCCTCCCTGGTGGGCCTGGGCGGCTCCCCCATCATGGCCATGCGCATGGGGGAGGGGAGGGACAGGGAGGCCGGGCGGGTGCTGTCCAACAGCTTCCTGATGCTGCTGATCCTGTCCGGCGTGCTGACCACTCTGTTCCTCCTGCTGAAGGAGCATCTGCTCATGTGGTTCGGCGCCAGCGACGCCACCTTCGGCTACGCCAACACCTATCTGACCATCTACACCGCGGGTACCTTCTTCGCCCTCATGGCCACGGGGATGAACAGCTTTCCTGATCGCCCAGGGATTCTCCGGCCTGGGGATGGCCACGGTGATGCTGGGGGCGGTGCTCAACATCATCCTGGATCCCATTTTCATCTTCGGCCTCCATCTGGACGTGGCCGGGGCCGCCCTGGCCACCGTGCTCTCCCAGATGGCCTCCTGCGCCTTTGTGCTCCTCTCCCTGCGGCGGAAGCGGATGCCGGTGCGCCTGCGGTGGGGTCGCATGGAACTGCACATTGTGCGGCGGGTGCTGGCCTTCGGCCTGTCCCCCTTCCTCATCATCGCCACGGACAGCATCCTGCTGATCGTGCTGAACACTGTGCTCCAGCGCTACGGCGGGCCGGAGCTGGGGGATACCCTGGTGACCTGCGCCACCATCGTGCAGAGCTATCTGCTCCTCATCACCATGCCCATGGGCGGCCTTACCCTGGGCAGCCAGCCGGTGGTCAGCTTCAACTACGGCGCGGCCAACCTGGAGCGCATCAAGAGGGCCATCCAGTCCATCGTGGCCCTGTGCGTGACCTTCTGTGTGCTCATGACGGTGGTGACCCACACCCTGTCCCCGGTGTTTGTGGGCCTGTTTACCCAGAACCCGGAGGTGGCGGCGCGGTCGGTACGCTACATTAAGGTATTCACCGCCATGATCATCCCCCTGGCCATCCAGTATCCCCTGGTGGATGAGACCACTGCCCTGGGCCACGTGCGGCTGGCCCTGTTCTGCTCCATCTTCCGCAAGTGCGTGTTCCTGGCGGGTCTGCTCCTGCTGCCCGCCCTGGTCTCCCCGGAGGCCACCTTCCTCTCCGAGCCTATCGCCGACGCGGTGGCCGCCACAGTGACCACCTGCCTGTTCCTCCACTTCTTCCCCAAAATCCTGGCCCAGCGGGCCGCGCGGGAGCGGGAGGAGCGGGAAGAGCGGGAAGAGCAACCAAAAGTTGCGCCATAATTGGTGGAGGCAACCGCCCAAACAGGCTAAAATGGGGCCATCTGGAAAGGAGTGTTTGATATGAGTTTCGCGACGACAATCCCACTTTTACTGGGGCTGGTGATCTGGGCGGGCATCCTGGCCCTGGTGATTTATCTGGCGGTTCTGCTCATTAAGGCCCTGCGGAAGTACCTGAAATCCGGTCCCGTCCGGCAGGAGAAGGCGGAGATGGCCAGGAGCCTGGGGGAGGCCATCCGGTATCACCGCACCCGCTGCAAGATGACCCAGGAGTTCGTGGCGGAGTCCCTGGGCGTGAGCCGTCAGGCGGTGAGCAAGTGGGAGAGCTAGGGTATGCTCCAAAACAGCTTTATGAGGAAGCGCTAGGGAACTTAAATCCCCGGCAGACTGGGAGACACGGGCAATCTGCGAGATTTATGAATACCGGCATTGCGGGCGGCATCATACAGGGCTGGGTAGCCTACAAAGCCCGAAGCGGTATAAGAAATACGGTTCTCAAAAAGCGGTATGTCAACCAAGCCTCCGCCGGAGGGGACGGTTTTAACGGAAATCACGGAAGAAGAAGCCCGGCAAATGGAACTGCCATTCTGAAAAGCCGCCGGTTAACAGTTTGGTTGACGCTTCGGTTGACAGCCGGTTGACGGGGAAAAGCCTGATATTTGGGGCATTTCCTTTGTCAACCATGTCAACCAAGAAATAAAAGAAAAGTAAAAAGTAATAATAGAGCGCCTATGGATTGTTTTCAAAGCCTTTCTGCCGGTTGACACGGTTCAGTTGACGGAGACAGTCTGCGGCTGTACACCTGCCTGACATTCCCTTGTCGGGCATATTTCATTTATGGAGGTAACTGCCTATGGCAAAAGCAAAAACGAGGAAGCATAACAAAACAGCGGCACCCTGCTTACCGAAAAGACGGCACCCAGTATTTTGTCATGGGAAAGTCCGTATCAAGGTATCGGAGCATTTCGCACAGGATGGGAAGCCGCTTGGAGCCTGCTGGAAGATGCGATCCAGCACGCTGCCGCCGCTTCCTGAAAAATACGGAATAACGACTGTCAATCAGCCCACGCTTATGATATACTTGTACCAGGAAGTATTGTATAAGCGTGGGTTGTTCTTTAGAAGGAGGATTTTAACCGTGAAACAACCATACAATACAACGATTTATAACACCGCACTTTATTTGAGATTGAGCCGTGACGATGAATTACGGGAGAAAGCGGCAGCATCCAGACCAGCGCATGATGCTTAGGCAGTATGCCGCAGAGCATGGCTGACCGTTGTAGACGAGTACATTGACGACGGATGGAGGGACAAATTTCGAGCGTCAAGTTTCCAAAGGATGATTGATGACATCGAGGACGGAAAATCAACTGCGTTGTCACAAAGGACTTATCCCGTCTGGGAAGAAACTATATCCTGACCGGTCAGTACTACGGAAATCTATTTCCCAGCAAGGACGCTACGCATTGCCATCAATGACAATGTGGACACCATCAACGAAAGCGAGCTTGCACCGTTCTTAAACATCCTGAATGAAATGCACGCCCGACAGACCAGCAAAAGGTCAAGGCTGCCATGCACAAAAGATTTGCCAATGGCGCACACTATGGAGCCTATGCACCGCTGGGCTATGTAAAGACCCGGACAAAAAAGGTCATCTTCTGATCGACCCGGAAACACGCTGGATTGTAGAAAAGATTTTTGACCTTGCCGTACACGGGAGGGGTGCCGCCAGCATTACACGGATTCTGGTGGAAGAAAAGTACCTACCCCGGCTGGCTGAACTATGAAAGATATGGGACTTTCGCCAATATCTACGCCGGTGCGCCCGCAGAAAAAGCCTATGCGTGGACGATTGCACAGGTCAAGAGCATTTTGAAAGAGGAAACTTACATCGGTCACAGCGTTCACAACAAGCAGAGCAACATTTCATTCAAGAACAAGAAAAAAGGTGCGGAAGCCGCAGGAAGAATGGTATCGTGGAAAATACCCACGAAGCCATCATTTCGAAGAAGTGTTCCAAAAAGTTCAGGAGCTGATTGCAAGCAGACGCAGGAAACGCAGAAATGGTACAACACAGATTTTCGCAGGATTGATAAAATGTGCAGACTGCGGATGGTCTTTAGCCTATGGGGAAAACAAGCAGAATAAGAACCCATACGGGTACTACCATTGCAGCAAAAACGGACAGGGATTACGCCAGTGTTCCATGCACTATATCCGTTATGATGTACTGTATGCCTATGTGCTTGCAAGACTGCAATACTGGTCTATGTTGACACAGAAAGACGAGGACAAGCTGCTGAAACGGCTGCTCAATGCCAGCGACAGAGAAAGAAACTCTGCGAAGAAAAAGCAGGCTGCGGAGCTGAAAAAGGCGGAAAAGCGTAAAGCCGAGGTTGACGGGCTGTTTGCTAAAATGTATGAGGACTGGTCTGCCGGACGCATAACCGAGTATAATTTCAATATGCTGTCCGAGAAGTACCAGAACGAGCAAAAGGAGCTTGAAACAAAAATAAGACAGCTTCACGAAATGATGGAAGCCGCCGTACAGACCGCAGCGGATGCTGAAAAGTGGATTGCCCTAATGAAACAGTATGTCAACCCTGTGGAGCTGACCGCCGAACTTCTGAACACTCTAATTGAAAAAATAACCGTCCACGAAGCTGTCAAGGGCGAGGACGGAAGTCGGAGCAGGTAGAAATCTACTACCGCTTCATCGGCAAAATCGACTGACCTTTCTTTTTTTACCCAACAATATCTTTAATTAAGGGAAACGGGCACCGCCGATCCCAGCACCTCCAACCTGCTGGCCCTGGCCAAGCTCTTCGGAGTTTCGGCGGAGGAGCTGCTGAAAAGCGTGGAATGACCCCAAAAACTGTGATCGCCTGCCCCGGCCGGGGCAGGCGATCTTTTTTATTGGACTCATCAAGAGGCGGAGCGGGCGTTCTGTCCCTGCTGCCAGTCCTTGTTGAAGCGGTGTTCATCCACTAGCAGTACAATGAGCGCGGAGACTACGGATACGCCGGCAAAAATGAGATAGGTGTAGCGCAGGTTGCCGCCGGTGATGTTGGAGACTACGCCGTTGACCACGAAGGAGAGGGCGGACACCGCGCCTTGGATGGGGAAAACGACGGAATTTACCTTGCTGAATCCCTGACGGCCAAACACGGAGGTGGTAAGGGAGGTGGTGAAGTTGGCGGAGCCACCAATGGACATGCCGATCATAAAGATGGAGACATAGACCAGAACGGTGTTCTCGGTGGCGTTGGCCAGCAGGGAGAGGGCGTACCAGATGCCGAAGAACAGCATGGACTTTTTGGTGCCAAGGCGCTCATCCATATAGCCCACAAAAAAGGAGCCGACCAGGCCGATGAGAGCTACCAGGCTGAGGATAAAGGTGGCCTGCTCCCGGGAGAAGCCCAGCTCCATGTTGCGCAGCACCATTTGAGATACCACGCCCAGGGAGCAGATTTGGAACATGCCGGTGGTGACGGCCACCAGCCAGGTTTCCTTGCACCACAGCAGTCTGCCGGTGGTCCAGCCGCCAGTGGGATCCTCATGGCCGTGGAAGTACTCGGTTCGGTAGACCTCATCGGACACATTGTCCGGGTTGAGGCCGCGCTCCTGCGGAGTATTGCGGACGAGAAGCAGACCAAGAATGCCAAGCACGATGGCGCAAACGGAGATGGGAATTACACCGTTGCCAATGCCCAGCCGACCTACCAGAAGTGTGATAAGGGGGACAAAGGCGACGGAGGCCAGATTGTGGCCCATGGTGGTGTAGCCCATGACGATGCCTTTTTTCTTGGGGAACCACTGGGTGACCAGATCCCCGCCGGAGATGTAGCCCGCAGACATGACGCCGCCCACCACAATACACATGCAGACGGTATACATGGCAAGATTGACGGCATTGCCTACGCCGAGATAGGCCAGGCCGGCGACAATTAGGCACACGCCGGAGGTGATGCGGGCGCCGATCACCCGGTTGATCTGGCCAACGACAATAAAGAAGATGACGCCCACCACGCCGGCCACGGTGTTCATATTCAGTACGGTACCGGGAAGGATGCCGAACTTCTCTGCGATGGCCGGGGCGGTTACATTGGAACCGCTGTTCACCATGCCGGCATAAAGCCAGAACATCAGCAGACAGTACAGGATGGTGACCCAGCCCTGCACACCGAAGTTTACGACCGAGGACTTGTTGCCGTCATGTTTCCTGTTCCTCATGGATGACACCTCCAAATCAATTAAGAAAGGGAAATTCCCAGTAATGCTTCTGCGTTTTGATAGTAGAGCCTGGCGTAGTCCGCCTCATTCAGCGGAATCCCGCGCAAAAAGGCCATCATGTCCTCCACGGACTCATAGGGGTAGTCGCTTGCAAAGAGAATGTGGTCCATACCCAGCACATCCTGGGTACAGCGGAAAGCCTCCGGCGACATATTGCCGCTGGTAGTAACCCAGATGTTGTGCTGAAAGTAGTAGCGCAGCGGGCGGCGGCAGCGAATGGCCGGATTGGGCAGAAATTTGATCCGGTTTTCAATACGGTCCAGCAAAAAGGGAAGCCCCTCGCCCAGGTGTCCCAGTACCAGCCGGAGAGAGGGAATCTCGTCGAACAGGCCGGATACCACCATGCGCAGCAGCGTGGTGACCGTATCCACCGTAAAGCCAAGACCGGGACCGGCAAAGGTAAAGCCGTAGCCTGCGTAGCGGCTACCCTCGGGGAGCTGAGGGTGGAGATAGACGTAGACGCCAAGTTCGGCGGCCTTGCGGAAGAGGGGGAGATAGCGGGGATCGTCCGGTGCGGTGTTTCCGTAATTAGAGTGGGTGTGCCATGACACAAAGCCATATTCCTTCACACAGCGCTCCAGCTCCCGCTCCGCAGCGGCCACGTCCTTTACGGGGAGAATGGCGCTGCCGAACAGACGGCCGGGATGGGCCCGCGTCAGCTCATACAGCGCGGCATTGGTGGCCTGGCAAACGGCTATGCTCTTGGCGGGCTCAAGCTGCTCGGCGCCGGGGGAACAGCTCAGCACCGCATGGGTAATCCCCTGCTGCTCCAGTAGGGACAGGCGATGCTCGCCTACTTCCAGAAGCCGCTGAAGCAGCTCCCCCTGGGGCATACAGACATCCTCGGTCCAGTGAATCTGGTCAGTGGCGCGGTCATAAAACGGCGGCTGACTGCGCTGCGCCAGCGCGTCAATGAGACATGGAGCGTAAAAGTGATTTTCCAGATCAATGCGGATCAAAGAAAGACCTCCCTTTGAGGAATAATATAATTGAAATAGTCGGTAATAATTATTACACAATGCAAGAGTAGCATAATAATAATATACTGTCAAGTGTTATTATATTATCGCTGCAGAAGAAAAAACAAAATAGATGTTTTGGACAAAAAGTTGGCGGGAAACTTGTGCGGAATACAGAATTGGAGGCACAGTGATGCTTGACAGGATATTTATAACAGGATAAACTAGAATCAACAGTTAAATTTGAAAGGAGGGGGAGAAGCATGGAGAGCGATGTCAGGGAAAAGATTTTGGAGACAGCCAGATGTATTTTCCTGAAAGAGGGCTACAAAGGGACAACCATTAACAGTATCGCCCGGGCGGCTGGGATCTCCCCGTCCACCATCTACCTGCACTTCAATGGGAAAAAGGATCTGTTTGAAAATCTGGACATTTCGGAAGAAGAGGCGTTGCAGGATGCATATAACGCCAACCGCACCTCAATTCTTCAGACGGCGCTGATCCTTTTTGGGGAACACGGCTATGACGGGGTATCTATGGATATGCTGGCCAGGGAGTCGGGCTATTCCAAGGCCACACTCTACCAGTATTTCAAGGACAAAGAGGAGCTCTACTCCGCTGTCATGCAGGAGACACCGTTCTATTTCAATTTTTTGAGCATTCAGCCGGAAATAGACGGCTATGATTTGGAGGCTGCTATCAAAAAGATAGGGCTGGCCTATCTGGCGGTTTTTGACACGCCGGAGCGTATCGCCTTTACCCGGGCCATCATCCGGGACTCCAAGCGGCACCCGGAGGTCAGCAGCATCTATCATAAGAACGGCATCGGCTATGTGGCCCGCTGTGTAGAGACGGTGCTGAAGAGGTATACCGGCAATCTCCAAGAGGGGGTGGACACCTATCTGGCCTCTAAGACCTATGTGGGCTCCCTGTTTGGGTTTGCGATTCAGTATAAAATTGTGGTGGGAGTAGAACCCCAGTACGGGGATGAGGAGATTGTAGATACGCTGACAAAGATTTTTCTCCACGGGATTCTGCATTGAATTCAAAAGCACCCTGACTTACAGGACAGGGCGCTCGGGCTGACCGGGAAAGAGCAGAAGGAGGGGAACGTATGCTTGCCATTTGGAACCGCCGCGAGCTGGTCACCGTTCTGACCATGCAGGAACAGAGCGATATCTTGTCCGCCCTGCGGGATGCGGGGTTGGACTACACGGTGAAGGCGATCGACCGCAACTCGCCTTCCGCCCTCAATCCGGGTACCCGGGCCGACTTCGGTACCATGGGCATGTCGTCGGGGGCACAGTACGAGTACATCATCTATGTGAACAAGAGGGACTACGATGCCGCGCGGGACGCGGCGGGGCTTCCCGGAGACATTCGCTGAATCAGAAACAAAAAGTCCGGCCCGTGCAAATGCACGGGCCGGACTTTTTGGGGAGAAGGGAAGGTTCCGCTTCCCCACGCAAACCGCTGACGCTGGGGTTGCGCGGGGAGCCCCGGTTCAGTTGAAGGCGGTGTCGAGATCCTTGTCGCCGCCCCTCGTCGGCGCAAAGTCCACTCTGCTCGGGACACCCTTGCGGGCATCCCTCGCTGCGCTCCCTTGCGCCTCCGCTCCGGACGCGACCCGCTGCGCGGGGCTCGCGCCCGGTTCTGGGTCAGTTGGAGGCAGTGTCCAGATCTTTATCACCGCCCCAGATCATGTTGCGGCGCAGCTCATCGCCCACCAGCTCCATCTGGTGCTTCTTGAGCTGGGCGCGCTTGGAGTTGAAGAAGGTGCGGCCGTTCTTGTTCTCGGCGATCCACTTGCCGGCGAAGGTGCCGTCCTGAATGTCGGAGAGCACGGCGCGCATGCGGGCCTTGGTCTCCTCGTGGGGGATGACACGGGGGCCGGAGACGTACTCACCGAACTCAGCGGTGTCGGAGATGGAGTAGTTCATGGCCGCCACGCCGCCCTTGTTGATCAGGTCGATGATCAGCTTCATCTCGTGGATGCACTCGAAGTAAGCGTTCTCCGGCTCATAGCCGGCCTCCACCAGCACCTCAAAGCCGCAGCGCATCAGATCCACCACGCCGCCGCACAGCACGGTCTGCTCGCCGAACAGGTCGGTCTCGGTCTCGTCGTGGAAGGTGGTCTCCATCACGCCGGCCCGGGCGCCGCCGATGCCCGCGATGTAGGCCAGGGCGAGCTTATAGGCGTTGCCGGTGGCGTTCTGCTCCACCGCCACGAGGCAGGGCACGCCCTTGCCGTTGACGTAGGTGGAACGGACGGTGTGGCCGGGGCCCTTGGGGGCCGCCATGAACACGTCCACGCCGGCGGGGGGGACGATCTGCTGATAGCGGATGTTGAAGCCGTGGGCGAAGGCCAGGGCCTTGCCCTCGGTCAGGTAGGGGGCAATGTCATTCTTATAGACCTCTGCCTGGACCTCGTCGTTGATGAGCATCATTACAATGTCGCCCCACTGGGCGGCCTCGGCCACAGTCTTGACCGCCAGGCCGGCCTTCTCCGCCTCGGCCCAGTTCTTGGAGCCGGCCCGCAGGCCGACGCACACATCGCACCCGGAGTCCTTCAGGTTGAGGGCGTGGGCGTGGCCCTGGGAGCCGTAGCCGATGATGGCGATTTTCTTGCCGTTCAGGTAGGAGAGCTCGCAGTCCTTCTCGTAGTACATCTTAGCCATGGTGATACACTCCTTTTTCTTCTTGTTGATGGGGGAATTTGAACTCATGATAGCATAGTTTTCGGGAAAAGAATGATAACTGTGATACAATCCGCAGAAGCGGAAGGCCGCCGCATGGGGCGGAGGTCAGTCAAGCACCCGCTCCAGCTCGATCTCATCCCCGTCCGCCCGGCCGGTGGGAGAGAAGCGCAGGGTCTGGTACAAATGGCAGGCGGCCGCGTTTTCCGGGCTGACGGTCAGCCGGACGAGGTTGGAAGCCCCGAAAGGCTTGGAACGGATATAGGCAAGCGCCGCCTCCATAGCCGCCCTCCCGCAGCCCCTGCCCTGGTGCTGGGCGTCGATCATCAGATGCCAGATGAAGTAAGCCTCTTCATCATAGTCATAGATGACCATCAGATATCCGACCACCTGACCGGCGCGGCAGACCGCAAAGGGCGTACACTGACTGTAGTATACATACGCCTGGGCCAGACTCCGGATCGGGTGGGATACGAATTTCTCCTGCTGGGCCTCTAATCTCAGGGAAAAGCACGCAAGAAAGTTGGATTCATCCACTTTTTGCAGGGTAATATGGTTCATATTTCCTCCTTCATATCTGGAGGGCTAATAGAGGAACACCCTCCCTTTGGTTGACAGGAACATGGTTTCATACCGCTTCATACATGCTCCCCCTTTCTGTGGAAAATGAGACACTTCATATTTGATATAAAAACACAGAGGCCTCTGTGGAATTTGCCGGGGCCTATGTTCTGTGCACCGGGAAACGGGAGCTTTACAGGAAGTTCTTGCCCAGATTAAACTCGGTCTGCATGTCCCAAACGCGCCGGCGCGTTTGGGAGCCCTCCGGGCGGGAATTCACATCCTCGGGGCAAGTGAATTGCCCCTGCGGCAAGGTTTCGCTACGCGAAACGCTTGGACGCCGCAGAGCGGCGGCTCGCTGCGCTCGCAGGAACGGACCAGCCGGAGTTACAAGAAGTTCTTGCCCAGATTAAACTCGGTCTGTTCCTTGGTCTCGTCGCCGATGGTATAGGCGCCCCGTTCGAGGGCCACCATGCCGGTGCGCACCAGCTCCAGGATGCCGAAGGCCTCCAGCAGCTTCTGCATGGCGTCGGCCTTGGTCTCGTCGCCGATCAGGGCCAGGGTGAGGGACTTGAGGGACACGTCGATGATCGAGGCCCGGAAGATGTTGGCGATCTGGATGATCTCGTTGCGGATGTCGGGGGTCTCGGCCCGCACCTTGAACATGACCAGCTCCCGGCGGATGGACCGCTCGGGCAGCAGCTCCTGCACGGAGTAGACGGAGAACTGCTTGCGCAGCTGGTTCATGATCTGCTCGATCATGGGCTTGTCGGCCCACACCTCGATGGTGATGCGGGACACGGCTGGGTCGTCGGTGGTGCCCACCGCCAGGGATTCAATGTTATAGCCCTTCCGGGAGAACAGCCGGGAGACTTGGGACAGGACACCGGCGGCATTTTCCACCAACACCGAGAGGGTGCGGCGGGTCACATTGGCTTCATTCATATCCACGCCCTCCTTTAATCCAGAATAAAATCGGTGACCGGAGCGCCGGCGGAGACCATGGGGTGGACCATGGCGTCCTTGTCGATGGCGCACTCGATGAGATAGGGCCGGCCCGCGGCCACGGCCCGGCGGAAGGCCGCCTCGAACTCCGGCTGGGTGGCGGCCCGCTCCCCCTGGATGCCGTAGGCCTCCGCCAGCTTGACGAAGTCGGGGCCGCGGTCCAGATCGGTCTGGGAGAACCGCTTCTGGTAGATCAGGTTCTGCCACTGGCGCACCATACCCAGGGTGCGGTTGTTGAAGATGACGGTGATGACGGGGATGTTGTAGTGCTCGGCGGTGCAGAGCTCGTGGCAGTTCATGCGGAAGCAGCCGTCGCCGGTGCAGTGCACCACCACCTTGCCCGGATTGCCCACGGCGGCCCCCATGGCGGCCCCCAGGCCGAAGCCCATGGTGCCGAAGCCGCCGGAGGTGATGAACTGGCCGGGGCGGGAGAAGTGGTAGTACTGGGCGCACCACATCTGATGCTGGCCCACATCGGTGGCCACGATGGCGTCCCCGCCGGTGACGGCCTGGATGGTCTCCAGAATCTCGTGGGGGTGGAGAACATCGTCTTTCTTGAGGGGCACCTCCGGGTGGGAGAACACCCACGCCTTCCACTCCGGGTAGTCGTGCTGGGGGAGCTTCTCGTTGAGCAGCTCCAGCACCCGGCGGGCGTCGCCGATGATGTGGTGGTGGGTGAGCACGTTCTTGTCGATCTCCGCCCGGTCGATGTCGATGTGGACGATTTTGGCGTTGGGTGCGAAGGTGGCGGGGTCGGTGGCCACCCGGTCGGAGAAGCGGCAGCCGACGGCGATGAGCAGATCGCACTGGTCGGAGGCGAGATTGGAGGCGTGGGAGCCGTGCATACCGATCATGCCGGTGAACAGCCGGTGATTGCCGGGGCAGGCGCCGCCGCCCATGATGGTGGAGGCCACCGGAGCGTTGAGCCGCTCGATAAAGGTGCGGAACTGGGGCACAGCTCCCTTGGAGCGGATGACCCCGCCGCCCACCAGCACCAGGGGCTTCCGGGCCCCCTCAATGAGATCCAGCAGGGTCTGAATGTCCCCCGCGTCGGGCTCGGGAGTCTTGAGATCGTGGCTGGCCCGGCGGAGCATGGCCCCCAGCCGGCCGTGGTTGGCGTGCTGGTCGAGGGGGAGGGGCTCGTAATCGGCCTCGGCGGCGGTGACGTTCTTGGCGATGTCCACCAGCACGGGGCCGGGGCGGCCGGAGCGGGCGATGGCGAAGGCCTCCCGCAGCACGTCGGCCAGGGCGCCGGGGTCCTTCACCAGATAGTTGCACTTGGTGATGGGCATGGAGATACCGGTGATGTCCACCTCCTGAAAGGAGTCCTTGCCGATGAGGTTCTCGCTGACGTTGCAGGTGATGAACACCACAGGGGAGGAGTCGTAGTAGGCCGTGGCGATGCCGGTGGTCAGGTTGGTGGCCCCGGGGCCGGAGGTGGCGAAGCACACCCCCACCTTTCCGGTGGCGCGGGCATAGCCGTCGGCGGCGTGGGAGGCGCCCTGCTCGTGGGCGGTGAGGATATGGCGGATTTTGTCCTTGTAGCCGTGGAGCTCAAATTCGTCGTATACGTTCAGGATCGTGCCGCCGGGGTAGCCGAAGACCGTGTCCACCCCCTGCTCCAGAAGGCACTCCATCAAAATCTGGGCGGTTTTCATTCTCATAGGGCGTCCGAACCTCCTTTATAAATCGCAAAAAAACATGGCGGCCTCGTCCCATAGGACGAAGCCGCCATGACTCCGTGGTACCACCTAACTTCGCGGGGCGCGCCCGCGCACTCATTGCCCCGCTAACGGAGGGGAAACCGTCCCTGCCTAACCTGCGGTTCAGCAGGGCTGCTCCCGGGCGAGCGTTCGGGGCGGCCTCATGGGAGCTTACACCAGCCGCTCCCTCTCTGCGCTTATGTACCGCCCGTACTGTCCCGGTCATCGCCTTTGTACGCTCCGGGCAAGCCCGGAAAATGTAATTACCTGATATCATACCGTTCCGGACCGCATTTGTCAATTGGGTTAATTTCACTTTTTGAACTTCTCCATTTTAAACAACGAAAGTGGAGAACGGAGCGGAGCTCTGTTGTCATCCTGACGAAAAAGTAAACCGGATGGTTTTTGCGAAAATGGTACTGCGGATGTTACCATATTTCTGGAAAAAGAGAAAAAACTAATTGGTTTAAAAGAAAAAATGAAGGGAATTTGAGCGTTTTAACTGGACAAGATGCTTGGTTTGCGCTATGATAAATCTGTTTGAGATACCGGTCAAACGACTCAGAACAATGGCCCGTGTGTGGGTCAGATTTGCGAGGTGGACCTATGAAGCAAAGCTTTTACGGCGGCGTGCACCCCAATGACCGGAAAGAGTTGGCACGCCACAAGGAGGTTGCGCCCCTGAGCGCCGCTCCCAAGCAGGTCGTCATCGCCATGGCAATGCATGTCGGTGCGCCCTGTAAGCCCATTGTAGCCGTGGGCGATCAGGTCAAGGTGGGCCAGAAGATCGGCGAGATCGCCGGCCTGGGCGCCCCCATTCACGCGTCTGTGTCCGGTGTGGTCAAGGCGGTGGAGCCCCGTCCCTACGTGGGCGGCGGAAAGGTGATGTCGGTGGTCATCGAGAATGACTTCCAGGACACCTGGGGCTCCGTGCTCACCCCCCATCCCGACTACAGCAAGCTGAGCTGCGAGGAGATCGTGGAGATTGTCAAGGAGGCGGGCATCACCGGAATGGGCGGCGCCGGCTTCCCCACCCACGTGAAGATCAGCTCCGGCGTCGGCAAGGTGGATACCCTGATCCTGAACGGCGCCGAGTGTGAGCCCTACATAACCGCTGACCACCGGCTGATGCTGGAGCAGGGCGAGCGGGTCATCGGCGGCGTGCGCATTCTGATGCAGGCCTTCGGCCTGAAGAACGCCGTCATCGGTGTGGAGGCCAACAAGGAGGACGCCATCGAGCACCTGAAGGCGCTGGTGGGCGGCAAGAACGACGTGCAGGTGGAGTCTCTGCGCACCCGCTACCCCCAGGGCGCGGAAAAGCAGCTCATTCAGCGCGTCACCGGCCGCGAGGTGCCTCCCGGCGGGCTGCCCGCCCATGTGGGCTGCGCGGTGTTCAATGTGGGGACCGCCGCTGCCGTGTACGACGCCGTGGTGGAGGGCAAGCCCCTGACCCACCGCATCCTCACCGTCACCGGCGACGCCATCAAGGAGCCCAAAAACCTGCTGGTGCCCCTGGGCACCTCCTTCCAGCAGATCATCGACGAGGGCAAGGGCTTCAAGGAGGAGCCCGACCGCGTGCTCACCGGCGGCCCCATGATGGGCATCGCCCAGTATAACCTGGATGTCACCTGCATCAAGGGCACCAATGCCGTGCTCTGCCTGACCAAAAAGGAGGCCGCCCCCGTTGTGGAGGAGGAGGTCTGCCTGCGCTGCGGCCGCTGCGTCAACGTCTGCCCCATGCACCTGACTCCGGTCTACATGCACCTGTACGCCGAGAAGGGCATGTGGAAGGAGGCCGAGGCGCTTAACGTCATGGACTGCATTGAGTGCGGTTCCTGCAACTACATCTGCCCCGCCCGCCTCCACCTGGTCCAGTCCTTCCGTGTGACCAAGGGTGAGCTGCGGGCTCTGGCGGCCAAGGAAAAAGCGGCGAAGGAGGCGGCCAAAGCATGAACGAGGAAAAGAAGCTGAGACTCACGGTGGCGTCGTCCCCCCACGTGGCCTCTCCCATTGACACCACCAACCTGATGCGGGACGTGCTCATCGCCCTGGTACCTGCCATGGTCATGGGCGTGGTGTTCTTCGGCCCCCGTGCCTTGGTGGCCACCATCATCTCCGTGCTGGCCTGCGAGTTCTTCGAGTGGGGCTACCGCAAGCTGATGCACAAGTCCTGCGCCGTCAAGGACCTGTCCGCCGCCGTCACCGGCGTGCTGCTGGCCTTCGTGTGCGCCCCCACCCTGCCCTATTGGATGCTGATCATCGGCGACTTCTTCGCCATCGTGGTGGTCAAGCAGCTCTTCGGCGGCCTGGGTAAGAACTTCATGAACCCCGCCCTGGGCGGCCGCGCCTTCCTGATGCTGTGCTACCCCGTGGCCATGACCACCTGGGTGGCCCCCGGCATCGGCACCGGCGCCTGGGCCGACCTGCTGGGCGGCACCAAGACTATGGCCGGGGTGGATATCGTCAGCAGCGCAACCCCCTTGTCTGCTGACTTCATGCACGGCGGCCTGCTGCCCGATGCCACCATCCTCGACACATTTGTGGGCAATGTGGGCGGCTGTATCGGTGAGATCTCCGCCCTGGCCCTGCTGCTGGGCGGCGTGTATCTGATCGTCCGCGGCGTCATCCGCGCCCGCATCCCCGTGGCCTACATCGCCACCGTGGCGGTGCTCACCTTCCTGTTCCCCCTGGGCGGCAACGACCGGCTGGTGTGGATGACCTACCAGCTCTTCACCGGCGGCCTGTTCCTGGGTGCCTTCTTCATGGCCACCGACTATGTCACCAGCCCCGTCACCAAAAAGGGTGAGATCATCTTCGGCATCGGCTGCGGCCTGCTGACCGTGTTCATCCGCTATTTCGGCGGCTATCCCGAGGGCGTGAGCTACTCCATCCTGATCATGAACTGCTGCGTGTGGCTCATCGACAAGGTGGGCAAGCCCGGCCGCTACGGAGTGACCAAGGAAATGAAGGCTGCGGCCAAGGCGGCCAAAAAAGCCGGGAAGGAGGGCTAAGCCATGAGTGAGACTGCAACCAAGAAAAAGGAACCAGGCATGGCGACCCTGGTGATCGTCCTCTTTGCCATCTGTGCGGCCACCGCCCTTCTGCTGGGCCTGACCAACTATGTGACCGCCCCCTTTATCGCGGCTAACAACGAGAAGACCACCCAGGAGGCCATGGCTGCCGTGCTCCCCGCCGACAGCTATGACGAGGTGGAGTACACCGGCGGCGACGCTATGGTGCAGGCCGTCTACAAGGCCGGCGATGCCGGATACGTGGTGGAGGTTAAGCCCGCCACGTCCTTCAGCGGCAACCTGACTATCATGGTGGGTGTGGACAATACCGGGGCCTGCTCCGGCATCTCTATTACCAGCACCGGCGAGACCTCCGGCCTGGGCTCCAACGCCAGCAAGCCGGACTTCCAGGCCCAGTTCGTGGGCAAGACCGGCGAGGTCAAGGTCACCAAGGACGGCGGCGACATCGACGCCCTGACCGGCGCTACCATCACCTCCCGCGGCGTTTGCGAGGCCGTCACCAGCGCCATCGCCGCCGCCGCGAGCATGGGCTAAGGAGGGTAATCGAATATGAACGTGATGAAACAATTTAGGGACGGCCTGTTCTTCCAGAACCCCGTCACCGTCCAACTGCTGGGCATGTGCTCGGTGATGGCCATTACCACCACCCTGTTCAACGGCCTGGGCATGGGCCTGTCCGTGTTGGTGATTCTGACCCTGTCCAACATCATCATCGCGGCCCTGCGTAAGATCATCCCCAACAACATCCGCATCGCCTGCTTCATCGTGGTCATCGCCGGCTTTGTTACCATCGTTGACCTGTGCCTGCAGGCATTTATCCCGGCCCTGTCCAAGAGCTTGGGCCTGTTTATCCCCCTGATCGTGGTGAACTGTATCATTCTGGGCCGCGCCGAGTCCTTTGCCTACAAGAACGGCATCGGCGCTTCTGCGCTGGACGGTATCTTCCAGGGCCTGGGTTACACCATGGTGCTGGTCATCATGTGTGTGGTTCGCGAGTTCCTTGGAAATGGCACCATTATGGGCGGCCTGCTGGAGATCGGCGCAGAAGGACAGTTGGTCTTCGGCCTGGGCACTGCCGCAGGCATCCGCATCCTGCCCGAGGGCATTCCCGCTCTGGGCATGATTCTCCCGGTGGGCGGCTTCCTGACCCTGGCCTGCGTGATCGCGGCCATGCAGTACATTCTGAACAAGCCCAAGAAGGGCGACAAAAAGACTGAGGAGGTGGCCAAGTAATGGAGTGGACTCAGCTCTTTACCATCGCCCTGGGCGCCATCCTGGTCAATAACTTTATTGTGGCCCAGTTCCTGGGCATCTGCCCCTTCATGGGTGTTTCCAAAAAGATCGAGACTGCCTCCGGCATGGGGCTGGCGGTTATCTTCGTCATGGGCCTGGCCTCCGCCATCTGTTGGCCCATCAATGAGCTCATTCTGGTTCCCATGGGCCTGACCTTCATGCAGACCGTGACCTACATTCTGGTCATCGCCTCTCTGGTGCAGTTCATCGAGATGTTCCTCAAGAAGGCCATGCCCTCCCTCTATGAGGCCCTGGGTGTGTACCTGCCCCTGATCACCACCAACTGCGCTGTGCTGGGCGTGGTGCTGCAGAACACCCAGAACGGCTACGGCTTTATTGAGAGCGTCGTGTACGGCGTCACCGGCGGCATCGGCTTCCTGCTGGTCATCGTGATCTTTGCCAGCATCCGGGAGCGGATGGAGTTCTCCGAGTGGCCCAAGGCTTTCGAGGGCTTCCCGATCGCCCTGGTGGCCGCCGGCCTCATCGCTCTGGCTTTCATGGGCTTCTCCGGCCTGAAGGTCTTCGGTTAAGGAGGGCGGAAGAATATGACGACTGTTATGATTGCCGTTGTGGTCCTGGCTGTGCTGGGCGCCATCTTCGGCCTGGTCCTGGCGATCGCCTCCAAGGTGTTCGCTGTTGAGGTGGATCCCCGTGAAGAGGCCATCCTGGGCTGCCTGCCCGGCGCCAACTGTGGCGGCTGCGGCTATCCCGGCTGCTCCGGCTATGCCTCCGCTGTGGTCAAGGGAGTGGCCCCAGTCAATGCCTGCGCCGCCGGCGGCGAGGCGGTGGCCGCCCAGATCGGCGAGATTATGGGCGTGTCCGCTGGCGCCGCAGTGAAGCAGATTGCCCAGGTGCACTGCACCGGCTGCGGCCAGAACTACAAGCAGTACACTTACGTGGGCATCCACGACTGCGTGGCGGCCTCCAAGCTGCCCGGCGGCGGCGACCTGGGCTGCGCCTATGGCTGCCTGGGCCTGGGCTCCTGTGAGAAGGCATGTCCCTTTGAAGCTATCCACGTCATCGACGGCGTGGCCAGGGTCGATGAGGAGAAGTGCAAGGCGTGCAATAAGTGCGTGGACATCTGCCCCCGCCACATCATCGCCCTGGAGCCCTACAAGACCAAGCGCCACGTCACCATTCCCTGTTCCTCCCACGACAAGGGCGTGGACGCCCGCAAGGTATGCGACAATGGCTGTATCGGTTGCTCCCTGTGTGCTAAGAGCTGCCCCAAGGAAGCCATCACCATGGTCAACAACCTGGCGGTGATCGACTACGAGAAGTGCATCGGCTGCGGTATCTGCGCACAGAAGTGCCCCCGCAAGCTGATCACCGTGGACGGCAAGGTGCCCGAGGTGAAGCCTGCGGCCCCCAAGGCCGCCCCGGCTGCCGCTGTCAAGCCCGCGGCTCCAGCTGCGGAGAAGCCTGCAGCGGAGGCCGCTGCCGCCCCTAAGGCCGAGGCGCCTGCCGAGCCCAAGGAGTAAATACCATAAAAATCGCGCGTTCCCGATCGGGAACGCGCGATTTTGCATGGATGGACGGTTCAGCGCTTGCAGCAGCCGCCGTGGTCGCCCAGCTGGAAGGAGGCGCACTCGGTGGAGGCGCAGTTGGTCACGTTGGAGTCGCAGCAACCCACCTTGATCTCGTTCAGGGTGCAGTAGTTCTGCTCGCCGCAGTGGTAAGCACAACTGTTCACAGAGCACTTGATGCTGTTGTTGGGGGTCTTGTTCATGGTGAGATTCCTCCTTGATTCCTTGGTATGACGCAAGGGAAGCACCGGCCCGCCCTGCGTGACAGGGTGGGAGCAGTGCTTCCCTAGTATGCGCCCCTGAGGGCGGAATATTCGGTTATTTTTTGGCGCCGGACTCCGGAAGGACCTTGGGGATGAAACGCTTGGCGAACCAGCCCTTGCCGCGGTTCTTTACATAGAAATAGCCGATAAAGGAGAACACCACCGCGCCGATAAAGTTGACGAAGAGGTCTTTCATGGTGTCCAGGATGCCGATATCCAGATAACCGCCCAGGCCCAGTGGGTGCTGGGCTCCATCAGCCGTGACCACAATCACGTCGGTGATGTCGTGGATGGCCACCGGGGTGTTGCCGCCGGCGGGGTCCAGCATCACGGAGCCGATGGAGTGTACGATCGTGTCCTTCTGCATGTCCAGCAGGAACATCTGGTCCATAAAGCACTCGAAGAACTCCCACAGCACGCCGATTGTCATGGAGAAGCAGAAGGCCACCACCGCCAGATAGACCGGGGAGAGCTTGAAGGCCAGACGCTCGTCCCGGTTCAAAATGTCCAGCAGGGAGAAGCCGATGGCCGCGCAGAGAAAGCCGTTGAGGGTATGGAGCATGGTGTCCCAATAGGGAAACTGGACATAGTAAGCCTGGATCTCCCCCAGAATCTCCGCCGCGAAGATGAACAGCAGGATGATGACTTCCAGGGTGTCCGGGATATCAATGCGGACCGTGCGCTCGATGAAGCTGGGGATGGTAAACAGGATCAGGGTGAGCACGCACAGGAACACGTTTTCAAAGTTCCCGTTAAACACCTGTGCCACCAGGGCCAGCACCACCAGCACCCGCAGAATGACGTAGACGGCGGCCAGCCGGGGGTTCTCACGCACCTGTTCCTTCAATGTTTTATGATAACGGCCGGGAATTTTCCCTTTCCTTTTCATACGCTTCCTCCTGTTTCGGACGCCTCGGCGGTGGGAAGCAGCTCAGCGGACAGAGTGCGGTAGGTCTTGGCCGACTGGAGCAGTTCGGCGGCCTCCTCCGGCCGGAGGGAGCGCACCACCCTGGCCGGGGACCCCACCACCAGGCTGCCGGGCGGAATCACAGCTCCCTGGGTGACCAGCGCCCCGGCGGCCACCAGGCTACCCGCGCCGATGGTGCAGCCGTTGAGCAGGATGGCTCCCATGCCGATCAGGCAGGTGTCCTCCACTGTACAACTGTGGAGAATGGCACCGTGACCCACGGTCACGTCGCGGCCAATCACGGTGGGGCAGTCTGCGTCACAGTGGAGCACTGCGTTGTCCTGGATGTTGGAGCCCGCTCCCACGTGGATGGAACTCTCATCCCCCCGGAGCACGGCCCCGTACCAGATGCTGGAGGCGGCCTCCACCGTCACGCAGCCCACCAGGGTGGCGTTGGCGGCCAGCCGGGCGGCAGGGTGGATGATGGGCGAATGCCCGCGAAAGCGCTGTATCATGTCTGCTGGTTCCTCTCCCTTTCTACAGTGATATCTATCATTATAGCGCCTGTCCCCGGCGGTGGCAAGTCAAATCTCCCGCCGGCCCGGCATAGGATAGCTGGGAGGTGAAGCCAATGGACTTGAAGCGCAATCAGATCACGGTGGGGGAGCTGCTGGACCACCCGGGGGCCCGGGCGGTGTTTCAGCGCCGTTTCCCCATGCTGATGAAGCACCCCATGCTGGGAGCGGCCCGCACCATCACCCTGGAGCAGATTTTGTCTGTGGCCCAGGCATACGTACCGCAGAAGAAGATCGACGAGACCCTCAGTGAACTCCGCCGGGCGTAGATGCAAAAAGGGCGGGAGCGGCACGTGGCCGCCCCCGCCCTGCTTTATGCCGGCCGGCGGCGGGGCAGGCGGGCATACCAGCGCAGGGAATTGGGGTCTCCGGTCCGGCGCAGGAGCCGGGCGGTGAGGAGCGTGTCCAGCGCCGTGGCCAGCACGGCTGGAGGGAATGCCCACAGCGGAATCCGCGCCGCCAGCCAGGCCGCCGCCGGATGAATCACATGGAGGACGAGCAGGGCCAGTACCCCCCAGAACAGGGCGAACAGAAGGCATACCCGTCCGCCCAGATTGAGGGGCAGGTGGGAGTAATCCCAAAAGGATACCCGAAAGACCTTTTCATAAAACAGCCCGGTCACATACTCCACCGCCGTGCACACCAGGGCGGCGGCGGGGAAGAGAAGGGGCAGGCTGTCCCGGACCAGAGGCGGCAGGAGGAGAATGGCCAATGCCCCCAGGCCGTACACCGGGCAGATGGGGAGCACCAGACGGCACTTCCGGTCCCGTTTGACTCCACCCACCAGGCGGACATAGGCCACCTCCACCAGAAAGCCGAGAAAACTGTAAATCAGAAAGTACCAAAACCACACCATAAAACCGCCCCGCTTCGTCCGTTTTTCATAGCATGAGGCGAAGCGGGAGAGATCATGTGATGCAGTTTTTAACAGGGCGGGGGGACTGACAAGGCGGAGGAGAAAAAAGTGTAAAAATTTGTCCGTTCTGCTCTTGCCCGGGCCGGGGGAAATATGATACGATAGAAAAAATTCAAAAGGGGAAATGAAGCGTCATGCGGCATCTGATCGACTTTGGAGACCTGACGAGGGCGGAGTGGGAGTCCCTGTACCAGCGGTGCAGTGATATTATGGACCACCCCGCCGATTTTATGGACGCCTGCCGTGGGCGGGTGATGGCCAGCCTGTTCTATGAGCCGTCCACCCGCACCAACTTTTCCTTTCAGACCGCCATGCTGCGGGTGGGGGGCACGGTGTTCGGCTTCGCCGACCCCAAGTCCACCTCCACCGCCAAGGGCGAGACCCTGAAGGACACCATCAAGATGGTGTCGGGCTATGCCGACGTGGTGGTGATGCGCAACCCCAAGGAGGGCGCGGCCAAGGCGGCCTCCCTGTACTCCGACGTGCCGGTGATCAACGCCGGCGACGGCGGCCACATGCACCCCACCCAGACCACTGCGGATCTCACCACCATCACCCGCCTGCGGGGCAAGGTGGACGGGCTGTCCGTGGGCCTGTGCGGCGATTTGAAGAACGGCCGCACGGTTCACTCCCTCATCAAGGCCCTGGCCAAGTTTGAGGGCATCAAGTTTTTCCTCATCGCCCCCCGTGAGCTGGCGGTGCCCGAGTACATGCGGGCCTTTATGCGGGAGCATGGCATGTGGTTCACCGAGGTCACCGGCCTGGAGGCCGTCATCCCTCAGTTGGATGTGCTCTACATGACCCGCATCCAGCGGGAGCGCTTCGTAGACCCCCTGGAGTACGAGCGCTGCAAGGGCGTCTACGTCCTCACCCGGCGGAAGCTGGACCGGGCGAAGAAGGAACTGCTGGTCATGCACCCCCTGCCCCGGGTGGATGAAATTGCCATCGACGTGGACGACGATCCCCGGGCGGTCTACTTCGAGCAGGCCCGCTACGGAATGTACGCCCGCATGGCCCTGCTCACCGATCTGGCCAACCAGGAGCGGGAAAAACCGGAGCCGGTGGAAATCGGCGTCAAGCCGGTGTGCTCCAACCCCAACTGCATCACCCAGACCGAGCACTACCTGCCTCCCCTGGTGAAGCAGAACGGCGGCGTGGACTGCTGCGCCTACTGCGACAAGGAGCTGCGGTAAAGGGGGGAACAACCTCCGCCGGACACGGGGATATCGCGTTTTGCCTTGACTTTTTTCCCGATTTTGCATATACTAAATGCGATACACAGCGACGAAGGGAAGGAGTACCCGCGCGGGCGGTGCAGAGAGGGGCCGGATGGTGCAAGGCCCTCCGGCGGCGCGGGGAAGGTCGTCCCGGAGCTCCGGGCCTGAATACAGTAGGGCCCGGCGGGTTCTCCCGTTAGCGAGACAAGAGCGCCTCCATGGCTTCATGGGGGAATTCAGGTGGTACCGCGGACTTACGGGTTCGCCCTGAGCAACAGGCTTGGGGCGGGCCCTTTTGCTTTGCCCCGAAAAGGAGTGTAACAGATGAAAAAAGAACTGCCCAAGGTCTATGAACCCCGGGAGGTGGAGGGCCGCGTCTATGAGATGTGGGAGAAGAACGGCTGCTTTGAGGGCCACCGCGACCCGGACAAGCGCCCGTTCACCATCGTCATGCCGCCCCCCAACGTCACCGGCCAGCTCCACATGGGCCACGCCATGGACTGCACCCTCCAGGACATCCTGATCCGCTTCAAGCGGATGCAGGGCTATGCCGCCCTGTGGGTGCCCGGCACCGACCACGCCGGCATCGCCACCCAGATCAAGGTGGAGGAGGAGCTGCGCAAGAGCGAGGGCCTGACCCGTTACGATCTGGGCCGGGAGAAGTTCCTGGAGCGTGTGTGGGACTGGAAGCACAAGTTCGGCAACCGCATCGTGGAGCAGCAGAAGAAGCTGGGCGCCTCCTGTGACTGGAGCCGCGCCCGGTTCACCATGGACGAGGGCCTGTCCAACGCGGTGCGCCACGTGTTTGTGTCCCTCTACAACAAGGGCCTCATCTACAAGGGCAGCCGCATCATCAACTGGTGCCCCCACTGCGTCACCGCCCTGAGCGACGCGGAGGTGGAGTACAAGGAGAAGCCCGGCCACCTGTGGCACATCCGCTACCCCATCGCCGGGGAGGAGGGCCGCTATGTGACCGTGGCCACCACCCGGCCGGAGACCATGCTGGGCGACACCGGCGTGGCGGTCAACCCCGAGGACGGCCGTTACCGGGACATTGTGGGCAAGAAGTGCATCCTGCCCCTGGTGAACAAGGAGATCCCCATCGTGGCCGACGCCTATGTGGACATGGAGTTCGGCACCGGCTGCGTGAAGATGACCCCCGCCCACGATCCCAACGACTTTGAGGTGGGCCTGCGCCACAACCTGGAGTCCATCCGTGTGCTGGACGACAACGGCAAGGTGGTGGAGGGCTACGGCCGCTACTCCGGCATGGACCGCTACGAGGCCCGCAAGGCCATCGTGGCCGATCTGGAGGAGCAGGGCTACCTGGTGAAGGTGGAGGAGCACACCCACAATGTGGGCACCTGCTACCGCTGCGGCACCGACGTGGAGCCCATCATCTCCGCCCAGTGGTTCGTGAAGATGGAGCCTCTGGCCCGCGAGGCCCTGCGGGTGGTCAACGACGGGGAGGTCAAGTTCGTCCCCGACCGCTTCTCCAAGATCTACACCAACTGGATGGAGAACGTCCACGACTGGTGCATCTCCCGCCAGCTCTGGTGGGGCCACCGCATCCCCGCCTGGACGTGCGAGGACTGCGGCGAGATGACCGTCAGCGAGACCGATCCCACCGAGTGCCAGCACTGCCACTCCACCCACATCCGCCAGGAGGAGGATGTGCTGGACACCTGGTTCTCCTCCGCCCTGTGGCCCTTCTCCACCCTGGGCTGGCCCAACGAGAGCAGCGAGGACTTCAAGTACTTCTATCCCACCGATGTGCTGGTCACCGGCTACGACATCATCTTCTTCTGGGTGGCCCGGATGATCTTCTCCGCCTGCGAGCACACCGGAAAGCCCCCCTTCCACACCGTGTTCATCCACGGCCTGGTGCGGGACGACAAGGGCCGCAAGATGTCCAAGAGCCTGGGCAACGGCATCGACCCCCTGGAGATGGCCGACCAGTACGGTGCCGACGCCCTGCGCTTCAACCTGATCACCGGCAACTCCCCCGGAAACGACATGCGCTTCTACACCGAGCGGTGCGAGGCCATGCGCAACTTTGCCAACAAGATCTGGAACGCCAGCCGCTTCCTGATGATGAACCTGACCATCGACCGGTGCGAGCTGCCCGGCCGGCTGGAGCTGGAGGACAAGTGGATCCTCTCCAAGCTCAACTCCGTCATCCCCGAGGTCACGGAGAACATGGAGCGCTACGAGCTGGGCGTGGCCGCCCAGAAGGTGTACGACTTCATCTGGGACTCCTACTGCGACTGGTATATCGAGCTGACCAAGACCCGCCTCCAGGGGGAGGACGAGGACAGCAAGCTCCGGGCCCAGCAGGTACTCTGCTACGTGCTCACCGAGACCCTCAAGCTGCTCCACCCCTTCATGCCCTTTATCACCGAGGAGATCTGGCAGGCCCTGCCCCACAGCGGCGATTACCTGATGCTCCAGCAGTGGCCGCAGCACCGGGCCGAGCTGGACTTCCCGGAGGAGGAGAAGGCCATGGAGCTGATCATGGACGCCATCCGGGGCGTGCGCGCCCGCCGCGCCGAGATGAACGTGCCCCCCTCCAAAAAGGCGCAGCTCACCGTCTCCACCCTGGAGCGGGCCGTCTTTGAGCAGGGGATTCCCTTCCTCAAGCGCCTGGCCTACGCCAGCGATGTGACCGTGGAGGGCGTGGCCGACGCGGGCAGCGACGACGCCATGACCGCCCAGGGCATGGTCACCGTCACCACCCACGCCGCCCGGCTGTTCATGCCCCTGGCCGAGCTGGTGGATCTGGAGAAGGAGAAGGCCCGCATTGAGAAGGAGCTCAAGAAGAACCGGGCCGAGCTGGACAAGCTGGAGGCCAAGCTGGGCAACCCCGGCTTTGTCAACAAGGCCCCCGCCCACGTGGTGGAGGCCGAGCAGGACCGGGCTGAAAAGCTCCGGGCCCTCCTGGCCAAACTGGAGGAATCCGCCGCTTCCATGGCGTAAACAGGATAAAAACGGAGAAATGCCGCCGCCCTCTTCGGCAGGCGGCATTTTCCGCGCGTTTTTGTTGCTTTTTGTAACACATCTGTAGTTGTAGAATGAGTCCCCAGCGGATAGAATAGATCAAACACAGGATAAAAACGGAAGGGGGGCCAAGCTCCATGAAAAAACTCATGCCGTTGCTGGCTCTTGTCATACTGCTGTCGGGCTGCTGGGGGTGCGTTCCGGCCAGCCCTGCGGAGAGCAGCGGCACGGCAGACCGGCCCACGCCTCCGGCTACCCAGACCATCCTGGACAGCCCCATTCCTTCGGCGGAGGCGAGCCCACCCCTGCGTACGCCCGCCCCCACGCCGGAGGAGGCGGAGCCCGTCCCCACACCCGTCCCACCTCCGACCCCGACCCCGGCTCCAACCTCCACCCCCGCGTCCGGGGCGGATGAGCCTGCGGACGAGGCCATCCTGGCGGCCTACGAGAAGGCGGAGGAGGCCTGGGGCTGGTTCGAGATTGCGCCCATGCCGCTGGACCGTGACGACCAGAGAACCGTGGGGGAGCAGGTCTACTGCCGGGTGGACTACCCGGGCATTAAAACCCTGGCGGATCTGCGGGGTTATTTGAAAAGCCTGTTTTCCGACGGGCTGGTGGAGGAGCTGCTCCCCGTGGACGGGACGCAGTATGTGGAGCTGGACGGCGCGCTCTACACCATCGACGGCGGCCGCGGCGCGGACATCACCAAGGGCGAAGAGACCGTCCAGGTACTCCGGGACGGTACGCCCGGCCGGTGCACCGTTCGGGTGACGGTGGAGGTGCTGGACCCGCAACAGGGATTTTCCGTGGTGGGGAGCGAGACCCACGATTTCCTCTACGAGCAGGTGGGGGAGCGGTGGATTTTTACCACCTTTTCAATGGTGCGATAAGGGATCGACGCAAATCGCATACCGGCTGTGCTATGATCGCAGTATACCAGATTTTGGTATACTGCGTTTTTTTGTGTCAACAAGGAGGGACAAGCTATGGCAGTGACCTGTACCGGCGAGGGGCGGGTGCTCCGGGCCGCCATCAGCGGCGAGGTGGACCACCACCGGGCGAGGGCCATCATGGAGGAGCTGAGCCGCCAGATCGACCTGGAGCTGCCCCGGTCGCTCACCCTGGATCTGGAGGGCGTGACCTTTATGGACAGCTCGGGTATCGCGGTGCTGCTGCGGGCCTACCGCCGCCTGGGAGAGCTGGGCGGCGCGGTCAAGGTGGTCCATGTCCCCGCCCAGGCGGGCAAGGTGCTCCGGGCGGCAGGGCTGGACAAGCTCATGGAATTTGAATGACGGGAGGTTTACATAAGATGAAACCCATCAATGAGGCCGCGGTGACCTTTCTGAGCCGCTCGGCCAACGAGGGCTTTGCCCGCACGGCGGCGGCCTGCTTCGCGGCCCAACTGGACCCCACCCTGGACGAGGTGAACGACATCAAGACCGCCGTCAGCGAGGCGGTGACCAACTGTATCGTACACGCCTACCCCGACCGGCTGGGCAAGGTGTCCATGCGACTGCGGCTGTTTGAGGATAACACCCTGGAGATCCAGGTCAAGGACTGGGGTGTGGGCATTGCCGACGTGGAGCAGGCCCGCCAGCCCCTCTACACCACCGGAACCGAGGAGCGCAGCGGCATGGGCTTTACCATTATGGAGAGCTTTATGGACGCCGTGAAGGTGCGTTCCACCCCCGGCAAGGGCACCGTGGTCACCCTGCGGCGCAGGGTCTCCCGCCGGATGGGGGCGCCCGTGTGAGCGTAGCGGATACACCCGCCCTGCTGGAGGAGGCCCGCCGGGGGGACAACGACGCCTGTGCCCGGCTGATCGAGGAGAACGCCGGACTGATCTGGAGCATCGTCCGCCGCTACTACGGCCGGGGAACCGACCCGGAGGATCTGTACCAGCTCGGGTGCCTGGGATTTCTGAAGGCGGTGCGGGGCTTTGACCCCGCCTTCGGCTGCCAGTTCTCCACCTACGCCGTGCCCAAGATTGCCGGGGAGATCCGCCGCTTCCTCCGGGACGACGGGGCGGTGAAGGTGAGCCGGGGACTGAAGGAGCGGGCGGGGGCCATCCGCTCCGCCCGGGAGCGCCTGTCCGCCCGCCTGGGCCGGGAGCCCGCCCTCTCCGAGCTGGCGGAGGAGACCGGACTGGAGCCGGAGGAGATCGCCGCCGCCGAGGAGGCAAACCTCCCAGTGGCCTCCCTCCAGATGGAGACGGGGGACGGCTTCACCCTGGAGAGCGTGCTGGGCACCGAGGGCATGGAGGAGGCCATCGTGGAGCGGGAGGCCCTGCGGGGAGCGGTGGCCGCCCTGCCCGAGCGGGAACGGCAGGTCATCCTGCTGCGCTACTTCCGGGGTATGACCCAGGATCGGACCGCCAAGGTGCTGGGAGTCTCCCAGGTGCAGGTCTCCCGCATCGAACGCAAGGCCGTGGAGCACCTGCGCCGCAAGCTGGAGTAGGGGCGGCCTATCTTGCCCCTTTGGCGTAATTTGCCCTAGCCCATCGGCTTGCACTTCCGCAACCCTGTAGGGGCGGCCTTTATGGCCGCCCGCGGGCGACCACAAGGGTCGCCCCTACGCCGTGATACGTTGAGGCGGGCATCCCCCTAGCATAGGGGCCGCCGCCCCAGGGCAGCCTCTCTTGCCCCTTTGGCGTAATTTGCCCCTAGCCCATCGGCTTGCACTTCCGCAACCCTGTAGGGGCGGCCTTTATGGCCGCCCGCGGGCGACCACAAGGGTCGCCCCTACGCCGTGATACGTTGAGGCGGGCGTCCCCCTAGCGTAGGGGCCGACGCCCCAGGGCGGTCTTCCTTGCCCCTTTGGCGTAATTTACCCCTAGCCCATCGGCCTGCGCTTCCGCAACCCTGTAGAGGCGGCCTTTATGGCCGCCCGCGGGCGACCACCAGGGTCGCCCCTACGCCGTGATACGTTGAGGCGGGCGTCCCCCTAGCGTAGGGGCCGCCGCCCCAGGGCGGCCTCTCTTGCCCCTCTAGGGCAATTCACCTTCTGCCCACATCGGCCCGTCTTGTGCCGGGCTGACGCACCTTTCATGTTGCAGTTTTTGACAACTGCTTTCTTGTCATGCCTCCGGCGGGGCCTACGCTGTCGCGCCATACTGGAGTGTCATCCACTACGGCTCCGTATCCCAGAAGCGGCCAAGGCCGCCCAGCTCCAGGCCCAACTGGAGGCCCAGACAAAAGGCGGCGTCGCGCTCCCAGGCCGCAGCCAGATTGCAGCGGTCAAGCAAATCCAGCACCTCCTCGTTCAAAGCCTCCGGGTGGGAGGCTTTGAACGCCGCCCACTGTGCACGGCTGTCCCGCTCTGCCTCCTGATAAGGCGTGCAGTGGGACAGCTTTTCCTTTAGCAGAAGAAGCCCGGCCCAGTTCAGGATAGGAAAGAAAGAATTCATATCAGCACCTTCTAAATAGCTTATAGCTATATTATAGCAAAGTAAGAAAAAAGTCAATAGCTAAAAGCTATAGATGAAAAAGATATTGCTATTAGCTATAATAGGAGCAAGGAGTGATTGGAATGGATTACCGAACTCTGATAAGGGAAAAGAGAAAAGAAAAGGGACTGAGTCAGGAAAGGCTTGCAAAGCTGGTACAGGTGTCCCAGCCCTTCATTGCCGAAATTGAGAGTGGCCGGAAAAAGCCCTCAGTGGATGTGCTGATGCGCATTTGTGCGGTGCTGGATATTTCCCTGTTTGGCAACGGGGAACCATAAGGTGGCTTTTCTCGTCCAAAGAGGGTATAATGGCAGATACCAAAACCAAAGACAAGGAAGTGGAGACCGGATGGCAGATATTCTGTATATCGTCGTCCCCTGCTATAACGAGGAAGAGGTGCTTCCCGAGACCTCCCGGCGGCTGCGGGCCAAGCTGGAAGGGCTGATGGCGGCGGGCAAAATCTCGGAGCGGAGCCGGGTGCTGTTTGTCAACGACGGCTCCAGGGACCGGACGTGGGAGCTCATCACCCGGCTGCATGGCGGGTGCCCCCTGTTCTGCGGGGCGGATCTCTCCCGCAACCGGGGGCACCAGAATGCCCTGCTGGCGGGGCTGATGACGGCGAAGGAGCGGTGCGACATGGCCATCTCCATGGACGCCGACCTCCAGGACGACATTGACGCGGTGGACGCCATGGTGGAGCAGTACTACGCCGGGTGCGATGTGGTCTACGGCGTGCGCTCCTCCCGGAAAAAGGACACCTTCTTCAAGCGCTTCACCGCCGAGGGCTTCTACCGGGTGATGAATTTCATGGGGGCGGAGACGGTGTTCAACCACGCCGACTACCGCCTCATGTCCCGGCGGGCGCTGGAGGGGCTGGCCCAGTTCAGGGAGGTCAACCTGTTCCTGCGGGGCATCGTGCCCATGATCGGCTACCGCACCGGCACCGTGGAGTACGAGCGGGGGGAGCGGTTCGCCGGCGAGAGCAAATACCCCCTGAAAAAGATGCTCTCCTTCGCCATGGAGGGCATCACATCCCTGTCCGTCAAGCCCATCCGCTACATTACCGGCCTGGGCTTCCTCATCTTTGCCGTCAGCATCCTCATGCTGATCTACTCCATCGTCCGCTGGGCCACGGGAGCCACCATCATCGGCTGGGCCAGCGTGATCTGCTCGGTGTGGGCCATCGGCGGACTGATCCTCCTCTCCCTGGGGGTCATCGGGGAGTACATCGGGAAGATCTATCTGGAGACCAAGGGACGCCCCCGTTTCCTGCTCCGCGAGGTACTGGAGGATGCGCATGGCGAAAAAGCTGATTGACAAGAGCATCCCCAGGTTCCTGATGGTGGGAGTGCTTAACACCCTGGTGGGGGCGGGCGTTATGTTCCTGCTGTTCAACCTGGCGGGCTGGGCCTACTGGACAGCCTCGGCGGCGAATTACGTGGTGGGCGGTGTGCTGAGCTACTTCCTCAACAAGCACTTTACCTTTCAGAATAAGGAGCGCGGCTGGGCCCAGGTGGGCAGATTCGCCCTGACGGTAGCGGTGTGCTGGCTCATTGCCTACGGCGTGGCCAAGCCTCTGGCGCTGTGGGCCCTCTCCGGGCAGAGCGGGAAGATCCAGGAGAATGTGGCCCTGCTGGTGGGCATGGTGCTTTACACCGGTCTGAATTACTTCGGACAGCGGTTTTTTGCATTCCGTAAGAAGAATTCGTAAGGCGGGAATGCCACGCCGCCGGAAAAGGAGGTTTTCATGAAACGGTTTCTGTCGATCCTGCTGGCCCTGGCGCTGGCCCTCACCCTGGGCATTCCCGCCCTGGCGGCGGAGCACCGGGCCGGGGACACCTACATCCGCATCCTGGGCAGCAGCGGCGCGCGGACGGTGGGCGTCCGCACCACCTACGGAGCGTACCGGCAGACGGCAGACGGCGCGGTGTACCGGGACGACCGGTATGAGTTTGTCTACACCGACGACGGGGTGAGCTGGGTCTCCGCCGGGGCGGCGGAGAGCAGCCTGGGCAGCGGCATGTACGACGGGACGCAGTTCCTGGCCGGCCCCTTCGGGAGCGAGCGGCCCACCTGGTGCTCCGCCGACGGGGGGCACTGGACGGCCCTCACGCCGGAGGAGCAAGATACCGCGCCGGCCATCCAGCGGGGCCGGTCGTCGCTGAACGGCCTCACCTTCACCCTGCGGGGCGGCCGGGAGCTGTGGGTGACGGACGGACAGGGGCGGGCCGTGGAGTTGACGGCGGACTTTACCTCCTTCCTGGCCAGCTACGACATGGCGGATGTGCAGGCCTATCCGGTGCCCCAGGGCATCCGGGTGGAGGTCTACAGCCGGTATGGCTACGAGACCGGCGCGTCCCACACCTATCCGGCGGCGGAGTTGAAGCAGCGCCTGGCCGCTGCCCAGCCCGAGCTGCTGCGGGTCACGGTAGACGGCAAGCCGGTGACTTTCCCCATCTCCCTCTATCAGGTGAGCGGCTGCACGATGGCCCCTCTGCGGCAGATGGCCCAGGCTCTTGGCTATACCTTTGACTATGACGGCTCTTCCGGGACGGCGGTATGCGCCCGGGGGACGGACACCATTTCTGTGCGCGCGGCCAGCACCCAGGCTACCGTCAACGGCAAGACCACCAACTGGCTGGCGGTGCCCGCCGAGCTGCGCGGTGGCATATTCTGTGTACCCGTCCGATTCTTTGCCGAGGCGGCGGGGGCGGATGTGACCTGGGATGCGGCGGGGCAGACCTTCTACCTCACCACAGCAATTCAGGAGGGGTAAACATGAGACGGCGTGCAATTTCGGCGCTGGCTGCCGCCCTGGCGTTGGTTCTCACCCTAGTCACTCCCGCGCTGGCGGCGGGGCGGCCCAATTGGGACGGCCCCCTGGGGGCCATGGCGGGCCCGGTGGTGTGCGAGACCGGAAGGGACTATGTGCTGTACTACACCATCATAGGCGGCGTGTACCGCTCCGCAGATGGGGTGACGTGGACGGAGTTGGATCGCCAGTGGGCGAGTGCTGGCTGGGCCTACGGCACCGGTGTAAACGGACTGGCTCACAAGGAGTTCCAGTTTCTGTGGACGGGCAGTGAGTACATGATGCGCCAGAGTCTGCTGGACGATCCCCGGGAGGACACCCACCAGCAATATGGGGACAGTCCCCGCAACAACTGGGTCACCCTTTTGGACGAGGGCTTCCGCATCATCGGCGCCAAGGCGTTTGACGGCCCGGTCACCGATATCCGGTACGCGGGGGGCACCTACTACGCCACCGTGGACGGGGTGGAGCACGCCTTCACCCGGACCGACTGGGAGCCGGGCCGGGAGGGCGGCGTCTACTACAGCGGCACGGCCTGGTACAAGCAGGAGAATCAGCGTAAGCCCGTGGAGGTGACCAGCTATCTTATCCGGGAGCAGCCCGGAAACAACGGTCCCTTTGGGCTGGCGGTCTCCACAGACGGCTACTCCTGGCTGCCGCTGGAGACCAAGCTGACCCCTGACATGATGCGCCTGTCCGAGACCGGGGGAGGAGCCGTGGTCTACTACAGCCCGTATGACGGTTCGCTGTACTACCATGACTACAGGGGCAGCCGTTTTGCAGGGGCCTGTACCGCCGGATGGGTGGAGGCCGACCTGGGCTTTGACCCCGCCGAGGGCGTTGGAACGGCCTGGGTGGACTATACCTTCCGCTGGACAGGGGACGGCTATCTTATGTGTCAGTCTGTCACCGGCCGGGGGATGATGGGTACCGGCGCAGACCGGTTCAGCCCGAACAACAACAAGGTCATTTTCTTGGATCGCAGCTTCCACCGGACGGGGGAGCACGACTTCGGCGCACCGGTGGAGAACGTGGCCTGTGTGGACGGGGTGTGCTATGCGCTGGTGGACGGAACCGTCTGGCAAAGCGCTGACCGGGAGCAATGGACGGCCACCAGCCTGACCGTCCTGCCGGAGGCGGCCCCCCAGATAGATCTGGGATGGCGCATCAAGGATTGCCCGGTGGACGGCCAGACCGACGGTTCGCTGGTCTACCGGGTGGCGGATGGGAAGCTGCTGGCCTCCGGCGACGGGGTGTATTTCACGGCCCTGTGTCCCTGGAGCTCCACGGGGGTGGAACTCCATTCAGGGGGCGGCACGGTGGTAACTGGTGTGGGGACGGATGACGTTCTGGCAGTGGACTCGGAGGAGGTCCGGGGGCTCTGCGCCGCATGCTTCGGCGAGTTTCCCACCTATGTGGCTCTGGACGGGGAATATTTCTCCCTGACCGATATGCCCCTGCGCAGCACAGCAGGGTGCACCATGGCCCCGATGCGGGAACTGGCGGTCTGGATGGGATATTATGACTTCTCCTACGATGCGGCCACCGGGACGGCGGTGTGCAGCAACGGGGCGGAGAGCATCACCGTCCGGGTGGGCATCACCCAGGGCCAGGTGTCCGGGCGCGGCCCGGTCTCCATGGCGGTGCCGCCTGAGCTGGTGGGGTGGAAGCTCTATGTCCCGGTGCGCTTTATGGTGGACGCCGCGGGGCTGGAGGACGTGTGGGACGCGGAGGAAAACACCCTCTGGATTACCACCCCCGAACAGACGTAAAAAAGGGCCTCCCTCAGGCGGGAGGCCCCTTTTCAACCGGGGGTTCGGCGGCGGACACTACAACGGCGCAGGCGAGGTCGCCCGCTACGTTGACGGCGGTGCGCGCCATGTCCAGCACCCGGTCGATGCCCAGGACCAATGCCACCCCCTCCACCGGCAGGCCCACGGACTGGAGCACCATGCCCAGCATGACGGCCCCTGCGCCGGGTACTCCGGCGGTTCCGACGGAGGCCAGGGTGCAGGTGAGGATGATGGTGAGCTGCTGGGGGAGCGCCAGGGGGATACCGTAGGCATTGGCGATGAACAGGGCGCACACCCCCTGGTAGATGGCGGTGCCGTCCATGTTGAGGGTGGCACCCAGGGGGAGCACGAAGGAGCGCACCCCGGCGGGGACGCCCAGGCGCTCGGCGGCCTCCAGCGAGAAGGGAAGGGCCCCGGCGGAGCTGGCCGACGAGAAGGCGAAGACCACGGCGGGCAGGGCCTCCCGGAAGAAACGCCGGGGGCTGCGCCTTGCCAGGGCGCCCACGGCTCCTCCGTAGATCAACAGAAGCTGCACCAGACAGGCCCCGTAGACCAGGACGGCCACCCCCAGGAGGGAGGAGAGCACTCTGGGCCCCTCTGCGGCCACCACCGGGGCGATCAGGGCGAATACGGCCACCGGCGCCAGTACCATGATCCGCTCTGTGAGGGCGTACATAGCCTCCGCCAGACTGCCGAAGGCCCGCAGCAGGGGCGCACCCTTCTCTCCGATGGTCAGGGACGCCCACCCGAGGGCCAGGGCAAAAAAGAGGATCTGCAGCATATTGCCCTCGGCCAGAGCCTGGATGGGATTGGTGGGGACAATCCCTAGCAGGGTGTCCGCCAGAGAGAAAGAGGGGGCCTCCTCCCGGGCGGCGGGGAGCGGATAACCCAGCTCCCGCCCCACCGGAAACAGGTTGGCCGCCAGCAGGCCCAGGGCCACCGCCAGCGCGGTGGTGCACAAGTAGAACAGGAGGGTGCGGCCGCCGACCCGGCCCATGTGCCGGGCGTCCCCCAGACCGCCCACCCCCGCCGTCAGGGAGCAGAACACCAGGGGAACCACCAGCATCTTTACCAGATTGAGAAACAGGGTGCCGAAGGGCTGAATCCAGGCCGCGGCAAACTCCGGGGCATTCTGGAGCGCCAGCCCTGCCAGCACGCCCAGCCCCAGGCCCAGCAGGATCCGGAGCGAAAGGGGCAGCTTGCGTCTCATGCTCCACCTCCATTCCCCACTAGGATATGGAGGCGGGGGAAAAACCATACGGAGGAACGGCCATGGAGTACATTCCCGCCAAGCAGATCTTAAGCCGCAACAGGAGCACCGCCTGGTTCGGCACCGACTACACCATGAACCTGTACCGGGGCTGCTGCCACGGCTGCATCTACTGCGACAGCCGAAGCGCCTGCTACGGCATCGAGGATTTCGGCCGGGTGCGGGCCAAGGAGAACGCCCTGGCGCTCCTGCGGGACGAGCTGCGGCGGAAGGTGCGCCCCGGCATTGTGGGCATGGGCTCCATGAGCGACCCTTACAACCCCTTCGAGGGGGAGCTCCAGCTCACCCGCCACGCCCTGGAGCTGCTGGACGCCTACGGCTTCGGGGCGGCCATCGCCACCAAGGGGGACGGGATTACCCGGGACATAGACGTGCTGCGCTGCATGAGGGAGCACGTGCCGGTGCTGTGCAAGGTGACCGTCACCACCACCGATGCCGCCCTGGCCGCCCGGGTGGAGCCGAACGCTCCCAGCCCCGCCCGGCGGCTGGAGGCGGTGGCCCGGCTGGCGGAGGCGGGGCTGTTTGCTGGCGTGTTGCTCATGCCGGTTCTCCCCTTTTTGGAGGACAATGTGGAAAACGTGCGGGCGGTGGTGGAGGCCGCGGCGGAGGCGGGGGCCCGTTTTGTCTACCCCGCGTTCGGTATGACGCTCCGTGATCAACAGCGGGAATATTACTATCAGGCATTGGAAAAAGGCTTTCCCGGCCTGGCGGAGCGCTACCGGCGGCAGTACGGACCCCGCTACGAGTGCCCCAGCCCACGGGCAAAGGCCCTGTGGGCTGCCCTGGAGGAGCGGTGCCGCGCCCTGGGCCTGCTGTGCCGGATGCGGGACATCACCGCCGCCTATCAGCGCGGCTACGGGGAGCGGCAGCTCACCTTTTTCTAAGGCTGCGGCTCAATGTCCATGGACGCCATCTGTTCCGGCGTACAGCCGTTGGCGGCGCCCATCTGCGTCCAGTAGCGTGTGGAGGCCCGCACAAAGGAGCGGGGGGACAGGGGCATGGTGACCGCCAGCTCGGCGGACCGTCCGGCGGCGACGGCCCTGGCCAGCGCCCTGATGCTCCGCCTGACCAGGAAGGCGAAGGGGGTGCCCAGGATGGCCTCCCCGCCGCCGATTTTGAGGCATGCGCCGAAGGGATAGCCGTTCTCCAGGCAGAAGAGGCGCACCATGTCCACCGCGACATCGTTCTGGTGTGGCTCCAGAAAGCCGCAGTTGATCAGCACGCTGATGCGCGGCCTGTGCTCCGGCCCGGCCCCCTCCAGGAACTCCAAGAAAGCGCAGGAGAGGGGCGGGAAGGCCGTCGGCATAGAGGGGGAAGACCAGCAGCAGGTCGGTGCACTCCGCCGCAGCCGCCGCCAGCTCGGCGTGATTCTTTGCGGTCAGGGCCTCATAGCGGGCCTCCCCCTTCCAGCGGGCCTGAAACAGCTCGGCATAGCGCCTGGAATTGGAGCGGGGGGCGCGGGGGCTGCCGTTTACGATCAGAAGCTTCACCACCGGGCCACCTCCTCTCCCACGGCGGCCTCCAGCTCCCCCTCGGCCACAAAGCGGACGCGGTGGCTGCGGAAGGACATATTGTGGGCGTTGCGCTCCACCAGCCGGGTGAACAGGGCGCGCTCCTCCGCCCGGTCCGCCCCGTAGGCCAGGATCACCGCGTCCTTGGGGACCACGGCGCGCTGAACGTGGTGAGTCTCGCCGTTGTGGATGCGGAGAAAGGCCTGCTGCACCGGAATGGCCCGCTCCAGCATGGTCTTCATTACCGGCGCGTAGGAGCCGTATTTGACCCGGCTGACATAGAGTACCTGCTCGCTCCGGGCGATGAGGGGATATACCCGTACCGCGTCGTCCCGGATGACGCAGCGGCCAGGCGTTTTGGTCCAGCAGCCGAAGCAGCCCACGCAGTTTGCGATGCGGAGGGCGGAGAGATCCACGGCGGCGGCATCCTGGGGGAGAGCGGCGGACACGGGACGGTCCGTCATCAACAGTTTCATGGGTGCTCCTTTCCGGGGGAGAATTCCCCCAGTGAAATGATATGATTTTATCACAGTGCGGGCCAAAGGGCAAGAAAAGGCCGCAAAATTTAAGCTCCGCTATAGGATCGGTTAAAATTGGCTAAAATCCCGGCGCGTCCCCTTGCGCACCGGGGCAAAACGGGGTAGAATAAGGCCAGCAACCCAACAAGCCGCACCGTAAGGAGGTTTTTAATATGGCTTTTTTGGATGAACTGAAGGATCGTGCAATGGATCTGGGCCGGGCCGGCGTGGCCAAGTCCAAGCAGCTTGCGGAGATCACCAAGCTGTCCCTGAACAACGCCAGCGAGGAGGACGCCATCAAGAAGGCGTATGTGGAGATCGGCAAGCTATACTATGCCGAGCGGGGCATGGCCCCTGAGGCGGCCTACGTGGCCCTGTGTGAGCGCATCACCGCCGCCAAGGTCAACATTGAGGAGAACAAGAACCGCATCGCCGAGCTGAAGGCTGAGGGCAATGTGTCCGACGCGGACATCCCCCACGTGGAGACCGACGTGCCCCCTGAGGAGCCGGTGGACGGCGGCTGCGGCTGCTGCGATCACGAGGTGGCTCCCGAGGAGGTATTCTCCGACGACGACAAGCCCCAGGAATAAGCATCTGACCCGACAGGGCCCGCCATCCGGCGGGCCCTGTTCCTGTGACTGGACAACATCAACCCCTAATGCAGTATACGGCGATTGTCTGCAAAGAAAGGGTGACGGCATTGATATTGCACAGGGCGAGGCCGCCGCGGGGAGCGGCAAAGGAGAAGGCGCATACCCTCCCCACGGAGAGGGGGACGGATTTCTCCACCAGGTGCCGAACAGGGCGGGGAGCGTGGGGCAGGGCGATGGGAAGGCCGGCGAGGGATTCCGGCAGCTCCGGCGCGCCGGGAGACAGAACTTGGTTTCCTCCAGAAAGGCCAGATCCATTTGAAAATCCCTCCTAAAACCGCATCGTATACGAAAACATAAAACGAGCGTGCACGGCAGAGCCGTGTACGCTCGTTTTCAACTCAGACCGGATTCGCCTGCCAGGCAAAATCACAGGATGCGGCGGGCGCCCACGTAGACGTTGGCGTAGTGGCCGCGGGTAAGATCGTCAATCTTGACGGTGTATGTATTGGTAGAGGCGTGGATGAACTGCCCGCCGCCGATATAGATGCCCACATGAGAGGCGGCCTTGCTGGTGTTGTACTTGAAGAACACCAGGTCGCCGGGCTGCAGCTCACTCTTGGAAACAGAGGTGCCATTGGAGAGCTGAGTGGAGGCGGTGCGGTTCAGGGTGTAGCCGAAGTGGCGGTACACATAGCTGGTGTAGCCGGAGCAGTCAAAGCTGCTGGGGCCGTTGCCGCCGTAAACATAGGGGCAGCCGAGATACTGCTTGGCGTAGTCCACCACCTGCTGGCCCAGGCTGCTGCTGGAGGCGGTGGCTACGGCGGTGGCGCCGTCGCCGCGGGAACCGGCGGAGTCCTTGCAGGTGACCATGTAATCGCTGCTGACATAGCCGGTGACGCCATTGGTAGAGATCTTGTACCAGCCGTTGTCGATACCCACGATGTTGACCACCGCGCCGTTGTTGAGGGAGGTGACCTTACCGTAGCTGGTGCCGGGGCCGCTGCGCACATTCAGGGGAGAACCCTGGGACTGGACCAGGCCGTAACCGATGGTGACATCCGCCTTGGCGGACACGTTCAGGTACTCGCCGGACATATAGCCCTCCACGGACTTGTAGTCCACCTTGTACCAGCCGTTGCCCGCGTCCTCCAGAACCACCACGGTGTCGCCCTTGGAGGCGGTACCCAGTACGGTGGCGGAGGTGCTGGCCTCGTCGCGGAGGCGGAGTGCGTCGGTGTTGACGGTGCCCACGCCGACGCTGGCGGCGGAGGCGCTCACCACGCAGACGGTGGAGAGGACGGCGGTTACAAGCGCGGTGCGCAGGAGCTTGGCAGGCTGTATCATGGGTCGATTCCTCCAGTTTCAAAGTAATACCCGCCCGGAGGGCGGGGCTTTGGCTTCTCGGGTGTAAGGCGGGATTACGGGTTGGCGAGCGCGCGCTCCAGCCAGACGGACGCCACGTCCATGGCGGCGTAGAGGCTGTCTTTCTCAGTTTTCTTAACCACCCGGTCCCGGCTCTTCAGATCCGGGTCGGTGAGCTGAAGCTGAACGGAAACCTTGGTCGCCACGTCCAGATCCTGATCCTTCTTCTGGGAGAGAATCTGGAGCATGATGATATATTTCTGGGCCATGCTGCCGTAGTAGATCAGGCTGTCCTTCCGGCGGAGGGGGTGGCCCTTGTAGGTCAGGGGAATATTCTGAGCTGCCATTTTGACCTCCTTTGAGAATTGTAACTATTCTTAAAAACTGTAACCAAATTGTAACACATTGTTTCCAGCTCGTCAACTGCTTTCCTGCTGATTTCACAGGAAATTTGTACCGGCATGCCAGATGGTAGGGGACAGGCTGTTACTCTCTGGATTTTTGAGGGAAGGCGAGTCGGCGGGCGAGGGAGAGGACCGCAAAGGCCAGGCCGGCCAGCATGAGCAGGGCCTCGCACAGCATGGGGAACAGGCGGCCATCCAGGGAGACCGCCAGGGTAAATTTCCCCCGCAGGACCACCACATAGGCGCCCAGGGAGGCCAGCTCCACCAGCAGGGCGCAGGGGGCGGAGCGGGGGAACGCGCAGGTCCAGGCCAGAGCCAGCACGTCGGCCAGGAAGAAGTAGCGCTCATGCATGTGGGGCAGCAGGAAGGGCACGCCGATGGCCAGGACAACCGCGGCGGCCAGAAGAGCCCGGTCGTCCGCCTGGCGGCGGAAAACCAGCAGGGCGGCCAGCACGGCCGCAGCGAGGGCGAAGGCGGCCAGGATGCCCAGGCGGGCGGCGAGGGCAGTGTTCACCTCCGCGCCGTGGGGAATCAGGGCGTACATATTGGGGGCGTTCAGGTTCAGATAGCCGGAGTACTCGGCGGCCTGCCCGAAATAGACCCCCAGGATGTCCCCCAGGGGCTTGCCCAGCAGCAGCGCGGGCACACAGGTGGCGGCATAGGCCGCCGGAAACCACAACAGCTCCCGGAAGCGCACCCGCCGGAGCAGCCACAGCCCGCCCCACAGGGGGAGCACGAAGACGGTCTGTAGTTTAAAGGAGAAGGCGATCCCCAGCAGGAGCAAAGAGCTTCGGTTTCTTCCCTCCAGCGCGCAGGCCAGGGCGTGGAGGGTGAGGGCGCCGTACAGGGCGTCGCACTGCCCCCAGAACGCGCCGTTGAGTATCACCGTAGGCAGCAGCAGAAGCAGGCAGAAGCAGAGCAGGGGGCGGTTCGGGCGCTCCGGCGCGAAATGCCGCACCAGCCGGAAGCCGCCCCAGGCCAGCACCACGTCAAACAGAATGGAGAAGAGCTTGATGAGGTACAGGTCGGGTATGGGCAGATAGGAGATGGCGGCAAGAAAATAGAGGTAGGGCGCGTTATAGTTGCCGATCGGCAGCTTCACGGCCGCGAAGCCGCCCCCATCCCGGAAGGCCGCGGCCCATTGGGAGAGGAACATCTGGTAATCGGCGGACTGGTAGTCCAGCAGCAGGGCCCGGAGGAAGAAGGCCAGCCCAATGGGCAGCAGGGCGTCCAGCAGCCGGGGACGGTCCAGGCCCTCCCGGCGGAGCAGCCGCAGCGCCAGAGCGGCCAGGGCCAGCAGGAGCAGAAAGACGGCCAGATGAGCGGGCGCTCCGCCCAGGGCAAGGGAGCCGGCGGGAAACAGGCTCAGGCCCAGCAGGGCCAGTCCAGCTGCGGCCCAGGAGAGGGAAAAGACGTTCATAGGCACCTCCTGTCGAAAAAAGGCCCGGGGCAATGGGGTGCCCCGGGCCTTTCACAGTGGGATCAGACTTCAGCGGACTCGGAGAGGACCGCCGCCTCGGCGGGGGCCTCCTCCTCGGGAACCGCCTCCTCGCCGCTCTGGGCGGTGCCCTCGTCGTCCACCTTGTCGTACTTGCGGTAGACGGACAGGCCGGAGCCGGCGGGGATCAGCTTGCCGATGATGACGTTCTCCTTCAGGCCCAGCAGGTGGTCCACCTTGCCCTGAATAGCGGCCTCGGTGAGCACCTTGGTGGTCTCCTGGAAGGAGGCGGCGGACAGGAAGGAGTCGGTGGCCAGAGAGGCCTTGGTGATGCCCATCAGCAGGCGGGTGCAGGTGGGCAGCTTGAGCTCGAGGCCGTCGTTGGTCTCGCCGGCGTCGATGCGCTTCTGCACGGCCTCCTTGGCATCCTCAAAGCGGATGAGATCGACGGTGGAACCGCTGAGCAGATCGGAATCGCCCGCGTCCTCTACCCGCACCTTGCGCATCATCTGGCGGCAGATGACCTCGATGTGCTTGTCGTTGATGTCAACGCCCTGCTGGCGGTAGGGCTTCTGAACCTCCTGGATGAGGTAGTCGTACACGGCGTGGACGCCGCGCACCCGCAGGACGTCCTGGGGGTAGAGGGCACCCTCGGTAAGGGCAAAGCCCTTCTCCACGGTGTCGCCGTCCTTCACCCGCAGGCCCGCGTAGGGCAGGGCGTAGGAGACCACCTCGCCGTCGTTGGCGGTGATGGTGACGTTGCAGATGGCGTTGCGCTTGGCCTCCTCCAGAGTGACCCGGCCGCTGATCTCGGCCAACTGGGCCATCTTCTTGGGCTTGCGGGACTCGAACAGCTCCTCAACACGGGGAAGACCCTGGGTGATGTCGCCGCCGGCGACGCCGCCGGTGTGGAAGGTACGCATGGTGAGCTGGGTGCCCGGCTCGCCGATGGACTGGGCGGCGATGATGCCCACGGCCTCGCCCTCGCCCACGGGCTCGCCAATGGCCAGGTTGATGCCATAGCACTTGGAACAAACGCCACTGCGGGCGCGGCAGGTGAGCACGCTGCGGATCTTCACGGAGTGGATGCCGTGGTCCTCCAGCAGCTTGGCGTGGTCGGCGGTCATCATGGTGTGGTGGTCGATGAGCACCTCGCCGGTATGGGGATCGCAGATATCCTCCACCGGATAACGGCCCTTGAGCCGCTCGCCGAAGGTCTCAATGACCTGGCCGTTCTCCACGATCTCGCTGACGGTGATGCCGTCGTCGGTGCCGCAGTCGTGCTCGCGGATGATGACCTCCTGGGACACGTCCACCAGACGGCGGGTCAGGTAACCCGAGTCGGCGGTACGCAGAGCCGTGTCGGCCATACCCTTTCGGGCGCCTCTGGAGGAGATGAAGTACTCCAGCACGGACAGGCCCTCACGGAAGTTGGACTTGATGGGGATCTCGATGGTGCGGCCGGAGGTGTCGGCCATCAGGCCGCGCATGCCGGCCAACTGGCGGATCTGGGCGGAGGAACCACGGGCGCCGGAGTCCGCCATCATCCAGATGGGGTTGTAGCGGTCCAGGCCGGCCATCAGGGCGTCGGTCACGTCCTTGGTGGTCTTTTCCCAGGCCTCGACCACCAGGCGGTAACGCTCCTCATTGGTGAGGAAGCCGCGCTTGTACTGCCGCTCGATCTTGACGATCTCCTTCTCGGTATCGGCGATCAGGCCGTACTTTCTTCTCGGGGATGGTCATGTCGTAGATGGAGACGGTGAGGGAGCCGCGGGTGGAGAACTTGTAGCCCCGGTTCTTGATGGTGTCCAGCACATGGGCAGACACGGTGAAGCCGTGCTTGACGATGCACTTGTCGATGATCTTGCCAAGCTGCTTCTTGCCCACGATGAAGTTGACCTCGGGGTCGAACATCTGCTCGGGGTCGCTGCGGTCCACGAAGCCCAGATCCTGGGGGATGCCCTCGTTGAAGAGCAGGCGTCCCACGGTGGTGCGCACCAGCTTGTGGCGGACAACGCCGTCCACCTCCGCCTCCCGGCGGACCAGGATGGGCACGTGGAGCTCCAGCTCACCCTCGTCGTAGGCCAGGCGGGCCTCGATGTCGTTGGAGAAGACGTGGAGCACCTCGCGGGGCAGCGCGCCGTCCTCGGTCTCGGCGCAGATGCCGGCATAGGTGGGAATATCATCCAGGGAGCCGGGGTTCTTCACCCAGACATAGGAGTCGGGAGGTGATGGCGCCCGCGGCCAGGGCGGCCTTCACCGCAGCCACGTCGTCATAGGTCTCCTCGGCGGTGTGCTCGGGATACTTCTCATAGGTCAGGTAGTAGGAGCCGAGCACCATGTCCTGGGTGGGCACGGTGACGGGGCCGCCGTCCTGGGGCCGCAGCAGGTTGTTGGCCGAGAGCATGAGCACCCGGGCCTCGGTCTGGGCCTCGGCGGACAGGGGCACGTGGACAGCCATCTGGTCGCCGTCGAAGTCGGCGTTGAAGGCGGTACACACCAGGGGGTGCAGCTTGATGGCGCGGCCCTCCACGAGCACGGGCTCGAAGGCCTGAATGCCCAGGCGGTGCAGGGTGGGGGCGCGGTTGAGCATGACGGGGTGGTCCTTGATGACAAACTCCAGGGCGTCCCACACCTCGGCCTTGCCCTTGTCCACCATCTTCTTGGCGGACTTAATGTTGTTGGCCAGGCCGTCCTCCACAAGCTTTTTCATCACGAAGGGGCGGAAGAGCTCGATGGCCATCTCCTTGGGCAGGCCGCACTGGTAGATTTTCAGCTCGGGGCCGACCACGATGACGGAACGGCCGGAGTAGTCCACGCGCTTGCCCAGCAGGTTCTGGCGGAAGCGGCCCTGCTTGCCCTTGAGCATGTCGGACAGGCTCTTGAGGGCGCGGTTGTTGGCGCCGGTGACGGCGCGGCCCCGGCGGCCATTGTCGATGAGGGCGTCCACCGCCTCCTGGAGCATCCGCTTCTCATTGCGCACGATGATGTCGGGGGCGTTGAGCTGGATCAAACGCTTCAGGCGGTTGTTGCGGTTGATCACCCTGCGGTACAGGTCGTTCAGATCGGAGGTGGCGAAGCGGCCGCCGTCCAGCTGTACCATGGGGCGCAGCTCGGGGGGGATCACCGGCAGCACGTCGATGATCATCCACTCGGGCTTGTTGCCGGAGATACGGAAGGCGTCCACCACCTCCAGGCGCTTGACAATGCGGGCCTTCTTCTGGCCGGAGGCGTCCTTCAGCTCGGCGCGGAGCTGGTTGGACAGCTCCTCCAGATCAATGTCCTGGAGCAGCTTCTTCACGGCCTCGGCGCCCATGCCGGCCTCGAAGTCGTCCTCATACTTCTCCCGCATGTCGCGGTACTCCTTCTCGGAGAGGATCTGATTCTTGGCCAGGGGGGAGAAGCCGGGGTCGGTGACAATATAGCTGGCGAAGTAGAGCACCTTCTCCAGAATACGGGGGCTGATGTCCAACAGCAGGCCCATGCGGGAGGGGATGCCCTTGAAATACCAGATGTGGCTCACTGGGGCGGCCAGCTCGATGTGGCCCATGCGCTCACGGCGCACCTTGGCACGGGTGACCTCCACGCCGCAGCGGTCGCAGATCTTGCCCTTGTAGCGGATCTTTTTGTACTTGCCGCAGTGGCACTCCCAGTCCTTGGTGGGGCCAAAGATCCGCTCGCAGAACAGACCGTCCCGCTCCGGCTTGAGGGTGCGGTAGTTGATGGTCTCCGGCTTCTTGACCTCGCCGTAGGACCACTCGCGGATCTGCTCCGGGGAGGCGATGCCGATCTGGATGGCGTCGAATTCAGCGTAACTCATATCTTTGCTCGTCCTCCCTTAATTAGTCCATATCCTCATCGGAATAGTCATCCGAGAAGTCGTCGCTGTCGTCCAGCTCCTCTGCGTCCGCGGCGGCCAGGTCGTCGTCGTCGCTGCCCTCCTTGAGGGTGTAGCCCGCGGCGGCGAAGTCGGACTCCCCGCCGGCGTCGTAGCCGTAGTAGTCGTCGTCCTCGTCGCGGAACTTGCCGGGCTGGTAGTTGTCCTCGTCGTCGTCCTTCAGCTCGATCTCCGCGCCCTGGTCGTCCAGCACCTTGATGTCCAGGCACAGGGACTGCAGCTCCTTGACCAGGACCTTGAAGGACTCGGGCACGCCGGGCTTGGGCACGTTGTGGCCCTTGACGATGGACTCGTAGGTGCGCACGCGGCCGGTGACATCGTCGGACTTGACGGTGAGGATCTCCTGCAGGGTGTAGGCCGCGCCGTAGGCCTCCAGGGCCCACACCTCCATCTCGCCGAAGCGCTGGCCGCCAAACTGGGCCTTGCCGCCCAGGGGCTGCTGGGTGACCAGGGAGTAGGGGCCGGTGGAGCGGGCGTGGATCTTGTCGTCCACCAGGTGGTGGAGCTTGAGGAAGTAGACGTAGCCCACGGTGACGGGGTTGTCAAACCGCTCGCCGGTGCGGCCGTCGTACAGCCAGCTCTTGCCGTCGGGGCGCAGGCCGGCCATCTTCAGGGTCTCGGCGATGTCCTTCTCGTCGGCGCCGTTGAAGACGGGGGTGGCCACCTTCCAGCCCAGGGTCTTGGCCGCGTAGCCCAGGTGGACCTCCAGCACCTGGCCGATGTTCATACGGGAGGGCACGCCAAGGGGGTTCAGCACGATGTCCAGGGGGGTGCCGTCGGGCAGGAAGGGCATATCCTCCTGGGGCAGGATGCGGGACACGACGCCCTTGTTGCCGTGGCGGCCGGCCATCTTGTCGCCCACGGAGATCTTGCGCTTCTGGGCGATGTAGACACGCACCACCATGTTCACGCCGGGGGAGAGCTCGTCGCCCGCCTCGCGGGTGAACACCTTCACGTCCACGATGATGCCGCTCTCGCCGTGGGGCACCTTCAGGGAGGTGTCGCGCACCTCGCGGGCCTTCTCTCGCCGAAGATGGCGCGGAGCAGCCGCTCCTCAGCGGTGAGGTCGGTCTCGCCCTTGGGGGTGACCTTGCCCACCAGAATGTCGCCGGCGCGCACCTCGGCGCCCACGCGGATGATGCCCCGCTCATCCAGATCCTTCAGGGCGTCCTCGCCCACGTTGGGGATGTCGCGGGTGATCTCCTCGGGGCCCAGCTTGGTGTCGCGGCTCTCGGTCTCGTACTCCTCGATGTGGATGGAGGTGAACACGTCCTCCTTCACCATGCGCTCGTTGAGCAGGATGGCGTCCTCGTAGTTGTAGCCTTCCCAGGTCATGAAGCCCATGAGGATGTTCTTGCCCAGGGCGATCTCGCCGTTGTTGGTGGAGGGGCCGTCCACGATGACCTCGCCCTTCTCCACCCGCTGGCCGGCGTCCACGATGGGGCGCTGGTTGATGCAGGTGCCGTGGTTGGAGCGCAGGTACTTGGTGAGCCGGTAGTCCTCCACGCGGCCGTCGTCGTAGCGGACGGAGACGGAGTCGGCGGCCACCTTGGTGACCACGCCGTCGTCCTCAGCCAGGATGGCCACCTCGGAGTCGATGCAGTTCTTGTGCTCCTGGCCGGTGGCCACGATGGGAGCCTGGGTGGTCAGCAGGGGCACGGCCTGACGCTGCATGTTGGCGCCCATCAGGGCGCGGTTGGCGTCGTCGTTCTCCAGGAAGGGGATCTGGGCGGTGGCGATGGAGAACATCATCTTGGGGGAGATGTCCATATAGTCCACCTGATCCCGGTCCACGTCGATGATCTCGTTGCGGTGGCGGCAGGTGATACGGTCGTGTACCAGGCAGCCGTTCTCGTCCAGCGGCTCGGTGGCCTGGGCGATGGTGTACTGGTCCTCCACGTCGGCGGTCATATAGTCCACCTGGTCGGTGACGTGGCCGGTGGCTTTATCCACCTTGCGGTAGGGGGCCTCGATGAAGCCGTAGCGGTTGATGCGGGCATAGGAGGCCAGATAGGAGATCAGGCCGATGTTGGGACCTTCGGGAGTCTCGATGGGGCAGAGGCGGCCGTAGTGGGAGTAGTGGACGTCGCGCACGTCGAAGGAGGCGCGGTCACGGGACAGGCCGCCGGGGCCCAGGGCGGACATACGGCGCTTGTGGGTCAGCTCGGCCAGAGGGTTGGTCTGGTCCATGAACTGGCTCAGGGGGGAGGAGCCGAAGAACTCCTTGATGGAGGCGGTGACGGGGCGGATGTTGATGAGGCTCTGGGGGGTGACGATGTCCAGATCCTGGATGGTCATGCGCTCCCGGATCACCCGCTCCATGCGGGAGAAGCCGATGCGGAACTGGTTCTGGAGCAGCTCGCCCACGCAGCGCAGGCGGCGGTTGCCCAGGTGGTCGATGTCGTCGGCGGAGCCCACCCCGTGGGCCAGGCAGTTGAGGTAGTTGATGGACGCCATGATGTCGTCCACGATGATGTGCTTGGGAATGAGGTCGTCGATGCGCTCCTTCACGGCCTCCTTGAGCTCCTCGCCGGTGTAATTCTGGAGCAGCTCCTGGAGCACGGTGAAGCGTACCTTCTCACTGACGCCGCACTCCTCCGGATCAAAGTCCACGAACTTGGACATATCCACCATGTGATTGGAGAATACTTTGATCTGCACGCCGTCGAGCTCCAGTACAACCTCGTTGACGCCCTTGTCGTCCAGCTCGTGGGCCCGCTCACGGGTGAGCACCTCGCCGGGCTCGGCGATGATCTCGCCGGTCATGGGGTCGGCCACGGGGGCGGCCAGGGTCTGATTCACCAGGCGGGTCCAGATCGACAGCTTCTTGTTGAACTTGTAGCGGCCCACGGCGGACAGGTCGTAGCGCCGGGGATCGAAGAACAGGGCGTTGAGCAGGCTCTCGGCCGAGTCCACCGTGGGGGGCTCGCCGGGGCGCAGCTTGCGGTAGATCTCCAGCAGCGCGTCCTCATAGGTTTTGCAGGCGTCCTTCTCCAGGGTGGCAACGATGCGGGGATCCTCGCCGAACAGCTCGAGGATCTCGGGGTCGGTCTTGGGGCCCACCGCACGGATCAGGCAGGTGATGGGCAGCTTGCGGTTCTTGTCGATGCGCACGTAGAAGGCGTCGTTCAGGTCGGTCTCATACTCCAGCCAGGCGCCCCGGTAGGGGATGACGGTGGTGGCGTAGGTGATGCCGCCGGCCTTGTCCTCGGTGTGGGAGTAATAGATGCCGGGGGAGCGGACGATCTGGGAGACGATGACGCGCTCGGCACCGTTGATGACGAAGGTGCCGGCCTTGGTCATCAGGGGGAAGTCGCCCATGAAGATCTCCTGCTCCTTGATCTCCTCGGTCTCCTTGTTGCGCAGGCGCACCCGCACCTTGATGGGCGCGGCGTACGTGGCGTCCCGGGCCTTGCACTCCTCCACGCTGTACTTGGGGGGCTCATCCATGGAGTAGTCGATGAAGGAGAGCTCCAGGTTGCCCGCGTAGTCGGTGATCGAGGCCACATCCTTGAAGACCTCCCGCAGTCCCGTGTCCAGGAACCACTGATAGGAGTTCTTCTGCACCTCCAGGAGGTTGGGCATGTCCAGGATTTCTTCATGGCGGGCAAAGCTCTTGCGGAGGGTCTTGCCGTAGTAGACGTCCTTGACCATCGTAGAAAAAACACCTCGTTTTCTTTGTTTGGGGAGCGTTGGGCGGCAGCGCTCTCCGGTTTCCATCGGCTGTCTTCCGTCAAACCCGACAAAGCGCGGCGGGGAAGAAGGAAGTACACGCTCGGCTGTGTGGACAAAAAAGAAACAAATCCTCTTGCGCTTTCCCGCCCCGCATGCTAAACTGTGTCCAAGCTGGGAAAAAATCGGGAAAACTGGATTGGAAGATAAGAGCATTTCAGTATACCATGAAAAGGGAACAAAAGTCAATTGTTTTATCCGTCGAATCTGGAGAAATCCAGATTTTTTTTATATTCTCATGAATAGAAGGGGAGAGCAGGCATGCTGGAGCGGTTTCTGGATCAGATTGGCGAGGTACTCCGCCTCTGCGAGGATACGGACGGAATTCTGGTGGTCAACCGGGAGGGGATCATCGAATACCACCGGATTCCGCTGAACAGCTACTGGTGCTCCCAGGACACGGTGGGGCGGCACATTCTGGAGCTCTATCCGGAGCTGGACGGGGAGAGCAGCACCATCCTTACCGCCCTGCGGACGGGCCGGGCCAGCTACAACGTTCTCCAGGACATCAACAACCACCGGGGGGAGCGGGTGCTGCTGGAGTCCACCACCATCCCCATCGTGGTGGACGGCCGGGTGGAGTGTGTGGTGGACTCGTCCAAGTACCACACCATTGACCAGCGGGTGATCCGTGGCGGGGAGGGCGGCGGCCTGTCCACCCTGGACCGGATGCTCACGGAAGACCCGGCCATGTTGGCCCTCAAGAGCCGCATCCGGGACGTGGCCGGGCTGGACTCGTCGGTGCTCATCTATGGTGAGACGGGAACGGGCAAGGAGCTGGTGGCCGAGTCGCTCCACAGCGAGGGCGGCCGGGCGGGACCTTTTGTCTCTCAAAACTGTGCGGCCATCCCGGCCACCCTGCTGGAGAGCCTGTTTTTTGGCACGGAAAAGGGAAGCTACACCGGTGCCCTCACCCGCAAGGGGCTGCTGGAGGAGGCGGACGGCGGCACCCTGTTCCTGGACGAGATCAACTCCATGGACCCGGCCCTCCAGGCCAAGCTGCTCAAGGTGCTGGAGGAGAAGAAAGTGCGCCGTCTGGGGGGCAGCCGGGACATCCCCTTCGACGTGCGGATCGTGGCGGCGGTAAACGAGAAGCCTCAGAAGCTCATCCGGGAGGGGCGCCTGCGGGAGGATCTGTACTACCGCCTGGGGGTGATTCGCCTGACGCTCCCGCCCCTGCGGGAGCGGCTGTGCGACATCGGCCCGCTTGCGGACTACTTTATCGAGCACTATAACCGGAAGCTGCACCGGAGGGGTGGCGGGGGCTGAGCGAGCGGGCCCTCCGGCTGCTCCGGGGCTATGCGTGGCCGGGCAATGTGCGGGAGCTGAAAAACGCCATCGAGGGGGCGGTGGCCGTCGCCCGGGGGGAGCGCCTCACCGTGGAGGACATGGAGGAGATCCTGGCCGGGCGGCTGGGCGGCCTGAACCGGCCGCCGGAGCTGCCAGAGGCCCTGCGCCTGGAGGAGAGCTTTTCCCTCACCCGGGCGCTGGACTCCTACGAGCGGGAGCTGCTCAGCCGGGCTATGCAGCAGGCCGGCTCCATCTCCCAGGCAGCCCGCCTGCTGGGCCTGTCCCGGCAGAATTTGAAGTACAAGCTGAAAAAATTTGACCTGTAAAAAATTTTGCGCCGCAAAATATTTTCCCCCTGAAAAAGGGCCCGAGAGCCGGAGGTATGTCCTATAATACCGGCCCTCGGGTCCTTTTTTGGGCATTAGGGTGAGCTGGCATCCCGTTTGCAAAGTTAAGTGCACGAAACTTGCCGCAGGCGGAAAGGAAGGCTGATATGCGGAGACTTTGGTACAACGGAACGGTTGCCTCGATGGACGGCGCCATGCGCCGCTATGAGGCGGTGGGTGCGGAGGACGGCAGACTGACCTTTTTGGGGAGCGTTCAGGAGGCTCTGGCGCAGGTGTGGGATGAGACGAGGGATTTGCAGGGAGGCATGGTGCTGCCCGGCTTCACCGATTCCCACATGCACCTGCTCCACTACGCCATGATTCAGAAAAACCTCTCCCTGTTTGGCGTGGCGTCCATCGGGGAGATCATAGACCGGGGGCGGGCCCGGATTGAGCGGGACCACCCATCCTACCTGATCGGCATGGGCTGGAATCAAGAGACCATGGCGGAGGGGCGCCTGGTGACGCGGGAGGATCTGGACCGCATCTCCACCGATATCCCGGTGTGTATGCTGCGGACCTGCCTGCACATCGGGGCCTGCAACTCCATAATGCTGGAGCGCATCCGCGCGCTGGAGGATGTGGCGCCCGAGGTGCTGGCCCTGGTGGACTTTTCCAACGGCATTCTGCGGGAGGATGCCGCCCGCCTGTATATGAAGGTGCTCCCCCAGGCGGATGACGCCTATGTAAAGGAGCTGATCCGGCTGGGCCAGCGGGATCTGAACGCGGCGGGCATTACCTGTGTCAATTCCGACGATCTGAAGGCCATTGCCGGAGTGGACCCTATCCGATTGATCGGCATCTTCCGGGAGATGGAGGCGGACGGAGAACTGACGGTGCGGGTCTACGAGCAGTGCCTGGTGGAGCCCGAGGACTTTGAGCGGCTCCAGGCGGTGCGCAGCGATCCGGCCGACCGGGAGAGCCTCTTCCGCACCGGCCCCCGCAAGCTGCTCCAGGACGGCTCCCTGGGAGCCAAGTCGGCGGAGATGATTGACGGCTACCTGGACGAGCCGGACAACCACGGCATCCCTATCTACACCGAGGAAGAGCTGTGCAGCCGGATTCGCGCGGCCCATACCGCCCATATGGACGTGGCGGTGCATGCCATCGGCGACCTGGCCTTCCGCAAGGTGTGCGACGCCATCGAGTGGGTGGAGCGGGAGGAGCCCTGGCCGGATCACCGCCACGGCATCGTCCACGCCCAGACTACCACACCCGCCCTGCTGGAGCGGATGAAGGCCCTGGGCCTCCAAGCGTACATCCAACCCATCTTCATTGACGCCGACATGAACATCATCGCCGAGCGGGTGGGGGAGGCCCACGCGAAGGAATGCTACAACTGGAAGGCCATGGAGGATCTGGGCATCCGGGTCAGCGGCGGCTCCGACTGCCCGGTGGAGCCCTTCAACGTGTTGGACAACCTGCGCGCCGCCGTCACCCGGCAGAACCGGGCGGGCACCAGGGTCTACCTGCCCGAGCAGGCCCTCACGGTGGAGCAGGCCGTGCGGCTGTTTACCTCCGATGCCGCCTGGGCCAGCCGGGATGAGGCTGTCCGCGGCACCCTGGAGCTGGGCAAGCAGGCCGACCTTGTGGTGCTGGACCGGGATCTGTTTGCGATTGAACCGGATACGTTCCCCGAGGCAAAGGTGCTGGAGACCGTGCTGAACGGCAGAACGGTCTTTCGGGCCTGAACCCCGGGTCCAGAAAAAGTGATCATAGGCAACGAAACAACGGGGAGGAAGCACATGAAGAAGAAATCGCCTCTGGAAGGAGGACCGGGATGGGTTTGGCGTGTTTTCCACCATGTTTGGTGCCGGGAAACCTGATATTCCCGCCGCAAATTGGCCTGTTCAGCGGACAGGAGTGGTTCCTAGGTGATATGGGCCTGCTGCTGGGTGGCACGTTCCCGCCGGCCATGGCTCTGGGCGGCCCATAACGTGCGGACCGGGCTCTGAGGGGCGAATGGGCTACGGCTCCCGCACCATGGTGGAGGACGGCCTGCTGGAGAACCCGGTGGAGGTGGCCACTGGGCTCCAGGTGGAGGTCCCTACTCCCCGGCGTGGCCTACCACCTTCATTATCAGTATCCAGGGTAAGGGAGGCCACTCCTCCGCAGGTGGATCCAACATCGCCAGGTATGCATCTGTGCTCATTGGAGGTGGACCCAGAGGCCTTCGCCACCATGACCGTGGAGTCGGTGCCGCGCACAAGCGGGGAGATCATGGTGTCCCTACTCTCAGCCCGGTGCCTTCTGGAATCACTATGTCAGCGCCTGGCGCGGCGCCTATACCACCCGGGTGCTCAAAACCCCCAGTACGGTGTGCGACGCCGCCTTCTCTGAGGAGATTGTCCCCTTCGCCGCGGAGATCCTGGGGGCGGAGAACGTCAGGCCCGTCCCGCCGATGAAGGGCGCTGAAGACTTCGGACATGTGACCCGGCTGGTACCCGGCTTCTACGCCTTCATGGGGGCCGGCTCGCCCGAGGGCTATCCTCTGCACAATCCCAACATGGTGCTGGACGAAAGTGCCTTTGCGCTGGGGGCCGCCATCCTGGTCAACTCCGCCGTGGGCTGGCTGACCAGGCATGCGGGCCAGTGACACCCCGCCCCCGGCGAGAGCGTGTGCGGGCCGGGGCAGACACAGTGAGGAGGTATCACCACTATGGGTAATACACTAAAAAAGAAAAAAGGCTTCAGCATGCCCCATGTGTACGCCGTCATTCTGATCCTGATGCTGCTGGTAACCATCATGACTTATGTGATCCCCGCCGGAACATACGCCAGGGTGGACGGAAATGTGGATCCGAACAGCTTTACCTATGTGGAGCAGACCCCGGTTTCCTTCCTGAGCTTTTTTACCTCTCTTCACCAGGGCTTTGTGGAGAGCGCCAATGTGATCGGAGCCGTGCTGCTCATCAGCGGTGCCATCCAGATCATCCAGAAGACCGGGGCCTTCTCCGCCGGTATTCAGGCCCTCATCAAGCGGGCCAAGGGCCGGGATCTGGTAATGGTACTTCTGTTCTTCACGATCTTCACCGGCATGGGCGTCATCGGTTACCTGGATGCCCTCTATCCCTTCTATCCCATTATCATCTCTCTGTTCATCACCCTGGGCTATGACAAGATGGTGGGCACCGCCATCATCATGCTCTCCACCGCTGTAGGCTTTACCTGCGGTATGGTCAACCCCTACACCACCGGCGTGGCCCAGACACTGGTGGGCCTGCCCATGTACTCCGGCATCGCCCTGCGGGCGGTTGGGCTGGTGGTTTTCTATGCCATCGCGGTGTTCTTCCTGACCCGCTATTGCATCAAAATCAAGAAAAACCCCAAGTACAGCGTGATGGGAGAGAATTATCTCCAGGAGCAGACGGCGCCCATGCAGTTTGAGGAAGG